>Ga0222428_100008_pt1 | contig 875228 bp, 728 predicted proteins | sample 2B5Ametagenome_FD_182471 | JGI IMG/M metagenome (GOLD analysis project Ga0222428, IMG submission 182471) | Enriched microbial communities from leaf-cutter ant dump, University of Wisconsin, Madison, United States - 2B5A (version 2) | ecosystem: Environmental > Terrestrial > Nest > Insects nest... | reverse complement strand
GGCCGGTCTTAATGTTCCGCCCTCTGTTTCGACTTCCGTTGTTTCAATCTTTTTTTTATTCGCTCCCGAACTCCGTTCGTTAGCTCCCGTTTCGTTTGGGACTGCAAAGGTAGGAAACTTTTTCTTTTCTGCAAACTTTTTTTTTATTTTTTCTGTTTCTTTTTCAAGCTCCAGAAACATCTGCAAATTAGTTTCCCGTTATTTCAAAAATCAACCTCTCTATTCTTCCTTTCGTCTTTTCCGTTCCTTCCGAAGCGGGTTGCAAAGGTAGCAATCTTTATTCAACTTGCAAGAAAAAAATAACTTTTTTTTTTCGAGCCCCATCTTCATCTTCCTAACTGCCGTTCCTTCAACCTATCCCCTCTTTCCCTCTCTCTTTCTCCCTTCCTTCCGAAGCGGAGTGCAAAGGTAGGAATTGTTTCTGTTTGTGCAATACGAAGAATAATCTTTATCGCACAAAAACCTACAAAGTACTGTAAAACAGCATGAAAAATTTACAAAAATCATCCAATAGACCCTGAAATGGCACAAAAAGGTAGAAATAAAGTTCTTTTTGAGGCAGCCTAAGGATGGGCAATGGACATATGGAGGGCAAATGAGATGACCTAATCTAACATCATGTACTAAATAATACCACAGCTGACTTATAATATGCTAGCCTATATATAATATACATATAATATAGCATGCCACCACGCATATACCAACCTCAGCCCGATATTATTGTTTGGCTTAATATCAATACCTATCAATAAGCCTGGCAAAATATCTTGCATTAAGACTGCGTCGCAAAGCTCGCAATGACGTTTACCAATTTCATCTTTGCAAGAATCTACTCCGATTTTTCGGAGAGGAACGGCGAAGTCACCTTGTTATAGACTATATAAAGATATATCGTAAAGGATCTTCTCTTATTTTAGCTGACACCCTATATTTGAATGGGCACACACATATTAATTATATATGATGCATCAATAATTAGGTTGCCCGTGCCACATAAACCAGAGAGGGATGGAAATAATCTTTTTGTAGCGTTAGATTAAAAAACCTCATAGATTTTAGAAACCTATGAGGCTGGAACAGGCGTTTATTAATCTTTCTATTTAAATTGCCATACCTATATAGTATATAATACATCAATAATTAGATTAGCCTGGCCACCTAAACCCGACGGGAATGGAAATACTTTTTGTTTTGTTATACAGGGCACCCCGTACCGACAAGCGTATAACGAAGAGATTCCTCCCCGATGTATCGGGGCAGGCTGTTCCTCGGAATGACAGCACGAAACAAAACAAAAAGATTGTAATGGACTGCGGGACTAACTCACATCGTTGTGGCACATTTGATTTCCAGAAAAGAATATCCTTGGGTGCTTTGTTAAAATTTGTTAAGTATTTTAAAGCTGCAAAGGGTTTAACTAGCTTAGCCCTTATTATTTAATTGACGTTGTCGTATTATTACCTTATCTTTGCAAAATGTTTAAAATTAAACACCTTATTATTTGTGGCATTGCCGTTCTGCTTATGGGCTTGGGGGCATGCAAAAGTCGTTTCGAAAAATTACGTCTGAGTAATGACGTTGCCAAGAAATACCAAGAGGGGATTAGACTTTATAATAAAAAGGATTATAACAAGGCGTTGATCTTATTTGAGGGCCTGGTTCAAAAGTATCGCGGTACTGCCGAAGCGGAAGACTTAAACTATTACTACGCTTATACGTTATATCGTTTAAAGGACTATACTACGGCTCGTTATAAGTTTAAGGAGTTTGCCGACACTTATCCTGCAAGTAAAAATGCAGAGGAGTGCCGATACATGGGCGCTTATTGCTATTATTTAGATTCTCCTAAATCGTCATTAGACCAAGAGAATACTTACAAGGCGATTGATGCTTTACAGTTATTTATCAACCTTTACCCTAAAAGCGATAGGGCTACGCAAGCAGCACAATATATTGCCAACTTAAGGAATAAACTGGAAACCAAGGCTTTTGATAATGCTAAACTTTACTATGATTTGGGTGGTTATGATATTACCAATTACAAATCGGCGGTGGTAGCACTTAAAAATGCTCAAATTGAGTTTCCTGATATTAAGTATGCTGAGGAAATGAACTTATTGATTGTTAAGGCTCAATTTATGTATGCCAAAAACAGTTTTGCCAACAGACAGGAAGAACGTTTTGAGCAAGCGATTGAGTATTATAATGAGTTTATAGAGGCATACCCTGATAGCAAATACGCTAAAGAGGCTAAACAATTGAAGCAAGATAGCGAAAGTGGCATTGTTAACGCCAAAAGGCAGCTTGCTGAGGATGCTGCTATGATAGCAAAATACAAAGCGCTAGAAGAAAGCGACAAAAAGAAAAAAGACACTACTACTAACAAGAATTTAGATAATAAAACACAAAAATAAAATGAGTACTCCAAAACCAGCTATACCAAACACTACGGTTACTAGAAATGTTCATGATTTGGATAGAACAACCGACAACATCTATGAGTCTTTAGTGGTTATTGCTAAGAGAGCAAATCAGATTTCGAACAACATGAAAGAAGAACTTCATGGCAAGTTAGCGGAGTTTGCTTCGTCTAACGACAATTTGGAAGAAGTTTTTGAAAACAGAGAGCAAATTGAGATCAGCAAGCACTATGAGCGTTTGCCTAAACCTAGCTTAATTGCTATCGACGAGTTCTTAAATGACAAGGTTTACCACAGAAACCCTAGTAAAGAGCAAAAATAGTATTATTGCTTAGGCAATACTTTATGATAATTGGCCACAGGTATACAGAGATTACTAAATCTGTACATCTGTGGCTAAATGCTTTTTAAGCTATTGGATTTTCTATCTATATTTGCTTTCAGATGCTGAAAAATAAAAACATTATCCTTGGCGTTTGTGGCAGTATTGCCGCCTACAAATCGGCTTTACTGGTGAGGCTACTGGTTAAAGCTGGTGCCAATGTTAAGGTGATTTTAACCCAAGATGCGAGTAATTTTATTACGCCGCTTACTTTGGCTACCCTTTCCAAAAATCCTGTTTATACTCAATATTTTGAGGCCGAAACTGGCGTATGGAGCAACCACGTTGAACTTGGCCTTTGGGCCGACTATATGTTGATTGCACCTGCTAGCGCCAATACACTTGGCAAGATGGCTAATGGCCTTTGTGATAATTTACTCACGGCGGTTTACCTTTCGGCGAAATGCCCTGTTTTGTTTGCCCCTGCCATGGATTTGGATATGTGGAAACACGAAAGCACTCAAGATAACGTAGCCAAATTGAAGCAGATGGGCAATACTATGATTGCTCCTGGCAAAGGTGAATTGGCAAGTGGTTTATATGGAGAAGGCAGAATGGCGGAACCCGAAGAGATTTTAGCCTTTTTGGAGAATGAAATCAAAAAGGGCCTTCCTTTATTGGGCAAAAAAGTGTTGGTTACTGCAGGTCCAACTTACGAAGCTATTGATCCTGTACGTTTCATTGGCAATCATTCTTCTGGGAAAATGGGCTTTGCCTTAGCAGAAACACTATATCAACTTGGTGCCGAGGTAACCCTAATTGCGGGACCTACTTCCCTAAAAAGTGGCGATAGCATTAAAAGAATTGATGTAACCAGTGCTGCAGAGATGTTGAATGCTTGTATTGCTCAATTTAACAGAACCGATATTACGGTGATGAGTGCTGCTGTAGCAGATTACACACCTGTTGAAGTGGCTCAACAAAAGATTAAAAAGAAAGAAGATCATTTTAACATTGAACTTAAAAAAACCATAGATATTTTAGCCACCTTGGGCAAGCAAAAATCTGATGGACAATTACTGGTAGGTTTTGCGTTGGAAACAACCGACGAAGAGAACTATGCCAAAGAAAAGCTGAAAAAGAAAAATCTAGACCTGATCGTGCTCAATTCACTAAACGATAAAGGTGCGGGTTTTAAATCGGAAACCAACAAAATTACTATCTTTAACAAAGCTTTAGAGAAAACTGCCTTCGAAACCAAATCGAAAGCGGAAGTAGCCAAAGATATTTGCGCTGAAATCCTAAAGTTAATGAATATTAATAACGCTAATCTCTAGAAATCGATGAAAAAAACTATTGGCATATTTTTTTTAACGTTGGCCAGCTTGTTTGCTAATGCACAGGAATTGAGTACACGTGTTCAAATTTTGGCCCCAACCATTAACAATGCCAATAGACGAAGCTTGGATGTTTTGCAAAATACCATCAGAGATTTTATGAACAACAACAAGTGGACTGCCGAAACTTATTTACCACAGGAAAGGATTGAGTGCAATTTGGTAATTAATATTACAGCTTGGGATGGAAACGCCAATTATACTGCCGAAGCTCAAATTCAATCGAGCAGACCTGTTTATGGTAGCTCCTACTCTACTACCTTGCTGAACATGAGCGATAAGGATTTTAGCTTTAATTTCACCGAAGGACAAGCACTTGATTTTTCAGATCAAAACTTTTTGAGCAATTTAAGCTCTCTGTTAGGGTTTTATGCCTACACCATTATTGGACTAGATAAGGATAGTTTTGTAAAACAAGGAGGTACTCCTTATTATCAAAAAGCCTTAAACCTAGTTAACGTGGCCCAAACTGCTGGTGCAAAAGGCTGGCGACCAGTAGATGGTTTACGTAACCGATATTGGTTGAACGAAAATCTACTTAGCAATTCATTTAAAGGGCTTAGAACATTTATTTACGAATACCATTTAAATGGGCTTGATAAGCTACAGGAAAATGCCAATACAGGCACTAAAAACATCCTATCTTCTTTGTCAGACCTAAAACAGACCGACAAACAGAAGTTGGGTTCTATTTTTCCAAACGTATATTTTGCTGCAAAAGCGGAAGAAATCACCAATGTGCTATCACTTGCAAATCCTCAAGACAAGATGAAAGCTTATAACCTGTTGATTGAAATTGATCCTCCCAACAGCGGGAAATATGACGGATTAACCAAAAGGAATTAAAAAAAATCCTCCTCCATTACTATTTAAAACATGTTTCTGGCTAACTAATCAGTACTAGCTGCAACATTTCCGATCTGCTTGCGTCTTATTGAAAAATCAAGATCGTTAAAATTTTGTTAAAACATTTTGATTATACGAAAATGTTCGTACATTTGAATACGAAAAAATTCGTACAAAAGATGAGCAACACAACTTTGAAGCCTACAGAAGGCGAAATGGAAATTTTACAAGTACTTTGGGAAAAGGGTAACTGTACAGTTAGGGAAGTACACGAAGCATTGGACAAAAAGGATTCAGGTTACACCACCACCCTTAAATTGATGCAAATTATGCATGAAAAGGGTTTGGTTGACAGGGATACCAGTTCAAAAACACACGTCTACAAAGCGTTAGTGAACAAAGAGACCACACAACAGCATTTGGTCAAAAAAATGATCGACAATGTGTTTAATGGATCAGCAGCGAGATTAGTGATGCAGGCTTTAGGCAACAAAAGTGCAAGCAAGGAGGAGATAGATTTAATTAAAGAATATCTAGACAAACTTGAAAACAAATAATCATGGAAGCCATTATCAACAACCTTATTAAAGCTATTGGATGGAGCATTTTACATTCATTATGGCAAGGAGCAATTGTTTTTGCGATATTATTTATTGCGTTATCCGTAAAGCCTAAAATGAGTGCTAGACTGAAGCACAATCTGGCCATGAGTGCACTTTTTCTTATTTTCATTAGCTTTTGTCTCACTTTTGCTTCATTATTTAACTTGCCTTCAAAAACAGCGGCCGCTGTTGGTAATGCCGAACTTAATGAAACTGCCCTTCAACAGCTTTATAACCTTACCCATAGTTGGAGCTTTAAAACTGAAAGCTATTTTCCCTACATCGTAAGCTTATATGTTTTAGGAATTAGCTTCCAATTAGTGGTGCTTGTATCTGGCTACATCAGACTTAAGCAACTGAAAAACAACAACATTTCCAATTTCCCTTCAGAGTGGCTTGACGTTGCTCAAAACATGCTGCAAAAACTCAACATCAACAAAAAAGTTCAATTTTACTTATCCGAAAAAGTAAATGTTCCATTGGCCATAGGCTTTTTAAAACCTGTAGTTCTTTTCCCCGTTGCGCTAGTTGCTCAGCTCGACATTAAACAGGTAGAAGCTATCTTGATCCACGAACTTTCTCATATTCGACGAAACGACTATATACTAAACCTGATCAAAACGGGTATTGAAACCTTACTGTTCTTCAATCCTTTTGTATGGCTTAGCTCTAGGTTTATCCATATCGAAAGAGAACATGCTTGTGATGATTTGGTAGTGAAATTTACTGGAGCACCAGTGGCCTACGCCCATGCGCTATTAAAGTTGGAACTCATCAAAGACAAAAACCAACCTGCCCTTAGCCTTGCTGCTACCGGCACTAATCAACACTTGTATCAACGTATTAAAAGAATTACCGATATGAAAACGAACTATATGAATGCAAAGCAAAAAATATTAGCCCTTTGCTTAACACTAGCCACCGTAGTTTCATTGGCCTGGATTAATCCAGCAAAAAAAGAAAACGCACCGAAAAAACATCAAAAAACCACTTCTGTTCATCAGCTGATGAGCGCTCCTCCTGCTCAATTAATTAGTTTGAAAGCTGATACAGATACTGTAAAACGTAAAAAGGGTTTTAAGGCCATCATTAAAGATAAAAATGGCAATAACGTTGTTTACCATTCATTAGAAGAAATGCCTGATAGCGTGAGAACGAAACTGGCAGATATGGAAAAATACTTTAATTCGAAAGAATGGAATGACAAAATAGCTAAAATTGAATTCAATAGCAAAGAGTTAGATAAGATGTTTAACTCCAAAGAATGGAAAGAGAAAATGGCCAAAATCGAATTCAACAGCAAAGAATTAGAGAAAAAGTTCGAATCTAAAGAATGGAAGGACAAAATGGCTAAGATTGAACTCAATGGCAAAGAATTAGATAAAATGTTTAGCTCTCCAGAATGGAAAGATAAAATGGCTAAAATCGAATTCGATAGTAAAGAGTTGGAAAAAACTTTCAACTCCAAAGAATGGAAAGATAAAATGGCCAAAATTGAATTTGACGGTAAAGAATTCGACAAATTTTTCAACTCTAAAGAATGGAAAGACAAGATGGTCAGAATTGAGTTTGATAGCAAAGAGTTTGCGAAAAAATTTGAGTCGGCAGAGTGGAAAAAAAGCATGGAGGATATTAGCAAAATGGGCAGAGACATGTCCGAAAAATTTAATTCTCCTGAATGGAAAAAGAAAATGAAAGAAATGGACGAGCTTAAAAATTCTCCTGAATATAAAAAGCTTCGTGAAAAGTATGAGAAGGATTTAGAGGAATTAAAAAAGAAAAAAGGCATGAGCACTGAAAAAGCTTTCTTGATTTACGATGGTTCAAATCCAATGCAAATCTCGTCATTGCCACTTGTTGCGGTAGAGAATATCCAAAAAGTTTTGATTAGCCCAAAAAACCTGATCAAAATAGAAAAACCTACCGAGCCTGTAGCACCGAAATCAATCAATTAAAAGACTACAAACCAAATAAACATCCATTGAAACCTTAAAAGGGCAAGAGCATAAACTCTTGTCCTTTTTTATTGTGAGGCGAACAAACGAGCACTTTGAAGAATAAAACTTTCGTCGAAAAAAAGAAAGCAAAATGCATTCGTATTTGTTGTTTGTAAAAAAATCTGCTTACCAAGCTATTTCTCAAATTAAAATTACATTTTTGCAAAAATTTTTGAACAATGCAGAGTTACTCCGAATTTCTTGATCTTAGTGTGGGCTTTCCGCAAGATGGCTTCAGCATCATAGACGATGAGTTATATTTCCATGATCTTAATTTGATGGAAATGATTGAAACGTATGGCACTCCCCTACGCTTTACCTACTTGCCTATGGTTAGCAAGAAAATCCAGCAGGCAAAATTGCTGTTTCAAACTGCTATTATTAAAAACAACTATCGAGGTGATTATAAATACTGCTATTGTACCAAGAGTTCGCACTTTAAGCATATCGTAGAGGAAGCGTTGAAAAACGACATCCACTTGGAAACTTCATCGGCTTTTGATATGCCAATGATTGATGCTTTAGAGAAAAAAGGCGTAGTTTCTAAGGATATCACCGTAATTTGTAACGGCTTTAAAACTTTTCAGTACAAGCAATACATCATTGACATGCTACATGATGGGTTTAGGAACATCATTCCGGTTTTAGACAACAAGGAAGAGTTCAATCTTTACGATGATGAGATAGAGATGGATACACCTTGCAATTTAGGTATCCGTATTGCTGCTGAGGAACAACCAGACTCCCAATTCTACACTTCTCGTTTAGGTGTTCGCTTAGAGGATGTGATTGATTTTTACAACAGTAAAATTGCTGCCAACCCTAATTTCAGGGTGAAGTTATTACATTTCTTTATCAATTCTGGTATCTCTGACACACCATATTACTGGAACGAATTGGAGAAATACGTAACGCTTTATTGTAAGTTCAAGAAAATCAACCCTGATTTAGACACCTTGGATATTGGCGGTGGTATGCCATTTAAAGATAGCTTGGTTTTCGATTTCGATTATGAGTACATGGTAAACGAAATTGTAAAACGTATCAAAGAGATTTGTGCTGAACACGATGTGGTTGAACCAGATATCATTACTGAATTTGGAAAATATACGGTAGCAGAAGCTTCAGGTATTTTATATAAAGTATTAGGACGTAAACAACAAAACGACCGCGAAAAATGGCTGATGTTGGATGGATCGTTCATTACCAACTTACCAGACGTTTGGGCTTTAAACCAGAAATATATTTTATTGCCTATCAACAACTGGGATGCTGAATACGAGCGTGTAAACCTTGGTGGTATTACTTGCGATGGTCAGGATTATTACAACCAAGAAGCTCACATGAACAGTGTATTTATGCCACGTACCCGTAAAGTTCAACATTTAGGCTTTTTCCATACTGGCGCCTACCAAGAAGTGTTAAGTGGTTATGGAGGTATTCACCATTGTTTATTGCCTAGCCCTAAGCATGTAATCATTCGTCGCAACAGAGATGAAACTTTCAACTTTGAAGTTTTTGGCGAAGAGCAAAACAGCAAACAAGTACTTAAAATATTAGGTTATACCTAGTATTTAGAACAAAGAATAAGTAGCAAGGAACAAAGACCAAGCTATATCAATCCTTTCCGTTTTCGGAGAGGATTTTTTGTTTTCGATTAGCTTAATTTTTGTTTGGCTTTTTTAACCACCTTAGACACCTTAGTACATTTTAGTCGTTTTTAGCAGCTTTAATCTTTGTTCCTTGTTCTTTGTCCTTTATTCTTCTTTTTTAACCAACCTTAGACACCTAAGTTCATTTTAGTCGTTTTGGCAGCTTTAATCTTGGTTCCTTGCTCTTTATTCTTTTTTATTTAACCGCCACATTAGAGCTTTTGTGTTTTAAACCATTAAGGACTTAAGGTACATAAAGACTTAATTGATGTAATTCATAGAAAAACAGTAAATTGGATATGCAAACGTTACCTCTATGTTAAAACACCTCAAACTCAACAATGTCTTTCTTTTGGATATTGAAACCGTTCCCCAGTATGAAAGTTTTGATGAGCTACCTATTCATTTTCAAGCTTTGTGGGAGCAAAAAAGCCAGTACCAGCGAAAACCCGATCAAACTGCCGCCGAATTCTATGAACGTGCTGGTATTTGGGCAGAGTTTGGTAAGATTGTTTGTATCAGTGTCGGATTTTTCCATTTAGAAGAAAAACACATTCACTTAAGAATACGCTCCCTTATTTCACACGATGAGAAGCTGCTATTGCTACAATTTATTGACCTGTTGAATAGCCAATCTTCCAGCTTACAGTTATGCGCACATAATGGAAAAGAATTTGATTTCCCTTATTTGTGCAGAAGAATGCTTATTAATGGTTTACAAATCCCCACTATTTTACAATTATCAGGGAAAAAACCATGGGAAATCAATCATATTGACACCCTTGAACTGTGGAAATTTGGCGACCATAAACATTTCACCTCACTTGATTTACTGGCCGCTATTTTTGGCCTACCTACTCCCAAAAGTGATCTCAATGGAAGTAAAGTTCAGCAGGTTTATTATCAAGAAAAAGACTTGAAGCGGATAGCCCGTTATTGTGAAAACGATGTCATAACTTTAGCCCAAGTTTTATTACGATTTAAAGGACTACCGATAATTACGCCAGAAAATATTACTTTAGTAGAGTAATGCTTAACGTAAAAGACCTTGCCGTAAAATTCTACAACCAAGAAGACAAAATTTGGTTAGAAACTGTCCACAAAGTAAGTTTTAACCTTGAAAAAGGAAAAGTCCTAGGCATTGTAGGCGAATCTGGCTCAGGAAAATCGGTTACTTCTTTTTCGATTATGCGTTTGCACGATGGTAAAAATACCCAAATAGATGGGGAAATAAAGCTTGATACCATCAACCTGCTCCAACTTGACGATAAGGAAATCAGAAAATACCGAGGCAATAAAATCTCTATGATTTTTCAAGAGCCGATGACTTCCCTCAACCCGGTTTTCACTTGCGGAGAACAAGTTAGAGAGGCCATCATGCTACACCAAAATGTAGACAAGGATACCGCCAAAGAGCAAACCATCAACTTATTTAAAGAGGTTCAACTTCCACGGCCCGAAAACATTTTCGAAAGCTATCCGCACCAACTTTCAGGGGGGCAAAAACAACGGGTAATGATTGCCATGGCTTTAAGCTGTAATCCAGAGTTATTGATTGCGGACGAACCTACTACGGCATTAGATGTGACCGTTCAAAAAACCATCCTTCAGTTGTTGCTACGCTTGAAAACAGAACGTAACATGGCCATGATTTTCATTTCACATGACCTAGGTTTAATGCACGAAATAGCCGACGAGCTTCTAGTGATGTACAAAGGTGATATTGTAGAGCAGGGCACTGCAAAAAACCTATTTGAGAACCCTCAACATCCTTACACTAAAGGTTTGTTGGCTTGCCGCCCTTCTCCTAAAAGATTATTAAAAAAATTACCTACAGTTGCCGATTTCCTTAACGAAAACAAAGAAGTAGGCTTAAAGCATTTGCTAGAAGAGAATGCTTATACAAAAGAAGAAGTTGACCAAAGAAGATCAAAGCTCTATCAACAAGAGCCAATTTTAAAAGTACAAGAATTGTGTACTTGGTATCCCATTAAAAAAGGATGGTTTGGAAAGGCACAAGATTTTGTAAAAGCTGTTGACCAAGTTACTTTTGAAGTATTTCCTGGCGAAACCTTAGGTTTAGTGGGGGAATCTGGCTGTGGAAAAACAACCCTTGGACGTACTATTTTACGGCTGGTAGAGCCAAGTGCTGGTCAGTTGATTTTTGAAGGGAAGGACATCACCCATATTGATAAAAAAGAATTAAGGAGCTTAAGAAGAGACATACAAATCATTTTTCAAGACCCCTATTCTTCTTTAAACCCAAAAATAACCGTCGGGCAATCCATCATGGAACCTTTAATCGTACATGGTGTATTCGCTAATGATGCCGAGAGAAAAGCCCATGTGATACAACTTCTTGAAAAAGTGAATTTAGGAGCCGAATACTTTAATCGCTATCCCCACGAGTTTTCGGGTGGGCAACGCCAAAGAATCGTCATCGCTAGGGCGTTAGCACTAAAACCTAAATTTATCATCTGCGACGAATCTGTATCAGCTCTTGATGTATCTGTACAAGCTCAGGTTTTAAACCTACTTAGGGATTTACAAGAGGAATTTGGTTTGACCTATATCTTCATTTCGCATGACTTAGCTGTAGTTAAACACATCTCCGATAGAATGATCATCATGAACAAAGGAAAAATAGAAGAAGAGGGTTTTCCAGAAGAAATTTATGAAAATCCAAAAGCTGCTTACACCCAAAAACTTATTGAGGCAATTCCTGGAAATTTTTAAACAAAAAACATGGGGAATATGTTACTCAAAAGCAGAATAATTCCACAACAAAAATCCCCAGTTCCACAACTAATGATTATAATGGAACATGGTTAAAATAGCTTAGGAAGGTATTTTAAGTGATTTGTAAAGTTTGGTATTATTTTTTCATATAGAAAATCAAATTATACTCAATTAAAACTAAAAGAAATGTCAAAAAACAAGTATTTATTAGTTGCCTCGCTCTTATTAACTGCAACTATTTACTCTTGTAAAAAAGAAACGCAAGAAGTAGTGGCGAATGAAGATGGAGCATCAAAAATCATCAAGATTAATGGCAACCCGTCAAATCGCGTTGATTTGAGCAATGAAGGCTTAACCTTAGATTTTCAAGCGGCAACAGAAACTAACGGGAAAGTAGCCACAGCTGCTGCAGCCTCTACTGAATTCCCTTATCAATTAGTTTTCAAAGGAAAAATCAACCCACTACTTGGCGCTAACAACAATGCCCTTAGTGCACTAGAAGTATCAGCTTACGGAAACTACTATGCAATTGCCTATCAAACACCAGGTGCTGCTTACGGTGGCGGTGTGGATGTGATCCAAATCCAATCAGGTGCTCCTCAATTAATTTCTTCGGTAAGCACTCCAGATGCTGACGTAACCTGCATTAACAACGGCGGCGGTCGTCTTTACCTAGGTATGGACCTTAGAACTTTCGAAAGCTATAGCTATCCTGCTCCTGCAGTAGTTGGTATCGTTAGAACTAACGGTGGCGGCTTAGAAGATCCTCAAGTAGTAGGTTTAGAAGGTTACTCAACCAAAGACGTTAAATACAATACTCAAAATGGCAAATTATATGCTGCTTCTTCTACTAACGGTGGAGTAAGTATCATTTCATTTGCTGGACAAAAAGCGAGCAGAACTGCTTTCCAATCTTATGGTGGAGCTAGATCTATCACTTTCTCAAACAACGACATTATTGCTACCAATGGTTATAGCTATACTACTTTAGATGCGAATACAGCGGCACAATCAACTTACCAATGGTGGCCAATCCAAAGCAACGAAGTAAATATCGGTAGCGTTGCTTCTTTAACTAACGGTAACTTCCTTTTTGGAAATAACTACTACCTTATCCACGTAAACAAAGCGAATGGTCAACTTTTAGACCAAGTAGATTTGGGCGGATGGGTAAATTCAATCTCAATTGTTGCTGACAAAATTTATGTTTCTACGGGAAACAGCTTAGTGGTAGCACAAATTGAAAATGACAAAATCAAAATTCTTGCTAAAACTCACTTCTCAAGCACTTTTGGTGGCGACTTTAACGTAATCAGTTCTAGAGTAGCAGGCAACTATGTATTTGTAGCTTGTGGCAACAGAGGAACTTACGTATTCAACCTTAAAAAATCCTAGTTGATATAATTGTTAATTTTTTTTGAAAAGGCCCGAGTAATATCGGGCCTTTTTCATTACCTAACTATTGGAAAAGCAATTATTATTAGATTTAAAAAACCTTTCCTATGGTTACATTTGTTATCTTCGGTACAATTGGAAAACGATTATGGCAAAAAATAAGAATGCTCAATTCAAACTTGTTCTCACTCAGCTCATCAGCGATATTTTTGAAAAAAACAGAAATCTTGCGCTCAATCATAAGCAGGTAGCATCACGTTTAAATCTTAGCGATAAAACATCTATCGACACAATTTTAGAAGTGTTAATTGAACAAACAGAAAAAGGGCTATTTGTAAGGCCCGAAAGAGGAAAATTTAAACTTAAAGACCTTAAAACATTTATTACAGGTACGGTGGATATGACTGCAGATGGATCTGCATTTATTGTACCTGATGATGAATTTGAGAAAGACATTTTCGTTGCTCCGAGAAAGCTCAGAAATGCCCTTCACGGAGATAAAGTTAAAGTATATGTTTTTGCGAAGAAAAGCGGTGGCAGAAGAAATGAAGGTGAAATTGTAGAAATTATCAAACGCTCTAAAACTGAGTTTATCGGTGTCGCGAAAGTATCTGATCGTTTCGCTTTTGTGATCCCTGATGACAGGAAGATGCTCCATGATATTTTTGTTCCGTTAAGCGATTTAAATGGGGCTAAGAATGGACAAAAAGTACAAGTAGCTTTAGCCGATTGGCCAGAAGGTGCTAAAAATCCAATTGGCAAAATCATCCATATTTTAGGAGATCAAGGGGAGAACAATACCGAGATGAACGCTATCTTGGCTGAATATGGATTTCCGTTAAGCTTCCCTTCTGAAGTAGAAAAAGAAGCTAATGCCATTCCAGAACAAGTGAGCGAAGCCGATGTTAAAGGACGAAGAGATTTCAGGGATACCGTTACATTTACCATCGACCCCATTGATGCCAAAGACTTTGATGATGCCATCTCTTTCAAAAAACTTGAAAATGGACATTTTGAAATTGGCGTACACATTGCTGATGTTTCTCATTATGTACAACCTAACTCTAATTTAGATAAAGAGGCTTATCATAGGGCTACATCGGTTTATTTGGTAGACAGGGTAATCCCAATGCTTCCTGAACGATTAAGTAATGGCGTATGCTCGCTACGGCCAAATGAAGATAAGCTTTGCTTTGCCGCCGTTTTTGAACTTGATGACCAAGCAAATATCCACAATGAATGGTTTGGGCGTACGGTAATCCATTCGAACAGACGTTTTACTTACGAAGAAGCACAAGAAGTAATTGAAACTAAACAAGGTGACTACGCAGAAGAAATCCTGAAACTAAATGAACTGGCATATGTACTCAGAGATGCTAAATTCAAAAATGGCGCTATCAGTTTTGAAAGCACGGAAGTAAAGTTCAAATTAGATGATTTTGGCAAGCCTATTGGTGTTTACGTAAAAGAACGAAAAGATGCACATAAACTCATTGAAGATTTTATGTTGCTGGCCAATAAAAAAGTGGCGGAATTTATCGCTAAAAAAGGAAAAGGCAAGCAAAAATATACTTTCGTTTACCGTACACACGATTCGCCAAACATGGAAAGCTTAACCAGTTTTGCTTCTTTCGCCTCTAGGTTTGGATATAAAATCAGCACAAAATCTGACAAGGACATTGCCAAATCCCTTAATTACCTTATGGAAAATGTAGAAGGTAAAAAAGAGCAAAATATTTTGACCTCGTTGGCTATCCGATCCATGGCAAAAGCCATTTATACAACCAAAAAGACAAGTCACTATGGTTTAGCTTTTGACTATTATACACACTTCACCTCTCCTATCCGTAGATACCCAGATGTAATGGTGCATAGACTACTTGCGTTATACTTGGATAGTGGGAAATCGGCCAATGCCGAAGAATATGAAACTGCTAGTGCACACTCTTCAGCAATGGAAAAACGAGCTGCCGATGCAGAGAGAGCTTCCGTAAAATACAAACAAGCGGAATACTTAGAAAACAATATCGGTTCTGTATATACTGGTATTATTTCGGGCGTTACCGAGTGGGGAATGTATGTAGAAATTGAGGAGAACAAGTGTGAAGGTATGATCCGACTGCGTGACATTAGTGATGACTTTTACGTATTGGATGAGAAAAACTATTGCATCATCGGTCAACGCAAAAAACGTAAATATCAACTTGGCGACGAAGTTCAAATTAGGGTGAAAAAAGTAGACCTTTCTAAAAGACAAATAGATTTTTCACTGGTACAGGATTAAATCGGTACTGATTTTTTACCTTTGGCCATTCATTCACTTTAATGCGTAACTGCCTTTTAACTGTTTTTCTGTTTTTTGTGTTCACCTCGATCAAAGCCCAAACCATTCAGGGCAAATTGGTTGATGAGGTCACTGGCGAAGCGATTCCTTTTGTTTCCATTGGTGTGATGGGCACCAACAATACTACCGTAACCAATGATGCTGGAGAATTTATCCTTAAAAACATCAGCTTTCCAGCAAAATTGAGATACAGCCATGTGAGTTACTTTATGTTGGAGCAAGACCTTAGCGGAGCGGCGGCGAATCTGGTAATTAAATTAAAGCCTGCGGCTATTAACTTAAAACCTGTGGTGGTTGATCCTTATCGTGGACTAAAACTGGTTAAGGCAGCCCTTGAAAAAGCAGCTGGATTTAGTACTCAGAATTTTTACGGAAATGCCTTTTATCGTCAATTGACTTCCTTAAATGGCAAACCAAGCCAAGTATACGAGCTTTTTTACGATTTAGAGTTCAATGTATCTAAAGTAAAAGGATGGATTGCCAAACAAAGTAGATTTGCTGAAACAAATGAAGGCATTGCTTTTTCGATGAGCAACCAATCATACCTCACTTTTTCCTTAGCTGGCTATCTGTTTGAAGAAAAGAAAACTGGAAAAACGGTTACCCTAAAAAGTCTGAATGATTTCGAAATTTCCATAGACAAATACATCGAACAAAAAGATCAGGATGTAGCGGTGGTTTCCTGCAAATACAAAGGAAACAAAAAGCAATTCTATATCAATTCAACTTATTATATTGGCGTAGAGGACCTTAAAATTTATCGATTAGAGAATAGTGTCTTTAATCTACCGATCAAACTTAGTGGTTCATCCGCAAAAATACCGCCGATAGCAACCACCATCGCTACTTTTAACGGAGAAAAAACACCCATTCCTGTGATTGAAAATGTCTCCACCAAACTATATCTCAATTTAGTTGCTGGAGGTAGAACGCTTACTCCTGTCATTAGCTCGATGTTAACCATGTACCAGCTAGACAAAACACTCAACACACAAAAGTTTACCGAATTAACCAAAAACGTTAAAGACAAAGCCATCGTCGAATCGATTGCCTATAATCCCAACTTCTGGAAAGATAATCCCATTGTGAAGCAAACTTCCTTGGAAGAATCTTTCATCAAAATGATGGAAAGCAAATCGGCTTTTGGCACCATGATAGATCCATAATAATGCACAGTCCTACAGAATTACAACAAGTCATCGAAGACGCCATCCTTAAATTAGCCTACCCGTCAAAACCAGCTGATTTATATGAGCCTATTAAATACATTATGAGTTTAGGAGGCAAACGCATCAGACCTGTTATTGTGTTGATGGCGACAGAGCTGTTCACCGATGACTTGTTAAAAGCGATTGACGTTGCCCTGGCCATTGAAACCTTTCATAATTTCACCTTGGTGCACGATGATATTATGGACAATGCCCCACTCAGACGCGGAAAGCAAACCGTACACGAAAAATGGGGCGTAAATAATGCTATTTTGAGTGGTGATGTAATGATGGTAGAATCCAACAAACATTTATCCAAAGTTGAGCTTAACGTGCTTAAACCAGTGCTTGACACCTTTAACCAAACTGCTCAAGGCGTTTGTGAAGGACAACAACTGGATATGGAATTTGAAACCAGAGACAATGTAAGTATTGCCGAATACATTGAAATGATCAGGTTAAAAACGGCCGTTTTATTGGGTGGCGCAATGAAGCTAGGTGCCATTGTAGGCGGTGCCGATGAAAAAAATGCAGACCTATTGTATCAATTCGGAGAAAATCTAGGCGTTGCTTTTCAATTACAGGATGATATTTTGGATGTTTATGGCGATCCTGAGAAATTCGGCAAGCAAGTGGGCGGCGATATCATCTCTAACAAAAAAACCTTTCTACACCTCACCGCAAAGGCTTTGGTAAAACCAGAGGAACTGCCTACCCTTTTAGGCGATCATGAAAACACCGAAATCAAAGTTAAAGCAGTTACTCAGTTATATAACAACTACCAAGTAAAAGAACAAGCCAGTTTAGAAATGGAAAAATATTTGGACAAAGCTTATCAAGCACTTGATCAAATTGCCGTTTCTGAAGACAGAAAAGATCATTTAAGGTTATTGGCGAAGCAAATTATGGAAAGAGAAAGTTAGCCATCAATGATGCTTTAAATATGGCCATAACAGCGCATTAATGACATTTTGATATTCCTTAAGCGCTTCATCCCCTACATATTGATCGGTAAGCTCATTATGGGAAAGCCAAAAGTCGTTAATGATAAAGAACTGCTTCACCAAACCATGTTTATTGGAACTTGGGATATCATCTCTAAAAATACCATTAGCAATTAAATTGTCGAACAAGCTTAGAAATTGCTGCTCCCTTTTTTGGACAAGCTGAAAATAAGTCTCTCTTATTTCCGGTATCCACTTCCCTATCTCCACAAAGTTGATAAATATAAACATATATTTATTCACCAACTTAAAGGAAGCTTCAGTTAAAAAAGCAATTGCACTCAAATCAAGCGCAACACTTTGCGCATTAGTCATTAATCCATCATAAGCCAAAGCAAGTTCATTAAACAAATCCCTAATGATATCTTCGGTATGTTTAAAGTGATAATGTAAATTTCCTCCGCTCATCCCAATACTTGCAGCAATATGCCTGGTAGTGATATTCCTAATGCCTTGTTCATTATAAAGCAATAATGCCGCATGCAATATTTTTTCTTTGGATTTCATACCCAAATTTAGAACATTTGTTCTAAATTTGAAAAAAATATAAAAATAACCACCATGGAAGAAAATAAACAGGACAATTGGTTTTTCAGAAATTTAAACGAAATAAGGAATACCATTTTCCCAGAAGATGCCAATGATACCATGCTCAAAAAAACGGGGAAAAGAATTGGATGGTCGATGTTTTTATTGCTTATTTTATGTGCAACTATAGGGATTTTAACCGCCGCATCTTTCGCTCATTAATATTCGTCGCCATCGACAGATACGCTGTATTATATTGCTGCTCGTGGTTATTGATCAGATATACTCGAAAACTACAATTCCCTATTCCTCTTCTTAATAATTGGCTTACAGATTTCGTTTTTGTACCATTGATTGCCCATACTTCATTTGTACTAGGCTCAATAATCTTCAAGCCAAATGGAACTTTCAAATATCCCCTTTATCAAATTTTAAGTATTTCATTGCTCACCGCCTTAGTTTTCGAAGGCATTTTACCATATTACACCCATTACAATACAGCAGATTTTTATGATTTACTGGCCTATTTTGCTGGCGGAATGTTTTATTATTTCGTACACCAAACCCATACATCCAAGAAAATCAAAAAGGCTTTTGAGAAAAAGCTATTACTTGATAGAAAATAGCCTAAAAACAAAAAAGCCGAACAAATGATGTTCGGCTTTTTCATGTATTTTGTATTACAAATATTATTCAGCAGACTCAGCAGCTGGAGCTTCTTCAGCCTTAGCAGCTTTCTTAGCTGGAGCTTTCTCCGCTTTAGGAGCAGCAGCTTTTTTAGGAGCAGCTTCTTTTTTTGCTTCAGCTTTAGGCGCAGCTTCCTTTTTTGCAACAGGAGCAGCATCCTCAACTTTAGGAACTACTGATACATAAGATTTGTTATCAAATTTCTTTTTGAAAACAACAATACCTGGTACCAAAGCAAATAAAGTGTGATCTTTACCAATACCAACACCTTTATCTGGGTGGTGTTTTGTACCGCGCTGACGAACGATAATGTTACCAGCGATAGCTTCTTGACCACCGAAAATTTTGATACCTAAACGTTTACTGTGCGACTCGCGACCGTTTTTTGAACTACCGGCTCCCTTCTTATGTGCCATTTTTTATCTTTTTTATAATTAGCCAATCGGCTAAAAATGATTTTACAAATAAGTTAACTACAGAGTGATGCTCTCAATCTGGATTTTGGTGAATGACTGGCGGTGACCATTTTTCTTTTTGTAACCTTTTCTACGTTTCTTTTTGAAAACGATTACTTTATCACCTTTTAAATGAGACACGATTTTAGCTGAAACCTTAGCTCCTTTAACTGCAGGTGCACCTACAGAAATTTTACCACCATTGTCAACCAACAATACATTGTCAAATTCAATACTAGCGCCTTCATCTCCTTGTAAGCGGTGTACAAAGATGTGCTGGTCTTTTACAACTTTAAATTGCTGTCCTGCTATATTTACTATTGCGTACATTGTTAAATAATTATTTTATTTCTATTTATTTTTTTTTAATCGAGGTGCAAATATAGAACAATTCTTTTTCAAACACAATAGCTTAGCAAAAATATTTGGTTCGGTTGTTCTTTTCACTGATATCAAAATTAACTGGTTACCCTACTAACTGAAATAATCGAAAAACACTTTCATACCCCTGTAGCTTCGGACAGTCCCGCTTTACACTATAGCCCTCGTACCTCGGGGCTACCGTTGCAATCGGGTTTAGCTCGCAGGTTTCCTGTACAGGTTTTCGTTATTTAAACCCGATTGAGAGGATTAGCCCGCAACGAGTGCAACGAAGTGAGGACTATGAGCGAAAGCGGGACTATCCTATCCGATGCAGTTGAAATTTACTTTTCAAAGACCGAATATTTTTTTAATTACGAAATATTCGTAGATTTACGAAAAAAGGTAATCATGAAAAGTCTAATTTTACTCGCATTTAGCTTTTGTACCACTACACTGCTTTTTGCACAAACCTCAGAATGGGCACTAGCCAAAGCAAAATACAGCTATATCCATATTAGAGACACCAATAACCGCAGCAATCCATATCAGGAAGACATGGTTTTACTGATTGGCAAAAACTCATCGCGTTATACCAGTTATGTAAAGATGAAACAACAATTGGAATTTTATGAGCACGTGAATGAACAGATCAAAAATAATGGCGGAACTTTAAACGGTGCACATATAAAATCCAACAGGAAAAGAATGACCGTTCCCGAAGATTACTACTTTTTCCATACCGAAAACCAACTCATTAGATCTGAATACTTAGTCAACATTTATTATGTGCCCGAAACTATCCCTCAAATTGAATGGAAAATCACCACTGATACCGCCAGTTTCTCTGGAGTGAAGTGCCAAAAAGCTACTGCATTTTTTAAAGGACGGAACTGGATTGCCTGGTTTGCCCCCGATATGCCTTTTCAAAGTGGCCCTTGGAAATTACATGGCTTACCCGGACTTATTGTAGAAGCCTACGATTCAAAAAAAGAAGTACAGTTTCTTTTTACAGGATTTGAAGTGATTGAAAAGAAGCCAAACGTTAGCAAGGAGCCTTATATAGGAGAAATGGCTAATCTCGATCTAATGGCAAATGAAATCAAAATCCCTAATAAGGCAATAAAAACCACTAAAGAAGAATTCCTGAAACTGAAAAAGGCGCAAGCCGAAGACCCAGCAGGTTTTGCAAAAACCCAACTCGCTGGGAGCGGAATGGCGGGCTTGGCACAAATGATCAAACAAGCTCCAGGAAGCAGACCTACGCCAGCGGTTAACATTTACAACAACCCTATAGAACTACCTTAAATAACATTATGCCGTTAAAAAGTGTTAAATCATTTTCTTATCTACGATAATTTCGTAGTTTTACGAAAATTTAATTATTAAACGCATGAAAATTTTAAAAGCAACCTTAATTATCTCGCTTATTGGATCAACCGCCTTCGCTCAAAGTGCCGATAAAGCATTAGCCAGAGTAAGATATAGTTTTTCTCATATGCGAGACACCACCCAAAGAGATAACTTCTACACCGAAAACATGTTATTGGTCATCGGTAAAAATGCCTCTGTTTATACCAGTTACGATAAAATCAACAGAGATGAGGAATTGAAAAAAATGCTTGAGGAGCAAATTAAAAACCAAGCAGGAGCTCCAGGCCCTATTAATATCAATAGAGCTTCCACTAAACCCGTTACCCCTATTGACTACTTTTACTTTGTTAACGAAAACAAATTTTTCACCAAAGAGCGAATCATCACCAGCTACCTAATTGAAGAAACTGCGCCAAAAATTAATTGGAAAATAACTAAAGACACGGCGAGTTTTTCTGGCGTGAAATGCCAAAAGGCAACCACCTATTTCAAAGGCCGCAATTGGATTGCCTGGTTTGCTCCCGAGCTGCCTTTCCAATCTGGTCCTTGGAAATTGAATGGCTTACCAGGTTTAATTGTTGAAGCACACGACGAAAAGAACGAAGTTAAATTTCAGTTTGCAGGCATCGATAAAGTTACCGAAACCGTAGAAGCAAAAGAAAAAGAGCAACCTGTTGCCATGGCCAATGGCGGTACAGGTGTCATCAAATTTGCGGGCATGGACGGCAGTGCATCTTATTTAGGAAATGAAATCAAACTACCTACCGATGCGGTAAAAACGAGTCAAAAAGAGCTAGACAAGCTAAAAGAAGCCAGAGATAAGGACCCTCAAGGATTTCTTAATGCACAATTGGCCAGCAGAGGCGCCAGTTTTGGAGCAACTAATACCACCACAAGAATATCAGCTCCAAGTGGCGGCAAAAAAATGGTAGTCAACAACCCTATTGAGCTTCCAGAAAAGAAATAAACCAAACCAACAAACTATTTATGGTGGCTATCATTCTTGATGGCCACTTCCTAAACACACAAAAGATGAAAAAGGTACTGTTTCTGCTCATTGCTTTAATAAGCATGGGCACTTCAATCGCTTTTGCCCAAAAACAAATAAAAGGCAACGTTAAGGACGAAAAGGCCAAACCAATTCCTTCAGTAATGGTTAGTTTAAAAGATAAAGAAGGAAATACGGTTGCTTTTTCACGAACCAACGAAAAAGGCGACTTTGTTATCAATGCTGACCCTGTAGGAACAGACCTTACCTTAGAACTCAGTAGTTTGGGATTTGCTAAGAAATCCATTACAGTTATTGACTTTAATAAGCCTTACCAAGTAGTTTTGGCCGAAAGTGAAATTGCGCTTAAAACAGTTGAGGTAAAGAACCGCCCAAAGCTCAGTTCAAACGGCGACACTTTAAACTATAAAACTTCTGATTTTTCTGACAAACAAGACCGCAGTATCGGCGATGTACTGAAAAAAATGCCTGGCATTGAGGTCGCGGAGAATGGCAAAATCAGCTACAATGGCAAGAATATTTCCAATTTATACATTGATGGCGATAATTTATTAGAAGATAAATATGGTATAGGCACCAAAAGTATTCCTCATGGAGCGGTTGATAAAGTACAAGTAATTGAAAATGATCAACCTGTAAAAATGCTACGCAAAAACAATACCAGCGAAGATGTAGCACTTAACCTAGTCATTAAAGATGAGGCCAAATTAAAGGTAATGGGCGACATCAAAGCCGGCATAGGAACTCCAGAAAGATTTGATGCTAATGCAAATGCCATGATGTTCAACAAGAAAGTAAAGTTTCTGAACAATTTAAAAGGCAATAACATTGGCATTGACCCTGGGCTTGATCTGACTTCATTTAACCCCCAAGCTACGGACAACAGTAAACCTTCCAATTTGCTCACGGCAGGTGCAGCGGGTGTGCCTACCCTACCACAAAGCAGAACCTTGTTTAACAAAGCAGGGCAGGCCAACCTCAATAACCTTTTCAAGTTTAACAATGATTTACAGTTAAGGGCTAATGTTTCTTATCTATATGATGAGCGCAAGCAGATTTACAACAAATCCTCTGAAACTAGGCTAGCTGGTCAAACCATTAGCTATCAGGAAAACCAAGACAATTTTTTAAACCCTCAAAAACTAAGAGGTCAATTCACTTTAAACGGAAATACAGATGGCTACTTTTTTAATAATGCTCTTGTGGTTGAATATAATCCTAATCGTACAAATTCTAATGTATTTATTAACGGTGTAGGAGCATTCCAATCGCTTAGTCAGGATATGTTTACTTTATCCAATGATTTGGGCTACCGCAAAAAATTGAAATCGGGGAATATCTTTCACCTTTCTTCAAGCCTTAGCCGCACTTCACAACCAGAAACGCTTAACATCAAACCAGGGCTTAATGAAGATATCCTTAACAATGGCATGCCTTACAATAGTTTAAACCAATATTTGAAACTCCCTACGTGGTACACCAACAATGCGGTGTCCATGGCCTTTCCAAAAGGCAACTTTGTGCAAACCTACAGAGCGGGTTTCTTACTCCAACAACAAAATCTAGAAACTAATCTTAATAAAATTCAAAATGACGGCCGTGTTGAGTTAGCCATGGCAGGCTCATTAAATGATTTAAACTGGTTCCGTTCTAGAGCATACCTTGAAAACAACTACGAATATACTACGGATAAAATCACGGCAACTGTTCGTGTTCCTTTAAGTTATAACACCATCAACTATGACGATGCCAACCACGCTGTTGATAAAAAACTACAACGCTTTTTTGTAAACCCTTCGGTATATTTCAAATACCAAACCAGCCCGGAAAACTACGTGAGTGCTAATTATGCCTACAGAAATAACTTAGGCACTATTGACGATGTTTATTATGGCGCCGTTTTACGCAATTATCGTTCGTTATTTGCCAATAATGCACCTGTATCGGAAAGTGCTACACATGCTGTTTCTGGTTCATTTAATTTCCGCAAGGCTATACAGATGGTATTCGGAAATATTGGTATATCTTACAGCACTACCAATTTAAATACCATTTCAGCTTATACTTTAACCAACAATACACAGCAACGCATCGTACTTCCTTTGGAAAACCAAATGAAAACTTTATCCTTAAACAGTGGCTTAAGCAAATACCTATTTGCCCTAAGAAGCACTGTAAATGCGGGCTTTAGCTACAGTCATAATCAGTACCAACAACTACAGAATAATGAATTGTTACCTTTTGAAAGCGATACTTACACTTACAAGGCTGGTATTGAAGCAAAGCTTACCAAATTCATGAACTTTAGCTACAATGGTACCTTTTCCAACAACAAAAACAAAACGGTGAACAATGGTATTTCAACCAACTATCAACAATTAAGACAGCAAGCTGGCTTAACCGCTACCATGTTCAAGTCAGTATTTTTGAATTTCTCAGCAGAGCACATCTTCACCCAACAGTCAAGCCAGCCAGATTTAAAATACTTGTTTGCCGATTTCAACGTAAGATACAAGGTGCTAAAACTTAAAACAGACCTTGAGTTCGGCATCACCAATTTGGCGAATGTGAAAAGGTTCGAAGCCATCAACGTTTCTGCCAACTCTTTAACCGTGGGCACTTACGAAATTCCAGGAAGAGTGGCCATGGTTAAAGCAACCTTTAATTACTAATTGTATAAGTTGTTCGAGCAATATGAATAACAACGCAATAAAATCTCGATAGGTTAGTTAATATATTCGAGAGTTAACAAAGCGGAAGTAGGCGGATGACCTCTTCCGCTTTTACTTTTTTATAGAAATCTATCACTACATAAATCAAACAAAAAGCATCTATTAAAAAAATGACCGACATTAAAATACTTGACACCGAAATCTTAAGTGACAACTGGTATGTTTTAAACAAAGTGACCTATGAAATTACTAGGAACGATGGCATTAAACAAACGCAAAACAGAGAAGCCTACGACCGAGGAAATGGCGCTGTGATATTGCTGTACAACTTGGAACAGCGAAGCATAGTACTTACCCGGCAATTTCGTTTACCTACCTACTTAAATGGCAATCCATCTGGAATGCTCATAGAAGCCTGTGCAGGCCTGCTTGACCAAGACAACGCTGAAGACTGCATTAAACGCGAAACCGAAGAAGAGACGGGATATCAGGTTAGTGAAGTAACTAAAGTCTTTGAAGCGTATATGTCACCAGGCTCTGTAACTGAAATTTTGTATTTCTTTACTGCGGCCTACGATAAGTCGATGAAAATACACGAAGGCGGAGGCCTAGCACATGAGGAAGAACATATTGAAGTACTAGAATTTCAGTTTGAAACTGCGTTAAAAATGATTGACAATGGCGAAATCAAAGATGCTAAGACCATCATGCTGATACAGCACTTAAGGTTAAAAGGCATTTTATAAAAAAAGAGAACCGATTAAAGTTCGGTTCTCTTTTTAGTTTCTATACGTATTTGAGGCGTATTATCTCCATCGCCCTTAATCACCTGTACATGTTGGATCTCATTAGGATTAAGCTTATTGAAATCTGTAGATTTTGACAACTTGCCATTAATCATATAATCTACTTTGCCAGAAACTCTTGTAGTATCGCCAGATCTGAATGCCCTTACCATCACTATCTTATCATCATCTTTAGGTGTATCGGCCAAGGTGCCGGTTGCTCTAAATTTGATAGATACATTTTCGACATTAGCCACTTTAGGAGCTTCAAGACTGTCAGATTTCACAAATATAATTCGTTGGGTAATTTTTCCCTTCCCTTTTACCAGTTTAGCAGCTTCAGGAGAATTGAACGTATTCTTGATTGCTGCTATCATCATTTCCTCTACATATTTTGGGTTATGCTTATTGATACTATCTCTTTTGATTAAAATATTACTTACAAAAACATCCATTTTAGCAACAGTATCAACAGCTGCCTTTTCAGTAGCGTCTTTTTTAACCAACGCTTTCTGCTGATGAACTTTTACAGGCGCACCTACAACTGTTTTCACTGGCTCTGAAACTTCTTCCGTCGTTACAGCCACTATTTTAGAAAGTATTGGCAAATGCTGCTTCAGTTCTTTTTTAGAGACCGTAAAAGCCAAAGTAGTAAGCAAAAGTACAGGTAGTGCAAAAAGATACCTACTCAATGTGATTTTCGATGAACGCTTGGCATTCATCATCTGAATTCGTTTTTTTAAATCGGAAAGGTTAAAGTTATTTACAATCGCTGCCGAAGGCGTTAATTGCCCTACGCCCAACAAACTATATTGGTACACTTTTCTATCCATTCCTTTTTTTAGGATATTTTGATCGGTAATGAACTCTAGATTTTCCTTTACCGCTTTTTTCATCAACCAAACTCCTGGATTAAACCAATAGAACACCACACTCAATTCGGCCAAAATAATATCTAGCGAGTGCCATTGTTTTACGTGGACCATTTCATGAGCCAAAATCGTATCCAACTCTTTATCACTATGCAAAGTTGGATTCACGTAAACCGTTTGCCAAAAAGAGAAGGGACCTACACTGTCATTTAACAGGCGTACATCGTAATTAGCTACTGTACCAGGCTTAGACTTGCGATGGATTTTATAAAGAGACAGAAATTGCACACCCAATCTAACAGTCATAAATAATACGCCTAAATAAAAAAGCGCACTTAGTATAGGCCAATTATTGATAAAAAAACCAGTTGGCACCAATTCAGACGCTGTTTGGTTAAGCTGTGGCAAATAGGTAACTACTTCGCTATTTATTTCCTGCCTATGAAAAAACTCCGTTAAATCTATAAATGGATAAGCAGTCGAAAAAACAATCCCCAACACTAAGAAGCAACGGTTTAGCATGTAAAAGGTTAGCCTCCGCAGTACAAGATAATAGGTCGCCGCAAATAAAAGCAGCACCAAGTTTATCTTTAAAAGGATAATGAAAAGATGTGGCATCTCTATTGATTTTCTGGTTTCTCAATCAGGTCAATTATCTCTTTAAGTTCGGCCGCACTAATTTTTTTGTCTTTGGCAAAAAATGCAACCAGTTCTTTATATGAATTCTGAAAATAGTCGTTCACAAAGCCATTCATAAAACGCTTTTTATAGTCGGCTTCCTTTACTTTAGCACTATAGCGAATGGCATTGGCGTAGCGTTCGCCTTTTAGAAAACCTTTTCGTTCCAAATTTTTGACAGTAGATGCCAAGGTTGTGTATGGAGCTTTTGGCTCTGGCATAGCATCCATAAAATCTTTAATAAACCCTGCCCCTACTTGCCAAACGGCTAGCATTGCTTCTTCCTCTTGCTGTGTTAGTTTCTCCATCAGTTAATTACGAAATAATCGTAAATATACGAAACTAATAAACATATATGCAAGGGCTTAGGTGTTAATTTGTGTTAAGGGAGATTTGACGAGTGTAAACGTGTTTAATTCATTTTTTGAAGCGCAGTTTTTGTGCAAGAATTAAAGGATAGTCCCGCCATCCGTTTTACTTCGCCCCTCGTAAACTCGGGGCTACGTGTTCACTACTGTCGGGGCTGTAGGGCAATTTTCATGCAACTATCAAAGTAATTTGAAGAAGCAATATAAGAGCATTTCGCCATTTCAAACGATGAACAAGGAAAAATCTAGCAACTGGCGAAGACGTATCACCCTTTCAGGATTGTTTACTTATGGCACAACCTACTGGAATAATTTCACCACTTCGTGGTTCCTTTCTTTGCATCTTGAAAGATTTCTCTACTACGGTCGAAATGACGACAGTCACTCAAGCGGCTACTACTTAAAAATAAAACTTCGGTTATCTTTTTTCCATTCAGGGCCAACGGCTGTTTCCAACCAAAAAGGTTTCTTCAGTTCCGTTTTCTTTTGCCAAACGCCGTCCGAAAGCTGTAAGTCGTTACCCATCTTTACAAAACCTGTAACAATACTAGCTCCTTCTACCTGATTGTTCTGCATTTTCAAGTTTTTTGGTTCATCTTGGGTAACCAATAAAGTCACTGGGTTAATGATATAATTGTTGCTAATGTTAACCCCATCAGGTGCTAGCGTTCTGTCGTTATCCTTACCCGAACCTAGTACAAAAGCTTCCCTAGCACCTACAATAATGTTATTTTGAATATCTGCATTTTTAACCTGCCAATATTCATTTAGCGCAGGTTTTTCATAAGCATTCATTACAGAAATTGCCGAGCGTAAAGTTCTTCCCGACACTTTGTACAAATAATTGCCATGTACTTTTTGGTTTTCACCAATAAGTCGTATTCCTCCACTGTTAGTTACATTATTGGCAATAAAGTAGTTATTACTTACTTCTGAGTTATTTCCATGTCTAAAAGTAACCGTACCTGCGCATTCGTAAAACAGGTTATTCATAATTTTATTGAAACCAGATTTAATCGAAATGATTTCTACCTCGCCATCGCATTTATCAAAAATATTGTTCTGCACCGTTGCATAGGAATCATTCATAGAATAAGTACTTGTTCCAATACGAATGGTTTCCCCTCCATTAGCTCCTAACTCTGGTCTAGGGCCAAAATAATTATGGTCTATTTGGTGATAGTTGGGCTTATCGTCTAACCACACCACCAACGTCGTTCCTTGATGTGTTTTTCCCGAAATAGAGCAATGGTCAACCCGATTATGATAACCGTAAAGAGACACCCACTTATAGTCCAACGTTTTATCGCTCGGATTATAATTTTCGATACTGGTATTGGTTAAACGGCTGTTGGTAGTGGTTTTGGTAAAAATCACTACATCATCTTTTAAAGATGCTCCATTTTTAAAGGAAAGTCCATCCACCACTAACCATTCGCCATCAATTTTAAGGTTAGAATTCCCCGATAGCACCACACTTCCCTTTATTTCCGCTACAAGTGTAATCGGTTTCTCTGCAGTTCCTTTTCCTTTAAAATTAATCAACTGGCTCTTCCATTCACCCGATTTCATAATCACCTTATCACCAGGAGCTAATTTTAATTCATTGAGTTCTGCTGCGCTGCTGATAGTATAAGTTTTCTCGCTGATGACCGCTTGCTCTTCTACCTTTTTAATAAGCGAATCCGCCTCTACCGCTTTGGCACAACTGCTATAAGAAAGTCCACATACAAGTACCAAACCAGCATAAAAATTCAATTTCATTTCAAAATATCTTTAATATAAATTATCGTAAAAAACGAGCGCTTCATCATAAGTAGTGGCTAACCCCGTTGAACTCACCGCCGAACTAATGCTCACTACACCAGTCCAAGGTGCCGTAGCCCCATAGGCTTCCCAACATCTGTACACCACATGGGTAGATAGGTTCACATTATTATTTCCACCGTATAAAATTTTAGTACCATCCAATCCTAATTTGCTAGACATGATGGCTCTTTTTTCGGTAACGGTTCCACTTCCTAAAGTTGCGGCATCAGCTGTGCTTATTAGGTGCGTACGACCAGTTGGATTGAAACCACTATGATGAAAAGCCAAGGCAAATCTTGTGGTCTGATTTCCTACCGTAGCGTAGTTGAAATTATTTTTCGTCACCATAAAACTGGTTCCAAAGGTTTCATCTCCTGGGTTTACATCATTAAAAACGGGCACTTCTACAAAAATTGGATTTACACCTGTTCCATTCACCATATAGGTGCCTGTTGAATTAAAAGTATTGCCATAAACTACACCATGAGTAGAATTATCGCCTCTAAATCTAATGAATGAGCCTGAACAATCTGTAAAGGTATTTTCAAGAATTTTCAATCGTTTAACGCCGAAAGCGCCATAAATCATATGAGCCGTTGAGCCTACTCCAATATTAGAGAATTGGTTTTGTCTGATGATGATATTATTGGAAGTTGCATAATGTGCGCCAACGGCTCCGTAATATAAATTAGGCATATTCTCAAAACGGCAATAAGCCACCGTGATGTTTGGGCTACGTTGAATCACCAAAGCATATTCTGATATGGCACCGGTAAACTTTAACCGATGAATTAAGATGTTTTGGCAATTGTTTAGCGACATCAATTTGGCGATTGAACCGGTAAGTACTGCAGCGCCTACGGTATTTGCTTTTAACTGGAGTCGTTTGGTGGCGCTCCCAATGTTAGACAAAGTAATGGTAGAAGTAATGTTATAAGTACCATCGGCAAAAACCACATCTACAGCGTTCGTTTGCAGCATGGTTTGTATACCCGACCAAAATGTAGCATCGAGTGTGGTTGATGGCGTTACGTTCACCACTGTAGTTGTTGCTTCCGCCAGCGCTTCTTTCTGCACTTCAATTACAATCTTCTCTTCTTTTTGCGCTACTACGGCATCTTTTTTACACGAAAAAATGGTCGCGATGAGCAAGGACATTAAAGCATATTTTTTCATTGTATGGCATTATTTAAGGTTTAACCTATAAACTTGCACCCACACCCCCAGCAGCTTTTGCTTTTGACGAAAGCGCTGATCCATCCTTTAAATTAAAATTGAAATCTTTGATATTGGTAAACTCTGGCTTGATCTCGAAAATTTGCTTTCCAAGTGCCTTGTTGTAATATGTATCTACTTTTCCAGATTGATAGAAATTGCAATTATCCACCAAAATATCGTCCCAACGGAACTCTCTAAACTCTACAGACCTACCTCCTTGCCCACTATTCACGAAATTACAATTCAACAGTCTTGCGTATTGCGCACCCAACAGGCGGAGCGCAGATCCTTGTTCCCTGTTATCCACTTCGTTGATGGTACAATTCTCAATCGTTACAAATGGCCCTAAGGTACTCTCATCGTTTCCACCGCGGTATACGTTGATAGCACTTCCCAAAATATTGGTAAATACACAGTTTTTCACTACTGTATATTCAGCTCCATAGATACCTTTATCATCTCTTTCTTCTGCCAAATTAATTCCTGTTCCTGAAATATTCCTGAACAATGAATTGGTGATCACCAAGCTATCTGCCAAAGTTGATTTACTCCCTTTAAAACCAGCAAAAGAACCTTCGTTGTAATCGTAAAACTCACATCTGTCAATAAAAGCTTTGTATGGCTTATTCATAGGCATTTCTGTAGAACGGATCCCGCAACGTACATCACCACCACTGCCGTAAGCCCCCTTAAAGGCAATGCCACTTACTTTCACGGTTGCTCCGTTATCAATAGTAATAAAAGCTGCTAAAGTTTTACTGCTACCATTTACCAAAATAGGCTTGCTTTTTAGTTCAGCAGCTGCTCTAATCGCAATCGACTTGTCGATTATAATTTCATCCTCAACACTGTAAAAACCAGTATCGGTTAATTCTATGATATCGCCATCGCTTAGCTTAGCAATTGCCTGTTGGAGACTTTTACTTTCTTTAGCGCCAATTTTTACAATTTTAGGCTGTGTATTGATTGTTTTTATTTCTTGTTGATACCAAGATGCACCTACATCTTTCTTTTGCACAAACTTCATTTTCTTTAACGGCGCACCATAATCGGCCAAGTAAGGGAATGCAATACCGTTAATGGTTACATTGCTTGTTTTTTTATCTACAAAACCTTCCTGTACTGGTAAATCACCTTGTAAAGCATTGTCTTTAATGGCAATACCACCATCTTTATTTTCATCTACATAAAGTGCTTTAACTGGTTGAACCAATAAATTTTTAGAGAAAATCACTTTTTGAGGAGATAAAGTACGTTCAGAATCTTTCCCCGTACCAAATAATGACGGTTCGCAATTAATGAAAGTATTTCGTTCAATTTTCGCATCAACTACTTGGTAATAACGATTGATAAGTGAATTTGGGACGCCGTTCATCACTGCCAATGGTGAACGGAATGCTGTGCCTTTTAAATCTTTAAATACATTATCAAAAACCTGGTGACCTGGATTAATGACCCTTACTCCACCAGTAAAAGGCTTATTATTCCCCAAAAAAAGATTGCCTTGCACTACATTTTTAGCACCATGCCTCAATACCAAACTCCCTTCACATTCCACAAAAGTATTGAAGCTAATATTGTTCTCTCCAGATTTGATGGATACAATCTCTACCTCGCCATTACATCTTTCGAAAAGATTGTGCACAATTTGGGTTCTGGATGCAGTTAGCGAATACCTAGACACGCCAATACGGATAGTTTCGCCGCCGTTAGAACCAAAACGTTGACGGCCGTTGAAGTAGTTAGAATCAATACTGTGGTAATTTTGTTGGCTACGTTCATCGTTCAGCTCAGCAATGATTACTGGCCCAGCGTTAAGCTTGTTGGTAAAAGTACAATGATCAACACGGTTATTCTTTCCCCACAAGGTCACCCATGAATCGCCCTTGAAACGCTCTGGCTGACTAAAGTCTTCGATTGCAAATTGAGTGATACGGCAGTTGTTAGCCAAGTTATCATTATCTACCCTAAAATTAACCACATGATCTTTAGGGCTGTATCCACCTTTGAAATGTAAACCTTTGATGATGATGAATTCTCCACCAATTTTGAGGTTAGACTTTCCTGAAATCTGCACTTTATCACCGTTTTCGGGTTTTATCCAAATTGGTTTTTCTTTAGTGCCTTTACCCGAAACTACCAATTGCACATCATTCCAAACTTTATTTTTAAGCAGAATTATATCACCAGGTTTTGCTTTGGCTACCGCTGATTTTAATTCTTGTGGAGTACTTACCAAAACTTCCGCTGCTTTTGTGAGCGAGGCAATTAGGAAAAGGGCTAAAAAAGAAATACGGAACTTTGTCATGAATGGAGGTTTAGTTGGTTGGTTATTTTTTTCTGCTGATTACCGCAGATTCAAACGCAGATTATCGCTGATTTTGGATTGTTTGACTTAAAATGTTGCCGTCCCAATCGGAGGTTCCGACTGAAACGACAAATCATTTTTACATATAAACCAAAAAGCCTTTATTTCTGAATATAGATATCGAATTTTATGGTAGAGTTACCTATTGGATTAGCAAAGGCAGCATCTTTTACATGGATAATTCCATTTTTCACTACCGAGGTACTAGGATCGGTAATTTTAATAAAGATTACTCTTCCTGTAGTGGTATTGAAAATAGAAGTTGTTGCCGCTGCAGTAGCATCATACCTTGGATTATTTGAGGTTGGATTTGAAATGCTGTTTGAACTGAAGAAGGTATTGCTCAAATCATCCAAATCTCCACTTTCTATTAAGTCATAGATAGCGGATTGGCCAGTACTTGCACCATCGATAAGCACCCTAAATTTAGTATCGTGAATCACCGAGGTATTGGTTGGGCTCCAACCCACATTGTTACATCTTAAATTTGAAGCAATAGAGCCTGTTGCCGCCGTTGCAGGGTTAAATAATACTGGACCTGTGCTTTGCGCACCAAATATCAAATACATATTAGCTTCGTTAGCATTCAACTCACAGTTTCCAATGGTATTGCCATTTTTAAGGAATCCAGTTTTGGTACCCAGTGTTTGTGCATTCATCTCTACATCTCTGTAAAGCACACTTTGATAGGTAAAGTTTAACGGAATAATCAATTCTGTTTGTAAATCATCATTATCTACAGCGATGATTTTTAGGTGCTCAGCACGTTTTTTGAATTGATAATTCTCTGTATAGCTGTAATTGGTTTGTCCGGCCAAAGTTTTGGTAGATAACAATGCATAGCTGCCATTTCTATCATCGTAAAGCTCTACTTTTTTCAATCCGGTGATAGAAGTAATTTGTCCGCCAACTGGTGTTGTTCCACCTACTATCGGAGTGATGTTTGCTGCAAAACCTACAAATTTAGGTTTGAAGATAGACACATCCACTGGCATATTAACAATCAGTTCATTGGTTTGATTATAAATGTCGGTAGCTACAATTTTAATATGCTGAGCTGCCTTACGATAGGTATAAGCATAGTTTAAGGCGTATTGCTTAGCATTATTGGTATTTGTAATGCTACTTACCAAAACGTAAGTATTTTCCAATTGGTAATCATCGTAAATATCTACCTGTTTAATTCCATATTCCGATTGGATGTTACCAGCAATTGCAGTAGGTCCACCATTAAGATCCGCAGTGATAGAAGCTGGAAAAGCACTAAATTGCGGTAAAGCTGGATCAAAATATTTAATGTTAACGAAACCTTCCAGCGAACTGTTGTCCCCCTGTTTTACCATAATTTTCACCCCTTTTACTTTGCTCATGTTGTTTACGGGGAAAGCAGTAATAGGGATAGAAAGATCGTAAGTTGGAGTAATGGCTCCTTTATTATCTGTTACGTGAATTAGTGAATCGGTTCCAGTGGTACGCACTAAATAGCAATACACAAATTTAACTCCTTCGGATGCAGAGATACTGCTCTTTAGTTCGTTACCTAAATCAAATGTTTTGGTCGCTCGGTTAAAGATGTAATCTTGGGCAGTTACCGTGCCATCGCCAACGTCAGAAAAATCATCTTTTTTACAGCCAGCTATTATTGCTAGTGCCAAGCAGCAGTACAATAATGGGTTTAGGATTTTCTTCATTTGTTTAATTTTAATATCGTTTTTTTAAAGACCTCTTAGAGCATTTCACACTAATGTCTTAATGTTTATTTTTTTCTAACCACCTAAGACATCTAAGTTCATTTTAGTCGTTTTTGGCAGCTTTAATCTTTGTTCCTTGCTCTTTGTTCTTTATTCTCTTTTATTTAACCACCTAAGACACCTTAGAACATTTTAGTTTTTGAACCATTAAGAAATTAAGAGACATTAAGTTTTGTATCATGTGGTCTTCATTTCTTAATGGCTACATTTATCAATAACCTGGATTTTGTGGAATTTTAATATCGGTATTGGTATCTATTTCTCTTTGTGGAATAGGCAACAACAGTTTATCATTATTAATATTTGCTTGTAACGTAGCCAACGGAATAGTTGGACTAAACCTGCTGTAATACGCACTGTATTCAGCGGCGTAGTGGTTCTGCATGTTAGTCACTGCTTGTCCAAAGCGCATCAAATCAAATAAACGCTGGTTTTCAAATGCAAACTCTAAACGTCTTTCTTTCAATATTGCCGTTTGGAAATCAGCGGCACTGGCAATTGAGCCCGTACCTGAAGCTGGATATTTATAAAATGCTGAGGTAAAGTTTCCGGTAGTATAATTACCTGCACCTGCTCTTTCTCTTACTTGGTTAATCAATCCTACCGAACTTCCTGCCGCACCATCATAACCTTGGGCTTCAGCTTTCAATAGCAACACATCAGAGAAACGCAGTACGGTAAAATCGTTTTCTGCATCGCCAGCCACCACTACTTTCGAAAAGAATTTATTCACGTAAAGTGGTGTGGTACTATTTGAATAAGTAGCCATCGTTACATCCTTACGCGTATCAGAAAAACTGGTAGCACTAGTTGTATATGCGGTATTGATACTGGTTGTTGGGTAGTTAAATCCGCTTCCATCGCCATTAATCACTGCATCACCACTACTTGCTGGAGCAAACATATTGGCCATAGGATTGCCCAAACCAACCAAACCTGCTTTGTATCTCACTGCAAATAAAATCTCTTTATTCATTTCGTTGTTGATGGCAAATACACGGGCAAAACTATTTTCTAAGCCATAACCACTATTGGTAATCACATCATTCAATAAAGTTAAAGCATCTGCTGCACGAGGCACTGGTAGGGTTAAATATACTTTAGCCAAAAGTGCCTTGGCCGACCATGCATTTGCTCTTCCTAAATCTGTTGAAGTAATTTGAGAAAAAGGCTTAGCGTTAGACTTAGCCACTGCAGCTTCTAGATCTTTAACAATTAAATTATAGCAATCATTTACCGATGAACGGTTAACTTTCCGTGCTTGCGCAGCTTCTAGAGGCTCCGTTACAATAAACACTCCGCCATATAAACGTACTAAGTTGAAATAGTGATAAGCTCTAATGAACAGGGCTTGTCCTGCTAATTCATCACGTTGGGCTTCAGTAACCGTAGCCGTAGGCGTACCAAACACCAATTGACCATTTGTATAGGTCACACCTAAACTTCTTAAGACATAATTAACGTTACGGATGTTTTTATACATGGCCAGCCAGTAGTTATAAACCTGCTGATGCGACGGCCCTGCGGTATACAGATTTAGCACATTAAGCTCCATATTAACGTTGGTGGTACTATTTACCGAACGTTGACGGGCATTGTCGCTCCTTAATTCTGTAAACTGCCACTCGTTAATTAGTGGTTCCTGCATACCGTTATAACATCCTGCTAGAGCAACACTAACTTCTTTGTAGTTTTTATAATAGTTGTTAACTGCTTCGTTTGAGATAGGCTCTACATCGACCACCTTTTTACATGAAGTAACGGCTGATACCAATGATACCACAATGATGAAGCGAGCTGATATTTTTCTGATTTGTTTCATGATGTGTAGGTATTAGAAGTTAAAATCAAGACCAAATGTATACGTACGGTTTACCGGGAAACCTCCCCTTTGATAACCTACAATTACTGGAGAAGCGTATGAAGCAGATGTTACCCTTGCTTCTGGGTTAATCCCGCGATACGAACTTCCAGTTATGAAAAACACGTTATCTACCGAAGCATACAATCTTAAGCTACTTACTTTAAGTTTTTTAGCCGTAGCGGCTGGCAAGGTATAACCTACAATAACATTTCTTAAATAAGCGTAAGAAGCACTTTCTACACCATAATCTGTCAACAATAAATCTGCTGCGATACCATTGGTGAAATAAGGCGTTTTTCCATCGCCAGGATTGGCTGGACTTACCCATCTATTTTTAATGTAGTTCTCGTTCTGTCTTTTTGATTCGTTGTAATACAAGTCACCGTTAATCAATTGTCCACCTTGTGAACCTTGCATCAGGATATTTAAATCGAATTTTTTATACCTGAAGGTATTGGTAATGCCCCAAGTAAAATCTGGGAATGGAGACCCCATGATTACCCTATCATTCAAATCAATTTTATTGTCGCCGTTAATGTCTTTTAACTTAACCCCACCAGCAGCGAAATAACCTTGTAAAACAGAAGTTTGTCCTGAAGCTACTGCAGCATTCGCTTCGTCCTGTGATACCCAGACACCATCAGTTTTGTAACCGTAGAATTGTACATAAGGTTGACCTACAATAGAAGCGTAAATTTCGCTACGCTCGCCATAGTTGAACAAATAAGGTTCATCACCACCTAATTTTAGCAATTTATTTCTATTGGCTGAAATGTTAACGGAAGTAGTCCAATTGAAGTTTTTAGTGCCGATATTGTTAGAGGTTAACTCTACTTCGAAACCTTGATTTCTGATTTTTCCGTTATTGGTCCAGAAAGAAGACGAACCTGTAATGGCTTGTTGTGATTGCTGTAATAATAAGTTGTTGGTAATAGAGTGATAGAACTCTAAACTCAACTGCAATTTGTTTCTAAATAAACCAACATCTAAACCAATATTGGTTGACCTAGTGGTTTCCCAAGTAATATCTCTTCCATAAGTCACCACGTTATTAGGAGATTGACCTGCCGCTAATTGACCAGTACCTTCTCCAAACACATAATTAGATCTAAACAGTAAATCCAAATAAGAGAATGGCGTAATTCGGTTATTACCTGTTTCGCCATAACTAGCTCTCAATTTCAAATTTTCCAACCATTTTTTACTGCCTTTCATGAAAGATTCACTGGCAATGTTCCAGCCTGCTGAAAATGCTGGAAACCATCCTCTTCTGTTACCTGGACCAAAAATAGAACTCTCATCAGTACGCAAACTTGCTGTAGCAATGTATTTCCCTTGGTAATCGTAATTCACGCGACCTAAATAAGAGATCAAGCCTGTTTTTACGTTCACAGGAATAGCAGGCGCCTGATCGAAATAAGCCGCTTGATTAAGCGTCGTAAAATCATCAGACGGGAAATTGTAACCTGTTTGCTCGGTACCTTTTACGGTATTGCTTTGTACGGTAAAACCTAGCAATCCTTTAAAGTTATGATTACCGAAGCTTTTGGTATAGTTCATGGTATTTTCCCATAAAATATCAATGGTCGTTCCGTTAGTAATGGTCGCCATGTTCACGTCACCATCTTTACGGGCTTCACTTCTGATTAAGGTTTTATCTTCTCTAGATAGATAATAAGCACCTAAAGAGGTTTTAAACGAAAGGCTTTTGCTTGGGTTATACGTTAAATCTGTACCGCCTTGGAAACGATAGCTTTCAGATAAACGATCCTCTCTTTCCGCATGCGACAATGGCGTGTTGTTGGTTGAAGAAAAAGGAGAAACCGCTCCCGAACTTTGCCAAAAAGAACCATCAGGCATGGTACCTGCATAATTAAGATTGGTAAAGTGACGAGCTTGCGCCCAATCGCCTGCTCTTAGATTTGCCCATTGCGAATTTTGATTCACAAATGCCGCTGTAAATGCCGAGTGGTAAACTGGCAAGAACGATGGGAAACGATAATAATTGGTAAAGTTTTCTGCTGGACGTTGAATTTTGGTATAGGTTGGGTTGATGTTTACGTTTAACATCAATTTTGGTGTAAGGTTAACGTCTAATTTCACACGGATGTTCCCTCTGTTGTTCTCGCTATCTTTCATTACGCCCTGGTCCTGCTGTAAATTCCCAGAAACGTAATATCTCATGTCCTTTTTACCTCCCGCTACATTCAACTGTAGGTTATAGATACCCGCATTCCTGAGCGATTCTTCCTGCCAATCAGTAGGTGTACCGCTAATTTGGTTTTCGATGATATAAGCAGCACGTTCATTATTATTGATGATGTTTTTAGCATTAGCTGGCACGCTAGGGTCATTTTGTCTCAACGCTGCTTCTGCAAATAACAATTTGGTATAATCTGTAGTTGATAAAATTGGATATACCTTATAGGCTTCTTTTAAACCATAGTATGATTTAACCGAGAACTTAGGTTTATCGGCCACTCCTTTTTTGGTGGTTACCAAAATCACCCCGTTAGCACCTCTTGAACCATAAATGGCTGATGAAGCAGCATCTTTCAATACCTCAATTGACTCAACATCGTAAGGGTTGATGAAAGCTAGACCATCTGCAATGGGATGACCATCTACTACTACTAAAGGATCAGCGTTGGCGTTAATGGAACTGGCTCCTCTAATTCTCAAAGTTGGGTCTGCACCCGCTTCTGAGCTATTGTTTTGCACGGTTAAACCTGCAATTTTACCAATCAAGGCATTATCTAACCTCGAAGTAGGAATTTCATCCAAGTTTTTATTTTCGAGCTTACTTACTGCCGAACTGATGGTCGATTTTTTTTGCGTACCGTAACCTACAACCAATACTTCATTCATGGAGTTTACGTCCTCCGTTAAAGTAACGTTAATGGTGGTACTGTTTGCTACACCTTGCAAATGTATTTTATAGCCGAGCGATTTGAATTCGAGGATCTTGCCTTTCTGAACGGAAATTTCATATTCTCCCTTTTCATTGGTGGAAACTCCTTTATTGGTGTCCTTAATAGTCACCGATACGCCAGGAATACCTTGTCCGTCTTCAGATTTAACAACGCCTTTAATTTTTACAGTTTGTGCACTTAGTCCGAAGGATAGTAAGCACAACAGCAAAAAAATGACGCCGCCAACGCGATTTTTTAATGTCATAGCAAATCAGGTTTTATATATGGTTAGCTTGCGACAATTTTTAGAAAATTGTCGTCTTAAATTGGTTTACCAAAAATTGGTTTACCAAATATATCATTAATATTTATATTCAAAAAAAATACTAGGAAAAGTTTTTTAGCCGATTGGCTTTTTCCTCAGAGCGATGGGAATTTTGATTGATAAGTCTTTACTTATTCCTGCGTTTTATTGGTTCTGGCAGGCCACAAGTCTTTTAGTTTGTTTGGTTGTTATTTTAGTTTTAAAAAAGGGATGGTCTTTTGAAAACCAGCATCCACCCCTTTTTTGAGTATTTAAATTTATTGAAAACCTTAAATAAAAACGGTGTATTTCTTCAATTAAGAAAATGCTAAACCACCGTTGATATCAATGTTGTTACCTGTTAAGAAGCTTGAATCGTCAGAAGCAAGGTAAGCGACCAACTCCGCTACTTCTTGCGCATCACCTTCTCTTTTCAAAGCCGTAGCGTTAGCTACATTGGTTCTTACTTCAGGCTTGCTAAAGGTATCGTGGAAGGTAGTGGCAATCATTCCCGGAGCCAAAGCATTTACACGGATATTTTTAGGACCAAATTCTTTTGCCAAAGCTCTAGTGTAAGTCATTACAGCACCTTTTGAAGTGGCATAAGCACTTGCACCTGGACCACCACCATCTCTAGCCGCTAACGAAGAGAAGTTTACAATAGAAGAACCTGCTGGCATGAAAGGAGAAACTGCTTTAACCGCTAAGAAAACAGACTTCAAATTCACGTTCATTACAAAATCCCAGAAGTTTTCGTCCATTTCAGCAGTTGTTTTACGAGCAACCAAGCCGCCAACTACGTTTACCAAAACATTGATTTCATCACCAAAAGCTTGTCTGGCATCAGCTACTAAAGCTTCTACTTCGGCTGCTTTGGTCATATCTGCTTTTACAATAATACCTTCGCCGCCTAAATCTTGTATCATTTTCAAGGTTTCATCGGCCAAATCCTTATTATCAAAGTAATTTACCACCACTTTGGCTCCTTCCTTTGCCAACTGCAAAGAAACTGCTCTACCTATGTCTCTAGAGCCCCCAGAAACTATCGCAACTTTGTTTTTTAAACGCATACTATTATTATTTAATTCTTTATTTTTTTGATGAAATATATTTAATACATAACCATGAAACCGGCACTAACACTGCCGCTAATACGAAGAACGACACATAACTGGTTTGGGTAATTACTGGAACTGCCCAAGTAGTTAATAAAGTACCTGCTACTGCTGCCGTACCACCCATTCCCGCTACCGTTCCTACATTTTTGCCGTTGAAATAATCACTAGGAAGGGTTTGAATGTTACCAATTAGGTACTGAAAACCAAACAGCGTCAAGCCAATCAGTATCATCGCTAAAGTTGGCGTGTCTTTTAAGCTACCTAACTGGTAAACGATCACCACCAAGGAAGCCAACATAATGACACTACCTACCGCAATGGCATTTTTACGTGCTTTTTGAGGTTCAATACCTTTTTTAATTTGAATAGATGCATGGTAGCCACCCACCAAGCTTCCTATAGCAGCAAATAAATAAGGTACCCAGGTAAAAGCTCCAATTTGTTTGATATCGAACATAAACTGTTCTTTAAGGAAAGTTGGTAACCAGGTTACGAACAACCACCAAACTGGGTCGATAAAAAACCTACCAGTGATAATTCCCCAAGTATTTCTAAATTTCAAAAGCTCTTTCCAAGTCAATACTGGTGCTTCCTCTACTTCAACTGCATTCTTCACTTCTGGCTTAGCCAAAATATAATTACGCTCTTCTTCGGTAATCCAAGGGTGTTTATCAGGAGTTGCTTTGTTTACATAAAGCCATGGAATGATCCAAATTAATCCTAAAACGGCTATGAGCACGAAAGTCATCTTCCAGCCGAAAGCCACGTATAAAATGGCAATTACGGGTGCGGCAACTACCGAACCTAATGATGCTCCTGCGCCGAAAATCCCTTGCGCAATGCCTCTTTCTCTAGCGGGGAACCATTCTGCATTATTTTTGGTAGCTCCTGGCCAGTTACCTGCTTCGCTGAAACCCAGCATAAACCTAAAGATGTTGAAAGACAGCAACGACTTTGCAAAGGCGTGCAAGGCAATGGAAATGCTCCACCCCAAAATAGATAATGTCATTCCCATACGGGTACCAATGGCATCCATCATTTTGCCCGTAAAAGTTTGCCCCAAGGCATAGGCAATCATAAAGAAAGTAGTGATTAGCGCCAGTGCGCTTTTGTTATCGACATCGGCAATGCCAAATTCTTTATAGATATAAGGCCAAAGAATGTTAATCGCACTTCTATCGATATAGTTGATTACCGTTGCCAAAGCAATTAGCGAGATAATCCACCATCTTAATCCTTTTACTTTCATCTGTTTCTTTTTTAGTTTTTGATCGCCTTGAAGATTAGTGGCTCTGGCGTATCTTTTATTTGTTAGTCAGTTGAATATTTGTAATGCCTTTAGCATTAATTACTTTGTTATCTGCATAAACTTCATTCCCTACCGTTTCTCCTTTGGCACTTTTTAAACGGACGTTAATCCCGTAACCATCGGTATTTAAATGGCTGATATTCCCTTTAAACTTGTTATAAGAACCCCAACCTTCATAAGCACAATTAACCTGATAGCCATCCAACAACACCGAAGGCTGAGTATTATACCCGGTATTTCCCTCAATCAAATAATGGTTGCCCTTTACGTCAATCCAGCTATCCGCACTGTTAGCGCCAGTAATTCCTTGCGCTTCAAAAGTGTTTCCTCTGATAATCCCTCCAGTCGTACCTTCTTTAACATCAATACATTCAGCAGCTACATAAGGTCCCAATTTATTGTTCAACACTTGGTTCGAATCACACTGATCGGGCTTTCCATCGCTATGCTTGGCCCAATTACTATAGGCCGAACCAATGTAAATGGCCTCGCCATAACCCGGACTTTTCTTTCCAGTATGTGTTACTTCACAGTTTTTAATGACGTTGTGTTTGCTGAAAGCTCGAAAGTGGATGCCCTCTTCACCTAATTGCGTTACCAAAACACCATCAATGACGTTATAATTTGCCCCATCAGTTACAATACCTTTCAATCCATTTTGTAGTGTAAAACCTTTCAGTTTCCAATAACTTGCTTTTAAGTGCAGCACGTAACCCGTTTGGTTGTTACCTGCATCCAGAATTGCATTTCTACTGCCTGTTAGCACCACAGGTTGCTTTGATGTACCGCTAACCGATGCCTCAATTACAAATTTACCGTCGTATACACCATCCCTTAAAATGATGGAATCGCCAGGTTTTGCAGTAGCTAATGCCTGTTTCAGTTGGCTGCTATTTTCTACAATAATTGGTTTCGACAAGGCTCGAAAAAAAGGCCGTATTGCATACCCCACCCCACTTACACAAGTTGAGATAGCAATAGCGGCCATAACCAAATATATATTGAAGATCTTTTGCATTGTTGTTAGTTTATATCCCCTTATCTCTCCATTTCGCTTTGCTCCAGTCGACATTACGAGATATTCCTAATTATTTATGAATACCTAATTCTTTTAAGAAATCGATGATTGCTTTGTTTACTTCCGAATTTTTATCGGAAGGAAATTTCCCATGTTCACCACCTTCAACAGTGATGAATTTGTTTTTAATACCCAACTCATCCAACTTCTTTTTCAAGTCTACCGATTGTTGATAAGGCACCACTGGATCTGCATCCCCGTGTACAATAAACACAGGCGGGCTGTTTTTCTTTACTTGATATAAAGGAGAAACCGATTGAACGAAGGCTTGGTCATTAGCCCTGTCGCCTAACCATTTTTTAGCCGAGCTACTAGGCCAATTGCCCACATGGGTAATGCCATATTTATCGATAATAGCTGCAACTTTTACCTCCTTCACTCCTGGACAGTTACCGTCAAATTTGGTATCGTTACCTAACAAACCACCCATTAAAGCTAAATGACCACCTGCCGAACCGCCCATAATCACAATTCGATTAGGATCGATATTTAAAGCTTTGGCATTTTTGATCAAGTAGATTAAAGCGCAACGGGTATCCTCTACCGCAGCAGGAGCTGGTGCTACCTGTACCAAACGATAAGCAATATTAGCCACTGCATAACCATTTTTAAAGAAACTGTTAAAGCCAGATTGCGACTCTTTATTTCCTTTGTTAAAACCACCACCATGGATATTAATGACAATAGGCGTTGGTCCTTTGTCGGCTGGTGGTAGGTACAAATCCATCTTACCTTCCCAATCGCCAACTTTGGCATAAACCACGTTTAATTGCTCAGAAAAACCTGTTGGATAGGTTACTTTTTTTACCTCTGTGCTTTCTTGTGCTTGTGTAAAAGTTGCTGCTACTAGTAGTAAGCAGCTTATGATTATCTTTTTCATGTTGTCATTTATTTTATTTCCTCCCCCTGCCCCCTCAAAGAGGGGGATAAGCAAAGCGCTTTGGCGCAATGTATCTCCCTTTGGAGGGAGAATTAAAGAGCGAGGAAAACCCTACTTAATAAAATCTTCTCTATGAGGAGCGAAAACATCAATTAAAATTCCCGGTTCAACACATACACAGCCGTGAACTGCATGAGGTGGCACATAATAACCATCGCCTTTTCTGATGATTTTTTTCTCATCGCCAATGGTCATTTCAAAAACGCCACTCTCCACATAAGTAACCTGTACGTGATAATGCTCGTGCAATGGACCAATGGCTCCTGCTTCGAATTTGGCTTTCACCAACATGATTTTATCATCATAACCATAGATCTTACGTTGTACACCGTTGCCTAAATCTTCCCAGGTAGTTTCTGTCTCTATTTGAAATAATTCGCTTTGCATTTTATAGTTTTTTTGTTTTTTGGATGTTTTGTTAAATTGGTTAGCCCCACTCTGCTTTTGGCATATCTCCGAGAGGCACCTATCAATGGTCTTTACTCTTTGTTCTTTATTCCTTTATCTTAACGATATGTAATTCTGTTTCTCTGTATAGTTAATTTGATAGGTATAAGTCTTGTCATTAACTTTAAAGCTGATCATGGTTTGCTGCGCATCTGATTTAATCAACTTCAGTTCGCTAACTGATGGCAAAGCCGACGAAACGGTTTCATTGATTGGGTCTGTACCACCATGTGTTTCCGTAATGCTTACAAAAGTTTGGTTCTGACCACTGCTTGATAGCATGAATGCTTTTCCATCTACCAAATTCATCTCTGGATCATTAGCGCCGATAGAAAGCAACTTTACTTCCAGTGGGTTATCAGAAACAAAATGAGTAGTATAGAAACGATTTTTGTTCAATAAGCCTACCAGCCCAGCTTTGTTCTCTAATTTATTACTGGCGTTTAACCAGATGTGCTGATAGCCATTTTTATCTCCAAGTGCGGTTAATTGATTCGCTTTTGCAGTAACTGGGAAAGAGGTGTTCACCAATTGTCCTTTGTACCAAAACGGCAAGTCATATTGGTGATTTTTGGCTGATTGCGCCTGCATCACATCAATCAACAAAGGCTTATCTAACCCTTCAACTTTTACCAAAGCAGAAGTTCTTAGCATGGTGACATCAGCATAGGCTTTAGCTTCCTTAGCGCTCACCACTTTCAAGTTTGGTTGATTCGAGAAGTACAGCAAGGTTGGACTGGCTTTATCCGCAGGTCCCAATTTGGCGTTAAAGTGTGAAGTTTGATCTACGACCAATGCATTATGCGCTACCGTTTGTTTTGCCCAAGTGTTATTTTCTGGCAAGTAACCACCCCCATTTTTAGTATCGATGTTTAAAAATCTGGCTGCACCATAATCAGGGAAAATTTCGGTGGTGTTATCGTAAAACAATAGGTTCAATCGGTCAAAGTGCCCGTGGCCCATACCCTGCGAAGCCGCTTTTAACACTACACATTGTTGGTCGGTGTTGGCACCACTACGCAAAATACCTAACCCACCTTCATCGCCTTTACCACCATCTTTGATCCACAATGACTGGTATTTGAAAGGAACTGCTTTTCCAGCAGCCAAATCTGCCGCTACCTTTAAGCCCGCATCAGAAACAATTACACGGTTTTGCTGCTTGGCAATATCCAATAAATCAACCTCTGCCTTAATATCGGCATAAGCCAAATCAACGCCGTATACCAATTCAACCGACTCGTAGGTTTTGTCCTTGATGGCATCGTTTAACGGAAAGAAAGTCTTATCAGTGTAAGAAGTTTGCAATGAGGTATGGATTGCCTTTGAAAGCAATTTGTCTCTGTATTCGAAAATTTTGCGTGAAGGCTCGTAATTGTTGATGGCTTTTGCGAACAATACGAAAGGCAATAAGGCATAACGTTGGTAATATGGTCCTTCCATATAATAACCATCAGGTGAAAACAGCTGGTCTATTTGAGCTAAATAGCCTGTTTTACCATCCTTGTTAGAACCTTTGATGGCCTTTTCTACATATTCACGTTTGTTCAGCACATAACCTGTAATGCCTACAGCCGCCAAGTTCCAAGTCCCATGATTGTGGATTTTGTTGAAGACGTCGTACCTATCTTCAGTAAAGAACTTTAGGATAGGCACGAACAATTTTTCTTCAATGGTCTTCCTATCAGTTGCAGGAATCCCGTCATAAACCAAATCATATGCTTGTATGGTATATAGCTGCCATACAAAGTCATTCAAACTTTGCCAAAAAATACGTCCACCATCTTCCTCACTTTTTCTTTTGGGATGAAGTGGCCATTTTTCGTATTGCGAAGCATAGTTCAGCATTACGTTTTTCACGTAATCTGCATATTTCTTTTCTCCGGAGATTTGATAAGCTACTCCGCAGTTCAGCATGTTGCTGTAATTCTTTTTGTGCTGCTCATGCGTATAACCACCGCCGCCATCTTTAGGCACAGGTACCACAATTGGTTCTGCCAATGCTTTATCTGCCGCATTTTTAACCGTTTGGTATGATTGGCGTAAAAGTGGATAGGTATTTACGCCTTTTTTCACGGCCGCCACATTTGCCTTGGTTAGCATAATGCTGGGGTGTGTTTGCGCCATTAGCGATAGGCTAAAAAAGGCACAAAAAGATACTAATACCACTTTTTTTAAGTAGTTCATACGCTTGAATTTATATTTAATTGATTAAGCTAGGATGGACCTATTTTCTCGAATTATCTCTCTGTTTCGTTGATGATGCTTTGTGCAGCAAAACCTGCTTTACTAATTTGCCATATCTCATCAAGGTGACCAGCCATTGCTTCTTCAGCTTTAGCCATATCCTGTGTTTCGATAGCGGCATAAATCATTCTGTGTTCTTCAATAGCTGTTTTAGCTCTATTGTCGCCACAGATTTTATTTTCTACAATATTTTTGATCAAATCGGGCACTAAAATCAAGATCATGGATTCGATGACCGAATTTTTAGTAGCCTTGGCAATTTTGATATGAAAAACCATGTCTTCTTCCACCGCATCGCCACCAGCACTAACTTTGCTTTCATAAGCTTCCATTGCCAACTTAAGGCTTTCCAAATCTGCTTCACTTCTACGTTCGGCAGCCAATTTCACGGCATTTAGCTCTAAATGATAGCGTGCTTCAATTAAGGCATTAAAATCGTCCTTATTAAATTTGATGATATCCGAAATGATATTATCAATCACGTTGATACTCAAACCTGCCACATAAGTACCACTTTGTGGGTTGGTTTTTAAAAGACCATAAAACTCTAATTTCAATATCGCTTCGCGGATGTAGCTTCTTCCTAGGCCAAAACGCTCAGAAAGTACTCGCTCTGCTGGCAATCTATCTCCTGGTTTTAATTGACCAGAGATGATCAACTGCTTTAACTGACCAATAATTTTATCGACTGGCGACTCCACCTGTATGGCGGTAATATTTTCTATCAATGACTTCATTCCTTGGTTTTTCTATTTGGTCGACCAATTAATTGGTTTACCAAAAATAAACATTCAATTGGGTATTCAAAAAGTTATTTCAAATTAAATCATTTTATCTTGGAATTACCTCTAAATCAATCTTCCAATTATCGGTTCTAAATGGGTTCATTGGCAAATTTGCAGCATTATAGAAGTAACTTTTACCAGGATTATCTGCCCAAGCATAACGTACAGCCACTGGATTTTTAATTTCATTACTCCAAATCACTACTTTATTCCCTTCTATTTTAGCTTGTGCCCAAACAAATTTTTGGTCTTTACCTGCAATGATAAAATTGCTACGTTCCGCCTTGCTGTTTACAGTTAAACCTTCCGCATGGTCAAATTCTAGTATCGCTTTGCCGTTTTCGATCTTCATCGATTTAAATCCTGGCCCATCAGCTGCTACCTTTTGGCCATATACCAATTGTTGTACTTTAGCTGCTACACGCTCTCCTACTGGAAATTTATCCGTTGGATGGATATCTTCTGCCAAGCCTAAATCGATGATGTTGACCAAGCCTACATTGGACTGACGAGTGGCCTTATCCTGTCCTTCCCTCAACAAAGCCCAAGTAGCATTTACTTCTGGTGTGCTGAGCACTTTTTTATAATTAGGCAATTGTACAATTACAAAAGGCAATTTTGGTTGGTCAAACTGCTTTCTCCAGTCTTTAATTAATGATTTCAATAGGCCTTCGTACTCATCCGCCCAATTCGCATTACTCTCTCCCTGATACCAAATCACGGCCTTATACTGCAAACTTTTCAAAGGGTTAATCATCGCATTGTAAATGGACGAAGACACATCATTTGGATGCACAGCGATATTGATTTCCTGAATCTTATAATTCCAGTTGCCATCAATGGCTATTTTATTATTTCCAGCTTTAAGGAACAGCTTACTTTGAGGTCCCCAAATGCCACCGTTTCTGCCTTTATTTGCTACCCGAACCATTATCCTATTTACCCCTGGTTTCAGCAAACTTCTGGAAACGGTAAATTCTCTGATCAAATCGCGGCTATCAGGTGAAGAACCCAGTTTTTGGTCGTTAAAGAAAACTACACTTTGGTCAGCAATTCTACCTAGACTTAAAAAAGCATCCTTTTCACAATCGGCACTGCTCAAATTCACTTCCTTGTAAAACCAAATCACACCATCTACATTGGGAAGACCCGCTTTTTCCCATAAGGTGGGTAATTTCATGGTTTCCCAATTCTTGGCGTAAATTGGAATTGCCGGCTTAATGGTATCCCAAAGCACTTCGGTATTGGTATATTGGTTCAATTTGCCGTGCGATTTCTCCAATTCGGCAATTTTAGCAGCGATATATTGCTTTTGGTTCTTATTCCCTATTTGATTTAAAGTAGGTTTTAATCTGGCAATGGTATCCAAAGAAGGCGTACTGATGAAACCTTCAATCACTGTTCCACCGTAAGCACTACTGATTAAACCAATAGGCACATTCAGCTCTTTTTGCAATTTACGTCCCATGTAATAGGCTACCGCCGAAAACTTCCCCAGCGATTGCGGACCTGCGAGCTGCCAAGGTGTTTTTTTGGTCAGATCATCTAGAGGTTGAAATTCAATATCTCTGACCACATTTAACACTCTAATGTTTTGATTGGCAGAATTAGCAAGATCTTTCTCCCCGCCATCAGCTTTCATGAGCAAAAAGGCCATGTTACTTTGACCGCTACATAAAAAAACATCTCCCAAAAGCACATTATCTAAGGACAGTTCGTTAATTTTTAAAACAAATGGCCCACCAGCAGAAGCCGCTTTCATTACCACCTGCCATTTGCCATCTGTATTAGCTTCAGTAGTATAGTCATTTCCTTTAAAATTCACGGTCACCTTTTCTCCCGCATTGGCCCAGCCCCAAATTTTAATGGGTTGATCTCTTTGCAAAACCATATTGCTTCCAAAAATCTGTGGCAATTTCACCTTTGCCAATGCATTGGCAGAAATGGAGAGGAATAAACCTAATGCTAGTATTGCTTTTGAGTGTTTGTTCATTTATATAGTAGTTAGTGGTTAGATTTTAGTTTTAGACTTAAAACTCCCTACTAAAATCTGCAACTGAATTATATCTTAATTACTTTTTTGGTGCTTGTTACTTTTCCCGCGTTTTCTATAGATAAAATATAGGTTCCGGCTTGGATATGCTGCACGTTAATTTCTTGCAATTGGTTCCCGCTTACTGGTTTGGTTAACATTACCTGGCCTTGGATATTGATGATTTTGATCACATCGCCATTTACCGTACCCGCAACACTGATATTGTTCTGCCTCACTGGATTTGGATAAACTGCCACTCCATTATCTAATGCCATTCTTACTGATTTCACCTCGCTAGGATGCTCTGTACCATCCTGATCAACTCCTACCAAACGGTAATAGTTAACTCCTTCTGTTGGATTTAAATGGGTGTAATCATAGTTAAATATTCCAGCTTTATTGTTAGCAGCAACGGAATAGATCTTTTCGAAACCATTGGTGCTTCTATGCTGTAAAACGTATTCTTTCAAATTTACCTCATCGGTAGTTTGCCAAGCCAACTTCACGCTGTTTAAACTTTCTTTGGCCGTAAAACTCAATAATCTCAGTGGCAAGGTGGTGTTAGCTTCTCCCACTACAAAAGGAGAAAAGGTACTCGTTGTGATCGTAGCAGTATTAGCCGCCGCATTTCCTGTACCCGTAAAAGTTCCGTAAGCACCCGAAGTATAAGCGGCCACACCAATTTGCGCATTACCAAAGCCAGCAAAACTAGTCCCTTCTAAAGCATTATCCCAGCCTAAAGTCACATCTACATTACCAGTCCCCGAAGTACGGTTGATGTTCCAAACCGCATCTACCATTCTCAATTTCTGGGCTGGTGTTAATGCTGTTCCATTAGAAGTCGCATCAGCTGTTGCGCCTTGAAATACATTGATCTCAAAGTTTGAAATAGAAGTTGGATTTAGCGTTACGGGAGTATAATGACCTGATGTACCTACTGGAACCAATGTAGATGCAGACACGTCAGCTATTTTAAGTACTCCTGTACTTCCACCAACCGCATTAGTAACAATATATGATGAAGCATTAAAGGTACCTGTATTGATACTGGCATTGCTCAAACTCAAGTTATCGCCTTCTCTCACGGTTAGGATGGCATTGTTTAAGGTTAGCTTGCCATTAATCGTAGCATTTCTGTTTGTGGTAGCAGCCGCATTAAAAATTACATCGCCCAAAGCGTTACCACTTGAAATTGAAAAAGGTGTAGCTGTTGCAGCATTAAATGTATAGTATAAACCTGCACCAAAAGATTTAGTTCCAGAAACTAAAACGCTTCCATCTACACCACCAACATTTGAAGTAATTAAATGAGATTTAACAACACTAGTGATTGCTCCTCCATTACCTGTAGCAGCATTTGAAATAGTAAATTGTAAATCATCACTATTAGTAGAAACGATATAAGAATTGGCAGGGATATTATCGCCCTGTATAGTAACTCCCAATGCAACATTAAAATCACCAAATTCTGTCGCATTTGCGAAAGTAATGATATTGCTTCCAGAAACAATAGATGCATTTGCGTTCGTTACCGTCATTCTTGGTCTAAAAGTAAATCGACCAGTGCCATTCAACACATTATTCATCAAATTTAAAGTTCCAGATATGGAAGATGTAGTGGGTGTTGCATTTGTAGTTGAACTCACCCCTACAAAATTTAGAGATTTGTTTACCGTCACAACAGATTCGGCTCCAATTGAGATCGCTCCTAAATCAGCAAATACCCCAGTACCGCCTATTGATTGAGGTGAAGTGCCAACCATTACCAATTGAGAGGATGTTATAGGTGCTGCGACCCCAAAGGTTCCATTATTTATGATATTACCTTTAAATGGCGAAGTGGAAGATCCTCTCAGATAAAATGATGAACCAGTTTCAATGGTTAAATTTTCAATACTGCTAAAATTTTCACCCAAGGTCACTGTTGTATTATTTCTAATTAAAACATTTGCCAAAGTTTTACCATTAAACATATTGCCAGCATTTGCAGCCTCCAATATTAAATTACTGCCAGATTGAAATGTAACAATGGCAGCAGTACTATTACTTCCAAAAGGATTGAAACTACTTTTGTAAATTAAACTTGCTCCTGACTGAAATACCACTGCGCCATTTGAAGAGTTACTAGTTCCTGTACCTACTGTCCCGAATGGATAATTTAACGTATTATCATATTCAAAACTAGATCCGTTTAAAAAAACTAAAGCACCTGTAGCGCGAGCTGTCAATCGTGGGCTTGCATTGGCTACTGTTGAACCACCTTGAGTAAGTTTTATTTTTCCAGACACAGAAGCTGTTGAAGTAGGAAAGTCTATGTAAATATTTCCTATGTATCCAATATTATTGAGTTGTAATGTAGAAGTGGCATCAATAGTTAAACCAGCCTCTCCTACAGTATTATTTGAGATGTTTAAGATGCCATTAGAACTTGCAACCCTAACCAAAATTACTGAAGCCGCATTGATTAATTTCACTTGTGCTGTAGTGGTGGTATTCAAGTGGATTAAGGCTGTTCCTTGCGTTACAACAGCACCTCCTATGTTAGATCCATCGATTACCAAAACATCAGTCGTAGTAATAGCCGAGCGTGTAACACCTGTACCATCTAGTTTTGTATTCCATTTGTTAGCAGTATTGATATTGCCTTCAGCGGTACCTCCTACCCAGTAATAAGTAGTTTGGGCAAAGCCAGTAATAGCCATGCAGCTTAAAATCATTAAAAGTAAAATTCTTTTCATATGCGTTTAATATTTGGTTATAGGTTAGCGAGCGCTAGTTAAACGCTCCAGTTATCTCAGTTATAAGTTTCCGTTGATTTCCAAGTTGTCCATCCAAGCTTTGGCCATGGTTTCATTACCTTTTGGTGTTACACCATAAAAAACAAAGCCATTTAACATTTTACTTGGCTCTAAACCTCCACTGGTAAATTCACCAGCTAAGCGTTTGCCATTTACCCAAATGTGATAAGTTCCAGCGTTTAGCGTTTGCTCACCTTCTTTGGCGTATTTCTTAACTTCAGCACCATTATTACTATATATTTCGATTAAATAGTCGGTATTTTTCAAAAAAGAAGCACCTTTTACCGAAGCCCATTTTGCACCATTACGGGTATAAAAATTGATTTCGTTAGCGGCAGACAAATTCCACCTTAAGCCGGCAAAAATCTCTGTAGAAGTTTCCTTAATGCCGCCATTTCCTTGAAAAAGATCATCGGAATTATCGGAATTGCCATTGGCAAATACCCATTGCCCGGCAGCAGCTGCGTCAATTTTTAGATTAAAGCTTGTTTTAGCTACACCTTCAAAAGTGAGGTTATAAATAGAAAATTTACTGGTAGTAGTACCTGCCACCACTTCTAAACCTACACCTTTGATAAAACCTGCACCACTTTTCACCAAGTTAAAAGCACCTGTACCATCTGACGCCGTACGTACTCTTACCTTAATGGCTTTGCTTAAAGTAATTTTTGGCAAAAAAGAAGTTGAAGACGCTCCAGGGTTTGGATTGAAAGCGGCTTCTTTATCTCCAAAATCGTAGTTAATTACTGGCGCTTGCGACCAAGCAGCATGCGTGATTGTGGAAAGCGTAATTGTTGAGAGTGCTGTAGCCAAAACCAAAAGTTTCTTCATTATCTTTTTATTTTAAAGGGGTTAGTATTCTGTAATATTGAAATCGTTGAACCAAAGGGTTTCATCTCTTAACATGTCTGGCTGGAGTGTTCTTCTGTAGATGCCCCATTTAGGTCGGCAGCTGGTCGTATTTTTACGCCACATTTCAATATTGGTAAATGCTTGTTTCAGCAACACCTTGTTATCGCTAATTCTGGTAATCTGTATTTCGTATTTACCGTTGAAAGAAAAGGTTGCCCTTTCTGTAACTTCTACCCATTGCCCTCTAAAATCGGCCAGGGGAACAGTAGCAATATATTTTTGGGAAGTAGCATCAGTATCGCCGGTATGAATAACCTGAAGGATATCTCCGCCAGCTTTATATCTTGGTGTTAGCGTGATGATAGGAAGCGTATTGTCGCCATCAATAGGTTTTAGTTGATGGATATGGGTAAAATCACTAGAAGGTTTAAAACCTGCATCTAACTTAAATTTCCAACGATATAATACCTTCTCATCTTTACTAGCTTTTAAGTTTTCAGGTGACCTATCATAGGTTTTGATTTCATTTCGTTGCCTATCTGAGTCTTCACACTTATCATTATCTGGAATAACATGAATTTTGAAAGCGAAAACCGTCCGTTTTAAGTCTTGATCGTAAACTTGTGTGATATGTCTACCAAAAGCCACATGGCTACAATCGGGTGCTTCAATCACATCGCCTGTACCACCAAAAATATTATTGATCAACTGATAGGTATCCACCGCAGCATTAGCTGTCAATGTAGTTCCTTCGGTAGTGGTGGTTTGGTTACCCGTGCCAGCAATCTCCTCTTTTTCCAGGCTAGAGCTTTTTTGTTTACTACAGGCACAGCCGAAGAAACAAATGCATAATACATAAAGCAATTTTTGCTTATTCATACACAGGGATAAATTTGGTTGACCAATATTTGGTTGACCAAATTTATACAAATAAACTTACGAAGCAAATTTTTTAGAAAATTTTAACACATGGGCTCTCGTAACATTTTTCACGGAAGTAAAATAGGGTTTGGAGCATACAGGAGAAAGTTTTTGGAAATACAGAAAAACCCCAGATATAAAAAAACCTCGCAGGTTTTAGAAACCTACGAGGTTTGGGTATTAATTCTTTCTAAATAAAATGAATGCTATTTTTTAGCGAAGCGGCCTTCTGCCTCATTGATAGTTTGTTGAACCAGCTTTTGCAATGCACTGGCTTTATGAACTATCAAAGGATCTTTATCGTAATTGGTAAGATAGATGATATTTCTGGTTGTATCGTCATACACGAACTGAAATTGATAACGTAACACTTTTGGATCCTTAAAATTGGCACCTGCATTTGCGATCGTATCTGGAAGATTAAGCAAATCCTCCTCATCAATTTTGCTGTGCAGATAAATAACGTTATTGGTACGAAGCTTAAAGTTCTCCTTAATTAAACGATCCTGTTGATCTAAAAATTGATAATTGCCGGTTTTTGAATCATAACTGTTTTGCAAGCTATCGCCTACTCCCCATTGATAGTTAAGACTGACAAATGCTACTGCCTTTTTCCCACCGCTTCTCAATTTCATCATGTAGTAACCGCCAACCACTGCGATTAATAATACCGAAGCTATTTTTAAGATGAATTTTTGATTGGCACTCATTATTTAGCAGCGTTTTCCTTATCGATCAATGTAAGTTCTATTTCCTTTTGCATTTTACCGATGGCACCTTTCATGCGCTCACTACCGCTAAAGTTTGGCAAATAAGTTACTTCCTTAGATTTCTTTTGGTAAGTGAATTTAATAAAATAACGCAATTGCTTAGGGTTATTGACATCTGCCTCGCTATTGGCGATTACGTTTGGCAAGTTCCAAAATCCTTGAACATCCGCAATGCTATCCAAATATTTGATATCTCTTTGATCCAGCTTAAAGTTGCTTTTTACTAAGGAATCGTTCTTATTCAAATATTTGAATTCGCCAGTAGCTGAATTATAGCTGTTTTCCAACTGCTTGCCCATTCCCCATTTATATTCTAAAGAAACAAAGTATTTTTCTTGAAATGGTGCATTTTTAATCATCGGAGCATAATATATCACGCTGTATATTACAAATGGTACTACTACACTTAATGTTAAAAAAATCTTTTTACCTCTTGAAGTCATATTTAATCCGCTACAAAATTCTTCGATGCCTCATCATCAAACTCACCCTCCCATTTGGCCACTACTACCGTTGCTAAGCAATTACCAATTACGTTTACAGAGGTTCTTGCCATATCCATTAGCTCATCAATACCTAAAATAGCGGCGATGATAAATACTGGAAGACCAAATTGTTCCGCAGTAGCAATCAACACAATAAGTGAAGCTCTAGGTACCGCTGCTACCCCTTTTGAAGTAATCATTAGGGTAAATGCAATGGCCAATTGTTGTCCTATTCCCAAATGCATTCCTGCGGCTTGGGCTACAAAGATAGAAGCTAAAGAGAGATATAAAGAAGTTCCATCTAAATTAAAGCTATATCCTGTTGGTATTACGAACGATACGATTTTACGTGGCACTCCAAATTTCTCCATGTTACTCATCGCCTTTGGCAAAGCTGCATCTGAACTGGTGGTTGCAAAAGCAATAGAAACAGGTTCTTTTACGGCTTGTATAAATTTCTTGATCGATATTTTTAAGAAAAGCATGATGGGTACAAATACTACTAATACAAATACAATTAATGCAATGTATAGGGACCCTAAAAGCATGAATAAGTTTTTCAAAATATCTACACCTAAATGTCCTACCGTGTAAGCCATTGCCGCACCTACACCAATAGGTGCAAAGTACATGATGAGGTTGGTAAATTTGAACATTACTTCCGACAAGCTCTCGGCAAAATCTACCAAAGGCTTTCGTTTCTTCTCTTCTACCATGGCCAAACCAATACCAAAAATCACCGAGAATACTACGATTTGTAATACTTTGTTCTCATACATTGATTTTACTACGTTTTCTGGAAATAACTCATAAAAGAAATGAGCGAACTTATATACACCATGTACATTTCCTGGTAATGCCTCTAATTCTGTATCAACTACTTTAGCTGTCGGCAATTGTTGTTGAGGCATCTTTTGAATATCTACTCCAACTCCTGCATGCGTAATGTTAATTACCGCCAAACCTATAAAAATAGCACATGAGGTAGCACAAAAGAAGTACAGCATTGATTTCCATGCCATGCGACCTACTTGTTTCAAATCAGAATGGCCTGCAATACCATATACTAAAGTTCCGAATAGGATTGGCCCTACAATGGTTTTAACCAATTTGATGAAACCTTTGCTAAGCGGATGTAGCGCAGCTGCGAATTTCGGAAAATCAACCCCTACAAATACACCTAGCAGCATACACACTAAGATCCATGTGGTTAAATTTCTTTTTACTAAGGCATATCCTACCAACACTGCTGCTAGACCCCATCGTGCCGACATCATCACTAGCTCAGATACTTGCACAATCTCAAATTCTTTTAACAAAGTGAGAATTAAAGCAATGGTAATACAAATTACGGTGATGAGACCTATTTTAGTTTTTTTCATTTTTTGTTTTTTATTGTGTCTATTTATTCAAAAGGCACAAACTCTATTTGGTTTATTTTGGTTTTGTACTAAGCTCCCTCACCAAACATAATCGTTGGGCAGTGGATATCATTAGACCGACAAAAATAAATAAATGCATTAAGCACACAAACATTTATTAATTTAGCCAGCGTTTATGGTGTAACAATTTAATGTTGCACTGTTCTAATAGACATACAAAAACATTAAATGGACCGAAAAGATCAGCTTTTTAAGGAAATTTTCGATAAAAATTCAAAGAAGATATTTCACTTGTGCTATGGTTACACTGGCGACAAGGATTCGGCGAATGATCTTTTGCAGGAAACGTTTTTAAAGGTTTGGCAGAACTTGGATAAGTTCAGAAACAAGTCCTTAATATCTACATGGATTTACAGGATTGCCGTGAACACCTGTTTAACTTACTTACGCTCCGAAAAAAGACAGGCCAAAGATGAACTTACCGATAATATTATAGAGAATAAGATAGAAGAATACTCTGAAAAAAATGAACAAGTAGCTTTGCTGTATAAGTCGATCTCTAAATTGGAAGAAAACGACCGTCTAATTATTACGATGGTTTTAGACGAACTTCCTTACAATGAAATAGCCGATATATCTGGGATTAGCGAAGGCAATTTGAGGGTTAAAATCCACCGCATTAAACAGAAACTTACTGAAATATACAATCAACATGCAAGAATTTGATCACATAGAGGCATTATGGGCTAAGCATACCGTTGATGTGAAAATATCTGCCGACGACATGCTCAAGCAGGCCAAAAAGGATGTAAGTAACATGCGTACCAAATCGTTACTGAACATTATTGGCATGGCACTTTCCATTTTTGGCATGGCGGCCATTTGGCTTTTCTACGATGTTACTTCTATTTCTACGCATTTTGGAATTAGTATTATCATTTTAGCGATAGCCGTTTATACCATCATTTTATATAGTAACCACCGCGTAATTGCTCGAAACGATTTCACGGAGAACCCTCACATTTTTCTTCAAAAACTAAAAGTATACCAACTGCAAAGACACCAGCTTTACAACCGGCTATATTGGTTCTATGTAATTGCGCTTTCTTTAGGCATGGCACTCTATTTCTATGAAGTGTTGCACAACTTTAAACTTTGGCAACAAATATTGGCTTTGGTATTAAGTTTTGGCTGGGTAATATTTTGTTCTACCTTAGTTAGAAAAGCAGTGATTAAAAAAGATAAAGAAAGAATTGCACTTTTAATTGAAAAATTTGAACGCATTAGCGACCAGTTTAAGGAGACAGAATAAATTGGCATAACTTTCGTTCTTGTATGGTTAAATGAAGCCATTAAAGAAGAACATGATGATGCTAGCGATACTGTTGCTAGCCACTGCTTTTGCACCAAACGAACGCATTTACCCCGAAACGCTTGACTGGGATACTCATTTCAGGGCAACTCCCGATCACAATTCACAATACGCTGCGGTAACTAGTACCATTTGGCAATATGGCTATACCGCTAAAACCAGAGGAAACAATTTAACCATCGACTTTAGTTTTTTGGCGGGCGTAGATGCCAATAAATCATGGGTAAAAAAGGAACGCATTAGTAATAGAAACACCAGTAAGATTTTATTGAACCACGAACAAGGACATGTTTATATCAACTTCCTTTTGTTAAAGAACGGTGAGCGAACCCTAAGGAATCAACAATATACCGTACAGAATTATAAACACTTGATAGATAAAACCGCCAAGGAGCTCAGCAAGTTTTACAACAGCATGCAAGATCGCTATGATGTAGAAACCAAACACGGCTCTGATTTAGAAGCTCAGGGGCGTTGGAATAGTTTTTTTGAAAGTGAATTGAGCAAGTTGGAATAAGTGATTTTTCTACATTACAAGAAAGAGGAACCTAATCTTTAACGCAAATTAGATTCCTCGCTCCTGTAATAACAGTCGTTTAATTGGCCTCTCCAGGTTTTACCTCAGAAGAAGAAAAACTGTTGCCAGACAAACGGTATTTTAAGGTTTTCACCAAAGTGCTTGTTTTTCCTCCTTCTGTTTGTACAATCGGAACAGAGCGGAATAAATCTCCATTTTTAACAAAAAACTTATCATCCCCTTGATAACCTTTCATGCTACTAATGCCAGGGAAACTAATTTTATTGAAATCACCACCAAACTCATAAACATTCAAATCAGTTACGTTTTTGCGTACAAGTGATTGGACATAAATCTCTGGATTACCGTCGTTATCCAAATCCATATTCCATGCATCGGTAATGATCCCATTGCGTTCTACAGAAATAGATTTATAGTTATTTCGAGCAGAATCAGACATTAAAATCAAAAAACCACCTACACTATCCACTCCTTTTCCCCAGCTTACTACTTCAAAATAATAACCAGGCTTTATTTCTATGCTCTTATAGAATGGAAATGGGTTGGGTGCCTTTGTTTCTGTTGGAGCCAATTGTGTTTGCGCAGCTTTTTCATTTTCGCTACAGGCCACAAAAGCCATAGATATTGCAGCCACTACAAATACAGATTTCAAAAAATCTTTTAAAAACATCTTCATCATATTTAAAAAGCCAATTTATGTGTTTTACACGTTTAATGCAAAAGGCTATTTAACTTTAACATCTGTTGCGCCATTATTTAAAATGGTTTCCACTACTACGCTACGTTTTCCGCTAGGCGTAACCACAATGGTTTTCAGTACTTTTTTGGTTCCTTGAGGTACATTGATATTTAAAGGCTGGGTATATTCTGCAGCATTTTCAGAAGGGCGATATCCATCTAAAGTATAATAAACTTTTGCTCCCAAAACTGGCGCAGCCAAAGTAACGACATGGTTTTCGCCATTTACAAGTTGATTTGGTTGTCCCACTGCTGGCGGCACCCAATAGTTTGTAGCAGTTCGGTCTAATCTTGCTAAATGCAAAGGCAAACGCTCGTTACTAAAGTTTGTAATATCTTTTTTGGCCAGTGGTGTCCAAGCAATTTCAGCTAAGGAATAAACCCTTGGTAAAATCATAAACTCTGCTTTTGATGGTGTTTCGATATATTCTGTCCATAGATTTGCCTGTACACCTTTGATGTATTTCTTTTGATCTTCGGTAAGTACATCTGGTACCGGATTGTAATTATATACCTTAGTAAAATCAGAATAACCTTTCCCTGTTCTGCTGATGGTAAGCGGTTCGTCTTCAGCATTGGATTGTTTGTGATCGAAATACAAACCATTGGAACCTGGCGTCATCAATACATCGTGGTTTTGCTGTGCCGCTTCAATTCCTCCTTTTTCACCTCTCCAACTCATCACTGTCGCATTAGGAGCCAAACCTCCTTCTAAAATTTCATCCCAACCAATAATTGAGCGGCCTTTTCCATTTAAGTATTTCTCTATGCGCTGAATAAAATAGCTTTGCAATCCATGCTCATCTTTAAGGTTTTTTTCTTTGATCAACTGCTGGCAAAACTCTGATTCTTTCCAATATTTTTTTGGGGCTTCGTCGCCACCAATATGAATGTATTTAGATGGAAAAATAGCGATCACTTCATCCAATACATTTTCCAAAAATTTGAAAGTATTTTCTGAAGGCACAAAAATATCATCGAACACGCCCCAGGTTTGTTGAACCTGTTTACCATTTTTTGGACCAGACCATGGTGCATTTTCTTTTATCGGCGTATCTCTTTCGGGGAAGCAACTCAATTCAGGATAGGCAGCAATAGCTGCTGAACCGTGCCCTGGCAATTCAATTTCTGGGATTACGTTGATATATCTAGCCGCCGCATAAGCCACAATTTCTTTAGCTTCGGCTTGGGTATAGTAACCTTTATAAACCTCATTATCGGTTCCACCAGAGCCTGGATAATTACCAATAATGGTCCCATTCCTACTGCCACCAATTTCGGTGAGCTTAGGATACTTCTTTATTTCTAATCGCCAACCCTGATCCTCCGTTAAATGCCAGTGAAAATTATTCAATTTGTACTGGGCCATTATATCAATGTACTTTTTGATGAAAGATAGCGGGAAAAAGTGGCGACCCACATCTAAGTGCAAACCTCGGTAACTAAAGCGTGGATAGTCGTTAATTTCCGCATTTTGGATATTAATAACGCCTTGTTTCTGATCAGGCACCAATTGCATGAAAGATTGCAAGGCATAAAACAATCCCGCCTCTTTACCAATCAATTTAATACTATGGCTGCTGATTTTAATTTGGTAGCCTTCGCTAGGTAATTGGTCTGCTCCGGCGCTGGTTAACTCTATGGCTTTTTGTCCACCAACTAAAGTTTTTACAAGTTTCAGATTTAATCCTTTAGTAGCTGCAAACGCTCGAAGTGTTTCGGCTATTTTGGCATTTTTAGGATTGGTGTTGAGCAAAACAACGCTTTTATCAAGAATAAAACTCCCGCTTCCCTTTTGTACGGATACTGGGGCAGGAATAATCCCCATGTTAACATCGGTTTGTGCTTGAGCATTTAGCAAAAAAAATGCAGCAAAAGCCGTTAAAAACAATTTTTTCATCAGTTTTGGTTTATGAATTTTGGTTTTAGTTTAGTGCTAAAGATAAGCGCCTTAATTGTTTACAAGATATAAATTTTAGATATTAGCGAGAAAGAAAAAATGAAAACATAAAAAAAGCTCCCTAAACATTTAGGAAGCTTTCATAATATGATTATTGATCAATTATTTAGAATCACCTTTAGCGGCTAAATATCTTTCAGCATCTAGCGCAGCCATACAACCTGAACCCGCAGCTGTAATGGCTTGTCTGTAATAACTATCTTGTACGTCACCGCAGGCAAAAACACCTTCGATATTTGTTTTAGAAGTACCTGGGATTGTTTGCAAGTAGCCTGTTTCATCCATATCCAACCATCCTTTAAACATATCGGTATTCGGTTTATGGCCAATAGCCACAAAGAAACCTTCAATATCTAAAGTAGTAGCCTCCTCTGTTTTATGGTTGAATACTTTTACACCAGTTACGTTTTTACCATTCCCTATTACTTCCGTAGTTTCGGTATTGTAAAGCACTTCGATATTTTCAGTGTTTAATACACGATGAACCATCGCTTTTGAAGCTCTAAATTCATCTCTACGTACCAACATGTAAACTTTTTTACAAAGTTTGGCCAAGTAAGTTGCTTCTTCTGCAGCGGTATCTCCAGCACCGACAATGGCTACGGTTTGACCTTTGAAGAAGAAACCATCGCAAACGGCACAAGCTGACACCCCAAAACCGTTGTATTGTTGTTCACTTGGCAAGCCCAACCATTTTGCTTTTGCTCCTGTAGCAATGATTACAGAGTCCGCCAAAATCGTTTTGGTTTCATCTACCGTTACTTTGTGTGGCAATGAAGAGAAATCAACCGAGCTTACATATCCAAAGCGAATTTGCGTACCAAAACGCTCTGCTTGGTTTTTAAAGTCTTCCATCATTTCTGGGCCCATGATTCCATTAGGATAGCCTGGGAAATTGTCGACATCAGTGGTTTGGGTAAGCTGTCCGCCCATTTCCATACCAGTGTACAATACGGGTTTCAAATCGGCCCTAGCAGCATAAATCGCTGCGGTATAACCTGCTGGCCCCGACCCAATAATGAGGCATTCTACGTGTTCTAATTCTTCTTGTTGAGACATTGTGTGTAATTTGTGATGCAAATTTAATCTTTAAGCCCTAAAGCGCAATATTTGTGGAGAAAGATGAAATTGTGGAGATAATTCATGCAGTGGCTAGGGATTAGGAACTAGGGGGTAGTATTAAAAGTTGGTTAATTGTTCAAACTGGTTAACTGTTTTATTGAATCACAGCCAACCTTTTCATCTTTCCAACCTTTCAACTTTCTAACTCATCAGCCTACTTCCCTTTATTAGCTTTCAGCAAACGTACAAAGTTTCCTCCTAGTATTTTATAGATATCAGCTTCACTGTACCCTCTTTTTAGAAGGGCGGCGGTTACCTTTGGAAAATCTGCTACGCTATCAATCCCTTGAGGAAATGATTCAGCTCCATCAAAATCGGCACCTATGCCCACGTGGTCTACTCCTATCAATTTTACAATATGATCGATATGGTCTACTATTTTTTCAACGCTTGGCCGTATCTCATCTGCTTCTACCTTGTGCAAACCAATGAGGGTATCAATCGCTTTTGATCTCCCATATTTATCGCTAAGGGCTTTCAGCTCATCTTTGTATTTCGCTAAAAAACCTTGTTGCTTTTTGGAATAGGTCGAATCTAAAAAACCACTATAAAAATTCAACGAAATTACGCCGCCGTTTTTACCTACAGCTTTGATCTGATCGTCTTTTAGGTTTCTAGGAATGGGATTGATGGCGTGTACACAGCTATGAGATACTAAAATAGGTTTTTTAGATGCACGGATAGCATCATAAAAAGTTTGCTCTCCTACGTGAGACAAATCTACCAATACGCCAAGATTATTTAGCTTTTTCACTACCGCTTTCCCAAAATCGTTCAGACCTGGCTTTTCAATCTTGTTTTTGCTTTCCTCTGCTGCCGAACTTGCCCAAGGCGTGCTGTTGTTCCAAGTAAGGGTAAGGTAAATCATCCCTCTTTTAGCCAAAGCTTCGAGCTTGCTTAGATCATTTTCAATCATATGTCCGCCTTCTACCCCTATTAAAGCTGCTAACTTGTTTTGTTTTACCGTATTTTCCAGCTGTTGTGCATTGGTGGCCAAAGCAATTTTATCAGGATATCTTTTGATCAGATTGTATAAAGAATCAATCTGCCTATTGGCCAAATCAAAACCACCCTTTTCATCACACCAGATAGAGAAGACCTGGACATCCAAACCGCCCTGCTTTGCCCTTACCAAATCAAAATTACCGGACGCCTGTAGCTTCCCAACATCTATACCAGATTGTATTTGATTATAAAGGATATCGCCATGCGTATCTACCATGATTGCTTTTCGGTGTATTTCGCTTGCATTTTGTGCATATACACTCAGCGACAATATCGCGGCAGCCAATAAAGCTATTTGCTTCTTCATTTTATTCGATTGCTTGTATTTCTTCTCTGGTAAGCCTGCTGGTACTGATGAGTTTATCGTTTTCAAAAACTTCCTTGGTTCTTTTTTTCAAATTATACCAAGTACCATCCTTCAACCCGTTTTTGTAACGGCCAAAAATCTCTCTTCTACCTTTATAGTTGAAAAGCGCTACATCTCCATGTAATTTCCCGTTTAAATAGGTGCGATAGCCGAACACTTTTCCATCGGGAAAAAAGTCGGTCCATCTTCCTTCTTCTAAGCCATCTACATATGATCCTTCTTGCGTGATGTACCTATCTGTTTTCGAGTTTTTGAAATTGGTAAAATTCTGGTCATTATAATCGAAGATACTTCCATAGAAAATGAACTTGCCATGCGGTTTAGAAAGCTGCTCATCTTTGTAAGCCCCAGAAAGCATTAAATTATCATACAAGTCATACCTTTTTAACACCCATAAGTCTTCACCACTTAGTTTGCCATAAACACCATACGATGTTGCCTGTTCAGGATTGGAAGTGATCCTATTTCCATTAAAATAAATAGGCTTAGCTTGCGAGAAAGCCTGTAGAACAGTACAAAAGCATAAAAATATCAGCAGTTTATATTTCATTTTCGATTAAGTTTGAATTACCCCTACGTTAAAGCTTTTTCGAATAGGCGATTGATTGGCGGCTTCAATTCCCATGGAAATGACCTTACGGGTCTCCAAAGGATCTATCACCCCATCTACCCATAAACGTGATGCGGCGTAATATGGTGTAGTTTGAGCATTATATTTATTGGTGATCTCATCCAATAATTGATTCTTTTTGTCTTCGGCCAGCGTTTCTCCCTTTGCTCTTAACGCACTTTCCTGAATTTGCAATAATACTTTAGCGGCTTGTGCTCCTCCCATTACGGCTATCTTTGCACTTGGCCATGCATAAATCAACCGTGGATCATAAGCCTTACCACACATGGCATAGTTACCTGCACCATAAGAATTGCCCAATACCACTGTAAATTTAGGTACTACCGAGTTAGCAACCGTATTCACCATTTTGGCCCCATCTTTAATAATACCGCCTTGTTCCGATCTGCTTCCCACCATAAAACCTGTTACGTCGTGCAAAAATACCAAAGGAATTTTCTTTTGGTTACAGTTCATGATAAAACGGCTGGCTTTATCAGCACTATCAGAGTAAATCACGCCTCCAAATTGCATTTCGCCTTTTTTTGATTTCACCACTTTACGCTGGTTGGCCACAATGCCTACTGCCCATCCATCTATACGCCCTAGTCCACAAATGATCGATTGTCCGTATAGTTCCTTATATTCTTCAAATTCGGAATGATCCACCAAACGCAGGATAATTTCCTTCATATCATAGGGCTTTTCGCGATTATCAGGCAATATTCCATAAATATCCTCTTGCTTTAATTTTGGCAAAGCCGATTTTATACGGTCAAAGCCAGCATTTTCAGGAGCGCCCAGCATACTCATGATATTTCTAATGCTATCCAAACAAGCTTGGTCATTAGGATGTTTATAGTCTGTAACGCCCGAAATTTCACAATGTGTAGTTGCTCCACCCAATGTTTCATTATCAATATCTTCACCAATGGCCGATTTCACCAAGTAAGAGCCTGCTAAAAATACCGAGCCTGTACCGTCCACAATCATCGCCTCGTCGCTCATAATAGGCAAATAAGCACCACCTGCCACACAAGAGCCCATAATGGCCGCAATTTGTACAATCCCTTCTGACGACATGATGGCATTATTTCTAAATATACGCCCAAAATGTTCTTTATCGGGAAAAATTTCATCCTGCATAGGTAAATAAACACCTGCACTGTCTACCAAATAAATAATGGGCAAACGGTTTTCCATGGCTATTTCTTGTGCACGAAGGTTCTTTTTTGCGGTCATTGGAAACCAAGCGCCAGCTTTTACGGTGGCATCATTAGCTACCACCACACATTGTCTTCCTGATACGTAGCCAATTTTAACCACTACTCCCGCACTTGGACACCCCCCTTCCGCTTCGTACATGCCTTCTGCTGCAAATGCGCCTACTTCAATAACAGGCCTATTGTTGTCTAGTAAATAATCAATACGCTCCCTCGCCAAAAGCTTCCCTTTTTCTTTTTGTTTCGCGGCACTTTTCTCACCCCCGCCTAGGTAAACTTTTTTTAGTTTTTCTTTCAATTGGTAGACTAACTGTTTATTGTAGTCCTCATTCTTGTTAAATGACAAATCCATACTGGTTTTTATTTTGGTTTTTGGTCTTAGCTGCACAGTCACACAGCCAATGATGCTAAAATAGTATTTTAAGCGTTGTAATAGCATGAAATGGCCTATATTTTTTATGTTATTGCTTACCGGAAGTTTAACACATGCTCAAAAGTTTAGCTTTCCGAAACTGTTAACACAAAGCGATAAAGTCGCCAATTTGATCCCTAAAAACTGGAAGGTTTTAGATTCTGCTTATGGCGACCTGAACCACGATAAACAGCAGGATTTGGTATTGATTTTAGAATACCATCAGGCCGTTGATGAGGATAGGGCTTATGGCAATTACGAAATAGAATTAATTAGGGAAACGCAAAAGCCCAGAATGCTTATCGTTTATTTTAAAACAGGAAACAAATATCGTTTGGTGTTACAGAACAATGACTTCATTTTACGCTCTGAGGAAGGTGGAAAAATGGGTGAACCGTTAAAGGGTTTGAGCATTGAAGAAAACAAACTAAGCCTATCTTTTGAAGGTGGCAACGAATGGCGTTGGAAATTGAATTATCAATTTGAATACTTACAAAAACAATGGAATTTGGTTACTGCCAATAATGTATATTACAATAAGGATAGTGGCGAAATGGTAGATAAGCAGTATGATTTTGTTGACCGTACTATAAAAACGGTAGTAGGAAGCATTTTTAAACGCAATATTTCCAACGAAACGGAAGAAGATATCTTAGTTTTCTCGCAGCCTAGGACGTTAAATGATTTTAAGAAACCCTGGACTTGGGAAGTAACTAAGGATAATTATTTATAAGCAGTGTTGACAGAAATCCCTTCGGTAAGTCTGATAAAACCAATTAGTCGCATAAGACATGTAGTTTTTATTCCTTAAATGATACCATACCAAGCCCTTCCAATTTAATTTTAGTGATTTTGGTTGTTTGATAATGCAATATAGTCAACCATATTTACTGCACTCCATACCATGTGAATTAGCGGTTTTAATTCCCTACATTTGCAGCCCGAAAAGAGAAAACAATCATATGAAAAGAGTTGTGGAGTATCAGAGGCTACTTGGGGTTGATAAAACAGTCACTTTAGCCGAATTAAAAACCATTTACAGAAATACGATGAAAGACTCGCATCCTGATAAATTTGTAAATGACGAAGCTGGAAAACTAATAGCAGAAGAAAAAAGTAGATGCGTAATTGAGGCCTACCATTTTTTGGTAAGCATCAACAAAGAAACGCATGAAAAACATCAAGAAGAATATACAGAGACCACAGCAAATTCTTTAATACACGACTTCTATTTTGAAAAGCAAATTTTAAAAATACAGCATTTGAACGGCATGATGTACGAATATTTTGGTATTCCCAAAAACACCTATGTAAAAATGGTAAACGCTGATTCGCCAAGCCGCTTTGCAAAAAGACACATCTACGGGAATTTTATTTTCAGAAAATCTAGTGAGGCGATGAAAGATTAATTCGGCAGTATAAACAAAAAAGACTTACGAGGTTTAACTCTTGGTGTTATTTTAAAATAAAGCTGATCGCTTCGCTTTTCGAAAATGCAATAAGTCTAGTTATGTGTTACTTATATAGGGTGGTATTAAATAAAAAAGATTGGCACTAACACCAATCTTTTTTATTTTAACACTGTACTTTCACTTAGAAGATCTACCCTTTTATCGCATTGATAATATCATACTGAGTAATGATATCAAACCTACCATCTTCCAACTCTACCAAAACAGCACTATTATCTTTATTAATTAAAGAAGACAACCTATCGATAGAAGTGTTCAAATCTACAAATGGAAAAGTTGGACCCATTACGGTTTCTACTGTGGCTGACTTTACACTTGGGTTTTCTAGCAATGCACTCAGGATATCACTTTCCTCCAATTTACCTACCAACATTCCTTTTTGGGTGACTGGTATTTGAGAAATGTTCATGGTGCTCATGGTATTGAATGCTTCAGAAACGGTTTTCTCACAATCGATGGTTACAATTTCCCCTGTTTCTTTCTTAGCCAAGATGGTTCTAGCTGTTAACTTCTCATCTTTTAAGAAACCACGCTCACGCAACCAATCCTCGTTGTACATTTTACCCATGTAGCGACTTCCGTGGTCATGGAAAATCACCACCACTACATCTTCAGGTTTCAATTGGTCTTTTAACTGCAATAAACCTGCTACCGCTGCTCCCGCAGAGTTACCTACAAAAATTCCTTCCTGACGGCAAACTTCCCTGGTCATCAAAGCAGCTTCTTTATCCGTTACCTTTTCAAAAAGATCAATTACCTCAAAGTTCACGTTAGCTGGCAAAAAGTCTTCCCCAATTCCTTCGGTGATATATGGATAGATTTCGTTCTTATCAAAGATGCCCGTTTCTTTATATTTTTTGAACACAGAGCCATAGGTATCAATGCCCCATACCTTAATATTTGGGTTTTTCTCTTTTAGATATTTTCCAGTTCCAGAAATGGTACCTCCCGTACCTACACCAACAACCAAATGGGTGATTTTCCCTTCGGTTTGCTCCCAAATTTCAGGGCCTGTTTGCTCGTAGTGTGCTTGGCTATTGCTTAAGTTATCGTACTGATTAGGTTTCCAAGAGTTAGGCACTTCACGTTCTAAACGTGACGACACTGAATAGTAAGAACGTGGGTCCTCTGGTTCAACGTTGGTAGGACAAACAATTACTTCGGCACCAAAGGCACGTAGGGCATCTACTTTTTCCTTAGATTGTTTATCAGTGGTGGTAAAAATACACTTGTATCCTTTAATGATGGCAGCCATGGCCAAGCCCATTCCTGTATTACCAGATGTACCTTCAATAATGGTCCCTCCCGGTTTTAGCTTACCACTCTTTTCGGCATCTTCAATCATTTTGATCGCCATACGATCTTTGATGGAGTTACCTGGATTGGTTGTTTCTATTTTAGCTAATACGGTAGCAGGAATATCCTTAACGATGTTATTCAATTTTACCAATGGTGTGTTACCAATGGTTTCTAATATATTGTTATACCACATGGCACAAAAATACAGAACAACAACTAGTATTTCAGAACATAAAACTTATTTAAAATTTAATTTTTACATTAAAAAATAAACAAAATTTAATTCTTTAAACTACAAAAATGATATGCTTTATATACTATAAATTTGGCCAAACTCATTAATCGTATTTTTATCGCACCCTGTTTAAAAGTTTAGAATTAATTAAATTACGTCTCAGTACTTAATCTTTGGATGAAGCCCACACCTTTGGTTTAACGGAAGAAGAGTATTAATAACACGACCTAAAATTGTTTAACAATAAATCATTTAGTTGATTGAGCTATAAATCGAGTTCTTTCGTCAATCTCCAGTTAATATAAAGCATTGTTTTGAAACTTCACAAAGTCTTACTCTATAGTTTTAAGATTGCTTCGTACCTCGCAATGACGTAATAATAAGAGGGCTTATTAAACCAATTTGAATAGCTTTCCTGGTAAGGCCACAATAATTCCCTTCATTTCCAAGGTGAGGAGGATAACGGCGAGTTTGCTCTGTGCTATACTTGTCTTAAGGGACAGTTCATCCACCGGCAATGTGGTTTGTAATAATGCTTCGCAAACGATTCTTTCATCATTGTTTAGATTTAAAGGCAACTGTACCTGAACTGCAGGTTTTGATTTGATGGTTTGATCATCCCATCCTAGGTAATAAATTAAGTCTTTTGGGCTATTGATGAGCCCAGCCCTATTTGTTTTGATCAAAAAGTTACAGCCTTCAGAAAATTCGTCGTTTATTCTACCTGGGAAAGCATACACATCCCTGTTGTAGGAATTAGCAATCTCAGCTGTAATTAAAGCACCACCTTTGATAGAAGCCTCCACCACTATCGTGACATCGGCCATCCCTGCAATAATTCGATTACGCTTTGGAAAATTCTCTCGATCAGGGTTGGTTCCAGGCAGGAACTCGGTAAGCAGACCACCACACTTTAGCATCTTAGCTGCTAATTCTCTATGTGCAGCGGGATAAATTCTATCAAGCCCGTGCCCCAAAACCCCAATGGTAGGCATTTCTTGCAATACACTTTCTTTATGTGCTGCAGCATCTATGCCATGAGCCAAACCACTTACCATAAGTACATCATAAGGCTTTAGTACTTCGATCAATTGCTTGCAGAGCATTTTACCGTAAGTGGTGGCATTCCTAGTGCCTACAATACTCACTATTTTTGATGTGTTAAGGTCTGCTGTTCCTTTATAGTATAAGAGCAAAGGAGAATCGTAGCAACTTTTTAAGCGTTTGGGATAATCTTCATCATCATAAAAAAGCACCTTGATTTGGTGCTTCTCTATAAATTCCAGTTCTTTTTCGGCCAAGACCAAAGCGTTGGTATTTACAATTGCTTCTGTCGTTTTTTTGCCTATACCCTCTATTTGCAGCAATTGCTTTTGCTTAGCGTTAAATACTTGGATTGCACTACCAAAATGTTGCAGTAGTTTTTTAGCAATTAAGGGGCCTACCCCTTCAATAAGGGTAAGGGCAATTTGATGTTGTTTACTCATAGATAAATTTATAACACTGTAATACAGCTACTTAATATTAAAACTATAAAAATAGTTTGTAAACTATTTTTATAGTTTTAACTTTATATTATTAAGCAATATAATTCATTATGAGAGAATTAACAAAGGCAGAAGAACAAGTGATGCTTATTCTTTGGGAACTGAAAGAAGCGATTGTAAAAGATGTAATTGACCGCATGGAGGAGCCAAAGCCTGCATACAACACCGTATCAACGGTAATTAGAGTATTGGAAGGAAAAGGTTTTATTGACCATAAGGCTATTGGCAATACACATATTTATTTTCCGATGATTACCGAAGAACAGTACAAACACTTTGCCTTTGACAAGGTGTTGAACAACTACTTTGAGAATAGTTATGAGAGCTTGGTTTCTTTTTTAGTAAAGGAAAAGAACATGGATGTTGCTCAATTGGATGAGATTATTGCACTTGCTGAACAACTTAAAAATAAGAAATCATGAGCTGGCTATATTATTTGTTAGAGGCTAACCTGTATTTAGCCGCTTTCTATCTTCTATATAAGTTGCTATTGCAAAATACCACCTTTTATCATACCAATAGATACTTTTTGGTATTGAGCATCATGTTGGCATTTACCATTCCACTTATGCAACTAGGCTTTTTAAAACCACCGTTGGAGATTCCTACGACTATACAGCTAGAGGAAGTTCCTCAACAATTTATAGAAGTAGTAACGGCAGATGAAGCTACGACATGGAGCCTAAACGATTATCTTTTATATGGATATTTGGCTTTGGCCATCGGCTTGACTGCTAAATTTCTATTTTCTATCTCAAAAATCATTCGCTTATATTTCAACCATCAAAAACGTGAATTAGGGAAATATACCTTGGTAGAACTTTCTACAGAGCACGCTGCCTTTTCATTCTTCAATGTGCTTTTCATTCATCCCAACATGGTAAAAAACAATGCGGTATTAACGCATGAAATGATCCACATTAAACAAAAACATAGCTTAGACATCATTTTACTGGAGCTTTTGAAAATCATCTGCTGGTTTAATCCTGTGGTTTATTTAATGAAAAGGGATTTAACACTTTTACATGAATACATTGCCGATGAAAGCACTACTGCTAAGGATATTTCCAAACATGAATATGCTATGTTTCTCATCGAGAATTCTATGGCCTCATATTCGCCTTCTCTTGTCAATCAATTTTTCAATCAATCAATATTAAAAAGTAGAATCAACATGTTAAACAAAGAAAAAACGGCAAAATGGGCCAGGCTCAAGTATTTGCTTGCTGTACCACTGGGCGTAGGTTTATTATGCGCTTCGACACTTAGTTTTAGCAAAAGCTATGGCTATCTAGAAATTGGCGCTCAAAAGGAAATTAAGCCAGAAGTTGTACTAAAGCAAGAAAAAAAGACCTATTACCCTAAATACAAACACGACAAAGACGGCAACTATATTTCACTAGAAGAACGTTTAATTGTGGTTAACGGTAAAATAATAACAGATAAAAACAAATACTATGGAACGGCAGAGGCAGACAAGATCATTTTTCTGAATAGTACCGATGCCACGAAAAAATATGGTACGGATAAAGGGAAAAATGGCGCCGTTGAACTGTATGGAGAAAAAGCAGTTTTTACATTTCCTCCTCCTGTAGTAAAATCTGCAGCTAAGCATAGTGAAACTCCAGCTTTATCTCCAAATCCACCAAAAATCAAAAAAGACCAAGTTAAATTGCCCCCGCCAGCTATAGAAAATCCTCCTAAAGGCAAAAAGCTTAAAAAGTTCCCGCCTACAATCGTTAAAGCGGATGAAAAAAATAAAACAGCGGCCATTAAAGAGGTTAGAATTAAAGGAATAGAGGGCAAACCAACGCAAATTGTAGAAGGGATAAAAATTGAAGAGAGAAGACGCGATAATGAACCTGAAACGCTAGCACTTAGGTACGAAAAGTATCCTCAAAAAAAGGTAGAGGGGATCAAGCTTGAAAAATCTAAATCTGAAACGATTAAAGGTGAACCTATTGAATTGGAAATAAAAGCTGAAAATCCCACTAAAAAAGTACAGGGTCTTAAACTAGAAGAGGTCAAAGGCTCCAAACCAAAGGAGGTTAAATCTATTAAAATTGAAGCCACCGAGACACCTACCAAAAAAGTACAAGGTGTAAAAATTGGGAAAGCGAAATCGCCAGCAAAAACCACTACTAAAATAGCGCTTTCACAACAGCTAAAGACGGGTTACAATGGCAAGGCTTGGCTTTTATACAAACCTCAACCTGTAGAAGACAAAAACGATCGTTGCTAGTTGACTTGGCTACTGTGGAATGTAGACCACATATTTAGTTTCAAAAAAATCTTCCTCAAAATAAGCTGAAAGTGGATATAATTCTGCTTTCAGTTTTGATTCTTTAATCTCTTCGGTTAAATCGCCTCCTTTTAGGTAAAGAATACCATTCCTTAAGGCATTGATATTTTCTTTGGCAAATTTCCCTCTTACCCAAGGATAAAAGTCGCCCAAACGCGTTACCGCCCTTGACACCACAAAGTTGTATTTATCGGTAATTTGCTCTGCCCTACTGTGTGAACCTTTCACGTTTTTTAGTCCTAGTGCTGCTGCTACTTCGTTCACCACTTTGATTTTTTTCCCGATAGAGTCTACCAAATGAAACTGCGTTTCTGGAAATAAAATGGCTAAAGGAATACCTGGAAAACCTCCGCCTGTACCTACGTCCAAAACTTTCTCACCAGGTTTAAAGGTGCAAAATTTCGCAATGCCCAGTGAGTGTAAAATATGGCGTTCGTACAATTCGTCAATATCTTTTCGGGAAATCACATTGATTTGACTATTCCAAAAACTGTAAAGTTCGTACAGTTTTTCAAATTGCTCAATTTGCTGCTGAGTTAAATCAGGGAAGTATTTGAAAATGATATCGGGTTTTACCATTGGGCAAAGTTATAAGTTAAAGTGGAAAGTTAAAAGAAGTGGTTAGTGGTTAGGGATTAGTAGTTAGGAACTAGTGATTAGTATATTGTTCGCAGATTTACGTTTTGATGGTAGCCCATCCTTAGTCTTTGTTCTTTACTCCTTAATCTTTGCTCGTCAATTCCCTACTTCCATTGCACTTTCTTTACAAAGATGGACAGGATAGCGTTAAAGACTAAAAAGGCCATCAATACAATATCTAAAATCGGGAACCACCATCTTAATTCGCCATAATTTAATCTCTTTAGCAGTTTAGGGTAAACAAAACTTCTGATGATTAAACTTAACAGGAAAATTCCGGCCGCAATAAAACGTGTATTCGGCAAAATAGCCAAGCCAATGACTAAAGCATAAAATAAAAACTGAATGGCTATTTGTGCCGAAAGTATAAACTTATGCTTTGGCTTATAGAATTTTCCTGCGCCAATATGTCTTTTCTTTTGACGTAGATAAGCAAAAAAAGAAGTCTTAGGCTCGCTCCATACGTGCGCTTCTCGATGGATTTGAACGACAGTATTATCAGGTCTTGCATGAGCATTCACAAATAAATCATCATCACCAGATGGGATATGCATGTGTGCTGCAAAGCCTTTGTTTTTAAAAAAAAGTGACTTTTTATAGGCCATATTTCTACCCACTCCCATATAGGGCATGCCCTTTATGGCAAAAGACAAGTAGTTAACGGCAGTAAAAAATGTTTCAAAACGGATCAAGACATTCAACAATGATTTTCTTTTGAAGTAGGGAGAATAGCCCAGTACGATCTCCACATCATCGTCGGCAGGCTGCTGCATTCCTTTTAACCAGTTGCTACTTGCTGGTTCACAATCGGCATCGGTAAATACCAACCACTCGTGGCTAGCAGCTTTAATACCCATGGTTACCGCAAACTTTTTCCCAGCAATGAATTTATTCCCATCGGCCACATGTACTACTTTTAAATTGCTGTATTTTTTTTCGAGTTCTTCCAGCAAATCCACCGTACCATCCCATGATCGATCATTGACCACCACCACTTCAAATTGGGGATAGTCTTGCTCAAATAAACTAGGCAAATATTTTTCTAGGTTTTGGATTTCGTTACGTGCACAAACAATTACGCTAATAGGTTTACGATCTGCAGTAGGCAAGTCGTTGATATGGTATTGCGCTAATTTCAAGTGTACGCCTAAAACATAGTAAAGATGTATCAGGAAACAGATGCCCAGAGCGCTTAGCAAGCAGATTTCGAGTATGTTAAATTCCACGATGGTATTATAAAGCTAGCAAAGGTCTGTTTTTTAATTCAATTTGTGTGTATTGTTGAAAAAAAGGGACTAGGGGTTAGGAATTAGGAGTTAGTCACGAAGTCCGAAAGTTGGAAAGTTAAAGGGGGGTACTCCAATCATCAATAAATGCATGACCAATAAACCTATTTCCTAATTTTTTCCCGAAATGAGTTGGCTTAGTTTGTTTTAGTACGGGTCGTTAGCTATTTTATTTAGGTTATTCGTTTTTAGGGATTGCTTCGTTCCTCGCAATAAAGCTCCGATTTTCGTCATTGCGAGGAACGAAGCAATCTCATTTTACTATAGCGACAAAACCTCACAGGTTTATTTGGTTTTAACCTACTTCGATCTATGCAGAAAAATTGCATTATAAACCCGATAGTAGCGAGCACGATCCCGATTTAACATCGGGAGAGTAAAGCGAATAGCGGGACTAACGTTGATAGCAGCGAACATTTGCTTTTCTAATCATGTTAGCCACCGAAACCATAAAACAGCACGGTAATGCAACAATCGTTTTTAAGCATTCAGCAATTTGACAATAAATCTTTACTTTTGTCGGATTTTGAAGAGGACAGCAACGCATGAAATTTAACTTACAGGCAAAGGACCCAAATTCCAAGGCAAGAGCAGGAGTAATTAGCACCGCTCATGGCGACATACAGACCCCTATTTTTATGCCTGTAGGTACCGCAGGAACAGTAAAAGCGGTACACCAAAAAGAATTAAAGGAAGATATTAAGGCTCAGATTATACTGGGCAATACTTACCATTTGTACCTACGTCCGGGACTAGATATTTTAGAACCTGCCGGCGGGCTACACAAATTTATTGGCTGGGACAAACCTATTTTAACTGATAGTGGTGGTTATCAGGTTTATTCACTAAGCCAAGTGCGAAAAATAAAGGAAGAAGGAGTTACTTTCCGCTCACATATTGACGGCTCTAAACATTTGTTTACACCTGAGTATGCCATGGACATTCAGCGTACCATTGGCGCAGATATTATCATGGCCTTTGATGAATGTACACCTTACCCTTGCGACTATAGATATGCCGCAAACTCCATTAACATGACCCACCGTTGGTTGAAGAGATGCTGTGAGCGTTTTGACACCACTGAACCTAAATATGGCTACGACCAAACCTTATTCCCTATTGTTCAGGGTTCTGTTTATAAAGATTTAAGGGTAAAATCTGCAGAGTTTATTGCTTCAATGGACCGTGAAGGTAATGCCATTGGCGGGCTTTCTGTAGGTGAACCTGCTGAGGAAATGTATGCCATGACCGAGGTAGTTTGCGATATTTTACCTTACGAGAAACCTCGTTATTTAATGGGCGTAGGTACTCCAATCAATATTTTAGAGAATATTGCGTTAGGAGTAGATATGTTTGATTGTGTAATGCCTACCAGGAATGCCAGAAATGGGATGTTGTTCACCAGAAATGGGATGATTAATATCACCAATAAAAAATGGGCAAGTGATTTTTCGCCAATTGATGCAGAAAGCGACCTACTGGCCGACCAAGTATACTCTAAAGCCTATTTAAGACACTTGATGCAAAGCAAAGAGATATTAGGCTCTCAAATTGCTACACTACACAACTTACATTTTTATTTATGGCTGGTAAATGAGGCCCGAGAAAAAATTATTAGCGGCGAGTTTTATGAGTGGAAAAACAAAATGGTTACTATCTTAGGCACAAAACTCTAAATGAAATTTCTTTTCCGACGTTCAAAGCTCATAGATGCCTATATCATTGGCAAATACCTAGGTACGTTTGTGTACACGTTGGCGGTATTTGTGGTGGTTATCGTGATTTTTGACCTCTCGGAAAAGCTGGATGACTTTTTAGAGAATGACATGACGATTTGGGAGATCTTCTCTCAATATTATGCGGGTTCTATTCCCTTTTACGTCAATATGCTCTCCCCGTTAATGAACTTTATTGCGGTAATTTTCTTTACCGCAAAAATGGCCGACCAAACCGAAATTGTACCTATTTTAAGTGGTGGCGTAAGTTTCAATCGTTTTTTAAGGCCTTATTTCATCTCTGCTTTTATCATTTTCTCTTTAAACTTGGCCGCCAATCTTTTCATGTTGCCTTACACCAACAAGATCAAAAACAGTTTTGAAAACCAAGTAATTAAAAAGAACGACCCTTATACCAAGTCGAATATTCACATGAAAATAGATGAACATACGTACATCTTTATTGACAATTTCGACAACCGCAGCAATATAGGCTATAGATTTACGCTAGACCGCTTTAAAGGTGACGTACTGGAGAAAAAGCTAATGGCCGAGCAAATTAGTTACGATTCGGTAAAAAGGGTTTGGAAACTGACCAATTACACCACACGCAATATCGACGGCCTAAAGGAAAGCATGGTATATGCAAATACCAAAACCAAGGATACGGTTTTGGATATGAAACCAGACGACTTCTCGGTATACGACAACGTGGTTGAAAGCATGACCAGCAAAGAATTGTCGGACAAAATCCAGAAAGAAAAGATCAGAGGTTCAGGAGTAATGAACGACTTACTTTTTGAGCAATACAAACGCTTTATACAGCCTTTGTCGGCCTTTGTGCTAACCCTTATTGGTGTAGCGCTATCGTCTAGAAAGGTACGTGGTGGTGTAGGCCTGCCATTGGGAATTGGAATTGTATTGAGTTTCTTGTTTATCGTGCTGAATCAATTCGCCAAAATGTTCTCCACTAAAGGTGGCTTACCACCGTTGGTAGCCAATTTACTACCCGTTATTATATTTGCCATACTTGGTCTATACCTACTTCGTAGAGCACCTAAATAGGTATTAGCTAGGGGATAAAGTTAATCATTTACGTTTACCTATGCTGTCAGAGCTGGGATAAACTATGACATCTTATTATATGTGAATCATTAAGGCCATTTTCCGCTTTTTAAGCGCACAGATGAATGCTTTAAAGAAAAAGCAGGATTGACCTAGGAGGATAAAGAAAGGTTGCAGATTTGAGGTAAAAAACTAAATATATGCTTAATCCTTATGCCAAAAATTGAACTCATCACCAAAATAAACGCTCCTATAGAGATTTGTTTTGACCTAGCCAGAAGTATTGATTTACATAGAATTTCTACCTCCCACACTTCAGAAGAGGCTATTTCTGGCGTAACTAGCGGGCTTATCGGGTTAAACGAACATGTGACTTGGAGAGCTACTCATTTTGGCATCAGACAAACGCTTAGCTCGAAGATTACCGGCTTTGAAAGGCCCTATTATTTCGTAGACGAGCAGGTCCAAGGAGCCTTCAAGTCTATCCATCACCTGCACCAATTTGAAGAAACAAATGATGTAGTGACCATGACTGATCACTTCAAATTCAGCACTCCTTATGGGGTATTCGGAAGACTTTTCAATACACTTATCCTCACCTCATATCTTCGAAAACTGCTGCTCAAAAGAAACGAAATCATTAAACAATATGCCGAAACAGGTCAGTGGAAATTGGTATTACAGGAGCAAAAACACTCCTAAAAACAGCGTAAACCGATGCTCCATTTGAGCAATAATTAGCAGCTTTTTGCAAGCCTAAAGCTTTTTAAACTCATCAAAAATGATCTCAAAAAAAAGCTAGGCCCTCCTTAATTCATCTTAGAAAACCAGCAAAAAAAGTAGGTAAACGCACCCAAATTCCAAGCGAAAAACATTTCAAAAACTGGCACTTCAACAAAATTATCACCTTACTAATCTCAATAAAAACAGTTCAAAAAGCTGTGCAAAACCAACTCGTTTTCGCGTCCATTCTAGCTCAAAAACCATCTTCAAAAAGAAGGAACAAACAGTAAATTCCCGACGCAAAAACAACCGAAAAACAGCGCTTTACCAACAAGATTATCGGGCAATAAAACTAGCCAAAACAGCCCACTAAAACAACGCTAAAACACTCCCTTTTCAGACCTCAATCCAATCTCGATTTTGCTTCAAAAACCAGCTCTTAAAAGCGAGTAAAAAGATGATTTCACCAAGCAAAAAACACACTCAAAACCGGGATTTTTTCAGCAAAATCACCAACGATTAAACGAACGAAAAGCGGACAGCAAGAACCCAAAAAAGACTGTCATTTCTTCACCAAAAACCTTCCAAAACAAGCCAACATCACACTTCAAACAACAGATAAAAAACACTCATTGAGCAATCAAAAAAGAATGAAAAACCCGAATCATCACGCCAACATTTCCAAAAAAAAACTCGACAAATAGCTCTTCAAAAATGCAGTAACAATCTAAAATCCTCCAAATAAAACCAACCTCCAGCAAGCACACAACCCGTATCCAACACCCAAACATAAATTTAAAAAAAATACACTATCTACCCTAAAAAATAAACACAAAAACTAGTAAACTATCATCAATAATTTTAGAAAAACTTCCATAAAAAGAAACTTCAATCTCTACAACCAATGAGAATACCTAGCCATTTTACAGCATTTTTTTAAAGCCACAATCAAGGAGCGAACAATAAATTTCTCATACATTTCAAAAAACAGCATAAATTTTATCGCAAAAAAATAAGCATCAATAGTGTACATATTATATCAGCAAAATAACTTATCTTAGAAATCGAAAACAACCCCATAAACCATCAAAAACAGCTATAACAAACTCAAAAAACACACTAAAACACCTCTCAACACATAAACATTTAACAAATTAACAATCAAATACATTAAATAACTTATATCAACAATCAATAAAAATAAAATACACCTCTAAAACAAAACAAAAACTAATATTTTTAGCAAACATTTTATACCACTCACATTTAAAATAAAAATCAATTGAAATTCAGAATATTACTCATACTAGTATTAAGTTTTTGTTCACTAGAGGTTTTTTCACAATTTTTTGATGAAAGTCAAACGCCGCTTAGTGTAAAATGGAGGCAAATTGACCATAGGGGCTTCAAAATCATCTATCCCAACTCCCTAGAAAAAGAAGCGCAAAGAATGGCCAATACGCTAGCCTACATCTACCCTACCGTAGGCAAAAGCTTAGGGCAACAAAAAACCTTGTTTCCAATCATCCTACAAAACCAAGGAACCACCTCAAATGGCTTCGTGCAACTGGCTCCAAAAAAATCACAATTCTACACTATGCCATCTCAGCAGTTTGACAGTCAGGACTGGTTAAACAACCTAGCCGTTCACGAGTTGAGACACGTAGCACAGTTCAATAAAATCACCGGAAGCACCGGCTTTCCCTTCCCCGAAGAAGTTTACTTTGGTTACATCGGCGTAAGCACTCCACTTTGGTTTTTAGAGGGCGATGCAGTGAGCACCGAGACCTCGCTCACCTACTCGGGAAGAGGTCGCCAACCCAACTGGATTATGCCTTTTAGAACCTCCGTTTTAGAAGGCAAAAATTTCAATTATTCCAAGGCGTATTTTGGCTCCGAAAAAGATGTCACACCAGGCTACTATCAGCTCGGCTATTTGATCAATTCCAACCTCCAAAAAAACTACGGAAACAACATCGGAAACGAGCTACTTTCCGACCTCAATAAACGCCCCCTAAGACTCTACCCTTTTTCGCAAAGTCTTAAAAAATTTACGGGCAAAAACACTAGGCAATACTACCTCAAAACACTCGAAGATTTAAGATCGGCCTGGACCAAACAAAACGAACAAAATCCATCCATCGATTATAAAAGTTTAAACCCGAAAACAACCTACGCCACCAACTATCATTTACCTACCCAACTACCCAATCAAAATCTCTTAGCCATCAAACAAAGCAAGAGCGAAACGCCAGGTTTTATCAGCCTCTCTCCCGACGGAAAAGAAAAGACCTTATTGAAAATTGGCTACCAAGAACAACCATGGTACAGTTATGGAAATGGCAAAGTAGTTTGGGACGAACGCAGAGAAGATCCGAGATACAAACAACGAAGCTATAACGTGATTTGTATTTACGATTTACAAAGTGGAAAAAAACAACAACTCACCCACCAAACTCGTTTATTTGCGCCAAGCATTTCTGCCAACGGACAAAAGCTCATTGCTGTAAAAGTAGACCTTGGCAACCAAAACACCCTGGTGACTTTGGATATGGCCACTGGAAAAATCATCGACAGCTTGCCCAATCCCGAAAACTACCAGATACAAACGCCGGCCCTTAATCACGACGGCAGCAAAATGGCATGGATTACCGTGACCGAAAAAGGAAAGTCGCTTTGGTTAAAGGAAGGCCAAAATTTAAGCCAGCTAATTAGCGATAGCAGACAGCAACTGAGCAGGCCAATATTTTTTGGCGATAAAATTGCATTTAACGCTCATTTTAGCGGCGTAGACAATATTTATGAAATAGACCCCGCCTCCAAAAAGATAAGCGTTCTAACGGCTTCTAAATACGGCGCCTTTAACGCGAGCTTTTCTACCGACGGCAAAACCCTTGTGTTTAACAATTACCAATTGATGGGTTACGAAATCGCCAAAACTGAAATCAACCCTACTCCCATACCAGAAGATCATTTCGTTTACTTCGGTCAGCCCACTAAAGCAGAAGACTATGTTTTTGCTCATGTTCCCGACAGCGCCTTTAGTTCCAAAAGCTATAGCCCGCTCAAACACATGTTCAATTTCCACAGTATTAGCCCTACTTCCGACGATAATGTGGAACGTGTAGGCCTGCAGCTTAAATCCGACGATCTGCTCAATACCACCAGCGTTTATGCAGGCATTACCTACGAGAGCTCACTACGTCGCTTCGAATACAACGCAGGTTTTAGATACAAGGCACTTTACCCTGTCATCAACATCAACTACCGCAATAGACCACGTTTGGCCAACTACCGCTTCCAAAATGCCATCCACCAGGCCAAATGGCGTGAAGATTATATCAGTCTTACCACATCGTTGCCTTTAAGTTTCAATTCCTTTAACCATCTGTTTAGTTTTATTGGCGAGGCCGGAACCTATTACGTAAACCGACATTTTAATCCTGTCGACGACCAGCGATTAGTGAACACCATCGAATTCCCCATGACTTACCGAATAGGTTTTAACCACCAGGTAAGGAGTGCCGAGCGTGACATTGCCCCAAAATGGGCACAGCTTATTGAGCTTAAATACCAAAACCTGCCTTTCGACCGCAGCCTAACCGGACGCCTTTTCGCCTTCGAAAGTTACTTCTATTTCCCTGGCTTGGCCAAAAACCACACCCTATTGGCCAGCTTTAGCTACCAACAAAACAGTGGCACTTTCAGAACCGTAAACGATATACCCACCGTGTATGGCTACAACCAAATCGGGGCAAAAAGCCTGCTCAAAAACACGCTGTTGCTTAATTATCGGTTCCCCTTCCTGTTTCCCGATCTCGAAATTGGTCCATTTGCCTACATCCGAAACGTAAGGGCAAACTTTTTCAGTCACTACGAGAACATTGGCAAAGAAACCAATCTGGCGCAGCCCAAAACTTTTGGCATCGAATTGCGTAGCGACATGAATCTTTTGCGCTACCAGCCTGTAGCCGATGTAGGCGCCCGTTTAATTTTTGTTAACAACATCTACCATCAAAATCCTATATTCGAAGTGTTATTCAACTATTATTTCTGAGAACATGAAAGGCAAAACCATATTCATCATTGTCATCACCGTATTACTGACCTTGTTTTTAGTAGCCAACAACGATGCTGTTGAGTTCAATTTCCTCATCGGAAAACCCGTAGAAATATCAAAACTCATCGTCATCGGCATCTGTATACTCATTGGCTTTATTTTGGGCTTTATCGCTGGACGTCCACGCAAAACCTATAGCAGCTACAATGATGAGGTGGAAAAAAATTACACCAATGAGCAAAAGAGCACTTTAAGCGACGAAGACAGAGACTATATCAGTTAGTTTTTTTGAAAATCACTTTCGCAGCGCTTGGCAACATTCAGCCCTGCTTTTCGGCTTTAGTCCCTCGCTACGCTTCGGGCGCTGCCGCCTGCAATCAGGTTTAGCTAGCAAAAACAGGAGTGTTATTTGCGTTTGGTCGTTACAAGTAAAAATTTGTGCCGATACATTGGGGAGGAATCAATATTAGAGATCCTTCGTTAGCACTGATGACAAAGTCCAAAGATCTTACTTCGTAGCTGCTTCGCGGTCTCCACGAGGTCGAGATGACGGTATAGGAAAGAATAATGCGCAATGAATAAACGTTAGCCCCTAAAAGCAGATAACCACTCAACTGATTTTTGGGAATCTCCATTAACAGTACGCCATTCCCGTGAAGACGGGAATCGTAAAACGCATTAAGATCCCCACATATGCGAGGATGACGGCATCGGATAGAAACCACCAAGCAAAGTACAAACATATTCCGCCTCCCTAGAACCAAAACCATATCCAAAGATCTTACTTCGTAGCTGCTTCACAGTCTCCACTACGATAGAGATGACGGTATAGGAAAGAAATAAACGAATGAACAAGTGAACCAATGAACTGTCTAACTAACCACTAGTAACTAACTACTAGTACCTAAAAAGAAAAAGGCCAGTATTGCTACCGACCTCTTTTCACTATATAACTAACCCTAATAATTATCAGAATTTATAAACCACCGTTTTGCCACTCGCTGCCAAACTTGCAACCAAATAAATAGTGCCATCTGGTGCGGTCTGCATATCAAAAGCAGTTACTTTTTCAGCAATAACCTTACGCTCTGCGCTCCATACGTTAGTGGTTTTATCCACCGTTTTCACCACCAAAGAACTTGCATTAGCGTAGGCAAAATACAGCACATTATCAGCGCCAATAGTTAAAGCAAAATTGTCGGTAGTTGCTCCAGTTAAAACACCGTTGCCTATTTCGCTCCATACATTTTGGCTTGCATTATACTTCATTACATGGTTCATTCTTGTAGCACTAGAGCCCACTTGATAAACCAAATACTGCTGTCCCTGCTTATCTACCGCAACAGAAACTTGTTGTGAACCTACCAATCCATCAGCTGCTGCAAATGATGTCGGTCCAACAGGTATCCAATTATTATTTTGCAGCTTATACATTGATGGCCTGTTTGCACCAGTAGTTCTTTCCATTAAGCCTAAATAGATATTCCCATCTAAACCTTTAATCAAATGATTTTGGAACATTGTTTTACCAGTCAAAGCTCCAGTGGCATCACCCCAAGCACTATTTTTATAACTGGTCACATAAACTCCTCTTTGGGGAATACTAGGATATTCTGTGGCATTACTTTGCTTAGACATTGAAATCATTGGCACATCGCCAGCATCTACCGCCATGGTCAAGTAATCAATCTTCATTGGTGTAAACCTGTTAGCACCTACATTTGCCCAAGCAACACCACTATATTTTTTTACGGTTGCTCTTTGCTCTGCGGCAAAATAATCCTTATAGGCAACATACAGCTCTCCCATGCTATTAAAAGCAATTGTATGTGCATCAGCCCTAAAATCAGAAACACCCTTTTTATCACCAAGGTTTTGCCATTGGCCACCTACATAGCCCATTACCGCTACTTTTCTATCATCTGTACCTATGGGTGCGCCAGCCTCATCTTTACCGGTACGTTGGTAAACAAAATAAGGCATACTGTTAATAGGGTTGATCGCCATCTTTGGAGAAGTGGCTGTTGGCACCGTTAAGTTATCTCCAAAAAGCTCCCACTGCTTACCCAAATAAATTGCCCTTACAATGTATTGATAAGGTGTAGTCAGCGAAGTTTCATTTAGCGAATAAGTTACCTTGTCCTCGAAATTATTTATCGTTTTACCGCTTTCTTGATCAATCGCACCAATTTTTAAGGTTGCTCCTGTAGTGGTTGTAAAACTAGCTGTAAGTGCCTTGAAGGAGATATTTGTTGGGAATTCCACAATAATTTCCATTCCCTTAATTACAGCTATATAATCTGCTGTTAAATCAGGATTATCTTTCTTATAAAATCCAAAACTAGTAATACCAATTTTCTTTACTACTGTTACCGTATAAGTTCTAGTACTCTTGTCTTCTGCTTTTACCCTATACTTGATGGGTTTAGTAAAATCGTGAAGCGTAATTGCCGACTCCTGCACTTCATTGCCTACTTGTACAATAGTTCTAGGATTATCGGTTTTAAAAATGGCCTTTAGTTCAGTAACATCTGCTTCTGTCGGCAAAGTAACCACAATACTTTCGTCAGTAATTACTCCTTGATACTCTTTTTCTACATTTTGGGCATCCTTTACTTTAAAAGAAAATGATTCGATACCCTTAGCGTACATTACTGGATCTTTTTTACAACCAGCCATCACCACTATCAAAAGCAGCAAGGAAACGCTCAGTTGGTTAAAAATAGTCTTCATGTTATTTGTTTAAAGTCTTATAGTTTTCTGGCATTAATATGGCCTTAATACCAGGTTGGTTGATGATATATTTTTTTGCATACTCGGCAATTTGAGCAGGCGTAATTCTGTTCACCATTTCTTCATATTTGGTGAAGTAACTGAAATCTTTGAAGCCAAAATAAAACTGGTTTCTTAATGCGGTACTCCAAAACAAATTCTTGCTAGATTGCTTTTTGTAGCCATCAATCTGCTGTATTTTGATGTTCTTCAGATCTTCCACAAAATAATCTGGCTTGTTAGCTACTTTTTCCAGTTCCAACTGCGCTTGCTTCACTAAAAAATCTGCTGCTTCCGGCGCACAACTGAACGAAACACGCGAGCGAATCAGAGGATTAGGGATACTGGTAGCCGAAACTGAAACACCTACGCCGTAAACCCCCGAATTTTCTTCGCGAAGGTTCAAACGCATTTTCACTTTAAGTACTTCTTGCAGCAACGTTTGCACTAAAATATCTGGGTAGTCATACTTTACGTCATTGCTTTGGTAAAATAGGTTAACGGTACTTTTAGGCGCCTTACCCGCATATATCAAAATATCCTTTGCTTTGTTGCCGCCTGTTGGGCCTTTATATTTAAAGTCTTTCACGTAATCGCCTGATGGCAAACCACCGATATATTGTTCGACCATTGGCTTAATGCTATCGAGGTTAAAATCGCCAACAATTACAAACTGAAAGTCTTTAGCGGAACCAAACCTGCTTTTAAATACAGGGATGATATTTTCGAATTTCACTTCTTTGTTGATACGTTCTGCCGTAACATCCGAAGCAAAATCATCATCACCTTTTAGCAATTCGGAAATGGCCTGGTTGTAAGCATAATTTGGAGACAGTTTCGCATTTTCTAAACCCTCCAATGCTTTACGTTTGGATTGGTCAAAAGTTACCTTATCAGCATTTGGATACATCCATTTCAGGTACATTAATTGGAACATCGTTTTGGCGTCCTTCCAATCGGCATTGGTCACCACACCTTCCCTATTACCCGAAAGAATAAGCACTGCAGAGGCAGAGTTCCCTGTTAAAAATTGGGTCAACGCTTTTCTTCCGAAGTTACCCGCACCACTTAGCCCAGTCACTGGTTTTACAAATTGTGCTGTAACGTACTGGCTAGAATCCAAGGCATACATTCCACCTTCCCTAAAGCCCGAAATGGTTAAATAATCTTTCTTTTCTTTCGTTTGCTTAATGTAAACCGTAGTTCCGTTAGATAGCGACCACTTGGTTACCCCAATTTCAGATAACTTTTCTTCTTTAGTTACCTTACCTGCTAGTGGTTGTTTTTCCAATAGTTGCTTAGGCATTTCCACTTCATCGTTCCAAGGGGATACTTTTTGCTTAAGCGCATTAGCCATTAACGTTTTTAATTGCGCTTGATTTGGCAATAAGGCCTTATCTTTTTCAGGAGCCGTAAGCAGCACTACCATGTTGTCTGGAGTCAGCTTGGATTTTAAGAAATTAAGCAAACTTAACGAGTCTATTTTTGCGGCATATTTAAGTGCAAGCGCCGTGCGTTGTGGCTTATCCATCATTACACTACCTACATAAAAATCTTCATGCATTTCGTTCAAATAGGTTTCTGCCTGACTTTTTTCTTCTTTCGCACCTCTCTTAATTGCTGCCGTATACTCTTCACGGTATTTTGAGATTTCCTCAGCAGTAAAACCATATTTTAGGATGCGTTGCAGTTCCAACAGGTAATTTTCGATACCATTTTTCACTTGATCACGATATAGCGAAACACCACCAGCAACCACACCATTTTTTAGCACAATATTGCTGATAGAGAAGCTACCGTCCTTAAAATTATCGCTCAACTGCGAAACTCTGCTGAACCTATTTTTTGCCAAAGCATTAAAAAAGCTTCGGGTTTGTTGTTGCTGATAATCTTGTTCGGTTTTAATAGCACCCGATGATTTTATTTTATGGAAAAAACTGAAGTCAATCTCTCTAGCTTCCTTATCGGTGATGATAGAGAACAAAGTATCTTTATGGCTTGGCAGCTCATAATACACTCTTGGATCTTTGATTTTGGCTTTGTACTGATTAAACTCTGTCTTAATGTATTGTTCTACCTTTTTAGGGTCGATATCCGTTACAATAGCAATGGCCATCAAATCAGGACGGTACCATTTCTGATAAAAATCTACAATGGTTTGGCGCTTAAAGCTTTTCAAGATATCTACTTTACCGATTGGCAATCTTTCGGCATACCTTGATTTATTGAACAGTACTGGCAAATATTGATCTCTCAATCTATTTTCAGCACCTTGCTTACTACGCCATTCTTCAATCACTACCCCTCTCTCTTTATCAATCTCTCCGGCATCGAAAGTTACTCCAAAAGCCCAGTCAGCCATAATATCAATGGATTTCTCTAGGTTCTTCTCTTCTTCTGTGTTGATACTGATTTTATAAATAGTTTCGTCGAAACTGGTATGCGCATTTAAATCAGCACCAAATTTTACCCCTTTTGATTCCAAAAAAGTAATCACATCATTTTTAGAATAATGCTTGGTTCCATTGAAGGCCATATGTTCCACAAAATGCGCTAAACCAAGCTGCTTGTCATTTTCCTGAAGCGAACCTGCATTTACAAATAACCGCAAAGTCGAAGTCCCAGGATCTTTATCGCTTTTGTAGATATAGTAGGTAAAGCCATTGGCCAATTTCCCTTTTATCAAATTTGGATCTTGCTTAAGAGTTTGCGCAAAGCCTACCGTACCAATTACTGTTAAAATGAGGAGCGTCGTTATTTTCTTTAAATTCATTACGCTGCTTATTTTTTAGTGATGATTAATTCTTTCTGTAATTGATCAGGGCCAGGCAAGCCAATGGTATAGTTTTTACTATTACTCAACAAACGAATGGTAATCGTATTGTCTTTTACAGGGTCCACTGGCGCTGCCAACCATTTAATGGTAACAGGACGCTCAAAAATACCGTTGGGAAAGTTTAAAGTATTACCTTGGGTAATCAACTCAAAATCGCGACCGGCCAATAAACCATTGCCCACCACCACTTCATATTTAAGATCAACAGGTTCAAATTGCAGCTTGGTACTGAAATAAACCTTATAATCCACTTGATCCTTTCGGTCTGTTAAAACTTCAACCGTTGATCTATTGTTCACATGAATATGAAAAAATGGATGGTCGTAAGGTTCAAATTCGTCCTTACAAGCCGAAAAAAACGTGATGCTTAGCAACAACGATAATATATATATGTATTTGCTCTTTTTCATTTAGCTTCTAATTATATCCAGGGTTTTGTTTTAATGCAGGGTTTGCCTCTAACTCTCTGGTGTTAAATGGTAAAATAAATTTGTTATTAGGATAGTTGAGAGAACAAACTGTAGCATTACAATCGCTACCACGCTGCAAATTTTCTTTTCTTCTTACAATGTCAAACAAGCGATGTCCCTCAAAACACAATTCCCTATTACGCTCATCTGCAATTTCCTGTTTTAGGTTTGCAAGATCAATAACCACGGTGCTGCCCGGATGTGCTCTTTGCGAAATGATGCGCAAATCTTCTGCTGCTTCACCATATTTTTGAAGATTCCACTTCGCTTCTGCCCTATTTAAATAAACTTCCGACAAACGGATTACCTTGATCACATAAGCCTGAGTCTTCGCAAATTCTGTTTCGCCGTATTTGTTGGTGATATAGTTAGGGCCTACATTTTTGAACATGTTAGACAGCCTAATGTCATTAGCCGTATAGCTATCAACTAATTTTGATGAGGCCGCATATTGTGCGATAGCAGGAGAAGAAAATACACTGATGATCTCCTTTGCATTTACTTTTTCGATAATTTGGCCAGATAAATGAAACAATGTCTCTATATTAATTACTGATGGATTATCCTTAGTAGGAGTAACCGGGTAAGTATTAAATACTTTTTTATACTCTGTAGCATCTGCCAGCCTATACTTATTATCGGAAATAACCAAATCTGCTGTTTTCACACAGTTTTCCCAATCTCCTTTGTATAAATACACCCTAGACAAAAGACCTAACGCAGCTTGATAACTGATTAACGCTTGGTCACCGCCGTTTCTATATTTAACTAAATAAGGCAACGAGGCATTTAAATCACTTAAAATCTGATCATAAGTTTCTTTTATTGTAGCTCTGGGAACCGCTGCTCCCGGCGATGGTGTTTTAGTGGGAATTGGTATTCCTGGATGTGAGGCATCTGCGGTATAGTTATATGGTTGGGCAAATACTTTACTCAAATCTAGAAAGCAAATAGCACGCATAACTAATGCCTGCCCCTCTATTTCCTCAATTTGAGCTAGCTGTCCAGGGTATTTGGTTTTCAGTTCACCTAAAGCGTTAATAATGTTATTTACGTTATTAAGGGTTGCATAAATATTTTGCCAAATATAATAGGATGAGCGTGTGGCATCATCAGCGGTATGCGAGAAATTAAAAGCCTCCAACATTACCGAGTTAGCATTACTTGCACTTGAAATACTGATTACGTTATCTGAGGCTACGTCTTCGAACATTCCAAATTCGCTGCGTTGGTAATCAAGCATTAGTCTATAAGAACCAACAAGTGCAACTTTCGCTCCATTTACATCTTCAAATAAAGCTCCCTTACTAACCCTACCTACGGGTTCTTTCTCTAAAAACTTTTTACACGATGTTAAGTCAAAAGCCAACATTAGTAAAAGTATATATGTGTATATTATTCTTTTCATTAATTTTTTAATTAAAAACCTACATTTAAACCAAACGATAACACCAATGGCCTTGGATAAGGGTCAGAATAATTTTTAAAATCATTATATCCCTCTCTTGATTTATAAGGTGTCCAAACCGCTACATTGTCTGCCTGTAAGTAAAAGTTTGCTCTATCCAATCTTAACTTCTTAGTTAGCGAGTTAGACAACCTATAATTTAAACTCACATTGCTGATTCTAAAAGCAGATCTATCATGAAGAAAACGAGTAGAATTACGCCCATTATCAGCATTTTCGGTTAATACTGTTTTTGGCACCAAAGTTAAATCACCTGGTTCTATCCATCTGTCCAATTGATTTCTAGATTGGTTTTGAGTAGCTAGGTTTCTTCCGTCAGACTCGGAATTACGTTGTAAATTACTAAACAAATAACCTCCAACGGTATACTGAAACAAACCTCTCAAAGAGAAATTTTTATACTCGAAAGTATTGGTCATCCCCCCAAAGAAATCTGGCGTTTGCCTACCAGCCGCTACTTTGTTATTTGCATCATAAACTTTAGTAAGGTTTCCTCTGGTATCGTACCAAAGCGGACCTCCGTCTCTTGGATCAACGCCTGCCCAACGAATCAGGTAGTTAGTTTTCGTATCTTCTCCTACCCTTACAATGCTTGTTTCAAACCTTCTTTCTACATTATTGTAAAGACTTAACACTTTATTTCTATTCAAAGAAAAGTTAAAACTGGTGTTCCAAGTAAAATCTTTCTTTTGGATATTTTGAGTGTTTAAGGTAATTTCAAACCCTCGGTTTCTTAAAGAGCCAATATTCTGCGTAACACGCTCAAATCCAGTCGTGTTGGTAACATATATATCATCCAACAAATCCACACTTTTATTGTAATATGCTTCTACTTCTAGGGATATTCTTTTAAATAGGCTTAAACTTAAACCTAAGTTATAGAGATAGGTAGTTTCCCATGTCAAAACTGGGTTTTCTCCCGACGACATTTTTGCCCCTGATTGGCCATTGTAGCCATAATCATTATCAAACTTGTACACTCCTTTTGATTTGTAGGCCCCTATTCTAGAGTTACCATTGGTTCCAAAACTAAATTTTAGCTTAGCAAAATCAATTGCCTTTGTTTTCCAGAAACTCTCTTTGCTGATGATCCAAGAGGCTCCAATCGAATTAAATGTTGCCCAGCTTACATCACTTCCAAAATCTGAATTGGCATCTCTACGAAAACTTCCTACCAAATGATATTTTCCATCCCATGCATAGTTGGCTTGGGCATAATAAGATAGTTGCGATTGCTCAGTTCCAGAACTATTGCCTGACCGAGTTAAAGCCGCAGATACTTCTCTGATTTTATCATTTGCAAACCCATAGCCCGATGCAGATACTGATTTTCTCTCAGAATCACTTGCTTCTCCTCCCACAATCGCTGATATTGTGTTTCTGCCAAATGATCTCTCGAAATTAAACCTATGCTGCGAATTCCATAGAAAATTAGATGTTTGCCCTCTGTAGGCATCGCCATTACTTAAAGCACCTACAAACGTATTCATAGAATCATAAGTATTTTCAATGATAGAACTATAGTTGATACCGTTAACGGTAGTGTAAGTTAAACCAGGAATAATTTTGATTGTCCCCCCAATATTTGCATAAGTAGCCATCGTTTTTTGAACGTTCTCATTGTACACTGCCTCGGCTAGTTTATTATAAAATTGCTTTACATAATTACCGTCAGCATCAAAAGGGCTATCCACCGGCCGATTAATAAAGTAAGCGTCTCCTGGGTTAAACATATTGTTAATCACATATGAATTCCCCATTTTAAAAAATAGGTCTATACTTTTAGAAATATTCTGATCTAAATTAATACGACTTGAGAATCGTTGTGTTTGATTGGCTATGATAATCTGTTTTTCATTGAAATAAGCTCCAGAAACAAAATATTTAGTTTTTTTATTCCCTCCAGAAAATGAAATATCATGCTGTGTGGTGATACCATTTCTATAAAAAACATCATACCAATTTGTATTCCCACCTAGGTCAATCGGCATAGCGGGATTTGATCCTGTGGCTGCTTTTAAATTCTGATACGATTCGGACACCAACATTCTATATTCAGCCGCACTTAAAACGTTAAAACGATTGTTATCATTTAACAAATTGATCCCCGTTCTAAAGCTATAATTCACTTTGTTTACGCCATCTTTACCTTTAATGGTATTGATTAAAACAACACCATTAGATCCATTAGCACCGTAGATTGAGGTAGCTGTTGCATCTTTAAGTATTGTAATTGATTCTATATCATTTGGATTGATAAAGGTCAATGGACTGATACTTGTGTTTGTTCCAGTAATTGCATTATTCTCATCGCCAGTGTACATAGGTATTCCATCAATTACCCAAAGCGGGTCGCTTGATGCCCCTAGTGAAGATTCTCCACGTATACGTGTCTGATATCTTGGTCGCACACTTGATGTGGTAGCTTCCTGAATTTGAACCATTACCCCTGGCACCACACCATCCAACAACTGATCCACACGATTTAAAGGCCTCATCTCTAAATCTTTTCGAGTTAACTGAACGGCACTACCTACTTGACTTTCCTTGGTTTCCTTAGTACCATAGGCCGTAATAATTACCTCTTGTAAATTACTGGCAGTTTCCTTTAAAACAACATCAATATTGCTATTACCAGCTACAGCTATTTCTTGGGTGCCATAACCAATAATAGAGAATACCAATATGGCATTTGAAGGAGCTTTGATAGCATAGTTACCCTTAGCTCCTGTATTTATGGCCCTATCTGTTCCTTTAACTCTTACTACAACTCCTGGCAGCGGCTGTGGATCTTTACCTGGTCCTTCATACGAACTTACCACTCCTCTCACATTAATCTCTTCTTGTGAGGTATTCGTTTTGGATTCAGTTAAAATGACCGTTTTATCGATGATCTTATAATTTAAGTTTAACTGGCTGGTAATTTCAGTTAAAACATTCTTAAGCTCTTCGTTTTTTACGTCAAGAGTAATGGTTCCTTTTTGATCAGCTTGTTTAGCATCGTACAAAAGGAAATAGCCGGTTTGTTTTTTAATACTCTCCCATACTTGCTCCAGGCGCTGGTTTCTGGCGCTGATGCTCACCTTCTGGGCGTAGCCAGAAGCTTTTACACCAAATGAAGCGAGTACAATTAGGTATACGGTTAGTCTCATCATTAATAGTATTTTTCTATTAAATAGTTTGCTTGTTCCCGACTGCTTGCCGAGAAGAAATTGTTTCATATTTTTGTATGTATTGGTTTTAAAATTTGATTGGATTAGACACTCATCAATTTGACAACAACCATACTGTCTGTCCGGAAGCATTGGCGTGCTTTCGGATTTTTTATGGCCGTTGAGTTGGCTCTGTATTTCTATATCATATTTAAGGGTTAAAGTTTACGGTTACTATTCTATCTGTTAGGTTAAATTTTGCATTGGTTAAGGTGCCCAGCATTTCAAGCACCTGGTTCAGCGTAGCCTGTCTACGAATATTTCCAGTAATGGCCTGTTGGTTGGGTTTGCCTTGATACACGATCTCTACGTCGTACCACCGTGATATTTGATCCAAAATTTCTTTGATATGGTCTTCTTTGAAATAGAAAACACCTTCTTTCCAGGCAATGGATTTATACACTTCTGTTTTCTGCACTTCAATTTCACCCTGTTCAATCAAAGCTTCCTGCCCTGGTTTTAACAAGGTTTGGTGCTCACCTTCGCTAATACTTACCGAACCTTCTATCAAAGTGGTTTTGCTGGTATTACCATAAGTATTAATGTTGAAGTGGGTTCCCAACACTTTTACTTCAGTATCATTAAAACTTACAATAAAAGGTTTTGAAGGCTGATGGGCTACTTCAAAATAAGCTTCTCCCTTTAACTGAACCCTACGTTCGGTACCATCAAAATTTTGAGGGAAGCTCAAATAAGAAGAGGCATTTAGCCAAACTTTAGTCCCATCAGGCAACACCACTTTATACTCGCCAGCTCGCGGTGTACGCAAAGCGTGATGACTGGTTTGACCACTTTTGGTATGATTTGCCGTAAAATATAGTGTTCCTTCTTTCACATCAAAGCCGTGATCTTGGTCATGGTCTGAATGTTTTTGATAGCGGCCCAAATTTACCACCTCTCCATCGGCAAGCTGCAAAATTGCTCTTTCACTACCTGGTTTTACATCGTAAGCTAAAACTGAATCTGAAGTTATTGAGCTATTTTTCGATTGATAGATGTAAACCGCTATAGAAGAAGCAACCAACAAAACTGCAGCGACACGAGGCCACCATTTGGCTAAACGCAGTTTCTTAGATTGGCGATGGCCCATATTGGCATTAAACCGTTCCCATTGAGCATCAACATCTACACTTTTTAATTGATCGATATCTTGTTCTACTTTGGCAGTTTGACGAAAGGATTCTAAGAGCGCTTTATTTTGGGGGCTTTCTTCCAGCCATTCATTAAGGATCTGCTGTTCCTTATCTGTAATTTCATTTTTCAGATATTTTAGGATCAGTGACGATAGGTATTCAAAATTTCTAAGAGGTGTCATATACTCTATAGAAACCTGAAAAGGAAAAAGGGGTGAAAGCGTTTGAGATTTTTTTTTAAAAAAAATTCATTATTTCAACAGAAACAATGCGGCTATGGCAAAAAAATCTGGATTTAGCCTTACTTTTAATAATTGCAGCCCACGTTTCTTTTGCGTTTTTACAGTATTGATACTAATACCCAAAGTGTCGGCAATCTCATGATTTTTGAGGCCCTCCAAATAACCCATCCTAAATATTTGCTGACAGTTACTGGGTAAAGTTTCCAATACTTTATTAATCTCAGCAAGAACCTCCGATTTGATCATCAGATTGAGTGCCACCGCATCTTCTACGGGTTCAACATCTTGTTTATTGAGATAAGAATGTTCTAACTTTTGCCTACGAAGACGGTTTAAACAGGCATTTTTAACACTTTGATACAAAAATCCATTTACAGAACCAATGCCTCTCTTTTCTTCAGCAGCAAGATCCCAATAGATCATAAATGTTTCTTGTACCACATCATTGGCAGCCTCCGAATCATTCAATAGCTGCGTTGCAAAATAGCATAGCTTGGCATAGTTGTCTTTAAACAACTGCTCAAAAATGCTTGTATTTTCTATTGATGTGCCCAAACGAATTAGCTCTACTGACGGGATGAATTATCAAATTTAGTTGTAATCTATCAGTAAAACAAGTTCATAGCAGTTACAACATATAATTGTATTTAAAATTATACGCTAAAGGGAACTTCTTTCTGTACTTACCTTTTCTATTTGAAGTAATCTTTCATCAAAATAACACCATACCAATGCCATCAACAGCAAGGCAATTAAAACAATAATGATCAATACTTTTTGGTTTTGAGATTTAGACATGAGCTAACTGCATTAATTTATTTCACCTACCTTTTGAAACCTTCCAACAAACATAAATCTCGTTTCATAAAGTGATAAAGACAATTTTTTGGGGCGGACAAAAAGCGGACAACCCATTAGATTACTCAATTAACGAACAATCATTTTATACTAAGGAAAGGATATAAGTTTCGATCGACTGGTTCTCCGCCAAAGGTAAACGTTGCTTCAAACGACGCTTGCTTCTAGCCACACTATCTGCGCTAATGCCTAAAGTATTGGCAATTTCCTTATTGCTCATTTGCAAAAAAAGCAAACTAGCGAGACGCTCTTCGGCTGCAGTTAAATCAGATAACACGGCATGCAACCGAGGATAAAACAATGGATAAACCTTATTGAAATCTTCTTTAAATCGCTCCCATTCTTCATCCGTTACCAGTACATATTCCAAAAGGTTCTTATTGACCAACTTTTCATTAAAGTTATTTTGGAGTTCATTTTTCTTGAGCGAGTGACTTAAATTTTCAATCAGTTTGTCTTTTTCCAACATCTGGCTTCTAAACTGCTGCAAGCTTTGTTTTGCTTTTTCCACTGCATTACGTGCTTGAGCACCCTCAAAAATTCTTTGCTGCTTTTCCAAGCGCATTTTTAAAGCCTGCCTATTGTAAAGCAACCAGCCTATAACGCTCAAGAGTATAATTGCTATAAAAATGGCCGTTCGGGTTCGCTTAAGATTTTGGATGCTGGTATTCGCCTCTTCCAATTTTTTCTGCGTGTTGTCAAATAGCATCCTAGCATTCATTGTAGATAATTTTCCTTTGTTAATCATCTCGTCTTGCTGCTGCTGGTAGCGCCCATAACTATGCTGATAATAAACTGCACTATCTGTTTGCCCTAAATATGTATAGACTATAGCAATGCCCTTGGTAGCTTTCACCTTGTCATCCATTTTTCGACTGGTAATAGCTGCACTTAAAGCCACTTTAAATGCTGTTAATGCCAGTCCGAATTGCTTTTGGTTCAGAAATATTTCGCCCCTGGCATTTTGGGCAATGGCTATATTGTTATATTGTTTGTACCTAATACCGGCTTGTAGTTGCTGGTTGATCAATGGCAGAGCAGCTTTGATATTTCCTTCATTCAAATAGCACCTTCCAATATTTCCTTTGGCTATTGCTGTCCAGAGCTCGTCGGGTTCAGGATTTATCGGCTTTTTCTGAATGGTATCAATAATTTGTTGATAATAGTTAATGGCCTCCTTGTACTCTCCCAGGGCTAAATGAGAAGCGCCTAACACATCCAGTTGGAATATATAAACCATGGGATCCCACTCATAAACCTTTACTTTTTTGAAGGTTAGGCATTTCTCTCCAAGTTTGATGCTCTCACGAAAATCCTTGGTTTTGTAAAGTGACAGACTTGCGCCTAAGAATCTGTTCTGCACATAAGAAAAATATTGATATCCTATTTCCTTTTGCAATTCGATAGCTTTTAAGTTATAAAGCAAATACCCGCCTTCATAATCTATATCGGCAGCCAAGGCATAAATCTCCGCCAGCAATTGATCGTCTTTTAAATGATTAGCCAGCTTAATGGCTTCGGTCATCTTTAAACTATCTTGACGAGTTAGTTTGACGTTAAACACCCTTCTGCCCAGCAAATCAAACATACACCACCTTGCTCTCAAACGCTTATCAGGTTTTGTTTGGAGGTACTGATCAAACTCAGTAGTCAGCTTTAGGAAGCTTTTCAGGTTAAACTCATTTCTAAGAATCACATAGCTAGCCTCGGCACTATCTGTTTGTGCTGTTCCCTTTACCGACCAAGATTTTGCAAATGCCTTTATATATCTTTCTTGAGCGAAACAAGAAGAACCTAGGGAAAATAGCAAGAATAAAAGCAATAATGATCGGAACATAAAATAAAGTATCTAAACCAAAGATAATATTCCTAGTTATTTAAACCTGTAAAACACAAAGGTCAATGTTCATAATCTTAGTATCTTTGCAGGCTAATTAAACAAGATGATCGCAATAGGCAAATACAATAAACTACGCGTAGCCGCAAAAAACAGTCAGGGTTTAAGCTTAACCGATGGTACCGAAGAAGTACTCTTACCATTTACCGAAGTGCCAAGTGATGTAAACTTGGGTGATGATGTAGAAGCTTTTGTTTACCTCAATAAAGATGGTAATACCGTTGCTACTTTAAAAGAAGTGTTGGCAACAGCCGATGAATTTGCATTGTTAACCGTAGTAAGTGTAAATGATGATGGTGCTTTTTTAGACATCGGCATTGATAAAGACATTTTTGTACCCAAAAGGGAGCAAAAAAAACCAATGGAACTTGGCGAAAGCTATGTGGTGTTTGTTTACCTTGATGATTACTCTAACAAGCTACTGGCTTCTTCTAAGGTAGATCAGTTTGTGGAGCTTCACAATTTTGATTTCGAAGAAGGCGATGCTGTTGACCTTTTAATTGTAGACAGATCAGATTTAGGTTATAATGCCATCATCAACAATGAATTTATAGGTTTGCTATATCATAACGAGGTTTTCTCGGTAATAGAAGTTGGACAAAGAACCACAGGATGGATCAAGAAAATTAGAGTTGAAGGCAAAATTGACTTAACCTTACAACCTTCAGGCTTTGGACATATTTTAGAAACCAAAGATTATATTCTAGAAGAACTTCGCATTGTTGGCGAAATTAACCTGGGCGACAAAAGTACTCCCGAAGAGATTTACAACAGATTTCAGGTAAGTAAAAGTGCTTTTAAAAAAGCCATTGGTGGTTTGTACAAGGAGCGCTTAATTACACTTTCTGATCATCACATTAAGCTGGTGAAATAGAGACATCCGCTCGTCTTCCGTCATCTCGAACGAGTTTACGAGGAGAGATCTAGCGATATAACATACAGTCGTTAGATCCATAATAAAAAAGGAGCAAATTAATTTGCTCCTTTTTCGTGCTCGCTGCTACTTGAAAACCGTTAACCGAAAACTGTCTACTGTTAACTGCCTAGCGCCTGCTCAATATCTTTCAAAATATCGTCAATATGTTCTAAACCGATAGACAAACGGATAGAACCTTGCTCAATACCTACAATATTACGTTCTTCTTCGCTCAATTTACTATGTGTACTGGTTGCAGGATGTGTTGCAATTGACCTTGTATCAGCCAAATTCGCAGAGATCGAGAACATTTTCAATCCATCCATAAACTTACGGGCAGCTTCTATGCCTCCATTAACCACAATAGTCACAATACCACCACCTTGTTTCATCTGCTTTTTAGCGATGCTATATTGCGGATGCGACTCCAAGAATGGATATTTTACCAATTTAATTTTTGGATGTTTTTCCAAATATTGTGCAACTTTCAAAGCATTTTCGCAGTGACGATCCATACGAACGGCCAAAGTCTCTAAGCTTTTCGACAAAATCCACGCATTGAAAGGCGACAATGAAGGTCCACTATGACGAGCAAAAGCAACCACTTCAGCAATTAAAGCCTTGCTTCCCAAAATAATTCCACCCAAGGCACGTCCTTGTCCATCAATGTATTTGGTAGCCGAGTGGATAGAAATATGAGCTCCCAATTTTAGGGGCTGCTGTAAATATGGTGTCGCAAAACAATTATCTACCGCCAGTAAAACATTGTGTTTTTTAGCTAATCCACCTAAAAACTCTAAATCAATAATGTCAATCCCTGGATTTGATGGGGTTTCCACGAAAATCATTTTGGTATTTGGCTTGATCAAGCCTTCCCAATCTTGTGGTTTATCTAAATCCGCATAATCAAAAGTTACGCCCCATTTTGAAAATATGTTGGTCAATAATTGGTGTGTTGAACCAAATACCGAACGGCTTGAAACGATGTGATCGCCATTTTTAAGAAAGGCTGCAAAAGTGGTGAAAATAGCCGCCATACCCGTTGCGGTAGCAAATCCGTCTTCAGCCCCTTCTAACAACACCATCTTCTCAATAAACTCTGAAGTATTTGGGTTAGAATAACGGCTGTACACATTGCCCTCTTTTTCGTTAGCAAACAAGGCACGCATTTCTTCCGCATCATCAAACTTATAGCTTGAAGTTAGGTAGATAGGTGATGAATGTTCCTTGTGCGAACTTCTTTCGGTTTGAGTGCGTATCGCTATGGTTTCGAAATTATCTGACATTATTAAATTGTAGGTTTTAAGTATTAAGTTTTACGTTGGTTATAGCATTAGTTGCTTATAACTTAAAACGTATTACTTACTACCATTAATAGTATATGTAAAATTTATAGTTGCTGATCTGCCCAAGATGTTTGAAACAGAACAGTATTTATCAAAAGTCATTTGTAGAGCACGTTCCACTTTTTGAACGCTTAAATCTCCGAACAGGTTGAAATGAATATCGATCACATCAAATATAGGTGGCATCTCTTCGTCTTTTCGAGTGGCTTTGATATTGATTTTGATATCGTTTAACGGTTCTTTTTGTTTGGTTAACACGTTTACCACATCAATGCCACTGCAGCCGCCTAAACCCACCAATAACATCTCCATCGGGCGAAAGCCTTTGCCTTCTCCTCCAATAGCTGGCTTAGCATCCAATTCAACGGTAAAACCGTTATCATTTTCTGCTTCAAAATTAAATTTTCCGCTTTTGCGGATCAGGTTGATTTCCATTTTTTAATAGCTTAAAGCTAAAAGCTCAATGCTTAAAGCTTTTCATACATAACGCTTTAGTCTTTTTACTTTAGACTTTTAGCTTAAATGTTGTAAAAAACTAAATTCTCTTTCTCTAGATCTGGCAGTTTTACCTCTTTTTCAAAAATTGCGAATACCGAAGAGCCGCTACCACTCATGAGTGCAAATTTAGCCCCAGCTTGGTAAAGCTTTGTTTTTATTTCGTCAATTTGTGGATATTTTGCAAAAACAGAAGGCTCAAAATCGTTGAAAATATGAGCTTGCCAATCTTGTAGCGGCAAATGTATCAAATCTTTTAAAGAAGTGGAAGGCTGTTTTACGTTTATATTGCTGTAAGCCTGCGCTGTGGAAACATGCACAGGCGGTTTTACCAATACTAAATAATAAGCAGACAAGTCTATGAACAACTCTTCAAATTCATCGCCTTTGGCAAAGGCATAAGTAGGTTTATTCTTAATAAAAAAAGCACAATCGGCTCCTAAAGGCCTGGCATATTCCTCCATTTGTTCATCCGTTAAACCTAATTCGAACTTTTGGTTAACGAGCTTAATCAAGAAAGCCGCATCGGCGCTACCTCCACCTAAACCTGCCCCCACAGGTATGTTTTTAAGTAATATGATCTGCTGATGGGGTAAATCAAAGTCTCGTTGTAAAGTTTGAAATGCCTTTAAACAGATATTATCACCGGCATCTCCTGGAATATCAATTCCTTCAATCAACATAGATGTTTCATCGGCATCCACCAACTCTACCACATCATGTATTTTGATAGGGTAAAAAACGGTTTGCAGGTTATGGTAACCATCTGCTCGTTTTTCGGTAAGGAATAAGCCTAAGTTTATTTTAGCGTTGGCTAGTGTTAACATCCTTTGATTTTAGATTGTAGATTGACGAATTACGATTGATAAAAAGAATAAAGAGCAAAGATAAAAGGGCAAAGACCAAACGTATAACTTAAAAACGTAAAACCTACAATTTATAAGTATAATGCCCAATAATCTTCCAAGCGAACAGCACATCTTCTACAACCTGCCCGGCGCCAACGTTGTGCACTATTAAATATCGTTTACCATCTCCAGATTTCCGGTTAACGACTAAACCGATATGAGTTTGCCTCCCATTTAAATCCCAACATACGATATCTCCAGGCAAGTAATCTTCTGGTTTCTTAGTCATGGGCTTTTTAGTTCCTTTCCTACCAAAAAAAACCATTAAATTAGGTACACGACGATGGTCTATATTCCTATCGGTAGTTTTCATGCCCCAGTTTTTTGGGTATAGCCTGAGGTTCGCTTTCATATCCTCGTGTACTTCCTTTTGTAAATCTGTACCCAGTTTACTATAGGCCCTAATCACCACATCTGTACAAACGCCCTTTCCTGCAGGCACATCTCCGTTGGGGTAAGCAATCTTAAAGTATGCCGGATCGTAAACCACCTTGTCGTTGGTTAGTGAAATAGCCGCGTCAGACAGTTTTATGGCAGTTGCAGACTGTGCAAAGCTCGAAACACCGAACAGGCCGACGATAAGAAGTGAAAGGATAATTTTTCTAAACATCATTACGAACAAATCTAAGGCATTTACGGCATATTGAGGCACTTATCGGAGCGGAAATCGATAAAAAATCATCTTGTGGAAAAACGAAGGAACATTCCTTCCTATTTAATCTTTAGATTTGTATTTTACAATTTTAGCAATACCAATTAATGTAAGCTGTCATTCAGAGAGCAGCGAAGAATCTACTGCGATTTGCTGCAGATTCCTCCTATCGTCGGAATGACAAAGCGTAGAGGTTATGAAACAATATTTAGATTTGATGCAGCATGTGCTGGATAACGGCACACAAAAACACGACAGAACTGGAACGGGCACCATTAGCGTATTTGGTTATCAGATGCGCTTTAATTTGCAGGAAGGTTTTCCAATGGTAACTACCAAGAAACTGCATTTAAAATCTATCATTCACGAGCTGATTTGGTTTTTGCAGGGCGACACCAATATCAAATACCTAAAAGACAACGGTGTGCGTATTTGGGACGAATGGGCGGATGAAAATGGCAATTTAGGCCCAGTTTATGGTTCGCAATGGCGCAGTTGGCCTAAGCCCGATGGTGGTCATATCGATCAGATTACCCAAATCATCAATACCATTAAAAACAACCCCGATTCACGACGTATTATCGTATCCGCTTGGAATGTTGCCGAGATTGAAAACATGGCTTTACCCCCTTGTCACGCCTTTTTTCAGTTTTATGTAGCAGATGGAAAATTAAGCTGTCAGTTGTACCAACGTAGCGCCGATATTTTCTTAGGTGTACCTTTTAATATTGCTTCTTACGCTTTGTTAACCATGATGGTGGCACAAGTTTGTGGTTTAGAAGCTGGTGATTTCATCCACACCTTTGGCGATGCCCATATTTACAATAACCATTTGGAGCAGGTTAAGCTGCAATTAAGCAGAGATCCTAAACCACTACCAACCATGAAAATCAACCCAGAAGTGAAAGATATCTTTGATTTCAAATTTGAGGATTTTGAGTTGGAAAATTATGAAGCGCACCCCCATATTAAAGGGATAGTTGCAGTTTAATTAGTTCAATTGTTCATTGGTTCATTAGTTGATTTTCTATAGCTTAGTCAATTCAACTACAAAACTATGAGCCACAACAAAATAGAAGAACTAGAGGTCTATACGCTTGCTGAAGAAATCTCTGATGAGATATGGAACTTGGTCATCACATGGGATTTTTTCGCAAAAGACACCATAGGCAAACAAATATGCAGAGCTGCAGACTCTATAAGTGCAAATATTGCAGAAGGATACGGAAGGTTCCACTTTAAAGAAAATAAAAACTTCTGCTATTATAGCCGAGGTTCTATTTTAGAAGTAAAATCTTTTATTAGGAAATCGAAACAGAGAAATCTAATCACCGAGACGCAGTACACCAACTTACTTGGAAAGTTAGAAATAGTACACATCAAATTAAATAGTTACATCAAGTTTATTGGAAAACAAGAAACTAGCACAACCAAGCAAAAGTGAACCAATGAACTAATGAACCAATAAACTAATGAACCAAATATCCATCGTAGTAGCCATATCAGAAAACAATGCCATTGGCAAAGACAACCAATTGCTTTGGCACCTGCCTGCTGATTTAAGGCATTTTAAAAACATCACCACTGGGCACACCATTATCATGGGGCGTAAAACCTATGATTCTATTGGCAAGCCACTTCCAAACAGAAGAAATATCATCATTACGCGTCAAAAAGGTTTAAACATTGAAGGTGTAGAAGTAACTAATTCTTTAGATGAGGCTTTAGCTTTATGTGAAAAAGAAAACGAAGTTTTTATTATCGGCGGAGCCGAAATTTACAAACAGGCCGTTGCCGTTTCTCATCGCATTTACCTCACAAGGGTACACCAAGAGTTTGAAGCCGATGCCTTTTTCCCTGAGCTTGACAATGAGACATGGAAAGAAGTTGAAAAAGTTGACCATTTACCAGACGAAAAGAACAAATTCGCCTATACTTTTTCCACTTTAGAAAGGCATTAAACTACCAAACTCACAATCCATAAATTACTAAAATGCTCTATTTCCAATCCACAAAACCCATTTCCTATTACTTCCTATTGGGGCTTCTGGCATTTACTATAGTTTTGTTTTCAATATTTACAATAATTGGAAGACTAGACATCTCAAGCTCAATCATTTGTATTATTGGAATCAATTTGTTGACATTTTATCTTATAGGAAGGTACCTATGTATTTTAAACCTTTCTGAAAACAAAATCATTTTAACTTATATCTATCCTTTTAAAATAATAAGAGAATATAAATTTAAAGGAATTTCAGAAGTGGATAGTCGCAATAATTACGAAGGATTAGAACCAACCTTCAATCGTGGCTTTTATAGATTATATTTAACAGACAACGATGGAAAATTGCTGGATATTAAATACAACATCTCAGAAAAAGAGAATCGAGAATTTATTACTCTTTTAAAAAAATCGGTTACAAGAGTCGATTATTAAAAACATTAATCAAAACTTCACCGAAGTTATTTATATATCAATCGTATATATTAACAAAATTACAATTAGAGGTTCTATTATTTAAAAAAATAATTAGATTTGCCGACTTGTTAAAAAACAGCTTATTATAAAATAGATTTAAACAAACAATGCAAGGTAAAGGTTTTATAAAATTCATGGCGATACTTTTAGGTATTGTCTGTCTGTATTCACTTTCTTTCAACATCATTACTTACAACGTAGAGAAAAAGGCTAAGGAATTTGCAAAAGGCGATGAAGCTAAAGAAAAAGCATACTTAGACTCAATGGCTACCGAAAAGGTATATCCTTTATTGGGCCTTACCTATCAGCAAGTAAAAAGCAAAGAAATCAACTTAGGTCTTGACTTAAAAGGTGGTATGAATGTTACCATGGAGATTTCTTTAGCAGAGTTGACCAAATCATTGGCAGGTAACACTTCTGATGAGAACTTTAACAAGGCACTATCTAACGCTCAAACTCAGATGAACGCCGGTGGCAGAGATTTCATTGCATTGTTTGTAAGCGAATATGAAAAATTAGTGCCTAACGGAAAATTAGCAGATTTCTTTGCCAACCAAGACAACTCGGCGCAATTGAAAGCTACTGCTAGTAACTCTGATGTAAAAACTTATTTGAGCAAAGAAGCCACTAGTGCTATCGACCGCTCATTCATCATTTTACGTAGCCGTATCGATGGTTTTGGTGTAGTAAGTCCAAACATGCAGAAACAAGAAGGTTCAAACAGAATCTTTATTGAGATGCCAGGTATCCAAGACAAAGAACGTGTTCGTAAATTATTACAAGGTTCTGCTGAACTTCAGTTCTGGCAAGTATACCAATCGCAAGAGGTGTATCCTATTTTAGAGAACATCAACAAAACCCTTGCTACTACTTTAAAAGATACAGTTGCTAAAACTGCTGTTACTGATACAACTGCAAAAGGTGGTAAATTAGCTGGCTTAACCAAAGGTGCTAACACTCCTGCAGCTAAAGATACTAGCGCAAGTGCTAAAACTGCTGAACTTGCAAAAACAAGTCCACTAATTAACACAGTATTACAATTACCTATCTATCAAGGCGAAAATGGCCAGCCACAATTAATGCCAGGTGCAGTAGTTGGTTACGCTTTGCAAAAAGATACCGCTAAAGTAAATGCTTACTTAGCTAAACCAGAAATCAAGTCGTTAATTCCAACTACCATGAAATTCATGTGGGGATTAAAACCTAGAACTGGAACTAAAGCATTTGAACTTTATGCGATTAAAGTAGCTTCATTAGATGGTCGTCCTGATTTAAGTGGTGATGCTGTAGCGAACGCTCGCGACGGTTATGACCAAAACAACAATCCTGATGTAACCATGTTCATGACCAGCGAAGGTGCTGCGAAATGGAAAAAAATGACGGCTGAAGCTGTTGCTGATCCTAACAATAAAAAAGCAATTGCGATTGTGTTAGACAACACTGTTTACTCTGCTCCTACCGTACAAAACGAAATTGCTAATGGTGTTTCTTCAATTACTGGAAGTTTCACTAAAGAAGATACTAAAGATTTAGCTAACGTATTAAAAGCGGGCAAATTACCTGCTCCTGCTAAAATCGTTTCCGATTTCGTTGTAGGTCCATCATTGGGTCAACAAGCTATCGATAGCGGTTTAATCTCTTTCGTACTAGCTTTCGTAGTAATTCTTGCTTTCATGGCATTCTATTACAACAAAGCAGGTTGGGTAGCAAACATTGCGTTGGTGATCAACGTATTCTTTATCATGGGTGTTTTAGCCGCATTTGGTGCAGTGTTAACACTTCCTGGTATCGCAGGTATCGTATTAACCATTGGTTTATCGGTAGATGCTAACATTCTAATCTTCGAACGTGTTCGTGAAGAGCTGGCACAAGGTAAATCTACCAATGTAGCCATCAGAGAAGGTTTTAAACATGCAATGTCGTCAATCTTAGACTCAAACATTACCGTATTCATTTTAGGTGTTATCCTATTTGTTTTCGGTTCTGGACCAGTACAGGGTTTTGCAACCACTTTATGTGTAGGTATTGCTACTTCATTGTTTGCAGCGGTATTAATTTCTCGTTTAATCTTCGAATCGATGATGAACAAGAAAGCAAATATCACTTTCGATAACAGCATGACTCGTAACGCATTCAAAAACCTAGCGTTTAACTTCGTAGGTCGCAGAAAGCTTTACTATATCATCTCTACAGTAATCATCATTTTAGGTGTTGTTTTCTATGTTAAAAATGACGGCCTTCACTTAGGTGTTGACTTTAAAGGTGGTAGAACTTACATGGTGAAGTTTGACAAGCAATTGAACACTGAAGAAGTTGCTAAAACCTTATCAGCAAACTTTGAAGGTGAAGAAGCTTTGGTTAAAACCATTGGTACTGATAATTCATTAAAAATTACTACACCTTACCACATTACCGACCAAGATCCTAATGCAGATAAAGTTGTTGAAACAGCATTAAGAAAAGGTTTGGATGGTTTAGGTGCAAAATATACCATTGAAAGTTCTCAAAAAGTAACGCCTACCATTGCTAGCGACATTATTACTAGTGCTGTTTATGCAGTATTGTTCTCATGTTTAGTGATGTTTATCTACATCTTGGTACGTTTCAAAAAATGGCAATATGGTTTAGGTGCGGTAATCGCTCTATTCCACGACGTTTTATTGGTACTTTCTTTCTACACTATTTTAGATGGCGTGTTGCCTTTCCCTCTAGAAATTGGTCAAGACTTTATTGCTGCAATTTTAACAGTAATGGGTTACACCATGACAGAAACGGTAATTGTATTTGACCGTATCCGTGAGCGTTTGGCTGAAAGCGGTAAAACAGATGTACAAGGCGAAGAGCGCAACAAGTTGATCAACTTTGCTTTGAACAGTACCTTAAGCCGTACCATTTTAACCTCATTATCGGTGTTCTTCGTATTGATCGTGATCTTCATTTTCGGTGGCGATAGCATCCGTGGTTTCATCTTTGCCTTATTGATTGGCCGTATCATCGGTACATACTCATCATTATGTATCTCTACGCCTATCGTAATCGACTTATCAAAAGACGATAAGAAATAAACAGCATAACTAAACCAAATTATAAATCACTAGGGTCCTGAAAATTTCGGGACCCTTTTTTGTTTTAAGGAACTAAGACCTTAATGTATCTTAATAGTTTAGTTATTGATAGAAAAGCAAATCACTGCACTAAACAACGCTCAGTCCCGCCAACCGCTCATACGGCACAAGGCCTTAACCACAAGGCCGGTATCCGCTCATGTCGGGTTTAGATAGCAAGTACCGTGCTTCGATCAGAGATTAAAAAAACCACGTCTTTGCGATACTTTGCGAAAACTTTCCCATACGTACGGGATTGCGGTAAAACTTAAACACCAAGAAAACTCCTTCCCGAATAAGCCTTTGTCAAAGCAATTCAACAATCCAAACAACCTGCCTACCAAACACCCAAAAAACGATATAATTCCTATATTTACCGCAAACCAAATGGCATTTTACATGTTGCTATTGAAGTGAAACGGTACAACTATTTTAACTCTTTACTTTTTACTTTCAACTTAGTTTGATATGGAACACAAAAAGAAAATCGTGATTATTGGCGGTGGTTTTGGCGGGATTGAGTTAGCTAAAAAACTGAAAAGTCAAAACGTCGACATTGTCATTTTAGATAAACACAACTACCATACCTTTCAGCCCCTACTCTATCAGGTGGCTACAGGTGGACTTGAAGCCGATTCGATTGCTTTTCCTATCAGAAAAATTTTCAAAGGACAAAAAAACCTGAAATTCCGTGTAACGGAAGTAAAGAAAGTAGTTCCCGAAGAGAATAAACTAGAAACTACCATTGGCGATTATCATTACGACTATCTAGTGATTGCCACGGGCTCTACCAGCAATTTCTTTGGGCAAACAGAGATTTCTCAGAACGCCATGCCCATGAAATCTATTCCTGAAGCACTTAACCTGCGCAGTTTGATTTTGCAGAATCTCGAGGCAGCCATTATTGCCAATGACCCCGAAAGAGAACACGAACTGCTCAACTTTGTGGTGGTTGGCGGTGGACCAACGGGTGTAGAAACTGCGGGTGCTATTGCCGAACTCAAAAAACACGTACTCAAAAATGACTACCCAGAACTCGACCTTAATAAAGTAAATATTTACCTCATTGAAGGCTCTCCAGAGCTACTGGGCGCCATGTCGGTACAGGCCCAGCAAAAATCGAAAGCCTTTTTAGAAGAACTTGGCGTAACGGTGTATACCGAAGCACGCGTACAAGGCTATGATGGTAAAACACTTTCACTGGTTGATGGCAGGAACATTGGCTCGGCCACTGTCATTTGGAGTGCAGGAGTTAAAGGAGTGGTTTTAGATGGTTTAAATACCGAAGTGGTGGTGCGAGGAAATCGCTTAAAAGTAAATGATATTAACCTAGTAGAGGGCTATCAAAATATTTTTGCCATAGGCGATGTGGCGGCCATGATTACCGACGAAACACCAAATGGGCATCCTGGGGTAGCGCCAGCAGCCATACAACAAGGCAAGCAATTGGCCAAAAACTTGGTCAACATCATCGAAAACAAAGCTACTACTCCTTTCAAGTACTTTGATAAGGGTGCCATGGCTACCGTAGGTAGAAACAGGGCGGTAGTAGATATCAATAAAATAAGATTTCAAGGAATATTTGCTTGGTTTACATGGATGTTCGTACATTTAATGACCTTAGTAGGCTTTAGGAACAAACTGGTGGTATTTGTGAATTGGGTATGGAGTTACTTTAGCTATGATAGAGGTACCCGATTGATCATTAGACCATTTAAACCTTATAAAGAGTACAAAAAAGCGCATGACCCAGAAAAAACTTGAAGCCAATAAAACCATTGCCCTTGTAGCACACGACCACCGTAAAGATGATTTAATTAGATGGGCCGCGGCCAATAAGGAAGCCCTTGCCAAACACAATTTAATGGCTACGGGAACCACTGGCAGATTAATAGAGGAGCAGCTGAACCTACCTGTAAGGAAGTTGTTGAGCGGTCCACTAGGTGGCGACCAACAAATTGGAGCACTGATTGCGCAAGGTGAAATTGACGTGCTGATCTTTTTTTGGGATCCTATGGAAGCACAACCTCACGATCCTGATGTGAAAGCTTTATTGCGTGTAGGCATTGTTTGGAACATTCCAATGGCCTGCGACGTAGCAACAGCCGACTTTCTGATTTCTTCGCCGTACATGAACGGCACCTATACCGCTACACTTACCGACTATGACGAATATAAAAACCGAAAACTTAACACCAGCCATTAAATTGGTCGAATGCCCTCGTGATGCCATGCAGGGCTTACATGATTTTGTACCTACTGAAATTAAAGTAAAATATTTAAACCTGCTGCTTAAAGTAGGGTTTGACACCTTGGACTTTGGCAGTTTTGTTTCACCAAAAGCCATTCCGCAAATGCGGGATACCGAAGAGGTGCTGGCGCAATTAGATTTAACTAGTAAAACCAAATTGCTGGCCATTGTGGCTAATCTAAAAGGCGTAGAAAATGCAGTTAAGCATCCAGAAATTAGTTATTTAGGTTTCCCATTTTCTATTTCAGAAACTTTCCAACAACGCAATACCAACTCAAGCATAGCACAATCGTTAAACACCGTAGAAGAAATGCTTCAGCTTTGCAGCAAGCACAATAAAGAAGCTGTAGTATATCTTTCCATGGGTTTTGGAAACCCATATGGCGATGAATGGAACACCGATATTGTAACGCATTGGGCCAACCAATTGGTAGAAAAAGGCGTAAAAATCATTTCAGTGGCCGATACCGTTGGCATCTCAACACCCGAAAAAATAAAAACCATCCTCCCTCCTTTGGTACAACAATTTCCCGCCATTGAGTTTGGCCTACACTTGCACAGTACGCCACAACAACGTTTAGAGAAAATTGAAGCTGCTTTTAGCGCTGGCTGTATCCGTATGGATAGCGCCTTAAAAGGTTTTGGTGGCTGCCCTATGGCTGCCGACGATCTTACGGGCAATATTGCTACCGAAGATGTGATCCATTATCTGAATGAGCAGGGCATCGAATTAAGCTTAGATATGGAGAAATGGGGCGAAGCGATGATGTTTTCTAGCCATATTTTCCACTAGTCTTTTTCTGTAGTATCCGCGGCATTAGTTTTTATAAACGACTGAATCCTATTATTACCGTATTTTCCCAAAATGTAAGTAGTAATAGGCTTCAACACCCTATCCGTTTTTAAAGGATGCTTTCCTTTGGTGGTAAAAAACTCTACGTCGTTGTTAATTTTCGAATACCAAACCTTATTTAGTGAATTAAAAGTTAGGGTATCTGGCAGGGTGATTTTTTTAAAATGATCTAGTTTTTGCTGATTCAATGCCAAAATTTGGGTATTTGGGATTTGGGCATCACAATCTACAGCCTTGTATTCGGTTCCCGTCCAATACATACACCCATCTGGAGGTATTCCCTTCCAATACGTAACCCCCATAATAAACCCCAGCGTGGCAACAATCCCCGTACGCTGAATAAAGTTGAGTTTTTTTATTTGTTTTTGCGGCTCCCCCAGTAATCTTACAGGTATATTTTCTTGAACAATGGGGACTTCTACTACATTCTCTATAAAAGAAGGATTTTGTATTTCCTTTCTATCGTTAGAGATATCATCTATTTTTTCACTCTCAGCTACCAGTCCTTCACCTTCCTTGACTAATTTATCATTTTCTTCAAATTCAATTGTTGAATTATTTTTCAAGCTTAAATGATAGGAGGTGATTGGTCTTGGAGAAAAATCTATTAACCATGCCACTAATTCTACGTACTTCAATCCAGGCTTGGGTACTTTTCCATTTAATATCTTAGGCATCTGCTTAAACTTTTCGGCTGGACTATTTTCCAAAATATTTGAATAACCTCCTTTCCCTTCAGACTTACCAAAAAATAAACGGAAGACTTCATCATCTTTCGCCTGATCATCTTTCCCATAATTAGCTAAGCACTCTTCTCTGATAGCTCCTGGAGTTGGATTCAATAAATTAGGAGAAAGTTCTCCGCTATTTTTTTTCTTTTCATAGGCAGCAAGTACAACTTTAGCGTAATCTCTAGACATTTTTTCAAAAATTTAGGAGTAAAAATAGAACGGAATTTTCGGAATTATTACGGTTTTCCGGAATTTTCAAAAGAACAAAAGGTTCTTTCGGCACAAATTATAACAAGCTAATCAACCTCCACATCTTTGCTTCAGAAACAAGTCGTACATCGATTAGCTATCGAGTAAATGTACAAAACTAGTTTCAAAAAACGAGCGGATATCGCGGTAGTAAAAAACCGGTTTGGGAAGCAGTTATAAGCTCCCGCGATAGAAACTCACCACTTCCCAAAAATTTCAGAAGGCCTTCTGAATAACCCGCAGTAAACCTAGCGCATGGTGCGCTAGGAACTGCACTTATTCAAACTTTTAAAATTTTTGACAGAAATGTACTTACCAATTTTTATTGCTATCCTTTTAGGATTAATGGCTCCAAGCAACAATACATCTACAAACAAAAGAGGCTGTGTTTATGTAAATACCAACGAACCACCTAAGCAATCAACATTTAGCACGGACAGTATTCCTCCTAGCAATGACGATGGCACTGGAGGCGAAAACGGCAACAATCCTCCTAGATAATCAAGATAAAATACGGGTCAATCGCCCGTATTTTTTTTATATTAGAAAAAATATAAACCAAATTGAAGAATTATCTAATATTTATTGCTCTACTCCTCTTATTAACGGCATGTAATAAGAAAGAACCTCAAAAATCCCCTGTTTTAATCGACACCTTATATAATAAGGCATGGGATTTTAACGACAAAGACTTATTCGACAGTAGTTTTCGATATTTCAATCTTGCAAAAGAAGCCGCTATAAATCGCAAAGACAGTATTAAAGTAGCTAAATGCTTAATTAACATGGCAATTATTAGTGTTGACCATGGAGATTTGTTTGGAAGCATTGAAATCTCGTTATCCGCAATCCCATACCTTAATCCCAAACGAAAGAAAGACAGAGAATTGTTATCGTCAGACTATAATAACATTGGAAAAAGTTCTCATTTATTAAAGAAATACGATGAAGCAACGGATTTCTATCTCAAAGCTTTAGACCATACTACTAATGACACCGTTAAAGCGATTTATCTTAACAACTTGGCTAACAATTATCATTACCTAGGGCAATATGATAAGTCTATCGCTGTTTATCAGAAGCTACTTCCAATGAAAGTTCTTATTGCAAACCAAGCCGAATATGCCCGCTACTTATCAAACTACGAAAGAACCAAATGGTATCGAAACTCAAAATATAACCCAGTACCCAAATTCCTTGAAGCACTTGAAACTAGGATCAAAGAAAATGACCTTTTGGGACAAAATGCAAGTTATGTTCATTTAGCTGATTATTATGCCAAGAAGCTTCCTGATTCTGCATTGTATTATGCAAAAAAGATGCTCAATGTTTCCTCAGCAGCAAAAAGTCCAGAAGATCAACTTGCAGCACTACAAAAACTCACGACACTTAGCCATCCTTCAGATACAAAAAGATATTTTGAACGCTATCAAAAACTTAATGATAGCATACAGACGAGTCGCAATGCAGCAAAAAACCAGTTTGCACTCGTACGCTATGAAACAGAAAAACATAAGGCTGCGAGTATCAAAAAAGAAAGTGACATTTTAAAACGCAATATTGCGTTATCCGTTCTAGTCTTAATATTGATATCTGGCTATTTCTGGTACAGAAAACGAAAAAAAACACTTCAACAAGAAAAAGAGCTAGAAGTGAAGAATACCGAAATAAAATATGTGAAAAAGGTACACGACCATGTGGCCAATAGAATTTACCAGGTAATGGATGAAATAGACAATAGACCCGAAATGGAAAAAGAAGAAGTGGCCGATAAGCTAGAAGTCATTTACCACATCACTAGGGACCTTTCATACGAAACCAGTACCAAGTATAAAAACGACTTTGCCAAATCGCTTTCGAAAATGTTTTCGTCTTACCAATCCGCAAAGGTTAGTATCACAGTTGACGGCAATGAGGAAAAACTTTGGGCCGATATCCAAGAAAACGTCAAATCAGAAGTTTTTGCCATTTTACAAGAGCTGATGACCAATATGAGCAAGCACAGTCAAGCTAGTGAAGTCAATTTGCAATTAGAAAAAAACTCACAAAGCGTTAGGATTATCTATAATGATAACGGCGTTGGCATTCCAAAAGATGCGCAATTTGGAAATGGACTTAAAAATACGGAAACCCGTATTCAAGGTATTTCTGGCAGTATTACTTTTGAAAATATTAACAACAACGGACTTCAAATCAACATTACATTTCCCGTTGCATAACCTATTACACTATGTTTGAAAAAGTACTAATTGCCGAAGACCACGAAACCATCAACCTTTCGCTACAAAAAACAATGGGCGACTTGGGAATAAAACTAGACACTACAGATTATGTCTATTACTGCGACCATGCCCTAAATCGTATCAAAAAAGCCCTCCAAGATGGCAAACCCTATGAGCTATTAATTACAGATCTTTCTTTTGACGATGATCATACCACTCAAGAAATTACAGATGGAAGAGCATTGATTAAAGCTGTAAAACAAATACAGCCTGACTTAAAGGTCTTAATTTTTTCTATTGAAAATAGATGGTCTGTTGCCCAAGCATTAATGAACGAATTACATATTGACGCCTATGTTCCCAAAGCACGCCACGACGCTCAAGATTTAAAATTAGCGATTGAAGCTCTTGACCGAAACAAGAAATTCATCTCCGATAGGTTAAAAAAAGATATTAGTATAGAAAAATATCACGACTTTACGGAGTTCGATCGCACCATCATCTCTTTGCTATCACAAGGGACTAAACAAAAAGAAATCCCTGATTATCTACTGGAAAACCAAATCAAACCATCAAGTCTTAGCAGTGTGGAGAAAAGACTGAATATCATTAAAGATGCCTTAGGTTTTTCCAACAATGAGCAGCTTGTTGCTTATTGTAAGGATAAAAAGTTTATCTAATTCCTAGTTGACCGAAAAGGAATTGTCTTCATCAAATTTTGATGGAATGGCTATGCCTTTGCTCATTATTTTGATCATGACACCCTCTAAATTCTCTTTGAATTAGATCTATTCCTCTGCATAATATTTTCCCATAACGTTCCAAAATTGTCGATCTAGACAGCTACGGTTTCCCGTAAAAAAGTGTGTGTAAAGGCTGATAGCTTTGGGGAGTTAAACCTCAAAACTAAAAAATAGAAAATGGGAAAATTTATCATTAGTAAAAGAAAAAATGGTGAATATCAATTCAACCTCAAAGCGGCTAACGGGCAAATTATCTTAGTCAGCCAAGGCTATAATGCAAAAGCATCCTGTGACAATGGCATCACATCGGTAAAGGCCAATGCGCCTTTAGATACCAGATACGAAAGAAAAGTTGCCAAAGACGGGAGCTACTATTTCAACCTAAAAGCCGGTAACGGCGAAATTATCGGTACAAGTGAAATGTACACCACTACATCTGCTAGAGAAGGCGGAATAGAATCCGTAAAAAAGAATGCTCCCGAAGCATCAATCGTAGACGAAACGCTCTAAATAAATTCCAATGGACCTTAAACTAAAACTAGAACAGCTTCACCAACGTGTGATCCATTTAAAAGATCAGATCAACACCGAAGAAGCTACAAAAAATGCTTTCGTGATGCCTTTCATCCAAATTTTGGGCTACGACATTTTTAATCCTACGGAAGTAGTGCCCGAACATATTTGCGACATTGGCACTAAGAAAGGTGAAAAAGTAGATTACATCATCAAAAAAGACGATGAACCTATCCTCATCATCGAATGTAAGCACTGGAAAGAAAGTGCCGACGCTCACAACTCTCAACTACATCGTTATTTTCATGTTTCTAAAGCCAGATTTGGTGTACTCACCAACGGTTTAACCTATAACTTTTATACCGATCTGGAAAAGCCAAACATCATGGACGAGAAGCCTTTTCTCACCATCGATATTGAAGATTTAAAGGACAATGCCCTTAAAGTATTAGAAAGCTTTACCAAAAAAGACTACCATTTAGAAACCATCCTCGACTCTGCAGAAGCCTTAAAATACATCAAAGCCATTCGAAAAGAATTTGAAAAGGAGATTGAAACGCCATCTGATGAGATGGTAAAACTATTAGTGGGCCGCTTCTTTCAAAAACCACTAACCGCCAATCGAATGGTTACGTTTAAAGAATACACCAAAAAAGCTTTGGCAACCTCTATCAATGATTCCATCAGCTATCGTTTAAAATCTGCACTGAACATTAACGAGAAAATTGAAGCGCCCCAGGAGCAAAAAGTAACTCCTGTAGATGAAAATACCGATCCATCTAAAATCGTCACTACAGATGAGGAAGTAGAAGCCTTCCATATCGTGAAAGCTATTTTAAGAGAAAAGATTGCTGCCGAACGAATTGCTGCTAGGGATACTCAATCATACTTCGGCGTGCTACTAGACGACAATAACCGTAAACCCTTATGCAGATTTCATTTCAATAGTAGTAACAAGTACATTGAGCTATTTCACAATGGAAAGGAGGCTGGCGAGAAAAAATTACTGAGTAGCGTGGATGAGATTTATGGATTTAGGGAGGAGTTACATGGGGCGGCTGAGAAGTATATAATATGAACTTTAAAATAATTACATCTAGCTATTCCAAGCTATAAGATTTAAAAACTACAAACGAAAGTAGTAGCATATAAAACCAACGACATTATGATAAGAAGAATTTTGATATTGTTAATAGCAATATTTGGCTTAATTCTTTGGTCCTGCAAAACAGAACACTCCTTTAATTTGGCAGAACTCAAAGAAAAGATTATCCAATTGGGTGAAGATGACACCATTTCTCAAAGTGAATGGAATGAACTAGTTAATAAGATTAGCCTAAATCACAGTGAAAGAAGTCTGAATCGTTTTTTCACTAATGATTCATTGGATGAAAAAAAGTTATCTAGTTATATCGAGGAATTAAGTTTTGATATTGAAAAAACTGAGGCTATTCCGAGTGCGAAATCTGTAAACATTTATATCGAGAACTCGGGTAGTATGCTTGGTTTTATGAATGGTAGTACGGGGTTAAAAAATACCTTGACTAAGTTAATTATCGAGCTAAAATCAGATTTCAAGGATAAAAACATCAATTTCCATTTCATCAACAAAAGAGTTACGTCCTTAAAAACCAAAGGCAATAAAGAGAATTATCCATCAACTCTATCTAAAAACATAGATGACAAGGATTCGAAAGGAGATAGTGATATCAACCATATTTTTAAACAAATTTTAGATAGCACTTCAGACAATTCTATATCCATTTTATTCTCTGATTGTGCCTATTCTGTTGGCAAAAACATTAAAAATAATGATGTTGATGGCGCATTAAAAATTCAGAAGTCTTTAACAGAAGGTGCTTTTAAAGAAGCGATTAAACACCAAAATTTTTCTACGCTTTTTATACAGCTTACTTCCGATTTTCATGGAGCCTATTACACCAAAAACAATCAAAAAATAATCCTTAAGGGAGAAGAAATTCCATACTATATAACGGTTATTGGACGACAAAAAGAGCTTAGCAAATTTGACTTTATTGATAAGCTAGACGGTTTCAAACACAAGCTTGCTTTCACCACTCAGGATTATTCTAAAAAATGTTTTTATTCTATAGTTCAAACCAATGAGGACCATGGAAGCTACAGACCCGATAGAGAAAAAAACGTTCAACCACATATTATTCGATCTATCAGCGAAATCAATGTCCCTAAAAGAGGAAAAACTCTCTCTTCGTTCGTTTTTTCTTTAGCCGTTGATTTTAGCAAACTACCTATAGAATATAGCTATCCAGTACAAAAAGGGAATTACTTTATCGAAACAGGTGATTACGACATCCTTAAAATAATACCTTATAACAAGAGCATACTCAAACCAAGCTCGTTGGTTAAACTGGAAAAAAATCAAGTAAAGCCTACGCATATCATCTTATTTAAGAGTAAATCAGAAAAATATAATGATTTGATTTTCTCCCTTAAAAAGAATATCCCCGAATGGATTTACCAAAGAAATACCAATGATGATTCGAACATCAAAACTAATCCTAATCAAACCTTTGGGCTTAAATATTTAGCAGAAGGAATATTTGAAGCCTACCAAAACACTTCTGTCAATAAAGATTATATCACATTCACAATTAACATCAAAAAATAAAATGATCAACGATTTTTTCTCCTTACTGTACGAAAAGCTTTTCTACAGTCAGGGTTTCTCTAACGATATGTATGAAAGCGGTGCATATGTAACTATTGGTTTAATCATGGTATGCTCTTCGATAGTTTTAGAAGTGATTTATTACTATTTATTATCAAGCTATGCCAGTTTTTACAAAAGAATATTCTGGCTTGTATGGCTACTCTTTATAGCTATAGTAAATTTTTCAGTAGCCTTTCACTACAGCACAGTTGCAATAGAAAATGCTGGAGTAGAGTATCCATTTTCAGACCATGTCGGTTTTTCTCTGATCAATTCATTATGGGCAGGCATTTTCAGTTTTGTGTTTTCAATACTGTTAAAAACCAAAAGCATTAAAGGTTCAAGAACTCCTTTTTAAAATCAAAGAATATGGCAAAATTATACGTATTTGGAATTGGCGGTACAGGCTCCAGGGTAATTAAAGCGCTCACTATGCTACTGGCAACTGGTGTAAACATCAACGATTATGAGGTTGTTCCCATTATCATAGACCCAGATGAATCTAATGGTGATGTGACCAGAACTATTGATATCCTTAAGAACTATCAGTACACCAGAAACTTCTTAAGATTTACGGCTGCTGACAAAAACAAATTTTTCGGCACAAAGATCACGGATGTAATACCGAATTTCAAACTGGTTTTAAGTGATATCAAAAGCGACCGTTTTAAAGATTATATAGAATACAATAGTCTTGATCAAAGCAATAAAGCATTAATCAATCTGCTATTTTCTGAAGACAATTTAAATGCTGATATGGAAGTTGGTTTTAAAGGTAATCCGAACATAGGCAGCGTGGTGCTCAATCAGTTTAAACTCTCTAAAGATTTCACAGATTTTGCTTCTTCGTTTGGTCAAGATGATAGAATATTTATTATCAGCTCCATTTTTGGCGGGACGGGTGCATCGGGCTTCCCACTACTTCTAAAGAATATACGAAATGCTGACCATCAGATTGCCACTTGGCGATATCTTCAAGATGCCCCTGTAGGTGCCATTACAATGCTGCCTTATTTTGGAGTGACCACCGATGAAGAAAGTAAAATTGACAAATCGACTTTTATTTCGAAAACCAAAGCCGCTCTCTCCTACTATGAAGAAAATGTAAGCGGAAATAATTCTTTAAATGTATTGTATTACTTGGGAGACAACGTCACCAAAGATTATGTAAACCACGAAGGTTCTGTCTCTCAAAAAAACGATGCACATTTCTTAGAAATAGCTGCCGCACTTTCCATTATCGACTTTGCAAAAACAGCAGATCAAGAACTTATCAATATGGATGGCAAAGCGCAATCTCCATTATACAAGGAGTTCGGCATTAAAGACAACGTAAAATCTATCATTTTTGAAAATTTAGGTGCTACAAGTCAATTCATACTTAAAAAATCACTCACGCAATACCTACTCTTTTCGCTATATGTTCGAGATAAGCTGGCTGATTGCTTAGATCAAAACTGGGCAAAAAATATCAAGTTAAACACTGAGCTTACCCAACCTTTTGCGGCAACTTATCTAAAGAAATTCAATCAATATTTTATGGAATGGCTAAAAGAGATGAGTTTGAACAGCAGAAGCTTTGAGCCACTAAATGTTGACGCCAATGATACCAACTTATGGGAATTGGTAAAAGGTCTCAGTCCGAAAATTTCATTAGCAGAAAAGATAGGCAGAAAAAACTATAAGCAATATGACTATGTGATTTCGAGCAATGAAAAAAACATCAAAAAAACAGATTCGTTTGAGCAGCAGTTTATGGACCTATTTTACGTCTCAACAGAATCATTGGTAAAAGAAAAATTTAATTTTTAAGAAATGGCAAAAGTATTCAGGTTTCATAACGGAACAGACCATATAGAAGATTGGCAAAATTCGAGTGTTTACGGAAAAACAGCCATAGATGGGATCAAAGACCCAGCGGGAGCTACAGCAACCAAGGAAATTACCTCTATACCTAGCCCATTTGCCAGAATAGATTTGGTAAAAACTGCTTTTCAAAATGTGGTAGAAGATGGAAAGTTGAATGGGAATACCATCTTTCATAAAATGGTTTCTGATGCGTTGGACGTGGGAGAAATATTCTTCAACATTGACAAACATGCAGATAAGGTAAATATCATTACATGGGACTTGAACAATGACCTACAGTCATTACTAAATTCTCCAAATCCAAGACATCAACTACTGGGCAATACCTTAAAGCTATATATCAACCAAGATTCTAAAGCTTATAACTTTGATAAAACAGACCGTTTATATCTTTTAAATTCTAACGAAGGCAAGGATAAGGTAAATATTATTGGAGGTACTTCGCCCATCACTTTATTTTTTACCACTGCCAATAAATTAGATTATATAAATATCCGTTTCGGAAATGATAGGGCTTTTGACAATGAATTTCAACCATTATATCGAAGAGATTTCAGTTATATCAAATTTCTATTTGGCTTTAGAAATTCATTAAGTGATTTTTCAAGAACCTTTAAAGCTTTTGACGAATATCTGAATTTAACTTTCAGAAACTTAACAGACAAACAACGAGATGAAGTCAAAAATTACAAAGATTTTGAAACTGATTTTGAAAAACTAACAGTTAAAGGAGGAAATGACTTTGTAGAAGTTCTTGGGCAGCCCTTGCGTAAAAGAACAGAAAAATCTACCAACATAGAAGATAATAGTGGTTTTGTTATACAATCAAAAAAATACCAGAACAAAAATAAGCCTTTGGTCCTGCCTGTAGAGACCTACACCGAGAAGACCATATACACCACTGCTGTTTGGGACAAAGAAAATAAAGTACCGTATGAAGAAAATAGACCTTTAGCAGACAGGATACTTCCATTGGTTGAAGATAAATATCCATACCTCACCATTGGTGATTTTTTGGAGCCTTATCTCATCCGAACTATTTATCCGATTTACAACGATAAATTTTTTGACGGAAATTTATCTGTAAAATCTGGCAGCATATCTAAAGGTTACTTACTGCCCATCAAAAAGCAATACTTTGATTTTTTTGACATTAAAGATTTACTAGGTTTTACCAATGATGGGAAGAAAACTTTGGAGATTAACCAATCCAATTCTGGGGGTGTAAATGTCATCTTAAGAATACCTATCAAAAATAATGGCTACATCACCTACGAAAGAACATATTACCCCCCTGTAAGCGAATACCAAATAGCAGAACCTGAAACAGCAAGAAACAGAGGAGCCGTTATTGAACATCAATTTGGTCTATCGGTTTATCCTTTCTTAAAGTTAGAAAACTATGATAATAACCATTACCGAATAGCCCTTGTAGACAGAGATATCCAAGCCCATACCAAACAAAACAGTTATGGCTTAGATTTTTATGCAGAGAGAAATAACGAAAAGATAAAAGAAACTGCGATAAGGCAAAGAAGCGATAAAGACAGAGGTGATTTAGCATCTTCCAAATACTATGTATTAGAAAATAGCTTCGATTACATTGAGTTGAAAACAGCCAGTGCAAAGGCGCTAATTATACCTAAGTTTCAAACCATCTCACAGGGTATTTCAGAATTTACTTTTGCGATTGATTTTGGTACTACCAATACACACATAGAATACAGTGCAGACGGGTCGGAACCGAAACCACTTGAAATTACGGAAAGGGACATTCAAATCGAATCGTTATTTAATTTGAAAAACCCCGAAACGAAAAATGCTTTTGACTATTATAGGGCTCATTCGTTAAGTCTTTCTTTACATCAAGAATTTTTGCCTGAAGAAATCCATCAAAACTCAGATTATCAGTTTCCGCAAAGAACAGTCATCAATTTCATTAAAACACTGGATTTTAACAAAAGCACCTATTCTTTAGCAGATTTCAACATTCCATTTGTGTATGAAAAATATCATGTTCAATCTGGCAATGTAAAATCAAATCTCAAATGGTCTGATTTCACCAACAATCCCAATGAGACGAAAATTATTGATGCATTTTTCGAAAATCTATTATTCATGATTAGAAACAAGGTAATCCTTAATGGAGGCAGCTTAGCCAATACTAAGCTGAAGTGGTTGTACCCATCTAGCATGAACAAATATAGGATAGGCATGATGGAAAGTAAATGGAACGAATTATTTGAAAAATACATTAACAAAGACCATACGCCAGAAAAAGCATCAGAATCTATAGTACCATTTTATTACTACAAAAAGAAGGGCGTTGTAGCGATGACCCATAAAGTTGTCTCTATAGATATTGGCGGTGGTACTACTGATGTGGTCGTTTATGAAAATAATAAACCTACTATTTTAACCTCTTTCCGCTTTGCGGCAAATACCATTTTTGGAGATGCTTTTGGTAAATCTTCTTCGATTAATGGTTTTACATGCAAATATACAGACCGAATAGAAGAGCTATTAAAAACCAATAAGCAACCTGATTTACTTAGCGTCTTAAACTCTGTGAAAGAGAAAGGTAAATCTGAAGACCTTGCTTCATTTTTCTTCTCGATTGAAAAAAATAAAAAAATAATTGAACAAAATGTTCCTATTTCATTTAGTAATGAACTCGCTTTAGATACTGATTTTAAAATCGTTTTCATTACATTTTATTCAGCCATTATCTATCATATTGCCAAGCTTTTAAAGCAACAGGACATTGATGTTCCAAAATTTATCACTTTTAGTGGAACAGGCTCTAAAGTCATCAACATTATAGATAAAAACAAAGGACTACCCGTACTTTCTGAGCTTACCAAAACAATATTTGAAGGTGTTTATGACCAATACATAGATACCATTCAATTGAAACAAACAGAGTCTCCAAAAGAAATAAGTGCCAAAGGGGCATTACTGATGGATGAAGAAGCGATTGATGTCAATAAAATTAAAAAAATATTTACTGGTGTGGCTGCCAAAGATAATGCACTAAGCTATAGTGACATTACTGCGGAAGTGAGAAAAGAAGCTATTGCAGAGCACATTCAATTTATTGAGACCCTATTTACGCTTAACCAAAAAATGCCGTTTAAAGACTATTTCGGCATTAATCCTAAACATTTAGAAAATTACCAAAAACACCTAACAGAAAATGCTGCAGATGATTTGATGCAAGGCTTGAGAGAAAAAGAGAAAGAACTTAATGGTGTACTACATACCGATATCGAAGAAACCTTGTTTTTCTACCCTTTAGTTGGCGCATTAAATCATTTGGCTCATAAAATTCAAACAGAATTAATTTAATCATCATGAAGAAAATATGTTTACTCTTATTGATATGCTATAGTATTCCATCTTTTGCTCAAGATGAGTTGGAAGATAAAAGCTTTTCATTCATTTCAACTAATTTTTGGCTCATCCCAGCTGGTCTTCTATTTTCAATTTTATTCATCCTAGTTTTTAAAGCTTTTCAAAAAATCAAGGAACTTGACTCTCACCTCAGAAAAGTGTCAAGAAATATAGAGAGTATTACGCCTAACTCCTCTCCTTTTACCAACCAAAAAAGTAAAGCTGAAGAACAAATTAGGCACCTAAATGAACGAATACACAAGCTAGAAATCGCTAAAACGGACATCCCGAAACCAGTTATCCAAGAAGAAAAAAAAGAAGAGGAGAGCAGAGAAGTCATTTTTCATATCCCTAGAAAAGAATCGGAAACATCGGTTTTTTATATGTCTACGCCCAATGGCGAAAAAATATTTGAAATGAGAGGAAAATCAAATGATTTTATCCCAACTAGGTCTCTTTACAAATTTTTTGTTAATGCATCTGGAGACGAAGCTTCTTTCGAGTTTCATTCTGATGAAAGTGGCGTTAAAGAATCTGCCAACTCACCACACCTATACATTGAACCTGTATGTGACCCTCAAAATGCCCAAAATCCCAACGCTAAAAACATCATTACCGTACAAAAAGGAACTGCAGAAAGAGAAGGAGATAAATGGATAGTCAAACAAAAAGCTAAAATAGAATACAGATAAATATGGTACACGATATATTCATAGGCACTGTAATAATAATTATACTATTAGCACAGTTTTGGGTTTTCAACCATGCCTCAACAAAGGTCAAGCTCTTTAAAGATATTATTCCCAATCATCAAAGCTTTAAAATGGTGAAGGTCTACATTCCTGAAAGTAAAATCAAAAGCTTAACAGTTGAAGAAGTTTTCAAAAATGAGCATTTCTACATGCCCAATTCTTTCGATGAAGAACAGGAGAAGATACCCGAGCAAATAAGTTATGAACGTTCTTACGAAATTCTAGAGACAGAAAATTCGATGGGTACAGAAAACGAATAAAAATTTAGCAACAGACACCATAAATCATCCTTTTGGCAAAAAATATAAATTAACATGGAAACAGAGCAAGAAAAACATATAGAAGTTACGCTTATCACCTCAAACGAAACCACTAATCCAGTCATATTAAAAATCCTGCATTCTGTAAATACTTACCTCTTAAAGAATAAGGGAGCAGTAAGTGATTTTAATCTGATTAAGGATATAGTAGATAGAAATACCGATGCGGTTGATGAAGAAATTAATAATTTATTGCCTATTCCGCTATACTTAGGTTTAGTTGGAACGATGGTTGGTATAGTGATTGGGTTATTCTTAATGCCCAGCATATCTGATGAAAACTTCGACAAATCTATCGACACACTTATTGGAGGTGTAAAAATTGCCATGGTAGCAAGTTTTGTTGGGCTATTATTAACGATCATTCTGTCTGGATGGAAATACAAAGGAGCAAAAGCACAAGCAGAAAGCCTTAAAAATGATTTTTTCACTTGGATACAAACCAACCTACTACCTGTACTGTCTCAAAATATTTCTTCAAGCATTTATTCACTACAAGCTAACCTATTGAAATTTAACGACACCTTTTCTGTCAACATCAATATTTTCAACACCTTAATGGGTAAAACTTTAAATTCATTTGATAGCCAGGTGGAATTAATGAATGAACTTAAACAGGTAGACGTTGTACAATTAGCCGCACTAAATGTTAACGTACTAAAGGAGTTGAGAACAAGCAGCAAAGAGTTCGAAAAGTTCAACTCCTACCTAGGCCAATTGAATATTTTTGTAGATAACGCTCAAAAACTAAACTACAATATCAGCTCACAACTGGAGAGAACCCAATCGATAGAAAACATAGCACAAACAATAGGTTCTAACATCGAGGTGAATAAAAATATGATTGGTATTTTGCAATCAGAATTGAATGAAATGAACCTCAGAAAACAGTATGTAAAAAATGCGGTGATAGATGTAGATGATTCAATCAAGAAAATGTTAGATGGCTTAAAAACTCATATTGAGGCGCAAATTCATGCCATCAAAGAAATCACCATTAAAGAAGAAGACCTGCTTGAAAAGATACTAAAAGACGATAGAGGCAACCTTGATGAGCTAAAAAAACTTGGTGATGTAAAAATGAGTATAGAAAGTTTAGGGCAAGAAGGAAAAAAACAGAATGATAAATTAGATCAGCTCATAGAGGTTCTTCGCTCTCAAAAAGCAGAAAAAAACAGTACTGACGCTGGCCTAGCCTTTCTAAATAGGGAGAAACTGCCTTCGCTAATTAGATTTTCACTAGTTGGACTTAGTGTATCTACCGGTTTTGTATTCTTGTTGGTTAAGGTTCTAAATTATCTCTTTAGTTAAAATGGTAAAAAAACAAAATTTCTTTTGGGCTAGCTATGCGGACCTCATGACCAGTTTATTTTTTATCATGCTAGTGCTCTTTGTATTGGTAATAGCCATGATGAAGAAACAACAGAAGGCAACCAACGACCAATTAGAATTAATTAAAAATGTTCAAAATGCGGTTAAAGCTCTCGATGAAAATTATTTCACCTATCAAAATGAGTATAAACGTTTTTCAATTAATAGACAAATTCAATTTTCGTCAGGAAAAAGTGATATCAGTATAAAAGACAAAAATTATTTAATTGGAGTAGGGAAAAACATTGAAACCTTAATTGATAATTTAAAGACCAAATACAAAAATCAAGATATTAAATACATGATTATTATAGAAGGAATGGCTTCAAAGGATAATTTTATTTACAATCACGAATTAAGTTACCAGAGAGCATTAGCTCTTTTAAGACTTTGGCAACAAAATGGTATCTCATTCGATAATCAAATATGTGAATTACAAGTTGCAGGCAGTGGCGTTGCAGGAATAGGGCGTTTTAAAGGAAAAGAAGAATACAAGAACCAACGTTTTCTTATTCAAATAATTCCCAAAATCGGAAATATTGATAATTAAAAATACTGCCTGTATTAATTATTGTCAAGTATCATGAGCTTCTGCTGCAAATAAAAATCAAGATATTAAATCTATTATGAATAGCAATTAGTATGAAACTGCTCCTATTCTCCTTCCTTTTATTCTTCAACCTCCAAACCAAACCAACCGCCTATATTTGCGACAACGGAAAAACCAATAAATATCATCTATCTAAACAATGCCGAGGAATACGCAAATGCAACTACAAAATTGTGGAAATCAGTTTGGAAAAAGCCAAGAAAAAGGGCTATGGCCTATGCGGCTACGAGTATTAGCCACATTGGTGTTACTACTGTATGGCAATTTTGTTTTCGGTCAGTTCAAGCCAGTTCCCACTTGGCAAAAGACCATTAGTAAAACGAGCTTTACGGCAAAAGTCATTCGTATTTTAGACGGTGATACGATGGAAGTGCTTTACAAAAACAGACCCATTAAAATTAGATTATCGCATATAGACGCTCCAGAACATAAGAAAAAGCAAGCTTTTGGCGTACAAGCAAAAAAAGCATTATCCGATTTGTGTTTTGGACAAACAGTTACCGTTCATAGTGAGAAATTAGATCGCTATGGACGGTTAATTGCTGTGGTTGTCAACAACAAAAAGCAAATTGTTAACCAAGAGATGGTCAAATTAGGAATGGCTTGGCATTTTAAGAAATATTCTAAAGATAAACGGTATGCCCAATTAGAAATACAGGCCAGAAAACAACAAAAAGGTTTATGGCAGTTACCAAATCCAGTACCACCGTGGGAATGGCGAAAAAGAAAAGCCTCACTTGGTACCAACGAGCTTCAAGGCCCTGTTCAAACTGCGCAAGGTAATCCCTAAATAAGCAGCCATATCATCCTTACTGATCTGTATATCTAGTTTTTGTTGCAGCTCTAAAAGCTTGCTCAGTCCGTGATCAACCGTATATAGTTGCTGAAAAGATGCCCTACTGCTGGTATTCACGATACGCTCGGCCAATTCATTTAGCAGCAATTTATTCAGGGTGAAATCTTTCGCTAATAGTTCTTTAAAAATAGCCACAGGGATGGCATAAGCTTCCAAAGAAGTGAGGGCCGAAACATTACAAAGGCAATTGGTATTCCTCAACGTTTCTATTTCACCTAAAATTTCCCCATCACCCATAAATTCCAGGATATAATCCTTACCATTTTCTTCTAAAAAATAGCACTTTGCAATCCCCTCTTTTACCACCAACACTTTAAGGCAAGCCTCACCTTGGGTAAGCAATAAATCTTCTTTTTTAAAACGCTGTAAAGTAATGGATGGATAACGCTGACTTTGGTAAAGCGCATCCATGTAGGATAAAAATTCGGTGTTTGTTCTCAGCATAACAAGGTTGGGACATTTGTCCTTTTTTGCTTCAGGTATTTCCTTCACCTTTGCAACACTTACAAAGATAATGCGATAGCAAAGCATCGCAAATAAATAATTAAGCCAAATGAAGAATCAGATTACCACCATTGCGTTTGATGCCGATGACACCCTTTGGGAAAATGAACCTTATTTCAGACAAGCAGAAGAGAAATTTTCGGAACTGTTCAGCCAGCTTCCAGCGGATGGTGTGATCAAACAACTGTTCGATATTGAAATGAAAAACCTAAAAATGTACGGTTATGGCATCAAAGGCTTTATGTTGTGCATGGTGGAAACGTTGGCCAAGCTCAGTGGAGAGCAGATCGATAAAAATTTGATAGGAAAGATATTTGAAATAGGTCATGAGCTACTGCAAAAGCCCATTATCCTTTTAGAAGGAATTGAAGAGACCCTACAGCACTTACATGGAAAATACAGGTTGGTAATGGCAACCAAAGGCGATTTATTGGACCAAGAAAGAAAATTGGAAAAATCTGGCTTGGCAAAATATTTCCACCATATTGAAATCATGAGCGACAAACAGCCTGCGAACTACCAAAAGTTGATACAGCATTTGGATTGCAAACCCGAAAACTTTTTGATGGTGGGCAACTCTCAAAAATCGGATATTTTACCTGTTTTGGCCATCAATGCCTTTGCGGTGGAGGTACCGTACCATACTACCTGGATTCACGAAGTACATGAAGAAGAGATTGTACATCCAAATTTCATCAGAGTGGACAGCATTGATCAGGTGATACCGTTGTTATAGTAATTATTTGCCACAGATATAGCTTAAACACCCCGCCCGTTGGGCACCCCTCTAAAAGAGGGGAATTGCATAGTCCACATTCCCCCTCTTTTAGAGGGGTGGTCGAAGACCGGGGTGTTCAATATTCACTTGTGAAACCGTGGCTAAAAAAAGTTAAACAAAAAAGATATGAAAACAATCAACATAGAAACCTGGAAAAGAAGAGACCATTTTAAACTCTTCAGTCAGTTTGAAGAACCATTCTTTGGCGTGGTCGTAAATATCGACTGCACCAAAGCTTACGCAAACGCCAAGGCAGACAAGAAATCGTTCTTTTTGCACTACTTGTACAGAGCACTAAAAGCAGCAAATTCAATTGAAGAATTTCGTTACCGCATTTTAAATGAAGACGTGATCCTTCATGATGAAGCTAGTGTTTCTACTACGATTAACCGTCCCAATGGTACTTTCGGCTTTGGTTATTTTGATTACAACACAGATGAAAACATTTTCATTGCCAGTGCACAGAAAGCCGTACAAGAAGTACAGCAAACGGAGGGATTAACACCATCAAAACCTGGTGCCAGCGAAATCCATTTTTCGGCCATCCCATGGATAGATTTCACTTCATTATCGCATGCCCGCAGCTTTAGTTTTCCTGATAGTGCACCAAAAATCTCTTTTGGAAAAGTTACTGAGAAAGATGGTGTAAGAACCATGCCCGTATCCATCCACATCCATCATGGCCTAGGCGACGGTTATCATGTGGGGCTTTTCGTAGAGAAATTTCAAGCCCTGATGAACGAGGGTTAATTCCTGTCATCGTTTTGAAATATTAAATGCAACAATATTGCATTATTAATTTAATGCGTACTTTCGTTTACACAATTAAACGAACATGGAAATTTCAAAAACATACGATGTCATCATTATAGGCGGCAGCTATGCCGGCCTATCGGCTGCAATGGCTTTGGGCCGAGCTGTTAGAACCTTATTGGTATTGGACAATGGCAAGCCCTGTAATGCCCAAACACCCCATTCACACAACTTCCTTACTCAAGACGGAAAAACACCAAAAGAGATTGCAACAGTTGCCAAGGAACAGGTAAGTAAATATGAAACCATCACTTTTGTTGATGATACTGCCATAGCAGCTACTAAAACAGGCAGTGGCTTTCAGATCAGCACCGCCAAAGGTGATATTTTTGCGACCAAAAAAATTATCTTCGCCAGCGGTGTTAAAGACGAACTTCCAAGCATTGAAGGATTTGCAGAATGCTGGGGAATCTCGGTCATCCATTGTCCTTATTGCCATGGCTACGAAGTACGCAACAAAACCACTGGAATTTTTGCCAACGGCGATATTGCCTACGAGTTTACCAAACTAATTTGGAACTGGAGCAAAGATTTAACCCTGTTTACCAACGGAAAATCTACCCTCAGCCCTGAACAAACAAAAGCGCTTCAATCGAAACAAATCAACATCGTCGAAAAAGAAATTGCTAAGGTTTCCCATCAAAATGGGCAGCTCGAACATCTAGTATTTACCGACGGTACTACCCAACGTTTAGACGCTTTATATGCCAAACTTGGTTTTAGGCAAAACACTGATCTTCCTGTTCGTCTAGGCTGCGCACTATCCGAAAATGGCTACATTAACGTAGATACCATGCAAAAAACTACCGTTGAAGGTGTATTTGCCTGTGGTGATAACACCAACATGATGCGGTCTGTAGCCAATGCTGTTTATAGCGGCAATATGGCAGGAGCTATTGCCAGTAAAGAATTAATAGCCGAAGAATTTAACAGCTAATTTAGCCTTAAACTTGTCATTCAATCATCCCAATAATCACGTCATCATTGTTGGGATGATCCTTCAAAAAACATATTACTAGCAATCTTTTGAAGGTTGTGTTTCGTCAGACAATGCCTGAGCCAATTTAATCGCCTTTCTGTAGTGCAATTTCTGTGCTACGTCAATAGAATGCGACTGATGGATGTTACTTTCATTTTTGGCCAACTTGGCCAAGGTCACATAAAATTTGTGGAATTGGTCCAGCTCCTCTTCAGTCAGGTCTTCAATATCCACCATTCTATTACTGGCTTTTTCATGCGCAGCAATCAACTCGTTCAATTTAAGCTGTATGGCTTTGCTATCCTTATTTTGTGCTTTCTGGATCAAAAAAACCATTAGAAAGGTAATAATCGTCGTACCCGTATTGATCACTAGTTGCCAAGTTTCAGAATAGTTGAAAATAGGCCCCGAAACTGCCCATGCTAAAACAATAACTACTGCCGAAATAAATGCTGGCGAACTTCCTGTAAACTTGGTGGCGGCGTTTGAGAAACGTTCAAACAAACCGATTTTATTGTTGCTCATATAAATATATCCTCTTATGAGCTTCAATTTAGTGCTTTATAATCAAATCTACACCATTGCATTAATCATCTTTTACAGTACCTATCTAAACCATCTGCGTTGGTCGTAATTTATGAGCTACATTGGCAAAAAAGCGATATCAAATTTATTTACGGCACCTAAAAAGATCCAGAAAATAGATAAAAACCGTGACCTTTTTACCAATACATCTATCATAGAAAGTTTTCCTACCTTATTAAAAGTATGAGTAGCTAACAGATTTCTTTCCCAATTCGGCTTAATGTGTACTACTTCTTCCTCTAAATATTCGTTTTCGTTTAAGGTAATGATTTTATTCAAACGCATTGCCCAACCATACCGTTCAGAACAATCTTGTGATGGCCTGTATAAAACACCCTCATCCTCAAAAATATTGCCAGCAGGCCTAGCACTACCTACGTTACTCACCACAGGATTAGCAGGATGAGCCACCCAATTGTTGGACAGCAAATCTTCACTATAAAAAATATGTAGGTCTTTATTCGTTGTAACGCCCTGTTCAGGTTCTATCATGGTAAACATCCAATATTTACCTTGATAAAATGTAATAGTTGAATCTGCTGCAATTACATTTTCCATTAAAGTATTACAGTAATTCCACTTCAAGGGGAACTCCTCGCATCGATAAAGCTCTATTGTTTTATTTGCTGTACCTTCAGGAATCATGTAGTAGGTATCCTTTAGTTTGAAAATAAAAGGATATGATAGATGGTAGGGCTTTTCTAAAATTTTTTGGCTCTTCAATGGTTCATCTACGTCTTCTTTAAGTTCAATTACAGCAATGTAGCCTTTACCCTCTTTGTATTTTAACTCCTCTATAAAAACATAATACACGCCATTTTCTTCAACCATAAATGGGTCCGCCCAAAATCTATCTTTGGGAGGGACAATTTTCTGATAGGTATCAAACTGATCATCAAGTCCAGTTTCAGTATTTTTACTAAACTTATATCGTAACTGCCATTGTTCAATGAACAGCAATTCATAAACGATTTTCTTTAAGTAAGTTAAAACCCTACTATAGGCAGATAGGATGATCATAGGTAATATCGTAATCGTTAAAAATTAGCGAGGTTAATGAAGATGAAGCCAGCTAATTTCAATTTATATGCTAACCTAGGTGAACAGGTTAATATTGTTCATCCTTTAAAGGTATAAAAACACAATTAGCAGAAAACAAGTATAACACCATTTATTCAAAATAAAAAACGCCGCATTTTTTGTGCGGCGTTTTTTATTTCTTAGTGAATTATAACTTGTCGTTTACATTCAGGCAATTCAAATCTTCGAAAGCCACTTTTAAACGGGCTACGAAAGTTTCTTCCGCTTTGCGCAACCATACACGTGGATCGTAGAATTTTTTGTTAGGCTTATCCTCACCATCAGGGTTACCAATTTGACCTTGCAAATAAGCTTCGTTATTTTTATAGAAACCTAAAATACCATCCCAAAATGCCCATTGCAAGTCGGTATCGATATTCATTTTAATTGCTCCGTATGAAATAGCTTCTCTAATCTCCTCTTGAGAAGAACCAGAACCACCGTGGAATACAAAATTGATTGGTTTCTCAGCAGTCAAGCCATATTTTTCTTTGATGAAATCTTGTGAATTTTTCAAGATGATTGGCTGTAATTTTACGTTACCTGGTTTATAAACACCATGTACGTTACCAAAAGCAGCAGCAACCGTAAATTGATCGCTCACTTTGCTTAATTCTTCGTAAGCATAAGCTACCTCACTAGGCTGTGTGTATAATTTAGAGCTATCTACATCGCTATTGTCAACGCCATCTTCCTCACCGCCAGTAACACCCAACTCAATTTCGATAGTCATTCCCAATTTCTTCATACGCTCTAGGTATTTTGCAGAAATTTCAAGGTTCTCCTCAATTGGCTCCTCAGAAAGATCCAACATGTGTGAAGAAAACAAAGGTTTGCCAGTTTCAGCGAAGAATTTTTCACCGTGGTCCAACAATCCATCAATCCAAGGCAACAATTTTTTAGCCGCATGGTCAGTGTGTAAAATCACGGCAACACCATAATGCTCAGCCAATAAATGTACGTGCTTAGCTGCAGAAACAGCACCTAAAACACAAGCCTGTAGGTTATCATTGTTTAAGGTTTTACCTGCATAAAATTGCGCACCACCGTTAGACAATTGAATAATTACTGGCGAATTTACCGCCTTAGCAGTTTCCATTACCGCATTAATCGTATTGGTTCCTGTTACGTTTACTGCTGGAAGTGCAAATTGATGTTTTTTGGCCTGCTCAAACAGTTCCTGTACAGCAGCTCCATGAATTACGCCTTTGTAGCCTTTTAAACTCATTTTATATTTAGTTTTAAATTGTTTCGAAGTTAGGAATTTTAATCTAACTATAGATGTTATTTGGCAAATGTAATCAAAAATTACTTATTGTCAATTATACACTAAGTTTAGTTTTTTATTAGGAATTAGGGGTTAGGAGCTAGGAACTAGTAATTGAGCACTGCCCCTTAAACACCGTCATCCTTGCGTATGCGGGGATCTTACAAACGCCCTACGATTCCCGTTTTCACGGGAATGACGTACTATGAATGACAGGATTCCAAAATCGACAGCTAACTTAGCTGTTTGTTCATTAGTTCACTTGTTCACTCGCTACTACTAATCCCTAACCACTAGTTCCTAGTTCCTAACTCCTAACCACTAGCTCCTAGCCCCTACGTTCACTTTTAAGTTTGCGTTAATTTTTTTTTTCGTTTCTTTGTAGTCGCATTTTTAAAAAGTAACATGTCTTGGTTTAGAAGAGAGAAAAAAGGGATCAGTACCAGCACTGAAGAAAAAAAAGAAGCCCCAGATGGTTTGTGGAACAAATGTCCAAACTGTAAAAAGGCCCTTCACAGTGCCGACCTTCAGGAAAACAAGTGGGTTTGTCAATACTGCAGCTATCACCTCAGAGTAGGTTCTAAAGAGTATTTTAACGTACTTTTCGACAATAACGAATACACAGAGCTATTTGCTGATCTTACTTCGGGCGATCCGTTGCACTTTATTGATAGCAAACCTTATACCGATAGACTTTTAGAAACTACCAAAAAAACAGGCCTTAAAGATGCTATTCGTGCGGCCCATGGTAAAATTGAAGGCGAGGAAATCATGATTGCCTGTATGGACTTCAATTTTATTGGTGGTTCAATGGGTTCGGTAGTAGGCGAAAAAATTGCCAGATCTATCGATTACAGCCTTAAAAAGAAAGTTCCTTTCCTAATGATTTCAAAATCAGGTGGTGCAAGAATGATGGAGGCAGCATTTTCATTAATGCAAATGGCCAAAACTTCAGCTAAGCTAGCCTTGTTAAGCCAAGCTAAAATCCCTTACATTTCGCTATTAACCGACCCTACAACTGGTGGCGTAACGGCTTCTTATGCCATGTTGGGCGACATTAACATTGCCGAGCCAGGCGCCTTAATTGGTTTTGCCGGACCTCGTGTAATTAAAGAAACCATTAAAAAAGATTTGCCAAAAGGCTTCCAAACTTCAGAATTTGTATTGGAGCATGGCTTCCTAGATTTCATTGTTGACCGTAGGGAAATGAAAGCTAAATTGGCTACATTCTTGAAAATGATGAAAAAATAATTTGTTCAGTAGTTCATTAGCTTAATAGTTCATTTGAATAATATGCAAAACCAATGAACAAATGACACCAATGAACTAATCATATTAGAAAAGCAGGGTTCGTACATTTAACAATGTCAGCCCTGCTTTTTGGCTTTAGTTGCTCGTTACACTTCGCAAGCTATCGCCGCCAATCAGGTTTATGATACACTCACCTGTGCCTCTAACCTACTTACTTTTGCGCCTAACAAAAATATACGTTACCATTATTTGGCCTTCTATTTTTTCGGTCAACTACTGAGTACATCCAAAACATTTCTTAACTTAACATCAAATAAACCAACGGTTCATCAGGCATGAAACACCTCATCCTCTATTTGATTTTCTTCTCTGCATATCAAAGTGTATCGGCACAAACCAAACAAGATTCCATTGCCATTAAACAAGCGGCATTAGATTACATTGAAGCACAACACCAACCTAATCCAGCGCAAATGGAACGTGCCTTACATCCCCGAATGGTGAAAAGGACTTTTTGGAATGACAAAGCGACAGGCAAAGACTACGTGAGAGAAACAACTACCGAATCAATGGTACTCCTAGCAGAAAGCTATAACAAAAAGGGGGACAAATTCCCTTCCGTTCCTAAAAAAGAAGTTAAATTCCTGGATATTTCCGAAAGAACTGCTTCCCTTAAACTCATCGCCGACGAATGGATTGATTATATGCACTTGGTTAAATTAAATGGTGTCTGGAAAATCATTAACGTTCTTTGGCAATACAACGACATTAAACAACACTAATCATGAAAAAAATATTATTCACCCTCCTACTTGCTGGATTTGCCCTTTATGGCCAAGCACAAGACAAACCAAAATACGATGAAGCCCTGGCTAAAAAACTAGGTGCCGACAATTATGGCATGAAAATGTATGTGCTGGTAATCCTTAAAACGGGAAGCAATACCACTACCACCAAAGCTCAAACCGATAGTCTTTTTAAGGGACATATGAGCAATATGGAAGTACTTTCTAAGGCTAATAGACTTATTGTAGCGGGCCCGATGGGCAAAAACGACAAGCAATATCGTGGTATCTTTATTTTGAATACCAAATCAATTGACGAAGCAAAAACATGGTTAGCTACCGACCCAGCGGTGAACGCCAAACTGCTGGATGCCGAACTTTATAATTGGTACGGTTCTGCAGCACTTGCCGAGTATCTACCTTATCACGAAAAAGTACAGAAAAGCAGTTTTTAGACCTACATTATTTGCCTTATAATAGGCTCATCATCATAATTAACTCATTATCAACCATGCACAGAACTTTAACAGCACTTTACCTAGCCATTGCCCTAATCTCTCAAGCTACATACGCTCAAAAGAAATCGACGGTGGTAGTGTGGCAACCTTCGCATCAAACCGATACTGGCGTAGATTTTAACGAGGCCCAAACCTGCAATACCATGGCTGAGGCCGCCATGAAAAAATCGCCGATGAAAAAAGAGTACAAAGTGTGGAGCTTAAATGAGCCCAACTTACATCATGCCAATCAAGGGAGCAATACCTTACTTGCCCACACTGCAGATGTGGTAGATGGTAAGCTCTCCGGTTATGCTTTTGAACTCAATAAATCCAACGAACTAAAATCAGACGTCTTTATCTCTTTTCATAATAATGGGGGAACCAAGCAACACGCCATTTGGGGTTTTATCCACGAAGGGGATGAATATGAAAAAGACAATAGGGAACTAGCGGCCCGCTTAACGGCAGCAATAGCATCAGTAACTGATTTAACCAACAAAGGTGTTTTTGGAGACAGCTGGCCTAACAGAAACGATTATAGATGCAAAGAAACTGGCAAAAGAGCTTTTTACAGCCTAGATGAAAATGTAAACAAAGCCAAATACAGAGTGCTTTTAGAAGTTGGCGACATGGGACAAAGTCGGGATTTTTTGCTCAACAAAGATAATCTGGTAAAAATGGGCGAAGCCGTAAAAGAAGCCTTATTGATTTGGCTAAAAGAAAAAGGATTATAGCCTTTGCAACATTTCTATTAATGAGGGTTTAAAACAGACTTATTGGCTACTTTTGAAGTCTATTAACAAAGAAAACAAACCTAAAATGAATAGAAAACTACTTTTACCAAGTTTATTGCTGTTCACTTCTTCCTTCGCTTTTGCGCAAGATAAAGTGATAGACAATATCGTTAAAGAAGCCAACGAAAACTCACAGCTAGAAAAATTAGCCCATGAGCTACTAGACGTAGTTGGACCTCGTTTGGTGGGTACACCACAAATGAAACAAGCCAACGACTGGGTAGTAAAAAAATATGCCGATTGGGGTATTGGTGCCAAAAATGAAAAATGGGGTGAATGGCGTGGTTGGGAACGTGGTGTAACCCATGTTGATTTGGTTAGTCCCCGTTTAAGAACTTTAGAGTCTACACAATTGGCATGGAGCCCATCAACCAATGGAAAACCCGTTAAAGCAGAAGCGATTATCCTACCGGAAAACATTACTGACTCGGTTTCGTTCCAAAAATGGTTACCAAGCGTAAAAGGTAAAGTAGTATTAATTTCGCATAACCAAATTTCTGGTCGCCCAGATAAAAACTGGGAAGAGTTTGCTACTAAAGACCTTTTTGAAAAGTATAAAAAAGAAAAAGCAGCCGCTTTAAAAAAATTCAACGACAACTTAGCTAAAACTGGCTTAAAAGCAAAAGACTTAGCACTAGCCTTAGAAAATGCTGGAGCAGCAGCATTGGCCATCAATAACTGGTCGCAAGGCTTTGGGGTGGATAAAGTTTTTGGCGCCAATACCAAGAAAATCCCTACCATTAACCTTTCTGTAGAAGACTACGGTTTAGTGTTTCGTTTAGTGAAATTTGGTTCTAAACCTGTGCTTAATATCGTATCAGAATCTAAAGAACTGGGATTAGTACCAACCTTTAACACCGTAGCCGAAATCAAGAGTAAGGAAAAACCTAACGAATATGTGATGCTATCCGCACACTTAGATTCTTGGGATGCTGCTAGCGGTGCTACAGATAATGGTTCGGGAACGATCTTGATGATGGAAACGATGCGTATCTTGAAAAAATTCTATCCAAATCCTAAACGCACCATTTTAGTGGGACACTGGGGTAGCGAAGAGCAAGGTTTAAATGGCTCTAGAGCATTTGTGGAAGACCATCCTGAAATTGTGAAAAACCTACAAGCATTGTTCAACCAAGATAATGGAACTGGTAGAGTAGTAAATTTAGCTGGACAAGGTTTTGCTAATGCCGAGAAATTTTTAACCCGTTGGTTGGCGAAAGTTCCAGATACCATTAAAAATCAAATAAAAACTTCTTTCCCTGGTATTCCAGGAGCTGGCGGTTCCGACTTTGCTTCGTTTGTAGCGGTGGGTGCACCAGGCTTTTCGTTAAGCTCAACCAGTTGGGATTATGGCACCTACACATGGCATACCAACAGAGATAGCTATGATAAAATGGTATTCGATGAAATTAAAAGCAATGCCATTTTAGCGGCCATTATGGTTTATATGGCTTGTGAAGATCCTGAAAGATTAACTACTGAAAGAGCTGACCTACCTGTAAACGAAAGAACGGGTAAAAAACCTGTTTGGCCAGAGCAGAAAAAAGCAATCCGTAAAGGCGGCGTAGATTAGGAAGTTCTTGTCGTCATTTCGAACGCAAAGAGAATTGAAAATCAACGGAGTTAAATCTAACAGATTAATATTTTTTTAAACCACCTAAGACATCTTAGTTCATTTTAGATGCTTTGGGTGGTTTTATTATTTTTTTAACCATCTAAGAAACCTCAGTTTGTTTTAACCAATGCACTCAACGACTCTTGCCGTCATTTCGAACGCAGAGAAAAATCTAACAGCATTATTTTTTAAACCACCTAAGACACCTTAGTTCATCTTAGTCTTAAATGCTCTAAAATGTCTAAGGTGGTTTTCCAAGATTACTCCTCTTTCTGCTGGAATTTATAAAACAAATATCCCAGAAACGGCAAAATCAACAAACTTCCCAACACCAAAGCCCAGCCCAAACTTTGTATCGTTTTATCAGGTCCAATGGTAGTATACAGAGAAATCACCTCCCCTCCCTTCAAACGAATAAAATTGGGAAAGTGGGCATAACTAATGGCTACCAAAATCATCGTTACCTGAAAGCCTGCCAATAGTCTTAAAATCTTTGTCTTTCCCTTAAGCAATAGATACCATAGGAGCACTAACGACAAACTGGCTAAACTTACGGCCGTTAATCCAACTTTGTTGTAAACTACCCAGGTCATTAATGGTACTTTTTCCATGGCAGCACTAAAAAATACCATCGCGCCAAAAACCACTGCAGCAATGTTCATGTACTCTGCCTTTTTGATAAAACGTTTTTTATCGTCCACAGTCTTACACTCGCCAATTAAATAAATGGCCGCCAAAAAGCCACATAATGCCGTGGTAAACAATCCTACCGAAATAGAGAACCAGTTCAACCAGCTAAAAATATAGGCATCAGCAAAGTTGTTGGCCTTTAAATCTATCTGTCCAGAAAGCACACTTCCCGCAATAATGCCTAAAAACAGTGGGGTAATAAAACTTGAATACACAAAAACCTGGTTGTAAATCCCCTGCATGTTATCCTTAACCGCATCATAATGTCTAAACACAAAAGCAGTTCCGCGGGCAATAATTCCAATGAGCATAATGGCCAACGGAATATGCAAATGCACCGACATAGTCGTATAAATAAGCGGGAAGCCCACAAACAAAATCACGATGGCAATAATTAACCACATGTGGTTAGCTTCCCACACGGGTCCTATGGCATGATACATTGTATTACGAGTCTTGCTCCTATTCTTCTCGGAAGTAAAAAGTTCAATAATACCCGCTCCAAAATCGGCCCCGCCCAATAAAAAATATAACAGAATGGCCAAACACAAAAAGATAATCACTACTTGTTCCATGAGTCGGTATTTGAAGATTGATAAAGTACTGGAACCATTTTAATTTGTCGGTACAGCAAAAAGATAACGATTAAACTCAAGGAAAAATAAATGGCCGAAAATAGGTAAAATGACCAAGCGATACCTGGCATTGGTGTTACCGCATCTTTGGTTCGCATAATACCATTAATGATCCAAGGCTGCCTACCTATTTCCGTCACCGTCCAACCTGCTTCTAAAGCAATATATCCTAAGGGAATAGCAAATACAAAAAGCTTCAACAACCACTTGGTATCCAGAACAGTCTTTTTGCGCCACAAAACCACAAAATAAATTAAAGAAATGATCATCATTACCGTTCCCAAGCCAACCATAATTTGAAAAGCATAGTGGGTAATGGCCACCGGAGGATGTTCATCTTCGGGAATTTGATCCAATCCCTTCACTTCTGCCTTGAAATCGCCATGCGCTAAAAAACTTAAAGCTCCAGGAATTTCTACGGCTTTACTTACGGTCTTATTTTTTTCATCTACAATACCTCCTATTAATAAAGGTGCAGGTTTTTCGGTTTTGTACAAAGCTTCCATTGCCGCTAGCTTCGCTGGCTGACGTTGAGCCACATCCTTAGCCGATATATCGCCACTGATAGGTTGTAATAGCGCCGCCACCGTAGCAAAAGCAGCCGCAATTTTAAATGACTTATAATGAAATTCGGTATGTTGCTTTTTCAAAATCATTAAAGCGTGCACACCTGCTACTGCAAAACCTGTGGCCGTAAACGCAGCCAAGCACATGTGTAGCGCTTGGGTAAACCAAGCATCGTTAAACATAGCCTTAATTGGATCAATGTTGGTGTACTGGCCATTTACGTATTCAAAACCAGCTGGACTATTCATCCAGGCATTGGCAGCAACCACCAAAATACCCGAGGCCAAACCACTCACTCCCACCACTACGCCAGTAAACCAATGAAACCACTTATTAAGCTTGTCCCATCCATACAAAAAGAAGCCTAATGCAATGGCTTCAATAAAAAACGCCGTTCCTTCTAACGAAAATGGCATTCCAAATATCGGGCCTGCATGTTCCATAAACTTGGGCCAAAGGAGCCCCAACTCAAACGAAAGCATGGTACCCGAAACGGCACCTGTGGCAAAGAAAATAGCTACCCCTTTGCTCCAGGCTTTGGTAATATGCTTATAAACTTCGTTGTTTGTTTTTAACCACTTGTAGTGCGAAACCGCCATAAAAAACGGCATCACCATACCAATACAAGCATAAATAATGTGAAAGCCCAGAGATAGGGCCATTTGCGAACGGGCTGCTAAAAAATCATCCATAAGTTGGGGAATTGGACTAAAACAAATATAGGGCTTAAGCCATTAACTCGTCGGTAGTTAATCACCTTTCAAAGAGATATTTAAAATATAGAATGTTTATAAATTAAATTCTTTTTGGGAGAACTGTTTTATATTCATTATCAAAAAAGTTTCCATTACGTTATTAACCGCAAAGTTTTTTTAAAGATTCGCAGAGTGACGCAAAGACAACTACTTACGAAGTTTTAAAACACTACATATTTAAATTATCTTAGAGGGATAAACCGAATTAAACAACTTCAATGACTTCTCGTTCAACGCTCCTTATTATACTTTGTTTTTTATCTAATCATTTGTTTGCTCAAACCAGCAAGCCAAACCACCTTTATACTTTTGGTCATGCCAGCGCCTTTATTGGAGGTTTATACGATGCGCATATCAGCTACGGACAGATAAAACCTTATGGAAATTTTGGATTAGGAGCTCCAGATAAGCTAGATGGAGAAATTGTTATTTTTAACAATAAATTCTACCAAACACAATCTTCAGGAAAAACCTTTGAGGTAAAGTACTCGGACCAAACTCCTTTTGTAATCATTAACAACTTCAAAAGTGAACAAAATATCAAAAGAACAGGACCATTAAGCAAAGACCAACTATTCCAATTACTAGATAGTGTTTTAACCAAGAAAAATGGCATTTACGCTATACATATCCGAGCAAAATTTGCCTTTGTAAAAACCAGGGCATTTCCTATCATTACCGAAAAGCCATACCAGCCCATGGCGCAGTTATTGTCTCTTCAACGGTTTTTCAACTTCGAAAATATTGAAGGTGATTTGATAGGATACCGCCTTCCGGGATATATGGAAGGAGCAAATATTACGGGCTATCATTTCCACTTCCTTTCTGAAGATAAAACCAAGGGAGGTCATTTAATTGATGTCATTCTCAACAACATGACCATCGAAATTGATGAACTAGATGGCTTTTCTATTTTTCCGCCACCAACAGATGCTTTTCAAAAATTTGATTTAGAAAAAGACCGAAGAAACGAAGTAAAAGCAGTGGAACTAGGCAAGAAAAACTAAATCTATTATATGGCAAGTTCTGCATAGGCCGCGTTCAAGCTTCTTGCAATACCATCACCTTGCCATTCTGGTGCTCCAGGAATTTCTGTTGCTTTTAAAATGTCTTCCTTCGATTTTCCAGCTTTAATTTCCTTACCTACAAAGTCAAGCAACGATTGCAAATAGTTTTTAAATGCCAATATATCGGCTTTGCCACCAGTAATTTTTTCAGGGTCGCGGCTATGACCAAAAACAAACATCGTACTGTTATCAAATTGTGCCGTAATCCTATCTAAAACATTTACCCAATTGGCAATATTTGCGCCATTTGCAGTATCAATAAATGGGTAACGACGGTTAAACACCAAGTCGCCAACATGAGCAATATTCGCATTTTCGAAATGGTAAATGCTGTCGCCATTGGTATGACCTGGGCCAAAATAATAAGCTTTGATTTTCTCTCCGTCGACTTTTGTCTTCCAACCATCATTCCCAAAAGTAAGGTCTGGCAACAATTGCTTATCCAAACTATTTGCTTTTTCAGCTGTGGCACGTTGGTTTTTCAAAGAATTTTCGTGGGCCACTACATGTTCGGCCAATCCCTTAAAAGCAATATTCCCACCCGTATGATCACCATGATGATGGGTATTCAATAGATATTTAAAGGGTTTACTACCTAGCTTTTTCAGTTCTTCTATCACATGCGGAGCAGAGTTTGGGAACTGCGAATCAATCACTGTAAATCCATCTTTACCATTTAACCAAGCAATGGTGCCACCCTGTTCGGTAAAAACACCTACATTATTCCGCAAAGGTTTAAACTGATAGGCTTGCTGCAAAATACCGTTTGCAAAGACATTAGATTTATAAATAGAAAGTATGGCTAGTGCCAAAGCAGATTGTTGTATGAATTGTCGACGTTCCATATTGCAAAACAAAAAACCACGACTGGATTGCCGTGGCTTAAATTTAATTAAATATTCTGATTAAAATCCAGTACCTGGTGTGGTTCCTGGCTCATGGCCATCACTCAATGGCTCATGCTTACGAGAATGGTTCTTGGTAAATTTACTACTTATCGTAGAAGAAGGATTGCTCTCTATATTTTCCTCGGTTCTCGTAGGTTTTGTTTCGTCAATATCGATCAGGTCGTTCCTAACTTCCTTTTCTTTCCTATCTTTATTTTCCATGATCTTATAATTTTTATTTAATGGTAATGAAGCTATCCCAATAAATTGGGATGGTTCCTTGATCTTAAATTTTGGTACGTTTATTTAACAAAACTCATTTAACGATTGTTTTGTAACATCACTAAACCATTTAACAGAATGAAAAAAGCAATTTTATTTGGAGCCAGTGGTTTTGTAGGAGGCTACCTACTTCATGATTTGCTCCATAGCGATCTCTATGAAGAAGTGATAGTAGTGGTGCGCAAACCCTTGGCAGTACAACATCCCAAATTAAAAACTATTATTGCCCACTATGAAACCTTAGCACAGCATCGAAATGAACTGGTGACTGATGATGTATTCATAGCATTGGGCACAACCAAGAAAAAAACTCCCGACGAGAAAATCTATTATCAAATAGACCACGACTATCCGGTATTAGCGGCTCAATTAACCAAAGCCAATGGTGCAAAATCGGTACTACTGGTGAGTGCAGTAGGTGCCAACGTCAATTCTTCTATTTTCTACGTTAAAACAAAGGGCGAAACCGAAAGAGATGTCATTACCGTTGATTTTGAACATACCCATATTTTTCAGCCATCAATGATTATGGGTAACAGAGCAGAAAGCAGGCCTCTAGAAAAAATCTTCATCGGTATATTTAGTGTAGTAAATCTTTTATTGATTGGAAAACTGAATAAATACAAAGGAATTAGTGCCAAAGACATTGCACAGACCATGTTTACAGCCGCACAACAACCTGCCGAAAAAGTAAAGGTTTACCATTGGAAAGAAATGCAGGAATTATTGCATTAATTTTTTCGGACTGCCATAGGGTTGTCAGTGTGAATTTTATTTTTGCCACAAACAATCTATCAAATGCCGCAACAGAAACCACTTGTAGAAAAAGATTATCTCCTTAAAAAATTCAACGGGAAAGGTGGCTGGACTTTTATTGAACTGCCAGAAATAAAATCGGATAGGAAACGCTATTTTGGATGGGTAAAGGTGAGTGGTTTTATTGATGACTATGAACTTCAGAACTACCCTTTGCAATCAATGGGGAATGGGAATTTATTTTTGCCCGTTAAAGCAGAAATACGCAAGCAAATTAACAAACAAGCAGGAGATATGGTGAAGGTGACGCTATTTAGCGACATTGATACCGATACGAATATTACGGAAGAACTAAAAGCTTGTTTAGAAGAAGTTCCGGAAGCTAATGAAAAATTCAACATGCTTTCAACCAGTAAGCAAAAAGCTTATATTGATTGGGTTTCTACCGCTAAAAACGACGAGACTAAAGTTCAGCGTATCATTAGTACTATTGATCAAATTTTGGCTTTAAAGAAATAATTAAAAACAGCTATTAACTATCAACAAATATGAGCTATTGTAGCGTTATCCCTAGCATGCAGCCCGACGAACGCAGGGCTCTACATTCCAATTACCACGATAACCATTACGGTTTCCCTATTCACGACGATAATGAACTTTTTGGAAGGTTAATTTTAGAGATTAACCAAGCGGGTTTAAGCTGGGAAACCATTTTAAAAAAAGAAGAGGGCTTTAGAAAAGCTTATGCCAATTTCGATATTAAAAAAATAGCCAATTTTAGCGAAGCTGATAGGGAACGTTTATTGCAAGATCCTGGTATTATTCGCAATAAGTTAAAGATTAATGCCGCCATCGAGAATGCCAAAACCATTTTACAACTGCAGCAGGAGTTTGGCAGTTTTGAGAAATGGCTAGAAAGTCATCATCCTAAAACCAAAGCAGAATGGGTAAAGTTATTTAAAAAGACTTTTAAGTTTACTGGAGGAGAAATTGTTGGCGAATTTTTGATGAGCATCGGTTTTTTGCCAGGCGCACATGATGCCAACTGTCCTGTCCATGCAAAGGTGCTAAAAAGTAGCCCGAAGTGGGTTAATCAGTAAAAGTAAGATAAGCAAACCTCGTAGGTTTTTGAAACCCACGAGGTTTAAAGATTCCTCGTTCCTCGGAATGACAGCAAAGACCAATAAAAAAAGGGAAACCTTGACAGATTCCCCTCTTCTTTTAAATCAATTAATATTCGGCTTACGCCAAAGCATTCTGTTTTACTACCATTTTAACTTTCTCCAACGTATAGTCAATTTCTTCTTTAGTGGTATATTTACTAAATGAGAAACGAACTGCAGGACGATTTGGATCAGCTTTGATTCCATTAAGCACATGCGAACCTATGTTAGATCCCGATGAACAGGCACTGCCTCCAGAGGCGCAAATGCCATTAATGTCCAAGTTGAACAACAACATATCCGCCATTTCCATTTCAGGGAAAGATACGTTCAATACCGTGTATAAACTTTTATCGGCACCTGTTTCACCGTTGAAAGAAATCCCTGGAATTTCGGCAATTAACTGTTGCTTCATATAGTCCTTCAAACCTTGTACGTGACTTTGGTGCTGTTCCATTTCGGCATAAGCAATTTCCAAAGCCTTAGCCAAACCAACAATTCCATAAACATTTTCGGTACCACCACGCATATTACGTTCCTGTGCACCACCATAAATCATTGGCGGAATTTTAATGCCGTTATTCACGTATAAAAATCCTACGCCTTTTGGACCATGTAGTTTATGTGCCGCACAAACAATAAAATGAGCTTTCAATTGACGCACATCATGAGGATAGTGCCCCATAGTTTGCACAGTATCGGCATGGTAAATGGCATTATATTTCTCACATAAATCACCCACTTTCGCCATATCTGTTAAAGTACCCAACTCGTTATTGGCATGCATTAAAGAAACAAAACTGCGCTCATTGTTCTGCAAAAGCTCTTCTAAATGCGCATAGTCTACATTTCCTTTTTCATCAATATTTACAAAACTAAGTTTATCTATCACGCCATCTTTAAGCAATGTATTTAAAGTATGCTCTACCGCATGATGCTCAATGGTAGAAGTAATGGCATGTTTAATTCCGTAAGCAGCAATTCCCGAACGTATGGCGGTATTGTCTGCTTCGGTACCACCAGAAGTAAAGAAAATTTCTGAGGGCGACGCATTAAGCAGGGTAGCTACTGTTTTGCGTGCTTTCTCTACCAGGGTTCTCACCTCGCGGCCTAACGCGTGTATGGCAGAAGGATTTCCATAATAATTTTGCATTACATTGGTCATTTCTTCCACTACCGCAGGGTCAAGTGGTGTGGTAGCCGCATTGTCTAAATAAACTCGTTTCATTTTTATTAGTGTGTTAGTTACTGTTTTTCTTTAGGGGTCAGGTATTAGTGGCTAGTAGTTAGCTATTAGTAACTAGTTAAACAGTTTACTGATTTTAACAATTAACCATCTTTCTAGCTTATCTGTAAAATCTCTTTAATATCAGAGATGATTTTTTGTGCCAAGTTCTCTGCTGTAGTCTCATTCTCAGCTTCGCTATAAATACGTATAATTGGTTCTGTATTTGATCTGCGCAAATGCACCCATTCTTTATCAAACTCAATCTTAAGCCCATCTATGGTGCTATGAGGTTGCTTTTGATATTTCTCCTGCACTTTTTCCAACAACAGATCAATATCCATTTCAGGAGTTAAGGTGATTTTGTTTTTTGAAATGTGGTAAGCTGGATAACTTGCCCTTAGGATGGAAATAGGCTTACCAAATTTAGCCAAATGAGATAAGAAAAGTGCAATTCCTACCAGTGCATCTCTACCATAATGAGACTCTGGATAAATAATTCCGCCATTTCCTTCACCACCGATAATAGCATTAGTTGCTTTCATCTGATTCACCACGTTTACCTCGCCAACAGCCGCTGCATTATATTCCATACCCGCTTTCTCGGTAACATCCCTCAATGCTCTTGTAGACGATAAGTTTGAAACCGTGTTACCTGGCGTGTGTTTTAGCACATAATCTGCTACTGCCACCAAGGTATATTCTTCACCAAACATAGAACCATCTTCATTTACAAAGCATAACCTATCTACATCTGGATCAACCACAATACCTAAATCAGCATTTTTTTGTTGTACCACCTTTGCAATTTCAGTTAAATTTTCTGGCAGCGGCTCTGGATTATGAGGGAACTGCCCGTTAGGTTCGCAATAAAGCTCATAAACGGTATCAACTCCCAAAGCTTTCAACAAAGGTGGAAGAAAAATCCCCCCCGTTGAATTAACACAATCTATAGCTACTTTAAAGCTTGCTTTCCTGATGGCCTCTACATCTACCAAAGGAAGCGCCAAAATAGCATCTATATGTTTCTGAATATAAGTATCATTTTTAATCACCTGCCCCAAATGGTCTACTTCGGCAAAGCTGAAATCAGAATTTTCGGCAATGTCCAATACTTCTTTACCATCAGCATCGCTAATGAATTCGCCTTTGGCGTTTAAAAGTTTTAAAGCATTCCATTGTTTTGGGTTATGGCTTGCCGTTAAAATAATTCCGCCGGCAGCTTTTTCCATAGGTACTGCAATCTCTACGGTAGGTGTAGTAGAAAGTCCTAAATCGATTACTTCTATACCCAAGCCCTGTAAAGTACCCACCACCAAGTTGTTTACCATTTCGCCAGAGATACGTGCATCACGTCCAATAACGATTCTTTTATGCTCTGCTTTGCTGATTACCCATGAACCAAAAGCAGCTGTAAATTTCACAATATCAATTGGGGTTAAACCTTCGCCAGCCTTGCCGCCAATAGTTCCCCTAATTCCCGAGATAGATTTTATTAAAGTCAAGTCTTCTTATTTTTCTTCAAAATTAAGAAAAATAAATGCTTTAACTTTAGGTTAATTATCATGATTTTGAAATATAAACTTCAAGTAAATCTATGAGTTAAGTAGTTGATTGCCCTTGTCAATGGCTTTTGTTTAGTGTATTTTTGAAGGTGCAAACCACACAAGAAGCAATATTTTATTGCAACATTATTGCACAAACACTATATTTGTCGTCCTAAATTTGAAAAGAAATGCAACGCAAATGGTTTCAGTACTGGTTTAATTCGCCATACTATCACATTCTTTATGGTAACCGAAATGACGAAGAGGCAGAATTGCTCATCGATAATCTACTGGCCCATTTAAAGCCAAGTGTGGATAGCAAAATTATTGATATTGCTTGCGGTAGAGGACGACATGCCATTTATCTTAATAAAAAAGGGTATGATGTAACAGGCATTGACCTTTCTGAGCAAAACATTAAATATGCGCAGCAGTTTGAGCAAAAGAACCTGCATTTTTATGTGCATGACATGCGCAAACTGTCGTACATCAATTATTTCGACATTGCGCTCAACCTGTTTACCAGTTTTGGTTATTTTGAAAGCGAAAAAGACCACGTGAACGCACTGAAAGCTTTTAGAAAAAGTATGAAGGCTGATGGCACTTTTGTGATTGATTATTTCAATACACAGAAAATCATCAAGAACCTCACCAATCAGGAAATCAAGACCATTGACGGCATTGAATTTCATTTGCACAAATTTGTAGCCGAAGGAAAAATCATCAAGCACATTAATTTCGAGCATAAATTAAAAGACTATGCTTTTGAAGAACGTGTACAGGCTTTTTTATTGAGTGATTTTGAAAATATGCTGAGCAAGGCAGGCTTGCAGATCATCGAGAAATTTGGCAGCTACCATTTGGAAGAATTCGATGAATTGAAATCAGACCGTTTGATACTTATTTGCAAAAAAGCATGATGCAGGAGCTTTTACAGTTTGACACCGAGTTATTTTTAAAAATACACCGTGGCTTAAGCAATGGCTTTTTCGATTGGTTGATGCCTTTATTGCGTAATCGATTTTTTTGGTCGCCACTGTATTTGTTTATTGTGATTTTCTGCATCAAACAGTATAAAAAAACAGGCCTTTATATTATAGGTGGAGTATTGTTAACTTTTGCCTTGGGCGATATGATTTCGTCGAGGATCATTAAGCCAAACGTGAACCGTACCCGACCGTGTAACGAAGTCCGCTTGGCTGATCAAATCATTCATCGGGTGCCTTGCGGTAGTGGTAAAAGCTTTCCTTCGTCGCATGCCACCAACCATTTTGGCATCGCTGTATTTTTAATTGGTGTTTTTTACCGAAAGTGGAGACCTATTTTACCTATTGGCATTTTATGGGCAGCCTCTATCAGCTTTGCGCAAATATACGTAGGCGTACACTACCCCATCGACGTTTTTTGTGGCACTTTATTAGGCACGAGCCTCGGTTTGCTCACTACATTTATCTATCATAAAATAAAACCCGCTCAATAATGGAAATTTGGAAATTTTCGGTTTTGTTCTTTTCTGCTTTTTTAGGCGGATTGGCCATTTTTTTAGTTAAAAATGATAAATCGCAACTTCTAAAATTGATTTTATCCTTTAGTGGGGCCTATCTTTTTTCTATTACCGTATTGCACCTTATTCCCGATGCTTATAGCGGTACCGATGGACACGAGATTGGCATTTACATTCTGATTGGTTTTTTATTACAGGTTTTTCTTGAGCAGTTTTCCGAAGGTGTAGAGCACGGACATATCCATAAACATCATCATGAACATGCCTTTCCTTATGGAATCATGATCAGTTTATGTTTGCATGCTTTTTTAGAGGGCATGCCTTTAGCAAAAGATCATCATAACGAGTTTATTTTTGGCATAGCCTTGCATCACATTCCTGCGGCATTTGCTTTGGCGAGTATCCTATTACAGAACCATATTAAAAAAGGCCCTATTATTTCTCTTTTGATCTTATTTGCGGTAATGGCGCCACTAGGTTATTGGGTAAGTTTAGGTTTAAGCAACGGAAGTTTAGGTGGCATTGAAGCTTATTTTAATAAGATTATGGGTATTGTGATCGGTATTTTCCTTCATATTTCTACTACTATCCTATTTGAATCAAGTGCCGATCATAAAATCAACAAACGCAAAATGTTAGCGGTATTGTTGGGCATAGGCGTGGCGCTGATTGGTTTTTACGCAGGGCACGGACATTAACCCCTCTCTGTCCGTCGGACATCTCTCCCCTTAAGGGTAGAGAGCGACCTCGGGAGTGGTAATAGCTACGCCATAACTTGCCTTAATAATTTATGACATTTCAACCAAAGTCCCCTTTAGGGGATTTAGGGGTTAATTTCTATCTTTGCCATAATGCATTTAGCTCAACAGGTAAAACATTTAATTAAAAAGGAAATCATTTTAGAGTGGCGATCCAAATATGCCCTTAACGGTGTGTTACTTTACGTAGTTTCTACCGTTTTTGTCTGTTTCATGTCGTTCCAAATTATTGACAAAATTACTTGGAATGCACTTTTTTGGATCATTATGCTGTTTGCGTCCATTAATGCGATTGCAAAGAGTTTCCTTCAGGAAAGCAAAGGCCGACAGCTATACATCTACACCTTGGTAAGTCCAGTAGCCTTAATTATTGCAAAAACCATTTACAATAGCTTGTTAATGATGATCCTAACCGTAATTGCACTTGCATTTTATTGTTTGGTATTTGAACCTAATAAGGATATTGACATTTTAATGTACCTATTAGCAGCAGTCCTAGGCAGCTTGAGCTTTTCCACCATTTTTACCATGGTATCGGCCATTGCTTCAAAAACAGGTAATGGAGGAATGTTAATGGCTATTTTAAGCTTTCCTATCATCATTCCTGTACTAATTGTACTAATCAAATTTGCGAAAAATGCAATGGATGGGCTAGATCGAAGTGTAAGTTTAGATGAAATTGGCCTTTTGGCTTTGATAAATGTAATGGTGATGACAGTTGCTTTATTGTTATTTCCTTACCTTTGGCGAGATTAAAACAAATGATTAAATGAGAGGATTAGTGAATGAGTAAATTTTTAAACGCCTCACGCTATTCAATCATTCAAAATTCATTCAATCAATAATTATAAACTGTATGTATAAAACCTGGTGGAAAATATTAGCCGCTGTTTTAGTAGTGTATACCGCAATTGCGGGTTTATTGTTAGGTGTCCCTAGAATGGCCATCTTAAATGAGACCATCCGAAACCTGTATTTCCACGTACCTATGTGGTTTGCCATGGTAGTACTCTTTACCATTTCTGTTTTTTACAGCGTTAAATCATTAAGTACACAAAATGAGGCTGATGATATTAGAGCAGTAGAAAGTGCCAATGCGGGAGTTATTTTTGGGATACTGGGTATTGTTACAGGTGCCGTTTGGGCTAAATTCACTTGGGGCCAGTTTTGGAGTTTCGACCCAAAACAGAATTTCGCAGCCATTTCTTTACTGCTTTATTTTGCTTATTTCGTATTGAGAAATGCGATTGATGAAGAGCAGAAAAGAGCTAAAATAGCCGCAATTTATAACATTTTTGCTTTCCCTATGATGGTGGTATTACTTTTTGTGCTACCACGTTTACAAGACTCTCTACACCCAGGTAACGGTGGTAATCCAGGCTTTAACAGCTACGATTTGGATAGCCGTATGCGCATGGTCTTTTATCCTGCTTGCTTAGGATGGATTTTAATTGGCTACTGGGTTTACACTTTACGTTTCAGAATAAAAACATTAGAAAATAAACACAATACTTTGTAATGAAGAAGATTTTAACTGTACTTATCCTCCTATTTTCGTCGCTTAATTTACTAGCTCAAAACAGCGATATTGAGATGGCCGACAAGCTGCGTGCTGATGGAAAAATTTACATTGTAGTGATTTGTATCGTCATTATTTTGGCAGGCTTGCTCTTTTATCTTTTCACGTTAGACAAACGTTTGAAATTGTTGGAAAAAAAATCAACACCCAAAAACTAATTTTAAACGCATTAGGCACGTTTTTTTGAACCGAAATGCAATAGTGTTTACCATACACTAAGCAAAATATTCTTGCAAGAATGGTTTATTTTACTGCAATTTTGCACCCGTAAAAGCATAAAACCAAAATTCAAAAAAATGGCTAGTACAGCAAATGAAACAAGTTTTTTCAGCGATGTCTGCAAAAACTTTGACGACGCCGCCAAATTCACCTCACACCCTGAAGGTTTATTGGCACAAATTAAAGCATGTAACAGTGTATACCGTTTCCAATTCCCAATTCGTAGAGGAAACGGATTTGAAGTAATTGACGCATGGCGTGTAGAGCACTCGCACCACATGAGCCCTACCAAGGGTGGTATTCGTTATAGTGATATGGTTAACGAAGATGAGGTGATGGCTCTAGCAGCGCTGATGACCTATAAATGTGCCATCGTAAACGTACCATTTGGTGGTGCAAAGGGCGGTATCTGCATTAATCCTAAGAATTATACCGTTGCCGAATTAGAAACCATCACTCGCCGTTATACTACCGAGTTAATCAAGAAAAACTTTATCGGTCCTGGTATCGACGTTCCTGCTCCTGATTATGGATCGGGTGAGCGTGAAATGAGCTGGATTGCGGACACTTACATGACCATGAACCCGGGCTCTTTAGATGCCCTTGGTTGTGTGACTGGAAAGCCTATCGCATTACACGGTATCCGTGGACGTAAAGAAGCTACAGGTCGTGGTGTTGCCTATGCTGTTCGTGAGTGTGTAAGCCACGCTGATGATATGAAAAAGCTAGGTCTTACTGCTGGTTTGGATGATAAAAAAATCATTGTACAAGGTTTGGGTAACGTAGGTTATCACTCTGCTAAATTCTTAACTGAATTTGGAGCTACCATTGTAGGGGTTTGCGAATTTGAAGGCGCTATCTACAATGCAAACGGACTTAACATCGACGAGGTTTTTGCACACCGTAAAAACACGGGTTCTCTTTTAGATTTCCCTGGTGCTACAAATTTCAAAAACTCTAAAGAAGGTTTAGAGCAACCATGTGATATCTTGGTTCCTGCAGCTTTAGAAAACCAAATCACTGCCGAAAACATCCGTAACATCAAAGCTAAAGTAATTGCCGAAGGTGCCAATGGACCATGTACCCCAGAAGCTGAAGAAATCTTCACTGAAATGGGCGGTATCATTATCCCTGATATGTATTGCAACGCTGGTGGTGTAACCGTTTCTTATTTTGAGTGGTTGAAAAACCTTTCTCACGTAGCTTTCGGCCGTATGGAAAATCGCTATGCAGAAAACTCAAATGCTAATTTGATCAACACTCTGGAAAGTCTTACTGGGAAAACCATTCCAGCAGAGCACCGTTTGATGATCGTTAAAGGAGCATCGGAATTAGAGTTGGTAAACTCTGGTTTAGAAGACACCATGATCCACTCATACCGTGAAATTAGACAAACATTAATTGACAAACCAGAAGTTAAAACATTAAGAACTGCTGCTTTTGTAAATTCAATTGACAAAATTGCCGTTTCATACATGAACTTAGGCGTTTGGCCATAGACTGGTTCTAAATAAGATCAAAGCCCCGTAATTAATCTGTTACGGGGCTTTTTTGTTTATCAACTAATTGTCAAGATATAGATAAAAGGGATAGCACAATACCCTAGCCTACATAGTTTTCCTATCTTTGCTCACTGTATTTTAAATCATACCAACACCATTTGTACAGATGAGAAAAAGTGCCATCATCGGTTTAATTACCATTGCCATTTGCATAGGCTTCTTAGTAAGCTTAAATGCCGACACCGACTCTTACGCAAACTTCAATGAAGCTGCCGAATCACAAAAAGAAGAACACGTGATGGGCTATTGGGAAAAAACCAAAGGCATGTACTATGATGCCGTTAAAGACCCTAATCATTTTGCTTTTTACATGAAAGATGAAAAAGGCACCGTAAATAAGGTGGTACTTAATGGTTCTAAACCTCAAGATTTTGAGCGTTCCGAGAAATTGGTATTGATTGGAAAGATGGAAAACAACACTTTCTACGCTTCAAAGATTTTAATGAAATGTCCTTCAAAATATAACGATAACATGGTTGAAGTAAACCAGGATGGGACAGTTAAAGAGATAAAGGGGACAAAAGAATCAAAATCTTAATGGATATACAGTTTATTGGAGAGAACCTCCTTCCGGGCAAATTAGGCCAATTTTTCATCGTACTTTCGTTTGGCGCATCACTACTTTCTACTATCGCCTATTTTTTCGCTACCAAAAACAAAAACCTCGAAGATAGTTCTTGGACTAAACTAGGAAGAATCGGCTTTTTGGTTAATGCCATTGGTATTATCGGGATTGGCTCTACGCTATTCTACCTCATTTTAAATCACTACAACGAATATTACTATGTATGGTCTCACTCCTCTAAGGAGTTGCCCGTATATTATATCATCTCTGCTTTCTGGGAAGGACAAGAAGGTAGCTTTTGGCTGTGGGCTTTTTGGCAATCCCTATTAGGTATTATCCTAATTTGGAAAGCTAAATCGTGGGAAAATGGTGTAATGACCGTTATTGCACTTTCGCAAGTATTTTTAGCTTCTATGCTTTTAGGTGTGGAAATTTTTGGTGCTCGTGTAGGCTCATCTCCTTTTATCTTGTTAAGAGATGCCATGGATTTGAAAGCAACTATTCCTATCTTCTCTGATCCTGAGAATTATAAGAACTATCTTACCTTTATTACTGATGGTAAAGGCTTAAATCCGCTATTACAAAACTATTGGATGGTTATTCACCCTCCAACCCTATTTTTAGGTTTTGCCAGCATGATTGTGCCTTTTGCTTACGGTATTACTGCCCTTTGGCAAAAACGTTATAAAGATTGGGTTAAACCTGTATTACCTTGGGTTTCATTTGCCGTAATGATTTTAGGTGCTGGTATTATTATGGGTTCATTTTGGGCTTATGAAGCGCTTAACTTTGGTGGTTTCTGGGCTTGGGACCCAGTAGAAAATGCTTCTATCATCCCTTGGCTAACTTTAATTGGAGGTCTGCACGTCATTATTGCCTATAAAAATACTGGCCATGCCTATTTCACAGCAATGGCGCTGATATTGGTGAGTTTTATCTTGGTACTATATGCTTCTTTCTTGACCAGAAGTGGTATTCTAGGAGAAACTTCGGTACACTCGTTCACCGATTTGGGAATGTTCTGGCAATTGGTCATTTACATCCTCGTATTTTTAGGCATTTCAGTATTTTTCGTTGCTTGCAGATGGAAAGAGTTACCAATTACGCATAAAGACGAAGAAACTTACTCACGCGAATTCTGGATGTTCATTGGTGCATTAGTAGTTACTGTTTCTTGTATTCACATCATTTTTGCTACTTCGGTACCTGTGTTTAATGCCGCTTTTGGCACCAACTACGCTCCTATCAAAGATGCCGTAAGATTCTATAATCAATGGCAAGCTCCTTTTGCTGTATTAATTGCCTTGATTTCTGGCTTCTCACAATTTTTAAAATATAAACGCACTGATCCTCGCAAGTTCTATAGCAGTTTAATTTCTTCTGTAGTATTTGCTATGGTTATTACAGGTGTGATGGTTTGGGCAACGGGTATTTACACCAACCTGATGTATATCATCCTAACCTTTAGCTGTATTTTCGCCATCTTAGCTAATGCTAGATTACTTACCGGCATTTTCACTAAGAGAGGTAGTAAATTAGCAGGTTCGGCCATTGCCCATATCGGCTTTGCCATATTACTGATTGGCGCTTTGGTTGCCGCAGCCACTAGCCAACCGATCTCTATCAACGAAACTAATTTTATCCCTGTTAAGGATTTCGAAAAAGCAGCCAAACCAGGTGAGAACATCATGCTGTATAAGAACGAGCCAAAGAAAATGGGCAAATACACCGTTACTTATATCAGTGATACTACCATACAGCCCAATACTTACTACAAACTTAATTTTAGGGTAATTGATGAGGAAACAGGGAAAGTAAAAGAAGATTTTTCGGTAAACCCTAGTATCCAAGAAAATGGAAAAATGGGATTAATTGCTTCGCCAGATACGAAACATTACCTATTGAGAGATATTTATACCCACATTACCAGTGCCGCTCAGAAAAAAGAAGAGCATGCTGAACATGAAGGGCATACTGAAGAAGAAAATTACAAAGCTCCACGTATTGTTACCTTAAAGGTTGGCGATACGATTCATACCAGCAGTGGCGTGTTGACCGTAAAATCACTTAACAACAAACCTGTAGTTAGGGACTTAAAAATCGAGAAGGAAGATTTAGCGGTGAGCTTACCTTTGGAAATCAACGTAAGTGGCAAAATTTATAATGCGGAGCCATTGTTTTTAATTAAAGGCAATAACACTTTTGATTTTGCCCGTAAAATTGATGAACTAGGCTTAAGGGTTAGATTTACGAAAATCATTCCTGATGAAAATAAATTTGAGCTTCAAATTTTCGAGAAACCTCAACAAGCAAAAGACTGGGTGGTATTCAAATCCATCGAGTTCCCATATATCAACTTATATTGGATTGGTACCATTGTGATGGTGATTGGTTTCTTGATGTCTATTTTCAGACGGAAAAAAGAACTGAAAACTGATTAATGAAAATCTCCATCATAGGTTCGGGAAACGTAGCTACACATTTAGCCAAAGCTTTACACCATGCCCAGGTAGAAATACTAGGCATTTGGTCGCACCAATTTGAAAATGCAGAGCTATTAGCCAATCAAGTTGATGCAAAAGCCGTAAGCCAAATTTCCGAAATTGCCAATGATGAGAGTGATATCATTCTAATTTCAGTTAAAGATGATGCTATTGCAGAGGTTGCTACGCAGTTAAAAAACTATCGTGGTGTGGCAGCACATACCTCTGGAGCTGCTTCGCTAAATGTATTGGATGGTAATATCAACTACGGAGTATTCTATCCATTACAAACATTTTCAAAGCATAAAGCTTTAAATTTTGATCAAGTTCCGTTGTGCCTAGAGGCTAATAACGTTCAAAGCCTACAGCAATTGAAAACGCTGGCGACGCTCATCAGCAAAAATATTTACGAGGTAGATAGCGAACAAAGAAAAATATTGCACCTTGCCGCTGTGTTTGCCTGTAATTTCCCTAACTACCTATATGGTGTTGCTCAACAACTACTGGCTCAACACCAACTTGATTTTAATATCATCAAGCCTTTAATTGCCGAAACCGCCAACAAGGTGCAAACGGCCCTACCTATTGAAGTGCAAACTGGTCCTGCTATTAGAAATGATGAGCAGACCTTAAAAAAACATGAAGATTTGCTCAAAGAGCACACTGATTGGTTAACAATTTATAAACTTTTAAGCGAGCAGATTAAAAAAACCAGATAATACCGTTTTTTTGATTTCGGCTGCTTACTTTTGCATTGTATTATGAGTATTTTCAAACTAAAGATAAATTTCGAAGAAGAGGGAAAAGAGCCTATTGAACTCCCTATCGCTGCTGGTGAAGATGTATTAGATGTAGTGTTAGACAATGGTATTGAATTACAGCACAATTGTGGTGGCGTTTGCGGTTGCAGCACTTGCCATATCTATGTAAACAAAGGCATGGACAATATCCAGGAGATTTCTGAAAAAGAGGAAGATTTTATTGACCGTGCGGTAAGACCAAGAATCACTTCAAGACTAGCCTGCCAGTGTATCGTTTTAGATGGTGATATTGAAGTCACTATCCCAGACCAATCAGGCTTTTTAGGACATTAAAATTTACGATTTTAGATTTACAAGTTACGATTTTTAAAAACGCTAAATTTATCGGTTAAACGATTAACCAATTAAGCAGTTTAACCAAACCTTTACAACATTATAATTTTTACAACAATAATATGAACAACGATAGATTTGCACTCCCTATTTACTGGAAAGACCATGAGGATATTGCCTTGGAGCTTTACGAAAAATTTGGAGATGACTTTGATGAGCCAAAAATCTACAGAATTAGATTTACAGAACTTATTGAATGGGTTTTGGAACTTCCTAACTTTGCAGGAACCAGAGAAGAGTGCAACGAAGGTCACTTAGAGCAAATCCAATCTGCTTGGGTATACGAGTGGAGAGATAACCAATAATTAGTGGTTAGGAGCTAGTTTTATTGCTGACATCACACATGAACTAGTGAACTATTGAACAAATTTCCTTCATGATGCTACAAAACCTTAAAAACATTAGCTCTTTCGTTTTTGACGTAGATGGTGTATTGACCAACGGAACAGTGATTGCTACAGAAAGTGGCGAACTGCTTCGTTCCTTTAACATTAAGGATGGTTATGCACTACAATTGGCAGCCAAAAAAGGTTACCATATTTGCATTATTTCTGGAGGTAAAGGCCTGGCAATGCACAAACGTTTCGAAAGCCTAGGTGTTGCTGATGTTTTTTTAGGCGTAAGCGATAAAGTAGAAATTTTCAATAATTACCTTCAACAAAAAGGCATTGATCCTAGCCAAGTACTTTACATGGGCGACGACATTCCTGATTTAGAAGTGATGAAACTTGTAGGTATCGCTACCTGTCCATCAGATGCAGTTGAAGAAATTAAAGCCATCAGTCATTATATTTCTCCTAAAAAAGGTGGTGAAGCTGCCGCTAGAGACGTAATTGAAAAAGTACTTAAAGTACAACACAATTGGCATGGAAATACCCCTTCCGCAGCCGAAGCCAGTAAATAAACAAAAATTCTATTAATTAATATATCCCACAAAGCCACCATCTTATTGATGCTTTTGTGGGATTTGCATTTTATATCGTTGAGGTGAAAATTCTTCATCCAATACCGACGATGGAATCATCAAGCATTATTAATCCACTATACCAAACGGATTATCGATGTGCTACATCTTATGCCCTGCAGCTTTTTAAGCCATTAACATTTTTTAACAGAATATCTTTTCGGCAAGATTAAACCTCTTGCCGATTTTATGCTCCAAAGAAAAAACAAAAACAATAATTCTAAACACATGAAAAAATTGATGATGATTTGCGGGCTATTATTTGGTATGGTAGCATTTGCACAAGCACAACAAGAAGGTGGTCGTCCAGGAGGTCCAGGAGGCCGTATGGGTGCTAACCCAGAAGCAAGGGTAAAACAATTAGATGAAAAACTTAAGCTTTCTGACGACCAAAAAGCAAAACTGACTACCATTTTTACCGAGCAAGGGGAAGCACAAAAAAAACTACGTGAAGAAGCAGGTGGCGACAGACAAGCGATGATGGAAAAAATGCAAAAAATGAGAGCTGACCTTGAAACCAAAGTAAGTTCAGTTTTAAATGACGAGCAAAAGAAAACCTATAAAGCAATGCTAGACGAGCAAAAAGCTGAAATGGAAAAAAGAATGAAAGAGCGCCAAGGCGGAAACTAATTTCAACCAACCACAACATACAACAAAAGCGACCAAGTGTCGCTTTTGTTGTATGTTGACATTTAGTAATGCTAACCCTCAAAATCTGAATTTAAGCGATGGGTTACGTTTTTATTTCTAAATTTGGCGCATAATCATCACATATGCTTCAACTTACTGCACCAATTATACTAGCATCCAAATCGCCACGAAGACAAGAACTCTTACGCTTAATGGGCTTAGATTTTTCCGTTGAATTAAAGGATGTTGATGAAAGCTATCCCGATACTTTGAGTGCTCCCGAGATTGCGGTTTACATTGCTGAAAAAAAAGCCAAAGCATTTATCGGTGATGCCAACCATATTGTGATTACTGCTGATACTATTGTTGCTATTAACGGAGAGATATTGGGGAAACCTAGGGACCATGCTGAGGCGCAAGAAATGCTTGCGAAACTATCAGGCAGTAGTCACGAGGTTTACACTGGTGTAAGTATCAATTACCGAGGAAATATTACTTCATTTTATGATAAGACCACGGTATTTTGCAGAACCCTGAACAATGAAGAAATCAACTATTATATAGACCATTACCAACCTTTTGATAAAGCAGGCAGCTATGGTATCCAAGATTGGTTTGGCCTTACCGTAGTGCAGCGAATAGAAGGTTCCTACACCAATGTAATGGGACTTCCTACGGAAAAGCTGTATAACAGGTTGTTGGTTGTTTAGTTGGTTTGTTTTTTAGGTGTTTGGGTTGTGTGCTCCTTGTCATTCAGAGCGCAGCGAAGAATCTCATAAATAATACTAAGACCCTTCGCTATCCTCTGGGTGACAAAAAAAGTAACGGGCAAAAGGCGACAGCGCATAAAAACTACCATCACCTTTTAATCGTTACTACTGGCTTCTAACTACTAATTCCTAACCACTAGTACCTAGTCCCTTCTTAATGATCATGTCCTCCTGCATTGCTTAGCTTAGCATTCACAAAAAAGGCACCCTTTACCACAACCATGGTATTTTTTGGAAGTTCATTTAAAAAGGTTACCGCAGTATATCCCATATCAGATACACCCTTAAGCACCTCTACCCTTTCAAAATTCAAATTGGGCTTACTTTCTTTTTTAGGTTTTTCTTCTTTTTCGTCATGGATGTGACCTTTCTCCTCCTCATCTTTTTCGGCCGTTTTGGCGGTTTGTAAAAACACATAGTATTTTCCATCGGCCGCAACAATGGCGTCATTAGGCACCGCCGGTGTCATCACATTATTTAGGCTCACTATTCCGGTAATATTCATCCCATCAATAAGCCCTTGTTTGTTGCCATTTACCTTACAATGCACGGCAATGGTTTTGCTATCATTCTCAAATGAAGAACCTATGCTAAATACGGTGGCATCATATTCAGTAGTGGGATTATTGGTGAGCGTAAAATGAATGGTTTGCCCTACTTTCACCTGTGGCAAATCCTTCTCAAACACCTGCAAATCCAGATGTAGCGAACTGTTGTCTACCACTTCTATTACTGGCGATGAAACATCCACATAACTACCTATTTTGGCAAAAACATTGCTTACCGTACCACTCAACGGACTAGCCACCACTAGTGCTGATTTAAGGTTACCATTACTTACTGAGTTTGGGTTGATTCCCATCAAAGTGAGCTGCTGATGTAATGATGCCCTACGAGTACGCAAGGTATTTAGCTCTGTGGTAGCATTTTCTAAGTTTTTACCCGCACCAGCATTTCCTTGGTTCAATGTTTTTTGACGTTGTAATTCCTGTTCGGCCAAAACAATTCTGCTGCCAACGGTTAAATACTCTTCCTGCGATTGTATAAACTGCGGATTTGTGATCGTAGCAATCACTTGCCCTTTTTTTACATAATCGCCAATTTGAACGTTAAGAGATTTAACCACTCCGCCATACAGAGAAGTAGCATTTGCTTTATTGTTGTTAGGCACACTCAACATCCCATTGGCCCTAATGGTCGCCGTAAGCTCCTTTCGCTCAACGGGTGCCCATTTTACACCAACAGTTTCTATTTGCTCTTGCGTTAGCGTGGCAATGCTTCCACTTTCCTCTGCATGGGCCTCCGCCGTTTTAGCGGCTTCAGTGTTTTCTTTATTTGAATTATCCGCTTGTTTGTCACTATTACAGGCGATAAGCATAGATAAAGCTGCAATGACAAACCAAATTTTGTTTCTATTGATTTCGAATTTCATGATGATTCGTTATTGATTAATGATGGAATAGATGTTAATGACAGATTGGTTAACTTGCTGAATGCTTTTAAGGTAATTCAGCTGGATATCCGTAGCCGTTTGTAAAGCATAAAGATATTCGAGATAGCTTGCATCCCCTGTCTTATAACCTAACTGCGCAGCAGAAAGGATTTCTTTGGCATTGGGCAGCGCATCTTTCACAAAGTAATTATACTGTTTCATGTCCTGCTGATACTGCAATAGTGCATTTTGCATTTGCGCCATAAGGTTTCGTTGCTGTTGTTGGGCATTTGCCTCAGCAGCCTGTTGCCTGTAGTCCAATGATCGAATTCTGGCTTTATTGGCACCAAAAGTTAAAGGGATAGCCAAACCTATATTTACAGAACTAAACCTGTTTCCTCCTCCAAAATACCTTTCAACACCGTTTACGTTTTGAAAACCTATTAAAGATTGGTTCACATATCCCAAAGTAATATCGGGCAAGGTTTGCGACTTTTCTACCTTTTTACTTTGGGCGGCAATCAATGCCTCTTGATAAAATGATTGCACCATAGGATGATTGGCTACTACAGCACTATCCACCAAATTATTAATCTGTAATGGGGCGAAAGTGCTTGGGCTAGCTAATTCAAAATTATCTTGAGTATTTAGCACTGCGGCTAAACTGGTATAGGCATTGGCCAGATATACTTCATTTTGCTTTAATAGAAGATTAATTTCACCCTGTTTAGCTTGTGCCGTACTTACATCTACCTTTTTAGTATCACCTGTTTTATATCTCAGTTGCGCAATCTTTATAAAATCGGCATAAAGACTATCCAGTTGTTTTAACTGTTGCTGATTATGTTGTAGATACAGTATCTGATAGTAATAACTACGCACCTGGTTTTTCAGTTCCAGCACAGTAAGTTCCCTTTGCAATTGTTTGCCTTTTATTTCGGCATTAATCAATTGCTTCCTCGCTCCAAATAAAGTTGGAAAGGGAATAGTTTGCGAAACCTGATATGATTGGTCGAATTGGGTGCTATTATACTGCCCGAGTTGCGCATTCAAATCAAGCTTGGGAAGTTCTCCCGCTGCTTTCTTTAAAGATTGGATCGCTTTTATGTCCAAATCTCCCGCTTTAACCCCCAAGTTGTTGTCTATGGCCATTTGTATAGCTTGGTCAACATTTAGTTGTTTATTAATTTGGGCATTAACGCTGTTATTAAAGACCAGCAGCAATAGGAAACAAACGATAGGTAACGGGTAAAAACGTCGTTGTTTGATGTCATTTCTAAAAATATCTTTCATGATTTAATATTTTTCTGATGTAATATGTAGTGTAGGGATCAGTTGTTTTTTGTTGTTTTATTGAAAATCATATACAGCAAAGGCAATACAAAAAGGGTAAGGAAGGTAGCCGTAATTAAGCCCCCTATGACCACGGTAGCCAAGGGCTTTTGTACTTCAGCTCCTGCACTCGTACTTAAAGCCATCGGCAAAAACCCCAAACTTGCTACGGTAGCGGTCATAAGTACCGGACGTAAACGAATTTTGGTTCCCTCTAATACCCTGTCGAACATATTTTTCCAGCCTTCCTTTTGTAATTGGTTAAATGTTCCAATCATCACGATGCCGTTGAGCACCGCTACCCCAAAAAGGGCAATAAAGCCAATACCCGCACTAATGCTAAAAGGCATCCCGCGAAGCATCAGGGCAAATACGCCTCCAATAGCACTCATAGGAATGGCGGTAAATATTAAGGCTGCTTGCTTAAATGAATGGAAAGTAAAATAAAGCAGCACAAAAATGAGTAATAGAGAAATTGGCACGGCAATCATCAGCCTATTACTGGCTTCCTGTAAATTTTCAAACTGCCCCCCGTAAGTAAAATAATAACCTGTTGGCAATTTCACTTGCTGATTGAGCTTCTGCTGGATATCCTCTACCACACTTTGCACGTCTCTACCCGATACATTGAAACCGATTACAATCCTACGCTTCCCTGCTTCTCTACTAATTTGGGCAGGCCCTAATTTATATTCCACCGTAGCCACTTGCGATAAAGGAATTTGATTACCTGTTGCGGTAGCAATCATCAGGTTGCTTACATCGTCGATACTGCCTCGATGAGCGCCGTCCAAACGAACCACCAAATCAAAACGTCTTTCGTTTTCGAATACCACACCAGCACTTTTACCTGCAAAGGCAGTACTTAGCACATCATTCACATCCTGCACATTCAATCCGTAATTAGCAATTCTCGTACGGTCGTAGGTGACGTTGATCTGTGGCAAACCACTTACACGCTCCACTTGCGGTGAGGTAGCACCATTCACACTTTGTATCACTTTGCTCACCTGGTTGGCATAGGCCGAAAGGGTATCAAGGTTTTCTCCAAATATTTTCACCGCTACGTCTTGCCTGATACCGGTCATCAGCTCGTTAAAACGCATTTGTATGGGCTGATTCTTTTCAAAAAACACCCCAGGTATGGCTTCCAGCTTTTCATTGATAGCATCGGCCAATTCTTCATAGCTCCTATTGCTTTTCCATTCTTTCTTGGGCTTTAGCAAAATCATCAAATCCGTAGCTTCCGGAGGCATGGGATCAGTAGGTACTTCCGCAGCTCCCGTTTTGCCAACTACCATTTTCACCTCGTCAAATTGCTTGATGATTCGTGAAGCTTGCATAGATGTTTCAATACTTTGGCTCAATGAACTTCCCTGTGGTAAAATACAATGGAAAGCAAAATCGCCTTCCTGTAACTGAGGAATAAACTCGCCGCCCATATTTTTAAATAGGAACAAACAAAAGGCAAAAACAGCTACCGTAGCCCCAATGAGCCAATATTTAATTTTAATGGCTTTTTTTAGCAATGGCTGATATCTGTTTTGTAGCCAATTCATCATCTTATCGGAAATGGTTGCTTTATGTGATGCTTTTTTGGAAAGGAACAAAGCACACATCATAGGGATGTAGGTAAGCGATAAGATAAGCGCACCAAAAATGGCAAAGCTTACGGTTTGAGCCATTGGGCGAAACATCTTCCCTTCAATCCCCACCAAAGTGAGGATAGGAATATATACGATAAGGATAATGATTTCACCAAATGCGGCACTGCTACGAATTTTAGAGGCCGATTCGAACACTTCTCGATCCATTTCTTCTTGGGTAAGCTTATTTACCGACTTTCGAAGTCCCAAATGGTGCAAAGTGGCTTCTACAATAATTACTGCTCCATCTACAATCAATCCAAAATCTATGGCTCCCAAACTCATCAGGTTGGCACTAACACCAAACACGTTCATTAGGCCTAGTGCAAATAACATGGAAAGCGGAATGGCCGAGGCTACAATAAGCCCAGCCCTTAAATTACCGAGAAATAGGACCAACACGAAAATCACAATCAAAGCTCCTTCTATCAGGTTCTTTTCCACGGTACTAATGGCCCTTCCTACCAAATCAGTCCTATCTAAATAAGGTTCGATCACGACATCTTCTGGTAATGATTTTTGGATGTTTGGTAATTTTTCTTTGATACGTTTAACCACCTCATTGCTGTTTTCTCCTTTCAGCATCATCACTACACCACCCACAGCATCTACCTCACCATTGTAAGTCATGGCTCCATACCTGATGGCATTCCCAAAACGCACTTCGGCTACGTCCTTAATAAAAATGGGAACACTTCCGGTTTCATTTTTAACGCTGATGTTCTTTACATCTTCCAGAGAAGTCACCAACCCTATTCCCCTAATAAAATAGGCATTCGGCTTTTTATCAATATAAGCTCCACCCGTATTCTGGTTATTTTTTTCAAGGGCATTAAAAACCTCTGAAATGCTCACCCCCATTGCCCTCAAACGGTTAGGATTAATAGCTACCTCATATTGCTTGAGTTCTCCACCAAAGCTATTCACTTCGGCTATGCCTGGTGTGCCATATAACTGACGGGCTACAATCCAATCCTGCATGGTGCGCAAGTCCTTGGCATTATATTTTTTCTCACTTCCTTTTTTAGGATGGATGATATATTGGTATACTTCTCCTAGGCCTGTACTTACAGGTGCTAGTTCCGGCGTACCAATGCCTTTAGGTATTTTCTCTTCTGCTTCTTTCAACTTCTCATTGATGAGCTGCCGAGCAAAATAAATATTCACATCATCCTTAAATACCACCGTAATTACAGAAAGGCCAAACCTCGAAATGCTTCGGGTTTCCTCTAAATTGGGAATATTGGCAATACTTTGTTCTATGGGAAAGGTCACCAACTGTTCTACCTCTTGTCCTGCCAAAGTGGGACATACGGTAATAATTTGCACCTGATTATTGGTAATATCAGGTACAGCATCAATAGGCAGTTTGGTGGCGCTCCAAACTCCCCATACCACTAATAACAAGGTCATTGCGCCAATTACAAGCTTGTTCTTTATGCTAAATTTTATAATATTGTCTAACACGGTAATGTCGTTTAATTTTTTTAAAGTATGGACAGGCCGCTATCAAATAGCAGCGATGGATAACCTTAAATACGCTTTAAGAAGTTGTGAAACAGGTTCGACAAGATGACTATACAACAGGTCATCGCCATGGGCAGACCCTTAGTTTTATGAATGTACAAAACCAACAGCCATGCCTAGGTCAAATCAACCAAAAGCACAGGTTATCTAAAAAAATTAAGCGGTAAGCTTGGGCGGATTCCAAATGTTTCCGTAATAATTGGAAACTAATTGATGGTTACGCAAAGCGATTTTCTTTTCGGCAAAGGCCACTTTGGGTTGCGTAACTTGTAGGAGTTTAAAATCAAAAGAGGCAAAGCTTACGCTGCAGCAACTGCAATAGCAAAAAGGAGCGCAGTTATCGTCCTTGTCCTTCTCGTGGCTATGCACCTTAACGGTTTCTACTTTAGGGCCATTATCTTTACATTGGTTGCTCGCATCGCTACAGGGCAACGAAGCAAGCGCCAACAAATAAACAGCCCATATGGTAAGTAACCATTTCATTATAAAACAAATATAAAGTATTTTATGGCTTCAACACTTCTTTTTTGACACTAAAAAGTAAAAGTAGCGAACCTATTGCCAAAAGAATCCATCCCCATTGGAAATGAATAGTCTTACCCAAAAGGTTATCAGCAAACTTAAGGTTAAAGTAATGAGTTGATTTAAAATATACGGCAGCGGCCATGAGCAAAATCCAAATAAATAATACCCTGGTGAGCAATCGATAGGCTTTAAGCTGCCTTACAAAAAAGCATAATGCCGTTATGGCCACAATTGCATAGGTAATTAAAAAGAGACGAGGATCTGTTTTATATAGTCCCCAAGTTACCAAATTGAAAAGAATTTTAACTTGTAACATAGGGCAAAAAGCCGCAACAAATAATATGATTAACCCTAAAAGGGCTATTGGTTTATTTACAACTAGCATATGAATTATTTAAGCTGCTAACTTAAAAAAATAGATTGGGTTTTGTCTTTGTATTTCACAATTTTTGGCGCCCATTTTTTAATGACCTCTTCTATTTCGGCAGGCTTAAATGGTTTGGCAATAAAATCCTGCATGCCAGCTTCCAAGCATTTATCCTTTCCATCACCAAGGGCATTGGCAGTGAGGGCTATTACTACTGGATACTCGTACACTCGATAATGCTTTCTGATTTCGGTAGTAGCCACCGTACCATCCATAATAGGCATTTGCATGTCCATAAAAATCAGATCAAACTCATTTTGCTTTACCAGTTCAACTGCTAATTGTCCATTGGAAGCCTTTTTACACTCGTAGCCCAACTTGTTCAATGTTTTGGTGATGAGCATGAGATTGATTTCATTATCATCAACCACTAGGATGTTTAATGGATATATGGTAGAAAGTGCCACATCCAATACAGCTTGTGCACCTGTAGCTGATTTAGCCTTTTGTCCGCCACTCATTTCTTTAGTAACGATAAAGAAAGTAAAAATAGAACCCTTTCCTACAACACTGTCTACTTTCACCTTACCATCCATCATAGAAATAAGGTTATAGGCAATATTAAGCCCCAAACCTGTACCACCATATTTTCTTACGGTAGTATGATCTACCTGCACAAAAGGTTTAAAAAGAAGTTTGATTCGATCTTCAGCGATACCAATACCTGTATCTTTAACAATAAAACCTAAGCGCATAAAACCGTTTTCATCCTTGTCTATCACCTTACATTCCAAAGTAATATTACCTTGTGCCGTAAATTTCACCGCATTGCCCAAAAAGTTAAGTAACACTTGTTTTAGACGTATTTGATCGATATAAACAAATTGAGGCACGCTCTCATCTATCCAATAATCAATTTTTAATTGCTCAGAAGATTTTTTGGGAAGAATAGCAAATGTTTGGGCAATCAGTTCACGAATATCAGTGGTGGTTTTATCCAATTGTACTTTTCCAGATTCTATTCTAGAGAAGTCCAGCACATCATTTACAATACGCAGCAACGACTCAGCACTATTGTGAATGGTTTTGGCATATTCTTTTTGTTCTTCGTTTAAAGAACCCTCCATTAACAGATTAGACATGCCCAGTACGCCATTCATTGGTGTCCTGATTTCATGGCTAATCATTGCCAAGTACTCTGATTTGGCATTATTTGCTGATTGAGCGGCAAGCTTAGCATTATGAATTTCCTTAGCGTGTGCCATTTGCTTTTGCAAAGACTTTTGCGAGCGAAAATAAAGAATGATGTTCATGATCATCACTAAAATTCCTACGCTTACCACTAAGAAGCCTAAGTTCGCGTAAAAGCCATCATTTTGCGCAATCCGCGTTTTTAGCTCATCTCTTTCTTTTTTAATAAGCTTATTCAGCAAGGGATACGTTACTCCTGCCACCTTGCTAGTTTCCCCTAAAACATTACCCATTTGTGCCAAGTGGCTACTATAAAAACGGATTTCTGTTTCTAAGCTACTGAGTACGGTATTAGCTTCTGCTCTGTTATTTGATTCGTCGCTTTGAGACAATACCTCCAACACTTCCTTTTCTTTCCCAAGGGTAGTAAGGTGAGCACTCAAACTATCCGCTTGGGCAGAGTCGGCATTGAGCAGATTGACATAGGCATAATTGGCACTTTGTAATACACCGCTCAGTGATACCAATTGATCTACAATATGTTGTTTTTGTTTAAAGTAAGTTGTGTTTTCCTTGTTATAAGAAAATAGGGAAATACCCCCGCCTATAATAGCGAGGATAAGTAACAACTTAACCATAAAGTTGACAAATAATTTCTTCGACGCAGGCAGACTCATAATTTTATCAAACTTTACAGGTTCTATTTGGCTTTACCCTTTGGTATTGATGCCCATTTTGTCTGCAAAATGGGCACAATAATCCCTCAGGTCTTCAACAATGTTTTTTTCGCCTGTAGCTCTTAAAAAACTATCACCCATGGTTTGTAAAGTTTCATAAAAGAAACGCTTCATCTCATCAACTGGCATATCTTTAGTCCATAAATCTATTCTCATTGAGTTTTTATAATTATGGTCCCAAAGCGCCAACATCATTGATTTTGCCACCATTTGGTCTTTGTTTTCCGAGTCTGTAGATTCCCAAAGGATATTTTCGGGAACATTTTTCTCATCTAACTCTACGGTAATCTTTATTTCTGCTTTTTTCATTTCTTTGTCTTTCTATTCTCTATAATGTTCGTTATCCGAAAACACTTATTTTTAAAACCAAGACGAATATGGCAGTTAAGACTACAAGCACAAGTTGTATTAGCCAAAGTCTTGCCAAACTTGGTATAAATTTTCTAAAAATTTGATCGCTTAAAAAGGATACGAAGAAAACCATCAAGCTCAAGGCTATAAAAACTCCTTTAAACTCATCATTAGCGGGCACCAAAAGCCAGCGTTTATTAATGATTAGGCTCACCACAGCCATGATACTCAATGCTGATATGATGTTTAATGGTGTTAGTTTTACTCTCAAGGTTATCTACGTTTTGGTCTGCTAATTTTCTTTGAACTTTTTTTAGGGTGAGTGCTAAACTGATTCTTCTTTTCGTGGAACGCCCCCTTAAAGTCGGGATTTTCTTTCCTCTTTTGGGTATCAATTTCCCTTGCTATGGATTGTCTTTCCTCATATGGCGTTTCTTCCACAAATACTTCTTTGGGTAATGAGATTTCCGGGATTTGCTGCCTAATGAGCTTTTCAATTTTATTGATGTAGTATTTTTCTGCTTCGTTGTAAAAGGTAATGGCCGTTCCCTCATTAAAAGCCCTGCCTGTTCTGCCAATACGATGTACATAATCCTCAATCACAATAGGTACATCAAAATTAATCACGTGGCTCACTTCACTTACATCAATACCCCTAGAGGCCACATCCGTAGCTACCAAGACCCTAATGTTTCCTTCTTTAAAGCTATTGATAGAATTGATTCGTGTATTTTGCCCCTTATTGGCGTGAATTACCCTTACGGCTTCTTCTCCAAATCTTCTTGAAATGAAGTTGGTAATGTTATCGGCTACTGCTTTTGTTTTGCAGAAAATGATGAGTCTTTTAAATTCCTCATCGTTTTTGAGCAAATGTTGTAGCAGGTTAATTTTAGTTTTGAAATTAGGTGCCGCATATAGCATTTGTGTAACCGTTTGTGCAGGGGTAGCTTGTGCAGCAACTTCTATGGTCAGCGGGTTTTTCAAGAAATCACCTGCTATTTTCTGAACCAAATCGCTCATCGTGGCCGAGAAAAGCAAATTTTGTCGTTTGCGGGGCACTACTTCCAAAATACGGTGGATAGAACCAATGAAGCCCATATCCATCATTTTATCCGCTTCATCAAGCACCAAAAACTGCAAACTTCTGGTATTGATATCTCCAGCAAGGTAAAGATCTAAAAAGCGACCAGGAGTGGCTACTAAAATATCCAAACCTTTTGCAATTTGTTCTTTTTGAGCTTTAGGGCCAATCCCTCCAAAAATCACTACAGTTCTAAGGTCGGTATAGGTAGAAAATAGTTTTACCTGCTCCTCTATCTGTAAAGCCAGCTCACGGGTTGGCACTAAAATTAAAGCTCGTGGATTTTCGCCCTGCGCATATTTTAGCTTCATGAGCATGGGTAGCACATAGGCAGCCGTTTTCCCGGTTCCCGTTTGTGCAATACCAAATAAATCCTGACCAGACAAAACTGGGCCTATGGCTTTTTCCTGTATTGGAGTTGCTTCTACAAAGCCCGCTTCTTCTACTGCATTCAATAGCTGTCTGTTGAGTTTAAACTCATCGAATTTTTTTGGCATAGCTGCAAATTTACGATTATTAGTCAGAAGTGCGATGTTCGAGGATAGAAGTTAAGCAGGATGGGGATAAACTTACAACCATTCAACAATCAAAAGCATTAAATATAAAACGACTTATCTTCTGATATTCAAATCAGACTTTATCATTACCTTTGAAGCATGAGCACAATCTTGATTAAAGCAGCCAGCATTGTAAACGAGGGCAACATATTCACTTCAGATCTTTTAATAAAAAACGGAAGAATTGAGAAAATTGATTCAAACATTAACGCTTCGGCCGATATAGAAATCAATGCAGAAGGCCTGCACTTGTTGCCAGGTATGATTGATGACCAAGTTCACTTTCGTGAGCCTGGCTTAACACACAAAGCAGATATTTTCACTGAAAGTATGGCTGCTGTGGCTGGAGGGATTACCTCTTTCATGGAAATGCCCAATACCGTACCTAATACTTTAACTCAAGAGCTTTTGGCAGATAAATATGCCATTGCCAAGCACACTTCATTGGCCAACTATTCTTTTTATATGGGAGCCAGCAATGATAACATTGAAGAAGTGCTTAAAACTGATCCGAAAAATGTTTGTGGTGTGAAGGTTTTTATGGGTTCATCGACAGGAAACATGTTGGTTGACAACGAAAAAACCTTGGAAAATATCTTTAGCAAAGCTCCTATGTTGGTAGCCACGCATTGCGAAGATGAAGCAACCATCCGCCACAACCTAGCTGCTTATAAAGAAAAATATGGAGATGATATCACCATCGATATGCACCCGCTTATCAGAAGTGCTGAAGCTTGCTACAAATCATCGTCGCTAGCGGTTGAACTTGCTAAACGTTACCAAACTCGTTTGCATATTCTGCACATCTCTACCGCCATGGAGGTGGGTTTATTTGACAACACGATACCTTTACCGGAGAAGAAAATTACAGCCGAAGCTTGTGTGCACCACCTTTGGTTTAACGATACAGATTACGCTACGAAAGGTAATTTCATTAAATGGAACCCTGCCGTAAAAACCGCAGCCGATCAAGCTGGCATTTTACAAGGTTTGTTGGATAATCACATTGATGTGATTGCTACCGATCATGCACCTCATACCATCGAAGAAAAAAACCAAGCTTATTTACAAGCACCTTCTGGTGGCCCTTTGGTACAACATGCCTTACCTGCACTATTGGAAATGCACCTGCAAGGTAAAATCTCCTTGGAAAAAATTGTAGAAAAAGCTTCGCACAACGTGGCTACCTGCTTTAACTTAAGCGAGCGTGGCTTTGTAAGAGAAGGTTATTGGGCTGATTTAGTTCTGGTTGACTTGAACGATCCTTTCAAAGTAACCAAATTAAACTCCTTATATAAATGCGGATGGTCGCCTTTTGAAGGACAAACTTTTGGGGCCAGTATTACGCACACTTTTGTTTCTGGAAATTTGGCTTACCAAAAAGGAAAATTCATGACCAGCGAAACAGGACAGCGCTTAACTTTTAACAGGTAATTCTAATTTAAATTGACATCTGTTAGGCATATACGCAACAAGACCTTTGTCCTGTTAGCAATCACATTGATCATCTTTGTTTTAGGGCTGTATCCTGAAGCGGTTGAAAACTATTACAGCGAGCTAATTTATCCTGTAATTTCGAAGGTACAACGTTGCATTGCTTCGTTTTTTCCTTTTGCTATTGGCGATTTGCTCTACACTTTACTGATTATTTACGTCGTTAAGGAGGTAGTAACCTTCATCAGCAAAACAAAAAAAGATAAGGACGCTTATCTTTTTTTTGCATTAAGAGGCTTGAACTTTTTGCTGATCATCTATATTTCTTTTAAGGTATTGTGGGGCTTGAATTATGCTCGTCCTCAAATTAACGAGCAACTTCAAATCAGTAAAAAGCCTTACCAAAAAGAGCAGCTTTTGCAGTTGAGCAACTTGTTTATCGACAAATTAGAAAAACTGGGCAAAGCTATTGGCGACACTACGGCTAATTATACCATAGAAGAACTGCAAGATCGTGCAGCAACTAGTTATAACATCTTATCGGTAAGACAGCCCTTGTTCGAATACAAATATCAAGCGGTTAAACCCGTGGTTAGTGGTTGGTTGACTAGTAAAATGGGTATAGAAGGTTATTACAACCCTTTATCTGGCGAAGCCAATATCAACACCAAGCTTCCTGAATTCGTTTTGCCTTTTGTAGTTTGCCACGAAATGGCACATCAAGTGGGCGTTGCTCGTGAAGATGAAGCTAATTTAGTAGGTTATTTGGCGGCCATCGGTAGTGAGGACATCAAATTTCAATACTCTGCTTATTATAATATGCTAAGGTATTTGCTGTTCGAAATCAGGATAAAATACCCCGAGGATTACAATATCCTCATTACCGAGATACCGCAACAGGTGATGGACAATTTTAAACAGGAAAGAGAATTTTGGGCCAAGTACAATGGATCTATGTCGGTTTACATGGGCAAAACCTTCGATAAAATCCTAAAGCTCAACAACCAGCAGAAAGGGATTAATAGCTATCAGGACATTGTACTTTGGTTAGTGAATTATCACGAAAAAGAATTAGCAGCTCTCAATTAACGGCTTTCAGTTCTACCTGCAAATGAGCTAACTGAGAATTGTAAACTGAAAACCGGTTATCCGTGAATTGCTTCCTTATTACCGTAGCTTTGGATCAGGTTTCCTTCAAATTCCAACCATTCTTTCCAACGCTTATCCACATCAACATCAATAGTGTACTTACGTGCAAAGTTTAGGAAAGTAGTGTAATGGGTAGCTTCAGAAACCATCAATTCGTGATAGAATTTAGCCAATGCTTCATCTTTAATGTTTTGCGATAAAACCCTGAAACGTTCGCAACTACGGGCCTCAATCATGGCCGCAAACAATAACCTGTCAATAAAAGCTTGGTTACGGCTACCGTCTTTTTTGCTGAACTTTACCAACCGCCCTACATAATCATCCTTACGCTCACGGCCCAAGGTATAACCACGCTCTTTAATGATGTTGATTACCATTTGAAAGTGTTCCAATTCCTCCAAAGCAATTCTCGTCAATTCATCTACCAGATCCTGATGTTCCGAATTTTGCGTAATTAACGTAATGGCATTACTTGCCGCTTTTTGTTCGCACCAGGCATGATCAGTTAAAATCTCTTCTAAATTAGATTCTGCAATATTAGCCCAGCGGGGGTCGGTAAGTAATTTAAGTCCTAACATGGCTGCAAAATTAATAATTTATACCGTTGAAATATTGTAAAGTTAAAATGTTGTAAGGTTGGCAATGCTATCGACCCAATCGTAATTCGCAAATCTAAAATCGTACTTTTTTAAGCACCTTTGTAAAACATGGCAACTAGAAAAGTTTTGTTTATTGGTTTAGTTTGGCCGGAGCCCACGTCTTCAGCTGCTGGCACCAGAATAGTACAGTTGGTACAGTTATTTTTAGCCAATGGCGATGAAGTACACTTTGCTTCAGCCGCATCCAAAAGCGAGTTCAGTTTTGATTTGGAAAGTTTGAGCGTCACTAATCACGATATTAAACTTAACGACAGTTCCTTTGACACATGGCTGGCTGAATTAAATCCCAGCTTGGTGGTTTTCGACAGGTTCATGATTGAAGAGCAATATGGTTGGCGAGTACAAGAAGCCTGTCCAAATGCATTGAGGATTTTGGACACGGAAGACCTTCATTTTTTACGACATGCTAGACAAACAGCCGTTAAGCATCAAAAAAGCCTAGCGCAAATTGATTTGTACAATGAGGTAACGAAGCGAGAACTGGCTTCCATTTTACGTTGCGATTTATCTTTAATCATTTCTCAAGCGGAAATGGAGCTTTTGCAAAAATTCAATATCAGTCCGCAAATTCTTTACTATCTACCATTTTTAGAAGAAGAAATTACTTCTACCACCAACTGGAATACTTTTGGGGAGCGAAAAGATCTGGTCTTCATTGGGAATTACCTGCACGAACCTAATTGGCAAACCCTTCAATATTTAAAAACAGCGGTTTGGCCACTGTTGAGAAAAAAACTACCCGAAGCCACCTTACATATTTACGGAGCTTATGCTTCGGAAAAGGTGACTCAACTACACAACCCAAGAGAGAAATTTGTAGTACACGGCAGGGCCGAAAACGCCAGGACAACCATTGCCCAGCACCGCATATTATTAGCTCCTCTTCTATTTGGAGCAGGTGCCAAAGGTAAATTTGTGGATGCCATGCAAACTGGAACACCAATTGTAAGCACCACCGTTGGTGCTGAAGGAATGGCTAATGGTTTGGATTGGGCCGGAATCATTAACGACAATTTAGAGCAATTGGTTGACGAAACTGTAACACTTTACCAAAATCAATCCCGTTGGGAAAAAGCACAACAAAACGGCATTCAAATCATTAACCAATTATATGCTAAACGCAATTTTGAAGAGCTGTTTCTAAAACAAATCGCTCATTTAGAGGAAAGCCTTATGGAACATAGACAACAGAATTTCTTAGGAGAAGTGCTCAAGCATCACACTTTACAAAGTACCAAGTACATGTCTTTGTGGATTGAGGAAAAGAATAAGTAAACTAAATATATTCATCAAAATATGGAAGAAATCAACGAATTAGAAACTACCTTACTGAATGGCTTAATCGAAAAATATCCATCGTTAAAATCGCATATCTCTCATTTAAAAGTTTCTAAAAGACAGGTTTCTGGCTTTAGCCTGTACGTGTATTTTTCGTATATTGATTTTACTGAAGAACCAGAAATGATCAATAGCCTATTTAGTAACGGCGAAAAAATCATGATACCTGCACTAAAAGATGGTTTAAGCTATGTGATTGATGTAACTGCAGGCATGATTGAACATATTGAATTCTCTACCTATAAAGAAAAATGGGACGGCACCTTTGGAGAATATCAGATTATTCCAAATCAATGAAAACAAATTTCATATTCTTATTAATATTCTTTTGTCTTTTTCTAAGTGCTTGCGGAAAAATAACCGTTGAGAAATTCGATTCCTATAAATGGAAAAATTTAAATCTTAATATCGAAGAAAATCAAGATTTAAGATGGAATATGATGAACGATTTAAGAAAAAAACACAAATTGGTGGGTATGACTAAATCAGAAATCGAAAAGCTACTTGGTAAATTCGATAACGAAAACAAAACTTATTGTTCATATTATTTAGGTCTTACAGGCAGGGGAATTAATACAGGCACCTTGACTTTTACCTTTGATAAAAACAATGTGGTTACATCAATTTCTGTAACTCAAGGATAATTAAACTTCGGTTCACAAAGACTAACCAACCTTTTTACAACATTCAAACATTCCAATCCTTAAAGCTTACAACATTATTGTAAATTTGCCGCATGGCAAAAATATCCATCAACCTGGCAACAGGTTCATTACAACAAGAAGAAATCATTGTAGGAATTGATTTAGGTACCACCAACAGTTTGGTAGCATTTATCAATCCAGAAAAAAATCCGCAGGTGATTAACGATGCTGGCAAAGGTGTATTAGTACCTTCAGTAATCCACTTTAACGAGCAGGGAGATGCAGAAGTTGGCAATGAGGCCAAAGCTTATTTAACAACCGATCCAACCAACACCATTTTTTCTGTAAAACGATTATTAGGCCGCTCCTACAAAGACGTTGCCGAACACAGTGATATTTTTAGCTACAAAGTAATTGACGATGATACCGATGCTTTAGTGAAAATTAAAGCAGGCGATAAATTCTATACGCCTATTGAGCTCTCGGCAGAAATTTTAAAAGAATTGAAAGCCCGTGCTGAGCATGCTTTAAAAACACCTGTAAACCGTGCAGTGATTACCGTTCCTGCTTATTTTAACGATAGTCAGCGACAAGCCACCCGCGATGCTGGAAAACTTGCAGGTCTTGATGTACTACGTATCGTAAACGAACCAACGGCTGCCAGTTTAGCCTACGGTTTAGGTTTAGACCCTTCTCAACAAAAAACCATTGCAGTTTATGATTTAGGTGGTGGTACTTTTGATGTTTCTATCCTTCAAATTCAAAATGGCATTTTCGAAGTGTTGAGCACCAACGGGAATACTTTTTTAGGTGGTGATGATTTTGACCGTGCCATCTTCAATTATTGGATCGAGAAAAATCAGCTTGATGCCGCAGCAGTTGCAAAGGACAACATATTTACTCAAAGTTTACGTTTACAAGCAGAAGCGGCCAAGAAAGCCCTCACTATCCAAAACCTCTACAACGAAAAATTGGGTGACATTTGGTGCACACTGGACAAACAAACTTTTGAAAGTTTAATTGCAGCCAAAGTACAGGAAACCATTGATGCTTGCCAACTCGCCTTAAAAGATGCTTCATTAAATATTGCAGATATAGACGAAGTGGTTTTGGTAGGAGGCTCTACACGTACGCCTTACGTAAAGAAAGCGGTAAGTGAATTCTTCGGAAAAACTGCTCATGACAACATTAATCCTGACGAGGTAGTAGCTTTAGGTGCTGCTGTACAGGCTGATATTTTAGCGGGGAACCGTTCTGATATTTTATTATTAGACGTTACACCTCTATCACTAGGTATTGAAACCATGGGTGGTTTAATGGATGTAATTATCGCCAGAAACAGCAAAGTTCCCACCAAAGCTGGTCGCCAATACACCACTTCGATAGATGGACAGGTGAATATGAAGATTTCTGTTTACCAGGGTGAACGTGATTTAGTAAAAGAAAACCGCAAACTGGCCGAATTTGATTTAAAAGGTATTCCTGCCATGCCTGCTGGACTACCCAAAGTAGATATCAACTTCCTGCTCAATGCCGATGGTATTTTAACCGTACAGGCTATTGAACTACGTTCAGGAGTGAAACAGGAAATTGAGGTTAAGCCTAGTTATGGCCTTAGCGACGAAACCGTAGAAAAAATGTTGATCGATAGCATTACCAATGCGCAAAGCGATGTGGCACAACGTATGCTGATTGAAGCTCGCAGCGAAGGGGAGCAATTGGTTTATACGGCCGAGCGTTTTATCGAAAAAAACAAAGTACTGCTTACAGAAATAGAGATTGCAGATACCCAAACCTATATCCAACAAGTAAAGGATGCCTTAAATAGTGGCGAAAAAGATTTAATCCTAAAGAAAACAGATGAGCTGAATGAATTTACCCGCCCATTTGCGGAAAGAGTAATGGATACCGCCATTGGGCAGGCCATGAAAGGCAAAAAAATAGACGAGTAAAACCAAAAAAGCCATTAGTGATAATGGCTTTTTTTATGCTATAGGTTTATTGCTTAAATGCTTCTTTCATCATGCTTTCAAGTTCTGGCCTATGCTCTTCCACTACCTTACGACCCATATCCATACTTTTTTCCAACAAACCGGTCATTTTGCTCGCAAATTTCTTCCCTGTTGGTGACGAATAAAATTTAGTAAGCTCATTTAATTCAGCTTCCGTAAATTCATCTGCGTACATTTTTAAAATACGTGGTTTGAGTACTTCATAGGTAAAATATTTGCTCATAAATGCTTTCATTACCTGCTTAAATTTCTCCCGATACTGCTCTGGAATAGCACCAATTTGCGTACCTAACATTGATTCTACTACACCGTCAAAACTGGCTTTTACACCAGAAGCCTCTGCAAATTGTTCGCTAGCTTTTAAATGTTGTGCAGTTTGCGAAAAGGCAAAACCAGGCAATGCAATCAGTGCTGCAATAAAAAATCTCTTCATAAATTCGTTTAAAAAATTGGTTTAATATAGGGATATAATTCTTACGAGGAGTAAAAATTAGTAGTTTAGTAACGTAAACCTATATACTCATATCATTCTATTACTCCAATGAAAAAAACCATACTTACTGCCTGTATCTTAACTTGTTTCAGTATCGCATTTGCCCAACAACGCATCATTACTACGGACATTAAAAACTTTTGGCAAGCCTACGACCAAATCAATCTTACCACCGATAGTGCAAAACAAATTGATTTAATTAACCAACTCTATATTCAAAAAGCAACGCCAGGCCTGAAAGCACTCATGCAAGTGAGAAACTACCATGCACAGGGCTTTGTATATGCCATTAAAAACTATCCAAAATTTTGGGCATCTGTTAGAAATAATACCTTAAAGGCCGATGATTATGCCAAAGAAATCGAAAAAGCAGTGGTATTGCTAAAAAAACTTTACCCCGAGTTAAAACCAGCTAGCATTTACTTTAGCATTGGTGCTTTGCGCACTGGAGGCACTATCCTTGGTGATAAAGTGTTGATTGGTGCCGAGATTTCGATGACCGATGAAAAAACAAATACCGAAGAGCTTCAAAAAAACTTTTCGCACTTACCTAGTTTCTTTAAAACCAGACCTATTGATGGCTTGGTTTTTACCAATACCCATGAATATGTACATACCCAACAAAGTACCACTATTGGCAATACCCTTTTAACTCAGGCAGTCATAGAAGGTGTAGCAGAACTATTGGCGGAAAAATCCTTAAAAGTATCCTCTCCCAACCCTCAAATTGCATTTGGAAAAGCGAATGATACAAGGATAAAAGCAGCATTTGAAAAGGAAATGTTTTCGAGCTCGTTTGCCAATTGGTTATACAATAGCCCTAACAATGAATTTAAAATGCGTGATTTAGGTTATTACGTAGGTTATGCGATTTGTGAAAAATTCTATAACCAATCGAAGAATAAAAAAGCAGCGATTAAAGAAATGATAGAACTGGACTACAACAAAGAAGAAGATCTGATTGCGTTTGTAGAAAAGTCGAAGTATTTCGCAAAGCCTTTAACTGTTTACAAAGAGGCGTTTGAAAAATCTAGACCGCAGGTAATTGGCATTAAAGAGTTCGAAAATAACAGCCAAAATGTAAATGTAAATACCAAAACGGTGACTCTTTATTTCTCGCAGCCTATGAACGTTAACTTTAGGGGTTTCGACTATGGACCAACAGGCGAAAAAAATGTTTTAATGGTACAAAAGGTACTTGGCTTTTCAGAAGATAAAAAATCTTTCAGTTATGAAGTGAAGCTTGAACCTAACAGACACTACCAAAGTATAGCCACAGAAAGATTTAGAAATGAGGCGGGCATTCCATTAAAGGCATATTTGATCAATTTCAAAACAGCAGAATAATAGATCACTAGATTTTTGAGATTTCTTAAGTCTTTTTAACTGAATAGTTTTTCATTATACTCCCAAATCATTATCGAAACAACTATCTTTAGATTTCCCAAAAAATTACCGCATGCAACATTTCACTAACGAAACGATAGATTTAAACACACTTCCCAAATACGAAGAAACGCCATTAACCAGTCCCGACCCAAAATACTGGAAGGTCACTGTCATTAACCTATTTATTTTTTTGTTATTGATCGCAATTAGTCTTGGCCTACTTACTCTTTTTAATGAAAGTGTACGTGCTAATTGGATCTTATGGACAGCGCTCTATATAGCTTTTGCGGTGTTCATATGCTTAATTTCCCGTGCCAGCTTTAAAAGAAGAGGATTCGCCTTAAGGGAAAAGGATGTGCTATACAAAAGTGGTATCATTGCCGAAAAAACGACTATCATTCCCTTAAATCGCATCCAACATGTGGCCCTAAACGAAGGGATGTTCTCCAGAATGTTTGGTCTGGGTACGCTACAAATTTATACAGCTAGCGGCTCAAGCGGCGACATGCATATATCAGGGATTGAAATAGAACAAGCTAACGCCATCAAAGAAGCTCTAGTACAAAGATTGGTTATTAACACTAAAGCAGAAACCGAATAATGCCTTTAGATTTTAGCCAACCTCAACGACAATCTGCTGCTGGCATTATCATAAATGGTGCTTATGTGGCGCAGCACATCATAAGGGCTATGTTTATCCCTCTGGCACTTTTCATTGTTAAAGCTAATAAAACAGCACTTTTGTATACTACATTTGGTATTATCGCTGTGATAGTCCTTGCATTAGTGTACGGCTATTTGTACTACCTAAAGTTCACCTTTTATCTTAATCCCCTTAAACAGGAATTTGTGATTGATAAAGGCATTTTCAGTCGTAAACATTTAACTATTCCCATAGAAAAAATACAGCAGGTAAATATTAACCAAGGCTTTTTGCAAAAAATAATTGGGGTTTACAGCTTGCAAATCGATACCGCCGGAGCGGATAGTAAAGAGATTGACATTAGAGCCATTAATGGTGAAATTGCACAGGCATTGAGACAACATTTATTGCATGGACAGTACTCACCAGCGACACAAGAAAATGACATTGAAACGCCAGTAACAGCAGGTACAGATGTTCCTTTGATCAATATTAAGGCCGCTACTTTACTAAAAATTGGCCTTACCAGCAATTATGGCCAAAGTGTTGCCTTATTGATTGGTTTTGGCTACGCTGTTTTTCATAACATTAAAGAACTTCTTAAAGCTTTTGACAATGACAATGGCCAAATAGAACAGTTTGTGAAAAGTGGTTTCACCTTATTTTCTATTGGTATTCTTTTGGCCGCTATTGCGATACTTCTGTTGGCCACCAATGTGATCAGGACTTTTGTAAAATATTTCGATTTCCAGTTGAGCAAGCATAGCCAATCACTTTTGATTTCTGCCGGACTGTTAACCAAGAAAAACACATTACTTCATCCCAATAAGGTGCAAATTACGGAGTATAGCCAAAACTATCTGCAAAAGAAAATTGGCTTGTTCAAGATGTTGTTAAAGCAAGCACATGCAGGCCAAGAGCAATCGGAAAAGGAAATGAAAAACAACAACACGGAAATTCCAGGTTGTAGTGTAACAGAAAAAGATGAGCTTTTAAGGATGATTTTGGATAGACTTCCCGACGGAGGCAGTACATTTAAACCAAATTGGCGTTACCTTAACCTGCCTGTTTTATTCCAAGTGTTTTTGCCAGTGTTGATCTACAGTATCTTCTACTATTTTATTTCGGAAGTAAGAGCATATTACCCACTGGCTATTGCCTATTTTGTCATTGCATTCATTATGACCTACATCAGTTATACCAAACATCGTATTACTGTATCCGAGACTTATATTATTAAGCAAAGCGGCATTTGGGAAATCTCACAAGAAATTATTGAGCCGCATAAAATACAATCCATCAGCACCTCACAATATCCTTGGCACAAAAAGCTAAATATTGGGCATGTAACTTTGCACACCGCAGCGGGTAGCCTTTCCTTTAGCTACGGAAACTTTACTGAAATAAAGACATTGGTAAACTATTGGCTCTATCAAGTAGAAAGTAGTGATGAAGAGTGGATGTAGAAAGGAGTAAAGAGCAAAGAACAAGGAGTAAAGATTGAAAACATCAAAAAACAGCTCAAATGAACTCAAATGTCTAAGGTGGTTAAAAATAAACCATTAAGAAATTAAGGAATACTCCAGTTAAAACTTAATGTCCCTTAATATTTCGAAAAAACTAAGTTGTTCTTAAATGTCCAAGATGGCTAATAACTATACTCAACCCACAATCAGATGAAGAAAGTTTATATCCTAAGCGGATTAGGAGCTGATGAAAGGGTATTCAGGCATTTAGATTTTAAAGATTTAGACGTCACGTTTATACAGTGGATCAAGCCATTAGCGAACGAAACCATCACCCGCTATACACAAAGGATCAACGAACAAATCACAAGCAAAAACCCAATCCTTATAGGTTTATCGTTTGGGGGCATTATTGCTACCGAGCTTGCTAAGATAATTCCGGTTGAACAGCTCATCTTAATCTCTTCATTAAAAACAAGAGCGGAAATCCCATTCATTTATCGATTAGCGGGCAAGCTTTATTTACACCGGCTCATTCCCTATTCATTTCTGAAAAAAGATCATGCCTTAAACAGATGGTTGTTTGGTGTGATTCGTAAAAACGATAGGGAATTATTCAAGAGAGTACTGGCAGATACCGACATTGATTTTCTTAAATGGGCAATTAATATCATCGTAACCTGGAAAAACACTTATTTACATTCTCAATTACAACATATCCACGGTACTAAAGACAAACTGCTTCCCTTTAAAAATGCAGTAAAAGCTATTGCCATTGAAAACGGTGGACATTTAATGGTATTGGATAAAGCCAAACAGGTGAGCGAGGTGTTGCATCAGATTATTAACATAAAAACCACCTAAGACACCTAAGAGCATTTTAGGTATTTAAACTAAAAATACTGCTCGTCATTTCAATTCCATAGTCTCAAGAATTGAATAGCCAACAAACTATTTCAGACTAAATAACATAACTGCTCATATTTCGATGAATGGCGCAAATCAAAATAAAAAACCACCCAAAACATCTAAAATGAACTTAAATGTCTTAGGTGGTTCAATAAATAGCTTTTAACTCCTAAAGCAACATAATTCCCTTAATAGCACTTACCTGCTTATAAATATCTACTACCTCATCAGCATTTTGCACTTGCTTGCTTACGGTAATAGCCAAATATTTACCCGTTTTAGAAGGTTTTTCCACAAACTCATCATGAGGCAATATCGCTCTCAATTCGTCAATCTTAGTATGGTCACCAGTAATAATAAACTTGAAAGTGTAAATACCAGGAAAAGTCTGCACGCCCTCTAGTTTCTCCTTAAAGTTTGCGTAAACGTCGGCATTGTTCCCTTCTGGAATATCGTTAAAATTGATGTTTTTATTTAAATTATTATCGTCCATAACCTTTACATATCAAATTCCATTCCTAATCACTGCAAGCATGCTATTTTGTCATAAAGTTAAATATGCAGAACATAAACCATAAAGTATAACCAGCTATGAACACTTAAACTTTCAACATGCCACTTTTAACTTTAATAAGCGCTCTGTTTTTGCTATTTTTGGGGTTTAAAAAAGGATATAAGATTTTGGATTATTTAGCAGGATTAAACCCACAACAGAGAGCAGCAGTAGAGAATACCGAAGGACCAGTGATGATTGTAGCTGGTGCAGGTTCGGGAAAAACGAGGGTAATTACCTATCGTGTGGCACACTTGATACAAAAAGGTGTTGATCCATTCAATATTTTGGTGTTAACCTTTACCAACAAAGCCAGTAAGGAAATGCGTGAGCGTATCGAAAAGGTAGTTGGCGCTGAAGCTAAAAGTATTTGGATGGGAACATTCCACTCGGTATTTGCTAAAATTTTACGTGTAGAAGCAGAAAAAATTGGCTATCCTAGCAATTTTACCATTTACGATACCGACGACTGTAAAAGTTTAATCCGCACCATTCTTAAAGAAATGCAGCTGGACGACAAATTATATGCGCCAAACATTATTTATGGTCGTATTTCCTCAGCAAAAAACAATTTGATTTCAGTATCAGAGTACCAAAATAATGCTCAGCTACAGGCGGAAGATGTTGGTAATAAACGTCCGCTAATGGGACTTATTTACGAAACTTATGCCAAGCGTTGCTACAAAGCAGGTGCTATGGATTTTGACGATTTGCTATTTAAAACCAATGTCCTGCTTAGAAAACATCCAGAAGTGCTGAACAAATACCAACATAAGTTTAAATACATCATGGTGGATGAGTATCAGGATACGAACCATTCGCAGTATACTATTGTAAAAAAACTTGCTGCAGCACATGAAAACTTATGTGTAGTTGGCGATGATGCGCAAAGTATTTACGCTTTCCGCGGAGCTAATATCCAGAATATCTTAAATGTAGAACGCGATTATCCTGATTTGAAAGTTTACAAATTAGAGCAAAACTATCGTTCAACACAAAACATTGTAGAGGTAGCCAACAGCATTATTGCCAACAACAAAAATCAGTTAGAGAAAAATGTATTCTCTGATAACGAAAAAGGCGATAAAATTAAAATATCAAGGGCTTTTACCGACAACGAAGAAGGTAAATTAGTAGCAGAAGCTATCGTGCAAGAACGTTCTGGAAATGGCTTAGCTTATACTGATTTTGCCATTCTTTACCGCACCAATGCACAAAGTAGGGCAATGGAGGAAGCCTTGCGAAAACTCAATGTTCCTTATAAAATATACGGCGGACTTTCATTTTACCAACGCAAAGAGATTAAGGATTTAATTGCTTATTTCCGTTTAACCTTTAACCCAGCAGATGAGGAAGCGCTAAAACGTGTAATTAATTACCCTCGACGTGGTTTGGGCGATACCACTTTAGATAAAGTATCGGTAGCGGCAAACGAACATGGCATTACGATGTGGGAAGTGATCTGCAATCCGCACCAATATTTAGGTGGACGTGTACCGAACCAACTGAATGATTTTTCGATGATGATCAGAGCGTTTGCAGCAGAATCTACCAAGCTAGATGCTTACGAAACTGCTTTGTACATTGCTCAACATTCGGGTATTTTAAAGGAATTGCACAGTGACGATAGTGTTGAAGGCAGGGCCAGATTTGAAAATATTCAAGAGTTGTTAAATGGTATCAAAGAATTTGGTGAGCGTGAAGATATTGAAGACCGTAGTTTGGCTATTTTTATGCAAGATGTGGCTTTGTTAACTAATGATGATAAAGATAAGGACAAAGATGCCGACACTGTTTCTTTAATGACCATACACTCTGCAAAAGGTTTGGAGTTTAAAAACGTATTTGTGGTAGGTTTGGAAGAGAATCTTTTCCCATCGCAAATGTCAGTAAATTCTAGAGCTGAGTTGGAAGAAGAACGTCGATTATTCTACGTAGCCATTACCAGGGCAGAGAAAAAACTAACTTTAACATATGCCACTTCTCGTTACCGTTGGGGACAATTAACCTCATGTGAACCTAGCCGTTTCATCAATGAAATTAGTCCTAAATACCTAGAGTTAGATGCCATTAAGCAAGCTAAGCCTAGTTTTAGCAGCGGTGGCTTTGATACCGAACGTAAAACGTGGAGCCAACAAAGGGAGCTTCAGCAAAAGCCTTCTTCGCAACAAACGGCATTTAAACCAAAACCAACCACCTCTATCCTACCTAAGGCGCACGTGCCTACTGCCGGTTTTACACCTAGCGCAGCACACGAGTTTCAAAATGGCATGGACGTGGAACACGAGAAATTCGGTTTCGGTAAAATTGTACAGCTAGAAGGAAGGCTTCCTGATGTGAAAGCAACCGTGTTTTTCCAAGGTTTGGGCAATAAGCAATTGCTGTTAAAATTCGCGAAACTGAGAATAGTGAAGTAGCTAGTTGGTTGTTTTGTTTTTTGGATGATTGGGTATTGAGTTGCCTTCGCTCTTATAGGCTAGTAGCTAATTCAGGTACTAGCTTTACTCATTTTTCCTTCGGAGTGGTAGCTATATCAATACTTCCGTGTATGCAATCAATCTCTATTTTAGTGTTTTATGATAAACGTTAGGGATTTCTCACCAGTATATTGGGACAAACGCAATCATTATAATAACAAAAAACTATTTGTTGCTTGATGAAGCAATTCCTAATACCATCTTTTAAAAGATGATAAATTTATTTGCAATAACCCTCCAAATGATTTACATTTAAATCATTAATAGCTCTTCCTCGAAACTTTAGCTTCATTCCATTTCATATTACTGGCCCTTTTATTCTAATGCCATTAGGCGGCTACTAGCTACTATTCCTCCTATATAGTTAACTATTGGATTTAAAATCATCATTTTATAAGTGGAGACCAGAGCCCACTTAAAAAAACGGGGCGAAACCGAAAGGCCATAAGAGTAGGAAAACTAAATTAATCAACTCATGTCACAAATTAACGGAAAACAAATTTACGAGCTCCTACAAAATGGAGGTGCAGTATTATCAGATGACCAAAAAACACTGGTAAATGCAGAAACAAAGGAAGTGCTAGCCAAAAGAATTACTTCGAAGGATGGCGTTGGCTATTTTAAAGCTTTAGCAGATGAAGATGATCACAGGGGAAGTGTTAAGGTATGTATAGAATGGGCTTGGGACGAAGAAAACAAAATAAAGATTTGTTTAGAGTGGTCATTTGAAGAGAAATAGCCCTTATTTCTCAGTGCTTCGGCCATTGCAAGTAGTTATTTATTACGAACAATATGGTCGAAGCACTCCATCATTTATTTTATAGATTCTTCCTATCGTTGGAATGACCGTAGTCACCAACTTTATATGTTCAACTTTCTACTCTTTACCAACTTTTCCTTATCTTTGCCAACAACAAACCATTCCGATGAATTTCATAACTGAAAACATCTTTGGAAGTTGAGGGTTTTCCCTTAGTCTATAACTTCTGTTTCAGTTATTTCATAATGGTAAAAAAGATCATTGAGTTATTTCAGTTTTCGCAACAATAAAAAATGAGCTGTGGCTGTTTTTGGATAGGCCCTTGTTTAATAAACCTGATGGTAGTGAAAATACTTTTTGTGCCGTTATCGTTATCCTGAACAAAGTGAAGGATCTGTAAGTTGGAGCATTTCAGAAACAGATTCCCCCTAGTGTGGGAATACAATTTACCAAACAAAAAGATTGCAACGTACAGCAGGACTATAGCCGCCATGAAACACCTGACACTGTTTTTCAAGTTGTTATAAAATTGATATTGAAATAACCTGTAACCGTTAATTTTATTAAAATGAATTTTGATTATAATACCACCAGAAGCGAATTGATTTTGGCCGAGTATGGACGTAATGTACAAAATATGGTAAAGTACATTATTACCCTACCTACCAAGGAAGAACGCAACAAATATGCACAGGCCGTGATTGATTTGATGGGCTTTTTAAACCCACACTTACGTGATGTTGCCGATTTTAAACACAAACTTTGGGACCATTTGCACATCATTTCCAACTATCAGATTGATGTAGACAGCCCCTACCCTAAACCTACGCCAGAAACTAAGGAATTTAGGCCAGACCATATTGGTTATCCACACCAGCGCATTAAATACAAACACTATGGCAAAACGGTTGAAAAACTGATTGCTAATGCCATGGAAGAACCAAATCCAGAGCGTAAAGCGGCCATGGTACAAGGCATTGCCAATTTCATGAAAATGGCTTACGTACAATGGAACAAGGACAACGTTGCCGATGAGGTGATCATTAAAAACTTAAGGGAACTTTCTGGAGGTGCCTTAACTTTGGAAGAGAACGTGAACCTTCAAAAAGTGGAGTTCAAGTCTCAAAACAACAGACAGAACAATAATAATCGCGGCCGTCAGAACAATAAAAAGAACAACCGTCAGCGTAACAATAACAACAACAATAATAAACAAAGACATTAACTAGAAAAATTATTGCAATGAACGCATTTGAAATTATTGGTGGTAAAAAACTAAAGGGCGAAATTACTCCTCAAGGAGCTAAAAACGAAGCCCTACAAATTGTATCGGCGGTATTGTTAACCGAAGAAAAGGTAACCATCAGCAATATCCCAGATATTAAAGACGTAAACAAACTGATTGACCTCTTAGCTGATTTAGGAGTAACTGTAGAGCGTTTAAGCAAAGATACCTATTCCTTTGAGGCCAAAAATATTGATTTGGATTTCTTCCAGTCGGAAACTTTCAAATCTAAAGGTGGTAGCCTACGTGGTTCTATCATGATTGTTGGACCATTGTTGGCACGTTTTGGTAAAGCTGCTATTCCTAAACCAGGTGGTGACAAAATTGGCCGTCGCCGTTTAGACACCCACTTTTTGGGCTTCGAAAAACTAGGCGCCAAATTTGTTTACGACAGCAAAAAATCTTTCTTTAATGTTGATGCGACCGATTTAAAAGGTACTTACATTTTGTTAGACGAGGCATCGGTAACTGGAACGGCAAACATTGTAATGGCGGCAGTTTTGGCTAAAGGTATTACTACCATTTATAATGCAGCTTGTGAACCTTATTTGCAGCAACTTTGTAAAATGCTGAACCGTATGGGTGCTAAAATTAGCGGTATTGGCTCTAACCTATTAACCATTGAAGGAGTTAAAAAATTGGGTGGAACCGAGCACCGTATGCTGCCTGATATGATTGAAATTGGTTCTTTCATTGGTTTAGCAGCAATGACCGAGTCTGAAATCACCATTAAAAACGTACAGTACGATGAGCTGGGTGTTATTCCAGAGGTGTTTAAAAAATTAGGTATTAAATTAGAGCGCAGAGGCGATGACATTTATGTACCATCACAAAAGCATTACGAAATAGATACTTTTATTGATGGCTCTATCCTTACTATTGCTGACGCACCTTGGCCTGGTTTTACGCCAGATTTGCTGAGCATTGTGTTGGTAGTGGCTACACAGGCCAAAGGCAACGTATTGATCCATCAAAAAATGTTCGAAAGCCGCTTGTTCTTTGTTGATAAATTGATTGATATGGGTGCTCAAATTATCCTTTGCGATCCGCACCGTGCAACCGTTAATGGTATCGATAAAAAATACAAATTGCGTGGCATCAGCATGACTTCTCCAGATATTAGAGCGGGTGTTTCGTTGTTAATTGCAGCATTATCTGCCGAAGGTAAATCGACTATCTTTAACATTGAGCAAATTGAGCGTGGCTATCAAGATATAGACACTCGTTTGCGTGCCTTAGGCGCACAAATTAAACGTGTGGATGCAGCTGCACCAAGCCATTAGTATTTACAATTTTAGATTTAGTATCTAATTATATTTGGAAAAGCAGGACTAGTACATTTCACCATGTTAGTCCTGCTTTCACTTTTAGTCCTCGCTACGTTTCTCTTCGCTGTGGGCTAACCGTTCAATCAGGTTTAACACACAAAAGCCGGTACTCCGCAAATTATTCCTATTTTTAATGCACAAAACAGCGGCTTGAAAAACTACATCAGCAACTTAAGGAACATTGCCACCTTCGCAGTCATATTACTGCATGTTGCCGCACCATTTGTGCTACAGTTCAATAAAATCAGCTTTGCCTCCTGGCAGTTGGCCAATTTACTGGATTCGATGCTCCGCTTTGGCGTTCCCGTTTTTGTGATGATTTCTGGCGCCGTATTACTTGACCGTAGCGAATCATTAAGCACTTTCTTATCCAAACGCTTAAAACGCGTAGTGCTGCCATTTTTATTTTGGAGCGTTATTTATTTCGTTTTTGTATACGCAGGCAGTTTCCAAAAATTCTCGATACTGCAACTGTCCCAAATCTTAATTAATAAACTGCTTAAAAGCACCTATTATCACTTATGGTATGTATATATGATTTTGGGCATTTATCTGTTTGTACCCATCATTAGAAAATGGGCCCAAAATAGCACCAAACAGGAACTACAATACTTCCTACTATTATGGGCTATTACACTACTAATCAACACTAACGTAGCCAAATACCTACCCAGTATAGAAGTGTTATATTTTAGCAAATACCTGGGCTATTTTGTATTAGGCCATTACCTAGACAAACACATTACCACTTCTAGATCTAGAAACAACCTATATTTAATGTTCTTTGTGTTTGGCGTTGCACTAACTTTTCTATCCGCCAGCTATCTTTCTGTAAAAGAAAACCAGCTCAATATCACTTATTACAACTATCTATCACCAAATGTTTGCCTGCTATCTATCGGCATTTTTCTTTTAGGCAAGAGCTTGCTAACTGGTTCTAACAAACTTTCCATTAACTTAGACAAACATAGCTATGGTATTTATTTGGTACATGTTTTAGTATTGCATTATATCTATCGCTTCACAGCACATTTAAGCATCAATAAAAACTCACCTTTGTGGCTATTCATCTATATCATTGCCATATCTGTAGTTACTTATGTCATTTCGTATGCGATCATTAGACTCTTAGCTATTAACAAAAGGCTACGCCCATTGATTACCTAAAAACCTTCTTTTTTAAACTTCAAAAACTCAACATGATTTTAAGAAAAGCGAAATCCTCAGAAATAGACCAAATTTGGGAAATTATTCAATATGCCATTGCACAAAGAAAAGCTGACGGCAGTACGCAATGGCAAGATGGTTATCCTAACGAAAACACCATACAAGCCGATATCAATCAGGGTTATGGCTATGTAATTGAAGAAGAAGGAACTATCCTATTATATACAGCCATTATATTTGGCTTAGAGCCCGCCTACGAAAACATAGAGGGACAATGGTTAAGCAACGGAGATTACGCTGTGCTCCATCGTGTTGCAGCTTCCCCTATAGCCAAAGGAAAATCGATTGCCACCAAACTTTTCCAAATGGTTGAAGATTTGTGCATAGAGAAAAAGGTTTACAGCATAAAGGTTGATACTAATTTCGACAATATGGCGATGTTGAGGATATTGGAAAAACTATCATATACTTATTGTGGAGAAGTACATTTTAGAGGTGCCGCTAGAAAGGCTTTTGAAAAAGTATTACAGAGGTAGAAATTCAATCTCGCTTCATTCTCTCTATGCGCCTCTATGATGTAGCGAGTAAAACCGACCACAGGGATAAGAATATCTAGCAACTACCAAACAGCTATGCTTCTTTTTTGTTAATAATATCGAACAATCAACTAAACCAAGCATGTGATGGTAAAAACTAAATACCTTTTAATAGCCATTGTCTTAGGCGCAGCATTTTTCACTTTAGGTTTCTATGCCAATAAACCAGCCAAAGATAACGAATTGTTAAAAGCAGATACAATCGTAGCCAAACCTCAAACAGCTAAAAACGACATTTATCATGAACAATCTCCAGCATCATCAAAAAAAGACTATGCCAAGATATTAAAGGGCAAGTTTATCCTTGAAGGTTCGGACTACGCAGGTTATCAATTCATTGACTCCAAAACCATTAGTTGGACAAATGAAATGTTTCCAATGGACCCTGATACTTTACATCTTAAATGGATCAGTGAAAGTACCTTTATCACTAAATCTTTAAAAAGAACTGACAAGAATTTCGCTCCTGCAATAAGTTTACTTAAAGTAATCAGTTATGATGGTGGTAAACTCGTTTTAAAAGATTACTGGACTGGCTGGAACGATCGGAAAGATGAACTTCATACTTTTCATCAATCCAAAGAATAACAACCACTCAACCATCTTGGACTGTGTTCTGTGCCAATTCATTAGAACTAAATGCATTTATTAGCACTAGACTCGCACCTTCTGTTATTCAGAGTACAACGAAGAATCACATTTAGTGTCTCAAATACCTAAGAGATTCCTCCTCACATCGGAACGACAATAACAAAAAATCCCCTTGGAAAAACTCCAAGGGGATTATAGTATTCAAATAAACCAAAAGACTATTTTTTCTTGTCTAATGCTTGCTCAATACGGTCAGATAAATCCTCTAAGTGATATTTGCTTAAAGAATCTGATTGTGAACTTGCTTTTATGGCTTTATCCAATTCACGCAATTGGCCTTTAACCACTGAAATCGCGTCAGTTTGGCTAGCACTCAAGCCAGTAGGTGCACCTGCTCCTCTACCAAAAGCAGCTGCTAAACCAGCAGGTGCTGCAGGAGGATTTACAATAGCGATTAATCTCTCTACATAAGCTTTTTGTAAGTTTCTGCGGTAAACATCAATCGCCGCCCCACCTTTTAACTCGGTAAATATTGAGGCATTCAAGTCCTTAAATAAATCAGAGATTTTATAAGCATTTGCACCATCAGTAGCTTCAGCAGCAATTAAGTTTCCTAAAACTCTAGTTGAAACCACACGAGATAAAGCAGCATTTTGCAATCTAGAAACTACTACTAGTGGGCTTTCATTAATGTTATCTAAAATAGACTGATCTAATAACCATTTTGGGGTAGTAAATACTTGTCTGTTTAAGAACTCCATCGCTTCTTTTTGAGTTGCTGCAGGCGTACGCTCATAAACTAAACCTTCTTGATCTACCGTTTTTGGATTTTCGTAGATACCACCAATGTTTTTACTTACGTGACCAATATAACGACCAAATTGAGTAGTCAATTGTCCGTACATGTTACCTAGCTCATCGTAGTTTTCACCTGGTTGTTTAGTCCATGTTTTTAGGTTAGCTACAATTACTTTCAAGTTTTTGATACCGTAGTCACTAGCTTTCATCGCATTATCACCTAAATCTTCATTTTGTGAATGTGGATCGTCAGGATTAGTTTCTGTACCAAACCATAAGCGTCTGTTTTTAGCGGCCTCAACGGTCATCTTATCTAAAATTTTCATATCAGAAGCAACTGTTTTGCTATCTGGGAAGTATTTGTATCCCCATTCAATTGCCCATTTATCATAATCGCCAATACGAGGGTACAAACCTGATTTAGAGATGTTATCTTCCGGTTGCGCTACATAGTTAAAACGAGCATAGTCCATGATTGATGGGGTATGACCATTTTCTTCCACCCATTTCTTGTTACGTAAATTCTCTACTGGTACAGATGAACTTGAACCATAGTTGTGACGCAAACCTAAAGTATGGCCTACCTCGTGAGAAGATACAAAACGGATCAAATCGCCCATTAGCTCATCACTAAAATTAACGGTACGAGCTCTTTTATCAACTGCTGCAGTTTGGATAAAATACCAATCGCGAACCAATTTCATTACGTTATGGTACCAGTTGATATGGCTCTCCATGATCTCACCAGTACGTGGATCAGAAATACTTGGACCACTTGCATTAGGAATTTCAGATGGTTTGTATACGATAGCAGAATTACGTGCATCATCCAAGCTCCAAGTAGAGTCTTGCTCTTTAGTTGGAGCCATTTTACCAATTACGGCGTTTTTAAAGCCTGCTTTTTCAAAAGCTTTTTGCCAATCGTTAACACCTGCAATTAAATATGGCACCCATTTTTTAGGAGTTGCTGGATCAATATAAAAAACGATAGGCTTAATTGGCTCTACCAATTCGCCACGCTTATATTTAGCCATATCTTGTGGTTTAGGCTCTAATCTCCAACGTTTCACCAACTCTACTTCCTTAACACCTTGTGGATTTAAATCAAAATCGGTATAACCTACTGCGAAATAACCTACACGAGGGTCAAAATAACGAGCTTTCATTGGCACTTTAGGTAAAATCACTAATGAAGTGTTTAATTCTAAAGTAACCGAACCCGTTGGAGCACCGCCACCACCAAAAGAAGGCACGCCGCCACCGCCGCCCATTCCTGAGCTTTGAGCAGCTTTAGCATAAGTTTTTACGGTTTTAATCTCTACGTTAGTAGGAAAACTTTTCACATCTTGGATATAGCTTCTATCCGCTTGTTGGGCGCCAATGCCAAATCTAGATTTGAATGCCGAAGAACCGAAGTAAAAAATATCGTTATCGCTATTGATATAGGTGGTTACATCTATTACACTTCCATTTTTTCCTGGCGTGTAAGCTGCAATATCAAATGAAGCAGCAATGGGTTGTATGCTAGAATTTTTCAACGACTGGTACATCGAAGAAGTACTGTCTGCACCGTAAGCTCTAAAGCTCACTTTACGCATGAAAATTCTGTTGTTCGGTCCTTTTTCAAAACGAATTACCGAGCTACCAATTTGGTCACCAGCATAACCTTGGGCAGAACGTACTTCAGCTCCCGATTTTGAGATACGGCTTACCACCAAAATATCTCTGTTTAATGTGCTATCGGCAATCTCAAAATAGAATTTATCGTCAATTCTATGAGCGGTAATCATTCCTTTACGAGTAAGTGCCTTGCTAGTGATCACTTGATCATAAGGTTTCGGTTGTGCTCTAGGAGCAGCGGCGCCACCAAATACACCTGGGGCTCTACGAGTAGTGTCGGTTGGAGCACCACCTTGAGTTGGTCGTTGGGCATGTGCAAAAGTCACCGCACCAGCAACCATTAATAGGGTAAATAAATTTTTCTTCATCAATTTGTTGAATAAGTTAATTGCTGGAAGTAAAAATAAGTGTAGTGCTACGATAATTTCAGAATTACGTATAACTTCTTAGTTACATCACAAAATAATTTAGAACAAATACGAATAGAGGTCTAATGAAGGATCTTGAAAACCAGCTCTTTCAACAAATCGCCATCCGAAATATTGCCTGTACTCTCCAGACCTTTGCTCTTTAAATCATACTCCCTTAGCAAACTAATAATATCAAAAGTTTTCCCCGCACTAAAAGTCCTAGCAGCAGCTTCATAATCCTTGATAAAGTAAGGACTTACCCCAAGTTCTCTCGGTGCATCGGCCTTATTGGGTAAATAGTGATATTTTAATATTTTGGAAAAGTATGAGTTGAGATTGGCCATCACCATAATCATTGGGTTGGCTTTTGGATTGCCTGCAAAATAATTGATGATTTGATTGCTCTTCACCACATTTCGAGTGGCTAAGGCCTTTTGTAGTTCAAACACATTATATTCTTTACTGATCCCAATGTTCCTTTGAATGTGGTCTGTTTGAATAGTAGTAGCCTTATCAATGTTTAAACAAAGTTTTTCTACTTCGTTGGCAATCTTCGAAAGGTCAGTCCCCAAGTATTCGGCCATTAAGGCAACTGCCTGTGGGTCTATCTTGTAGCCTTTAGTTTTGATATGATCTTCTATCCACGGCACCAACTTATAGTCGCGTACAGGGTCACTTTGAAAAACAACACCGTTACTGTTAATGGCCTTGTAAATCTTTTTTCGCTTATCAAAATTGGCATACTTATAGGCCAGCACGAGAATAGTACTTGGTAAAGGCTTTTCAAAATAAGCGAGCGTAAAATCAGCTTCTTTACTGGTTCCTTCGTTCCCCCATTTTAAATCTTGCGCTTCTTTTACAATGATCAGCTGATATTCCGACATCATTGGATAACGCTTGGCTGCATTCATCACGGTAGCCATATCGGTATCTTTACCATATAACACCGTTTGATTAAAGCCTTTTTCTCCATCAGACAACACATGTTTCTCCATGTAGTCTACCACTTGGTCAATAAAATAAGGTTCTTCACCCTGTAGCAGGTAAACTGGCTTAAATTTTCTAGCTCTTACATCCTTGATGATATCCTCGGCGCTCATTAGTCAAAATTACGATTTTAGATTTACGATTTTAGATTTGTATTGGATTGTGAGTAATTTTTGATATCCTAACATTGAACTTTTTACTTTCGACTTTTTACTTTTAACTTTACCATTCAATGTTTAACCCAACTCCACTCAACTTACCTTTTCATCCTTTTAAAATTACCCAAAGGGATGGTGTACATTACATTTTTGATGAAGCAAGGAAGAAACATCTGGTACTCACCCCAGAAGAATGGGTCCGCCAACATTTCATTAAGTATTTAATCAAGGAGAAGCAATTCCCTGTGAGTTTGATGCAAATTGAGGGCGGTTTAAGCCTTAATCAAACCAAAAAACGCAGTGATATTTTAATCTACACCAATAGCGGAGAAAAATTGATGGTGGTAGAATGTAAAGCACCATCGGTAACCATCACTCAAGCTACCTTTGACCAAGCAGCCAGATACAATTCTGTTTATAAAGCCAAATGGATCGTGATTACCAATGGGCTTAATCATTATTACGCACAAATAGACCACGAGAAAAAGGGTTTTCTTTTTGTAGAGGAATTGCCCGTATACAGCCAATTAGTTTAGCATAAACCCTAAATAGCCCGTCATTGCGATACCGATTTTCATCGGGAGAAGCAATCTTACAACGTTTCATAGTAAACTCTTTTCGCTTTCAAGATTCTTCGCTACCGAAGTGTCGGTACAGGTTACGCTCTGAATGACAAATTCGCGTTACAGCAATGAAGTGGTAACTTATTATAAACTAAAAAAGGAGAAACCTTACATCTTGATGCTAGATTTCTCCTCGTAAACTCGTCGAAATAACGGTACTTCTTACTTTTACCTTTTCACTTTCAACTTAATATGCTCTTTGGTTATTTCCTTCTTTCCAGTTCACAAAAGCTTTATTTACTACTTTGTTACCCCCTGGAGTTGGATAATCTCCTGAGAAGTACCAATCGCCCTTATGATCAGGACAAGCTTCGTGCAAGTTTTCCAAAGTTTGGTAAATCACCTCTACTTCCGCAACAGTATCTGCAGGTGTAATGATTTTTGCAATTTTATCAGAGATTTCCTGAGGGGTAAACGATGCATAAATTTCTTTTACATGGTTTACAATTTCCTCTTTTGGCAACTCCAATGAAGCTTTACATTTTTGGTAAACGGCTTCTATCACGTGTTCTTGACCTCTTTCTTTCAACAACTGGATAGCCGCATCAAAAGCCACAAATTGTCCCATCTTCGACATGTCAATACCATAGCAATCAGGATATCTGATTTGTGGCGCTGACGATACGATAATGATTTTTTTAGGGTGCAATCTGTCAATAATTTTGATGATACTTTGTTTCAAGGTGGTTCCTCTCACAATCGAATCATCTACCGCTACCAATGTATCTGTATGATTCTTGATCACTCCATAAGTAGTGTCATAAACGTGGGCTACCATTTCTCCCCTATCCGCATCTTGCGTAATGAAAGTACGTAGTTTCACGTCTTTAATGGCCAACTTCTCTACTCGAGGGCGCATTGATAATAAGTCATCAAGTGCAGCATCATCCAAAACTTCCTTGCGTTGTAACAAAGTTTCTTTCTGCACATCGGTAATATATTTATGCAAGCCATCTACCATTCCGTAAAAAGATACCTCAGCGGTATTTGGAATGAAAGAGAAAACGGTATTCTTTAAATCGTAGTTTACAGTTTTCAAAACTTGCGGGCACAATAACTCGCCCAATTTTTTACGTTCTTTATAAATGTCAGCATCACTGCCTCTTGAGAAATAGATACGCTCAAACGAACAAGCTTTTTTCTCTAAAGGTTCACGGAACATTTCTTCGGAAACCGTTCCATCCTTTTTAATAATTAAAGCATGTCCTGGCTTAATTTCCTTCACATTATTGATCTGCACTTTAAAAGCCGTTTGTATCGCTGGACGCTCCGAAGCTGCCACCACTACTTCATCATCAACATAATAAAATGCTGGACGAATACCTGCAGGATCTCTCATTACAAAAGCGTCACCGTTACCTACAATGCCTGACATGGTATAACCACCATCCCAGCTTTTAGCAGAACGGCGAAGAATGTTGGCCACATTTAAGCTGTTAGAGATTTTTTGAGTAATTTCAACGTTACTCAAACCGTCTTTTTTGTATTCATCAAACAAGAGCTGGTTTTCATCGTCCAAGAAATGGCCGATTTTTTCCAATACCGTTACGGTATCCGCTTTCTCCTTAGGGTGTTGTCCAAGTTCATACAGTTGCTCCAACAGCTCGTCAACATTGGTCATGTTAAAGTTACCCGCAATCACCAAGTTCCTGGTCATCCAGTTGTTTTGGCGTAAAAAGGGGTGACAGTTTTCAATGCTGTTTTTACCGTGTGTACCATAACGCAGGTGTCCCAACAAAACTTCGCCAATGAAACTTACGTTCTGTTTCAAGAACTCAGTATCTTTCATTAGTTCAGGCGTTTCTTCCTGTATGCCCACAAATTTGCTTTGCACATAACCGAAAATATCTGCAACAGCATTTTGTGCCATTGAGCGGTAGCGGCTAATATAGCGGCTGCCCGGTTTCATGTCTAACTTAATGGTGGCAATACCTGCTCCGTCTTGACCACGGTTGTGCTGTTTCTCCATCAACAAGTATAATTTGTTGAGGCCATAGAGTGCAGTACCGTATTTTTCCTGGTAGTATGAGAGAGGTTTTAACAAGCGGATAAAGGCTATTCCGCACTCGTGTTTGATCTGTTCGCTCATTGATTGTGAATGAAGGTGCAAATTTACCCTTTTGAACAATCAAAACCTAGTAAGAAAACACTTGATTTACTATATATACATCATTTTTGTGTTATATTTTTGAGACAGAAAAAGTTAGAGTTTAACTTTTGTTGAGCTAATGCTTCTTTCTAGAAAAACGGAAGCATGCTGATCGAAGGCTTCAGCATCGCCTGTGGTATAAAAAGATTGTTTGGCTTCTTGCCCTAAACGAGTGTCCATCTCGGGATGTCTTTCCAGATAATCAACGAGGCTAGCAGCTACGATATCACCCTGTGCTACCACATTGATATTTGAACTCAGCTGCTGTTTTATTTTAGGGATCAATAAAGGATAATGCGTACACGCCAATAAAACAGTATCTATTTCATTAGATTGACTCAATAGTTCGTTTAAATATTTTTTGACAAAATAATCTGCGCCTTCGCTTTCGTGCTCGCTATTTTCGATCAAAGGCACCCACATAGGGCAACTTTGCTGGTATACGTTCGTTTCTGGAAAAAACTTATGTATTTCGATAAGATAAGACTGGGAGCGTACTGTACCCCTTGTTCCCAATACCCCAATAGATTTACTATTGCTCATACTACCAATTACTTCGGCCGTGGGCCTAATGACGCCCAGCACCCTGTTTGAAGGGTATTTTTTGGGCAAATCAAGTTGTTGAATGCTCCTTAATGCTTTAGCCGATGCAGTGTTGCAGGCCAAAATGACCAATGGACAGCCTTGAGCAAATAACCATTCCACACATTCTAAGGTATATTGATAAACGGTTTCGAAAGAATGATCGCCGTAAGGAGAACGGGCATTATCACCTAAGTAGATATAATTATAATTAGGCAATTGCGCTGCAATGGATTTGAAAACGGTTAAACCGCCAAAGCCAGAATCAAATATCCCTATCGCATTTTTTTGAAAGTCCATGGGCATAAAAAAGCGGAACTAGTTAAACTAATTCCGCCGTCAAATTTATAAAATTTTAAATTAAGGTTTTTTAGCTGGACCTGCAGCTGGTTTGCTAGCAGCTGGAGTAGCCGTAGCAGAAATACCTAATTTAGCTTTAACTGCACCTGTAATATCTTCGCCACCATCAAAATAAACTAAGTTATTGAAACCTTGTGAAGCGGCAGTATCAAAAACGTATGCTAAACCTTTTTCTTTAGAAATTGAATTGATTGCAGTAGCTACTTTTTGTTGCAAAGGAGGATATAATTCTGCCTGTTTATCTCTTAAATCTTTATCCGCTTTTGTACGAGCATCTTCAATTCTTTTTTGCAAATCTTGCAACTCCACTTGAGCGGCTTGTAATTCTTTAACCACTACTTCTCTATTAGCTTCACTCACTGTTCTCTCTTTATCAGCAGCTGCTTTATATTTAGTTTGGTACTCAGCAATCATCTTATCGATTTCTCCTTGTTTAGATTTCGCTAAGTTCTCAATTGTAGTAGAAACTGTTTTAGCTTCTGGCAATACAGCGAAAATTTCATCTGAATTTAGATGACCAAACTTTTGTTGAGCGTTTACAACCTGAGTAGTTAAAAGTAATCCTGCAGCTACAAATAATCCTTTAATTAACTTTTTCATTTTTTATTTTTCCTAATGTTTGTTTTCTGTTGTGTGTTATTTTACCAATGTACCTGGCTTAAACCCTAATCTAATAATTACGTCGTTGCTGATATCATAGTTGGCACTTGCATAAATCATCATGGTGCTTTCGCTACTTTTATCAAAAACGAAGTCAATGTATTTGTTTTTTGCAACTTCTGCAACCGTAGTTGAAACTTTTTCTTGAATCGGTTTCAATAATTTAGTTCTGGTTTGGAACAAATCTCCCTCAGGACCAAATCTTTGACGTTGCAATTCTTTGGCCTTTTTTTCTTTTTCGATGATGTCATTTTCCCTGCGTTTGCGCATGTCATCAGTTAAAAGTACCTGATCTGCTTGGTAGCTTCTGTACATGGCATCTACCTCTTTAAAAACATCATCAACTTCTTTCTGATATTGTTTAGATAAACCTTCTATCTGAGTTAACGATGATTTATAATCCGGTATATGTTTCAGGATATATTCTGTATCAACGTAAGCTGTTTTTTGTGCCGATACTCCCAATGCTACTAGAAGTAAGCAGCTGATAAAAAATATCTTTTTCATATCTAATGGTTTCTAAATTGTGTTCTATTAATTAAATCCACCTAATTGTTGAGCTATACTAAACGTAAAGCTTTGCTTTCCGCCATCTTGTACCCCTGGAATTCTATCAAAGGCATGTCCATAATCAATACCCAACAATCCAAATATCGGTAAAAATATTTTAGCACCGATACCTGCAGATCTCCTAACATTAAACGGATTAAAATCGCCAAACTTATTCCAAGTGTTACCTGCTTCACCAAAAACGGTTAAAAAGGCGGTTGCTTGTTGCGAATTAATTACAGGATAACGTAACTCCATTACATATTTGGTGAAAATAGGGCTACCTGAACTTTGTGCAATAGATGGATTTGCACCTACAGGAATTACAGCATTGTTGGCATAACCACGCATCGCGATAATTTCCGATCCCTGCAAGAAGTCAAAACCTTGCATACCATCACCACCCAATTTAAAACGCTCAAATGCTGATTGTCCAACGGCACTGTTGTATGAGCCTAAGAAACCAAATTGTGCCTGTCCTTTGAATACCAACTTACCTACTACAGTTTCGAAAAACTGTGCCTCAAATTTCCATTTGTGGTACTCGGTAAATTTATAACGTTGCTTATCTGAAGCGGTATTATAGTTTACTTTGTTAAACAACGAGTATGGAGGAGTAGCTTGTACGGTAAATCTTAAATAAGCACCACCTGTTGGGAAAATATGGTGATTTCTTGAATCCCTAGCAATTTCTTGAGTAATGTTTAAGTTGTACGACTCTCCTGTACTGAATAAGTAACCTGGATAGTTATTTAAAATGTATTGGTTTAAGTTGATAGAGTGTACCAATGAGAACCAGTTATCTGGCCATTTTAACTTTCTACCTAAACTAAATGAAACCCCGTTTAAGCGGATACCATAATATTGGGCGTTACTTTTTGCCAGACCATTTGATTGCAATGAAGTAAATGCACTCACTCCGAAACTTACTGGCTTTTTACCACCAAACCAAGGCTCTGAAAATGAGAAACTATATGATTGGTAATATTTACCGTTGGTTTGTCCACGTAAACTTAATTTTTGTCCATCTCCTTTTGGCAATGGTCTGTAAGCTTCGCCTTTAAATAAATTCTTTAATGAGAAGTTGTTGAACGTTAAACCCAAGGTACCAATTACACGGCCACCACCAAAACCACCTGATAATTCGATCTGATCTGAAGGTTTTTCTTCTACGTGATAAACAATATCCACGGTACCATCTTGGTTTGGCTTAGGTACTGGATTAGTTTTCGATTCATCGAAGTTACCCAATTGGCCAATTTCACGTACCCCACGAATTAAAGCTTCTTTTGAGAAGTAATCGCCCGGTTTGGTACGAATCTCCCTCAATACTACTCTATCATTGGTAATGGTGTTACCCACTACACTTACTTTGTTAACGGTATATTTTGGTCCTTCGTAAATACGCATCTCAACGTCAACAGTGTCACCATAAATTCTGGTTTGTACTGGATCAACGTTAAAAGTTAAGTAACCATCGTTCAAATAAAGACTTGAAACGTCATCACCGTTGGCGCTACCTCTTAATTTTTTCTCCAGCTTTTCTTCACTGAATACTTCACCACTTTCGATACCGAAAATCTTATTCAAAAGGTCTGTAGAATATTTTGCGTTACCTACCCAGCTAATCTTACCGAAGTAATATTTAGGACCTTCGTACATATTTATTTTAATGCCTACGGTCTTATCATTATAGCGGTATACGCTATCGCTGATTAGTGCTGCATCACGGTAGCCTTTTTCGTGCAACTTAGCGATGAAGTTAAGTTTATCTTCTTCGTATTTTTCTTTGTTGAACTTTCCACTACCGAAAACTTTATAGAAAGCGCGTTGCTTAGTTTTCTTTAGATATTTCCTAAGCTTTGCAGATTTAAATTCTTTGTTTCCTTCAAACTCGATCTTCTGAACCTTTACCCTTTTTCCCTTATCAATATTTACTTGAAGAATCATACTATTCTCCTGATTAGGGTCTGGTTTGGTTTTATAATCTACCTTAGTATAGAAAAAGCCTTTTTCATACAAAAATTTGGTAATTACAGCCCTGGTAGTGTTATAAAGGTTGTCATTGATGATGGTTTTACCAACCTTATCTCCAAGCTTCTCTTGAATATCTGTTTTTTGAGACTTGCTGATACCAGTAAACTCTAAACCACTTAAACGTGGAAGCTCTACTACTTCGATATCAAAATAAACGGTATCACCATTAATCTTAGATACGTTTAGCTTGATATCGTCAAATAAGCCTTGCGCCCATAAGTTTTTAATGGCGTTGGCTGTTGCTTCCCCTGGGAGCATAATGGTTTCTCCCTTTGTTAATTTAGAAAGTACGATGATCACATCTTTATCTAAATATTTAGAACCTGACAATGTTGTTCCTCCAATGATGTATTCTCTTGGAGCAAAATAATCTAGGTTCAGACCATTTACTTTTAATGAAGGTGTAGCTTGTTGTGGGTTACGAATTTGAGCTAATGCTGGAAACCCAATCAATAGCAAAAATACTAGGTGATATATTCTTCTCATTTACAATCTAAAAAACGTTGCTAAGTTAATTTAAACTCCTGTTAAAAAGTGTTAAAAGAAAAATTAGTTAAGTTGTTCACTAATTTTGCCAAAGCGACGTTCGCGTTTTTGGTAATTAACAATAGCCTCATAAAGATGTTCTCTTCTGAAATCTGGCCACAGTGTTTCGGTAAAATACAATTCGGTATAAGCCATTTGCCACAAAAGATAATTGCTGATACGATGCTCTCCGCTGGTTCGGATCATCAGCTCAGGATCAGGAATATTGGCAGTGGTAAGTTTAGAAGCAAAAAGCTGTTCGTCAATTTGATCAATGTTAATTTGACCATCTTTTACCTGCTCGGCTATTTGTCTGGCAGCTTCTACAATTTCCCATTTTGCACTATAACTCAATGCTAAAGTCAAGGTGCATTTGGTATTGTTTTTGGTTTTATTCATGGCATCAGCCAAATCATCAATACATTTTTGAGGTAGTGATTTCAAGTCACCTATGGCATTTAGTCTGATGTTATTTTTGTTCAGTGTTTCTGCTTCTTGGTTAATGGTAGAAATCAGTAGCTCCATTAAGGCATTCACTTCCTCAATTGGACGGTTCCAGTTTTCTGTTGAAAAAGCATAAACAGTAAGATACTTCACACCTATCTCCACACAACCTTCCACAATGTCTTTTACAGAAAGTACACCACTCTCATGACCAAAAACCCTAAATTTCCCCTGGTTTTTTGCCCAACGACCATTGCCATCCATAATGATAGCGATATGCTCTGGCAAGCGATTAATATCTATTTGATCTTTAAAATTCATTTACTGTTTTAGAGGGCGTTATGATTAAAAACACTTTTGGCTCACAAAGGTATAAGTTATGCCAATACCTACAAACATATAAGTATCTCTTTTTCTAAAATCTCCACGCTGTGTATTGGGCGCTCCTGTATAAACTCCTGTAACTTCTCCTGATCGATCCGATAAAATTTGCTGCATTTGGCGAATGGTGGGATCACTGGATAGCTTACTTGCATCTGGATATAGCCCGCTAACGTCATCTAAATAATCAGTGTACGCATTCCTATAGCCAATATTGCTCATTAAACTCCATCTTTCACTTATCCTATACTTTACACCAGCACCGAATGGAATGCTCAACGCATAGGTTTTATAGGCCTTACCTTCCGTATAATAAGAAGCCAAATCATATTCTTTTCCTTGATAAACTGTCTTTGGTTTAAAAATTACGCCTCCTATCCCTGCGAATAGATAGGGCGAAAATTTGGAGAATCCTCCCCCAGCAAAATAATCGAAAAAGTTAAAATCGACCATTAAACTAAATTCGTGAAGTTTATTGCTAAAGCTAAGATTACGTTCCCTGAAGCCTGCATTAGAAGATTTGGCATCGTCAGCTTTAATTTTTCCAAAATTATAATTTAAAGAAAGTGCCCAATTGGGATCGAAGTTAATTTTAGCGAAACCTCCAAAGGAAGGTCCGCTAATTTTTAAAGGTTGCGTAGGATTTAGATCGCCCATATACCCAGCACCGCCTGCCTGTACACCAACTTCCCATACCTGGGCCTTAGCGTTAGGAGCATTAAGAGCGTTAAGAGCAAAAAGCGTACTTAAAACGATGACTAATAGCGTCTGTTTATACCTCATCCTAGTAATTACGGGTATCAATACCCCAAAGCAATTTATTCCTTAACGTAGTTAAAAACGTTTCATTGTTAAGGCGGATAAGATTTATGCTAAATTTTGCTTTGTTGATATTAATTTTCACACTTCGGTCCACTGTTTCTGTTCTCGAATCACAGGTAAGTAAGAACTTGGTGCTACGTGCTTCTACTTCAAAGGTAAGTTCCACATCATCGGGTACAATAATTGGCCTTACATTTAAATTATGTGGTGCTACTGGGGTAATGACAAAGTTTTGGGCACTCGGTAAAATGATTGGTCCACCACAACTTAACGAATAGGCCGTTGATCCTGTTGGTGTTGCAATGATCAAACCATCAGCCCAATAGGAGTTCACAAATTCACCATTCATATAAGCATGGATGATCATCATCGCAGAATCGTCTCTACGATGGATCGTGATATCGTTCAACGCAAAATTCTCATCACTAAATAAGCTAGTTTGAGATTCTAAATTGAGTAAGCTACGCTTATCGATGGTATATTCACCATTCACCAGTGCTTTGATGGCGCCGTCGATTTCGGATTTATTAATACTTGCTAAAAATCCCAAGCGGCCAAAGTTGATTCCAATGACTGGAATTTGTGAATCGCGGACAAATGAAAGCGTGTCCAAAAGTGTTCCATCACCTCCTAAACTTATTAGGATATCGGCTCTGTTTACTAATTCCTGGTGTCCCGAAAAAGTTGCAAGGTTATCGGGCAATACCAATTTGTTCTTTATGAAATCAAAGAATTTTTGATAAACCGTAATTTCAATTTGATTAGCAACTAGCGCATCAAATACCTCTTGTACAAAGGGCAATACGCTATCGTTAAAATCTCTACCGTATAAGGCTATTTTCATGCAAGGATTATACGTTTAAATAGTTCATGAACGAATCAAACCTATCCATTGAATCGTCATCATGACTACTATTGTTAAATACTGCTTTAACTTCATAGTCGTAGCGCTCAAAGGCAGCCACTATCGCAGAAATTTCTGTTTTATTAATTTTTAAGGTCACTTCTAATCTAGTAGAATCTGGGAAGGCATTGATATACGAAGAGAGTATTTGTGCATTATCCGCCTCAACTATCTGTGCCATATGAGCCAGCGAGTTATTTCTGTTGCTAATGGAAAGTACAATAATACCTCCTGGTTCACTTACCGAATAAAGGTTGGCGGTAAAATTCAGCAAATTGTTGATGGATATGATTCCCAAATAGTTCTTTTGCTGATCGAGCACAGGCACTACCGAAAGTTGCAATTCGCTAAACAGTCTAATGACCTCATAAATATGGGCATTTTCAAAAGTAAACGTATTCAATAACTTTACGGGCAAAGCACCTATGGCAATTTCCATGTCCCTAGCTTCCATGAGTTCTTCTTCGGAAACTAAACCTAGGTACTGGACTTCGTTAACGATGGGTAAATGATAGAGTTTAAACTCATTCATACGTTCCAAAGCCTTCCGAACAGTATCGGAAGTACGCAATGGCGGTATAATGTTTGATATGAGTTCTCCTGCAAGCATATAATTTACTTAAGCAAAATTCTGTCCAAAAATTTTTCTAAATGATCATTAAATACAACCGGCTGCTCCATCATAGGGGCATGACCGCATTTATCCACCCAATTCAACTCTGAATTAGGCAATAACTCATGAAATTCCTCTGCTACCTCTGGCGGGGTCACTTTATCTTGTTTTCCCCATATTAAAGATACTGGAATGGTAATTTTTTTCAGCTCTTTTGCCATATTGTGCCTAATGGCCGATTTGGCAAGCGCTAAAATCCGAATCACACGTGAACGATCATTAACCGTTTGGAATACTTCATCTACCAACTCCTTGGTTGCCGTTGCTGGATCGTAAAAAGTAAACTCCACTTTTTCTTTAATGAAATCGTAGCTTTCTCTTCTTGGGAATGAACCGCCAAAAGCATTTTCGTACAAACCAGAGCTTCCTGTAAGCACCAATGCTTTTACAAATTCCTGATGGGCAACGGTAAATACTAAACCAACGTGACCACCTAAAGAATTGCCAACTAAAACCACTTGATCTAACTTTTTGAACTTAAGGAAGCGATGCAGATATTTAGACAAACTTTTAACTCCCAAAGTTAAAATGGGTAGTTCGTAAATAGGCAAAATGGGTACAAGGACACGATAGCTTGATTTGAATTTGTCCACAGTATGTTCCCAATTGCTTAGCTCACCCATTAAACCATGAAGTAACACTAAAGGTTCTCCTTCTCCAACCTCAATAAATTTAAATCCCTCTTGTTCAACTACTTCGTAATTCATAAATATTATTATGTATGGTCTTGGTATATGCCACTAAGTTAATAGAGTAAATGTAATTAATGAGAATTAAAATCACATTTTAACACTTAAAATGTTTAATCCTCTTTTTAAAGTACTAGGAAAGCTTACTTTTTACCACTTCACCTATTAATTTACCTTCGGCTTTTCCTGCCAATTCTTTATTAGCCAAGCCCATTACCTTTCCCATTTCTTTAATGGAAGTTGCTCCAGTTTCGGCAATTATTTTAGAGATAATCAACTCTACTTCTGCTCTTTCCAGTTGTTTTGGCAAAAATTGAGAAATCACGTCAATTTCTTCTTGTTCCACCTGGTAAAGGTCATCTCTACCTTGCGCTTGATAAATATCAGCTGATTCTTTACGTTGCTTAACCAGCTTTTGTAAAATTTTTATTTCAGCTTCCTCATTAATCTCTTCTGTTTGGCCTTTTTCTGTCTTTGCCAATAGCAATGCAGATTTTATCGCCCTAAGACCTCTTAATTTTCCTTGATCTTTAGCCAACATGGCTTGTTTTATTTCCTGATCTATGTTTGTTGATATCATGTTCAAATGGGTTAACTGTTTATTTGTTTAACTGGTTAATTGTTTTGTTGGTAAATCTGTTAATCGTTCAATATCAATTAACCAAATCAACGATTTAAACGATTAAACAATCCTAGTCTCTTTTTACTATTGTGCCAGTAGCTTGTGCAGTTGGCATAATCAGCATGTCGTTAATGTTAACATGTGCTGGTCTACTTACTACATACCAAATGGCATCTGCAATGTCCTGTGCTATCAAAGGTTCTAATCCATCGTAAACTTTCTTAGCTCTATTTTCATCGCCTTTAAAGCGTACAATAGAAAATTCAGTTTCTACCATTCCGGGATTAATTTGCGTTACCTTAATGTTATGCGGCAAAAGGTCAATACGCATCCCTTTGCTTAGTGCATCCACGGCGTGTTTAGTGGCACAATATACGTTTCCATTGGGATAAACTTCTTTTCCAGCGATAGAACCAATATTGATAATGTGTCCCTGTTTATGTTCTACCATCCATCCAGACACTACTTTGGTGACATAAAGCAATCCTTTAACGTTTGTATCAATCATGGTGTCCCAATCATTGGTATCACCTTTATCTATCGGATCCAAACCTTGGCTTAAGCCTGCATTGTTTACTAGCACATCAACATTTTTCCACTCGGCAGGCAAGGTATCCAGCACATAATTGATATTTTCCTTGTCCCTTACGTCGGCAATGAGTTTCTTGATTTTAACGCCGTACTTTCCATGGAGTTGTTGCGCTTGAGTATCTAGGAGATTTTCTCTTCTGGCAACGAGAATTAAATCATAACCTTCTGCGGCAAAAGTATCAGCACAGGCAGCGCCAATGCCAGATGTTGCCCCGGTAATTAATGCTATTTTGGCCATCTGTTTTTGTTGGATTTTGCACAAAGTTATGCTTTTTATTAAAAGCGCTTTACTCAAAAAACAAGCTGAAAGTAAAATTTCGCAAAATTGCCCGGTCTATAGGAGTGTCATAAGGGTGGCCTTCTCTTTTGGTTACGTCTTTAAACGAGTGACTTACTTTAATTTCAGGCGACATTTTAAAATATTCGAAATAAAGATCAAAACCTATGGCCGCTTCATAAGAAGAATATTTACCGATATTTTTTAACATACGTTCTTTCCATGCAAAACCATCATCCTTTGGTTTTTTACCCGCTCCCAAATCCATCGAGTACTTAAGGCCTAAAAGTAAATAAGCTCTAAAATCCTTGCGTCTTTCTGATTTTAACTTAATGCCCAAAGGCAAATCCACAATAACGGGGCTCACTTTTTGTTCTTTTACTGTACCGTCGCTAAAACCATAATCCACTAATTTATCAGCGAACACCAAACTAGGCGTACTACGCAAATCAACATTAGGGTGAAGCTTATAGTTAACCACGAAACCAATACCAAAGCCTACCGATGGTTTAGATTCAATGCGGGTAAGTGGCGCAGTTACTGGCCCTAATGGTCCTTCTAGTGGATCAGTATTGATGAATGGATCTCGCCAATTAGGTTTGGTGATGATTTTATATTCCGAAAGCACATATTGGAAACTGAAACCCCAATTGAAATCCTGTTGATCAATACCCCCACCCCAATTTTGGGCATTGGCAGCTTTAGCAGACAGGAAACATAAGAGAATCAATAAAGGTTTCTTCATTTAACACCTGTATAAATGGCACTAATACCAAACGTTAAAGAACGATGTTTGGTATGCTGGTAGCCAATTTTTTCCATCAACGTGGTAAAGTCCTTTCCATCAGGGAATGCCTGCACCGATTCTTCTAAATAGGCATAAGCTTTTTTATCCTTTGAAAATAATTTTCCAATAGATGGCAATATATGCTTGAAATAAAAATTATAGAATTGTTTGATTGGGAACACCCTTGGTTTAGAAAACTCCAAAATGACCACTTTGCCTCCAGGCTTAAGCACACGGAACATATCAGTCAAACCTTTTTCAAGGTTCTCGTAGTTACGCACACCAAAGGCTACCGTGATGGCATCAAAGGTATCGTCTTCAAAATGTAGCCCTTCTGAATCACCTTTTTGCACTGAAAAAACATGCCCTAAATTTCTCTCCGCAATTTTCTTCTTCGCTACTTCTAGCATTCCTTCAGAAATATCTACCCCAATAATTTGTTGCGGTTTTAAAATCTTGATGGATTCAAATGCAAAGTCTCCAGTTCCCGTAGCTACGTCCAATATTTTTTGAGGTTGGGAAGACAACAATTCCTTAATGGCTTTTTTACGCCAAATGATATCAATACCTAAGGACAAAAAATGATTGAGGAAATCGTAAGTACCAGAAATGTTATTGAACATGCTGGCCACCTGCTCTTTTTTAGTTTGGGTACCAGAATACGGAGTGATTTGTGGATTCATATGCGGTTTCAAAGATAGGGTTAATTGCTGAATTGTTAAATGGTTTAATTGTTGGTTAATTGATTAACTGTAGAAACTGGTTAGCTATATTTAGCATAAATTCATGGATAATTAATTAGTCCGTTAACCAATCGGAACAAAAATGCCTACCTTTGCCACATGATTATTAAATCGGCAACCTTTGTAGTTAGTAACACCAAAGTATCGGCTTTGCCTTTACCAGACATGCCTGAATATGCATTTATCGGTCGTTCTAATGTAGGAAAATCGTCATTGATCAACATGTTGGTAAACCAGCAAGGCTTGGCAAAAACCTCTCAAAAACCAGGAAAAACGCAATTAATTAACCATTTCCTAGTTAACGAGAAATGGTACATTGTGGATTTACCAGGTTATGGCTATGCAAAGGTTTCCAAAAGCAGCAGAGAGAAATGGGAAAAATTCATTAGAGCTTATCTTACCAAAAGAGAAAACCTACAATGCGTTTTTGTTTTGATTGATAGCCGTTTGGAACCGCAAAAAATTGATTTGGAATTTTGTTCTTGGTTGGGCGAATGCCAAATTCCTTTTGCATTAGTCTACACTAAAGCAGATAAACAATCCGGGCCTAAAACCGACCAGAATGTTGCTAAGTTTAACAAAACTTTATTAGGCTGGTTTGAGGAAGTACCTCCATTTTTCATCACCTCTTCGGAAAAAGGACAAGGCAGGGATAAGCTATTGCAATTTGTTCAAGAAGTAAATGAAGATTTTGTAAAACCAATCATTGACCCTCAATTTTATTCTGCCAGCAAATCAGAGTAATTTGTCTTTTTATACATAAATGAAGAAATTTTTCTCTTTAGTTTTATTTGCCCATTCCATATTTGCAATGCCTTTTGCTTTTATTGGTTTTTTCTTGGGTGTAATCACTACCGACAACCCATTTAACTGGTATTTATTGTTGGCGGTTGTACTATGTATGGTATTTGCCCGTAATGCAGCAATGGCCTTTAACAGGTATTTAGACCGTGATATTGATGCCAAAAATCCACGTACGGTCATGAGGGATATTCCTTCTGGGAAGATTTCGGCAAGAGCAGCACTTATTTTCGTAATCGTTAACTGTGTTCTTTTTATCGCTACTACTTATTTAATTAACCCACTATGCTTTTACCTATCGCCTATTGCCATTTTTGTAGTATTGTTTTATAGCTACACCAAACGTTTTACCGCTTTATGTCATTTGGTATTAGGCCTTGGACTAGGTTTGGCTCCGATAGGCGCTTACATTGCAGTAACAGGTCAATTTAACATTGTACCAGTTTTGTATTCCTTTGCAGTACTATTCTGGGTAAGTGGCTTCGATATTATTTACGCCCTACAGGATGAGGATTTTGACCGTTCTGAAAAGCTACATTCTATCCCCTCTGCTCTAGGTCCCAAAAATGCCCTAAGACTTTCGTCGTTTCTACATATTTTATCGGCAGCTTGCGTTATAGCGCCTATCTACTTCATGGATTTTGGATGGCCATATTACGCTGGAGTAGTGTTTTTCTGCACCATGCTTATTTATCAGCATCGCTTGGTTAAACCTAACGACATCAGCAAAGTAGACAGAGCTTTTGCTACGACTAATGGTTATGCATCTGTAGTTTTTGCCGTTTGCTTTTTGGTAGATGCTTATTTGAAAACAAGATAGTTTTTAATGGTTAATGATTAATGGTTAATTTTCCATTGATTTAGCAGATTTTAACTTCAGATCGAAAGAGGTTTTACTTACAAATCCTTACTAAACAATGGCACCTAAATAGTTCCCTACTCCCCGCTGATTTAACGGATTTGACCACAAATTTAAGGAGATTTCAACTACAAAGCACCCATCCCTAACTACTAACCACTAATACCTAGCCACTACTTAAACGGGCAACCTATTCAACTCAATATCATCTGGGCTTACGAAAATCAACGGCACTTTTTCTACATCTACATAGCTTGAATCTAAACCAAAGCTGGTTACTTCAGACAAGCTCAATTTTTTGAGGATAAAATAGTAGTCCATAATGGTTTCTTCGTAGAAACTCAAATTGGTAAACTTGCTAAGATGTTTTTCAAGCAAAATGAACCTAAAATCACCCGCAATATTGTGCTTATTTAGTGAGGTATATTGGCTAGTAATATCTACTTCCCCATTTTTCACCAGTTCTTCCACTACTTTACGATACAACAGGTTTACACGCTGCTCAATCCTGAAACCAAGTTTAAAGTCAATTCTGATCAATTTTCCAGGAATCAGGAATTCTACTTTGTAATCCATGGTATAAGGCTCATCCATTACGTCAACGTGTACCAACCAATAAACATCGGCTCGCTTAGGTTCCTTTTGAATGATGGAATAAACAATTTTTGATTCTATCTCAGTTTTGAAATTGGCACTGGTTAAATACACCAATTGAGAAGAGAATTTAGGCACGGAAGTATCGTTACTTAGTTCTTTAATGATATCATAGTAATCCTCAATCTCCACATATTTCACAAACCTATTCTTGATTTTTCTAGAGGCGTACCAAGTCCACATCACACTAAGCAGCACCATACTAATCAATAAGGTAACCCAACCGCCATGTACAAATTTAGCCATGTTACCAACCAAGAAAGCAATCTCAATGACCATGTAAATAGCTACAAAGATAACAATGAGATATTTTGGAAATTTCTTACGTAACATGTATACCGCCACTAAAATGGTGGTCATCAAAAAGGTAAGGTTAATAGCTAAACCGTAAGCCCCTTCCATGTTGTCTGATTTTTTGAAAACCAGTACAATGATAATACAGCCTATACAAAGCAACCAGTTAATAGAAGGCACGTATAACTGACCTTTTTGCACACTTGGGTAATTGATACGTACTTTTGGCCACAGATTTAATCTTACCGCTTCTGATATCAAAGTAAAAGAGCCCGAAATCATAGCTTGCGATGCGATTACCGCCGCTGTAGTGGCCAAAATAACCAGATATAGCACCATGCTTTCTGGCACCAGCTTAAAGAAAGGATTAGAAAGGGCATCATGCGGATCATAACTTCCAGCATTTTTCAATACCCAAACACCTTGTCCCAAATAGTTAAGAATCAACATCAGCTTTACAAAAATCCAGCTAATGCGAATATTGTTTCTACCGCAGTGACCTAAATCACTATATAATGCTTCGGCTCCAGTTGTACACAGAAAAACACCACCTAATATCAACAATGCTCCAGGATTGGTAGCCATTAAGTGAATGGCATAATAAGGATTTAATGCCTTAAAAATCCAAGGATCATGTATCACTTGCAATACGCCTATTACACCCAAAGTAGCAAACCAAAACATCATGATTGGTCCGAATAATTTGCCCACTAAGTTGGTTCCAAATTGTTGGATGATGAATAAAAGGGCGATGATAGAAATTACAATAGGAATAACCTGTACTTCAGGAAACTTCAATTTCAAACCTTCAATAGCCGAAGTCACGGTAATACTTGGGGTAATCATCCCATCAGCCAAAAGTGCCGCCCCGCCTATAATCGCAGGAACAACCAACCATTTGGCTTTTTTACGCACCAACGAGTAGAGTGAAAAAATCCCACCTTCGCCTTTGTTATCAGCCCTAAGGGTAATGATAACATACTTGACGGTAGTTTGGAGGGTTAGGGTCCAGATGATACACGACAATGCACCAAGCACCAGATCAGGTGTGATGTGCTGTCCCGTATCAATTACCGACTTAAAAATTGCTTTTAAAGTGTAAAGGGGAGATGTCCCTATATCACCAAACACTATTCCCAGTGTAACCAATAACCCTCCGGCAGTAAGGGCATTAACGTTTTTATGACTTGACACGTACTTGAAAATTTGACTGCAAAATTACATTAAATAATTAGGATAAAAACCTATTTCATTAAAAAGCTGAAACTTATCAAGAATATCAGCTTAAACAGGGAAAATTTCGCCTTGTTAAATATTGTTAAATAATAGAATTACACCGCCTTTTGTTTGAATTCTTTGTTTAATTATTTATATTTTTGTGAAACATTTTAATGAAAGCCAACAGAGTAAAAATAGCGCTCAATTTCAACATAGCATGCCTTACGGCAATGCTTTTGCTAATGTGCTCTGTTGTTTTTGCTCAAAAAGTTGATTCCAGTAGAATTTCTCTAAGACCAAAGGCTAAACCTGTCAACAAATTCCCAGTCATTAAAGGAAGTGTAGAACCCTACAAACCAAGCGTTTACAACTACCTACCGTCTGTAATTCCAGCAAACAGTTCTAATGTCCCGGCCAAAGAAAAAAGCGAAAAGAACCTTACTATTCTTAAAATTTATCCAAACCCAGTAGTAGAACAGCTCAACATCAACTTGCGTTTGGAAAAGGCAACCAACTTATCTATCAAAATTACCGATTTATTAGGTAATGATATTGTAACGCTTGCCAACGAGCGACTACCTCACGGTGAACACACCAAAACCTACAACATGCCTTCTAAAATAAACGCCGGCATTTATTTTCTTCGCATCATGGCCGGTGGCGAACCTGTCATTAAAAAAATATCGGTACTCTAATATCAATTTTTCTTTTGTTAGTTTTGCAATATGAAGATCATTGCAATAGGCAGAAACTATGCCGCACATGCCGCAGAACTTAATAATGCCATCCCAACCAAGCCTATCATTTTTTTAAAGCCTGATACCGCTGTTTTAAAAGACAATAAGCCTTTCTATATACCTAGCTTTTCTAATGATGTACATTACGAGTTAGAAATTGTATTGAAGGTTTGTAAAGAAGGCAAGCATATCTCCGAAAAATTTGCAGCTAATTACTATGATGAAATTGGCTTAGGGGTTGATTTTACCGCAAGAGATATCCAAGCAGAACACAAAGAAAAGGGCTTACCTTGGGAGCTTGCCAAAGCTTTCGATAACTCTGCCGTAGTAAGTAACTTTTTGCCAAAAAGCGACTATAGCAATCTTTACGATTTGAAGTTCGAACTCCAAAAAAATGGAGAAACCAAACAATCAGGACATACTGCAAACCTTTTGTTTTCGTTTGAAAAGATCATCTCCTTTGTTTCGCAATACATCACCCTTAAAAAAGGCGACCTTATTTTTACCGGAACGCCAGAAGGAGTAGGAAGAGTGGAACAAGGCGACAAATTAGAAGCCTGGCTTGAAGGCAAACAACTTCTTAATTTTGATATAAAGTAAAAAATGCGCCAATACATTACCTATTTAGCTGCTGTTTTTTCGGCATTCCTTTCATTTAATTCAAAAGCTCAGCAAACCTATAGCAACAACACCTATCCTTTAACAGATTTTAGGTCGCCTTTAGATATAGAACCTCCAGCACTAGCAGGCTCTTTTGGTGAGTTACGAGCTAACCACTTCCACTCGGGCATTGACTTTAGAACCAATCAACGAATAGGCTACCCAGTTTATGCACCGGCAGATGGATTCATTTCTCGTTTAAGAGTTCAAAACAGTGGCTTTGGACTAGCACTTTACATTAACCATCCAAATGGCTATACCACCGTTTACGGACACTTATCTAGGTTTAATCCTAAAATAGCGCAAATTGTAAAAAACACACAATACAAAAAACAATCATATGAGATTGATGAATTCCCAGCAGCCGATCTTATTCCCGTTAGAAAGGGCGAAGTGATTGCCTACACCGGAAATACGGGTAGCTCTGGAGGCCCGCACTTGCATTTCGAAATCAGGGATAGCAAAACCGAAGCAACCATCAATCCTCAATTGTTGGGCATTAGCATTCCCGATGATATTCCACCAGTAATTCATGCCATGTACGTATATCGCTTAAATGGAAAACCATTTAATGAGGTTACTCCTAAGCAATATTTCCAAGTTACAGGCGCTAAGGGAAATTACAAACTGAACCAAGTAAGCACTATTCATTTAAGTGGCGAAGTTGGTTTTGCCATTGTGGCTAATGACAGGCACAACGGAGCATCTGGCAACAATGGAGTGTATTCCATTGAGCTGGCTGTGGACGATATTACCGTTTACACCTCTGCATTGGAACGTTTCACCTTCGATAACAGCAAGGCGATCAATTCGCATATTGATTATCCTACTTATCTACGCACCAAACAAAGCATTCAAAAGAGCTTTGTGGATCCTGGAAACCCGTTGCAAATTTACTTCAACTTGGTTAACAATGGCCGTATCACCTTTAACGATGGCAAGCTACATACTGTTAAATACACCATTACAGATGCTAGAGGAAATAAAAGCACCTTAGCTTTCAATGTACTTGCAGATCCAAAAGCGGTAATAAAAACCCCTGATTTACCTACAGGCACTTTGTTTAGCTACAACAAACAAAATGAATTCGGCAATAATGAGGTGAAAGTAATTCTGCCTAAAGGCACCTTGTACAACGACCTTAATTTCATTTATAAGAAAACCGCCAGACCGCAGCAAAATGCTTTTTCCGAAATTCACAACATCCAAAATACCTTTACGCCATTACACACTGGCTTTGAGCTTTGGATAAAGGCAGATAGTACGCTAACCAAACACCAAAGCAAAGCACTCATTGTCAACAGTAATCGTTCATCACAAGGTGGATATTTTGAAAATGGCTGGGTAAAAGCCAAACCACGTAACTTTGGTAACTTTTTTATCGCCGTTGACACCATCGCTCCTAACATTGTTCCCGTAAACATTGCTAATGGTAAAAACATGGCAGGTATCAGCAAAATGAGCTTTAGGATAAGCGATAATCTTTCTGGTATCAAAAGCTTTAACGGCTATATTGATGGCAAATGGGTATTGATGGAATTCGATACCAAAACAGCTAGCCTTTGGCACACATTTGATGAAAAAACAAGCACTGGTAAACATACTTTTGAGTTACTTGTTGTGGATATGAAAGACAATACAAAAAGATACGCTATTGAATTTTACAGGTAATTAATTACGATTTATCATCATTCAACCATTAAAAAATATGAGCATATTAAAAGAAGGCGATAAAGCGCCTGCATTTTCTGCAAAAGACCAAAATGGAAACACCGTTACCCTAGACCAGTTTAAGGGCAAGAAAGTGGTTTTATATTTTTATCCAAAGGATGATACCCCAGGTTGTACCGCAGAGGCTTGTGATTTCAGAGACAATTACCAAGGCTTACAAGCTCAAGGTATAGAAGTGCTTGGTGTAAGCGTTGACGATGAAAAATCACATCAAAAATTCATCACAAAACACAATTTGCCATTCACCCTTTTAGCAGATACCGATAAAAACATTGTAGAAGCTTATGGCGTTTGGGGCGAAAAAAACATGTATGGTAAAAAATACATGGGCACCAACCGTGCTACCTTTGTGATTGACGAAGAAGGCAACATCGCCCACATCATCAAGAAAGTGGACACTAAAAATTCTACCGCCCAGGTGTTAGAATTGTTAAAATAGTATTTTTAAGACTTACGAAGCTTCTAAAACTTCGTAAGTCTTACCTCCCCGAAACACATTTCTATTTTTAGAAAATCAACCTAGTGCTACTATTTTACCATAGTCCCGCTATCCGCTTTACTCAGCTCCCCAACCATATCATCCATTCTCGCCTTCGTGTTCGCTACTATCGGGTTTAGTTGGCAAACACGCTGCTACCACACTTCCTTTTCAAACGCAAACTGCATAAAAAAATCCTCTCCAAAAAAGGAAAGGATTCACTCATATCAATGTGTGTTTATTTAGTTCATTAGTTGCTTATCATTTTTAACCAAAGCCATCACCGGTGTAACCTTCACAATTTTAAATTCGGTACGACGGTTAAGTTGATGTTGCGCTTCGGTACATTTCACACCATCAGCACATTGATTAAGCAATTCACTTTCACCTTTACCAATAGCAGTCAATCGGTCTGCAGGCACTCCTTTGTTCACCAAATAATCCATAGCACTATTAGCTCTCTTCTCAGACAGCATTTGATTGTAGGCTGCTTTACCTCTAGCATCGGTATGGGCCACCAATTCCATCTTCACATTAGGCATGTTTAACATAAAGGCATTTACCTTATTCAAGTCTCCAACAGCATCTGGTCTAATGTTCCACTTATTAAAATCGTAAAAGATATTGTTAAGCTTCACCGTAAAAACATCCTTAGCTCTTTCCAGCTCAAATTTAATGTCGTAAATGGTAGACTGGTTAATGCCTTTGGTAGAGATTTCTCCAGTTTGACTAGTAAAATATTGCTGAGGATTCCCTTTCACAATATAATCAGTCTCTTTTTCTAAAGTGAAAGCAAACTTGCCATTTGCATCAGAAAAAACAGTGCTTTGCGTTCCTTTATCTTTGTTGAGCAATAAAATTTCTAAACCTGCAATAGGTTGGTTAGTGCCTTTTTCAACCACAGCGCCATTTACCGCATAAATCTTCTCTTGAGATTTTGGTTCAGCTTTAATGCCAGTGGCAAATCTATAAATATCATCTAAACCTACACCTCCATTCCTATTGCTCGAAAGATAGCCAGTCTTGTTATCATCGTTAAATAAAACACCAAAATCATCTTTTGGAGAGTTAAGTGGCGCTCTTAAATTTTCAACGTCCTTAAAGCTATTGCGACTTCCTATGGCTGAAAAAATATCCAAACCGCCCATTCCAATGTGACCTCTTGAAGCAAAATAGAATTTACCATCGTTTCTAACGGCGGGAAAAACATCATCTTGAGAGGTATTAATTTGATTGCCACAATTTACAGGCTGGCTCCAACTTCCATTTGACAATTTTTCGCTATAATACAAGTCCATACCACCAAAACCACCAGGCATATCAGAAGCAAAATACAAAAGCTTTCCATCAGGAGATAATGCTGGATGTTGTACTGAAAAAACACCTCCACTATTGAAAGGCAATTTATCTTTCTCTATCCACTCATCTCCTTTTTTAACCGCAATTAAGAGATATTGCTTTCCTATTTCTCCCAACTTCGCCTTCTTATTGCTTGCCAATACTGATCTGGTAAAAATAAGCGTATCCAAACTTGGATATACCGCTACTGGGCCGCTATGAAAACCTTTATTGATCGTCCCTTTTAAGATATCTACTTGCTTAGAAGAAGGTGTGGCACTATATATCTTCAGATAAGGATTACCCGTCCATCCATATACCTCTTGTCCTTTTTTATTTTTTTGCCAACGATCTGAAATAAAAAGAATTTTAGAACCAAATTTGGCTGGACTAAAATCAGAATTTTCAGAGTTAAGCCCAATTTCACTTTCTACAGAAGCTCCTATATCAGGATTTTCGGCCCACATTTTTGCTACTCCAGAAATGTTCGCTTGTTTCTCTGCTTCTTTAGCTTGCGCCGGATTTTTTTGCCCCCAAATGGTATAGTTACTGGCAGCTTCATCAAACTTTCCATTTTGTTTTAGGGCATCCGCTAAGTATTTGTAATTATCCGCTGAAGCATCAGGATAGCTCAACGTTTTTTTATACCAAATTTCGGCAGCCTCTGTATTATTGATAAACCTGTAACAGTTAGCAATTTTTTGGGCAACGTCCATGCTAGGATTGGTCTTCATGATCTTGTCATAAATCTCAAGTGCATATTTATAGTCAAGTTGCCTGTAAAGCTTATCGGCTTCCTTGATATCATCAGAAAATAATACCGATGGCAGGAGATAAATGAGCAAGAAAAGAGCCGCAACCCTGAAAAACTTTTTAAATGTCATAGAAACTCTGCGTTAGAAGTACCGCGGAGTAGTTAAAGTATTGTTTCTGTAGTTTTTTCCAATCACTAAACCTAAAGATATTTCGTGGCTACCCGATGAATATGAATTTAATTCCGACAAACCGTAATCATAAGCATATCCAATCCTAAACTTTTTGGCAACATAAACTTCAACTAATCCAACAAGCGAATTTTGTTGAAAAGTCCCATTTAAATTGTTAGTTTTTTTCCACATATCCACACCCATTCTGTAAGAGCCTCCTATCCACAGTATATCCTTAAATAAAAAAGATGCGTTTATATCGAAATTACCCATAGTATTGGGGTCATCACGCAACATTAAAGAGGGTTTAAACTTCACCTCTTCATTAACATTTAAAATTGCTCCCGCTGTTAAGAAAATGTGGACAGGTGGTAAAATGACGAATTTTGCACGCTGGTTATTTTTGTTCAGCGCAGTAGTTAGCAAGTTATTTGCTGAAAGTCCTGCATAAAAAACATTATCGCTATAATGCACCCCAATTTTTGCATCAGGGGAGATATAATTTTGCACACCGCTAAAAGAAGGATCAGTTTGATCTCCGATAATTGCCTTATCACTATTTAAAGAGAACTGCACTGCTCCCACACCTACGCCAAAACTCAGCCGTCCCTCTTCGCCAACAGGCAAGCGATAAGCATAATTTGCCATCACAGCTGTTTGCCCCTGTATCCCAACCCTATCATTTAAGATAGAAAGCCCCAGTCCCACATTATTGTTATGGAAAAAAGCACCGTCCACAATGAGTGATTGCGTAGTAGGCGCTCCCTTTACCCCAACCCACTGGTTACGGCTTAGAAGATTGATATTCAGATCTTCCTTATAGCCAGCGTACGCTGGGTTAACCAACAAATTATTGAACATATATTGGCTATAAGTCACCTCATTTTGAGATCTTGCCACAAAGGGACAAACGAGAATCAAAATTTGGAGCAAAAATCTTTTCATTGCTTTAGTTTTTAACCATGGTGATAGATCCTTTAAAAAACTGATCCTTACCATCTATTTTCACTCGTAAAACATAAAAATAAGTACCCGAAGCAGCATTTTGTCCATCCCAGTATTTAGTGGAATTATAGCTGCCTACTCGATATACCAGATTGCCTGAACGATCAAAAATCTTTAGGTCGTTATCAGGGAAAGCGTCAATATTTTTCACTTCCCAGGTGTCATTTTTTCCGTCGCCATCTGGTGAAAAAGCATTATAAATTTCAAGTGGGCCAGCATTTGTCACTTCGGCAAATGCAAAAGGGATATCCACACCATTCAAAAGCTTTACTCCTTGCGAAACAAATGACTTGCTCAACCCAGGAAAGAAACTACTATTATCTTGTGTGCTTACCGGGAATACCCTATCCCAATTATTTTTCGTTGTCCAATTTACCAACGCACTAAATTTCTCAGCAGAAGAAGTATAAAAACTCGCATCTACCACACCACTCCCTTTCCAATTCTTCAGCAGGTGATAATAACTATCATTAACCGCTACAATAGCATTTTCTTTACTGAATCTACTATAGCCATCAAGAGAAGGGTCTTTGTCATAAAACGATGCCCCAATGATACTTGCATCTTTAGCCTTTAGCGCAACGAACCTCATGACCCCAAGCCTACTTGAACCCAAAGGAAAAATATATTCTTGGCCCGCATCCATATGCCTCAAAAACTGACCGCTACCAGTGGTACTAATGAAGCCTTTGTTTCGGAACAAAGCAGAACCGCTATTATCTAAATGAAGTTGGCTATTGTTCAATTGAATTTCGGCATCACCTAAATCCAGCGACAGCCTCACATCTACATTACTTTTTATATCAAAAATTCCATCTCCACTAAACACCAATCTCGGAAAACTCGTAGTACCAGCTCCAGAAAAAGCAGCTCTTTTTGCTTTAAAAATCACTTTACCATTTGATTCCAATGCGAAAACAGCCGTTCTATTGTTCAGCCAATCGCCTTCTACAATCATTTCCCCATTATTCAATATCGATCCATCATTATGGATAGTTTTATCCCCTACATACAACAAAGCATTCTGATCGATAAATATCTTGACACCATTATTTACCAACTGGGCAAAGGCATTTCCTCCGTCCATCAAGAGCATTACGGCAACAAGAAAAATAACAGAACGTTTTTTTGTTATCATAGCACAGCACTTATGTGGAACGTAGCCAAAGAAAGGTCTATTGGGTTATCACTAACATTAATAAATTTAACTTCAATGGTATTGGCACTCACTACCCTAGCATAAGCAATAATCAACCCATCTGGTAGTTCAAGACTTGAAGAAACTGCCACACTAGCGCCTGTATCCACTCCATTAAGCGTAAAGTTTTGTTTATGCGAAGCCTTAGCATTGATGCTTGGTAAATCAACGGCGAATGAACCCTTAGAAATAGACGTAATACCTGAGCCATTTACGCCAATTCTAACTTTACCATCAGTGGCAATTCTTATTCCCTCTACTCTATTTGAAGCAATGATTAACTCTTTGCTATCGGTAGTTCCTAAAAAATCTGCATTCACTCCCGGAGTTGTGGTTCCTCCTATACTTCCTACGCCGTTACCTGTCCTCAGCCATGCAGTAGTACTTCCTGAAGGACCTTGCGGACCGGCAGGACCTTGCTCTCCCGGATCACCTTGATCACCTTTTGGACCTTGAACACCTTGCGGACCAGCCGAACCTTGCGCACCTTGAGGACCAGTAGCCCCTGGATTGCCAGCATCGCCCTTATCCCCTTGATCGCCTTTGGCACCTTGGGGGCCTTGTGGACCCGTAGCCCCAGTTGCACCAGCAGGGCCTTGAGGGCCAATATCACCTGCATCTCCTTTAGCACCTTGCGGACCAGTTAAGCCAGCAGGACCTTGCGGACCAATATCGCCGGCATCGCCTTTGGCTCCTTGAGGACCGGTCAAGCCAATAGGACCTTGTGGCCCCACAACACCAACATCCCCTTTATCGCCTTTATCTCCAGCATCACCCTTTAAACCTTGAACGCCTTGAGCACCCTGTGGACCAGTAGCACCTACATCACCCTTATCTCCAGCATCACCTTTTAAACCTTGAGGACCCTGCGGGCCAGCAATTCCCTGAGGACCAGCCAGACCTTGAATACCTTGCGGGCCGATAGCACCTACCTCACCTTTATCTCCTTGTGGGCCTTGGGCTCCGGTTAAACCAACAGGACCTTGCACACCGGCAGGACCAATTGGACCCGCTGGACCTACCACACCGGTCGTTAAATTGGCCACTTCTTTCCAAACACCAGCATCTCTGATAAATACTTTTCCATTACTATTATTAAGGTAATAATCATTATCTCTAGAACCTACTGGTTCAGTAGCCGCCGTAGGTGGATTGAGCGTGCCGTTTGACCAGCTTGCGCCATTAACACCGGGGATACCCTGACTACCCGTATCGCCTTTTGATCCCTGCGAACCAACCTCTTCCCACTTATCTAAATTCCAGGCATTAAACTTATTGGTGCTAGTATTATAAATCAACAAACCATTGATGGATGCATTAGTTACCCCCACAGCCTGCAAAGTATTTCGTTGAGTTTCCGTTAAACGGGGAATCAACAATCCTTTTTCGGTAGAATAAATCTCCAGAACTGATTTACTGTTAGGTCTTTCCGTACCAATACCTACCGAACCATTTTGGGCGTAAGCAAAAGATGAGAAAAACAGAAATGTTAAAAAAGTAGAAATCCTCATAAGCGAAAACGTTTATCTGTTGATTTTTGGGTAATTACCTACTCAAAATAAGAGTATATTTATGACTATAACAAACTTATCAACATTTATTTTATCCAAAACGGCAAACTGTGGAAAACTATAACAGCTAAAAAATGTCATTATAAACAAAAAACAAGACCTAAATAATTGGCAAACGGATATTTAAATTAACTTTGTTACTATTACAATAATTATTTTTTTTGGATGAAACATACAATCAGTGAACTAGAAGATATCGCTTCCCAAGTAAGAAGAGATATCCTTAGAATGGTACATGCGGTACAGTCTGGACACCCAGGCGCATCTTTGGGCTGTGCAGATTTCTTTACAGCTTTATATTTCGAGGTGTTGAACCATAACCCGAAATTTGACATGGATGGTAAAAACGAAGATCTTTTCTTTTTATCGAACGGACATATTTCGCCAGTTTGGTATAGCGTGTTAGCTAGATCAGGATATTTCAACGTAAGCGAACTAAGTACTTTTAGAAAACTGGATTCAAGATTGCAAGGACACCCAACCACCCACGAAGGGTTACCAGGCGTTCGTATTGCTTCTGGATCATTAGGACAAGGTTTATCGGTGGCCATTGGCGCTGCGCTTGCCAAAAAAATTGATGGTGACAAATCATTGGTTTTTGCCCTTTTAGGAGATGGAGAATTACAAGAAGGCCAAAACTGGGAAGCATTCATGTTTGCTCCTCACAACAAAGTAGATAACATCATTGCCAGTATCGACTACAACGGTCAGCAAATTGATGGCCCTACCGAAAAAGTACTTTCTTTGGAAAACTTGCAAGCTAAATTTGAAGCTTTCGGGTGGCATGTAATCACTTCTAACGGTAACGACATGGAAGAAATTCTAAAATCGTTGGAGTATGCAAAATCATTAACCGGAAAAGGAAAACCTATTTTGAATTTGATGAGCACCCAAATGGGCTACGGAGTTGACTTTATGGTAGGCACTCACAAATGGCACGGATCTGCACCAAGCGATGAGCAATTGGCTAATGCTCTTGGGCAAATTAAAGAAACCCTGGGAGATTACTAATCAGATTTTAGAAGTTAGATAATAGATGAGGCTCATACGAGCAATCCTTTATCGTATATTAAACAAGATAGATTTGAGAAAAGATTTAGCACGATAACCTAAACCAATCTCATCTCTCATATCTCAACAAAAATGAAAAAATACACGTACACAGATAAAAAAGATACCCGTTCTGGTTTTGGCGCTGGCCTACATGAAGCGGGAAAAAGAAACGAAAATGTAGTTGCCCTTTGTGCCGACTTAGTTGGTTCGTTAAAAATGGACGCTTTCATTAAAGACTTCCCTGAACGTTTTTTCCAAGTAGGTATTGCAGAAGCTAACATGATGGGCATTGCCGCTGGTTTAACTATTGGTGGAAAAATCCCTTTTACAGGCACTTTCGCCAACTTCTCTACAGGTAGGGTTTACGATCAAATTCGTCAATCCATTGCTTACTCTGGCAAAAATGTAAAAATCTGTGCTTCTCACGCAGGCTTAACGCTAGGTGAAGATGGCGCTACCCACCAAATCCTTGAAGATATTGGTTTAATGAAAATGTTGCCGGGAATGACCGTAATTAACCCATGCGATTATAACCAAACCAAAGCAGCAACCTTGGCAATCATGGATCACGAAGGTCCTGTTTACTTACGTTTTGGCCGTCCAGTAATCCCTGTGTTTACGCCAGAAGACCAAAAATTTGAAATTGGCAAGGCATGGATGGTCAATGAAGGTACCGATGTAACCATTGTAGCTACAGGCCATATGGTTTGGAGAGCGATACAAGCTGGCGAGGAATTAGAGAAATTAGGCATTGATGCTGAAATTATAAATATCCATACCATTAAACCTTTGGACGAAGAAGCTATCTTAAAATCGGTAAAGAAAACAGGCTGTATTGTTACTTGCGAAGAGCACAATAAATTTGGTGGTTTAGGAGAAAGTGTTTCTCGTTTCTTGACCACTACTTATTTGGCTCCACAAGAGTTTGTAGCTGTTGATGACAGCTTCGGCGAAAGTGCGACACCTGATCAGTTAATGACAAAATATAAACTAGATCCTTCAGATATCGTAGCTGCTGCCCAAAAAGCAATCGCTAGAAAATCGAAATAACCTATGAAGCAAGTTGAAGACGCAGAGATCCTCTCTAAATTTCAGGATGAAAAAACTAGAAATAACGCCTTCAACTTGCTTTTACAAAAATATCAACAAAAAATTTATTGGCACATTAGGCGTTTGGTAATTGACCATGACGATGCTGATGACCTTGTACAAGAAACCTTTGTAAAGGTTTGGAAAAACCTGCAGTCGTTTCGTAGCGATTCTCAACTATATACTTGGATTTATCGGATTGCCACCAACGAATCCATTACCTTCCTTAACAAGAAAAAAAACAGGAACAATGTTTCTTTAGATGAAGTAAATTCTGAATTAGCAGAGACGCTTGCTTCTTCTTCGCATTTTGATGGCGATAAAATTCAGCGCAAGCTACAAGAAGCGATCCTTACCCTTCCCGAAAAACAGCGTATCATCTTCAATATGAAATATTTTGATGACATGAAGTACGAAGAAATCTCGGAAGTTTTGGGCACTACGGTGGGCGCTTTAAAGGCATCATTCCATATTGCCGTCAAAAAAATCGAAGCAATTTTAATAAATCAAGATTGATATTAAACCTTTTGCCTAAAAAAGCATCAATAAATACGAATGAGTAAAATGGCCGAAAATATGGAATGGGAAAACGAAGCGCCACAACTAGCGAAACTGAAAAAGTCTAACCCTTTTACAGTTCCTGCAAATTATTTTGAGGAGCTTGAGGAGCGGACCAATCAGTCTGTATTTATGAGTTCGTTGGAAAAATCAGCAAACAATGGTTTTACCACTCCGAAAAATTATTTCGAAACCCTTAATGAACAAATCATTGCTCAAGCCAATTTATCAACGTTTGTAAATGAGCAACAAGGCTTCGAGGTTCCTGATGGATATTTTGAGCAATTACAGCAAAATATTGCTACTAAAACCATCAACACTAAAAAAACAGTGAAACTTTGGCACCAACCATTGTTTAAATATGCCGTTGCTGCTTGCTTAGTAATCACTTCTACCACGGGTTGGTTTGCCAACAAGCAGTACCAAAGCCATCAATTACGCAAAACAGAACTTGCCAAGGAGCAATTGCTGTATGATATCGACGAAAGTGTGATTATTGAATATGTTCAAGAAGCACAACATGGAAAAACAGCTAATGTAACCGATAGCGAGATGGAAGACTATATTTTAGATAATTTCTCTACTACAGATTTATCTAACAATTTATAAATCTGGGCCAGATGACCATCATCAAAACCCATTTTAACACAATTAAACAATAATTACAAACAGATGAAAAACTTTGTTTTTGCACTATTAATCTTCGCTCCTTTTTTAGCTTCAGCACAAGGGCCTAAAATGGGTGGTGAAAAAATGGAAGCTAGAAAAGTGGCTTGGCTGACCACAAAGCTGGATTTATCTGCCGAAGATGCAAAGATTTTTTGGCCTATCTATAATGATTACGTGAGAGAGCAATCGACGTTGAGAAAAGAACGGATGCAGAAGATGATCAGCTTTAGAAAACTTAAGGAAATTGAAGATTTAGATGACGAAGAAATTCAAACCTTAATTTTAAACGATTTCAATTTCAGACAGCGAGATTTAAACATCGAACGCAAATACTACAACAAGTTCAAATCAAGCTTACCTATTAAAACCGTAGGAAAGTTTTATAGAGCTCAAGAAGCATTCAAGAAAGAAATATTACAACAATATAGGGCAGCAATGCCCGCGCCTCAAACGAATTAGGCAGCACAAATGATTAACCGAAGAGGACGTCTTTTAAAAGGCGTCCTTTTTTATTTGATATCATTTCCAAAAAAATGAACCTTAAATCAGCTACTTTTGCAACATGCTTACCCAACGACAACTTTTTTTAAAACATAACGCTCAAACTTCTACCACTCCTTTAATGCTTGAATTTGTAAAAGCCCAGGGAGTTAACCTATATAATAAAGAAGGAAAGGCTTACATCGATTTAATTGCGGGCATTGGGGTAAGCAACGTAGGCCATTGCCACCCTAACGTGGTAACCGCCGTACAAAAACAAGTGGAAACCTACATGCACCTGATGGTTTACGGAGAGTTTGTACAAAGTCCGCAGGTTAATTTTGCTACAGCTTTGGCTTCGGTTTTACCCGAACAGCTTAACTGCACTTATTTTGTTAATTCTGGCGCCGAAGCGGTAGAAGGAGCCATGAAATTGGCCAAAAGATATACCGGAAGAAAAGGCTTTATAGCTTGCAAAAATGCCTATCACGGCAGCACGCAAGGCGCAGAAAGTTTAATGGAAAGCGATTTCTATTCTGCTGGTTATGGTCCATTTTTACCTCACGTAGATTTTATCACACACAACAACCTTAACGATTTAGCAAAAATTACCGACCAAACGGCCGCCGTGTTTATTGAACCTATACAGGGTGAGGCTGGAGTAAGAGTAGCCGACCAAGCTTTTATGGAAGCATTAAAAGCAAGATGTTTGGCTACGGGCACCCTTTTAGTATTTGATGAGATTCAAACAGGCTTTGGTAGAACAGGGAAGATGTTCGCTTTTGAACATTATGACATTACGCCAGATATTCTGCTTTTAGCCAAAGGTATTGGTGGTGGAATGCCTATTGGTGCTTTTATCAGTTCAGCAGAAATCATGTCGGTACTATCCTTTAATCCTATTTTGGGCCACATGACTACTTTTGGAGGTCACCCAGTATGTTGCGCTGCTGGACTAGCTACCTTAAATACACTGTTGGATGAAAATATCGTAGCTGGTGTTGAGGCAAAAGGAACTTTATTCAAGGAGCTACTACAACATCCAGCGATTAACGAAATACGTGGCAAGGGCTTGATGTTTGCTGTAAGTTTTGATAGTTTTGAGATCAACAAAGCAATTATTGATGCCTGCATTGAAGACGGCATTATTACCGATTGGTTTTTGCATTGTAGTGATGCCATGCGTATTGCTCCTCCCCTCACCATTACCGAGGATGAAATTAAGGTAGCATGTGACATTATTTTAAGAAATATAGAGAAAATTTGCCCATCAAAATAAATTGGGATGAACGTACTGATTGTTGAAGACGAAAAAAGCCTAGCCTTAGAAATCAATGATTTTCTGAGCAAAGAAGGTTATATTATAGACCATGCCAGAAGAAAGGCTTCGGCAGAGGAGAAAATATTCGTTAACAGCTATGATTTTATCCTGCTTGATTTAGGCTTACCAGATGGAGATGGCTTTGAACTGTTAAAACTGATCAAAGGCTTAAAAGATAGAGATGACGCCATCATTATCCTGACCGCCAGAAGTGCGGTTGATGACCGCATTAAAGGCCTTGAAGAGGGTGCTGATGATTATCTACCCAAACCCTTCTCACTCAACGAACTCTTGGCACGAATGCATGCTGTAACCCGCAGAAAGCACAAACTGGAAAAAAACGACATCCAAGTACATGATTTTGTATTAGATATCCAGAACAGGGTGGTTACTTTTAAAGGTGAAAGAATTCACCTGACCAAAAAGGAATTTGAGATTTTAAACTACTTAGTGTTAAACAAAAACCGCGTAGTTTCACGTACTAGCCTTACTGAACACGTTTGGGGGGATATTTTAGAGGTAAACTCTGATTCGAACTTCGTGGATGTGCATGTGAAAAATCTGCGTAAAAAATTAATGTGCCATGCCAAAATGGATTGGCTGGAAACGGTAAGAAGTATTGGCTATCGGATAACGCTTTAAATTGAACTAAGCATGAGACTGCAAGAAAAACTTACTTTATACAACGCTGCCACCAAAATTGCACTCATTTTTATCCTCGGAACCATTATTCTATTCTCCCTAGAAAAAATTTCCATCAACCACCTTGATAACCGATTATATAAAAAAGAAACCAAACTCATCAAAAACCTTAATGATAGTGAGGTAGATAGTTTATTGAATGCCGAACAAACTTTTACCGACTACAATATCTTAAAGGATGAATTTATCGTACTTACGCTCATCCCTAAACAAGAGGCTATTGATACCACTGAAAAATTCAGCACTGGAGATCGGGAAATTATGGGCGATATCGAAGCCTATCGTATCCTTACCAGAAAGTTTGAATATAAAAACAAATATTATCAGCTAGAACTGGGCACCACAGCTGCTGGCGCCATCTCTATCAAAAAATCGTTAGGGATTTACATGTTTATCGTGTTGATGGTTTCGCTTTCCATCACTTTGGTAACCGATTATGCTTTTACCAGATTTTTGCTCAAACCTTTCTATAAGATACTAGACCAAAAGATTAATAAGGTTAACGACCCTATCACCTTCGACTACAGTAAGATTCCTACCAACACCACCGATTTTGTGCTTTTGGATGATAGCATTAATGGCTTGATGAGAAAAATTACCGATTTGTTTCTATTGGAAAAGCAGTTTATCGCCAATGTTTCACACGAGTTGCTTACCCCTATTTCCATTTTAAACGGTAGGTTAGAAAATATTCTTGCTTCTGAGACCCTTGCAGTAGAACATGAAGAAAAAATCATGGCTTCGCTAAAAACACTGAGCAGGTTAAAATCCATCATCAATAGCTTATTGCTGATCTCGAAAGTGGAGAATGAACAATACGTTAAGAAAGACCAGATTTTGATTAGGCAAGAACTGGAGGATATCTACGAAGATTTAACTGAACGTATTTCGGATAAACGCATTACTTACGAAAATCAAACCAAGGAAGATTTCATTTTCTTGGGAAACCAGCCTTTAATCCACACTTTATTGGTTAACATTATCAATAATGCGATAAAGTACAGCAAAAACGCGGGGAGCATTGTCATTACAGACCAACTAACATCAGATGCTTATGTGCTCAGCATTACCGATAATGGCATTGGCATGGAAAATGAAATCGTCAAAAAAGCATTCCATCGCTTTGAAAGGGAAAATAATGAAGAGGTTAGTGGATTAGGCCTTGGGTTGGCCATTTGTAATAGCATCGCCAAATTTCACCATATCTCACTTTCTATTTCTTCAAAAAAACATGAAGGCACCAAAGTAAGCATTAGCTTTCCAATAGAAAAAGTATAGAATTTTCAGGGATTTAAAAACTTCATGATTTCTTCATTTTGATAGATGAACTTAGTATTGTTAAACAACAACATCGTTCACTAAAATAAAAAGAAAATGAAAACAGTGAAATTTTTAATGGTTGCATTAATTGCAGCATTTACAGTAAACTTTGCTAACGCACAAACACCTGCTAAAGCACCAGTTAAAACAGTTGCTCCTGCGACTAAAGCAGTAGAGAAAAAAGCAGAGAAGAAAGCTGAAAAAGTAGAAGCTAAAGCAGATACTACAGCTAAAAAATTAAAGCACAAAGCACACAAAAAAGCATAGTACTTGTTCCTAGTTAGTACAATGCGCAGCGGCCTAGCCCTGCGCATTTTTTTGTTGCTTTATTTTTGGTGCTTCTTGTTATCTTTATCCAAATAATTCATCAGGAAAATGGAAATCATTCAAGAAAACGAAGAGAGAAGAGGCGCTTTCAAAGCGATAGAAGATGGGAAAGAAGCTGGCGTAATGACTTATACTTGGGCTGGAAGCACTAAATTCATCATCGACCATACAGAAGTTAACCCCGACTTTAAAGGCAAAGGCGTTGGTTTAAAAATGGTGATGAAAGCAGTGGAATATGCTAGAGCCAATCATTTAAAAATCATGCCATTATGTCCGTTTGCCAAATCAGTTTTTGACAAAAATCCAGATATCACAGACGTGTTATTCTAAATTATTCAATCGACGTGTCTTGTGGTATTTTAATTTACAACCACATAGAAACATAGTGAATTCATTTTTGCAGCTATTTATTGTTCTGTCGCTTCGCGGACAAACTTTTATTAAGTAGTTTGTTATTGTTTTATTTGTCTTAATGCTTTCGCAAGCTCAGGTTTCCTGTAGATGAAAAAAGTATGCAAAAAAATCCACGGCTGCGCCCTGTTCTGTTAAAGGAGCAACTAGGGCCAATTTCTGCACCCCGAACAGGCCAAGGCCGATTTTAGTAGAACGGGGAGACTTTACGAAGGCTGGAGATAATGAAAAATCGCAAAACGCTTATCGCGATATCGGTTATTGATTAATATTTTAAGATTGGCAATGACGATTAACTCATCTTCTGGCGCTTAATCAAGTAAGCTTCCAAAATATGATTAAAGCCAGCGCTAATATCCGCATCAACCATATCAATTTTATATTGGGCGCATTTTAAGGCTAGGTTTTTCCTGTATGCCGTCATTTGAGATAGATAGGCATCCTTCACCTTCGAGGCATGGGCTTTCAAAACAGTTCCCGTTTCCATATCCACAAATTCATAAGGCCTGTTTTCAAAATCAAAATCTTGTTCTTTGGCTTTATCGGTAACATTAAAAACTACCACTTCGTGCTTATTGAATTTGAGGTGTTGTAAAGCAGAGAACAAGCGATCTAACCTATCAGGGCTATCTGCGGTTTGTAGCATATCACTAAAAATAACGACTAAAGAGCGCTTATGAATCAAATCGGCAATTTGGTGTAGTGCAGCAGAAAGGTCGGTTGGTACATTCAACTTAGAAGCTGCTAACACTTCTTCCAATTTTGCAAATAAAAATTTTTGGTGTACACTGGTCGATTTAGCAGGGGTATTGAGTTTCAATTCATCTGTAAAGAGACTTAAACCAAAAGCATCACGCTGCCTTTTAAGCAAATAAATTAAAGCAGCAGCGCTTTGTACCGCGAAAGTAAGCTTGTTGTATTTATCGTTAGGAAAATACATCGACGAGGAAATATCAATCACAAATTGACATCTTAAATTTGTTTCTTCCTCGTAACGTTTGCTAAACAGCTTATCGGTTTTGGCAAACAGCTTCCAATCTATGCTTTTAACACTATCTCCGTTGTTGTAAAGCCTATGCTCTGCAAATTCGACAGAAAAACCATGGAAAGGGCTTTTATGCAAGCCTGTAATAAATCCTTCTACCACTTGCTTTGCTAAAAGCTCCAAACTACTTTCAAATCTAATTTCCTCAGGTTTTTGCGATGCTTGCATACGTAAAACTAATAAAAAAGATTTTGTTTAGCTTTGTTATATTACTAAATAACATCATATGAAAAGATTATTACTTTTTACCATTAGCGCTATGCTGATCAATAGCAGCTATGCTCAAAAGGTACAAGGCGGAAAAGTAAACACCGAAAGCGCCAAACTCGCTGGTAAGCTAGACACCGCAAAAAAACAAGAAGGTTGGACCGTTAGAGGTACCAATACGCTTTTGCTCAACCAAGCAGCTTTTTCCAATTGGGTTGCCGGGGGAATTAACTCCATTGCCCTAACTGGCAGAGCCGATTATGAATTTAACCTCAAAAGGGGCAAAAATCTATGGGAAAACCGTCTTTTAGCTGGATATGGCCTACGTTCTGAAGAAAACAATAAAGCCACAAAAGTGGAAGATGTAATTGACTTGACTTCCAAATACGGTTACCAAATTGGAACTAGTAATTGGTACAGTGCCGTTGCTTTAAACCTAAAAACACAATTTGCGAAAGGTTACGATTATGGCAAACCTGAACAAAGTTACATTTCCAATCTACTTTCTCCTGGTTATGTAACACTGGGTCTAGGTTTTGACTACATTCCAAATGACAATTTCCAATTCAATGTTCATCCGTTAACTTCAAGGTTTACGATTATTGCCGATAAAGCTGTTTTTGATCCTAATAGGGATGGCATTCTTACCGAAGCCTATGGTGCAAAACCTACCGAAAGCTTGGTTTATCAATTAGGTGCCTACGTAGGTGGCCGATACAAAGTGAAATTGATGGAAAATATTATGCTCGACAACCGCTTTGGCATTTTCACCAATTACCTGGAGAAACCTCAAAATATGGTACTATCGTATTCAGGTATTTTGGATATGAAAGTGAATAAGTTTATCTCTACACAAATTACTGCAGACTTATTTTATGATGATAATCAAATTGGCAAGCTACAGTTAAAAGAAACTTTAGGTGTAGGTTTGACCTATAAGTTCGGCAGATATTAGAACCTGTTTAGATTTAAATCAAAATAATTTATAACGTTGAGGTTGCTTCGCACCTCGTAAAGATGCAAATAAGAGCGTCACTGCGAGGTACGAAGCAGCCTCTAGCAATCATCATCCTTCTATTCAAATCCACTATATTCTTTATTAGGTTCTAAAATGAAAAAGAAAGAGAAGAAAATCACCAAGTATGAAGAAACCATACAGGAACATATTATAAAAAAGGATTTTGTAAAAATTATCTTGAACTTCCAAAATACCGAAGGCGGCATTTTCGGCTATATTCAACTACAATCAAAAAAATTCATCTTACTCCAAGTAAGTAATCAATTTTCTCTTGATGGCTATGTCATCATGCCAAAAAGAAAGTTTGAAGCAATTCGTTGTAATAAATATGATAAAACTTCAAATAAGATACTTAGAGCAGAAGGAACTCTAGAGAAGCAATATAAAGTTCCAGATTTTATTTCCCTAGACTGTTGGGAGCAATTATTTTTAAGCCTAAAAGACGCCGATTTCCATGTTGTTATAGAATGTGAAGATCAAGAAGAAGCGGGCTTCTTTATAGGTCCTCTTCAGAAAATTGGCAAAAATAGTGTATCTATACTAAATTATGACCCTAACGGACAACTAGATAAAAAACCTTCTAAAATTAGCTACAAAGATATCACTAGCGTAACATTTGGTGATCAATATAGCACTGTCTTTAGGAAATATTTGAAATAGGTTGCTAAATTTGTCTACCTAAAGCTCGGGATTGAAATGACGGGAGTAAAAAGTATTGCTATCAGAGAGCCGAACAGTCTTTTATGATTATACCTGATTGGAAGGAAAATACCTTTGTTTGTGCCATCCTGATCCCGACTTTAGGGAAAAGGATTGTGATGATAGATGCTTCGACAAGCTCAGCATGACAGATATGGACAGCAGGGCAAAAAAAAGCAGGGCTAAATTCCCCAAAGAACCACAAAAAACTTTTCATAAAAAAACCGATGTACTTTATAGCACATAGGTTTTTTCTTTATATGAAGATAAGTAAATTCTTACTCTTACAATTGGCCGTCTAATTTACCTGCCAAAATTGATTTAGGCACTGCGCCAATTTGTTTGTCAACTACCTGACCATCTTTAAAGTACAACAAAGCTGGGATGTTACGGATACCAAACTGCATGGAAATTTGAGGGTTGTTGTCAACGTTTACCTTGCCAACCAAAGCTCTACCTTCGTATTCTTTAGCAATTTCTTCTACCACTGGACCTACCATACGGCATGGACCGCACCATTCTGCCCAAAAATCTACCAAAACAGGTTTATCTGATTTTAATACTACTTCCTCGAAGTTAGCATCTGTTATTTCTAAAGCCATATCTAAATTTTTATTATGTACAAATATATTATCAATTGTGATGCCATCAAAAGTGTAATGTCAATTTGACATTGTTTTGTTCATTGGCCCATTGGTTAACTATTGAATCGTTTAACTGGTTAATTGGTTTAGCTTGTAGGTCTTTAAGCTGATTCCGCAGGTTTAAACCGCAAACCGACAGGGACTTCACCAGCAAAAAATTAGTTACCAGTCCCTTGCTACTAACCACTAGTTCCTAGCCACTAATTAAGCCTATACTCCACAAAATCCAACTTATCAATTCCATTCAAAAACTGGTTATTTGGATTTATTTTTTGGTTTTTAGAAGGCAGTTCCAGTTTCAAGCCTTTCTCCACATCATAAACCTCAAAATTGAGCTTACAGTTTTGTGCTTCTGCATTTTCTTTATTTTCGTCCAAAATAGCCTGTATCTGCTGCATAAAGCTATCGTTCACAATCTCAATAGGGAAAAATATAGTCAATGATTTGGTGAGCTTATCTCTCAGACCAGCAAGCAAATCAATGGTAGTGATTTTAAACTCCCAATCACCTTCCTTTCCAAAGCGTAGCCCCAATTTGCCACGAATTTGCAAGAAATATCCTTCGGTTAAAAACTGTTTAAACTTTAGAAAGTCATCGCCAAACAAAGCTATTTCGCAACTGTCATCATAATCTTCGAAAGTGAAAATCCCGAAAGGCTTACCTGTTTTGGTAATCCGTTGAGAAGCCATCACCACCAATCCCCCTACTACCAATTCACGATTTTTCAGGGTTTCAAATTCTGCCATAATTTCATCATTTGAGTCGCCCATCCTTACTTTATTGATGATACTCAAATGCTTCACTTTATGCGGGCAGTACCTGTCCAATTCAAAACGATAGTCATCTAAAGGATGTCCTGAAAGGAAGATTCCGATGGCGTCTTTTTCGTACTTCAGCTTATCAATCGTACCCCATTCTTGTGTCATGGCAAAAGATGGTTCCAAAATCAAATCGGCTTTTGAGCCGCCAAACAATGATGATTGCGAAGAGTTTTGGTTATTCTGGAAGTCATTGGCATATTTGATCAGCTTTTCGATTCCATTTAATTTATCGTTTGGTCCTATAAAGAAAAACTGCGATCGGTTAAAACCAAAAGCATCAAAGGCACCACCATAAACAAAACTCTCGTAAGCTTTTTTGTTAACGATACGAGTGTTAGATCGTTTCGCAAATTCAAAAACTGTAGGATATGGTCCGTTTTCTGTACGCTCTTCAATGATACTTTCTACCGCTTTCTCGCCCACTCCTTTAACGGCAGATAAGCCAAATCGAACCTCACCTTTGGCATTTACCGAGAATTTCATTTCCGATTCGTTCACATCTGGTCCCAATACTGGTACGCCCATCTGTCTACACTCTTCCATGAAGAAAGCCACTTGCTTAATATCACTCATGTTATTGGACAGTACCGCCGCCATATATTCAGCTGGATAATGGGCCTTTAAATAAGCAGTTTGATATGCAATCCAAGCATAACAGGTAGAGTGGGATTTATTGAAGGCATAGGATGCAAACGCTTCCCAGTCTTTCCAGATTTTCTCTAAAGTCTCGGCTTTATGACCTTTTTCCGAAGCCTGTTTTACAAACTTTGGCTTCATTTTATCGAGTACGTCTTTCTGTTTCTTACCCATGGCCTTACGCAAAACGTCGGCCTCACCTTTGGTAAAACCAGCCAATTTTTGCGACAAAAGCATTACCTGCTCTTGATAAACCGTAATTCCGTAGGTTTCTTGCAAATACTCCTCACAGGCATCCAAATCGTAGGTAATAGGTTCCACACCGTGTTTACGTCTAACGAAACTAGGAATATACTCCATCGGCCCTGGACGATATAATGCGTTCATGGCAATTAAGTCACCAAATACCGTAGGTTTTAACTCCTTCATGTATTTCTGCATCCCAGGACTCTCGTACTGGAAAATGCCGACCGTTTCACCACGTTGGAAGAGCTCATAAGTAGCTACGTCATCTATAGGAAAATTATCTGGGTCGAGGTCAATGTTGTGACGCTTTTTAACGAGCTTCACGGTATCTTTGATCAGGGTTAAGGTCTTCAACCCCAAAAAGTCCATCTTTAATAGACCTGCACTTTCTACTACCGAGTTATCAAACTGGGTAACGTACAAATCACTGTCTTTGGCCGTAGATACGGGCACAAAGTTGGTAATGTCATCTGGTGTAATGATTACCCCACAAGCGTGGATACCCGTATTACGTACAGAACCTTCCAACACAATGGCCTGCTGTAAAGTTTCGGCCGCTAAATCCTTACCCGAAGCTAAGGTTTTAAGTAGGTTTACGTTTTCAAACTCATCAGGCCTAAGCGCTTCTTTTAAAGCTTTTTCTTGTAAGTTAAAGATTTTGGCCAATTTCATGTTAGGCACCAACTTGGCTACCTTATCCGCTTCGAAAAGCGGCAAATCTAATACCCTAGCTGTATCTCTGATAGAAGACTTGGCCGCCATGGTACCATAAGTAATGATTTGTGCCACTTGACTGGAACCATATTTTCCAATTACATAATCCATTACGCGACCACGACCCTCGTCATCAAAATCGATATCGATATCGGGCATGGATACACGGTCTGGGTTAAGGAAACGCTCAAAAAGGAGGTCGTATTTAATAGGGTCGATATTGGTAATTCCCAAGCAGTAAGCTACGGCTGAACCCGCCGCAGAACCACGACCTGGTCCAACAGATACATCCCTGTTACGAGCTTCTGCAATAAAATCCTGTACAATGAGGAAGTAACCTGGATAACCCGTTTTTTCAATGGTAGCCAACTCAAAATCCAAACGCTCGGTAATATCCGGTGTAAGCTCTCCGTAACGTTTTTCGGCCCCCACATAGGTTAAATGGCGAAGGAATTTGTTCTCCCCTCTTTTTCCGCCATCAGTTTCATCTTCTGCAACCAAAAACTCTTCGGGAATATCAAATTTTGGCAACAACACCTCTCTTGCGAGCTTGTAGGTTTCTATTTTATCAATGATTTCTTGTACATTGATAATCGCCTCAGGCAAATCGGCAAAGATTTCTTTCATCTCATCTGCCGACTTGAAATAATATTCTTGGTTAGGCATACCGTACCTAAAACCTCTACCACGACCAATTGGCGTGGCTAGTTTTTCAGCATCTTTTACACAAAGTAAAATATCGTGGGCATGCGCATCTTTTTTGTTAACGTAATAGGTATTGTTGGTGGCGACCATTTTCACTCCATTTTGAGCGGCCATTTTCACCAACACTTCATTTACACGGTCTTCGTTTTCTTGTCCGTGGCGCATCAGCTCGATGTAAAAATCGTCGCCAAATTTCTCTTTCCACCAAAGCAAAGCTTCTTCCGCTTGCTTTTCGCCAATGTTCAAGATTTTACTTGGCACCTCTCCGTACATGTTACCTGTAAGTACAATCAGGTTTTCCTTGTACTGTTCAACAACATTCCTATCTATCCTAGGTACATAATAAAAACCTTTGGTATAAGCAATTGACGACATTTTTGCCAAGTTGTGGTAACCTTGTTTGTTTTTTGCCAAAAACACCACTTGGTAACCATCGTCTTTTCGGGTTTTATCCGTGTGGTTCTCACACACAAAAAATTCTACCCCAATAATTGGCTTTAATATAGTTGCCGTAGGTGCTTCTCCTTTTTCTAAAGCCTCTGCATTTTTAGCTTCAGCAGCTTTGTTATGGTTAAGCACGTTGCTCACAAAGTGGAAAGCACCCATCATGTTGGCATGATCGGTGAGTGCTACCGCAGGCATTCCTTTTTCAGCAGCAGCTTTCACTAAGGCAGGTACGCTAATGGTACTTTGCAATACCGAAAATTGGGTATGATTATGCAAATGAGCAAAAGCAGCGTCGGCCAATGCGGCCTTATTATCTGCTAAAGTTTGTTTAGAAACACCACCAGCATCTGCACCTTTTCTTTTCCTTATTTCATCTGAAGCTGCTTTTAGGTTAACGTGCTTTAAACCAACAGATTCTACGGTAAAAGGGTTGGCTTCTTTAAACTTTAGGAAATAATCAGTATCAACTTGTAGCTCTTCCTTGGTAAAAACTTGCTTTTTAATCAGCTCCAAGAAACAACGTGTGGTCGCCTCTACGTCGGCAGTGGCATTGTGGGCTTCGGCAAAAGGCACTCCAAATAAATATTGATGTAACTCTGTAAGATTGGGCAACTTAAATTTACCGCCTCTACCTCCAGGGATTTTCAACAAATCGGCAGTAACCTCGGTACAAGTATCCAACACCGGCATATCTGCCAATAGGTTTTCCTGTCCAAAACGATACAGCTCACAGCCCATAATGTTAAGGTCGAAGCCAATATTTTGCCCTACTACAAATTTAGCCTTCCCTAAAACCTCTTTAAACTTCTCTAATACTTCGACCAAGGGAATACCCTGCTCTTGCGCCAATTCGGTAGAAATCCCGTGAATACGCTCGGCATCGTAAGGAATGTTGAAGCCTTCGGGTTGTACCAAATAATCTTGGTGCTCCAACAACCTTCCCATATCATCGTGCAACTGCCACGCAATTTGAATACAACGCGGCCAATTGTCTGTATCGGTAATTGGGGCATTGAAATTACGTGGTAAACCTGTTGTTTCGGTATCAAAAATTAAGTACATAGCTAAAAAATGAGGATACCAAAATTAACGAAAAATACGGCGGATTTGGTCAGCTAATTATCAACATATAAAGAGTTGTTTAGCTTAATGAGGCCTCAGATTTCATTTGACCTATTTTCCGTTTTTATTCGGTAAATTAAATTTTATAATTTTACTATTTATAAGAAAGACAATTATTGCTCCAATGGATTTTACGTTTAACAGTTACGGTTTAGTTTTACTATTTTTTGGAACGTTAACGGCCATTTTAGCAATATACATCTACAAACGTGGCACTAGCGTAGTACGATGGTTTGGGCTGATGATGGGATCCAACGCTATTTGGTCCATAGCCTATGGTTTTGAACTTTCGAGTCATAACCTGGAGCAGGCCTTGTTTTTCATCAACATTGAATATATTGGCATTGCAACCTTACCTTTAAATTGGTTTTTATTTGCCCTTGCTTTTTGCAACAAAGAGTGTTGGTATAAGAAACCCCTTAACCTTACCCTGTTGCTTATTGCCCCCATTACCACCCTTGCCATGGTGTGGACCAATCCCATGCACCATTTGCATTATAAGGATGTAAAAATGTTTTTTGATGGGCCTTTTCCCATGATTAAAATCTATCCTGGAACTTGGTACCGCATCTTCACGGTATATTTTTATTTACTATTGGCCTGCGGATGCTATTTAATCTTCAACAAATTCAGAAGTTCGGACCCTATTTACAGAAAGCAAAACTATAGCATTCTTATTGCCGCCTTACTCCCTTGGGTTGGCAATATCAGCTACCTGATTGGCTTAAGGCCTTTGGGTTTTATAGACATTACTCCTTTTGCATTTATACTTACCACCTTTCTTATTTTACTGGGCATTTACAGATTTAGGCTTTTTGACATTGTACCTATTGCCAGAGAAAAAGCGTTAGAACTCATGGATGATGGCTTTTTGGTATTAGACAAAAAACATCGCGTGATTGACTACAACACCTCCCTGCGCCGCTACATCAATCTTCCGAAATCTCAAAAAATTGTAGGACAGTCTATCGGGGAATTATTCCCTAAACATGTTGATTTTATTCAGAAAGTAGAAAGTGGACTTAGTGACAAAATGGAAATGCAGGCTTTTGTAAGGGACGAAATTATTTATTTTGAAGCTGAAATATTATTGCTGAATGAAAGCAAAATTAACGAAGCATTTACCATTGTAAAACTTCAAGACTTAACATCGGCAAAAAAGGATGCACTGATCGCCAAAGAACAAGCGTTAGAACTAGAAAAGGTAAACCAGTTGAAGGACCGTATTTTTTCTATTATTGCTCATGATTTGCGAGGACCTTTGGTAAATCTTTCAGAAATCTTAAAAATGGTTTCCTACAACCAGGTTAGTCAAGAAGAGTTTGAAAAAATATCACCCGAACTCAGCAAGGATATCATTTACACTACCGACTTGCTCGAAAATATTTTACATTGGTCTAGGAGTCAATTACAAGGCTTTGGGATACAAAAAGAGTTTTTCAACGTGAGGAACATTATCCTTAACGAAATCAACTACCACCTTCCTTCTGCCACCCTTAAAAAAGTGAGCATTTTGCACGACGTTTTTCCTAACGAGATAGCCTACGCCGATGTGTTAATGTTTCAAATTGTGATCAGGAACATCATCAACAATGCGATTAAGTTTTGTAATGAAGGTTGCGAAATTACCATTACGGCCAGTTTTCAACGCAATCATATGCTGAAAATCTGTATTCAAGACAATGGCGTAGGGATGTCTGAAGCCACTTTGGAAAAGCTGTTTAAAGACGAGAACATCTCTTCGAGGGGTACGCAGAATGAAAAGGGTACTGGATTGGGCTTGATGATTTGCAAAGATTTTATGAGTAGAAATGGCGGGGAAATTAGCGTATCCAGCGAAGTAGGTAAAGGAACCACTTTTTGCTTACTCGTACCCACTGGCGATTAAAAAAAGAAAACTACCCCACTATTTGGAGCACAGCTAAGAATACTTCCACGGCTTAATCCATCTCGAATTCCCGCCCCTCTGAATAGCAGAATAGTTTAGATCTTCTAAAAAAATTATTTACCAGTAACCTGATTAATGGCTTGCTGCTCCTTTAATTCGTCGACATTATTCTTGCTACCGAATTTTTCGGTTTTATTGGCAAAATAATCTAAGATACCCACAATCGTATCCAAATTATCTGCTACTCTTTGGTGCATATCGGGCAAATCTTGGTCTAACTTTTTATCACCAAGCTCGATGTTATCGACTTCGATTTTTCCTATTTTTTGTATGATCGCTTGTTGCGAATGCTGTAAATCTTCCAGCTCTCTCACAATCTTCTCCATCAGTTCGAATTTCTTTAAAGTTTCCATAAATTCTGTTTTTATTTAAATGATAAACTCTCTTTAACAACCACTCCCACATTACTTTTGTTTGACTTTATTATTTTTTATGCTTCAAAAATTTGCAGTTCTCACATATAACTAATAATTTAGTTTTCATGAAAAACCTTTACATTTCCTTTCTTTTTTTACTGATTACCAAGTTTTGTATTGCCCAACAACCGACTTTGGACAAAGAGAAGCTTTTGGAATTTTATCAAAGCCAACGCTATGCTGAAGCAGCTGCTTATTTAAGCAGTATTTATCCTGCAGAGACTAGTGACGTGAAAGTTTTAAGCCAAATCGCTTACTGTAATATGATGGCAGGAAAACTGGCAGATGCAGAGAAAAACTACCAAAAGATTAATGAACTACAACCCAAACAAATCCCCGTGTTGTTCAGCTTGGCCAACATTAACTCAAGACGAGGAAACAATAAAAATGCTATTATTTACCTAAAGGAAGTTGTTTCCTTAGACAGCACCAATTTTAACGCATTTAAACGCTTAGGAGACTATACCGACAGTTTGATTTTAAAGGTCCAATACCTACAAAAAGCCAATAAATTAAATGCCACAGAGGCAGAAGTTGCTTATGATTTAGCCGCTGGCTATCGGAAATTAAAACTCCTTAAACCTGCTTATGATGTATTGAAAATAGCCATTGCTGCTGATAGTGGGCATCTTGTACTACAACAAGCACTATTGCCCATTGCCAACCAGTTGAACAAGTACAGCGAGGTGGTGAATGTTGGCGAAAAATTGCTTCAAAACGGCGCTGATGCAAATGTGCTAGCAGATGTAGCGAAAGCCTATTTCTTCTTGAAGAATTACAAAAGGGCAATTACTCTATACCAAATGCTGGAGAAAACCGAAATGCAAACCGAAAGTACCCTATATTATACCTCGCTCTGTTTCCGCGAACTGAAAAACTACGATCAAGCGGCCAGCTACGCTAAACAAACCATTACCGAAGGGATTTCGCCCAATACCGCTGCATATTATAATTTGCTAGGGAGTATTTACGAAGAAAAGCAATTATTTACCGCAGCCAGTACTGCCTATAAAAAGGGTTTAAGCTATCAGGTTAATAAAAATAGCTACTACAGATTAGGTTTACTATATGATTTGAAACTGAAACAAGGTAAATCTGCCTTAACTTATTACAATCTTTATTTAAAGAATAAGGATTTGGACAAGGACGATGAGCCGCAAGTGGAATATATTAAAGGTAGGATATCAGAGCTTAAGCGTTAAAGCTTGTTATTTTAAGTCTTCAAAAACAGGTTTTACATCTACCCAAAATTCATCTAGCGCCATGATACGGGGCTTTAAAAAAGCAATAATATCTGGCCATTGTTGTTGGTTGTAAACACTTACGTTTGGCAGTACGAGTTCTATTCGAGCTACCTGCTTATCAAAGGTATTGGAGGCATGCGGCAACCAATCCCACTCCTCGTTTAGGGCATTTTCCAGCAATCGTTTAAATTCTTCGAACTGCTCAAAAAGCAAAGCTCTCACACCTTCATCTGGGTGGGCAATTTCAATAGCGATACTGGCATGTTTTTTTTCAGCGTCCATGCGGAAGAAGATATGCTTTACCCCAGTTTTATAGTTTACCCAGTTCACAGGCAATCCTTCAACCCCTGGAATTGGCTTCATGTACTGGCCAAAACTAATCCAAAATTGTTGCCTTAATCTGGTGGCTTCTTCTCTGCTGAACATTTTATTTTACAAAGTTTAAAGTGAAAAGTATAAGGTTTAAAGTGGAAAATCTAAAGTTAAAAGCTGATAGAAGTCCTATAAAAAATTCCCTTTGCGTTCTTTGCGAATACTTCATCCCGCACGTGCGGGATTGCGTTAAATTTTTAACCGCTAAAAAAAGAGTTTCGCGAAGAAGGCAAAGCTTGGAGCACTACCGAAACAAATTTGGATAGTTGCACAATCTTATATGATTTAAACCTGATAGTAGCCGGCACCCCCGAAATGAAATGAGGGAGTAAAGGCGAATAGCAGGACTACATTTGCGATGAAATACTTCCTTTGTTTTTCAAAAAATTAGGACTTACCCATTAAACGGGCCACATATTTTCCAATAATATCGAACTCCAAATTCACCGAATCACCTTGTTTTACTTCTTGCAAATTGGTGTGCTCATGCGTGTACGGAATAATGAAAACTGAAAATTCATCGTCTGCAGAATTAACTACCGTTAGGCTAATGCCATTAACGCAGATAGAACCTTTTTCGACCGTTACGTTGCCTTTGGTTGCATCGTATTTAAAGCGATATTCCCAACTTCCATCCAACTCATTTACCGAAATACAGGTAGCGGTTTGGTCTACATGGCCTTGTACAATATGTCCATCTAAACGGGCATTCATTTGCATACAACGCTCCAAATTCACTTTTGCACCCACTTTTAAACTACCCAAATTGCTTTTCTGCAGGGTTTCTTCAATGGCGGTTACGGTGTGCGTATTTTCCGTTAGTGATACCACGGTTAAACAAACGCCATTGTGCGCAACGCTTTGGTCTATCTTTAGCTCGTTACTAATGGCTGATTGAATGGTGTAATGTACATTTCCACCATCGTGCTGTATATCTTGAACGGTCCCTAAAGTCTCTATAATTCCAGTAAACATACTTTTAAATTGAGGGGCAAAAGTAAAAAGTAAAAGGCAATAAAGTTTAGTATGCCGCTTTTTTTGACTTTTAAGTTAATATGCCTTCCTATTTTTAACCCAATTACTTTTTTGCGTAGCGGATGCCGACAATGGTTGAGCCGCTGTTTTTTGCTCTTGCAACAGCAATACCGCACTGATGGCCGCAATTAAAGCTTCCTGCTCGTCTTCAGTTTTAAGACTATCGGCAGTAAAATATTTGCTTACAAAGTGTGTATCAAACTGGCCCGAAACGAAGGCAGGGTGCTGCATTACAAACTTGCCAAAGCCCAAAGTAGTTTGTATCCCCGTAATATCGTATTCTAAGATTGCCCTAATCATGCGCTCAATGGCTTCTGCACGATCCTTACCGTGAGTCACTAATTTGGCAATCATTGGATCGTAATAAATAGGGATTTCCATGCCTTGCTCAAAGCCGTCATCAACCCTTACGCCATTCCCTTTTGGGGTTTGATAGGTTTGTAGCGTACCAATATCTGGCAAGAAATTATTCAATGGATCTTCGGCATACACCCTTAATTCGATGGAGTGTCCGTTTATTTTTAGGTCTTCTTGTTTAAAGCTAATGGCTTCGCCACGGGCAATTTTAATTTGCTCTTTCACCAAATCCAAACCTGTAATCATCTCGGTAACGGGATGTTCCACCTGCAAACGCGTATTCATTTCGAGGAAGAAAAAGTCGAGGTTTTCGTCCAATATGAACTCTACCGTACCTGCCCCTACATAATTTACGGAACGGGCCACGTCAACCGCACACTTACCCATTTTTTCTCTAATTTCGGGAGTGAGCACCGAGGATGGTGCTTCTTCCACCACTTTTTGATGGCGACGTTGTACGGAACATTCACGTTCGAACAGGTGCACAATATTTCCATGGGTATCGCCCAACACCTGTATTTCAATGTGTCGAGGCGAGGTTACATAACGCTCAATGAACACCGCTCCGTCGCCAAAAGCTGAAGTTGCCTCGCTAACGGCCAATTGCATCTGTTCTTCAAAATCGTTTACGGTATTTACTATACGCATCCCCTTGCCACCGCCACCAGCTGCTGCTTTAATCAAAATAGGAAACCCTACTTCAACCGCTCTGGCTTTAGCTTCTTCAATATTGGTTATGGCTTCCTCGGTACCTGGCACCATTGGGATATCGTATTTTAATGCCGCTGCTTTTGCTGAAAGCTTGTTACCCATAATTTCCATGGCCTCAGGACTTGGACCAATTAACGTTAATCCGGCAACCTTTACTTGTTGGGCAAAGGCTGGATTTTCGGAAAGGAAACCATAACCTGGATGTATCCCTTCGGCACCTGTTTGCTTACAGGCATCGATAATTTTTTCTCCCACCAGATAAGATTGGCTAGAGGCTGCAGGGCCAATGCAAATGGCTTCATCGGCATAACGAACATGCAGCGAATTACGGTCGGCTTCGGAAAAAACCGCTACCGTTTTAATGCCCATTTCCTTTGCCGAGCGCATGATACGAAGCGCAATTTCGCCACGATTTGCAACTAATATTTTTTTCATATCCTTAACAGATGTTGATGTCATTTGGTTAGTGGTACAAGATGAAGAAATTATCGTTAAATGGCAAATTTGTTTTGGAAAGCAGGAACTAGGAGTTAGGAATTAGTGGTTAGTGGTTAGTGGTTAGTGGTTAGTGGTTAGTGGTTAGTGGTTAGTGGTTAGTGGTTAGTGTCGGATTGTTCAATTGGTGGATTGTTTAATTGTTTTGGAGATTGGTTAAAATAACAGGCTGCTTAAAACATGCTGTAAATTGTTATATTGTGTCGTGGTTGTATTCTGTCAGCAAAAGCTTTCGGACCAACTAATGAACTATTGAACCAATGAACCCCTAAAAAATGCAATTAAGCTTAAACGTACCTGCCCTTTTTTTCCCTGCCATTAGCCTTATTATGCTAGCTTACACCAATAGGTTTTTAGCCTTGGCCACTTTAGTAAGAAGCTTGAAATCAAAATATGAGCAAACAGACAATGATATTGCCCTGCAAAAACAGATTAAAAACTTACGTTACCGTTTAAAACTGATCAAAAACATGCAGGCTTTTGGTGTGGTGAGTTTTGCTTGCTGCTTGTTTTGCATGTTCTTTATTTACCTCGAAAAAAACATCACCGCTGAAGTTTTTTTTGCCCTTAGTCTAATTTTCTTTATGGTTTCTTTACTGATTTCTTTATTGGAAATACAACTTAGCACCAAGGCACTCGAACTGGAATTGAGTTCTATCGAAGAAGACGAATCTATCGTTAAAAAAATTAAGAAAAAGTTCGAATAGCCTAAACGTCTAGCTTGTCAATAATTTCAATCGCTTGGTCTACCATAGCGGACGAGATATCCAAATGGGTAACCAAACGAACAGTTTTGGTAGATGTTGCGTTGCAAAGAATCCCCTTTTTACCCAAAGCCCTAACCACTTCGTCGGCACTAAACCTGCTGGCTACCTCAAAAAGCACAATATTGGTCTCTACAGGTGTTACCTGTGCCACATAATCAGTTTGGGCTAAAGCATGCGCCAAAGCTTTGGCATGCTGATGGTCTTCGGCCAAGCGGTCAACATGATGGTCTAGCGCATAAATTCCCGCTGCCGCCAAAAAACCTGCCTGTCTCATTCCTCCACCCAACACTTTTCTAATCCTGCGAGCTTGCTTAATCATGCTTAACGAACCCAATAACACCGAGCCTACGGGTGCGCCCAAGCCTTTGGAAAGGCAAACCGATATGCCATCGAAATAATGTCCATAAGCTGCTGCTTTATCTCCTGTGGCCACCAAAGCATTAAAAACTCGGGCACCATCTAAATGTAGCTTTAGTCCTTTAATCGCACATAAATTATGAATGGCTTCAATTTGGTCTAACTGGTAGCATTTGCCCCCTCCTTTATTCACCGTATTTTCCAGCACCACTAAATTAGTTTTGGGATAATGAACATCATCACCATTAATTTCTGGCTCAATTAGCTCAGGCGTTAAAATACCTCTTTCGCCATTTAACAAACGCACCGAAGCCATCGAATTATAGGCAATGCCCCCACCCTCGTAACGATAAACATGTGCCGTTTGGTCGCAAATCACCTCATCCATGGGCTGGGTAAAGCACTTAATCGCAATTTGGTTGGTCATGGTACCCGATGGACAGAACAAACCAGCCTCCATATGAAATATATGGGCTAGCTTGGTTTCAAGTGCGGTCACTGTTTCATCTTCGCCATATACATCATCCCCAACTTTGGCGCTCATCATGGCATCCAACATGCCGGGTGTAGGCTTAGTAACGGTATCGCTTCTGAAATCAATTTTCTGTTCCATGGTTTTGTTATTTTTTCCAAATATGCTGTAATGAAGATGGCAAAAATCTTTTTAATGAAAAAATTACATTTTTATTTCGCACATTTTTTTCCACTTTTTCTACCAAGTTTTCAGCAGCAGTATCCGGTCTAAAAAAGCCCTTATTAGTGTAAAAAATACACTTTAATAAAAAACCGCTCTATTTATCCGCAATCAAACGTTTGAATCCTTCCTAGGTTAACTAATAAAAAACTTAATATTAATTTTTTATTTCCAATAAAGGCTGATATATTGCCAAACTTTTATACAAAATTTACAACTTAACAAACCAAAAAAATGATAGTTATTGCAGATGGTGGATCTACCAAAACCAACTGGTGCTTAATTAATGAGTCGGGTAGGAAAATTCACTTTAACACCGAGGGGTACAACCCTTATTTTGCAAAGCAAGATTACATTGAAAATTCCCTGAGAACCACTTTGCCTGACAGTTTAGACCCTTTAAAACTGGATGAAGTTTATTACTATGGAGCGGGCTGTTCTACCGATGCCAACAAAAAGATTGTAGCTGATGCCATGCAAAAGGTTTTTGTGAACGCAAAAATCAACGTTGACCACGATTTGCTTGCTTCGTGCCGTGCACTTTTAGGCGACGAGCCTGGCTTTGCCGCTATTTTAGGTACTGGAACCAACACTTGTTTGTACGACGGTAAAGGCATTGCCCTAAACATCGACTCGTTAGGTTACTTCCTAGGCGATGAAGGTAGTGGTAGCAATATCGGTAAACGCTTATTGGCCGACTACATGAAAGGCTTCATGCCAAAAGGTCTTAGCGAAAGCTTCTTTAACATCTACGGTTTAAGCAACGAAGACATCTTCGATAACATTTATAACAAACCATTGCCAAACCGCTTCTGCGCAAGTTTCAGTAAATTTTTATACGATTTCAAAACCGTTTATACCGAATATGCGGAAGATGTGATTGACACTGCTTTCACTGCATTCTTCGAGAAATTGGTTATTCACTATCCAAACTACAACAAACATTTGTTAAACGTGGTAGGTTCTGTAGGCTATAGCTTCAGAGACCGTTTGAGCGTTGTTGCTGATAAGTACGAGATGGGCGTAGGAAAAATCATCCGCTCGCCAATAGATGACTTGGTAGAATACCACTTAAGCAAAAGATAATCCGTTACGGATTTAACATATCAAAGCCTCGCACCTGCGGGGCTTTTTTGTTGGATTGTTGTTTTGAAAAGGTGCTTTATTGCTGTTCACTTCCGCAAGCCCCGCTTTTCATTACAAGTCCGCACTCGCAAGCTCGCTTGCGGGCTTTCCATTTCAATCGGGTTTAGCAAACAAAATGAGGTAACAATCTCTAACGGTTACACGGGTTGATGAAAGAAACACCCCGCCCGTTGGGCACCCCTCTAAAAGAGGGGAATATTGGCCTAAATCATAAAAAAACCTCATAGGTTTTTAAAACCTACGAGGCTTAATATCATATCCACCTTCCCCTAGTGACTAGTTACCTAACCGCTAATTCCTAGTCCCTAAAAAGAAATCTCTTTACCGAAAAGCTTATTGTATTTGCGTTTATCGAATTTATAAAGGGTAGCCGCACGGAACGAAACGCCTCTTTGCTTTTCTTCCAGCTCCTTCAATACCTTAAAGCTTAATATTTTCTTTCTGAAATTACGCTTATCCAGTTTTTTGCCCAAAATTAGTTCGTAAACACTTTGTACCTGGGTAAGGGTAAATTTTTCAGGAAGCAATTCAAAAGCCAGCGGCAAATGCTTAATTCTACGCTTAATTTTTTCCAGACCTTTATTTAAGATGTGCTGATGGTCAAAGGCTAGCTTGGGCAAATCGGCCACATTAATCCATTGCGCTTTTTTAGCATAGCTGCTTAAAGGTTTTAAGGGTTTTTCGCCACCTAAACGCAACATGGCATAATAGGCCACCGAGATTACCCTACCCTGCGGATGTCGCTCAACATCGCCAAAGGCATAATATTGTTCCATGTAGATATCGCCCAATCCAGTGAGTTCTTTTAGAATTCGCTGGGCCGATTGGTCTACGCTTTCGTCCTTATTTACCAAGTTACCAGGCAATGCCCACCAATCCTTGAAGGGCTCTTCATTTCTCTCGATCAACAATATCTTGAGCTCGCTGCCATCAAAACCGAAAAGCACACAATCTATAGATACTGCAAAGTCAAAACCGGGGGTTATTTCTGTCAAAGCAATGATTTAAAATGTTCCTAATTGGAAACAAAATAAAGACACTTATTTCGTTAATTCATAAAATTTTTGAAAAAAAATTACTTAGTGTAAAAAATACACGTTATATTCGTATAATCAGAATGAAACCAAATATCAAGAACATAGCAGTACTGACCTCAGGAGGCGATGCTCCAGGCATGAATGCCTGTATTAGAGCTGTTGTGCGTACCGGAATCTACCATGGGAAAAACATGTTCGGTGCAGTGCAAGGCTACCAAGGTCTAATCAATAACAACATCATTCCAATGAACGCCCGTTCTGTAAGCAACATTTTACACATGGGCGGAACCATCTTAAAAACGGCCAGATGTTTGGAGTTTAAAGAAGATGCGGGAATGGAAATTGCCTTTAAAAATTTAAAGGAAAAAGAAATTGACGGGTTAGTAGTAATTGGCGGCGACGGCACCTTTACGGGCGCTAAAAGATTCGGCGAAAAATTCGGCATCAATGTAATTGGTGTACCGGGAACCATAGATAATGACCTTTACGGCTCTGACTTTACACTGGGTTACGACACGGCCATTAACACCGTAATTGAAGCCATCGACAAAATCAGAGACACGGCAGATTCACACGACAGGTTATTCTTTGTGGAAGTAATGGGTCGCGATTCTGGCTGTATTGCCTTGCGCAGTGCCATTGCCAGCGGCGCCGAAGCTGTATTATTACCAGAAAGAGAAACTTCTTTAAAGGAATTGATCACCAAGCTTAAAGCAGGCGCTTCTACCAAAAAATCGTCGAGCATCGTAATTGTTTCCGAAGGAAATAAATATGGCGGCGCTTATGACATTGCCAAAGCGGTAAAACGTAAGTTCACCCATTACGATACCAAAGTGACCATTTTAGGGCACTTACAACGTGGTGGTAGCCCTAGCGGTTTCGACAGGATTTTGGGAAGCCGTTTAGGTTTTGCGGCAACCAATGCCCTTATTGCTGGTGAAAGTATGAAAATGGTAGGACTGAAAGGAAATGCCATAGGTTTAACGTCACTAAGCGAAGCCTTAAGCGGATTAAGTAACTACAAGCTGGAAGATGACCTGCTTGAAATGACTCATGTTTTATCCATATAGCGAAAAGATGATAGCAGTAGTATATAGTGGTTCTAAAAACGCTTGTTGGAAAATCTCGCAGGATGGTAAAACCATGATCGAAACGCACACCGCAGGTATTAACCCATGCTTTAACGATCCTAAGCAAACCCTTCAAATCCTGAGTAAGAACATTACCTTGATCCACAATGCCGAAAGCATTAAGAAAATATATGTTTTTGCTGCTGGTGCCTCAGCCAAAGAAAAACAGGAAGAACTGGCCAATACACTGGAACAGTTTTTTGTGAACAGCAAAATAAAGGTAAAGGATGACTTGTATGGCGCTGCTATTGCGGCCTGTCACGATCAAACTGGCATTGTAGGTATTTTAGGCAGCGGCGCCAACTGCGCTTATTACAATGGTAAAAAACCCGAAAAGAACAATTATGGTCTAGGCTACATCTTGGCCGATGAGGGTTCTGCCAATTACTTCGGCAAAATGCTATTGAAAAACTTTTTGGAAGACAAACTTCCTGAGGACTTAAAAACAAAAATAGAAGCTCAATACCACCTAGACCGTCCAAGTATTTTGGAGCGCGTATACAGGAAGCCTCTGGTGCAAACCTATCTGGCTTCTTTCCTTGACTTCTACCTCGAAAACAGAAACCACAAATTTATTCAGCAGCTAGTAACGCAAGGTTTCGAAAAGTATTTCAGCACTTACATACTGCCTACCTTAGAAAAACATCCCAACGAAGCCATACATTTTGTGGGTTCGGTAGCTGGACATTTCCAAGATCAACTCCGAGAAGTGGCCAGCGGGCACGGCATCAACATCATGTCGGTAACCAGAGAGCCCATACATAACATTTTGAACTATTACACCAATTAATAAAACAGTGAAACAGTTTTGAGCCTCTTCAGAGCAGTTTCATTACCATTAAAACAAAAAATAAATAAAGATGAAAATAGGAATTAACGGATTTGGCCGTATTGGCCGTCTAGCCTTTAGAGCCGCAGTAAAACGTAATGATATCGAAGTAGTTGGTATTAACGATTTAGTGGAGCCAGATTACATGGCTTATATGTTAAAATATGACTCTACCCACGGTAAATTCGATGGAACAGTAGAAGTAAAAGATGGTAATTTAGTAGTAAACGGAAAAACAATCCGTGTTACGGCAGAGAAAGACCCTGCAAACTTGAAATGGGATGCAGTAGGTGCTGAAGTTGTTATCGAATCTACAGGTTTGTTTTTAACTCAGGAAACTGCTCAAAAACACATCGATGCTGGTGCTAAAAAAGTAATCATGTCTGCTCCTGCTAAGGACGACACGCCTACTTTTGTAATGGGCGTAAACCACAAAGAATTAAAAGCTGATCAAAATATCGTTTCTAACGCATCATGTACTACTAACTGTTTAGCGCCAATTGCTAAAGTATTACACGATAAATATGGCATTTTAGAAGGTTTAATGACTACAGTTCACGCCGTAACTGCTACTCAAAAAACAGTGGATGGTCCTTCGGCCAAAGACTGGAGAGGTGGCCGTGGTGGTTTCTCTAACATCATCCCTTCTTCTACTGGTGCTGCTAAAGCGGTAGGTTTAGTATTGCCTTCATTAAAAGGTAAATTAACCGGCATGTCGTTCCGTGTACCAGTTGCTGATGTTTCAGTAGTAGATTTAACCGTTCGTTTAGAGAAAGGTGCTTCTTACGAAGAAATCAAAGCTGCCATGAAAGAAGCTTCTGAAGGCGAATTGAAAGGTATTTTAGGTTACACTGAGGATGAAGTTGTTTCTTCGGATTTCCTAGGTGATGCTCGTACTTCAATCTTTGATGCGAAAGCGGGTATCTCTTTGAGCGATAACTTCGTAAAAGTTGTTTCTTGGTATGATAACGAGTGGGGTTACTCAAACAAAATCATCGACTTAGCTCAAGAAGTAGGTAAGTTTATTTAATCGCAATATCCCAACCAAAATAGCAAAGGCAGTATCTTAGGGTACTGCTTTTCTGTTTTATAGGCATTCCTGGGCTAGCTTCCTTGCTTGCCATTCCGAGTATACGAGGACCGCGAAGCAGCTACGAAGTAAATCTCCTGCGAGATTCGCTTAATGAGATCCTTCATTGCACTCTGGATGACAAAACGATTAAACACCTGTTAAACGATTAAACAATTTCAAGATCCTTCGCTTCGCTCTGGATGACAAGGCAGAGACCTTAACGCCCAATAAACAAATGAACTAGTGAACCAATGAACTACACCCCTAATGTTAATTAAAGTTAAATACAATATGAACAAAACAATTTCATAGCACACTTCACAATGCGATTAGTATTTTTGCGTTTAAATTATAGTTTTTGCGGTGGATAGCTGCAATATTTGCAATAATTGCCACTACTTTATAGCATGTTTGCACAAAAACGCAGCACAAAGTCACAGAAGTGTCATAACGAATGACAAAATAAAATTTTCTTAGTGTATTATTTACACTAAGAAAAATAATAACTACATTTGTATCGTTGGTTTAACAGCCGACCTTTGAAAATTAGAAATTCCTCCTTAATTGGAATAAAGAGCAACCCGTTCATACAGGTTTATATTTGGTTAGAAAGAGAGACAAGTCTGGATGGATTGTCTCTTTTCTTTTTTATAGGGGTTTTGGTGCGCTGAAGTGGTGTTTAAGGACGATTGTGGGTCTGAGTGATTAATTAATCTATTTATTTACTCGTGTTAAATCTAGTAATTTCATACTGAATTTGCTTCCTCTCACCCCTACTATCCCTAATCTCATCCCTATTGAAGCTTTTTAAGCACCCTCTCATCCCCGTATTACACAGCTGATTTTAAGCTATTTACCTTATAAACCATACAGAAACAAACGAGTTACAAATTCAGTTTTACTATTTCAATTCTACATCATTGCTTCGTCCGCCATACTATAATAACCGTTTTCACAGATAATTAGGTGGTCATATAATTCAATTCCCAATAACTTACCCGATTGCTTTAATGTCTCAGTTATTTTTATGTCACCACTTGAGGGCTTCAAACCACCACTTGGATGATTGTGAACTAATATAATATTAGTAGCAGCGGCTTTTAAAGCGATACAGAATACCACCCTAACATCAATTACTGTAGAACCTCTACCTCCTGTAGATAAATCAACAATCCCCAAGACTCTGTTATTGCGATTAAGCAATATTATTTTAGCTTGTTCAATGTAATTAATAAGGTTTACATCCCAATTGCTAAGTAGAATGTCGTAAGCTTGTTTAGAGCTCGTAATTTTTGGTCGTTCTTGCGGATTGAAATGTGGTTTGTAAGTTATTTGCACCTCTGCCACCCTGAATAGTTCTTTCTGTTCCATGTTAATGTATTTTAAATTAATAATGGAACCAGAGCAAGCTTTCGAACCAACTAAGCAAAGAGGCAACGCAATAAATGGACTGTGCAGAGGGAATTGTGGGTTTATGGCGGAACTTCTTTAAGCGTGTTGGATGGACAAGCTTATCTTTGAGGAGTGTATTAATGAATAGATTAACTTTCCTTCCTCTTCTATCCAAGATTTTATCATATACATCTATTTAAGAGGGTTGCACATGTTTTTGGATACAATTGATAGATAGACCGTTAGCTTTTAAATGGTATTACAAGGCAGTTTGAAGGGCATTAATGCTCCAACCTTATCTTTTATAAGCGCAACAAGTGTAAGCTAATGTGTAATGGTTTAGCTTATAAAAGAATAGCATACATTACATACAAACCGAACTATGATTGCCTACCTATAGATTTGTTTTAACGTAATCAATATAACAATTAGCCTCTCAACTGTCATTCCTTCGTCCAATATTGATTAAGCATGTTCAATATGAGTTCATCGAACGTCCAACCAATCTTCCTAGCTCCCAATGCTGTCAAACTATCTTGCTCTATTCTATGTGGACGAGAGGCTCCCGTCATGTTCGGCTTCATATTCAAATCGAACAAGTAATACTTACCATTTGCATCAGCTCGACAATCTATCCTAATTGGAGCTTTGGCACCAACCAACATTGCTGCCTGCTCACAATAGCGACAAAGCTCCCGAATAGCTGGCAAGTTCATTTCTTTGTCCGTTAAAACTTTGCTATTGTGTATTACGGCAACGGTACCGTTATAGGGTGCAATACCATTATCATGATTAAATCGTCTCACTGGCGGTAAGCTCCAATGGCTAGCTTTAGCGATTGCCACACCATTAACTCGGTACTCTCCTTTGGGCATAACAGTTATGGTAAGTTCTTCTCCTGACAAGAACTCTTCTACATATAGTGCATCCCCATAATTTCCATCGTTGAACATTGCTATAATCGTCGCTTGCAGTTCCTCTATATTACCAACACATGATACACCTTGGCTTCCTCTGCCCCTAATTGGTTTAACCACTACAGGAAATGGAAAGTCTAGCTTAAAATCGTCAAGCCCTTGGGAAGTAATCAATATTGACCTAGGTATGGGTAGCTGATGCCGACTCAGCAGGCTGTTAGTTACAAGCTTATCATCATATAAACCCGCAAGCTCAGGCACTTGTCCTACCACATTTATACCCTGTGCTATAAAATGCTTTATAGGGTGCTCTCTATAAAGCACCGTATTCAACCAAATCACGTTAGCACCTTTATCTATTGCTGATTGAATACCCGCTACGGTATCTGGAAATACCCAATCTAAATCTACTGATACGTTCGGTGTATCTATTGGCGTTACCACAAAAATCCCTTGCCGTTGAAGAGTATAAGCTATATCAGCTCCACTATCTGCATAGCCTCCTTGCTTCATAGGCTTCAGTGCACCATTTACTTCAGGTGCAGGAGCCGACTGATATACTATTGCAACTTTACATTTCGTTTCGTTCATATTGAAAGTCTAAATTGTCATAACGATAACCAAGCTACCGTAGATTTGGTTCTGCACGTTCCCAAGTTATCTTTGCTACCTTCATCTTACCATTAAACATTTGCGGTCCGTCAGTCTCCAAGTGAAGTATGTTACCTTCAATCCTTATCAATCTGTTCTGCTTGTTGCCAAGCCAGTTAGGGAATAAGCTGACAGCCATCTCGTGCGTAATCTTTTTATTGATTTCATCTACGAAGAAACGGCCAGAGTATGCCAGATAGCCACTAGCCTCTTCCTTATATTCTTCTGACGTTCCCCTAAACATATCATTATCTGTGAATAGCTTACGTCCGTTCTTCTGTATCTGGGCTGACATATAACCGTCCACTGTATAGATAATGAAGCCATCTGGCTTATCACCGAACGGATAATTTAACGAGCCAGCATCATCAATCTCTACGTAGGCTTTCATCCTCCAAGCACCGACTACTTTACTTCTTAGTGTACTGTCAACTACTTCTAATGTAGTTTTACTTCTATTGTCCATTGTATTATCATTTTTAAAACTGAATAGCACTAGGGTTGTTGCCACACCCAATAGTATCATCTTAGGGATTTGTATCATATTTCATCATGTATAAAAAGACCGTTCAGTCTATTCTAGGGTAAAAAAATTAGGCGGTCAGCTCTTGTGCTATAATCATTTTGATGCGTTCTATAATCTTGCGAAGGTGCTTAGGCTCATCTGTAGATTTTGCAAGCATAATACTACCTTCTACCATACTAAACATTAACTCTGCATACTCCTGTGCATTACAATCCTTATTGAACTCTCCGTCAGCTTGACCAGACACGATTGTGTCCCTTATCAGAACTATAAATTGCTTAATGCTGGAACTAACCTTAGGTTTCATAAAGACAAGGTGGTCGTCAGCTTCAACTGCGGCATTCAACATTGGACATCCACCCCTTTCAAATACACCTTTCCAGTCTTTGTTGTATTGGCTAACATACGCCATAAGTTTATCGCTAGCTGAATTAAACTTAGACATGCTTGCTTTGGTACGTGCCAATGATGCATTGAAGTTGAATTCGTAAGCATCTACTATTAGCTCATTCTTATCGGCGAAGTTACCGTAAAGAGCACCTCTAGATAGTCCCGTAAGCTGCTGTATATCTGACATTGATGTACTGTCATAACCTTTTAGATTAAAGGTAAGTGCAGACTTCTCAATTATAGTTTGCCTTGTTGCTTCTGATTTCTTCATGACTGACCCAAGTATTAACCTCACAAACATAGAAACAAAAAAGACCTTTCGGTCTAAAAAATATTATTACTGACATTACTATGATTGTTGAAGTATACGAGCGACGTAATTATCTAGAAAGATGTTTATAATGATGTCAAGCCTTATCCTTTACAAGAGCAACAAGGGTAAACTAATGTGTAATGGTTTAGCTTTTAAGAAGTCAGCGTCGACTATGCGACTTATCAAGTCTATCAATATGCTTGCCTAGCTACTGTGTAGAACTAGCGTATATTTCTTGTAGCTCTTCTGTCGGATGAAAACCACTTGTTGCCCTATCATGCACAAACAAACCATCTTCATGCGGTAAATGTTTTTCTTGTCCTGATGCAATATGGATATCGGTTCCTTGTGCATAAGCATGTGCTTGCAATTGCCCTGGTTTATCAGAATTGTAATGGACTTTTACATCATCCATAGAATAGCCGGAGAGGTTTTCAATTCCTGATTTTAGGCTATCAGGCATACCTGTATTATTTTCTTTCTTCTGGATAGCAAACTCTTGCTGAGCACTATAATCATCAGCCATAGCCTGTAATTGAAATGTTTGTTTGGCTTGCGGACTGTTGTTTGCTGTCTCTTGCAATTTTCGTTGAACAACCGATTCTGGCCTATTATCTACAAAATGAAAAGGGGATTTGCTATCGAATTGCTGTTGAGCAACCTTATTAACCCTTGGCTGGTTTTTGTTCTCCTGTATTTTGTCGGTGTACATATTCATAGTGTAATATCTTTAGCTCCGTTAGCGCCCAAAACCATCTGGCAACACCTAAGACCTCAAAATCGGCACTAAATTAGATACAAACGTATATTAGAATAGTCTAAAACATCCAACATGTACTGGTAAGTCCAAAAGAGAATCGAGCTGTTAATTTACTCTAAGCTAATGCTTTCGTTAGACATTTACAACAAGAACAATATAAACAAACCTCTTCTCTTCAGAAAAGTAAAAAAACAAACCATCCATAAGACAAACCCATAAACAATGCAACATTCCCTCCAAAAAACCGTCTTTTAGTTAATGAGGATATTTGAAACCATAAAACCTAGTCATCAGCTGCTACAAAAATATATCAGTTATTACTACCTGGATATTGCTGATGATGGGGACTATTTTAATGAATACATCTGCTATCCACATTACAACAATACCATTTCCCTATACCAAAATCATACGGCTTCATTACAAAACAATCATTCTATAGTGAGATTTGACAGGGATGCCTCGGCTCTTCAAATTTTCACCCCGTTAAGAGAAAATATCTTAAAGGTTACGCAAACAGGACCAGTTTATAAAATTGGGATTGTTTTTAAACCTTTGGGCATTAATCAATTTTTACGGGAAGAGATCTCCATCCACCAAAGGATCTGCTCTCCAGCCTTTCATTTTTTTGAGGATGCTTTTGTACGTCGGCTGTTCCAAACAAACAACTTTAAAGAAATCGCTAGTTTACTCGAGAACCAACTACTTCAACTCTTCAACCCATGTGAAAACGCCTACCTCAGCAAAGCCATTCAGGTATTGAGTTCGGCAGCACATGAAGTAAGTATTGACGAGCTTGCCGAAGTAAAATTGGGAATTAGCAGGAAGCACTTAAATAGATTGTTTAAACAGTACATTGGGGTTAGTGCTCAAAAGTACCGCAGCATTGTTCGTTTCAGACAATTGATGAACCATAAACTGCATCAAAATGAGCCACAAAATCTCACCTCATTATCGCACCAAGTGCATTACACCGATCAATCCCACTTTATTAAGGTTTGTAAACAGCTCACGGGTTTAACTCCTTCCCAATTTTTTAAAGCTGGTGAAATGATTGGTTCCGAAGACATTTTTTGGAGCTTCGCTAGGTAGGTCACAATTTTACAATTTTTGGTTTTCATGATCAGCTATTTTTGGCTTACCAATTAAAATATCATGAAAAAACATTTCATCATTGCCCTCATATTTATAGTGGCAGTTCAGGCCAAAGCACAAACTTATGCCAAACTTGCCGATAGCGCTCTGCGTATCATGTGGGATGCTAAAGACACCTTGGGTTACCGTCAATCTTTAAACGTATATCAAAAAGCGTTTAAATTATACCCTCAAAAAGTTAATGCATTGGGTTTATACAAAGCCGCGGTGCTGGCGGGAGAACTCAACGAAACAGACAAAGCTTTTGCTTATTTGGAACAACTGCTATCCATCAATTCCGACATAACAACCACCTGGAGCTCATTAACGAGTAGATATGTACAGTCGGAATATAAAAATTTACTAGGTGATAAGCGTTGGCCCATCATTGTCAAAAAGGCACAGCAAATGAAAGCTGCTTTTCTTACAAACTTAAAAGATAAGCAAGAAGAGTTTGAAATGGGAGGCTTAAAACAATTTGATTTCACCAAGGTAAAAAATGGAAAACAAGCCTACCAGCTTATTAAATCCTATCAGGGTTTTCAGCAGAAAAAATCGGTCAATTATTCCATTAAGTTTAGGGTGGCCGACAGCGCCTACACCTCTTATTTCGTGAGTTTGCCCAGTAATTACAATCCAAAGAAAAGCTATCCAGTTCTTTTCTTTTTACATGGTGCAGTACAGGGAAATAGCCTAGCCGAATATCAGAATGAAACCATATTAGGCGATTGGAACAGATATTACACTAAATATGCAGCATTAAATGAAGTAATTATGGTATATCCAAAGGGCTCCAAAAAATACAATTGGATGAATCCTGATGAGGGCTTTTTTATGATACCTGCGATGTTAAAAGAAATCAAACAGGCTATTAACGTTGACGACAACAAAGTTTTCATTACAGGACATTCCAATGGTGCTACGGGTTCTTTCTCCTATTTAATGAAGCAGCAAAGCCCCTTTGCAGGTTTTTATGGCTTTAATACACAGCCCAAGGTGAGAACTGGCGGAACATTTATTCGCAACATTGCCAACCGTTCTTATTTCAATATATCTACCGACGAGGATTATTATTTTCCGCCAGATGCTAATGATAGTTTAAACGTGATCATGAGAAACATCAAAGCCGACTATCAGGATCACCGATATAATGGTTGGCCGCATTGGTTTCCGCAATTTGATGAGTCGGAATCCGTTTACCCCATGATTTTTAAAGATATAGCTAGCAGAAATAGGAATGCTTTTAAACCCAATATTTATTGGGAATGTGATGACCTAAAGTATGGCAGAGCCGATTGGGTTCAAATTAACCAATTAGATACTTTAACCCAACCTGCTCCTTGGCAGCAAAACATCAACTTTAACATTTATAAGTTATTGAGCTATAAAAAAGATAGTTTAGTGACCACTGATACCTTGGTGAAAGCCTTTAACTTCCCCCGAAAATCTGGTGTGGTGAAAGGTAGTTATCAAAACAATGTATTTCGTCTCGAAACTTCGGCCGTAAAAACCATTACGGTGTTTATTGCTCCCGAAATGGTGGACATGAACCGACCTATAGTGGTATATGTAAATGGCGTTAAAAAAATATCTCGAAAACCCGTTTACAATAAAGAATTGATTATTACAGGCTTTAAGGATACATATGACAGGAAAGTGATTTGGGTAGATGAGTTGAAGATTGATTTATAGGGGGTGCTACAGCGTTGAAAAATTAATTAACCTTTCAACGCTATTTCTTGTTTTTGCTCCAACAATTTTATTAAGATTTCTTTTCCTGTTCTGCCTATTGCTCCAAATAGAAAGATGTTCATATTGTGTAAAGAAAAATTAGGTTATAGTGTATGGCTTGGTTTCATATTGATATAGATGAAGTTTCTTACCAATTTGAAGTATGCAATGATTGCCAAAAGGGTACTCAAAACGGCAAGGATAGTTCTTGCTATGTGTATCATTTCCCACCGTACCAATTCGGACGGAACATCGTCAGGGTTCATTGTCTGGTTGACAAACTGTAAATTGACAGGTAGATAATAGGCTAAAAACATAATCAGGATAACAACATTGGAAACATTTACCCAAAGCCACAAGCCTTTACCCTCTATATCTCTTTTTCGGGTTAAGTTGTAAGCCCAAATCGAAAGAATAAGCGGTATAATCTGCATTGGTAACATCGTAATGCCCACTCTTGGGCCATAATTGCTGAACCATTGCATCAATTCATTTGCTGGCAATGACTGCCAAAACGGAAGGATTATAAACCAAATAATGATATTGCCACCTGCAAAAAGTCCTAACAATGCAATTGCCGAAATGTAAACCGATGTATTTTTCATCTTACCTTTTTGTATTAATTAATAGTGCAAAATTGACTATTTAGGTGTAAACAGGTAAGGATTGACAGCTCCATTATTCGGACAAATCGTGCATCAGTTTTGAGCGGTATTCCTGTGGCGAAATGCCAATCAGTTTTTTAAATAACCTGCCGAAATAAGAAGGGTCGCTAAAATTTAAATGATAGGCAATGCCCGATATGGGTTCAGAAAAATCCTGTAAATATTTTTGGGATTGGATAATAACAAACTCCTGTGTAAACTGCTTGGCTGATTTGTTCCAAACATTTTGAATACAACGGTTTAGATAGTTAGATGAAATATTTAGGAGTTCGGCATAATCCTTTATACTGTAATGTTCTGAATAATGCTTATACACTAATTCCCTAAAAGAAATCGCAATATCAAATTGCCTCGACAACCCTTTTTTAAGTTCGGAAGATTTTAAGAGTTTCAGCAATAACGATTGAAAAAGATAGAGTACAATTTGTTCATCGGGTTTTGGCATTTCCAATTCCTGAATAATCAGCTTACAAAGCTGCTCTAAAAATTTACTGTCGTTGCTGTGTAGCTGAATGATTGGAGCAACGGTAAACAGTTTGATAAAATAGCTTTGGTCTTTGAACTGTTGTAATATTTTATCTTCAAAAGTGATGTAATAGCCTTTGACATTTTTAGATTGTCGCAATAGCGATGTTACTTCGCCTTGCATTACCAACAAAGCCTGATTTGCCGACACTTTCTTTATTTCGTTGCCTACCTGTTGTTCAAAGTTTCCATTTGTAGGAAATACAATAAAATTAAAATTGGCTTTTAATAGCGGAGTTGGAGCAACAATATTCTTAGTAAATAAATCATCTACATTATAAATCTGTACAGGCGTTTCTAAATACCGAAACTTATCGGGAAAATCCCTAATATATGTCTTTGTAAATTCTTTAAATGTGATGTCGGTGTTTTTCACTTTTTAATTACTATGCTACAATTTACGATTTCGGATATTTGATTTTTATTAAATGGCAATTAGTGTTATTCCAATATAAAATGAAGTATGTTTCAAACTATTTTTATTCATTACTCATCTTTTGATGATTTTACTTTTTTTTGTAGATGTAGACATTATTTACTTCCTTAATTTAACTTATAAAATCAATTTTATAATCCTCCGCTAAACATTCGAATGTTTCATCTTTAAAGAAAAAAATGAAATGTCGTTTATTTGACCTATCCTTTGCCAATTCAACAACTGGTTGAGGAAATATTCTACTCAAGCCATTTTTGATTTCATAAAACTCGCCCCATGGCAGTTCACTTGGATTTGTCCTATATTGGCCGTAAAAATAACCTTCATCATTGCAAGTATTTAAGGAATATTCAGCACAATTTCTGAAAGCGACAATTGCCTTATCTCCCTCTTCGAAATTGTTAAAAACATAACTATTCACAAATAGCGTCATTTGTAGGTCGGCACCATTTATAGCTATTTCTATTTCGGGAGAAACTGGATGCGCATTCCAATCTGTTGTTATTTGCACATAGTCTATCTTTTTCTTTTGGATTTGCTTACCAAATTTTAGCATATAGCTGAAGATTTTCCTTATCCAATTCATGTACCATGACTAGTTTTTATCAATCAGTTTATATACACGCAATAAGTAACCTATTGCAGTAATTGCTATAAAACCTATCAGAAGCTGCAAATAAGTAGCCAAAAGCGATTGGCTGGTTTCCCATTCAGATGGCAAGTAATCTTGATTTAGGCTCGTTATCAATGTAATAATCTGCTGAAAGAAAAGCAAAAAGAATATCAGGAGTGACGCGACAAACCTGATCCATTTAGCGTTTCGAATATAATTAAACCATAATGACTGGCTCACTAAACTTACGATTGCCATTTTTAAAACGATGAAACCCAAAAAACTTACAGATGCTCCACTATTATGTCTCAAGCGGTCATCAATTTGGGAAAAATACGGCTTTGTAAAGGTGTAAATTTCTAACAAAAGAGATAAGGCCCCTACTAATATTGTTAAAACTATTACTACACTGTCTAGCCTTTTCACAAAACTGCTATTAACAAATAGCATCAATACGTTAAAGCAGGCAAAACCAAATAACTGAGCCGAAATAATAGATTGAAATATAATGATGGGCTCCAATTGAGATATAAGCGAATCCATTTAAATGTAATGCGTTAATAAAGTGTGTGTGTGTTTAGTGATTTAAATAATACTTAACCATTTCTAATTATTCTTCCCAATCAGCTTTATCGGGATACATTGTTGAATATTTAAAATCGTCAAAATCCTCATATAACAAAGTGTTTGGATAACCTTCTCTTTCTTTTTTACCCGTCCAAGTTAAATGGACTAAAGCAAATTGCTTGTTGAGGTTGTGGTTTCTAATTTCAAATAAAACATCGTCATTTCTCTGATCGTAGCAAAAAGCAGAAAATTCACTGCCAGACAGCAAATGCTTGGTGGGCTTATTAATGAAATTAAAAAACGACTTTTGAATAAGTCCCAACTCTTTGTTAAGCTCATTTTCAAATCCTATTTTTTGTTCAATATTCAATTCGCACCAAGGTGCTTCCACAAAAGGCCGAGGTGGGTTGGTTAAGAGAAAATCCCGAATGATATCCTGATCCGCCCCAGCTATATTAATTTGTTTGGGTTCGTTTGGTAGCTCTTCAATATCGTCAATAGTGTAACCACCCTGAGGGAAGAGGAAAGCTCCGTTCTCTAATTGTACATTAAATCTTAAGGGATACCATTTTTTATAGTCGGGCTGGTGAGTATTCCAAAATTTCCAAACTTGCCTTTGAACCTTATCAAAGTATAAAGCTGTGGGAACAAACTCGCCAAATAAACCGCCCATGGATTCATCTCCAACCTGCAATTCAGTGGTCCCTATCAGTTGGTGATGAGAAAATATTTTTGCTTTCAAAACTTTTTTCATTTGAGTTCAAAAATAAGGCGTATAATCTTCTTTGGTAACTCCACTATCATTTTATTAAGATAAAAATCGCCTTACACTTTCAGATAGATCAGTCGTTGTTTTATTTGCTTTATTGAGCCACAAATTAATGATCACACCTCTATCATTCGCTTTACCTATAATGGGCAAATTACCATAAGTTCCTACTTTAGACAAATACCTCATCATAATATTACCCAAAAACAAAACATTTATTTTTTTAGGCCAATGAATTTGCGTCAACAGCTCTTTTTGATGCTTGGACAAATCTTCAATGGGTTCATACATCCGACATATAATTTTCGCTTTTAATCATACTCCCAATTGTTTCACAACTTTTTGGAGCAGTAAAATATTGATCACAAAACTCACTGGGGCTAGTGTTTTCGGGTTAGATTATCCAAGAGAGGTATTAGAGGACATCGTTAATAATAAGGTAACAGCATAAACTACCTCATTTTACTCATCAATAAGTATTGCTTGAATATGGTATATATTTAAAACCATTCTTAATTGATGCAATGATTCTATGCCTACCATCTACCAAAGAAGCTTTACCATTACGTGGTTCTATGGTAATTGGGGGTAATGGTATTTCACTTTTAAAACCCTCAAGTACGCGATTAACTTTGAAATCGTGTATTTCTCTATGTTGGGGTGCTTCCTCAAAAAATCTATCTAGTATATTGGATGCTGTTTCTATAGTTATAATTCCATCTCGTTGATCATCTCGACAATAATACATCTGTCCATTTGCATTAGAGACCCCTTCTCGTTCACCAACATAGCCAGACATGTCAGCTTTAGTAGTAAGAGACTCATCTGTGTAGTATCCTTCTCCAGGTTCAAAGTATAAAATTGTTTCGGTTCCTTTTATTTGAAATTTGTCGTATCTAAGTTTAATTAAAATTAGTTTGGCGAAATCAGGATCAAAATATTCTTCGCTGTCTATCTTCTTTTGGGGAGATAACTGAATGATCGATATCTCGTTATTTTTATTTTGAATAATTTGTTGTTGAGCAAAATGCCCCCCTTCTATGGAATGTAATTGAGTTACTTGTTTTACTTGGAAACTATTATTTGCCATTTCCTGATAGGCTTTCAACTGCAAAGCCTTTTCCCCCATCACATCAGCCTCTTTCTCTAAACCTGCATCATCATTGATGTTAACCTTGCCTTTCATTTGAAAAGTAGGCTGAACCCTTCCCTGCTTTTGCTGCACTACATGCCAAGCCTCATGCGGTAAATGTTTCTCTTGTCCTGATGCAATGTGGATATCAGTCCCTTGTGCATAGGCATGTGCTTGTAGTTGCCCTGGTTTATCAGAGTTGTAATGTACTTTCACATCATCCATGGAGTAGCCAGAGAGGTTTTCAATTCCTGATTTTAGGCTATCAGGCATACCTGTATTATTTTCTTTCTTCTGCTGGATAGCAAACTCTTGCTGAGCACTATAATCATCAGCCATAGCCTGTAATTGAAATGTTTGTTTGGCTTGCGGACTGTTATTTGCTGTCTCTTGCAATTTTCGCTGAGCAACCGTATCTGGTCTATTATCCACAAACTGAAAAGTGGATTCGCTATCGACTTGCTTTTGAGCAACCTTATTAACCCTTGGCTGGTTTTTGTTCTCCTGTATTTTGTCGGTGTGCATATTCATAGTGTAATATATTTAGCTCCGTTAGCGCCCAGAACCATCTGGCAACACCCAAGACCTCAAAATCGACACTAAATCAGATACAAACATATATTAGAATAGTCTAAAACATCCAATATGTACTGGTAAGTCCAAAAGAGAATCGAGCTGTTAATTTACTCTAAGCTAATGCTTTCATCAGATATTTACAAATCATTGCTGGCTAATAACAAGAACTAACGAACTACTCCGCACCAAAACTTTCACTACCTTAGCCACATGCTCCAATATTACAAGTATCCGCTTAAAGTATGGTTAACTAGTGCATTTTTAGGCTCCCTATTCTTCATCTCTTATACCATATGGCATTCGTCCAAAGAAATTTCCTTATCTGCCATTGGCTTTTTCTTTATGGCCCTACTTTTTAGCATATTGTATGCTGTACCGTGCTGGATCATGCTGATGCTAACCTACCGTTCGGCATTACGTTATTTTAGTAACCTTTTATTGGTTAAACTATTGATGGCTATAAGCGCTCAGATCTATTTTCTATCACTATTATATATATTGACAGGTAAAGAAATGATTACCGACCCGCTTAATTTTTTAGATACCATCATCCCTTTTTCTACAGCACTTTTGATTTCAACGTTAGTATTTAGCGTTAATCCAAAATCATGAATTTGGATTAACATGCCAATATTTCTCATTTGCGCAGCGCCAATTTACCCTTCGCCTCTTAACGACGTTATTGCTTATTGGCCGCTTCCACCATTTCCTTAATATTTCTTTCTATGAATATCTTGTTTTGAAATTTTTTATCAATTAATTGCTGCAACTCAAGATCGTCTTTATAAAACTCCTTTAACTTTTCTTTATAGATAGAGAGCCTTCTTTCGACAATATTAAAAAAAACACAGGTACCGTCTGGCTTTTCAAGAGTGTAAACCGCTCCCAAAGGGTAACCGTTTGCATCAATGGTTTGGAAGGTATAAAGGTTAGTTTTTTTGCCAAGAATAATGGCTTGAAGAAATTTATTGAAACCTTTACTACAGGATGGCGAAAAAAACTTATAATTAGTCCCGTTATATGTAAATCCGTAACTTCTAATATCCCCGGGTTTAAATTTGATCGTTCCCTTTACACTATCCATCACTTCTACCTTGTTGAGAAATTCTGTAAGTATTACCTTCTGCTTATTGAAAAATGATTTGGGTAGCTCTATCTGAGCTTTGACAGTGTCATTTTTATGAGTTACGTAATATCCAGGAATGTCATCTGGAGATTGCGAATAGGCGTGACCTATCAAGCTTAATAAAAAGAATAACAAAAGGTAACGTTTCATTTTATTCAGTTTTAGGTAATGGAAACAGGCTACATCTTATTCACTGCTTGTACTATTTCCCTAACATCGCTATGCAAGGAGGCTTTGCTCTGGAACTTTGCATCAATCAATTGTTGTACTTCTAAAGTATCTTTATAAAACTCTTTGAGCTCTGTTTTAATTTTATCAAGCCTCATGGTATTAATTAAAAAGGCATAGTTACCGTCTGCTTTTTCGAAAGTATAGAAAGTGCCCACAACAGCCCCATTTGAATTTACCGTTTGAGCCCAATACAGGGATGTTTTTGGTCCAGTAGCTACTGATTGAAGAAATCTGAGGTTGTTTTTCGCATTGAATGGCTTAGCGTAAAATTGATATTGCTTTCCATTCAATAAAAACTCAAAGCTATTGATCTCCTCAGGTTTAAGTGTAATGGTTCCCTTAACACTATCAACAATTTTTACCTTAAAAAACAATTTGGATAAATCTTCTGCAACAAAAAGTGAACTCGGCACCACGATTTTAGCATTGATTGTTTCATTGGTTTTGGTGACATAACTTCCTGGAACCGTAGTTTGCGCAAATGAATAACCAAATGCGGTTAACCATAGGAATAATAAGAAAGAGTATTTCATTGGGAATTTTAAGTTTGTTTTATTTGTTTGTTGCTTATATGCTCTTACAACTTGTTTAGAAACTTCAGTATTAACACCCTATAAACTAATACTTTATACAGACATTTACAAATTCATTATCCCAAGATGAATAGGGATTGGTTACCTCTGTTTATACATTTCGAGTACCACCTTTACGTTCTCATTATCTAAATCTACCAATTTCTTTAAAACCTCATTTGCTTTGTCAGAACCAATCATGATCAACACATCCACACATTTTCTTAAAGTCGCTTCCAGTTCATCATCGTACCACCTAAAAACTTCTTTATTTAGTGCAATGTTTAAAATTGGATCTACAAATCGATCGGCATTTAAGTTTCCTAGATAAATGATGTTGACTAAATCTTCATGTTGGCTATGCCAAGTACCCCACAAAGCCTTTTCAATCATATCATAATCGCTAGGGATAATCTTTTTTATTTGTCTAAAATCAAGGCATTTTATAAGTGCTTGCTCGTCTTCATTTACTATCGCTTTTTTGAGCATATTCTTATATGATATTTTGATTTTAAGAGTATATTGGATTTTTTTAAGGAGGGACATATAAAAGATTTTTGTTTTACTTGCTGAATAGCGTCTCTATTCCGTATACTTTATTTTCCTCCAACAATTTTAGTATTTCATTCTGCGCATTAATCACTTCATCTTTCGCATGGTTCTGCATAATCAAATTGTCAATTCCGATAAATCTGTTTCTCAGTGTTTTCATTAAATTGCTATCATTAAAATCTGTGTTCAGCAGCATACTTTTAGCTTCTTGAAAAATCATTCGACCTTCTTTCAAAGTCATATGATTCGGGCCGCTTTCTTGATTCTCTTCAAAGTCATCAATTCCATCATCTTCCCAAAAACATATGCCACAAATATCAAACGTATTTCTTTCATCCAATGTCAAGTACCCACAAACAGGACAAGAGTTCTTTAAAATATCCGCACTATTTACATATACTCGGTGCATACCAATTTTCAATGGAAAGTTTCTCTGAAAAAAATCTCTCCGTTCTTTAAAATTATCGATATACTTTCCCTGCTCTTTCATTTCTATTTGTTCAAAGCTAAAACTATCTCAATTTCTTCTTTATTGATATCAAAATTCAATTTAGCAGTCATATAAATTGGACTATCAACACCAATTATTAGCTCACCATCAAATTTATCCAAATGCAACACCCTAAATTCTCTTTTAAAGATAGTAATGGTCATATCATCAATATTTACAATTGATATTTTCTGATTTCGACCCTTTGTCCAAATAGGCAAAGTAATCTTGTTGCTAGTTTCATTCCAAACCACTGGACCTCCCACCCAATCATTTATTTTTATCTTTTTATCCTCGAAAATTAAATAACACGGGCCTCCAATAGGTGCCCCCATGGCAATCTCATAGAGCTCTCCAAATTCCAATCTATATTCTCCATTTGGAGAGTGCAAGTTCTGATCAGTGTTTGAGAAATCCCACGGATTTGGATAGCCTCTATTCATAAATTCTAGCTCCTTTAAAGATATCAGCAAATGTGGACCAGTCTGGTTTATCTGCATTCACATCTAACTTCATGTTATCGTAATAACCTTGAATATCTTCGGTATACCTAATTAACGCCTCCAAAAAATCAGGCAATGTTTTATTTCCCCAGCTTTCGGGATAATCTAAAAGTTCCTTATGCAATAGTTCAAGAAACTTAACGAAGTCCTTCCTATCAGTTACTTTAATATCATTAATCGTATCGTTCATAAAATATGCCAATGTTAAAACCTATCCCCCAACCAATCTCCTATGATAGTTAATCTGCCCCAAATGATAATTCAAATGCGTACTTAAATGCACCAAGAAATATTCGGCAGAAGTTTTTTCCTTCAGTACCAATAGTGGATATTCCTGTTTCATGGCTTCGTCGGTTACGTTTTGCAGAGCATCCTTAATCACCGTGATGGTATCATTCAATTTGGCAATCAGCTCTTCTCGAGGCACGTCCTTCAATGAAAATTCCAGTTCACGGTTTCTCACATAACCCGTTTTACCTATTTCCTTGCCAATGTAAGTGTTTAAATTACCAATCAAGTGCAGTACTAAGTTTCCTGCCGAATTGGAAATATCCTTTTCCACACGCCACAAATCAGCTTCATTAGGATAAAGTTCCAGTTCGTTGACTACTCTCTTCAAATCCCTTTCAAAAAGGGCTATTAACGTATGGCTTAGCATCTATTTTTTTATTTAATTCCTTCCAACAACAATTTCCTGATCAGCACAATTTGCCCCAAATGGTAATAGCTATGCTCAATCATGGCTTGGATATTACGGTTATAGGTACTGTACTTTTCATCTACAAATACATCGCTCAATTGAGCTTTGGGCATCTTCTCTACCCAAGCGGCAAATTCTTCGGCATCATACCAAAAAGAAGCCAGAAAAGTTTCCCATTGTGCTTGTGAGGTAATGGGAGGAAAATCGAAACTATATTGATCCTTAATGTCCAAGGTACCACCCTTAAACACCTGGTTAATGCCGCTAATATAATAATGCACGTGCTGTGCCAAGGCTGCAATGGTGTTTAAACTACCCACTTGGGCGGTAGCCGTTTGCCAATCTAAATTTGCCAATTGATCTTTATAATTGGTATTGGCAATCCATTTCCCGTTCAAAATTACTTCGGCAAATCTTTTGGCTATTTCTTTCGTATTTTCCATCGTTTATTTTTTGTTCAGGAACTTCTCGATCATCGGCACCACAAATTCACTTTCCTTGGTTTGGGGCGTTAAGGTGGTTACTTCACCTAAATATTCTCCATGTCCGCCAGGGATAATGGCCAGTTCCGAGTTGGCAATAAGTCGGTGCAATTGCAAGGCATGTTCTGGTGTAATCACATCCTTATCGCCAATGATAATGAGTGTAGGTGCTTTTATAGCGGTAATGCTTTCATCGGCAATATCTTTAAACACCACCATGCGTTGCGCATCCTTATCATGCATGGCTTGTAAACCTTTTTGGCTAGGACTTACTTTCAAATAAGCTTCCTTTAACGGGGCGGGCATATTATCTAGCGAAGCCTGTTTCATGAAATCCCAAAACTGTGGCGGTACTCCACTACGTTTAGCTAAAGCCGAAGCCAAAATAATTTTGTTCACCACTTGCGGATGGCGGATAGCGATTTGCATGGTGGTAGTACCGCCATTGCTAAAACCTAAGAAATCGGCCTTGGTAATGTTCAAGTGCTTCAACAGTGCTGCCACATCATCGGCATCCTGCTCAAAGGTCACTCCCGTATCCCGATCGCTGGTGCGACCATGGGCCTGCAGCTCTACCGCAATGACCTTCCTGTTTTTGGCGAACATCGGGATCACCTTCTCAAAATTAGATTGAATGGTAGAACCTCCGCCATGAATGAGCACCAAAGGTTGCCCTTCGCCGTAAATTTCATAATAGAGTTTAATGCCGTTTACAGCCGCATGACCGTGGCTAAAAGCAATGCTATCTTTTGGATTGTCCATATTTATATGGTTTTGTGATGTGTTTTGGCGGCAGGAAATTAATATCAAACCTATCAACAATAGTTTTAAGGCTAGGATTTGTTTGTTCATGCAATGCGCCATGGTGATAGAGTTTCAATTTAACACCAAGATAAAAGTACCTTTTGATAATCGCAAACCGACAGGGACGTCACCCAGCGTTTAAGCTTTAGAACGCATGTTTTCGCCATCCTTAAAGTGTAGTCTTCTGAACACCAAACCCGAGAGGATGGTTAGGCCACCAATGACCAAAAAGGTATAGCGAAAAGCGTTATGGATTTCATTATGAATAAGCTTGGCATCGCCCTGAAAAATCTTTAACACAATCAATCCAAAAGCTACACCGAAACCAATGGCCAATTGCTGGTTTACCGAAACCAAGGAATTACCGCTGCTGGTATGGTATTGCCTTAAATCGGCAATGGAAATGGAGTTCATGGCGGTAAACTGTATGGAGTTGAAAAAACCTAGCGTAGCAATAATGGGCATATACCAATAAATAGACGTTTGGATAACTGGAATGGCCATGCAACAGATCAACATTCCTATTAAAAAGGTGTTCACCATCAAGGTGTTTCGGTAACCGAAAGTTTCGAGGATTTTGATGACTGCCGATTTACCAAACATGGCAGTAACGGCCATTGGCGCAATGATCCATCCAGAAGTAACCGCCGATTGTCCGTAGGCGATTTGGATCATCATAGGCAGCAACAACGGTACCGAACTAATGCCCAAACGGGTGGCCAAATTTCCTACAATGCCTACCCTAAAGGTACGCACCTTAAACAAGTTGAGCGGAAAAATAGGGTTATTGTCTTTACTGGCATGTCGGTAATAGAAATACAGCATTAAAAAGCCCAGCAAAAGCACCGTTAATACTGGCGTTACGTGAACAGTATTGCCAAATAGCTCTAAAGCAATGGAAAGCAGCAAGGAAGCCGCAGCAAAAATAAGAAATCCTTTTAGGTCGAAATCGATAATGGTAGACCGATAATCGGGCATGTATTTAAGGCTTAACAAAATACCAATCATCCCAATGGGAATATTGATGAGGAAAATCCAATGCCATGAGAGGTAATCGACCATGTAACCACCCACCAAAGGACCAAGTACGGGACCAATCAAAGCTGGGATAATGGCGAAGTTCATGGCTTTAAGCAGTTCGTTTTTAGGGAAGGTTTTGATTAGGGCAAGTTTACCTACGGGCGTCATTAAACTCCCGCCTACGCCTTGGATCATTCGGGAAATTACCAGCTCGGTAAGGTTGCCAGATAGGGAGCAAAATAAGGAGCCCACACTGAACAGGATCAGTGCAAAAATGAAGATTTTCTTGGTCCCAAATTTATCAGCTAAAAAGCCACTTACAGGCATAAACACCGCCAAGGTAAGCACATAGCTGATGATGGCGTTCTGCATATTTAGCGGCGATTCATTTAAATCTTTGGCAATGGTAGGCAGCGAAGTATTGAGGATGGTAGAGTCCAACATCTGCATAAAAATAGAAGTAGCCAAGATGATGGGCAGCAACTTTTTAGTAGAGGTGGTATGTGTGATTGTTTCTTCCAAATGCGCTAGCGATGTTGTCTATGTAAAGCTACGGTTTCCATTACATTTTAACCTTCATTTTTGGGATTTTGTTTAAGGGTATGACATGGCTTTTACAGTTTATTGGTTCATTAGTTCAATTGTTCATTGGCTCATTGGTTAATCGTTTAACTGGCTAATTGTTAATTTGTCATCCAGAGGTAACTTGTACCGAGTTTTTAGTAGCTACTACTCCAGCAAAAACAAAAATATTGAATAACAGACAGAAGAAAGCGACAAACATCTACTTACCAAGCTGAAGGATTCTCATCAATAATCCAAGGGAAACCTGTAATACCTTTGGCTTTTAACCTTTCAATGATTTGGGCCGTGTGGTGCTGGATATGCCTAATGGTATTGATGTGTAACTCCAATCGAGAATAAGGATACCAATCGAAACCCGAAGGGCCATCCAATGGCAAAGCGGCTACCGCCTCTGCAATATGCTGTTTCAAATCATCAATAAATGAAAGGATTTCCTGCTTGCTATGATGTCCTTCTATCACGACTTCTGGGTTTTCCCATTCCTCGGCACCACCCAAACTCTCCGCCCCCACTATGGTATTTGGCCAGGGTTGATATTGTTCGGGACCAGCCACCGAATAAAACTTAACGCTCCACAGGACGTGGTAGGCGATTTGCCAATTGGGATTATGATATTCAGTACTATTCCAATCTACTGCTGGCGTTTTCTCTACGGCTTTTGTAAGCATGCTTAAAGCCGCCTTGTATTGCGACACAAGTGCGGTGTTAATGAGTTGTTGATCCATATGTATGTTGATTTATTTAACGATTACGATTCCCAGCATCCTCTTGTTTTGGCAAGATCGATCATTAACTGTCCTTGCGGCATCATTAATCCTTGGCTAATCATTTGATAGGCCCGCTCTCGATTAATGGCACTCCACCTGCTTCTTCTTGGATTTCGCGGACCAAAAGTAAGGTAATAACTTTCGTGATCTCTTTTTTTGCACAAGCTGTCTATCCAGCCAAAGCAAAGCGCCTCTTCCGTAGCTTCACTAAGGCTAATGCTGGGCACTAAACTTTTTTTAGTGTACAAAATGAGCCATACCGAATTGCCAGTATCATAATTTTCGGCTAGCCATTTCCGCCATTCGTTTCTACCAGGGGCATAAACTGCCATTTTTCCGTCTTTAGTTTCCATGATTTTGGGTTTGATAAAACGAAATTAAAATGGCCTACTGACAGCCCTATGGCAGTGCTAAAAATCTTTTGAAAAAAGAAATGAAGTGAGATCTATATAACAACAAAGCAACAGCAAAACATACTAAGTCATTACAATTCGGAAATAAGCTTGCTTAGTGGCTGTTGTATGGTTATGAAGAGGCTCAGTTGAACTTGCAGCACCACTTATCAAACCAATGAACAAGTGAACCAGTAAAACTATTAAACCAATTACGGCCAAATGCCAGACTGATCTTCCTGCACAATGATTTTTGCAATCACTTCATCAGCCCTATCGTCTGTATAAATTCCAAATCCATTTACAAAAATACCTTTGGCACCATCTTTTACATTACGCATGGCATATAGAATAGCTTCATCGTCAGGGTCATTCTGTCCAGTAAAACGATAAATTTTATCAATTACAATATCCGATAGGTTCACCATTTCCCCGCCATCACGATAGGAAATATTTTCTTCCAACAGGTTGAAATCTTCTACATAACCTCTTCCCCGCAATACTTCCATCACTTCCGACAATGTTTTTTCAGTACGTATCATAAGTCCATAATCAATTAAAACACCATTCCCTAAGTTAACTAAAGCTGCTTATAGCGCAAAATTATACCCTACCCTAATGCCAACAAACTTGATATCATAAATATCATCCTTTACATCAGAGCTTTGATATTTAACGCCCAACTCTATTTGATTAATCATATAACCTGCACCAACTGCCCAACCAAAAGCGGTTTGATTGCCACTAGCCTTTACACCCGATGCGCTTTTACCAGAAATTCGGTTGATAGAGATCCCCGCTTGGGTATCTAAAATGATTTTACCAAAAAGATAGCGATAGCCTGTATAAATAGGAATAGCCGAATAAGATCCGCTTGCTCCATCAGGAAGATCTTTCAAGCCAAATCGGTTGTAACCTGCCTCCAAAGTAACCTGGTGCGGACTACTTTTTCCGCCAATGCCATATATGCCCTTTAAACTGCCGCCAAAACCTGTATTAGCAATCTTATTTAATTTTTCGGTTGGAAAAGCTACACGAGCACCTACCTGAATAGCATTTGTTCCCTTTTGGGCGCTAGCTGCCGAAAAGATAAAAACCGAAGCGGAAAGAAGTAAGAGTTTTTTAATCATCTGATGTTAATTTTTGTATGAGGTTTTATGTTAAGTTTCATTTTTCTTGTGTTCGGCCGTATGTACAAACACTTCTTGTTTTGGATAGGGAATTTGAATAGCATTTTTAATGAACAGCTGATTGATGGCTACAATCACATCGCTTTTAATTTCAGCCAACTGTTTCGTTTGTCGGCTCCAATAAAACACCTGCATTTCCAAAGCTTCTGGACTAATATCTTTAAAAAACACTGTAGGCTCTGGATGTTTCATGATCCGTTCATCAGCCAACAATAATGCTAATATATCTTGCTGCACTTTTTGAAGATTTGCGCCATGGGCGATAGGAATAATGACAGATGCTCGTCGTTTACTGCCACCACTTGACCAATTAATCAGATGCGAATTCAACAAATCGCCGTTAGGCATCACAATCTCTGCACCATCAAAAGTAGTGATGATACTACTACGGAAACCTATGGATTTCACCGTACCGCTTTTGCCTGCTACCTCAACTTCGTCTTCCAGATTCAAAGGTTTTTCGAAAGCAATTACCAACCCACTGACTAGGTTATTTACTAAGGATTGTAAACCAAAACCGATACCAACACCCAAAGCACCCAACACAATCGCAATTTTATCAATAGGGATACCAACCGCAGCAAATGCCAGAAACAAGCCTAAAAGAATAATGGTAATGCGAATTAACAAAATCCAGCTTCCAATTCCTTTTCTACCATCTTGTTTAGAAAAAGTGCGCTTATCTATAGCAAAAAAAGAAACTACTTTAGAAATCACCACGGAGGCCGACACCACAAAGAAGAATAAAATCAGATTGCTGATGCTAAACGTATAGCTTCCTATGGCCCGTTGATCAAAGAAGAAATCGCGAACAGGCTCTACAATAAAAGCATAGGCAGGAAAGTTCCGACCGAATAGGATCAACCAACCAATCACCAACAACACATAAAGCAACATGGGTGCTTTTTGCCCTACCCTATCGAAATTCATGAAAAACAGGCTTTTGTCTTGCCTTGCATATAGGTTAAATGCCAATTGCAAACCTTGGTTAATGAGCCTTACCGTCCATAAAAACATAATGGCAATAATCACGTTAACATAACCCGCCACCAATAAAGATTTAGCCAAATTATAGCTACCCAACACGTTAAATAACAGCGCAAAAACCTCTAGCACTACCATCAATCCTATGGCATAAACAATTAAGCTTTCCTTTAATTCTTCACGTTTTCCCTTTTTAAAAATCAGGAAACCTAGTACCAAACCTGCAACAGACAAAAAGAACATGTACCATCTTTCGATACCTGAAGCTTGAAGAATTAGGTTATCAACAGCCGACAGTACAAACAACGACAGCATTCCGAACCAGGCGTACATCCAAAACTTGGTGATATAACCTCTCATCAATAAAGTAAGTGCAATGGCAGCAACAAGCCAAAAGCACAAGCTAAAAATAAAGGGGGGTGCATTGAACAGGAACTGCGCTAAATTCGCCATCATAAAAACGGCCGATAGTAGCGGATGTCTGATGATCAAATGTTCTTTGCTTATCGTTTGCCCATCAGTTTCTTTACGATAGGCGCTTTTTAGCGACAATACAAAGGAATAGCACACCAATACCAATAATACAACACAAGCCAATATACCCACATTGCTAAGGGTAAAAAAGCGTAAAATCAATTGCCCTTTTTGGACAGAATAGTCGATAATTTGTCCAAATGATCTAAAGCTCTCCGAAGAATCCCAAATGTAACTTAGTTCAGGATGGAATAGCTGATCTGACATTTGTTGCTGAAAATGAGTGACCTCATCAAGATGGTTCTCTAAACTATAGGTTTGTAGGCTGGCCTGATTTTGTAGAGATTGCGTTTGCACAATCGATTGATCAATGATGCTGTCAATAGGAGCAACTTCTCGAGCTAACATCACTAAGGCTTGCATATACTTCGACAGCTTTACCGAATCTTTAGAAAAACTGAACAATTCTCTGGTTTTGGAAAGAGAATCGATCTGATATTTAAATTGAGAAAGTTGCTTTTTGTGATTATCTAACTTACCTTTCTGCAAATTGCAACGTTCCAACAAGGCTTTAAGCAACTTTTGGGTCGACACCAAATTGCGATAGGTTCTTGGTATTTCCTTATTTACAAAAACACCATCTGCTGCTAAACTTGCATACTTTGCAATCAACGAGAGTTCTTTTTTCGCCGCTAGAGTATCTAAGCCTGTCCGCAGGTAAAGTTTAGCTTTTTGAATGTTTTTCTTTATCTCTACCAGCGTAGCTTCCTGCACCTGCTCGGCCTTATCCGCTTCAAAATCTGCGGCACTACTTATGGCCGATGATTTTGCAAAATCCTGCATCCTGGCTACAAAGCTTTTTGCTCTTGTCGTGTCTTTTTGATTTGATTGATTGGCCTGACCATAAGCCGTAGCAAATAGCCCAACTAAAAGAAGCAACAAACTGAGGAAACGTGATAGTTGAGGCCGCATATAAGATCAAATAAATTGAGTAACCATGAGCTACTCAATACCATGAAAATAAAAAAATATTCGCTAAAAGAGTAATTTTTAAGGCTTTAAAAAACTAAATTTATAACAAACAAAAACAATAAGTCATGAGCAGACCTCTCCTATTGCTGTTAGCACTACTGTTCTCTATCAGTACTTTCGCCCAAACACCTACCAACAATAAAGTCGATGTGATCCTGAAAGTGAATGGCGACGAAATGAAAGGTAAAATCACTAAAATTACCGATACCGACCTTACTTTTATTTACAGTGGCGAAACCTTGGAATACACCGTTAAGAAATCGGATATATTAAAGATTACGCATTCAAGTGGTAGGGTAGAAATTGTTAACCAGCCTCCTCTGCCTTCTGATATTCGCAAGAACGACCAAATTGTGATGAAAGGTACCCCAGCAGATCATCATAACCGCATTGCTGTGCTTCCTTTTCATTACCTAATAGAGAATCAACCCGGTGCCGATGAAATAGGATTGAGTGCCCAACAAGATACTTATACCTTTTTATCGCAACATTCGGCAGGCTATACTTTACTTGACCCTAGAACGACCAACGCTTTATTGGCCAAAGGCGGGGTAACCAAAGATAACATTACTGGCTTTACCATGAACGAATTGTGTAATATCCTTGGTGTGGAGTATATTATTGATGGTACCGTTAAGCAAAATAAAGCTTCACAAACCAGCTACACCAGCGACAACTCAAACACCAACGTAAAAAGAAACGGGAATGACAAAGTTACCAAAGTCAATACCTACGGATCAACCTATTCCAATGCCGAACAACGTTATGATGTTTCGGTAAGTTTGAGCATTTATAACGACAATAATGCCAACATTTACAACCAAAGTCACAGGGCATTTTTCTCTAATACCGATGGTGGTTTTGGCAGTCCACTACAATACCTTTTAAAGCGTTGTCCTTTATACCGTAAGTAATTTTAAAACCCGTACAAAATGAAAAAGCTGTTTCTTTCTTTGCTGATGATCACCTTTGGCTGTGTTTCCTTCGCCCAAAAGAGCCTAGTGCTACAAACCTTAAAAAAGTATAATGTTAGCGAAGAAGTGTTGAACCCTAATTTAAAAGACAATTTAGAAAAGTATGCTCACGACGTACAAAGAACGGTAACCATTAACGATAAGGACAAGGTATACATTTCTAGTTTCGACCCCAACAAGCAAGATCCACCACAATGGACTTTGGTTTCGGTAAATGGTAAAAATCCTTCCAAAGGTGAACAAAAGGCTTTTGAGAAGGAGCATAATCAAAAGACTGATTTTAAAGTGGATGACAATTCCTACAAAATCACCAAAGATGATGGCAGCGCCCTAGAAATCACTTATCAATATGACCCAACTACGGTAGATAGCGACCATGGCTTTTTCAAGGACTGCCTGTTTACATTACACATTAATGCTAAAACAGGTAGGTTAGAAAAAATGACCGAAGTGAACTTGAAAGATTTAAGGATCAAAATCCTCAAAGCAACCAAACTTACTACCGAGGTGACTTATCAATACATTGAAAAGGATAAAACGTATGTTCCTGTGAACGATCGTGTAGAAGTAGTGATTAAAATGTTAGGCAATGAAATGCCCATGATCACTACTGACAAATACACTTTGAAACCCTAAGTTGTATATTGATCGTCGATTATTTAACACTTACCAATTTTGTCTTTGCGAGGCACGAAGCAATCTTAAAGCGATGGCTTTTAAGCTTTTTAACCTCAGCAATAGTAGTAAGATTGCTTCGTTCCTCGCAATGACGAACTATACCTCTAAATTTCAATCAAAAAAGGCCGCTGGATATCCAGCGGCCTTTTTTGATTGATGCTCAATATCATGTTTTGCTCATCAAGCGAGATTGATGATAGAGATAGTTAAACCGAGCAATATGCAATACCGAAATTCCTTGTGGACATTCTACCTCACAAGCTTCTGTATTGGAGCAATGCCCAAAACCTTCTGCATCCATTTGTTGCACCATGGCATCTACCCTTTTAGCAGTTTCCAATTTGCCTTGTGGCAATATAGCCAAATGAACTACTTTAGCAGCCGTAAATAAAGCTGCACTGGAGTTTTTACAAGTGGCTACACAAGCACCGCAACCTATGCATGCCGCGGCATCAAAAGCAGCTTCGGCCGTTTCATGTGCAATAGGAATACTGTTAGCCTCTGGTGCCTGGCCCGTAGCAGCCGAGATAAAGCCACCTGCTTGTATAATCCTGTCGAAACTACCCCTATCCACCTTCAAATCCCTTAAAACGGTAAAAGCACTCGACCTAAAAGGCTCTACGTAAATGGTTTCTCCATCTTTAAAACTGCGCATATGCAATTGGCATGTGGTGGTATTGGCCAAAGGCCCGTGGGCACGCCCGTTGATCATCATACCACATTGCCCACAAATTCCCTCTCTGCAATCATGATCAAATTCAATAGTTCTTTCTCCCTTTTCAATCAATTGTTGGTTCAACATGTCCATCATTTCTAAAAAAGACATGTGTGTAGTTACACCATCCAATTGATAATCAACAAGCTTGCCCTTTTCCGAAGCATTTTCTTGTCGCCATATTTTCAAGTTCAACTTCATGGTTTCCTTTATTTATAGCTCCTAACGGTTAAACTCACTCTTTCAAAAGTCAAGGGCTCTTTGTGCAACACATGCTGCTCATCTGCCCCTTTCCATTCCCAAGCAGAAACGTAGGCATAATGTTCATCGTCACGCACTGCCTCCCCATCGGCTGTTTGGTACTCTTCCCTAAAATGTGCCCCACAAGATTCCTCTCTTTGTAAAGCATCTAAGCACATCAGCTCACCAAGTTCCAGATAATCGGCCACCCTGCCCGCTTTTTCCAATTCACTGTTCAAATGCTCATCGCCAGTGATTTTTAAATCGCTATAAAATTGATGCCTTAGGGCCTTAATCTCTTCAATGGCTTGTTGCAAACCTTCTTTACTTCTTGAGAGCCCACATTTATCATAAAGCAATTTGCCCAATGTTTTATGAAAATAATCTACCGATAAACTGCCTTTAATCTCCATAAATTGCTGAAGCTTTGCTTTCACTTGTGCTTCAGCCTCGTCAAAAGCAGGGTGCGAAGTTTGTATCCGTTCGGCTTTTAATTCATCTGCCAAATAATTTGGGATGGTATAAGGAGCAACAAAATAACCGTCAACACAAGCTTGCAAGAGTGAATTAGCGCCTAATCGATTAGCACCATGATCAGAGAAATTGGCTTCGCCCAAGGCAAATAAACCCTGAATAGAGGTCATTAACTGATAATCTACCCAAAGCCCCCCCATGGTAAAGTGGGCCGCTGGCGAAATCAACATGGGCTGTTCATATGCATTGATCCCTGTTATTTTCTCATACATGGTAAACAGGTTGCTATACTTCTCTTTGATCTTTTCTTTTCCCTGTGCTTTAATGGCTTTGGAGAAATCCAGATAAACGGCATTCTTCATTGGTCCTACGCCAAAGCCCGCATCAATACGTTCTTTAGCAGCACGTGAAGAAATATCCCGTGGAGAAAGGTTTCCAAAGGCTGGATATCTCCGTTCCAGATAATAATCTCTTTCTTCTTCTGGAATAAGGCCTGCCTCTCGTTGCTCACCCGCTTTGAGTGGCACCCAAATCCTGCCATCATTACGTAGCGATTCGGACATAAGCGTCAACTTAGATTGCTGCTCTCCTGATTGTGGCAAAGAAGTGGGGTGAAACTGTATCCAGCTTACGCCCGACATTAACGCTCCTTTTTTATGCGCCCGCCAAATGGCCGAACCATTACAGCCCATAGCCAAAGTAGATAGGTAATAGATTTTGCCGTAGCCGCCAGTGGCCAACACCACCGCATCGGCAGCATGGCGTTCTATTTCTCCTGTTACTAAATCACGGGTGATGATGCCTTTGGCCTTTCCATCTATCAATACCAATTCCAACATTTCATGTCGGGTATAAGTCTTTACCTTTCCCAAACTTTCTTGTCGCATTAAAGCCTGGTAAGCACCCAGCAGCAATTGCTGTCCAGTTTGTCCACGGGCATAAAACGTTCTCGAAACCTGTACGCCTCCAAAGGACCTATTGTTCAAATACCCTCCATATTCCCTTGCAAAGGGCACTCCTTGTGCTACCGACTGGTCAATGAGCGCTAAAGAACATTCGGCCAAGCGGTATACATTGGCCTCACGAGAACGAAAATCGCCACCTTTAATGGTATCGTAAAACATCCGATAAACGCTATCGCCATCGTTCTTGTAATTCTTGGCAGCATTTACCCCTCCTTGTGCCGCAACCGAATGCGCTCTTCGGGCACTGTCCTGAAAGCAAAAGGATTTGATCCGGTAGCCTTGTTCGGCCAATGAAGCTGCACAGGAAGCCCCAGCTAAGCCAGTGCCTACCACAATCACTTCCATTTTTAGCCTATTGGCAGGATTAACCAACTTGGCTTTCTCCTTAAAATTGGACCATTTATCTTCTAAAGCTCCTTCTGGAATATTTGCATTTAAAACGTTCATGTCAGTTGCTTAAATAAACATAAATTGGCATGGCCATAAACCCTAGTGTGATGGCCAGTGTATAGGCCCATGCCACCCATTTGGCCAACTTTACATATTTAGGATGATACAGCCCTAAAGTTCTGATAGCACTGAAAAAACCGTGCAGCAGGTGAAATCCCAAGGCCAACAAACCCACCTCGTATAAAATTACGTACCACAGCTCGTGATAAGCACTCACCACAATGGTGTATAAATCCTTTTGCCCATGCGCATCCAAAGGCAATTCTGTAAACTTATATTGATACCAGAAATCTTTCAGGTGCACCACCAAAAACAAGAAAATGATGGTCCCCAATATGCCCATATTACGACTATACCAAGGGCTTACCGCTCCACGTTGGTCATAAGCATATTTTACCCCATTGGCCTTCTGTTTTTTGAGAGAAAGGATAATGGCATAAACCACATGTGCAATAATGGATAGATAAAGCACATAGGAAATGATTTTGATGATGATGTTATTGGACAGGAGCTGCGAATACCAATTGAACTGGATCCTTGCTTCTTCGGCGGGAAGAAAAAGCTGCAGGTTGCCCAGCACGTGAATCACCAAAAACACGCACAAGAAAAGTCCGGTTAAGGCCATCCAAAGTTTATAGGCCTGTGTGGTGGTTCCTTTAGCCTTTACCATAACCCAATTACTTTCCACCAAAGCCCGCCAATCACAAACCAAATTAACAGAAACAGTACACTAATAAAGAAACCGTGTTTCCACCAGTCTTTCATATCTACATAGGTGCTTCCAAAGAAAATAGGCGCCGGACCGTGACCATAATGTGTTAAAGAACCCATCAAGGTGGCACACGCTCCCAAGAAAATAGCCAGCATGGTTCCCGGTACACCTACCGAAATACCTACCGCCAAAAACACCGAATACATGGCCGCAGCTTGTGCTGTGGCACTGGCAAAAAGGTAATGACAATAAGAATATACCAATATGATAATAGGAAAGGCCAATTGCCAACTAAAGGTGCTCATTTTAGCACCCACCAAATTACCAAACCAACCTATAAAACCAAGGGAGTTTAAATAAGACCCCATCATCACCAGCGAAGAAAACCAAACAATGGTATCCCAAGCCCCTTTTTCCGATTTGACGTCATCCCAGGTCAATACACCACAAAGTAATAAGATAGACAAACCAATTAACGCACCGGTAGTGGCATCTACCGCAAATAAATTTCCAAAGATCCATAACACCAACAGAATGATAAAAGTGGCCACCATGAGCCATTCCTGTCTGGTCACTGGTCCCATTTCCTTTAGTTTTTCGGCGGCTAAACGTGGGGCATCTGGTGTTCTTTTCAATTCAGGTGCGTAAAATTTGTAAAGGAAAAGCGGTGCCAATATAAAACAGGCCAGTCCAGGAATTACTGCTGCCATGAACCAACTGCTCCAAGTGATCGTAATGCCCAAATCTTTGGCGAATTTTTGCGCCATAGGGTTACTGGCTGTAGCCGTTAAAAACATTACCGAGGTAATCATATTGGCATTATAGCTGCTCAGCGTTAAAAAAGAACCTATTTTACGATGGCTTTCTACATTTTCGGGCGTTGAGCCCATGTTTACCGCAATGGATTTCATGATCGGGAAAATAACCCCTCCTGCCCTTGCCGTGTTGCTTGGAATAGCTGGAGCGAGAATCAAATCGGCAGTATTAAGGCCAAAAGCCAGTCCTAACGAACTTTTACCGAACATGCGGATAAAGTTATAAGCTAATCTGGTACCCAATCCTGTTTTAATAAAACCTCTGGCAATAAAAAAAGCCAATCCGATTAACCAAATGGTTGAATTGCCAAAACCACTTAAGGCATTTTTGATGGATTGCGTAGGATCTCCAGGCGCCAACACTTGCGTAGCCGCACAAACGGTCATCCCAATCATGGCCATAGAACCCATAGGTGCCGCTTTAAGGATAATACCGATAATAGTGGCCGCAAAAATAGCCAGCAAATGCCAGGCATTAGGTTTAACGCCTTCTGGCACAGGAATAAACCAGATAATGAGGCCAATAACTACAGTAATGGCCAGTGATTTTAGGTTAACTTCTTTCATAAACTAGGATTTAAAAACGGACCTGCAATTGCAAGTAATAAAGATGACTATCGTAAGTGGTGCTTAGCGGAACATTGCGATCATACAGATTGAGGGAAACCCCTGTTTGAATGGCCGCATAAAAATCATCGGCAAATACCAGTGAGATATTAGGAACAATATTCCTTCTCACATTTTTGTCGAGCTTATAATTCAAATCAAGATACTCGTATCTTGAGGAGAACTCGATGCCCCTCAAACGAGGCAGATTGCAATTATAACGCAGGATTGGAAACACATAAAAACCATGCATCCGCACTTTAGACAGGCTCGGTGCATTGGTGGTAAAGGTATTGAACAATGACAAGTTACTTCCGTTTTTATACTCGCCGCTTAAGGAGAATTGCCATCTGTTCCCGAATTTGTGCGTGGTCACCACGTCAGCGCCCCAAGCATCGCCTTGTCCGTTCCCCATGCTCCCTACTGCCGCATTTACACCCACAATGAGCTTTTTAGCCAATTCAGCTTCAATACGCCCATAAAAGTTTTTAGCGTCATCGTTATCGCTGGATTCGTTCCTGTTATTTCCGTTATAAATTCCTAGATAATACCTGATGGGCATTTGACCTGTTGAGGTCACATCACCAAACAATGACAAGCCTATTTGAAAACTTTGCCATCCGCTGGCTCCAAAGGCATAATATTGGTTAGAATAATCGAAGGTCCTGATCACATCTACTGGTAACGCATCCTCTATCCCAAAGAAAGGTCTGAATTGGCCCGCCTGCACTTGAAAATGTTTGCTCAGCGTGTATTTCACGTACGCATTTTCCAAAACCTTATTGGCCGGATTGGAACTAAACTCCGCAAAGTTAAACATAATGTTTGCCGCAAAATGATCATTCACATTCCCTTTCACCTGAAGCCGCACTCTTTTTAACAAAAAGGCATTGGTATTTTTACTGGTTGATGCGTCGTTGAAATTTTTGCCATTGATATCTATATTATCAGAAAGAGAGGCCAGAAACCTTGTTTGTAACAAACCCGCAAAACCGATGGAACGTTTGTAGGTAGAGTAGTTGGTAATGGTATCTCTATCGATGCCCGAAATATCAGTTTGCTGGGCGATAGCTGACCCTGAGAAAATGAACAAAAATGAAAACAGTAGACATTTTTTCTTCATAATGAGCGTGTTTGAATTGTTAATTCCCCAGGCCCTAAACGCCAAATCTCATCAGGTAGATCAAGGCCTGTGATCCAAGATAACAATAAAATGACACTTCTAAAAGGAATATTTTATCATTAACAAAATGATGATACACATTTCATCCAATCTTTTATTGGATTTATTGGATAGTTATTGCTTTGCTAAAACAACTGATAAATTTATTGCTTCAAAACCGGATATAGAAACTGGATTCTTGGAAAACATAGTGTTTTGATGATCCATTTGACATCACTTAAGCCAAGGCCTAATCATCCAATGCTTACCAATTAATCAGAAAAAAATGTAAAAGTTGTTCTTGAATTGCTATCCGCTAAAAGCTTATTTTACATCATCAAGCATTAACTTTATCATAAATTCATTGCAATATTTAGGAAGAAAATAATCATTGATGCGAAAAGAGAAGACATCATCCCAGAAAATTAAAACCTATCATTTCCTTCCATACAAATATGGTCGGGAGCTATTAATTGATATTGGCAGAATCGAAACATTAAAGAATTATGTTTTAGACGATACTCCACATCAGCTTAGTTTTTATGAGGTCCTATTTATAGAAAACGGCAAAGGCCAGTTTTCATTAGATGAAAATAAGATACCAATTGGGCCAGATAGTATTATTTTTACTAGTCCGGGGCAAGTTAGGCAATGGGCAATTGAAAAAGAAGTAAGTGGTTACACACTGTTCTTTGAAAAAGATTTCCTGCATCTGTTTTTTGCGGATGAATTGTTCTTGTACAGGTTTCAATACTTTCATCAATATTCGCAGCCCACCGAAATGCAGCTATCAAAAAACGAATTTGGCAAATGTTTGGAACTTACTTACGTAATAGAACAAGAATTTTCACAACTTCAAAATGACAGCAATCACTTGATCAGAGCACTTCTATATCAATTACTCGTAGTACTCAATCGTTTTTATGCCCGCACTTACAAGTTACAGGGTGATACTCACATGCGATCAGATTTTTACCGGTTTCGATCTTTATTGGAAAACGAATTTATGACCCATCGCAGTGTTGCGGCATATACAAAAATGCTAAATATCAGTTCTGCACACCTCAATAAGTTATGTCGGCAATATAGCGGTCTCACGGCACAGCAAATGATTCACCACAAACTCATTTCAGAAATAAAAAAACAACTGTTTTGCAACAAATCGGCAAAGGAAATTACCTACGAGTTCGGTTTTTCTGATCCCTCCAATTTTAATCGCTTCTTTAAAAAACTTACTGGCACTACCCCTCAAAAATACCAAAGCAGTATATAATGACCATTTTCAACATAAAATGACCATTTTCGAAAATGGTCATTTTCTACTTTTACAAAAGTTAAAAAGAACGAAAATGATCAAAAACATACTAGCTATTCTTTGGCTCGTAATGGTGGCTCTGGCAGCACCCGCTGAAGAATTATTCGTTAATCCGAAGATTGGCAAAGACACCAATCCCGGAACTAAGGTCCTTCCCTTAAAAACAATGATGGAAGCTGCAAAACGTGTAAATGCAAATACCGAGCAAACATCAACAACCATAACACTTTCAGAAGGCATACACCTCTTAACACAAACCGTTTTATTTACCAATGATAAGTATACCCCTAAAAATCGTCTTGTGATTCGTGCAGAGGTTATGCCTGACGATATGAATTGGACACCTCAAAAAATGCCTGTTGTAGTTACAGCAGTTCCACTAGAGCCAGGTGTGGGTGGAGAAGAAGCAAAAGGAATACAACCAGAGGTTAGCCATGTAACCATTGAAGGTTTGCGCTTTACAGGCAGTCCCGATTATGCTTATATGGACGGCAAGAACTTACGTCGCTCCTATCCTATTTGGCGGGATGGTAAAAATTTAGACGACTTGCTCGTAACGCAATGTCTGTTTGCCGGCGATGTTGATGTGCTGCCATTGCATGTTGGGGTGATAGCCAATGGCTACGGACTAGTTATTGACCATTGTGTTTTTTTCAATTGTAAAAACCCAGTTGTTTTTTGGCAAACCAATGGAGGAAAAGGCAGCGGCAATGCCATGCGTTACTCTCTGGTCTACGGCTGCTACTTCAGTGGTGTTTGGACCACCCAAAGCACTAATGGCGAAAATTTTGAGTTTCATCATAACATAATCGCTAACTGTAGCACGGTATGGATAAGAGAAAAAGGAAGTACACGCAGGTACAAAGCCTCTGATTGTATTTTTGCTGGCAATACCAATATGGCAGGATATGGCAGCGGACCATTAAGCGGCAATAACGCAACTTCTATAGATTTCCTTGAAATGAAAAATGTGCAAACTACAGGCACTGTAAAAATTGAAAAAGATCAGAGTAAGCGTAATTACCTGCAATTAGCCGAAGGTTCAATTGGTACTGAGCTAAAGGCTGGGCTTTTCAAAAAGAATTAGCATTTACCTGCTTGTATCCATACCTTGATAAAAATTATAACCGATGAGAATATCCTTTTATTATACCTGCATAATGTTATTTTGGTGCACCCTTGGATTTGCACAGATAAAGAAAAGTCCTTTTCCTTTGTTTAATCATAAAAATTTGATGCCGGTCCATGTACTGGCAACGGAAGAAACTTATTTAAACAAAAGATCTTTAAAGATATTGGGTATTGGAGATACAAGCGAGGTCCAATTTGTAAAAATCAACAATTTAAATTTCACAAACGGAACCATCGAAATCGATGTTTCTGGAAAACCAGCTAAAAATTCATCAGAAGGCGCCCGTGGATTTGTTGGAATAGCCTTCAGAATTAACAAGGACAATTCCAGATTCGAATGCATTTATCTTCGCCCAACCAATGGAAGGGCTGAAGAACAAATTCGAAGAAACCACTCGGTTCAATACATTTCCTATCCCAATTTCCCATGGTTTAAATTACGAAAAGATTTTCCGGAGCAATATGAATCTTATGTTGATTTACAACCTGGTAAATGGACAAAAATAAAGATTGAGGTTAGTGGAAATAAGGCAAAACTGTATGCGCACGGAAATTCACAGCCAACGCTTATTGTAAATGATTTAAAACATGGGGCAAACCAATCTGGTGATATTGGATTATGGATAGGTCCTGGAACGGAAGCCCATTTTTCAAATCTGTACATCACACGAAGCAAATAGATATCATCAGTCGTGGCGTGATTATTTTCAACAATATACAGCAAGCTAAACAATCAACTTTTCCAAGCCTATTATCCCTATAAAAAAGCCCAATTTTCAATAGTTGTGATTCAGCTAGAGAAAATTGGGTTAGCTCATGAATTAAGTGGGTTTAACCCACCATATAATTTACCTCAAAACCTCGGTAGGTTAACATCTCGGCAGTATGCGAAACAACTAGTTTTAGCTGAAAGCGCTCTATTAAGGCTTTAGCTTCCTGCATGCCCCTGTGCAAATCTATAATTCCCCTGATTTCTACCCCATTTTTGATCAACTTAAATTTTCCCGGATCAAATTTGTCAATAAACTTCTGTAAATCTGTGTTTTGGTTAAGCACGGTTATTTCCATATTTATTTATCGTTTTTTATGGTTACAAAACAAGCTATTGTGGATTAAAGCAATGTTCATTTATTGTTATCATTAGCCCATTTCAATGCCATATGGGCACTTTTACAGCATGAACAGCAAAACTTATGTTTTGTTTGGAACATATTTTAAACATCACCATTTGGTAACATTCACTTCATCCAATGGCTTTACCTTTGCATATCGCTCCCATAGGATACATCAACCCAACACTACCAGCCATGTATAAACTATCCTTATTAGCCTTCATTGCGATTTTGCAAGTCCATATTCAAGAGCCAAACCCAAAACATAAACTACTTCAACGCAAAACACATATGGCTGTTCACCGAGCAGAAACATTAGAAAGTGTAATTTTGCGCATTTACCTAGAAACCCGCACCAATATTGAGTTTAGCAGTGCTTTACTGTCACCCTACCGTGCAAAAGCTGCCAACTACAAAGGAGCTAGTTTAGGAATGATCCTGAAAGAACAGTTGAAAGACACGCCTATTAAGTACCGCATTAAAGGCAATACCTTGAAGCTGTATGCCGAAAAACAGCCATCCGTAAAATAATTAGAAAAATGGGGAGGGATTAACCTTGCGAAGCCTTCAGGTCTTCATAGGTTGGACCATATAAACCTGGAGGTTTATTGCCAGTAGCACGAAGATAAACCACCATTTCGCCTCTGTGATGATAAATATGACTAAAAAGGAAACCACGTGCCACTACAGCCCTAGGCATTGGCCCCAGTACCGTACGCTCACCTAATTTCATGGTCCAAGGCTGCTGCAAACCTTCCTCTGTAGCCAATTTCATGGCTGCTCTGGCCTTTTCCACATTCCGTTCAAAAAGTGCTAGCGTCGCTTCAATATCATTCGGCTCCCCTCGCTCCAAATGATCGGTTGCCATATCATAAACTTCCTTTTCAAAAACACCTACATACCAATAATAAATGGTGGCAATATGCTGAGCCAATTGGCCCATGGTCCACGAAATTGGAGAAGGTTGGTAATTAATATCTTTTGAGGGAATAGCTTGCAACAGTTTTCGGGTACCTGTTACCTCATGTTCAAATTCGGCGATAAGCGATTGCAACATCATTATTAAATTTAATTCTTAGGATCAACAATATGGCTTCAAATCACTGAAGCTTAACGGCCCATGCAATAAAAAAGCGTAATAATTACGATCAGTACAAATAAAACTTTTGAGAGGTCTGCTTGGTATTCCCTGATATTCATACAATTGGTTTTAGAGATAAACAAACCGGCTATCATTTTGTTTTTCAAGCCATAAGGTTTATTATAAAACCGAAAAAACAGCGAAATAGTATACCAACAGTCGCTATATTTTACAAACATGGTTTGGCGAGAATACCAAATACCAATCAACTCGCTAGTTTTTCAAATTTGCTTTAATGAAAAGTAACTGATATTTAATTGCATCAGACCAATACTGCCAATTGTGCGCCCCAGGATTAGTCATAAAAGTATGTGGAATATTCTGGTAAGCCAGTTTTTCATGCAACTGAACATTTACCTTATAGAAAAAATCTTCCGTTCCGCATTGAATGAACAAAGCCAAGGAATTAGGCGTAAGCAAATGTGTAAGATTAATCACAGACTTGCCTTCCCATTGATCAGGCTTTGCGGCATAGGTACCAATACGTTTGGCAATATCCCAATTGTTAGGAAATGGTCGTAAATCAACCCCACCACTCATACTTCCAGCCACACTAAATACATCCTGATGTTTAAAAGCTAAGTAAAGTGCCCCGTGACCGCCCATACTTAAGCCAGTAATGGCACGAGCTTTTTTATCGGCAATGGTTTTATATTTTCCATCTATCCACTTCACCAATTCTGTAGCTACATAAGTTTCGTATTTGTTCTCAGGTTGTTCGGGACTATCAAAATACCAACTACTGAAATTTCCATCAGGGCAAACAATGATCAACTGATGTTGGTCGGCCAAGTCTTTAATAGCGGGCACTTTTTTAATCCAATCGGCATAATTACCCGAGTAACCGTGCAACAGATAAACTACGGGGAAACGATTTCCATTACTATAGCTAGCAGGGGTAACTACCACCGCTTTGATTTCCTTTTTCATGGAAGCGCTATAAGTTTTAACCGTATCCACATCGGCAGCGAAAGTGTTTAGTGCCGATAGCAATAGCAACATGCTCAATAATTTTTTCATCTGATCTGCTAGTCTGTTATGAGATAATCCTTTGCGTTTAAATCGCTTTTGAAGATAGATATTTACAAGGAATTATCGAAAATTTAGACCAACAAACAACGTTAAGCAATTATTAAAGGCGCTAACACTTACACTAGAAGGAGTTTACCTAGGCCTCTGGAGCAAGTGTCCGCTTGTGCCTAAAGCAATATTACCTTGGCAACATCTCAGGCCTAAGCAACACCTTTCCGTTCTACTAAAATCGGCCTTGGCTGATGCGGATAGCAACAATCTGCCCCGCTACTCCCTTTAAAAGCATCAGGCGCAGCCGACGACTTTTCCTCCATTTTGGTCGATCAAAATGGAGTGCCAATGCCCGGCATAAGGGCAGGCAAGACTGTGCAAGGGTATTTTTTTATTTGACGATCAATCTCATCAAGCCCACGCACCCCCTGCGCTAGAATAAAGGAACTTATCTCTTTTCCTTATCAGCGCTAATTTCCTCCACTTCCTCATCCTCTTCTACCAACTCAACTTGTATAACAATCTCCTCCCGTCTTTTTGAAACAGGAAGGATTACCCCACCAGACAGCCCCACGCCAAAACTTGCGAGTACTATCATGACAGCAAGCCCCGTTAGGCGCAGTGTCTTTTTTATTTTTTTCATTAAATATTTTCATTAGTCTTACAAAATACCTGCCTTATGGCAGTATTAATTCCCTAGCGGAATAAACTAATGAGCTGGCTGAACAGCCGAAGGAATACAAATGCGGAAAGGAAGCACCTGCATTAAAAACAAGGATTTATATCGCACAAAACACCAATAAAGTTGTTTCATACGATTAGTCAACAATAACGATAGACAAAACGAACATAGCGCAATACAGCTCCAGCCCTTAAATTGCTTTTTGGAAATTGAAGAAAATGTCTGTTGACCTTGAACAACTGCCCCAATGCGCCATTCGGTATGTGCTTTTTGCAACAGCACATTGGATCGTGCAGGAATTACGGGCGTAAAAAGCAAAGAAAGCACGACCAAGAGCATCGATAGCCCTCGCATTAAATTGGTGTGTCTTAATGGTGTATGTTGCTTTTTCACGAAATCAAAGATAGGGGATTGAATTTATTTTGCCATCTTTTGAAACCAATCTCTTCAGATCAGCCCCTATCTCAAAAACGGCAGCAGTTTATCCAAGGAGATCCCAAAATAATCACAGGCTTGAAAAATAGTAACAGGCTGATGTTTTTGCAAACCATTGCAATCCCTAATCAGTTGTAGAATGCGCTGACAGGTGCGCTCACTTTTGCCGGTCATCAACTTTAGGTCGGCAGTGTAAAAAAATAAACGATGTATTGATCCACTCATCACTTATATTTTTCATTGGTAAAAAATCATGGTTAATTCGATTCAACCAAGTTAACTCATATACAAATAGTTGCCAAATACCCTTTTACTTTTAGCATATTGTTAAAGACTACTCAAATAGCCCATGCTAATTTTGCAATAGCCATTGCTAGTTGTGTATATATTTCGGCAATAAAAAACTAGAAATATTGAAAATATGTCAACTCAAATTTTGGTTAACAGCCACAAAAAACAGCACTAACAGTAAATTTTCTACCTAAAACAACGTCAATTCAGATTAAACAACTAAGCTCGGCACCCCTCTCAAGCCCCTGTAAAACCCCTCCGTTCTACTAAAATCGGCCTTGGCTGATGCGGATAGCAACAATCTGCCCCGCTACTACCTTTAAAAGCATCAGGCGCTTGCCTACCGCAGGCAGGCAGCCGACGACTTTTCCTCCCTTGGTCGATCAAAATGGAGTGCCCAATGCCCGGCACAAGGGCAGGCAAGACCGTGTGGGGGATTTAAAAATATCACCGACGTAGCACCGACGGTAGACCGAGCCTAGACCGACGGTAAACCAACCCCCCAAAAACGTCAATAGCGACAAAAACAGACAAACAATGCCAAATAGCACCAAACTCGACAAATCCGACAAGCCCTAATTTCTTCTTCCTCAACTTTACTATCCCGAACTCATCACCCCTAAGCAAAGAGCGTAAATTTTAATTATTAATCACATTTAAAAACAACAAGAAAATGGCAAAATCAGAAAACAACGAAGTAATGTTTGGTGCCCGCGGCAAAATTGGAAACCTAGTGGTTTTCAAAAATTTTGGGAGCAACCAAACGGTCATCTCCAAAAGACCAAGAAGACCAGAGAATCCTGTGTATACGGAAAAACAGATCCTAGCAAAGCAAAAATTTAGGGAAGCTGTTCTCTATGCCAAAGGCGTGATCAGCAATCCAGATTTAACGGCCATCTATCAGCCCTTTACCAAACCAGGCACCTCGGTTTATAATTTAGCTTTGGCAGATTATTGCAAGGCTCCAGAGGTTAGCCTAGTTGATGTTGCCAATTATCAAGGTCAAATTGGTGATCAGATTAGAATAAGGGCTATAGACAATTTTGGGCTTACTGAAGTAAAAGTGAGCATTTATGACGCTACCGATGTATTGATTGAAAGCGGATTGGCTACACTCAGCGCCAATAATATCGATTGGGTTTATGCTTCAACGGTGCTCAACAGCAATTTGTCGGGCACTAAGATTACTGTCGAAGCTAAAGATACGCCTGGCAATATTACGGCAGAAACGGTCACTATTTAGTATTAGGCTCATCTCTAACTAGCTTAGCGATCCTATCCTTAATTTATAGTGTGATCAAAAAAAAGGCCCACCGAGTATTCGGTGGGCCTTTTTTTTCTGTATCTAACAGATTATCATAGATTAGAATAAGGTAAACTCTACACGACGGTTTTGTTGACGGCCTGCAGCAGTTTTATTGGTGGCAATTGGTTGGTCAGGACCATATCCAGTAGCCTCAATTCTTGATGCATTTGCACCTTGTGATACCAAGTAAGCTTTTACAGACTCTGCTCTTTCTTTAGATAAACGCATATTCAATTCTCTTGAACCTGTATTATCAGTGTGACCGGCTAATTTTAAGCTAAAGTTTTTCTCTACCAATAAAGCCGCAACGGTATTTAAAGTAGCATAAGATTTTGATCTGATGGTTGCTTTACCTAAGTCAAACTCTAAGTTTTTGATCGCCTCATCCACTACCTTACGGTCAGCTTCAGTTACCACTACTTTGGTTTCTTTTACCACTTCTCTTTGTACTTTGATTGGGCATCCAGAACCATCCACTACGGTGTTTGCAGGAGTTCCTGGGCATTTATCAAATTTGTTGGCTACACCATCATTGTCATCATCGCCCATATCTTTCGCATATTGCTCTCTATCACGTTGTGCATTTTGCTCGGCGGTAGATAATGCCCTTCTCAATGCATCACTTTCTTCTTTAGATTGGATACGCAATGCTGCCAATGAACTGTGGTTTTGCAACTGTGGTTTTGATTTGCTACCCAAAGCAAACTCTAAACCTGCATGCGCATAAGTGAATTTATCATTGGTTGCTCTGTTCACCCCATCAAAGGTTGATGATTTTACGAAATTCACATCATAACCTAAATCTAGGTTAATGCCTTTGGTTAAGCCCATTTTAAAACCAATTCCTGTAGGAATATACCATCTTTGGTCGTAACCTTGATAATTGCTCGTTGAACCCGCATAAGTAGTGGCGTTAGATGACATATAGCCCGCACCTGCTTTTACGTAAGGGATCAACACGGCATTTTCATTATTGATATTGATGTTGGCAATGTTGTATACCGCGGTTACGGCACCAGACCATTCTATTCGGCTTTCATAACCCGAACTAGTCAAATAAGTAGGATTGCCATTTGCGTCAGTACCACCAGTCCATGCTCTTAAGCCTTGAACTTTACCCGCTAAAAACTCTGCTTGGATACCTAAAGAAGGTAAAAGTTGTTTTTTCACGTAACCACCATAGCCTAAGCTTTCTTTTGCGGTTTGGAAATCCCTAAACTTTCCATCGAATAATGTTCTAGGGCTGGTTACCCCAGCGTGTACACCTATTGACCAAGTACGAAATGGTTGGGTAGAAAAACGTGTTCCGTCTGTTGATGTCGTTTCTTGTGCCATCACTGAACCTGAAATGCCTACCAAGGCTATTAAAAGTGCAGATTTTGTAATTTTTAGTTTCATATATAATAATTTCATAGACTGGGAATCGCCCCATCGACCAGTGATGAGGGAAAATAATGCCAAATGCAAAAAAATATTATTCAAAAAACATCTAATCAACAGGTTAGCTTATTTTAAGATTTAATTTTAGAAGAGCTAAATTGTACTAAAAAATGTACATATTAGGGATTTGACAGGGTTTAATAGGGTCATTTTTTTGGCACAGGTGAGTGCTTAGGCCAACCTAAAATAATTATTAAGGTATTAAAGCCCAAGCACTACTATGCTAATGCTTGCGCTGGAAGGGGTATATCCTCTTAACTATCTGCAATACAGAAGCTATTCTTTATCTTTTATGTTTTGAAGCTGCAAATGTTAATACTGTTCCAGTAAATTTATAACTATACTGATTATAGCTCTTCAGAAAAAAGATATTTGCAACAAATTTCTTTTTCAACACACTCAAGGCGTAAAGTTAATTTTTGTAATTTGGAATGCTGGCCAATATATAAGATTGCCCCCTAAATCCTTGAAAATGAACAACGCATCTCAAACAACGTCCCGTATTGAGGAGTTATCTATTACAAACATCATCATTCCTGTAACTGGAGAAGAAACAGATGGAGCAATACATTCCTTAGCACCAAAAGTCTTAACCACTGAGAAAGATTTAGCTAGAGTTAAACCATATCTGGATTTGTTAAAAAAAATAATCGATGCCCCTGGTATAACCAACATTGCACTGACCGGAAATTATGGCTCAGGAAAGAGCACTATAATCAACACTTTCCAATCAAAACACAATGAATACGAATACCTCAGAATATCACTAGCATCTTTCGGAAATGTATCTGAAGAGATTTCAGATCACATTCATATAGATAAGCAAACTGAGAGCACACCGGCCAAAGTTACTCCAGCTTCAATTCAAGATAAAGCAGCAAAATTAAAATCGATAAATGACAAGAGAGCAGTTAAAGAGAAAAAAGAAGAACTTGAACGGTTGTTAGAAGTAAGTATCTTGCAACAAATCTTCTATCATGTTAAACCCTCAACCATTCCTGATTCAAGGTTCAAGAGAATTACAAACATCAAGGAGGGTCAAATTTTCATGATCGCTGCTTCTTTCTCGCTATGGATTGCGAGCATATTTATCTTATTTAAATTTGATTTCATCAACCGCCTTAATCCTTCAACATGGAGTCTTAGCAAAAATTTAGATATCTGGGCAATAATTGTGTTTTTAATATTTTTCGCTGGCATCGGGGTATTTGCAAAAAATCTAGTAAGGCTACTTAACAATTCAAAAATAAACAAAGTTAATATCAAAGGAGAACTGGAACTCGGTGACAAACTGGATAAATCCGTATTTAATGAGCATCTCGAAGAAATTTTATACTTCTTTGAAAGAACTAAGTTCAATCTTGTAGTTATTGAAGATCTTGACAGATTTGACAGTACAGATATTTTCACAAAACTACGAGAACTTAACACTTTACTCAATAATTCACTTTCGATAAAGGAGAGGAAAGATCACAAAAAAATAGTCTTTCTCTATGCCGTAAGTGATGAAACTTTTAAGGATAAAAACGAGCGAGTAAAATTCTTCGAATATATAATACCAGTAATACCATTTATCAATCCCTCAAACGCTGGAGAGCAGCTAGGAAGGTTGATTCTAGATGCAAAAATAGTTGACCCAAGGTTCAAAGAGTTTACCGAAGACCTTGTGACTTTCATTGATGATATAGACATGCGGCTATTAACAAATATTTTCCATGAATATCAATTATATCGTGATAATCTTTCAGATGAACTGGCCCAAGATAAACTCTTCTCAATCATTACCTATAAGAACATGTTCCCCGAGGATTTCAGTAAGCTTCACAACAGAAAAGGAATCCTTTACGAATTTATATCCGGAAGGGAAACCTACACCGCAAAACTATTAGAGGGCCTAAACCAGAGAATTGAAGATAATAATGAAAAAATTGAAGAGATCACTTCTTTGAAGGTTGAAGATGTAGAAGACCTTAAAGCTCTATATATAAAAGCTATTTATACACAGTTCTCTGGAGCAGTAGGAGTCCGGTTAAGCAAAACAGTGTTTTTTTCGGAATTAATTGAAGATACATACTTTACAGAACTTACCAAACAGAGAAACATACAATACGTTCATCTAGCATTCAATCGATCGTATGGTATGTACAATGAAAATTTGATAAGGACTGAAACTTCTTTTGCTGATCTCGAAGAGATTGTTAATCCTGGATATACTTATCTCCAAAGAAAAAAACAGATTTTAGAAGCGCTGAATGGAAAAGAGCAAATATTCAGAAAAGAAAATGATAAGCTGCTTCAAAAAAAGCAAGAAATAGATTCTTGGAGTTTAAGCGAAATATTTGAAGAAGTCGATATCGATCCTTACATCAACAAATTCTCGTCTAGCGGACTTATAAAGAATTTATTGATTAACGGCTATATAGATGAAAACTATTCTGACTATATATCCCTTTTCCACGAGGTTAATATGAGTGCCGATGATTTCACCTTTGAAAAACGTGTAAAGAGTGGAACTTCATCTCCATTTGAATATAAATTAACTTCGACCGATTATTTAGTTAAAAAGTTAAATGAGAAATATTTTAAAAGAGAGGTAATTTTAAATTTAGACCTGATGTCTTTGCTCCTATCGGATGATCAAGGGTTCATGGAGAAGAAAGTCAGGGTATTCACGCTTTTATCCAATGAAAGAGAAAGGTCATTAAGTTTCATAGACCATTTCACAAGCAAACGACCAGAGAAAGCAGGAGAATTTATTAAGAATGTCGCCGCTCATTGGCCGGGTCTATGGAACTATCTTGAGAAAAAGAGTGGATTTTCATACGAGAAACTAGACAACTACCTAAAATTGATTGTACGCCACGCCAACATTGAAGATATCAAAAATCTGGGGAAAAATTTGAATGATTATATATCACGAAAAGCAGATTTCCTATCCCTTTTTGATCCGGATCAAGACGCAAGTATAATCAAAAATATTATCGAGAAATTAGCTATAAAATTTGAAACTTTAGCTCCGTCGACTTCCGAAACTAGAGAGCTTTTTGATTATGTGTACGAGAAAAGCCAGTATCAAATAAATATTGAGAATGTGTTGCTGTTACTAGGTGACAAAGACCCTAAACTGGAAGTTAATTCCCTAAAAACTGCGAACTATACGTCCATTATGGAATCTGATTGCGTCCATCTTAGAGATTATATCAATGGATCGATTGATTCCTATATCACTAATGTATTCTTAAAGCTCCCAGACAATAAAAATGAGAAAGAAGAATATATCATTGGATTATTAAACAATACATCAGTAGATGACGATTTGAAGATCTCAATAATATCTGGCAAATATATCTCGGTCAGCTTTCTTGAAAAGATTACAGATTTTCATCTTAAGGAGCAGATATTAATACATAACACAGTATCGCCAACCTGGAATAATATTTTTAATTATTACGATGAAATGCTCATGCTTAGAGATGATGAAGACGATAAAACCTTTGACCAGCATTTAGTTGATTTTTTTAATAATCCCGATAACTATCCAGTCCTATCAAAAACTAAAATGTCCTCGGATGATAAACGAGACTCAACTTATATACTGTCTTTTGCCATTCAGGTTATGACGTGCAATGAATTGGATTTTGAAGTTTATGTCGCCTTAATGGATACCCATTTCTATAATTATGATACTGAAGAAGTAAATCTCCTCGACGAAGATAAGGTTAGCTGGGCAGTGGAGAACAGCAGGATTGATTTGAACAAAGAGATGTATGATTTATTGAAGGCTAATTTTTCTAGGCTGCACATCAGGATCATTGAATTGAATCAAAATAATCTTGATGAGAAATTTGATGAACTGGAAATCCTACTGGCGGATTCACTAATACTTCTTTCTTCAGATGCTATCACTGCCGAAAATAAGCTGGTCATCTACGATAAATACAGTGACCAGGATATCATATCAAATTCCACGCTATCGCGATTGTCATGTCCAATTCTCCTAGCAAACCCTTCCACAGAAGTAAGCTACGAAGTAATGGAAAGTATTTTCAAATCATCAACTACAAGAGGCAGCAAGATTGCGTTATTGAACCTTCATTTAAGAAATTATTCGAACGCACAGGTTGAAAATTTGATAATATTTTTAGGGGGAGATTATCCAGAATTGTTCATGAAACGACATCGCCCTAAATTTTCAAAAGAACCATTTCATACCGAACTTTTTACCCTCCTTAGATCTCGAAACCTCATTAAATCATTTGATACTTACAACAAGGATGAAACCCGTTGGCAAGTATCTGCAAACTATAATTAGTAGCTAAAGAAATTATATGACCTATCGTATCAGTTTACAGATTATTGGAGAATTAATTGAGACTTTTCTTGTCGACAAATTCAGTGACTTGGAATTGGCGGGTTCTATCAAGACCAAAGAAGAACAAAATATCAACTATATTGTAGTTGACCTTAAGTCGGTTAAAAATTGGGATAACGATCCGAAAAAATTAGTTAATGAAATACGTGTCTATTTATCCGGATTGTTTAAGGTTAAGCCTTTGACAATGGCATGTATGGTAAAGTTCAAGCACTTAACCTTAGAGGTCAAAACCGCAAAGGGTGAATACGACCTTTCATCAAATCTTCAACTTTTTTATTTAGATAAGAGAATTCGAGAACATTCTTCAGAAAACAACAAATTTTTCCGTTTTATAAAATCTAATTGGCGCAATTTACTGTCGGGTACTTTGTCGACTGGCCTAACAGTTCTTGCAATAGCCATATTGAGAACTAACATCTCCATAGAGAAAAAAATACAGGACGCAGGCGATCAGATCAATCTATTCTCGGGTATCATAGGAGCGTTCATACTCTCCTATCTTTTAACTAAGACAATTGCAATTCGTCAGGAAAAATTGGCTAGGGTTAAGGCCATCCGTGAACTCAGTTATAAACTAACCTGCTTCAGAAAAATCTGTTATTTACTAAGAATCAACCATAATTTCTGGAATGATTCCAAAAGCTACAGATATGCTAAAAGTATTGATAGGCAAATCGAATATGAAGATGCGAGATTCCCAGATTATGAAAACGATGTAACCTACGCCAACTACAAAGCACTAATCATTACCCATGAGCATGAAACAGCCGTTTTGATGCTGTATCTCCAGATGTTTATGTTCGCTGGAGAAGAAGTTGAAAACAATGCAGACCTTGGTTGGGGTAGTTATCCACCATTCATAATATATAAACATGAAGAAATAGAAAAATATCTTTCATTCTTAGAATTTGATGAATTTTGGAATGCCATTGATCATAGCAAAATTTCATTTAATTATTCTACATCAGGTTTTTACATAGACCCACTATTAGTTGCAGCAAAAAATTATAATTTAAAGGGTTTCGAAAAACCTGCGTTTTCCGAACAACTTCTTCTAGGCATAGCCTCTGATGTACAAAATAAAATTATCCCAGAACTATATCATCTTTCCCGACTAAATGAAATGAAACTACCATTTGTCATAAGATATATAATGGGTGTTACAACAGCCATTATGATTTTTTCAGTCATTTATCCAATCATATCGGCTCTATTTTTTGAAAGTTTCATCCCATCGTTTTTTAACGTTTTCATTATATTAGGACTTATCATTGATATCATTATTCGTTTGCCACATTTATTGCAGATAGAAAATACAATTGATGTCCCTGATGACTACAGGTAAACGACGGAAATAGAACCAATACAAAAATCAATTCTGTTCTATGAAATGGTTTACGAGATCGTAAAGCTTATTCCAAAAGGACGAGTTACAACTTATGGCGCTATCGCAAAGGCACTGGGGTCATCAAAATCTTCAAGAATGGTAGGTACTGTCCTTCTAGCGTAAGCGTCCGCTTGTGCCTAAGTCAATAATAACCTCAAGTAATTATTAAAGCCCAAGCACCGCTATGCTAATGCTTGCGCTAGAAGGGATAGATCAGCTATTTTTTAATTAACTTTAGCGTTTCATTTTTTTCACCAGTATCTTTCAAAATGAAAAAATACACGCCCTTGGCCATATGAGATACATCAATAGCCTTTTCGGTCTGTGAACGATCAATATCACCGCTATAAACAGTTTTTCCGGTCAGATCATTCAACTGTACTTTGGTATATTTCCCCTGCTTGAAACTCAAAAGTACGGAGTGCACCGCTGGATTAGGATAAACGATGGCCTCGTCCTCTGCTATCATCATCGTTATGCTTCTAATCCCCAACTCTACGGCATTGCCATTTAGATCAAATTGGGTAAGCTTGTAATAACTAGTACCCTGTAGCGGATTAAAATCGGTCAATTGGTAGGTATTCTCCCCCAGCTGTCCATCAGTTTTGGCTAGTATTTTTCTAAATTCTGCAAAGCTGCCGTTAGCCAACCTGCGTTCCACCAAGAAATGGCTGTTATTGACTTCATTTGTAGTCCTCCAATTCAGCAGTATACCCTTACCCATTTTTTTGGCGGTAAAGTCCAATAGCTTTACCGGCAGCGGATCCCCATAGGCCTCATAGGCACCACGATAAGGTTTGAGACGAAGCTTATTGTCAATATCCCTGTCCAGTCCCGAGATGGGCGAGGCGATCAGGCTGGGATGATCGATTGCAATGCCAGTTAGGCGCAAGTCTAGATTTGACACAAAAGGCACGTCGAGCTTATTAGAATGCTCGTCCTTTCCAGTGGCAGTAATATACATGGCCATATCATTATAGGAAGTAGTTTCTAGTTTGACCAGGTTGCTACCTGCGAAGTAAGTATTATAATCTGTTTGGATAGTTGGATTTCCGTCACTGACGGCAAATGCAAAGTGCGCATTTGAACTTTCATCCGCATCTACCCTTTTGTTACTAAGGATATTGTTTTTAAGATTGATGGCAGCAAGAGCTCCGGGAGCGACAAAAAGACAAGAAGAGCTTACATTACCACTACTGGTATTTGAACTCCTTTTACCATTGAGTACGATGGTATTGTAAAAGATATCAGCAGTAAAAGCATTGGTGGTGGCGTTATTGCCTAACTGGATGCCATACATCTGACTTACATTACTAGCTGCCCAGTTGCTTGCTACGGCATTGTTATGGATCTGGACATGACAGGTACCACCTGCCTTGATTGATCGGATCGCAATTGCTGAAGTAGTTCCGGAAGTACCCATCACATTAAAGATCCTGTTATTGGTAATGATAGGATTTTCCGCAACATCGAATAAAATCGGTAACACTAGGCCTTCAGATGGAGCGGTTGCATTCTGGAAAGTATTGTTATCTACGGTCATGTTTTCTGTTCCGACCTGTGCCCATACCCCCGCGAAGGTGATTCTGTTAAGGGCATTGTTCGCAATTACGTTACGCCTATTGGGGTTACCGGCAGTGCCTGAACTGTTGATCGCATATCTGCCACAGGTGAGGGTGCAAAATTCAACCAGGTTATCGGAATTTCCACTGGCTTCACTAGCTGAAGGCCCAAAATACACGTTTCTTCCGTTACTAGTAGTAGTGGTAGAATTGATCAAATTGCAATAACGTAAGCTATTAAAACAGGCCCCATTCAGCAAATTGATGTTATTGGAATTGTTCGCGGTAGATGTATTCCTTATTGTCAGTGCCATTGAAGTGCCTACCCCTCCCGGCCTACCATCGATGATAACATAATCGGCATTGTCCAGTAGTATCATAGGATTGCCCGATTGGGAGGCAGAAATAGTTACACTGCCCACGGCTAACGCTGGTCTTAAAGTAATGGTATTGGTACTACTGGCCCCTGTTCTAACATCGAACCTTATGGGATAGGTTTCTCCAGTTCCGTCATAATCCCCCTCAAGTTCAATCACATAGGGTTGCGAAATTGTACTGGGAATGGCACTGATGGCACTGGTGATAGTGGCATAGTTGACCGAGCTGGCACCAAATTTTAGAGAAACCTGTGCCAAGGCAGCAAAAGATAGATAGGTAAGTACAAAAGAGAGCAATAATTTTTTCATAATCGTATACATCATAAAATGAGGTCAGCGCTAGGTTCTCCTAGAACTACCGATCCGTAACTTCTTTGAACAGCATAAATGAATGATGAGCAACGAAGTACTATTCAAATGGCGTTTCTTGGAGCATACCTGTTTACTACACCGACGCTATCTAGGCAAAAAAAGAGCAAATACCCATAACGTGCAATAGCTAATATTAGCTATCCACTACAAGAGTATAGAAAGTATGATCATGAATTGTCAGTTCCTAATTACCTGCAACCTCACCTCATTTGTAGGCTAACCTGAGATTTGTGCAATCTATGTAACTGATTTTTTAAAATTTTGAACACAACAGCCTGCTACTTTTTTGGGGCCATACCATTTATTTTTGTCCTTTAAACATGATATGTGCTGTAGCGCTATCCCCTAAACTTTGAATAATAAAAACAGAATCCCTTTCATGCTTTATTGCAATTGGAGAAAAATTACCTGACTGATCTTTATAGGTAATATTTGCTATTCTTTTATTCTTTTTCCCATCTAAATCATCCGTAACGATCATAATTCTTTCACCATTATTGGTAATGTCCAACGAATGAAGCGTTATTTTGTACTTTTCGACATCAGAAAAGTAAGTCTCATTGTTATAAGTATATTTTTTGGCATCTATTTTTTTATTTCTAAGGCCATAAAAGTCTTTACCATGATTAGCCACTTCATATTCTAGGTGGAAATCTTTATTGTTGATCGTAGGATTAAAATACCCATAAATGATGATGCTAATAAGCATCAATAATATAATTGCTAGGCTGTATTTTAGCTTCCTCTTTTTCATTGCAACTGTCTATTAAATGATTAGCGGCTGGTTATTCTTATATTATTAACGCACAAGCATCACTATGCCAATGCTTATGCTAGAAGGGGTAGTTTATTTAAAGTTCTAATGTTCATTTTACTACAGTTGCCCTGCTTTTGGCAAGCGGCTGTTATAGGGTGTTTTTTATGGCTTTTTATAATAACCAAAGTAGTTGTCAGTCAGGTGTATTTTTTCTTCTTCATTTTTAGGTCCAGTGCTTGAAATGAAAATTCTGTAGGCTCGGTAAGTCCCTAAAACCATAAATTTTTTAAGTTTAATTTTATCGCTAATGATTGAACACATTTCTTTTGCGATTAAACTGTCTGTCTTATTTTTTTCCACGTTTAGTAAAACCGTTCCGTCGAAATTATGGGTTCCGTCTTCATTTGTGTCTATATATTGCTTATTTAAGAAACAGTATTTGATTTTTTTGCCATTTAGGCTTATATATTTCCAATGTCTTTTTACTTGTTTTGAGTTCAATGCAAATGTTTCGTCATCCCAGTTCTTTTGTCCGAAACATTCGCTGTTAAATATTGCTAGAATAAACAATAAGAATATATAGAAAGAGGTTTTAAATGGCTTCATATGCAAATTTTAAATTTTGATGAATTTTATTTGATGTTGGTAGACAAAATGCCCTATAACGTTTTACGGCTTTGTGTTGTGGGGAATACACAACTGTTTCTAACGAAGTATGTTAGCTACGCTTTTGACAATACGTTGTTAGCGGTTCGTTGCTTATCATTTTCTGACAACATAGTGTAAAGCTACTTCTCCGTTAGTAATGATTTTTGTTTCAATAAGGTTTAGTCTTGTCAGCGTATGGGTCGTGTCAAACATTGGGATACCGGCACCAAAAACAACTGGATTAATAAAGATCCAATACTCATCGATTAAATTCTCTTGAGCTAATAATTTTCCAACCGTAGGGCTTCCAAACAGAAGTATATTTTTCCCTTTTTGTGTTTTAAGCTCTTTAATGGAGTTGATAGTGTTATTACATATTAAGACCGTCCTATTCGGTATCTCTTTATCAAAATTCCTAGAAAGCAAAATTTTTGTAGCATTGTTATACCATCGGGAATAATTTTTCTTATCAGTAGAAGAAATTTGATCGGTTTCAAGGCCAGGCCAATAACTATTAAACATTTCATAGGTAACTCTTCCGAGCATAATACTGTCAGAATTTTGTATTAGCTCATTAACAAATCCAAGGTGTTCATTAGCATTTTCAAACCAATCCAATTCACCATTAGCCCCTGCAACAAAACCGTCCAAGGATGTATGCATTATTTGAATTATTCGTCTCATATTTATCTCCCTAAATTATTGTCTGGGTGTCGTTTGAATGACTACTAACGGTTCGGGGCTTAAGTTGAGCCTAAATTTACTTGCACCAAAACCTCACAGCACTAATTTAAATAAATGGCTTCAAATTTCGTGTTGGCACTTCGTCCGAGACTTAACCTGAGCTTGTTGTTATGCCTAGTTTTTATAACGTTCTTTGCTTTCCCAGTCAATTAGATCTTTATTTTCCTCTTTATACGACCAGTATGATTTCGTATTATCATTGCAATAAAATCCCTCAAGGTCTAACCTTTCTACTATATCATCTATTGTTTTTCTGTCTGACGACAAATAAGTAAAACGGGAGTCGAAATCTGTTTCAAATAAAATTTTGTCGTCAGGTGTTAAAATTCTTGTGTGACTTTCAGGAAGACTATTCTTATCATTAATCAAGTCCTGAATATTATAAGAGGTTCTTTCTTCACTAATGTCCGAATAATGAAAAACTTTATCGTATCCATAAGACTTTAGAAGTTCCAGTGTTGGATTTGTTAGTATCTCTGGATAATTGTCCACCTGTGCTGCTACGTAGTTATTTGTATCAATAACCGTCATTAATTTCACCCATCCATCTTTGTTTGCTGTGCGTCTTGCACAATGAAGAAATGCTAGTAGTCTGTCAAGCTCATTTATATCATTTAATTGTGCTTCGTCTACTATTTCAGTCCAGGTCAGCCGTGTCGTATTTTTTACGATTTCGTCCTTTATGGGCCATTTCCCTGTTGCAAATTTGATGTTACTACCGTCGTTAATTTTTAGAAATGGGTGTAAGATTACAAATGTAGCTTCATATTCTGCATAGTGTTGTCTTATGGAATTGCCGTCATTCTCGACATCTTTTGCTTGAATTGGTGTTTGTAGTTCCATTTTAAATTTCAGTCGTTAAAAATTACGCATAACGTTCTCGGGCTTTTCGTTCGGGCGGGTTTCGGAACACAAAGTCTCAATTTATTACTAAAGTTCATTAAAGGCACAAAGCTCGAAGTTTGCACGTCAGCCCCCCTGACGCAAACCCCTTGTTATGGGCAGCCTTTTTTATTGTGCAAATAGTTTCGTCCATAAAGTTTTCTTTGAGTTGTGCTTTTCAATTTGTTTTTGTTCTATGTTTTCAAGCCTTTGTAACAATTTATAATTAGTAGTTACAAGCAAATTGTCCATTTGAGAGTAATATTCGTCTTCATTGTCTTTAAGTTCAGAAGCTGTCACAAAAATTGACTTTCCGTTTTCTGTTTTAATCTCAAATGTTTGAGGATATTTTAAAGTCATAGTTTCTGCCCACAAAATTTTAAATTCAACTATTTTTTGTCCTATCATATTTTGCCATTTACTTTCAGAGGAAACATCCCATTTTTGTTCATAGTCATTTGTTGTTTCTGTTAAGTCAAGTTGTTTTGATAGAAGTCCATAACAAACAAAAGTGTTGTCCCAAAAAACATAAATGGTTTTATTGTCTGTCTTGAAGTAAATTGAATGGTCAAGAGTGTCAATTTCTGGATACTTTGTCTTATAATGTGGTTCAGGATTAATATTGTTTCCTTGTTCGTCAGCAAAGTATTTTAGTTCACCATAAATGATAGCACGAATTGTCTGCCCAACGAACATTTGTCGGCAGTCATTTTCGTAAGTGATATGTTTGTCTGTGAGTGTCATTTAAAGTTGCCTATAACGTTTTGCAGGTTTAAGTTGAGCCAAAGTTTACTTGCACAAAAACCCCACAGCACTAATCTAAATAAATGGCTTCAAATTTCGTGTTGGCACTTCGTCCGAGACTTAACTTAAACCTGTTGTTAGCAGAAGTTGTAATTTTCTAAACAATGTTTCCATACTTATCTAATTCAGTGCCGCATTTTGGACAAGTTGTTCCTCCGTACAAAGTCTGTGATGCATTTTTCGGAATGCGTATGATTGGTTGTTTCGTATTACAATTTGGACAATAAACAGCTTTCAAATTTATTCCATTATTTGATTGGCTTTTGCTCGCTCTTACAAAATATATTAAGAGTCCAATAAATACAACAGCGTATAGTCCGTAACTAAACCACTCCGTTTCACTGTTTTTAGTCGGTTCGATTTGCAATATGTTCGGAGTGTTTGTGACGACTATTGAATTTAAGAAGTTGTCTTTATCTGTTTTGTTGAATAAACTTACTTTTGAATAAGTAAATACATACCTTATACCATTTAAGAAAAGAATAATACTCTCGGCCCCTGGGTCTTTCGTATTTGTTAAGGTGTATTTCAAACGATATGCCTCAAGATTTTGAATGTTTATCTTTAGAGATTCCGAAAAGACGAACCCTTTACTTGTCATCGCCTTAATTTGAGATTTAACATCATTGTCATAAATCTCTTTTAATTCTGTAATTGATGAAGCAGGCTTGTTACTTTCTACATTGTCTTCGAGTAAAGCTGTCCTCAGAACTATTAGTGATTGCTCTTTTGTGTTTACATAAAAAGCTTTAAGATTTGCTTTTGAAGAGCCGATATCTTTAGAGAAGTCTTCTGTTTTAGGTTTTGTCGGAAAAGTAACCGACACGTTATTGTCAATCTTATATTGCCCAAATAGTTCGGTCGAGATTAGTAAAAGTGTAAAAAATAGAGCGTGTCGTAAATTCATAATATTCTGTCGGTTTGTTATGGGTTCGGCAATTTCTGCTAACGGTTTGGGGCTTTAAGTTTCGCCCGAAATAGGAGAGATGTAAGAGCCTAAGTACTAACTTAAATATTAATTACTGAAGAACAAAGTTTTGCATTGCCCGGACTTAACTTAAAACTGCTATTAGCAGAAGTATTATTTTCGATAAATAGCTAATCTGATTTGATTGAATTTATTTTTAAATCTAAATAGATATGCTTTTACGTTTCCTTTCGTCCATTTTATGTCGTCTCGATTAGTTTCATTAGGGTTATACTCTTCAATTTTTTTATAATCATACTGGCCGATTTTAGAATTTAGAAACTCAGTAATACTGTCAAACTCCTTCTTAAAGTTTTCATTCGAACCATTGTAATTCCATTCATAAAATATCAATTTTACATTGTCGTTTTTATCGTAATAATAATTAGCTTCTATGATAAATTTCCTCTTATCCTCCCTAATAAACCTTTTCGATTCGTGTTTTAATTTTCTGACATTGAAATAAGGGAAAATATCTTTACTGATGCTTACAAAATGGCTATAGGATTTGTCTTCAGAATTAATCGAATTTTCAAAATTCAGATAATCTTTAAGCTTAGATAAGCTCGTGTCAATAAAACTAACGTCAGTTCTGATAGTCTCTTTTTTTATTGAACAATTTGAAAACGCTAATATTACAATGAATATGATTTGAAAACGGTACCTCATAATATTTCTGCTAATGTTTTGGGGCTTTGCGTTCGGTCGGGTTTCGAAGTACAAAGTATCAAATTGTATCTGTAATGATTGGTGCTGTCCAGCCTTTGTCAGGGTCAGGATTTTTCTGTTCTAAAACTATTCTTACTGTGTCTGTAAGTTTGTCAAGGTGAATTAATTTTCTGCCATCTTCAATTCCACCGGTATATTCATTGTCTACAAGTCTTAATTGAAATTGAAAGTTTTCTGGCTTTTCCTTTTTAAAAAGTATTTTTAATACATAATTTGTATTCAATATTTTGTCGTCTTTGTCATATGATATTTCGGTAGTAGCCGTAAATATTGAAAGTCTTGTGCTATCCAAAAGCTTGAAATTATTGGGTGTAGGAGAATATAGAACTTGCTCTGCTCTTTTTTTATTAGGGTATTTTTCTGTCTTAGTTGTCATTGTATATGCAATGAAACTATAAGTTAAAAGGTTGCCAATTAAGAGAGGAATGAAAAGCCTTTTTATAGTGTCTTTAAAAATTAGTTTTATAGTCAAGGTCTCAATGAGCACACTCCCCAAACACATAAGTATGTATGTCGCCACCCAGTTAATTATGTTAAATGTGGACTGAAAAACAAAATTGTCAGCTAGTAGATGCCAAAAAAGCATTGCCCACATCATTACAAAAGTTCCAACAAATCCGGAAACTAAATTTCCTATTACCGATGCTAAAAAGGATTTTTTCAATGAGTATTTCAGCATTGCCATAATTGTAAAAGTCTCAATTATAATTGTCGCAAGTACTAAAAACCAAAATCGCCAAACTTCGTCATAAACGTAAATGGCAGGCCAAACCACATTGAGTAAAATCATCTTGTCATCATTATTTGTGTCATTTTGTTTGCGGTCATCATATAATTACCCATAACGTTTTGTGGCTTGACGAAGGGCAGGTTTTCTGGCGCTACACTTTACTCAAAGCCGATAAGTTCAAATTTAGTAATTAGCTCCATTTGGAGACGGTAAGCCCGCCTTTTGCCAAACCCTGTTATTATTCCCATTCTTTTTCATTAACTCCATAAATGTCCTTTCCCCATTTGAAGATAACATCCAAAATATCAGAATTTTTAATATCTAGAACCTCGCCATGTTTATTAAGAGCAACAAGTGAATACCAACCCTCGTTGATATCCATTTTTCTAATTAATAATTTAGCGGGTCTAGGCTTTGGAGCAGTTTCAATGGAGCCTCGAATTTTCTTCTGCCTACTATAACCTCGCCAACTTATGTCAAGTTCATAATGGGCTGAATATTCTACCGACTTTAATGATTTATGTGTAATGTCTCTAAATTCGTCGAGTAGTTCAAAAAATAGCCAAAGCGCTTCTTCTTTATCTTCTGTTTGGTCTTCAATCATGTAAGCCCAACCACTTGTAGATTCGTTATAATTTAATTTTTTGGCAACCCAATCATGAAATTCATCAAAATTAGGCTGTTCATTTTCGTCTAACTTGAACTCCTTACCAAAAGAAAAGCCAGATAAAAATGAGTGTAAATGTGTCGGGCTATGATAACCAATGTACATTCCTGGTCTTCGTCTTATTTTATCTAATAGTTCGAACATTTCTATAATTGGTGCTAACATTCTCCGGCTTTGCGCTTGGGCGGGTTTCGAAGTACAAAGTTTCAATTTATTACTAAAGTTCATTAAAGGCACAAAGCTCGAAGTTTGCACGTCAGCCCGCCTGACGCAAAACCCTTGTTAGCAGTAGTTGTTCTTCTGTCCGCTATGTTTCTTGTTGTTTTCAATTAAAATATGTCGTCAAAAAAATGATGCTTAAATATGCCCAAAGTAATAAAAATATGATGTGCATAAACGTTTCAAATTTCTTTCCTTTCCACAGGGCAGTCGAGTAACCAAAAAGCTGAATAACAAGTCTAACAGCCCAAAATAAACCAAGTCCAAGTGATATTTTTTTTCCTAGATTGGTTTCAATTAGTTCGACAGAAGATGTCAAGCAAAGTAAACCCATAAGCAATACAGTCAATGCGATGAAAAATGTATGTACTGTCATCATTTGGCGATTGATTAAACTCAACGATTTAAGTTCTTTGTCCCAGTTAAAATATTTTGGAAAGAAAATGTGAACCAATGCCAAAGCAATCAATAAAACACCAATTAATTTTAAATGCATTTCCATCTAGTTGCAATTAAAGATTGACATAAACGGTGTAAACTTTGTTTCTCTGAATGATTTAAAGCCAGCTTCTACAAATGCTTTTTTCCAAGTTGCTTTTGAGAAAAAGTGTGTAAAACCTATTGTAAAGGCTACAAAATTTGGAAAATCTCTCAAGTGTTCAACCATAATCACATTGCCGTTTGGCTTACAAACTCTACGACATTCCATTAAAAATTGTACTTTTTCATCGTGTCTACGAATTTCGTGAACTGCTGATAGCAAAAAGATATTGTCAACGGAATTGTCATCTAATGGGATTGAATTTGAATTGATTTGTTGAGTATTTGGATAAAGCAAACTCACTTTTCTTGCTAGAATAATAGCTGGTTCAGTATGCTGTTTGGCATTGTAGAAGTCATACACTTGAAGTTTAGAATTAGGCAAAATGCTTTCTATAATAAAACTTGTTTCATCAAAGCCTGCATTGATGTTCAAATTGAATTTATCTTTTGTGTCTTCTATTCTCATTTTCTTTAACCAATCAAAATTGTAAAAGTCAGAGAAATCGTAAACATAGGCAGAAACAAATAATGGCATTGTTAAACCATATATGAATGCCAAAATAACCACCGAAAACAAACCGCTATGCCAATTGAAAAAAATTTTACTCCCTATAATTAATGCCAAAGCAACAAATCCTACAATATAAAAGTGCCGGTTGAAACTTAAAATATTTAATACTCCTTGAAAATTTCGTCTCTTCATTTCCATAATTCAATTTTGCCTTTTTTCCAATAGTATGGAATGTTTTTAATTATGAAAGCATTTGCTAAAACTGGATTTTCAAGTTTTATCGTACTTAAAAAATTGAAATCATAATCAATCACTTTTACTGGATTTGGTGTCCAGTTTTGTCTTACTCCTTCAATTATTAAAACTTCTTTGGTTGGTTGGTTATAAGTAAACGTAAAAGGCAAAGGCCCAGCAAATCTTCTTGCTTCCTTCCAGTCTGCAAAAGGTGAATGTTCGGGTAAAGAAATCTGTTCTTCCGTATTGCCTATTATTGTTTTGAACTTTGATTGAATAGAGGATATTTCTTTCGTGTTTTGATTTTCAATTTGTTTTATGTCAGTTGTGGTGTAGTTGTAGTGAGTAAATATGTTACCAAAGAATTCCATCTTCTTTTTATCTGTCTCTGATTTTAGAATATATAAACCACGCAAATTTTTACCTGCATTATTGGTATAGCGAACAAAAACACGATAACCAATAAGAAAAAAATCGTTGCCCATAAATTTCGGAAAACCTTTTGGTCGCAAGTCCTTTGTTTGAACCATTGCAATTGCAACAAAAGCCCACTTGTCTTGAAATGTATCAAGTTTCAAACATTCTGGAATAAGATTTTGTAATTGTTCTTTTGGAACTGCAAAAGTCAAAACCAGCGAACTTTCAAAATATGCCTCAACTGCAAATGGATGGTCTTTTAGAAATGATAGCATCCTGTTACTTGAATTGATTTTTGTTAATAGAAAATTCGTTGTAGTAAACAACTGAAATAAAAATAAATGCAAAGAGTGAGTTTAATTTTCCCCAAAGCAATAAGTCGGGAACAAGTATAAATTCAAGCGTGTTCATAATCGCAACTACAGCTATTTGTGTAATAGCATTTAACTTTGTCTTATATCCACTTAGAATCCAAACAGCCATAATAATTTCTGAAAGTCCGATTAGAATTGTCAATAGTCTGGAATGGTCGTCACCTAATATTCTTGCAACAATTTGTTCGTGTCTTGGAACAAGATTTAGAACCTTACAAAAAAGCCCGTTTGCTATCCAAACTGTCGCAATACAATAGCTCAATATTTTGTAAATTCTTGTCATTATCAATGTTGGTTGTGTCGTCCGATGCGCTTGCCGGTAACGGTTTACGACTTGGCGATGTGGCGGAAATTTTTAGCACCAAAGTTCAATCGAAGAACCAAAGTTGAACCTTGCAAAAATGTTTCATAGAAACATTTCTGCCGCCATATTGCCAAGTCGATGTTGGCGGTATGTGCTTTTAGTGTGTCCAATTTTTAATTTTTCCATTGTCCTCAATCCAAGTTTCAATGTAAATGTCCTCAGATATTGGTTTTCCCTTGTCTTTGATAATGTCAAATTTTAAATCTTTCAAAGCGTTGAACATTTTGGTAATGCAAAAATTATACTCGTCTTTCTCGTAATACTTTTCAATTTCTTCGTCAGGATAAAGCATCCTTACTCTTGATACATTTCCGTTTTCGTCTATTGTCACTAAATACTTTTCGCCACAGTCATAATCGTTTTTGTTTTTCCATTTTGTCTTTTTGAGTTTTTTGAATAAGATGTCGGAAACGTTATTTTTATCTCGTCTGTCAATTCTTTTTGGGTCGTCAATATAGTTGTCAAAATCCTCTACTTTACCAACAAGTCCGTTAGAGATAGAAATAGCTTTTTCTCGTTCAAATATGGTGTAAAAAACTCCGTCCCACCTCAACACCTTGTTTGTCAAAGGAAAGTTTAGATAACCGTCAAACCAATCAATAAAAACTTTTTCGTTTTTTAATTTGTATCCAAAAATGGATTTGACTTTTTCAAAGGATTGAGCCTTATCAATTTTTCCATTTCTCAATTCTCCACAATTTATAATGTCAACAAGAAATAAACTGTCATTCTCAATTTTATAAATTGCTTGATAACCTCTCCAACAATTAAAAGACGCTCCGTCCTTAAATGCAAGTCCAAAAAGTTGTTCTCTCTTTGTTGTGTCTTGTCGTTGTAAATATTGTTCAAGAATAAGGTTGTAAGTCGCAATTGTATCTTTACCATAAATCACATAGTCTGACATTTGTGGACTTGCAAAAAGTTCTGTCGTCCAAATTGTCAGAATAAATATAATAATATGTTTAAGTGTAGTCATCATAACATTACCTCCAACGTTCTCAGGCTTTGCGCTCGGGCGGGTTTCGAAGTACAAAGTATCAATTTACAACTAAAGTTCATTAGAAGCACAAAATTTAGTGTTTGCACGTCAGCCTGCCTGACGCAAACCCCTTGTTATGCCTTCGTTGTTCTGCTGTCGTCTTTATTTTCGTATTATTTCTTTCTATAAACCAACACATACTTTTTATGATATTCAACTCTCATCTCGTTTTCTGTTAACAAAACGATTTTGTCAGTAGAAGCATCCAAATAATTTCCTTTGGAATCTGTTCGCCATTTCTTACCCAAAAGTTCTTGCGTTTGTTTTATCATATTCCCTTGTCTTGAGTCGTTTTCGATTACCATTTCGTATTCTACTTCATTGTTGGAAATCAGTCTCCAATTTCCCTTGTCTGAGTTCACATCAGTAAATTTTTTAATGTAGGTATGGTCAGCATTGATTGTAATGTCAGGTCCATTTGCTACAATTTGAATGTCACTGCCGTCTGGTCCTTTATAGTTTTGTGTTACGTATTTTACTTCATTATTATTTGCGTCCAAGGTTTTAACAAAAATCCATTGTCCAATTAAAATTTTTGCAGTGTCAATCTTTTGCGTTGTCTGTGCGTTTAGATTAAAGGTCATTAAACAAAGTAAAATTCCGAAGTAAGTAATTTTCTTGGTTATCATAGATTATTGTTTTTTGTCTTTACTTTTTTGATTTTCTGTTGTCGTCCTACAATGAGGCATAACGTTCTCGGGCTTTGCGTTCGGGCGGGTTTCAGAGCACAAAGTTTTAATTTATTACTAAGGTTTATTAGAAGCAGAAGGCTTATAGTTTGCACGTCAGCCCGCCTGACGTAAAACCCGTGTTATGGACTGCCTTTCTTGTCATTCTATGTGTTTTGTATAAAATAGCAAGCCACTTTTGATGTCGGTTCAAAGAATACGAATAAGTCACCATCGCCCCAAAAGTTCAGTTCTTCGTAATAGCGTCTATACCACTTGTTCTTAGGTTCAGCGTTTGTCCGTTTTGCAGTTACTCCACCATTTAGTTGGCAAAGGAATTTCATTCTCTTTCCTGATTTCGGACATGTGGGAATGTCTGGATATTGTATCCAATTTGGTAGCCCTGAATGTCCAGTACCTGAAAAATCTTCCTCCTCAACAAACGAAAATTTCATTTCATTAAACACTATTTCAGAGTTTTGATTAAGGTCGTCATCATATGCTGTGTCAGCCTTTTCAACTTCTTCTCTATTGATTATTGAAGGTTTGTTTGAATTTGAATAGTCTAAGAATACGTTGCCAATGTTTAGATAAATAGGACAAGTTAAATGAACTTTAAATGGTAACCAACTAAGATTTTTGTCTCGGTTCTCAATAAACCCCAAATATTGAAATGCAACAACACAATTATTGTCTGGTAACTGAAAGTCATTTGGTATTTCACCTCCAAGTTGATGTAGTCCATTTTTGTCTTCAACTAACTGCAATATTCTATTTTCCTCAAATTCTTTGTATTCAAGTCCAATTTCGTCTGCATTGAGCTCTCTATCCTCTCGGTTTCCTTCTTCATAGTCATAAGCTCTGATTAGTTTGTTATTTTCAAAAACTAATTCAATTCCACTGTAAAGTGTCTCAACAGTTCCCCTGTTTGTAATTTGTGTTGCAATGAAATTTTCACATTGTTGGTCTCCGTTCAAATGAACTTCCCAACCTGCAAGAAAAACACTTTTTGTCTTTCCGCTTTGTCTATTGAATAGATTTTTAAACATTGTTCTTTGTTTTATGGCCTGTCGTTATAAAGTGGCATATAACGGTTTGCGGCTTTGCGTTCGGGCGGGTTTCGGAGCACAAAGTTTTAATTTATTACTAAGGTTAATTAGAATCAGAAGGCTCCAAATTTGTACGTCAGCCCGCCTGACGCAAAACCCGTGTTACGGCAGTTATTCTTCCATTTTCACTTCTACAGCTTCGTTACTTTCTATTCCTTTGCTTTTGTCCTTTAATAAAACTAAATCCTTATTTACAAATTTTGTCCAGTCACTAGAATAATATTGTTTTTGCCCCACAAGACGGTCTGGCACAATTTCAAAACTTAAGCTTTTAATTGAATTTCCACTGCCAATTGATGTTCCAAAAAATGCTGAAGAATTAAATCCAACTAAATTTTTATCTAAGTCTTTGCCGTCTATCTGTTTCACAATTGGTCTTGAGTAAGTTTTATTAAAAGTCCACTCAGTCAAATACCCAATTCCATTGCTGTCAACAGTCAACATATTTTCGTCCGTGTTTGATAGGACTAAATTGATTTCGCCTTTATATCCGTTAGGCACTATGATTGTCAAGGTCGGTGAGTATAATTGATAGTGAAAAACTAAAAATGAAATTGTTGTCGTTATAGAAAAAATTGTCAGAAAGGACGTCTGCTTGAAAATCAGTTTTAAAATTCCAGCCAATATTAAGCAACCGATGACAATTCCAACTAGCACCATTCCGCCAAGAAAAAGTCCAGACAAAACCATTCCTCCTGGAATATTTGTCAACTTTATAAGCAAAGTTGTCAAAAGTCCAATGGATAAAATTCCAAATATGATTTTTAGTTTACGGTCTGTCGTCATAAATTCTTGGTAACATTATAATATACGCAATATATATATAATCAACCATACAAAATACGATCCCCTCTGGCGCAAGCATCCGCTTGTGTCTACGCGAATGCTTACGCTACAAGATTTTTCAAGATCATTCCTATAATTATTGGACAGCCATCAATTAGATAAAAGATACACATAGAAAAAGCCAGCGGAATTCCTCTGGCTTTCTTTAATGCTTTTTCAATATATTAATGAAATAGTGTGCTGCTAAATCCTAGCCATACTACTTCAATCCGTCAAATTCAATAAAATCATATTCGGGTGAACTTTCTAGCAATTGCCTCAAAATAGCGCCGTGGCCATTTCCAAACAACACTAAAATTCGATCATTCGAGCTGGTGGTGATCTGCTGAAGCTTCCTGAATATCCTCAGATTTCGACTATACCAATTGATCGCAAGGGCATCGGCACCTCTTTTATCATCCAATTTGAAATCTCCTACCAAATACGCGCCATGCCCATACTTATGATATTCACGAGAATTGGTCTGTTTAAAATACGTTAGCAAATCTATTTTCGAACGTAGTTTATCTTCGTCCACATACCAGGCCTTATACATCTTACTCAAAGGGTCATCACTTTGATAGTCATAATCCTTAAATATTTTCTTAAAATAAGCCGAATCTAATGTCATAAGATTGGAAGCCATCGCGTTGTCATCAATGGCGTAAACGGTATCCAAATTCATTTCACTGGCAATCCTCAATCCCAACTGATAACGCTCATCACGTTTCATTCTATGACCACCCTTTTTATATTCTCTCAATTTTTCTGTCGCTTTCCATTCTGGAAAAGCTTCAATGGCAATTTTGGTAGGTTTAAATTTTTTAATATAATTGACCAGCTCGGTAACCTCTTTTTTTCTGGTTTCCGAAAGTACATCTACCTTATCACTGTTAGCGGTAACATGGGCATCCAATCCGGGATAATGAAAATGAAAAGACCCCACAAACAGTACCTTTGCTCGCTCTTTTGGAAAAAACGATGAGGGCGATATGATTTCAGCTTTTTTCTGGCCAAAAGCCAAAGAGATATGGAATAAAAACAGGGAGGATAACAGCAATTTTGCTAAGTAAGGTTGCTTCATTTTAAATTGTTTTAAGTGTATGCTATAGGACACGGCGCTACACAGAAACGTTGCATGCAGCAACTCAGCAGCAAGGAATAAACAGCTTTAATACTGCCTAGACCTAAAAACAAAAAGCCCCGCTAATGCGAGGCTTTTTTGGAAGTGGTGCCTGCTGGGATCGAACCAGCGACACAAGGATTTTCAGTCCTTTGCTCTACCTACTGAGCTAAGGCACCTCCCGTTTTGGGATTGCAAATGTAACTTCTTTTTTTGAAAAGCAAAATGAAAATAGCTTTTTTATTAAAGCTATTTGAAAAAACACCTTTAAAACCAAAGGAACCCACATTGTCAGCAGCTCCTTTTGAGGCATTCCATCCAATTACTGCTTCCCCTTAGCGGCTACCCCTTCTGTAGTCATCACCATTCTTTTGATGGTCCCATCAGGGCGATATTCCAAATCATCTATACAAATAGAACGACTGAAGCTGCTGCCTTCGGTTTCAATAGCCCCATTATGATAGATGAAATACCACTTGCCTTTAAACTCCACGATGGCCTGGTGATTGGTATTGCTATTTCCCGCTACCTCATTTAAGATCCCTTTGTACTCATATGGTCCTTCTATTTGATCGGCCATGGCATAGGCAATTTTTTCGGGAAAAGCGGTGGCATAAGTGAGGTAATATTTATTATGGTACTTGTGCACCCAAGGCGCCTCTGTAAAATTGAAACCTTCGAAATCTATTTTTTTGATGGGGCCATCTATCTCGATCATGTTTGGTTTGAGCTTGGCATAATAACATTCGCGGTTGCCCCAAAATATCCAAGCCTGACCATCATCATCTATAAAAATAGCTGGATCAATACAGGCCCATGAGTGCGTAGAGGCAAAACAATCTTTATTGGTCAACAAAGGTTTGCCCAAAGCATCTTTAAAAGGTCCTTCTGGTCGGTCGGCAACGGCTACCCCTATGCCCGACCAATTGGTGCTCACATACCAATAGTATTTGCCATTACGTTCTACTACCTGTGCCGCAAAGGCATCGCCACTTTTGGCCCATGCAAAATCACCTATTTTTAAGGGTACAGGATATTCGGTCCAATTTTTCAGATCGGTGGTCGAATAGACCAGCCAATCTTTCATTTTATAATTCTTCTGACCACCTGCAAAATCATGTCCTGCATACAACCAAAGGGTATCGCCTTTCACCATCGCTGCTGGATCTGCTGTATACTCATGGGTAATAATTGGGTTGCCTTTCGACTGAAAGTGGTAACGATCATTTGGCGTAACAGGTTGTAGCAAAACCTCTGGCACTCCACCCCATTTATTTTGTAAACGACGGGCTTCTTCCTTGGTAATTCCTATCACACTGCCATGCCTTGGATTAAAGTTTTTGGTGAATTTTTCTGGTTTTGCGGTAAAGCTATTCAAATCTTTACTGCGCTGAAATTCATAACGCAAGTTGGTGTACAGGTCGTACATCAAAATATATTCGTCGCTATGATTCAACTTAAAAACACTGGAACCTTCTACGGAAACGGTGGTATCGGCATAAGCATCCAAATACTTAAAATCTTCTACCCAAGGGCCTTTTAAAGATTTACTAGTGGCCTTTTGTATGCCGTTTTTAATTTCCTTACCCTGGGCATCTTTGGTATTGCCTTTATAAAACAGGTAATAAATGCCGTCTTTGTAAATGATATCCCCATCAATAGCGCCGTATTTTGGTTTAAACATCAATTGAGGCTCGGCTTCAAAGCCACTGAAGTCCTTATTGGCGTAAGCGCTGTAAAAGTTCAGTTCGTTACTGCCCTGAAAACGAACAGTAAAATAAACAAGGTATTTCTTTGCTTTTGCATCATAAATGGTTTGAGGGGCCCATACCCATTTTACTTGCGCAAACTTTTTAGGATAGGTTTTAGCCAAGTCGATGATGTGGTGCTTCCAGTCGATCAAATCGTTTGATTTCAACAGTACCATGCCTGGATTACTGTCCCAACCATTTTTTACGGTAAACATATCAGTAGCGGTCATCAAAAAGCTTCCATCCTCGGCCCTAAGGAGATGTGGATCGCGTATACCGCCTGTTTGGGAAATCTCGGCAGAAGACAGCACAGGCTGATTAAGGTTTAAGGCAAACCAATTTACGGCATTGGCACTTACCCCAAACCGCAATTGTTCTTGTTTAAATTTATCACTGGAACCTTCGAAATAGGCAAAGAGGTAACCGACAAAATCTTTCTCATTGGTTTTCACTTGCGTGAAGCCAATTTTAGAAACCAACATCAATAAAACAACAATTGAAAATCTATTCATAATTTTTAGTCAAAAAAATGGCCGTTATCTAACTGCCCTTTAACAAAATTTATCCAACATCTAAGGGTTCTATCGCTACCGCGGGTTCTACTTTTTCCTGTAGCTGAAAAAGTAAACAAAACCGAAACGTAGTGAGCTCATTTATACCTTTTAAATCATATAAACAAATAAATAAAAGCCACGGCTGCGCCCTGTTCTATTAAAGTCATCGGTAGGCTAATTACTACTAACCGAACAGGCCAAGGCCGATTTTTAGGTGAACGAAGTATTGGTGCTAAGGCCTGACATTATTCCATAACACAAGAATGCCCACTAATTCGAACCTAAACCTACCAACGTTAGTCTTTATGTGCTCCATTAAACACCGATAAATCCCATTGGTCCATCCATTGGAGCACGGGTAAATCATGCTCAAATTTTATGGGTAGCCACACATAACGCCCGTCTATCGGATTACCAGGTCGCCACCTGTCGGCCATAAAAATAAAGGCGTCCTTTTTACCCTGCACGGGCAAGATATAAGTACCTTGGGATTCAAAAGTTAGTGCTGCCCCAGCACCTACACAGGGATTAGGATACAATTTCCATTCGCCCAAAATATCATCGGCAACCAACAACCTGGCCGCATTAGGATCCCAGCCTGTACAACCAGAGGTAATCATGAAATATTTACCATTTCTTTTGAAAATGGCGGGTGCTTCATTGTGTCCTCCAGGGGCTACCCTGATGTATTTCCCTGTGTGTCTCGTATAATCGTCGGTTAATTCGGCAATTTGCAGTGTCAGATTTTCTTCTGAGGAGTAAATCTGATAGGCTTTACCATTATCATCGACGAACAACGTCATGTCTCTCGACATTTGTCCCCCATAAAAATAATCCCGCACAAACAAGCCTTTTTCTACGCCTTCCATCCATTTTGGGGTCCACCATTTTCCATAGTCCTCCGCTTTTAACTTTAGCTTTCTATTTTCTGCCAATAGATTTAAAGGCCAGTGCCCTGCATTTACTCTTGAAGCGTGCGAAAATTGATAGGGTCCAGTCGCTTTATCGCTCACAGCCACGCCTGTGTAGGCAGCCTCGTATCCGCTCCTGAAAAGTTCCAGGTGGAAATACATCACAAATTTCTTGGTGAGCTCATTATAAATTACCTTGGGTCTTTCAATAATACAGCCTTTGTAAATCAAACTTTCGGCATCATCTTCTACAGAGAGGGCCACGCCTTCATTTTTCCAATGATATAGGTCTTTGGACGAATAACAGGTGACCCCAACATAGGCATTGTTAGATTTTTCGCCTTTGTGCTCGCCAAACCAATAATAGGTGCCCTTGTGATACAAAACACCACCACCATGCGCATTAATGTGCTTGCCCTGGTCGTCTTTCCATAGTTCGCCTGGCCTAATGGCATTTTGTTTTTGTTGGGCGAAAGTCCCTACCCCAAACAACAGAAAAAGGACATTCAATAGCTGTTTTAACATTTTATTCCCCTAATTATTTTACCAATATCACCCCACCTTCTGGCTGTATCGTCAACACTACTTTTCCATTTTTATTCACCTGAAGCTCCTTTAACACTGGGTTACGGTCCTGCTGGTCTTCATAAAGCAAAACCTTAGCTCCCGCCATCATGGGCAAGGTAATTGCTATCTTTTTAGCTGCTTTTTCAGCATTGATGCCTGCGATATACCATTTGTCCTTGCTTCTTCTGGCCAAAACACAATACTTGCCAGGATAGCCGTCAATAAATACGGTTTCATCCCACGTAGTAGGCACATTTTTCATAAAATCAATCACAAAACTTTCACGATCGGTTAGGTTATTAGGCGTGATCCCAAAGTTTTGTACCGAAGACTGAAATACTATCGAAGTAGCCAACTGAAAAATATCGGTGGTTTTACGAATGGTACCGCCGTTATTGCCACGGTTATGACGTGTGTTCAGCAAAACTGGACCAAAATCCATACTGGCTACACTGTTTCGTATGAAAGGGTGCAAAGTGGCGTTGTAAGCCTCCTGATCATTGGCATGCTGTGTAAAAACCAAGTTTTCTGAAGCAAGCACAGCTTCGGCACTCACAAAATTAGGATACATACGCTCCCAACCTCTAGGCAAGGTACAACCATGAAAAATAACCCCTAGCCCATAATCATTGGCATCAGAAAGAATATCCTCATATAATTGGATGGTTTCCTGTTTATCTCCTCCAAAAAAGTCTACTTTAATCCCTTTAACCCCCAAACTTTTCATCCAGGCCATTTCTTTTTTACGAATGACCGAAGTATTCATCCGATTTCTTGGACCTTGTGGGGCATCATTCCAAAAACCGTTAGAGTTATACCATAAGTAGGCATTTACCTTTTTGCTTTGGGCATATTTAATAAGTTCTTCTGTTTTTTGATACCCCACCTGTGTGTCCCACAAAGCATCAATCAAAATAAACTCATAGCCCATTTGTGCGGCCAAATCAATAAAGGTGATTTGATCCTTATAGTTCATGCTGTTATCCTGCCATTCGAGCCAGCTCCAAGTAGCACGGCCAAATTGATAGTCGATAGACGGTTGGTACATGGGCTTTACCACATCAAAAGGAATGGTCGTTTCCACAATTGGCTTTAACTGATCACCGATGGTAATGGTGCGCCAAGGAGTTTCTCCAGGCAGGGAAATGGCTGGTTTAGCGCTGCCAATCCCGTTGTTTTCGCCCTGCTCGGGAAAAGCAATGGTATAAAGGCCGTCTTTACTGCCCTCGCTAAGCTTGGAAGCACAATACAAGCTGCTTACCCCAGTTTCTGAAACTAGTGCCCAACCGTTGTTGCCCACATGGAACAGTCCTGGAAAGGTATAGCCAACGCCATATTTAGAGGGTGTACCCATGGGCTCATCAGCCACATATTCTTCTTCATAACTGGGCTTTGTTTTTTTCCAGCCAATCATTGGGCTGGCTTGCGGGGTTAAAAATGTGGTGGTTAACGCAGGGAATTTAAAACCTGTGAGTTCTTTTTCGATGATACAACGTAATGTTTCGCCTTTCTTTAACAGGATGTATTTTAAAGCGATATCGTTATTGCTTACCCTAAACACCATATCAATACGCTCCTTTTTGGGCGTTTCGTACGACAAAATCTTTTCTATGGCATGAACACTTACTGCCGATTTTTTGATGCGACTTTGCTGGTAGGTTTCCTTGATGACCGAATCTTTTTGCCCCACTAATTTCAGTTCCTTGCTAAAATCGCTCACGTTGGAAATTAACCCTAGCGGTGAATTTTCGAGGATTGCTTTTCCTTTATAGGAGGCATTGTAATAAACACTTCCCACCTCATTTTGAGAGATAGCAAGCACCAGATATTGATCGGGACTACTGATTGTAATGCCAGGTTGAGTTTGGGCTTTTGCCGAGAGAAACAATCCTAAACCTACCCATAGTAATATTATTTTTTTGTTCATCTTTTTTGTGTGCTTTTGAGGTTAATCATTTACTATCGGCTTTTGAGGATACTTTTACAGCGTTCACTTCTTGCGGCAACCACACGGCCATTTCTCCGCTTCCACGGTGTAACCACGAATAGTAAGGAATAAGGGTAAGGGAAACTTGTTGAGGTGCTAACCAACCTTTATCATTTAATAAAAGTGATTGTGCCTGTACTTTTAACTGTTTAATGCCATGAAGCATACCAGGTTGATCAATCACTTGTATTTGGGGTTGGGCAGGCAACAATACACTTGGGATAGAAAAATTATTATCTGGCCACTCCGCACAATACACGATTGGTCCTCTTTCGAAAGCGATTTTACCAGCGTCATCTTTCACATTGACATTGGCTTTTACCACACGTGGCTGCATGTCAAAATCAATCTCTACGACATCGCCTTTGGCCCATAAGCGTTCAATAGTGAAATAGCCGTTTTCGATACTGCTTTCTACCAGTTTTCCATTCAATTTGATCTGAAAACCTAGCTGTTGCTGATCAACGAAACGGTACAAATCGCTTGGCAATACCTTGCCTTGCACCCAACCGGGAATCCTAATTTTGAGTGCAAGATTTTGTTTCCCTTGTGGGTTGATTTCCATTTTCACCGCTCCGTCCCAAGGATAGGCCGTTGTTTGTTTGATTTGAACTTTCTTTCCATTTACAGATAGCTCAGAGGTACTGCCCATGAAAAGATTTACAAAAACCTGCTGTGCTTTTACGGCATAAACATAGCCCGGCAAGGAAGGAATAAATCGACTTAAATTAGAAGGACAACAAGCACAACCAAACCACGATTGGCGGGTGCAGGCTTGCTGGTTAAATTTATATTTCCCATCTGACTCCAAGGGGTTAGGATAGAAAAACTCGCCTCCATCTAAAGATACCCCAGAGATGAGGCCATTATACAAAGTCCGCTCAAGCACATCATAATATTTGGCATCGCCATGCAATAAAAACAAACGATGGTTCCAATATACATTCGCAATGGCGGCACAGGTTTCGTTGTAAGCGGTAAGGTTAGGTAATTCATAAGCTTTGCCAAAAGCCTCTCCCTGATGGGTAGCACCAATGCCTCCTGTGATATAAAGCTTTTTTGACACTACATTATCCCAAATTTGATCAATGGCATGAATGTAGGCGGTATCACCTGTAAGTGCGGCCACATCGGCCATACCCGAATACATGTAAGCTGCTCGAACGGCATGCCCCACGGCTTCGTTTTGTTTAAGCACAGGTTGATGCGATTGGCTGTAAGCCTGCTTAATGGTGGTGTAACCTCTTTTATCCAAAAAGAACTTGGCCAAGTCCAAATACTTTTGCTGCCCTGTAACGATATACAGTTTTGCCAAAGCCATTTCAGCAATTTGATGTCCCGGAACAATGGTTAATTTTCCTGGAGCACCGCCTATTGCTCTCTCTGCACAATCGGCATATTTGATGGCAATATCCAAGAAATTACGTTTTCCCGTGGCCTGATAGTGCGCTACCGCACCTTCAATCATGTGCCCCAGGTTGTATAGCTCGTGGCTTAAATCTTCTTCTTTTTCCCATCTTTTAGTACCCGACCAAGCATGGGGATGCGTTGGATTCATGGTTCTTGAGGTATACAGATAGCCATCTGGTTCTTGTGCCGCAGCCACAATTTTCAGCACACTATCAATGTATTTTTCCAGTTTTTTATCGGGATAGGTTTGCAGCGAATAACTAGCCCCTTCAATAGTTTTGTATACGTCTGTATCATCAAAGGAAAAACCTTCTACTTTGTAAGCTACCGAAGGATGGGCCGCTTTAACAAAGTTCTCATATCTTCCTGTTTCTTCACTTTTACGGAAAGCAAGTGGTATAGTGACCTCACGACTAGCTTTCAGTCTTTGTCCCCAAAAACTATCGGTTACTTTTACTGAGGTGAAAGGCACAGGCGTAATTGGATATCCAGAATGGTTGCTTTTGCTTTTTTGGGCACTTAACTCCCCGAAAACAAGGGCTAGAATGGCTACGACAAAGGTTTTCTTCATTTTTAAAATGCTCTCTTAATGCTCTCTTATTTAATTTGATTTTCCTTTTGGTACACCCTTACATAATCGATCTCAAAACGATTTGGAAAAACAGTATCTCCTACTTCTCCCCCATTCATTCCGCCAATGGCCAAATCCAATAACATATAATGAGGCTGTTTAAATGGGTTTAAGCCTGCTTTGTCTTTATTGTGCAAATCCTTCATCTCCACTTTGTTCAACAGCAGATCATCTACGTATAAAGCAATCGAGTTTTCGTCCCAATCCATTCGCCAAACATGGAATTTGCTGGCCCATTTTTTACCGCCCAGCGCTTTAATATCTTTTGTTTTACTGAACCACTGTGCTTTGTAGCGCTGATCGGTACCTGTTGCAATGTTGGCCAATAGCATATTCCGATAATATTCCATGATATCTATCTCACCATTGGAAGGCCATTCGCCCGCCACGCCCAAGGTCCACCAAGCGGGCCACAAGCCACTGCTCACATCAATTTTGGCACGCATTACAAAACGGCCATATTGCCAACTGTGCTTTCCTGCCGTGTTTACACTGGCCGAAGTATATTCGATGGTTTTACGGGCTGCACCCCAATGTTTACTGCCCTCTTTATAAGTGGGATTAGCTTGCTGAACTTTACATGCCTCAATCACCAATACCCCTTTTTCGCACCACGCATTATCGGGCTGGTACCATTGCAATTCCTGGTTGCGCACAAAACCCTGCTCATATTTCCATTTGGTGGTATCGAGTTTTCCATTTTGGTTAAACTCATCTGCCCAAACTAATTTGTAACCTTCTTTGGCAAATTCCTTTTGAGCAAAACACGAGGTGCTGATCCCTATACCCACCCACATTAAAAAATTGATTTTTTTCATCTCTATTTGGGTTGAATGGCTGCTATTTAATAATTACTTGTAATGGATGATCGATAAGTGTTTTCTGTTTTTTCACGAAGGCTTCCCAATCGTTGCTGTCTTTCACCTGACCACTTTTTTCCCAAGCAAAACCAGCATAGAAAATGGTGTTTTTCTTAGGGTTGGTCAACACCAAAAGGTTACTTTGATCTCTGGTTTGACTCTTGTGTGCAAAGGCACTTTTCACCAACTTAGTATCTACGATAATGGCTTCGCCGATATAGCTATTGTCCATTTTTTCGTGATGGATGAATAGACCCAAATCCTTCAATACATTTACCTGCCCCTTTTTATCGTGTAGGGTAATGCCCATGGTATAATTGGGAAGTTTTTGGGTGGAGGTATAAGTTACTTCAAACTTCGAAAAGTTGGAACCTAAGTCCAAAGAAATACGCTTTGTTTCTTTGACATTGTAGTGGCTATAAGGTGCATAATCGAGCTCAAAAATGGTACGTAATGGGCCAGTAGCAATGGTTTTATAAGCAATAAAGTTTTTAGACACCAATAGGGTATCTCCTTCCCAAACACCTGTACCACCCGTGCCACGACTAGCGCCTACGTGATAGGGATCGTATCCTTTACCGCTGTCTTTATGGTAATAATTTGGATCGGTCAAATAGCCTTTGTACCATTCGTTAATCACCGGTAATGCGGTTCTTTTTAGCCAAAGGTCAATACCGCTGCTCAAGGTTCCATTTGGCATTTTCTTTTCTGCCCTAATCTGTGCATCGGGACCATAAGTACGAAAAGCTACTTTATCATTTTCCCAAGCATAATCATCGGTTCGCTCAGGCACAAAACGTGAATAAGTGATGAAATCTGTATTGGGGATTAAGGTGGTACTGTCTACTAATATCACATATTCAGTGCTGCTGCCTCCCTTTACGAAAGGCTTAAAAAGCAGTTCGTCTGGTTTACCGTCGCCATTATCATCTACCCACTGCAATACCAAATTTGAGCTTTTACCTAACTCCCTCACTCGGATGTGTTTGGGAGCCGTAACTTTTAACAGCTTGGTAAGCTTTTTAGCACTAATAGTGATGACCTCACTTCTATCCACAGCTAAGGTATTTTTTACGGTTACCCTTAATTGTGCTTTACTCACTACGGGAGTGGTAAATGAACTCAACGCCAACCCAAAGGCAACGGCACTTAAAAATTTAAAAAAGTAGGAAACTTTGATCTTCATTATTCAAAATAGGAATATTTGGTTCATATCACATCAACATTATCAATATTATTAATTGTAAAAATGACGTTTATTTTAAAAGTAGTAGTGTTTTATCGTTTATGCAAATTATTTTAAAAATAGACCTGTAATTTATTCAAGACAAATTGGCTTAAAAGTAGCGCTAAGGTGTCCAATTCAGCACTTGTATAGCAGTAGGTTTCTTTTCGGCCTTGCCCTCACCGTCTACCTGCTCTACTTCTTGCACAAAAATGCTCAATTGCCTTTTAGCCAACCATAGTTCCGTATCGTATGAAGGTTCCCATTCGCCCACACTTGCTTTGGACAAATCCATCACTTCCCATTGATCCAAATCCTTACTGTTGCTTCTTGCCATAGAAACCTTGTTGCCTCTTTCTGCATCCCTAAAAAGCAAAGCAGCGTTGAAAGTTTTTCCCTTTTGCCAAACCACTAATTGAGGTCTGGAAATTGGAATTTTCTTGGTTCCCCCTCCACTTAAAGTAAAACCACTGGCCCTGAAGTTGAGATTGCGTACCTGCCACTTGCCATTTAAATGGTAAACAATATGATATTGCGGTACCAAGGTGCCCGCTGGACGCCAATAGGTAGCAATAAAAGGATTGCCATGAACATCAGCAGCCATTGCCGTTTGATTGATCAGCTCACTTTCCTGAGGAATTTTAAGCGCATATTCGGCATTTTCGAGGGTAATGGGAAGGCTATATTTTTCGCCTGTGGATTTATACCAAGTGATACCTCCATCGCTAGACTTTGCGTAACATAAATCATGGTTACTTGCCACGTTAGGACTTTCCCGCCACACCCATGAGAGATGAATAGTCCCCTTCGCATCAACCGTGGTTTGGGTGTAGGCATTGCGTTTCCCTTCTCCACTGATCAAATTATTTTGTACTCTTTTCCAAGTTTTGGCTTTAGTATCGTAAAGGTTAATCATTAAGTTGCCATTGCCAGAGCCACCATCTCTATAAAAAAACAACAGCTTGCCATTGGCCAATTTATAAAACTCGGGATAGCTCACCTTATTTTCTTCTTTACCAATCATTTGCTCCTTATTGCCCATGGTTAAGGAATTTGGCGCCATTGACCTAGCATAGTTCAACGGATTATTGTGCTGTCCCCAGCCTAAATGCAAATAACCCTCATCATCTACCATAATGCTGATGGATTTGTGCGCATCATTAGCATCTCCTTTAAATGCAGTACGTACAACTTCCCAAGTTTTACTATCTAGCTTTCGTTTGGCCAGCACCACGTACTGTTCACTGTCATAATAGGCCGTGTATTGATACCCTTTAAAGGTAGTTAAGGCATTTCTCCTGAAAATGACCGTATTTACCGAGTTATTGGCCCAGCCATTTTCGGCAACAGTAAATTGATCTACCTGTTGTGCAGCAACGCCTAAGCACGAAAGGAAAAATAGTAGAAATGATATCGGCTTTTTGAACAGCATCTTATTTTAATGATAAGTTGATTACCGCATGCGGAGGTATTTTCACCAACAATTGACTTCCATTTTTCTTGGCTTGATTGAATTTCTCCAGTTTAATTAAATCAGGCTTTTCAAAAGTGTTGATGTCCGTTACCTTAGCAGAGGTTAAGATTTCCCCTGTTACTCCACTCCATTTTAAATCTTCAAGATCAGTAGTCAAGGAAATTTCCTTGGTGGCATCCAAATTTACAATAGAGATATTCACTACCCCATTGGCATCTCTAGAAGCAGAGAAATTTAAGGCAGGTATTTTTTTGCCATTTAACACATAATCAGGCGAAACAAATTTGATGTCCAACAACTCCGCGTCTTGATGTACTTTGTACAAATCAAAAACGTGATAAGTTGGAGTCAACAGCATTTTCTCTTTATCTGTTAAGATCAAAGCTTGCAATACATTTACGGTTTGCGCCAAATTAGCCATCTTAATTCGATCGGCGTGTTGATGAAAAATGTTAAGCGTGCTGGCGGCAATTAGGGCATCTCTTAAACTGTTCTGTTGGTACAAAAAGCCTGGATTGGTCCCTGCTTCTACATCCGTCCAAATTCCCCACTCATCCACCACCAAAGCCACATTCTTTTTAGGATCGTATTTGTCCATAATGGCAATATGCTTGGTCAACAGCTCGTCCATACGCAAGGCACGTTCCATGGTGTTAAAATACTCCTGCTCGCTAAAACCAGTTGCCGAACCTTTTTTGCCCCAGTTTCCTGTGGGAATGGTATAATAATGTAAGGACAGTCCCCACATGCGATGACCAACGTTTTTCATCATGGTTTCGGTCCAGTTATAGTCAAAATCTGAAGCTCCTGCCGCAATCTTCTTCAACTTGGCATTCCCATAGTCTTTGGCAAAAGTGGCATATCGGCGATACTCATTGCTATAATATTCGGCAGTCATGTTACCTCCGCAGCCCCAGCTTTCGTTGCCTACGCCCCAAAAACTCACATTATAAGGTTGGAAATTGCCATTTTTCTTACGTAGCTCAGTCATTGGACTTAAACCATCAAAATTGAGGTATTCAACCCATTTGCTCATTTCATCGGGCGTTCCACTACCTACATTTGCAGAGATATAAGGTTCGCAATTGAGCAATTTACAGAGCTCTAAAAATTCATGCGTCCCAAAACTATTGTCCTCTACCACGCCACCCCAATTGGTGTTCACCATTTTAGGTCGATCTTTAGCCGGGCCAATCCCATCTCTCCAATGATATTCGTCGGCAAAACAACCGCCTGGCCAACGCAGGTTTGGAATTTTGATCTTCTTTAATGCTTCCACAATATCCATCCTGATCCGGCCCTGCTTTTGCACATTCAGACTTTTATCTACCCAAAATCCATCGTAAATACTTCTGCCCAAATGTTCGGCAAATTGTCCGTAAATATGCCGACTGATGGTGGTATTTGATTTTTTCGGATCTACGTACAGCGTAGCTTCACTTTGTGCGTGCACCTTAGCATACATGGTTAAAACCATTACCGCACAAGCAATTACCTTATTCATATTTTTCTTCATTGAGGTTTGGCTATCTTAAATCTGCACCATGATCATTAGGAAAATCTTCGCCCGACCATACTTTTTGCGCACTCCATTTTACTGGCGGATTGGCCCAAAAAGCATCAGTTTCTGGTAATCCCAAAGGCAGGAATATGGCGGTGGCCAAATACGGGCTTCCTTGGTTGTTATAAAAATCGGCAATGTTGGGCTGCGAGCCATACAAGCCAAGTGTTAACCAATTGTTTTTGTAGGTGGTTGGACTTTCGAGTGTTTTTTTAATTACCGCTGTTAGCGCACAACGCACTTGCTCTGGACTTAGCTCTTTTGGCAAAGCTTTTCTCCAAGCCATATCTGCCAAGTGCTGAAAGGCTGCGCCACGGTAAATCAATGAACGTCCTGTTGCGGGAAAAGTGCCATCGGCATTGATCAAACGTTCTTGGATGATCGCATAACGTTCATTACGCTTCTTGATCTTCTCAAACATCTGATTGTAGGAGTTGGTCTTGGTTTTAACCACGTTCATAATCGTGGCCAAGTAAGGATGAATTACATAACTATTGTAGTAATCAAAAGCGTAGGTAGTTCCGTCTTTGTACATGCCATCGCCCACGTACCATTGCTCCAATTGCTGCAAGGCGTAATCAACCCTCATCACATCCCACTCGTAACCAAATTTGGCCAAAAAGGCTTCATTCATGGCCGAAAACAATAACCAGTTTGAAAACACAGGTTTAAATCGGCGTGTAGTTTGAATGGATTTTACCAATAGTGCCTGGCTTTTTTGATCCAGATTTTCCCAAAGCCACGGTGCACGTACAAAAGCATAAGCTACAAAGGAAGCATCTACCAACTGCTGGCCGCCAATATCATACCTCATAAAGTCGCTCGCATTAGAATCGAGGGAGTTTTTGATCCCTTGCAAAGCCCATTGGCGATATTGGTTACGCAAGGCCACTTCCTCCGCCGAACCTCCTTCTAACTGTAACCAAGGGGCTATGCCGCTTAACACACGGCCTAAAACTTCTAGGTATTGTACTTTTACCCTGTTCGCTTTGTTATCTACCCTGATAGAAGTTTCTTGGGGCATTAAAATCTTCAAACTGTCTTTGGCCAAACTGTACATCATTGGCCTTACCATTTTGTCCATTTCTTTTAACCATACCTGACGATCGGTAAGGGGTTTTGCCTTTTCTGTACGTTTTTTCTTCTGGGCAAATAGCGGGCTAATGATTACCGTAAACAGTAAAAGGAAGAGGGATTTTTTAAAAAACTGCTTCATTGCTGATCTTATTTTTGTTTCTCCAAATACCTGAACATTTCGGCGTTGGCCAGTAAAAAAGCACCTACCCCAAAGTTTGCAGTTGAGTTGGCATTTACTACCTGACCTGGGATGGCTTTCTCACCAATAGGTTGTACATAACCTACCTGTCCATTTTCCTGAAGGGCCGTTTTAGCTAAATAGTTCCACGCTTTTAAAGCAGCAGGCAAATAAGTTTTTTCTTTCAAGTAGCCATTGTTAATGCCCCATAACAAGCCGTAGGTAAAAAAGGCGGTACCGCTGGTTTCTTTACCAGGCGCATGTTGTGGATCAAGCATGCTTCTGGTCCAATAGCCTTCTTCTTGCTGACTTTTGATAATGGCTTTAGCCAGCTTTTTGTATTTATCGATGTACTCTTTTCTATGGGCATCTTTTTTAGGTAGGTCCTTCAATACTTTCGCCAATCCTGCAAAAACCCATCCGTCTCCACGAGCCCAAAAATCTTTTCCTCCGTTGGTAGACTTATGCTTAGGGTAAATATATTTCGCATCGCGATAATATAAACCCGTTTCTTTATCGTACATAATGCTATTGGCGTAGGTAAAATACTCATACAACTTATCCAAATATTGCTGGTTTCCGGTAAGGTTATACATTTTGGTCATTACAGGCATCACCATGTACAAACCATCTACCCACCACCAATAATCATTTTTAGGCGTACTCATTTGGTATTCCATCACTTCCTTAGCCCTCGCTATTTTTTGTTCATCGGGTTGGAGCTTGTATAGATCGATATAGGTTTGGAAGCAGATCTGATAATCGCCAAACAATACATAATCATCGCTCTCGCCATAGCTATATTTCCATTTGCTTTTGTCAGTTGATTTGGCGCCCATCCATTTGTTGTGAGTGGCCCACTTTTCTGAATACTCACGAAAGGCTTCATTTTTGGTAATGCTATAAGCTTCCATATTTCCAGTATGATAGGCGGCATGGTCCCAAAAAGACCTTACTTCTGCTTTATTGTTAGCTTGCCAGTAGTGATTGGCCTTGTTAATAATGGCCAATACTTCCTCCTTTTTGGGCAACTGCGCCTGCACGCTGATGGCCGATACCAAGAGGCTTAAAGTGATTACAGCATATTTCTTCATCTATATCTTAATTTTTGTGTGTTTCGTATCTATTTCAACTTCTGGATTCCTGCTACCGTGGGCACCACTTTCTTAATACTTCCATCAGCGTTAAATTCTATTTTATCTATGCAAACTTCACGGTTGTACCCCGCAGCATTTCCCATGGTGATGCCTTTTGGCCTGGTAAAACGATGATAAACAATATACCATTCATCTTTACCTGGAACTTGAATTACGCTGTTGTGACCAGTTCCGTAAATGCCATTTGTTGGATCTTTAGCGAGGATCAGGTTATTTTCTGGAATCGTGATTTTACCCATCGGAGAATCGGAATAACCATATCTCACTCGGTAGTTCTCGCTACGGGTATCATCCTCCGACCATAAAAAATAATATTTACCATTTCTATAAAACACTTCCGTGCCTTCCCTAAACGTGGCATCTGGAGTCATTACTTTAATAGCGTTGGTGTCGATAGAAATCATATCGTCATTTAGAACAGCGCCAGCCATATAGCCATTCCCCCAATACAGATAAGCTTTTTGTGTTTGAGGATCAATAAACACATCTGGGTCTATTTCCTGTCCACCTCTCACCCCCGTAGGTTTCTTTGCAATTAAAGCCTTGCCACTATCTTTAAACGGGCCGGTAGGACTATCAGAAACAGCTACCCCTATTTTTTGGGCAGCCGTAAAATAATAGAAGTATTTGTACTCGCCATTGATCTTGCGCTCGGCCATAGCTGGTGCCCAAGCATTGCGTTTTGCCCAGCTCACGTCTTTTGGCAAGTCGAGCAAGGTTCCCTCATCTTTCCAGTTCACTAAATCCGTAGAAGAAAAGCTCTTGAAACTGCTACCGCTCCAACTGGTATAACCATCGCTTGTTGGATATAGATGGTATTTTTTGGTTTGATTGGAATATAAAATCTCTGGATCAGCAAAGTAGCCGTTCAGTACCGGATTGTGGTTTACGCTAGCAATAATGGTATACACCTGTGGCTTTTGGCCAGCAATGTTGATGGTTACTTTTACCGAGCCTTTACTAAAGTCATAAGGTGCTTTTGGCGCAATGTTCACATAAGGAATTTGCTGAAAAAGTGGATCTATAGACTTAAAGTTAGCACCATCTTTTAAGGGCAGAAAAACGGTCTTTTTAACCGTATCTACCATGATGTTGTTCTTCTTGATTACTTCCGCTTTTGCAGTGCTTAATACCTGAATGGGGTGGTACCATTTCGCTAACAATCGTTGTAATTCTTTTTCGCTGATGGGCAACACGGTACCATGCCTAGGATGGAAATCCATGGAGACCGCTTCATCTACCACTTTAAAGTTTTCCAGATCGCTACTTTTAGTAAACTGATACTTACCCTTCATGTACACATCGTACATCAGGATATAATCCTCACTATTATTAAGCTTGAAAACTGCAGCGCCCTCTACCGCATCGGTAGTTTGTTGCAAATATTTATCCTGTTGTACATAGCCCTCTGTTAAACGATCAGAAACTGCCTGTTTAATGCCATTGCCCTGCCCTTCTGTTTTAAAGAAAAGATGGTACTTTCCCTTGTGGAAAATGATATCACCATCAATACAAGCGCCATTGGTTGGACTATAAAATAATTGCTTGGGCTCGCTTTCCAGATCCGTAAAATCCTTATTGGCGTAGGCGTAGTAAATCTTATCAGGATCATCACCATGTTTCATAGACCAGTACACCATATACTTACCTACTTTTGCATCATAAATGGTTTGCGGTGCCCAAACTCGCAATAGGTTTTCTTGGTTGGCAAAACGTTTCTGGATATTTACAATGCTAGCGCTCCAGTTGATCAGGTCAGTTGATTTTAACAAAACCATGGCCCTATTGGAGCTCCATCCTTTGGCCGAAACCATGTCCGTAACCACCATGTAAAAGGTTTTTCCATCGGCACCACGTAAAATATGTGGATCCCTTACCCCTCCAGTTGAACTGATTTTAGCAGAGCTGATGACAGGTTCATTTCCATTTAATGCCGTATAGGTATAACCATCTTTGCTGATCGCAAATCGGATGGCTTCTTCATTTCCAGTGTTTCCAGTGAAATAAGTAAATAAATAGGCTGAATTTCCACCGCTCTTCTTTGGCTGGGCAAAAACAGTTGTACTGCAAATACCACAAACCGCAAGTACGAAAAGAAAACCTTTAATTACACCTTTGTGATTCATATTTCTTCTAAAATCTTTATTGATATTTTAATTTAAGCACGTTGAACGAATTGGGAGATAAATTCAAAACCAGCTGTTGTTTCTTTACAGAAATGTTTTGCTCTTTAGGACTGAAATTTTGAGTCTGCTCAAATGAGTTTTTCCCTTCTGGATCTCCATCCATAGTGGTCACCGTTCCTGCAGAAATCCTTTTTTTACCCTTAAGAACAATGGTTTGATGGAGCGCCGTTTTCTCTGTATTTACGATTTTAATGATGATCTCTTTTTTGATGGTATCAATGACCGAAGAAGCATACAGACCATCTACACCGCTAATTAACTTAGCGTCTTTTGTAATTCCCAGCACATGGGTTCCTTTATTGGTAGAAAACAATTTTTGCACGTAGTAATTTGGCGTGCCATACACCTGAAGGTTATTTACCCAAATCAAATCGGGTGCCCATTGCCAACTTTCGCTGTGCGCAAACAAAGGGGCATAAGAAGCCATATTTACCACTTCCGCATTTCTTTCTAAGCCTGTCATAAAAGCGGCTTCGGCAATGGCGGCTTGCCAAGTATTTTTATCGCTCCCCGTAATTTTGTTACTGTTATGCGCAGCAAACTCTCCCGCAAAAACCTTTGCCCCATTTCTATCATAGCTATCATAACGTGAGGCATTTTTTAGGAACCAATCTGGTGAGCGATAATAATGTTCATCAATGATATCAGCCTTCATAGCACGCAGTTCATTGTTCAGGTAATGAAACCTTTCGCTATCTGGGTCTGTCCCAGAACTGAAAATCAGCTGAATTTCGGGATATTTCTCTTTGATCTTTTGCTGAAAAATCTTTGCTCTCTCAATGTACTGAGGGCCCCAATTTTCATTCCCTACACCCAGATATTTTAAATGGAAAGGTTTTGCGTGGCCCATGCTGGCCCTCATTTTCCCCCATTTGCTATTTTCATCGCCATTGGCAAATTCAATTAAGTCTAAGGCGTCTTGTACATAAGGCTGCAAATCTTCCAATGGAACCAATTCGGCGGTGTTATATTGGCAAGCCATTCCACAATTTAAAATGGGTAAAGCCTGTGCACCCAAATCTTCGGCTAATTGGAAATATTCAAAAAAGCCAAGCCCGAAGGTTTGGAAGTAGTCAGGCGCTGGTCGATGTCCAAACTCCACATTCCAACGGTTCATAATGAGTTGTCTGTTTTCAATGGGGCCAATTGTTTTTTTCCATTGGTAACGGTTGGCCAAATCCATTCCTTCCACAATGCATCCCCCGGGAAAACGAATAAACCCCGGTTTCATGTCTGCCAACATTTGTACCATATCAGCCCTCATTCCACCTTTTCTGCCTTTCCAAGTATCTCCTGGGAATAAGGAAACCATATCCACATCAACCAAACCATTTCCTTCAAACCAAATATTCAATTTCGCTTTTTCAACGGTGCTAGTGGCAACCAAACTAACTTCCTGTTTGTGCCAATTGGCATCAGCATTCCCCAACTTTAACTGAGCGGTTCCAATAACGGCGTTTTTCTCGTCAACCAGCTCCACATGCAACAATACATTGCCACGATGTTGCCTATACATCAACGAGAAATCATACCTCAAGTCTTTTTTAATGCCCATCCCCCTAAAACCTTCATTGCTCATCCCTGCATCACCTTTGGCAGCATCTTTTATAGCTAGCCTTAAAAACCTCGGATTGGATGAACTTCCTTGCCTATTTAGAACCAAGGCATCGCCCTCTTTTATTTTTTTCCCTTTGATACTCCAGCCCATTAAGGGTTTGGCAAATTCAAACGACCTATTTTTAACCAATTCGGCGTAAATACCACCATCTGCACCAAAATTGATATCTTCAAAAAAAACACCCCACATGGTGGACTGAATTGGAGCAATGGGCTGATCGGTGTTAATGGAAATGGCTTTGTCCTGTTGAGACATTGCGTTAAGAGAAATGGCTGAGAACAGCAAAGCTGCTAGTATCCTTTTGTTCATTGGTGAGCTACAATTTGGTTAGAGCTATTTGGTTTAGCCAAAGTAAGAAAAAATAAACGTCAAATCAACAATTATTAATATTGATTATTTTATTCCATAAGAATGTTGCAAAAAAAATAGCTTTTACCAGTACGCTTTGAAGTTGTTACTGGTAAAAGCTATTTGCCTATCATGATGAGGTGTTATTCTTTGGTCTTGTCTACCGTAAATTTATAGGTAGTACTTGTAGTGTAGGTTTGTCCAGGTTTTAACACCGTTGACGGAAAGTTCGGTTGATTTGGAGAATCAGGAAAATGTTGGGTTTCTAAGCAAAAAGCCGATCTAAAAGGATATGATTTACCACCTTTTCCATCTTTATCGGTACCTGTTAAGAAGTTGCCGCTATAAAACTGGAGCCCTGGTTCGGTGGTATAAACTTCCATCACAATCCCCGTTTTAAAACTTCTAACACTGGCTACGGGAGTACTGCCATCATTTTTATTCAATACAAAATTATGGTCGTAACCCTTGCCACTTTTCAATTGTTCGTTTACGGCTTCAATATCCTTACCAATCACTTTTGGCGTGGTAAAATCAAAAGGCGTCCCTTTAACTGGCTCTATTTTACCGGTTGGGATTAAGGTTTGGTCTACCGGTGTATACCCATCTGCATCTATGTGCAGTTTATGATCAAGAATGCTTCCATCACCCTCGCCATTAAGATTGAAGTAGGCATGATTGGTTAGATTTAAGATGGTTTCTTTATCTGTTGTTGCCGAGTAATCTATTTTCAGGCTGTTGTCATCTGTTAAAGTATATACGACTTTCACGTTTACATTGCCAGGATATCCCGCTTCACCATCTTTAGAAAGATAGCTCATTTCAAGGTGCTGCCCATCCAATTGTTTAGCATCCCAAACTTTGGCATAAAAACCATCTGTTCCGCCATGCAGTGTATTTACACCATTGTTTAATTGTAGTTGATAAGTATTTCCAACGAGGCTAAATTTACCTTTCGCAATGCGATTGCCATATCTGCCAATAACTGCCCCAAAAAATGGCTCACCTTTCTTTTGAAATGATTTGAGGCTGTCATAACCCAACACTACATCAGTAAGAATATGGTCTCTACTGGGTACGACAAGCGAGACTATCCTAGCGCCATAATTGGTCACATATAATTTTGCACCATTTTTATTAGTAAGTTGAAATAGCTTTGTTTCTTTTCCTTGTACCTTTGCCGAATATGCAGAAGTATCAAGCTGTATGACTTGCGATTTATTTTCTAAAGCGGTTTTCTCTTCTTTTTGATTTGTGGTACAAGAAAAAAGCAGACATATGGCTGCTAAATAGGTTAAGGTTGGTTTGATCATCTGATATATTTGGTTGATTTCCGTTAGGCCTAAACTAAGAAAAATAAATTAAACGTCAAATCAACATTTTTTTTAGCAACATTTTGCGCAATTTAGATTTTTATTAATTTTTAAAGTATTATCTTCAAATTTGGTTTTGTATAAAGCATACGAGACCAAATAGCATAACCTTATCTAACTTTTATGACAGCACTCAATAAATATCAAAACCAGAAACGCATTCTTGTAGCTGTAGACTGTATTATTTTTGGTTATGATGGCGACCAACTGAAAATCCTATTGATTAAAAGGGCAATGGAACCCCAAAAAGATCAATGGAGTTTGATGGGTGGATTTATTGAGCCAAATGAAAATTTGTATGGTGCTGCCGAAAGAATTTTATACAACAGCACGGGCTTAAAGAAGGTTTACCTAGAACAACTGAAGTCTTTTGGTGATCCTGAGAGAGATCCGATGGAACGAACCATATCCGTGGCTTATTTTGCATTAATAGATATCAATAAATACAGGGAACAGATTAGTGATACCCACCATGCCGAGTGGTTTTTAATCCAAGAGGCTCCAAAATTGATTTTCGACCACGATGATATGGTAGAAAAGGCAAAAAAACGCATCCGATACAAAGCGGCTTTTCACCCGATATTATTTGAACTATTGCCTAAGAAGTTCACCATTCCGCAGTTACAAAATTTGTATGAGCAGGTTTACAATGCTAAAATTGACAATAGGAATTTTATCAGGAAAGTAAACTCTACCGGGCTTTTGATCAAATTGGCAGAGAAGGACAAATCAAGCTCTAAAAGAGGTGCTTTTTACTACGAGCTTGACATAAATAAGTACCGAGCGAAATTCCAGTCGTTTATCAACTTCATTCCGAACCCTGAAAATTTCATCCTATAAGCCGATTGGCTTTTAAAGCAAAAACAAAGGCCCATTCTTGTTGAATGGGCCTTTGTTTTTTGATAGATTAAAGGTAAAAACCAACCTTCTTTTTATAGAAGGCTGATTTCTATTCTATCATTTTATGATCAACTTATGGTTCACGATACTTCTGCTTCCCTCTAAAACCTGTAAGGTATAAACCGCCTGTGGTAACGTTGGCAAATCAATTTTACCATTCAACACTTTACCGCTGGCCACCTTTTGGCCTAATACATTCAATAGAACATAAGAATGGGTTTTGCTAGTTTCCAATCCAGATACTTGTACGTAATTAGAAGCTGGATTAGGGAAAATTGAGATATTAAGCTCATTAAGGTCGTTTTTCACGACTTCGATCTTCGAGTAGTCAAAGTCGCTATTTAAATCTACCTGTTTTAAGCGGTAATAGTTGTAGCCGTTTGCTGGTCTTTTATCTGTAAATGAGTAGCTGTTCAAGGTACTGGCATTACCTTTAGCCAATACTTCTCCAATAGAAATAAAGTTAACGCCATCTGCACTTCTTTCTATTACGAAACTGTGGCTATTCTTTTCGGATAAAGTTTCCCATTGCAAAAGCACTTCGGTATTACTTTGCTTTTTGGCCTTAAAGCTGCTCAGCTCAACTGGCAGTACGGTGGCATTTGCCAATGTTTGTATGTCCTGCAAAGAAAGTGCATTGTTATAAATTCTAAAATCATCATAAACATGGTCACTATAAGGATCAGATGGCCATTGTGACCTGCCCAAATAATTTTGGGTGGTGAAGCCCATATCCGAAGGTTTTACAGTGGCATTGTTTTCCGTAAAGATGAGCTGTCCATTTACGTAAGCTTTCAACTGCGTGCCTTGTTGCGAAACAGCAACGTGCAACCATTGATCTAATGGCAATACATAAGGAATATCCTGCTGATACGTTCCTGCTGGGCAAGTAATCTTGTATCTCATTGCAGTAGCGCTTTGTCTCGGAATCAATACCATGAAAGTACCAGTACCTGAGCCAAAATCAAAAATACGCGTATTGGTTCCCTGGTTGGCTGGAAGTTTTACCCATGTGGCAATGGTAAAATCGCTCAAAGTACTCACTACCCCCTGAGGCAACTGTACATAAGAACTCGCCGATTTTACTAGCGTAATGGCCGAAGAGCCACCATCCTTACCTGCAGCCCACGTAGGCGAGTTACTTAACGTTCCGTGATAGCCACCCCAAACGTCATAAGTTTTAGTCCCTGTATTTTCATCAAAAGCAAGATGCAAGTGTTGACCCAAAACTGGCTCGGCATTTAGCACAGTAGATTCTGGGCTTCTTCCTGCGCTATTATGCGCTACTACTTTGTAATAGTAGGTTGTTCCATTGGCCCTGCCTGTATCTTCATATCTTACGGCATCCACATCGGTAGCAATAGCGGTATAAGTTCCGTTAGCGGTTGAAGATCGCAGAATGTCGTATTTGGTATCGTACTGAAAATCCCAGGTTAACGTAGCTTTGGTATCTCCTGATGCGACGCGTAAATTTTCAACGCCTGTTGGCACTACCAATGCTGGTGTTTTTAAATGTACGGTCACTGAAGGCACGCTTTCCCCAGCGGAATTTAACGAAGTAACGATGTAGTAATAATCTGTGTTGGGATCTAAATTTTCATCCAAATAGGTAAGCACCGTCGTATTTGCTGCAATGGTAGTAAATGGCCCCGCAGCATTTAACGAGCGTTTTAAGTTATACGATCTTGCCGCTGTACTGGCAGTCCATGTTAATTTTAATTTTGAAGAAGAAACAATCTCGCCACTAAAAGGTGTTGGTGCCTGAGGAACTACATCTCTCACGATCACATGTACCACAGAGTATACGAAATTCACACCTTCTTTATCATAAGCCGCTAACCTATAGGATGCCTTATTGAAAACATCGTCTTCATAGTTCATTTGCCCACTGGCCGTATAGGTTGTAAATTCCTGTATAGGGATAAAGTCGGTATCGGTTCCATCTATCTTCCGTTCCAAAACGTACTTGCTGCCCAACTCCCCATTAATATCATTCCATCTCAACACTACCTTTGCAAAATTATCAGCTTTAACGGCACTATAGATATAAGGAGCGGATAATTTCCAAGTATGTAAAAATGCTTTCTGTGGGTTAAAAGCAATATCAGATTTGTTGGCGGCATAATATTTACCAGCAAGGGTCAACGTATCTGCCAACACCATCGCCCTCTTGTCCTGCACCCAATCGTAAATGGCATATCGCTCTACAAAGGAAGCCGTATCCAATACATTTAAAATTCCTTTGATATCCTCATATTGTTTTTGGAATTGAGCAGCTTGATCTGTTGGCCAAGTTTCGGTAGTCCAGTTGGCACCATTGTTCCATTCGGTGATCCAAATTGGTCTTTTATATTTATCGTAAATGGCTTTAAGATCACTGTACCAAGAAGCTGGTGATTTACCACCCCAGTAGGCATGAATGGCAATAAAATCTACACGGTAGTTTAACGAGTCGACCTTTTTCATAAAGTTTGGCAACCAATCCCTGGTATGTACCGCTGGTGCTGGCGAACCAATGCGCAGTCCCGATTTCATCATATCTGGCCATTGTCTAATAGCCTCTTCCACGGTCATATTTGATTGGTCTGCCTGATCAGGTTCATTAAAACCTAATAGATGCGTTACATCACTTTTGGTATTGATGCTCTCCCATGACGGCCAACCCGCATTTTGCCTAATGGCCTCATATTTATAGTCGGTGGCCGAACCGCCTGCAATGTTCCAGTCATAGTACCAAGTGGCATTTAATTTGGCTGGCGACCAACCCGCTTTTCCTTTTTTACTCACCCAATCCCATCTAAATACCCTGATAAAAGAAATCTTGGAATTAAGCTCAGCAGGTAGTGTATTCACCACCAAATCTTCGTCGTTGGCAATAAACACTCGGCTATATCCCGTTCCGTCGGGATTGTTGGCTACCGTAGCCATGTAACCTCTTTTAAGTTTGAATGATTTGATGGCATTATCAAACTCGGCCAGGTTATTATGATAAGTTTGTACGGCCAGTGTTTTGGAAGTCCCACCAAGGCTAGCACCAGAGAACACTTGCAATGCCGACTGATCGGTTAAGTTCCCATTTGGAATAATCACCGAACCATCTTTATAAATAGAAATCCTTGCATTCACATTATTCACTACTGGTGCACCATTGATGGTAATTTTGTCTAACCAATTACTGATAACCACAGAAGGTTTCACATGATCTAGAAACAACCAAGCATCATTGGAATTTAAGGCGATGGATGAATTGAGCATCGGCGTTGGATCTCCCGTAAAATGAACATCTGTTTTTCCAGGCACGATAAAATCGGTATCGAAACTCACTGGCAAGTTCACCACGTTACCTGTAAGCTGTACGGTTTTTCTGGTATTTGGCGTGTAAGCAGCTGGAGCGTATGCGCCATCTTCATAAGATACAGAGGATATTTCCATATCTACCGCACCATTAAGATAATTTTTACCTACCAACAGTTGTGGAGTGATAGCCACTGTATTTAAAGATAAATCAGTGATGGAATATAGCCCCCATGCGCCTTTGAAAGTTAAATAGTATTGACCTGCTTCTGCTGTGGTAAACGCTAGGTTTCCCCTATTCAATTCACCTTGGGTGGCCGTTGGATATAAAGTTTTTGAACTGATGATATCTGTACCATCATTTTTTTTGCTCACGCCAATAGTAATGTTCCTTACGTTATTTTGCGAATTGGCCCAAAAGGCATACAGCAGTGAAAAATCATATGTTTTATTAGCCTCAAGTGTTACAGGATAGGAATAAACAGCATTGTTATAGCCATTGCCATCCCAACGGATAAATAATATCCTACCATTATAGGTGGCAGCATTGTAGGTATGTCTATTTACAGTAGCATTTACATCCAAAAAACGTGCTCCACTGGTGTTGTTCGTTGTATTCCAAGGAACTGTTCCTCCTACGCCTCCCCAACCTATAGCGGTGGGTAAGCCTGTGGTATTAGACCAATTGGTAACAAGGTTAGGCCCTTTTGAAACAATAGGATCTACTTCTACATTGCTATCATCAACATCTTTGGAACTAACCAGCGCCTTTGAGGCAACATGAGCTCCATTTTGATAAATATGCACCGTGTTTCCTTTTACGGCATACCTAAATGTTTGCTCTTCGGCGTTGTTTGAAGTACTTAAGCCTAAAGGAGTATTGAGCGGTGAAGTAAAATTTAGGCCACTGACATCCAATGATGTCCTAAACCCCATCCCACCAGAAGATCGGGTATCTACATCCAGTCCTCTACCTGTTACCGTATTTACTTTGGCTTTCACTTCCAACGAATAATCACCAATGGGACTAAAGGGAAGTGTTAAAATATCCCTTTGGGAGGGATTACTGAATGTTTTTTGCCCATTCAACTGTGTACTGAGCGTTGCTTTGACTGGCAGATTGGGCACCTGCGCCACCAAATTCGAATGCGCAAGGCATAGCAAAGCCAGTAAAAAGAAGCGTAAATTTCTTTTCATTAGTTTTGAGATTAAAAGGTTAATAAATCAGTACAGAACGTACTTAGGTTTTACTTGGTTGATACCAATTTCATATGCATTTGCTTATTTAATTGGGTTTAGGTTTTTAGTTACATATCCTTGTTTCATAAGGCAGGTGTTGAGATAAACCAGCTTCCGCTACCAACGGAAGCCGGTTAAAATTGAATGTAACTTTTATACAAATGAGAGCGCCAAAGTATCTTTATTGTGTTTTATCCTCATCGGCAACAGCTTCTTGCCAAGTAGACCAAACGGAAACACCAGCGTTGTAACCTGTGTATCCAAAATTTTGAGCAAGCTGTGCTTTTTTATTTGCACTAATAGCAGAAAAAGGAACTGGCCAATATAAATTTCTCTTATCCATTTTATAATTCAAGGTTCTGGCATTTGAAATTACCCCACCTCTATTATACATCTTACCTACGTTCACTACACGTTTGTACCAGTAACTACCGCCAGCTAAATCAGTACCTTGAGATTTGTCATAAGTATTCACATTGTAAATATTTCCCCATTCATCAGGTTTGCCACTTAAAGCCAAGCAATAAGAAACCCTGCTCAACTCCATATGCCTCCACTCTTCTAAATACAGTTCTCTCGCACGTTCATTCATAATGTCACCTATCGTAACGGTACTATATAATTGCGTACAATTTGCTCTCTTTCTGATTTCGTTGACATCATCAGCTGCCGAAGCGGTTTCTCCTAAATAAAATTTAGCTTCGGCCCTTAACAAATAGGCTTCGGCCAAACGATACAAATACCAATCTCCAACACTTCCTTTACTAGCACCTTGGTAAGCATTACTACCTAAGTTAGCTTCCTGCTCTACATCGGTAATGTAAAGTTTGTAATGAGGCCATTGATAATAACTACGAATAGTATCTGTACATAAAATCGCGTTGGTGGTTGGGTGGTATAAAACAACGTTCTGTCCACGATTAGGAGATCCTGCAGTTGAATATTTCAGATTTTCCATTTTCACCCAGTTACCAGAACTTGTGCTATGTCTAAGATCCGTAGCATCTTGTACACCATTCACTACCCATAAATCATTTTGGGCAAAACCTGTTGGACGAATGGTACCAATACCACGTCCCAGTGCTCTACCATAATCTAAATCAGCACGGTAGTTGGCATTGTTACGAGCGTAAAGATCCATTGCATTTCCGCCAGATGGTGTTTTCAAATTACCAGAATTGTAAAGCGGAGAAAAAATACGCATGGTCGCAAAAGCGATATTCGACTCAACACCACGATTAGGCATTCCCATAATTGTCTCTGTATTCGCCGCAATCAATTTGTTTTCTGGACGATGTAAATCCCAAATTACGTTTCTGGTGATGGTCCAAGTTGAAGGCTGAGCTCCTGGATAAAAAGTTCCGAAGTTATTCTTCATCAATGAGTAACCAGATTGATTGATCAAGATATCAGCTTGGTCTTTTGCTTTTTGATACTGACCAGTTGCCAAATAACATTTAATCAATAACATTCTACATGCACCCTTATTCACCAGGCCAATACTGGTCATGTCTTTTTGTTCAGGTACCCATTGCACCGCAAATTCCATATCCTTTGTAATCATATCTAGGATAGCTGCTTTTTTAGTGCTTTTATAGTTTTCTTTAGGCACTTCAGGCAATTTAGTCACCAATGGTACATCTCCATATTGAAAAACCAGCCCAAAATAACGATAAGCCCTATGGAAATAAGCCCTACCTTTGTAGGCATTTTTGATCGCGTCACTTAAAGTGGTTACCTTATCTACGTAAGAAATAATCGTATTTGCATACTTGATACCACTATAGGTCTCGTCCCAATAATGGTTAATATAGTTACCATCATTTCCCCCTGGGCCCCCAGCGCCACCATTAGGCTGCAAGCCGTCTGCGAAATTAAAATTCACACTATTACCGTCCACGTCAGACTTTCCATAAACCGCTAGATCAGAAAACATATACTCTGTCCCGATAACTACCGAATTGGTGTTAGCTGAAGTATTAGTCCAATAAGAGCGAAGATGTCTATCGCTAATGGCCAATGCAGCTTTCAAACCAGATTCGGTACTGAATGTAGCTCCTGGTTCAAAATTTGAAAGCGGATCAGGTTTAAGGAAAGCTTTCCTACACCCTCCCATGAACATCAAACTACCCATAGAAACTGATAGCATGACTATTGATAATGTTTTTTTGCTTTTATATTTAAGTAAGTTCATAGCTGATTTTTTAAAGGGTTACATTTAAACCAAGTGAAAAAAGACGTGTGGCCAAGCCTCCTGTTTCTGGATCGCCATATTCCCAATCTTTTTGCCATGTAGCCACATTACGTACAGAGCCAAAGATTTTCACTTTTTGGATATCCCATTTATTAGTGAGTTTAGCTGGCATGGTGTAACCAAAAGAGATATTCTCTAAACGTATAAATGAGCGGTTATATAACTTGCCTGCACTCGCGTTAGAAGGCGCCCTTGCATCCAATCTTGCATATTTGTTAGTGGGGTTTTCTGGAGTCCAATATTCCTTTGCAAAAGTGTTATAGGCATAGGTAATTAATGAACCTCCGTTGTCTTGGTTAAGGTAATTACCATCTAAACTTTTGTGGCCCATGTACGAGTAGATATTGATCCCTAAACTGAAGTTTTTGAAAAATGTAAAATCATTTCTTAACTGCCAATTGATTGGTGGCGCTGTTTGTCCTAAATATTGTTTATCATTATCGTCATAAACTGGGGTTGTACTGCCGTCGGCATTTCTAACATCGTTCCCAGTATAGCTATTTTCTACCTTAGGGTCACCAGGGCGCTGATTATACCTTGCAGCCTCAGTAGCCTCATTAGCCTGCCAAATTCCAGTTACACGGTAGTTCCAAATTTGACTAATTGGCTTGCCTATAAACCAGTTATTAATCGATTCGTCTTTTTCTCTACGACCTATTACATTTCCATTTGCATCTAAGATATTTTCATATTCATTATAAATATGAGTGAGTTTGTTCTGGTTATAAGAGAAAGTTAAACTAGACCTCCATTCAAACTTATCCCTCTTCATATTCAAGGTACTAATTGAAAATTCAAAGCCTTTATTTTGCACTTCTCCCAAATTTGTGATTACATTGTTAAATCCTGCAAATCCTGGAAGACGTTTAAACATGATCATATCATGCGTTTTCATCGAATAGTATTCCATGGTACCGGTAATGCGGTCGTTAAGGAAACCAAAATCTAAACCTAAGTTCAAAGAAGCTGTTTTTTCCCATTGTAAATTTGGATTGGCCATACGATCTACAATAAGATATTTAACTTCTTCCATCCCGCTACCGACAATGTACCCCATCGTTTGCCCTAAACCAGAACCTAAATTAGCTAATGATACATAAGGATCTGATAAAGATCTGTTACCATTTTCACCATATGACACACGCAACTTTCCATAAGTCATCGGCTTCCAGTTAAAGAATTTCTCATTGGTAAAGCTCCAAGCTACTGCAACCGCCGGAAAAGTAGCATATGGATTGTTCTGTCCAAATGCAGAATACCCATCACGACGCACCGAAGCTGTAATCATATAGCGATCGTCATAAGAATAAAATGCTCTAGCCAATAAACCGTCAGCAGTTTGACGAGAATCATAACTAGTAATATTATTGTTTGCTCTTGTTCCGTTGGCTACATTATGAAATCCTAAGGCATCAGAAGGCAATATATTTCTTGCCTCCATTCTTTCTTGCCAATAATTGCGCTCTTCTGCTTCCTGTACTAAAGTCACATTCAAACGGTGCTTACGACCAAAAGTATGCTCCCAGTTTAATGTATTGTTTAAATTCCAATCGAATCTTTTAGAAGTTTCACGATCGACCCCACGATTCACAGGCAATGACTCTGGCAACGCCGCAGACATGAAATAACGGTTATAAAACCATTGAAAACGAGGGGACGCATTAAATGAATAGGTGATATTGAACGGTAATTTCACTTTAGCATTGAAGATGGTATTTAAAACGTTATAACCTCTTTCCAACTCTAAATACTGTCTGTCAAAATCATAGTTCACCCCTCTTTTGATACTACCATCGCTCATTGGAAACTGCACTAGGTTACCATTATCATCTTTGTAACGACTAAAAGGCGAGTTACGGATTTGGTTAGCATCCCAATAGTTCAAACCTAAACCTGGAGTTAAATCACCGTCGCTACGGTTCTGAAAATTCACATTGGCTCCTATTTCTAACCATTTATTTACTTTTCCTTCTAATTTTAAGTTCGAGCGAATGGTTTTATAATTATTATAGTTTACAGCTCCTTCATTTTCAAGATAGCCCATCGACATATAATAATTCATGTTATCACTAGCTCCAGAGATGCTAGCATTATAATCTTTGTTAAATCCAGTACGGAAAGTATGATCATACCAGTCGAAAGTTCTTCCTGCTAAGTAATCATTTAAAATACCGCCCTCGTTTAGCGTTAAACGCTTTGCATAAATACTAGCGTCAGATTCGCCAGCAACGTTAGTAGTATAAGCTCTCCACTGATCTATGGTAATCCCATATTTCCCAATATTGGCAGGATTTTCGTACAAACCAGGTTTAGCAACAGTAGCAGCAGATCTATATGCTTCATAGTTGCCAGTAGCAGGATTGATTCCATAAGTATCCTTTTTATACCAGTCTTCACGATATTTCATATACGCATCTGGCCCAAAAACTTCTCTATATTCGCTTTTTACCGTTGTACCAATATTAGAAGTAAAGTTAACTACGGGCTTACCTTGTTTACCCTTTTTGGTTGTGATGATAATTACACCACTTGCCGCTCTAGAACCATAAATTGCGGCTGCAGAAGCATCTTTCAATACATCAATCTGCCCAACATCATCTGGATTAATCTCAGAAAGCTCTCCATAAAAAACCATTCCATCTAATACAATTAAAGGATCATTATGTCCTCCTTCTGTATAAACAGAACGTTGACCACGTAATTGCATAGAACCACCACCTTTTGCGGAAGGATCATATCCCACGCTTAAACCCGGCGTACCACGCAAAATGTCTTGTACTGTTTTCGGATTTTCGTTGGCTATTTTATCAGGCAAAACTTGAACAATTGAACCTGTTAGGTCCTTTTTCCTCATTGTACCATAACCTACCACCACCACATCGCTCAAGTTCTGGGCACTTTCTTTAAGCGATACATTATATACTGTTGCTGAGGTTAAGGTAATTTCCTGTTTTTCGTAACCGATAGAAGAAATCTCCAAAACACCTGAAGCAGGTACTTTCAGGGCAAATTTACCTTCAGCATCTGTACTGATACCGTTAGCAGAGTTTTTCAGTTTTACTGCAACACCAGGCAAAGTTGCACCTGTTGATGCATCTTTAACGGTACCACTAATTACACGAGCGGCATCTTGAGCCATCCCTTCCTCTAGGCCTATCCCTACTAGCAGAAGAAAGATCAAGAACACTAATCGTACTTGCGTAAAATTTCTGTTCATAATTTGAATTGGTTTATAAATGGTTAATCAATAAATGTTTGTTTGACGCTTATAAGTCCGAGCCGACCAGATCCTTCCTTTTTATTGAAAAAGGTTAATTGTTCATTCATGAAAGATTCAGATAAATACTCGGTTATTACACAGCCACTAAGGCATTGTCAGTACTAAGTTAGAAAAAGATAAATTAACACCAAATTATAAACGTCCTTTTAACGTTTATAATTCATAAAACACTAATTGTCAATAAATTAATTTTCATTAAAACTTTTGCTTAAAATTAACATAACAATATATTGACATCACTAAATGGTGCAAAGACAAGACTTTCAGGTACTTTATTTATGATTCGAAGTATGGAAAATACCTCTTGTTTATTCGCCGTTATCCACCTATCAACTCTACTCCTCTCCACCGCTTTTTAACGTTCAAAAACAGCCACTTTTTTAGTTTTTTATAAAAATTTTTCTTTTTGAAAAAAAATAAACGTTATTTAGACATTTAAAATCATATGAACATAACCAAATATGTAATCGGTATCGACTACGGTTCAGACTCAGTGCGTTCCATCATCGTAGATACAGCCAACGGAAACGAGATTTCGTCGGCGGTGTATTATTATAAAAGATGGAAACAAGGTTTATTTTGTAACCCCTCGGCCAATCAATTCAGACAACATCCACTAGATTATATAGAAGGGCTAGAGGAATCTATAAAAGCATGTCTCGCTAAGGTTGATCATTTAGCCATTGCAAAACACATCAAAGGAATTTCGATAGATACTACAGGTTCTACCCCTGTTGCTGTTGACAAAAGTGGAACACCTCTAGCACTTACTCCAGAGTTTGGAGACAATCCAAATGCCATGTTCGTGCTGTGGAAAGATCATACAGCAGTTAAAGAAGCGGCAGAGATTAATACTCATGCCGCAAATGCTGAAATAAACTATCTGCAAAACGTGGGCGGAATTTATTCTTCCGAATGGTTTTGGGCCAAATTACTCCACATCTTAAGGACTGATGAAAAAGTGAGAAACGCTTGCTTCTCTTGGGTAGAACATTGCGATTGGATCCCATTTTTGTTGACTGGCGGATCTGATGCCAAAAAGATCAAGAGAAGTAGGTGCGCCGCGGGACATAAGGCCCTATGGTCGGAAGAATTTGGAGGCTTACCGCCGGATGAATTCTTTGCAGGAATAGACCCATTATTACAAGGCTTTACCAACAACTTATTTCAGGAAACCTATACCTCCGATGAACCCGCTGGACAAATTAGCGTGGAGTGGGCAGAGCGATTGGGCCTTCCAACCGATGTGGTGATAGGCGTAGGTGCATTTGATGCCCACATGGGGGCTGTAGGTGGGCAAATTGAGCCTTATCACTTGTGCAAAATCATGGGAACCAGCACCTGCGACATTCTAATTGCTCCCTCAGAGGATATCAATAATAGAACCATCAAAGGAATTTGCGGCCAAGTTAATGGCTCGGTAATTCCAGGAATGCTAGGGCTTGAAGCTGGCCAATCAGCTTTTGGAGATGTTTACGCTTGGTTTAAAAACCTGCTAAGCTGGCCACTACAACAACTACAAAATTCTACCTTGATCAATGCCGAAACGGCCATCGCGCTTAAGCAAGAAATAGAAAATAATATCATCAAGGAATTAAGCATTCAAGCCAGCCAACTATCGGAAGAGGAAAGCGTGGAAATTGCGATTGATTGGTTAAACGGCAGACGTACTCCAGATGCCAATCAAGAATTGAAAGCAAGTATTGCGGGGCTTAGCTTGGCTTCTGATGCTCCTCGCATTTTTAGAGCACTGGCTGAGGCAACCTGTTTTGGTGCCAAAAGTATTGTAGAGCGTTTCGAAAATGAAGGTGTTCCCGTAAAAGGAATTATTGGCATTGGTGGTGTAGCCAAAAAATCTCCCTACATCATGCAAATGATGGCCGATGTTTTAGAAATGCCGATCAGGATTCAACAATCGGAGCAAACTTGCGCTTTAGGAGCAGCTATGTTCGCCGCAGTTGCTGCTAATATTTACCCTACAGTAGAAGATGCGGTGAAAGCGATGGGAACTGGTTTTGAAAAAGTTTATACCCCAAATATGGATAAACAAAGCCTTTATCGTAAGCATTACCTCAAATATAAAGCGTTAGGTCAATTTACCGAACACTCACTTAAAGCTAAGCAGCATGAGCAAATACCAGCATATTAAAGAAGAAGCATATCTCGCGAACATGCAGCTTCCTGAACTGAACTTAGTGCTCTTTACTTTCGGTAATGTTAGTGCTGTGGATAGAAAGGAAGGCGTTTTTGCCATTAAGCCAAGTGGTGTTCCTTATCCAGAGCTTAGCCCTGATGCAATGGTGATTGTAGATTTTGATGGCAATACGGTAGAAGGAAATTTAAGACCATCTTCCGATACTAAAACCCATGCTGTTTTATACAAAAACTGGTCAGATATTGGCGGGATTGTACATACCCACTCTACCCATGCTACTGCTTGGGCCCAAGCACAATGCCCAGTCCCAATTTTTGGCACTACCCATGCTGATCACCTAACCACCGACATTCCTTGTGCCCCACCGATGGACGATAAAATGATCAAAGGAGACTATGAACATGAAACTGGCTTTCAAATCATCGATCATTTCAACGCCCTAAAATTAAGTTATAAGGAAGTGGAAATGGTATTAGTGGGCAACCACGCTCCATTTACTTGGGGAAAAACTGCTGCCAAAGCGGTGTACAATAGTGCCGTATTAGAGTCAGTGGCACAAATGGCATTACTTACCAGACAAATCAATCCAATGGCTCCTCGCTTAAAGCAAGCCTTGATCCAAAAACATTTTGAACGCAAACATGGCCCCGATTCCTATTACGGCCAATCTTAAATTCTAATTAAATAATTAACCAATATAAACTAATGATCAACTTAAAAAATCTTGAAGTCTGGTTCATCACCGGAAGTCAAAATCTATATGGCGAAGAGACACTTAAGCAAGTAAGCAAACATGCTCAAATCGTAGCCGATGGCATCAACAATGCCAAACAAATTTCTGTTACAGTAATCTATAAACCAATTGTAAAAACTGCCGACGAAATTTTCGAAACCCTACAACAGGCCAACGTAGCCCCAAATTGTATCGGTATCATTACTTGGATGCACACCTTTTCGCCCGCAAAAATGTGGATTAGAGGTTTGAGTATCCTACAGAAACCCTTATTGCACTTACATACTCAATTTAATCGAGATCTCCCTTGGGATAGCATCGATATGGATTTCATGAACCTAAACCAAAGTGCACATGGCGATCGTGAATTTGGTTTTATGGTAAGCAGATTGCGTAAAAACCGTAAAGTGGTAGTGGGTCACTGGCAAGATGAAGAAGCGCTTAGCGAAATAGATGTTTGGGCCCGTGCTGCCGCTGGCTGGAATGATTGGCAGGGAGCCAAATTTGCCAGGTTTGGAGACAACATGCGCTTTGTTGCCGTAACCGACGGTGATAAAGTAGAAGCAGAAAAGCAATTTGGTTTCTCCGTAAACACCTATGCTGTAGGAGATTTGGTAGCCGTAATTAATACCATTCCAGACCAAGCCGTTAATGAATTGGTGAAAACCTACGAAGAAACGTATGAAATGGACGCTAGTTTAAAAACTGGTGGCGAAAGACATCAATCTGTATTTGAAGCGGCTAAAATTGAATTGGGCCTTCGCAAGTTTTTGGAAGATGGCGACTTCAAAGGTTTCTCTGATACTTTCGAAGATCTACACGGAATGGTTCAGCTACCAGGTTTAGCCGTCCAACGATTAATGGCAGATGGTTATGGTTTTGCAGGTGAAGGAGATTGGAAAACGGCCGCATTAGTACGTGCAAGTAAGGTAATGGGTGCTGGTCTTGAAGGCACCAGTGCATTTATGGAAGATTACACCTATCATTTTGACCCTGCAAATTCAATGGTTTTGGGTTCACATATGTTGGAAGTTGACGCTGCCCTAGCCAATGAAAAACCAAAATTAGAAGTACATCCTTTAGGCATTGGCGGAAAAGCCGATCCAGCTCGTTTAGTCTTTAATGTGAATGGCGGTGCGGCACTAAACGCCTCTGTAATTGATATGGGCAATCGTTTCAGGTTAATTGTTAACGAAGTTGAAGCCGTTGAAGCTCCGCATAACCTTCCTAAATTACCCGTAGCTAGAGTACTCTGGAAACCTCTACCCGACATGAAAACTGGCTGTGCTGCATGGATTTACGCCGGTGGTGCACATCATACCGTATATAGCCAATGTCTAACCACTAAACATTTTCTAGATTTTGCTAATATTGCAGGCATAGAATATTTAAACATTGGTGCCGAAACCAACTTAGAACAGTTTAGAAATGAACTGCATTGGAACGACACTTTTTATCAACTAAAAACCAGATAAACCAACAAACTATGGGGAATTTCTCAACAACGGATATCATTGTATTTATCGTTTATTTCATTTTGGTATCAGGCTACGGATATTGGATTTATAGCCGCAAAAAAAACAAAGACGCTTCCGGAAGTCATGATTTCTTTCTTGCCGAAGGATCATTGACTTGGTGGGCAATAGGTGCCTCGCTCATCGCTTCAAATATCTCTGCTGAACAATTTATCGGCATGAGTGGTAACGGTTTCGTAGTGGGCATTGCAGTGGCAGCCTATGAATGGGTAGCTGCCATTGCACTTATTATTGTTGCCGTATGGTTTATTCCAGTTTACCTGAAAAACAAGATCTTTACGATGCCACAATTTTTGCAAACCCGTTATAACGAGACGGTAAGCTTAATTATGGCCATCTTTTGGTTGTTTCTGTACATTTTCGTCAACCTTACCTCGATTCTTTACTTAGGTGCTTTAGCTATCAGCAACCTTGCGGGAGGTGGCAATTTTCACTTGATCATGATTGCCCTTGCAGTATTTGCCTTGGTGATCACCTTAGGTGGAATGAAAGTAATTGGTTTTACCGATGTAATCCAGGTTTTGGTATTAATTATCGGCGGATTGGCCACCACTTACATTGCCCTAACCATGGTAAGCGAAAAATTTGGTTTAGGGAAAGATGTTTTAGCAGGCTTTAAAATGATGATGGCAGATGCCCCAGACCACTTTAAGATGATTCTGGACAAACCTGGCCCAAATGCTTCCCAAGCGGATATCAACAAGTATTTGATGCTACCTGGAATTGCCATGTATTTTGCTGGACAATGGATTGTTAACCTTAATTACTGGGGTTGTAACCAATACATCACGCAAAGAGCTTTAGGTGCCGATCTAAAAACTGCCCGTAAAGGGATTTTATTTGCAGGTATCTTAAAATTAGGGATGCCAATCATCGTAATGCTACCAGGTATTGCAGCTTACGTATTGCATAAAAATGGTGCCCTACAACAAGAAATGGCTCCAGGAGGTAATTTCAATGCAGACAATGCTTATTCGGCGGTTTTAGGCTTCCTTCCAACAGGATTAAAAGGACTTTCTCTGGCAGCATTAACCGCAGCCATTGTGGCTTCGTTAGCAGGAAAAGCAAACAGCATCTCTACCATTTTCACTCTTGATATCTACAAAAAGTACATCAACAAATCTGCTGGCGAGAAAAAACTGGTGTTAACAGGTAAGCTCACTATCTTGGCGGCCATTGTATTCTCAATAGTGCTAACATGGGAAGATTTATTGGGTATTGGCGGCGAAGGTGGATTTACTTTTATCCAAAAATATACCGGTTTTATCAGTCCAGGAGTTTTTGCCATGTTTATTTTAGGGATGTTCTGGAAAAGAACCACTGGTCCCGCAGCAATCGCTGGTTTGATTACGGGATTTGTGTTATCGGTAGTATTTAACAACTATGCACCAGCTTGGTTTGGTAACGAAACCCTACTTTACACCGCTTTCCCTAACGGCAAAGGTGGCTACGAAATTCCTTTCCTAATTTGTATGGGACTTTCTTTCGGTTTCACCATGTTAACCATGATCTCGATCAGTTTATTTGGTCCAAAAATCAACCCTAAAGCATTTGTATTAGAAAGATCGATGTTTAAGGTGGATAAAGTGACCATGAGCTTAATTGTGATTACACTTTTATTAATTACCATGCTATACGTTAAGTTTTGGTAGCATCACTTAACAAGTCAACATAAAACTAACCTGATAGTTAGTAAATCATGCTTAAGGAGTAATCGAAAAAGATGAAAAGAATAAACTTGAAAGCACTTTATATCGTATGGCTATTCATTTTCTCAACCCCTACGTTAAGGGCTTCTGAAAAAACAGATAGCATATTTAAAGTTACGAACCCTAACTATCAGGTTAGCCCTTTAACCGGTGTTACCCGCCAACATTGGGTAGATGCCGCCGAATATTTGCTTAACGGAGCTTTTAGCTATATCCATACCATGGATGATGCGATGAAGTTTCCAAAACAGCACGACAAAACCTATCCTAAAAAGGAAGACCAAGTTCCTACAGAGAAACTAGAAGGTTTTTGCCGTACCTTATTTGTAGCCGCTCCTTTGCTACGCGAAAAACCCAATTTGGTGCTCAACCATATTAAAGTAGCAGATTATTACCGCCACAACCTTCTAAACCTGATTAACCCTAACAGTCCTAGCTATATTAAGCCTCGCGGCAATGGTGGACCAAGTCAAATTTTGGTTGAGTTTGGTGCCTTGGCCATTTCCTTATCTGTGGCACCTGAAATACTATGGGACCCACTGACTCAAGAACAGAAAGATGCGTTGGCAGCAACCATGCTCAGCTATGGCGACGGACCAACCATAGGCTCTAACTGGCGATTTTTCAATGTATTTATCCTCAGTTTCTTTAAAGAAAAAGGCTATAAGGTGAATGAGCAATTAATGCTGGGTTATTTAGATAAAATCATAGAGGCTTACAGAGGATACGGCTGGTACAACGATTCTCCTGCTTATGACTATTACAGCATGTGGGCATTCCAAATGTATGGGCCATTATGGTCGCAACTATATGGGAACAAACACTATCCTTCCTATGCTAAAAAATTCATGGATAACCTTTATGACCTCGCTCAAAATTATCCTTATACCTTTAACGAACAAGGTCAAATGAACATGTGGGGACGCAGTATTGCCTATCGCTTTGGTGCAGTAGCTCCCCTAGCATTAACGGGATACCTCAATGATCCCAGCAAGGTAAATTATGGTTGGATGCGTAGAATTGCCTCTAGCAGCATGCTACAGTTTCTCGAAAATCCATCTTTTATGGAAGACAATGTGCCTACTTTAGGCTTCTACGGTGCATTTGAACCTGCCGTACAAGTTTACAGTTGCCGGGGAAGTGTATATTGGCTAGGAAAAGCTTTTATGGCTTTACAACTGCCTGCAGATAACATCTTCTGGACCGCCAAAGAAAATAATGGGGCATGGGAAAAGGAGCTCAAAAAAGACCATGTTTATAACAAATTTCAGCCTGGCTCAAATCTACTGATTACCAATTATCCTAATAGCGGCGCTTCTGAGATGCGCTCATGGTGCCATGAAACCATGGCCAAGGATTGGCAGAAATTCCGCAGTACCGAGAATTATAACAAGCTTGCCTACAACACTAATTTCCCTTGGATGGCCGATGGTAAAAATGGAGAAATTTCTATGAACTATGGCTTTGTAAATGGGCAGAAAGAATGGGAAGTGCTCCGTTTATATACTTTCGTAGGCTTTGAAAATGGCATTTACCGAAGAGATGCCGAATTGGAAACTAATCGTGACATTAAATTAAAGTTGGCAGACATCCCTTTACCCAATGGTATTTTAAGAGTTGATAAGGTAATTTCTCCCGTAAAAACAGATTTAACTTTAGGACATTATGCTTTGCCCCGTTTAAATCAGGCCATTTTGAAGGGGGTCAAAAAGACAAAAAAAGGGAATGCTTACGTTATTAATAACGGTGAATATCAATTAGCCATGATTTCGCTGAATGGCTGGGATAAAATGGATTTTACAGACACGGATAACCTGCATCCTGTAAGTAAAGAAAGTAGACTGATCAGTGCTAAAGGCGATGTTTCAGGAGAGAAAATCTTCATCACCCTTCAATTGTGGAAGAAAGGAAAGAAAGACTTTACGAATAAAGAGCTTCAACCGGTTAAAAGCGTAAAAATAGCGGATGATCAAAATAGTGTTGAAGTGGTGTTTCAAGATGGAAGCACTAAGACTATTAGCTTTAATTAACTGTTTAATCTCAAAATCAATTACCATAAAAAAATGCCAAGTACTTTAAAGTACTTGGCATTTTTTTATCAACAAAGCAACTGAGATTAGCTAATATTCAACTGATTTATAACATACTATACCTCGTACTTCTTTTTTAAACAGACCCTGAAATAAATTCAGGGTGACGCAGGGTTCGCATTCCATCATGCTGAATTTATTTTACTTCATAGCTTTCCGCTTCGCTACAGATCAGCATCAGTATTAAGCATTCGCTTTAAGATTGCTTCGTAAACTCGCAATGACGAACCGCTCATTTGGCGTCATCCTGAATTTATTTCAGGATCGGCAAAACAACGTTGGCATCATTCAGATAAAAATCAACTAAATAATAATCGAACTCATCTTAAAATATATTATCCATTTACTTAATCACAAATGGTTGTTTGGAGATATAGAAATTAAAATCTTTCACTCTCCCTTTGCTTTCTCTCATACGAGGCAAGTATTTAAAACCTGAGATTACCTGCTCTTTTCCCAAGTCAATAATGACTTGGTGAGGTTGATTTTTAACATTTCCACTCCAAGCGGTTTGCCAGAAAGTGGTAGGCTGATTATCGACCATTAAGGTGGCTAATCCATTACCCTCTCCCAACTCTTCGCTATCTGCAAAAAAGATAGAATACTCTTCTCTTGGGATTTCTTTCCCTTCGCTATTTTTAATTCTCAGCTCTGCAATGGTGGTGAATGGTACATCGCCATAAGCAGAAAGGCTTTCCAAACAAATGTACCGCCCCTGATAGTTTTTTTCAAAACTCACTTCCTGCCACCCTTCGGTATTGGTCAAGGTACCTGTAAGCACTTTATCTTTTGCTGCCAACTGCAATTTATGACCTGGCTTGCTGTGCAATAAGGTCGAATCGATCTTGGTTTCCCAGATGTGATTTTTAATCCCTTTCAATTTAAGCACTGGCAGGTCTTCCATCTCTAAAACTTTGATTTCGTTTTCTCCTTTTTTCAACCAGCAACCCGGCACAAAAATAGTTTGCTGTGGACCTATAAACCAGTAACGACCAATGTGTCTACCGTTAACCCATAACAAGCCTTTACCTACTTTTTTAGTATCCAAATAAGTATCACCTACTTGATCTAATTTAAAAGTTGCCCGATAAAGGTGTGGATATCCAGCCTGGCGAGGAGAAGATTTGAAACCATCAATATTGTCTAATGGCAAGGAATAATGAGCCCAGCCTAAAAGTTCTTTACCATTTAACCACACGCCTTCACTGATCCCTTTACGTTCGTGATCTATGGCATTTCCAAAATTCACACGAGCCTGATGCTCCACCAAAATTTCTAGCGTGTGCTTTCCAGCTTCCTTCACATTAATGGGAATAGAAAATTGGTTTAATCTCCTATCAAGCACCCCAACTTTCTTTTTATCGATGTAAATCGTAGCCCTATCCATTACTCTTTTAATGGTCAAATTCCCTTGTAAGCGCCCTTCTATTTGATGACTATACAAAATATATCCCGAATTTTGGCCCAAGATTTCCATGGTTTGTGGCTTCTCAAAAATTTGAGCTTTTGGCAAATTAGCGGCTAATGAGGCCACAGGTTTCAGCTCAAATTCAGGGATCGTTATTTTAGGCAATGGTTCTGGAAGAGGTGGCAATTTAAGTTCAGGAAACTTATCCTTAATTACCTTTTGAAAAGCAAAAAACTTCTCATTTGGCACGCCATCTTCACTTAACGGAGCATCATAATCATAACTGGTGGTATAGGGCGTGTAATAAGTATTACTTCCATTAGCTCCAGGAAAGAAACCGTTTGTAGTGCCTCCGTGAAACATATACAAGTTCACAGAAATTCCATTATCTACCATCCATTTAAAGTCGGCCAGTTTTTCTTCCACAGAGTGAACCTCATGTTTGCCACCCCAGTAATCAAACCAACCTGTCCAAAATTCCGAGTTGAATTTCGGCACATTAGGGGCATATTTCTCAAAAATGGCAAAGTTCTTTTCGGCTTCTCCACCAAAATTAATAGAAGGCATCACCCCTTCCACATGTGCATTATCATAGTAATTTTTGCCCGCCCAATCGCAATGGAAAAGCGGCACATCTACTTTAGCTTCTAAAAGTGCATCTCTAATGGCGGCCACATATTTTTTATCGCCAGCATACACACCATACTCGTTCTCTACTTGTACCATCAACACATTTCCACCTTTGGTAATCAAGTTTGGTCTAAATTCATCAACCGCTCTCTTTAGGAACGTGAGTGTTTGTGGCATGTAGTTAGGATCAGAGCTTCTTAGCACCACTCCTTTAGTTTTCAACAACCAAGCTGGTAGACCTCCTAAATCCCATTCGGCACAAGTGTAAGGCCCTGGTCTAATAATTACCCAAAGACCTTCCTCTTGGGCAATCTTACAGAATTCGGAAATGTCTAAATTGTCGCTAAAGTTATATTTACCTTGTTGTGGCTCATGTGCATTCCAAAACATGTAGGTACAAATGGCATTTAAACCCATCGCCTTAGCCATTTTTAAGCGATGGCGCCAGTAAGGCTTTGGTATCCGAGCATAATGCATTTCACCACTAATGATCTGGAAGTTCTTACCATCCAACAGGAATTGATTACCGCTTATTTTAAACGTATGCTGCTTACCAATTTGTGCTTGAACAGAAAAGCACCCAAAAAGCAACAAGATGGTTAGGGGGACCAAAAAAATATTTTTATTCAATCTCATATTATAGAGCTTTTAAAAGTGTTTTTATTTAGAATTTTGATTTGAATCTTTACGGATGACACTAATGGTATAGGAATACTGATACTCTTTAGCACGGAAACGATATTTATCCAAGGGTTTAGAACCCCATGAGTCCAATCCTGCTACGCCCCTTTGAAACAAATCCACATTCAAGATGACCCTATCCGATGGAATGATGTCTGATGGATGTTGTTGTTTCTTGGTCGTTCCTGGATCCCAATCTTCTGTTCTATAATTAGTGGCACTTACCGATAGAGGCTGCGCTCCTTTAATTTGCAAACCGTTGCCCTCACTATCCGTAAGGGTAAACCAGCGTACATCTGTTTTGTTGCCCGCTTCCTGTGGTCGGTAATAAGGAAAAGCTTGTTCCCCTACCTTTCCGCTCCATACCGACATAAACGCATCTTGGTAACGATCTACATAGTTTTCCCAAGGTCCACGACCATACCAAGTAAAATTGTTATACTCTTTAGGTAGCTCCATATTCATACCCAAACGCATCATTTCGGGCAAGTCATCAGCTAATGCCTTGTAATGAGTGTTTACGGTAAGTGAACCATCACTATTGATGGTGTAGGCTACCTCTACTTTAGCGGCTACTCCCTGTGGTTGAAACTCATAATTTAAAGTCACTGCGTCTGCTTTTTCATCGATACTTTTAAAGCTAACTTTTTGTGATATCGAAGCCATTTCCCAAACTCTTAAATTGTACTGCGCTTGCGAACCAAAATCGTTATCGGTAGGTGCCCTCCAAAAGTTCAGTTTTGGCATTTTAGCAATCAATTGTTTGGAGATTCCTTTAATATCTGTTAAAGCCCTATTGTCTTTTCCAAATTCGTAAGTAATTCCGTTTGCTGTGAAACTGAACTTTTGTTGCGTTTCTTTTTTCTCAATTTTTGCCTGATTAGCGGTTTTACTTACCTCAGCGAAATAATTGTTACCTGCAAATGAGAACTCTCCTTTGGCAACTTCAAATCCTACAGGAAGAAATTTAGTAGCAGTTTTTCTATGGGCATACACCTGCAAGTAGTACTCTACCCCTGTTGTAAATGCCAATTTAGGGAGCTTCAACGTCACCTCTTTTCTTGAATCCGCAGCAATGGCAACCTCAAAATTACCCTCGGCAACGCTAGTCCCGTTTTTCAACAACACCCATTTAAAACCATATTCTTGGCTGGTGATTGGTGTAAACTTAAAATCATTGATTACCGTAAGTAAGCTTTTATTAAGGTCTTTGGCTTCAAATAATATATTTTGATAAACCTTTTTAACGATGTGTGTATGCGGCATATATTGCTGATCTGGCGAAACAATACCATCCATACAGAAATTACCATCATTTGGTTTGTTGAAACCATTTAAATCACCTCCATAAGCCCAATATTCACGTCCTTGCTCATCCTTTGTTTTAAAGCCATGATTGTACCATTCCCAAATAAAGCCGCCTTGCATATTTTTACTGGTACGCATCAAATCCCAATAGTCTTGGAAATTACCCATACTGTTTCCCATCGCGTGTGCATATTCGCACATGATGTAAGGTTTACCTAAATCTTTGGCAGCGTCGCGTACCATGCTATCCCATGAAGGGTACATATGACAAATGATGTCTGTATTCCGATCTCTCTGATAAGCTTGCTCATATTGTACAGGCCTGCTTTTATCTCTAGCTTTTGCCCAATCGTACATATCAAAAAAGGCCTTTCCGTTACTGGCCTCATTACCTAAGGACCAAAAGATCACCGAAGCATGGTTTTTATCTCTTTCAATCAACCTGATGATCCTATCCATGTGAGCCGCTTTCCACTCTGGAAAATTAGAAACATTGTTTGGTCCGTAGCCCAACCCGTGAGATTCGAGATTGGCTTCATCTACCAGATAAATACCATATTCGTCGCATAACCTATACCATAAAGGTTGTTGCGGGTAATGAGAGGTTCGCACGGTATTGATGTTGAGTTCTTTAAACAGCTGGATGTTACGGAGCATCACCACAGAATCAACTACCTGCCCTGTTTGGGTATTGAATTCGTGAAGGTTAACCCCTTTAAACAGCACACGCTTTCCATTGATCAGTACTTGGCCGTCCTTTATTTCTACTTTTCTAAAGCCAATACGGTGAGAAGTGCTTTCTATCAGATTTTTTTGGTCATCCTTTAAAGTCACCAACATCGTATAAAGGTTGGGTGTTTCAGCAGTCCATTTTAGCGGAGCATTCACCACGCCATCAAATGTTAACGAATCAACTGCCTGGGCAGCTAACTTAATTGGCTTTTGTTGACTAAAAACCTTTTTCCCTGCCTTGTCCAAAATACTCACTTCTACGGTTTGAGCAGCGGCAGCATTTCCATAATTTTGGATTTTTACTGAGGTACTGAATAGCCCATTTTTGTATTGAGCGTCCAGATCTGGATGCGCAAAAAAATCGAGGATACGAGTTTGGTTCGTAGAATACAAATACACACTACGATTGATGCCTCCCAATCGCCACATATCCTGGTCTTCCAGATAACTACCATCACTAAATTTATGTACTTCACAAGCCAGCAGATTGCTTCCTTTTTTAAGATAAGGCGTGATATCAAATTCTGCAGGACTTTTAGAGTTTTCGGTATAGCCTACCTTCTTGCCATTTACCCAAACGTACATGGAATTTGTACCGCCTTCAAAATGCAGGAACACCTTTCTGCCGTTCCAATTTTCAGGAATATTAAACTGCTTACGATAAGCACCAGTTGGCGAATCTTCTTTATTGATAAATGGAGGATTTGAAGGAAATCCGAACCCAGTATTCACATACATGGGAATGCCAAAGCCATTAAACTCCCAGTTGCCTGGTACTGGCATGGTAGTCCACGAACCTGTATTAAATTCTTCTTTAAAAAAACCTGTAGGAACATCAGCTATTTTACTAAACCAATGAAATTGCCAGTTCCCATTTAGAGATTGATAGTAGGACGAGCTTTTGTATTCGTTTTTAACTGCCAAGGCTTCTGAAGCATAAGGCAACAAGCTTGATCGCGTTTTCTCTTTATTAATAGCAAATACTTCTGGATTTTCCCAGTCGGGCTTTGATTGTGAATAAGCATTAGTAAGACTTAGACAAGCCAATACCAGTGATATCGTTCTTTTCATTTAACAAAATGTTTATACCTGATTAATAAACGTTAAAAATACATTTATTATTTGAATTTGGTAATTCCTATCGAAATTGTTGAACGATAACCATCAAATACCGTCAGAAAACCTTCATTGATAAGTGAATAGTGATGTACTGCACGGCCACGTAGAATTTCAATAGAAAACAAAAAACCCCATGAGCAAATACTCACGGGGTTGGTGTTTGTTTGGAAATTATGCTATTGTTTGATTACTTTTTTAACGATATTCTCTCCAGCTCCCACTAACCTTATAAAATAGATCCCAGTTGGATAGGCAGATAAGTCTATCTCCAATTTATCTTGTTGTGAATTAAGCTGAACCGCTTTTAAGGCTTTGCCATCTATCCCACTTAATACCAAACTAACGTATTTGGCAGCCTCAAAAGTAACCGTTGCCTTATCTTTTGTTGGATTTGGATAGAGCTGAATGCTGAAAGTAGAAAGTGAAAAACTAAGCGTTCTTAGGCCCAACTCAGTTGGTTTACCATCTAGGTCTACCTGTACCAATTTGTAATAATTGTTACCATTTAAAGGCTGTTTATCTACAAAGAAATAACTTCTGTTTGTAGTGGTATTGCCCAAGCTGGCCACTTCGCCTATTTGGATAAACTGTCTGTCATCGCCACTGCGATAAATTACAAACTTACGGTTGTTACTTTCGGTAGCTACGTTCCAATCCAGTCTGGCCGTTTGGTTAACTATTTTAGCGGTATAGCTAGTCAACTCCACCGGAAGTACCTCGTCAATAATTACCAAGTTTTGCTTTACATCTGTTGCTGCAGCATAGTTAGCATCTCCTTGTTGCTTTGCCGTAATCTCTACCGTACCCGCAGCCTTGATTTTCACTTTCCAAACGCCATTGTCTTCATAAACCGTAGCTATGGCTGTGTTGGCACTGGTATAGCTCACAGGTAATCCACTTGTAGTGGTAGCACTAAGAGCAAAATCAGCACTATTAGTGGTTTTGGAATTTAAGGCAGCAAAGCTAATGGTTTGAGACGATAGCGCCTGATGTTCATAGGCTCCCATATCGATAGTACCACCACTCGCAAAATTATGCACCCTTAAATTACCTCCTAAATCCGTATTAGTAGCTGAAAGCCCCGTATAATAGCTGTTTTTACCTGCGTTAATGGCAGGACTAGCCGCTTGCAACTTGTAGTCACCTCCCTCAAAAGGTGCCGTGCTATAATTTGGTGCCGCAACAAACTTAGGATCTATGTCTAGATTACCGCCACCATTTAAACCTGTAGCAGCAACCCAATTGCTACTGCCGCCACTTCCCTGTATAATTGAGTTATAAACCTCTGGTGTACCCGAAAGGGTAACCATACTGGTGTTATTCCCATACACAATACTGTTGTACAATTTAGGGGAAGAAGAACTGTTGTTGACTATACCACCGCCTGAGGTAGCCGAATTGCCACTAAGCGTTACACTGATCAGTTCAGGAGAAGAGGTATTGTTATAGATACCACCACCTTCAGTAGCGAAATTACCATTCACCAACACATTAGTTAACACAGGCGACGAGGAATAATTATACATACCGCCACCATAAACTGCTGAATTATTACTGATAACAAGATTGCTTAGTTTAGGTGAGGAAAGAAAATTATAGATCCCAGCACCAAAATCTCGGCTTAATGGATTTGAATTCACCCACAAAGCACCTGATAAATTTGCATTGGCTCCAGTTATGGTAAAACCGTCGAGTACAGCAGTACCCACCTCTCCAGAAGATACCACTAAGTGATAAACGTTATCTGAACGATCACCGATGATGCCGATATCTCCACTTAAAATACTTTTGTTCGATACATTTTTCATGTCCCTTTCTATGACAGCTGTTTCTGTTCCAGCAAAGCCGCCGTAAATCTGTACATCTTTCACCAACAGGAAGGCATTCTCTCTTTCTGCAGGGTTACCGAAATTATTATCTAAAGGGCTATACAAAGGAGCATAGGTTCCTCCAGTCACCCAAATCTGCTTAATGGTTGTACTTGCTTTTGCCACTTTGAGTGCATCGCCCAATTCGCCTATAGCTTTGGTCCAGCTACCACCTTTGCCTTTGCTTCCTTTTTTCACGAAAAGCACACCGTCTGCATTAGGTGCAATAGGGGTTTGGTATTCATAAGCCCCCATGTCAATAAGTGCTCCATCTTCATAATCAGATACCCTTGGTTTACCCGCTAAATCTTTAGTAGTTTCTGCAAGCCCTGTAAAATAGCTGTTGTTGCCTTTATTAATGCCTGGACTGTTGCTTTGCAGCTGATAATCACCTCCAGTAAAAGGTGCACCACTATTATTTGGTGCTAAAATAAATAATGGATCTACAGCCAAGTTATTACCACCATCTGTGCCCGTAGCGGCAGCCCAACTACCACTACCACCACTGCCCTGTACAATAGAATTATAAAATGTAGGCCTGCCTGCAGAAACATTAATTATACCCGAGCTGTTGCCATACACAATGCTGTTGTAAAATCTGGGCTGAGCAGAGCTAGTGTTATAAACAGCACCACCATTAGTTCCCGCCTTGTTACTAGCGATGGTTACATTGGTAAAAACTGCCGACGAAGAGGAATTAAATACCCCACTTCCATAATAACTTGCCGAATTACCACTAACAACGGTATTAACGAATGATGGAGTTGAGGATGAGTTATAAATACCTCCACCACTAATATTTGTAGTATTGGCACTGATCACTACGTTAGTCACCACAGGGGAAGAGGAACTAAGACTACCTATACCACCCCCACCGTTTTCGGCAGAGTTACCAGTGATGATCAAGTTGGACAGCGCCGGTGAAGAAGCATAGTTCATTATACCACCGCAAAAGAAGGAACGCACGAGTTGCCCATTGATCGTTGGCGTAACTTCACTGCCACCTCCTGCATTACCACCAGTAATGGTAAAGCCATTAAGAGTTGCTGTGCCCACAGCACCTGCGGAAACCACAACATGGTAGGCATTATCTCCATTGTTACCTACAGTGCCAATATCACCGCTTAAAATACTCTTGTGTGACCATCCAATGGTATCTCGTTGCATGGTACTTGTTTCAGTTCCTGCAAAACCACCATATATTTTGACATCCCTAAGCAATAAGAAAGCATTGTTTCTTCCACCATTATTCCCAAAATTATTATCTACCGCACTATACAAAGGGTAATAGGTTCCTTCTGCTACCCAAACCTGCTTAATACCAGTAACCGTTTTCGCTATTTTAAGTACATCAGCCAATTCGCCTAGTGCGTTTGTCCAATTAGAACCATTTCCCGTGCTGCCTTTCTTTACAAATACAACGCCATCCGCATTCGGAATAACCACCTGATATTCAAAACTTCCCATATCAATAACACCACCACCAGCATAATTATACACCCTAGCGTTACCCATAGGATCTTTGGTAGATGCGGCAATACCCGTATAATAACTGTTTCTACCTGCATTAATCACAGGGCTAGTGCCTTGCAAACTATAATCGCCACTGGTAAAAGGTGCTGTGCTGTGACTAGGTGCCAATATAAACAGAGGATCTACATCCAAGTTATTTCCTCCGTTGGTTCCCGTAGCAGCAGCCCAATTGCCACTACCACCACTGCCCTGTATATTAGAATAATAAAATTCGGGCGTACTTGAGTTATTAATCACTCCCGAACTATTACCGTACACAATACTGTTATAAAATTTAGGTGTAGAGCCAACAATATTAGTGATACTACCGCCTATGTTAGCTTTGTTGCCACTAATCGTAGCATTGGTAAATACTGGTGAAGAACCGTAATTATAAACACCACCACCTTGGTTAGCAGCAGCATTACCAGTAATGGTCACATTGATGAAAACTGGTGATAAAGCACTGAAATTATACATCCCTCCGCCTTCATTTGCGGCTGTATTTCCCGTAATGATCACATTGGTTACTATCGGTGATGAGGTATTGTTATAGATACCGCCACCGCTGCCGCCATTATTTGCGGAATTACCACTAACCACTAAATTAGTTAAAGCTGGTGAGGAGCCAACATTGTAAATACCACCACCATTAACTCTATAAAATGTGTTCGAATTGATTGTTGCAGTATTACTACCACCTGTACTACCGCCAGTAACTGTAAAACCATTGAGCATCGCAACACCAACATCTCCAGCCGAAACAACTACATGGTATACGTTGTCATTGGTATTTCCAATCGCTCCAATATCGCCACTTAAAATAGTTTCATGTGTTTTATTAACGGTATCCCTTTGCATGGTAGTGGTTTCTGTACCAGCAAAACCACCATATATTTTCACGTCTTTGACCAACAGGAAAGCATTTTCTCTGTCGGCATTATTACCAAAATTATTATCTGCAGGGCTATACATCGGATGATAGGTTCCCTCTGCTACCCAAATCTGCTTAATACCCACAAGTGTTTTGGCTCCTTTTAATGCATCAGCCAATTCGCCCACCGCATTTGTCCAGCTTGAACCATTACCAGTAGCACCTTTTTTAACGAAGAGTACATTATCGGCATTGGTTCTAAAATGAGACTGGTATTCATAAGCCCCCATATCGATCATACCATTATTCGCATAGTCATAAACTCTTGTTCTTCCCAGCAAATCAGTAGTCGTTGCTGCAAGTGCTGTAAAATAACTGTTGTTACCTGCATCAATAGCAGGGCTAGCTCCTTGCAAATTATAATCACCGCTAGCGAAAGGTGCTGTAGTATGGCTTGGTGCCGACACAAATACTGGATCTACATCTAGGTTATTACCACCGTTGGTTCCTACTGTAGACAACCAACTGGTACTGCCACCACTGCCCTGTATGATAGAGTTGTAAAAAACAGGTGTACTTGAACTATTACCAACACCAGAACTATTGCCATAGACAATGCTATTATACAATTTAGGTGATGAAGCATTTGTATTATAGAGCGCACCACCCACAAAAGCTGAGTTACCACTTAAAGTTACATTGGTTAATACAGGCGAAGAAGTATTTGCATTATAAATAGCTCCACCACCAGAAACGGCCTTATTTCCAATGATCGCAACATTGGTTAAAATTGGTGAAGAAGAATCAATATTAAACATCCCCGCACCGTTGTTAGAAACCGAATTATTCCTGATGATTACATTGGTTAACTTTGGCGAAGAAGCACTATTAGCAACTCCACCACCATTAACAACAGCTAAGTTACCACTAATGGCAACATTCGTTAAGACTGGGGAGGATAATGACCCATTGTAAATTCCGCCTCCAACATTGTTGGCCGAGTTACCGTTCACCACTATATTCGTTAAAATAGGCGAAGAGGCTACATGATGGATACCGCCTCCAGCTCTCTGAGAGACTAAGTTCGAATTCACAGTGATATCTACTGGCCCATCAGCATTTCCATCCGTAACGGTAAATCCGTTGAATATGGCCGTACCCACGTCTCCTGAGGAAAGCACCACATGATAGGCATTATCTGTTTTAACACCTACCACACCAATATCACCACTTAAAATTGTTTTATTAGATGAATTAATGGTATCACGTTGTTTGGTATTTGTTTCAGTTCCTGCAAAACCACCATATATTTTTTTATCTTTTACCAAAAGGAAAGCATTGTCTCTTCCTGCATCATCACCAAAATTATTGTCTGCTGGACTATATAAAGGATAGTATGTTCCTGCAGCTACCCATATTTGCTTCACACTGGCAAGTGTTTTGGCCACCACGAGCGCATTTGCTAATTCGCCCATAGGGCTTGCCCAACTTGTGCCGTTACCATTAGCTCCTTTTTTCACGAAAAGTACACCGTCGGTATTAGGTACTATTGGTGCGATCACAATATTTTTATTGGCACCAAGGGAATTAGCAGCCCCAGGTGATGCTAAAACTAATACAGCATTATTGCCCGCAGCATCTTTTATCGTTCCTCCGTTTAATGAGAGCGAATTAGTTGCTACATAATCTAAATCGGCGCTGCTATCATCAGGCTGTAGCTTATATTTAAAAATTAAGGTTGATGTTCCAGAACCTGAAGAATAATTGATTGCCCTATTACTTACGCCTGTTTTTAAGGTAAGTTGGGGCGTACCTGTTACGGTAACATTTTCCGAAAAATTAACTTGAACATCAATCACAGCTACGGCACTATAAGTACCATTAGCATTGGCAGCACTCACTCCCAGCAATGTAGGAATGATGCCATCTACCACAATATTTTTGTTAGCACCAAGAGAATTAGCAGCCCCTGGCAATGGCAAGGTTAGTACGGCCTCATTTGCGGCAGCATCTTTTATCGTCCCTCCATTGAGTGAAAGAGCATTGTTTGCTGTATAATCTAAATCGGCACTATTATCTCCCGTTTGTACGGTATATTTAAAAGTTAAAGTTGATGTTCCAGATCCCGATGAATAATTTACTGCACGGTCGGTTTGTCCTGTTTCCAAGGTAAGTTGTGGTGTTCCTATAACAGTCACGTTTTTAGAAAAGTTTACGAGAATATCAATCACATCTCCCGCTTTGTAGACTCCGTTGGCCGTAGAAGAGTTTACTGAAGCTACAGCTGGCACCACACCATCTACCACAATATTTTTGTTGGCACCAAGGGAATTAGCTGCCCCAGGTGATGGCAAAGTCAATGTAGCTGCATTTCCTGCCAAATCTTTGATGGAACTGTTATCGGTTAATACAAGTGCTGTGGTAGAAGTATAATCCAAGTCTGCAGATAAATCTCCAGCTTGAACGGTATAGTTAAATGTGAGTACATTAGTTCCCGAACCAGCGCTATAGGAAACTAATTGATCCGTTGCACCAGTCTCTAGCGTTAATTGCGGCCATCTATCTACTACCACAGCCTCAGAGAAGTTTACTTGAATACTAATCACCTGACCAATTTTATAGGCACCGTTAGCGGTAGATGATGTAACGCTATTTACGGTAGGTACAACGCCATCTATAACCAAGTCCTTATTTGCCGAAAGTGAACCAGTACTTCCTGGCGCTGGCAGTGTTAAGACGGTAGCCAAATTACCTACTGCATCTTCTATAGTTGCACCATTCAATCTAAATGCAGCAGTAGATACGTAATCCAGTTTAGGAGAAATATCCCCACTTTTCACTTTATAATCAAACAACAATACGTTACTGCCTGATCCGCTCTTATAATCAATTATTTGATCAGTATTTCCAGTTTCCAGCTGTAATTGAGGTGTTCCTGTAACATTTACATTTTCCGAAAAGATTACCCGAAGTGTAATCACATCATCAACCTTGTATTTTCGATTTTCAGCTAATGAAGAAACAGAAAGTATAGTAGGCTTAAGTGCATCAACAATATAATATTTCCCACCTAATCCATAACCAGAAGACGGCAAAGTCAATATCGCATCATTTGAACCCTTATCTCTAATTGTTCCACCTTCTAGGGTAAGCGCCGAAGTAGAGGCATGATCTAAACCAACTACATTATCACCCTCTTGAACAACATATTTAAAGTTAAGAACCGCGGTTCCACTTCCTGAAACATAATATGCACTACTATTTGTAGCGTTGGCGTTAAGGGCTACCTTTGGTATACCTGTTACGGTCACTTTTTCAGAAAAAGTGACTTGTATATCGAACTCTTCCCCCTTTTTATAAATTTTATTATTCCCCTGATCACTAACCATGTTTGTAGAAGCAATAGAGTTTACTTTTGGGGCAATAAGATCTGTTATATTGTTCAACTTTATATTATCATATTGAAATTTATTAAACTCGCTTGAACCTTCGACAGTAAAAGAGGTAATTTGTTTAAACTTTTCATCATTTACAGGAAGCGTAAATACATTATAATTATTTGGTCCAATTTGCATCGTAGCAGAGCCACCTTTGCTCGTTTTAATCACAATGTTTGTGAGGTCATTGGAATTATTGAAAACATCAATAGAACTTAAATCAAATGGAGATTTATCTTCTATAGAAAAGGTAGTTAACTTTTCAACATTATATGCAGGACCTATCATCGTGGTCCCTCCTATATTTGCAACATGAAGCGTATTATAGCTGCTAGTTACTTTAAGCACGTAATCATTTTTCGTACTCCATATATCCCTATGGCCGTTTGCGGTATTACCGCCTGAAAAATCAAAGGTAACAGAGTTAGATTGTGCATGCGACTTGGTCATTAAAAACAAGCTAGATAAGACGACGCAGAACAATAAGTAAAGTTTCTTCATATTTTAATAGTTAAGGATTGGCAAGTGTAGAAATACCGTTGATGAACAACGGTATTCGAGATAACGAAATCAATGACGGGGCAATTGAGCATTATTTATATTCTGTTTTTTTAGCGAAAAACTGTTAAAACCCAGATTTTAATTACGCAAAAGAAGCCTAAATAAGGCCAGCCCACAATAGCCAATACTAGCTATTGACAGCACAAGTTTTTAAAGAAATAGATACGAAATTGCCCCTAGATTATTTAAATTTCTGGAGCAGAAATTTGGGCTACTATGCGATAGGAGAATGCGTTTGCTGCTAATAAGCACACCCAACCGAATTCCAAATAAATGAAGTATGAAAAACTAGGAAACTATTTTTTGCTGAATGGCCATCCGCACGGCTTCGGTGGCACTGTTGACATGTAGTTTTTCGTAGATTTTTTTGATATGATTACAAACCGTAAAATAGGAAATATCGCTTTTGGCCGCAATCATCTTATAGCTATGGCCTTCTACCAATAGCTTTAGGATGCTCTTTTCCCGTTCGCTCAAATTATAGGATGGCGTAATCGTTTCCTCCCTAAAAAACTGTAACACCTTTATGGCTACGGTTCCCGCCATTGGTGCACCACCTTCAAAAGCTTCCCTTAGCTGGTCCAATAATTTATCTGGAGATGTTTTTTTAAGCAAATAACCATTGGCTCCTGCTTTTATCGCCTCAAAAATATGTTCGTTGTCCTCAAAAACAGTTTGCATAATGATAGGCAAATCTGGAAATTCTGCCTTGATGGCGCGGGTACCATTTATTCCATTGCCCAGTGGCATGTCAATGTCCATTAGTACCAAATCTGGCTGAGCAGCTTTCACTACGGCTACAGCATCTGCAGCACTTTCAAAAGTATTTACGCATTCCATATCATGACACATGTTTAGCAACATGGCCAGGCTATCCCTCCTGGTGCTGTCGTCATCGAATATGATAATACGTTTTTTCATTATTATTTTTCAGTAAATGGTTTTTATCGCAAATCACAAAACTATTGCGCTTAATATATCTTCCAAATAGCTAATATTAGCTATTGGCTACAAAGGCATTACTAAGGTAATTTCAGTCCCTTTTCCCTTTACGCTCGAAATAGTAATATTTGCCCCTACTTCCTCAGCCCTTCTGTGCATATTAGACAGGCCATTTCCCAATCTTTTTGCGGTCACATCAAACCCTACTCCATCATCTGTTACCATCAAAGAAAAAAGCCCTGCTTCCTCTTTCAATAATACGGTAATTTTCGTCCCACCGCTGTACTTTACAGCATTATTGATTACCTCTTTATAAATGAGATAAAGGTTTTTTCGTGCCGCCATAGCTAAAGACAAAGCACCTACCCCTATCCCTGCCGTGAACTGAAAGGATATTCCCGCATGCTCGGTCATATCAGCACCAAAGGCACGCATACGGGCAATTACCTGATCCATCACATCCATATTTGGATTAACGCTCCAGATAATATCACCAATACTTTCCTGCACATTTTGGGCATTTTGTTGAATCTTTTCGAGGGTGTTCCTTTGCGCATCAGCTTGCGGTTGCATGAGCAGAGAATGGGTGTACAAGGAGATACTACTTAGTGTACTGCCAATATCATCGTGCATATCGGCACTTAATTTTTGCCTCAACTCCATGATCCTATTCAGTTCCTCAATCTGTTTCCTATCTTTCTCTATTCTGCCCCGATAATATCTTATCATCAAAATAACCACCAACAAGATGATGAAAACAGCCGTTATCGCAATCATACGTATCTGGGATACCTTTTTATAACTCTCCAACTTGCTTTTCTCTTCCACAAGCTTTTCCATATCCGTACGTTGCTGTACTCGCATTACCAATAAGCTATTGAATATAGAGTCGTTGCGTTTAATTGCATTTATAGTAGAATCACGAAATGCTAGTGCTAGGTTCTGGTTACCCGTAAGTTGATAAAAACGGCTGCGCACTGGAAAATATTTCTCCAACCTATTTAACTGCTGGCTTTGGGCAATATGAAATCGAGCACTATCCAAAAGCGCATTTGCAGCTTTCCAATTCTTTTCTGAAAGATAGATATCGGCCAAAGGGATTTCGGCTCCCGAAGCCAAACCAAAGTCCCTTATCTTTAGCGCTTCATTTTTATCGATCAGCAATAATGGCTTTGCCTTTCCATATTCGTTTTTTAGGTAATAGCCATGACCAATGTTGCCCAAAGAAATGGTCCTAAAAACATTCAGCATTTTTTTGTCAACCGCTACATTGGCTGCCTTCTGGAGGTAATAGATGGCCGAATCTATTTGGTGCAGCTCCATGAAACTTAGGCCAATGGTATTATAAAAATCCCATTGGTTGCTTGCACTCTCTACGCCTCGCTTACCTAATTCTATTGCTTTTTTATAATCTCTAAACTTATAGTAGGCAGAGGATATTTCTGCACAATAATTGGCATAATTGGTAATTACTTCAGCTGGATAAACCTCTAATAATTTCTCCAGTTTAAGGTAGGCACTAAAAGCTTTCTCATAGTTAACCGCCACCAAAAAATAATAGTAACCAATGGTTTGGTAACACATTGCCTGTATGTTCGGGTAGGCTTTATACCTCTTTTCAATCTGCTCATAGAAACCATCCACTCCTAAGGGATTGGCATCTATTCCACCTGTAAACGTAATTAGTTCCGCAAAAAACTTCAGTTCACTGTCTTTATGCTGAAGAAGTTTTTGCCTTAGCATTTTTTCAAGGGAGCTACGCTGTTCTTTTTTAAGGAAGTAAACATTACGTACCGAATCCAACCATATCCCTTTTTGATAACTATTATTCCATTGTGCAGATACGCTAAACGTACCCAACAATAAACATAAAAAAAGGATAGAAATGGCTTTCAAAAGAATTTATTTTGTTCCGCTAAGATAGAAAACCTAAACAAAACACAAATATTCAGCAACTAGCTAAATTTTAACAACTAGAAATAAAGATTTTGAAGTTTAGCTAAACAAAGGATAAATAAAACAGGCGATCTTGGAAAACCCATAAAATAAAAAAAGCCTCACATTTCTGTAAGGCTTTTGGAAGTGGTGCCTGCTGGGATCGAACCAGCGACACAAGGATTTTCAGTCACTTCGACAAGCCTTGTAATTACATATAAATCAACAACTTACAAACCTCAGTTTTCTCTTTGACAATCATTCGTCAATAAACTGGGATTTCCATCATTCAATACTAATATACAAAAAACAATTGATATTTGATTATGTTTTAGGCATATTTTATTCCTAATGACTATTTTATGAAAACATGTGAGTAAAATAAGTGCATAATTTTAGTCAGAAATCCTAACAATTGCAAAAAACATCGACACTCCATTTTCGGTACACTTAAAATCCCTACCTTCGTTTCGAGAGCGTTAATTTAGATGATGGGGATAGGACTTCGGTCGTATCTCCATTTTTTATGATCTTTTTGCTTGCTTATCAATTTGACCATGCCCTCATTTTTTAGCTTAAGGCAAAGACTTTGGAAATGTGTTGAACACCCACGACCTCTTAGAAAAAAATGGCTCCTTTACCCCTACTCAAAAAGCACATGGAGGATTGAGGGGGACGATTTACGAAGCCCCTATCCCTCCTTCCGATCACGCTACTTCAGGAACCGGTGGGCTACTTAAAGCTTTACGGATGAATGGCTAATGAAATAATAAAATTCTTACCTCCACATAAAACTTATCCCAAAACCTAAACAGGTCAATATCAGCAATCCAACAATAATTTCTTTCCAGGTATAGATCTCCTTATTATCTTTAGGGATAACCAAAGAAAAGAGGCCAGAGAACATCTGCTGTATGGTCTTCATAGGAGTAGATTTATCAATGACAATATACGAATTTGCCAAACTAAATAAAAGCGAAAAAGCGACCACGACATGGACCGGTACCCTTCTGGCGCACAGAGAAAAAGACGAAATCAAATATGCCCTTTACGCCGTTGCGGATTTCTTCGTAGAAGTAAGTTACAATGTAGCCAATAATGAGATTTCGGATTTCAGACCTTCAAAGACCAAAAGGCTATTGGAAGAATATTTGAGCGATATCAAAATAGGCACACTCATTTAGCAGTAAATCTGTTATACCTAAAATTATACTGATCAAATATGGAACCGTCATTACAGCAAAAAGATATAGACCTATTCGATAACCTGACAGAACAAGAATTTATTGAAATACGAAGTCTTTTTGTCTATGAAAGATTCAACAAAGGCGATTTTATCGTTCAGGAAAACCAAATGGTCGGAAAAGTTTACTTCATCTACTCAGGATTAGTTAAACTTTCATTTTTAGATCGTGATATCAACGAACACATCCTATCATTTGCATTCGAAAACTGGTGGGAAACAGACTTCTCGGCCTTCTATAACCAAAACAAATCTAGATTGACACTGCAATGCGTCGAAGATACGGAGACCTTTAGTCTGGATTACCAACACTATCTAAAAATTTTGGAAAACCATGGCATATCCAAGTATTTCCTTGATAAATCCATCAGGGGGCATATCGCCAGCCAGAAAAGGATCCTAACTTTATTGACCGCCAATCCCAAAGAAAAATACGAGGAGTTCTTAAAGCTATACCCTTCCCTTGTGCAAAGAATCCCCAAATCAATGCTGGCACTGTACCTTGGTGTATCCAGAGAAACCTTGAGTCGGCTCTACAAGTACAGAAATAATGAAAGTGATTCTGGTCACACTACTATTCATAAAAATCCCTAGACTTTTGCATTGGACAATAAAACACATTAGAAAATGCAAAAAAACACCATCAATCCCTGGACCTGGCAAAATGAAAGAAGCTACGTACAGGCGGTAGAAGTCCTGAATCCAGCAGGAACGCTTTACATTTCGGGACAAACAGCCATCGACGAACATGGCTCTTCAAGTGACAAGGACATGCGATCGCAACTGATCCATACCCTCGAAAATCTAGAAACAGTGATACACCAAGCAGGTTACGAGCCAAAGAACATCGTACGTTTAAATATCTTTACCACTTCCAATATCGAACTCTTTGAAAATTTTGATGTCCTGCAGGATTGGACAAGTAAAAACCATATACAACAAACCTCTACGGTACTAGAGGTCAAAAGCCTTTTTGAAACATTAAAAGTCGAACTGGAAGCGACGGTTGTAAAATAAGATCGACAAAATACCTTTGAAGTATGCTGATCATCACCGACTATCCATCCATCGATAAATAAGGCAAAAACACCGACACTCTATTGTGGGGAACTGTACAACACCTATATTTGTTTCGAGAGCGTTAATTTAGATGATGGGGATATAACTTCGGTCGTATCTCCATTTTTTCATGCTACAGTTTTCCTTACCAGCGCAAATTAGAAAACCATATATTTGAATAAACATTTAAATATCTTACCCTAGCTACCCTTGAAAGAGATGTATAACGATGAACAGGTTAGACTCATAGAGGTCAATAATTTTTTAGCGCTCGACTTCAGCAAATCCGAGTTTCAGGACATCGTAGAAATGGCCGCCAAGCTATGTGAAAAACCTGTTGCACTGATTACCCTGTTAGATGATAAATCTAATTGGTTAAAAGTGAAATACGGTACAGATATAGAGGTAATGCCCAGAGAAACTTCTTTCTGTCAATATGGGATACAACAGGACGACCTGCTGATCATTGGCGATGCAACAAAAGACGCCCGTTTCGACGACAATCCATTAGTCCAGGCAGACCCCTATCTAAGGTTTTACGCCGGTGCACCTCTAACCTCAAGTAGCGGCCTGAAAATCGGCACACTATGCCTGTTCGACCAAAAGGCAAATACGCTAACGGAAATACAACAAAAAGTTTTGGCGGTTCTTGCCCGCCAGGTCACATTTATCATGGAGCTGCAGATGAACGATATCCAGCTCAAACGCCAACTACAGGAGATCGAGCAGAAAAACGATTCACTGCTGAAGATCGCCAAACTCCAGTCGCACCAGATCAGGCAGCCACTGACCACCATGATGGGCCTGATCTCTCTACTAAGGAATGGGCACCCCGCAGACAAGGACTGGCTGGAAATGTTTGAAAAAGCCACCAATGAGTTTGACCACACCATATGCGATGTTGTTGCCCAGACCCTAGGCAGCAAGGACCTCAGCGCAATCCGCTTCAATACGATGGTAGAGGAGATAGACGATTATGCCATATTACTGATCGATAAAAAAGGTAACATTGAAAATTGGAACAAGGGTGCCCAGAAGATAAAAGGCTATATGGCCTCGGAAATTATCGGGCAGAACTTTAGCGTATTCTACACCGCATCAGACAAGGCAAACGATAGGCCGCAGCGACTCATAGCCGAGGCGGAAAGGGTCGGCGTTGCACGGGATGAGGGATGGCGCCTGCGCAAGGATGGTTCAAAATTTTGGGGATTCATCGTCATCACCGCAATACATGACGAAAAGGGCAATGTTATTGGATTTACTAAGGTAACCAGGGATCTGACCGAAATTAAGGATGCAAGACATGCCCTGACAACTTCGGTTGAAATGTATGACCTGATCATGGAACAGACCGGCAGGATGTGCCGCATCGGTGGCTGGGAATTGGATGTTGAAAACCAGACCCTATCCTGGACACCAATGACCAGGATGATACATGGTATGGACGACGACTATGTTCCAGCATTGGATACGGCCATAAATTTCTATAAGGAAGGCTACAGTAGGGAACAAATTTCAAAGGCCATCAAACTTGCCATCGAACAGGGACAATCATGGGACCTTGATCTTACCATCATAGATTCACAGGGCAGGGAGATACTGGTAAATACTATTGGCAGATCCGATTACAGTTACGGGGTATGTAAAAAAGTTTATGGTACTTTTCAGGAAATAGGCACCAGTACAGGATAATGTATGAAAGGTAACGGGGTTGTGAATGAAAATCCAGATATACATGCTATGAAATAGCCAAATTAGTCTAGAATGGTAACGAGATGCCAAGCTACCAAATTTGAAGTGTAATTTTAGTTAATGCCCCTTATCCTTTTGGCTCCAAATAAATTTCAAAAATTGCACTTAAAAAATCAATTCTAAGATTCCTTTTTGCACAACAACTTCTGCTTGATTCACGCAACAACTCTGGGGGTCAATTTAAAATTTGTGGGATGGGGTCAGATTTATTGGTATTTCCAGACAAAGGGGATATTTGGTTTTTAAGCCCCAATCCCAATTGGCATATCATTTTTTTTCTGATCATCCTTCCTACGCAGCTCATTAATACGAGCTGTTGCTCCAACACTGAAAAACCCTAGCCATTTACGGAGAACTTAAATCTATTCCCAAACCAAATAATTTATTATTTTAGGGGCACAATACCAAGGCGGGAGATATGATGAATTTTATAGAGGGTTTCGACAGTCAGGCACTGTTGGATATCCTGATGTTATCGAAGGATACCACAGCCATCTATTCGAATAGTGAACTGGAAATAAGGTTGGCCAACCAGGCCATGCTCAAGCTCTGGGGGAAAGGTGAAGAAGTCATCGGGATGCGGTTTGAGGACGCGCTTCCGGAAATGGAGGGACAGCCTTTCACCCAACTGCTGAAAGATGCCTGGCACACGGGACAGACCTACGAGGCCAAAGATACCCCTGCCGATCTGGAAATTGACGGCAAACTCCAGACCTACTATTTCGATTTCATCTACCGCCCCATCCGCAACAAAGAAGGAAAGGTATTCTGTCTCCTTCATACGGCAACCGAGGTCAGCGACAGGATCGCCGCCTGGAAGGCAGTGGCCGAGAAGGAGAAAAAGGAACAGGAGCTGAACGAACAGCTAGCGGCCTCCAATGAAGAATACCAAGCTACCAATGAAGAACTCGAAGCACTAAACGAGGAATATCAGGCCACCAACGAGGAACTTGAGCGGATGAACTTGCGTTATGGAGAACTCAATGCCGCATTGGAGCAATCTAGGGCAGTGCTGGAAAGATCGAACATACAGCTCGACCAATCCAATGTCGTCCTCAAAGCTGAAAACCTCGCCCTGACTATCAGTGAGCAGAAAATACTCGATATCTTTCAGGACGCCCCCGTGGCCATCGGCATTCTCACAGGGACTGAAATGAATATTTCCTCAGCCAATATCCACCTGCTGCGCCTCTGGGGAAGAACCGATACAGCTATCGGGCAGCCACTTGCCGATGCCATCCCCGAACTACAGGGGCAGGCATTCTTGGGACTATTGGACAAAGTATACCATTCAGGCATTCCCTACTACGGTACGGGAGAACAGGTCTATCTCGAACGTAACGGGCAGATGGAGGAATGTTATTTCAACTACGTCTACAAGCCACTGCTCAATGAACTGGGAGAAGTACACTCGATCATGATCGTTGCCAACGAAGTCACCTCACAGATCCTGGACCGCATGGCACTGGAGGATAATAGCGAACGATTGAACATCGCCCTGATGGCGGGAAAGCTGGGTTCCTATGATCTGAACCTCGATACCGGAAAAATGGAGACCTCACTGCAATGCAAGCTCAACTTTGGCCTGCAGGCAGACGATAAATTGGACATGGAGGAACTCTTTGCAGCCATATTGCCCAAACATAGGGAACAGGTCAATCAAAAGATACAACAGGCGATACAGCACAAGACATTTTACAGCGCAGAATACCAGATCAGCTGCCCCGATGGCAGCACCAGATGGATACATGCCAACGGACTGCCGCGCTACGACCAGCATGGCAAGGCACTGAGGATGCTGGGCGTCACCCAGGACATCACCCTAAAGAAAGAAGCCGATCAGCGCAGGGACGATTTCCTGAGCATCGCCAGCCACGAACTGAAGACGCCGATCACCTCCCTAAAGGGCAACATCCAACTGTTGGACAAGATCAAGGCAAGCCTCGCTTCGCCCATGGCAGAAACACTCATCGTTTCGGCCAAACGTGGCGTGGACAAGCTTACCTCTATGGTAGAGGACCTGCTGAACATCAACCGCTATACCGAGGGCAAGCTCAGCCTTAAAAAAAACCATTTCCGACCTTGGCAGCTTTTTGAGCACTGTTGCGGACAGGTAAGGACAGATGACAGGTATGAACTTGTACTGGAGGGTGACAGCGAATTAATGGTACATGCCGACGAACAGCGGATCGATCAGGTCATCAACAACTTCGTCGAGAATGCCGTGAAATATGCGCCAAAATCAGAAAAGATCTATCTAAAGGTTCAGCGTGTGGACGCACAGGCCAGAATATCGGTAAGGGATACCGGACCGGGAATCCCCCAGGACCAGCTTCCACACCTTTTTGAGCGGTACTGGCGTGCCGATAGTTCCAGCAGGGACTACTCGGGACTTGGACTCGGCCTGTTCATCTGTGCGGAGATCGTGCGCAACCATGGCGGACAGATCGGAGCGGACAGTGAACTTGGTGAGGGCACCGAGTTCTGGCTGACCCTTCCATTGGAAAACTAAAAAAACTACGCCACTTCCCCCAGCAGACGGTCTACCTTTTTCACAAAATGGTCGATGTCAAAAGGCTTTGGAATAAAATCCTGGACATGGCAGAAATGCCGGATCTGGGATACCGCCGTATTGGCGGACATCATCAATATGGGCGGCCTGGTTTCAAGGGTGTCATGTAGTTCCCTACAAAGATCAATGCCATTGCCATCGGGCAACATCACATCCATGACCAATAGATCAGCATCCATACTGCCCATAGCGGTCCTAAAACTCGCAGCATCAGCAAATAGACGGACCTGATAGCCCTCATCTTCCAATAGAAAGTGGATCATTTGGGCAATATCTTCATTGTCCTCCACCACCCAAATCTTTTTGTTCATAGGTATACTTACTTAATAAATCACTAACAACCCAGTTTATTTATTGTTTGCCCTCTACTTGGAAAAATCATATCACATTGACCCCTAATTACCAATCTTCAATCACCTCGTTTAACACTCAATATCAAACTGTTATGATCGTTTCTAAAATTGATAGAGAGGGGTCAGTTACTCCGATTTACCCACCTATGAACGTTCAACTTAAAAGTATGCCGTTATCAGGCAGTCCAAGAGCCAAACGTCCCCCTTAGAACTTAGGTACGTTAACTCGATGAAAGACCTTATTTTGGAAATACTTATCAAAAATATGGATAGGAAAGGATTTTATTGGAGGCATCGAACCTCCCCTAAACTGATAGGAAACAATATATCACAGCTGTAGAAACTGAGATGCTAAGGCTGCACGGAGGTAATTTTGCCAGATATAGCATCAGTCCAAAAGAGTTTTCCGCATAGCAACAACAGGGGTAGCTGGATTTGTTGCTATAGTGGAGTTTCTGCTAAAAGCACATTGCTTCAGAAGACATTTATGGATTTATGATTGTTTCTTTAATTAGCAATTCCCAATTGTCAACCAGGGTAGCTTGGCATTACGCATGAACAGATAAGAAAACGTGTTCAATTTATGACAACTGAGGTTCTATTTTCTCAAGCATTAAAAAAAGTAACATGTATGAAAAAATGTAAAACACATACGTTAAAGTCATCAACTTTTTTTGCTCCTTTTAAAATCGCAAATCCGTAAATTACCCCAAAATATAGTTAAACACATATTTGGGAAAACGATATTCTGCACACTTCGAGCGACACAAGGACTAAATAAGGATCGGGAAAACGCAGCTGGTTAATAAATAAAGGGCTTTACGGTATCGTAAAGGGATATTCGGAGATATCATTGGAGATGGTTACAGCGACAGGAGGATTTTCAGTCACTTCGACAAGCCTTGTAATCATATATAAATCAACAACTTACAAGCCTCAATTTTCTCTTTGACAATCATTCGTCAATCAATTGAGGTTTTCATCATTCAATACTAATATACAAAAAATTAATCGGATAGATAAATAAAAACAAGTCAAAATTTTAGGAATGTGACGGAATACGTAGGGTAACTATTTAGAATCAGAAGAACTTCACACCAATTCAGTTAGAAATTCACAACATGACAAACATTGTCTTTTCCGTCAATTAAGTTAAGTTAGACTTCAAAATTTTTAGATCATATAATACTTTAATCCTACTTTTTTTTAAATAACTTGGATACTATTTTAAGTGAGCCATGATTACTATAGAAGACTTCGAACAACAGAAAATGCCTAGATCGGGCGCCAATAACGCTCTGGAAACCTATTCACGGAAACGGTTACACGCGATGTTCGACCCCGAACATTTTGAGGTACGGGACGAAACGCAGCACGACGTGGGTATCGATCTTTTCATCGAGCTCAAATCCAAAAACGAGAACATTAACCTCCGTTTCCCGATCCAGCTAAAGGCTGCTCGCGGGCTCAAGAAAAACCGGGACGGCAGCATCTCCCTGCAGGTGAAGACTAGGAACGTCCAGTACCTAATGAATGATGGCCTTCCCGCCTATTACGTTCTCTACCACAAGCAGGAAGACGTATTCTATCACAAGCGGGCACAGGATGTGGCCCGGATGCTGAAGGAAAAATACCCCGACGGCAAACTACCCGCGAGCTGTACCATCAAGTTCGACCAAAGGTTCGACACCGAAGCAATCAAAAAGATTCGTTCCGAAATGCTTGGCCGTGGTTTCCTGAGAAGAAACCTCAACGACGTGCTGAGCCTAGGGAACGACCATAAATCACTCAAGGACAGCATCGTGATCCGTAAAGACCTAAAGATCCATAGCCCCAGCGAAGCACTAAGGTACCTGGAAACCTTTGGCCACCAGATGTTGAACAAGGGTGCGTTTAACTACATCCTTGAGATTGAAAAGGACTGCTATCCGCTTGATGAGGGAAATCCCTCTGCCAAATTCCATTTTATTTGCGGTACGGCTGCCCACTACACAGGAAAGCTCCACGATGCCCTTGCTCATTTCAAAAAAGCGGAAAGGCAAATAGAAAAACTACATCCGGAGACACGTACCCTAATGCGTTACTACATAGCACATTCCAAACTTTCACTGGGCATGATCGACAAGAAAAAAAATTCTGAGGCCATAGAAGCCCTCATGGAATCGGAATACTTTGGGCTCTTTCTGCGCCTGGAGAAAGCTTACGAAAGCTACAGGAAGAGCAAGGAAAGTCCAGATGTCAGGGTAGCACAATTCAGAAAGACCATGGAAAATATACTGGCAAGTCCTAACTGTAGCGACAGTCTAAGATTGACGGCCGAAAGCTACCTGTTGGATCTTAAGGCCAACGAGCTGAACGAACATCTGCTACACTACTTGCTGATGGGCAGGGATTTCCACAGAATCCCCTTTTTCAATCCCGAGGACCATAATGTCAGAAAACAGAACGTGACCGACTACAACCAACATTTCAGAGAACTGCTGGAAAGGGCCAAGCGCGAGAACAATTGGTTCATCTACCAGAATATCAGTCTAGGCGGCATCATGACCCAATATGTCAAGACCTACTATACAGCCATGGTCATGGGCATCAACCTGAAGACACTGGTGGTCAATCCGACATTCAGCGATGATGAAAAGGATATGATGAAATATCAGGCGGACTATTGCGGCGAGATTGCTGAGCGGTTTAGGGACGTCAGCGCCTCCCGAAATATGATGACCGCCCTCACCCAGCAGTACGAGCTGCTGCACCTTTCAGGCAACCTGGAACAGGCAGCGGTGGTACACCAAAAAATGAGCGCACTGGTTACCGAAAATGACTGGGACGGACTGGAGCAGCATCTGGACAACCTCAAGAACGGCAAGACCTCACACGAGCAGTTCGTCACATCGTTGATTGCAAGGTATAGCAATACAGACCAGTACCATAGGTAAATGGACAGGCTTAGGCAGGAGGCATATCGGATGGACAGCGAAATTGAGCAGTACAACTACTAGTTCTAGTGAGCCATTCAAGATACAGTCTTCCCGAATGGCTGGAGGATATCTCAAAGGCGGCTACCTATTTTTTCATAGTAGTCACTTTTTCCGCACCGAGGTGTCCATCAGACTGATTTTAGGCTTGTTTGATGGTATGGCCCTGTGGTTCGAGTATTTAAAATGTCAGTCGACATGTTAAACGACTCTGGAGCCTTTAAAATCGTTTTTCGCGAAGTTTAGATGTAACTTACTGCCCTAAATTTATATTGGGATGTTTTGCGGTTTCTGAGCCTATTCCTGTGCTTTTGCTACGCAAAAGGCTGGTGTGGAAGGATGATTACCGGTCGGATTGATAGGAGAAATGTAAGTAGTGGGTGACGAACGCAGTCGGGATAAAAAAACAATAACGATCAGCTGGAGTGAACAGTTTGGAACGGGACTGGAAACTATACAGAAATCTCCAATTTGACGATTGCTTAAATTTCTATATTTTAGCAATCATCAAATAAATTAACGTTTAACATTCTATAATGGGTGAAATTTCAAAAAGAACTGGGGAACTAGGCGAAGAAACAGCCATAAAATTCCTTAACCGAATTGGTTGGACTAACGGACAGCAAAACATTTCCATCCCGTGCAATGACACACAAAAACATCCTGATCGTAAAACCCATGGCATCGATTACCTAAAACTATATGGATGCCCATTGATACAACAGCGACTTGTACACGGTGTAGTTTCAGTAAAGGCCACACAGTCATACGATAAAAATCCAAACTCGAAGCTCAAAATTTATCTAAAGGAGCTTTCGGATATATGTAATTGCTACAATAGGTCTGACGAGAAAGCAATTACCGCACAAAATTTCAACGATCAAGGCTTTATTGATTCAGAAAGTATCATCGGCATATTGATCTGGTTATCAGGAGAGGCGGATGATGAGCAACGTAACCTGTTGATAGAAACATCGAATGCCCTGATCGACGGAATAGAAGATTTTCAGTTCGAAGCTGCATATCTGGTCGATCTGAAACGCGCCGAATTTCTTTGGACAATCCTAGCCCATGCAGATCAGCAATTTTCTGGTTGGGAATTTTTATATATAGAAACGGGATTAAACTACAGGGAAGACATCAAGGTAAAAAGTGGACCAATTTTACCGGTTGAATATATCAATGCAAGTGTTATTCCCATGAAATATTCAACATCTGGAGCAGAACATATTATTCTATACGCGTCCGAAAACTATAGCGAGGAAGACCTAAAAAAATATGTTGGCTTAGCCAATAAGTTATCGTCATCTTTTGCCGGATCGATAGAAATCCTTTTCCCCGACTATAAGGTCAATGGGAATGAGAATAGTGTGAGAAGGGTGATAGATTTTTTCACTGATCAAAACACTGCAAAAAAAATCAAAGTAAGTTCATATCAAGATAAATTAGTTCAATAATGGCAAATACCAAAGTTAACCCTAGTTCATTTATTCCGAGTGGAGAAATGATAAGAGATTTAGCCAATCAGACCTATATATCGGAGGCGGATATTAAAACGATCCTACGCCAAAGAGGCATTTTTACGCCCAATAACCAAAAAGAAAGAACGGTTTCCATCTTGTCTTGCCTGCTACTTTCGCCGTCTGAGTTTGAGATATTAGTAGATAGGCAAACGATAAAAGAGGACAATCTCAAAAGTGCGGGCTCGGGCAAAATCAACCTAAATGACAATTTTACCAACCTGACGACTTTTATATATGACGAATACCTTCCAGGACTAACCGAGCAGATATCGCCGAAAAATGCCTACTTGAGGGATAACTACAAAATAGTAGGAAGACCGAGTGTAAAAACTATTGAAAAGGACAAGGAGATTGAGATTGAAATACTTATAGAGCGCAATAACTTTAATAAATCATGGGTTAGCCACAAGACCCAATTCAAAGCGATCGTTAGCTTTAAGCATACAGATAAACAGTTGACATTTCAGCGTTTCTTTACCTCTAACGAAACAAAAAGTGTTGTCAACAAATGTGTTTCCTATTTCGAAAGGAAATGTAAAGAAAAACGTGTTGTAAATGATCAGGAGTTGGAACACAGGGTTCGTTTCGATGATTTTGACAATCATGGTAGAATTGTTTTTTTCCATAAGCTGTTCAATTCAAGCGAGGCGCGAAGCCTTGAGCTGGAGGGCGAGGAGGTTGCTTCCTATGAATTTTGTCCCGACAATGATATCCCGCTACCTGAAGAACTGAAGTGGATGCACAACAAAGAGGAGCTGATATTTCGAGGCAAGAAAGTCGAAACCACTTTTTTTCTAAAGGAAACGCAGTACTTTGAATATCTAGTGGCATGGCGGATGCAGGCGACATTTAAATTCCAACTGTTAGGAAGGGGCGTCGGCGGTAAAGTCAAAGCCGATTTTAACTTTCACGAATTTCAAAGAGATAAATCACATAAGGCACCGCTTGAAATCAATCTTGTTTCGGCATTGGAGCTAGAGAACAACAATCTGACCTCCTCACAAAAGGATGAGGTGAAAAAATTACTATTGGCGAAATTTGAAGAGCTTAAAACCCTGATCTATCAGAACCATTTTGCTCCATTAGTCTAAATCAGTTTGTAAGTATATTAGAATAAGATATTAGGATATGCTCAAGCAATTCAGATACCGAGAAAAAGTGAGCTCAAAGATCAAGGCAATTCCGAGGACGCACAGGATCGTGCCGAAGCTTCAAATCGGCTGCACGTACTATGTTTCGTTTGGCAATAATTGGGCATACCCCTGTATCCTTCGGGAAATTATCACGGAATTCGAGCGGACTGAAGTGAAGATACATATCAGGGTTACCCACAAAGAGGCGTTATACAGAAAAAATGGCTCAATGGTCTATGATCCTTTTGAAGAACGCCTTGTCTATGCCAATGAAATCGGTAGTACCCCAGAGGAAGCTGTCCGACATTCGCTATGAACATAAAAATTAAATTTTGGAAGATATACAGTTCTTAAGCAAGATCAGCCCTTGGCAAACCGAACAGATAGCTGCTTGGCTAAAAGAGGATAAGGATCCCAGTACTGGCATTGGACTCTTTGGAAACTGGGAGTTCATCAAAAAACATATTGCTAACGGAACCTCCCTTATAGCTGTCAAGAAGAACAGGCCGATCGGATTCGTATGCTACAGTACCTTTAACCGATATTCAGCTACCATTAAATATATTGGGGTCCAAAACGCGCAAAAAAATAAAGGAATAGCTCGAAAACTCACAACATTACTGACCAGTCTGTTGAAAGGCCATGGAATATTAGTTGTAGATCTTTTCTGTTCACCTCCGAAAACCCGTATTTTCTGGCAAAAGCTTGGCTTTTTGGACGCACTTAAATATTATTCAAATCCGTGTCCGAGAATGTACATCCCATTGGTCAAATATTTATCCCAAAGCGACGAGCCAAGCAATACGGTAGGCGAATTCCTACAATTGTGGAATGTCCCAGGAGATATGGCCAAAGAGCGGTCGCCAACATACACCTGGAAACTGGAATTCATGAAAGGTCTACGTCAGCTTACCTATCCGATCGTCATACCTTGCCTTGCAGACTGGCAGCTCCGACATACAAGAGATGGCCAGGTCATATTCGACCAAAAAGTGACCAAACATAAGCTAAGTCTATATCAAGACGATTTTCTCCTCATAGCCCACCTTTAATTCGGAGGACGGGGCTCCTCCTACCAGAATGCTCTATCTAGTCAGCGGATCCCTTATGTAAAAGAGGTGTAGGATAGTAAATCCTCCAGTGGGGATCATATTCTTTTTCTTCCATACCATATTCCAGATAAAAATCATATTGCCGGCTATCTCCATAAAAATAATCTATTTCGTCAATGCTATAGTTACCCGCTTTCTGTAAATAGAAGCCAATGGATTGATGATAGGGATAAATAAAGTTCATTCTATCGAAGTAATCCCTCAGGATGGCTACATCTATGAGATTTTTCTTCTTCGCCAGATAAAACGCATGAAGCACGCTACTTGCCCCACCAACGTAAGCAGCGCGGACTACGCAGTCTATGAGCGTTCGTTCAACATCGGTTACTTTTACACGCACCTTTTTTGCCGCCCCCAATTCAATTACCCCCAACATGGATGTTGATTGTCCTTTTAGAAGCACCAGTTCATAAGGATCGAACCTTGCCCTTGAATTGCTCTTCTTCCTTTCATGGCCGAATGCATTATCAATACCCTTCTGAGTTAACGCTACTTTTTTTGATTTCGCAGGCGCTGCTGATTGCTCTTGGTTGATATAGACCTCTTTACTTTTATGCGATGTTAATCCCAAAAGTTCCAATGCTGACTGATGGCAAAGATATGACCTTGGAACTCCATAGGAGCCTATATGATAGACCGTTGCTTCTGGAAGTACATAGAAACTGAACCACTCCATCCCAAAATCTAGCTGGATTTCTATCAGAACATTTTCCTTAACTAATCCATCTATAAATCCATGGAGGGTCAAAGACTTGGGCAACTTCCATACATTTCTGTGTTTGGCAAATAATTCAGCCAAATGGCTCGCCCTGAAAAGATACGGGAACTGTTGCTGTAGCTTTCTCCCAATCTGGCCCGCCATCATTGCTATTCTTGATCTATTCGCCATTTGTCAGGTTTCTCTATTAATTATTTTTTTCAGGAAGTACCGTCGACTACTTATACGTTTGGTATATATACCAAACGTATAAGTAGTCGACATATTGTATGGTGGATTTATTAAGCTCAAAACTGAGGGATGAAGGATTTTAGTGGTTCGTTTGGTATATATACCAAACGAACCGAAGGTCTTTATATTTTATTTTGAATAGGAAATTTAGATGCCTTTAGCAAATCTTCATCAATATATCCTTTATAACTTGTAACTTGGTATATATACCAAGTTACAAGTTATAAGGTATACATGCAATTTTTTTTCTAAAATTGATAAAATATACCATTGAATACGCTTCCCTAACCTTTATCCTAAATGCCCCAATTCGCAATTCGAGAATTGCGAATTAAATATTAAATTAAAACATAAATAACTAATAATAATTATATTATAATTATTGTTTTCAATTCGCGAATTGCGAATTAGTTCTTATATTTGCTTTTATGAAGGCACATAATGGCATGAGACCTCACGATATCCTAATCCTATTGAAAATAATTTCAATGGGCGGTGAATGGCTGCAAAAGGATTTATCTTGGAGCTTAAGGATAAGCGAATCCGAGGTAAGCGGTTCCTTGAACCGCTCGATGATATCAGGACTAATAAGTCCCGACAAAAAGAAAGTAATGAAATCGGCATTTCTAAAATTTATAGAATTCGGAGTGAGATATGTGTTTCCCGCTGTTCCAGGTAAAATTGCAAGAGGTGTGGCGACCGCTCACAGTGCGCCGATCCTAAAAGACCATTTCATTTCAGAAGAAATCTATGTATGGCCATCAAAATCAGGAAGAAGCAAGGGACAGAGCGTAGCGCCCCTTTCCTTGTACCAGGTGGATGCTGCTACTGAAGACGCCAAGTTATATGATATGCTTGCGCTGTTAGATGCCATAAGACTAGGAAAGCCAAGGGAGTGCCAAAAATCAATAGAACTGCTAACAATTTTATTTGATACAAATGCATGAAAATATTGTCCGGCTGAAAGCAGTCGGTTTGGCCCTGAAAAATCTAGGCAGTGATTGTGTATTTGTCGGAGGTGCAACGGTTTCCCTATATGCAACAGATCCAGAACTGGCAACTGAGGTTAGACCGACAGATGATGTGGATGTAATAGTAGAACTGGCCACGTATGGTGGATATGCCAAACTAGATGAGATACTAAGGAACATTGGATTTGTAAACGACGTAGATTCAGGGGTAATATGTAGGTACCGCATACATGGAATAATCGTAGATGTAATGCCAACTGATCCAGAGGCAATTGGATTTAGCAATAAATGGTATCCGGAAGGATTTGAAAATGCAGTAAGTGAGAAGCTCGATGATGAAATAACGATCCAAAGATTTTCCCTACCGTACTTCGTAGCCTCAAAATGGGAAGCGTTCAAGGATCGTGCAAAAGGCAATTATTTGACGAGTAAAGATTTTGAAGACATTATTTACGTTCTTGAGAATGTCGATGACTTTGAAGAGCAGATGGCCGATATACCAGAACATCTAAAAATATATTTTCAGGAATCATTTGCTCCAGTAATGTTTACAGATGCATTTGAAGAAGGGATTTATGCCCATTTAACTGGCGGGTATGGAGGCGTAGATGCCAATTATATTTCCCAGAGGCTGCAGCAAGCGTTTAGCATAGAAAAACCATGAACAATCACTATATAATTTTTACATAGTTTTATTAAAATCCAGATAGGTATTGACAGAAGTAACAATCTTATTATTTGTTTCATCATATCATTTCGATAATGTCATTCCAACGCACAATATTCTGGGACTTTACTCCCGCTTTCTATGGTTACAACAGAGAGGGTGTACAAGCCGATGAGGGAGTACAGCACAACTGGTGGCGACAAGGAATGATAGGATCTGCAAAGGCACACTATGAAGGCATCAAAGTTTTCTCGGAAACAGATCTCTCAGAAGATTTAAAAAGCGTTGACATTCCTGTATTGATACTACACGGTGAAGGTGACCAGATCGTACCTATACAGTAAGCTACTAAAGCAGTTGCACTTTTGAAAAATGGCAAACTGATAACCTATCCGGGCTTTCCCCATGGAATGCCTACAACAGAAGCAGAAACGATTAACAATGATATTCTTGAATTCATAAGAGGATAAATAAAAGAGAACCTCCTGAACTTCATAATTCAGGAGGTTTCGTTTGAACTTTTATGTCCCAAAAAAAATCGTAGATACCTTTTCAGCTAGACGCAACTCGGCATTACGCATGAGCAGATAAAAAAACGTGTTCCATTCATACTAATGATTACCTTATTTTCTCAAGCAGTTAAAAATCAGCAATATCAAAAAATGTAAAACATATATAATAAAGTCTTCAACTTTTTTTGCTCTTTTTAAAATCGCAAATCAGTAAACCGCCCCAAACATAGTTAAACACATACTTGGAAAAACGATATTCTACACACTTCAAGCGACACAAGGACTAAATAAGGATTGGGAAAACGCAGTTTGTTACTGAATAAGTGGCTTTACGTTATCGTAAAGGGATATCCGGAGATATCATTGGAGATGGCTACGGCGACAGGAGGATTTTCAGTCACTTCGACAAGACTTGTAATTACATATAGATCAACAACTTACAAATCTCAATTTTCTCTCTGACAATCATTCGTCAATCAATGGGGATTTTTATCATTCTTTACCTAAGATACAAAAAACTACTCACAATTAAAATGATTCGTCGAGTTTTATTCCTAACAAGGGTTTCGAAGGAATCAACAGTTTAAATCTGATTATTAATATCTCAAAATACGTAAACTTTAACTAGTTGAATAACTGGCTCGAATTTCTAAATAAATATTATAAGTGCTGTTCATTAGTTACTGAATCAGTCGTTTCCAATAGTCGATGGGCATATGCAAATGCAGGTATTCTTACCCACGACCTATTCACCAAAAACACCCAAAACACTAAGAACATCAACAGAAGTGCTTCCGAAATGAAGAAAGTTTTTGGTAGTTCGGTTTCCATAACCAAAAAGCGATAGTACGAGAAGATACCGCCCATCAACAGTACAATTAGTACAATTGCAGGGAGTTTCATTCCCCAAAGATTCCTGCGAAATCCGTAATTAACGTTTTCCCTGAACAACATCGAATATTTCGCCGTATCACGGGTAGCGCCAATCAGGTATCTGGTCCATGCCGAATAAATAGTGTCCGCATATTTCGGATCGCCATTTTCTACAATTCGATCTGGAATGTGATCTGCTGGACAGCATCTGAACAGAGCTGCGTGATACCTTTTCTTAGTGATAACGTCAACGTCATCATTTGACCATCTCAGCAACTGGGTCGTTGGAGCGCCTCCCCAGCTAACCCACAGGCTTTTTTCCTTCCGTTTGCCCATGTCGCGGCCAATTTGTGAAAACAGGAACGCGAGCGCCCCTGTGATACCGATGGAGACCCCCATTTGTAAGTAAGTCTCGAAATGTAATGAAAACACGATTGCCACCAAAAGCACCGGCAAGATGAAAAGAATGACCGGGTAAATCCTGGCATTCAAAGAATATTTGTCCATAATCTGATCTTAAATTACATAGGGATATATTTTATTTTTTGTTACGACGGTCATAAAAACGGGCAAAGGCGTCACCATGCCTCTATACTCTTTTTTAAAACGTTCCATTGTCTCTCGGTCGACCGAACTCCAATGCTCCGGACCGTGCGGATGCGTATGCCATTCACCGACATAGCCGAGCTGCTCGCCCGTACTTTCAATAATCTCGGTAAAATGTTCTTTAAGACCCGATGCACCTCGGTGGAAATGAACAGGAGTACCGGCACTGTCTGCAGGGGCATCTACAATATCGAGCACGTGTATCGTCATTGTCTTGTAGTTGGCCAGTCCGACAAATACTCCACCCGTTTCATTGCTACCTGCAGCAGAGAGGGCAGCATTCATCCTGTTTACGATTCCGGAAGCAAACCGAATACTCCAACCGCTGCCGTTCTCCGCTGGATAGACATCGAATTTTGCTATGTCACAACTTGCCGATGTCAGGTTGATCACTTCCTGATCCAAGGATTGGAACAGAATCTTACCGTTCTCGATGGGCGAGGAAACCTCGCGTTTAATCTGACGTGACATAACAGCGGCATGCAACGAAATCGTATCATCTGCGATCGTTGTAGTTTCAGAATTACAGCCAACCCCTACCCGGAGGAAGGAGTTGCCATTTTTAGCGGTATCACGTTCATTCCTCAACCATTTTGAAACATCAGGATTTTGGATTGCTTGATAGTGGAGTACAGCCTCGAGATCGTCGATGCGAGGATTGCCTTCTGAGCCTTCCTTTAAGAGATAACCTACATTTCCCATGTCCGAGATACCAGCTTTGATAACCCGCTGGGTGTACGAATCAATAATTCTTTCATTTCCGAAGTTCGTAGATGCGGTAAAATCTAGCAACCAACCGTCAGCTGCAAAATCCCGAAGCTCTTTGCTCAGCATCTTAAATCCGAAAACTTTGGGCTTCTGTCCTGGAAAGAGTCCGTTAACTTTTTTTGCCAGCTCATCTGCCTTGTTCAGGCCGACCGACCTTCCATCCAACGAATGTCTTACAAGATTATGCGGTGAAAGCTCGTCCGGATCGACTAGTACAGAGGGACGAATGCCTGCTCTGGAAAGGTGATCGATTATCTTCGAACCAAGCGCACCGCAACCATAGACTAGGAGCGGTTGGTTGGGCGATTGGACTTCACCGCTGATCCTCTTTGCTGCAGCTGTGGTCACTGGTTGGTTATGCACACACAGCTTCACTGGTGAGGAGTCGGAAACAACCTTGTCTACAAGTATCGGTTTAATGCAGAAATTGATAAACTCGTACTGACCAGAAAAACCGATCACCTGTTTCGATCTTTTTATGGCAAGGACTACCGGTACGTTTTTACTGGTGGACAGAGTATTCAAAAAATGTTCTATACTAGACTTCTCAATTCCGAATTTTTGTGCAAATAACTTTAATTGCCCCAGATCGCGGGGGAAATCGATCTCAAAGCTAGGGTAAACCTGTCTTTTCGGATCGAAGAAAAGACTACCGAATACAAACTCACGTCTATCTGGCGCATTCTTCGCTTTTGCCCTTTCTTTCCGTATTAATTCAACGATTTCCTCAGGTTTGACCGCCGCCACAAAATTCTCGAAATGGAATGAAAGTGCAGCACTTTTCTTCTTTCTCTCTTCCCTTTCTTCGAAGAAGATTGCAAAATATTTAGCTAAAGCAGACGCTTTATCAACGAGAGTCGAAAACAGGTCGTAATCAAATATCATCGTACCATCATACCCTTCCATACGAAGCGGATCAAACTGTTCACCATTTTCAGTTAGCTGACCACTTGCAGCTTCCTGAAACCAGTTCGTGATTCTGATAACCAAGTCCTGCACGCGTTTACCGGAATACCAGTCGTCCATTTTGCCCCTTACATAGCATATTGCAGGAGGTTTTCCGGCACTGGCAATATACAGATGTGCTAAACTATCTTTTGGAAAATCGAGCCTATCGGTAAAAACCATCGGTGCTTTCTGCGGATATTTTTCAAGATCGAAAACTAATATGACCGGCTCTTTTGGCTGAATATCGATGCCATCCTTTGTTCCTCTCGTTGGAAGATTTACTTCAACGGTAAGAGGAATGGCAATACGGGTCTCGGACCATTTAAGTAACTTCAGTTCCTTTCCGCAGTGATCGGCAAGAGCTGATAGGGAACCTGCAAGTTGTAGATTCCCTATCTGCCCATCGAAGATTTCGAGACTGTTACTGAAGACCATTTCCGTATTCTGATGGTTTTTTGATCGTACTCGTTGCTCCCGCGCCGGCCACTCTGGCACTACCCTCTACAAGTTTTGATTTTGTCGGTCCCTGCGAGGTGATCTCAAATATTATCGGCTGAGGAATTCCATTCTTCACTTCGTGCGTACTCGTATTCAAAAAGTTTGCCGAACCAACCTTGTCCACATACTGGTCTTTTGCTGCCTTATGTGGAGGATTCGGTTTCTTCAGGACGATTTCACGGCAGGATGCCACTACCTTCGGATTGTCACCACGTCGATAGTCGAGTATATCGAGTGAAGGTTGTAGGGGTTCCGGAAAACTGGCCTGTGGACGCTTGTTGAAGTAAGACCAAGAACAATGGTGAGGCGCAAGGAATACGTCCCAATCCAATGCTCTTTGGCTCACATCCTTACCGGAATCCTTCGTGGCACTCAGAATCTTCTCCCATGCAGCGTAATCGGCATCACCGCCGAACATGAACAGGGCAGAAAAATCAGTGTCCGTTTTGTTTTCCTTCCAGCGAGCCTGAAATACGATACTGGTAGAGTTCTTCTTGTCTGGGCCATCCTCTGTCAGGTGCTCCTTGAAGGGCGAATGGATAAAAATCGAAAATTTCTCCTGATCACGGTCGTTGAAACGCTCGACTACATCGCCTGGCGTTGAACGCATCTTGTCGAGGTCATCATATTTTTTGTTGCCATCGTAGCCGATGATACGTATACGGTTACCGGGATCATTACGTTTGGCGTCATGTTTCCTGTGAAGCTCCAAACGACGTTCGGCCTCCTTTTGGTAGGCTTCTTCGTCCGTATTTTTCCATTTCTCTGCGATCATCGGAGAAAACCACATCGCGTCAACACGGATGAGTTTGTTTTCTTTGTCAGTCTTCGAATATTTTGACGGATCGCCCTGATAGAAATTCTTTTCAAAACCACGACAGTGGTCCTCGTCACCATGCGTCAATATGAACACATCAATGAAGGGAACCCCGTTGCTGTCCCTTGAGATTGAGTTGAGAAGGTCCTCATGTGCATCGTACATATCCTCGTCATTATCTCCCTTGGCACACTCCCTGATATTGCAATCGATCAGGATGGTTGTCTTGTCTTCTAGGGTAATAAGAGATTGATCGCCATTATCCACAGGATAGTATTTCACGGTGTTGGTAGCAAGACTAGACATTCGCCTCTCTCCTTTCCTCCACGTGCTGGCATGTAGAACAAATTGGACGGATTGTTTGTGGGTTTACGTCCGAACCCGTTTGATTGTAATTTTCCCTGTTCATCTAATAAATGGTTTATGGTTAGCCAGGGATGGCCTTATTTGCTCCTTTCTATCACGGGTCAAGAAGCTCTACTCCGGTGCTAGACGTATTCTGGCGGAGACCAAAAAAAAATTTGCTTTTAAAATTCTTTTTATAGATTTGCAGCACAATTGCTAAAAGGGCGTCAAATTCATAGTATGTTTGGTCGATGCCTACGGAGCTCCTGCAACAATTCACGACTTGTTGCCGAGTACTCACGTCTAAGACAAAAATGGCATGCTAAATAATCGTGCCATAGATATAAATTATGTCTTCTTGACATAATTTAGATCATATTTCTGTCATAACGACACCTTAACCTCAGTTTTTTAACAGATTTACATTTTGCTTTAAAATATTTTAATGTAATCTACATTCCGAAATCTACTGAGCCCATGACAAGTTCCTTAGATTGCGCAAGAAACAGGAAATATCTATGACACTTTAAAATACTGTAGCGATATATGCAGAAATGATAAAAATTAGATAAAATTATTGCTTAAAGCAAAATTTTATAACTTAGTTACCTACAAGTTTATACCATAAAAACTAATAATGCCCTCAAAATGATAATTCAATCTGATAATACCCTAAATGGCACAAACTAACAAAGCAACTAATGCCGGTGTTAGCACTGCCACTGGAATTGAATTCCAAAAGCATTGTGCCCTATATATACTTTTTGAAAACTATGGAAATTTAGCAGGCAAAAAGTACTTTATTTGTATCGAGCACCATGATGACGTTATGTTTTGTCATCAAGGTCCTATGGATGAACTTACCGCTGTAAATAGTTATCAAGCGAAAAAAAGCTCCGATAAATGGGGAATGAGCGATACATTTTTTGAAATCCTGACAAAAATGGCCAATACCGGCCTCGCATTAGAAGAAGACCCAATTCCAAAATCTTCATCATACACACATTCCTTGGAATTCCTTACCAACCATGCAATAAGCCTTAGTTTGAAATTTCCAAAACCAAAACCAGCGGTAAGTGTCTTAATAAACGAGGCAAATACCAATGTCAAATTCATGCATCTTCCCCAGGAAATCCAAGATAAATTGAATCAAGAGATAAAAGATAAAATAGACCCTGAAACAAAACCGCTAGCACACATCAATCATATTTCTCTGGCGTTTATCGATCTACCTAAAAGACATTCCTCTCAGTTGAACCAATTGATTGGTTTCTTTAAAACTAGTGTCAATCCCAACATTGCAGATCCATCTGCAGCTGTTAGCACGCTTATCAATTTATTTCGTGAAGTGGAAACAACATTAAACAACGGTAATATCTCCAAATTAATGGATGAGTCCAAAAGAGTAACCAGTACAGAAATAGACAATGCAATTTCAATCATAAATAATAATCAAAAAGCTTATGATTTTTGGCGCGATGAGGGAAAACAAATTGCCAACAAACTTTCAATCCCAATATATGAACAGCAGTCAATGCAGCAAAGCATCCAAGATAGTTTTGATTTGTTTAAGGATTTAAAGCAGTCAGAGCATAGAAAAGTCCTAAAATTTACCCAGAAAAATAAATCCCTCTTCCATTCCTCAACTGATGAAGTGGAATGTATTGAAGAGCTGTATATTAAGTTCTTAAGGGAAAATACCACGCCTTTATCAGAAAAGCATTTAAAAGCTGCAATAGTGGCTGCCTACATAGAAACCAGAGAATCATTATGAAAAACACTCTCACATTCAATTCCCTGTTTATTTATTCTGGAAAAAATAAAAAATTTTTTTTCGATAAATTTGGCAAGGGCATCAACTTAATATACGGTCCCAATACTTCAGGTAAGAGTACCTTAGTACAGTCACTGATCTACACATTTGGTATCAATGATGGAAAAGAACATTTGGATGAGCTACTTGCAATTGATCTTTTTTTTAGATTAGACTGCACTTTTACAAAAGAAAATGTTGATGTTCATATAATCTTTGTTCGTGAAGGCGGAACGCTTTACATTAAAATTGGAGATACACCATTAAAGGTATTCAATGGGATAAATGGCAACAATTCCGCTGAACATGTAAAGCTGAAGCATTTTTACCATAAGCTTTTCAATTTTAACTTATTTTTGGAATCAAAGGAAGAATATAAAGAAGCGCCAATTGAAGCTATTTTCCTTCCCTATTATATCTCACAGTCTGTAGGTTGGGTTTATCTGAGAAAATCTTTCAGTAGTTTAGATTTTTTTAGAAATTTCAAAGACGATTATCTGGATTATTACTTGGGCATAGAGACGGCTGTAGATCGGGAGGCTAAGAAGAAACTGGAAGCTGAGGTATTAAAAGCGCAAAAGGAACAGGCGTTCCTAACAGAAATCGAAGATAGTCATCTTCCTTTACAGGTGACTAAAATTACTGACGAAACTTTTACTACACGATCTCTACAGTACTTGGAAGATTATAAAGCACTTCAAGATGAAGTGGCCCAAAAAGAGAAGGAATATTTATTTAAATCAAATGAGCTCAGCTTCCTAAGTGAAAGAAAATCTGTTCTTTCACGAATTAAAAGTAGCCAGACAAAACAAGACCCTGGTGATGGGAGTTGTCCTATGTGTAGTCAAACACTTCCTTTTAACTTACAGCAAAACTATATCCATCAACAGGAGGTTAACGATTCGTTGTCACAATACGAATCAATAAAATTAAAGATAACTTCTGTGCAAAGCGAAGTCAATTCGTTGAAAGCCAAAATAGAAAAAATTAAGAAACAGATCAGTTACAAGTATCAGGTTTTCAAAAGCTATTCAGAACAGGAAATCTCTGTTGAAAAATGGATAGACAGTAAAGCAAACCTGCGTTTAAACGAAAACATTTTAAATCGTTTAGGGCAATTAACATTAGATCTAAATGGATATAAAAAGTCATTGGAATCATATAAAACCCATGATGAGGTAGCCCTAGAGCGAAATAAAAAAAATTACGACTTTAAAGAGGTATTTGAACGAAATCTTAAAAAATTAAAAGTTAAGGAGCTGACCGAAGACCGTTACACAACACTTTATAAAATAGCGGCATTTCCATATCAAGGGGTTGAACTGCATAAAACAATCATGGCCTACCATTTTGCCTTTAACACCTTGATCAGCAGCACCCCGGACATCCATAGGCTTCCTTTTATCTTGGACGCGGTGTTCAAAGAAGACCTTGATGATGCCAACGAGGATCTATTAATCGATTTTATCGCTAAAAATAAGCCTACCGATACACAGCTTTTCATGACTATTTCCGAAAAAACAACTAAGGCTAGTCAAATTGCAAGGTATCAAAAAGATTTATTGAAGAATGCCGCAAAATTAATCCAAATTGGCAATGGCGTCGATACTAGAACATTATTGAGAGATTACGAAAATGAGTGTGATAATCTGCTACAAGAAACCTTAGATATTATCAATCTTAATATAACCTAAGTTTTCCAAAATGAATGAAGATCAAATGGTCAACAAAATGTAAATTAAAAACCTTCCAGGCTGAAGCATTTTTAGGAGCAGATATGCTTTTTGAACTTGATGATGACCTATGGCATCCAAGCAGATATATACACGCACAATAATCTTGAAAAAAGAGAATTCATTCATTTCCATGGAGCGGTACATTTTTATCAACCATCGGATTATATGGTAATGCGCGACTCTGATTTTGACCTCAACCTCAAGTTCGCTGGTCAAATCAAGGCTCTATCAAAGAAAATATTCTATATCAATGGACAGATTCCAGTCCAGCTTTGGATTGAACTGACTTCACATTTTTCCCACAAAATCTTTTGATAATTGAATATTTTGAGGCAGATTATCCAAAGAATATCCGGGATACGTTAGATGCTATCCAAAGGGCCAACTACGACCATATTAATCAATCCAGCCTCAAGGATTGAATAAAACCCACTACTTTTATTACTCAAAAAACTTGAGATTTATATTAAAGAAACATCATGTATTTGTGATAGAGGGTACTTTTGTAAAACATCTGAAAGCATCCGATTTTAAAATAAAAAAGCTGGGTCAGAAAATCCATCCTGTACCCAGCAATCTAAATTAACGCTCTCGGTACAAATATAGTTACAGCCATAATTTTAAATGCCATGCTCAAGCCACTCTTTAAATTGTCTTAATTTTTCTTTTGAGCAGAACATAGGTAAATAAGTTTCCAGAATCTGAATAGTTCCAACCAAAACTCGACCAAAATCTTTAAAATCCCTTGTAAACAAAAAAGGTCCAACCAAAATGGTCGGACCTTAAATAATTCCCAAATTAGATGTTACTCTGATTATTTTGCGTTTTTCTTTTCGGTTACTTCAGTTCTGATCTCTTGAGCCAAAACTTTAAGATCCTGCATAGCTTTTCTTACACGTGTACCTGCAGCACTGTTTCCAGCATTATAAAATTTTTCTGTATCCGCTTCGATAGCCGCTACCAATTCCTTTACTTTTGCAAACTTTTCCATTTTAAATTATTGTTTTGAATGAATGTTCTGTTAATAAACTGGGCGAATATATAACTTTCATTTAAAACAAAAACCATCCTGATACAAGTTTTAGTACGGTATCCCAGACACTCTCCCTATCTTCCCCTACTACGCGAGACATCCCTTTTGGCTGAAAGATCTTCATCTGTTACTGTTGGTTCTATGTACTGGCTACGGTCAAGCCCAGCTTTCTGGAGTATATGTTCCGGAATATTATGGTTGAGCACCTTTCCTTCGCCCAGTTTTGGAATTACCTTTTCCTTCAGTGCTTTGATCAATGTTTCTTCGCCCTTAGGATGTTCCAATACTTTTGTTAGGGGCAACTTGTAGCTAACCGTTGCGTACGATTCTCCCGCAGTTCCGTAGACAATTCCATTCACCATCGCCTTTTCCATTTGCCTGTTAAACCTTGCCAATTCTTTTTTTTGCAAGTGGTCGGACAAAAGTCCGTCAATGTAATGTTCGAGGTTCATTTCCAAGCTAAAGGCTTCCATTCCCTCATCCGCAGGAAATTCCTTTGCTGGAAGCTTCAGACAGAATTCTTCTGCTTGCCTGATCAGTTCCCTTCCGGCAGGTTCATACGACCCATAGTCTGTAGGTCCTCCATGTCCCTGGTTCTTGGCATATCCTGCGTTGATGCCATTGATGTAGAGATTGGCCGTAAAGGCCTCGGTCTCTTCGCTCAGCGATGGACTATGTAGTATCTTCTTTAGTTCTATTTTCATATTCCTTAAAATTTGGGCATAGCAAAGCACCCTGGCCCGTAGGAACCAGGGTGAAAAATTTTGCTTCAAGCTTATTATTAAATTATGGGCAGTCGATGTACCCTTGCTCCCAACCGAAGTTTGGTGAACCTTTCGAACCTGTTCAGGGAAAAATCACCTTCAGCAATGCTGAAGACCATACCTTTAAACCTAAACTGTATGTGCCCGTTCCGATAGGAGAATGTGCATCGTTTTTGGTTAAACCATAATGCGACACTGCATGAGGTAATGCGGTCCACCATATCACCGCCGAAAAGCAGTTCCAACTTGGCCTTAGGAAAACGCTTTCTAAGATATTCCATCTGATCTTGGTTAGGAATATTCCCCAGCGAAGCAAATACGAAATCTATCTTGGCAGGGAAACGATATGGCCTGGACCTGACATACGATATAAGGTCAGTGATATGGTTCGCCACAAAAAGGTGTCTGGCAAAGACCCCGTTACCTTCAAAGGAAACGCTGATGCCGTAGGGTGCGGATTGAAACAACATTTCCATCACTTCTATCTGGCCCTTCCTCGCTCGTAACTACGGTTTTCCTGCTTATCCAGATCGGGATTTTTGTAGCCGCCAACCGTCGATTCCTTGTCTATACGGTGATCCTTCGCCCCCATCATGTCTGCAAGCGCCTGATTATATCCTTGGGTATAGCCTTCCTTTTGGAGTTCACCCTTTTCTGCAAGGTTTTTAAGCCCGCGCATCACCAGATAGGAAAGTCCGCCATCGAAAAGTACGGAGAAGATCAGCCTCTTGGTATCTGATCTGACGCCTTTGCTGTCGGTAGCACTATGTTTTAAACGTGTGCCATCTTTAAGTTCGATGACCTCTCCGTTCTGGAATGCCTTTTTCTGTTTATGGTCGAGCGTTTCGCCATTTACCTTGAATGGTACTTCCACCTGATATGGATAATAGGAAATAAACTCCTTGGTCTCCTTATCGAATTCTATCAGCAACTTCTGTTCCATTCCGTTATGCTCGACGAGCTTCTTTACCGAATCGACCTTTCCGGACATCAGTTCCTTTGCCTCTTTATCATCTAGCAAGGGATGTTGCTGGGCTTCCTGATAAATGGGATGGATATTGAGTTTGATCTTTCCCTCCCTGTCACGTGATAGGGAAAGCTTGGCCTCGAGGTGGCTGATCTGGAAGCCTTCCATTTCCAAGTCGGTCAACTTGCATAGGTCGGTTCGCCTTCCAGCTAGCAGCGCCGCTATATCACTTCCCGGCAAGGTCAGACCTCCCTCTTTATAAACTCCCAACTGTTCAAGTTCCTTCAGTGGGAGCTCCTTTTCTTTGATGTATGTTTCCATAAATTTAGGTTGCTTTTTTTTAGCGCTTTGGTCCCTTTGCAGTTTCCAAACTGTCGTCAATAGAATCTATAGCTGCTCCAACATTCTTTTCGGGAGCACCGATCCGCTTTGCCTCTAAAAGAGAGCCATACAGGCCATCTGTCTTGGATACCGCAATCTTGTTACCCGTACTAAGATCCTCGATCTGGATCCGTCCCTGCTTCAGATTGCCCAGTACCTGATATTGCGTTCCGTTGTAGGAGATTTTATCTCCCATGGAAAGTGACCTGTCGGATGGCTTGGTAACAGCGATTTCGGGCGATGTTTCTGTTTTTATTTCCCTTTTCTGTTCCAGTGCGGTCAGATAGGAGAATATCTTCTCGGCATCGGCCGCCGCCGCATGGATTTCGTAGGGATGGTCCTGGAGCAGCTTGATCCAGCTATCTACGTAGGCTGCATGCTGACCGGGATCATGGCCGATACGGAATTCCTGGCCAATGAGCATGGAGGCAATTTCAGCCCTAAGCTCTTCCCTGGCATAACCTTCGGTGCCGAACTTATTGATCATGCTTCTATCGAGCCTATCCTTATGTCCCGTCCAATGCCCAAGTTCGTGCAACAGTGTCGAATAATATTTGTCCGCTGCATCGAACTGGGTTTTCACCGGCATGGTGATCTTGTCCCTGAGCGGACTGTAGTAGGCGCGGTCACCTTTCCTATGCGCTATGTTTGCCTCTGATGCCGTGATGAGCTGTTCTGCACGCTCTACCGGACTCCAGCCCAATTCTTTTGGTTCAGGTCTGACCAATTGCGGTATGCCATCGATCTGGGAAGCATTGAATACCCATGCGGTGGTAATGATTGGACGGTCCAACCTGACCTGCTGTCTAACCTGTTTACCAGCGTCATCAAGGACCGGTTTGCCATCGGGATCCCTTTTGGCAACATTGTCATAGACCTTTACAAATTGGATCAGCGTGGCCTTTTCCCCTTTTTTCACATGCCAATCATTGGCCAGAGCCTGGTTGAATGTAAGCCATCTTGGATCCTCATGACCGGCCAGCATAAGAGAAAAGGTATTGATGCCCTTATAGCGGTTTCCACTAACGGCATTATAGGGCAGTTCCCCATAGGCTATACCATCATCCGTCCACGGTTTCTGCCATGGGGCGGTTCCGGCCTTGAGCTGTTCGATCAATTTTTCGGCGACCTGTTCGTGCAGCGCCTTGACTTTATCATTCATCTTCCGCTACCTCCATTTCTTCTGATTCTGGAAAGATGTCGGCATAGTCCACCCCATAGATGGCCGCCTCCTCGGGCGTCAGCCCTATTTCCTCACCCTCGGCCAAAAGACGTAGCTTTCCCTCGAGTGATGTGATATCATCTCTCATAAGATTTGATTTAATAAGTTATCTAGTAGTTTGTGGCGCCGAGATGCGCCAAAGAAAATCTAACGGGTCGATCATCCTGCCACGATAGCTGACACCAAAATGTAGGTGCTCTCCTATCGACCTTCCGGTATTTCCACTGATGCCAATGATACTTCCTGCCACTATTGTCTCGCCCTCTTTGGCCAAGACCATGGAAAGGTGCACGTAGACACTTTCGAACTCTCCATGTGAAATACGCACGAAGTTGCCCAATATCGCTGTTGAACCTGTCTTGGTTATAAGACCATCCATTATCGAAAATACCGCTGATGCCCTTGCCGACAGGTCCACACCCTGATGGAAATCCTGCTTTCCAGTAATCGGATGTACCCTTGGGCCAAATCCCGAAGTCACCCTGAGCTTTTCCAATGGCAGGAAGACAATCAGTTGTTGGCTGGGCGACTGGTTCTTTACATCCTGTCCATAAAGCGCATGGACGTAGATGATCATCGCCAGAAGTATCGTCAGCATTCAGCGGCCGATACTTGCCTTCCTTCCGGTCTCCTGACCATTATCCAGCGAGATGCCGTACTTTTCCTGTAAGCTTAGGGTACTGTAGGCAAGGATCTGTGGATTTGAATTGGCCAGTTCCATGGCATCACGGAGATAGTTTGCCGAGTTCCTTTCCTGAAGGATGGTTATTTCCATCAGTGTCTTGAAATCCTGGTTGGTCATCTCCTTGACGTTGTTGAGCACAAGCTCATAGAGTTCGTTGTGCGGCTTGAGCACCAAAAGTGCATCACTGGAGTAGTATCCCAGGGGACTGTTCCCAAATCCGACATAGACCTCGTCCTTGCCAAAATCGGCGCTGGTAATGATGCCTACCTGCCCCTGCCTGCCAACGGGATCGTTGGGAAGATCCGGATGCACGAGCACCAGCGTACCTGTCATGTTATCCATAACTTAATGATTAGGTTAAAAAAAATGTTATTTGTTTGCGGGATTCCTCATGGTTCCCTTAACCTGCGGTGGCGGTATATCGGCAGGCTTCTTTTTAAAGCCCTTTACGAGATCGCGGACCTCTTCATTGATCCTGAGGAAATTCTCACGCAGAACGTGTTCCTTACGTCCACCGAAATCATAGTAGATGGGAAGGTCACGGTAACTGTTTTCCTCTTGGGCGATCAGCTCCATATCAAGGTCTATACGGCAATGGATCGCCGAGGTCTGGTAATCACCGGTGAACCTTTCGGCCACGTCGCCAGCCAGCATGCCCACCACTTCTCCCGATTTCAGCGAGGCGATCTTTCCAGCTGGTATCAGCGGTTCGAGTTTCTCGCTGAGCGATACGGATGTCTTGTTACGGTCGATGCTCAGGCTTTCCCCCATCTGCTTGACCTTGCCAAAGAGGCGCTCCAGCCAGTCGAGGGTTTCCTTGTTGCGGACCGAACCGGAGATGACATTGCCAACGACCGAAGTGATCGTTGCCGCCGCTTCCCTGCCATATTGCTGCTTGAACTGGGGCAGTTCCTGGAGCCCCATCATTACCGCAACACGGTTACTCCTTGCGGTGGCGATAAGGTTCTCTATCCTGTGCATGAACAATGTGGGCACCTCATCGACGATAATTCCGCAGGGCAGGTTTCCCTTGGAGTTGACCAGCCTGACAAGGCGGTTGAGCACCACCGAATAACAGGTAGAATTGATCTGCTGGGTACCGGGATCGTTGGCCAGGATAAGTACACCGGGATTTTTGGGATCGCTGATCTTCAGGTCGATATCATCACCCGAGAACACCCAAAAGGTCTCCTTCGTCGCCAGACGGCTGATAAAGATCTTTAGCGTACCGATCTGCCCCTCCAGCTGGTCATAGGCCTTGGCCTGCCAGGCGGTCTTGAATGGTGACAGCAGCGAGACGAGCTCGACTTCGGAAAAAAGTGTTTCGAAGATGTCCTCATAGGGCAGGTTCAAAAAAGCCAAAACGTGTGGCAGGCTCGAATATTTTCCATCCTGGTGCCTACTGAAGAAATAGATACAGGCGGCAAGGAAATTAACGGCCGATTGGGTAAAGAACTGGTCGCTTCCCCCTGGCTTCTCTCCTTTTTTCAATGACTCCACCAATGCTTCGGCAGTTTCAGAGGCGTCGGCCAAACTGGCGAGGTATTCCTTGCGCCAAGGATTGATCCTCCTGCTCTTCTCCACCTCGGTAAGGTTGATCACATGGAAACCATATCCCCTGCACTTATCCAGGGATTTTGCCAATAGGTAATGGTAATAGGCGATCTTTCCCAGATCGGGGTTCTTGAAATCATAGATACATAGGCAGAATTCCTTTGCGATCAGTTGCCTTATAGCGGGGTTGATCACCCCAAAGGTCTTACCCGATCCGGGCGTACCGATGACCATGGTACCGCGGAAAATGTTGACCATGTTGATCCAACCCTTATGAACCTTACCTTTATAGTAGAACAGCGTTGGGATATTGACAGAATATTCATTTATTGACGGCTTGAGCTGTTGCATGAAGGATTCGCCCTCTACGTTCCATTTGTCCTCTCCCAATTTCGAGCTGATCATCTTTGATACATTGTCCATGGCCACATGGATAAGGATGGTACCTCCGACGGTAGCGATCAGATAGGCGAGCGTACTCCAGCTCGCCCCCGGCCAGGCCAGGGTAGTATCCATCGCATGGAACCACACCGCGGAGAAAAGCAGTAGCAAGCCTCCGGTGAGCGGATAAATGATGTGGTTTTTAGGATCAAGATCCCGTTTTTTCCTGCTCAAGGTTCCGACTGAGACCAGACAGATGAGCAACAGCGTAAATAGTTTGCTGTAGACCAGTTCCGAATAGAAAGGCATCCTGAACAGCTTACCGGCAAAAAGCTTGAACTGGTAGGCGTCTTCCCTATGGCCATCCGAGATCAGTCCGGGGATATAATAATAAAGGAATATTTCTATGGATACGGACAGATAGATGCCAAACTGAAGATACCTGTACAAGCCCTGTTGTTCCCTAGTCTCTTCCATAGCCTATTGTTTAAAATGAATCCGCACGCAGCAGATCACCATATTTCAGTTCGAGGGTGACGGTCCTGCCAGAGATCTGCTTCTCGGTAAGCTCCACCTTTAATACCTTGTTACTGGGGTAACTGACCTTTTTGAACACCAGCACATTTCTGTGGCGGCGCTTGAATGTCAAAACGTCGTTGAACTGCCATATCGGCCTGACCTCTACCGACTGTACGTTCGTGGCCTTGTTGATCTTTTTGTCCTCGATCTTGAACCTTAGCTGATCGATGGTATACTGGAGATTGGTGTGGTTACGGAAGCCAATATCGATGAAGATAAGCTCGCCCGAGGTATAGATTCCGTTCAACCTGAGTTCAACACCGTAGGCCTGCTGTTTTCTCTTTGCTTTTTTATCCGGTCTTCCGATAATCTCCAGGGCATGGCGCCTGATATCTGGAGTTGTCATTTCCACCCCCGAAACGTCCAAGGGCATCATCTGATCGGGCTGGATATCGACATGTGATGGGCTAGCTGATAAAGAAGCCCCTGTGGGCAGGATAAGGTACTGGGCGATGAAACTTTCCCCGACGATGGTCAGTGTGGCCGGTCCGGTCGGTGCGGTAGTTCCACCAGAATCTGTCCTGAGCTTGATGCGCAAGAGGTTTTTCAGCGGTAGGTCACCGATAATCTGATCGGTAGAAATGTCAACGTAGGTAATAGGTTCGGGGCTGGTAAGATGTAGGGTCTGGTCTGCAGATAACAGGATCTGGGGCAACAGTCTTTGATTTTCCTTGGTTGGTGACTGCGCCATTGCCCATGGGATCAGTCCCAAGAGCAGATAGATAATCGTGAATACTTTTTTCATGGCTTTCTAATTGTAATTGTTCTGTTTGGTCCTGAGCTGTTGGGGATCGATCAGATACACGATGGTATTGTACTTGATCTTGGCCTTATTGCTGCGCAGCATCTTGCTGACGGCAGAAGAGGTAGATTGGAACATCCTTTGGACCATGCCCATCACCAGTTGACTGTTGTTCTCGGCCTGCTGCTGGATGTTGATGCCCTGTGCCGTCCCACCGCCGAGCTCTTTCGTAAAGTCACGGAATGCGGAAGCGGGAACGTAAAGGCCTGGAAGTCCATCATTGTCGTAGACTTCCAACCTCACCGGTAATATCTGTCCCCCCTGCAGGATCGAGGTAATGGTGAGCGATACCCTTTGTCCGCTGAAGCCGCTGATCTGTGCATAGAGATAAGATCCCCTTTTCACCAAAAAGCTGCCGGCCATCATATCGTCGAGTAGGCGTATCCGCAGGCGTGATCCGGATCGACCTATAATATCTTCGTCGACGATGGCCGTGATCATCGGCTCCTGCCTTTCGGGCATGACTGTGTTGAATGCCGACCTGTTGACGTCGGTCCTGCTGACCGGGAGTACCAGCTCTTTGGGAGATCCCGCAAGTGCGGTTCCCTCCTTCGGCTCAGCTTTTTGCGGGGCCTTATATTCGGGATCATTGGCCTTTCCCATGCTATCGATCAGTTTCATCTGTTCCCTGAAAAGCTGCATCGGATCATCCTCTCTGTTGCGCTGGCCAGCTATAGGTGCCGGCTGGCGGAGCCTGTTGAGCGCAGCTGCTAGCTCCGCATCGGTTCCGCTTGGACCTGCACTACGTGCAGCAGCCTGTTTTGGGACATAGACGGTTTTACTCTGCCGCTGTCGGTCTGTTGACCTTTTGACTGCCTGCTCGATGGAGTCCAGCATCATCTTTTCGCGTTGGTTATAAAGATCGGGCATTGCGCCCCTGATCTTCTCCTCTTCGGAAATGGCACCTACGGCGGTGTAGCCATCGCCCCCACTGTACTGGTTACGATAGGCCTCCAGCTTATCCTGTAGGGAACGGTTCTTCACCTCGTCGGAAACGCCCGCCACATTTTCCTGTAGCCCGATCTCGCGGGCCGTCGTCGGATCTTCCCTGCCCAGACTGCTCTTGTATACATAGAAGAACAGGCAGAGGAAAGGCAGTACGACCAGAGGAAGTACGTACCTTGGCTTTTTAAAATCTATCTTCATCTGATTGGTGTTTTTGGGTTAATATTATTTTTCTGGAGGTATTCCAACCGGTCAAGTGCCGTCCTGACCTTAATGGTGTCCTGGGCATCTAGGCTGTCCTTGTCCAGTATCCTACCTATCTGGCGGTTAAGCTCCAGCACCTCTTTCAGCGCCTGCCCGGCATCCAGGATCTGTCCAAGGCCATTTCCTATAGAACTGCCCAGCGTGGATACAGGTATCCCATTTGACCTGGGACCTGCACGAAGGATGGTAAATGCGGCTATTGCCGAGCCCATCATCAGGACCACCATCATGATATAGGTTGACCTGGGCCGTTGCCTGAAATAATTCAGGATCGCCCTTATCGGTAAGAGAAAAGCTTGCAGCAATGCTGCGAGCTTGCCCCTATCAGAAGTTGTTTTTTTGTACATGGCTAAGGTCTTTGTTCTCGATTGTTTTCCATCTGGTGATCAGTACCGCATGTGGATTGTTGTCCGACCGGAATTCCAGATCGTTCAGATATCCCTCTGTGACCAGGGAACGTAAGATGGTCGAACTGCGCCGATCGATCTTCTGCTTGCCAAAGTAGCGGAAATATCCCCTTGCCTGATCGATCTGTATGGAGTCGGTCTGTAGGGTCAGCACAGCACTGGAGGAGAGCACCGAATTAAAGAAACCCTTTTCCTTCAGGTTATTGTACTGTAGGGCACCGCTTTCATCGATCAGGTACATCGCCCGTTTCATCTGGCTTTCGATATACCTGTCGTCCGGGGTCAGCGAAAAGAACAGGCTATGGAACAGCGCTACATGTGCCCGATATTCCGCTGGGCGGTTCATCTGGACATCAGATTGCAGAGCCCTCAATGGCACCATGTTGCCGTCAAGGATATAAACGGTCTTTCTGGCACCTTCGACCTGCCGCCAGGCGAAAAACGATACGCATAGGCATATGGCAACGGCAGCCATAAAGCTGCCGGCAGAAAGAAAGGTCGCCAGCCTCACTTTTGATTCTATATTCTTGATGATCATCACTTGAGTAGTTTACTTAGTATTCTTGAAAGATTTGCCGCTCCCCTGCCCATGCTCGATGTTGCAGAAGTCACCCCGGAAGTAGAGATGATCCAGGTGGATATGCTCGGAACGGTCAGCATGGTTACCGCGCCTATAAGAAACGTTACGACCACGATGCCAAATGACATCACCCCGTTGCTGGCGAACCAGCCAAGTTTCTCCAGGCTTTCGCCAGTGGTGCCGACAAGTTCCTGGTAACGGCTGATCTCCGCTTCGAGGGCATAATGCTGGAAGAGCGATGCCACATAAAGTACCAGATATCCTATGCCAGAATACAGGTTGACCGAAACAAAACGTGCTACCCAGGTACTGAAGCTGTCACGGTATGCTGGCAGGATACTTACGGCAACTGCGAACGGACCAAGTATGATCAGTATCGTGGAGAAGATGATCTGGATTATGAATATCAGATAGACACATACACGCAGGATCCAGAGCGCCAAGGTCTCCAGCAGCGAGGTGGCCAAGAGCTGCATGCCCACCTGCATCCGGTTCCGGAGTTCGACGATCGGGTTCCAGACTTCCGAAAACCCTTCCTTGACACTGGACTTCACGCTCTCCCAGGCATTCTCGTACCAGGTGTCCGCCTCCTTCTTTGCCGTCTCGGTCTGCGCCTGGACGGTCAGCAACTGGTCGGCCATCTGTACCATCAGGTGGGCACGCTGCATGCGCAGGTTGTTGACCGAAACCTGGCTATCATCGAACATCGCCTCGGTCCTATTTGCCACCAGATCGGTGGGAAAGGCGACCATCCTGGTGAAAGGCGACCACCAGAGTATGACCATGACCAGTCCGAATGGACGCAGCAAAGGCATGATCTCCAACTTCTTGTCTCCCGCCATCATCTCATAGGATTTTATGGCAAAGAAGACCAGCATAAATATCGCCGATAGTGCCTGTGCATCTGCGATGAAGGCGTCATAGTGGGTCCAGATGGTCTGCTTCATCAGCTTGAGGAAATGCATCACCCCCTCTTCATAGACCCCGTTACCCTGAAGAAAATTAAAGGTGTTCTTGAACGATTCGGGCACATCAGTGGCAGCAATGCCCAGTGGTCCCATTAGGTTATTTTCCATGATCTTGGATTATAGTTTAGAATTTCGGACGATGTTTTCGGCAATCTGCCGGTCGCTACGCCCACCTGCCTGTACGGGACGGTCGGGATTTTCCCTGATCGTTCCGGCAGCTTTTTTCAGGGATAGGAACTTTCGGGCATATTGCTTCTTGGCCTCCCAAGTGGCCACCAATTGCCTATACTCCCTTAGCAGTCGATGATAGGCCAAGATGCGTGAGCCCCGATCCATCGTGGCACCCAACGCCGCCTCCAGACGCTCATGGATGGCCGCTCGCTCGTTAATGTACCAGTCCGCTACGCCCGTTCTTTCCAGATAGTTCCGCTCTGCGATGGCAGCTCCGGCCATCACATCGTTGTTCCAAGATAACAGTGGCGCAAACTCATGACGGTAGTACCATTGCCAGAGCGGGTCGAGCGTGGTGAAGAGTGCCGAGTAGTTGGTAGCCTCTGAAAGTGCAGTATTGCCCAAAGTGTCGGCATGCCTTTTATAGGCTTCGGAAGTATGCTGCATGGCAAGTACCAGTCCAAGACGCTGGGTCTGCGGACCATTGGGTCCCAATGGCCTCAGATCGGTCTTTGGGTAGTTGGGATGTAGCGCCCAGGTCATCCAGTACAGCGGATTGGTGTAAAGGAATCCGGGTTCGGGGCTAAAACGCCCCCTGTCCCACTGTTTGAACACCATACGTTCCTGCTGGTAGCGGATGGAACGGTCGTTGATCGGACGTTGTGCCGATGTAGCACCGATGGCAAAGTAAGCCATCAGAAACAAAATGGTTGTGAAATTTTTCATTGGTCAATATTTTAAGAATTTGATGCCCTGGGATATTTCAGCCGCTTTGCGCAGGTCCATATTGATATAGTTCCTATAGGGATTGGCAGTGCGGAATATGCCGTTGGCCTTTGCCCAGTAGATCGAGCGGTGCATGCTGTAGCACAGCGCTCGCATGACCTTCAGCTCGAGCACCACCTTGCGGAGCAGCGCATCCCGCTTTTCAAAATCCATCAATGCGGATGTCCCTTCTTTGATGATAAAGGAGGACACCTCTTGGGCGAGCAGGACCCCGCGGTCCCTGAGCTGTCGTGCGATGCCTTCGGCAAACAGCAGCAGAGCGGGATTTCCCCTGGCGATATCGATCATGGCATTTCCCTCGGCGATGATCTCTCCGGAAATTGAAGCGACCTGCATGACCGCCATGCCGCTCTTTAGGGCATTATCCACCTGGGTCAGCGAGCCGTGTACCATTTTCTGGACCAAAAGGACAGAGGAAATATTCACATTGATATCATCTAGGCGCTGGCCTATATTGACCAGGTAATTGTTGTGAGCAAGTTCATTGGTCAGCCTTACAGCGCCATTTTCGTTAACGGTGGCGAAATGGTTACGGTCGATGACCACTCGCTGGGCATGCGTGCCAGTATAGACCAGCAACATCATGCACATTAGGGTTAGTCTAAGCATATCAATAATTTTTGAGTACATGAACCTTTCTGATGATCTCCTCCACCTTCCGCCTGTCCGCTGCAATCATATCGGGAAAAGAGGGTGAGCCTCTGGTGCTGCGCTGGGCCATGGCCATCGCCAGACCACGGCTGGCACCTTCGATCTTTCTCAGTTCTTCAAGGGCGTGGCCGAACAGCAGTTTCCTGTCGCTGGATTTCATCTGCCCCAGGTCACCTACGCTGAGCGAAAGCCCAACGATGTAGTTGGCAAGCATCCGGCTCCGGTCAGCAATATCGACCTGGGTCTGTAGGGCAAGCGGTATCAGTAATGGATTGTTCTGGGCCTGTCGGAATATGGATTGTTGGTGAGCAAGGATCTGATCGACGATCGGGGTCGCCTCAATGGCGATCTGCGCGGCATTGATGGCAAGGCCGACGGTGTGGAAGCGGTTTTTGAGTTCCCGGTATTTGTCCTTCAGTTTCTGCATCTGTACCCTGTTGACTTCTTCGCCCGCACTGGTTACCGCTTGTTTGTTCCTGGCTTCGGTCTGCCTTGAATGTTCAGACTTGCTCTCGGAAACGAGCTGGTGCAGGAGCTGGACATTGACCTGGCCATTTGCTGCAAATACCAATGTAGACAATATCATGGTCAAGACTAGGAACCTTCTCATCGCTTCAGGTATTTGGCGTTCCTTACGATATCGCCCGCAATGCGCACGTCAATATTGATAAATCCCGAATAGGGATTGAGCGAGTTGAGTATGCCACGCTGCTTGGCCCAGTACATGCTCCTTTGCATGCCGTAGGCCACACCTCTCAGGATCATCAGTTCGGTGCGTATCCTGTTGAGCAGCTTTGCCCTTTCGCCCGAATCCATCAGGTTGGCCGTGCCGCCCTGAAGGACAAATCCCGCAACATCTGTGGCAAGTGAGGTTCCGCGTCTACGGAATTCCCTTGCCCCGCCCTCTGCAAAGAGCAACAAAACTGGGTTGCCGCGAGCCAGCACTATCGATTTTTCGACATCGCCGACAATATCAGCACCGATCTCGGCGATATCCTGAATGGCCAGCAATGAACGCACTGCCGCCGACACTTCGCTCAGACCTCGGTAGATGGCCTGTTGAAGGTCGTTGACCACCAGCAGCTGTCCGGTCACCGCCAACTGGCCGCGCTGGATCAGCGTCAGGTTATCATTTGTCCTGTTGAGCTGTCCGTTGATGACACTGGAATGTGCAGCCGTTGCCGCAGCCACGGTAGGATCGATATAGATCGCCTGGGCATAAGTCCCTAGCGATATGGCCACCATAACGATGGCAAGCAATAGTCTTTTCATGATCTAAGATTTGATGGTTAGCTAAAAATTGTTCTGCCGAGCACGTCACGGTTGATCCGTGCCACGAACTCGCCAAGGGAAAGTCCGCTGGCAGTGAAGTCTCCGACGAAGTTCTCCAGTCCCAATCTGAACCCACCGAAATGTTCGGCATAGGCCTCGACGGCACTCTTCTCGGGCTTCTCCGTAGTATAGGCCAAGTATTGCTCCAGGCTTACCTCTACCCCGTAGACCTCTCCGATAGCTCCCCTTCGGATGTACACTTCCTTGAAGCGCCCCCTACCAGCGGTATTGTCCAGCTGGTTGATGGTAAAGATTTTTTTCTGTTCGGCAGGTGTAATGGAAAGCAGCCTAGAAACCTCCCCGTAGTTCTCACGGAACTTCTGTTGGTCCAATAGGCAAACGGTATCCGAATTGTTCAGGATACTGTCCTTCACCACGGGATTGCCCAGGATATCCCCAAGTTCCTGCGTGACCACTATGGCCTCGCCCCAGAATTTGCGCACCGTCTTGTAGAGGTAGAGCAGATAGCCGCTCATCAGCGGTGAGGCAATGGCCTTCCAGGCCTCTTCCACGATAAGTGCCTTGCGCCTGTCCTTTCTATGCCGCATCTTTTGGATAAAGACATCCATTATGATCAGCGTTACGATCGGGAAGAGGATCTTGTTCTCCTTTACCGCATCGATCTCAAAGATGACGAACCGCTCGGCAAACAGCGAGGCATCTACCGCCTCGTTAAGTATCGAACCAAACTCGCCCCCCCGATAGAACTTTTTCAGCACATAACGGAATTCGTCCAGATCGAATGGAATCCGCTCCTGCTTCTTGATCTCGGGGATCCTGACCATTGCAAAATCATAGAAGGAGTTGAAATCCAGTCTATCGATCTTTAGGTCTTTAGCACCGCTGGCAAAATAATTGGCATAATAGGAGGAGATCACACTTGCGATCACATCCCTTTCCACACTGCTGGCCTCCCCATCGGCTCCTTTCCAGAGCAGGGTGATGAGCGTACAGAGGAAATCCTTTTTTTCAATGTTGTACTCGGCCTCCTTGATGGCAAAGGGGTTCATGGTAATCGGTCTGGTATCGCTCCAAGTGATATATTTTCCCCCGAAATAACTGCATATGCCGGAATAGCTGTCTCCCGTATCAACGATGACAACATCCATGTTATAGTCCAGGTACTGCTGTACCAGTGCATTCATGAAAAAGCTCTTTCCGCTGCCCGATGGGCCAAGGACGAACTTGTTGCGGTTATTGATCCTGTTGGTGCGCATGGGCAGGTCCGCAGGATCGATACCTATTGGGATGCCCTGCCTGTCGGTAAACCTGATCAGGAAATCTGAGGGTTCGTCCGCCAATAACCTTTCCCTGAAGAAAAGGCATAGGGCGGCATCGGCCGTGGTCAGGTACCAATCGTACTTTTTGAGCTCGATGGCATTGCCCGGAAGGATGGTACGAAATAATTCCAATTGGTTATAGGCATTGCGGGAGGGGATGATCCCCTGTTGGAACAGCGCCGCTTCCACGTAGTTGGCCGCCCTGTCTATCTTGCCCTTATCTGCCACCAATAGGATGTTGTAATGCGCATTTACCAACATCTGGTTGTCCCTTGCCACGTCGTTTAACAGCCTGTCAATATCCTCGACACAGATCAGGTTTGCCGGATCGGGAATTCCCGAATGGCGTTTCCGCTTCAGCTGCAATTTGTTCAAGGTCAACTGTTGATGTGGCACCTGTACCACCTGGTTGTAGATGATGACCGCAAAATCTGGAACTTTGTGCAGAAAGGACATATTGTCCACCGGAAAATCACGCAGCCCCCTGCCGTCCTGTTTGACAAAATACGGGGCTACCTTTTCCGGTAGGTCTACCGAATCGGTATCGACCAGGGTAATCGAGCGCAGCGCCCTATCCCCCAGTCCAAGCTGCGTGTCGCCACACTGCAGGTTGTCCAGTGCTATACCAGGGGAGGAAAATTCCATTCCCAATAGCCTGCCGACATACCTGTTGAGCTCGGCTTCTCCCATCAGCATGGGCTGCTGTCCTCCGCCCTTTAACAGATCCTCTACCTTTCTGACGTTCTGGGCAAATTCCGATAAGAGTTTTTGGTCCCAGGAATAAAAGCTGCCTTTTTTTGTCTCCTTGGTAATGATCAGATAGGTCCTGATCTCGGTGTACTGCCTTCCATGGAAATGTTGTTGGTATTTTTGCTCCAGAAATTCCTCGGGACTTCCGCCCTGATATGTCCTACGGATAAAAACATCCTGTTTCTGGAGGATATGTCCTTCTCCCAGTACCTTGATGACATTGGCCATCAGGCTGTGCCAGTGATCGTAGGGCTCGGGATCCGCACCGTACTGCAGTGCAGGGTTGATGACATGCATCACGGCCGAAAAATCGCCCCTTTTGCTGAACAGCAGGGAAAGTCCATCGTACTGGTCAATGCCCGCATAGGGCATTTCAAAGGTTTCCTTTTTCTCCATAGCTGATCTTTAACCTTGTGTATTGGATAATCGTCCTACGGCATCGGGACTTGTTGTGCAGGCCATATTTCTGCATGCTGAAGGTGTAGGCAAGCCCTGCCGATATCGCAAGGATGGTCAGTACCCCGCCGAGGTACATATTTGTCAAGGCCCCGACCAGTCCACCTATCACCAGTCCGCCTGCAAGGGAACCTATCCCCCAGTAGATGAACCTTCCACGGAAACCGCGGTAGACAAGGGGCTTCTGAAGCCCCTTGTAAAGTGGATATCGTCCATTCATTATACCCCGAAGAAGGCCTTGATGACAACGGATACCAATACCAGGAAAAGGCAGGATCCGCCCCATGACATCAGTTCCTTGTTGATGTCCTGGTCACCCGCATTCCATTTGATGTAAACACGCACTCCGCCGATCAGCCCGACCACGGCACCAATGGCCAAGATGAGTGTTGATACGGGGTCAACGTAACTGGTAAGGGACGAGGTTGCTGCATTGATGCCGACAGAACCGCCGCCCTGTGCATAGGCACTTCCAGAAAAGCTTAGTAACAGCAATAGGATTGCTGAATGTTTGATTTTTTTGATCATAGTAGTTGATGTTAGTAGAAATGAGATTATCGAACCCCGAAAAGCAGTTTGATACTGGCACCGATGATCGATAGGAAAAGACAGGAAAAGAACCAGCCCATCACCTGGGCATCGATGTGGTGCTTGCCCGCCTGCCAGTTGCTGTAGATCCTCAGCCCGCCAAGAAGGCCGCTGACGGCGCCGATGGCAAATGCCAGGTCGCCCAGGCTATCATACCATCTGTTCACCTCGGAGCTTGCCTGATAGAACTCGGCTATACCGGGTTGCGCTGAAAGATGGGTGGGAACGATAAAAGAAAAAAATGTGATGATAGGCCATCGTAGTCTTCTATGGACCTTCATGTCTCAGTAGGTAATTGCGCCAGTGTAGCTGATCAGGTCGGACTGTGCCAGTGAGAAAAGTTCACGGATGCTGACCCCTCCTGTAGATTGGAGCTGCCCCACCGAAATGGTTCCAGAGGTTTCTTCGGCATCTGCACTATCCTTCAGATCCCCATCCATATCCGACGGACCGATTTTCCTTGGCAGCTCGTCCGTTTCAAAATCCAGTGTTCGTCCGCTGTCATTTGGCGGTACAGTCTTGGTCTGTCCGAGGGCATCGAAGGCCAGGTTCAACAGGTAATACACCACGTAGATCGTAGCGATACCATAAAGGAATTGTGTCCAGTTCATAGTTCTATAGATTTGATGTTGTCCTTGATATGGCCAATGATGGCCGGATTTTTATGGAAGAAGTCTTTCAGGCAGAAGGCGATCAGCCTGTTCATATCGATACCATCGGAGACCTTAAGCTGTTTCATCAGATAGATTGTCCTCTCGTCCAACCTTACCAATAGCTTGTCCCTGCCCTCGAGCTTGAATTCCCGCATCTCCGCCAGTAAAAGCGCAAGTTTTTTGGGAATTTCCTTTTGGGTTTCTGCTTTAGGCTTACTTTTCGATTTTCCCTTGATGGTTTCCCTCAGCTCATCGGCAAGGCTCCTGATCTCGGTCATTGTGGCCCCTCCCTATCGATGAACTGCCCATAGATCAGGTCTAGTACGGGCAGCGTTGCAGGGATCAGGCCAATCGGCGTATGTATCGTACTGATACGCTGGAAATCCACACGGTCGCCCAGTTCCGGAACGACCATACCGAAATTCCTGATCACGTTCTCGATTTCCGAACGCGTCTCGTACCTAACGGTCCCCTTGACCCTGTTGGGTACGAACACCATGGGTACCTTGCCGTTGATCTTTCTGATCACCATGGAGAAGAGCACCGTGGAATCCACCGATAGCTCATCAAAGGAAAAGGGACAGATGACCAGATCGGCCGCTTTGAACAGCGGTATCAGACCGTCATCGTCCATCTTTCCCGGCAGGTCCAGTACCATCAGTTCTCCTGTCCTTGATTTCATTGCCTTGCTGATAGCTGGAAAATGTTCAAGGCTGGCCGGCACCACTTCATAGAGCGGCTCGTTCTCCAATATCTTCGCCTTTTCGAATTTGGAGAACAGGGATTGCTGGTAGTCCATGTCCAGCACGGTTACCTTGCGGTTACGCTGCTGCACCAGATAGTTCGACAGCAATAGTGTAAAGGTGCTCTTGCCGGCGCCTCCTTTTTGGTTGCCTATAAGTATGACCATAATTGTTGTTTTTGGTGGTTAACGTGTGTTGGTACGGGCCTTGCGCTTCTTTCTGCGCTTCATCCCAAGGATTGCCTCATCATCGACATCGTCTGAAATATCCAGCCGGAAACCATCAAATGGGGCAAACTCTTCTGTAACCGTCTCGGTAGCCGGACTTTCCGAATGTTGATTATGTTCTATTGGATTATCCTGAAGAGGTATCGCCGAGGTTGACATTTGTTTTCCCAGATCTTCCGGTAGATCCGCTAGTTCCGACATTGGCATCAGGTCCCCTCCCTTGTACACCGTTTTGTGTGCATGGTCGATTACCGTATAGCCATAGGGTGGCCTGCCCCCAGTGCTATGGAAGAGGAAGTGAAGACCGAATTTCTCCCCAAGGAAGGACGTAAGCCCGTTTGAGAAAATATCCCTGCCGGAATTGGTATCTGTAGATTTGACAAGGTGTTTGTCCATTGAATCCCTGTATCGGAAGATGACCGCCCTTAGCTGGGCGATCCTGTCGATATCCTTTACATTTTCACCGATCCTGTTCTGGATGTCCTTCAATGGAACCGTGGTCAGCTGCCTGCCAAACTTTGAAATAGCGATGTGGTCAGAATTGATCTTCAGGGCATAGCCCTTCTGTTCCAACAGCATCATGAACTGTGCCCTGGTAGAAAACTGATAGCTTAATGCCCATTGGACATCCTTCGTAGCGTGCCTAAAATGGTCAAGCCCCATGAGCTGGTCGAGCACCTGATAGGCACGGATCCGTTCATAGCTATCGTTGATCTTCCTACCATCGGGACCTACACGTGTCGAGACCATATGTACATGGTTGTTTTCCGTATCGTTATGGTAGATCAACAGGTACGGTTGGTTGCCATAGCCCATCCCTACCAGCCACTTTTTTGCCATTTCGGCCAGCTGGCGCTTATCATATTCCCTACCCTTACAGGAAAGTACGGCATGGAATTGGGGATAGATAATGTTTGAAGATGTTGCAGATCTTGCACTCAAATAGTTGGCATAGTCCTGGGGACGGATTTCTTCCAGTCCCTCCAGGGCACCGAAGCCGGACACTTCCAGAAGTTCCCCTTTTCCCTTCTCCATTTTATCGGTATTGTAGGCTACGGCCTTGAAGGTGGCGGATTTCTGGAGGATCTTTACTATCATCGGTTATCGCATCTTTCTTAACAGTGAACGGATCTGTCTTTCAAGCTTCCTTTGGATATCGATATATCCCATCAGTCTAAGGTTCAGTTCCTGGGCGACATCGGGTCCCAAAAGGCCACGTTTGCTGAAAGTATTGGCATGGCGTGCCAGCTGGTTGATATTGTTGCCCGCCCTTCCCAGTTCGGTACCTAGGGCGTCCAATTGGTCTAGCAGGCGCGAAGCGTCAAGAACTTTCGGCATCGCTTTTTCCAGCACGCGTTGTCTTACGATATCGGACCTGGAGATGCCGAGCTTGTTCTCGAGCTGTATGAAGTCAGCCTTCTCCTGCGCAGTCAAACGGAGTTCAAAACGCTCGGTGCGGAATTTTCGCTCAACCTTTGGAGCCTTCATGACCGGTTATGGTAGGAAAGCTCCACTTCCTGAATGGCGCGGAATATCTCAAGGGCCACCTGTGGAACGATGGCGTTTCCATAGGCCTTTACACTTTCTGCCCGCCACTGAGGAAAGGTAATTCCGTCCAACGTTCTGGGAAGCCCATCATCCCTGCCACAAAACGGGGACTGAGCAGGCCAGAGCTTCCAATCGGGAACGATGGATCCGTTTCCATCGGAAGCATCTGGAAGACCCGCTCCAAAATGGATGGCGGCCGGCCATTGCCCTGATCCAAGGGAATCCCACGCTGTTTGGCCAAGGTGTGGAATACCAGAAAGTCGGTCAGCGAAACCTGTCCCCCATTGTCCTTGAGGTTCTTGCGGTCGCCCAGCGGCCTGCCCTCCATAGCCTCTGAGACCGTAGCGCTGTTGTTGCTCATCTCCGTTGCCGTGGGTGTGGGCAACAAACCAGACCCTGTCCCTTTGGTGCGGAGCATCAAGGCCGACAGCCGGAACACACAGAAGGACTGGCGTGCCGTCCCTAAGTGTGGGCAGTACATATCCCGCTGCACCGAGCTCTGTGATGATACTGGCGATGACCCTTCGCTGGAGCCTGACGATGGTACGGTTCGCTGGTTGGTCACCGTCCTGACAAAAAAGCTCAACCGCTTTGATCTCCATTTCAGATAGACTGTCCGGCTCGAGAACGCTGAACAGTCCAGAAACGTTCTCAAGAACGATCCAGCGGGGCCTTGCCTCCCTAATAATTCGGCAAGCCTCCGGGAAGAGGTAGCGGTCATCCTCCTTGCCCTTTCTCCGTCCGGCATTGCTGAACGGCTGGCACGGAAAACCTCCGCTGATGATGTCGACGCCTCCCCGAAAGCGAGCTGCATCGAATTTAAAGATATCTCCATAGTGTGATGTTTGGGGCCAGTAGTAGTTGAGAATGGGTTGGCAGAAGGGGTTGCGCTCGCAGGAAAAAACGTTCTGCCAGCCCATCCAGGTCGCAGCGATGTCGAAGCCTCCGATACCGCTGAAAAGACTGCCATGTCTTAACATAGGCAAATGATTAGGTGATTGATAGGTAGCGGGCGTAGCCCTTATATAGAAAAAGTGAGTTGCGAGCTTTTTCCTACCAAGTGCTTACAGGAGCGCAGCGGAGGAAGCTCTTGGCAAGTTAGTCCCGAACGTTCGGATGAAATCCGTACGTACAGGGACACAACTTGCGGATTACAAAACAGGGAAGTTCCCTGTGCATCTGTTTGTTTGGAAAAGTTTGAGGAACAGGTTCGGCGGGCCTGTCCCTCGTTGGCAGCAGTATCTTTATATCCTGATAGCCGAATATCTGATTATACAATTAGATGGATATTTGCATAGTTGTATAGTTATCTAGATGTATGAGCTTACAGCTATATATGTGGAAATATACATATGTAACTAACTATATTTTTGCTCATAAAACTATGTAGATATATGCCAATATAGATATTCCGATAGAAAGCTATCCGAATAAAAGTTTAGGTACATATATAGATATTCGCTTATACGTTTATCTTGACCTATGGATAGTCGATGCTGGAAATACCGGGTCGCCACGTGTGGCAGTCCTTTCCATATCGACGAGCTTTTCATTGTAATCCTTGTACCCAACATACTCCGAGGATCTGTCTTCTGCAATTGGGTAGCTGGCCATGATCTGCTGGGTACATTTCTCGCCAGAATGGTCACGGTCTAGATATAGATCGATTTTTTCCGCTCCCGAAAGCTGCGCTATCGCCCTTCCCACCATGGCAATGGAATTAAGGATGATAATATTTGGTAGTTCTTCTTTTGTATTGAGCTTTTTCCAGCTCAAAAAATCCATCATCCCCTCGAAAACGGCAAAATGGCCATCACTTCCGTTAATCAAAGAAAGATCCTTCGGTCCGATACTGCTTTTGAAACCTTTAGCATTTGCGAACTCCCAACCATCGCTATTATTCTTCCATCCAACCGCAAAAAGTGGACGTCCCTCCGTCACCGATGTGTTGCGGTAATAGACTTCCGAAAGATAATTGTCAGCGGTATCGAAGATCCCCCGTTCCTGTAGGTATTGGGAAAGAATTTGATTGCTTCCGATCGGTCTGGTCTGGACAAGCGTGAAGCCAAAATCGCTGGATCGAGTTTTTACGGGTACAGTAGAAAGGAATTCATTCCTTGAATATTGCGCCGCACCGGTTCCCATGATCTCGTTGATCTTGGCCAGCACCCCTACAAAATCCCTTTCCGGCCACAGGGCCATACCGAGCTGTATAATACCACCACCAGATATGTCTGTAATACCAGCCCCTCCCCAATCACGCCACTTACCACCCTCGTCCCATACGGTTAACGAAGGTGTCTTTTTAGAGGTTTCACGTAGCATGCTGTGATAAAAAAACTCCTTTCCAGATTTATAGGCGGGAAGATGGCCGAGACGGTACAGGAGTTCGACGATGGAAAATGAGCTGAGTTCCTTGGCATCTATAAATTCGGGCATAGCTCCTGTTGATAATAAATGATCTGGATATTTTCCGCTATCTGATCTGGAATTGGGTAGTCTTCTGTGCTTGCAGCATCTGGAAGATAAAGCTGCACATCACTGAAGTTTTTCGCTCTTGATAGGGCCGAACCGAGAAAACATTTGTCGTTCAGGATCAGAACATTGGGAAACTGTGCCAATCCGGTATTCCTTCCGAACCATAACAGATAGCTGTTGATTTCAGGAAATATCATGAGTGATTGGTCTTGGCCTTCAATAAAGCTCATGCCCTTTTTGCCCAGGCAGCCATAGAATTTCCAGCACCTAACTTCCCAGCCGCCGTTCTCATTTTGCCAACCCGATGCGAAGAAAGGCTTTTTCATCCCCTTCTGGTCAAGGAAATAATAGTATACCTCCTGAATGATGGGTGGAACCTGATGCCATATGTCTTTCTCTTCTAGGAACTGTCTTAGCTGGTCGTTAAAACCTAACGGGGAGATCCTGTCAATTTTGTAACATGGGAGTTTGACCGCTGCTCTTTTTCGTTTGTTTGATCCCAAAGTCTTTCCTACATGAGAGCAAAGTTTCATTGCCTTGTCTATCGCCTCCTTTATGGAAAGCTCTGGCCAGTAGACCTGATAGAAGTCCAAAATCGTTCCACCCTTTTTCTTTTCGTGGTCATACCATGCGTCCAGTGTCGGATTTACTGAAAAGGATGGTCTTAACTGCGTTCCCAGTACATTGAGGTAGAGGAGTTCATCTGGTTTGTTGTCTACTGGTCTATAACCGAGATTTTCTAGTAGATTGGCCAGCTTGACCTCGCTGGTCATGGTCTGTCCTGTAGTTGATTTGTAAGTTTCCATAATCTTGTTATTTATGGTTCAGAAAAAAATGATTAATTCCTCTGCTCTCTTGAGCATCTCAACTTTTAAGAGGTCGATACGTATGGATGATGACGATTGACCATCTTTTATGGGAGAAATGCGGCCATTTTCCAAGCTATTTTCAATGAAGCTTCGTCCAAAACGCCTACATGCCTGTGATTTGTTAAGGTAGGGTTTGAGTTTACCTACCCTGATCAGTGCCGCCAGAGCAGCAAGCGAGGCAGCTTCTTCCAATAGCTTTGAAAGTTGGAAGGTTGATAATTTATATTCCATAAGGATAGAGTTAGGTTTGGTACCGACGTCGGGTATCGAACCCGTTCAATTCTCTTTCCGCCGGTATATATTCGGAACTACCCACGTCGTATCCTACGATACGAGCCATTTGGACCAGGTTCACGACCTGCCTCCTCGACCTGCCCGGACGCTTTCGGCAGATAGGTATTAACCAATATCGACCTTCGCCCGATTTCCCGCGGATGCGGGATAATGCTTTGTTCCTATACGTCAAAGAACTTCATGGCCTCTGGCCATTATTCAATTACTTTCTATCTGCTACTGGCAGATAGGTTATCCTGTTACTGGCAGCGGCGACCGCTGCCAGTACATTTCTTTCCATTAGTGGTTTGTTGCTTTTTCCGTTAGTAGTACATTTAATCAGTCCCTCGGACAGCCATCTGTCGACGACCGATCTTCCATAGATCCTATAGGCCTCCTGCTTGGTCAATAGATTGGATGGCTGCGCTCCATCTCTAGCCAACTGGAGCATGGCAGTCTCAACTGCACACGCCAAAAGTCCATATAGGTGTTTCGATCTAATCACGGCCTACGTAATTGTAAATCGGAAACTGGACAAATGATCTTTGGTTACGGGCTATCCCAACAAATTTGGGATAGCATAAAGCGTAAGAATTATGTATTGTAGAATCTTGTTCCGAATGGCCCATATTATTCCGTTAAAAGCTTTCACGACATTGTGAAAAGCAACGGAACAAAGTTTGGAAATGGACCGATGGTCAATTGACAACCTCTTGGGTCGGACCCTAAAAGTTTTTTTAGAAATCTTGCCAGATTGGCTAAAAAGGCATTTTTTTTTAGAATTATTTTTTAGTTATTGCTAAGTGCATCCTCGCTATCAAGTCTATCTGAGATGGTTTCCCTCATCCTGTCGAGGTACTTGGTGGCCGTACTGCGCTCGCGTCTAGAAATCTCGGTCCATCTTCTATACGCCCTTCCTATCGAAATCTGTAGAGTTTCTTCCAACCACCTGACGATTTCAGAAACACTTGCATTCCCATTGTTGATCTGACCTGTAAGCCAAAAGCCGTAGGCCACCTCGATCAGGTTAATACTTTCTCCCGTCCATTTAAGCTTTGACCCACTCTTGATGAACCCGACCTGAGGAGACATGCCGTCGAGAGCCAAGATTTTCCCGACAACCCAAGAGCGGAGCCTTTCGAGCGCCATAAACTTGGAAAAAAGATAATCGCCCCTAGTTGCAAACTCGGGATCTGGATCAGCGACATTGGGCAATATGGTACTATCAGAAGTCTGTACGCTCCTAACAAAGAAAAGACTGTCAAGCTCAAATGCACCCATTCTGAAATATTGATAATGGAAATCATGAAGCCTAAAAAAGCGGTCTAGTGCCTTGAGCTCTGAAATGAAGAATTCACGCTGATTCTGTTCGTTAGTAATAGGTATCCAGGATTCAACCCCATATCTTTCGAACGCATATATGCGCCAGTTGTAAAATTCAGGCTTAACTTTTTTGAAAAAGTAGATTTCATCTTCAATAGATTTGAAAGGTTGTTTTTGAACGTACTTGCGCAATTTTTCTAGATAACCGTCTACCAAACTAACGCTCATTTTAAGCCGTTCGATCGGAGCAGGCTCCAAGATTGAAATATCGCCCATTTCTCTTTCTAGTTCTTCGAGCCAAAGCTCGCATTGTTCTTGTAGTTTCATGCTTAAATATTTTTAGTCTTGTCCTGTCTAGCCTGTTAACTGGCAACAACTCACACTGAACCGGACAGCTATCGATCTGCGAAATCCCTAGTCAAAGGATCCTTCATCTTACAAAGATCTGTGATAGAACACATTAAAACTGTGACAATCGCCACATAATGAAATTTATGGGAATACCACCCAATGCGTACGCGGATAAAAAAATACTGATTAACAACTGTGACGATCGTCACAAAATGTAGCAAATTGAAAAGCAAATACCCCTTATCGATATAAACTGACAACCATTTAAAATAGGGACAAATGTCCTATTATTTGCTAGAGGGAAACATTGCCAAGAAATCAATCGTTAATACGATATCCTACTACAAATTTTAACTTAATCATAACCATGGAAGATTTAGAACATGAGAGCGCCTGGCTATTGAGGCTATTAGGTTCCTTAGCCCCTACCACTTTGGGCTACCAAGAAAGGTTAGCTGAACAGCTTTATACCGAAAGGATATCGGCAAAAGATTTCCTGATCAGATCGGGCGAAGTATGCAGGCGTTTATATTTCATCAAAAGTGGACTGATCCGGTCCTATCATATCGATGATGCAGGGCATGAATGTACGAACTGGTTTTTAGGTCAGGGTGATCTGGCCATTGCCGTGACCAGTTTCTATGCACAACGACCATCCGATGAATATCTTGAAGCGCTAAAAGACACAGAGGTGCAATCTATTACCTGGGAGCAGCTGAATGCGCTATATGCAGATTTCGACGAAGCCAATCTGATCGGTAGGTTGGTGACAGAAAAGTACTTCGTCATGGCCACCGAGCTGTATATGCAGCGGCATACACCGAACAATGTTGCCAGATACATCAATCTCCTTCGTCAATATCCCGAGATAGAGCAGTGGACCACACAAGGACATATCGCTTCCTATTTGGGCATCAGTAGGGAAACACTAAACCGATTAAAGGGCGACTTGATCCGTTCAAAACAGTCCTTCAGTCTGACGAGGTGACTTCGACATCAGGCGCGATCCATTCCTTAAACTTGACGGCGCATCTTCGGGAGACGACCAGATCAAATTCTTGAGATATTCGACAGGTAGCTTTCAATCTTCTTCCCGAAAGCATAACTACCCTAACAACGATCTGGCGATGGACAATCCAATTTCTATTGCCCCTGAAATATTTTTCGGGATCAAGTTTCTCCACTGTCGTATCTAAGGTCGAAAGTTGCCATCGCGACCTTTTACCATAAAAATCAACACTCCAAGTCTTCTCGTCCTGAACGAATATGATCGCAGGCTCAATAGCCAATAGCAAAGCTTTACCAGGTTCCGGATGAACGTCATTATCGAGGAACTGATACTTGATCTGTACCAACGGCTCACGGATCAACATGAAAAATATCATATAAACCGCATTGGCCAATAGGATGAACAACAGGATCGGCAGAAAGAGCTTCTTAAAATAAGCCGTATCCAATATCCAATGGCCTTTGACCCAGAAAAGAGTAGTAGCTGCCAAGATCTCGATAAAGAGCACTCCAACTACACCCCAGCGTAGTTGACCAATAATCCATTTTTTATTCTTGTCCTCTCCCCCATACCTTACGTACATCCTGTAGCTGGCTGCGTAGATACATAGCAACAGCAATAAGGCAATTGAACCACTGTAAATAACCGAAGTGAAATAACCAGGATAGCAAAGCAGCTCAGCGAACGATTCCCTCCTACCATGGGTAACAATCAAGTGTCCGGCAACGAGAGAAATTACAACTTGGATCAAAAGGTTCCAGAGAAATAATGGAGAGGTGATATGTGACAGCGTTTTCTTCATAATCATGTACTTGAGATACTAAAAGAGGAAGACGTTCGGCAATGCTAAACAATTTTTATTTCAATCGGCAAAAGTTAACAATTTGGTTACAATGTGACTTTTAGTCACATATGTACCGCTTACCTTAAAATCGATGTACCGTTTAAATTTCGTCTAAAAACCGTATTAGAGCAACTCTTAAATTGGCCGAAAACGGAATACCTCACTTAAAAACGAAATGTTATGCAAAAACAACCTTTCACACAGAGCGGTCTTCAAGACCTACTTTTGGATTTGTACGCTTTATCAGATTCACTACTTGCCGAAGAAGCAGGAGCACTTAGGCATCAACCCAGACTTTGGATCAACGGCCACTTCGACCTTACGCAAGATCAGCTGGACTATCTGCAAAATATGCCTACTCAGTTGATACAGTTTATCGCCGAAGACGGGAGTTTCGCCATCTCCCATCGGTTGCCAGTTACCCTTTCCAAAGGTGAAAAAGGTGGTGATGATGAGCAGGATAAACTGTTCAAGACCAACAGTAGCCTGAACATCCAAACCAATAATGAGGGAAACATCATTGCAGGGGGACAGTTGGGGATCGAGATTACCTATATCGAGCAGCAAACCTAACCATTGAGATGGAAAATCAGGCCATCTTATCAGCTCTAGCGAAGATCGACTGCCAAAAAGAGACCAAGGTGCTTTTTGGCAGCATCTTCACCAAGTACCAGTTCAAGAAGAAATACACCCTAGAAAACCCAAAACATGGAAAGCGTCCAATCTTTTACTTGGCTACGGGCATATTGCATCTCCATTATCTTGAAAACAAGGGCAAAACTAATTCAAGGACGTTAAGGTTTTTCAAACCAGGCAGCTTTTTTACATTGCCTGATGCAACCAGTAAGGGACTAGAAGCCTTTCAGTTGACCACCCTCACAGATTGCAGCGTTTATGTTAGCGACTACGACCAGGTTGAACACTTGTATCAGACCGATCAAGAGATTGCCAAAATCATTTTAGAGCTACAAGACCAATGGAACCTCGAGACCAACCAAGAGCTTGCTCTACTCAGGATCCCTACTAGCGATCGGTATCGGATCTTTTTTGAACAGATGGGCATTTATCGATTACACATTCCCCAAAAAGACCTGGCCAGCTACCTCTCGATCAGCTCCAAACACCTTGGAAGACTGCAAAAAGATTACCTCACAAACAAGTAGCATCATGGAATTTAGGACACAAAACATCAATGAACTCATCGACCTATTGAACAGTTGGCTTCCCCTATCGAATGGATTAAAGCAAGCCCTTCACGGCTGCATGGAACTACAAAAAGTCAGGGCAAGAAAGGAACTGACCATATTATCCAAGGACATCCACTACGCATGGTTCAGCATCGACTGTTGGATTGCCGAATACCGCACCCTCACTTCTGGAAAAGTTGAAGTCTACGCCATACATGGTCCCAAACAAATCTTTACAGATATCAATAGTTTCTTAGAAGAAACCGATTCCAACCACAAATTTATGATCATCAGCGGCACCAGGCTACTGAGTATCGAGCGGGCAAATTTCAATAACCTTCGCTCATTTGAAGAGACTCCGTTGCTATTGGAACATTACCTGCTGGAACAAAGAAAGCTCGACAGCTGGCACTCGGAAGTAATGACCTATTCAGACCATGAAAAGGTCAGACATTATGCAGCAAAATATCCAATCAACCTTCTTCCCAATATTGTTGGCGCATCATTTCTCAGAATGACCGCTTCACGTTTCAGCGCCGAAAGAACTCGCTACAATCGCGAAAAATAACGCAATATATCACCTTCATTTCTAACCCACGGGATATTTTATATAAGAAAAAAGCTACGGAACTTTGGGTGACAACATCATAATCAAACAGAAAGGAGGTCAGTGACAACGATCAGACAACAAAGAAATTGGGCCAAGCGCCCAAAGTGGCGTACACCACAGTAACGAAGAACAACCAAATAGTAAAACCATGAACAGCACCAGCATTACCGCCAAACGACCATTCCTCGAAAGAGCCCAGATCAAGCAGCTCCTGATCATGGGCATCAAAGCCCTTTGTATTATCCTCCTAGTATATACTGCAAAAGAAAAATTAGAAGACCACGAGCGATTTTACAAAGGCCTAAGCAAAATCCAGTACATCAAGGATTATGCCCTCACGATCAGTTGGCTGGTACCGATTTTTGAAATAGTCGTAGCCGCAGTAATCATTCTCCCATTGACCCAGAAACTAGGATTTTATCTCTTTACGATCATGATGAGTATCTTCACGCTTTACATCGCATCGATGTTACTCTGGGCAGAAAAGAAACCCTGCCATTGCGGGGGAGCCATAGAAACACTCACTTGGGGACAGCACCTGGTGTTCAACATTGCTTTCATCCTACTTGGAATCTTCGCCATCTACCTCCATAAAAACGACGACCGAAAGACCTAAAATTTAAAAAACAATAAAATGAAAAATTTAAAAAATTTCGCATTCGGACTGCTAGTAGCAGTTCTTGCAGTAGGATTTAGTGCATTTACCAATGCTAAAACGACTGGTCAAGTTGACACTTTTTTAGTTCAGACTAGTTTAGGCACTTGGGAAGAGAGAACGGTGGAGCCAGAGGCAATCGAATGTCAAGAAGAGGATGCAAAACAGTGTTACTATAAAGTTAATGATAACAGCATCCTTCACCCCGGAACCTATTCGGAAATGGAAATCGAAAGTTTTCTTCAAGCAACTCCTGCTCAAATCCAGAATGGTCAACGTTCACAAGAAGGACTTTACACCGGTAACTAAAAACCAAAAGCTAGGTCATAACGTTATGACCTAGCTTTCCTAATACTGTTCCCTATAGATTGCCTACAATAAAATTTTTAAACTTTTCTGCATCGATCCTAGGATCTGGTGGGTTTAAAGTAATCACTTTTCCATCTTTAGAAACAACAAGCATTCTCGGATAACTTTTTATGTTGTAATGCACAACAATATCAGATTTAGTACCTTGCGCCCACAAGTTTAATTCATCCTTGCTGCTATAGATTTCCTTATCGATACTGTCCAACCAAGAGTCTCTGTATTTATCAACGCTTATAGATACAAAGATAATATCAGTTTTGATTTTCAACTCTTTAACTATAGGTTTTAGAGCTTCAGCTAGATAAATGCAATTACTACATCCCGTGTACCAAAAATCTATTATCACAAGCTTACCTTTAAAATCACTCAGTCGATGGATCTTTCCTATCTGATCAGGCAATTCAAAGTTATAAGCTTTGCCTGTCCTATTATCGATAAGTTGTTTTAAAGCTGACTTGTATAAAGGACTCATTGTACGATTGATCGCATCATCACTCACCTGCCCAAATTCTTCAGTCTTGATCTTGCTTTTGTAAAAGTTGATCAACATGACCTTGTCTCGAATCACACCTTTATAATTTTGGTTTATTGTATGATACCTGTAAAGAAAAGAGGAAGAATCCTTATCTACAAACGCTTCTTTAAAAGCATATTCCTTCCAAAACAGGAAATCGCAGTATTTAAAAGATTGAACTAAAATATCTTCTGGCAAGTATGTTCCTTCGAATTTAGAAAGATAATTTTTGTAAGCGGCTCTAACTGCATTTAAATGTTCGCTTCCTATTCTTTTAACAAAACTGAAGGTACCCGTAAACATACCTCCTAATAGTTCAGAATTGTAATCTGCCCAAATATCAGCCAACATCAAATTATTAATCTCTTCACTCAACTTTAATCTGTAATTAACGAGAACATCTTTTCTTACATTGTACAAAGAGTCTTGATTCAACTGATTTTGTTTTAAACTCTCTATATAATTACCCTGACTTAGCAACTCATTTTTTCTTGCAATTTGATTTTGACTAACATGTGTATGTTTTGACAATTCAAAAGCACATTCCATTTTCTCGCTACCCTTTCCTTTGAAAATTGCCCTTCCGTTTTCAATTACAATCTTAATGTCATCTCCAGCTTCAAAAAGAAACAGAATTTTATTGAAGTTTAAAATGTTTTCAGTTTGCCCCACTTTTTCGTATCTAATGTAGATCTTTCCATAGCTGATAGGAGTAGACAATGCGATGTTAAATGTGTTGCCTCCCGCGGTTAGTTTACCTAAAGTAGTAGATACCTGCATATTGTACGTCGTATTTATACCATCGTTATATAATTTAAATTCAACCGAAGGTCGTTTAAAAGTCGAGTTATCGAGCATAACAATCTCAATCTTGGCATTTAGGCTTTTTATTGATATTTTTTCTGACGCTAACAAATTTGGAGGTATTATGAAGAATCCAAGTATTATAAGTAGCTTATAGTAAGTATTCATATTTGATTTTTTCTTTTTAATTTTCAGTTATCTGATATTTTGTTCTATCCCACTTAACAAAATTTCATCATCGGGAATGGGAAATACCCATCTAGGGTCATTAGGTGTTAATTGATAGTTCTGTCCATTTACGGTACGGTTCAATATTATATTTCTTCCCTCTTTATTCAAACGTTTTAGGTCCTGCCATCGTAGGCAGCGCCAGATCAGTTCCTTCCTACGTTCTTTTAAAATTAAGTTTAATGCTTCGTTTGAATCGGCGGCGACCAAGTTAACATAGGGTCTGGCGGGAACTGTCGCGTTTGCGTCCCAGCGCTTGACGAAAAGTTCATTTAGCATTTCCATAGCAAGAACTGTCTGATCGCGTCGGGCCAGACATTCTGCTTTGATCAAATGTATTTCGTCAGTGGCAAGCCCCGTGAAAGCATAAGTTCCTGCCCCGATGTATCCTCTCTTTCTTGTATAGGTATTATCCGATGCCCTATCGAAATAAACTGCAAGCCGAAGATCATTCGGTTCAAATAAACCAATTACTTCTGGCAAAACTTTACCACGGGAATTGATGGAGGTACCCACAAACTGGCTGTAGGATGCTACCGTAGATGTATTGTAAATTAGTTCATCGTTCGTCGTTGAAAAAGGGGTAGTAGAGGTTTTACTAACTGTTTTATAGTCGATAAGTGTATTGTACAGGTTACGGCATTGATCAGCGTAAAATTCAGCTCGATTATAGTTCCTTATATCCAAATAAATACGTGCCAGCAGTCCGTATAAAGCAATCTTCGATGGTCTATTTAGATTCAACGAGGGTCTTACTGATGGAAGCAGCTCTTCTGCAGTGGCCAAATCCAAAAAGATCCTATCGAAGCTTTCCTGTAATGTAGCTCTTTGCAATACCTCGTCGATACCAGCCCTTAAACGTAAGGGAATACCTAAATCACTGCTAACGGATGACGCATCATACGGTTTGCAGAAGTTACGAACCAGATCATAAAAAGCATATGCCCTGATAAACAAGGCCCAACCCTTTAAGAAACGGCCATGGGTAGTGTTAGCTTCAGGATGTTTCTCCAATCCCTCTAAAACTGCATTCGCATAAAAAACTTGTTTGTAAATTACATTCCAGTCCTTGATATCAATTACACCTTCATAAATATCTTTAGACCAGATATAGGCGTTCCTTTGTACGACATCACTTACTCCTTGATAATTTATATCCGAAACCACATAATCATCAGATGAGAGCTCCGCAAGTCCTCCCGTGAACATCATGATATTGGTGTTGTCCAATAAAGCCTGATATTCGGCCAAGGATTTGGGAAGGAGCATATCGGAACTTGGTTTCTTATCCAAGAATTTGTCTTTGTTGCATGCGCATAATCCAATAATCGCTAGGATGTACGCAAATGATCTTAATGTTTTCATTCGATTATTTTTATAGGTTTCCCCTTAGACCAAAAGCGATCGTTCGGGGAGTAGGAATACCCAATACGAAATCGGGATCGATATTCTGTTTATTTGCCCGCCATAGTATGCCTAGATTGTTTACGTAACAGAATACATTGAGTGATTTCAAAGGCAAGTTGGCAATCTTTGGAATAGTGTATCCTAAGCGTATATCACGAAGTCTTATATGGTCCCCTTTTTCGACCAACACATCTGAGTAGGTGTAAATGCTTGTTCTGGCGCCATTACTCGGATAGATCAGCGCAGGCACGTTAGTTGTCGCCTCATCGCCTGGATTCTGCCAACGCTTATCATAATCGGACATTTCAAAATTAGCTCCACCTCCGTAAAGTACATCATTGTTCAATGAACGGCGCCTGAAAACATACCCAAATTTATAGGTTAGGTTGAGTGAAAGATCGAAACCCTGATAGGTAAATGTGTTACGTAAACTGCCAAATGATGTTGGCACTACCGACCCACTATAGACCAACTCTCCACGGTTTACAGAATTCCTAATGGAAGCATAGTCAGTAGTGATATTTCCGTTCAGGTAACCTTGGGGATTACCTAAATTATTAAGCCCCCCATACCTGAAACTGAAAAGGGCATAATATGGATAGCCTTCCAATGGATTGTTATAATTGGCAGAAACCACATTGAAATTACTTCCGTTCGCTACTTTATACTTGGTTACTACGTTGGTAGAATGGGTATACAATAAGTTTGTCAGCCATTTGAATTTTCCGTTCAGGTTAATTGAATTAAGTTCGATGTCAATTCCTTTCGTAAGCGTATTTGCAGAGTTACCAGTATATAGAGAAATTCCTGTTTGTGGAGCAATAGGGCTATTACCGATCAAATCGAGTCCCTTCTTCCTCCAATATTCTATACTACCGCTCAACCTATTACCCTTAACTGCAAAATCTAATCCCAAATTTAGGTTTTCATTCTTCTCCCATCGCAATGAAGGATTAGGAGGATTTTGTATAGTAGCATTTATTGTATTATAGATCCCTCCTGAACTACTTGATGCGGTAAGTAATGCAGAAATACTGTTATTGACATTCCCGGTATAACCAAAAGTTGTACGAAGTCTTAACTGGGTCAACCAATCAATCTTATAAAACTTCTCCCTATCTACAGACCATGCCAAGCCGATGCTCCAAAGCGGTATTCCCTTTTGGTTGGTAGCTACACCAAAAATATTGGACTCGTCCTTTCTTGCACTGAAAGAAAGTGTATAACGTCCATCATAGGCATAGGAGCCGTTGATATAATACGAAAAAAATCTATTAGAAGATTCGATTTGTGTAGGATTAATGACAATCCGACTTGCCCCAGTTCCATAGAAATGCGGAAAATTTACAGTTGTATTTACCGCAACGTTCTGGTTTGTCTTGGTATCAACATTGTAACCATAAAAGATATTGCTTGCACTATTGCTGGTATAATCCCTAACCTCCATTCCAGCTAATGCGTGAAACTCCCCTTTAGATATTCTTTTATTGTAATTGAACTGAACCCTACCATTTTTCGATCCTATTGCCGCAGTATTGGTAGCTAGAATTCCACCCATGGGCAAAGGATAGGTAACCGCACCAGTGGTGCTATTGATCTGAGTATATTGATTGATCAGGTTTCTGGTATAGAATGATTCGATCTCATTTAGCTTGTTCATTTCACTTAAGCCTTTGCCATAAGTGTAATATGTACTTACATCCAAGCCATCCAATATTTTGTATTTCAGGGAAAGATTTAATCGATAATCAGTCAAACTGGTAATTGACTGATTGTATCGGTTTCTTAGCTCCTCTAACGGACGCTGTTCCCAGTTGAGCAACTTTCCGTTTCCCGCCGTTGAAATATATGATGGTCTTAAAATTATCGGCACAACCAAAGCATTTCCATTTTCATCCGCCACTTGACTATACGGGTAAGATAAATTACTACCAGGAACACTTACGTTTCTGCTATTGGTGTACACAATCCCAACATTAAGTTCAAGTTTATTGCTTAGTAGATGATAGGTATTGTTGGTATTTATAGTTGTTCGTTCGTTAAAATTGCCAACACTGTTGAGTGCATTCCGATCATGACCAGCTGAAACAAAATAGTTCTGTGCACTCCCTCCTCCACTTATATTAGCTTGATACTGTTGGTTGACGCTTTGTTGAAGTAGATATCGCAGCTGTTGCTCCATGTGATCAAACCCTGCCAATTGGTTTAGTCGGGCCACCTCCTCTGCTTGACTAATCGAACCGTTTCTCCTTGCCAACATAATCTCCACTGCTGGAGACAAAACAGCAAAGCCGTTATTGATGGTATTGTTAAAAGCTCCTCTATCAAACAGAAATCGTTCCACATCCAAAAATTCAGCGGAGCTTAACTGCGGCGTATAGTATAGATCTGGTTTTTCGCCAATGTTTACGTTTGCATTGAAACCGATCTTTGGAGCAGTATTTAACTTTCCCTTCTTGGTAGTGATTACGATTACACCATTGCCAGACCTAGAACCCCACACGGAGGCTGCAGCCGCATCCTTAAGCACAGTAATACTTTCTACATCATTTGGGTTAATATTTGCCAAATCTCCATCATAGGCGAAGTTATCTACAATGATCAAAGGTTCTGCGTTTGAAAAAAGCGTTGAACGTCCGCGTATCTCGATACTGCTACGTGGTGCTCCAATACTGTTACCCTTAGTAAAGATCAGGCCATTGGTTACACCATCCAATCTATCCAGAATGTTAGGAGATACTGAACGGTTTAAGAGTTCATTATTTATTTGCACGAAACTTCCTGTAGCCCTTTCCTTAGGCAAACTTTGATAACCAGTACTCACAATCTGCACCTGCTCTAAAGTCTCTTCTCCACTCAGTAGTGAGATTACCAATTCTTCAGTTGTTGGCACAACAAACGGCATCTCCACACCCCCATACCCCATGTATTGTATCAACAGCTCATACCTTCCATTAGGTAAGGAAATTTCAAACACACCCTTATCATCCGTCACCACTGACATGGCAGGTACCTTCACTTTAACCAAGACACCAGCCAAGGGCTCCTTGGTCTGAGCATCAACCACCTTTCCTCTAACCTTATCCTGAACAGGCTTCTTAGTAGGCGAAACAACTGGACTAGACGTAGCCTTCCGCTTTACTACCACCGTCTTATCAAATACTTGATAGGTAAGCGGCTGTCCTTTCAAACAAGCCTCTAATGCCGTTACCAAATCAGCATTTTTAAGTTCCAAAGTAACCTTAGACAATCCCTCCAAATCCTTCTTCTCATACCAAAAGCCATAGCCGCTCTGCTTTTTGATCTCGGCAAAAGCCGTTTCCAGAGGAACAGATTTCAAGTTCAGCGTTACCTGCATTCCAAATGCAAAAGACGATAGGAGAAAAAACACCAAGACCAACAAGAAAGTAGGCGGTCTGAAACGACGGCCAGAAAACCATCGAATAGATAGATACCGCTTGACCCAAAGAATTGGACAGCAGTTTTCAAAAAAAATCATAAGTTTGTAGTTTAGGTTAAAGATTAATTATTCATAAGCGAATAGTGTCGTTGACACTTCAATTGATCCCCCTAAAACCGCCGGAAGTGCTTCGAACACCTCCGGCTTTTTTATGATGGGGAATTAATTAACTGTACTAAATTTTCCGTTTTTACTTCATTGGCAAAAGCATCTATTTATTTAAGGTTCAACAATTAGTCTCTTTTTCTTATCCCCAGACATTTCGATCTTAAAATGGATGTCCGAGTACGATAATATCTTCAGCAATACCGAAAGGTTAGATTTACGCGAAACACTGCCATTGAAAACACGACCCGAAACATCTCCCCGATATTCCACCTCCAGATCATACCATCTACTTACTTCGTTCATGATTTCCCCAATCGATGCATCTTTGAATTCCAGCACACCATTCTTCCAGGCCATCACCTGTTCGACATCGGCAGCCCCTACCTTCATTACGCCATTACCAGCCACTAAACACTGCAACGGCTTCAAGACCTTCTCTCCGTCCTTGCCCGCCAAGGACACACTCACACTGCCCTCGAGCAACGTGGTAGCACTCTTACCACCATCGCCGTAGGCATTCACGTTGAAGTGCGTCCCCAGTACCCTGATCTGCTGCTCCCCAGCAGCAACAATAAAAGGCTTAGCCCGATCCCGAGCCACCTCAAAATATGCCTCTCCCGTAATAGAGACCCGACGCTCTTTCGCCCCTACAAAGGAGGAAGGATAGCTAATGGACGAAGCCGCATTTAACCAAACCTTGGTCCCATCCGAAAGCACCACCTGATACTGCCCTCCCTTAGGGGTCGAAAGCGTCTGCGACATTTGTGTATTGAGTTCGTTTTCAAGCTTAGTACCGTCCAAATATTTTACTGAACCACCAGAGATTACCAAACCATTCTTAGCTCCATTCAAGGAAACGGATTTTCCGCCCAAAGTCAAGAGTGCACGGTTACCAATTGGAGCAACATCTTCAATCACCTCGCTCTGCGCTAATATTTGTAGACTTTCTTCTAATTTCAAATGTGCGAAAGTTAGAATAGCAACCAATAACGCGGCAGCAGCCCCAGTCCACAGATAGGTTTTAAATCGATTACGTTTATGAATAGGCAATTTAGCGTAGACTTCGTTCTTCAATGCTTCCAATTCAGAGGGCGAGAATTCAACCTCTTGTTCGTTGTATTTCAGAAAAGAATTTTCTACTAGTTCTTTTTCAGCTTGGGTACATTCGCCCGCACTATATTTCCAAAGTAGTTGTTTTGCTTGGTTAGTATCCATACCCTAATTGAGGATTATATGGTATGGTAAAAGTAAGTCTACAAAAAGTTGAGAAAATAATTGAAATGAATTAGCCCAAAAGCAGGACGATAATTTTTATCTTGCTTTTCAGGATCTTAACAGCGTTTGAAATATGATGCGAGACATTACTCTCCGTAGAATTTGTTACGATTGCAATCTCTCGATTCGACAAACCATCTCTCCTACTTAATTCAAACACATTTCTCATCCTCTTTGGCAAATTTTCGATCTGCTTTTCAATATAAGCCGATAGCTGTTTCTCTCTGATTGTATAATCTGATTGCTCAGAGGCATGAGAATTTGCGAAATGGGCTAAAAAGTCGGTGTATTTAGACTCTACTTTCTGATGCGCAAAATAATTAAGTAGCTTACTTCGTAAACTAATGTAAAGGTACTGGATAAAATTACCCTCGACCAATATTCTATCCCTTTTTACCCAAACATCTGTAAATAGCTCCTGCACAAAGTCCTTTGCCAACTCCTCATCACGCAACTTCTTATAAGCAAACACGAACATCAGCTGAAAATATCGGTCATAGATTTCAGTATAGGCAGCAGCATCACCTTTCTTTAAAAAGACAATCAACTCATTATCAGAAAGATTTTGATAGTTAGGCATGCTCGTACTTGGTTAGTTAAACGAGCCTCTACAGGTCAATAACCACAAAATGCGTGGAACTCAACAAACTGCTACGAGGTACCTGGGGGAACCCTGACGACAATAAGTGAGCCCACGCACTTAGTGCATGGACGTTTCACCTATTACTTGTCGTCATTGAAAATTTCCCAGGTTTTCGTAACAAGACTCGGTGCGAAGTCCTAATTTCTTAGATTTCGCTAAAATACTTTTCTTTCCTTAATAAAAGGATTTCTCAAATCAAATATAAGAAAAATCAAGCAAAATAAATACAATATGTATTTTATAAAATACACATAGTATTTTTTAATATATTATTTGTGATTTCAATTCGATATTCGGTGTACAGACAATAAAATGGCGCACTGGAAAGATAATAATTTTGATATAACTACTGACTTAGCGTCTATTGCAGCACTATTTGAAGCAAAAAAAGTTAATCGTATGTATGACATTGCAGAATTACATCCGACTAAAATTTGCAATTTATTAGGGACAACAACAGGCAGATACAATGTAAAACTTTCTAACCCTGAAAAATTTTCTGTGGCAGAAGTATTTAAGTTAGCTTATATCCTTAAAATTGACCCTAATTTAATCTCTGATGTGATCCAAAAACAGGTGGAGGCATTAATAGCAAAAAAAATAAAAGCGAAATCTTTAAAGAAGTAAGTTACCTCCCCATAAAACTGATCCCAAAACCTAAAAACGTCAGTATCAGTATCCCCGTAATTATTTCCTTCCAAGTATAGATCTCGTTGTTATCTTTAGGGATAATCAAAGAAAACAGATCGGAAAACATATTTTGTAGTGTTTTCATAGGAGTAGATTTTATTAATGACAATATACGAATTCGCCAAGCTAACTAAAGACGAAAAAGCTACAACTACTTGGAATGGAACTTTTTTGGCATATCGGGAAAAACATCCCACCAAATACGCACTTTATGCGGTTGAAGGTTTTTTTGTAGAAGTAAGTTATCAAGCAATCGATAATGAGATTTTAGATTTCAGTCCTTCCCAGACTAAAAGGTTGTTAAAAGAGTACTTAGCTGATATTAAAATAGAAGCCATGTTGTAGTCACCTAAAAGAACATTACTAGTATGCCGTAGCAGTAAATCGACATCCGTCGACACATTTAACAACAATACCGATACTTTATTTCAGAGTGGCAGATTGTACCTACATTTGTTTCGAGAGCGTTAATTTAGATGATGGGGATATGGCTTCGGTCGTATCTCCATTTCTTATTTAAGATCATCAAAGGCCTCTATACAACAACCATCCAGTCACACCACTACATAATCTTAAAAACAACATAAACTTCACATATGGCACAAACATAACCAGATAGATGATCAAAAAATTCACCTGACCTCCCGTAATTTGCCTATAAGCAACCATGACCCCGATAGCTATCCCATTGATGAGCAAACAAAACTATCAATCATAAGTGAACTGATTGGGGGGAAACTGAGGGTCAGCGAACTCAGGAATGCAGTTGAAAGGATCGCAGAACATGTATACACATCTTTCAGTTACAGAAGCTTGAAAAAGAACTTCTAACGATAAGAGCTGTTGACAACGAAGCTCCTGCGAGGATGAAACATAAGCTGACTGGAATTTACTAAACCCTCAGACTTTAGGTTCCTTTAAAGGATTAAACCTCGCAGACATATTTTCAGACTACAGATTTCATTCCTATCTTTAGGATAGTATTATTTATACCTACGATAATGCCATCGAATTTTCCCAAAGTAGAAACCTTAAACCTCATCCTCGATCAAATCGATAAGCGTGACTCGCCAACTATCGTCGAAATCCTACAAAATGAAATCTATTCCAAAAACGCCATCAACATCCCATTCCCCTAGTCAAAAGAAGATGCCACATACTGGATAGAATTGGCGGATTTTGGCTACAAAAAGCAGGATCAGTACATTTTTGCCATTCGACTTAAGGGAAGCAGCAAAATGATAGGAGCAATCGATCTGGGAATCGACAGCAGGCATAATAAAGCTGAACGCGGCTATTGGCTGGATGCAAAATACTGGAACCAAGGCTTTGCAACAGAAGCTGTGAAATCGATCATAACATTTGGTTTTGACGAACTAAAGCTGAAAAGAATTTATGCTACCCACTTTGATCACAATCTTGCCTCTGGCAGGGTAATGGAAAAAGCGGGTATGCAAAGGGAAGGAACCTTAAAATGCCATACCCTAAAAAATGGCAAGTATCAAAACCATATCCTTTATGCAATCATCAGCCAATAACAACCAGACCTGCCATTAAGCACAAATGATCAGATACCTTTTGGTCGGGCAACCAAGAGGTATCTGATCACAGTTAGTGATTATCCCGGAGCTGACCGACAATCAACTCTTCTTATCAACTGTATTGTGAATTATTCTTTGATTAGCTTCAAGGTCTTTCCATTGGTATATTTAACCAGATAAACACCTTTTGGAAAAGCCATAAGATCAAGTTCCTGACGGCTGGCCACCTTCAATCTGGCAAGCTCCCTACCATTCAGATCTGCCAAGATTGCCGTACTTCCCCAAAGCGAAGCATCTGCACAGGAAAGATAGACCATTGAACCACTTGGATTGGGATAGGCCTGAAAAGCCTCCCCCGAAATACCGAACCTCAGCTCCCTAATTGCCAGTTCCTTTTCCCTGCCATCATTATCACGTTGCGAAAGCTTATAATAGTTCATTCCTGGAAGTGGCTTCCTGTCATAAAAAACGTATATATCACCTGACACCACCCTGCCAATTTCGCTAAAAACATTCTGATCATCAGAACGATAGATGATAAACTCCCTGTTATCGGTTTCAGATTTCACCTCCCAGCTCAGCTTGGCAATGCCCATCTCCAGCTTGGCAGTAAAGCTAGAAAGCTCGACCGGCAACGTCACGTTATTGGCCACCAACTTGAGTGATCTGGCATCAAGCGTACCACAAAACGCTTCATTGGTCTGCTGCCATCCGTTATCATTGGATACCGTGCTCGTAAAAGTCGTTACCCCTACATTACACTGCGGCGGTTGGGCGCTGTTGGCCGTATTGAAATACATCACTAAACCGTCTCCCTTGAGCTCCCATCGGCTTCCGCTCGCGCTCCAGCTCAGGACATAGTTACCGAAGCTCCCGACACCACTATAACTGGCCTTTCCGTTGACATTCGCTACAACACTTAACGTCACCCCGCTACCTGTCTCGGTACAATCCTTAAAATTGTAAGACTGGGCATTGGCCGTTGAAAAGACGAGACACAATGACAATAAAAATAAAGTAGATTTTCTAATCATATAGTTGGTTTTAAATTTGACGAATAAGAGCAAATAAAAGCAATAATTTGTTTTCCGATAATCGCTCAGAGGTAGATGAGACGCGCCTACGACTTTTTAGAGAAAAGAAGCGTTGCCCAAATATACAATACGATAGGATAAATAACAACTTTCACTTGAACAGAAAACCTTGAAACCGAAATAGGAAGATTCCATAAAAAATTCACCAGATTAATCTGGCATTAAAATAGAGGCCATGCTGCTGCAGTCCAAAAGAACAGGACTAATATGCATGCCCTAGCACTACAGAAACCATCATCCGTCGACACATTGGGCAACAATAACGATACTTTATTGCAGAGTGGCAGATTGTATCTACATTTGTTTCGAGAGCGTTAATTTAGATGATGGGGATATGACTTCAGTTGTATTTCCATTTCTTATTTAAAATCATCAAAGGCCACTGTACAACAAGCATACAGTCGCACCATTACATAATTTTAAGACAGGATAAATATAACCAAAGCAGTGGTATAACTTTTAGCCGCTTCCTTGAGGGCATCAAAATGGCCATTTACTTCCGAGTTAAAGATCAGGACAACCTCATCAATTAATGTTCGGTGGCTTTCTAAAAAAGAGAATGGAATATTTGGTATAAAATAAGTCTAATGAGTCCTGATAAGATAGACAAAAATACCTTCCAATGAAAGAAATTGACTATAGTTTCTAGCTACATTTATAATCAATAGCCGCTATTAACTCATGATAAAATAGTTACGATCACCAGTCAACTTCTCCCCAGCATCCGCCATTTCCTGGATAATTTTATCAGCTAACCTATATTCCTCACTACCGATCGGAGCCTTTGTGCTAACATTTATACAAACTTCACGAAACTCCCTTAACTCTTTTAAAAACTCCGCCTTATCTTGCTCACTAAAATATCTTTTTGATCGTCTACTCATTTACTACAGATTTTGGATAAAGGTATCACAAAACTTCAAATAATTACTAATATTTTTAGTTTATAAATTTTTAAACTAATTTTGTTAGCAAACAAATTAATCTTGTAGCACATGAAATACCAATTTGATGAACAAGGCATGGAACACCTATCTTCCATGATCAAAATGAGGTTCCCTAAAGTGATCGCGATCAGTGAATCCTCCCAGAGCGACTATTTCCTATTGGACCTGAGTACAGTTAGCGGTAAGGTTGACCTATTCCTGAGCCAGCTGGATGCTTTCGTTAGGGATTTCATCCAAAGCCATGGAGATCAAAACATCCCCTATATCTTTGAAGTCTATTGCGCTGGCCAGCTGATCGGCCTGCTCCGTTATAATGATCCCAACCACGGCTATCACCTCGAACTGGATATCAGGGGCAAACGCGAAGAATTGGACATCCTGGAAATTGCCAGCCAAGTGGGGGCCTATACCGTATTCAGCCGCAGCCATGAAAAAATCGGTATACTCTATCAATCAAGTCCCTCCATCGTTGGACAGCGTTCAAACCACAATGCCCAAAGACCATTCGAACACCCCGAGCGATGGCACACGAACAGCAGCCTCCTTCGTCCTTACCTGAACAAGATTGTACTGGCCATGGAACGTCTCTGGATAGGCCAACAGCAGCAACTACTCGGACAAAATTTAACACACTAGAATGATGGCAGCACAGCTGGCATTTTTCCCCGGATCTGGAAAATCGACACGCCCACAATTTATACTACATCCTTTTGATGCTCTGGAAATGAGTGGGTAATGTTTAATTTTCAAGTATAAATTATACAGATTTGATCTCCCCATCAAGCTTCTTCATCCGTTGGTATACTGGAAAGAATACCACAATCAGGGAAAATACAGGAACAAATAAAGCTACATTATTTGTTTTGGAATAAAAGTATACCGCTGCGATAACCATCGCAATCCAAAGAAAGCAGCCTCCAATAAGAACACCTTTAAGCAAATCTCTGGTCTTGATTAACTTTTGTGTTTCAGCATCATTTTTATCCATCTTTTTATCATTTAGGTTAGTTTATAAATCGTAATTCAATGCTTAGCCATCTGGCTGATCTTGAAAGTATCCCCTTCTATAAAGCACGTGATTATAACCACGAACCGATATTTTAACATCAAGAATTAATCTTTCACCACCACGACCTCGCTAAAGGTTGTCGTGCCGTCTTTGTCTATCTGCGCCACACGAACGTAAGTGTTACCTTTAATGGTGTTTGTCCTATCCCTGCCCAACAAATCTTCGCCTTCCTTTGCACAGGAAACCATCACCGATAGGACCAGTACCACCGAAGCCAGCCTTATCCAACGGTTCCGGGCAGCAGGCAATAACAATAGGCCAAAAAGACCAAAGCCCGCCAAGGCCATACCTCCCCATTGCAGGCCAAAGCTATAGTTTAGTATCACTCCCGAATTTCCACCTTCTGCCCTGGAAAGTACTGTTCCCACATCGATCCATTTGGCACCATCCTTAGACACCTGTACCACAAACCTGTCATTATTGGCCTCACTGTAGGTTATCCAGTTTACCAGTAAACGCCCCGAACTTACCTTTGCAGCAATGTCACCGAAGCTCACCGGCAGCGTAACCGCCGAAACGTTGGCAATGGTGACGTCCTTAAACGTCAGCACATCGGGAGAGGTTGGCGTATTGGCATATGAACCCGTACCATTAGCCGAATAGGAAAAATCGATCCTTGCCACACCCGGATAGCCTATTGCAGGCCAGGGAGTAGTAAAGGGAATGGCGCTTAAAGTAGTTTCACCAATTGTTTTGGGAGACGAGATCTGATGGACAGCAATTACCCCACCGCTTTCATTTTTAAGCGTAACCTCAAATTTGGTATAGGTAAGCGACTGCTTACTTCCGGAATAGTAACTATAGAATCCCATATTCTGCAAGGTAAAGCGTTTGCATACGACCCCACCTTCCGCCTTGATAACCAGATTGCCCATGGTCACATCCTTGGGGCCATAGTACATTTCAGTACCTATATTAGTAGCCACATTGCTGACAGCGAACTTATCACCCTGCTTTTTAAAGCCCGTGCCTGCAGAATTATCCGTACCCAAACCGCCAAAGTGATAGGTACCATTGCCCGTACCGGTCTGGCCAAATGCCAGCTGCACCATCGACGATAGTATCAATACGGTAAAAAAATGTAGTTTTCTTTTCATTTATCCCTCTTTTGTTTATCTGGTTAATTTGCCTGAATACTTACCTATAGACCAGCCACAACCATTTATAAACCAAAGATATACAAATGTCTCTAATTGGGGACATTTTAAACTTTTTTTTTATTTTAAACACCAAGACCTAAATTGCAACATGAAAACGACCGAGACACTACCCCAAAAAATCAAGACCAAGAACAGAGAAGAGCGCAAGAAGGAGATACTGGCAGCGGTGGGAAGGATATTGACCACCAAAGGCTATGCAGCGCTAAAGGTAAATGATATCGCCAGCATGGCAGGGCTTGACAAAAAGCTCATCTACCGTTACTTTGGGAGTACAGAAAAGCTACTGGACGAATATGTCCAATCAAGGGACTTCTGGAGCAATGTTACCATCAATGAAGATACACCAGCCATTAACGATGGGGGTATGTACCTAGTTCAGCTGATGATGAAAGCACAGTTCGACACCGTTTTTGAAAACAAAGAATTCCAGCACGTGCTACTCTGGCGCCTGTCACAGCAGCGCAGTTCGCTACAAAAGCTTGTAGAACAACAGGAAGCCAATGGAGAACAACTCTTTGCGCAATTCATACAGCCCTATTTCAAGGAAAACACCAGGACTTTCCGTGCGATCTCCGCCATATTGATCTCTGGACTGTACTATCTCAACATGAGTACGGCGCACAACGGTAGTATCTTTTGCGGATTGGACATGGCCTCTCCCGAAGATAGGAACGAAATCAAAAAGGCGATCGACCTATTGGTCGAGCAGACCTACAGCGCCATTCCCCCAGCCGACAAGAAAAGTTTGTAAGCACTGGAATCGGCACTGTAAATCTAAATTTGAAGAAATAGAGTTTAATGACAATCCCAATTGTACGTTACCTTTGAAAAATCTTTGTTCTTCAAATCTGACGGATCGATAAAGAAATTACCGACACCAACGTCTCCCCACAAAATATGTTCGTCTGAATCCATCTGGAAAAGGAGCATATAATGTTCTGTATCGTTCTCCTCCCTAGGATCCCACTGGGTAAAGTAGGCGAACCCGCCAAGCTTGTGCCCAGTAGCGGAAAAATTCTCGAAAACGACATCTTCTATCTTTCTTCTCAATTTTGGATAGGCTCCAACGATCTCGTCCAATGGCAGGCCTGCCTTACTTCCTCCGTGTACGTCGCCCATTCCCACATATTCAGTTTTGAGCGTGAACTCCAAGGCGTGCGGCTGATGTACTGGAGAAGAGGCTTCCGATAATAGCCCGTCCAGAAATGACATATCCTCCATCGGATCTTTCAGCTCACTTTCCTCAAAGAATAAGACTTTGAATTCGCTGGGCACATCTTTTTCGAAACTAAGTCCAAACACGTCATCCGCCGCAATATAGAACTGTAGAAAGCCAGAAGTAGGAAAATTCTCCAGATGCGGCACCTCGCTGAAGTTGATCTGCGCCAGCGGATAAAGATAATTGCCAGCACTGTCCCTGGGATACTCGAAACCGCTCGGAAGGCAGGGGTAATGTCCAAACTTGCTCTGTGTGAGAGAAAGCCCCTGGGCTGGAGAAGCCTTTATAGAAACCGTTCTACGGGCAAACTTCTTCATCTGGTCGAACCTATCGGCCAATATCCTTGGCAAGATAAGACCTTCGTCAACTTGTACTGGTTCCAACAATAGCTTCTCTTCGACGGTTTGTACAGCATTGCCAGCCACTTGATGGCTACTTTTTCCGAATAGTCTCGTGAAGAATGATTTCATGAACTAAAGATATCAAAACCCGACAACAAAATGAATAGCATACTATATCTGTAGCCGTTGCTAAATAAACCAGATTGCACCGACATCCCGATTTATTGGATAAAGCGGAAGGCGGGGCTAGTTTTGTCATATAGCACTGTCACTGATTTCCAAATATGAAAACTTAGAACCCAAGAATAAAATCAGGATTTTATGGAGAGGATCGAACGTGAGATATTCAGATATTACAAGTATAGATTATGGTCGTGAGATTTGCAAACCTAACCATCTAAAACCTACTGAACCGGCAGGTAACAAATTTTCAAGTCTATCTGTGAAGCAAAAACATCAATTGAAAATAGAATAGACATTATTGCTCGATCTTATATTTAGAGCAAGATTCCGCAGCAAGCAAAACGATTATGTCATCTTTTACCAATTCTATAGATGAAAAGTATCCAAACGCCAAATCCAACTACGAACGCGGGTAAAGGATTCTGCATAGTTGTGCCAGCCAAAAAAGCGCCGGTTGCAATTATACAGGTTAATATAAAAAACAATAAAGTTTTCATTTACCCTAAAATACGGATTATTTAGCTGTTTACGAAATCAAACAACAAGTATCCAGATCATTACATTTAAAAAAAAATCCGTTATCTTGGAAACTAGATTATTGAAATTCGACAGATATTCTTGACGAAATACTTACCACAATATTTTGAGGCAATTTGCCAGACTCCCAACCTAAAAAACCTTTATATACGCCATAGCCGCCATTGAACAGCTACCCTACCTCATTATCTAAAATGATAGACTTTGCTGGACACAATTTAAGAAAGGCTAAGAATCGTTGCTATAAGTCTCTTTTGTCAATTAGTTACTACTTGACAAAAGAGGAAAGCCGAACTATCTCGACTTTCCAAGGTAACTGTGAACGTACCGCAAGCTTTAATTAGAGTTTGATTTTTATACCACCATTTACCACAAGCCCATCTACCGGCGCATAAATATCCCTGAAGATAGGATTGGTAATTGTGCCAGTATAAATGGTATCAAATCTAGTCTGTCGGGTATCGCTGAAATTCTCAAAGTTTATGAAAATCGAAAAACGTTCCCATAGCTTCTCTGCCATAAATCCTGTAGTCCAGTAACTTTTGCCCGTCGCCACGTCATTGAGTTTCTGCTTACTGAAATAGTATGCTTCCAAACCTATTTTCCACTGATCCTCTATTTCATACATTAACACATTGTTCAAACGGTGCCTAGAAACTAATGGATAGGCAGTATTGCTACTTCCCATATGCTGGTTTACATCTGCCAAGGTATACCCTATGAACAGCTTAAAGTCCGAATAGGTGATCTTGGCATTGGTCTCCATCCCTCTAGTATCAATATTACCACTGGGCTGTACATATGCCAGGCTTCCACTAGCGGAGTTAGTCAATAGGATCGGACTGTTGATGCGTGTGTAAAAGAACATGTGGTTGATACTGAAGCCAACATTACCATCGAATAGTGAAATACGGTAATTTACATCATAGTTAGCTCCGTAGGACCGTTCCGCTTTTGTATTCGCTACATCTATCGGTAATACGTTCCTGAACTGGATACGTTCGGCATCTTCGGTAAACACCGTTGGCGCTTTATAACCCAGCCCGCCACCCAAGCGGGTAGAGAAATGTTCATTGATTTTCCAAAGTCCTGAAATCCTCGGCAAGAAGAAGAACCCGTACTCATTGTGATAGTCCCCACGGACACCCGATTCGATACTGAATTTTTCAGACAGGCTCCAGGTATTCTGTACAAAAGCCCCCAAGGTAGTGTAACTGTAACTCCTCAACTTAATAGCACTGTTTTGGTCTTCGCTGAACCTGTCAGTCAAAAAATTGACACCCAACACCCAATCCGCTTTTTCACCGTTACGGCTATAGTTGGCCTCACTGTAGGTGGACACCTGTGTCCCCGAAAACAGGTAATTCGGCAAACCGATACTACGGTCATAATAGCTCAACGAATTACGAAGGGTTAACTTCTGGTTTTCATCAATACTATGGTCCAACTCGAGCTGGGAACTGTAGCGTCCGGTTTTATTTTCCTCATAATAAGAATGGCCTGCTCTGCCCCTCCCCTTAACATATTCCATATCACCGCCGATCCTTTTCTCTGATGTGGCATTAATTCCCGCTGAAAGTGTAGTCGCTTCATTAAAGTAGAAAAACAATTTCGGGTTCAACGTAAAGCGATCAAATTCGGGTATGGCTGTCAAACCAATACTGGAAGGATCGTATGCCGTGCCCTTATTATAGGCCCCATAAACAGCCAGACCGATTTTGTCAAATTTCTGCGCATAAAATCCGCTTACATCTAGTCCTAATGCCGAAGTTCCATTCAGTAAGAAATTGAACTGACGTTCCTCAGTTGGTTTTTTGGAAACTAGGTTAACAAGCCCAGCTATAGCACCTCCACCGTACAAGGTAGAAGATGATCCTTTTATCACTTCGACCCGTTGCAGGTCCAATGGAGCTATCTGTAGTAGGCCCAAGCCCCCCGAAAATCCGGAGTACAATGGAAAACCATCCCGAATGATCTGCGTATACCTGCCATCCAGTCCCTGGATACGTATGGCCGAGTTGCCACTTGTAGCAGAAGTCTGTTGGGTCTGTATACCCGTACTTTCAGCCAATAACATCCTGATATCCCCAGGTTTCATATTTCCTTTTTCATCCAGCTCCTCACCTGCAATTACCTCAACGCGGGTAGGGATGTTGTCAATGGTACGACTACTACGCGTGGACGAAACCACAACTTCGTCTAATTCCTCATCTTCATTCGCTGGTTCTAGTAGTACAACAGCAGGCTCAGCTGTGGCAAGGGGAAAGATGAGGGTATCTGTCTTAGCCTGAAAGCCAACATAGCTATACTGTATCAACTGCCTACCGGAAGCTATTCCGTTAATCGTCACCAATCCGGTGTTGTCCGATATGGTTGCAAGTGCGGCACCTAGGATTCTAACTGTAGTCCCAGGTAAAATTTGTTTTGTTTTGGCATCTTTGATGATCGCCCTATAGGTATTTTGAGCATAGGCAGCGGATGCTAATAGCACCATTGCCAAGAGCATAATCGTTCTTTTCATGATCTGATTTTTATATTACTGATTTCGATAAAAAAGTCCTTTGGACTATTGGATAAATAAGTTAGCCAAGCTTTGGCGGTTGCCAGATCGCCAGGGCAATAAGAGACAATTGCGCTGGAAGATAAGCGGAATTGTAGTCCATGCGTTTAAGCGGCACGACAAAACTAAGAGCATAATATGGAACGAAAGTGCAGCCAATACAGGTACCACACACGTAGAATGGAGAACAATCCTTACAGCAATCATCACTTTGTTCACTACATTCGTATTTTCCCTTTTGTGTGATTTCACTCGGATATGTATCTGGCCGTTCTTGCGCACAACAAGGGATGATGGTAAGCGCAACTACAATTATGGACAGAAACAATGCGATATATCTCACGCCATAAAAGTATGCATTTTTTGTTCGTTTAGTCTAAAAACTCCAATCGCTATGGAAATCTTACTGTCATTTTTATATTTATCCTCGCAGGATTTTGTGAAATATCAGGGTATCTTATCTGGGCATTATTAAAGAAGGCAAGTATTTATAGCCTGTGGAACCAATACCAGGTATCAATACCCGCAAGTTCGTCCTTGATAGTTCGGTTTACATAAATATCTGGTTGGATACCTAGACCAACAAACTTTTTCCCATCGGAACTGCGAAAAAGAAAGCTCCTTCCATTACCAAACTCCCGACATCGATAAAGCGTTCATTGAAGATCTGATCCCTTCATAATACCTAAGACCAGAAGACCTAACCTCCAGATCCGGTGCACCGATATAGATCCTAGTTTCTCCACCCACCATTTGTTCCATTAACGAACTGCCCATACCAATTCCCAGCCCCAGTCCTTCCCCGAAAAGTTCCAGCGTCCCGGCAAATAAAACAATATCCGGTTTGTAAGTTTCGATGTGTCCGCGAACAAGCCTGGAAAGACCTAGGTACCTTTCCCTTATCGAAACCCTCCTGTACAACGTAGCATCCCTGAACCTCGGCACACTGACGTAGGCAACCTGCCAAAGCACATCTTTTGAAGCACCCTTGGCCGCTCCGCCTACAAGTTCCTGCCAGGGAGGAAATCCATTGAGGATCCCCCTACACATCAGTTCCAACCTATGGACTGCCAGATCCCGTTGAACTACGAAATGTTTACCCTGGGCGCACTCCCGCCAGCTGCTGCTGACGATCCCCTCCACACAGGGTAATATCCCCTTTGTTACAACCATGATCTTGGGATCGGAGGCAAGGTAACGGTCCATGTCCACCACCCCCATCCTGATCATATCATCCGCATGGGGCTTAAGGCGGAACGGGCTAACTACAGTCTGCATCGGCTTAGATCGGTTTGTTTTTCTGCAATCATAACAGGTTTTTCGGAAAAAAAAGTCGTTTGGGAAAACCTGCCCGCATTTTGATATTATATGCCCGCTATCTCGCCGATACACCAGCTAAATTTGTCTCATACCGTGGGTGGTACCGAATAAGACTACCCGTTAACCAAATATTAAACCAATGACCAGAGACAGATGACCCCCATCGTGCTATACTGCACGTATCACCTTTTGACGCCCTCACATTCAACCAACTATAAACTTTAAAACCGAACTACATGAACAGAATGTTACCATTCCGACTGTTACTGCTCTGCCTGATAATGGTAGCCATGTGCCTACAGCAGACTTCCGCGCAATCCTATACCTACCAGACCGAAAGCTTCGAGCAGAACATCTGGGCAAATGCTTCCAGTAATCCCACGGAAATCGCTTCTTACACGGGAACTTGGACAACGGCCAAAGACAACGTGAACAGCAACGCCGTAACTGCCTACCAGGGCAGCTTCAGCTATTTAGTCAAAAATAAAACTGCGGCCCTTGTCAGCCCCAAGCTAGAAAATGGACTTGGCACACTTACCTATTACACCATACGTACCTCAAGCCGTACCGTCATTGTGGAAACATCAACAGACAAGATCAACTGGATACAGGTAGATAGCTATGCTTCTACGGCCATTTGGACACAGCGAGCTGTAGTTGTCAATAGCCCTACGGTAAGATATGTACGGTTCTCATCCAACTCCAACAGTGGTCTTTACCTAGATGATGTCTTGATGACGAGTGCCAGTGCTCCAGGAATTACCACCACCACTGCGAATGCAACTGATATTACCCAGACTTCAGCTACGTTAGGCGGTGAGGTAACCTCTACGGGATTGACTACGATCACTTCAAGGGGAGTGGTGTATAACGATACCGGTTCCCCAGATATCAACAGCACGAAGGTGACGGCATCAGGTACTACAGGAGCCTTTACGGTAAACATAGGTGGATTGACCATAGGCAAGACCTATTACGCAAAAGCCTATGCCGAAACCCCAGATGGTATCAGCTATGGTCTCACCGTACCATTTACGACAAGGGCCGCCGATGCCCCTGTAGCTTACTGGTTACAGCCGTTCAATGACAATGCACAGATGCCAACGGCACAGCCGACCAGTCCGGTAACCATCAATGTGCCTGGACAGGGCGATTGGATATTCTATAATGCCTACCGCTCGACGTCCGCACTGTACATCACCGATGGATCGGCAAGTGCGCTGAGGATACTCAAAGGTGGATCCTACGTGACCACACCTACCCTGCCGGACGGCATTTCTACGCTCTCCTTTTCCGAAGGACGTGGTGGGAGGACATTGACGATCTATACCTCGACCAATAACGGCGCAACTTGGACACTGAATAGGGACGTGCTAACAGTAAGAGGTGAACCCATCGTCGTAAATATCAATAGTGCCACCATCAACAGAATCCGTGTTGGAAACAATAGTGGCGGGGATACTGACGTGGATAACATCGGCATCACCGTTTTTCCTTCTGGCGCAACAGCCAGCTTGATGACAGATGCGATCACCAGCATTCAGAAAAATGCAGTAACCATAGGAGGAAACGTAACTTCGGAAGGCGCGAAACCTGTACTGGAGCGCGGTATTGTCTGGAATACAAAAACAGCGCCTATCCTTGCCGACAACAAAATCCCCAACGGAAGTGGAACTGGCAGTTTCAGTGGCCAGATTACTGGACTTCCGGCGGGAACACTATTATACTTCAGGGCATATGCCACCAGTAGGGCGGGAACAGCCTACGGACAGGAACAAACTGCTACGACACTGGCTGCAACACTACCGCTATTGACCACAACTGTTGCCACCGACGTTAAGGGTGAGCTGGCGAGCAGCGGTGGAACTATAAGCGACGACGGTGGAGCACCGATAAGCGCACGCGGTATCGTATGGAGCACCTTTGCGAATCCTAGCCTATCGGACAGCAAGTCAGTTGACGGCGCCGGTGCAGGCACATTCCTCGGAAAACTGATCAACCTGACACCGGGCACGAACTATCACTACAGGGCCTATGCGACCAATGCCGCAGGCACCGCCTACGGAGAGGATAGACAATTGACCACTGGAACGGTGCAGTTACCTGAGGTAAGTACCATGCCTATCACATCCGTTTTGTTCTACAAAGCTTCTGGCGCGGCAACCCTTACCAGTGATGGTGGAGCCATGACCGAAGTAGGCCTGGTATGGAACACAACTGGAAACCCGACACTAAGTGACAGCAAGGCTATTGCTGGCAATGACGAAGGTTTGCACAACACGCTACTAACTGGATTAACAGAAAATTTTCAATACTATGTAAGGGCCTATGCCTCCAATAGCGTAGGCACCGTATATGGACAGCAGGTCACCTTCGCAACACCTGTATCCACGAGGCTATCCAAACCTATCGGATTCGCCGAAGGCACTACAGGAGGGGGCACGCCCACTCCGCAAAACACCATCATCGTAACTAACGCTACAGAACTCGCCGCAGCCATTACTGGTCCAAAATCAATCATCCTTGTCAAAGGTGTAATCAATACCGGACGTGTTTCCGCCGTTTTCAAGGATAAGTCCATCATCGGACTTCCAGGAGCTAGATTGATCAACCTTGACCAGACCAAATCTGGATCTGGAATTTTCTTTTTGACAGAAGGCTCGAGAAATGTCATTATCCAGAACCTCGTTTTTGAGGGGCCTGGTGCCTATGATGTTGATGGCTATGATCTATTGTCAAACAAGGGATGTTACAAACTATGGGTAGACCACTGTGAATTCCAGGACGGTACAGATGGCAATTTTGACAATTCTGGAGAGGCCGATAGTATTACCGTGTCATGGAGTAAATTTACCTATCTGAAACCAGCCAGAGCTGGCGGACCTGGAGGCTCGCCAGACCACCGCTTCTCCAACCTGATCGGTGGATCGGATTCTGACGCACCAATGGACGGCCGTTACAATACCACCTGGCAGAATTGTTGGTGGGCACCAGGCGTAAAAGCAAGGATGGTTAGGGCAAGAAACAGTGAGATACATATGCTGAACTGTTTCTGGAACAGCCCGGAGACAGCTGATGCAATAGGCATAACTGCTGGAACCTTCGGTTCTACCGTATATGTGGAGGGCGGTGTATTTGAACTACTTCCAGGTGCAAAGACCGCAGATTTGGGCCCAGGGAATATTTCGATACAGTTTGAAGACTGTATCAGCGGGGCATCCAATTATGGAAGTGTAGCACGTCCAAACTATGAATACACCGCAATGTCTTCGGCACAGGTAAAAGCTGCCGTAACCGATGCTTCCTGTGGTGCCGGAGCAACATTATATGTGACAGAAACCGGTGAAGCCTATTCAAACTGTCCATCTATACCGATTCTGGCCACCAATGGAAAGCTTAGCCAAGAAGTATTCCAGGGCAATCCGATCGAGGAGATCACCTTTACCTTCAGTGGTACCGCTACAGATATCGCTGTAGCCGACCTACCATCAGGTTTGGTAGCCATCAAAGATCTAGCGGCCAAGACACTGAAGATATCGGGCACACCTACGGTGGCAGGCACCTTAACGGTGAGCACAAGCGGAGGACCTGGCCTACCTGCAACTAAACTGGCGACCATTACCTTGACCAACGTTGCCCCTGCTGCCCTATCAGTGTCGGGAAATCTGAACCAGACCATCAATCGCAACAGCGCAATCACTCCCTTAACTTTTATCTGGAGTGGCGGCACTACGGATGTTAGCCTATCCACCCTGCCAATGGGACTGAGCCAGACTAAAGACGTTTCGTCCAAAACATTGACCATTAGTGGTACGCCAGCAGTCACCAGTAGCTTTAACATCACTACAATTGGCGGCAGCGGTAGCGCCATCACCTACGAAAGTACGATCAATGTGGTGTTCAATGCCACCAAATATAAAGTTGCCTACGTGACCAGCAGCACATCGCCGACCTATGCCAATGACACCAAAATTCTTTCGGGACTGAAAACGGACCCAAACTTTGAGGTGACCGAGGTCAACTCCGCCAACGGAGGAAATGACTATACAGCATACGATCTGGTCTTATTCAGCGAAGTGGCGGGTTCTGAGGATCCAGGAATACTTGAACTACGTGGTGTAGACAAACCGCTATTGATGATGAAGGTACACTCCTACAAGAATGCAGGTGCGGCATGGAACTGGGCAAGCTTAGAAAGTGCCTACAACCAGAGCGCCACTGCCACAAAATTAGTCGTCGGAGATACCCAACATCCAATCTTCAGTGGTGTAAACTTTAGTAATGGAAATGAAGTGGAGATATTGAATTCGGTAGCCGGTCTAAAGGGGCTTACCTATATGGATCCTAGCCTGTTCAGGAATGTGAGTGGTGGTACCATCAAATCCCTAGCGACAGTTGGCGGACAAACGGCCCAGAGTTCTATCCTGGAAATCCCAATTGGCACCTATGTAGCCGGTACCCCCATCAACCATCGTTTCCTACAGGTGGGAATCAATAGTGCTTCCTATGGACTGGTGACCAACGATGCCATGACGATCATCAGAAATTCCCTATTATACCTTGCAGGTAACAATCTTACCTTGCCTATCCGCCTGGTTTCTTTCAATGGTCAGCGTGACAATAGCGGTCAGATCAATCTGAGATGGAAAGCGATGGACCATGAGAACTTCAGCCATTTTGAAGTAGAAAAACGCGATGATAACGGGCAGTTCAGAAAAACGGGACAAGTATCCGGCATTGCAAACAGCACTGCACAGCAGGATTATAGTTTCCGCCAGAACGATCCTAGAAGTGGCACGATATACTACAGGCTCAAGATGGTCGACCTAGACGGGAAATTTGAATACAGCAACATCATCAGTATCAAAGGGCTGAAGGACGAGAGTTTTGTGAAGTTGTTGCAAAATCCGATCAAAGCGCATATCTTGTTGGAACTTACCAACCCGTCCAAGGAGAGCTTTACGGCCAGTCTATACAGTCTTAATGGTAGCCTGATCAAAAAATGGAATATCGGCGCTGTAGAAGGCAGTATTTCATTGCCGTTGGATATCGAACTGGGTAAAGGTCTCTACATCCTAAAAGCAAATGCCGGTCAGCGGACCGCAAGCCTAAAAGTTCTAAAATAGAATCAAAGGCAAAAAAATAAACAGCCCCGTGGAGCCATCTACGGGGCTTTTCAGGTAAAAGGATGACAAGACCAAATATGAGACCTATCTTTTTTGTTTTTTTAAACCTGCTCTGTATTTCGTTACATACGGCTACAGCACAGCCTAGACAGCTTGTTTTCGAAAATTACAACCTAGAGAACGGTCTACAGAACAATATTGTGCAGCAATCATTTCAGGACAGTAAGGGTTTCATGTGGTTTGCCACAGGCCATGGTATTTCAAGGTTCGACGGTTATCGATTTACCTCTTTTCGGAATGAGCCCAGCGACCCAAAAAGTATTTCTGGTCTATTGGCAAGGGTCATCTACGAGGACCGCAAAAAAAACCTTTGGATAGGTACCGAATCGGGAGGATTGAACAGGTTTGACCGAAGTACGGAAACCTTTGAGCATATCCTTTCCACAGATTCAGTTGCCGGAATAGGAACGTCCGTTAAAACAATTGTAGAAGATCGTAAAGGGAGATTGTGGTTGGGCACCAATATTGGGCTCAAATCCTATATGCCGGGTGAAAAAAATGCGAGATGGTATCCTTATCGTTCCGGCAGCAAAAAATCCCCTTCCGATAAGTATATCAGGGTACTGGAATTTGACCGATATGGTAAACTGTGGGTCGGCACCAAACAGGGACTGGACCGTTTTGATCCCCAGACGGGGAATTTTGAAAAAATATATGACAGATATCCTTTGTTGAAGGACGAAATCTGGGAGATCTATCCTGATCAAAAAGGACTTTTATGGATCGGTACCTATAACCATGGACTTTTTACCATAGACCCATTCGATCTTAACCTAAAGCAGGTCATTCTCGACAGGTCAAAGCCTTGGAGCAATGCCATCAAATCGGTAATGCAGGATAAGCAGGGACTGTATTGGATAGGTAGTAGAGCTGGACTATTTGTATACGATGCGGCAACAGGGCGTTCAAATTGGTTCGGCAACGAGGATAACGAAGAAAAATCATTGGTACATTCCTCTATTTTGAACACCTACGTGGACGCTGCCGGAAATGTATGGATCAGTACCAGAGGTGGTATCAGTATGGCCGCACTCGGCAGACAGGTATTCAAACACTATAGCGCACAGAAGGGAAGCTGTTCCCACCTTAACAACAAAGAAGTTTATGCGGCTTGGGCAGATCCCAGTGGAAATTCGATATGGCTAGGTACCGATGAAGGCGGAGTAAATGTTCTGGACCGCAAGACGGGGATATTCAGCTACCTTACCCATCGATCAGGTGATCCTAACAGTATTGCCGGAAATGGGATCAAATCATTTTTGGGCGACCAGAGAGGCAATCTTTGGATCGGCACCTACAAGGAGGGCATCAGTGTACTAGACAGGAACACCAATCGTTTCAGTCACTTCAGACATCAAAAAAACAACCCGAACAGCCTTTCCGACAATACAGTCTGGGCATTGCACAGGGATAGCAAGGGCCAGATCTGGGCAGGAACAGATGCAGGTCTTGACCTTTATGATGCTTACAGCAGAAATTTCATCCATCAATTTATTGGTAAAAAACAACAGATCTCCTGGATTGGGGAAGACTCCAAGGGACGGTTGTGGTTGGGACTACAAAGTGTCGTAGCCATCTTTGAGCAAGGTAAAGGAGTGGTACACACTATCCGTGAACAGGGGAGCTGTTTCTATCAGGATAGTAAGGACAGATATTGGCTGGCCACACGCAATAATGGGCTCGCTTTGTTGGACCAGAAATTCAAGGCAGTGAAATATTTCGATGAAAAGGACGGCCTTCCCAACAACCAGGTCTACCAGGTACTTGAAGATTCCCAAAAGAGATTGTGGATGAGCACAGCCAATGGGCTTGCCATGTTTGATCCCGAGACTGAAACTTTTACGAACTACGATAACTCCGATGGCCTGCAGAGCAACCAATTTCACTATGGTGCCGCTTTCAAACTGAAAACTGGAGAGCTTATTTTCGGAGGCATCAACGGTTTTAATATTTTTGACCCTTCCAAGGTGAAGCGTAATAGCTACATCCCTCCTATCCTGATGACCAACCTGAAACTGTTCAATCAGGACGTCAGACAGGGCGATAAATTTGGCATCCTGAAGGGTAGTCTTTCTGAAGCTAGGGAGATCGACATCCCCTATGAGCATAACTTTATCACCTTCGATTTTGCAGCGCTCAGCTATGTAAGACCAGAGAAAAATAGTTATAAATTCAAGCTCGAGGGATTCGACAGGGATTGGAACATGTCTGGCCGCAAGAATTCAGCAACTTATACCAATTTGGATCCCGGAAGTTATATGTTTCAGGTGTTGGCAGCGAACAATGATGGCGTGTGGGCAAAAAAACCCTTACAGTTCAAGGTAAATATCCTTCCCGCTTTCTGGCAAACCTGGTGGTTCAGAACATTGTTATGCCTGACCTTGGCACTGGTAGGTTATACCGTTGTCAAATTTCTGATCAACAGACACAAAATCAAGCAACAACTATATCTGGAGCGCAACAAAGTCAGACAACAGAAAGAGCTCAATGAGATAAAGCTTCAGTTCTTTACCAATATCTCCCACGAGATCAGAACTCCACTGACCCTGATTACCGGACCATTGGAAAGATTGCGGAATGCCGAACTTACCAGAGAAATGTTCGAAAGCCAAATCGAGCTCATGCACAGAAATACAGGATCGCTTCTCCGCCTGGTCAACCAGCTACTTGATTTCAGGAAGCTTGAAGATGGCAGGCTAGAACTGGAATTGGGAAAGGGAGATCTGATCGCATTCATAAGGGAAATCATCGACAATTTCATGCCAAGGGCCGAGGAAAAGCAAATCAGTCTTACCTTCCATCCCTTTAGCGAAACATTACTTACCTATTTTGACCCTGACAAATTATCAAAAATCCTAAATAACCTCATATCTAACGCGCTAAAGTTCACCCCCAAAAAAGGCAGTGTATCACTCTACATCAATATAGGCCTTCGAGATCCGAAAATTGGATCTGGCGAGCAGTATCTTGAAATAATAGTGCTTGACAATGGTGCCGGCATCAAAGAAAAATACCTTGACAGCATATTCAACCGTTTCTTTCAGGTACCTGCACACAACGAAGGTGGGACTGGAATAGGGCTTGCATTGACCAGGGAACTTGTAGCGCTTCACAGCGGGGAGATATTTGTGGAGAGCACTGAAGGCAGTGGTTCCAAGTTTACGATCAGACTGCCGCTCCTCCATCAGGAAAACATTAGGGACAGGGAATCTAGGCCTTTCCCTCAGAAACCAGAAATCCTATCTAATCGCGAAGAACTGTTGAACGAACGGATCCTGTTGGTCATAGAGGACAATAGTGATATCAGACAGTTCATCATTGAAAATTTTAAGGAACAGTTCCATATATTGGAAGCGGCCGATGGTCCAAGCGGCCTGCAGATCGCCCAAAAGGTATTGCCAGACCTCATCCTCTCCGATGTAATGATGCCAGAAATGGATGGCAACGAACTCTGTGCCAAGCTGAAGGCCGATGAGCATACCTCGCACATCCCGGTAATCCTATTGACCGCCCTATCATCAAAGAACAATATACTGAAAGGTCTGGCCAGCGGAGCCGAAGACTATATCACCAAGCCATTTGACATCAATATCCTGCGCAATAAAATAGAAAACCTGCTCATCCTTCGGGAGTCGATGAAGAACAGATTTTCTGGACAGTTGACCATTATACCTTCAAACGTAGCGATCTCGTCCCCTGATATAAATTTCATCAAGAAAGCGATGGCTGTGGTCGAGGAAAACATGGCCGACAGTGAGCTCGACATCGAAGCATTTGCCAGGCATATGGCAGTCAGCCGGATGCAGATGTACAGAAAGCTCTCGGCCCTTACCGGAATGACCGTCATGGAGTTCATCCGGGATATCCGGCTGAAGCGTGCCGCACAGTTGTTGGAGCAGCGCAAACTCAATATATCTGAAGTCGCCTACACAGTCGGTTTCAGGGACCTCTCCAATTTCAGGAAATGTTTCCGCGAAAAATTCGGAACCAATGCCAGCGAGTATATCAAAAAGTCTGGGCAGGTATAAAAAACATTCTATAAATCCTTATGATCTTATCCTGAAATATATTGTGTGAAGTAGCCAAAGCAAAGATCATGAGTGAAATCAACGGCGCCCCGCTTAACGAACATGCATCAGTGCAAAAGTACAACCTGCCAAAAATAGCAGCACGTAAGTTTTTCGGAACCCGCTTTTCGCTAGGTGATTTCGCCCCTGTCTTCCCAAAGGGATTTCCCTGCGAATTTCCTTTTATAATCAGTAGGTGAATACCCTGTAATACTCTTAAAATAATTTGACAGATGGCTCTCATCGGTAAGACCGAATTCTTCCACAATCTGTTTCAATGTGTAATTTGGAAGAAGCAATCTCCGTTCGATCAATTGCATTCTATATCCGTTTACATATTTTCTGTAACTCATCTCAATTTTTTTTTTTTGAAATAATCACTGAAATACGATGAGGCAATATTAAAATGTCCTGCAATGTTCTTTATCTGCAGTACCCTCGGTTCATAAATATTTTGGCGGATATATGATATCAATTCTTCAGAATCTGGTTGTCCGTTGTCTATCCTGATACTGAGCTTGGAAGCTGCCTCCCGCACCAGTCCGGCGTTGATTTAATTGCCCACAGTATTCGGGACACTGTGCTTGACCAGGCGACAATCCAACTGATCAAGGATAAGCAGATCATGTATATACCTACGCTCTCCCTCGATGAATTTGCCTTTATCTATGCAAGAAGGCCAGATTGGATAAATGATCCATTTTTTAAGGCATCACTGGAAACAGGCGTAAATGAGATGATCACATCTAAGGCCTATCAGAACAAGCTAAAAGACTCCCAAGTTTATGTAAAGAATATCAGGGCATTCGAGACTGCAATGACAAACCTAAAGTAACCTCAAGTTTGCTCAATGCCGATCCCCAACCTGCCTTCATACTACATGGTACAAAGGGAAGTTATGTGAGAGCAAGAACCGATGTCCAGGAAAACCAACTACAGAATGGTATTCGTCCGGGTGACCCATCATTTGGAATCGATCATTCGGCTGGAAGACTAACTATAGTTTCTGAAAATGGCAACGCTGAGATTTCCGATTATCAAGGAAGTAAGAGTGATTACATGGGTGTTTACAACGCCGTATTTAACCAGCTTACCGACAACCAACCATACCCTGTAACAAGGGATCAGATCCGTTTGCAACTCGAGTTGTTAACCCTGAAGTCAGACAGCTGATACTGACCGTAAATGAGCAAAAGGGACGTATCTACTCCCTCGCTCCTTTTTTCATAATCGTGATAATCATCTAAATCTATAAAAATGGAAGCGGAACTGCTATTGCCAGAACATTATCCCTATTTATTGTTAAAAAGAAAAAGCTGCCTATCAAACCTGTTCGTATAAATTTTAAAGGTGTTGGTATAAAAGCGCAGATTGCAGCGCAAGAAAGAGCTTCCTTTGGTCATTAAAAACTTAGGAACATGGTACTTGTATTTAAGACAAACGTAGAAGTGATAACTTCAGCTGACCAGATTACGTCTGCCCTAATGGCAGAACACCCAGGGTACAGCATAAATTTTGCATTGGACGACATCGACAGAATCCTGCGCGTGGAGGGCACCAACCTACGATCGGAAGAAATTATCAGTTATCTAGATCAAAAGGGCTATTCCTGTGTAGAACTGGCCTGAACCAAACAATCAATGGCGTAATCCGATCCACTGACGTACTATCGGAATTGATCTTTGGCCTGCGGGGAAACCTTCTTCGGCAAATTTTTATCAATGTTTGCCACTTATAGCTATCTTTACGCTATAATCCAAAAATATGCCCATTTACCGATCTTGTGAAGATATTGAGCTGATCTCGCTGCTGAAACAGGGAGACCACTCAGCTTTTAATGAGATCTATGACAGGTATGGCATGATGATCTATTTCAAGGTAAACCTGATGCTTAGGGATCCCGATATTTCAAAAGACCTGGTGCAGGAGCTCTTCATATCGATCTGGAGCAATCATGCAGCAATCAACGTGGGATCAAACCTTGCAGGTTACCTATACATCGCCGCAAGGAATAGGGTCATCAATTTCATCCGCTCTGGGAAAACCAAAAACGACTTCCTGCTTTCCCTTGCAAGATATGGTACGGAGATCGGCAACACGACACTGGAAGCCCTTGATGAGCGTGAGCTTATGGCCCTTTTAAAGGCCGAGATCGCTAAGCTGCCGGAAAAGATGCGACGGGTATTCGAGCTCAGCCGCCTGGACAATCTCTCCCACCGTGAGATTGCCAAAGAGCTGGGCATCTCCGAGTATACCGTAAAAACACAGATCCATAACTCCCTGGCAATACTGAAATCAAAACTTGGCGAGTTCGGCGTAGGTGGTCTAGTGGTACTGGTATGGATGGAAAAAATAAATTAAATATTTTTTCACTTTCATCTAATCCCTAGGCCTTCGGCAGGTGTATTACTATCAAAGGGGCAAAATTCCCGATAGTTATGACCAAGCAACAAGCAAAGCTATTATTAGATAGATATGAATCCGCACAGGCCAGTCAGCAAGAACGGCTACTGGTGGAAAACTGGTATGCCTCGGAACTCCATTCTCAGGCAAGACAGCCAATGGAAGAGGATTACGCCAAAATAAAACTTGAGATCTGGTCCAATCTATCACAATCTACCACCCACAGAAATCATCCGTACCGAAAATGGCTACAGATCGCTGCCGCGGTAACGGCGTTACTAGGCTCTATACTTTGGGGAACGCTCCGCTATCAGGAAAGCCAGTTGCAACAGTCTGCTGCACTTAGGTTTACCAAAGACTTCGAGCCTGGCAAGACTGGCGCCACGATCACCATGGATGACGGAAGCAGTATCCTACTGAGCGAAGACCACGATCAGGTCATCCTAAACAATGGAAGGCTGAACTACGAGAACGGCAAGGAAATCACCGAAGACATAGGCAGACAACTTGTTGCCAGCACACAAAGGGGGCAGACTTATGCCTTTACACTGGGCGATGGTACTAAGGTCTGGCTGAATGCGGCATCTTCGATTAAGTTTCCCTCCAAGTTTTCTGATAATGAAAGAATGGTTGAACTTGATGGGGAAGCCTATTTTGAAGTGGCCAAAAATGCCGAACATCCTTTCATCGTCAAAAGCAACAACCAACGCATAAAAGTGTTGGGCACGCATTTCAACGTAAGCAGCTATGCCGATGAGCCCCTTACCAGAACCAGCCTTTTAGAGGGAAGCGTTCAGGTGACCAATACAGAAGGAAGAATGTTGAGACTTATCCCAAACCAGCAGTCACTGAGTGCGAAAAATAGCATCAAACTGAATGAAAATATTGATGTAAATGATGATGTAGCCTGGGTTAAGGGAGATTTTGTATTTAGGGCAGCTACCTTGGAAAACATTATGAACGAGCTTTCCAGATGGTATGGCGTGAAGCTAAATTATACTGATGGAGTAGATAAGAGCCTGATATTGGGCGGATACATCTCCAGATCAAAAAAACTGTCCGAAGTCCTAAAAATGATAGAACTCACCAAATTGGTACGCTTCAGACTCAATGACAATGGATTAACCATCTTACCACAATAAATCAATGATCAACTTAACCCAAACTGACCTAAAAATGAAGAAGACAATCCTAAGGGAATAATACCTGAGGTTTTATCAGAAGAAAGCCATGGCCCGAGGGCAATCGGACACATGGCGTTATCGTCTGAGTTTACCCAAAAAAACAAATTGAGAATCCATTTCATGTATTAACCCAAACATTCAAAAGTATGAATAAATATGCTTTTAACCTAGGCATGCCCATTTTTCGGCTGCCCTACAAACTTCTGTTAGCGATGAAGTTAACAATACTATTAATGACGACGGTACTGCTCCAGGTAAGTGCTGCCTCGTTTGGACAGCGCGTCACGCTGTCCGTAAAAAAAGCTCCGCTGGAAACGATGTTCCAAAAATTAAGGGAGCAGACAGGGCACGACTTTATCTTCGATGCAAAGATCGTAGGGTCTTTGGCCCCGGTAAGTATACAGATGAAGGATGTGAGCCTGACAGATGCGCTCAATAGCCTATTGGCCAATCAGCCACTAAGCTATGAGATCAATGACAGGGCGGTAATCATCCGAAAAAAAGACCCATCGATCATCGGTGAGCTGATCTCACGCTTGCAGGCTGTAGATCTTCCAGGTACCATCAGGGACCAGAAAGGTATGCCAATGGCGGGGGCGACAGTTGCCATTAAGGGAAAAAGCCAGACACTGAGAACCAATCTAAAGGGAGAATTCCTGATCAGCAATATTGAGCCAAATGACATAGTGGTAATCAGTTTTGTAGGCTATTTGACCCAAGAGATCGCTGTTACGGACCGAAAAAGGCTTGATATCGTAATGTTGGAGGATGTTGCCGCACTTGGCGAAGTTTCCATTTCTACAGGCTATCAGAGCATCAAAAGCGCTAAATTAACTGGTGCCATCTCTAGCGTAGGAGCCCAGGATCTTGAAAAGCGCAATGCCACCAACATCCTTGCCAACCTGGAAGGCCGCATTCCCGGTCTGGTCTATTACAATAATACGGCAACCATCAGGGGAATCGGAACCCTAAATGCCAACAGGAGTATCCTTGTTGTCGTAGATGGATTTCCGATCGAAGGCTCTATCGCCAATATCAACCCCTATGACATAGAGAGCGTGAGTGTACTAAAAGATGCGGCAGCAGCGGCCATCTATGGTGCAAGGGCATCTAATGGGGTATTGGTAGTCACTACAAAAAAAGCCAAAACAAAGGGGAAAACTCTCGTAGAATTTTCAAGTAACCTGAGCTATTTTGAAAAACCTGATTACAGCGGAAACAATTACATGTCTCCATCAGAACAGGTAGGGATGGAAAGTGACTATTACAATTACTGGTTCAACAGCAATCCCGCTGGAAACACGGCAAGGATGGTTCAGACCTTCGAATCGAACATCCAGACAGGACTTTACGTAACCCCGGTCCAATATGCCTATTATCAGCTTGCAAAGGGACAGATCAATGCCACGGGTCTTCAGGGTATACTTGATGGCTACAGACAGAATAATTTTGTAGAAGACTACAAAAACAATGCACTAACAAACCAATTCATCCAGCAATATGACCTTTCGGCACGTACCGCGGGAGAAAGATCCCAATCCAGTCTTGTCGTAAATTATAAAACGGACAACTCTGGGATCATTAATGCCTATAACCGCCAATTGAACATATTCTTCAAGGGAACCTACAATCTGGCCAAATGGATAGACGTAGATTATGGGGTAAACACCATTATCGGGAAAGCCAGGACCCACAATAATACCAGGGCCACTACCCCGTTCAACGTACCTTCATACATGTCATTGTTCGATGCCAACGGTGACCGCGCAAGATACTCGCTGTCAGACTTCAACAGTTACAGCACCAATAACACCGTGTTCGAAAGCACTTCGAATCTCTATTCTGTTAAGTTCAACCATTTGGACGAACTGGAACGTGATTTCAACACGACCACCTTAAAGAACAGCAGGTACTACGTCAGTCTGAATATCAAACCATTAAAGGGGCTTAGTATAAGACCACAGTTCCAATACGAGGACAACAATACCGAATCATCCGCCTATTCTGAAAAGAATAGCTACACCATGAGACACCTGCAGAACACGTTCACCACAAGGATCACTACAGGAACTGGATATAGGAACCTATTGCCCGCTGGCGGAAAACTGGAAACGACAAGAACCATAAGCCCGAGCTACACAGCGAGGCTCCAAGGTAACTATGATCGCGAATTTGGCAAGCATGCCATCTCGCTAATTGCCGGTACCGAATTCAGGGAAACCAGATCAAACCTTAAGGGAAATGCTTTCTTCGGCTATGATGACCAGCTTCAGGTACAGAGCAACACGGCACTTGTATATGAAACCTTACGAACACTGACCAGTGCATTCTGGAGCACCGGTGTCTCTCCTAGCGTTTACTACGGTAGTGCCATCAACCGCTTCCGCACCAGTGACGTACTGCACAGATATGCATCTGGCTATGCCAATATGACCTACACCTATAATGGGAAATACAATGCCTTTGGATCGTTCCGAAAAGACTACGCGGATCTTTTTGGGGGAGATAGCAAATACCGTGGCCGTCCACTATGGTCTGCGGGGGCATCTTGGATACTTTCCGAAGAGGACTTCATCAAGAACATCAAAGTGTTTGACTACCTTAAATTAAGGACCAGTTTTGGGGTAACGGGAAATATCGCTATGGATTACACTGCCCAACTTACGGCAAACGTAGCTGGAACAAACGTGGTGACCAATGCCCCTGTCGCCACGGTGACCAATCCACCAAATCCTAAATTGAGATGGGAAAAGACCAGCACCAATAACCTTGGTATCGACTTTGCCCTTTTCAACCAACGCCTGAAAGGTAATTTTGATTTCTACAGCAAAAAAGGTACCGACCTTTTAGCGGTAAAGCGTCTTGATGCCACCTTAGGATTTACTACATTGGTAATCAATAACGGCGATATGGAGAACAAAGGACTGGAACTAGGTTTAAACTACGAGTGGATACGTGCTGATAAAGATCGAGGACTTTCATTGAACTCAGCGCTAGTGGTAAGCAAGAATACGAACAAGATAACTTCGGTCGACGAAATCGTAACTACGCCAGCAGCACTTGCCGGAAGTGGTGCCTTTAGAATAGGACGTCCTGTAAACTCCCTATATTCTTACCAATTCCGTGGCCTGAACGCGACGGGACTGCCACAATGGATGCTATCAAACGGTTCGCTGACCACTGCGTCTATCCCATCTACGGATATCAATGCGGTAATCTTCTCTGGTGGGGTCGATCCAACAGTCAGCATGTCCCTAAACAATGAGATATCCTATAAAGGATTAAGCCTAAATATTTTTACGGTATACTACGGCGGCCATTTCCTGAGAGACAATGCCCCTAGCCTATATGATGATCCAGAATATTCGTCGATGTCGGCAACGATTTTGGATAGCTGGACACCGTCGAACACCAATACGATAGTGCCTGGATTTGGACAATACTACCAAGCTGCCGCAAATGCGAACCCTTTGGTATATGGTGATGCATGGGTGAAACGTGCAGACTTTTTTAAGATCAGGACCATCGTTCTTGGCTATCAGCTCCCTACATCTATTGCCAGAAAAATAGGCACATCCAACATCAGGTTCAGGTTCCAGATCGATAATCCAAATATTACCTGGACAAGCGACAAACTGATCGTTGATCCCGAAAGCCGTGGCCTTAGAAGACCGACTGCTTATGTTTTAGGTGCGAACATTAATTTTTAAGAAAATGAAAAAAAATTCGATCATCCATATCTGCATAATTGCTATACTGGGACTTTCCTCATGCGAAAAATATACCGACATACAACCAAAAGGTAAGAACCTCCTGGGCACCGTCGATGAACTTGAATATCTATTGAACTATAATTTTGGTGCTTCAAATGCATTCTACCTCCAGAACCTATCAGTGCTGGATAATGACACCTATATCCCTTTGGGAAATGTCGCAAATACCCTATCAGGACCGAAAGATGTCAACTATGCCCTAATAACCTATGACCAATCGGTCAACAGGGCACAGCTTACAAAAAACGACCCGTCCTACCAAGAGGCCTATTCGATCATTTCCAACAGGCTGAACATTGTCCTTCAACAAGTGGACAAGGCGACCGGAAGTGAGACCAAGAAATCTTTGCTAAAAGCCGAAGCGTTGACCATGCGCGCCTACCTACACTACCTCTTGGTAAACGTATATGCAAAGGCTTATACCGCTGCTACGGCAAGTACCAACGGAGGGATAGCATACATGGACCAGGTTGACTATGAACGTAATCCGACAAAGAGTACCGTAGCCGAAGTCTATACAAAAATGCTTTCGGATGTTGACGCGGCAATAGCCATGAACTCACTTCCAGATGTCTCTGCCAGCAACACCCGTGGAAATAAAGCTTTTGCCTATGCGGTAAAAGCACAGATCATGCTATCCATGGGCAACTATACTGAAGCCTTGGCCGCTGCCGACAAAGCACTCACCTACAGGAGTACCCTTGAAGACCACAGGCCGTTTGTAGCTACCAAGTTAGCTGTAAGGGCAGCTTATGCCGCCACTGACAATCTTCTGTTTGCCGCCACAAAGCAAAACAATCCTACCTTCTTGGTTGCCAGCGTGGAAATATTGAACAACTATTTTGAACGTGGGAATATCATCCGCGAATATACCAATGCCTACAGTTACACATTGGGCGGAGTAAATTATAGTGAAACCTATGGTAGGGATTATGGAATTCCCGGAGCACTGATGTTCTACGACAATGATTATCAACACAATAATGCGGGGATGACCGTTTCCGACCTAATGTTTATCAGGGCAGAATCACTGATCAGACTTGGCAGGATCTCCGAGGGAATGGATGTGATCAATTACATAAGACAGCGAAGGATCAACCCTACGGTTTATGCAGCGCTATCGGCCACGACCGAACCGGCAGCAATGGCAATCCTAAAAAAACTTTCTAGGATAGAATTTCTCTATACCTGGAAAAACTTCGTGAACATTAAGCGATGGAATACAGAGACGGCCTACCGTGAGAGTATCACCAGAACAATCTCCGGTATCACCTATACCCTATCTCCGGAATCTCCCCTATGGGTATTCCCATTTCCACAAAGTGCAACGGATTATAATCCAAACCTTACCCAGAACTAGAATTAGCCATGAAGATGAACAAGTTCAATACGATAGGTCTTTCAACCATCCTTCTGTTTTCCATTTCGGCAACATGTTCGGCACAGAGTACCGTCATCGGTAAGCTTGATGGCCTTGGACAGGATGATCTTATCTTTTACTATCGCTACGCGGGAAAGACAAAACGAGACACCGTAAAAGTTAAAGAAGGGTCATTTACGTGGACAGCGGCCATTGAAGAGCCCGCCTATGCCATGGTCTATCTTCCTCTGAACGGAAAAAAACAGAAGCTGGACTTTTATATCGCTCCAGGAGAACAATCACTCATTGGAAGCGTAGCCAACGCGGATGCTTTTGATCGGATAAGGTTAAAGGGCTCAAGAACAAATGACGAATATGCAGCTTTCAGTAAAAGTGCGGATTCACTCTATAACCTATACTCGGAAGTAAACAGTCGTGCCAAGACCCTAAGTGGTGAGGAAAAGCAGGCAGCAGAAAAAGAAGCCGCGCAGCTTTTGTTCAAGACCACCAGAGGACTGGCAACAGACTTCATCACATCACATCCCGATAGCTACCTCAGTCTTGATCTGCTCAAAAATGTTGGTGCCGGAATGAGGTCCGTTATGGTAAAGCAATACTTCGATGCGCTTGAAAAACCACTCAAACAAACCTTTGCGGGCAAGTTGATGGCCGATCAGCTCAATGCGGCATCTAGGGGAAATGTAGGCAAAACAATGGCAAATTTTGAGCTTTCCGATATCAATGGAAAGACAATAAAGCTTTCGGACTACAAGAGCAAATATGTCCTGGTAGATTTTTGGGCCAGCTGGTGTGCGCCATGCCGAACGGAAAACCCCAACCTTTTAAAGACCTACAACAGCTTCAGCCAAAAGGGTTTTGAGATCATCAGCATCTCTATTGATACCATGCTGGATAAATGGAAAAAGGCGGTAAGTGATGACAAACTGCCCTGGGTGCAACTGCTCGACGTTACCGATCTCAATAAGGACAGGGTGATCGATTACTATGGCATCACCGCCATACCGGCAAACTTCCTGATCGACCCAAATGGAAAAATCATTGCCCGTGACCTACGCGGTAGCGCCCTTTCCGAAAGGTTAAAGCAAGAAGGAATATAAAAACAACACACACAAATAAGATTACGAACGAGGTGGGCCAAACTCTGGCCCACCATTATCCAGATGCAAAAAATGATCAAAAAGACAATAGCCACATTGATGGCGACATTTGCCGTCTCCATCGTCATGGCACAGGTGAAACCATCGACGGCCCAACAGCCTGACAGTACCAAAAAAAGCCCTGTAAATCCAATGTCGGGCAGTCAAAAACTACAGCCAAAACCATATGAACAGGTCATCACCCCGAAGGCATTGACCAGAAAGGGAATGATTACCACTCATAGGATCGAAGACAAATTCTTCTTCGAAGTGGCAGACTCTACCTTGGGAAGAGATATCCTGATCGTCAGCAGAATCGCAAAATCAGGCGCAGAGGTACGTTCGGTACAGGGTTATGCCGGAGATCAGATCGGGAGTACGATTATCCGCTTTGAAAAGGGGCCCAACAATAGGCTTTTCATGCGCAAAGTAAGCTACCGCACCTACAGCGCAGATAGTACGGCTTCTATGTACCGTTCCCTACAGAACTCTAATGTCCAGGCCATCGCTGCTGCTTTCAATATCGCAGCCTACAGCCAGGACAAAAAAGGCAGTGTGGTCGATGTAACCGACTACCTGAACAGTGACAATGATATTTTTTACTTCGGTTCACCTGGCTCAAAGTCCATCCTACGTTTAGGTGGACAGCTCGCTGACCGAAGTTACATCAGGGATGTGAGAAGTTTTCCACTGAACGTGGAACTTAACGTGATCAAGACCTATTCATTAGCCGCCGGAGCCGGGGCTCCAGGCCAACAGATGGGTGCAGCCCCCTCGGGAACTGCCACTTTGGAACTGAACACCTCTATGGTCATCCTTCCCAAAAAGCCAATGAAGGCAAGGTACTTCGACCCTAGGGTAGGCTATTTCGCAGTTGGTTATACAGATTTTGACCTTAACCCCCAAGGAATAAAAAACGTACAGCTGATCAAAAGGTGGAGATTGGAGCCCCAGGAAAAGGATATGGAAAAGTACAAACGTGGAGAGCTAGTTGAACCTAAGAAACCGATCATTTTCTATATTGACCCGGCAACGCCAAAAAAATGGATACCGTATCTAATTGCTGGCGTCAATGACTGGAAGACCGCCTTTGAAAAAGCTGGCTTTAAAAATGCGGTAATGGCCAAGGAAGCGCCAAGTGCCAAACAGGATTCGACCTGGTCGATCGATGATGCCAGCCACTCTGCGATTGTATACAAACCTTCGGAGATATCCAATGCCAGTGGACCAAGTATTTCAGACCCACGTAGTGGCGAGATCATCGAAAGCCATATCAACTGGTTCCACAATGTACAGAAACTTGTACACGACTGGTACATGATCCAGGCTGCAGCCATAGATCCAAGAGCCAGAAAAATGACATTCAGTGATGAATTGATGGGTGATCTGATCCGTTTTGTTTCCTCCCATGAAGTTGGCCATACCTTAGGCCTTCGACACAACTATGGCTCAAGTTCCACCGTACCTACAGAATTGCTCCGTGATAAAAAGTGGGTCGAAAAAAATGGCCACACCCCTTCTATAATGGATTACGCAAGGTTCAATTATGTAGCCCAGCCCGAAGACAATATCTCTATCAAGGGCATCTACCCTAGAATTGGGGACTATGATAAATGGGCCATTGAATGGGGCTATCGTTACCTGCCCGAATTTAAGGACGCAGAACAGGAAAAAGCGAAACTTAACCAGATGATCGTCGCTTCTTCATCCAATAGAAGGTTGTGGTTCGGTACGGAAACCAATCCAGACGATCCCCACTCTCAAAATGAGGACCTATCTGACGATGCCGTTAAAGCTGGAGACTATGGCATCAAGAACCTAAAAGTTATCTTAAAGGGATTGCCTGAATGGACTAAAGCACCCGGAGAAGGCTATGAAAATCTTTCTGGAATGTACGACCATTTAACCTCACAGTTTGGAAGATATATGGGCCATGTAGCTAAAAATATAGGTGGCATCTACGAAAATCCAAAATCTACAGATCAACCGGGACCAACTTACGAACGCACACCCAAGCAAATTCAAAAAGATGCCATGGCATTTTTGGACAGGCAGCTTTTCAAGACGCCAATTTGGTTGGTCGACCGCACAATCTTGGACAACATCGATGAAAATGGACTGACTGTGGTTTCTAGATTGCAGACGGCGACATTGGCTAGGCTGACCTCTACCTCTACTTTTGGAAAACTAGTGAGTGCAGAGGCCGCCGATGGAAATAGTGCCTATATCTTGACTGATCTACTGTCGGATATGAGCAATGCGATATTATCCGAGCTCACCACAAACCAGCCTATCGATATCTACAGAAGAAACCTTCAGAAAATATATGTGGAAAGGCTGATCTCAGTAATCAAACCCGCAGCTGTAGCTTCACCATCTGGTCCGCAGGGTAGAACTATGAGCGATCCCTCAGCACTGAGCGTACAGTTTAGCGACATTTCCTCAACGGTGAAATCGGAACTCAAAAGAATACAACAGCTTTCACAAAAAGCCAAAGCTCAGCAACAGCAGCAGTCATCTGCCCATCTGGAAGACCTAAGCCAACGCATTGCCACTGCCCTAGATGACAAGAATAGCTAGGACACTAATGATTAAATACAAATTCTGAATAACGAACGATAACCATAAAAATTATGAAAAGAACAACATTAATGTTTATGCTCCTTTCTCCCCTAGCGGTATTGGCGCAACGTAAGGATTTCACGATCAACGGTTCATTTGCCTCTAAGGAAATCAATGGGCAGATGTTCTACCTATATAACGAAAGAGGCATAAGCGTCACCGATAGTACAATGGTAGTGGATGGCAAATTCACGTTCAAGGGAAAGATCTTGGGCATCCAGAACGGATGGTTCACCTTTAAGGCGCCGGGAGTGAAAGGTACCAAACAGGAATACAGGGATTCTCGTTACGTCTATATCGAACCAGGTGAATTCAGTATAGAGGCGAACACAACCTTAGGGGATTCCAAGGTAGTTGGATCAGAGGTCAACGATGAGTACCTGAGATATGTTGACTATACAAGGCCTGCAGACCAAAAACGTGCGGAACTACGTGCCAAGTACAGTGCACTGAGCCCCGAAGAGAAAAAAGAGCCTACAAAGGGACTGGTCATCAAGGAAGAGATTGCCCAGACAGAGGTAGTGAAGGAAAAACTACTGGCTGAGTATATCAAATCACACCCAAAATCCTACTTCAGTATTGATGCGATCATCAAACTCATGGGACCATATGTCAAGGTAGAGAAAGTTGATCAGCTCTGGAAAGAGCTGGACAAAAGCTTGACGGGAAGTTACGATGGCCAGATGATCAATGCCGCAATCATGGGATCTAAGGCTACCGAAGTTGGATCCAGAGCGCCAGCATTTGCTCAGGTGGACACCTTGGGAAAAACGGTTTCACTTTCCGATTTCAAGGGAAAATATGTATTTGTAGACTTTTGGGCCTCATGGTGCCACCCTTGTAGGGTCGAAAATCCAAATGTGCTCAAAGCATACAATGCCTATTTGAGTAAAAACTTTACCGTAGTCGGTATCTCCATCGATTTCGAAAAAGAACATAAGAAATGGATAAATGCAATAAGGGAAGATAAGATGCCATGGACGCAACTATTATCCCCTGCCAATATCGATGGAGGGGCCATGAAATCCTATGGAATAAGGGCAATCCCTTCCAACTTCCTGATCGATCCAAACGGAATCATTGTAGCCAAAAATCTACATGGCAAGGAACTGCAACAAAAGCTGTCCGAGCTACTGGATTAATGACCAAAAAGGATAAACAGCCCTAAAAAACATAAAAGACCTCCAGTCATCGGAGGTCTTTTTTTTATGCCAAGGACATTTACAGATCCATCCGTTGAAATTGGCTTTCCGTCGGTCTAAAACGCCTTAGTATCTGATCCTCTTTTTTAGGTAGCGAACAAATCTTTTATTTGTCGGCCTATCCATTAAATAGAAACTAATTTCTGCAAAACACTATAATGAGCCGTATTTTTCTTCTTTTTTCTTTACTGGTACTTACCTTAAATATCCAGGCGCAAAGGACCAATAATATCAACGGAACAGTGGTCGATTCCACTACCCTCAAACCCTTGTTCTCCGCTACAGTCCGTCTTTTCAAAGATGATGGAAAAACACTGGTCAAAGGTTTGATGACCGACGGAAATGGTATCTTCCAAATAAATGGTATTGCTTCTGGTAGTTACATGCTAAGGATCGGATATATGGGCTATCTAGATAGATCCAGACGATTGACATTATCTACTGGAGCCCCAAATCTAAACCTAGGCAAGATCAGCTTGGCCAGTGATGGACAAGCTTTAAAGGAAATCGCCATCGTGGGCAAAGTACCGCTCGTACAGAACAAGATCGATAAGCTTGTCTACAATGCCGAAAAAGATATTACAGGTGCTGGAGGTACTGCTATAGACATCCTGGGCAAGGTACCTATGGTTTCCGCTGATATGAACGGAAATGTCTCGGTGAGGGGCAATCAGAACGTCAGGGTGCTGCTCAATGGCAAGAGTACGGGATCTACGAGCGCCGGCCTTTCGGACGTGCTCCGTTCCATACCTGCCGACCAGATCAAAAACATCGAAGTAATTACCAACCCGTCGGCCAAATATGATGGAGAAGGCTCCGCCGGCATCCTGAATATCATCACAAAATCAAAAAACTCTTCTGGCACCAGCGGTTCAGTCAATGGTGGACTCGGCACCAGACAGAACAATGGAAACGTCAACCTCAACTACAATTCTGGCAAGTTCCATTCCTCCTTCAACATAGGCAGCTTCTTCAGTTGGCCGCAAACGACAACTGGACTGTTTCAGCAGCAGATAAGCACCGCTACGGTGCAAACACAGACCAGCTCAACTAATAGTACAAAGGTTTCCAGAAAAGCGATAAATGGATCATTTAATGCTGGCTACGATATAGACGAACACAATAGCTTTAATACAAACATCAGGCTCATGCGCTTCGAATCGAATACGGACGGAATCGTAAACACCATCGCCGCATCCCCCTACAATAGCACCTCAACCGGGGAAGGCTATTTCAGGAACTTTGACTGGGGCGCCGACTTTACACATAAATTTTCAAAAGAAGGTCACGAGATCAGTATGGCGGGCCAGTGGAGCAAAGGTGCCAATGTAAATGACTACACCAATTATTATACTGACGTATTTCCAAGTATAGCTAATGCCATCGAAGGAAAGAACAGTGAGTACACCCTACAGATGGACTACACGCTACCAATAGACAGTACACTAAAACTGGAAACCGGAGCGAAGAATATTATCCGAAAAATTGGCAATTTCACAGATTTCTACAATCTACCAATCAATAGTTCACCTATATACGACCCCATTAACTCAAACATTTACAACTACGACCAGAACGTGCTTGCTTTCTATGGTCTGGCAACGGTCAACCTCACTAAAAAATGGACGCTACTGGCGGGCTTAAGAAGCGAATTGACAAATATAAAGGGCAACCCCAAAAATGGGGCCCAAGCATTGAACCCATTTTCACAGGATTACCATACCTTCATCCCAAGTCTGACCATACAGTATAGCCTAGATGAAAAACAGAGTTTCAAGATGATTTATTCCAGAAGGATCACCAGACCTAATCTAGAATACCTCAATCCTTTCGTCAACATCAGCAACATCCAGAACCAGACCACTGGAAATCCCACATTGGGTCCGGAAACATCCACGACCTACGAATTGAACTATAATGTGATCTTTGGTTCTTCTTCATTGAACACCTCTTTCTATTACAGAAGAACCGGTGGGCTTATCGAAGGAATAGCCAGCCCAATTTCAGTACTGGTCAATGGTACCTCTCTCGGTGGAACGCTGACAAAATATGAAAACATCGGCTCCAACAACTCTATAGGTGGAAGTATTTTCGGCAATGTTACCATATTAAAAAAGTTGAATTTTAATGGAAATATCAACACATTTTCCTACAAACCAATATCACAAGCGAGCTTCACGAATAGCCAGACGCAAAATGGCACATATCTGATGCTCAATGGTTTCGTAAGGGCATCCCTGGAACTGCAGAATGGTTTCATTGCCGAAGCCTTTGGTTTTGGAAGTTCTTCTAGAAGAACCATACAGGGCACCAATCCGGCTTTTTCTATGTATGGTTTAGGAATGAAGAAACAGTTCCTGGATAAAAAGGCATCATTGGGCATCAATATCATACAGCCCTTTTCGGCATATAGGGACTTCAATAGCAGCATCAGCAGCCCTGGCTTCAGCCAAACGACCAGTTCGAGCATACCCTTCCGCTCTTTCGGCCTAACTTTTAGCTATAGCTTCGGTAAGCTCAATTTTGAAAAGCCTTCTTCAAGAAAAAGCGTCAAAAATGATGATCTAGGTCAAGGTGGGCAACAACAGGGCAATGGCAATATGTAAACTCGGCACACTACCCCAGTATTCTGGGTAAATCCTTCAACCGAAAAAACTAAATTCGAACAATCTTGACGACCCTACGGATATTATTTTTTGCATTGAGAACCACACTGCTTATGATCGTGGCATTTATGGTCTACATCTATCCAAATAAAGATTGAATACCATCCCAAATTATGGGAACCATAGTATATTCAAAAATATTTAAGACGGTAAACAGATAGGCGATAAAAATTATATTGAATTCGGAAAAATTCTATTACAATAAAAATCAAGTTCAATTCAAAAACATTTTAAGAACATATCCTCAAGGCACTCATTTAATTTTAAGTTTTTTTATTGCGGATTTAGTTGATATAGAAAACGGTTATTATTAGCCTTAAGAGGCATCACATTCAATGAAAGAACTTGGAGTAGTGTGATCAGAGCCCTAACCCTTCTCCTTTGGGACTTTAGCACAAGCACCAAATTATCTTTCTTTTGATGAGCTGAATATCAATTGAACATTTCAAGAAAAGCCAGTTTGCCCCAATCTTTTCGGTACAGACTGGCTTTGAAAACTGCACAGAATTACCAACTACGCCAATACGGCATTTCCCATCTCGGAAAACGGTAAAATATGATAATCAACCATTTATAAATCCCCCTATTGATTAAAAACATCACCTTTGCTAACGCAGAAATCAAAACTCGCATAAGCGAAATAGATTGACTCCAATCATCCATGTTGTATATTTGCCCTCAAGACGGTAAACCTGATTACACACAGGCCTGATCAAATTGAACTCTATTTAAGTTTTTGATAAATTTTACCTATAATTGACCATTGTACATGGAAATAGACGAGATCGAAGTGCTTATAAAGGTTGCAAATGGCGACAAAGACGCTTTCACCTTCTTATTTAAGCAATATCAGAAATATGTTTTTACCATTGGAAAAAAGCTTACACATTCTGATGAACTAGCTGAAGATATCGTCCAGGAAATTTTCCTGAAGATGTGGATTGATAGGGAAAAACTTGCTGACATAAATAATTTTGGTGCTTACCTTAACCGCATCGTGAGAAATCATTCCTTTAATGTGCTTCGAAAATTAGCCACTGACACTAAGCTATCTCAACAGGCACAGGCATCTGTATTGGAAGTAGTAACATCAGAAGAAGTCGATCACGCGGAGGCATTCAAAATATTAAAGGTAGCGATAGACAATCTAAGTACACAACAACGAAATGTATACGAACTCTGTCACAAACAGGGTATGAAATATGAAGATGCAGCCAATCATCTTGGTATCTCTATCGAAACAGTCCGTACCCACATGAAACAGGCACTACGCAAAATCAGGAGTCATTTCAAAGAGCACAACGCTGCTTACGTCGCATTTATATATGCAATTTTCAAAAATTAAAACACTGAAAATAAGATACTTACAACAAAAATCCGTTTTCAACCAATAAAGACCTCACCCTATGACCAATGTTCTGTGTCAATGATGTAAGAAATACACAATTGGCAGAACTATGAATTATCAATCAGATAATAGGCTAAGGGCGCTCATGAGCCGTTATCTTAAAAATGAGCTTAGTGAAGAAGAAAAAGATGAACTTTGGCTGTACGTCATCGATCCTGAATTCTCACCCAGGGTTAAAGAGCTTATTCCAGATGCGGTAACTCCTGTCGAACCCGAATTCCAGCTGAACCAAGAACGTCAACAGATAGTCCTAGAACATATTTTCAGCTCGGTTGAGCAACAATACAAACCTTCGAAAAATACCAAGATGCCACAATGGAGAGTGATCTCGACGGTTGCAGCCAGTGTCATGATTTTTTTCGGTACGTGGTTCCTGATATCCTTCTTTGGAAATAGGAAAACAGAAACCATAGCCGAGCATAATGCATTACATGATGTCGCTCCAGGAAATTTCAATGCTACCCTAATACTTTCCAACGGCAAAAAAGTATCGCTTTCGGATGCCTCAAGTGGAGATTTGGCAAAAGAATCTGGCATACTGATCCGGAAATCTAAAGATGGCCAATTGGTATACGAAATTACAAAGAGCGCCAACGACGCTAACAATATTAACCAATTGTCTACCAAAAATGGAGAAACATTTAAAATAGAACTTTGCGATGGCACATTGGTATGGCTGAATTCGGCATCTAGCATCAAATATAGGCCACAGTTGATTCATGGAGGGAAACGGATGATTGAACTTACCGGGGAAGCCTATTTTCAGGTAGCAAAGGATCAAGAACACCCATTCGTGGTTAGGTCAAATGACCAGGAAGTTGAAGTGTTGGGTACGCACTTCAATATCAACTCCTACCCAGACGAGAAAGCCTCAACAACTACGCTCGTTGAAGGATCCGTAAGATTAAAGAACGCTTTCCAAAATAGATTGCTCGTGCCGGGATATCAGGCCATCAACCAAAATGGAAAGATATCGGTTTCTCCAGCAAACATAGACAACGTCATAGATTGGACAAATAATGATTTTTCATTGAATAGGGTCGATTTCCGTACCGCAATGAGAAAAATTTCTAGATGGTATGATGTAGAGGTAATATATGACGATGATGTACCTGCCAATCTGGAGACGGGAGGCTGGATATCTAGGGAGAAGAGTTTACTAAGCGTGCTTAAATTTATAGAATCCTCCGGTCTGGTCCATTTTAGATTAGAAAAGAAAAAAGTATATGTGTCTAAATAACAAAAACCATTAATTCAACACGATATGAGAAAATAACTACAAGAAAAGAATAAGAACCAGAAATGTCAAGGACATTCCCGGTTCGGCTTGATTAACATCAACTTAAACTAACTGATCAAATCAGTAGGTCCCCAGACTTCGAAACCAAAAGGACTTGCTGACACCAAACAAATTAGACAAATGTATCAATTTAAAACCAAACAACTGGGCTTGGCAATTCGGCTGTGCCACAAATTATTGCTAGTTATGCGACTAACCACCGTAATACTCTTAGCTTCTTTCCTTCAGGTCAGTGCAAATACCTTCGGCCAGAAAGTGACTTTGAATCTAAGAAACACGCCCCTAGATTTCGTTCTCAAAGAAATTAGACTACAAAGTGGATACGATATCTTTTTTGACGGAAAAATAATTTCTAGCAACCAAAAAATTGACCTCAGACTGGAAAACGCAACCATCAAAGAGGCCCTAAGCAAAGCGTTGAAAGATCTACCTTTAACCTTTGAAATACAGGATAGGGAAATCACTATCAAAAAACGAAAAGAGACTAATTTCTTTGACAAAATGCTCGATGTCTTTCAGAACAGAGAGGCCAAAGGTCGAGTGATAGATCAACAAGGAAAGCCCTTAGCTGGAGCCAATGTAAAAGTCAAAAATGGCAATGGAAGTACCGTGACCAATGCTGATGGTGAATTTTCGCTCGCGAAATTGGAGGAAAAAGCCATCCTTTCCATAAGCTACATCGGCTATCAAACTCAGGAACTGACTGCCAAACCACAAATGGGAGATATTACCCTAATCCTGAACGACAGCAAACTCGATGAGATCCAGATTGTTGGTTATGGCGTAACCACCAAAAGGCTGAGCACAGGATCGGTCTCTACCATTAAAGCTGCAGACTTGGAAAAGCAGCCCCTATCAAATCCATTGCAAGCTTTATCTGGACGACTGCCAGGCGTTTATGTATCGGAAGCTTCCGGTATCACAGGATCAACGATCAATTTGGTCGTTAGGGGCAGAAATTCGATCTCGGCAAACCTAAATCCGCTATATATTGTTGATGGTGTCCCGTTCAATGCATTGGCAACAGACCGCACCGCTGGATCGAATACCCAAGTTCCACTTATTGGCGGGTACCTGAGCCCACTTGATAATATCCCAACAAGTGACATAGAAAGTATAGACGTATTGAAAGACGCCGATGCCACGGCGATCTATGGTTCACGGGCAGCGAATGGCGTTGTGATCATTACCACTAAACGCGGTAAATCTGGCACCTTGCAGGTCGGAGCTAACATCTATACAGGTGTCAGCCGAATTGCCAACAGTCGAATACAGTTCATGGATACAGAGCAGTACCTTTCCTTAAGAAGGAAAGCCTTTGCCAATGATAACATCACCCCGACGTTGACTAATGCCCCCGACTTGAGCCTAGGGAATGGATATACCGATTTCTTAGACCATATCATGGGAAGTACAGCAAGCCTAACAGATGCTACGCTAAATGCCTCAGGGGGAACCAAACTCACCCAATACCTGATCAGTGGTAATTTCCGCCATCAATCAGCGGTATTGCCCGGAAATTTTGCGGACAATAAAGGAACCCTTCGTTTCAATGTACAGACCCAATCAGAAAACGGCAGGTTTAAACTCAATATGTCCAGTGGCTATACAAAGAACGTAAACACGATCCCCACCTATCCGGCACAAACACTTTATAGCCTGCCTCCCAACTTGCCGCTGTACAATCCTGATGGTTCCCTATACTGGAATAACAGTTACACCAATCCACTTGGAGCACTCAGTTCGATAACTACCGCCAAGACCGATAACTTCCTAGTTAATACCAACCTACAGTATACGATTTTGCCTGGCTTGAACATCAAGGCTGATATGGGCTATAACAGGATTACACTGGACTATGTCAAGGCAACACCAAAATCATCTCAAAACCCAGCTACGGCAATAGCTGGTGCTGTTACGCTGCAGACTAACTTTACCGAAAACTATTCGTTAGAACCCCAATTGACTTATTCCAAACAAATTGGCCCAGGTAAAATGGATGTACTCCTTGGCGGCACCTACCTGTATACCAATTCTGTTCAGCCAATATTTGTAATGGGCAGTTTTACCAACGATGCACTTTTTTCAAATCTAGGTTCGCTCACGGCCAGCTCTATCACCAGCGGCCGCAACGAGAGTAAATACCTATCAGGATTTAGTCGACTGAGCTACACCATCAAACAGAAATATCTCCTGAATTTTAACGGACGCCGTGATGGATCTTCGAGATTTGCCTCGGGAAACAAATTTGGAAATTTTGGCTCTGTTGGCGCAGGCTGGATTTTTTCAGAGGAAAAATTCCTTGAAAAAATAGCTCCATGGGTGAGCTTTGGAAAAATAAGGGCAAGCTATGGTACCATAGGGAATAGCCCAACCACCGATTATGAATACCTATCCACGTTCCGTTCTCCTTTTGGAGCGGCACAATACGGTGGTGTTGCCGCACTGGCGCCAATAGCATTGGCAAATGAAAATTATCAATGGGAGGTAACGCGCAAACTGGAAATGGCAATGGATCTTAATTTTATAAAGGATCGCATCGCATTTACGGGATCGTGGTATCGCAATAGATCCGATAATTTATTGGTAAGTATCCCGATTGCTTCTCAGACCGGCTTTGCCTCATATATAGGAAACTTACCTGCCTTGGTACAAAATACCGGACTAGAGTTTACTTTGGACAGCAAAAATATTGCAGGTAAAAGCTTCAGCTGGTCAACGTCGGTAAACATTACCATTCCAAAAAACAAACTATTGCGATACGACAATTTAGCAATGTCTACCAATGCCAATAACTACGTAGTCGGACAGCCTTTGAGTGTCGTTCAGGCTTTTCGTTTCACTGGCTTCGATAACGGCATAGCCAAATTCCAGGACCTTGATGGAAATGGTACCATCTCGACAGGATCCTATGCGACCACCGGACGTGGTGACTACCAAGTGGTAGGCTATACAGACCCAAAATTCTTCGGGGGGATAAATAATTCATTGACTTATAAAGGATTCCAACTCGACTTCCTTTTTTCATTTGTAAAAAAAGATGGCTATAATATCTATAATAACCTGTCCATCCCGGGCAGTGCCAACAACACCATCGACGACATCCTAGATAAGCCATTCACCTACACTACTCTGACTGCAAATGCGCCAGCTACTGCTTTCAATCAATACAGGACGTCGAATGCCACTTTCGGAGATGCTTCTTTCATTCGTCTGAAGAACGTAAACCTGAATTACACGGTTAAACAGGGTTTTGCAAAAAAGATCGGTTTTAAAAATCTTAACATCTATTTAAGAGGCCAAAACCTGTTGACTTTTACAAACTACCTTGGAATAGATCCGGAAACACTTGGAACGACCTTCCCTCCCATTAGATTATACACAATTGGATTACAAGCCACCTTATAATTATTTAAGATGAAAAATAATCAAGAAAAACAAGCAATGGCTAAAGTTAACATATCTACAATATTTAAGATAGCCGGTAAATCAGGTAAGTTATTACTATTAGCAATCACACTAGGTTTCACCAGCTGTGAAAAAATAGTTGAGGTGAGAACTCCTTTCAACGCAATTATTTCTGAAAATGCATTCTTGGATGAAGCTGGTGCAAATTCAGCTATTGCAGGTATGTATAGTTCCCTTACACCAACCTCGGCGAACCCACCCACGGCATATATCAACTTGCTTACGGACATGCTAGCGGATAACCTGAGCTACAATGGTACGGTTTTCGATCAGTACAAGAACAACTCTCTAGTATCCAATGAATCTAACCTAGCTCAGTTATGGGCGACCTGTTATGCGGGTATCTACAGGGCCAACGCGATAATAGAAGGTATATCAAATGGAAAATTTTCCACCGCATTTAGCAATCAGGCGATAGGAGAAGCTCTTTTCATCCGTTCTTTCTGTTATTTCTACCTGACAAACCTCTACGGTGACGTTCCATTAATCACCACGACCCAGATTGCCCAAAATCAAATTGCGCCGCGTACTCCTTCTGCACAGATAGTGGCACAGATTGTCTCCGACCTTGAACGTTCCGCTGGTATGCTTCCAGAAAATTATCCTGTTGCCAATAGAAGACAGAGAGCAAATAAATGGGCCGCCACTGCATTTTTGGCAAGGGTCTACCTTTACACTGGCGACAATGTAAAAGCCGAACAGGCTGCCAGTCAGGTCATCTCCAAATCTACAGTCTATAGCCTGCCGACAGATCTTGCAACGGTATTCCTTACGGCAAGTACTGAAACCATTTTTGCTTTCGATGTTTCGATGGGAGGATATACCTTGGTGGCGGCTTTCTCTGCACCTAGCGCATCGCCCGGACAGACACCATCATTTATCATTCAGCCAAATCTGTACACCCTGTTCGAAACCAATGACAAAAGGAGAACGGCTTGGACAGGCAGTAATGCGGGGTTTAATTTTGCTTTAAAATACAAGTCATTTGTAGCCAATACCGAAAATGATGTAGTATTCCGTTTGGCAGAACAGTACTTGATACGTGCAGAAGCAAGGGCAAAGCTAGACAACCTGACTGGAGCACAATCAGATATCAATATCGTTAGACAACGTGCTGGAGTAACGCAAATCACCACCACCAGCCAGATTAGTGCCCTAGAGGCTGTTGCAAAAGAAAGACGTCTGGAATTGTTTTCCGAATGGGGTCATCGTTGGCTCGACCTCAAACGCACCCAACAGGCAGGCCCAGTAATCAGTGCACTAAAACCTGGGCTTTGGCAAGCTACGGATGTACTATACCCAATCCCGAATGTTGAAAGGGAGAAAAATGTAAACCTGACCCAGAATCCAGGTTATTTCTAATCCATTAAAACCATAATCAAAATGATTTTTTTCAGAAAAAGCACACTTATAATTGCTGTTTTCACAGCATTTATCAGCATCAGCCGCCAAGTTGCTGCGCAAAACAACATTACCCTACAAATGGGAGATAAAGCCCCAGAACTAAAATATCAGAAATGGATTAAGGGTGAGCCGACAGCTATTACCGGAGAAAAAGTCTATATCCTAGAATTTTGGGCCACATGGTGTGCTCCGTGTATAGATGCCATGCCGCATTTATCAGAATTGGCAAAGAAATACGAAAAGGAAGCTGTATTTATCGGCTGTAATGTCCTAGAAAAAACAAATGGAAAGTCCTATGATTCGATGCTTCCACAAGTAGAAAAATTTGTCTCAGGAAATAGTTCAAAAATGACCTACAATGTGATATTTGATACCAACGAACAGTTTATGAGAGATCAATGGCTAAGAGCTTCAGGGAAAATGGCTATACCAACCACCTTTGTAATCAAGGGAGGGAAAGTCGCATGGATAGGACATCCGGCAGCCCTGGAAAAGGTTTTAGAACCCATTATCAAAGGCGAGTTTGACCTAGAAGACTACAAGAAAAAAGCGAAAGCAAGTAAGGAGATAATGGAAAAACAAATGGAAAACTACAATCAGGCACTGAAAGCTATCCAAATAGCCAATGAGGCGAAGGACTATACCAAAGCCCTATCTACTGTAGATGAAGCTTTGGTTAAGCAACCCATCTTTAAAGTTGTATTCTCCGCCCAAAAGTTTGGGATTTTATTAAAAAAATCTGGAAATGCGGAAGCCATCAGCTATGCGGACTCCCTTTATCAGACAAAAGAAGCCAATATGTACAGGACCGTAATCGCAAAACTTATCGGTGAACAGGATGGCCTATCTGGAGAAGTTTACCAGCTCGCAGTCGACAGTTACCTTAAAATAACTCCCGTTACCAGTGCAAATATGAGCAAAGCTGCATTAGTGGCCAGCAAGCAAGGAGATTCACCTAAAGCTGTCCAGTTACAACAAAAGGCTATAGATCTTGGGAAAGAAGAACTGAATAATCCAAATTTTGCGGGAAAAATTACCGAAGACACCTTATTGGAATATCAAAAACAGTTGAAAAATTTTCAATCAAAGGTGAAGTAGCCTAGAGCTTCGCAATTACATTTTGATGTAAATGGCATTATAAAATATGCCATTTACATTATCAAAGATCTCTTGCAGATAATGGCAGGAACGCCACATTTTTGACCAAAAGACAATAAACAGAATGAATAGAATACAAATAATAATCATCGCAATTTTGGCCCATTGCCTTCCAGCAGCTGCACAGCAGGTCAAATTTGTTGAATACGACCTTGACAATGGATTGCACGTCATACTCCATCAAGATAAAACTGCTCCAGTTGTCGCAGTTTCGGTAATGTACCATGTAGGTTCAAAAGATGAACAAAATGATAGGACCGGATTTGCCCATTTCTTTGAACACCTTCTTTTCGAAGGGAGTGAAAATATTAAACGTGGTGAATTCATGAAAATTGTAAGTAGTAACGGTGGACAGAATAATGCAAATACCACACAGGACCGCACTTTCTATTACGAAAAATTCCCAGCTAACCAGTTAGAATTGGGACTATGGCTGGAAAGCGAACGAATGTTGCATCCCAAAATCGAGGAAATTGGTGTAAAGACTCAAAATGAGGTGGTTAAAGAAGAGAAGAGAATGAGAATGGACAACCGTCCCTATTCCAAGTTTATTGGGGTAATCTTTTCACATCTCTTCAAGGAGCATCCCTACCGTTGGCAACCTATAGGAACAATGGAACATTTGGACGCTTCAAAACTATCAGAATTCCAGGCCTTTTTCAAAAAATATTATGTACCTGGAAATGCTGTCCTTACCATTGCCGGAGATCTCGATATCGCAAATACCAAACAATTAGTGCAAAAATACTTTTCAGAGGTTCCTAAACAACAGGTACCGGTAAAACAGACCTTTAAACTCAAGGATCTGGGAAAGCAAATAGTAGACACGGCATTTGATGCCAATATCCAAGTACCGGCAATGATCAGTGCCTATAGAGTCCCGGGAATGCAAAACAGGGATACAAAAACACTAGCGATGATTGCCAATCTACTTGCTGGAAGTAGAAGTTCACGTCTAAATGCTAAAATGATCGACCAAAAAAGAAACACGCTCCAACTGAATGTTTTCAACTATCCCTTAGAAGACTATGGAGCATTCATTACAATGGCAATACCTAGCAATAATTCATCACTGGACGAATTACAGAAAGATATTGACCAGGAAGTTGAAAGATTACAAAATGATTTGATCTCCGAAGATGAATTCCAAAAGTTGCGAAATCAATTCGAAAATAGTTTGGTAAGCAGCAATAGTACGATGGTCGGATTGGCAGAAAATCTTTCAAACGCCTATATCTTCTCCAAAAAAACGAGTGCGGTGAATGAAGAACTTAGCCTCATCCAATCAATCACTAAAGAAGATATTCGTGAAGCTGCCAGAAAATACCTTAGAAAAAATGACAGAATCTTATTGTACTACCTTCCAAAAAGCAACAAATGAAAAATATAATATTAACCCTATCCCTTCTGTTGAGTATAAATGCTGTCCATGGTCAAAAATTGGACAGGAGCAAACCGCCAAAAGCTGGACCTGCCCCAAAAATAGCCTTAACTGATCCGAAAATTATAAAATTGGACAACGGAATCACCATACTGGTTGTGGAAGACCACAAACTTCCGAAAATTTCCGCTAGCTTCAGAATAGATGCTGGACCAATAACAGAAGGCAGTAAAGCAGGTACTTTAAACTTGATGGGCAGCATGCTGGCCGAAGGCACCTCTACGCTACCTAAATCAAAATTCGATTCGGCAATTGATCAAATGGGAGCAAATGTCTATTTATCTGCATCAACTAGTTCTGTCTCGGCATTGAGTAAATATTTCGAAAATGCCTTTCTTTTGATGGCAGATGCCCTAAGAAATCCAGAATTATCTCAAAGCTCATTTGAAAAAATCAGGTCACAGACCATCGCTTCATTAAGGACCAATGCCAAAAATCCAAAAACAATAAGCACCAGGGCGGTCAATGCCATTACCTATGGCAACGGCCATCCAATGGGAGAGTTCATCACTGAACAATCATTAAGCCAAATTACAATTGATGATGTTAAAAAGGCATACCACGACAACCTAACACCTTCCAGAAGTTATTTAACGTTTATAGGAGATATCACTCCTAGCGTGGCAAAAAAACTTGCCGTACAGGCCTTCGGAAACTGGACGGGCAAAAAACTGGAACTTCCCATCCTTAAATTGGTCGAACAACCCAAATCAACAGAAATTGACCTGATTGACCTTCCAAATGCGACACAGTCCGAGATCACGATCACCAATCTAGTCTCCTTATCAATGAAAGACCCAGACTACTTTGCGACATTATTGGCCAATGATATTCTAGGTGGTGGTCCAACAGGTAAATTATTCCAGGCTCTAAGAGAAAAAAGAGGATTTACCTACGGAGCATACTCTACAGTTGGCGCAGGAAGATTCCAATCCACATTTTCAGCTACGGCCGCCGTGCGAAATGAAAAAGTAGATAGTGCCGTGGTCGAATTTTTGAATCAGATCAAAAATATGAGGACAGAACCTGTAACAGAAGATATATTACAGGCCGCAAAAAATCTATACAGTGGAACATTCGCATTGGGACTAGAAAATCCTGCAAGAACCGCAAGCTTCGCAAGTACCATTCTAATCAATGAGCTACCGAATGATTTCTACAGAACCTATCTGCAGAAGATAAATTCCGTTACAACGGAAGACATCAAACGAGTTAGTCAAAAATATTTTGGACATGACAATACACGGATAATCATTGTCGGAAAACAAGAAGCGTTTCTTCCAGGATTGGAAAGGTTGGGTTATCCAATTAAAAAATTTGACCTGTATGCCAATCCGATAAAAGGACTATAACAGTATATCCATAAACGTTTAAAAACGCTAAAGCCAAATATACTCCATGAGTATACTTGGCTATGAACCTTAACTAATTGTAAATCTTAAACATTTTTTTTATTATGAAAACAAGACTAATCACTATGATTTCACTAATGACCCTTATAGTATCAGTGGTTATGGGACAAAAAGCCGTCATTAGCGGAGATATCAATGGTTTGCAAAACGCAGAACTTACCTTCAGATATACTACTAAGGGCACATTGAAAACTGACATCGTCCAAGTAAAGGATAATAAATTCGTTTGGTCTGCGGAAATTCCAGAAGAACAGATCATTTCTATAAAATTCCCAAAAGGCAACAAATCTTTTTTCATCGGCAGCGGTGACATGAAGTTGACTGGAGACACCTCTTCTTTCGACAAACTGCTACTGTCAGGTTCAGAAAGCCAAAAAGTCGCCGATTTATATGCCGAAAGGTTGATTCCCTTAAAACAAGATGAAATAGCATTGCGTGAAAAACTCATGAATGGAAGCCAAACCGAAAAGAGCAAGGCACAAAGTGAAGTTAAAAATCTTGTCAAAAAAAGGCTAGAATTACAAAATGACTTTATAAGCCAGTTCAACGATAGTTACTTCTGTTTTAACTTGGTCAAGGAAATGAGTTATTGGGCTACTTCAGCACAGCTTAGCGAAGGATTCGACCTACTAAGTCAAAGGTTAAAGTCTAGTATCGAAGGACAAAGGTTACAGGAACGTATCGAAATGATGAGAAGGGGCGAAGCGGGAAATCAAATTTTAGATTTTACACAGAATGATGTAAATGGAAAACCGGTCTCGATTTCTTCCTATAAGGGAAAATACGTGTTCCTTGATTTTTGGGCAAGTTGGTGTACGCCATGCAGAGCTGAAAATCCAAACCTATTAAAGGCTTATAACAAATATAAGGAAAAAGGATTTTCTGTGATGGGAATATCACTTGATGACAAAGAAGAACTATGGAAGAAAGCCATAGAAGAGGACAAGCTTCCATGGGCGCAGCTATCTGACCTAAAAGGTCCCAGAAATGAAATAGCCGTTTATTACGGTATTAATGCCATTCCTATGACTTTATTAATTGATCCGCAGGGCAAGATTATTGCCAAGGGCCTTCGTGCAGAGGCGCTTGATAAAAAATTAGTTGAACTTTTTGGATATTAATCCCTTAGTCAACTATTAAATCCTGATTATAACCAGCCGCCCATAAATTTCAAAAATGCTATGGGTGGCTGGATATGGTTTCTACCATAACAATAGTATTCAGATCATCTGCCCGCAAGTAGAGTTAGGATAGTTAATTTATGCCTCGATCTTGGTAATGGACAATCCAACAATTAGTTCTTTTTGGTTATTTTTAGATCTTTAAATGATCCTTCCGTACCGGGACCAACCCATAAGGCTATACCACCTGAATTATTAGGGCCATGCTTCAAATCATTGACGATTAAGCTCGGTTGCTCATTTCCGTTGAGGTATAATTTCGCCGATGCCCCCGATACCACAACTTTCATCTCGATCCAATGGTCCATCTGCATATCGGCATAACTCTCATATTTTTCTGGATCTGACTTCCTCAAATCAGAAAACCTATGTTTCGGGTAGGCAAAATACTGCGTACTGCGATTGCGTCTGATCTGGTCATTGGCCCTACCGTTATCTGGCCTGATGTAAATTGATTCGAATACCGAGTTGTCATCAGCGATCCTAAAAGCGATTCCGATAAAGCCCCTAGCCCACTCTGGAGCATTTTTTATAAACTTGCTTTTTACCTTAACTTCTATGGTTCCATCTTTAAAATCAAGTTTTCTGAGCTTGCCAAAAGTAGGCTCGTCAAAAGTCTTGACCGTAGTGTCCATTTCAATGGTAACAATTCCCTTTTTCCCCAAATCAGAACTGGAAATGTGTGCCAGGGAATAATCTAGATCATTTGAATTTAACACAACCTGTTGTGCAAAAATGCGACCTGTCAATGTCGCACCAAAGAATACTACAGACAAGGCAATTTTCTTAATTATCATTTTATTTAAGTTAAAGTTATTACGTATACATCTAACGTAGCAAAACTGTAGATTTAAAATTTGGAATGCAGGTATAAAAGTTTCAAAAAACAGTAAATTTGCACCATGCCAGTTTTCTCGCTTTTCCAAGATGTCGATATCTCTACCCATGTATGGAAAAAAGGAGATAGCAGACCGCATAGGCACCATTTTTTTGAATTGCTTTACATCAATTCGGGGAAAGGAATCCATAAGATCAACAAACAGAAATACCCATACCAAGAACAGCATCTTTTTGTACTTGTTCCAGGTGATGAGCATTCGCTGGAAGTTGAGCAAACAACCAATTTCCTTATCATTTCGTTTAACAAAGAATATCTATCAACACAGGGGAACGGTACACAAAAGAAAACTAATTTTCAAGCAATCTTCAGCCAGGTCGAATTTCTCCTGCGAAATGCCAGTTATTTTGATCAGACTGCTTTCCAAAAGATGGGTAGTTCCGAATTTGTTGATGTCCTGATCCGTCAGCTCATCTCAGAAAACAAGGGGAAAAAGCCATACTTCGAAGCAATCATCCAAAATACTATCGTACAACTGCTCTGCATCATAGCTCGGGAGGTCCAAACGAAGTTGATTTCCAAAATGATGCCGAACATTAAAAACATAGAGATCAATGAACTCATTTCTTATATCCACGCAAACATCAATGAGCCACGTAAATTAATGTTAAACGAATTCGCCTCGCACTTTAATAAATCTAAAAATCAGCTTAGTAAATATTTTAGGAATGCTACCGGATTCAGTGTAAAGGAATACATTCAAAAATACAGGTTAAACCTCATAAAGACTATGCTCTCAGATACGGAATTACCTATTTCGGAAATCGCATACCAGTTTGGTTTCACAGACGAGAACCATCTGAATAAATTTGTCAAACAGCGATTGGGACAAACCCCCTCAGGCTTTAGACGAAAACAGGCGTAACATCCATTTTTATCATAATTCTAATTATGTATGTTATAGGCACTATCAAACCAGCTGAAAATCAGGATTTACAATCAAAAATGCATTTAAGTTTTAAAATACGGACTATCCACTTCCTTTCCACATTTTTTGGATAAAGAACTATCATGGCTCTAATCAAACGCAAACCTACCATCCGATTAGGCAACCTTCGGTTTATTATTTACTTTTGCCCTACGCTTCCAAACACATTGTGACGAAATATCAGTACAAGCCCTAGTTAAATTTCCGATAGTAAAAAATGAAAAATTTTGACGAAATAAAGAGCTATCATTTTAAGACAGATCTTCCCTTTGAATTTGAGATTGTAGACCTGTGCGAACTGTTCAACAAATACAGGAGCTGGCTGACATCAAGACATAGGGTTGATTTTCACCATATACTCTGGTTTGAATCCGGAACTACATTCCATGAAGTAGATTTCAATCCTTTATCGATCATGCCCGACACCCTCTTATTCCTAAATAAGGGTACCATACAGAAATTCCAGGACAAACCAACATTCACGGGAAAGGCGATCCTTTTTACCGATTCTTTTTTTCTCCGATCAGAAAATGATAACAAATACCTTAACAGCTCCTATCTCTTCAATAACATGTTCGGTATTGGACAGTTGGATCTCTCTACCGAAAAATCCACCTTGCTACAGTTGCTAAAAATGATGACCGCTGAAAGTAACCGGTTAAAAGATAGCATGCAAGCAGACATCCTTCGGAATTTCCTCAGCAATTTCCTTCACTATGCGGAAAGGGAACTTACCCTTACCCATCAAAAGGAAGCCCCTACAAATAAAAGCGGTCTAAATATCATTGTTCAGTTCAATGAAATGCTTGAAAAACATTTCCATTCGGAACACTTGGTTGCTTTTTATGCAACCGAAATGGCCCTTACCGAAAAAAGGCTGAACAAGGCCACCAAAAGCATTTTGGGGAAAACCCCAAAAGAAATCATAGATGATCGGATCATACTGGAAGCTAAGCGGCTATTGGGACATACCGATGATACCGTAAAACAAATTTGTTATGACCTTGGCTTCGAAGAACCTACATTTTTCGTACAATATTTCAAACGCATCGTTAAGACCACACCACTAGCTTTCCGCGAAAGCAAAAGGGAGTAAATCCTTCATCAAAAGGATTATTTCATTACCATACACCTTACTCTTCCACAGTAATTTTGTCCTATCAAAACAGCTGCTTCGACTGATGATCAAAAAAACCTTCACAAGCAATTGTTCTATGATTATTTAATAACTTAAAAGAGATAAAAAAAATGAAAAATCTATTAGTATTGATGATTGCATCAAGCTTAACAACTACAGCTTCCGCTATAACAGAGGAGAACAGACCCAACCAAGTAAAAGAACAAGCTACAGAAAAAACAGACAACAAAGCAATGGTATCTAGAGCAATGAATGATCTTTTCGTTAAAAGAGACTTGACCGCACTAGACAGATATTGGACAGATAACTACATCCAGCACAACCCTACCTTCGCTAACGGAAAGACCCCACTAAAGGCCTTCATCAAAGATCTTCCTTCAAACTTCAAATACGAGGCAGGTCCAGCAATTTCTACAGGAAACTATGTGATGATCCAGGGAAGATATACAGGTCTTGGCCAAACACCTTTTGTTGTCGTGGACATCTTCAGAATCGAAAATGGAAAAATGGCTGAGCACTGGGACGTAATGCAACCAGAAGTATCAGCAGACAAGACACCAAATGGTAATAGTATGTTTCCGGTCGATCAACCTAAAGCAGATAGCAAGGACAACAAGTCATTGGTAGAGAATTACCTTACCGACCTATTCGTAAAAAAAGATGCAAAGTTGGCTGCTAATTATTGGGGTACAGATATGAAACAGCACAATCCAACCATGCCAAATGGGTTAGATGTACTAAGAGGTTTTGCTGCGAATATCCCTACGGGTTTCAAATACGTACCTGGTATTGCAGTAGCAGAGGGAAATACAGTCATGATACATGGTTATTACGAAGGTTGGGGACCAAAACCTTTAGTTGCCGTAGATATTTTCCGAATTGAAAATGGAAAAGTAGTAGAGCACTGGGATGTAATGCAGGAGGCAGTACCGGCTGATAAAACTGCGAATGGTAATAGTATGTTGACCAAAAAATAAACTAGGGATGAAAGCAATTCTTTTAGATAAATCTGGCGATGCGGAAAATTTCCGCATCTCAGAATACAACATGCCAAGCATCAACCCTGCAGAGGTCTTAGTAGAACTCAAGGCAATAAGTATAAATCCAGCGGATGCAAAAATGAGAAGTGGAGGGTATCGCCAACTTGATTTTTCTTCTCCAGTGATCATGGGCTGGGATATGTCGGGCGTAGTCGTTCAGGCTGGTTCGGAAGTAACGGAGCTAAAGGTAGGTGATCGAGTTTTTGGTATGATCAGATTTCCGGATCTGGGACATACCTATGCTGAATATGTCGCCGCACCTGCCGATCATCTGGCGGTAATACCACAAAATATTTCATTCGAACAGGCCGCTGCCTCTACCCTTGCCGCCCTAACCGCTTACCAGACCATTGTAGACAAAGCAAAGATAGAAATTGGTCAAAGGGTACTAATCCATGCCGCTTCGGGTGGTGTTGGACACTTTGCCATCCAACTGGCCAAATCCCTGGGTGCTCATGTAATCGGCACATCTTCACCAGAAAACCGGGATTTCATACTCGGGCTTGGAGCTGATCAGCACGTAGACTACAAGGGAGATGAATTGGAGAAAAATATATCTGAAGTTGATTTTATATTGGACTCCCTAGGAAAGGAAAACCTGCTAAGGTCAATTCCTTTACTCAAAACGGGAGGGAGATTACTGACAATACTACATGGTATAGATCAGGAAGTGACCGATAAGGCCAGGGACAAAGCTGTCGATCTCTTGTTCCATTTGGTCGAGCCCAATCAAAAGGATATCAAAGCCATTGCTGAACTATTGGCAAACGGTACGATAAAGCCACATATCTTTCAAGTCTTTCCATTTGAAAAAATGGCCGATGCCCATAAACAGATAGAAACAGGTCGTACGATTGGAAGAGTAGTGATCTCAATCTAAAAACTCCAAGAACAACACACTAATCCGGCTGCCCTGCAACCGGATTTTTATCGTTTAATATGAATTCAAACTTATCCAACTGATCATGAAAGAAACATTAACAGCTATAACGTATAACTTTTCCAAACAAAAAACATCTCTCTATCTGATAGCCTTTGGTATTTCCATTTTTTTGTGGTTAGCTTCTATTCCTGTTAGCGGCCAGCTACCCTATCAGGTAAGGCCGGGCGACAATGCTACAAGATATTACGTCGATGTCACATCCGAACTCCTTCCCTATGACCCTGAGCTCCATGCATTGGATGCATTGTTCCTTGATGTCGATCAGGATGGAGACCTTGACGTTATCCTTGCCGTTGAACATGGTGCCAACAGGCTTTATATCAATGATGGAAAGGGCAAGCTAAGTTGGAAAAAGGGTGCATTTGGAGATGTGCCACACGATAGCGAGCATGTGCTAAGCGCAGACTTTAACCGTGATGGGTTTCCAGATGTGGTCTTTGTAGCGGAAGACGACCGTTTCCATCAATTGTTTTTAGGGAGTGCAGGTGGAACTTTTAAGGACGTTTCAGATAGGCTGCCAGCAAAAAGTGAAGGAAACGGGCTTGCCATTGGCGATGTAAATGGTGACGGACTACCCGACATTGTGGTTGGGAATACTTCCGAACGCAGAGGTCCAAATACAGAGGAGACGTCCAGTCAAAATTTCCTATGGTTGAATGATTCCAAAAAACCGGGTTTCTTCATAGATGTAACAAAGACACACCTGCCACAGGTCAATGACCAGACACAGGATATCAAACTTTTTGATCTGGACGGTGATGGCGATCTGGATATGGTGGTCGCCAACCAGGACCCGCCCAACCGTTTATTGATCAATGACGGCAAAGGGCATTTCAGCGAAGCATTCGACAGGCTTGATCTGAAAGTACCTATGGAAACACGTATGGTACAGGTGTTCGATGCCAACGGTGACAATAAACCTGACCTGATTTTCTTTAACCTGACCAGTAATGCGGGCAGGTGGGAAAAAGATCCACAGACCAGGTTACTGATCAATGACGGAAACGGAAAATTTAAAGATGAAACAACGGTACGTCTGCCATCGCACACCTTTTCAAGTTGGGGTGGCAAGATCATCGATTTCAATAATGACGGACATCCGGATATTTTAGTTGGAGCTATTCAGGTTCCGGGATTTGTACCGTTACAGGCAAAGGCATGGATGAACGACGGCAAAGGCAATTTCAGGGATGCAACGCTGGAAGTAATCCCTTCGCTCACCATTGGCAGGCATTGGGGAATGGCTGTCGGAGACCTTACCGGGGACGGCAATGAAGATATCTTCATCGGAGCATGGGGTACACAGTCCCGTCTGCTCATTAAAAGAACCGGTCAAAAAATTTCCTCGGAACAAAGTAAATCAGATAAACAAAAAAAAGATAATATGAATATACACCTAACCGTAATCGTTAAGAGCAAACCAGAGCATCTGGCAGAAGTGCAGGCCGTATTGGAAGATATGGTACAGCAGACAAGGAAAGAAGAGGCATGTCTCCAATATGAACTCTATCAGAATACAGAAGACAAAAATGTTTTTGTGTTCCATGAAACATGGAGGGATAAAGAGGGAATGGAAATCCACGGTCAGCAGCCCTATATCAAAAAATTTATGGAATTGGCCAAAGAGAAATTCCAGGAAGTTCCGCAGATCATTTTCACGCAGAAACTACAGTAAAAATAAAAGAGCGTAACCAATGTGGGTTACGCTCTTTTACTTAGCTCTCTATTTATAAAATTCAGGTGTTGGATTTAAACCTTTGTCCTGCCACTGGTGCCAGTAAGGGTAAATGGTGGGAACGGTACTGGCCTGGTCCAACCGTCTTACCTGATCAGTATCCAGATTCCAACCAATAGCTCCAAGGTTCTGTTTTAGCTGCTGTTCGTTTCTGGCCCCTATAATGATACTAGAAACGGTAGGTCTTTGCAACAGCCAATTGATGGCCACCTGGGCAATAGTCTTTCCCGTTTCTGTTGCTATTTCTTCCAGTACGTCAACTGTATTATAAAATACCGCTTCATTCAATGCCATTTCCGGCACAGGGCTGCCGCCTTCGGCTATACGGCCTGTCTGCGGAACAGGTTTGTTCCTGCCGTATTTTCCGCCCAAACGCCCGGAAGCTAGTGGTGACCAGATGATACTGCCCACTTTCTGGTCGATGCCCAATGGCATCAGTTCCCATTCATATTCACGATTGGCCAAGGAATAATATACCTGATGTGCGATGTAACGGTTCCAGCCATATTTTTCCGATACAGCCAGGGATTTCATCAGATGCCAGCCCGAAAAGTTCGATGCTGCGATGTACCTTATTTTGCCACTTTGTACAAGGTCGTCCAATGTTCTTAATGTTTCTTCCACAGGCGTATTGCCATCGAAACCATGCATGTGAAAAATGTCGATATAATCAGTGCCAAGACGTTCCAGACTTCCCTCGACCTGTTTGAGCAGATGATGGCGGGATGAACCCTGGTTATTCGGCCCTTCTCCAAAGGTGAAAGTTGCTTTGGTCGAAATTAATAATGAATCCCGTTGTTTACCTTCCAATGCCTTTCCCAATATCTGCTCCGCAAGCCCGCCGGAATATACATCGGCGGTATCAAAAAGATTGACACCTGCTTCAAGACAGATATCGACCAGACGCTTTGCCTCCTCGACCTGTGTACTTCCCCAGGCCTTAAAAAAATCATTACCGCCTCCAAAAGTCGCCGTACCAAAGCTGAGTACGGGTACTTTAAGTCCGGAAGCTCCCAAAAATCTATATTCCATTTTATTTTTCCATTTTAAATTGTCAGATAATACATTGCTTCTGCTCACTAAGGCAACTTAACAATGGCTCTTCCCTGCATACCTCCTGCCAGGATGCTCTTGATACGATCAGGCAATTCCTCCAGTGATATTTCCTCGGCGGTCAATTCCAGATTTTCTGGTTTCCATTCTGTTGCCATTTTTTGCCATATCGCGGCACGTCTTTCGATCGGATACACAACGGAATCAATACCTACCAAACTAACACCTTTAACTATGAAAGGAAATATATTTACCGGAATATCCACACCGTTCACAAATCCACATGTGGTAGCTATACCTTCATAAGCGAGGCTTTTGACTATGTTAGCCAGAACTTTCCCTCCGACGCTGTCAACAGCTCCTGCAAAACGGGTAGATAAAAGCGCCCCTCCCGTCTGCTCCTGAATCTCTTCCCTTGGGATGATCTCGGTAGCCCCGATAGAGGTTAGATACCGGGCAGCAGAAGCTTTCGAACTTATAGCCGATACCCTATAGCCAAGCTTTGATAACATAGCGACAGCCAAAGAACCCACCCCACCGGTAGCCCCGCTAACAGCAACCGCACCTTTTTCCGGAGTGATGCCATTTCTGATCAATGTGTCGATGGACAGTGCGGCTGTGAAACCCGCGGTACCGTAGATCATGCTTTCCTTCAACGAAAGCGCTTCGGGCAATGCAACGATCCAATTTGAAGGCACACAGATATAACCTCCGAAACCTCCGTCGGTGTTCATACCCAGGTCAAAGCCCGTAACGATAACTTTGTCTCCAACTTTCCATCCGCTATCATTCGAGGCCTCAACCACTCCAGCAGCATCAATGCCTGGAGTATGGGGGTAATGTTTGGTGATCCCTTTAGCTCCTCTAGAAGACATTGCGTCCTTATAATTCAGCGAACTGTAATAAACCTTGATAAGTACCTGCCCATCGGGTAATTCCCCAACTTTCTTTTCTACTATGCTGGAAACATAGCTACCATCTTCTGCCACATGGGTTTCCAATGCTTGATATTTTTTTAAAACCATAATGTATGATGCTAGTTAAAAGGTAAATAATGCAATAGAAGTGAAAAACCTTGAATTAGACCATCAAAGCCACCTACCGATAAAATTTTTAAATTCTTCTCTATATTGTTCTCCGACCTGGATGGTAGTTTTTCCAATCTGTACAGCCGTCTTGGTAACGGCAGCTATCTTCTCCAATGAAATAATGAACGAACGTTGTACGCGCATAAACTGGCTTGACGGCAGTTTCTCCTCCAATGCTTTAAGCGTACTCAGGGCCATGAGCGGATCTTCGCTATTTAATAAATAAATCTTTACATAGTCCCTAAAGGACTCTAGATAAAGAATATCTGAAAAAGCGACCTTTACCCATTGCTGCTCCACCTTTACAAACAAAAACCCACTGTCATTCTCCTGCGATTGGGCCTGCCCACGGCTTTCCTTAATCAAACTCACGAGCTTACGTCCTTTATTGGCAGCCCTAAGAAATTCTTCATAATTGAAGGGCTTTAAAAGGTAATCGATGGCGTCCACTTTGTAGCCTTCCAGTGCAAAATGGTTATAAGCGGTAGTAAATATCACATTAGGAGGCAAATGCTGTCTGGACAAGATCTTAGCCAACTCCATCCCATTCAGCTCCGGCATCTGTATATCCAGAAAAATAAGGTCAGGTGCATATTCCTCAATTCCATTCAGGGCCTCAATAGCTGTTTCAAAGCTACCGACAAGGTTCAAAAATGGGGTTTGCCCTATAAAACGTAGAATAAGATCCAGTGCCAAAGGCTCATCATCAACGGCAATACAGTTCAATATCATGATAGTTCAATTTCAAGTTTAACCTCATAGATCTGATCGGCACGTAGACCGGTAGACAGCACAAACCTTTTGTTATAAAGCAGACTTAATCTCCTTTGCGTATTGTTGAGACCTATTCCACCATCATCTATCTCTTCCTTAGGTCTTTCCGTTACCGTATTCTCTACCATAAATATCACCTTCTTATGCTGTTGTTGCAGAACCACTTTCACATAGCCTTTACCAGAACCAGAAATACCGTGTTTGAATGCATTCTCTATAAACGGCAAAAACATCATTGGCGAAATCGCATGGTCTTCCAATCGCTCCGGAAGGTGAAGTTCAACGCTGGTATGCTTATTAAGCCGTATGCGCATCAGTTCGATGTAATCGGTAATGAAGCGTATCTCCTTGCCCAGAGTAGTCATGTCGTTCTGTGTTTCGTAAAGGATATATCGCATCATCCAGGACAACTTGTGCAAAGCCTCCCTAGAAGCTTCTACATCCGAGTAGCTTAAAGAATAGATATTATTGAGTGTATTGAAGAAAAAATGGGGATGTATCTGTGCCTTTAGGAAAGAAAGTTCAGAAGAGATCTGCTGTTCTTTGAGCTCCTGATTCTTGATGATCTCCTCCTGCCGGTTCCTAATGGCGGTGATACTTGTGCTAAGTCCAAAAACCAGCAACAGCGTAAACAACATCAACATATCAAAGCGCTCGTGCAATTTATAGACGACCAATATCTGCTTTTTGATTTCTGTAAGATGGAGCTGTCCATTGATCCATTCGTTAAAGAACATAGTGACCAAGATCAACAACAGACAGACCACTACGAAAGTAACCGTCCTACGTTCCCTTAAAAGTAGCCAAGGAGCCAACAGGCGATAGTTGAAGTAGAAAAGTACGATAAGTATCAGGTAATGAATAACATGTTTTACCCAAAATGCAAAGGGAAGGCTCACTCCCCAGTTTAGGGGAGTATAGGTCAGCAGCACAAAGCCAAGCAATGCCCAAAGTAAAAGATGGACGAAAACAGTCGTTGAAATGCGATTGACTTTATTCATGTCACAAAAATAATATAATGAACTCCTTCCTCCTTCCCTCATCTATAGAAACAGACAAATATCCGACAAAAGGGCGATTATAGGGAACCAAACCTTTTAAAAATGGTCATTGACCTGCAAAAAGGGTTCATCCGACAGAAACAGCTTTCCATCGGTCAGCTCCACCCTTCCGACGGAACGAGTCTTTCTTTTGCAATCCCAAGCTTTCTTTTGTCATTCGGTTGCCCCATAAAGATAACCAGCATTTTATTACGACAAATAAATATATAGAAGATATGTCTAGAAAAAAACCTTCTGCTCCACTTATTTTGATTCTCGGTGTGTTATCCCTGTACGCATGTAGCAACAACAAAGCGGATGATCCCGAACAAAAAGAAGAGATAAAACCTTATGAGGTAAAGACCCTACAGCCAGAACGCACAGTACGCTACGAAGAGTATCCCGCCAGCCTACAGGGTGAACAGGAAATAGAGGTACTACCAAAAATAGACGGCTATATCGAAAACATCTATGTAGATGAGGGAGCTACCGTTAGAAAGGGACAACTCCTGTTCAAGATTTTCAGTCCCCAATATCAACAGGAGCTTCGTACCGCAGAAGCGGGCATCAAGACTGCAGAAGCAGAAGTAAAAACAGCGAACATGGAAGTCAATAAAGTTCGTCCCCTAGTAGAAAAAGGGATCATCAGCAACTTTGCTCTGGAAGCAGCAGAATATACGCTACAGGCCAAGAAAGCAGCTTTGGCGCAAGCGAATGCTACCCTTACCAATGCCAAAGCAAATCTTGCCTACACAGAAATCACAAGTCCGGTAAACGGTATCATGGGCAAACTTCCCTATAAGGTCGGCAGCCTGGTAAGCAGCAACAGCGCCAACCCGCTGACCACTTTGGTTTCATCGGGCAATACCTATGCCTACTTCAGTTTAAATGAAAAACAGCTACTTTCAATGACACGCGACTATAAAGGGGACAAGATACAGGATAAACTAAAATCCATCCCCCCAGTTTCATTCGTACTCTCGGATGGCACCATATATGAGAAAAATGGCAGGATAGAAACCTCTGGAGGGATCATTTCTACCGAGACCGGTAGTATGGATTTTAGGGCCACTTTCCCAAACACGGCTAACTTGTTGAGAAGTGGCGCTAGCGGAAAGATACGCATCCATTATCCTCTGGATACCGCACTATTGGTTCCACAAAGCGCTACTTATGACCTACAGGGCAAACGTTTTGTATACGTTGTGCAGCCAGACAGTACCGTAAAGAGCACAGCGATAATTGCAGAAGCAACAAATGATGGACAATCCTTCGTCGTACAAAAAGGGCTCAAAAAGGGTGAAAAAGTGATCCTAAACGGCGTAACGGAACTTAAAGATGGTGTAAAAATAGCGCCAAAGGGGAAATAACCTACACTCAACGTAAAACATAAGAACATGCTTAAAATTTTTATAGAAAGGCCTGTGCTCTCTATCGTAATATCGGTGATGATAGTCATCATCGGACTACTTGGATTGACGGCACTACCTGTCTCGCAATACCCCGAAATCGCACCCCCAACGGTAGAAGTATCGGCCAGTTATACAGGGGCAAATGCTGATGTGGTGCTCAATTCTGTAATCATTCCCCTAGAGGAACAGATCAATGGTGTTGAAGACATGACCTATATGACCTCTAGCGCTACCAATGAAGGCACGGCAAGGATTACAGTTTATTTCAGGGTCGGCACAAATCCAGACCTGGCGGCAGTGAATGTCCAGAACCGCGTATCCAGAGCGAACAGCCTTTTACCGGCAGAAGTGACCAGATCGGGCGTAACGGTAGCTAAGAAACAAAACAGTAACCTACTCATCTTTGCACTGTACAGTGATGATAATACCTACGATCAAACGTTTCTACAGAATTACGCGTCGATCAATATCATTCCACAGATCAAAAGGGTAAACGGAGTTGGAGATGCCGTAGTTTTTGGCGCTAGGGACTATTCTATGCGCATATGGTTAAAACCCGACGTTATGGCCGTTTATGGTCTTTCGCCAGAGGATATTACCAAAGCTCTGGATGAACAAAATATCGAGGCAGCGCCTGGAAAGGTCGGAGAGAATAGCAACCAGTCATTTCAATATGTGATCAAATACACTGGAAGACTGAAAGCGGAGAAAGAATTTGAGGGAATTATCGTCAAATCCCTTGGAAAGGGCCAACAGCTCCTACTTAAGGATGTCGCACGTATCGAACTTGGTGCCCAGACCTATTCGCAGAACAATCGTGTCAATGGCAAGCCCGCTACTGGTATCATTATCAACCAGACGGCAGGCTCCAATGCGCAGGAGGTAATTGAGGGTGCTAAAAAAGTGCTGGATGAGGCTGTAAAACAATTTCCAAAAGGAGTGAACTCCTTTTATATGGTCGATATTACCACTTTCCTTGACGCCTCGATAGAAAAGGTACTGCATACCCTATTGGAAGCTTTTATTTTAGTTTTCATCGTGGTGTTCATATTTCTTCAGGATTTCAGGAGTACATTGATCCCCGCCATGGCCGTACCAGTTGCCATTGTGGGGACATTCTTTTTCCTTAACCTATTTGGCTTTACCATCAACCTGTTGACACTTTTCGCACTGGTACTGGCAATCGGTATCGTTGTCGACGATGCCATCGTAGTCGTCGAGGCAGTCCATGCCAAGCTTGATCAGGGAGCAGCCTCGGGGAAAGAGGCGACCCTGAGTGCCATGGGAGAAATCAGTGGAGCCATTGTATCCATTACCCTTGTCATGTCAGCAGTATTCGTTCCGGTAACTTTTATCTCTGGTTCTGCTGGTATCTTCTACAAACAATTCGGAGTTACCCTAGCCATCTCCATCCTATTGTCAGCGGTAAATGCACTTACCCTAAGCCCGGCACTTAGCGCACTGTTCCTAAAACCTCATACGGGAAAACACGAAAAGACGAGTTACCTGCAACGTTTCTACAGTGCATTCAATACGTCTTTTGATGCCCTGACAGGAAAATATAAAAAAGCGGTACAGTTCCTAAGTATCAAAAAATGGACCGCAGTTGGCTTGATTGCCATCTTCGGGGCAGCACTTTATTTTTTGATGAAAACTACACCATCTTCATTTGTACCTAGTGAGGATAGGGGGATTATATTTGCGGCCATCAGCCTCCCTCCTTCTTCTTCTCTGGAACGCAGTGACGAAATCGCCGAAAAGGTGGAAACAATCATCAGAAAAAATCCAGCAGTTGAAAATACGCTACAGATCGTCGGTCAGAACTTCATTGCTGGGGCGGGAAGTGCCTACAGCATGCTCATCGTAAAACTGAAACATTGGGACCAGCGCAAAAAGGAATCTGAAAGTGTAGATGCCATCATCAAGGAATATTTTGCTCAGACCGCCGATATCAAGGATGCAAACATTATCTTCTTTGCACCTCCCTCGGTAGATGGCTTCGGTGCATCTAGCGGATTCGAATTCCAGTTACAGGACAAGGGAGGACACACGATAGATGAATTCTATAAAGTCGGCAACGACTTCCTGGCAGCCCTGAACAAAAGGCCTGAAATACAATATGCCTCGACATCTTTCAATCCAACATTCCCGCAAATAGAACTCAGCGTGGATGTGGCAAAGACCAAGGAAGCTGGACTTAGTCCAAGTGCCGTACTTGCAGCCATGCAGGGTTATTTTGGAGGATCCTATGTTTCGAATTTCAATCAATTTGGCAAGCAGTACAGGGTAATTATGCAGGCGGACCATAATTACAGGAGCGATGAAACAGGCCTCAATAATATCAAATTGAAGACTCCATCTGGGCAAATGGCGCCGATAACGGAATTTGTGAGCCTAAGAAGGGTATATGGTCCTGAAAGCATTGCAAGGTTTAACCTGTTTACCGCAATGACCATCAACGGAGCTCCAAATCCAGACTTCAGTTCTGGTGATGCCATCAAGATCATACAGGAAGTAGCCCAACAGAACCTTCCATCGGGATATGGTTATGAATTTTCTGGAATCACCAGAGAGGAGCTCACCAGTGGAGGCCAGTCCATCTATATCTTCTTACTATGTCTGGTATTCGTCTATTTCCTTTTGAGTGCACAATATGAAAGCTTTATACTCCCATTTGCGGTAATCTGCTCTCTGCCCATCGGATTGAGCGGTACTTTCCTTTTCGATAAACTATTTGGAATAGATAATAATATCTATACGCAAGTATCTCTTATCATGTTGATCGGGCTATTGGCGAAGAACGCGATCCTAATTGTTGAATTTGCCCTTCAAAGGCGTAAGGCCGGCCTATCAATATTGGAGGCAGCCGTACAGGGAGCAGAAGCTCGACTACGTCCGATACTCATGACCTCACTGGCATTCATTTTTGGATTGGTACCGCTGATGTTTGCTTCTGGCGCTGGTGCCATCGGTAACAAAAGTATTGGAACTGGTGCCATAGGAGGAATGCTGATAGGAACGTTGATTGGACTACTGGTCATTCCCGCACTCTTCGTCATATTCCAGAAACTTCACGAGAAATTAAGTTCAAAAATCTAAGGATGACTAAAATGAAAAATATAAATCGCAACATGCTCCTAATTGCCTGTATGTCTATCCTGCTATTTTCCTGCAGGATAGGACTTCGATATCAGCGTTCAGCAGAACTTGCACTGACTGAACACTATCGCGGCCAGAGCGGATCGGATACCAGTAACATAGCCGATCTGTCATGGAAGACGTTCTTTGCCGATACCTTATTAAAGAAACTCATTGATAGTGCACTGAAGAACAATCTGGACCTGAAGACCGCCGTTGCCCGTATGGGAGCGGCAGAGGCTAGCCTTAGGCAAAGCAAGGCCATGTTCTTCCCTTCGTTGACCATTGATGCCGATTATTCACTCACCAAAAATTCTCCGGCACAGCTACAGGCCTTCGGCAATAACGCCGCTACAACTTCGATCCCGAGCATCAACACCTATGCATTGACTGGAACCACGTCTTGGGAGGCCGATATATGGGGAAAACTTAGGGGCAGCAAAAGAGCCGCCTTGGCGAACTATCTTCAAAGCGATGCCTATAAAAGGGCCGTACAGACACGCCTGATCTCTCAAGTAGCACAAAGTTACTACGCATTGGCGGCATACGACAAGCAGCTGGAAATTACACTAGAGACCATTAGGATCCGTCAGAAGGATATCAGTACGGTAAAGGCACTAATGGCCTCCGACAAACTCAATGGAGCAGATGTAGTCAATAGCGAATCCAATCTATATGCGGCCCAAGTTACCGTTCCCGATATCCAACAGAACATCACAGAACTGGAAAATGCGATCAGCCTGTTATTGGGGAAATCGCCCGATACGATCTACAGGAGCAAACTCGAAGCGCTGGAAAATTTCAAACCGCTCAATGCTGGAGTTCCAGCGCAACTGCTAAGGAACAGGCCCGATATCCAGCAGGCAGAATTCGAGCTGATCAATAAATTTGAACTGGTCAATGTCGCCAGATCAAACTTCTATCCACAGTTGACGATTTCGGCCACAGGGGGATGGGCTACGGTCAACAGTATCAAAAGTTTTTTTGATGGTACTTTCTATGGTAATCTTATCGGAGGACTTACCCAGCCTATCTTCAATCAGGGGCTGAACAAGCAAAGGCTAAAGATCGCCCAATCTGAACGCGAGGAAGCACTCAACAACTTTAAATATAACCTTTTAAATGCCTATCAAGAAACGGCGAATGCTCTTGCATCCTATCGAAATGCCACAAATAAGTTCGAATTGCGCACCAAACAGGTCAATTCCCTCACCAAGTCTGTGGAATTTACACAGGAGCTCCTGAGCTATACCACTACTACGAACTACGTCGATGTCCTCACTGCCGAGACCAATCTGCTCAATGCGCAATTGAACAGTATCAACGACAGGTTGCAGCAGCTTCAGGCGGGGGTAGATCTCTACCGTTCACTTGGAGGAGGACAAAAATAATTATCACCCAAAAAATATAATCAAATGAAAATAGGAATAATCGGTGCCGGAAATATCGGAAAGGTATTATCCGCTAATTTAACCAAACTGGGACACGAAGTAGCCACCGCCAATTCTCGTGGACCGGAAACACTCTTAGATTTTTCAACGGAGACCGGAGCAAGGGCGGCAAGCGTACAGGAAGCAATAGAGGACAAGGACCTTATCATCTTGACCATCCCTTTCAAGAACACAGCACTACTTCCGACAGATCTTTTTAAGAATACTCCCGATAGTACCATTATCGTAGATACGGGCAATTACTATCCAACCTTTAGGGATGGAAGGATAACCGACCTGGAGAACGGAATTCCCGAAAGTATATGGGTAGAGCAACAGATAGGACGGTCAGTAATCAAAACATTCAACAACATATTCGCCGATAGGCTTGCCATATTGGGCAACACCCGACTCCCATTAGCAGAAAGAATTTCATTGAGTATCTCCGGAACCAACAAAGTACAAAAGGCAGTAGTTAAAGACCTCATAGAAGAAATGGGATTTGACACCTTTGATCATGGACCTATCACCAACTCTTGGAGACACCAGCCAGGATCCCCTATTTATTGTACAGACCTTAAAACGACGGAAGTACGCAGATTAGTCAAACAACTGCCCGAACTTTATACTACCGAAATACAAAAGATTTTTGCACAACAAAGGGACGAAGATGCAAAAGCCTATCTCTAGAAAAAGTCAATTCATTAGGTAAACAATTTTAGACCAGCACGAGATGAAATTCAAATCAATCTTACTCTATACCTCTTCCATCCTATTGTTTCTCTTTGGTAACAGAGAATTCTGGAAAGACATACAGAACGAACAAGAGAAGGATGAAAAAAAGCAGAAGGCGATCGAAGAGGCTAAACATAATCTTGAAGATCGCTTTGAGGTCCAAAGTGTGGTATTCGACCCCTCGCAACGCAAATTGGTAAATAAAGATCCTTATTTCCAACTGATCAAGGTAAGTGGCATTGCCAGTATCCCTACTGATAAGATCAGCGTACCAGAAACTGCCAGCAGTACCGTCAAAATAGAAACCAATGATGATGAGAATGCCTCTGACAGCAACTAGGGAATACATTACGGAAACCAGACAGCTGTTCCATTGCAGCTGCAAGATCAAGATACCCTTGGTCTATGGGCAAGGATTGATCGATAGGTGTTTCCAGCTGATGGAAGAGATCGATTTTAGATACAATTCCTATCAAGAAGGTTCCGATTTCTATCGGATCAATCAAGCCTCTGGAAAATGGACCACAGTTGACAACACTACGATCGACATACTTAAAAAGTTGATCAAAGTGTCCCAGATCACCGAAGGTAGCTATGACATCACCTCCATGCCATTGATCCGTCAATGGGGATTTTACAGGTCAGATGCTCCACAGGAGCCAAGCCCAGAGGAAATCTATAGAGCGCTTAAACACGTCGGCTATCAAAAAATAGCAATAGATGGTAATCGGGTAAGGATTTCGCACGGTCAGGAACTAATTACAGGCTCATTTGTCAAGGCCTTTGCCGTAGATAAGGTCATCAATGAGCTTAGGCTACAAGGGGTCGACGATGCAATTGTCAACGCAGGAGGAAGTACAATTTTTGCACTTGCCAACAAAGAGCATCCCGCATGGACGATAAACATTCCAGATCCCAACAAAGCTCATGGCCTGACAGTTAAAAAGCTATTGTCAAACCAATGCTTCAGCCTATCGGGAAGTGTAAACAATTATATCGAACTGAATGGAAAAAGATATGGACATATCCTAAATGCAAGCACGGGATACCCTGCGACCACCATTCAGGTAGGTGTCTGCGCTCAAGAGGCCTTTTGGAGCGACGTCATCTCCACTGCTCTTTTCACAATCGCTCCGGAACATTTCGACCGAACGTTGAAAGAAATGAAGAATGCATTCAAATTCGAACACTTTATCGTTAGGCCAACCAATACAGATCATCAATGATACATATCCCAAAAGACAATCAAGACCCCAAAGACCTTCCATATGCTATACTACAAGCCCCTACTTGGGTGTATTTGCCAATGGAAGCTTATGGCGGAAAATTCAGTCCTATAATAGAAGACGGCACCTCTGTGAAAAAATATCAAACAGTAGCTGCCAGAGAGGGCTTCTGGGAAAGCTACATACATTCGCCCGTATCGGGAACGGTAAATTCTCTTCAGGAGATCTCTGGGCAACAATTCCTGGTCATCCAAAATGATTTTCTCGAAGATGCACTACCTGCAAAAAAATGTGACCTAAAGACTTTGGACAGTGCAGAAATATTGAGGATCATTTGCCTGAACGGAATCGAGGGACAAGGTGGAGCACGGTTCCCCACGCATATCAAATATGATATCGGAGAGCACAAGATAGATACGCTGATCATCAATGGTGCAGAATGCGAACCTTACCTGACTGCCGACTATGCCGTGTTAAAGTACTTTATGCATCAACTCATAGATGCATTACACGTGCTGCAACGACTTTTCAAAGCAAAACAGATCGTATTTGGAATTGAACGGCACAACAGCGATCTCAAAGAATATCTGGAAAGTACCATAAGCACTTCCAACCTCCCTATAACCATCAAATGGCTTCCCAATACCTATCCCCAGGGAGGAGAACTGCAATTGATCAAATCTATCACCGGAAAGGAGATCCCCAAAGGATCACTGCCCGCAAAAATGGGCATAATGGTAAGCAACGTCGGAACTCTATGGTCCATATATAATGCTTTCTACAAGGGAATTCCAACGGTAGAACGTATGGTGACTGTTTATGGTCACGGCATAGAACACCAAAATTACCTGATGAAGATCGGTACTCCAGTGGAGCACATCATGGAAATACAGGGAATATCGAAAACAACGGAATCCATGAGCATAATTTCTGGGGGACCTATGATGGGCAGAGAAGTCAGTTCTTTGAAAACACCAGTGAACAAGGGAACTTCGGGAGTTTTATTCCTTCACACACTAGATCTCAAAGAGCAAAACTGTATCGGTTGTGGCTACTGTGTGGACGTCTGTCCACAACGGCTGATGCCCCTAGAGTTTGTAAGATTTGGGCAACAGGGGAATGTAGCCAAATTAAATAGCTATAACCTAAAGGACTGTATCGAATGCGGTGCCTGTGCCTATGCCTGTCCAAGTCATGTGCCGCTAATGCAAAATATCTTCAAGGGAAAAACAATGGTTAAAAATCAATATAAATGAACCTAAATCCATTCATCAGACCCAAATCTTCCAACGTCAGAACAGTGATGTTAGATGTGGTATATGCATTAATCCCACTAATCATCATTGCCGGAATAGCTTTTGGAAAGTCCGGCCTGTTTGTTATCGGAATCTCCATTGGCTCGGCAGTGTTAACAGACCTCTTTTATTCGGCCGTTTTCCTAAAGGACTACAAGAAGGCAATGGATGGTTCTGCAATTATCACAGGATTGCTATTGGCCTTTACCGTCTCGCCACTTACTCCGATATATGTCATCGCCTTTGGTGCTTCAATGGCCATACTTTTCGGAAAGGGACTATGGGGAGGCCTGGGCAAGAACAGATTCAACCCGGCACTGGTTGGAAGAGAATTCATGAGCGTGTTCTTTGCCTCGACAATGACCTCTCCAGAGATCTGGCAGACCAAAACAGCTGTCTGGATACCCGCAACAGATGTTATACATGGTCTTAAATTCCAATTTTTGGATACCTACACCGATAATCTTTTATATAAAACCTCAGGTGCCCTGGGAGAATATTCTATCGCCCTTATCACCCTTGCAGGAATATTTTTACTTTTCAGAAAAAGAATTTCCTGGCATATACCCTTCGGATTACTGGTGACATTTTCGGTTATTGGATGGCTAGCCTCCGATCAGGATGTGCAATTCTCTATGGCGGGGATGCTCTTTGCTGCCATTTTTATGGCAACAGACATGCCATCTAGCCCGAGCACCCCAGTTGGCAAACTTTATTATGGCGCAATGATCGGCGTGGTATCCCTAATTTTGATCATAGGCAACGTCAAATATGAATATCTTTCCTATTCAATACTCATCCTCAATGGTTTCTCTTATATGATCAGCGACACTTTTCGTCCACAAACTTGGGGTGCCGATCGAAATATAAGAAGCTTCATTGAAAGATGTCTATTATTAACCCTGGCCATTATTGGAACCACAATGGCAGTGCTCTCGCTATATTACTATCAGTTGATATCCTATCTGATCTATATCTATCTATTTTATTGTTTGGTCAAATTCAATCCCGCAACAGCTAAATCCACACAAAATTCCTTTTAATATTTCCAATAATGAGAAAATCAATTCTTTTTCTAGTATTTGCACTTGCAATCGTTTCTTGCAGGGAGCAGCAACAACCCCCTATAACCTATAGTGGTTCGCAAAAACAGGCCATCATAGATAACATACTATCCAGAAGGGCAATCCGCAAGTATACCCAGCAACAGGTTAGTACAGAGCAGATCGATACGATTATGCGAAGCGCCATCTATGCGCCCAGTGCCTGGAACAAACAGCCCTGGGAAATACGGGTCATCCAAAATCCTGATGTCCTAAAGGAAATTGATAAACGCTTTGTCAGCTATGCCGAAAAGAACGAGCCATCGGGAAGAGCGGCGAAATACAGGGAGCCCGGCTTCAGCATATACCATAATTCGCCGACACTGATCGTGATCGCCAGCGATAAGGAGAACCCAAATGCTAAGCTTGATGCTGGAATAGCATTACAGAATATCCTTCTCGGAGCTCATGCCCTAGGACTTGGAACCTGCCCCCTTGCTTTGATCGTGCCTACATTCAATGCTCCCGAGAACAAGGACCTGATGAAAACATTAAATATACCTGAAGGCTATGAGGTCGCCGTAGGCATAGCATTGGGCTACCCTGCCGAGAGTCCGGTTGCTCCGATAAGATATGCAGAAAAAGCTAAGATTATCAAATAGTCAAACTGTTGATCGTAAATCTTAGCCTTTAAAGTATAAGATATAAAGGGCAGCGTATTTTTTGGGTGGTTCGCTGCACCTGTCGGGTACCATGGCTCTAGTAAAATTTACTAAAGAGGATTGTTTATTTATTAGTCCATGGCCCAAAAGGCATCTCCCTCTGGAGATGCCTTCCTATGCTCTTTCCACCATGACATACATCCCTGACTCCAACACTTTCTTTGCCAATCCATAAAGGGCATCCATAGGCGTACAGCAACTATCTCTAGCCGTCTGTCGGCAAGCATATCATCTACACGTTCATAAGGATGTTCTCTTGTATCTTCTTGCCGCTTCGCTCTACAGCTCCCAAAAATTCAAATCCCTCATGAACGTGCAGAAAGAAAAACATTGCCAATCATCGCTATATTGACTTCTTCCATTTTGTCATTTTCATCGTATTAAAAGTCCCTCCGAAAGCAGGCCTTTTTTAACGAACGATGGCTGGACAATGTCATCATGGCTGACCAACAGTTGAATGTCAGTTGCCATTAACCGGTTCAGCCATTCCAGTTGGAACCTTATCATCTTCGCATCTTCTCCGATCCGATCGACCTGTGCACGTGGCTTTTGTTTGACCTCCCGTATCCCTTGGTATGACCAACTGACATCGCCGGTAAAAACATACTCCCGTCCATTTTCGAGTACTGCATACACCATGATCTCTCCTGGGGTATGTCCAGGAGCCTTGACCAGTACCACACCGGCAGCCACTGGCAGAACGTCATAAAAATCAACGGCTATAAAGTCCGATAACTGTGCCGAGTCGATCCTCAGCTGTGGCATCTGTGGCCGTTCAAGCAGAGTACCTAGCTGCTGATAGGTCATAATGGTTTTGGGTGCGATTTCCCGATAGTGATCAGTCCTAAGTACACCGGCAACATGGTCGCCATGCTCGTGGGTGATGATGATCCTTGAAGCCTGTTTCAGGGCCAGTGTATACTGTCGTTCCTTACATCAAAATAGGGTTCATCCTTTCCATTTCCGAAAAAAGCATGCACTTTACGGTCCATGCCAGCGTCGATCATGATCGTTGAGGCAGGAAAAACCAATTGATAAGCGGTACGCACCTGATTGTAGGCCGTATCCTGACCACCTTCCACTGTTTGCAGAAGTGTACGTGGGCTTGCCGCAAACCTAATGTAACGTACCCCGGTAGCACGTGGTCCAGCTATACTGCTGGCCGATCGACGTATCTTGGCCAACAGCTTTTCATCATACACAGGCCTTTGACCACAGACATTAACTACCAATGATAACATCATCATTGCCAATGGCAACACATACTTAACAATTGTGGCCACTCCTATTTCCTTTTTTCTTCGCATAATGTAAAATTCCCAAAAAGAGCAGGGGCATTACTTGTAGAATAACGACAATTCCCTGTAGATTTACGATATGAAAAGAAAGCAGTTCTCCCCCATTGAGCTACACACATGGGAAGCGGAAGTATATGACCTGCCACGACATAGCCACACCTATTTTGAATTGATCTATATATTCTCGGGAAATGGCTACCACCACCTCAACCAAAACACTTTCACCTACAACAGTGGCGATCTTTTCCTGATCTCACCTGGGGACGAACATTATTTCACTGTCGAAAGACGCACCAAATTCTCTTTCATAAAATTTATAGATAGCTACTTTTACCCTGAAGAATACCCGGCCAAGGATACGATCCTGACACCATCTGCACTGGATATTATTACAGACCCACGTTTGAAGGAACTCAAATTAACATTTGCCGAACCTGCAAAAACAGTACTCAGAAGGACTGTCGAAAATATAAATGATTGCCAGCAAGAAAATGACTTTTCCAGTTCGCCTATCATATTCCATTTGGTGCTGACCCTAATCGGACTATTGCGCCAAGCAGCCGGTAAATTGCTTGATCCAGGTACAACCAAGAACATCGGCAAAGAAGATCTTCCAGGCTATATCCACAGAAACATCTACGACCCAAAGAAACTCCGGGTAGCAGAGATCTCCTCCTACTTCAACATCTCGACCAGCTATTTCGGCGCATACTTCAAGCATATTTTCGGTCAATCCTATCGAAATTATATCAATACCTACAAAACCAGTCTGCTTGAGAGACGAATACTATCCTCAGAAATGACAACCAAACAGATCGCCTTTGAGTTCGGTTTTACGGACGAAAGCCACCTGGCCAATTATTTTAGGGCACAGAAGCACATGAGCCCCAAGGAGTTTAGATCCTATAAGGGCAACAAAAAAACTTAGACTAACCTTTTTGAAGCACTACCCGCATGAGTGCCCACAGGTACTAAATTAACTATTAACCAACGCTATAAAGAACGATACGGGTTTTTGTGCGCTTTTATTATTTTTTTAGGCCACTTTTCAGATAGGACAGATAACTATCCACATCGTAATCCGCACCTTTTGGAGTGACAATAGGCTCCTGGGTCTGTGGATCCAAAAGCACATAGTATGGCTGGGAGTTCGCCCTGAACTTAGTCGTCTGCAAATAGCTCCATTTTTTGCCAATGGTCCCGATTTCCCTTCCCTTTGGAGTGGTGAATATTTCCTCTTCGGCAAGATCAGTCTTGTCATCCACATATAGTTGTACCAGAACAAAGTCATCATTGATCGTCTGGGCTACCCTTTTATCGGTCCATACGCTGGCTTCCATCTTCCGGCAGTTCACGCAGGCATGCCCGGTGAAGTCGATCATCAACGGCTTGCCTACCTTTTTTGCATGTGCGAGCGCTTCATCGTAATCAAAGAATGGAGCGAACCCCTTTGGACTTTCAAAATGGTCACCATATTTTCTTGGACCAGATAGTCCTTGGTGTCCATTTCCCCCTTCCAGACCGCTAAGGTCAAAATCCTGGGTAGACATCGGTGGAAGGAATGCCGAAATAGATTTGAGCGGCGCTCCCCATAACCCTGGAACCATATAAATGGTAAAGGCGATCACCAGAATGGCCAACATGCTCCTTGGTACGGAAAGGTAGCGAAGTTCACTGTCATGACTGAACCTCACCTTGCCCAACAGATAAAGTGCCATTAGGCCAAATATGGCAATCCAGAGCACTAAAAATATCTCTCGGTCAAACCATCCCCAATGATAGGCCAGGTCGACATTACTCAGAAATTTTAGTGCAAAGGCAAGTTCCAAAAGTCCGAGAACGACCTTCACGCTATTGAGCCAACCACCAGACTTGGGCAGGCCAGATAGCCACTTGGGAAACATCGCAAACAATGCAAAGGGTATCGCCAGTGCGAAAGAAAAGCCGAACATGCCGATAGCCGGTCCCAATAAGGCCCCTTTGGTCGCCGCCTCAACTAGTAATGTGCCTATGATCGGTCCCGTACAACTGAAGGATACAAGGGCTAAGGTTGCCGCCATAAAAAATATCCCCAATAGTCCGCCCTTATCCGATTTTTGATCCATTTTATTAGCCCATGAAGACGGAAGCGTAATCTCAAACGCACCGAGAAAGGACGCCCCGAAAACAATGAGCAATAAAAAGAAAAAGAAATTGAATATGCCATTCGTCGACAGGTCGTTCAATGCGTCCGAACCGAAGATCAAGGTAACCATCAGCCCCAAAACGACATAGATGAAGATGATGCTGGCCCCGTAGATCAAAGCTTTTCCGATGCCACTGGAACGCTGAGCCCCTTTGGTGAAAAAACTTACCGTCATCGGCAGCATCGGAAATATGCAGGGCATCAGTAGTGCCGCAATTCCCCCAAGAAATCCAAGTACAAAAATAGACCACAGTGACTGCGGTACCGCAGCTTCGCCCTTGTCGGCAACAACAGGCTGTCCCTTGGTAGCTTCGGAAGGTGCTATGGCAACCGTATCGATGTCCGCTTCCGTATCTATGGTAGTAAAGACCAGTCCGGCGGTATCCTGCACTTCCTGTGCAAACAACACCCCTTGTCCAATTGGGGCTATCCCCAAAAGCACCATTAAAATAAACAGCCTCAACATTATTTTACCACTATGCCAAATTCAACCTCGGCAGGTGGTAGACACTGCTCATCATTACATACCATGTATTCCAACCTACCCTTGATGCTCAGCGGCAATTTCCCGTTCAATTTCACACGCTGCTGGAAGATAACGCTTTTCTCGAAATAGGATACATTCATATTGAATACCTTCTCATGTTTGGTAATAGCCTTTGGTTCGATGACCCCTCCAACCCTGGTATAGTTCTTCGAGGGTGAAAAATTAAAAGTGGTCGTTATCGGCCCACCGGGCTTCATATGCTGTGAATAGATATGCCATCCCGCTTCAATATCCGCCCTAAGGTACAGGATAGCTTCCTTGGGATTGATCTTCTTGGCAGCATAGCTCCAACGAACAGGGTTTTCAAGCTGTGCTTTAACTGCAAAATTTGCGCCCAGCAAAAGCAGGACAATGATTAGTGGTTTCATGTGTTTTATGTTTAGTTGAAGTTAGTTCAGTCGTTCGCTTGATAGGCGGGCTCCAGGAGCCTAGCGATAGGTTGATAATTGATAAATTGAAGGTCATTGGCGATATAGTGGTCCTTCATCGGTTCTTGCCTGACAAGGTCGGTACTCAGATATTTCTTATTGCTGTCTGAAAATAATGTCACCACGATCGCTTCGCTGCCCATCTGTTCCGCGAGCTTGATCGCACCGATAACGTTGGCCCCAGAGGAAATACCTACTGCCAATCCGAGCTCACTGGCTAATTTCTGGGCTACAAGGATCGCATCTCCATCATTGGCCTGAACAACTCCGTCCAACTCGGAAAGAGATACAATGTTCGGAATGAACTCATCCGAAATCCCCTGGATCCTGTGGCTGCCAACTTTGTGTCCAGTAGATAGCGTAGGCGATTCTGCTGGTTCCAAAGGATGTATCCTCACTCCCGGTATTTTCGATTTCAGATATCTTCCAACGCCCATCACCGTACCTCCCGTACCTACTCCAGCGACAAATGCATCTGGGATCAGTCCGATCCCACCCAACTGCTGCACTATCTCTACTCCGGTCGTCAGTTCATGGGCCTCTGAATTATAGCAGTTTTCGAACTGCTTGGGCAGAAAAACACCTCCTTGGGCGGCCATATGCTCGCTTATTGCAATACTTCCCAAAAAACCACCCTCTTCCTTTGAGACCAATACGGTCTCGGCACCTAAAGAGGAAATGATGTCCGTACGTTCCCGACTCAACCAGTTCGGCATGATGATCCTTACCCGATGTCCCAAAGCCCGGCCCAGGGAAGCAAAAGCGATACCCGTGTTTCCACTAGTGGCCTCAACGATCACATCACTTTCTGAAATGTTCCCCATTTCATAGGCTTTGGTCAGGATATACAGCGCCATCCTATCCTTAATACTTCCAGTGAGGTTATAGTGTTCGCACTTTACGTAAATAATACCCGGTTTATCCTTATAACGATAGTGTATGGCCAACATCGGCGTATTGCCTACCATGTGCCAAAGATTGTTCAGTTTAGATTGTACTGGTAAAGATAGTGTCTGTGCCATTGATTTATTTTTTGTAAATCTCAGGCTTATCGATAAATATATCAATACATGTTAAAATTTCCGTTATTTTAACGGAAATAGACATAAAAATATTATTTTTACACAGTTAAAAACAACAAAAACCAACTTCTAACCTTTTTTTTATCGATGAGTAGCAAAGAACTGGACCACACAGATATAGCCTTACTTAAGTTACTACAACAAAATGCGGAACTGTCAAACAGGGAACTGGCTATCAAAGTACACAAAGCGATAACAACCGTGCAAGAAAGGATAAAAAGACTGAAGGAATTCGGTTACATCAAACGTACGGTGGCCATACTTGACAGAAAGAAGATAGATAGGAACCTGATCGCCTTCAGCCAGGTCTTACTGAGCGACCACACCCATGAGACATTAGGTACTTTTGAGCGTGAGGTAGCTAAATTTCCAGAAGTGATGGAATGTTTTCAAATGACCGGAACTTTCGATTTTATACTGCGCATCGCCACTAGCGACATGGACTCCTACCACGATTTCTATAGGAACAAGTTGTCGCTACTGCCAAATATCACCACGGTACAGAGCTTCTTCGTACTATCGGAAACAAAAAGTGACACGGCGTACCCTCTGTAACGATCAACCTAAGAAAAAAGGGGATATCAGTTTGGAATCATTAATTAGTATCGATCATTATTAAAGTCTTCAATTCAGATAACGGTAAACTATCAACTCTCTGGGTTGATCATCCCCTTGGAATACACCCTAAAGAAATCCTTCTTAAAAACCTCTCCCAAAGGAATTTCGAAACCCTGGACAAATAGGGTATGATGATCGAAGGAATCAATAAAATCAAGGTTGACCACATAAGATTTACTGACCCGAAGATAAGTTCCCTGTGGCATCCGCTGGTGTATATTCTTTAGGTTCATAGCGGTAATCAACCGCTTTCCCCCAACTAGCTGCAACACCACGTAATCCTTTAGCCCCTCAATGAAAAGGATTTCCCTGAAGGGAACCCTAAAGAAACGCCGATCAGACTTAATCAGTAAAAAATCATCTGCAGCACCCTCTAAATGCCCTTTTTCGGTAACTGAAGATAACAGTTCACTATAACTCTTTGCCTTTAGTATGGCCCTTGAAAGACGCTCCTTTTCTACAGGCTTCAAAAGATAGTCTACCGCTTCCAGCTCATAGCTTTTCAGTGCATACTGAGGATAAGCTGTCGTAAATATCACTAATGTGTTACCCCCCATATGCGAGGCAAATTCAATCCCACTGACCATAGGCATCTCAATGTCCAAAAAAACAACATCCACCTGGTTACAAGAAAGAAAGTCCATTGCTGTTTTGGCATTCGAAAAAATGCCAATAACAGATAGATCGGAAACATCTCCGACCAGGGCACACATTTCTTCTCGAGCCAAAGGTTCGTCATCTACAATAATACAGTTCATATAGGGAGGGTCAATAAAATTTCATATTTGATGTCCGAAGACCTGATCTCCAACGTATAGTCATTGCCATAGAGCAGTGTCAGCCTTCTTTTGACATTGGATAAGCCCAACCCGCTATTATTGTTATCAGCCGAAGGCAAATAATTGGGATCTACCGAATTCAGGCAATTAAAATTAAGCCGGTTGTCTTCAATACCGAAGGTCACCAGCACATAAGATTCCAATCCGGAAACATCCACACTATGTTTGACCGCATTCTCCACGAAAATCAGAAAAATATTGGGAGGTATTCCAAGATAGTCCAAGTCTGTCCCAGCAAGCCTATTGTCAACCTTCACCTCAAAGTTATCCCGTCTTAATACCTCCAACTGAAGAAAGTTATTTAGGAAGCTAATCTCGGACCTTAGCAGTGTATGTTCCGAACTGTTTTCATAAAGCTGATAACGAAGGAACTCGGAAAGTTTCATAATGACCTCCGTCGCCCGAGCTGGATTGCTCCTGACCAAAGATTTGATACCATTCAGCATATTGAAAAGAAAATGGGGATTGATCTGATTGCGAAGCTCGTTGAGTTCCATCGAATAGGTAAGCTTATTTAGCTCCTCGATCCTGTCGCTATCGCGCATCCAACGCTGGAACAGCTTCACCATAGTGGTCACCAGTATGATTGGTATCAATATTACCAGCGACTCATAAAAGCCCCTGCCTTCCGATTCCTTTTTAACAAAGATACTGCTGGTATCTGGGAAAAAAGTGTCCAGTAAGTTGGAAATGGTTGCCAGCGAAATGGTTGCCAACAGTACCAACAGTATAAGATAGGCCAGATACCTCCCTTTAAAGAAAAACACAGGCACTAGGATATTAATGTTCACATAACAGACAGCAACCAGCGAAACATAGATGACCATGACCTTCAAAATCCTAAAGTCTCCACGGTATTGTGTAACATCCTTGGAAAGCAACAACATCAGCAACACTCCTATCAGGAGCATTACATGGCGCATGCCCCTGAATTTTTGTCCCACGATAAACCTGATGATACTGGTATCCTGTACTTCCAATGACTTATAGCCCATCCTTCATAACGTATACGCAAAGATACGCCTAATGTATCCCAAAGACGTATTTATTATACAAAACACAGCTTCTATTATACCAAATTCCATAGCGCATATCTTTAGTATAAAAACTAAAGGGTTTGGTATAAAAATAAAAAATGGAAAAATCTTTATCTCTTTCTTTGTCCACCACAAAATAGAGCACACAATGAAATCCATCAACACCATCCTTGTCCTGTTGACCCTCTCCTACGGCCAGAGCCTTGCCCAGAAACCTACGGATACCTTAAATATACCCAAAAGGGCTATCGCCTATGCCGCAGATAAGTTTACCGTCATCCGGCCACTCAATATTGAATTTACCCATGCAGCCCCCTACAATTTCAGTTCTGTCCGCCAAGGCTCCCCATTGCCCGATGGTAGGGTAAATAGCTTCAGCCAGGCAAAACTGAGTGCAAATGTTAATTTTATAAAGAAAAAAAATTGGTTGCTCGGAGCTACCATAGGCTACAGGTATACCAATTCCGAAGCAATCATCACCAATCCGTTCAATGGATATGCTACGACCTTGGACGAAGATTTCCATTATCATTTTACTTCCATGAATTTTTCTTACTTCTCCAGCCTATTCGCTAAACGCATGATCTATTCGGCAAGTGCACAGATAGATGGGAGCGAACGTTATTTTGAAAGGTTTAAGGGACTGGCCAGTGCTGTAATGGTCTTAAAAGCCAACCAGCGTACAAAGATGACAGTCGGGATACTTGCCAATATTGATCCTAGCGCCCAAACACCTTTTATCCCAATCTTTACCTATGAACACAAATTTTCTAATGGTCTGGTCGCCGATATAACTTTGCCACGTAGTCTCTATCTCCGTAAACAGCTGTTTGGAAACGGCAGGCTATCACTTGGCACAGAATTGGACCGCACGACCTTCTACCTCTACAGATTGGACGGTACCGAGCAGAAATATGAATATCGCCAGCTTGATCTGCTTTCTGGTCTCAATTACGAACATGCCATAGGCAACTTCGTTCTGACGGCAAAGTCGGGAATGAAACTTACCCCATCAGGAAGGCTGTTCCGAAAGGAGGACTCCTTCAAAGATGCAGTTTTCGAAATGAAACCAGATCCCGCCTTCTATTTCAATATAGGTATATCATTCAACCCCTTTACCTTGCTTAAGAAAAGAAGCTAACAATTTTTAACCTCAACAAAAATACCTATTGCTTTCCAAGCATCATTTTCATCACCTATGTTCAGTTCTCTGGAAACCATGCTCAACATGGACACCCTAATGCTGGCTACCGGACAGGAGTTCGCTGTCCGGCCTACCATTTTAGAACATGGTACACCAACCATGCTTTGTCTGGTCCAAGAAGGATGCTTGGACATAACAACGTCACTGCCACACGCACAGCTCGAGCCAGGCCATAGCATAATCGGCCGAGCTGATGGCTTGGCAACAGGAATTATAGCTACAAGTCCTGTCATATTAAAGGTATTATTGTTCGACTTTCAATTGCTATTCACCCTACAGCTTGAAGCACAAACGCTGAAGATACTGCACCATTGGATGAGCGAACATCAGCACCAGCCCATCATCTCCACAAGCATCCATCTGTCAAAAGCTATGGCACTCTTGGAGAGCCTAATTCCCAATTTATGGAAAAACAGCCTTAGCTCTTTCAACTGTGCACTGAAAGCATTGATCTACGAGGCGGTAAAACCTGCCCCTATTCCATTTGTCCAGACTTATTTTTCCAATAGGCAAAGAGAAATCTATTTCAGCTTCTTTAGATTGGCAAGCGAGAATTTTAAAAAGGAACGTACCTTGGCATTTTATGCAGACAGACTTGCCATCACCGCACGCCACCTCTCATCGGTCGTAAAGAAACAGTCCGGATTGAGCGCATGTGAGATCCTAGACAACATGGTCATCCAGCAAACAAAAAATATATTACTGAACACCAGCCTGACTGTGGCACAGATCGCAGACCAGTTAAGCTTCAGTGATCAGGTAAATTTTGGCAAGTTTTTCAAAAGGCATACAGGCAGATCCCCAAAAATTTTCAGACAGATCCACCTTGAAAACCTCTAACCCGCTCTGATCATTGACCAATTCAATGCATACGAACGTATCGATCCTCTTCTACTTTTTTTTAAAAAAAATTAAAACCTACAAAAAAGACAAAAAGTATTTTCCAAAGAACAGGCTTTTGCCGAGAATGTTATTTCAAGGACAAGCAGTGGAGATGCCGAGATCAACAGCACATTGATATATGTAGGTTCCCATTTTTTACCATTCGGAGTTGTTGGAACTTCTGGCATGGGCAAATACAATGGTAAGTTCAGTCTGGAAAACTTTAGCCATCAGAGATCTATCCTCCAGGTTAAATAACTCTCTTAGATAATTCCAACTGTCGCTGAACTGTGCAAACAACTGAACAAAAGTAGCTTCCTATAAAACAGCTCGAAATTGGCGAAACTTAAAGACATCAAGAAAAGTAAATCCTCTGCATAATAAGAGCTACCTGTTAAAATCAGTTAGCTGTATTCAATCAAACAGAATAGCTTGTCGGTTCACCACACAAAAGAATAGCGAGTTAAAAAATAGATGAATACCTCCAATATATTGTTTGTTAATGCAAGTTAATTTGGATATTTGGGCTAATGAATAAGGCGAATATCCCAGTCACGAGCAAACTATTAATTGCTTATTTCGAAAAACTGATCAAATTGAAATCAAGTGAAAAACAATTGGTCGACGAACTTTTCAAGCCCCGGTTATATCGTAAAAAACAATATGTGCTACAGGAGGGCGATCCCTGCAACCACATGAATTTCATAGTCAGCGGTTGCCTGAGGATGTATAAGGTAGATGACAAGGGAAACACCCATACTATCCAATTCGCCGCAGAGGATTGGTGGTTGGTTGATATAGGGAGCTTCCACGGAAGACAGGCTTCGGAATTGAGTATCGATGCACTGGAAGATACGACCGTATTGCAGATCAGTTACGAAAACCTCATACACCTTTACAATAATGCTCCAAAATTCCACCTTATTTTTAGGGTATTGATAGAGAACAGTTTTGTTAGCCTGCAAAAGAGGCTACTCCAGAACATCAGTTCTACGGCAGAAGAACGTTTCCTGCATTTCGAGAACACCTATCCCCACCTGTTAAATCGATTACCACAAATCCAGATCGCTTCATTTTTAGGTATTTCGCCAGAATTTCTTAGTCGCCTGAGAAATAAAAGGGTAAAATCTTAAACTAGATCAATAGTATTTCTTGATGTAGTTCATTGGTTTGGACTTACTTTTTGATGGAACTTTGGACCATTAAATAATCATCATTAAGAAATATTATGGAAACAAATACTAAAGTCGCTATCATAGGCTTGGGAAACATCGGCACAGCACTGGCACAGGATCTATCAAAATCCAAAAGATCATTCATCATTGCCGATAGAAATCTAGACAAGGCCAATGAACTGGCCAGTTCTTTGGGAAATGTTGTGGAGGTAACCGATATCAATACTGCTGTGAAAAGTGCAGCTATCATTATACCTGCTATCCCTTTTGAAGCTATCGTCCCATTTATGCTGGAATTTAATGAGAGCTTAGCAGGCAAGACAATCATTGATGTTTCAAACCCTATTGCTCCGGATGCCGATGGAGGTTTCAAGAAAATTATCGATAGTCATAGCTCCGCGGGCCAGATCAATTCACAGTCCCTTCCTGCTAACGCCAAGCTGGTAAAAGCATTAGGTACATTGGGAGCCGCCTCCCTACTAGAGACAGCGCATCAGCCAGAAAAAGCAACACTTTTCTATGCCAATGATGATACTTCTACCAATGCCAGCGTAGAGCAGTTGATCGAAGCGCTGGGTTTTGATGCCCTACGTATTGGCGGCTTAGATCAATCGATCAGAATCGAAGTTTTCGGTGACCTACATGAATTTGGTGCACTGGGTAAACCTGTAAACAAAGAAGGTGCAATCTCTAAACTATAATCAATAATCTCAAGAAAATGAAAATCAAAATCTTCGCGATCTTATTATGCATACTTGCATTCGCTCAAATTACTCAGGCACAATCAAAGGCAGCCCAGTTAAAGGAATGGGAAAGGGCAAAAGCCTATACCAAGGAATATCTGGACGCTATGCCCGACAATGCCTATACACTAAAGCCAAGCCCGGAAATGCGTTCTTTCGCAGAACAGTTATTGCACCTTGCTGATGCCAACTACGGATTCACTTCAGGTTTTTCGGGCATACAAAATCCCAATGGGCAGGAAAAACTGGAAAATACACCAGACAAATCAAAAGAAAATGTGAGCAGACTAGTGCTATCAAGTTATGACTTTGTCATCGAAAACATTGGAAAGCTATCGGATCAACAATTGGAAGAAAACATCAAACTATTTGGGCAAATGGATATGTCTAGAAATACTGCTATAGCCAAACTATTTGAACATCAGACCCACCATAGAGGGCAGACGACCGTCTATATCCGCTTGGCAAAGACCACTCCTCCCAACGAAAAATTATTTTAATAGCGATGACTGGCAAATCGAATTTAGCCATAGCGTGTCTGCTATTGATCTGCACATCTGTTACGGCTCAAGAGGTAAAATTGGGCAGCCACCTTTTGGTTGCCCATCAGATCTCACTCAAAAAAGTGAAGCTGAACGGTGAAAGTGTGATCAGGGTAGTCAAAGATTCGACCATTAAAAAATTTGATGAACCAACTTTCGCAAAAATTGTCGGCACCGAATTTAGCAATGGTACAATCGAAGTCAAGGTTTTTAGCAGAATACTTGCCGGTGCGCCAGAATTGGCCAGAGGATTTCTGGGTATAGCTTACCATATCAACAGTGACAATAGTGTATATGAAAGCATCTATATCCGTCCATTAAATGGAAGAGTTAACGACCAGGTAAGACGAAACCATTCCATCCAGTATTATGCCTATCCAGATTGGAAGTTTGATAGGCTTCGGAAAGAGCAACCTGAAAGATATGAGACCTATGCGGACATGGAGCTAGGAAAATGGATCACCCTTAAGATTGTAGTTTTCCAAGGGCAGTCAAAACTCTACCTTGACGGCAGGGAACAGCCTTCTTTGGTCGTTGCACCATTAAAAGATGTAAACTTAACTTCGGGCGGGATCGGGCTATGGACAGAAATTGGAACCGAAGCGTTTTTCAAGGACCTTAAAATCACCCACCAGAACTAATCCCAAACTATGCACCGCAATTTCCAAAAACTAAAAACCCTTTTCATCTCGACAGCGTTGATCGTAACAGCTTTTGGCTGCAGATATCCTACTTATGAAATCAAGCTCGACCAGGTCGAGCTTGCAAATACCAAAAAATTGGAGACGTTAAATAGAATGATTTCTGTAAGGCAGGACTCCACGGGGCAATTTCTATCTGAAAAAAATGATGGCGAGGGGGCTTGTAGTTTTCGGTTATAGTAGCCAGTCCATTCCGTTCCAAACTGTCCACTCCGGCTGATCGTTTTTGTTTTTCATCCCGACTAAGTTCGTCGTCCACCATTTACATTTCCCGATTCTGACACCATTGGTAACCAAGCTACCATACCTGCCTTTTGCGTAGTAAAAGCATCGGAATAGCTCCCCGACACCACTAAATAAATCTATTTAAATTTAGGTCAACAAGCCACATCGAAACTTCGCAAAAAAACCGATTATAAAGCGGTCAGAGTCGTTAAAACATAGCGCCCGAACATTGTTCAAACCGCACCATAACATCATTAAACAAGCTTAAAATCAGCCAACTGAACACTTTCAAGCGAAATAGACTGGACACTTTGGAAAAAAACAAGTGGCTGCTTTTAAGGTATCCTCCATCGAATGAGAGAAAAAACAATATCTTCCCCAAGCTAAGGCTATAAACAACAATCCAACTTACACGATTTTCTGAAACTACCTTTTAGAAACATACCGAAAAAACATTCCCCAAATTGCTAAACCTACTAAAATAGTCGGAAATGGTTTTTCCATATTTGTACTGGACAAAAATATAAGTGTGGACAAAACACACGTAACTAAAAAATAAAATAGTAATTTCACGGCAATACCCTTTCAATCTTTCTCCATGCAAATGACGAAACATTACAGTTTCCAGTTTTGGCGGGAGGTTCAATTAATGATAGCACTGCTCGTTGTAATTTGTCTATTATATTCCAGTCCCTACCAATGTACACATCAGTAATAGAACAGCTATTGTCTTTATGATTTAGCGCTAAAGCAACATCATCTTTGGTGAAACCACATTTATTCCTAGCAAAACTAGCAAACGCATGCCTCGCATCATAAAACTGTAATTTGTCAATATCCAGTATCTGGCCAATTTTCCGCATTCCACAACTAAGCGCCCAGCCAAGTGATTGACTTGTGGCATATCTTTCTCTTAGCTCTCCATTATACTTCAGCAAAATTTCCTGACAAACATCAGGTACAGCTATACTAATGAATGCTTTATCTTTCCTGCGACCTTCAGTTTTCGATCTGTTATATTCGATTCTCTTGGGTATTTTAACAAATTTCTGAAGCTTGTAGATATCTATGGGATTCATTCCACACATATAGAAACTTAGCATGAAAAGATCCCTCGAGAGTTCTATCCTGCTGTTTTTTGGGACATCCAAATCACGGATCTTCTTAATCTGTGAGATGCTCAGTTTTCTTTTGTTTGACTCAGGTGGAGACGGTATTTTGTATTTTTCAAATGGATAATGCCTTATGATTGTCGAACCCGTTTCACCATCATTATAATGCCTAACCAACTCATTGAACAATATTCTTAGATCTCGCATATGATTATGCACACTCAAGTCACTTAAACCTTTTGATTCTCTTTCCAATAGTCTTCCGAACTGATCTTTTCTTTTCATTTTTCTAGGGGTTCTTAGGAAGCTTTCGTAATTCCTTAGCATGTTGGATCTGATTTCAGTAATCGCAATAAACTCTTTTCCAAAATAATCCTTCAAACTATTTATTACCTTTCTTAAATCATTGCGACTGGCAAGACGCCCAACTTTCTCTAAATAAACCAAGCGATCTTCTCCAAATCTGACAACATCAATTTTCTCAGGAACAAGATCTCCTTGCATCAGATATTCGGTCAGTTCCTTTACAGTGAACAAATCTAATCTGCCTTCCAGCTCTGAAATCTTTCTTCTAAAATCATTCAACACGGGAGCTAGAAGACCTAGAATAAATTGATCTTTAATTGTAAAATCTCTCCTAATCTGAGTTTCATTAATAAAATGTTGTGTATCGATGTAGGAGGACTTGCGTTTAAGCGTAACCCTTATCTTAACATTCCAGGTACCGTCCTTTTTTTTGTGGTGGCGTAATATCGCCGTCGTTACAGTTGCCATAGCAGCAAATTCTAGTACCGTTTTGATGTTTGTCATTTGTAAAACATCTACGGTAGATTCAACAAAAAAACCTGTTTGAATGTAAAGTTGTCGATAGAATTATCGACGAGAATTAATGCTAACATAAGCAAAAAGCCTCATTCTCGCAAGGAAAACAAGGCTTTTTTGGAAGTGGTGCCTGCTGGGATCGAACCAGCGACACAAGGATTTTCAGTCCTTTGCTCTACCTACTGAGCTAAGGCACCTCCGTTTGGGAATGCAAATGTAGTTTCTTTTTTTGAAAGGCAAAATTATTTTGCAAAAAAATATCAATTAATTTTATCAAAACAGGCTTTTCTCCTAAAAACCAACCAATTAATACCCCACTAAAGCCCTCTATAATTCATAACCATTCTAAATTTAAAAAATTATGCATGCATAATAATATATTTTATATCTAAATATTTTAACTTCGTTGTACCATTACCCTAATAAACTATGGTTTCACAAATAATATTCGTCTTATTGGTTGTTGCGGGCTCAGCGCTCTTTGCCTATAATGCACGCAAAGTGATCAGGAACATTAAACTGGGAAAAGCTGCCGACCGCAGCGATAAACCTAAACAACGTTTAATGACCATGTTGAAAGTGGCTTTTGGTCAAACCAAAATGGCCGTAAGACCTGTGCCATTTCTTTTGCATTTGGTGGTCTACTTGGGGTTTGTAATTATTAACCTTGAAGTATTAGAAATCGTTATCGACGGTATATTTGGTACCCACCGTGTGTTTGCAGGCTTAGGTGGTCTTTACAATTTTTTAATTGGAAGTTTTGAGTTTTTAGCTGCTGGGGTTTGGTTGGCCTGTGCTATTTTTCTTATTAGAAGAAACGTGGTAAAACTAAAACGCTTTTCGGGAGTGGAAATGAAAAGCTGGCCAAAATCAGATGCCAACTATATTTTAATTACCGAGATTTTATTGATGTCGGCATTTTTGTTGATGAATGCTGCTGATGCCAAATTACAGACTTTGGGCTTAGCACATTACCAACAAGCAGGCGCTTTTCCGGTGAGCACGTGGTTGCTAAGCTTATTGCCCGACAGTGTAAACACCTTAATTTTTATTGAGCGTTTTTGTTGGTGGTTTCATATTGTAGGTATTTTCGGTTTCTTAAATTACCTGCCCTATTCAAAGCACTTCCACATCATGTTGGCCTTCCCCAACACTTATTTTTCAAACTTGAATCCTAAAGGGGAATTTACCAATATGGACAGTGTTACCAACGAGGTAAAAGCAATGCTTGACCCGTCGTTTGTACCTGCCGAAACCGCTCCAGGAAAGTTTGGTGCCAAAGACATTCAGGACCTTACTTGGGTAAATTTACTCAATGCATATACCTGTACAGAATGTGGTCGATGCACTTCTGTATGTCCAGCAAACATGACTGGTAAACTACTTTCACCACGCAAAATCATGATGGATACCCGCGACCGTATGGAGGAAGTAGGTAAAAACATCGACAAACATGGCGCAGATCATCAAGATGGCAAATCCCTATTAGATGATTACATTACAAGAGAAGAAATTTGGGCCTGTACCAGCTGTAATGCTTGTACAGAGGCTTGCCCAGTAAATATTGACCCACTTGGCATTATTGTAGAATTGAGAAGATATGCCGTAATGGAAGAATCTGTGGCACCAGCGAGCATTAATGCGATGTTGGGCAATGTAGAAAATAATGGCGCTCCTTGGAAATACTCGCCCGCCGATAGGTTTAATTGGGCTGAAGGGAATTAAGGAGCAAAGAACAAGGAACAAAGATTATGAATTCAAGTCTTGATACTTGATACTCATTACTAGATACTAAAGAAATGGAATTCAAAGTACCAACCATGGCCGAATTAATGGCCGCAGGAGAAGAACCAGAAATATTGTTTTGGGTAGGATGCGCCGGCAGTTACGACGAAAGGGCGCAAAAAATCACCCGCGATATCTGTAAAATCCTACATCATGTTGGACTAAAATATGCTGTTTTAGGCACTGAAGAAAGTTGTACTGGCGATCCTGCAAAAAGGGCAGGGAACGAGTTTTTGTTCCAAATGCAAGCCATGACCAATATCGAGGTGCTTAATGCTTACAATATCAAAAAAATTGTAACAGGCTGCCCTCACTGCTTCAATACCATTAAAAACGAATACCCAGGATTAGGCGGCACTTACGAAGTGATTCACCACTCGCAACTGATACAAGACCTTATTAACGAAGGTAAATTGAAAGCCGAAGGTGGCGAAAGTTTCAAAGGAAAGAAAATCACCTATCATGATCCTTGTTATTTGGGACGTGGAAATGGTGTCTACGAAGCTCCACGAAAAGCACTAGAAGTTTTAGATGCCCAATTGGTAGAAATGAAACGCTGCAAGGCTAATGGTCTTTGCTGTGGTGCTGGTGGCGCACAAATGTTCAAGGAACCTGAAAAGGGAAATAAAGATGTGAACATTGAGCGTATTGAAGAGGCTTTGGCAACCGAACCGCAATTTATCGCAGCTGGCTGTCCTTTCTGCATGACCATGCTTAATGATGGCGTGAAACTGAAAGACAAAGAGCAAGAAGTAAAAGTTTTGGATATTGCCGAAATTACTGCAAGAGCTAACGGATTGTAAGCCGTATTAAACTCATTCTAAGACTTGCGAAGTTTTCGAAACTTCGTAAGTCTGAAAACTAAATGACGAAACTCGCAACGTTCAGCGTTACTTATTCGCCACCAAATCCTTTTGAACTAGCTGCCTAAACCTGCTCGCCAATTCGTTCAACTGCTCTTCATCAATATTTTTTACAGGAATAACCAAATAGGTTGACATCGAGTCGACCGCTCCTTGCCTATCGTTACGAGTTTGTACAATCACATCGTCGTTTTTAGTACGCAACCAAAGTTCGCCGCTGTTGGTATTGCCATAGTAGTCCATGGATTTGAACCTAGACAGGTTAAAGGCAAAAAACTCTTCCTTACCACTTGCATAAACCTTCCTATATCTACAAAAACCAGTGTTAGTAACGTTCAGTTCATAGCGCTTTAAAGCTTCTGGCTGTCCATCTTTGTTGTAATATTTATTTAACCACTGATGGATATACGCACGACTATCCTCTGAAGCTGAAAAGCCAGAGGACAACAAAAAAGCTAGGCCAAACAAAAAGAAAACGAACTTTTTTAAGTCCAATGTAAACTTTTGCATGAAGAGTTCCGTTTTAAAGTAGGTAAGTTAATTATTTTGATATTTTTGAATATGATTTTTTCTCCACAATCTAAAGTTTGGATCTACCAAAGCAACCGAAGGTTTACCGATCAGGAATCAGCGGAAATACAGAATATTTTAAATGATTTTGTAGTGCAATGGACTGCACATGGTCATCAGTTAAAAGCAAAGGCAGAAGTGTTTCACCAGTATTTCATTGTACTTACGGTAGATCAGGATGTAGCCAATGCTACAGGTTGCTCTATTGATGCTTCGGTAAGGGTCATTAAAGATATTGAAAGCAAGTTTAGACTGGATCTTTTTGATCGTTTCAACATGGCGTATAAAATAGACGATGATGTTCATGTGGCCACCAAAGAAGATTTTGAGACCTTGATCAGCATTAAAAAAATCGGTTTAGATACTATTGTGTTTAACAACCTAGTGCAAACTTTGGAAGATTTTGAGCAGAAATGGGAAGTGCCTTTGCAAGATAGCTGGCATAAAAATATTTTTGCTGAACAGTTGGGTAATTAGGAACTAGGGGTGAGTGGCTAGTGGTTAGGGATTATTAATGACTAGCGCTATTTTTTTGCCACAAATCCCAATTTCTCTTCCTGTTTTCATGGTTAATTGTTTAGCTGGTTAATCGTTTATTTACTCACTATCTTTTCCTACGTCGTCATCTCGACCTTTCGGAGAGATCTTTGGACTTTGTAATATTACTAGCCACCTTAAAAGATTTTACTTCGTAGCCGCTTCGCGGGCTCCACTACGGCCGAAATAACGATGCAACAATGCCTTTACTAATTGCATATTGGCTACTAACCACTATTCACTAATTCCTACCCCCTAGTTCCTAATCAAAAAACAACGAGCATAAATATTTGTTATCTTGTAACAAACACCATTTATGAAGCGTTGGCTCAAAATATCACTCAAAATAGTCGCTGGGCTGTTCATCTTACTCATTTTAATTTGGGTGGGCGCTGCCTACTACATCAACAAAAACAATAAAGCTATTCTGGCGAAGATACTAGACCAGGTGAATACGAAAGTGAACGGAACGGTTAAGGTGTCCCACATGGAAACTACGTTATTGAAAGGTTTTCCTGGTGTTTCGGTATCTCTTAAAAATGTTTCGCTACAGGATAGTCTTTGGCATATACATAAGCACGATCTTTTAAAAGCCAAGGACATCGACGTCACGCTTAATGCGCTGTCACTCTTGGTGGGCACCATCAATATTCGTAAAGTGTCCATTAACAATGCCAATATCTATCTTTATACAGATTCGAATGGCTATAGCAACACGAGCATGTTTCGAACTAAAAACAAGCAAAAAGCAGCTGAAAATGAAGAGAGTTCTAGCTCCTTGCAGATACGGGTTATAGACCTTAACAAAGTTGATTTAGTGATAGACAACCAAAAGCGCTTTAAGCTTTTCAGCTTTTTTGTAGACGAACTGAAAGGAAAAATCAAATATCCAGCAAATCGTTGGGATGGTGATTTTAAACTGAAAACCCAGGTAAGAAGCTTTGCTTTCAATACCAGAAAGGGCAGTTTTTTAAAAGACAAAAGCCTCTCTGGAAATATGCGTGCTCATTATGATGGTGATGGCGAAGTGATTATTATTGATCAGAAGCCGCTCAAAATTGGTGATGATATTTTTCACATTGGAGCCAACATTAACATTGCAGAAAACAAATCCGCTTTTTCTATTGCCATTAAGGCCGACAAAATTTTGTTCCCTAATATTGCTAATTTATTAGCTCCCAATATTTCTTCGAAACTTTTAAAGTTTGGGATAGAAAAACCCATAGATGTGACAGGAAGTATCATTGATGATGGTGATAAATCGCACAAAGATCCACTGATTAATGTAAAAATGACCGTGAAAGACAACAAGGTTTCTATTCCTTCGGGCGATTTAACAGAATGTTCTTTTATTGGCTTTTTTTCTAATCGAGATACGACTAACAGACCCATCGGCGACGCCAATTCCATTATCCGTTTTTACGAACTTAAAGCCAATTATTACAACGCTCCGATTAAAATAGATACCTTTACGGTTTCTAATTTGGAAAAGCCTTTGGCCCAAGGTCTGGTCACATCTTCTTTTGAACTGCAAAAACTAAACAACTCTTTTGAAGAAGAAAGTTTTAAATTTGAAAAAGGCACTGCCGATTTGAAGTTATTCTGCCAAGCAGACATTGACAATTTCCTATTTACCAAACCAGTGATACATGGCAAGGTAATGATTAAAAATGCAGATATTACTTACTTGCCCCGTAACTTAAAGCTGGTGAATAGCTCGTTGGACCTTAATTTCAACCAAAAGGACTTGAACATAACCAATAGCAGGTTTCAACTGGGCCGTAGTATTTTGAACATGAACTGTTCTATTGAAAACTTCCTCAACTTCTACTATACAGACCCTGAAAAGATAGAGGTTAACGTTAACCTAAGCAGTCCACATTTATATCTGAACGAATTTATGCCATTGCTAGGGCCACGTAAAGCAACTAAAAGAAAGGCATCTACCAAAAACGCCATCAAAGAAGCTTCGGAGCAGTTAAGCACCGCATTGGAAATGTCAAAAATGCATCTGAAACTGAAAGTGAACCGTGCGGTATACCAAAAATTTGTGGCTAATCAGGTCAATGCAGATATTTCTTTAATTGGCAATGGCATTTATTTCAATAAAATTGGGATACAACATGCTGGAGGGCAGGTTAGCGTGAATGGGAAAATAGAGCAAATGGGCGCAGTAAACAAAGTGAAGTTTAACGCCAATATCGCCAAGGTGAGCGTTAAGGAGTTCTTTTATGCCTTTGATAATTTTGGTCAGCAATCAGTAACCAACAAAAACTTAAAAGGTTTTCTTTCTGCCAATGTAAATGCCTCTGGAACGGTAACCGCCAAGGGCAATATGGTTCCAAAATCGATGTTTGGAAAGGTCAATTTCACGTTAGACAAAGCGGCCCTAGTGGGTTTTGAGCCTTTGGAAAAGGTGGGCAAATTTATATTTAGAAGCCGAAATTTATCTAACGTACAACTGGAGAAACTAAATGGGACACTTACTTTACGTGGCGACCAAGTAGATATTAGTCCGATGAAAATTAACTCTACCGCTCTTAATTTTGATGTGAAAGGTGTGTATGGTTTTAACAGCGGAACCAATATTGCCTTGGATATTCCGCTAAGGGACCCTAAAAAAAGCGCTGACATTGCAGACAAGGAAGAACGTGAGCTTGCCCGTATGAAAGGCATTGTACTGCATTTGAAAGCAGTGGATGAGAATGGTGAGATTAAAATTAGATGGAACAAGAAAAAGGACAGGGAAAAGTAGCGGGATGTGATGAGACTTACGAAGTTTAGCTTTTAATGCTAAATGAAACTTCGTAAGCCTCTATGTAAAGAACAATGTCGTGTTCCAATAACAACCAAAGATTATTTCTTTAGACATACACATCAATTATAAGAATATTTCCAAAAAAATTAACTCAAGGAACACAGGTAGCAGGATTGTTTACTCCCCAAGAAATTCCATTATTCATTGCTCTTCCTGACACACACATATCCGTATCACAGCCCAAATTATAAGTTCTATCGCTTTTGGCAACCATATCTGCATTATTCTTCACTTCATGTCCTCGAGTACCACCATGTCTCCAATAAATTTCAATTTGATTAACAGGAATTCTTGGTCCATTGGGATCAGCAGTAGAAGTCGTCCATGCTTCGAAATAATACTCCGCATAGAAATAATAACAGTTATAATGCCACTTAACATTTAACCAAATTGGCGTAAATAATATCTGAAGAATATCGTCATCTGATAAATGGGACATCAATTCAAATTCTTTAGGCGAATCCACTTGAAAATTGGATAAAAAAATTTTCTTATTGCTGTCCTCTATCTCTGGCAGCATCATGATTGAGCTAAATGAACTCTCCGATTTTTTTAAACTATTCATTTTAAATCATTTTTAGTGATGTTATCAATTATAATGTTAGCATATTATTTCACTTACAATATTGTTTATCTGCTTTACAAGCCATTTTAAACCATTTTTGCGATTTCCTTTCATCCTTTTCCAAGTTAGGACCGCCTTTTTCAAAAAGCTGTCCTAAATAATACATTGCTTTTGCGCCTTTCTTCTCCGCATCTTTTTCATAATACACCTGTGCTTGTTTCCAATCCTTTTCTACACCGCCCGTTCCAAGCTCATATATAACCCCAACTGCCGTATAGGCACCTGTGTATCCTTCCCTAACTGCTTTTAAATAAGTTTCCATAGCCAGCTTTCCGTCAGTTTTCTTAACAGAGTTACCATAGTTGTACAATAGTGTTGTGTACTTACTATCAAACCAATTACTTTCACCCTTGCCAATATCGAGTTTGTTTTTGGGATCGTTTTCCATTAATTTAAGCGTTGTGGCTAGCCATACCGTTGCACTGTCTTTTTGATCAAGTTTCTCTTTATTGTAATACAGGTCTGCTATTTTATCTGTCAACCAATAAGTCCTTTTTTCTTCAGGAGTATTATTGTAATTGATAATGTAATACTTAACCGCGTTCTGATAGTCTTTTAGTTCTTCATATTTACTGGCTATGGAATAAGACTTGGCCGCTGCATTCTCCGATTTGAGAAGTTGCGAAATTTCATCCAGAGAACTTGTTTTATATTTGCTTATTTCGTTAGCTGCACCTCTGTAATTATCAGTTCTATAGCCTTGCATATACAAATTGGTAAAAGGCTGGCTCTGATCTAACCTGAACAAATCCGAAAATCTATACCAATAATAGGTGACACCACTGATGGTACTACTGCTGGTGTTATAGTTACTGTACCCTTCATATTCAAAGAAATGGAATTGCTTTAGGAAATCGAATAGCTGAGAATTAGCCAAATGGCTACCATATGTTTGATTTTTCGCAGTAAAATCTAATGTATAAAGCATATCGCCATCACTGAGTAGCATGTGCCTGATTGTAGCCTGAATATTATTAGCAAAATCGATGGAAACGGTTTTACTTTTTGCCTCTTCTGTATACTTAGATATTTTGCCATATGCAAAGCCAATCGCCTCCAAATTAGCCACGATAAAATCACAATAGGTCTCGAAAAATTTTGGATCTTTAAGTGTAACTACCTTTCTTTCCGCTTTTTTCTGTGCTTCTATCACTGCATTTTGGGCTGCAATCTTTTTTTGCTCTTTTCGTCGCTGCGCATCAGCCTGGATAGAAGAGATTAAATCGACTGTTTGTTGGCCAAGCTGATTAATAGCCTCTATTTTTCTTTGAGTGTTAACAGCTCCCTGAGTGTTATTGGTAGCAGGTTGAGAATAAGTAGGCAGGCTAGTAACCGGTGCATTATTATAAACGGGGTTTTGACCGTTTGCAGCAGATGAGTTCACATTTTGATTGCCAGCTGAAGGCGCAGTTGAATTAGCTGCTGTTGCTGAAGGCCCGCCCTGAGGATTACCAGTAGTTTGCTTGGCATTGATCTTATAATTTGGTGTTCCATTATCGCAGTCCGCATAGTTAGGATAGCCCGCAATAGTACGACTACAACCGCCATATCGATCTCCAAAACAAACATTCGTTACGTTAACCGTAAAATTGGTCGAACTTGATTTATAAGGGACCGAAGTATAGGTCTGTATCCCTCCCGGCTGTATGTTTCCCCAACCACCCCGAATAACACTTTCGCCTCCTATAGTTACCACGCCGTCAAAGCTCACGGCCTTTCCATAGTTGTTTTTCCACCTAATATTCCACCAATAACTATTGGTACTTTTATTATAGCCCAAATTATTAATGCTATACTGAATACCTTTATAACAAGAAATAGAAGTCCAAGGTCCCCATTTTGGCTCTTGGCCAAATGCAAAGTTTACTTGCAATAAAAAAACTAATAATAGTAGCCTTCTTTTCATGTCAGATCAAGTTTGGTTTACACAAAACTAACCGACTTATGAACATCAAAATATAACTAGTTCTAGGTATTTTAAGCTACAGCCAACCTTCTTTAATGGCTTTGTTCAACAGCTCCAATGGAGTTTTAACCGCTGCTTTGGCCAGCATATTTTTTCGATGGCAATTTACGGTATGAATGCTAATGAAAAGTTGATCTGCAATTTGCTGGCTAGTTTTCCCTTGTGCAATAAGCTTTAAAATCTGTTTCTCCCTTTTGGTAAAAAGTTCACAAGATTTGGTAAAAACCTGTGTTTGCTGGATGTTATAGTAGGAAGGTTCACCATCAATACCGATGATGGAAAAACAAGGTATGCCCTCGGGCTTAAAGTGGGTAATATCGGTATGGATATGAAAACTGTGATAGATATTACGCTCTTCGTAGTTTACAATCACATATTGGATAAGGATGCGTGCGTATTTTTCGTCTCTTTTTTTTAATCGAAGATCATATTGCACCTTATAATGATCTATTTTATCTACTGGAATACGGTTGAAAAACTGGGTGGCATGACTTTCAAAAGAAAGAAAATAAGGTTTATCGGCGGGGTGAATATTATCCATGAATTGTAGCATATTTATTTCCAGCGATGGATACCCCAATACATGCGTAATTTCGGGACTTACTTCTTTAATTTCGCCCTGATAGATATCAAACAATAGAAAGTAGTAAGAACCTGGTTGGAAAATACTGAACAGGCGTTTATGTGCTTCTAGTTGTAACTGCAGCTCAACAGTGTCTATTTTATGTTTTTTATGAACTACTGTTTTCCAATATTTTTTGGCGGCAAGGTAGTAATGTTGATTTTTTGAGTTCATAGCTAGATTGCTTTTTCCATACAACCAATATAGCAATTCAAAACCAACACAACAAACTGTGAAACAAATACTTAATACATTTTTTTTATTTAAAAAACATGATGAATGATTTTTATACCACTTTTTATGGGCAATGTTTCTTTTTGAGCTAATAAACCTGAGTGAAATGGCAGCTCTGATTATTATGGAAAGCGGTACTTTTGTTAATGGGCACCCTGCTTCTACTTTTCAAAAAATTTGGCTACTAAAAGTCCAAAGGTCCTAACCTGCGCATGTTTCTCATGATAAGGTATTGTCTATGTTTGATGTATCGGGTAGCTTTATTAGGATTCCATCTCAATGGATTTGGAAAGCACGCAGCCAACAATGCCGCTTCGGAACGGCTCATTTTTCTGCAGGAATGACCATAATACTTTTGGGAAGCGGCTTCGGCCCCGTAAATACCATCGCCCATTTCAATCACGTTTAAATACACTTCCAAAATTCTTTCCTTGCTCCACAATACTTCTATTAACAGGGTAAAATAGGCTTCAAAAACTTTTCTAACGTAAGATCTACCCGGCCATAAAAAAACATTTTTGGCTGTTTGTTGCGAAATGGTGCTTCCGCCCTTGATTTTCTTCTTGCCTTTTTTGAGATTGCTTTCATAGGCTTTTTCAATGGCATTTAAATCAAAGCCCATGTGCTTTAAGAAAAGTTGGTCTTCGGCAGATACTGCGGCACGCTTCATGTTGTCGGAAATATCCTCGAACTTCACCCATTCATTTTTGATTTTGGCAGGCTTTTCAGCTGCTTTACGCTCCCAATTGCGCTGCACCATTAAAAAGGTAATGGGCGGATTGATAAATCGGTAAGCAATTACCCAAATTACAGAGAAGATAAAGAACCATAGTAATACCTTACCTGCTATGATAGCAATACGCTTAAATAGAGACTTCTTTCCTTTTGGTTTTGTTGATTTACTAGCCATTGCCGTAAAGTTAGGATTTTTATGGGTATTAGTAATGGATTACGAATTACGGGTTGCGGGTTATCGGTTTCGAGTTATGAGATTTTATACCCCATCTATACTTTGCGTTAATAAAATAACCGCAAAGGTTTTTGGTAAGTATTCGCAAAGAACGCGAAGTAAATAGTAATTTTGCTTATGCTAAAAAAAGAACGTTACCAGCATTTTGTAGAGTATTTTTCGACTAAGCAACCGCATGCCGAAACGGAGCTACATTACAATAATCCCTACCAATTATTAGTGGCTGTCATTCTATCGGCACAGTGTACGGACAAGCGTATTAACCAGGTAACTCCTGCACTTTTCCAACGCTTTCCCAATGCCAAAGCCCTTGCGGAAACTACACCAGACATCGTGTTTGACTACATTAGAAGCGTGAGCTACCCTAACAACAAGGCCAAACATTTGGTAGGCATGGCCAATATGCTAATTAATGATTTTAACAACGAAGTGCCTTCGGACGTTGACCAGTTGCAAAAAATGCCTGGGGTTGGTCGTAAAACAGCTAATGTGATTGCTTCTGTGGTTTATGATGCCCCTGCAATGGCCGTAGATACGCACGTATTTAGAGTGGCCAATCGTTTAGGACTCACTAAAGGGAAAACGCCTTTGGCCGTCGAGAAAGATTTGGTTAAAAATTTACCCGAACATACTATTGCGGTGGCGCATCACTGGTTAATTTTACATGGCAGATATGTTTGCATAGCTCGCAACCCTAAATGCAGCGTTTGTGAAATCTCCTATTTTTGCCAATATTACGAGAAGCTTGAAAAAGCTAAAAAAATGAGCAAAAACTAACAATCAAAAAAATATTTATAAATTTATTTGCATTTAATTAAAACATTTCAATATGTTTGCTAAAATTATTAGTTAAAGATAATTTAAATATTTGCCGAAACGTATTATTATATTTATTCCCTCAATTTAAAAGACATGAATCCAAACACAGACAAATTAAAAGCACTGCAGCTTACTTTAGATAAACTTGAAAAATCATACGGTAAAGGTTCTATCATGAAACTTGGTGACCAAGCCGTAGAAAGCATGGAAGCAATCTCTACTGGCTCTATCAGTTTGGATATTGCTTTAGGTGTAGGTGGTGTTCCTAAAGGCCGTATCATTGAAATATATGGTCCTGAATCTTCTGGTAAGACTACTTTAGCTACACATATTATTGCTGAAGCTCAGAAAAAAGGTGGTATTGCTGCTATTATCGATGCGGAACATGCTTTTGATAAATTTTATGCTAAAAAATTAGGGGTAGATACCGACAACCTATTGATTTCTCAACCTGATAATGGTGAGCAAGCACTAGAAATCGCTGACAACTTAATCCGTTCGGGTGCTATTGATGTAATTGTAATTGACTCCGTTGCAGCATTAGTTCCTAAGGCAGAGATTGAAGGTGAAATGGGCGATAGCAGAATGGGCTTACAAGCTCGTTTAATGAGTCAGGCCTTACGTAAATTAACAGGAACGATTGCTAAAACAGGATGTTGCTGTATCTTCATTAACCAATTACGTGAGAAGATTGGAGTGATGTTTGGTAATCCAGAGACGACTACTGGTGGTAATGCCTTAAAATTTTATGCTTCGGTACGTTTAGATATCCGTAGAACTTCTCAAATTAAAGATTCTGATGAGGTTTCTGGTAACCGTGTAAAAGTAAAAATCGTTAAAAATAAAGTAGCCCCTCCTTTCCGTTTGGCTGAATTTGACATCATGTTTGGAGAGGGTATTTCCAAAACGGGTGAAATCATTGACCTTGGTGTAGATTTCGGTATCGTGAAAAAAGCGGGCTCTTGGTTCTCTTATGGCGACACCAAATTAGGACAAGGTAGAGATGCCGTAAAGCAGCTGTTGCTTGACAATCCTGAGTTGGCCGACGAAATTGAAGCTCGCATTAGAGAAGAAGTAACCGGAGAACAATTGGAAGAAAATGCTTAACAGTAAAGCATTTCTCTAAAAACATGGCAGCTTCAATACAATAACTCCTATCAACAGTCTATTAGCGAATAAAAGTATTTGAGCAATTCAAATACCTTTATCAAGAGGGTATCCAGAAATTAAGCTTTTTGTGATACCCTTTTAATTCATTTTTGATTTTATTTTGCTTTTTCTGACTTCGTTATCTAATAATAACCAAAAACTAAATTGGCCAAGCGCTACGGCAAATATATTCAGCGACAATGTTTGTCCTATATTTAAAACTAATAAAAGCGCACAAGCTTCTATAAATAGGGCTAATCCCATAACATATATCACTTTTTTCTCCATCTTATTTTTTAGTAAATAGACAATATCTAAGCCATATATAAAAGATGGAAGTATAGCGAAAAATAAAAGTATATATAATTTAAAATGAATTTCAAGATGAGCGAAATACCTCATCACGTATACCACTAAAACCAGCAATAGCGGTATTATAACTAACCCTAGGGTAAACAATCTTTTCTTTATCTTATGGAAAACTACGGTATTATTCCTGTATAAGCTCTTTTGATAGGGAGCATATATTAAGTAAGAAATGGCTATTGCATTAATAATAACACTATTCAGCAATTGATAATCTGCTATTAAAGTTTTATTTCCACTCAATGATATGATGTAAAGATCTATTTTCGAAATAAGGAACCCTGAGATGGAAAAAACAAACATACCAGCAGATTTCCATAAGTAGCTAATATTAACATTAAACCCTACGCTCCAAGGAAAGATGTATTGCCTAAAAACAAACAAATAAGCACTTCCTTTTAATAGCTGATATACACCATACGACCGCAATAAAAATTCCATATCGACTCTCTCTTTCGCTATTGTTAAAGCCAATATGAAAGATAAAAAACTGATCAACTCTATCGCAAAAGATAGTTTATAAGATCTTTCATATAACACAAGTGCAGAAAACACCTGGTTAAGAAAGAAGCCTATCACGCCTATAAATATTGATATTGCGATATGAAATGGATATAAAAAAAAAGTAAATAAACAGGCAATCACCAATATTACCGTCCTATCCAGTAGAAGAGACTGAAGGCATTTAGAGATATTAAAAGGTTGAAGGCTGAACTGTCTGATTAGAAAATCTTTCCCTCCCCACATCACTATTGGCATTAATATCATGAAGTATAAAGAATACATCACAAAATCAGCCCATAGGTTTTTCGAATAATAATTGATAATGAATAATGGGAAGAAAAAATTAATCCCATTTGTAAGCCCTTGCCTAAGTATATTTTGCAAAACCACCCCGAACTTACCCTTTAGCATATATCCATTTATTTTAAGACAAATATTAGCTATAATTTCATCGTCAACAAATAAAATCATAATTTGTAATCTTATATGCTCATATTTCTAGACGACTTTATCTATAGTTTACAATCAATCGGCGGCGTATCTGTTTATTGGACTTCAGTACTTGAAGAAATTCACGAATCAAAAAAGCCTAATATTTTCCTCATAAGAGCTAAGGAGAATAAAAATATCCTTGCCCAAAAAAGAAAGTGGGGCTTCCAATCCCTAAACGAACTACGCCTACCACTTGGGATATCCAGAATACTATTCAAAAGTCTTCCCGCTAAAAGTATTTTTCATTCAAGCTATCTTCGTATTTCGCTCCAAAGGTCTATTTGCAATGTTATAACCATCCACGATTTAGCGGCAGAGTTAGGATATCTTAAAGGAATACGTGGTAGAGTGAAAAAGGAACTTCAGGCTTTCGCCATTCGGCATGCCGATGGTATCATCTGTGTTTCCGAAGCCACCAAAAAAAGTCTTCTTGTACATTATCCTCAAATTTCAGATAACAAAATACAAGTAATTCATCACGGGTGTTCAGACATCTTTCGCCCCATTGATGACCATAAACATAAAAACATCATCTTATTTGTTGGCCATCGCAAGCTTTATAAAAACTTCGACATCTGCGTTCAGATTTTAGAAAAGCTACCGCAATATGAGCTATTAATTATCAGCGGAGAAAAATTTTCCACTTTAGAGTATAAAGCGCTTAAAAATAGATTGGGAAATAGATTTAGACACATTGAAAACGTTGATACTGCTACTCTAAACAATTATTACAACGACGCCTTTTGCCTTTTATATTCGAGCTGCTATGAGGGTTTTGGGATGCCTGTACTAGAGGCCATGAAAGCTGGATGCCCGGTAATAGCCAGCGACATACCAGCACTGCGAGAGGTTGCGGCAGACGGTGCTATATTAATTGAGGATTTTTTAAATGCAGAGGCATACATCAAACCAATATTAGACTTAAAAAATCAACAAATCAGAAAAGAGCTAATCGATAAAGGGGTAAAAAGGGCCGAATCCTTCAGCTGGAAAAAGCATATCGAGTTACAATTTAGCTTTTATAATAAAACTTACAGGCAGAGGTTTGGATAATGTCCAATCTCCTCCTCTATTTTCTATAGACCTTAACAAAAAGACGTCATGTAAACCATTCTTTTTCAGATATAATACCATATATTTATCTAAAAAAAGCCTCAAATTATTATGAAAACTATTGGTTTATTTGTCGCTACATCTATATTTCTTCTTTTTGTTTCTTGTAAAAAAAACAGGACAGAAGCAGTAAATACTCCTATTTCATCTATCAAAATCTCAACGGGCACAATCTATCCAGCATTTGACCTCCAAATTAAAGACTACTACATCTCTTCCCTAAATACATTAAATACTTTTCAAATCACTTTAGAAGACTTTAAGAGTAGCCAAATCGTATATATAAATGGCATAAAGGTTAAAGAAAAGGTTACCAACGTAAAATTAAAAATGGAACAGGATATTAAAATTGAGTATCAAGTTAATAAGGATTCTTTTGAGGTTTACACGATACATTACCTTCCTAAGGATATGCCAAAAGTCAACGTTATCCTGAAGAAGGCCCCAAGTGAAGGATTTATATTGGCAAACCTGTCTCAATTAAGCCTAACAACACTACCAGATTATTGCTACATCACAATACTAAATAATGATGGATTCCCAGTATATTATAAGAGATTACCTTATAGAGGTGTAATCAATTTTAGATATTTTGATATTGGAAACAATCAAAAACGATTTACTTATAATATAGATGACCTAGGGAAAGTAGAAGTGATGAACGAAAAATTTGAGGTAATCAAGCAGCTTGATTTATTGCCTAATAGAAATCACGGTGCTTTAAGATCCGATAATCATGATGTCTTGTATTTTGATGACAATCATTATGTATTACCCAATTATTACACAAGGGAAAAGGTTGATATGTCTTCTTATAATGGCAAAAGCTCCATCGATATTGGAGAATTCTTATTTCAAGAAATTAAGGATAACAAAGTTATTTTTGAGTGGGATACTCGTGATCATCCAGAGCTTTTAGACTATACCGACCCTATTTATTATCAGCAATATGCAACCGGACAAAAGGTTGATTATTTTCATTTCAATTCGATCAGCACCGACCCAAACGACCAAAATTATATCATTTCCGCAAGGCATACTAACCAAATCTATAAAGTAGATCGAAAAACAGGGGGAATTATTTGGCGATTTGGAGGCAAAAACGATAGTTTTAATTTAACTGGCAACAAAATTATTTCGCATCCACACCATGCTACGATATTGAGTAATGGAAATTTACTGTTATTTGATAATGGGGTTACCAAAAACCCAAAACAAAGCCGTATTGCAGAATTTAGCTTGGATGAGAAAAACTTTACTGCCAATTTGGTTTTTGAATACACCGAAAGCGGGAGGTATTTCGACATCATGGGATCAGCGCAAAAATTGGATAACGGAAATTATTTGATTGGTTGGGGAGGCAATATAACCTCTCAGGTAAATGCTAATAAATCGGATATTACCGAAGTTACCGCCAATGGTGATATTGTATTAGATTTGAGTTTTACAAACAACTCCATGTTTGTTTATTCTTATAGGGCATTAAAATATAAGATCTCATTCTAACTTAATAAGATACATTATTTGAAAATAAAGAAATAAGCATTTTAATTAATTTAAGGCTAAAATCTACATGATGTTCTAGTTTTCTTTACAATGAATGAAGTAAGCATTCCAAAAGCACTTTTTTTTAACACCAACGTAACTACCAACCGAAATGCTGGCCTAGATGTACTAAGGGCCTGTTGCTTATTTGCCATAATTTTAGGGCATACAAACAATTATTTAAAACATCATACCCAGGTATTTTGGATAATTTATCCTCTGCTAATTATAGCGCAAGAGCTTTTCTTTGGCTTGAGTGGCTTTTTAATAGGCAACCAGATCATAAAAAGCGTAAACAACACCAACAAATATCGTTTAGTTAAATTCTACTCTAATAGGTTTATAAGAACTTTGCCTTTTTATTATATCTTTTTGATTATAAACTTTCTTGTTTTTTCTTTTTACTACAATCACCAAACCATCTTATCTTTTCTACATATAGAAAAATTAAAGATATGGCATTATCCATTGCTTATTCAGAATTTGTATTGGCCAGCCCAGTCCTTTTTCCCAGAAATGTGGGCATTAACAGTTGAAGAATTTTCCTTTTTATTTCTTCCTATACCCATTTATTTATTAACTAAGAAGCTAAATAGGCCTTTAAATTTTAAAACCATAACATCAATATTATTGATAATTATTTTTGCCATGCTTATTTGGCGTTTGTGGTATGTAGTTACAAATAATCCCGACACAGATTGGGGGTTACGAAAAATAACGCTGCTTAGGCTAGATGCCCTAGCCTATGGGTTTATCATGCGGTTATTTATTATAAGATTTCCTCAGTTATTTTCTAAATTCAGGATTATTTTGTGTTTAACAGGAGGTTTAAGCGCTTTACTTTTTTACATGTCTGTAAATCTAATACCCGAATTATACTATAAATCTCTATTATTTTCCGTTTTGCCTTTATTTTCAAGCTTAATGCTGCCTTTCTTTTTCTTTCAGGATTTCGCTAAGCTAATTTCTAAAAAAATAATGGCATTGTTTACTCATTTCAGCATAACGTCTTATGGTGTTCTATTGTCGCATCTTTACCTTGTTCAGTTTACAATGCTCACCATTTATTTCCCAAAAAATTTAAGCCATGGGCTTTTATTTACAGCCATTTACTTCGTAATAATTTTTACAATAGGAACTTTGTTTTTTAATTACATAGAGCGACCAATACTAGGCAAAAGAAAAAAGCTATATCGTTTTTCTAACTAAATGTAATATTGGTGGTATAAAAAGCTTTAATAGTCGCTTGATGCGTCTTCCCAAACTTTCATTACCAAATTTGTTAAGAATGTAGACATCTTGAGCCTCGAGCATATTGCTATTAAAAAAGTTATTAGCCAAACTAGCATATCCCAACCACAACAGCATAACACCTATCTTGATTTTATTTTCTGGAGTACCCTCTTCTTCAACCACATAAAATGCATCTCCACATGGCGCACAATGTTCATGCAACCTCATTTCGTTTCCATTTCGATAGGTCTTAAAATCGACAAGTACATAACCAAACTGCTTGAGATAAACATCTATATCAGAAAAAACAGCCTGCTGCTTATAAACAGGTACTGTGGAGACTTCAACCTTTATAATTTTGATGCTTCTTTTTTTCAGTAATTGTTCCGCTCCTTTTAAAATATCAAGTTCACTACCTTGTGTATCTAATTTAAGGTAATCAATGGGGCCAGTAATTTTTGCAAATTGATTGTCTATCGTATCTATCTTGACTTTGATCTTTTCTACTGTTGCTATTGCAGACTTCCATTTTTCAAATTCAGTATACTGACCAAAATGTTTGGCATAATTTTGCACGTCGGGCAACAGTAAACTACTCATAGAGCTATTGGCCATAATATTTAAGCTTTCCTGCCCAACAGTGCTACCTAATGCCAAATCATTTACTGATAACTTTTTGAAATTAAACCGGCTATATTTTTCTCGAAGTTTATTGAATTCGGCCGGATTGGGCTCAAACGCATACAAATTAGTTATATTCTCTAAATCAGAGATGTATTCCAATTCTCCCTTTGCACCAACATCTACAAAATTAAAATCAGCAATTTTATACTTCGCTAAAATGTTAATCAAAACATCCTTTTTCATGACTCGTTTAAATAAACCACCTCTGCACCTTCTGTATTAGGCATTCGATATCTTAGCCAAAATTTATTCAATAACTTAATTTCATAAGGATAGTGAAAAAAGTTGAAGGTATAGCGCCAGCTTGCCAATAGTTTAACGGTAGTTACTTGGAGTTTGGTCAATTTCAAATCAGATATGGTAGGATATTTAGCATTGATAACCGTCTCGAAATCAAGTATCTTATTTATAATTTTAGGAGTGAGCCATGGTGTCAAAGGGTTTCGTCTTAAATCGAAATTTTGCCAGTCCTCTGCCAGCCAATCGTCTAAATGTTTTGGGAACTTAAATCCTGACGCTTTTACTTGTTCATACATTTCCGAGCCCTCAGTTGGCACTGGACTATAAACATAGATAATGATTTCCGTAGATGGATTTAAGGCTTTAATTTGCTTTATAAAATCGATATCAAAATTTACCTGCGCCATTACCTTTTCTGGTGTAGGTGCAGGAAAACCAAGGACGAAAGAAAATTCTGGAATAATACCAACCTTTTTCATCCTCTTTACAAAATTGAGCATTTGCTCTTGAGACTGGGTGCCTCCTTTATCTACCTGTTTTAATACTTCATCGTTTCCACTTTCGGCTCCAAAAAATATCATTTTGCAACCACTTTCCTTCATTAAATGAAGTGATTCGTCTGAGTACTTATCTATTGTATCTATCCTGCCCTCTCCCCACCAGGTAATATTTTCGTCTTTAATTAACCTACAAAACTCTACGACCCTTTTTTCTGAAACGAAAAAATTATTGTCAAAAAACTCTACGGAATCAACTTGATACTGGTCTTTTAAATATTTAATATCTTGAAAGACCAATTGTGCACTTCTGCCTTTCCATCTTGCCTCAAAAATGGGCACAACTGCACAAAATGAACAAGTAAATGGACATCCAAAACTCGAGTGATAGCCAACCGTTTTATTACCCAAATAGGTTTTGCCCAAATAATTTTGAAGTGGGTACAGTTCGTTCAAATAGTCGTATGGAAGTGTTGAAAGCGCATCCATATCGATTAGTGTAATTTTTTGTGTTTTTACGATACGGGTGCCATCTACATAAATAAGATTGCTGATGAGGGGCAAAGTTGGTTTGTTATACTCCAATGCATCTAGCAATGCTGGAAATGCTAAATCGCCTATCCCATTAATAACATAGTCCACATATCCAGACTCCAACACAACCTTATGCTGATTGGTAGCAAAGTATCCTCCCCAAATATTGATTACCTCTGGATATTTCTTTCTAATAGCCCTTGTAATTGGAATCGCTTCTTTCAACTGCGGGCCTGGCATCACTGTACAACCAAAATATTTGTATTCGCCTGTCGCCAAATATTTTTCTATTTTAGCACCAGGGTCATCTTCCATATTCCCATCCACAATTACATATTCCCATTGTTGATGGATAGAAGCGGCCACTTGCAAAATACCGATGGGAATACGATGTTTAGTTTTGGCACTACGTGGATTAAATAATATTACTTTATTCTGCATTATACTTTCTTTATGAGGCCTTCCAAAAAGGTTTTCCAAATCCACTGCAACATCTTGTACATGCGGGGAATAATCCTCCTGCTTTTTTCAAATCTTTTCTAAGCTATGTTAGCATAGCACTATCCCATATTTTTTTCAAACTATGCTGGTACATGTTGCCTATTTCTATATTAAAGCATCTTCCGTGAGCTGGAATAACACTTCCATCGCTTTTGATCATGATCGTTTTATAAACATCATAACAATGATTCCCCAGCCTGATTTCTGGTTGCCTGTAAAAAATATCCAAATCACTTTCATGATAGATATCTGGTGAAAAAGATACATCAAATGAATAAGCTTCATTTTTGATCTGTTGTAATTCATTAGAAAGTATGGAAACATCCATATCCAATATTCTAGATTCCGAAAAATTAGAAGCCGTAGCTTGATATTTAGAATGTTTAACATTATGTAAATCGGCTATTTGCGGAGACGTATACACCGTATGCATAAACCCTATTCTTTTAATTGACAAATCTGAAAAATATCTTAAAAATGCCCGAAGATGCTGAATATTCCAATATGTAATGGTGCAGAAAATAGAAATTTCTGGAGGATTGTCATATTTATTTATTTCCGCAATACCTTCTAATGCCTTTTCAAAAGAACTCTTATGCCCGCGAATCATATTATGAATTTCGGGAGGGCCATCAAGAGATATATTCAGTTCATTTAAGCCCACTTCTACCAAATCCTTTGCTTTATTTTTAAGCGTTAATGCGTTGGTTGTTATGGATGTGAAGATATTGTTTTGCTTAGCATAACCTAATGTCTCTATTAAATGGGGATAAACTAGCGGTTCCGTAAATGCATAGCCCAATTTCGCTTTAGGAAAATATTTGACCATATCATCTATCACTTTTTTCACAAGATTAGCTGGCATATTCATAGGATGGGTACCTACTAAATTTTGTGCGAAAACGGTATCATAGTCCTTCGTACCTACATCACACATCTTACAGTGCAGATTGCAAATATTATTAACTCCCAAAACAATATAGTTTGGCTTGTTAAAATTCTTTTGCGGATAAATTGCTGCATTAAGATGTATTAGATGTTCCTTACTAAGCATATCTATACTTTATTGATTTCAAACAGATAGTTTTTTTCCACGATGTTTTCGAACCGTTCTATTTCTTTCCAGCTCAACTGACGAGCATGGGCCAATTCTTTTATTTGAAATATTTCACAATGTTCACTGAGTACCAAAACAATTTTAGCATTAGGCGACATATAAGCGCCTACTTGTTCAAATAGTTTTTTAAAGAAAGTGAAACCCTCTCCACAATACCAGGCATGTTCAGTGTAGTTTGTAGGCGTTTTAGGATAATATGGAGGGTTGATCATAATGACATCATAGCATTGCAGAGGAACCGAGACCAAGAGGTCAGATTCATAAACTTCTATAATTTGCTGATTATTCTTAGCATTTAATTTAGTGCATTCGCAAGCCGTTGGATTAATATCTACCGCGGTTACCACTGCTCCTTTTTTTGAAGCGTAAATTGACACAGCACCGCTTCCACTTCCTATTTCTAATAGTCGTATATCTTGCAATTCATACTTCTCTAACCAGTTGAGTAATATTTTGGTGCTAAAAAACAAGCTCGGATGAAAAACACCTTGTAGCACCAGCAACTTCATCCCCTTTAGGGTAGTATAACGTGCCGACGAGCTATACCAAGCGTATAAAGGCTGCCATACATATCGACTTAAAGGCTTATTTAATTGCTGAATTAGCTTTTTCATCCTAGCATCTTTTTCTTTTCCATGTACATCCCCATACGGGCCCTGAACGAATTTATTTTAGCTTTAAAACTATCATGCCAGGCCAAAGAACGCTGTTTTCTCTGGTAAAAAGCCATTTCGCTATTGATCCATTGAATAGCATATCGGTAATAATTTTTGCTAAAGGCTCTTTTAAAATCAATTTGCCTGTCGGTAGAAGTAGCAAAGTCTAGTTCGTGCACATTACTTGTTGCCTCTACTTCTTGGTAAAGTTCTGTTCCTCTTATTGGATAAGTAACGGTAATTGTGTAAAAAGAAGGATTTGATTTTTTAAGATGTGACAATGTCTGTTTTATATCTTTTTCGGTTTCTTGAGGATAACCTAACATAATGAAAGTACCTGCCTCCATCCCTTGCTGCATGGTTGCTTGAATCATTTCCTGCACTACCTCTACTTTTACCCTTCTATCCATCAAATCAATAATTGTCTGGCTTCCACTCTCGGCCCCAATCCACACCCTAAAGCAGCCCGTGGCCTTTAAGAGTTCTATCACTTCTTCATTCATCCTATCGGCTCGAGTAATGCATTCGTAATTGATTTTCAAGCCTTTCTGCTTTACAATAACAGCGAATTCATTAAGCCACTTATGATTAATGGTAAAAACATCATCTACAAACCAAATATTGTCAGGATTGTATCTTTGTTGTATATCAATGAGTTCTTCTACTACATTTGCTGGCGTACGTCGTCGATAGCTTTTACCATACACTCCTCTGCTACACCACTTACAACTGTATGGACAACCCCTCATTGTATTAACCGTAACCGAACTATAACCGTGATGTTTTTTCCATGTGTCTAGATACCGCTGAAGGTCAATTTTTTTACGATTTGGAAAAGGTAACTGATCGAGGTCTTTATTCAAGGATCGTTCCGAGTTAACCTGCATCACTCCATGCTCATTAAAAAATACGATACCAGGTATTTGATCTGTTGAAGAATTGTCTGACAGTGTGTGCACTAATTCATAAAAGGTTTCTTCACCTTCGCCAAGCACTAAAAAATCAGCGCCTGCACCCATATACTCCTCTTTATTATACCTTACATCTGGTCCACCTAAAATTATTTTAACATATTTTAAAGCAGATTCATATTTTATAAACTGTATCAACTTAATAACATTTATTTTTGTCATTAAATTGGTATATACCCCAACTACATCTGGCTTGTTTAGGCAAAGGTAATCTTGAAGTTTTTCGAAACTTGAAAAAGTGCTATCAAATACCTCATGCGCCTTACCCTTGCTTTCCAAAAAAGAAGAAAGATATAACAAACCCAGAGGTGGATATGGTTTCATAATCTGCTGCTCGGCAAAATCTTCAGCAATAAAATACCCGTGAGTTAGAACAATCATAAGCAATTATGGGATATCATTTAGTGGTTCCTCTCTATTTTCACATAATAATGGTCACTGAGGTAAGATAGAAAGCCCCAACCGGCTATCTTGTTTTCCCACACTACTAACTTATCAAAAATTTTTGGAAACCGGATTGCCCAGCTATTGAGATAAGAGGGCCATATAAAAAAACCAACAGGACTGATTTTGGTCATCTTTAGCGATTCTGGTAAAAGCGCCTTCACAGTCCGCGGAGAATAATACCAGGTTTCCACTTCAACATTTTCGCTCAGCTTTGCTTTTACCGCTTTAGCTGTATTTCGCCTAAATGCGTCCTTCCATTTAAACTTTGTCAAAAAATACATGCTTTCCCAAAGACAAAACCTCGGCATTAAAACCAAGTTTATGCTCCCATATCGATCAACCATACTTGATAATTCTTCAAAAAGTTGTTTGAACTGAGGATTGCTTAGGCAATTTAACCCGCCAAAATTAGAGAATATAACGTCGAATTTTTTTTGCTTTATTACCGAAGAAAGGTTAGCAGCATCTTCTATTTGAAAAGAAATTTTTGGATGATTAACATTTTTGAGCTTAGCTAAATCAAGCATCCTAGTCGAAACATCCGTTGCAATTATTTCTTCCGTGTTCAATAATTGTCCCATCCATAAAGCATCTTCCCCTGTACCACAATTAAGTTCCAGCACTTTAGATTGCTGAAATATCGAAAGTTCTTTTTCCAAAAAACGATGTACTAATGTACGTTGTGCCCGACCAACCTTGGTATAGGTGAAATTATTATCATAATCATCGGCTGTAAAATCAAATTCTTTTGTCATCTTCAAACTAGCAAGTAAATTTACAATATGTTAAATGGAAAAAAAATTGTTGTGGTAATTCCTGCTTACAACGCTGAACGTACCCTTGAAGCAACCTATAACAATATACCTTTAGAATTTGTAGATGAAATTGTTTTAGTGGATGACTGTAGCGTTGATAAAACCTATCAAATTGCACGAGAACGTCTTTCTATTGAGCATACTATAAAATTGGACATCAATAGTGGCTATGGCGCAAACCAAAAGCATTGTTACCAGAAAGCGCTTTCATTGCAGGCCGACATTATCCTTATGCTACATGGAGATTACCAATATGATCCTAGATTAATTCCGTCTATGGTAAGTATGATTGCCTATGACGTTTACGATGTGGTGCTAGGATCAAGAATTTTAGGAAATAATACGCTGGCTGGTCGTATGCCTCGCTATAAATACCTGGCTAACCGTATCCTTACTTTTGTACAGAACATTATGCTGAATTCGAAGCTCAGCGAATTTCATACGGGATTAAGAGCTTATAAGGCATCTTGTTTAACTTCTATCCCATACGAAAAAAACAGTAATGGCTTTGTATTTGACAACGAACTTTTGGCTCAGCTCATCCATAAAAATTATAAAATTGGTGAGGTTTCTTGCCCAACCAAATACTTTGAGGATGCTTCCTCCATTTCATTTAAAAACAGCGTAGTTTATGGCTTTGGTGTACTCCGGGTATCAACTGAATACCTATTGAATAGGCTAAAGCTAAAACGTTCTCGTCTTTTTACCTAGTTAACACATTTGGCTCTAAGCCATTCGGTTCTCGTATAGAGCTAGGAATAGGAATACTTTTAACAAGCGTAAATTTTTCTATCTCATTACGGTGATATAATTCTCCCAGAAAAGGAAATTCATGATGCTTATGGGTAGGTAATTTGGCCAAACGCATACGAACTTCATCCACAGAAATTTTCCATTCAAAAGCCAAAGTTTCAGCTGAAGGTTCCATATAGCTGATGTACATTATTTCTGCCAACTCGTGGTCCTTCCTGTTACTATAATCTATCGCGGTAGATAAAGCCTTCCTGTAAACTTTCAATTGTTCATTTGCTCGATTTACCCTTTCTAAAAATGTTTGTTTACCGATATAGCCAAAAATATCAGGGGTTTTCATAAAAAGCTCCTGCACATAAGACTCATGACACCACATACATTTCGCTGGCTTTCCTGCCTCGCCATACGTTAAGGGAGAGGCATCTAAAAGATTGCCATCTTTATTATAGATGATATACCTCAGCTGTCCGTTGGGCATTACATCAAACACCTCATAGATTTCGTGTTTGAAATTCCCTGTTTTGAAAGTCCCTGTTCCTTCCATCGCAATAAACTTTTGTCCTACGATGTTATCGGGATTGGCTTCAAGTCTAATTACCCTGCTTTCTTTCGACACAGAAGAAATGTCTACAGCAAATTCAAGCCATTTCTTAGCCTTATTTGCGCTGTCTGAAAATTCAGCATACGTTTTTGGTACAGCGGTTAGCTCGTAATAATGCTTAGTGGCATAAACAGCATAGATCATAAACCTATTAAGCATCACAGCACCATACTTACGATATTCCTCACTTTGCTTGGCTTTTGCTATTAGTTGTTTCCACACCGACAATGCTTTCTCATCAAAACCTAATTGCGAAAAGTCTACTATCCATAGCGTGTCATTAACGTTTTGCAAGCCTTGCTTTGTTGTTGAAGATGGTAAACTTGCGCCTACTTGTGAAAGTGACCATAGGAGCCCCTTGTAGATGTTTTTTTTGCTTTCGGAGGCATAAGCTTTGGTGTGCCTTAGATGAATAGTAGTAGATGGATTTGAAGCGTTAGACTTAGTTTCTTTGTAAATGGCATACAATAGGAAAACCACCACTACAAAAGCTATAATAGCAAGCATTTTTTTCATAAGTCCTTAACCAAAGTTCTTTGTAATGTTAGCCATCCATACCTACTGTTACGGTCTGTAAGATAAAGAATAACACTTTTATTAACAATCAAGGGCTTTTTAATTACCGAAGATTTTATTCCCGTAGGCCTTCCCATATAGTACAACTCATCTCCTTTTATGATACAGGAAATGCTGTCAACAGCGTTAACATTAATATCTTGAACCATATTTCCGTAGCCGTTCTTTCCTAAATCATAGGCAATTATTTTATTTTTCTTTATCTCATAGTTATAAGTAACAAACTGCCCTCGATTAGAAAAGACATAATCAAACTTAGGTGGATTTGTAGTTTTTAGCAATAATGGTAAGTAAATTAATATTACCCACATATACTTCGCTCTGATACCTCCTAATTTGGCATTGAGAATAAAGAAGAAATAAAGGAAAATCCCCAAACACAACCACAGTCGACCATACAAAAGTAGCAAAGATGCATTTTCAAAGTACCAATAAGGCCAGTTTACCATCAATCCAACCAGCATCAAAAATAGTAGTTGATGAATTTTCCGATAGTCTCCTGACAACACCACCAAAACGGGGATTATCCAAAAAAGCTGCGCATAGGATGCCGTACGATTTTGCAGTAAAAAATAAGCAAACACCAATGCTCCTAGTATTGCTAATTGATTAGATCTATTTTGACATATATAACGAACAATTACCACCGATACACTGGCTTTAAAAAGGAATAAACAGTAATGGTATATTTTACCATTTTCCGACCAACCACCAGGATTATAATAGTTATCCTTAACTAAGATATTCTTAAGAAATATTTCAACAGATTGAGCCGAGTAGTGGTTATCAATTGAAGTGCTATGCATAGCAGCTGCCCATAAGACATTTTTAAAATAATACAACCAGAAATCAGCCCCTAAGTGGATAATGGAAACCAATAAAAGAACCGTTGTAGTTAAAGAAATATATAAAACATCCTTAAAGCGCTTTTTGACCAGTAACGGGAGTATAAAAAATATTGGAAATATTTTGATCAATATGGCTAATGAGAACAAAACATAGCCAAAAACCTTATATCTAGTATCTATAAGTTCATACCCGATTAAAACAAAAGCCAAGCAAATAAAATATGATTGCCCCGTACTGATGTGGTTAATCAATGGGAAGAAAAAAAGCAATGGAATGAGTGCAACTGACGAATGCCACTTATGGGGTAAAAACCTATTGAAAAATAGATAGAAGGAAATTACGAGCATCGTGAGGCTAAAAAGATTGAATATCAACTTAGCGTTCACTGGATCTGCCAAAGCGGCAAAAGGCAAAAAAAAAGTACAGGTAAAGGGAGTATTTAGGTAAAAATCCAACAATAGATTTTTATCACCTATGGTGTTTACATATTTATTATAACCTTCCACATCATAAAGAAAGTTAAGTTGCGCTCCATGATGTGAACGAACTGCTAAAGCAGGGTAGTAACTGTTACCAAAGTCAGACAAAGGCCCAGTTCTTGTTTTCAAGATAAAAAAAAAGCCAAAAGCAAATAACACCACTAAGCTTAGTAGCAAAGCAAAATGCCAGCGTTTATCTTTAAACAAGCTTCTCACTTTTCATTAATTTTTTCAATGTCCTTTCATGTCGCCAATTTAAGGCTAATTGTACGGGCATTTTAGCAAATGCTTTAAACCAGACCAAAGGTGCCGTTGGATTTTTAAGCTGAATTAATGCTTTATGCTTGCGAAACATCAGGTGTGTATATCGATAAAGTGTCCTGTAAAAAGTTTTTGAATAAGTGCCCTCATACATCATTTCCAAATCGTTAGAATGCTCCCAATTTTTTTTGTCTTTCAGTTGTTGCTTCACCTTTTCGTAAAAACCGGTACCAGGCAGCGGATAAGAAACGGAAATACCAATATCATCGGGCATTATTTCTTTTATCATTTTCAGCGTAAGCTCAATATCCTCTATAGTTTCTCCCAAATAACCATATTGAATAAACAAGCATACCTTAACGCCATGTTTTTTCAACAAACTAGAGGCCTCATAAATTTGATGTATACTAGTTCCCTTTTCCATCGCATCCAGCACTTGCTGACTTCCACTTTCTGCACCCATCCACACTTCGTCTAAACCTGCTTCTACCAGGTTTTGTATCGTTTCGTCTTTAAGCAAAAGGTCTGCCCTACATTGTATTTTTAATTTCGGCTTTAAGCCAATTTTCTTCAAACCATTGCTAAAAGTTTTAACCCATCCAGGTTTCAGTCCAAAAATATCATCACAAATCCAAAAATGTGTTGTCTTAAAATTGCCCATTAACTGGTTAATTTCACTGACTACATCTTCAGCGGACCGACTATTGTACTTATTACCATAAATAGGTTTGGCACACCAATTACACTTAAACGGGCACCCACGAGTAGTGGCAATATTTAAAGAAAAGAAACCATGTTTCCTTTCCCATACTTGCTTATATCGTTCAATATCCACCAAGTCCCAAGCAGGCAATGGAAACTGATCTAAATTATTTGATGGGCTCCTTCTGGAAGATCTATGTATTTGGTTTTCTTTTATGAGGGCTATCCCATCTACTTTATACCAATCTTTTGTGGCTGTATTAAGGATTTCTAATAAGGTATGTTCTGCTTCTCCAAGCATTACCAAATCAGCCCCGTTAAATAAATATTGCTCATGATGATCTGTCGCATCGCTACTATTCACCAATACCTTAGCGCCATATTGCTTGCTGTAGTTTATCATTTCAAAGCATGCTTCCCTCATATTGGTTAGGCACATTTTGCTTAGATAATTAAAGCTATCGTCATAAAGCACCACAAAATCTGGACGCACCTTTTCCAAATAGGGTTTTATTTCTACCGGACTGTCAGAAAGGTTACAATCAAATAATGATACCTCAAAGCCATGTTGCCTAAGATAAGCAGCGGCGAGAATAGTATTATAGGGAGGATAAGGCTGTTTGAATTCCCACTGCTTGGGATCTAATTTATAAAAATAGGAATGGGTAAACAAAATTTTCGGCTTTGCATTTACTAACGTCATTCTTCTATTTTTTAATTATAGTGCATCTATCTTTTGTTGAAATTCCAATAATTTCTTTTCCAAAGAAGCCGTTATTTTTTTAAAATAATTACCTGCATGGATTTTTATGGAATGTTTTAGCAAGTTAATATTCTGTCCGTCCTTAAGAAACAAATTCTCAGGATAAATTTTACGCAACCTTTTATGTTGAATTTTTAAAATTAGCGTATCCAACCAATCTCCAAAACGGTTTGACAGCCCCCACTCGATCGTCTTTTTAAAAAAACTAACGCTCTCATTGTTTTTGTCACATTTATTTTCAACTGGATAAAAAGGAAAAAATTCATTTGTCCATTGATTTGCCTTTACAAACTGATCATAGGATGAATATCCATATAAGGCTTTAACAGATACACATTCAAATGCAGTATAGTAATTTTTAAAAGGGATTTCTAAGTATTTTTCATCCACAAAATAGTTCATACAAAGTAGCTGAGGATGATTACGAAAACAAATTTTTCGATAAATGAACAATAATAAATGGGCTAGCCAAACCCTTTTGTGTTGCGTAACAATAAAGTAATCTACATCACAACCCTGATCCATATAGTTTTTTGATAGAGAGCCTGATAACATTACACCTCTAACAAAAGGGAAGCGGAATAATTTCTTTGCATTTTTAGAAGCCGTAGGCAACCACTTTTCTGCTTCCTTGTTGCCTTTTAATCTCCTAGCTACTAATTTCGAATCGTCTTTTAAGGTATAAAAGTCATCAAATTTAAAAACCAATTGCCTAGCTAATAGCTCATCTAAAATAGACTTAACCTGATCAATTGAATAACCAGTACTTCTTTCTGATATCTCCTCTAACAAAAGGGGATATTCGAAAACATCAGAATAAGCAATGATTTTAGCAATTGCCAGATATTCTACTTGGTTATAAATATGTGAGAGCTTCAATATTTTTGGTAAATTGGCTTAAGATAACTGTTTTAATTTGTAGTTATTTAAAACTCGAAGGTTTAGGTGCTGCTTGTAAGCCTTTTTCTTTCACGAAAGAAGAATCTAACCTCACAATAGTGTATGCAGCAATTATCGCCCCTACCAACAACAAGGCCAATCCCACATAATTCTTCTTTTTGTCCTGTTTAATAGCCCAAATTATAAAGATAATAAGGGGAATAGCCAATAATCCAAAAAAGATAAAACTTCCTGTCTGCATAATTTATATCATTAAAAATTCATTCTGGCCATTGGTGCTACTTCCTGGCCAACAAAATCATTCTGTAAAAACTTATGATAACCTGCAATAGCAATCATTGCCGCGTTATCTGTACAATATTCAAATTTGGGGATAAATACTTCCCAACCCAAGCTATCCTGCAAACTCATCAGCGTATCTCTTAAGCCTGAGTTTGCCGAAACACCGCCCGCAATGGCAATTTGATTACAATGATACTGTTTAGCTGCTTTTTTGAGCTTATTAAGTAGGATATTGACAATACTGTGTTGTACAGATGCACAAATGTCTGCCAAATTTTCTTCCACAAAATTAGGATTTGCCTTTTGGTTATCTCTTATAAAGTAAAGAATGGCTGTTTTAAAACCACTGAAACTGTAGTTTAAATCCTTTATTTGTGGCTCAGGGAATTGATAAGCATTTGGGTTACCCTGCTTGGCATATTTATCAATTAATGGTCCACCTGGATAAGGCAAGTTTAATATCTTGGCTGTTTTGTCGAAAGCCTCACCTGCAGCATCATCCAAAGTCTCCCCCACTATTTCCATGTCAAAATAATCTTTAACCAGTACAATCTGTGTGTGACCACCGGAGACCGTTAAACACAAAAAGGGGAATTTTGGCATCGGATCATCTATAAAGTGCGCCAAAATATGAGCCTGCATATGGTTCACCGAAATTAATGGAAGATTCAGTGCCAACGCAAAAGATTTAGCAAAAGAAACCCCTACCAACAAGGAACCCAACAGCCCTGGACCCTGCGTAAAAGCTACACCATCAAGTTGTTTCTTCTCTATTTTGGCAATAGCCAAAGCCTGCTGTACGGCAGGCACAATATTCTGTTGATGTACCCTGGAGGCCAACTCAGGAATTACCCCCCCATAATTTTCATGAATTGTTTGGTTTGCAATAACATTGGCAGTAATTTTGCCGTTATCACAAATGGCAACCGAAGTTTCGTCGCAGGATGACTCTATAGCTAGGATGACAGGCACTGATAAGATATTTTAAGCTGCAAAATTATTAAAAAACTATTAAAAATACTTCTTTGGATTATCGCTTCAATCATTATTTTGATTGCGGGCGTACTTTTTTCCCTACAGTTTAAGCCTATACAAACTTTTGTAGCTAAAAAAGCAGCCAATTATCTTTCTAAAGAATTAAAAACTACGGTAAGCATTGGCGGGCTTTATGTGAGGCCTTTCAAGTCTGTTGTACTGGAAGATTTGCTAGTATTAGACCTACAAAAAGATACGCTAGCCCATTTCCCCAAGTTTTTGGTAGATATTGACCGTTTTTCGCTAAAGCAAAGAATATTAGACATCAATACGGTACAACTTAACAACGGTACTTTCTTTTTAAAGGATCAAAAGGACGGCAATTCAAATCTTGATTTCATTATTGATTATTTTGACAGTCCTGCTCCAAAAACACCCTCAAAAAAAAAGAAATTCGAAATTCTTTTTAGCCGCATCATTATTAACAACCTACACTTTAAGTACAAAAACCTTAAACGTAACACGGTTGAAGAGGGCGTCAACTTTGATGACATTGATGTAAAGGAGATGAATGGCATTTTTGAAGGATTGAACACTAAAGATCATATCCTTCAAGCCAATATTAAAAACTTAACACTGAAGGAAAAAAGTGGTTTCTATCTTAAAAACCTAAGTGCTTTCACCACAGTAGACAGCAATGCCATCGAGCTTAAAAATTTGATGCTAGTGACCAGCAAAACCCGTCTTACTGATTATTACCAGATGAAGTTCAAGAGTTACAGAGACTTTAAGGACTATGAGAATAAGGTAAGAATGAAAGCCAATTTCAAGAACAGCCATATTTCTTCGAGTGACGTTGCCTATTTTGCACCTGCCTTAAAAAAAATGAAGCTGGATGTGGAGGTAGATGGTCAAATTACGGGCTTAGTGAACAATCTAAGAGCTAAAAAACTTTCTGTAAAAGCTGGTAGAGCCACGTATGTAAAAGGAGATTTCAGCTTACAAGGACTTCCTAACTGGGATGAAACTTTCCTTGATATGAAGATTGAACTAGCGGGCACCAACAAGAAAGATTTAGATGAAATATTGACAGACCTTACGGGCAAACGTGTAAAATCAATTCCTGAAATTGTCAACAAGTTTGGCAACATTAACTTTAATGGCCACTTTACTGGTTTCCAAAATGATTTTGTAGCCTATGGAGAGTTCAAAACCAAACTAGGCCGTTTACAATCAGACGTAAACATGAAGATTGATAAGAAGGGCATCCCTTCTTATACTGGAAATGTAAAAACCTATGACTTTGACATCGGCAATTTGATTAATGAAAAGTTATTGGGCAGAATTACCTCTGAACTTTATATCAAAGGTCGTGGCACCGAAATAAAAGAATTAAACGAAGAACTGAAGGGACAGATTAGCTACTTAGATTTTAAGGGCTACCGATATAGAAACATTAAGATCAATGGTACTTTCGAAAAGAAATTCTTTGATGGCAGTCTAAAAATCAATGATAAAAATGTTCAGTTGGATTTTGATGGCGGTGTAAACCTTAATCCAGAACTCCCTGTTTTCAACTTTAAGGCAAACATTAGAAATGCCAGATTAAAAACCTTAAAACTTTACAAGGATTCGTTGAAAGTAGATGCTATTTTCAGCACGAATTTTTCGGGCACTAACCTTGATAACTTGCAAGGTCGCTTACTTTTACAGGAAATTACGCTGAATAACTTAAGAGGGATCTATAAGGTGGATTCTGTTTTTCTTAATGCCCGAGGAATAGGCATGGACAGAAGCCTGAATATCTATTCTGATATTTTAGAAGCAGGAATAAAAGGTCAGTATGATTTGAACACCATAGTTTCGTACTTTAAAACCATTGCAAAAACCTACATTCCTTCCCTTAAAACACAAATTGTCAACTATAAAACACAGGTTTTCGACTTCAGGCTAAAAATCAAGGATTTTGAACCTATTGCGGAACTTGTTTCACCAGGTTTAGAAATCGACAAGGAATCACTCTTGGTGGGCTCTTTCGATTCGAAGAATAACAAAGCAACTTTTGGAGGTATTGTCCGACGGCTGAAATACAAAGGGATTGTGGCCAGCAACATCATCATTGATCAAAACACATCGCCACAGCAACTTACTGCCATTATTTCTTCCGACAGGATTGACCTCAACGATAGTCTCTATATTAAAAACATCAACATTTCGAACATCTTACGGAATGACAGCCTTACGTTGAACGTTAAACTTTCGAATGCGGATGATGCCAATCAGCTTGACCTTAACGGTTTAGTAGAGTTTTCACCTGACACTGCTAATGTTAGTATCTTGCCATCCAACCTTAAAATTAATCGCGAGGATTGGAATATTGAAGAGAAAGTACAAATAGGCTTTAACGGTGGAAAAACTAAAATAGAGAACTTCTCATTAAGCAATGGGAAACAGGATTTGAGAATTGATGGTATAGTTTCGGATGACCCAACCGATGCGCTTTTTGTAGTATTGGAGAATTTCAATCTTAAAACCATTAATCCTTTTTTGAAGGGTATGGGCATCAATTTCGCAGGTATTGCCAATGGAAAAACCAAAGTGCACAGCGTACTAAAATCACCGCAAATTACAGATAGCCTGCATATTGATTCTTTAAGCTTTAACAATACTTATATCGGTAGCTTAACGGATACTTCATCATTTAACAGTACCAGTAAATTGGTAAATGTTTATACCAAAATTATTGCTGCCGATCGGGAAACCTTCAATATTACCGGAAATCTGGATATTGAGCAGAAACAAATCGATCTTAAGGTAAAACTTGATAACAGTGAATTGGCTATCCTCACTCCTTTTGTTAATAAATTAGTTTCTAATCTTAAAGGTAAAGTATCTGCTGATTTGACAGTAAAAGGCCATTTTGATCAGCCTTTAATTAATGGCGATATTGATTTGGATAAGGCTCAACTTACCGTAAACTATCTTAAAACCACTTATACCATTGACGATCAGGTGAGCGTTGAAAACAGTACCATAGCGTTAAACAACCTAGTGCTCAAAGATCTTGAAGGGCATACTGGAACGGCAAATGGCACGGTTGACCTTAAAAATATTGACAATCCTAATATTCAGGTAGAATTGGAGGCCAATGGTTTGATGGCTTTAAATACGACTTCCAAGGATAATTCCATATATTTTGGTAAGGCTTATGGCACCGGAAAATTTTCATTCAGAGGACCTACCAATGACATGTTTATTGACATTGATGCGAAAACAGAAAAAGGAACCGTTTTTAATCTTCCACTGAACAGCTCTGAAACAATTAGCGATAAGGATTTCATCACGTTCGTAAGTAAAGACACTACAAAAGTGATTAAAAAGCTGAGTGGATTTGAAGGTTTGAGCATGAGCTTTAAATTATCTGTTGACCCCAGTACCACGGTTAATATTTACACCATATTAGGTAAACTCAGCGGTACCGGAAATGCAGATTTAGAACTTAACATTACCAAAGTAGGTGATTTTGAGATGAAGGGCGATTACATCATTGAGAGTGGTGTTTTTGATTTTACCGCCAGAGAGGTGATCAATAAGCGATTTGATATTAGACAAGGCGGAAGTATTAGATGGACAGGTAATCCCGTAAATGCTCAAATTAACTTGAAGGCTATTTATACGCTAAGGGCTGCTCTTGGAGACCTGTATCGTGCAGCAAACCGCGATGGCAGCAGTAATGCTACACAAACAGCTCAAACGGAAGTGGAAATGGGATTGACGGGCTTACTCATGAAGCCTGATATTAAACTAGATATCTTTTTCCCTGCCAACCCAGCGATTAAGGAAGAGCTGCAATCTTATTTTAATGATGGGAATAACCTCAATACGCAGGCACTTAGTTTGATCATCCAACGTAGGTTTGCTCCTGGCACAGGTTCCGAAAATCTTAGTCAACAACTTGGCTCGGTTGGAACGGGTACCGCCACCGACTTGATCTTTAACCAGCTGAACAATGTACTGTCAAGCTTAAACCTCAACTTTGTAGACATTAACATTCGTTCGTTTAATGAGGCTAGCGCTTCTTTCAAATTCTTTAACGACAGGATTATTGTAAATGCAGGTATTACCGACATCAGCAAAAGCTCTATTGATAATAGTATTGGTTTTAGAAACGAAGTGGGCCGTGAAGTAGAGATTTTAGGCTTGATTAAGAAAGATGGTAGCTTGGTTGGCAAAATAGCAAACAAGCCCCCTACCATACAGAGTATTTTTGCCAACCCAGGTATTAATCCTTATCAGAACATTACGTCAATTGGCTTGATCTACAACCAACAGTTTGATACGTTCACTGAATTACTTCAAAAAATATCGGGCAAGTATCGTCGTGAGCAGAAGAAAAAGGAAGCGGAGAAAGAGAAGCAACGTTTAGATAAAGAGGCGATTTTGAGAGAGAATAAGAAGGCACAGAAGAAATAATTTTTAACCACCTTAGATATCTAAGAACATTTTAGTTTTTTGAACCATTAAGAAGTTAAGTGGCATTAAGTTTTCTTTTATGAGCCATGCCTTAATTCCTTAATGTTCTATTTTACTAATCGAATATTCTGGAAATAAAAAAGCCAGAAGCATTCCCCTCTGGCTTTCGTTAAACTCATATCATTGCTATCCTTTTAGGATATGATGTCCCATTTTGTCTCTTTTGGCGATCAAATAGGATTCGTTATGTTTATTGCTTTCTATCTCAATTGGAATATTTTCTACAATTTCCAATCCATAGCCAATTAAACCAGCTCTTTTGGTCGGGTTATTAGACATCAACTTCATTTTGGTAATGCCTTTGGCTCTCAAAATTTGTGCACCTACACCGTAATCACGTTCGTCGCCTTTAAAGCCTAATTGAATGTTAGCTTCTACGGTATCTAATCCTGCGTCTTGAAGGTTATAAGCGTGAAGTTTATTGACTAATCCAATACCTCTACCTTCTTGGTTCATATATACAATTAAGCCTTTACCTTCTTTCTCAATCATTTCCATGGCTTTGTGCAATTGCGGTCCACAGTCACAACGGCAAGAACCAAAAATATCACCTGTTACGCATGAACTATGAATACGTGTTAACACTGGTTCATCTTCTTCCCACTCACCTTTAGAAATGGCCATGTGAGTAGCACCGTTACTTAACTGGGTATAGGCAGTCATTTTAAAATCGCCCCATTGTGTTGGCAAGTTCACGGTCACTTCTTCTTTAATCAAGCTTTCCGCTGCTAAACGATAGCTGATCAGATCCTTGATAGAAATGATTTTCAAATCGTGCTGTTTTGCCGTAATCATCAAATCAGGCAAACGGGCCATGGTACCGTCTTCATTCATGATCTCTACCAATACACCCGCTGGCTCAAAACCTGCTAAACGAGCAATGTCGATAGTTGCTTCGGTATGTCCCGTTCTACGCAACACCCCTTCTTTTCTAGCTCTTAGTGGGAAAATATGCCCTGGTCTACCTAGATCTTCAGGTTTGGTATTAGGATCGATTAAGGCTTGTACGGTCTTCGCTCTATCGTGTGCCGAAATCCCGGTGGTGCATCCTTGACCAATCAAATCAACCGAAACGGTAAATGGCGTTTGGTGCAAAACAGTATTGTTCTGTACCATCAGGTTGAGTTCTAGCTTATCGCAAAGTTCCTCAATTAGCGGGGCACAAATTAATCCACGTCCATATTTAGACATGAAATTAATGACTTCCGGGGTTACGTTTCTAGCCGCAGTTACAAAGTCACCTTCGTTCTCACGATCTTCATCATCAACTACTATGATAATTTTGCCTGCCCTAATATCGGCCAGTGCTTCTTCTATGGTGTTTAATTTAATCTCCATTTTGGCAAATAACAAAATGAATGGGGTTTAACCCATCTTTTAATTTGTGTACAAAGGTACAACCTTTAAAAGCAATTATTGTAGGTAATTATCATTAAGAAGTAAGAAATCGCCATGGAACATTTAGCGCTTTATACAATTGTTAGATCTGGCCACCAACGCCACCTTCTATCTTACTGAACTTCTTTCTTTTTCTTCTTTTTGAAGAGCCCCAGCACCAACTGTTTGTAATAATCAACATCAAATAATGCAGAGTCCACGGTTGCCTTGTAAGTTAGGAATACTCCTATTGGGGTAAGAATAATTACAGCCATCCACATTCCAAATACGGGATCTAGCGAACCTTCTTTAGCTGACTTCTCCGCAACAGTTGAAATGATGTGATAAAACAGAAAGAAAATTACCGCAATTACTACTGGCAATCCCAAACCGCCTTTACGGATGATAGCTCCCAATGGTGCTCCAATAAAGAATAACAACAAACAGGAAACCGCCAAGGTATATTTACGCTGGTATTCAATCTGCGCCCTTTGAATTTCTTTAGTCCTAAACTCGTATTCTGTTAATTGTGCCCCCACAGTTTGTTTAAGCGCATCTACTTGGTCGTAGGCACTTTGCAAAGCTTGCGATTGCTGGTCTTTTGGAATAACATTCAGTATACTGCCTTTAATGACCTTAGGTGGTGTTTTAATCTTAGTGTAGCCTTTTACATAGCTGCTCTGTTTAAAGTAGTACTGCGCACTTTTTTGCAGTGCCTTGGTTACACTATCCAAACCTTTACTCAGGGAATCTCTACGATGCAGTAATTCCTTGCGGTTCAGCATCGGCGCATTATTCTTAAAGTTCTCCTCTTGCGTACGGGTCATATCCTTAAAGCTACTGAAATCAAACTTCACTTCTGTTTGCTTGAAACGCATACGGGTGAGGGTTTGACGAGGATTATATGAGCCGCTGTTTGAGGCTGCCTCTTGATAACGGACACCGTTCATTAAGTTTAGCACCATGTAGTTCCCATCAGATGTTTTGGACATCTTACCTTTCTCTGCCATGATGATTTGGGGTACCCCATTACTACTGCTATGATCGTAAATCATGATCCCGTAAAGCGAGTCAATGGCACCTTCGCCCTTACGTTCTACACGCATAGAATATCCTGGGATACTATTGTTAAATACGCCGGGTTTAATTAAGAAGGATAGTTTTTTATTACGCACATCCCATAGCAAAGAACCATATTTGAGGTTGGCCTTGGGGAGCATATAGTCGGAAAAGAAAAAGGAAGCAACAGCCAGCCCTACTATGAGTACCAAAAGGGGCTGCATTGCTTTTCGTAGGGAAACTCCCGCTGATTTAATGGCCACCAACTCATAGTTTTCACCCAAGTTACCAAAGGTCATGATGGACGAGAGCAAAATAGCCAAAGGCAATGCCATGGCCACGTTGGATGCCGAAGCATACATCATCAGCTCGGCAATCACGTACCACTCGAAACCCTTACCTATCAAATCGTCGACGTACTTAAATAGAAAGAACATCAACAGGATAAACATCACAATAAAAAATGTGACGGCAAAGGGCCTCAAAAATGCCTTGATTAGCAGTAAATGGATCTTTTTCAATGATGCAAAGATAGGCAATGCCAATGAGAAAGTAATAAATTTAGCTTGCGTTAATGGTTAGGTTTTAACTAAAGTTAACCAACTGAGCAATTAGGCTCCCAATACACTCAACAAATAGGTAATTTGGTTATCCCAAATTTGCTTTCTTTCCTGCAAAGTTTCTTCGGTAGCAAAATCAGTGATGGCTAGCGCCACATCATTGGTCAGCTCATCTTGTATGATTTCCATTTCGAAATAACAATAAGGCTCGTCATCCACCCATTTAAACTTTACCAGTTTATTTTCTTTAACGCTAATGAGTTTAGCTTTCTGCACCTCTCCATCCCACGTGAAAGTATAGGTTTGGTCTCTAAAAACTACATCGTCTGCAAACCATTGTGCTAAACCATTTGGTTCGCTAATAAAGCTGTATAGTATGCGAGGAGATGACCTTATGGCATATTCTAATGTAAATTTTTTCTTTTCTGACATCCTTACTTCTATTTTTTGCTTTCCTATTTTTTCTAAAGAAAAGTATTTTCTTTTATAAATGCAAAGTTTTGGAAAATAAGTATTTTTTTATGCTCAGGCTTTAGTTTTATAAGTTGTACCGTTCCAACCTGAGATAGGAAAACCTTAAAAAACAGCACTATAACACAAATAAAAAACCTTTTTAAAAATTTTTCTTTGTTTTTTGTATTTAATCCTATATTTGCAGCTCGAAATTTTTCTGGCGGGGTAGCTCAGTTGGTTAGAGCGCAGGATTCATAACCCTGAGGTCACGAGTTCAACTCTCGTTCCCGCTACTTGGTAAAAGCTCACAGCAATGTGGGCTTTTTTGTTTAAAAGGCTTTTTTAATGTCTCAGTTATTTTTATGTCACCACTTGGATGATTGTGGACTAATATTAATACTAGGGGCAGCGGCTCTTAAAGCGATGCAGAACACTACCCTAACATCAATTACTGTAGAGCCTCTGCCTCCTGTAGATAAATCCAACAATATGCTTTATTGAAAAGTTGTTTCTTCAGATATTGTTCCGTCTTCTTTATACCAAACAAAACGTCCTTTTTTACTTCCGTTTACAAATGCGCCTTCTTTTTCAATTTGTTTATTTTTATAGTAGTAAATCTCCTTACCATTTTTTTTACCATTAGTATATTCACAAGTGTACCTTAATTGTCCATTTTCATACCATTCCGATAATAGGCCCACTTTTTCGTCATTTAGGTACTTTACTTCATATTTTTTATTGCCATTTTCATAGTACTCAAGTTTAAAACCGTGTTCTTTCCCGTTTTTATAGTTTTCAACGCTTTTAATTTTTCCACCATTATAAAACCAAGTCCATGTACTGTCGCGAACCCCGTGTTTGTAAAATTGAACTGCAGTTGGTTCCTCCACAGAAAATCCTTCATAATGAACCATTTTTCCATGATACTCTCCTTTAGCATCATAGAAACATTCTTTCTTTTTATGATTTGGTCGCCACCATTCGGTATATGCTCCGAATAGCTTGTCGTTTTTGTACGTTCCTTTTGTTTTGATGTATTCCGTTTCGCCTCTTTTGGTCCACTCAATAAAATCACCATTTAAAAGTCCGCCTACATAATTTCGTTCACTCAATAACTCCTCATTCCAACCTTTTTCTATAAACTTACCAGTAAATGGAGTTTTTTCATCGTCAAGATAAGCGAGCGAAACTTTGTCATTTGCCCGCTTGAGCCCATAAATACTATGTCCGTTTCGTGGTGTTTTTATCACTGTTCTTAGTTTGTCCTGTGCTTGTGTTGTAAAAACTACCATTGCAGTCAAAATGACTAAAAGTATTTTTTTCATGTTTCTATTTCTTGTTAAAATTTTTCTGTCTGCAAAATTAGTTTGATTGCTCTGTCGTCCTAAAATTGTGCATAACTTAAATGTTGACGTTATCATACCAATCTGTCCAAATATAGCCGTATTTGCCTATGTTTTTTTATCCCTTTTGAAAAAAGAATACAGCAATTATTTAAATGTTTGCAGCTAGTTTGCTCTTTAAAATTGCTTCTATAATTTTATCGTTTTTAGATTAAGGAAAACTTAAAAACAAAAATGTCAAAATTTGCCCAGTCAGTTTCTCTATTTTGGATTTTGGCCCAGCTAATAAAGTTTTTATTATTCATCATTTCCCTCAATTGATTGCACGACTCCCCCGATTCATTTAAAACTATGATTTAAACCATGCCTTCTTTTAGAATTTAGTGCTGTTTAAAAAATTAACAGACTAATGAAGGCCATTTTAAAACACCAACTCCTGATCGTTATTTTATTTACTTTTAATAGTATTAAACTAAATGCACAAAACACTCTAACGGGTAGCTTGTTTGATCATAAAAAAGCAACTATCCCCTACACACCCGTATTGCTAATACATGCAAACGATACACTTTCAATAGCTTACTCCCTTACCGACAGCTTAGGAAAATTCAGTTTTAAAACCACTCCTTCCACTCCTTATTTCATCCGCATTAAGGCTATTGGATTTAAAACCTACCAAAGTCAGGTCTTTAGAACCAATACTGTCGAAAAGGACGTATTTGAATTTCCACCCATTGTACTAGAAGACGATATTACCCTCATGAAAGAGGTGACCATTAGCTACAGGAAACCACTCTTTACTCAAAAAACCGACCGCTTGGTTTTTAATGTAGAAAACTCCATTGCCAGCCAAGGGGGAAATGTCCTCGATGCGTTAAAAAATACTCCTCTACTAAAAGTAGATGAAAATAGTATCGCCATGATTGGCAAAAGCAACTTAAATATTTTGATTAACGGGAAGTTAATTGCACTGAGTGGCGAAGCACTGATTGCCTACCTAGGAACTATTGCTAACGAACAAATTTCTAAAATTGAAATCATTACTACCCCACCTGCCAAATATGCTGCCGAAGGCAATGCAGGTTTCATCAATATTGTATTAAAGAAAAATCCCAATTTAGGTTTCAACGGTACTCTTAATTTTACGGCTACCCAACGTAGCCATTTTTCGAACAGGAGCAATGCCAGCTTAAATTACCAAACCGAAAAATTCAGCTTAACATCCAATCTGCTGTACAGCCAAAATAAAATTCGCGCCTATGAAAGAGATGAAAACTTTTTTGAAAACGGCTCCTTCAGCAATAACAGACAGGACAAGGAAGTAACCTCAAAAGATTTTGCGCCTTCCATTCATCTTAACTATAAATTAACCCCCAGAACAGATGTCTCATTAGTTTATGAATACAATGCTTCCGACTTTGTTTCTGATGACCATTCAAAAGCCTTATTTTACACCAACAACACATTATCCAATCAATTAATAAATAATGGGTATGGTGCCATCAATGGCAATTTCCATCATGCCCATACCTACCTCACCAAACAGATAGACACCTTGGGCAAATCGGTAGAAATTGGCTTTCAATGGCTTGACAATAAAATCAACAATGAGAGACGCAACCAAATCAACAACAATGAGATCAATTCTGCCACGCTTAATTCATCCTTAAACAGCTACAGATTAGCTGTCTCTAATTTAGATTTTAACTTGCCATTTAAGCAAATCGGCTTACAAGCTGGCGCACGTCACACGTTTTTAAACAACAACAGTGATGTTCGCTTTTTTGATTTAGTTAGCGAAATTCCAACGCTGAACCCCGCGTTGAGCAATATTTTCAACTACAAGGAACATATTTTTGCCCTATATCTTTCTGCAGAAATCAAACTCAACAATAAATGGGGCATACAGGGCGGATTGCGACATGAATACACCAATTACAATGGAAAATCACAGGCTGAGCAAAATGAAATAGCACGTCATTATGATAATTTCTTTCCAACTTTTTATGTCAACTATAAACATTCCAATACCGCAGATTATTCTTTTAAGTACTCAAAAAGGGTAAACAGACCAAAACTGGAACAATTAAATCCATTCCAGTGGTTTATCAATCCACTTCAATATGTAGAAGGGAATCCCCTATTAACCCCCTCCTTCTCCGATAATTTCGAATTTACGTATGCAAACAACGCTAATTTTAGCGCCACTTTATACCATTCCATCACAAAAGATCAAATCAGCTACCTTGTTCAATTCTTAAATAATGGAAAAACACAACGCTACAGCTATCACAACATATTAGATATTTATCAATATGGCATTTATGCAAATTATACTTTTAACAAAGTAAAACATTTAGAAAGTCAGCTAAGCGGTAGTTATTACTGGCAAAAAACAAAATCGAAAGATCTAGCATTAGTACCTTCTACAGAAGGAACAGGAGCCAGCCTTTCCATCAATAATTCTTTTAAATTTGGCAGCAGCAATATTGTTCAACTAAATTACATGCAAAATTTTGCAAGTTTTAGCGGGGCATTACGCATCAATGCTCATGGTTTCTTAACATTGGCTTATAGAAAAAGCTTTTTGGCCAAGCAACTAAATATTGGGCTTACCGCCTCCACTATTGTAAGCAAAGGAAGCGAAATTTCTTACAGTCAAGTAAACGATAGTGCCCACTTGAAAGGAAGAAATGAATACGATTATCAAAGTGTTCGGTTAAATTTGAGCTATAAGCTTGGTAATAGCAAAGTAAAAGGTAGCAGACAAAAAAATGCGCCAGAAGAAACTGACCGTATTAAATGATACGAAAATAAGCGATATGCGAATAAAGAAACCCTTGTATGTAATACTTCTATTGTTGGTGCTGTTTTTATTCAACACCCTTCAAACCCTCACTTATTACTTTACCAGAATTTGGGGTGATATCGACTTTTATGATTTCCCAACCCATGTGACCACCTATCTAAATGCATTAGGATCGCTAGGCTGCACTTTAATTGCATGGAAATATTTAAGCAAATGGCAGGTAAAAAAATTGAAGTTCATTTACGCCTTTCTATTCACCATTCCTTTATTTGCAATTTTCACTTCTGTGTTTCACATACTGGTAAGAGCTTATTATGGAGGCTCGACCAATATGGAAATGCTTTGGACTAATTTTATTTTTACACTGTCTTTTTCTCACCTATACATTTCAGGTTTTACCATTGCCTATTTCTTTTTTTCAGAAACCAATGAGCTAAAAGAAGAACTGGCTTTATCCCATTATGAGCTTGAAAGTATGCATTTGCAAATGCTTACCAAAAACATAGAACCCCATTTTTTATTTAATAATCTAAGTATCCTATCTTCTTTAGCCCGTAAAGATCCCAGCCAGATAGATGAGTTTATTGAAGATTTGGCCGATGTTTATCGTTATTTTTTATTGCATAATACAGCAGATAGTGTACCTATTGAAAACGAACTTGCATTTTTAAAAAAATACATTGCTTTAACAACTAAAAGATTTGGCAAGGCCTACTCTATTGAACTTAAAATTAATGATACGGAAGGACATATTGTGCCATTCGCCTTGCAAATAGGAATCGAAAATGCAATCAAACATAATGAAGGTAGTGAGAACAACCCCCTCTACATAATTATTGAAAGAGAAGATGACACCGTGATCATCAGTAATCCTATTAGACCAATAGAAATTACCTCAAACACGGGATTGGGGCTATCAAACGTTGCCAGAAGATACCAACTTCTATTTAACAAAACCTTTCATTATGGACCGATGGACAATAATTTTGTAGTTAAAGTGCCTATAATTACCTATGAATAATAGTAAAATGACCATTGTATTGATAGAAGACGAAAGTCTTAATGCCGAACAGCTTCTTTTTTACATTGCTAAGTATGATGCGACGATCACTGTTGCCGCGGTGTTAAAAAGTAATATGGAAATAACGGCTTGGTTTTTAGCAAACCCAATGCCTGATTTGGTACTGTGCGACATTAAATTACTAGATGGCAATGTTTTTTCGTCACTACAACAAGACATCATTACCAGTCCTATTATTTTCACTACTGCTTTTAATGATTTCTACCAGCAAGCTTTTGACAGCAATGGCATTGCCTATTTGTTAAAGCCAATTAGTTTTAAAAGTTTTGAAGCGGCCATGGATAAATTCAAACGTTTAACCCCTCAACCTGCTGCAATAGACTGGGCAAGCATCTCCTCAGCACTAAAGAAAATCAACGTTCAATACAAAGAACGTATTGCCGTTAAAGTTGGTGCCAATACCTTACTGCTAGAAGTTAAAAACATTATGAGTATTTCCACTAATCTGGGAGTGTGTGAAGCACTTGACTACAAAGGCAAAACCTATGAATTTAGGCAACGTTTTTCTGATTTGTGGGAAGAACTAAATCCAGAAATTTTCTTTAAAATTAATAGAGGAGAAATTGTAAACATTAATTTTATTGAGTTTATCGAACCTTACTTCAACGACAGACTATCTATTAAATTGACCAATAGTACGAAGCGGCTAATGACCTCAACTGCTGCCACAGCGGCGTTTAGAAAATGGATTGAAAAATAGAAGCCATTGACCTATTTGGCATCATGTAAGAACCACTTACAACCTAAAGCAAATTTTACAATTGCCAGCAGGTATTTGGCTCAAAGGTTGCTTATATTGGGCATGACTTAAAAATATAAGCTTATGAAATGTCCAAATTGTAATGAAACACTTCTAATTACCGAACGCCATCAAGTAGAAATTGATTATTGTCCAAGTTGCAGGGGGGGTTTGGTTGGATCGTGGTGAACTAGACAAAATTTTAGCCCAAGCTGATTCTCAACCATACCAAGAACCAAGAAATAGGAACGATCACCAGAAAGATCATCGCGACAGCTATTCTTCTGATCACAAATATCAGCAGTATCCCAAAAAGAAGAAATCATTTCTTTCAGATCTTTTTGAATTCGATTAGTAAATCAGAGTTTAACGACTTCAATTAGCCCAACTTAGATTGGGCTTTTTTTATCAGAACAATTGTTTCAAAAATGGAAATCTTTCTTCGTTACGAATAATGATTGGGGTTAACGCCATTGGCACTATTACGGATACTAGAAATGCATCCCAACCGAAGTAGGGAACAGTTTCAAATATTAACGTGTACAGAAAGAAGATGATCATATGTGTAAAATACATCACCGTACTACATTTCCTCAAAAACAAGCCGTTTTTTATCCCTTCCAACTTTAAATTTACAGTTAAGCAGAATAGTGTAATAGGCAATAACGAAAATAAAAACGGTGAGATAATCTCAATTTCAACAAACTGAAAAATGATTGCCAGCGCAACCATGAACACCATCACAAGCTTGGAAATCCGTATTTTATTCATAGCAATCAGTCCACCGACCATCAGGTAAAACATCCCTGTAAACAATCTACCTGTCAAGAACAGGTATTTAATGATTTTACCTAGCATCAACAGAAACTTATTATGGGTTTCTCCCATCACCAAAAAATTAAAAACCATGGCAATGGCAAAAATTATAATGGAGATGTAGAATATAGTTTTCGCTCTCAAGTTAATAAACATTAAAAGACTGATAAACGTCAGTGAGTAAATCATCGATAACAAAAACCAAAGTGGCCAAGAATAAAAGTTTTCGCCAAAGAAAAAAGTACCCCTAACAAAGAGCACAAGATCTTTTTTCATGATGATATCGTCGTGAGCATAATGCCAAAAGGTAACTGGTAAAAAGATGATAGTCCAGTAGATATACAAACCTATAATTCTTTTCAAATAAAGCCAAAGGGCATGTAACTGCGTTGTTTTATCGGGGCTTTCATACACTTTCGGGAAGAGGAAGAAACCTGCAGCAATGAAAAAATAGGGTACTACCAAAAGCAACAACCTTTCCCATATATGAACGAAGATTGGGTTGGTAATATCTTTAAAAGGGTGAGTATGTCCAGCAACTACCAAAATAGCCAAGATGAACTTGGTCAAATCAATTCCTTTAAAATCTTTTCTGTCTAGTGAACGTATCGTATCCATCAGCAAGGCATCTAATTTTTGCATTAGGCCCCATGGTAATAGCGTAAATCTAGTTATGTTTTACACAGATAGAGAGTTAGGTGGATGAGCGATGATTTAGATTTAAGCGTTAAGGGCTCTCTGATTAGTAATTTAATTAATTTTCCTCTTTCTTGAAAGTAGGCTACCTACCACAAGCATATCATTAACGAAAAGTAAACAACCAATTCGAGCAACTTGTTTGAAATAAAAGCACAAATACAATTCTACTTTTTCATATCGCTTTAATCACTAAGGGAGCAAGCTCATGGCTCACTCCCCTATCTGATTATTCTTCTTCCAGATATTTTACGGCGAAAGCCACCCAATCCTTTACCGATTTATCTAAGTAAACATCGGGTTGTATACCAATATTATCTATCGGATAATCTGGCAAACGCAACGCCCTGTAGGTTGGCATCAATACTTGGTAACCAGGGCAACCAAAATCAACCAAATAAGCATTACCATAATCTAGAGCACCATAACTTGGAATACCCAAAATTTTAACTTTTTTACTTTGCTTAACCACAAACAGAAAGTACTCAGCCGAACTGCCTGAACCTTTATTGGCAAGAATCACGATGTGCTTGGGACTTTTTGGAGCAACTTCAACGTTCTCTAGATAAATGGGCTGACCTGTATTGTTAAAATTAACGAACTGTCCCAAATTTGCTTTTAGGGTTGCAATATTTTTATCCGTATTGGTAGTAGGTGTATTTTTATCAAGCGTTTTTTTATAGGCCTCCAAATTGTTGATATAGGTTTGCGTAGCTAAAAACTCGGCTCCAGTATTTCTAATAGATTTCCCCATGATGTAGGGCAACAACTTCTGATAAGCATCAGTAGTCCCCCCTGGATTACCTCTAAGGTCAATAATCAGATTTTCGGTATTTTCAAGTCCTGCTTTGTTGTCATCAATTAACTGTGTGATTTGCTTCAAATATTGATACTCGAAACTCGGCAATTTTAGCATGGCTGTTTTAGACGTTAGTTTTTTAAAATAAAAACCTTCCAGCTCATTTAACCGACTAGCTACCGCATCCTTATTTACAGGCTCCGGAATTTGTTTTACCAAGGCTACACTTACTTCATTTAAAAACAAAACACCTTCCTTGTACAAAGTGTAATTCCCCGTTTTTAAAGTTTTGTCTCGTAACGCATACTCAAACGTACCATTGGCAAATAATTTGAACTTAATTTCTTTGGGCTTCCATTGGCTAGATGCTGCTTCAATAATGAAACCTACATATTCACCTTTAGCTAGCTTTTTAACACCAATACGATAACCATCCGTTGACCAAACTCCCTCTAAACTGTCTTTTGTTTTGCCAACCTGCTTCTGGAAATCTTGGATATCAATATTCACACTTTCCACTGAGCCTGTTATACCATTAGAAAAAGGTACACCATTAGCGCCTACCCATAAATGTGGGTCTTTAAAGAAATCGGTATATTGTTTTAACAGTTTCTGGCATCCCAAACTATCCGCCTGCTTGGCTTGCTTGCTTAAATTTTCCTTAAAGCTATTGTACAAAAAAGCTTCCTTGGTTTTTACTGAAAAGCCTGGATATTCGGTTTCAACCTTTTTGATGAGCTGACCTAAAACTTGTTCGCAAGAACAGTTAGTTTGCTGAGCAGCTATCGATAACGGAAAGATTAAGATAAGTAGATAGAGTAGTTTCTTCATATTTAATGAGCTATTTGTGTGCCCACAAAGGTAATTTGTGCCCGCTCATCAAAATAGTAAAAATGTAAACCACTAAATAAACAGCCAAAGGTTACCCTGTTGGGTATCTACCTTCTTGAAGAAAGCATGGGGATTAACATGGGTAAATTGTTTAAAATCCTTAACCAAATGAGATTGGTCGTAAAACAAGCTATCGTAAGATAGCTCTGTAAGGCTTTTGGACTCTCGCTGCTTGATGACCGTCTTCCTAAAACGATGTATTTTTCGGTATTCGGCAGCAGGCTTACCTATATTTTTGGTGAAGATCTTATTGAGGTATTGCCTTGAAAAGTTTCTCCTTTGGGCAATATCGTCAATCTTTAAGTCGGCCTCCACGTCAGCTAAAATACTCTCCATTAAACCAAGCTCAATTGAGTTCAATTTCGAGAGCCAGTACTGCTCTAATCGTTCCCGTTGCAGACTTCTATCCTGTTCTTCAAATATCTGTTGCATACTCGAAAGAAAATCGGGAAAGGGATTAAAATCTTTTTCACTTTTCTTTTTTAAAAGTACCTGTGAATCATCAACAAAACGATTAATCCCTAGAGGTTTGAAGTAAATGGTGATTTCATTTACAGCTCCTTCGCAAAGTATTTCAATTGGAGCTGTGTAGCGTGCCACATAATTGGCCATGATATTTTGTTGCAAAGAAGGTTTGATGACAAACTTAGTTTCCTGCATTTCGATCTCAATATCCTTACTTACGGATACGATAAAGAAATTATTGGGAAATGTAAAGTAATGTAATGGCTTTGGCCTTTTGCTTGGCGAAATAAAGTAATAACCCTCAATATATCTACTTAAGCTCTCATGTTTGGGCTTATAAAATTCCATCTCCATCTTTTACGCTGCTTCTTATTGCAAATTTATTTTCTCAAAATCTTTTCCATGGCTTTTCCTTTGGCCAATTCATCAATCAATTTATCCAAATACCGTATCTCCCGCATCAACTTTTCTTCTATATCTTCCACACGGTAACCACAAATGACCCCCGTAATTTTTGAAACATTGGGATTGAGCTGCGCTTTAGCAAAAAAGTTCTCAAAATCTGTTTTGTTGTCAATATGCTGCTGCAAGGTTTCGGCATTGTAACCCGTTAACCAAAATATAATCTCATCCACTTCGGCCTTAGTACGTCCCTTTTTCTCTGCTTTTGCAAGATAATGCGGGTAAACACTAGCAAACGACATTCGGTAAACTCTGGTATTATTTGGATTCATACGGATTGATTTTGATTTTCAAAACTACAATTTAAGAGTACATTTTTAAATCCCAAATTGGCTTGGCTTCGTAAAAGTTTTTAGCTTTTTGACCAATTCATCCCTTACTTGTTTGGGCAGGCCTTTTAATTTTAAGTTGATATTGGGTTCGTTAAGCTTGCAATTCCCTTCCTCGTTACAATAAAACTTCAAGTGATAAAGGTATTTTTTGCGATTGTAAAAAATGATGAACGATGCTTTGACGTCATTATCTGCGTTACCACAATAAAAGAAAGGAATAAAAACCGCTTTATTACCATTATAATCTGCAAGCCAAATATCCTTTTCCCTAAACAAAATCATTTCCATTTGATAGGCTTTATCGTCAAAAATGATTTGCTGAACAAAGTTCTTATTCTTTAGCACTGCTCGAATCTTGGTTTGATGTCCATCAAAAGGTGGCTTTTCCGGATTGCACAATGCATTTACATTTATGGTAAGCTTGTTTTCACCGTTCTTATCCTTCCACACCTTGTAAATTTCGATGGAATCAGTATGAACAGTTTGCGCTACAGCAAATCGTGCACCCACCACCAGTAAAAAAATCAGCATTTTAAATAAGCTGACTGTGATATTTTCGAAGTTCTTCATTTCTAAAACTACAAGTGAGGTGCTAAAATGTTCATACACCTGAAAGCTACATTGCCCTTTAAGCTACAATTTAAGCATAATAATCTAATCTCAAAGAACAAGCTACCAAATGAATAAATAAAAAAATACAACAATTAATTATTGTTTTACGATAATTAATTATAGTTTTGCATTGATTATTTAAATAGCGATTTTATGCAACAAACCAAATTCATCGCCAAAATTTTATATTATATCAGCCTAGTGCTTGCTACAGGCTATTTAGGTTCCACCATTTATTCAATCTTTTGCATCGTGACTGGGCTGTTCACCCAAACTTATGGAGATGGAAAATTTCTACGTATCCTTTTTCCGTTTACCGAGCAGCCTTTTATGATTGTAGATAACAACGCTACTTACATCATTATTGCCTTTGCACTTCCGCTATCACTTTACGGCATTTTCTTCTGGATGGCCGCAAGGGTTTTTAAGGTGTTTCTGCAACCTAAGCTATTCACTAAAGAAAATATCGTGGAGCTTAAAAGATTTTATCTGCTCAACATTTTTGTACCACTTCCCGTTTCCGTGCTAGCATCTTTTTTTATACCTGTCGAAAATATCATTTGGGGTTTGGGGCTTGTCCATTTCTTCTTGGGTATTTTCGCATTTTTCCTTGCAGGGATTTTTGCCCAGGGCGTTAGTTTACAAAAGGAACAGGATTTATTTATTTAACGATATGCCGATAGTAGTAAATTTAGATGTGATGCTGGCCAAGCGAAAAATGCAGAGCAAGGAATTGGCAGAAAAACTGGGAATTACACCTGTTAACCTTTCTATTTTAAAAACCGGAAAAGCTAAGGGCATCCGCTTTGATACGCTGGAAGCTATTTGTAAAATATTGGATTGCCAACCTGGCGATATACTGGAATACACCGAGAAATAAACAAAAAAACATATCAATTTTTAAAGCAACGGAAAGCGTTGCCTGGCATTGTATTGCCTAAACTTTCTTAAAATATGAACACACTTGTCATTCAAAACTTAAACCTGGTGTATGCCAATCAGCATCAGGCCCTCCGTAATGTCAATCTCGAAATTGGCAACGGCATGTTTGGACTATTGGGCCGTAACGGCGCAGGAAAATCGTCCTTAATGAAAACCATTACAACCCTACAAAAACCTACATCGGGGAGCATTTTGTTCAATGGAGTGGATGTGATAAAAAACCCACTGGATATTAAAAAACACCTTGGTTTTTTGCCACAGGATTTTGGGGTATACCCTAAGGTTAACGCTTATGATTTACTGAACCATATTGCCATATTGAAGGGCATAAAAGATGCCTCGCAACGCAAAAACCAAATCATCAATTTATTGGAGAAAGTAAACCTCCACGAGTTCAGCAAAAAGGAGGTACATACCTTTTCGGGTGGTATGAAACAGCGCTTTGGCGTGGCACAAGCACTTTTAGGCAACCCAAAAATCATTATTGTGGATGAACCTACTGCTGGGTTAGACCCCGAGGAGCGTAACCGATTTAACACCTTGCTAAGCGAAATCAGTGAGGAGGTAATTGTTGTACTATCGACCCATTTAGTGGAAGATGTAAGAAACCTCTGCAGCGAAATGGCCATTATGGACCAAGGAGAGATTTTACAAAAAGGCAAACCAAAGGAAATGCTAGCACAAATCGAAGGAAAAATTTGGACCAAGAAAATTGAGAAGAACGAACTAGTAAACTATCAATCGCAATATGAAATCATTAGTCACCAATTGATTGAAAAAGAAATGCACATCACCGTTTTTTCCGATACCTCCATTAGTGGTTTCGAAGCCATCAATCCTAGCCTTGAACATGTTTATTTCCATTGTTTACACACTAAAACATTGGTATCATGAACCCATTTTTCAATTTTGATTTCAGGCAAATCAGGAAAAGACTTGCCAATGTACTGATTATTTTAGCCTTGTTGGCCTTCGGTGTGTTTACAGGCTCGCAATTTAACCTTACCATTGGAGAAGGAGTTTATCTTAATTCTCCGTATACCATTGGTTTCATGACCGGGCTACTGAGCCTTTCCATTATTTTCATTGCCACGGTTATTGCCAACCAATTGCTGTTTAAGGAATTCGATTCCAGTTCAGATGTAATTATTTTTGCGCTACCCGTTTCAAAACTTACTTATTTAAAAGGGAGATTTTTGGCTTTCTTCGTCCTCACCTTCAGCTGCTTTGCTATCATGATCATTGGCTTTACCATTGGTCAACAAATGCGATCAGGAACGGAAATAAAAGCGGGTTTTAATTTCATCCATTACCTCTTGCCGCTGTTAACTTTTGGCCTTTTTAATTCGTTATTGGTTTGTAGTTTATTGTTTCTACTGGCGTTTTCGACCCGTAAAAAACTATTGGTTATTGTGGGTGGTTTGTTGCTCTATGTGGTTTATATGGTGTCGTTGCTATTTTCTAACTCACCCTTTATGGCAGGGGCACTCCCTCAATCCATCACCGCACAAAAAATATCAGCTATTTTAGATCCTTTTGGGCTTTCGGCCTATTTTTTTGAAACCAGAGACTTTAGTCCTGCGCAAAGAAACACCATATCGGTTCCATTTGGCGGCTATGTAATGTTGAACCATTTACTTTTCACCCTGCTTTCGGTCCTGTTTTTAACCCTTGGTTATTTTTCCTTCTCCTTTTCTCCGGCTTCTGGCAAAAGAAAAAGCAGCAAGCGCAAAATAAGCTCGTCAACCATCAGCACTACTAAATTACTGACTACCAACACCTATTTTGGCTTTCCACAAAGCTTAAAATCCATTCTCTCCTTTGCCAAAAAGGATTCCATCTATCTATTTAAAGGCATCAGCATCATTGCAGTTTCACTGCTATTGCTTTTTAATTGCGGAATGGAAATGTACGCCGAAATAGAAAAAGGGATTCGCATTCCTCAAAAATATGCCAGCGCTGGATTAATGGCGACGACCATTATGCAAAATTTTCATTTGATAGGCATGCTTATTCTGGTATACTTTGTAAACGATGTGTTCTGGAGAAGCCATGCCTCGAAGTTCTCTTTCATCGAAAACAGCACTTATTTTTCTAACGCTAAAGCAAGGGGACACTTTGTTGCCATTGCCATTTTACTTTTGTTTTTCTCTACGCTACTCCTCATAGAAGGCTTGGTTTTCCAATGGATGTATAGTTATTTCCATATCGATTGGAGCGCTTATTTAGGAGCATTTCTGTTCTGTACTTTGCCACTTATACTATTCGCAGGATTATTGATTGGTATTAATCAAATCAGTAAGAACAGGTTTTTGGCTTTAGGAATCTCTATGCTAGCCTTACTGGTGGCTTTCCCCCCGTTTTCAAAAAAACTGTTTAGCAACCCTTTGTTTCGCATCTTCTCTGATTTTAAAGGCGAGTTTAGTGATTTTAATGGTTTTGGGCCATATGCTGGTTCTTTTGCCCTAAGGTTAACTTTTGGAGCTTGCATGATTTTGTTATTCATTTTATTGATGACTTCTTTTAAAAACCGAAAACTTCAATGGCCAGGCATTTGCTATGGAATCATTTTATTAATCGTTGGATTTTTTTCTGGGAAAGAATTTCTAAGAGGTTATCAACCTAAAGATGAATGGGCAACACAACAACTTGCCGCTCAATATGAAAAGCAGTACAAGAAATTCGAAAAGTTGCCCCAACCTACCGTTACTTCGGTAAAAACCAATATCTTTTTATTTCCTTCTCAAGACGCTTATCGTATTGAAGGAACTTATCAATTGGAAAATCTCAGCAACAAAGCCATCAATAGCATTTTGTTCCATTTCCATCCCGATTTAAAGATAGAAACAGCAGAATTAAAAATAGGCGGTACCATTTTAAACATCAACCAAAGCATTTCAGTCCTTCAACTACCACAAGCTTTGCAAGCCCACGAAAGTGCAGTGTTAACTTTTAAACTTGCCTATCAGTGGTTCCCTTCAAACGGGCATCAGTCTTTTAACGCTATGATTGAAAATGGGACTTTCCTGAGAGTTAGTAGATATTTCCCAGGCATCGGCTATCAAGCCGACAATGAACTACAGGATGAAAAAGAACGGGCAGCATTTGGTTTGGCAAAGGTAAGCCCCATCAAAAAGGTAACGGAACCAGAAGTTTACCGAAAGGATTTTATTGATTTAGATATGACCATTTCTACCGAAGCTGCACAAACCGCTATTGGTACTGGCGACTTGCAAAAGCAATGGCAAAGTGGTGGAAGAAATTATTTTCAATATCAGGCCAATAGTATTCCTTTCCGTTTTGGGCTTTCTTCAGCGGTTTATCAAAAACAGTCGGCCAGTTACCAAGGTATTGCCATTAATGTGTTTTATCACCCCAATCATTACGAAAATGTAGCGCACTTACTTAAAAATGCACAACTCACGTTGGATTATTGTATTCGTAATTTTGGAAAATATCCTTTCAAAAGCATCAATTTTGCAGAAATATCTTCATTTACACGAGGTTTTGCCGCCACAGCTTACCCATCTGCCATTTTTATGCCCGAAGACATGATCTTTCATTCCAATATTCATGCAGATAAACAACAGGATGTAATTAATGAGCTTGCTGGGCACGAACTTTCGCATTTGTGGTGGGGCAATAGCGGAATTAACCCCGATAATAGAGAAGGTGCCGTAATGCTGACCGAAACTTTGGCCATGTACACCGAGATGATGTTGTACCAAAAAATGCACGGAAAAAGCAAAATGCAGGAACGGATAAAAATGCACCAACAGATTTACGATGCAGCTAAGGGCTTTTCAGAAAATCAGCCTTTGTATAAAGTAACTGCCGACAATACACATATTTCCTACTCGAAAGGAGCCGTGGCTATGGTAAAATTAAGTGAACTGATTGGTGAGGATAAAGTAAATCTTGCCCTGCGAAATTTCCTTAACCGTAATGCTTATCCGAAAAAACCTAGTTCTTTAGATTTGCTGGTGGAGTTTTATAAGGTAAGTCCTGAAAGAAGGAATGAAATTGATAAGTTGTTTAAGTAATATGAGTTGGTGTTATCACCATTAGCACATTGAGTGTAGAAAGAAAGTGGGTTTAAACCTCACAACCAACAATCTCAGTATTAAACCATTACCATTTTCTACTATGCATTGGTTCTGTCGCTTCGCGGACAAACTTTTTTCCTGTAGCTGAAAAAAGTATGCAAAAAAAGCCACGGCTGCGCCTGATGCTATTAAAGCATGTGAAAGAGCAAATTATTGCTATCCGCATCAGCCAAGGCCGAATTAAGTAGAACGATAGGACTTTGCGAAGGCTTAAGATGATGTAAAAGTAAAGTTGCTTAACCATTCATGCTAAATAGTATTTGAGTCAAACCTGTGGTTGGTGTTATCACCAACCACATCAACTTTAACACCGACCAGAAGAAAATACAACCACATAGACACATAGGTATTGACTAGTTTTCGAACAAATAGCCGCTGTAGGCCAAGCCTTTGGCCACACTTTTAAAGTTATCTCCCGAGTTTAAAGCCAAGTGCGGAAATTTGTTTTTAAACAAGTCCTGAATGCTTGCTACCATCGAAGTACCACCCGTTAAAAACAAGCTATCAATCTTTTGTACTTCGATATGGTTTGCCGACATAAACTCATCGAGATAAGCCGCAATTCGGTCTACATCCTTTTGAATGATTTGCTGATAATCCGGCAGCGAAACTTCCTCCTCAATGTCAATCTCCATTTGATGATAGCTGAAACTGGTGCTTGGTTCGCTTGATAAGGTAATTTTTGTTTTCTCTATGGCTTGAAATACCGAATAGCCCAAATTATTCTCAATAAGGGTAATCAGGTTTTTGAACTGACGATCTTTTCCAGAGAAATAATAATAATCGTCGATATCCTTTTTGATACGCTGTCCGTTAAAAAAGTTCATTTGGTCCCAGGAACAAATATTTGCAAACAATGATTTGGGCACTGTTAGCACTTTGCCTGGCGTAGCCTCATAGGTGGTGTTCTTACCAAAGTAAGGTGTTCCTCGTTCCCACATGAAGGCCGAATCAAAACTGTCGCCCCCGATGTAAATCCCACCCGTTGCCATCATGTCTTTCTTACGGTCTTTGCTTCCCACCTTGGCAGGATCGAGCACCAAATAAGTGAAATCGGTAGTACCGCCACCTAAGTCGCCCACTAACACATGTTCCTTTTTACTCAAGGTTTTCTCATAGGCAAAAGCGGCGCCGATAGGTTCAAACTGGAAACGGACTTGTGTAAATCCCGCCATTTCAGCAGCCTTGTTCAATCTATTTTGTGCTAAAGTATCCTTCTGTACATTGTCGTCGTCAAAAAATACAGGTCTTCCGATAATGGCTTTTTGTACATCCTGTCCAACCAGTTGATCGGCCCTGCTTTTAAGTTCCTTTAAAATAATGGCTACCAAATCCGAGGCATTGTATCGCCTATTATGGATACGGGTTTCGGTAAAACTACTTCTCGACAATATTTGCTTAATGGATTTGATGAAACGTCCTTTCATGCCATCATTTAAATAGGCACTAATAGCCTCCTCTCCTACCACATAGTTTTTCTCGCTTCCAGTATTTAACTGGTGATAAAAGTAAATCAACGAAGGAATGATGATGGTGCTGTGTATTTCTTTCGAATCTTCGTCGTAAATAGCCAAAGCAGAATTGGTGGTACCGAAGTCGATACCATATAAAAATCGTTTCATGAGAAGGGAAGCTAAACCAATAAAATTTTAGGGGCAACGAAGGTATGAAAAATTTTCAAGGGAACCATCATTACCAATACCCGCTCTGTTCTTCGAACATCTCTCCCTCAAAAGGAGAGAGAAACTTTTGGGAAAATTTGCACATACTTCTCATTAGGTTAGCCTATGATTGGCATTGTGACCATACCGCGATGGACTAGTACAATAATAAGATAAAGGAAAAGCGATAACTAAAAGATTGCCACATTCTATTATAGAAATATGGCAACCCTATTTTAGTGAAGTGAATTATTCAGTGTGATAAATCACTTGATGTGCTTCCCACCCTGCAGGCACCTCCAGTTTATTTGCAAGCTTATCCAAAACTGCTTTAGGTACTACATCCTCACGATTTCTATTTTGTACATGCAATTTTTCGAATGGAACCTCGAGGTAAATTATTTTTACGCTTGCGTGATAGGTTAAAAACAAATCTATCAATTGCATTCTCATTTGACTTGTGGTATTGGTAGCATTCCAAATAAAAGAAACTTGATTTCGTAAAAACACACGTGCTCTTGCCTTTGCTTCCTGAACAATTTGGCCATTACCCTTTTTATCATCAGGAGCAATGTCCCTCTCTGTTCGCAGTTCATCTAATGAAATAACAGGCCAATCAGCATAGTTCTTTTTAACAAACGTATCTTTTCCAGCACCAGGTAAACCGCTCAACACTACCACTTCAAATTTAGTTTGCTCAAACGGGACATAGTCTACATAAGCTTCTTCATTTTGGAGGTAATATATCTTTGCGTCAGCCGAGACGAAATTTCGGGCCTGTCCCCAACAATTATTTTCCTTACAGAACTCTTCGAAACATGATATCCGATATAACATTTCTTCTTGGTCATCACAAACACGACCTAACATATCAGCTCTAGCTAACAGGGCTAGCCATTCGGTATTCACCTCCATACTCACTTTTACCAACGTTTTCAAAGGATCTGGCTTTTCAAACAACCAAATTGGCAAACCATGATAACGCACTAAACCCACTATTTGCTCACGCAATTCAAATGGTGTTTGCAATTCCATGTACAACAATCTTCTGGCGAATTGTGCACCTTTACGTGCATGTCCATACGAAGTAATGCTTCCATCTGACTCTAAAACCGTCGTACTATATTTTTCCACGTCGTGCAATAAAGCTGCGGCCCACAATAATTCTTGTTCTTGCTTACTTAGCTGCTGGAAAGCTGCTTGTTTCTGCAACGCTTCTAATACCATTTTTGTATGGATAGCTACATTTCCTTCTGCATGATAGCGGGAGTCCTGAGGAACTTCACCCATACGTTTTACCCAATTAAAATGCTGTTCTAAATCATCCCAATTCTTATTATTATAAATGGTCCACATACCTACCTCCTTCATTTAATAATGTTGCTCTTTTCCATTGTCGTGTCCAATGTTCATCTGTTTTTACATGTCCTTTGCGAACATATTTAAATACATTATCAGCAAAATTTTCAACCAAATAGGCATCTGTATTTCTACTAACAATCCCCTCTATGGTTGATGGTTGTCTGTTCTGAGCATCATGCGGTTCAAAAGTGCCGCGTCCTTTTACCAAAGACAGCATTTCTTGCTGAAACTGTTGTTGGTCTTTAGGTGTTACTTCTTTTTTAAGTACAGGAACAGTAGGCAAATCGAGCAAACCCGCATAAAATTGCGTTTCTTCCCAGCTCAACCAATAATCAAATTCTCGAACTGCAAAAACATAGAAATGATGCTCCAATTGATGGTATTCGATAGAGTGTATTGCATATAAATTCTCTCCAAAAATTTCCAAATTACCTAAGTCATTTCTGATGCTTTGCCAATAACGCCTAATACTTGCTGTCCAAGGAGAAGTTGTTGGTGCTGCGTGTGAACGTGCGAACACGCCATGTTTGGATAAGCAATTGTTCTCGCCATCCAATTTTTCGGTATGAATTAAATTGGGGATATGCTGAATTTTTCCCCAATAGTCGTGTGCTATTCTATCATCGCTAGTGGTACCTGGCGAAAAAGGATAGTGATAAGTACGACCATATTTTTGTGATATAGCCATGTGTCAATATTTTAAATTAAAAAAATAGAAAATTGCCTCCTTCCCGAGCGGGAAAGACCATTAATAGGTTATGTGTTAGCAATTACATGACTCAATTTCTTTGCGATTGATAGGCAAAGGTAAAAAATAGTTTTGATTTCCTTTGATAAGTAGTTAAGATGGTAGACTTCTATGCAACATCCACTCCTTTTTGGTGTCTATTAAAAAAACGCAAACCATGAGAAAAACCTTCCTGTTCCTAGCCCTAATTATTACAACGTTAAACTTATTTTCCCAAACTAATATTGCCGTTGATGCCATCATCAAAAGAGAAATGACGGAAAGAAAAATCCCGGGATTACAAGTGGCTATTGTGAGCAAAGGAAAAATAGTACTGAATAAATCTTACGGAATTGCCAATGTTCAGGACAATGTTCCGGTGACCAACCAATCCATTTTTGCCATTAATTCTTGCACCAAGGTTTTTACTGCCGTGGCCATCATGCAACTGGTTGAACAGCGAAAAATCATTCTTTCGAAGCCTGTTTCCACTTATTTAAATGATTTGCCCACTACATGGCCTGCAGTAACCATCAAACAATTACTTAACCATACCTCTGGCCTACCGGATGGATTGGGCTTATTAGATTCGCGAACCGGAGGACTGGGAAATGGCACCGAAGCTGCCTTTTGGGAGAAGTTAAAAACAATGCCCATGCTTTCTACACCTGGCGAAAAATTTAACTACAACCAAACCAATGCTTATCTATTGGCAAAGTTGATTGATAAATTTTCTTCGAAAACTTTCCAAGAGGTATTTGACCAACTTCAATTTCAGCCTGCGGGTTTGAAAAATACGGTATTTGGAGATTCTCGTGATGTGATCCCGCATTTTGCGCCTACCTATTTTTATAGAAGCAACATTGACGGACAGCAATTGGCCACGCCGAAACTCATTAACAATTACTACGAATTCCCTTATTTCAGAAGAACTGCTTCGGGGCTGAACAGTACGGCTGAAGATGTGGCTAAATGGGTCATCGCTTTGCAAAGTGGGAAATTGCTAAAATCCAAATCCAGCATAGACACCATGTGGTCGCAAGGACAATTTAACAACGGTACCGGCACACCTTGGACCTTGGGATGGGGCCTGAACAGGTTTAGGGCGAAACACAAAGCCGTAGGTATGTCGGGCGGTGGAAGGGCTGCCTTTTTGGTTTACCCAGATAATGATTTAACCGTCATTGTACTCACCAATCTTGGTGGAAGCTACCCAGAAGATTTCCTGGAAGAACTGGCAGGATGCTACAACGCTGATATTCCAAAAGCTTCACCAATTACCTTAATGAAAATTTCCTTAAGGAAAATTGGTTTCGACAAGGCTATTCCTTTTGCTGAAGAGCAAAAAAAGACCAACCCATTATTTATACCCAATGAGTTTGAGATTAACGAATGGGGCTACCGAATGATGGCCAATGGCAATTTAAAAGATGCTTCGGAAATCTTTAAGTTAAACACTCACCTTTTCCCGCAAAGCGGCAATGCTTTTGACAGTTATGGGGAGGTTTTATTAAAAGAAGGCAAAAAGAAAGAAGCCATTGCCATGTATCAAAAATCTATTGCCTTAAGCCCAGATAACGAACATGGCAAAAAGGTATTGGAAACTTTACTGAAACCTTAATTCCATTTGCAGATAACCAACCCTCGCAGAACTGCGAGGGTTCAAGCAATGATATGCTCTTCGATTTCCACTTGTGGTTGGTGACAACACCAACCACAAGCTCAAAGGTAAAGTGAGGGCTTCGCCGTTTCGAAACTTCGTGAATCCTACTTAATCCTGCCCTGTTCATTTTCCAGGGCCGAGCTTCTGGTTCTTGGTCCTTTAGAATTCCCGTTACTGAACCTGTAACTGAAATTAAGTTTCACCTGTCTGGTTTCGAAATAACTGTAATTGCGGATATAAAGTCCAGCAACCTGTTGAACGGAGCTGGCTTCAGTGCCTTTGTAAATGTCACTAAAAATGAGTCGTAAAGTGGCTTTGTTGTCCATAAAATTACGTTGCAAACCCAAATCAATTTGACTGGTTGCATTGGGAAACTGGTTAGCCCCTGCTAATCTTTTCGAATTATAAACCCCCATAATTTCGCCCGTTAACTGATAAGGCAGCTTAAAGTTCTGTTGCAAGTTGAACCTCCCTGCCAATTGCTTTAAGTTGAGCTTTCTGCCACCACCAAAATCAATATCGTTATGAAGTCCAAAAAGTGTTCCATTAAAAGTAATGTTCCACCATTTGTAAGGCTGCAAAGTTTGAGTTAATGTAAGTGCCAAATGTTGCTGTATGCCCATGTTTCGAGGAACCATCACTATTTTGGTGTCATCTACGGCATCGGTTACTTCTACGCTAAACTTATCGGTGTAAGTATAGCTAAGGCCTAAAATGGTAGCACTTTTATAGGCATACTGCAATAGCACCCGATGACTTAACTGGGGTTCCAAAAAGGGATTTCCCTGCCAATAGGAAAGCTCATCCAAAAGATAAATAAACGGATTAAGGTTTTGATAGGCCGGCCGATCGATCCTGCGGGAGTAGCTTAACGAAAAATTGTGAGCAGCACTGGGTTTTACTGTGGCAGAAAAGAAGGGAAACCAATTGGCGTAATTCCGTTCGGTTACCTTAAGGTCGCCAAATACGCTAGAGGCCTCATCCAGCTTACCTTTAGAAACCGTGTTTTCTACCCTTAAGCCTCCTTGCAATTGCCATTTACCAAAGGTTTTCTGATAGTTGATATAGGCATTGGCAATTTCCTCCCGATACACAAATCTGTTCGACCTATTGGGGTCGATGAACTCGCCATCAGGTTTAATTTCCAGAAACTTCGAATCATTATCGGCCGATACAGATGAATATTTCAATCCCGTTTCTAATTTTCCTTTCCAAAGTTTAGTGGTATAATCGGCTTTTATAGCTCTTAAACCAATATCAATTGCATTTAGGGAGCGATACAGGTTATCACTGATAACGGTTTGGTCACTTGCCGTGTACTTGTTAGATTGGAGATTGCCTGAACCTTTGGTGAAATCGCCATAATCAGCATCAAAGTTAATGATGGTCCCCAAGGTGTCTTCGTATTTGTAGTTCAAATTCACATTGTAACGTTGGGTTTGTTGATGATAATAATCGTTAATGGCAGTGAGCGTTTGATCAATGATGGTGCTTTGTGCCTGCCCAATATCCGTTCTGGTATCGGTAATGCCTCCACCAAATAAAAAGTTCCCGTTCAATAATATCCCTACGGTATGGTTTTTATCAATCGCGAAATCGGCACCCAGTCTTGAACCCATTTTCTTGCGCTTGTCAATATCATCGGTAAAGCTGTTGTAAAACTTCCCTTCCTGAATTCTGTCTCCACCGTACAAATAGGAATAATAGCCTATAAAATGACTGTAATTTGCAAACACACTTAACCTGTTCTTTCTAAAATTCAAGGCTAAATCCTGATTATTTCTCAGGTATACCCCATAGCTCAGCCCAGAAGTTAATGCGGCATTAAAGCCTTGTACATTGGATTTTAAGGTCCTTACGTTGATCATCCCCGCAGTACCCGAAGCATCATATTTTGCACTTGGGCTGCTGATAATTTCTATAGATTTGATTTCTGAGGCCGACATGGATTTCAACAGTTCTGCGACCTCTCTGTTAGAAAGATAAGTTTGTTTACCATCAATAAGCACCGCTGCACCTGCTTTTCCATTCAACGAAATATGATTATCAGTGCCTACGCTTACCCCAGGTGCCCTACCTAGCAACTCCAGCGCATTGGTTCCTTGTGCGCTAATGCTTTTGGAAACGTTAAAAATGAGGTTACTGCCATCCATCTCTATCACTTTCTGGCTACCGCTCACATTTACTTCTTTGAGCGTTTTGGCACTTTGCTTGAGCTTAATTTTTCCAAAAGCTTTGGGAAAATGGCTTTCTGTTACAGAAAAACTGAGCTGAGTAGTTTCATAACCCATTGAAGATACTTTGAGCACATACAAATTTCCCACTTTTAAGAGATGATGAAATTGAAATGAGCCATGTTCATTGGCAATTGCTCCATTCACCTGTTTTGTACCCTCAAACAGCATTACGGTGGCAAAAGGCATCATGTGACCTTCCAAATCAACTACCTCGCCAGTTATTGCAGAAGTTTTGCTGATGTCTTCCTGTTTTTTCAATAGATTTTCGCTGCCAATCACCATCATGTTTTCGGACAGTAGCTGGTAAAAGAGCTTTTTTGTAGGAAGGATACTTTCCAACAGCTTGGCAACCGGCATCCGCTCCGCATTTACAGTAACCATCATCGTATCAGAAACCACTTCATCGCTATAAACAAAAGTATAGCCGCACTGTTCCTGAATTTTCTTGAACAGCAAAGGCAGTGGGATATTTTCTTGACGTAAATTCAATTTTCGGTCTTGCGCAAAAACAGAAAAAGTAATAAAACACGTAATTACAAACAGGATAATTTTCTTCATTCCTTAATCCTTGATGATCACCAATCTGTTATTGATGGTATAAGTGAACGGATAGGAAAGTTTAAGGGCATCTAAAACCTGCTGGATGGTTTGGTTGGTAAACGTTCCGCTGAAACGCTTTTCTTTCAGTGCCTCGCTTTTGATGTCAATTTTCACATCGTATTTCTTCTCCAAGCGCAAAGCCAAGTCGCTGAGTTTTTCTTTGTTAAACGTGAGTGTGTCAACAGTCCAACTAATTTCTTTATCCAATGCGTTCGATTTGATGGCCATTACCTGGAAATTGCTTTCGCTTTGCGTGATGGTTTTAGGATTAAAAACAAGCTTTTCGTTAGGTTTAAGCAACACCCTGTGAGCGGTATTTTTCCTATCAGTTACAGCTATTGCCCCTCTTACCAAAGCTACCTGTACTTGACGCGTTTCTTGATAGGCATTTACGTTAAAAGCAGTTCCCTTTACCTCAATATCAATGTCTCCCGCATGAATAAACAAGGGAACATCTGCATTTTTAACCACATCAAAATAAGCTTCTCCATTAAGAAATATTTCACGTTGGTGCTTACCAAAATCAGGGTTATACGTAATGGTTGTTTGTTTATTTAACCAAATGCGGGTACCATCGGCCAATACTTTAAAAACCTTTTGGTCAGTTGCCGCTATGGCCTCAAAATCTTTATCGCTACGGTTCAATAAATGATAGCTTAACCATCCAGCACCCAAAACCAACACCAATACGGCGGCAATTTTTAGCAATGCAATTGAAAGAAAGGACTGCTTTTTAGCACTGTAATCAAATTGATCTAAAGCTGCTCCTTTTTCTGCTTCGGCAATCATTGCCCAAGTTTGATCCAATGACTTGATGGATGGGTTTTCTTCCGATTTTTCGTTAAGGTAACGTTCCAACTGAGTGGCCAATTGCTGATAGGCTTCGTTGCTGTGAAGCGCATCATTTAAAAGCGCTTGATCGCTCGCAGAAATTCCCTGAGAGAGTTTTTTACTGAGCAGTGCGATGAAGGTTTCTCTTTCCATGTTCAATGCGTATACCTCAAGGACAACTGTTTTAAGGAATTTACTTACTGCCGATTAAAAAAATAATAAAGACAGGTCTCGCAGCTGTTGTTTCTTTACTGCTTTTGATTGTGGATGATAGCCTAGATAGTCACTAAGTGCTTCTGCCAAAGTTTTGATGGCTTTATACAACTGGTTTTCAACGGTACGTTTGGAAATTCCTAATATCTGCGCCACCGCAGCAGTTTTCAGTCCATCTTCTTTGATGAGCTTAAATACCATTTTACGTTGCTCAGGGAGCGATGCCACTGCCAAATCAAGTAGCTTACGTAATTCTTTGTCTTCCACAAAAGTGAGATGCCCCTTTGAAACTCCCTCGATGCCTGTACTTTCTTCGCTTTCGGCAAATAGCGTTACCCTTCTTCTATCAGACCGTTTTAAGTTAAGACAGGCATTTTTTACAGAGATATAAAGGTAAACTTCAGGATTGAGCACACTGGAAAGGGTATTGCGTTTTAGCCAGATTTTCACAAAAAGCTCGGAAGTAATTTCCTCGGCACTTTCCTGTTGCTTGGTGTATTGCTTTGCAAAGGCTACAAGCCTTTGATAGTAGAAGTTGAAAAGTTCATCAAATGCCGTTTGATCTCCATGTTGGATTTCCTTGAACAACTGTACAATCTCTCTTTGTGGCATTAAACTCAATTTCAGGCTAAAACATTTGGTACTATGGTTAATGACACCAAAATAGGAAGATATACTTATCCAAAGATAAAAATCTTTAACTGGCACAGAATCATATCAAGCCGAGGGACTCTAAAACGAACTAAACCTCGTAGGTTTTAGCTGGATAGTTGTTTAATGGTCCAAATGGCCCAACCATTTGAAAGGTGAATAGGTATCGCCAATACAAGCTTTTACAATTTGTGCACTAGCACGTTCAAAATTTTCACTATTGCTCAACAATACTACGGCTATTCCTTTTTCCGGAAAAGCTACTGCATAATTCTGGTTGGCATCGCCGTGTCCAGTATGAAAGAAACCCTTTCCATAAGGCGATTGGAATAAACCTATACCCAAACCCCAAGCTAATTTAATGGCATCATTTTCATGTGTCAAACTATCTTTCAAGCTGCCAAAACCACGTTGACTGGTCACTGCAATTTGCGGAGCTAACATTTGTTGTAGGTTAACTTTACTTAAACCTTTGTTGGTCATTAATTGGATGTAGAAACGAGCATAATCGCTAGCAGTGGTCGTCATGGAACCTGCGGCACGACTGCTTTGCCTTCTTTCGGAACCGTATTTCTTGCCATCTTTAAAATAGGCATAAGAGAAATTACTTTCGAAAGCTTTTTCCCAAATCATGCTGGTGTGTTGCATTTGCAAAGGCCCAAAAACTTCTTCCCTTGCAATGGCCTCCAGTGTTTTCCCAGTATATTCTTCGATCATGAAACCAAATAGGTTAATGCCTTCGTTAGAATAATAGAACTTTTCTCCAGGTTTAGCAATTAAATTGGTTTTGTTTCCGTACAGTTGGCGCAATACCGGCAAGCCTGAACTATGTGCCAATAACATTCGAGGAGTAATACGGTTGAAGGAAAGGGTATCATCTGCCAAGTCTTTCCATTTAGGATATTCGCCAATTGGCTTTTTCAAATAGGTACGTACAGGTTGGTCTAACTTGAATATTCCACGATCAACCAAGCGTAGAAAAACATAGGCACTTACTGGTTTGGTTAAGGAGGCAGCGTACATGACTGTACTATCGTTTAAAGGCTTTTGATTCTCGATATCCTTAAAGCCGAAGCTCGAAGTCCATACTGTTTTATTGCCATTAATAATGGCTACTTGTAGTCCAGCAATTTTGGCGCTGTCTACCAAATGTGTTATTCTTTTTTGTAGGGTTTCGGTACTTACCGATTGCCCATTAAGGTGTTTTACCTTAGTAGCATTTTGTGCAAATAAAGGAAATAGGTAAAGTGCGAAAGCAAGCGTAAATAGGTTTTTCATCTTTTAAATTATTTAAGACAAATTTAGGGCGGTATCTCATTCGTTTCAACGACAAGCACCCGACACCTTCACGTCACTTTGCCCTTTTTGGGAGATTAAAGGGCATCTATTTTAAAAATGCGTAAGATAACGGATAATAAACGGCTTTGTTATTGATGGCCTTAAACAAGTTGATTAAACACATGATCATGGTAAAAAAGTAAACCAATATGGCCAAGGGAAAGCCTACCGGAAAATAGAACACCAATAGAAAAACGGCAGGCACAAAAGCAAAGGACATGGTGAGCTGAAAGTTGATGACCTGCTTACCTTGACGATCGTACTCAGGTGATTCGTCCTTTTTTAAAAACCATAAAACCCCTGGGATAATGATATTGAGAATAGGAAAAAACATCCCTACTAAAGCCGATGCATGAAACAAGGGCATTAGCTTGAGAGGCTTTTCAGTAACCGTTGTGCTTGGTGTTGCCACAGGTTCGTTTTCCAAAAGCAGTTCGGTATCTACATCCAGCGAGTCGGCTAATAATTTGAGGGTGGCCAAATGGGCTTCTACTGTTCCTTTTTCTATACGTTGGATGGTTCTAGCACTTACCCCTGAAAGGGCTGATAATTGCTCTTGGCTTAATCCTCTTTTACGACGGTAGATGGCTAACTTGGATGTGGACATACACAAATATAAAAATTGTTCATTAGTTCATTGGTTCACTTGTTAATTAGTTCAATTGTTCATTGGTTCGCTGTCCGTTCATTTCTGTCATCCTGAGTGCAACGAAGGATCTCATTTATGCTATTCTTTTGAGATTTACTTTGTAGCTGCTACGCGGTCTTCGCTACGCTCTGAATGACGTGCATTTTTGATTAAACAGCATGGCTAAATTGCATATCCAAAGATCTAACTTCGTTGAGCTTCGGTTCTCCACTACGGTCGAGATGACGAGGCAGAAAAGGACTGCTATACGAAGCAAATCTCGTAGGTTTAAACCGTTCGCTAAGAAGATTCCTCGTTACTTTCGGAATGACAGGAGGTACTTAAACAACAAAGCCGCAACTTTCGCTGCGGCCTGTCTTTATAAAGGTCAATATTCTGCTTACTGCACTTGTACATTAATCAGCTTCAACCATCCTTCGGTAGTAATATCACCGTTTACGGATAGTTTGATACCTGGCTTGTTATCATCTGTCGTATCAACAATAGCTACTGCCCAAGTATAAGTTCCTGCTGGTACATCAACATTAGCTTTTAGCTCGTATTTGGTTGGGGCAGTTTTCATCCAGGTTGAAGGCTCACTCGCTTTATCCAAAAACACTTTCTTTACTGCTCCACTGGCATCTAGTAAGGCAAAAGCTACCTTGTATTTAAAGTTCCATTGTGGAATATTATTAGGAAAGTAACCAAAACCCATGTTTCTCCAACGGTGAGTGATGGTAGTTTCGGTGCCGCTATTTAATTTTTCTGGCAAGTAAACCTGATCTGGATATAAACGATAGCCACCTTCGGAAACAAAGCGTTGCACAAGAGTGAACGATTTGCTGAACCAGCTTTCGATATCTCCAATACGGAAATCCATGGTGTTTACCGCAGCTTCTAAGGATGCATCAAACTCACCTTTCCTTACATCTTCCGGATGTCCTTCTCTGTACTTGCCACTTGGATCAGTCCAATAACGGTGCGTACCACTGGTAATCCAACCACCTTCCATTAAAATCGGGCGTTTGAAATTCCAAGCTTTTGCAAAAGCTTTTTCCCAAGTTTGGTAGTAATCGGTCATCCCAAAAGCATCTTGACGAAGGCTATACCCTTTATTGATCATTTTAGTCAACAACCTATCCGAGTTAGGATTGGCCGAACCCCAACTCACAGGATCTCCTATTACACGATGATAGTTCATGGCCAAAGGAATTTTGGTGAACGTTCTGGTATAAAGATCAGAAATCCAATCCATCACTTCCTCTTTTGCTTCTTCAACCTTCGCCACCGGCGTATTCGCTGCCGGATCAAAATAGATCACGTTGTGTGCCTCGCCCCATTTACCCAAACCATAAGCATCAATAAAAGCTGTTTTCTTTGGATCGTTAAAATCCTTTGCCAACTCTTCAATAAATTTGGTGTAATGCTGTCTGAAAATTGGATCTTGAGGATACGGTGTTTTACGTGTAGGATAAGTAGCATTTTCTAAATAAAATTTCGCTCCTGCATCAAACACAAATTGAGGGGTATTCTGGCCTTGGTCACGGCCATCTACCACAATACGGAAAGAAATAGGCAAACCTCTGCTTTCTGCTCCTTTGATCATTTTGTAGATGGCAGTACTTGGATCACGCCATGCATAAACGCCGTTAGTAGGGTTAAAGGTTGTCCAACTGGTACGGATATAGCAAGCAGAAGCGTAATCGATTGCTTTTACCCTTTTCCCCAAATCTGGCACATAATATTCGGTATCCCAATAAGTTGCCAAACCAGATCCAGAGCCATACATTACCCATCCGTTCAGCGGATTGCGAAATACCGAGCTCCTGTTGTAATTAGGCTTTACCAACGTACCTTGAGCTTGGGTTGCCTCATCATCCTTGTTTTTTTTACAGGCAAAAAACGAGAGGCACATTACTATGGCCAGTGTTTTTAGGCCGATTATTTTAGAATTTAATTTTTTCATTTTGAGTAACCTTAAATTAGTTTATACTCCAATATTTTAAATCACCCTGCGCTAGCGTTTCTCCGCTAGGATGGTGTTATTTCGTAAATCAAAAACCACAACATTTGTAGTTGCTGGAATGGTATAGTACGAGTTACGCTGCGCACTAGTGGTTCCTCCAGCCAATTCGGTAACTTTTCCCAATATCAAGGTCAATTCTTGCGCTGTGCCTGTACCACTAACTGGGGCGGTAAAGGCATAGGCCAAATTCTTGTTGTTATCATTACCGCCGTATACGATAAACTTGGCTTTTCCAACCCTACCACCGGTATATACCAATACTTGCGGATCGGCCAAACTCACTTTACATTCCATTTTAATTGGGGTTCCCCAATTGTTGATCTGTCCATGCATCCATAGCTCAGAAACGGTAGTTGTTTGAAGCACTGCCCCATCGCCATTCCATGTTACTACTCTTGGACTCAGTGCCTGGTCAGGCGAATAAATGGTAGCCGTAGCTTTTTGCATGTTGACCACTACTCGGTATTGACCAGCAGTTTCTATTTTCCATGCAAATTTGGTTTCGCGTATTTTAATACCTACTGCCTGTCCATCCTTAAGAGCGGTGTTAGCGTCTGCAGCCACAATGTAATTTGTTGCACCATTAAATTCTACGGGAATTTCCAAATCACCTGGTTGTAAATTCAACACGTAAGCATATTGATTAAGGTTCTCCAAAGTTGCAGGCATTTCTATTTTATTAATGCCCTGAATAGCGGTCCCCCCTAAAAACACCTTATCGGCATCAAAAATTACGGCTTTAATTGGGGTCACTACTACGCGTATGGTACGTACTTCTGGGGCTTCGAAAGTAGCGCCTCCTTGCCACTCAGCAACTACCCTAAATTCTATGGTAAATGGTTTGTTGGCAGGTACCCCCCATTTTTCGTTTGCCCAGTTTTGCAACTGCTCTGAGGTAAAGCTTCTGCTGAACACACCATCATCTTCATAATTCATGATGGCAGTACCTGCACCAAAGTTATTCCCCACTACATCCATTTTAGTAGTATAGCTCACCATGTGATCATTTGATTGTGAACGAGCCGGTAACCAACTAAAAGTGATGATCTCTTTAGAAAGATTGTTCTCGTCCAAAGTAATGTTTTCTGAAGACGCTTTTAGCTCCATTTTCTCTTGCACTTTCGGAATATCATTGATTCCCTTTTTACAGGCCGAAAGGCAAAGCACAAAGCTTATGGCGAATAAAGTTTTATATAAATAGTTCGTTTTCATTTGTTTATTTTTTATGAACAACAATTGGTTAATTGCCATATCCTGGATTTTGAGGGAACGGTGCACCTGTATTGGCGTCCCTAATTACCTGAGGAATTGGCCACAACATGTGGGTTTCGTTCACCTTACCAGCCAGGGCAGGATTATACGCTTTTACACGATCCACATATTTCTTGGTACGCACCAAAGTGAAACGCCTGCTCTCCTCACCAACCAATTCACGAATGCGCTCATCTAATAAGTAATCCATATTCATATTTCCAGCGCTTACATCTCCGGTACCTGCTCTTCTGCGAACTTCATTTACCGCATCAGCTGCTTTTTGTGGATTATTTTGACCTAAATAAGCTTCTGCAAGTAGCAAATACGTTTCTGCCAGACGGAATTTCATACGGTCTTTATAGCTACCCGTTAAACCTAAGTTCTCTGAGCGTCCGTAAAAGAATTTGGTGATGGCAGGAAACAAAGTTTTTGTGGTAAACCAGGTTTGTTCCGTAATATTTGCCTTTTTTCCAAACAGCGCAGCGTCTGCTGAGTTATTATAGTACCAATTGCGTTTGATATTATAGTTGGAATTCCTCATGTCATCCGAGTTAAAAATACCAGCAACATTGCCTGTAGCATTGGTACCACCAGTACCTACCCACCATTTCATCGGCACCAATTGGGCAATACCGCGACCGCCTAAGGTATCCGCTAAGACAAATCCACTGATTGACGAATAGTTTGGTATCCAAGCTCTACGGGTCCAATCATCAGAATTGGTGCCACCGCCTAGAGTATTGAATTGAAACTGTAATACCCAGATACTTTCCCTGTTGCCACTTTTTCTGTTTTGGTTATTTTCCAGGAACATATCGCTAAAGGCATCGCCAGCTTTGTCCTTATTTACGCCAAACCTTGTTTTCATCAGGCCATAGTAACCACTGTTAATAACTGCTAATGCGGCTTGTTCGGCTGCTGGATAATTGCCTTGTAAAAGATAAATTTCGCTTAACAAATGGCTTGCCGCCCATTTGGTTAACTTACCTTCTTTGAAAGTGCTTACATCTGGATTGGTTGGCAAATTGTCTGCTGCGAATTTCAAATCATCCACCATGTGTGCAATCACTTCTGCTTTTGGTGTACGGGTAAAGTCCAATTTAAAATCGTAAAGAATGGTTTCTACGTAAGGAACATCTCCATATAAATACACCAATGTACGGTAAGCATAAGCTCTGAAAAAACGAGCCTCGGCCTGAAAACGCTGTTTATCTGTTGGTGAACTCCAATTGGTGTTTTTATCAGCATACACTAACATCAAATTGGCCGAAGAAATTAAGTTATAAGCCCAGTTCCAATAGGTTAATGCAAATCTCTCTGTAGTGGGTATATTTAAGGTTGCAAAGGCAGTTAAAGAACCATCGCTGTTAATCACATCAGCAATATCTGTTGCGGCCTGCAATGACTCGTAAGGAGTGGCGCCGTTGTGGATAAAAGCTCCACCCTCGCCATAGGTATTGTACTCTGATCGGGTAAGGGCATAAAGACCGGCACTTCCTACTTCGAAGCCGTAGGTACTGGTATAAGTATTGCTTGGTGCCAATTCAGTTTTCAAATCTTCTTCCAAAAACTTTTTACAGCCACCTAATGAGATCAATATGATAAGTGCTAGACTTGTTGTGATAATATTTTTCATTTTCGTGTGGTATTATTAGAAGTTAACATTTAGACCGAACATGTATGAGCGTGCGGTTGGGAAAGATGCCATCCACGTATTGTCGTAATTAAGCACTTGTCTGATATTGGAGAAAGTATGCAGGTTGTTCACACTTGCATTGATATCGATACCGCTTAATCCTATTTTTTTAGCTACGTTTTGTGGAACTCTGTATCCGAAAGTGATGTTTCGAACCTGCACATAGTTTACTTTTTTGTAGTAACCATGTTGAAGTGTATTGAGGTAGGCAGGTGATACAATGGTTCCACCAGGGTTTTCTGGCGTCCAGTAATTTGCGTTATGTACGTAGTTGGTAATTCCAAAAGTCCAAGCGCCCATATTGGCCATATGATCATCACGCCACACACCAAACACACCCGTTACCAATGCCGAAGCGTAGAAGTTCTTATAACTTAACCTATTGGCAAATGATGCGGTGTAACGTGGATTTTTAGAACCGATGATTTTTCTATCGCCAGTAGCGGTAAACTTGCCGTCGCCATTTAAATCTTCTACTTTTGCTCCCCCAGGTACGCCACCCGGTTGTATGTTATAATTTTCATTAGCCTGCCATATCCCTACTACGTTAAAGTCATAAAATACTCGCAAAGGCTTACCAATGTACCAGTTGTTAGCAATATCGTCCAATCCGTCACCTCTTAACTCTACGATCTTGTCTCTATTTAAGGAGAAAACAGCTGTTGAATTCCATGTAAAGTCTCTGCCTTTAACGTTTACCGAATTTAAAGTGACCTCGAATCCTTTGTTTTGTGTTTCACCAACGTTGTCCCAAATTCTGTTGTATCCGTTCATAATAGGAACAGTACGGATCATTAACAAATCTTTCGTTCTAGAGATATAGGCATCAATGGTACCACTTAACCTATTTTTAAATAACTGGAAATCGACACCAAGGTTGGTAGAATAGGTGGTTTCCCATTTCAAGTTAGGATTACCGATACCATCTCCTGCAAGGTAAGCCGTGGTCACTGCCTGTCCTGCATCGCCCCAAATATATTTTACGCTAGAGTACAAACGGTCTAAAGTTCTATATGGGGTAATGGCTTGGTTACCATTGGCACCATAAGAAAGGCGTATTTTCAGCATGTCTAACCAACTTACTTTATTTTTAAGGAAGCTTTCTTCTCCAATGTGCCATGCTGCTGCGGCTACAGGGAAAAATGCATATTTGTTATTTACACCAAATACGGAAGCTCCATCTGTACGTCCAGTTAACGTTAACATATACTTACCTTTGTAAGCATAATTTATCCTACCCATGTAAGATAGCATTGCGGTTTCTGAAAGTGAAGAACCGTTGGTTACCAAACGCTCGGCACTGCCTATCATGAAATATTCGGTATCATCTGTTACAAAACCTTTTCCACTTTGAGACGTTCCCCAGCTTTTGGTTTGCTGCATACTGAATAAGCCAGTCACATCAAAACGGTGATCGCCTATTTCACGCTCATATTTTAAAAGATTCTCAAAAGTATAATCGTTGTAATGGGAGTTGTTAATAGAGGCACTACCACCCACTTGGGTTGCGGTTTCTATCCCTTCAAAGGTATCACGGCCGTAATAAGTACCCGTAAAACCGCTTCTATAATTATATCCAAAATTAGATCTTAACGACAACCCTTTTAATGGTAATTGGATATTGGCATAGCCCGAAAGAAAGAAGTTATTACTGTAACTATCCTGAATTGCATTTACATTACGCATTGGGTTGGCAATCAGCGCATACTCCATTGGTTCTGGTACGTATCTGCCGTTTGCATCTTTATATGCGCCGTACGGACTTTGCTTAATGGCGTGCTCAATATTTGGCGTCACCCCACCATCACTTTTTCGGGTGTATTGCATCCCTACCCCAATAGTTAACCATTTATTGAAGGTTTGATCAAGGTTGGTTGTCATGTTTAATCGAGATAAACGTGAATTATACACCACCCCATCTTGTTGTAGCGCAGCTAAGGAAGCCATATATTTGGTCGTTTCTGTACCTCCAGAAACACTCAATTGATGATCTGTGGTTACTGCTCTCCTGAAAATATAGTCTTGCCAGTTGTTCGTAATACCATTCGCATAGTTTTGGCGCTCGGTGATACTCACTATTTCTCCCGCAATTGGGTCTAATAATTCGCCAGTATGGCCAAGTCTTAACCTACTAATATCTTGTTGAAAGCGGATGTATTCATTTGGTCCCATCACGTCAATGGTTTGCATAGGCTCGGCCATGCCTATTTGTCCACGATAGGCTACGCTTGCCTTGCCTAAAGCACCTCTTTTGGTTTGGATCAAAATTACCCCGTTAGAACCTCTAGAGCCATAAATAGCTACCGCAGAAGCATCTTTCAAGATAGAAAGGTTTTCTACGTTGTTGGGGTCAATATCTGCGAGTGAGCCGCTGTAAGGAATACCATCTAAAATAATTAATGGGCTATTGCTAGCAGATATAGAGTTCTCTCCACGAATCAATAGCGTTTGTCCGGCACCAGGAGCAGCATTACCAGTAGTGATGCTAAAACCCGCTACCTGCCCCACTAAACGGTCCATTAAGTTAGAGGTAGACATCATGCTTAACTGCTCTTTGCCTACTACTGCCAAACCACCGGTTAAATCTTTTTTCTTGGCGGTACCGTAACCTACTACCACTACTTGGTCTAAGGTTTTATCGCCCGACATTTTCACATTGATGGTGCCAGTTGGATTGACTTTAATTTCTTGTGGATCGAAGCCAATGTAGGAGAAAACCAAGGTAGCTGTTGCTGCTGCTTGTATGGTGTAATTTCCGTCAACATCGGTTAAGGTTCCAGTTTTAGTTCCTTTGATAATTACTGAAACACCTACCAGCACTTCCCCCTTCTCATCAGTAACTTTTCCTTTAACTTTAATCGGATCTTGTTGTGAATAGCTGTAATTTGTGGCCATCAGTAGAATGGCCAACATCATTAGCCAGCTCTTGAGCTTGATGTGTAATTCTTTTATCATTTAGTTTTATATTGGTTAGCATTAAAAATTAATCGTTCATGTTTTGCGCTGCCAAATGGAGCGAAGAAAGCTAGGTTCATTTAAGTTTGGCGATAGGCTTTGGTTTTGTTTTGTTCAACTTCTATTTCTTGTTGCCGACGTTTAAGCTGCCTGTTGTGCAAGCATAGCATTATCAGCTTATGGGTTTATAATGATGACGTTTGAGATTGCAAAAGAGACTACTCAAAAATATTTTTCTACACCAATCGAAGGGTCTTCAGCAAAGACCATAGCTTGGCGATAGGATTTTCTACCTGATGATTTACAGGAATTAAAAACTGGGAATGAGGTGCGCTGTTACACGTTCTGGAAATCCTCGAATTTGGGCTGTCCAGTTCGATAGCAATTGCTAAGGTTATAGGTTGGTTAGTTTTCATACTTGGTTATAGGTTGTACAAATGGTTAAGACAAAACTATATACATCAAACATCCCTAGGGTTCGTTTTTGTACGAAAATGGTTTGGTTTTGTACAACCTGAGGGTTTGTGTACGTTTTTATACCTAAGTCAGCAAAAAAATGGCTTATTTATCAGGTAATCACTTATTGTGCAATGGCTTTTACATGGTCTACCCTTACCGAATCGCTTTGCGCTACATCTATCGGAGCACCATTGCCGATATAGAAAATATCCCTAAAGCTAGCTTCTGATATTCCCTTGGCTTTTACGGGATGATGGCTGATCAAGTTTCTTACAAATAGCCCTTTGATGTTTGCAGTATGTTCAACCACCAAGCCTTGTTTGGATAAAGGACTGATGATCATGTTTTCGATAAATACATTGCTAATCCTCAACTTACCGATGGGCATAATGCGGATTGCTCGATGTGAGATGGAATAGAAATCTTGCCAGTTTTGGAGATAAATATTCGAAATGTTATCGATCTCACCACGATATACGGAGCCACTCACTACATTCACATTTTCCTTTCCTGCTGCTACCCCAGTATCCGTTAAACCGATATTGATAAAATCGTCACCGCTTTTACCTTTACAATTGGAAATGATGATGTTCTTACATCCAAACCTTACGCCCAAACCGTCTTGATTTAACACCTGACGGTCCGTTTCTCCCACTTTAATCGCTTGCCTTACCTCAAAAGTGATATCCTTAACCACACCATTGCTGCAACGTTCCAATACCAAACCGTGTGCATGGTAATCTTTCAACACAATGCCGCTAATTTCGAAAACATCTACATGAGCCAATATAATAGCATGATTGCGCCAGCCGCCTTTTTGGTTTTCGTTAGGTCTGTCGGCATCACTTCCGTAAGATTGTCCAAAACCGCTGGGAGATTTGGATAAAGTTTTATTGTGGTCGCCTGTAGCTCGTGGGTTATTGGCTCCTTCCAAAAGCACATTACCTTTTCCTATGATTTTGATATTTTTCAAAGGTTCAACATTGGTAATTCCCAATCCTGCATTTGCGGATCGGATAAAATTATCCCTGCATTTGTCTGATAATTTGATTGTGCAATTGTTTAGCTCTAGTTCAAAGTTCCCGGGCAATAAAATGGCTTGATCAATTAACCAAACGTCGGTCTTGGCCACGGCATCGTATCTCGGGATCACCACCTTACCCGTTGTATTTTTTGCTTCGTTTATCGCCCTTTGTATCCTTTCGGTTTGGGAACCTTTGGAGTATAAATTAGGACTATGATAAGTTTCGGCTGGCTTTTGGGTGTTACCGGCTAATAAAAAAGTGATACTGTGCATGCATATGCAGAACATTAAGATTGCTTTCCTCGAGATTGCCATGGTTATGATTTTGTAACGATGATGTATTTAACAGTAAGAATACCTGTTTTTTCTATGATTTAGGGAATATTTATAACCTTTTCTTTAATCGGGTTAGGGCTTCTAAATAATAATAATCGGCATAAGTCAAGGGTACATCCACTTCAGATTTGAAAGGGAAGGCTCCAGTGCTGTGTTTGAGGATAAAATCCCCATTCTCGCCCAGTTTTGCCGTATATTCTTCCGACGAAAGGGCTCTAATTTGTGTATCCACCACAGCCATATATTTATTTTTCAATTTAGCATCTACAAAATCGCTCAGCTCTACCAAAGCCGATGCCATGATACAAGCCGCCGAAGCATCACGAGTGGTATTGGGAATTTGCGGAGCATTATAATCCCAGTAAGGAATAAAATCCTTTGGCATTTGCGGATGGTTGATCAGGAAATTGGCAATATTTTTGGCCTGTTCCAGATAGCGTTTGTCTTTTGTTTCGCGATAAAGATAAGTGTAGCCATATAAGCCCCATGCTTGTCCACGGCTCCAAGCCGATTCGTCACTGGCTCCTTGATGGGTTTGTTTTCGATGAGGAATACCTGTTTCCCTATCGTAGGAAACTACGTGGTAAGAGCTATAATTGGGGCGAAAGTGGTGCACAATGGTTTTATCTGCATGGGAAAGTGCTATTTTTCTGAAGCTTTCATCTTTGGAATAGTTGGCGGCCCACAGCATCAGTTCAAGGTTCATCAGGTTATCAATAATGACTGGATATTGCCAAATGTCCTTTCGGTCATCCCACGAACGGATCAAACCTACCTTTGGATCAAAACGGGTGGCCAATGATTTAGCACCCGTTAATAGCACTTCTTTGTAACGCTCGTCGCCAGTTAAACGCAAACCGTTTCCGAAACTGCAATAGAGCATAAATCCCACATCGTGATTATCGGTAGTATACTTTTCCCGTTCTACCCTATCGGTATACATTTTGGCATATTTTAGTACTTCCTGATTTTTGTTGTTTTCAAACAAATACCAAAGGGTACCTGGAAAAAAACCACTGCACCACCATCTGGAATCAGAAGATACATCTTTGCCATTTTCAAAAGTTCTAGGCAATCTGCCTGCTTGGCCTTCATACTTTTTAGCCATCAATAAACTTTGCTTTTCTGCAAAATCAAAGGCTTTATCGACCACGGTTTTTAAGGATTGGGCTTTGGCTTGGCCCGTCATAAGGAGTGCTATCAAAAATAGCCCAGAGAAAGATTTTCTCATGTTGTTCATTTATTTTGGTTTAGGAAACACTTTGTTGATTGCTAGCCAATAGCTCACGATCATTTTTCATACGAGGTATCGGGATGATTTGGCGTTTCCAAAACTAGCATAAAGGCTATTGGAAAGGGTTCGTTTTTGTACGGAAATGGTTCGCTTTCGTACAGCGGTTAGTTAACCTCACGAAATTTCAGAAACTTCGTAAGGCTTTTAGGAACCGTGCCGTTCATCGAAGCGTTATTCCCATGAAAACGGGGATCTTAAAGCATAAATGAGATCCTTCGCTGCGCTCTGGATGGCAGAAATGAATGGATAGTGAACCAATGACCTAATGAACAATTGAACCAGTAAACTAATGAACGATTGAACGACTAAACCAATAAACAATCCAATTACTTCTTCCCCGCTCCAGTAGAAGATTTCTTTTTCATTTCAGAGGGGCTTATTTCAAATTGTTTTTTAAAGCATACACTGAAATACTTGGCATTGTTGAAACCTGTTTGGTAAGCCACTTCGGCTACGGTTAAATCTGATTTCTCTAACAGGTAAGCACTTCTTTTCAAGCGGATATTTAAAATAAATTCCTTGATAGACATGCCTACAATGTCGTGGATTTTTTGGTAGAGGATTGTTCTTCCTACGTTCATGTCCGAAACAAAATCATCTACAGAATAATTGGCATTGGCAATATTTTGCTCAATCACTTTCATCGCTTTCACCAATAGTTCTTCATCCATTGAAGTGATGGTCACATTAGCAGGATCCACTTGAATACGTTTGCTGTATTTCTCTTTGAGTTCCTTCTGGTTTTTCAAAATAGTGTCTATCTGTTGCAGCAGATAATCTACATCAAAAGGTTTATCAATAAACACACTTGCACCATATTCAAGCGCCTTGATTTTATTCTGATTATCGTCACCATTACCCGAAATCATAATGATTGGAATGTGACTGGTTTTAAAGTTATTCCTTAAACTGCGGCAAACCTCAAATCCGTTCTTGTTTGGCATAATCAAATCGGTAATGATCAGCTGCGGATAAATTTTTTCAGCTTTGATCAAACCTTCTACACCATCACTGGCCGTGTACACATTATATCGTTCTGATAGTCGTTGCTCCATATACGCACGCATGGCTGGATCATCTTCAATCAACAATAAACTGTTGGCTTTTCTAGCGCTCGACGCTGCGTTTTCTGGTTCAGCAGCATCCAACATAATGTCATCAATCTCAGAAATGGTGTAATCGTAAACGTTCGACTGCATATCTCCAGTGCTAGCTTGCGTTTTGAGCGGCAACATAATGGTAAAGGAAACCTTGTCAGCCTTGTTTACCATCCATATTTGTCCGCCGAGCACATCCACCAGCTCCTTCACAATGGCAAGCCCTAAACCCGAGCTTTCCTCAAAAGTTGGTCTTTGCGAAGAAAGACGATTAAAAGAAGTGAATAAAGTGGCAATTTGCTCCTCCGAAAAGCCATCACCACTGTTGAGTACTTCAATGGAAATATAAGCTGTTTCTTCTTCGTTTAAAGGCTTAGACAGTCTTTCCTTCTCTTCCTCAGTAGCGGCATAAATACGTACACCTACATAGCCCTTGTTGGGGGTGTATTTTAAGGCATTGGAGAACAAATTGGTGAGAATTTTCTCAATCACATCGTAATCAAAAGCCACCTGCAGATTATCCTGATAAGTAGAAATATTGGTTTCAATTTCTTTTTTATTGGCATATAATTCGAATAGTCCAAAAACGTCTCTCACAAAGTTGATAAAATCGCCAATTTGCGGATTGAGCGTTATTTTTTGGCTTTCTATTTCCCGGAAGCGCAGCAATTGACTGATCATCCGCTGAATACGGGTCACGTTTTTCTCAATCAAACCCATATAGCCCTTAGCACTGTCATTGCTACCCAAGGTTTCTTTGAGCTGTTTAAGTGGTTGCAGTACCAGGGTAAGCGGTGTTTTTAAATCGTGGGAAATATTGGTAAAGAAATCGGTACGTGCTTGGTTCAGCTCCCGCATATTTTTTTCTTTCAGGACTTCTAAGGCCAACCTTTCGTTAAAGACCTTCTTATTGGTGTAATATCTGGTGATGAAAAACAACAATGCAAAGGCCAAGGCAATGTAAAAACAATAAGCCCACCACGAGAGGAAAAACGGCGGATCAACATGGATGTAAAGTCGTGAAATTTGATCGCCCCAAAGGCCATCATTGTTAGAAGCTTTGATTTCGAAGGTATAATCGCCACTAGGGAGATTGAGGAACTGCACGGATCTTTGGTTGCTATAAATGATTTGCCATTTTTCACCCAATCCTTTCATCCGATAGGCAAATTGATTTTTATCTGCCGACAAATAACTATCAGCTGAAAACCTGATTTCTACATTAGATTGTTTACTGCTGAGCCTTATCCTGTTTTCCTTTTGGTTAGATAAACTGGCAATATCTTTAGCCAAAGGCGATTGTTCTGTTTGTGCAGTAATCTGTTTGTTGTTAACGAAAAATCCTGTAAAGAAAACCCTAGGCTTTTGTGGGTTTTTATTCAAATAAGCAGGATCAAAAAGCAGGAACCCGTTGGTTCCCCCAAATAGCATCTCGCCTTTTGAAGTTTTGTAAGCGGCACGGATGTAAAATGAACCGCAGCTATTTTCTTGATAAAACCGTGCTTTTTCAAAGGCTTTGGCTTTGGCATCGTAATAGTAAAGTCCATCACTGGTGCTTAACCATATATTTTTAGAAGCATTGTCTTCCAAAATGCCGAACACCATTTTTGCAGGCAAGCCGTTGGTACTGCTGTAATTTACATAGTTGCCATTAGGTTTAAGTACATTCACTCCTTTTCCAAGGGTACCCAACCATAAATCGCCATTAGAAGCCAAATGAAAACTACATAGGTAATTGGCGGAGTAAGAAGCATCTTTGATCATGTAATGCTTCAACACTTTTTGGGTGTTGGGATCAACTACGAAAAGTCCTTGATGGGTAACTAAACAAATTTGATTTTGCTTATTCAGGAACAAGGCTTCAATTTCCAGATACAATTTTTCACCGTTGGCACCAATTATCCTCGTCATTTCAATAGGCCCTTGAGCCTTTTTTATGTAAAAGAACGACTTGTCTGGATCAGTCATCCACCAAGTGCCCTGTTGATCGCGTACATAATCATAAACGGTTAAAGGCTGCTTGCTTTCTGGCGATAGAAAATCCAAGCTCCCAAAGTTTCCCGAATTCATATCGTAAGTACCAATACCACCACTAAAAGCCGAAATGTACAACTGTTTGCCTTGCGGATCGAACTTAAGGCGTTTGATCATATTGGAGTTGGGCGAGTTGCCGGGCGATTTCACGAAATGCTTAAAAGTATCGTTTTTCCTGTTCCAGTAATTAAGCCCGCCACCTTCTGTGCCAATCCACATATTGCCTAAATGATCTTCCTGAAAGCTGCTCACAATGGGATGGCTTAGCCCACCAAGGCTGGGATTAAAATACCGGGCACGGGAATCGTACAGGGAGCAATAAGCAATTTTGCCACCGTAAGTGCCTATCCATGCACCTTGGTCGGGATCGGGATAAATGGTCCAAATAGAATTATTAGGCAATGAAAAAGCATCATTCAGGTTCATACGCAGGAAGTTGCTATCTTCGGTTGCTGGATCGTAAAAGAAAAGTCCTGCTTGTGCTGCTACCCATATTACTCCTGTTTGATCTACGTAAAGCTTTTTGGAGATAAAAGATTGAGTACCGTTGATGATGACGGGAATATTCCGCTTAACGGTTCCCTTAGCATCTGTTACAAAAATACCACCACGTTGGGTCAAAAAATAGGATAAACCTTTATAGGCTAAAGCATCGTTTATCGCATTAGAGGTTCCTCCGAAGTTTGCAAACGGAATAAACCTCCGCCTAGCCACTTCTACTTGCTGAAGAACTGCCTCTTGGGTGACGTAGACTTTGCCATTTAAACTGATCAGATTGTTAAAAGATTGATTTTTTGGCAAAGCAAAACCATCCGTTTTGTTCGTTTGCGGATCATAACGTTTCAAGCTGTCTGCCGACATCATGTACAATTTACCATCGCTGTGTAAACAAAGTGACCGAACTTTTCCATCAATCACCACCTCAAACGAAAACTTGTCGTAGTTAAATTTTAACAAACCATGCCCGGTGCTCAGAAACAAATTTCCTTTTCTATCTCTGATCACTGAACCAAAGCCCCATTTCACTTTTGGTTTAATGGAAAATACGATGTCATTTAGCTGGTAAAAGTTGTTGCCATCATACATGAAAAGTGCATCGGGTCCTGTGTACCACATTCTTCCCAAGCTATCCTTAGCCATGCTTTGAATTCCTCCGTAGTAGGAAGTTTCGGGCATGATATGAAATCGATACTTCGACACATCAATGGCAAAAACACTCTGACAGAGGAGAATAAGGAAGCAAGCAAGCAGACCGTATTTTTTCATTTATATGGATTTCCGTTCGTCGTTAAATTTGGATAAAGCTCAAACCTTTAATCTACGATTTCTATCTTAATTTTCTTATTCTTCACCAAAATATTGTAATCTCCAGCTTCTAGGAAACGTTTTCCCTCACCGTCTACAAAACTAAGGTCTCGGTCTGGACTGATCTCAAATTTATAAATCTTGGTTTCGCCTTTTTTCAAGAGTTGTTTTTCGAAATGCTTCAACTCTTTTATAGGTCGTGAGATGCTCGATACCGGATCTTGTATAAACCAATGTACGGTTTCCACTCCATCTCTATCTCCCGTGTTGCTTACTGGAATTTCTACCACTAGCTTGTCGCCACGTTTAATCTGCGTAGCAGATACCTTCAAATCTCCATATTGAAAAGTGGTATAACTTAGGCCATGTGCAAATTCGTATAAAGGTGTACTTGGAATGTCTTGATATTTACCTTGGTGCGGACGGGCACTTTGTCTGTAGTTGTAATAAATAGGAATTTGACCTGTGGAATAAGGAAAGGTCATAGATAGTTTACCAGAAGGATTTACCCTTCCTGACAAAACACCTGCCAATGGCTTGCCGCCAGGTGTTCCTGGGTGCCACATGGTTAAGATGGCATCACTGATAGGTTCCAAACGGTTAAGTTCCAACGGACGACCGCTAGACAATACCAGTATCACTGGTTTACCCAGTTTTTTCAACTCCACGGCCAGTTCCTCTTGTATCTGCGGTAGCGCAATGGTTGAACGTGAAGCATTTTCACCGCTCCAGTTTTTCTTTTCACCCAAGCAAAGTACAATCACATCAGCATTTGCAGCTACATTTTTAGCTTCTTCAAAATTCTTTTTGTCCTGTCCATCAAAATCGCAACCTAAAGCATAAGTAACTTCGGCCTTGCCTTTATATTCTGCTTTTAAAGCATCAACAACAGTGGTTACCTCTTCGGCATTGCCTTGCGCCGCCCATGAACCTAGCAAATGCCATTTGGTTTGGGCTATCGGTCCAATTACCGCAATTTTGGCCACTTTGTTTAATGGCAAGGCCTTATTTTGGTTCTTTAATAACACAATCGATTCTTCAGCCAACTGTTCTGCAATCTTCATGCTTTCTGGGCGATAAAATCTTTGTTTTTCTGTAGTGGTTGGTGTGTAAGGGCGATCAAACAATCCCAAACGGAACTTGACCCTCAAAACTCTTCTTACCGCATCGTTCAACGAAGTTTCAGACACCTTACCTTCTTTCACCAATTCGCCCAAATGGTTATCATAGCATCTGTTCATCATGTCCATTTCTACCCCAGCGGTAAACGCTTTTAAAGCTGCTTCCTTTTTATTGGCCGCTACACCTTGCGGACGCAACTGCTCTATGGAACCCCAGTCTGAAACTACAAAACCATCATGTTTCCAACGGTCCTTAAGTACTTCAGTTAGCGTATAATGATTGGCAGAACCTGGCGTTCCACTGATATCATTGAAAGAACTCATTAAAGTGGCCGCTCCTGCCTTCACACCTTGTTCATAAGGTAGCATATAAGTGTCCCAAAGCGTTTGTCTCGATATTTCCGAGTATACATAGTCACGTCCGGCTTCAGAGGCCCCGTAACCTATATAATGCTTCAAACAAGCAGCTACATTCTTCTCGCTAGACATATCGCTCCCCTGATAACCTTTTACCGAAGCCACTGTAAAAACAGCATTGGTATAAGGATCTTCGCCATAACCTTCAGCTACACGGCCCCAACGACCATCTCTAGCCACATCAATCATGGGTGAGAAAGTCCAATCTACCCCCGACATTCGAGCTTCTTGGGCCGCTACGCCACAGGCTTGCTCTACCAACTTAGGATTCCATGCGCAGGCTTGTGCCAAGGAGATTGGATAAATGGTTTTGAAACCATGAATTACATCATAACCAAAGATGATGGGAATACCCAAGCGACTTTGCTCCATGGCCTTTTTTTGAACTTTGTTACGCAAATCGGCATTACTGCCAAAATAAATAAGCGAACCCACTTGAGCAGGAATATCGTTCACAGGATCAGCCATGTTATTGGCATTGTCGTTACGTCCTAAAGTGAATTGATTCAACTGCATTACTTTTTCTTCCAAAGTCATGCGGGCCAGTAAATCGTCGATACGTTTTTCGATAGGTTGCTTGGCATCTTTATATAGGGGATTTTCTTTTTTATAGCCAGAAAATAAGGTAATGGTAATAACGGATAACAGTAAGGTAACCTTTTTCATGATTGTTTAGCTTATTTAAAAACGGGTGTTTGCGATAGTTTCATTGTTTTTTGTTGGTTGTTTTTTAATTCGAAAACGACGATTTCATTTTCGCCCTGCACCAAATTTTCGGTAGGGATGAGAATGGAACGTTGCTTTTCTTCTTCCCAATAGGACCCTAGATATTTACTATTGATCCATACTTCGCCCATTCCCCAACCAGAAATATCCAAGTAGGTATTTTTTAAGTCCTTTGGGCTAAAAGTACCTTTGTAAAAACCTGGACCAGCATCATTAACGCTACTATCGAAATGGAGGTTTTTAGTAGGAAATTTCCGCACATTGAGCGGAATCATCTTCCAGTTTTCGATGTCGTTTCCGTCCAAGGTAATTCCACCGAACAATCCCTTGGAGTTGTCCGTAATTTCGGGGCCGTAGGTAATCCGGCCAATATTTTCCACGTAAATTTGCAGCAAGTATTTTCCAGGTTCAGTCTTAATAGTCAATCTCTTGCGGTTGTCGGTCAGTGTTCCCTGTAGTTTCCCATTAATGTACACCGCAGCATAATCACGTACATTTTCAAGTTCAAGCTCTTCACTATCAGATTGGATGGTGATTTCCGCTTGATAAAGTACATAGCCAAATTCAACGTTCAGGTCATTCATAGATAGTAAATGTTCCGACGCTACTGCTGGCAAATAAACTTGTGTTAGGGAAGCTTTTTTATCCAAAACTATTTCTTGGGCATATAAAAACTGACTACTCAATACGCCTAAACTCAATAATATTCTCCACTTCATCTTAACTCCTCTTATTTTGTTAAAAACGATTGAATAAAAGATTCTTCCACCTGTACTTCAGGGGCAAACTGATTGCTTTTCACATAATGATCAATACTGTAAAGCAATTGCTGTGTGGCTGGACGTTTGTCCATATCTTTTTGGGTATCTAAAGCCAATACCAATAGCTTCCCACCATTCATTTTAGCTTCGAAACCAATCCCCAATTTTTGGTTGTTATCGTAACTGTCAATAATTTGAATAAACGGACGAAGCTTTTCAGGAGCGTTTTGCATCTCGATTACTTTCGCATTGTTCAAGATATCCCACCATTGCCAATCGGTATGATAAGAAGTAGTGAAATCATTAAACATACCTTGTTTGTGGTGGATCAAGCTGCCAATGGTCATTGGTGGCCAAGCAAACATGATAGGATTCCAAAAGTGGTTATGGAAAACTGATTTACGACCTTTCACTTGGTTTGGCGATGGATAAAGCACTACCGTTTTGCCCTGAGCCAATTGTTTTTTGGCAGCATCGTCGTAAACGGTAGTATAAAGCACCTGATCGGTAGATTGCATTAAGTTTTGATGCGGTGGGTACACCCAAATGTCCCAACTGTTTTTGATTTGGTCGTTCACCGATACATGTACCGTAAGCTTTTGCTTATTGGCAACGCCTTTTAAAGGAATAGCAAATTCGCCTACAGGAAATACCCCATCATTGCCAATGGTTTGGTTTTTTAAATTCCCCTTTTGCAATATTTTTCCTGTTTCATCGGTAAGCCACCATTTTAATTTGGCATTTTTAAGCACCGAATTGCTGTAGTTATACACTTCGGCTTTGCCCGTGAAGGTTTCATGATTGAAATAGGCACTCTTCTCGTAACGCAATAAGGCTACGGTAGGTCCACAAAATTCTTTAAACTTCTCTGGTGTAACCAAACCTTTCGAATCCCAGAAAGGATCTAAAATACCCACAGGGGCATAACCCTGACCAGGAAAATCATTGATAGACAGCAATTGGAAACCAGCCGATTTTGAAGAACGCAACAGCGCCTCAATCACTGCTTTATATTCCAAAACGGTTAATGCTCCCGAAGCACGGAAAAAGTCGTTAGCTTGGTCAAGCATCCCATTCTTTTGCAACAAATCTTTAAATACCTCAAAGTTGCGGGCTTCTACAGGGCTGTTGGCATATTTTTTAATCTCCTCGAAATTAGGATATACACAACGTTGTCCTGACTCGTGGGAAATTACAGGCACATCTACATCCGATTCGGCACTTCTGTCCCAATCGGTATTGGGCAAGCCTTCGTAAACTTTTACAGGTCCTTTGTTGGTTTGTTGCGATACATAGTATTGGTCTGATTTCACTCGGGTACGTGCGGTAGAACCACTGAACAAATGACGCGAATCCAGTTTTCTACCTTCGGCGGTCAACTCCTCAATAAAATCGAAGTTGCCCGTAATTTCATTGCCATTACAATACAACACAAATGACGGATGGTTGCCGTATTCCTTTAAAATGGCCTTAATTTCCCTACGGAAAAAATTGTAACGGTCTTCATCGGGTTCGGCATCTTTACCCCACATTGGCATTTCTACTTCAAAGTAAATCCCATGCTTATCTGCCATACGGAAAGCGGCTTTTGGTGGACACCATGAATGGAAGCGCAAATGGTTCAAGCCATAATCTTTCATCAACAACATGATGCGTTCCCACGAAGCATCATCTACAGGAGCATGACCTGTTTTAGGGAACACTGCATTTTCTACATTACCCCTTAAATGGATAGGACGGTTATTGAGCAGCACATGGCTTTTGCCTTGTTTCACTTCACGCATGCCGAAAGTGTCTGCTTTGGTATGCTGATAGTTATTTTTACCATCAGAAGTATTCAATTGAGCGGTTATTTGATAAAGATTGGGATTAAACTCGTCCCATAGCTTTACATTTTTACCAAGAGGAATAGTACTCTCTACAAAGGTAACCGAGTCGTTGCTGACCACGTCAACCTCACTTTTAAGGTTGTAATTTGGTCCAGTAATGGTAAAAGCAGCTTTTCCCTTCACCTGTTTCTTCGTATCGTTATTTACCTGCAACCTCACTTTAATGGAGTTGTTGGCAATATTAGGATAAACCTGTAGGTCTTCCACAAAAACTGGATCAATGGCAATGAGCTTCATTTCTCCCAATATCCCATTCCAGTTAATTTGGGTAAACTCGGTATGGGCATGGTTCCATTTATGGGTTTTGTATTGGAATCTGTTGTCGATACAAACCGTAATGCGATGCGTTTTACCAGGCTTTACAAAATCGGTTAAATCGTGGTTATGAGGTACACTAATGTAGTCTATTTGGCTAACCTCTTTGGTATCTACATAAATAGAACTTAGCCAATGGGTACGTTCAAAGTACATGAAAATGCGTTTGCCTTTCCAAGCCGCAGGGATTTCAATATCACGTTGGTACCAAGCTGGGCCCATATATTCGTATTTACGGGTTAAGCGGTCGATGTATTGGTAAGGGGTTTTGTACCCAATCTGGTAATCATCGGTAATGCCGGGAAGTTGAATGGTTTCCTGCAATAAATGATTATAGCGCGGCGATAATGAGCCTCTACGGAAATCCATTACATCGGTTTGGAATCTCCAGGTACCTGATAAATCTAAAACGGTTTGTGCTTTTAGCGCTCCTACGTGCGCCACTAATAGGATTAAAAATATACGCGTAAGGTGTCTTAATAACTGATTATTCATTGCGGTTCTTATATCAAATGTTTCTTTCGTGTGTATAGCGTTGATTTTTTAAAACTTATTTAAGGTGTTTATCGGCGAATTTGACAAACTGCTGCCAGTCGTATAAATTGATGTCGTGGTTGCCCGAGCGAACGTGATAGCCAATGGCTCCGTTCATGATGGGTTCATTTACCTTTGGTACCTCAACGCCTTTAATGCCATCCAAACCAAATAGCTCATAAACAGGTGTGGCATGTACGCCCGACAGGAACTCCCCTTTTGGATCGGCCCATAGGTCTTCGGCAGCACTGGCAATATATACTGGACGAGGAGCCATTAACGCTACCAATTGATGTTGGTCTACCGCTAAATCTTCTTCGCGATCATTGTACTGCTTAAAGTTCTCGCAAAACCAATGTGGGAAAAGGGTGTTGATCTTGCGGAAAGTCTCCCCAAATTTTCTTCTGGAAATGGCCGCACCACCGCAACCCGAATCGTTGGAGATGGCCATGGCAAAGCGTTGGTCAATAGCGCCTGTCCATAAGGCAGTTTTACCATGACGGGAGTGCCCTACTACGGCTACTTTTTTACTGTCGATGTCTTCATCGGTTTCAAAATAGTCCATGGCACAACTTAGACCCCAAGCCCAGGCGGCCAGGGTTCCCCATTCATCGGCTGCAGGTTTGGTTTGACCTTTTTGGTAAAATAGCGGTTGTACCCCGTTTTGATACCCGTCATCATAATCGGGATCGATATCCCCACGGTAAACGGTAGCTACGGCATAACCATTGGCAATCAGCATTTCAATAGGCCAACGCGAAGCTTCGGCACCTCGCTTAAAAGTACCCATTTGTATTTCGCTACCGTCTTGCTTGGGTTTCATGCGGGTAACGGATTCGGTAATGTTTGGATCGTCGGAAACGGTGTGGTTGCCTTTAAAGTTAAGGCCAAAAAACATCGGCACCGCACCATTACGCTTGTTGGGCACATACATTAAGATGGTCATGTAGTGCTTTTCATCTTTGGTAAAATAAACGGCTACTTCTTTGCGGGTAGCCATGTTATTAATGGCATAACGGTCTTCGTTCAACACCTTAAAATGTAGCTCTTTTGGATGTGCGGGTGCCTTACCATAAACCTGCGTTTCAAAGATTTGCAGGATTTCCTTTCTACGCTCCTTGTTCCATTGATCCTTGGTATTTATCAATCGGCCATCTGCCATTTTTAAGGGATTGGGCAGCGTATAGCTAGGAACTTTGGACTCATCGTAATTAGGTTGTTGGGCATATCCCACTGCTGGCATCAATAGCGATATCAACCATATACGGGTCAAGCTTTTATATCGATTGTATTTCATTGTGGTGAATTTGATTACCGTTTACTTTTTATTTCTAATCCTCCCCCTACCCCCTGCAAAGGGAGATAAAAATAGTTGTCTAGTCGAAGCTGGTTAAGCATTACGCTTATCCCCCTTTGGAGGGGGTGCGCAGGCAAGTGCGTGGGTGGGGGAGGTCATTAACCTATTTACTATCATAATATGCCTTCATCAAATACCAAGCTTTCTTCCTATATCCTTGGTCAGATACCAATCCCTTACGGTTCCAATCCTCTTGGTTGCTGGGGTGGAAACGGAAAGGGGAACGGAAATCGAACAATACCCAAGGCGAGGTACCACGCAGGTTAGGGATATGCTTAAACATTTCCAGATTATCCCTATACAAGGTTGCCTGATAATCTTCGCTCCACGAACTCACTACATCGGCATCACCCGTTTTACCATAAAGGGCTTCGCCACCAAATTCAGATACAATTAAGGGTTGTCCTTTAGCTACGTCCCAAGTGGCTTTATCTGGCGTTACTGGCCAAGGATGGTACCAACCCATGTATTTATTTACGGCCACTACATCCAATTCTTTGATAAAAGGATCGTCCATGATGAACACCTGTCTGTCTTTATTAAATCGCACCAAATCAAATGCTGCCGTAATCAATCGGGTAGTGTCTATGGCTTTGGTCGTTTCAATTAAATACTTGATGAATGCGTTACGGGGTGCCGAGGGTTGCGTTTCGTTAGCTACACCCCAAAAAGTTAAAGCACAACGGTTTTTATCACGCCTCACCATTTCCTGCATCATTTTACCCGCTTTACCTTTGGTGGCTTGGTTTCCAAAATCAATCCCTTGCCAAATCGGGATTTCTTCCCATAACAGGAAGCCCATTTTTTCGGCCAATCTTACGATGTACTCATTTTGTGGATAGTGCGCCAAGCGGATCATGTTACAGCCCAAAGCTTTGGCTTCCGATAACAACATCACAGCATCAGCCTGCGAAAATGCCCTGCCTTTACGTTGCGGAATTTCTTCGTGGAAAGAAATAGATTTAAGGAAGATGGGTTGGTCGTTCAAATAAATATCTTCCCCTTTTACCCAAACATTGCGAAAACCAATTTCTTCTTCCACCTGATCATTTTCGCTCGACACTTTCACCTTGTACAAGGTTGGGCTGCTTGGCGACCAGCGCTTCAGTTTTTTGGTAAGAAATGAGGTTTTCACTTCTCCGTTGGCATCGGTTTTAAGACTTTGCTTTAACTGCAGCTCGGGAATTTCGATGGTTACAGAGGTGTTGGCTACCTTTTCAGAAAGTTTTACCTGGGCATCAATCTTGTTGGCTTTATGCTTGTCTAGTTGAATGAAATAATCTTCAATAAATACTTTTGGTGTGCTTACCAAAAATACATCACGGGTAATTCCGCCGTAGTTCCACCAATCAAAAGCCATGGCCGGAATAGCATCTACCGTACGGGCATTATTCACCTCTACCGCCAAAAAGTTGTCCTTTTCTTTCACAGCATCGGTGATTTCCATTTGAAAAGGCGTAAAACCACCTTCGTGCTGTCCAATTTCCTTTCCGTTCAGGTAAATACGACAACGATAGCTCACGGCTCCAAAATAAAGGAACAGGCGTTTATTATTTTCTTTGGCCACATCAAACCTACGGGCATACCAAACCGTGCCTTCATAATATTTCAGTTCGGGCAGTTGGCTGTTCCAATCAGAAGGTACATTTAAGCGTAAACCGTTATCGAATGAGTACTCATAAAAATCGATCTTGGTTTCGGGCTTTTTGTTAAGGTAAATCTTGTTCTTGCGTCCTTGGTCATAGAGATCGATAATGGCATCCCATTTTCCATTGAGTGATTGCGTTTGACGACCATATACATTGGTAATGGTTTGCTGCGCCACCACATTGGTAAAAAGTACACTTAAAAACAGGGACAATGCTAGGTAAAAGGTATTCGGCTTCCTCATAAACGTTTGTTATTTCTTGTAAATTTTGATGGCAAAACCACCGCCTTTAGCCATGTTAAGGCTCATTTTACGGTCGGCAGGAATAGCTACAGTTTCTTTTTTATAGTCGGAGGCAATGCGATTGGCATTGGCACCATCACGGTACAGTTCAGCTACATAATTTCCTTCACCTAGGAAAGAAAGATCCAAAGCTGCTTGACGAGCATCCCAATTGGTCATACCGCCCACATACCACACTTCTCCTTTTTTGCGGGCCATCACCAAATGCTTTCCTATTTCCCCATCAAGGGCGATGCTTTGGTCCCAAACGGTAGGCACGGCCGAAATGAAATCGGTACACTCCTGCTCCTTTTCGTAATTGGTAGGGCTATCGCACAGCATGTTCAATGGCGATTCGAAAATGACATATTGCGCCAATTGGCGACAGCGGGTGCCTTGGCTCATCGGTTCATCGTTAATACCACGATGGGTACGTTTGGTCGCATTGCGCATGGCACCTTGAGTATAATCAATAGGGCCAGCTACCATACGGATAAAAGGCATCGTCACATCGTAAGTCACTTGATCCAATTCAGGGCCGGTCCATTTCATTTGCTCCAAGCCATGAACAGCTTCAAAGTTGATCACGTTTGGATAGGTTCTGTTAATACCCGTAGGCTTATAGGTGCCGTGGAAATCGAGCATCAGTTGGTACTTCGCCGCTATTTCGGCCGCACGGTAGTGGAAATCGACCATCGGTTGGTCATCTCGGTCCATGAAATCGATTTTGAAACCTTTCACGCCCATTTCCGAGTAATGCTTGCATACTTTTTCCAAATCTCTTTCAAAAGCGTAATAACCTGCCCAAAGGATAATGCCTACATTTTTAGCTTTACCATGAGCAATCAGTTTCTTCAAGTCAATTTCGGGCACTACTTGGAATAGGTCCGCTTTTTTGTTGACCGCCCAGCCTTCATCCAAAATCACGTATTGAATGCCATTTTTTGCTGCAAAATCGATGTAGGCTTGATAGGTTTGGGTATTGATGCCCGCTTCAAAATCGACCTTCGAAATACCCCAATGGTTCCACCATTCCCAAGCTACTTTACCTGGTTTAACCCATGATGCATCCGTTAATCTTGAAGGTGCGGCCAATTTATATACCATATCGTTATCGGCCAATTCAGTATCACTGGTAGACACGATGACGATGCGCCAAGGGAATTTGGCTTTGGCTTGGCTTTTGGCCAAATACGGTTCACGCGAAGTTACCAACTGTTGCAACTCGTTGTGTCCGCCTTGTTTGGTGGCAGTTGGGCAAGGCGCAAAATCAGATTGAAGCGAAGTAGATCCATCTTTATTCACCAAGTACATGCCTGGATAGCTTTCCAAATCGGCCTCTGCCAAGCATACTTTTTTCCCTTTGTCCAAGCTCACTACCAAAGGACTGAATGCGAGCTTATCGGCACTCATTTTACTTAATGCGGTATAGCTGTACTCATTTTCGAAGGAATTGAAATACTGACTTTCGATGTCTTTGTACTTTCCTTTTACGTAGGGCACATAGGCATTAAAATCTTTGGCAAAGTTGAAACGTGCCTCTTCATTTTTAACCACAATAGCCTGATTGCTGTTGGATACAAAACGATAAGCAATACCCTCGTTATAAGCCCTAAAAATGAGGCTAAAGTTTTCCTTAAACTGAAGTATCAGCTCATTATATTGATCGGTAATTTGATTTCTTTTGTAAAAGAGAGCGCTAATTTGTTGATTAACGGCATGGCTTTTTGCGCTGCTTAGATGGGAGCCACGGCCCCAAGTAGGGCCATTTTCCAAAGCCATTGCCAGTGGAGAGGGTTTTAAAATCGTATCGCTTTCGTGAGTAATCAAATAGGTCAGTTGATCGCCAAGGGAAACGGTGGTGACCAGTTTGCCATTGGGCGATTTTAGTTGGTATTTCTTTTGGGCCCAAGTAGGAAGCGCCAAAGCCAGTAATAGTATGGTTAAAGTATGTTTCATGCTGTGTTATGGGGTAATTTCGTATCGGTACATCACAAAGTCATTTATTTTGGGCAGGCTCACTTCAATGCTACCTGTTTTACTTACAGTAGTGTTAATGGCCTTGCCATTGCCCAGCACTGGCGTACATTTTACTTTGATGCCTGCAGGCAACCAAGTTTTCACGGCACTTGTAGCATCTGGCGTATTTTCTCGGTAAAAAATGAAATATCCTTTATTGCCATTGATGGACTGAAAACCCGTCCACGACCTGCCCGATGGTTCATCGCCAATAGGTAAAATAGTACCCGTATGGAAATCGTGCTGGATGTTACGATAAGCTTTGATCAGGTCTCTGATTTTTAGCGCTTCGGCAGGCAAGCCTGTGCCTTCAAACCATGCCAAAGGTTGCCCTGCCATGGTGGTGGCAAATAAATACTCGAAGGAATAATGGTTTGGTGCAAAAACATCCTTACCATATTTCTCGGCATTGCGCCACTTATTTAAAAACTCAATCTGTAGTTTCTCTGCGGGAACGTATTTAGAAAGCTGCCATAAATTACGCAGGGTCCAATAGGGGTAATAATTTTGCCAGTCGGTATAACGGTTTTCCAAAAACACGTTCCCATACTCATTAAAAGTATAATAGCCCGCTCTACGACCTGCCGTAGCATCCAAATTAAACACCACTTGATGATTGGTTTTTTCGAGCACGCCATCAAACAGTTTGCGCAAGTTAATTTCCGACTGCTTGGTTGGAATGGCCAAGCCATCTATTTTAAAAGTACGGATGCCATAGGTTTGGTATAAGCTCACCAAGGCATTCACGTCCTTTTCCCAATCAGCATAATCGTTTTGCACACTAGGGTTAAACCAAAGGCAAATTTCTACCCCCAACTCTTTTCCTCGTTTTACAATGGGATGCAAACCATTTGGATATTTCGCTGGATCAGGCTTCCAATAATTGGGGTTGTCCCAAATGTTTTTAAAAGAACCTTTGGCCAAGGCCGAATTGGGGCTCTTGCCTACCTGCCAACCGTCGTCAATCTGGAAATGCGATATGCCCAGTTCGGCAGCTTTCTCTACTTCCAACAAACTAAACTTTTCGTTCACCTTCGAGTCCTGACTTCTGTCGCCCCAGGTATTCATCATCACCATTTCATCACGTTGTGGTAACAACTTGCGACTATTTTTTTGATAGCTGCGCAAGGCTTTAAGCTGCTCCAGTTCCGAGCCGCTGTAAACACCAATCACTGCACCATAGGCTTTGGTCCATTCATCAACTTTAATGTCCTTTGCCGTTAGGCCAAGTCCGCTCATGGCGAAATGGTTAAAATCAGTGGTAAAATCGTAGCCGTTATAAGCCAGTTGCACGCTTGAGGTTGGGGCTTCCTTTAAAAAGAAAAAGCCTTTGTTGTTTTCGTTATTGTGTGCCAATAGCAAATTGCCACGGTAAGTGGTTTTCCGATAAGGGATAAATTTTCTTTCCTGAATAAGGTTGTTGTTCCAATCGGTAACATCAAAAAACTCAACAATGTTGGTTTGCCAATGGAAGCCATCCAGTTTGATTTGGTCGATAATGGCGGTCAACTGCTGTGATTTCATGTCCTCGGCAAACTCAATGTTTTTCCGATCGGCCGCATTGGCCATTTTGTTTTCTACCGCTAAATCGGCACTGCCTTTTAAATAGATATCGCAAGCAATTACGGGGCTGTCCTCATAAATTCGATAGATTTTTTTGACCGCCAAGGTGCCTGAGGAAAAGTTTACTTCTACGGCCAAATAGTTGGGATGAATGGTATTTTCCTTGATTTCCTTGGCTACGTAATTTCCATTGGAAGCCACAGCGTCTTTGCTAATCTGGAAATCGGGTGTTTTTAACCTGTTTAACCAAGTTTGGTTGGTCGACTTATCGGTTAAACTATAGGTCATCACGTTGCCCTTGTTCCAAAGAAATTTCCTTTCAATCCATTTATTCCCTATCACTAGGGTATCTTTTTCTAAACGACTGTAATAAGCATCTTTGGCTTGGGCAGTCATGCAAACTCCCAAAAACAATAGTGCTATCAGTGTACCTTTCCTCATTCGCTTGATCTGTTAATTAACTTGTTTAAGTTGCAATGCATTGATATAGTAAAATCCGTAGGCGTTATTATTGTTGCTCCCCGCCGTAATGGTGATGGTGATTTCGCCCGCAGCATTGGGGCTAACCTGTTCTGCACAGGCAATGTTTGAGATGTTATTGGCGGCATCTAACAAAGCAACCACCTCGTTAGTGCCTTTTACCATGTATTTGGTTTCTCTATTTTCGGTACCCGAGTTAGCCCTCGAACCAAAGAAACAGAAGTTGTATTTTTTAGTGGTGTTTAGCCCCGTTAATTTAAGCACGCTTTGGGTTACAGATTTGCTTTCCCATACTGCTTTTGAATTCCCATAGTACGAATCAGACGAAACACTGCTAGGCATGTTAAATGAGGTAGTGGTAGCCGTTGGTCCGCTCTGGTTACGGTTGTTAAATCCCTCTACAATGGTGATCCCGATGTTGGTATTGGCGCCTACTTGGTCTCTTAAATTAGGTACAGCCGTACCAGCGGTATATTGCGTTAGCGAATTCCATTCGGACGGTACGGAGTTCCCGCCAAAATTAACCCAAATAGGTTTGGTAAAATCCGAAGTACCTCCACCCTGATAATTCACCATTGGGGTAATTTCATTAGGTTTTAAAACGGCCAAATGAGCGGCATTTTGGGCAATTTCTGCATGATAATCGGATAATGCCGATGGTTTGTAGCTGTTACCCACTACACTTTCCTTAAAAATAGATTCGAACCAGGCACAAGCAGCGGTATATCTACCAATATTCACGTCCAAGTGATAGCCATCTCTACAAAAGTTATCGCCAATAATGCTTGTTCTACCATTTTGGATGGCCGTACCTGCAGGTACCACCACATTTGCAGGAATGAGTGTTTGGGCTTTGATATAGGCGTCTACAATGCCTGCATACATCTTATCCTGATCTTTATCATAATTGGCAAAGGCCGAGTAAGTGGAGTTTTTTTGATAGGCCCAAGTTTGGTGAAGCACATATTTTACACTTGGGTTGGTGGTTTTGGTTTTAACGTAGTTGTACAAATCCGTTAAAGGCGCAAAAGTGCTAAATATGCCAGAGTTTGGACTTTCTTGCTGAAAGCTGATATAATCCCAGTTATCATCGGCCAATGCCGTAGCAATGGATACGTTAGCAGTAGTTACTTTAACACCCTGTTGGTTAATTTTGCGGTACGAGTAGGCATTGGCGTTGTTGGTAGCATTTTGCAAATGCAGTGAAAGACTGGCCCCGCCGATATACAAATTGCCAATCACGATTTTATGCGAACGGGAATTGGCCAAGCCATACAAATAAGACTCCAGCGCATCTTCAGAAAAGCTGTTGCCAATAGCCAATATTTTTACAATGCCGTCATCAGGAACCTGTACTACTTTTTCCTGTACAATAATGGTACAGGCAGTTAGTTTAGCCCCCGATGGGCCATAAAGCGCCAGTTCTGTTTGGCCTTTATTCTTGGCCGTAACATTTACCGAAAAATCGGCATTCACCTTAAAATCGGCAATGCTAGCATCGGCAATTTGCCATTTATATTCGCTTGCTGGAGTGGTTACCGTTGGCGTAAAGTTTACGCTAATTTTAATCTCATCGCCCTGCAACAGGGTACTCGTTTCTTTATCTAATTTAACCGATACGGTGGGTGTGGGATTGTTCTCGGGTTTTGATTTGGAACAGGAGCCCATTCCCAAGGTAAAAAGAACGAGCAAAAAATAACAAGCCCATCTGCTCCTTTGCAGCAGTGCAATGGGTTTAATTTTGGCGATTTCATACAGTACATTTAACATGTTCATATTTGGTTTGGTTAAGTTTTTTTATGACTACTGCACTTCAAAATCATTCAACTTCACCCAGCCCTCTTCCGTAGTTTCAGCCTCAAGCGCCAGCTTAATGCTAGGCTCGTTCTCTTTACTCGTATCCACAATGGCCACGGCCCAAGCGTAATTACCTGCGGGCAAATCAACGGTAGCGTTTAATTCATAAGTGGTAGGTTTATCTTTTAACCAATTAGAGGGTTCGCTTAAACGATCCACAAATACCTTTTTCACCTTACTTTTGGCATCCAACACGGCAAAGGCCACCTTGTATTTATAGTTCCATTGCGGAATATTGTTAGGGAAATAACCCCAGCCTTTATTTTGCCAACGGTGGGTAATTTGGGCTTTATCGCCCGATTTAATTTTTGCAGGCATGCTCACCTCATCAGGATATAAACGGTAGCCACCTTGCGATACAAATGCCTGCACCAATGGGAACGAGCTTTCAAACCATGAGGCCGTTTCGCCCCCTGCCCTCAAATCCATCATGTTTACCTTGGCCTCGGCCGATGCTTGGTATTCGCCCAAGCGCACATCCTCATCGTGTCCCTGTCTGTATTTCCCACTCGGATCTTTCCAATAGCTGTGGGTACGTGACGTGATCCAGCCGCCTTCCATGATAATAGGACGTTTGTAGTTCCATCGCTTTGCAAAATCCTTTTCCCAGCTTTGGTAATAGCCTGTCATGCCAAAAGCATCGTGGCGCAGGCTATAGCCTTTGTTAATGGCTTTTACCAATAACCTATCACTATTGGCATTGGCTGGCGCCCAACTTTCTGGGTGCCCCACCAAGCGGTGGTAATTGATCACCAAAGGCACTTTGGTAAAGGTTCGAGCATATAAATCAGTTACCCAATCCAACACTTCCTCTTTTTGCTTTTCGGTATTTGCCGGGGTAGCGGTCTTTGGATCTTCGTACACTACAAAATGTGCCTCGCCCCATTTGCCCAATCCATAGGCATCTATAAAAGAGGTACGCTCTGCGTTGTTAAAATCCTTGGCCAGTGCCTCTATAAATTTGGTGTAATACTTTCTGAAGATGGGATCTTGCGGATATGGGGTTTGCCTATCGGGATGTTCGCTATCTTCTACATAACATTTAGCACCTGCCTCAAACACAAACTGTGGGGTATTTTGGCCTTGGTCGCGGCCATCTACCACTATACGGAAAGCAATGGGCAGTCCCCTTTTTTGTGCGCCTCTAATGAGTTTGCCTATTCTTGAGTTAGGATCGTTCCAGGTATACACGCCATCTTTAGGGTTTAATGACGACCAACTGGTACGCAGGTAACAGGCCGAAGCATAGTCGATGGCTTTTACCTTTTTGCCTAAGCTTGGCACCAAATATTCCGTATCCCAGTAAGACTCCTCGGCAGTACGGGCGGCATACATTACCCAACCGTTTAAGGGATTGCGCAACACCTTTACACTATCATAAGCTGGTTTAAGCGAAACGTAATTGGCTCTCGGATCAATTTCCTTGCCCTGCTCGTTTGTAAAAGCGGTGATGAAAACGGTGAGGCATACTAGTACTGCAAATAGGTTATAAAGTTTCTTTTGGTTCATTGTGGGGTATCTACTAGGGATCATTTATGTTTCAATCGTCGAAAAACTTACAGCACCTGTGTACACGCAGCAGGCTTGATCTCCTTCAAGAATTTAGGGTTTAAAAAAAGAAGTATACAGCAGTTAAAGTCTGTGGTATTTGGTTTCATACATTCAATTTGGTTAGGTGGTACATGGGCAGTAAAAGCAATGCGCTTTGCACACCCCTGAAATACAAAAGTAGCCAACACCCCTTTTGGCGATGGTATGGTTTTGTTCAGAAATGGTTCGTTTTTGTACAGAAAGGTATGGGCCGCTATTGGCAATTCATTCTTATCTGTAGTTTAGTTGGTGATTAGGGATTAGGAACTAGGGACTAGGAGTTAGGAACTAGTGGTTAGTGGCTAGTGGTTAGTGGTTAGTATCTGTAAAGCTTGCTATTATTGATCTACGGGAAAAAGAAATATTGATTAGAGAAGTTAGATTTTCTAATTGATGGGGTTAGCATATTCTAACCGATGAAGCAGCTGCAGGTTGCTAGGAATCATTGATCGTTCGTCATTCCCGTGAAGACGGGAATCGTAAAGCGCTTTAAGATCCCTGCATACGCGAGGATGACGGTAGTAGGAAAGGAAATGCTCCCCACCCTGTCACTCCGAGTATAACCGAGGACCCGAAGCAGCTACGAAGTAAATCTCTTTTAAGGGCATAGTTCAAAGATCTCTCCACTACGGTCGAGATGACGACATAGGAATGCATAGTGACTAATGAACGACTTAACCAATGAACAATAACCAATTAGCACAAATGAGATCCTTCGTTGCACGCTCGATGACAAAGATGAACGGACAATGAACTAACAACCTAATGAACCAATGAACAAACCTAATTGAAAGATCCTTCGCTGCGCTCTGGATGACTGAAATGAGTGGCCAGTACTAATGAACAATTGAACCAATGAACTAATGAACCAATTAATGAAAACCAATGTACTTGAACTAAAGGATTACATCGTATTTGCGGTGTACTTCGTTATTGTTGCGGCTTACGGGCTGTACATCTACCAAAAAAAGAAATCTGCCAAATCCGATTCCAAAGATTATTTCCTGGCCGAAGGCTCCCTTACCTGGTGGGCTATTGGCGCCTCCCTCATTGCCTCTAATATTTCTGCCGAGCAATTTATCGGCATGAGCGGTTCGGGCTTTAAAATGGGACTGGCCATTGCCACCTACGAATGGATGGCTGCCGCTACCCTCATTATTGTGGCCATCTTTTTTATCCCTGTATATTTAAAGAATAACATTGCCACCATGCCGCAGTTTCTGCACCAACGTTACAATGGCACGGTAGCTATGATTATGGCGGTGTTTTGGCTGCTGTTGTATGTGGTGGTGAACCTTACCTCTATTCTTTATTTGGGCGCTTTGGCCGTAAGCAGCATTTCGGGTTTTAGCCTAGAGGCCTGTATGTACGCCATTGCCATTTTCGCCATTATTATTACCCTCGGCGGGATGAAAGTAATTGGCTATACCGATGTGATCCAAGTATTTTTCCTCATTCTTGGCGGATTGGCCACTACCTACTTAGCGCTCAACCTTGTATCCGATCATTACGGTACCAAAGGAATTTTAGAAGGCTACAACCTCATGACCTCCAAAGCTTCGGAGCATTTCCACATGATCCTGAAACCCGATAACGAAAACTATATCGACTTGCCTGGGCTTTCGGTACTGATTGGTGGGATGTGGATTGTAAACCTGAACTATTGGGGCTGCAACCAGTACATTACCCAAAGGGCCTTAGGTGCCGATTTAAATACCGCACGTGGTGGTTTGCTATTTGCCGCTTTCCTTAAATTGCTGATGCCCATTATTGTGGTACTGCCAGGTATTGCCGCCTATGTGCTTTACAAGGAAGGGCATTTCCAAACAGAGATGGTGCATGATGGTTCGGTAAATCCCGACCGTGCTTACCCTGTATTGCTCAACTTATTGCCTGCAGGCTTAAAAGGACTTTCATTTGCGGCACTTACGGCGGCCGTGGTGGCTTCCTTAGCGGGTAAGGCCAATAGTATTGCCACCATTTTTACTTTAGATGTTTATCAAAAGGTATTTAATACCAAAGCTTCTGAAAAGAACCTCATCACTACAGGAAAAATCACCATTATAGCGGCCATGATTTTGGCGGTATTGATTGCACCTCATTTGGGGATCGATAAAAAAGGTGGTTTCCAATACATTCAAGAGTATACTGGCTTTGTTTCGCCTGGTATTTTTGCCATGTTTATTTTAGGCTTTTTCTGGAAGAAGACCACTTCAAAAGCGGCGCTATTTGCCACTATCGGTGGTTTTATCTTCTCGCTTTTCTTAAAGGTATTGCCTACCATTGCCGATCTTTCTTGGCTGTCGCCGATGGGCTTTGCCATACCTAATGCGCAAGGCGTTTACGAAATTCCGTTTATTGACCGCATGGGCTTTGTGTTCCTGTTCTGCGTCATCGGCATGTACGTTATCAGTATCATCGACAACCGCAGGGGCATTGCACCTAAAGGTTTGGAAATTGATCCGCAAATGTTCAAAACTTCCAGAAGCTTTGCCATTGGCACCATTGTGATTTTGGCATTGCTCACCATTTTATACACCGTTTATTGGTAGTCCCCTAACCATATTACAATTTGTGGTTGGTGTTATTACCAAACCACTCTCTTGCTAAATAAATAATGGTTGGCGATAACACCAACCATAGGATTAAGAGCCCTTTAGTTAATGCTAAGGGGCTTTTCTTTGTTTAAAGCCTAATGTTTTTGGCATTATCTTACTATTTATAGGTTGAAAACTTCCTGCCATTGGCAGCAAGGCGTTTACCATAGGTTGACGGCCTCCCGCTATCGGCAGGAAGGTATTTACCTAAACATATGATTTCAGCTTGTGATTAGTATTATCATCATGCCTTTTCCCGTTTTTAATTAATGATCATTTTGGGTTCATATCCCAACTCCACAAATAGCACAAATGAAATTCTTCATTATGCTCATTACCTGTCATTCCGAGTATACGAGGAATCTTCAATAACGGTGCTAAGGAGATCCTTCGCTGCGCTCTGGATGACAGAACCCGAACAAACAATGATTTTTTACTGGCGCTTGCTGTAATCACCACACCACCCTCTCCAAATTAAATTCATAACTTTGGGTTCATATCCCTACTCCCATGATCCCCTTTCACGAACTCCTATTTTTTGCTTTGGCTGCTTTGGTATTGGTCATTAGCCCTGGGCCAAACATGATCTATTTAATATCCAGAACCATTACCCAAGGCAGAAAAGCAGGCTTAACTTCCCTTGCTGGGGTGATTTGTGGATTTTTATTTCACATTTTAATGGTATCCTTTGGCCTTACTGCCATTTTATTTGCGGTACCTTTTGCCTATACCGTTTTAAAAACACTAGGCGTGATCTATCTTTTATACCTAGCTTACCAAGCCATTAAACCCAATAGCAAAAGCATTTTTGAGGTAGACCAAAACCTTCAAATTGACCAACCCCGTAAGCTATTCACCGTGGGCTTTCTAACCAATGTGCTTAACCCCAAAGTGGCCGTGTTTTATTTATCCTTTTTCCCGCAGTTTATTAAACCCGCTTACGGCTCTATTTTTAGCCAAAGCCTAATGCTTGGCTTTACACAGGTATTGGTAAGCTTTAGCATTAACTTTCTCATTGTGTTAAGCGCAGCCAAAGCCGCTAGCTTTTTTGCCAATAATCCCCTTTGGGTAAAAGTGCAAAAGTGGTTTATGGCTAGTGTGCTTGCTTTTTTAGCGGTTAAGATGGCTTTATCAAAAGCGAAGTAAGCAACAGGCTACATTCAAAACATAAGCGAAGGAGCTTGCCAAATTAACTTCATATACAGATAATTAAGTATTCCATTTTAGTGTAATGTTAATTAAATTTGATAAAAAAATTAACACTTAAACCCTTCAATTATGAATTTGAACTTTACTACTGTATCAAAAATGGCATTTGTGATACTCACAGGCTTAACATCAACTGTCTTTGCCCAAGTCCCAGAAAAACTTGTGGATGTGAAAGACAACACCCAAACCAGCAGAATGAGCGTACACAAAAACGGCGCATTGCTTGTTGGTGGTAGCTATACGGGAACCAGCATTGGAATGGCTGCTGAAGGTGCGGGTACAAGATTGATTTGGCATCCAGAAAAAGGCGCTTTTCGTGTGGGTGTGGTGCAGGGCGTACAATGGGACGATAGCCGTGTAGGCAATTATTCTATAGCCGCAGGGCTTAATGTAATTGCTTCTGGCGATAACACTTCGGCTTTTGGTTTGGGAAGTACAGCAACTGCACAAGCATCTTTTGCGGCGGGTGAAAATACCGCAGCCACTGGTGCCGCATCGGTTGCACTTGGTTATCGTGCGCATACCAATAGTCGTCAAGGTTCCTTTGTGTTTTCTGATCGTTCAAGCGTGGATACTTTAAGAGCAGGCGTGAACCATAGCGCCAACTGGCGGGTTTCGGGAGGATTTAGGATTTTTACTGCTTCAAATCTATCTACAGGACTAACCTTTCAATCTGGTGCCTCGGTGAGCAATTGGGGGCAAGCTAATGCGGTAATTTCTACTTCAACTGGTGCCTATTTAAGCACTAGTGGCATATGGACCAATACTTCGGATGTGAATAAGAAACATCTTTTTGAGCCAATGAATGAAGAAGACGTACTGGCCAAATTAGCAAAGCTGAAAGTACAGAAATGGAGCTATAAGGTAGATGCTGCGAATATTAAGCATGTTGGCCCTACGGCGCAGGATTTCTACGCGGCATTTGGCTTAGGCGCAGATGAAAAAACGATAGGTACCGTGGACGCTGATGGAATTGCCCTTATTGGCGTGAAGGCATTAAACACCAAATCCGCTAAACAAGACACGGAAATTGAGCAGTTAAGAAACGAAAATCTGGAATTGAAAAAGCGTCTTGATGCGCTTGAAAACAGAAACAATGTCAATACCGCTGGTTTCCCTTGGGTAATTTCGGCATTTTTAGCTGTTATCCTTCTTGCAGGACTAGCCTACCGTCGTAGTTCTACTTTGCAAACCAAGAACTAAAGATCATGAGACGTAGCATAATCACGACAACGGCATTAATGGTGCTTACCATATGTCGTGCCTGGTCGCAACAAATGGATGTTGCTGCCAGCGCAAACGTTGAGCTCGCTAATGGAGTGGCTTTCTATGCCAACGGACTTACTTTTAAACCTACCGTTTCTTTTAATTTAAGCGGAATTAGCATTGTACCTAAATCAACTGTAACCAACAGCCTAGGTGTCACCTATATCTCAAGAGCATATGATCTTGGCGCCAATTTAAGTGGATTTTCGGGAGAGATTCAACTGGCCTACTTAGAAGCGGAACTTAATGGACTCGACGAAAACAATCTTAACTTAATGGTTTTTGACAACAGCCAGTGGCAACTGATTTCGGGCAGCACAAGGGACATTAATAACAATATAGTGGCTGCTACCCTAAGCAATGCCACCTTAAGGGAAATCACTTCGGCAGTTGATGCCATTTTACCACTTAAATGGGGCTTGCTTTCGGTAGCGAGGCAAGGCATAGATGTTAAATTAAAATGGTCAACAGAAAATGAACATAACGTAAGCCATTTTGATGTAGAACGCCGTTTAAATAACGAAGATTGGTTGGTAGCTATTCCCAAAGTACCAGCTAGAAACCTTTCCACCAAACAGGAATATCAGGAGATGGATTACAAAGGGCAATTCAAAACATCGTATTATCGGGTCAAGCAAGTAGATCTTAACGGAGTATCAACTTATTCTAACATCGCCGTATTGGCGGGAGCTACGCCAACAGATCAATTGTCTATTTTTCCCAATCCTATTTCAAATTCCTTCGAGATTGTTGAAGCTGATCCTCAAACCATTAAGCAAGCAACTTTAATAGACATCAGTGGTAAAAGTGTTAAAAACTGGAAAACCTATGAGAGCAAATATGACGTTTCCACTATTCCGAACGGACCTTACATTTTACGCATCTTGTTAGCAGATGGCATCACCATCAATAAAAAAATAGTTATTCAGAGATAACTTAAAAAGCTTCTCCATTGGAGAAGCTTTTTAATTGAATGACAACAGCGAGCTGATATAGTTTTTGAAGTTCAAAAGTTCAGACTTTCTTCAGAATTGGAAAGTAGTTTTGGCCATTCGGCCAAAAAAGAATAATGAACAACAGCTTCAAAAAAGTTAACAACACGTTTCAGTACAGGTTTTCACCCGTACTTATTGCCATATTGCTCCTTTGTGGGATCTCACTCCTTACCCGCATCTCCTTACTCATTAATGCCGCTAAAGGGTTCGACTGGAGCTTTTTCAATCTGCTCAAAGTCTTTTTCATTGGTTTAGTGTACGATTTGGCGGCGGCGGCCTATGCCATCGTTCCACTTTTAATTTACCTATGGCTTTTCCCAAGCAAATGGTATGGCAAAAAGCTCAATAAAATCTTACTGTTGATCTATTTTTTTGTAGTGGTATTTACCCTCGTTTTCAATGCAGTATCCGAATACATTTTTTGGGAAGAATTTTCGGTGCGTTACAACTTTATCGCGGTCGATTATCTGGTTTACACTACCGAGGTGATTGGCAACATCCGTCAGTCATACCCTATCAATACGCTATTAACCATTCTGCTCTGCATTTCAGCGCTCATCACCTATTTCTTAAGAAACCAAATTTGGCAATCGGCAAAGGTTCCGATGCGTTTTGTCAAGCGTAGCAAATGGCTGTTCATTAGTCTGCTCATGCCTGCAGCTTCCTACTTTTTGGTGAGCCACCAATGGAAAAACCACAGCAGCAACCAATACGCTAACGAACTTTCGGGAAATGGTATGTACGATTTCGGCTTTGCCTTTTGGCATAACCAATTAGACTATGATACTTTTTACAAAACCATCCCTATGCCCAAAGCATTGGCCATCATGCGAAAAAACCTCGATTTTAAGCCAGATAATGCCAAAGACCAAAATACCAGTAGATGGATCAACGCTGATTCGGGTGAAAAAAGGATGAACGTAGTGCTGATCAGCGTAGAAAGTTTGAGCGCCAATTTTTTGGGCAGTTACGGCGATACCCGTGGACTTACCCCAAATTTGGATTCCCTTGCCCAACAAGGTTTACTTTTTACCAACTTATATGCTTCGGGCACCAGAACGGTGCGGGGTTTAGAAGCTTTATCGCTTTGCATCCCTCCCACCCCTGGACAGTCAATTGTGAAACGTCAAAACAATAAGAACTTATTTACTTTGGGCAACGTTTTTCAATCCAAAGGTTATCACAGCAGGTTCATTTATGGGGGCTATGGTTATTTCGATAACATGAACGAGTTTTTCTCCCAAAATGGCTACGACGTTACCGACAGAAAAGCCCTAAATGCAAAAGAAATCCATTACGAAAATACTTGGGGCGTAGCCGATGAAGATTTGTTTACCCTTTCACTTAGAGAGTTGGATAAAGACTATCGACACAAAAAGTCTTTTTTTGCCCACATCATGACCGTTTCTAACCATAGACCCTATACTTATCCGGATGGCCGTATCAACATTCCGTCGCACACCGGCAGAGAGGGAGCGGTTAAATACACCGATTATGCCATTGGAAAGTTCATCAGAGAGGCAAAGCTTAAGCCTTGGTTCAATAACACGCTATTTATCATCGTGGCCGATCATTGTGCCTCAAGTGCTGGAAAGGTAGAACTGCCTGTAGACAAATACCATATCCCAATGATCATGTATGCGCCAACGTTAATCAAACCTGGAAAATTTGAAAAGCTTACCGCACAGATTGATGTAGGTCCTTCGATACTGGGTTTACTAAACTTCGGTTATCAAAGTAAGTTTTTTGGGCAGGATGTTTTTAAAATGAAAGCAGCACAACAAAGGGCTTTTATCAGTACCTACCAAAGTTTGGGCTATATTAAAAACAACAAGCTCGTGATTCTTGATCCCAATAAAAAGCTAAACACTTTTATGCCCAATTTTAAAACGGGTGCCGCTAACCCCATTGGAGCAGAAGAATGGCTAAGCGATGAGGCCATTGCTTATTACCAGCTTGCTTCTTATCTATATACCAATAAGGGTTACCAGTTCTAACTTTTAGAATTTAAACCTCGTAGGTTTTAGAACAGCGAAGCCCTCAACTTTACCATTGAAGAACAATAATAAATGGAAGTTAAACCTGTGAGGTTTGTACTAACCACACGATCCACCAATTTGATAACAATAAGTTAATATCACGCTTTCTATCTTTGGGGAGAAAAATTCCGCCATCCATTCATGAACGAGCAGATTGAACAGCAAGTGAAAGCCTGGTCAAAGGGCAATGATCGTGCCTTCCGAGCAATTTTCGATTATTTTAGGCCAAGACTTTTAGCCGCAACCTTGCGCAATGTGATTCATAAAGAAACTGCCGAAGAACTGGTGATGAATGCACTCCTCAAAATTTGGCAGCTCCGTTCCAAAGTAGAAAACATCAACGATTTGGAGAACTACATCTTCGGGATGATGCGTCAACAAATTGCCGGACACCTGCGTAAAAAGATCGCTCAAACGGTTTCCATTAGTGATGTTCCTTTAAACGAACTGGGCGCTACGGCCCTGCCCGAAATATCGTACCGCGAAATTACCGAACGTTACCAGGCTGCCCTTGATAGATTATCTCCGCAGCGCAAAAAAATCTTCCTCATGAGCCGCGAAGAAGCTTTGGGCAATGCCGAAATTGCTCGTCAAACCCAACTATCGGTCCATACCGTAAACAACCACATCAAAGCTTCGTTAAAAATCATTAAAAACGAGTTTCAAGACCATCCAGAGGCCATTACTTTCATGCTGGCCCTTACGCCTACGGTTCTTTCCTGAGCTTAAAAAGCCCCTACTTTTGTTAAGGATTTATTAAGCAAACATTAAATTTCATTTGTGCTTAGCCATGCCCTCCACAGGCAACATTGTTTATGGTAAGAAGCCCTTAAAAGGCATAAATACCCAACAATGACCGCAATACAAAAACCGTCTAAAAAAGCACTGATTGCTTATTTCAAAGGGGAAAGCAAAGCCGCCGAAAAAACTTTGATTGAGCTTTATCTGGCACTGGATGTTGACCATGAGTTTGTGCAACAATGCCTACAAGAAGCTTGGACAGCAAAATACTGGCAGGCCCCACAACTCCCTGCCGACGTAGACCCACAGGACACTGCTTGGCAAAACTTTTTATCGCAAAAAGCACAAACCAAACACCAACCAAAAATATGGAGGTATGCCGCTGCGGCAATACTATTATTAAGCTTTGGCCTTGGCTTGTATTTGTACCAACAACATGCCATTAACCAAGCGACCCAAATGGCACAGCTTAATCCCTATAAAAGGTACGAGGCACCATTGGGCAAATTAACCAAACTCATATTAGCCGATAGCAGTACGGTAACCATGTTCCCAGGTTCCAGCCTTGACCTTCCGAAAGATTATAACCAGCAAAACAGACAGATAAAATTGAAGGGAAGGGCGTATTTTGAAGTCACACACAATCCCAAAAAACCTTTTTACGTAAGCAGTGGCCAGTTACAAACCCGTGTATTGGGAACCAGTTTTGAAGTAGCTACCCAAAAAGATGGCCAACAGCAAAAGGTAATTCTACATACTGGAAAAATAGCGGTGGCTTATGCTCGTCAAGCCCTGGCCATCCTTAAACCAAACCAACAGTTTGTGGTAAACCAAGCGGGTAAATTTAGCATTAGCCAAGTAAGTGCCGAACAGCTTACCAGCTGGACCAAGGAACAATTGAGCTACCATCAGATGCCACTTACCGACATTTGTGCCGAACTGGGCCAGTGGTATAACGTGAATATCATCATTAAAAAACCAACCATAGCCCATAAAAAACTGACGGCAAGCTTTACTAGAAAACCTTTAAACACGGTAATGGACATCCTAGCGATGACTGGAAATTTCCATTACGAAATTAACCACAACACCATCACGATTTATTAAGAAAGGAGCCTTACGAAACAGCATTAACATAAAAAAGCCGTCCATTATGATAATAGACGGCCTGGCATACCTAATTGATTGAGCCCAATTAGCCGCCATGGAACCAAACAGGACACATACCCATTTAATTACCAATACAAACATGCAAAAATTTTTATTATTTATTTTTCTGGTACCCGCACTATTCGGCAAAACGATGGCCATGCAGGTGCTTGACAAAAAACTTCATATTCCCGACCGAAATACTACTGCGCTAACGTTGATTACTGCAGTAAAAACACAATCCGGTGCCGAAATCACCTATGATGAAACCGTAAACAAATTGCTTTCGCAAAACATCAGCATTCGTAACAGTGCTCCTACCGTTCGTGAGGCCCTTAACTGGCTAAAATCAGACATCAACGTAGGCTATAAAAGCAAAGACAATTACATTATCCTCAACCTGCTGCCCCGTCCGCAACAACCTGGACGTATTACAGGGAAGGTATTCGACGACCGTGGCGAACCTCTACCTGCAGCAGGCATTAAGGTGATAGAAACTGGGGCAGTAGTACAAAGCAGTGTTGACGGCAGCTATACCCTCATCCTTAAACCTGGCGTATATACCTTAGAAACCAGCTATATTTCCTTTCAAACCAAGCGTGTAACCGAAGTAACCGTAAAAGAAGGGCAAGCCACCAGTCTTAACATTACCCTTAACCCCGCCACTAGCGCACTCAAACAGGTAACCGTAACCGGCAGTTATAAAAAGGAAAGTACCGCCAGCTTATATGTACAACAAAAAAATGCCGCAGCACTCACCGACGGGATTTCTGCCGAGCAAATTGCCCGCACACCAGACAGACACGTTGGCGAAACCTTGAGCCGTATTACGGGCGTGAGTACTACCGATGGTAAACGTGTAGTGGTTAGGGGAATTGCCGAACGTTACAACGTAGCCACCCTTAATGGCAGCACCTTACCCAGCACCGATGTGCAGGAGCGTAATTTTGAATTTGACCTGATCCCTACCAACATGGTTGACCAAGTGGTGGTGGCCAAATCCATCACCCCAGATATGCCTTATGGCTTTGCCGGAGGCTTGGTACAAATTACCACCAAAACTATTCCCACAGAAAATTTTATTTCCTTTGGTACAGGGCTGGGCATTAACGACCGTACCATTGGGAAAGATTTTTTAGGTTATGGCAGAGGCAAGTACGATTACCTAGGCTTTGATGATGGGAGCAGAAACCATTTTCCCAATAACCTTTTGGATGTGTTTTCACAATTTGACCCCGCAAAGGATCCTGCACAAAATAAAATAACCGCAGCACAAGTAGCCGAACAGAACAAACGCATTGGCGGTACCGAACGTTTGGGCACCCGTACTTTTACAGCCGCTCCATCGCAAAGCTATCAGTTCTCGTTAGGCCGCACCTATTCGCTAGATAAAGACAAGGTACGCAAATTGGGTTTTATCGGTTCAGTAAGCTATCGCAATAGTCAACGCAACAACTACATTGCCAACATGCGACGTGGTGGTTGGAGCTTAAGGCCAACCTCGGCTTTAGACACATCAGACGTAAATACAGGTAACCGTTATAATTTCACCACCTCTTTGGGCGCTCTATTAAATGCAGGTTTTAGTACCGAAAAACATCAGTTTAGCAGTTTTAACCTTTACAACAGGATTTTTGATAACGAGTTTAATCGTTACGTAGGTTGGGGAAATGAACGTCCCAAAGGTGAAAACGAGCCTTTCCCATCCATAGAAGAAGATGAGAGACCTAAGTTTACCGACCTTTTGCAAAACAAATTGACGGGCAAACATACTTTTGGAAACCTTAGCTTAGATTGGAGCGGTGCCAGAACTTATTTGAAACAAGAAGAAAAAGATGCGGTATACGCTAACCTGGGTAATAAAGAATATGGCAACTACGCCCCATTATACCATTACAATCCTGGCCAAAACAGCGATCCCAATTGGGGCTCCCTTTACCGCGGAAAATTTAGCTACCGCGAAACTAATATGGAAGGAATGTTTAATGCTGCTTACAACTTTCGCTGGGGCAACACTTCACATATTTTAAAAACAGGATACAACTACCTGAACAAACATGTTTGGAACGATTGGTTGGTGTTGCCCATTGTAGTGGCCAATATTTTGGGGAGCAACTATACCGAAATTCCAATCCAGGAATGGGGCAATCATATGGGCATGGAAAACCCAACCACCAGTTTGTACTATAAAACTTCGAGATTTACTGATGCTGGTTTTGAAGGCAAGAGCGTAAATCATGGCACTTACATCATGCTCGACCATAAAATAGGTTCGAAATTTAGGTTGGTATGGGGTGCAAGGGCCGAATACTTTAAGCTCGACACCCTAAAAAATCCAACCAGTTTAAATACAGATGAAAACGTAAAACTACTATTGGATGAAGAAAAGACCTGGAGATTTTTACCTTCGGCAAGTGCTACTTATAGTCCTGTCGCAAGTCTTAACATCAGGGCCAGCTATGCCAAATCGGCCGTAAGGCCTGGTTTGATGGAAAACTCCAGATTTTCACGCTATAACCCTAACTATGGTACCAGGGTACGAAGCAATGGCGTAACCACCACCGTAATTGACAACTACGATGCGAAAGTAGAATGGTTTTTAGGAGCTGGAGAGATTATTTCCGCAGGTTATTTCCATAAATTTTTTGATAAACCCGCTGAGTTTTATCGTTTGGATAATATGAGTGGTGGCAGTGCATACATTACCATTGCTAACTCCGAATGGGCTAAAGTAAGCGGTTGGGAGTTCGAAGTTCGTAAACGTTTAGACTTTATTTTGCCTACTCCCTCGGTACTTAATGATGTCTTCTTAATGGGTAACCTTACCCTACAAAAATCAGAAGTAAAGGGTAGGGAAATCAGGTATAAAACTGGTGACAACGGAGAGCAAATTCCTTACTATTATTACATGAAATACCCTCGTCAGTTATATGGCCAGGTACCACTGCTTTATAACGTGGGCGCACAATATGTGGGCGATAAGCTTGGACTGAACGTGACCTACAATTATATGGGCTATAAAACCTTTGTAACCGCCAGCGAACCCATGTTGGCCGAATACGAGCGACCAAGAGGGCAAATAGACCTGCAAGTGAGCTATCGTTTCTTAGGCAAAAGAATGGAGGCAAAATTCAATGTGGGCAACCTTACCGATGCACCTTTCCGCTTTTTTGTGAACGACCACGCTACCTACGAACAAAAACCAGGTACAGAAAACCTGCTGAATGCAGAATGGGCTGAGCGTTTCGAATATAAATGGGGATTCTCAGAAAAATTTGAAAAGGGTTATGTCGATAAAAAAACGGGAGAGCTGATTGGCGACCGCGAAACTTTCACCCGTTACATCGGCCGCACATATAGTCTATCCCTATCGTATAAATTTTAAAACCAATCAAATGAAAACACAGCATATTATACTTAGTGCCCTCATGGCCATTTGCTTGACGGCATGCGAAAAGCAAGGCGAAATCCTACTTAAGCCCATTAAGAAGGTACAATCTTTTCGCATCTTCGGCTTTGCCCTGGTGGATACCATTGAACAATATTTTGATGGCAGAAAGGTACGTGAACTTTCGGGCAGGTACTCCTACGACGGGAACATCGCTTTCGATAAAGAAGGTCCCACATTGATGGAGTTTAAAAAGAAAGGTGATAGTAAAGTACTTTTTAGTAAAACGATTACGCAAAGCCAAGCCGACGCCGATAAAAGAATTACCTTTTATTATGATGGCAATGAAGTGAAAGAAAAATACACCTACCCGGCATCCATTGCCAATATAGAACAGCTTGCCTTTTATTTTGATGCCCCAGCAAATGTCCCTGTAGATGTAGTTTACAGTGATGCCTCTGGCGATATTAATGCCGTGCAATACTTGGCCAGAAATGTACAACCCAACACATGGACCAATTTTATACAAGTGCCACCTTTAAACAGCAATGGACAAGATTTATACATTTTCCTACTAAAAGCGGGAAAGAAAGAATGGTTAGCAAAAGATGGTTTTCAGTTTAGCTATGTGCAAGCCAATCTACCTATAATGGGAGGTTGGTACCAAGGCGGCGGTGTACAGGGCCTATACATCAAAATAGTTAATAAAGATGGACTAGGCGTTGGCGAAACCGTCGATTTGGTACAAGTATATCAATAACCTTATTCTTATCTAAGTGCTCTCTAATGGAAGGAAGCCATACCGTGATAGTGTGGCTCCTTCCATTTAATTTCCTTAGTTTAACCATGAAAGCCATCAACAACAAAGAACATTTATTGCTTTTACGTGCCATGGAACAAGCAGCAGATGTGGGGCTTCGTTCTGAATTGGAGAGCTTATTTAACAAAGAGCAAGAGGACCTGCAAGCAGTATTTAAACGCTATCAATCTTTATTAGCTCAATTATCCATTTGCATTGCCGAATACGATCGCAAAAGCCACTATATTAAGGTGAACTTGGTAGGACCAACTTTAAGACGGAGCAGAAAGAGATAACAGGTTTGGAAGAATGGCTAAGCAATGAAGGCATTCCCAATACACAAACCTCTTAGGTTTCTAAAACCTAAGAGGTTTACTGGTAGAAGTTCTATTTTCGACAGCTAGACATTAACCCTCCATTAACACTTCATTAACCTCTACACATGCATTATCAACCTACCTTTGATCAAAAAAAGAGAGATGAAAAAATACATTTTAATACTGTTTACCACGTGGTGCTACTTAAATGCTCTTGCCCAAACCATTACTGAAAAAATTAAATTCAGTGTTCATGAGAATAATACCGAGTACAGCATCAGGTCTTCCTTCCCTATTGAGCGAGCAGAACGTTTGCGTGCTATTGTTGAGGATATGTTGGGAGAAGCCACCAAATCCTCAGGAGATGAAAGCCAATGGAACACTTCTGCTTATAATAGTAGATTTTTGGGAAATCGCTTTGAAGCCAACCTCGATAAAAAGAAAGCAACAAGCCATCAAATTACCCTGTTTAAGGAACTTACCACCAAACTACAGGAAGCACTGGATCAACCTAAACCGCCAAAGCCTCCTAAACAACCTTAGTATTTATTTTGCAGTGGTGGTAAAATTATAGCTCGCCACCGCTGCAAAATATTATTGATGATACTCTTTATCGCTCACCGCATGTAGCCAAGCGGTAGGCCCTTTATCGTTATTGGTAATGGCAACTTGTACAAAATAGGTATCGGCACTGGCGCCATGCCAATGCGCTACATTAGGTGGACATTTTACCACATCGCCTTTGCGTAATACCTGCTTAGGCTTACCTTTTTCCTGATAATAACCTACGCCATCCGTTACCAAAAGAATTTGTCCAGCGGGATGCAGATGCCATTTGGTTCTTGCGCCAGGTTCAAAAGTTACATTACCTACCGCCACTGGATTGGCGCTATCGGCAGCGACCATCATTTGCAGATAAGCTGTTCCTGTAAAGTTATCATTGGTAATTCGGTTACCTTTTGGAAAAATGAACTCAGCCTTTGCCGAACTCCTCTTTTGCTGTTGTGCCTTTAAGTTTTGGATACTTGTAAGTGCGATACAAGCCGCTATGATGAAGTTTAATTTCATAGTTTTCTATCTTTAGTTATTCTGTACAAATGGGCGGTATATTTGTTGTTTCAGGATCGTTAGAAGCTTCCTCCTTAACCAGTTCAAACCTCACCTTTAAATTTTCTGCAATTTCAAATGCAGCAATGCCTTTTTTCAATTTACCAATCACAATAAGTCCTGCCTTCACTATGGCATGATCTTGATGATAGAAAACTGCCAATCCACCGCCTAGCCAATAGGAAACATCTCCTACTTGATAAGTATTTTTGATGGTGCCATTATTAGACAGCCTTATCGCAAGTGAGCTGTATTTTTCACGACGGTTCAAGTCTTGCAAATCCAGTTCCAGGGGCAATAATTGCATAAAATTTCTAGTGGCTTTGCTCTCGTAAAGAGTAGCGTATAAAATCTTTTCTCCTATGGTTATCTTTAGCTTAAGGCTATTGATAGGATAGTCAGCTACTTCTTTAGCATTCAGGGAGGAGTTGGATAAACCCATCCACAAAAAAATGGCTATCAATGTTTTTGGCAATTTGTGTATCATGCTATTTATTTTAAGTTGTTCTTAAAAAATTCATTCAGTTTAGCTACTGCTTGCCTAACATAATCAGGTTTCCAGTAGGTTTCAATATGCGTAGCTCCTTCTATGACAAACAAGGTTTTATCCTTTGCTTTAGTGGCCTTTTGAAACGCTTCATCGGTCATGTATTTGGTATCGGCCTTGCTTCCTGCAATCATCAAAAGTGGCTGATCAATCAGGTCCATATTGGTGGAGGCATCCCACGTCATCAAATCCAGCAAGCTGCTCATGGTATATAAAAAGGTTGAATTGGGATGAGCATGGGTTCTGTAATAATACACAAAGCCTTCACGATAAAGATCGGTTTGGGTTTTGGCAATTTCTTCATCGGTAACACTGGCTACTCCTGCATAAATCACTTTTCCTCCTGCGGCTTCTTGCATACGGGCTTCGGTGGCTTTAGTTAAACGTTCCTGTATCGTATTCAATTGCGAATTTTGAAAGCCATTACGTCTTACTTCTCCCGAATTAAACATACTCAAAGTAGCTACTGCTTTAAAGCGTTTATCGGATTGAGCTGCTTTTAAGGTATAACCGCCGCCGCCACAAATACCCAGTACACCTAAACGGTTGGCATCAACACCTGCATATTGTGTGATAAAATCAGCCATGCCGTGAATATCTTCTATTCTGGAAGCAGGCTTATCTGTATGGCGTGGCTCGCCACCACTTGCCCCTTGATAGGCCGCATCGGCAGCAATAGTAATATAATCCTCCTCGGCCAAACGTTGGGCATATAAACCTGCCGTTTGCTCTTTAATTCCTCCGTTGGGATGTGCCACCACTATCGCCGGATATTTCTTTGAAGCCTCATATCCAGCAGGAGTATATACGTTAGCCGCAATGGTAATGCCGTTAAGCTGATAGGTCACAGGATGTATGTTTACCTTACCCTTCTCATTTTTGGTAATAGCTCCCTCATACACCAAAGTAAAGGGATTTTGCTGGTATCTCTTTTGATCAGATTGTGCGTTGACCACATCTGTGGCGAACATGGAGGTAGCTATCGCGATGATGGATGTTAATTTTCTCATTTTTAACAGATTTACTTTCTACTTTTCAGCACTTCGTTCAGAACATTTTGGGCAGCTCCGCTTTTCTCTTCTCCAACACTTGGTGAAATAACGGCTACAAATTCTTGCAACTGTTGGGGTGTAATTCCCACATTTAAAGAAATTCCTAAATGTGCCTGCAACATGGGGTCGGCATCGCCAATGGCACTAATGACCGATATGGTGACCAATTCCCTTTGTGCATAGTTGAGCACATCTCTTTCGAAAATATCTGCAAACAAATGCTCTTTCAGAAAGCGATCTATCGTTGGCGCAAAAGCCGAATAACCTGTCAATTCCTTAGGCGGAACGGTTTGGGTGAGGGTTGCTAAAATGCTTTTGCCTCGTTCGTATTTGCTGTTCTCTTCTTTAATTGGAGATACTTCCTTACCTATTTGATCGACAATACCTTTTGCTTTACGCTCGTCAAGAACAGCCATGAAAGTTTGTAGTCCACGAATGCTGCGAGGAAATCCGCAATAGGCGTAACTATGAACCAAAATTTCTTTGATTTCATTGATGGTTAAACCTGCTTCCAGTCCGTTATTCAACTCCGTTTTTAAATCGGCCAATTTACCTTGTGCAGTAAGCGAAGAAATGAGCACAATGCTTTTTTCCTTTGCACTTAATGATTGATCTTTGGTATTCATTTGCTGGGCTTTTGCTGGGCCAATAAAAGTGATGATCCCAATCATCAAACCCAGTAATTTTAATCCTTTGGTATTTTTGATGATTCTCATACTGCAAATTTCAGCACAAAAGAAGCAGGAATGGGTAGACGGATTACGGCATTTGTAACCAATGTTACCTATCCAGTCCTTTTTGCTTTAACCATCTGGTCAATACTTCGGCAACTTCTTGGTTGTTCAAATCGGACATTGGAAAATGGGTATTGCCTTTAAGACCTATTTCTGGGAGATGGACAATAGTAGCATCCCCGCCGTGAGCATTTACCACTTTTGCCCATTGTTTAGCGGATAAACTATCTTTCGGGAACTGTACCCCTTCATAAAAGTTGGGATATTGCCCAATCCGAAATTGTGTAAACCAAGTCTGATCGTCTGGCGTAGCCGTAATGGTAGTGGGTTTGGTAGTTTGTCCCGCATCACCACGACCAGGTTGGTCTACTAAATAAACGCCATAACCTCTGCGCAAAAACAAATCGGTAAAGCCCTCACTACCATCGGCAGTGGTTTGCCAACTCCGACGAGACTGCCCATAACCATGCAAAAACACCATCGAAAGTTTGTTTGCCTTCACAGGGATTTGATAAAATACATCGGCATGGTCGCCATGTCTGGTTTGTCCGCCTTGTGGCACATTCCAAGCTTTCAAAGGATCATAAACACCTTCACTTTTGATGATTGTACCGCCAGCTGAAAATGCTCCCTGTGAAGCAATCGTCAAAGGCTTTTGTGGATTGGCTTTTTGTACATGTAGTGCCGTTGCGGCGACCAATAATACACTGATCATGGCCCAACTGATTTTTATACTTGCTTTCATTTCTCAGCGCTTAACTATTTGCCTACTCTATTTTGAAGATGCTGTGGATACCTTGCGCCTACAATTTCAATTTCCTGTAAGGCAGCATTGATATTGGCCAATTCTTCGTCATCCAAATGAACCGATACACCACCTACGTTCTCTTCCAAACGATGCAACTTGGTCGTCCCAGGAATTGGAACAATCCAAGGTTTTTGCACCAATAGCCAAGCCAGTGCAATTTGTGCCGGCGTACTGTTGTTATTTAAAGCAATTTCCTGAATAAGGGCTACCAACTCCTGATTAGCTTTCCTGTTTTCTTCAGAAAAGCGGGGCACGATATTTCTAAAATCGGTAGGGTCAAATTTGGTGTTTTCGTTAATCGCTCCTGTTAAAAAACCTTTACCTAATGGACTGAAAGGGACAAAACCAATTCCCAATTCTTCCAAAGTTGGTAAAATTTCCTTTTCTGGTTCCCTCCACCACAGCGAGTACTCGCTTTGTAGTGCGGTTACAGGTTGTACGGCGTGTGCCTTGCGAATACTGTCGGCCCCAGCTTCACTCATGCCAAAGTATTTCACTTTTCCTTCTGTAATCAAATCTTTTACCGTACCCGCTACCTCTTCTATTGGTACGTTAGGATCAACCCTGTGTTGGTAAAAAAGATCGATTACATCCGTTTTCAAATGCTTTAAAGAAGCTTCCGCTACCGCCCTGATTCTCTCTGGACGACTGTCTAAACCTTTAGTGGCATCTCCTTCTTGAAAGCCAAATTTGGTAGCAATCACTACTTCATTACGGAAGTTTTTGATGGCCTTACCCAATAGCGCTTCATTTGCTCCTTGACTGTAAGCTTCTGCGGTATCAAAAAAGGTAATACCCAAATCGTAGGCTTTTTGGATAAGTTCAATGGCTGTTGCTTCATCGGTAGCTGGACCATAGCCAAAAGTTAGTCCCATACAGCCTAAACCAAGCGCAGAAACTCCCAAACCATTATTTCCTAATTTTCTCTTTTCCATGTTTATCTATTTAACCTTACAAATATCCAACCCTTAGGGGAGGATGTTGGGATACGGATTACTGCTTTTATTACCACTATTACTGATATGAGGTTTAGCGTTGTGGTAATGTGTAACTTTACCTTGTAAAACAAAGAAATATGGGAACCGTTGTCAATTTTGAAACCGTTGATGATTATAACAAATTCAATCAACATGAAACTTTGCATCCGCTGATCAGTGTGATCGATTTTTCGAAAGCACAGCCAAGAACGGGCTCCAAAATGAACTTTGGTTTATATTGTATTTTTTTGAAGGATGTAAAATGTGGAGATTTAAAGTATGGCCGTGCCACTTATGACTATCAGGAAGGCACCTTGGTTTTTGTTTCTCCTGGACAGATATTAGACGTAGAAAATAAAATTGATTTTTATCAACCTACTGGACACGGATTGGTTTTTCATCCCGATTTGATCAAAGGAACTTCACTGGCAAAAAGCATGTTGGAATATAGTTTTTTTAGCTACCACACTAATGAGGCGCTACACGTATCAGCTAAGGAACGTCAATTGGTTTTGGATCTTTTCTCGAAAATAAACACTGAACTACAACAATCGGTTGATAAGCACAGTAAAAAACTGATTGCTTCGAACATTGAGCTGTTCTTCAACTATTGTGAGCGATTTTACGACCGCCAATTTATTACCCGTCAACACATCAGCAGTGGTATTTTGGAGAAATTTGAAGACTTGTTGAACGGCTACTTCCTTTCAGAAAAACCGTACTCTATTGGCTTACCTTCTGTAGCCTATTGTGCAGATGAACTCAACCTTTCTGCCAATTACTTTGGAGATTTGATTAAAAAGGAAACTGGCAAATCAGCACAGGAATACATTCAGAGCAAAATTATTGATGTAGCCAAGGACCGCATTTTTAACATCGACAAATCCATTAGTCAAATTGCCTACGATTTAGGTTTCAAATATCCACAGCATTTTATCAGAGTGTTTAAGCAACGAACTGGAACCACTCCAAATGAATACAGAAGTTTGAATTGACATTAGTAAAGCAGATTGATTTCATTAGCGTTTTGAAGAATATCTTCAGCAATAAACTAACTTTTTAGTTTATTTGTAACAGATACAATGTGGAGTTATCTAACCTGAAAACCTAACCAAAAAATGAAATCAAAAATCTACATCCTTGCCTTTCTATTATTCTTATCGCTAACCAGTAACGCCCAAACGCTTTTAGATTCGCTAAAAAAGAAAGCCACAAATAATCAAAATCCCAATAAATGGAATAAAGAATTATTTGAAAATGACAAAAAATGGCTTAAAAGTTCGAAAGAAAAACCGTTAAGTGCACTTGCCTTTCCTGTAGAGAAATATGATTATTATGTATTTAACAATCCTTTCAATTTTAAAATTGGTGACCAAAATTTTTCGGGAATTACTTTTGGAGAGAACATTGGCGGAAAAGAAAATAAATTCGTCCTCAAGTCGGAAGTAACCCTCATTTTTTATACTAGAGATAAGCCAATTCAAATCAATGGTGATGTTTCTTCAAGGAACTATCCTTATCTCTATGTTCAGGGTCAGGCTAAGATTGGCAACCAATTTGATTTTGTTGGTATTAAAAGCCCTGAAGATGCTGGTTATTTAATCGTCAATCAAAAATCTTTCGACCTACGTTTTGGAGAAACCATTATCATTTTCCCAAACAAGGATAATTCGTTCTATTATCTTCAACTTCAAGAGAAACCTAATGTGAATGAAAATATCGAAAAATACGTAAAACGTGTCATTACCGTCCAAAGAATTTTGGAAATGATGAAGCTGTCTAACCAGTAATCTAAGAGATTAAAAATAATAAAGCCGCAACATCTGCTGCGGCTTTGTAAGTTACTATTTACTTCGAAACGGTCTCTGTAATTTCATTCAACAAGTTTTGTCTCATTTTAGAGTTTCTTTGGTCTAGCAAGATAATAATACCCCAGTTTTTAGCTCTGTTGTAACAGATGATCGAAGATTGTCCCATGGAATCTCCTGACTTTAAATACAGTGTGTTTTGGTCCTCTTCTACAATATTTGTTCCTAATCCCATTTCTCTTTTTGCGTCTTTATAGAATACTTTTTCCGTAATGATAGCAGCTTTACCTACTACAGTTTCTTTATTTAAAACCGCTTTTAAAAATTTAAGCATATCGGTAGTGGTAGATTTCACCAAGCCAGCAGATGCAGTAACGTTCCATTTGAAAAACTCCTGAATACCGCCTTCTGGGTTATGGCCCACGGTTCTGTTAGTCACGTCAAAATCTTTCGTTAAGGTATTTTTCATCCCTAGTGGAACAATCATTTTGGCCCTGATAATTTCATCGTAACTTTTGCCGTATACCTTTTCTAAGATCTGGCCCAATAAAGTATAGCCAATGGTAGAATAACGATATTTACCATAATCGATCAGTTCAGTACAATTATTGATCATCGTAGTTAATGTTTCTTCTGTTACATTACTTACAGGCTGCTGCGGATTCAATTCTATAAGCTTTCCAAAATCGATATCAGGCAAACCAGATTGATGAGAAGCTAGGTCAGAGATTTTGATTTTGTGCTTAAGATTTTGATGCAACACATATCCTTTGGGCAAAAAATCATCGATATAATTGTCCAGTTTGATTTTATGTTCCAGCGCTGCCTGCGCAATTAAATTTGAGGTTAAAATTTTAGTGATCGATGCAATTTCAAAAAGGGAATTTTGATCAATCTTCATTTCACTTTGGGCATTTAACTTACCATAAGCAGTATAATGTTTTTGATTGTTTTGGATAAAGCCAACGCTAATGCCTATGTTAGGATTCTTTTGATAATTGTCTTTTATAATCGAATCGATCTTTTTGAAGACACCTTGTCCAAAAGAAAAGTGGCTAATGAATAATAGTGCTGCTAAAAATTTTAAGGAGGTTTTCATTGTGCTAAGTTTTAGGTTAAAAATTTATTTCGATACAAACTTGGGGAAGAAATCAAGGCTGTGCGACCGAATAAACGTAGTCGAACTCATTTGTCTCAAAAAAACTGGTTCGAATAATTAGATCAAGAAGTACGAATAAACACAAAACACTGTTTTACAAATATTTAAAAAACAAATCAGTTTGTTATTCCTATATTTTAAAACGTATTCAAAGAAGATTTACATTAAAACCTACACAATTACCTTTAACTTTTACACTTACGGAACGGGTATAACGGGTTGTTTTATTTCCAATACAAGGCTTTTATAAAAAGCCCCATAAACCAGATGATCTGACTTACGGGGCTTATGGCTTATACGAAAGACGTTATATTATTGTCGAAGTTGTAATTTATCAATAAGAGCCTTTATTTCATCCATACTCAATCCCGCTGGCGTTCCCGCTGTTAAAAGATTTTTTAAGATTTTAATATGGGCAGCTTTTAAGGCATCTTTAGCTGGTCCCGCCTGATCGGGGGTTACGCCGATATGTTCCCAGTTTTTATGATCGATGGAAGAGCTTACTTTTCCTGCGGGAACGAGTAACAGATATTGATTTTGAATCAAAAAATGTTCTACAGGGTTAGCAGCGCCCGCTGTTGTTTCGCCTATTACTTCGGCCAGTTTGTGCTGTTGCAAAAAGTACGCTAGTGCTTCGGCTGCGGAAAAGCTGCCCTTGCTGGCAAGAATATAGATTTTTTTATGAAGATATTTCGTCCCAGATACATTTGCTTGTGTTCGGCCTATTATCGTCTTATCCTCGTGCCTATTATAGATAGTGTAAAGCACTGTTTCTTTATCAAAAAAATAACTGAGGAATAGTAGAACCATATCCGCATCTCCGCCTAAATTTTCCCTAAGGTCGATAATAAGGGAGTTGGTATTGGCCACAAAGTTCATTGTTGCTGCCAATGTATTTGCACTGGATTCAGGTGATGCAAAGCCTTTAAATTTAATGTAGCCTATATTGCCTTCCAATCGTTGCACGTTTTCAAAACCAAAATTTTCAAGGCTGTTGTGGAAATCGTGCATTTTCCTTTTTTCCTTCTCGTCAACCACTTTTTCAGGACTATAGTTTTCGAGGTACCTAAAAGAAAAGTGCTTATCCTTTACATTTGTTCTCAGTTTTTGTGCCACAAGGGCGGCAAAATCTTTTTTATTTAAATGGTCGTAGATTCCTTTTTTAAGGTCGCTCTGAAACATGGAATCTACTTTTTTATAGGTTTCCTTATCAATATAATAACTTTTTACTTTTGCTGTAATATCAGTAAGCACAGTTGTTTTGTCTTCTGTTTGTGCGTAGGTGCATAGAGAATGGAAAAGGAAAATTCCGATTATTAGTTTTTTCATGCAAAATCAGTTTTTAGCTTTGGCTACAGTATGCTTAAATACACCTGTTGCCTTACAAGGATTATTTTTTAAGGGTATTAAGAAACTTTTTCAGTTTCGTTCAAGCTTTTCACTTGTCAGTCTGAGCCTGTCGAAGACTACTTTTTGAAGAATGTTTCGACAGGCTCAACATGACATTAATGTTTTACAAAGAAGAATTTAAATAGTCTCTAAAAAATTAACTGGTATTAGATATACGTTTTACTTTTGAGCGGGCTTTGGTTGTCGTTCAATAAATCGTCTGCAATCTGTATCATCCCATTGTTATGGCCTCCACCCCAAATGGCCCTTCCAAAAATGTAGCTTGTGGTGTATTCTTTCCAGGTGCTGCAGTATTTTTTCAGTTCGGTATGGGATTTTGCCAAATATGCCACGAGTTCTTCTTCAGGAATATAGCCTAATTCGTAGCAGCAGCGGGCTAAAAATGCACCTCTTCCATAATTCCAGCCGCTATCTTTTGTTTTTTTTAATTGGGTAAAGTTTGTGATGACCTTCTGTTCCAACAATTCAGGAACCACACTCTTTAGTTTTCTGAATAGACTTAAATAGTAATCAAAAACTTCGTCATCAACAGATAGGTTTGATTTTAAGATATCGGCATAGTTTTCCGGATTTTCAAACGCTTGATACACAATGTCAAGGTTTTCATCTTGGTTTCGGTAGTGCAGGCTTTGGAGCGTTTCTATGGCTTGGTTTTGGTTGGATATTTCCCAATAGGTTTCCACGAGTTTTGTAATATCAGATTTGTTCAACCCTGTTTCATACGAATTCAAGTATGCCGATTGTTGTTCGGCATACATAGAGCCTACCAGCAAATGGTCCAACAAATAGCCATCTAGGGCATTTTTATCATTTAGCTTTATGCTGTTGAACGAGTTTAAAAGTTTTGAAAAGAATCCCATGAGACGTTAAGATGTTTTGAGGTTAGGGAATTTGTTTTGTAGAGTTTCCAAGAATTTTTCGCCAACTACTTGATATTTTGCTCTTGTTTCCAATTGTTTTTTCAGGTTGAGCATATCTGCAGGATCTACCCTATAATTAAGTCTATCGTGAATTTCGAGTGATAAGGGGCTTCCATCCATATCAAAAGTGATGACATGTGTCTTTGGCAGGTATTCTTCTGAGGTTTTGGAGTAAACGCCCAATTGCGATTTTAAGATTCCCCCATATTGAAGACTAGCTTTCTCAATTCTAAAATGATCAAATACAATGTCTTCATCTAATTCGCCAACCGTATCGGTACTAAAAAAATGTAGATCGTTGCCGCTTAAAACCCAAAAACACTCGGTTTCAATACGTCTGAGCCTTACCCCAATGGTGGATAATGCCACATTTTTTAATCCGTCGGTTACCAGTTCTTGCACTTTGCTGGCTGTTGATTGTGGAACGGATGCGGAGGTAAAGGCATCAATGGGTTTACCTTTCATCCATTGGGTTAATTTTGAAAAATCCTGCATTAAAAGTTCCTGTTTGTATCGGTTGTATTTGGTTCTTTCCGTCTCTAAATCGATTTCTGATTTTGCAGCTTTGTGCTTTTTATTCATAATGACCATAAAAGCTACTCCTGCAATGATGGCTACAACTGGAATTAAAAATAATGGGTTCATTTTTGATGGGTTTAAGTGTTTATTTTTTAGTGATTTGAACTTCGGTTTTCATAGCTCCTCTTGTTAAGGTAACAGCATTTACCCTTCCGTTGCCGAAATCGAATTTTAGTACGTTAGGATAATCTATAATTTTAAAGGTTCCGTTTTTTAGGTAAACCAACTCGTTCTCATTTTTTCCCTTAAGGAAATCCAGAAGTAGAGACTCGACATAGAGGCGATTGTTCTTTTCTACAATTTTGGTTTCCATTCCTTGTCCATAAAGGAAATCGTTATAGGTTCCTACAAGTTGTTTTTTTAGGTCTAATGGAATTTCCTGAATATCTTCATTCGTTGTTTTATTCCAGTCCATCAAGGTTAGCACCTCTATTCTAGTATGATTCATTACCGGAAAACGATTTGGTTTTTCGCCATTGGCCAGATATACCATTCCATTACCATCTGTCATCGAAGCCAAAATGTTGCCACCAACGCCGGTATTGGAACCATTGCATGAAAACCAATCGTAGTTGTTGTAACCAAAAGACTTTTGCCATCCATAACTCCAGCCGCCAACAGCATTTCTTAAAGTGGTCACTTCAGTTACTTTTTTTGCAACCTCATGAGAAATCACTTTGTTATTTTTATTCCGTAAAGCATTTTGTATCTCGATAGAAAGTTTAGCTAAATCTGTAGGAGTTGACCACATTCCAGAAGCTCCTACTTGTGGCGTGATGGGCAGCCCGGTTCTGATCACTTTTCCATCTTTATCATGAACCAGGGCCACATTTGTTAGAAACCCTTTTTCGTTGGGCTGATTCATCGTGGTATTTTTCATACCAAGAGGTGAAAAGATATACTCTTGTGCAAGTGCAGCAATAGATTTATTCAAGGTATCTTCTAATGCCATTTGGACAATGACATAGCCACCTCCGCTATATTCAAAATTGGTTCCGGGTGCGAACAGGAATTCAATTTCCCTATCATATCTTGGTATCTGTCCTAAAAGACTTTGTTTGATGCTTGGAAGAGTATCTCCCTCATAATGGTCTTCAAATCCACCTTGGCTTGTACCAGCGGTATGGTTAAAGAATTGTTTCCAAGTTGGGCTATTGTTTTCAGTAAACTTACTTTTTGGCAAATGCCAACGTTTTAAGTACTTTTCTATGGGATCATTCAAGTTAATCAATCCCTTTTCTTCAAGGATATGGCAAAGAAGCGCTGTGATTGGCTTTGAAATTGATGCGGTAGAAAAAGCGGTATTTTCATCTATCTTTTCTTTAGCATTACTAGATTTTAATCCAAATTGATTGGAATAGACAATTTGATAATTTTCAAAAACAACAACACTAAATCCAGGGAGCTTGTATTTCTCTAATTGTTGTTCAATATTTAAACTGTCCGTTAAAAAGCTATAGTCTCTTTTTTTCGACAAAGCATTATTTCTTACCTGGCAACTAGAAATGGTTAACAGAAGAATCAGTAGGTAAAGTGTACTTTTCATCGTATCGAATTTTAGGTTAAAAATTATTTCGATACAAACATGAGAAAGCCGTCAAAACTATGCGACCGAATAAACGTAGTCGAACGCATTTGTTTCAAAAAACAAGTACGAATACTTAAAAATACCCGTACGAATAATTACAAAACATTATTTTACAAGCCCTTACGATAGGCGGTTGGAGTGCTACCTGTATGTTTTTTAAAAGCGGTATTAAATGAAGATTTTGAATTAAAACCTACGTAATATAGAATTTCAAGGATAGTTAGCTCTCCTTTTTCCTCGTCTTTTAAAATGTTCATAGCATTTTCTATGCGATAGGTATTCACGAAATCATAAAAATGCTGCCCTAATTGATGATTAATCAAAAGAGATAAATCCCGAACAGGAACTTTAATATGCTTTGCAACCTCCTGAATGGTTAAAGAAGAATTAAGAAATGGTTTTTCCTCCACCATATATTGTTGCAATTTCAGTAAATCTTCATGATATTCTTTTTTTTCTACCATTGAGTGTTCACTGCTTTTTTCTGAAACAATCTCAGAAACAAGTTTTAATTTCGAATCAATAATTCTAAAAAGATCAGGATTGTTTAACGCTTTAAATAAGTACCAACAGATGATAAACAGTTGAAGTACCAAGATTAAAATTCTTATCCATTCGGAGATATAAGGGTAATCAGAAAATTTAAAAGCATTTTTTAAAATAGCCATTAAATATAAAGCGGCAAGTACGCTCGTGAACTGAAACAACCAATGATAAGCGTTAATACTGGTACCCGCATAATTTTCCAGATAGAGCTTTTTTACCTTTCTTAGTAAGATAAAGGCGGCCACAAAATATACCACCACCTGAATAAAGATAAGAAAGTGGGTAAATTGCAATTCAATCCTACTTTGACGATTGACAATAAAATCAATTTTAGCGGCAGCATCTACCATATAAAAACGAGGTAATAAGGCTGCATTCGCCACTAAAAATGGAAGTAGGTGTAATAGGTATTTGGGTTTAAACCTAAAATCAGCATAGCAAACTGATAAAATGTATAGATAAAAAACAGGAAGTTGTAAGAAAGCAATTGTAGTTCTGAGCATTCCCAAATTTGAAGGGCCATCAACCATTAAACCAAATAAAGGATGACTGAGGTCTATTGCGTTTATCAATAGAAAAGCAGCAAACAGATAATTACTTGTTTTGTACTTTGTTTTTACAGTGACTAAAAAGAACGCAAGAAAGAGTGAAATGAACAAAGAGATTGTGGTTACAATAACCAACACATTAATTTTATCCATTCCTTATTCTTTTTGGTCTATAGTTGATTTGGTGAAAAGCTGAACAGTCCAATTAGCATCGACCTCTCAACTCAGGGCCGAATTTAGTTAAATTTTGTGATTATCAACAAAGCTATAACCTTCAAGAAATGCCTGTAGTATTTGGCGTTACTTTGTGAACAAATACATACACCTCCTGCTACATGTATTTCAGGAGGTGTATTGTAAATAATGCTTACACTACTTTTAAAACACCACTATCAGCTCTTAAACTTGCTCCATTTGTGGCCACCGAAAGTGGACTTGAAAGGTATACCGCTAGATTTGCTATTTCGCCAGGATTGATGAACCGTTGTAGGAGAATATGCGGATTAGAATGTTGGATAATGGCATTTTTCATTTGCTCTACCTCCAGATTTTGTCCCGCAGCAATTTGTTCAACAGTCTTTGCTACACCATCAGAATAGGTTGGCCCACCTAAAATCGTATTTACGGTAACCGAGGTTCCTTTAGTAAGCTTAGATAACCCATTGCTAAGGGCAGCCATAGCGGCTTTTGTCATCCCGTAATGGATCATGTTTTCTGGTACGTTTACCCCCGATTCGCTGCTGATGAAAATAATTCGCCCCCAGTTTTTCTTTACCATTTGAGACAAAAGTTTTCTGGATAGGCGCATTCCACTCATCACATTAACCTCAAAATAGTTATACCAATCCTCATCGGCCGTTTCTTCAAAATCACATAACCCAAAAATCCCTACATTATTGATCAGAATATCAATATTATCAAGTTCTTCCAAAAGCGTTGTCACCTCTTCTTTTTTGGCAAAGTCGGCAACAATAAAGGTTACGTTAGCATCAGGAAATTGCTGCTGAAGTTGTTCATGGGCATACTTCGTTTTCTCCATATCACGCCCATTGATGATTACAGAAGCTCCTTCTCTCAATAACAATTGGGCTATTGAATAACCTATTCCCTGTGTTGAGCCACTGATAAATGCTCTTTTTCCATTTAATTGTAAATCCATATTTTATTTTTGTAATGATTACTCAAAAAATAACTAAAAATTTTTAATATAATATTCCGAGCTGTAATTCGATTTGTGTTTTCAAGATGTTTTTATCTGGATAAATTCTCCTTAAAGAATTAATACCACACCAAAAAGTAATCAGATATTTTGCCAAAGTATCTGCCGATAGTGTTGATGTTATATTTCCCTTTTTCTGCTCTTTTGCAATTACAGCGGCGTAAAGTTGCTCTGTTTCTTTTAAAATCTGTACAGCTTCAGCTTGTAGTTCATCATCAATAAAAGTCATTTCTACAATAGTATTTGCTACAATACAACCTTTCTGGTGTGCATTTTCATCCTCATTAGCAATAGATAAAAAGAAATTCCTAATCAATGTGATAGGTTGCTCGCTTTTTGCCAAAGTTGCTTTAAAGGCAATCAGTTCTTCTCTTCGTTGTTGTAAGGCCTCTTTAAATAATTGTTTTTTACCTCCCTTAAAGGTGTTGTACAAACTTCCAGCACCTGCGCCAGTAGCAACACTCAAATCGGCTAGTGAAGTGGCATTATATCCTTTTTGCCAAAATATTTCCTGCGCTTTCAAAACCAGTTCTTTGTCTTGATGGATGTTAGGTCTACCTTTCATTTCTATTATTGTAATAATCGTTACAAAATTAAAAAAAATTAGCTAATTATGAAATTCATTCTCATTTAATTGAATGATTGACGATATGCTAAAGGGGTTTGATTGGTGCTTTTCTTAAAAAGCTTGTTAAAAGATTGCGAGTATTCAAATCCTAATTGATAGGCTATTTCTGTAACCGTCAAATTAGAAGTAGCGAGCAATTCCTTTGCTTTTTCGATCAAATAATGCTGGATGTATTGTTGAGCATTTTGACCAATAGTATTCCTTAACAAATCGCTCAGATAACCCGGAGAAAGGTTAAGCTCTCCCGCAATAAACTGAACGCTAGGCAAACCCTTCGTAAATGGTTTTTCAACATTAAAATAATCTTGCAGTATTTGTTCCAACCGTACAAGCAAGTCATTATTTACTGCATTTCTAGTGAGGAACTGTCGATTATAAAAACGATTAGAATAGTTCAACAGCAAATCAATATGCGATACGATGACGTCCTGACTGTAGTGATCTATATTGTTTTGGAGTTCCTCCTGCATCTGTTGTAATAATAAAGAAATCGTCGAAGCCTCTTTCTCAGAAAGATGCAAGGCTTCGGCGATGGAATAAGAAAAAAAGCCATAATCTTGAATATTTTTCCCTAACGAATAAGGACGGATCAAATCGGCTTTAAATATCAACATATAACCAGTAACTGGATTATCTTTTACTGAGGTAACTGAAAAGACTTGCCCTGGTTTAGTGAAGGTCATCATCCCTTCTTCAAAATCATAATCCCGCTGACCGTATTTAAAGTTTGCATTGCTTCCCTGCTTGATGGTAATGCAATAAAAATCATTGGTAAAATGTTTCCAAATATCGCTATGACCATAGCTCAGTAATTCAAAGTTGATCACACTCACCAAAGGATGGTGTGGTTTCGGAAGTGCAAATAAGCGATGTAATTCCGAAACGGTTTTAATTGTGTAAGGTGTATTCAACTTTTTCATCCATTCAAATTTACTGATTAATTAAAATCTGTAGCCAAAGAAAGATGTTTCCAAGTTTCTAGCTCCGCTGCTTCATTTTTTCTACGTTCCACGATAGATTGATAACTGTCGGTCCCTAAAGGCAAATGTAAAGGCGGTTCAACTAGTTCTGTGATTTCATAAAGCACTTGTGCTAATTTTGTAGGGTCACCAGGCTGATTACCATTAAAACTACGTAATACGGCAACATGCTCTTCTAAATGATAGTCCGCAATTTTGTTTGTTGTAATGGCTAAGGTGGTATCGCTCATGAAATTGGTACGAAACATTCCTGGCGCAACTACTGTCACCTTAATACCGAAGGGCTTAACTTCTTGTGCAAGTGCTTCGGAAAGACCAATAACTGCAAATTTGGACGCATTGTAACTGCCAGTATTGGCATAACCTATATATCCCATATTAGAAGAAATATTGATGATGTGACCAGATTTTTGGCTACGTAAATACGGCATAACTTGCCTAATTACATTTGCCATTCCAAACAAATTTACATCAACTGTTTTTCTAAATTCAGGATCGCTAATTTCTTCGATACTGCCCACCAAATAATAGCCTGCATTATTAAGTACTACATCAATCCTTCCAAATTTTTCTATACCTTTTGTTATAGCAGCTTTAACTTCGCCCTCTCTGGTAATGTCTACTCTTAACGGAAGTAAATTCTCCGTAGAACATCCGATATTTTCTATTTGTTCTTCTAGATTTCTGGAAGTTGTGATCACTTGATCTCCGTTTAACAGAGCTGCCTTGGCTACTTCAAGCCCGATCCCTTTTGATGCGCCTGTAATCAACCATACTTTTTGCTTTTTCATGTGCTAAAATTTTAATGATAAGACAAAGATCTGGCTACTAAAATTTTTGAATGTGTCCAAATTGAGGTTTGCTGTATCCAAATTAAGGCTTAACCTATTTTGTGATATTCACCCCTCTTGCAAAAGAAGTCTTTCTTAATTTTTATCGTCAATATTTATATCATTTTGTCTAACTTAACACTGTTTTCCGGATATACAAAATCCACCACAACCGAAATAAATAGGAAATGAAAGTCTCTCTGTTAATGTATGTTGCGATATTTTTACTGGGATATGGATGCCAAGGTCAAATCCAACCCACCCAAGATACCGTACATGTGGCTACTCATAAAAGCATTACCGATTCGGCAAAGAAATACGCACTGAACCGCGATACAACTAGGGCAATAGAATATCATAAAAAAGCGCTTTTGCATACCAGAAAACATGGACTTCAAGAGCACGAAGCTCATTCCCTCATGCACATTGGGATATTATTGAAGGGACAGGATACCAACCAAAGCCACGCTTACCTCAATAAAGCGCTAAAGATTGCTGAAGAACTGGACAAGCATGAGCTGCGTGCCAATATCCTGCTTGCCATGAGCAGTGTATATAAACAGCAGCAGAATTATAAAGAATCGCTTGCTACGCTTGAAGCACACCAAAAACTCATACAGGAAGTATTTAGAAAACATAAGGCAGAAGAATTGGCACAGCTTCATGATGAGGAAAAGCACCAACGTGAACGAGCCATTTTTATTACCGTAGCCATTTCCTTAATCATACTCCTCCTCATCTTTGCCTACTACTATCGTCGCATTAAACGTTTGAACAGAGCGTTATACCAATCTAACCAAATCAAGGACACTTTGTTCTCCATTATTGGGCACGACTTACGTGGCCCCGCTGGCAGTATTATGCAGGCACTGGAAATGGTCGACGCCGGGATACTGAATCAACAGGAGGAAAAACAAATCATCAGTTTATTAAGGCACCAGAGCCGCTCGTTTAACGAAACTTTGAACACCTTGTTGAACTGGGCCGCAGCACAACTGAAAGGAGCCCAACCGCTAATTACCTCTGTTGACACCTTAACGACCATTCAAAAATCCCTAGACTTATTGATGGCACAGGCCGCAGCAAAAGAGATTAGGATCATTCCGCCTCAAAGCAATGATCTGCCCGTATTAGCTGACAGGGACCAATTTGATTTTGTAATTCGCAATTTGCTTAGCAATGCTATCAAATTCTCCTACCCTGGTGGACAGATCGAAATCACAACGGAAAAACTGGATCATCAAGCCCTTATTGCCGTACATGATCACGGAAAAGGAATACCTGCTGAAGAACAACGTTACTTATTTGCAGAGGGCCGCTTGAACAGCACCTTTGGCACTAAAGGCGAAAAAGGTACGGGCTTAGGCCTCATGTTATCCTGGAATTTTATAAAAGCCAACGGTGGCCGTATTTGGTTTGATAGTAGAGAAGGTTCGGGAACAACATTCTACATTAGTTTACCTTTAGCGGTTTAAAAGAAATAGCCATGAAACCTTCCAGCAAAGCAGAAAACATCCTAGCGCAAATCAACAACCAAACTAAACTTGGTGACTTGAGGAACATTGCCAAGGAAATCAAAAAAGATCATCTCTTGGCAATGGAACTTTGGGCGACTGGAAAGTTTATGCCAAGACAGCTTGCCATTTTAATCATGGATGGTAAGTTGATCACACAAGACCTCATTACCCAACTTGATCAAGATATCCAAACGCATCCGTTTAATGAACGAAACCAGTTAACCGATTGGCTAATGGCCAACCAACTTACTAAAGATAAAAAGTTAACTCAACTTATCCAGTTATGGGAAAATAGTCCATCTGCCTTACAAAGACGAGTTTTTTGGTATTACCAGGGGAGGTTGAGATGGATGGGTCAAGTTCCTCCTGACAATACAGAGTACTTGCTTAAAGCAATAGAAGCTAGGATTGCAAAAGAGCAGCCAGAGGTTCAATGGGCCATGAATTTTACAGCAGGTTGGATTGGTATTTTCGATCGCAAATATCGTGATCGTTGTATTGCCATCGGCGAGAAAACTGGATTGTACAAAGGCGAAATGGTATCCAAAGGTTGTACGCCCAACTATTTACCAGAATTTATCGCCATTGAGGCAAACAAACGGAATTTATAGAACCGTATATTGTTTGCCTCCAATAGCTTTGCTAAAAGCCAATATTATTTGAGATGCTTTTTCTTAATCGACTCAAAACCAGTCTCAATTTCCTTTAAATCATACGTAGCAGGAATGACTACCTTTCCCTGTCTATCAATGAAACCGTAGGAATCACTGATCGACTTTACCAAAGCAAGGTCCTGATCGTATTTCCCAAACTTTTCAATTTTTGAGTAGATGGGAGGAACAACGGCCTTTCCGTTCTTATCTACAAAACCGTAAGTGCCGCTCACGGTCTTTACCAATGCCCAGCCTTTGTTATAATCGTCGTAAGGGTATTTTCTTTGATAACCGCTTTGTGCCGATACATAACAAGCAACTGAAACCAACAAGAGCATCAAAAAGATTTTTTTCATGATTAGAAGATTATTTTTTTTAAAGTTAAAATTCTACAAGGATAAAGGCAAGACAATAAGAACTTCATCACCTAAATGATAACAAAATTGGCCAATATTTCTTCGGGAAGGGGTACTACATAAAAAAAGCCCCGCAATGCGGGGCTTTTTTTATTTTTATCAAGTGGTTACTACTTAAAAAGATTCATTTTCAAATTCACTTCGAAACTGCCGTTAGTTTGACCTGCCAGCGATGCAGTATTGGAGGTATACAGTCCCAATAGACTGAAGGCTTTCGATAACTTGGCACTCAGACCAAAAGAAGTGCTCTTGGTACTATGGTACATGGCCATCAGGCCGATCTTATCGTCGACAAAGGTAAAGTTAGCACCTACATCCACAATATTGTCAAAACCGCGTACCTCACGGAAAACCACTTTTGGTTCTAGTCCAACACCTTCGCTCTGCGACAGACGTATCTTGTAGCTCGCAGCGGCGAAGAATCTTGCCTCGTTCACTACCCCGTCCCCGTCTTTGCTAAAACCTAGGCTATTCCTTAGATTGGGCATGGCCGCTTGCAAACTAAATTTGCCACTGGTATAAGCCACACCAAAATCCCCGTCAACATATTGCTGACGCTCGTTGAAAGCTCTCGCTGTGGGATCGCTCGGATCACCATCCATCAAACCTTGATCTACCAACTCATCCATAAAACCTAGCGATACACCAAAGCTTAGCTTATCGCCCTTGCTATTGAGCGGCAGATGGTAGGCATAGCTTCCCATTACCCTGGTACGCTTAAAAAGGCCCGTTTGGTCGTTATAAACATTCAGTCCAATTCCCGCCTTTGGAGTCATTGCATAAGTACCTGTCAATACCTGTACCTTCGGCGATCCTGGAACGGTGCTCCACTGCTGGCGATAGCCAAGGTCAACTTCTAGCCCTTGTCCAATCCCAGCGAAGGCTGGATTGTTTAGGTACTGGTTATGGTAATACATGGCACCCAATGGCGCCAATTGTGCACTTGCCGTACCGCACACCATGCCCGATACCAGCAATGCCATCATATATCTTTTCATTTTCATGAGCTTATCCATTTTTGTGTTCATCCTACCCTCCTTAGTCCCTTACAATTGATACGAAACCTTTTTTCTTGAACTTACCGCCATCAAAATCGATGATGTAATAGTAAGTACCCTTGGCCAGTGGCGAACCATTGTAGGTACCATCCCAAGTGTTGTCGTAACTCTTTTTGCTGTATACGATCCTTCCAGCAACATCATAGATCTTGATCTCGTGGTTAGGGTACACATCAATGTTACGGATGATCAGGTAATCATTTTTACCATCTCCATTTGGAGTAAGGATGTTCGTACCTGAGATCAACGCATAATCGTCCAATACCTTAATGGTGATGGTTTTGGTTTCACTGCAACCATTTGCATTAGTTCCTGTAACCGTATAGGTAGTGGTCTGTTTAGGTCTAGCTTGCAATGTTGCTGTACCGGTCCCACTCAGGATGCTGTTGTCGGCAGCCCAACTGTAAGTAACCGCACCTGTAGCCGTTAAAGTTACTACATCACCTTTACTAATTTCTAAGCCTTTGTTGCTGTTGATGCTCAATACTGGCAAGGCGTTCACCGTGATCACGAAAGTACGGCTGTAGGTATCTACCCCACCATTTGCCGTTCCACCATTATCTTTAACGGTAACCGTAACCGTAGCTGTTCCCACTACACCAGATTTAACCTGGTAAACCAAGGTCGCTGTAGCACCGGTACCAGATACAGTCAATGCATCAAACAACCCTGCATTGTTGCTACTCACTGATAAACTGGTCGTTTGACTAGTCTCAGGGCCCGCACTAATACCTGTTAAAGCCACATTCTGTGAAGTTCTTGTATAGCAGATGGTTTGATTAGCTATAGTAGCCAAAGTAGGCACTTCATTCACATCTGTTAAATTGATGGTGAATACTCTATCCAATGAGAAACCGTATTGTGTAGTACTTCTTACTCTAACACTGTAAGTAGTTTTGGTTTCGTAATCCAAGCTGGCAGCTGTATTCAATGAAGTTCCCGAAATGGCAAACAATGCATTGTCCGTGTCACCCGCTCCAGCAACCAAGCTGTAAGTGAAGGTTGCCGCAGGATCGTCAGAAGTACTACTCAATGCTCCAGCGGTGGTTCCCGCAGGTCTGTTCTCTAGCAAGGTCACAGCAGCCAAACTAACACTGGTTGGTGCTCCTGGTTTAACTTTAAGCACACCGCCTACATAAGTAATGGCATAATTCGCTGCCGCCGCACCGCTTGCCGTAATCGGATAATCGCCCATTGGGCTATTGGTTACTGCAGTAGTGCTTAAGCTTACTGGTGAAGTCAATACACTAGAAGTCTCACCATTCACAAATCCGGTATAGCTGGCCGTTAATGGCGGATTAACCGTACCTACAAATTTCTCTTTGTTATCAGCGGTAATGGTCAACGCTTTCAAATTTACCGTTAAAGCACCATTTACATAACTGATGGTATAATTGCCTAGTCCAGTACCTGTTGCCGCTGAAATAACAATTGGATAAGTAGAACCTGCTACAGTGGCGTTAGCCGCTGCACCAGTACTAGTCAAAGTCACGCTGGTAATAGCGTCACTATTGGTCAAACCAACCGAAGTAAATTCAGTACCTGCAAAAGTTACCGCATCACCATAGGTTTTAGTCCTTGCAGAAGCTGTAATGGTCAATGCTTTCGTTGTAACGGTCAACGTACCATTTGGATTGGTCACCGTATAGTTTCCTAACTTGCTGTCAGGATCCACAAACGTAGCTACAATTGGATAGCTATTGCCTATCGCTGCTGTTGCTACTGCACCCGTACTATTTCTAGTCACCGTGATGTTATCACCATTCTGGATACCCGTAATGCTGCCTGTAAAATCAGTGTTCACTAGTACAGCACCATAAACTTTAGAGCGGTTAGTATTGGCTACAACCAAAGCTCTAGGAGTTACCGTCAAAGCACCATTTACATAACTGATGGTATAATTGCTTAGTCCAGTACCAATTGCTGCTGTAGCTACAATAGGATAAGTAGAACCTGCCACAGTAGCCGTAGCTACTGCACCAGTACTATTTAAAGTTACGCTGGTAACCGCATCGCCATTGGTCAGACCAGCCGAGGTGAATTCAGTACCTGCAAAAGTTACCGCATCACCATAGGTTTTAGTTCTTGCCGAAGCCGTGATGGTCAATGCTTTCTGGGTAACGGTCAACGTACCATTTGGATTGGTTACTGTATAGTTTCCTAATTTGCTGTCAGGGTCGGCAAGCGTAGCCACAATTGGATAGCTATTGCCTACCGCTGCAGTTGCCACCGCTCCTGTACTGTTTCTTGTTAAAGTAATATTATCCCCATTCTGGATACCAGTAATGCTGCCTGCAAAATCAGTGTTAACCAGTACATCTCCATAAACTTTAGAACGGTCAGTATTGACCACAACCAAAGCTCTTGGAGTCACGGTCAAAGCACCATTTACATAACTGATGGCATAGTTGCCCAGTCCGGTACCTGTTGCTGCCGTTGCTACAATAGGATAAGTAGAGCCTGCCACGGTAGCCGTAGCTGCTGCACCAGTACTATTTAGAGTTACACTGGTAACCGCATCGCCATTGATCAGACCCGTAGAAGTAAATTCAGTACCCGCAAAAGTCACCGCATCACCATAGGTTTTAGTCCTTGCAGAAGCCGTGATGGTCAATGCTTTCGTTGTAACGGTCAACGTACCATTTGGATTGGTCACCGTATAGTTTCCTAGCTTGTTATCAGGATCCACAAACGTAGCTACAATCGGATAGCTATTACCTACCGCTGCAGTTGCCACCGCTCCTGTACTATTTCTGGTTACGGTAATGTTATCCCCATTCTGGATACCGGTAATGCTGCCTGCAAAATCAGTGTTCACCAGTACAGCGCCATAAACTTTAGAGCGGTTAGTGTTGGCCACAACCAAAGCTCTAGGTGTTACCGTTAAGGCACCATTTACATAACTGATGTTATAATTGCTTAGTCCAGTACCAATTGCTGCCGTAGCTACAATAGGATAAGTAGAACCTACCACGGTAGCCGTAGCTGCTGCACCAGTACTATTTAAAGTTACGCTGGTAACGGCATCGCCATTGGTCAGACCCGTAGAAGTAAATTCAGTACCTGCAAAAGTCACTGCATCACCATAGGTTTTGGTTCTTGCCGAAGCCGTGATGGTCAATGCTTTCGTTGTAACGGTCAACGTACCATTTGGATTGGTTACTGTATAGTTTCCTAACTTGCTGTCAGGGTCGGCAAGCGTAGCCACAATTGGATAGCTATTGCCTACCCCTGCAGTTGCTACCGCTCCTGTACTGTTTCTTGTTAAAGTAATATTATCCCCATTCTGGATACCAGTAATGCTGCCTGCAAAATCAGTGTTCACCAGTACATCTCCATAAACTTTAGAGCGGTCAGTATTGACCACAACCAAAGCTCTAGGTGTTACTGTTAAAGCACCATTTACATAACTGATGGTATAGTTGCCCAGTCCTGTGCCTGTTGCGGCCGTAGCTACAATAGGATAAGTAGAACCTGCCACGGTAGCGGTAGCTGCTGCTCCGGTACTGGTCAAGGTTACACTGGCAACGGCATCGCCATTGGTCAGACCCACCGAAGTAAATTCAGTACCTGCAAAAGTCACCGCATCACCATAGGTTTTAGTCCTTGCAGAAGCAGTGATGGTCAATGCCTTGGCACCAACAATGATATCGCCAGCAGCATAGCTGATGGTATAGTTGGAAGCCGTAAACGTTCCGCTAGTAGCAGCACTTGGGGTCACCTGGCCCGTATACGTATTCACCGCAGCTGTTGCTGCAGCACCAGTGCCATAGGCCAAAGTTACGCTGCCAATGATCTCACCATTCTCCAGTCCACTTGACGTAAAAGCGGTAGAGCCAGCAGCACCAGTCAATGTTGATCCATAAGTTTTATTTACGTTAGTCGCCGTAATGGTCAATGCCTTGGCACCAACAATGATATCGCCAGCAGCATAGCTGATGGTATAGTTGGAAGCCGTAAACGTACCACTAGTAGCTGCACTCGGGGTCACCTGACCCGTATAGGTATTCACCGGAGCTGTTGCTGCAGCACCCGTGCCATAGGCTATCGTTACACTGCCAATGGTCTCACCATTCTCCAGTCCACTTGACGTAAAAGCGGTAGATCCTGCAGCACCAGTCAAGGTCTGTCCATAGGTTTTATTCACGTTAGTCGCCGTAATGGTCAATGCCTTGGTGCCAACGATGATATTTCCAGCAGCATAGCTGATGGTATAGTTAGAGGCGGTAAACGTTCCACCTATAGCCGCACTTGGAGTAACAGAACCCGTATAGGTATTCACTGCAGCTGTTGCAGCAGCACCCGTGCCATAGGCCAAAGTTACGCTGCCAATGATCTCACCATTCTCCAGTCCGCTTGACGTAAAAGCGGTAGATCCAGCAGCACCAGTCAAGGTCTGTCCATAGGTTTTGTTCACGTTAGTCGCCGTAATGGTCAATGCCTTGGCGCCAACGATGATATTGCCAGCAGCATAGCTGATGGTATAGTTAGAAGCGGTAAACGTTCCACCTGTAGCCGCACTTGGAGTAACTGAACCTGTATAGGTATTCACCGGAGCTGTTGCTGCAGCACCCGTGCCATAGGCCAAAGTTACGCTGCCAATCGTTTCACTATTCACTAGTCCACTTGAGGTAAAAGCGGTAGATCCAGCAGCACCAGTCAAGGTCTGCCCATAGGTTTTATTCACGTTAGTCGCCGTAATCGAAAGTAAGGCTGGATTTACGGTCAAATCACCCCCCACATAAGTAATGGCGTAATTGCTAGCCAAGAACCCGTTGGCACCGGTTAAAAGCGATGGTACGATTGCCCCAGTATAAGTTGTTGCAGCGGCAGTGGCTGTAGCACCACTTGTGTAACTAATGGTTACTGTATTTAATGTATTTCCGTTTTTCAAACTTCCGCTGCTCAATGTATAAGCTGAAGAACCTGCGGTAGTACTTAGCGCCTGACCATAGGTTTTACTTGCATTATTAGCAGTAATGGTAATTGGCGCTCCGCTCACCGTATTCGCACCATTAGTAGTGGTCGATACATTCACTGTTGAAGCTCCAGCACTGGTCAATTGGATATTTCCTGAAGGAGAACCCGCTGCTACCGTATTGGTTAATCGAACATAAATAGGTGTTGATGGCACAGTACCTGCAGCACCAACAGTAACCGTCGATGAGAAAGTGGAATTGTCGCTACTCACTTCAAAACCCGCTGGCGGAGTAACCGTGATAGCCGCAGTTAAATTAGTTCCCGAAACATTAAACTGTTGCGAAGATGAATTTGTTCCGTAAGTAGTAGACATGTTCCCTAAAGCACCTGAAGTACTAACAATAGCATTGGTTACCGTTAATGTAGCACCATTAGAATTTGCCGCTGGTGCACAACTTCCTGTTGCTACCAAACGGTAAACATAACCATTCATGCTAAGTGCAGCATTCGTTATCGTCAAGGTTGTGGTGGTTACCCCAGAATAAGGAGCTGTATTGGTCAAATTGACAAAACCACCGCCACCACCATTATCTAATTGCCACTGGTAACTAGTTGCATTGGATGCTTGTCCGGTAATGGTGGTATTACCTCCATTGTTAATAGACACATTACTAGGTTGAGTGGTAATAGAAGGTGTAGGATTGATGGTTAAAGTAGCAGCATTTGAGTTGGCTGAGGGAAATGCAGGAACTCCGTTAACAACGCATTGGTATTGATAAGCATTCATACCAGCGGTTGCACCAGTGATAGACAACGTTGCCGTAGTTGCATTGCTATACACTCCTCCATTTGTAATATTCGTGAAAGGACCACCAGTACTCACCTGCCATTGATAGGTATAGGCATTGGTGGTACTTACTGAAAATGTGGTATTCAAGCCTGGACAAATGGCAACATTGGCAGGATGTGCCGTAAATGCTGGTGCTAAAGCCCCCGACCAAGTTAAAGCATCAAGCGCTACGTAATTAAAATCTCCTGTAGTAGAAATGGTAATGGCATCAACATTTTTTACAGAATTATTGGCACCTCCAAAAGTGGTCAGGTCAATTAGCTTAAAACCGTTATCCGTTCCAGGATTCGTATTGTTAAAACCAGGACTTGAGGTCGCCGTAAATTGGGTAACACCATTATACGATCCTGTAATCGTTAGTGTTCCTGTAACATTCAAATTATTCGAAATGTTTGCCAAGTATATCCACAAGCTATTTACTCTGAAAGCGGTGGCACTGGATATTTTTAATGCGGGAGGTTGTGGGTTATTTGCAAAACCATCATTATCAATAAATATGTTATCTGCCGCTGTCCCGCTCCACCCAGCCCCAGGATATATACCTTGAATCTTAAAATCAGTACTGCCGCCATTTAGGTTAATAAAATTAAATGTTTGGCCGTTACTTGTAAAAGAAGTGCTACCAACGGTGGCACTTTCAAATGTTTCCAAAAACTGTGCACTAGCCAAGAACGGCAGGCAAAGCGTCAGAAAAAATACGAGTAGCTTTATTTTCATATGCCCTGTAATTAGTTAATTTAAATATTTTTTATTCTATATATTGTGATGTTCAATTTATACTAAAATGACTGTATCAAAGCTTAGTGCTATTACCACAACTATTCTTCAATCACATACACTCCACGAAGAGGTGCATGCCGTCAAATTGCTCTCTGATTTCTTTTTAACTTTCCGATCCAACCGTCTACCTCAACCATCTGATCAAACAGAAATGGTACTTAAAGGCGGTATAGCCCTCTCATTTGATCATGCGGCCGACTGCCTGTTGGATTACCACAGGACCGCCCGTTTTATCAAAGGAGTATATCAGGCTATCCATGAACTACTTCTTCGTTTTCCCAATCAAAAAATAAACATCCTGTATGCAGGCTGTGGCCCTTTTGCCACCATCCTACTCCCTATTTTGCCTCTATTTAATGCAGATCAGTTACAAGTTACTTTAATTGATATCCATCCGGAATCCGTTAAATTCGTCAAAGAACTTTTTGCTACGCTTCATCTTTTATCTTTTGTGGATTGCATTTCCATACAGGATGCAATCTCGTATCGTTATCCTAAGCCCAACCTGCATATGGTCATTTCAGAGACCATGTTCCACGCACTTGTTACTGAACCGCAAGTTGCCGTTACCAGAAACCTGGCCCCCCAATTGCTCGATGGAGGAATCTTCATCCCTGAAGAAGTGACGATCGAAGCAATGATTACTTCTTTTTCCAAGGAACCTTTTCTTTCCAATAATGAGGTTCCTATCGTTTCTGCAGTTACTGAGCGTTCGTTAATGGCCAAACTATTTTCATTAAATAAAAATTCGGCCCAGTCTGTATCTTTTTCCAACCAGGAATATATTAGTCCTCAGTTCAAAGTCCCGGTCTTTCAAAATTCCAGTCCCGATATCTGTCTATTTACCCATGTAAAAATATTCAAAACACTGGAATTGGGCTTATCCGAATCCCTCATCACTAACCCGTATTGTTTAGTTTCTATTTTAAATTTACCTTCTGGTGCTTTAATCAGCTTCGTTTATACTTTTGCTGAGCTACCTTCTTGGTCGTATCAATTAGCGGACTAACTTCTCGCCGGAAATAAACCATACAAACAAATGATATGATTTATTGCCATAAATGGCTGCATATTATTGTGTGCACTAGACCCACCCACTACAGTCATAGTTAATGGTGTACTGTCCACTTTGATTGAATCTGGATGTAGTACGGTATTGGGCGTGGCATTGTTAAACCCAAGTGTTTTAGCCAAACCTCCAGTAACCGTATAACCCGGTGTGGAAATTACTGAACCTGCAGTGGCCGCAGCCAAAGTTGAATCTGCATCACTGACCATTAAACTTGGAGTTGAGGCTGCAGATACAACACCAGCATGAGTATGTATAGGCATTTCTGTTGAAATCAAGGCATGATTTTCTTCTCCTCCATATTCCCCCAAAACAAAGGGAGTACCGCCAGGTGCTTGTCCTGTACCTATAGCTACCCTGCCATTGAAATTTGGCAATCCAAAGTTAGTTGAACCATTTCCTCCATATGTGGTACCCAAAATTGCAAATAAGGCAGTATTAGCTTGAATTGCTACTAGCTGCCCCGAACACATTGCCCAGGTATTAGGTGCAAAACTTGCAGCAAACATTCTGATTTCTCCTACAGTTCCTTCCATGTTGATTAGATTTAGTTAGTTTCTTGAAGGAAAAATTCCTTCGATACAAATGATAAAATTAACAGCCAGAAAAGGCTGCATATTATTGTGCGGCAATGAACCTCCTGCGTTTGTATTGACCACTGCAAGCGTACTCAAATCAACCGTTCCCGGATTTAGCGCTACCGCTGGAGTAAGGGTATTAAACCCAAGGTTAGGCACAAAAGAACCTGAAGCCATATAGCCAGCTGATGCAATAGATAAACCAGTAGTAGGGCTATGTGTGCTCGCCTGCGCGTTATTAACCGATACAGTAATTCCAGGATTGATTGGTGTAGTGGTAACAGTATGGGTATGAGCAGGTAAATTTGTCTGCAGCAGAGTTACTGTTTCAGTACCACCTAAAGCCCCCAAGGGAACTGTTGTTCGCCCCGCGGCCGTTCCAGTCCCCACACCAACACGGCCCCTAAAATCTGGCAAATTAAATTTGGTTACACCATCCCCACCATAAGTAGTACCGAGTAGCGTATATAAAGCCTGATAAACTGCAATAGACATTTCTTGTCCCTGACATAAACTCCAGCTCCTGGGAGCAAAATTACCAGCAAAGTATCGGATCTCTCCTATAGTACCTTCCATAATATCTTTGATTTAATTTCTTGAAGGAAATATTCCTTGCAAACAAATAATATAATTCATTCCCAAATAGGGTTGCATGTTACTATGTGGCAAACTTGCCCCAGTTATCGCATTTGTTACTGTCAACTGTCCCGTATTTAATGAAGCAGTCCCCAAAGCAACATTTGGCTGAGCGTTGTTATAGCCCAACAACTGTGTTGATGATCTCCCCGTTGCTTTAATCGGACTCGCTATGGTTGCCCCGGTAACTGGAGTAGTCAAACTAGCTGCTGCAGAACTTACGGACATTTTACCTGAGCCCGTCAAGTTACCACTGTGCGTATGGAGTGGCATTTCGTTGAGTGAAAGTGTGTGTGTTTCTTGTCCTCCAACCATGCCATTCTGTCTATTTATACCACTAACACTACTAGTTCCTGTGCCTATCGCAATCCTACCCCTCAGGTCAGGAAGTCCAAAATTGGTTGTACCATTTCCTCCGTAGACAACACCCAAAAGAGCAAAGAGCGCCTGGTTTTGATTGATAGCTAATATTTGCCCTCGACAAAATGCCCAATATTTTGGTTCAAAATCTGGGGCAAACATTCGGATTTCCGACATCGTTCCTTCCATATTTCTTTTATTTAAATTAATTGTTCTCCTATTCCAACACCCATACTAAAAAGCTTTGCACCAGACAAATAGCCTTCTTGCATATGGGCCACATTTATTTTTAAAAATTGCTGTTCCCTGCAAGCAATCACCAAGCCATACAGCGCATCTGCATGAACCACTGATCCAGGTGATTGTTCGGGGATTGGTGGCATATCTACTGGACTCACTTCCAATATCCGCACTTCCCTATTTCTCAAAAATGTGGATGCCCCACCATACTTTTGATTGCAGGCATTCACAAGGTATTCAATTTCACGGGCAGATTGTTTCTCCCAATCTATTTTGAGCTGTTCTGTACCAGGTTTTTGATAATATAAACCCTGATGTTCTGGCTGGATATTTTCCTTGAGCGTATCACGTTCCAAATGGCCCAGCACAAGCTTAAGCTCCTCAACAGCCTCATAACCAACACGAATACAATGCATAGTGTAAGTTTCCCCTGGATAAATAGCCATCTCTTTCTGCCATACAATCGGACCAGCGTCAATTTCGGAATTCATTTTATGGATGAATAAGCCGCCATGATTTTCCATGTTGCGGATTTGCCAGAAAATAGGATCTGCCCCTTTATATTTAGGCAATGCCCCAAAATGAAAATTGAAAAACCCCTTTGAAGGGATACTCAATATAGATGCAGGTATTTTCCAGGGAAATGCAATTACAAATACAGCATCAGCACTCAGTTTACGCAACCAGTTCTCCATACTTTCCTTCCAGGAGTTAGTAGGAAAAACCTCCACAGTATCAGGTGTTATACTAGCAGCTTGTAGCGAATTTAGCAAAACGGACTTACTCTTTTCAGGAATACCTACTCCCACAAAGAGATGCTGTTCCTTCAGAAACTGAATAGAAGGAATGGCCAAAGTATCTGAATTGCAAACAACTGCTATTTTCATGTTGTTCATGCTATCATTATATACCTAAGTAAGGGTTTTCCCAGCCTGACGAAAGCTGCTGCAGCGAATCACTCAAAGCTTTATCATCAATACTCACTGTTTCCAGCTTGCGAACAATTTCTCTTCTAATGTTATTTCTATTTCCTGAGTGTCTATTTTTCACCAGATAAACCTGATTTTTCTTTCCAGGTGTTTGTGAATCGATATGTAGTATTCCGCGTTCAGAATTGACTCTCACTTGGTTCATGGCATCAAGCAAATCTCCATCCCCTTTTATTTCCAGAGCCTCAGCAAGTATCATTCCCGTTTCTTTACCCAATTGATAGAAAGTACGATCCTGCAAAGCAAAGCCATCCTTGTTTTCTCCGTTAGAGACCAACTCAGTACTGCTTAATGCAGTGTAAATCTCCAGCTCTTGTTCCTTGGAATCAAAATTCTCCAACAAAAAAGGCAAAGCCAGTAGTGGAATATCTTTAGCAGCCGAATTTGTATAAGCTTCCTGAAAAGCAGTAGCTTCTTCTCCACAAAACGCACTAAAGATAAAATCTGGCTTAAACATTTCGATATGCTCAAATACAGTTCTCGGATCAGCTGTTTTTGCTCCTGGCGTAATTTTCGCAATAGAAAAAGGCATTGTACTGTCTTTGTCAGCAGCCTCCATTCCAAGTCTCAGCATATTGGAAAAAGAATAACCTGCATCGTACACACTGGCTACAAACATCCCCTTATTGCCAAAAGTTTTAACCGCCCAGTATCCGAGCGACCAAATTTGCTGCCAAGTATGAGTAGAATTGATAAAAACATTGGGATTAAACAACTCTGGATTGGGTATATGCTCCCCAATATTGTTTATTATGAAAGGCTTTTTGTAACGCTCAAATTTAGGGGCCACAGCCATTCCAACCATATTTGAAACAATGCCTGTAACCACATCTACGTGGTAATAAGAAAAAAGCTTATCAATGGATTCTTCTACCCTTAACCTACCGCCCTGACCTATAAACTCAGGGATGAGTTCAATTTCCCAGTCATGCAGACCAACCTGGCCTTTGATCGTCTGCTTTAATCCCTGTTCAAAATCTCTAGACATCGGAACGATGGTAGATACAGGAAGCAGTAAACCAATGGTTATTTTTTTCATGATGAGCGCTAGTTTTAGTTCATTGCAGCACCTTATATACGTTGCAATACGCTGATAAATGTAGTAAAACATTGTATTTAAATCCAAATGTTTTTTTCTCTAAAAAAATAGAATCCTCGTTTTTTTCTATTTTTCAATGATTTAAAATATAATATTTATAAAAATTGTTCGTTACCAAACTTTTTTTTATAATTACATCATCTAAATTATTCATATATGAGTCAGGCCAGACGATCTTTTTTAAAAAAATCAAGTATCATTACCAGTGCAGCTATATTTAGCAGTCATTTGGACACTTTAGCTGGTATCACCAAAAAAATCAATACGCTCAACAGCGAACGCATGACCATCTTTCAAACCAACGACCTGAATGGTACGATTGAAAGTAACAACAGTGGCTTGGGTGGGATTAAAAACATTGTTGAGCTGATTAAAACACAGCAAGCATCTGGCTTGAACGTTGATGCAGGTAATTTTCTGGCCTCTGGAGCTTCCCGCAACCAGCAGGAAAGAACCATCTATTTAATGAATAAGATTGGTTACCATGCCGTAACCATAGGTGCAAATGAATTGGCCATGGGCCAGGAATCTTTTGCTCAACTGCTTCCCCAAATGGATTTCCCTCTGGTTAATTGCAATTACACCTTCAGTCATGCTGGGTTATCCGCTAGTGTAAAACCTTATATTGTCCTTAAAAATAAAAACTTAAAAATTGGCATCACTGGCGTTGGCACTTCCTTGAATGTACCCGGTGTTGAATTTAAAAATCCTTATCAAGCGGCTAACGAAACAGCCAGTTACCTTAAAAATAATCTGAACTGCGATTTTGTAATCTGCTTGTCTCATTTAGGATTCGAAACTGATGGCTATAGCAGTAAAGGATTAGCCGAAGCATCCGAACATATTGATTTCATAGCTGGTGGACATAACAACAAAGTGCTACGTGGGGCAATGGTATTAAGAAATAAAAGTAAATGCGATGTAGCTTTAAGTCAGGCTGGTGAGCATGGGATGATTTTAGGCAAAACAACTTTTGGCTTTGATGCCTTTAACCGTAAAAATGATTTCCATCATAAATATCTTATAGCTGGTTTAAGCCACAGAGAACAGTCTACCGATGCGTATTTGGTACTCGGAAAACTATCTGAAGCTCAAAAACATAACAGCTAAGAAAAACTGACAATAGTCCTTACAATTTTGTAAAGCTAAGATATTGTACAAATCTGGGCAGGGAAGAGTGATTTGCGCTGGCCGCATGCGGAAGCGTGTGACGCCACACAATGATATCTCCCTTTTTTCCAGGAACAGGCACTGCTTTCATTTGCCTGCGCATCACCTCATGCGCTTCATCAAATGTTGGGTAAGGCTTGATCCACTCGTCAAATTCCAAATGCACCCCTGGCACAACATTTAATGGTCCTCGATCTTCAGGAACGTCATCCAGGTAAATCAGTCCCTGTATATAATATGCAATAGGCTTACTGATATCTATATCCCAGTGCAACGCACCAGCGTTAAATCCCCACTTGTCGGTAACTGGCGGATTAAAACTAACCTTTTCAGTATTTGCAATGATATCCTGAGCACCATACAGTTCCGAAAACAATTGGTAAACATTCGGATGCTTCCTGACAACCTCTATGCTTTCATCCTGATAAACCTGCAGCATAAGCCCATGCCAGTCGGGATGAGATTTATACCAAGAATCTGGATCTGACAATTCAATCCCCATATGTCTACAGATCAGCGCTTTCACTTCCTCACAAAGTTCTGGTTCAACGAGGTTACTTACCCTCAAATATCCCTGTTCTTCCCAGAATTGTACCTGTTCTTTATTCAACAGCTGATACTCTTGGGCTCTATCTTCTGCCATCTGCCCGTTCAACCATTCGTCAAACTGAATCTCAGCCTGCGCTAAAAAATCACTCCCTTTAAGGGCCGTCAACCAAGCCAGGAAATGGTCAAAGCTTTTACATTCCGCGTAAAGAAAAAAATAAGTTTCGTATTTTCCGAGCTCATAAGCACTTAAAAAGATATCCTCAGTAGCATCAAAATTAAAATACTCGGGCGTCAGGTCCCTTTGCTTTTTAGCTTGATGGATTTCGAAAAAAACTTGTAGGAAAGCGTTTGATTTCATTTTTTGAAGAGTATTATGTGGTTTAGTTGAGGTATTTTATTTTTAAACTTATAATGGTTTAAATCCAATTATATTTAATTTAGAAACCATAATGATTAAATCTGAATTGCAAGCTACATCAATCGCCGAAGAAAAGAAAAGATTAATTACGCTTTTAGTTAACTTTCTACAAGAAATAGGATTAAACGTAAACTTTTTTATTGAAGAAGAACCCGGATTTCTTCCTGGAGTACATATTAAAAATGGCGGTTTAAGCATTGATATTGATCAAACCTTGTATCCTGGTGACATTTTACATGAAGCTGGCCACCTGGCCACCGTACCCCATTCTATCAGAGGCGAGCTAGATGGCAAATTGCCAGATATAGATTTGCATAGGGGTGCAGAGTTAATGACCCTGGCTTGGAGCTATGCTGCAGCCTTGCATTTAAAAATCCCTGCAAGTATTGTTTTTCACGAACATGGGTATAAAGGTGACAGCCAAAACCTGATCGATAATTTTGAACAAGGCCGGTTTATAGGACTACCCATGCTACAATATTACGGAATGGCCTACGACCAACAAAACGCCGAGCGACTTGGTGTTAAACCTTTCCCACATATGGTGAACTGGGTTTGCTTAAAGTGATATAATGATTTAAACTTCCTCGCTTTTCATTTGGGTAATCAATGCCCTAGCCACATCCGTATCCATTTTTTCCAGTTCCGCTATCATCAACGCCCGAGTGGCTCTTGCCTGTTCTTTTTCTATCGGAGTGGCTTCAAAATCGTAAGCATTTTCACGAAAAAGCGCATCTGTCCATTCATTACGAATACAATCCATAATTAAATGCACCCGATTGGTTTCACCCCTATTTTCAATATGATGAGTCTTACTAAAATCCATATACCAGCAAGTACCCTCCTCTAAAAACAATTCGTTTCCATCAACTGTAAAATGCACCGATTTATTGGTGAGAATGGGAATATGAATCCTAAAGCTTCCATCCTGATAGGAGCATCCCCGATCTTTATGAGGCTTGATGATACTCCCAGTCGAGAGCGCCAGTAAACGCACCGATTCTTTTTCACATTTCCAGGAATCCACAATGGATCTGATATAATCCACTTCGGCCATCAATGGTGTATCGACATAAGCCGTATCTCCTGAATGTGCAAAAATATCATCTGCATTACCACTTGCTGAGCGCAGGGAAATACTTCTCCAATCGCCCTCGTAGTCAAAATTGTTAAAATGTAGCGGCCATTGCTTATTCAAGCAGTGTTTTAGCTCTTTATGAAGTTGCTGCACATCATAAGTAAGCGCCAATTTTAAATGTGATGAAGCCATATTATAAATGTAACGTTAATTTACCAACCATAAAATCAGAAGCAACACGCAAACCCTCTTCAATACTCAATAAATCGGTATTGACCACCAGATCGACGGCAGCAGGATTTTCAAAAACATCATTCAAACCAGTAAGGTTATAGATTTTATCTGGATGCCCATCTGGAAGTAAGGCTTTTTGATAAAGCCCCTTGGTATCTCTGCTGATCAGCACTGTGAGATTACATTTTATCCAAACCAATTCGGCATTACAGCTCTGCCTAAGTATTTCCCGACCTTCCTCATAGGGATTGATCACTGCAATAAATATAAAGTCAAACCCCTTACTTAAGGATGCCGCATAAATGCCCAAACGACGTACATTTTCAATCCTGTCGGCCCTACTAAAACCTAGGTCCTTACATAAAGTCTGCCGGTAAACATCTCCATCAATCACCTTCACCCGGTACCCCTTAGCCTGCAATTCATCAGACAAAGCGTTTGCCAACGTTGTTTTACCTGCCCCCGAAAGGCCACAAAATTGAAAAATCAGTCCCATAAAAGTTGAGTAGCGTTAATAAATTCCTGATAAGCCTCCCTGCACGCTATCGTTGAAAGGTCTGCCACTTTCGGCTCAGGATCAAAAGCCGCTCCGATTGATTTGCTGTGAAACTTTAACCGTTCATACATTTTAGGTTCTAGCTCAATTCCTGTAAATTCACTGAAAGATTCCAGCATTTTCCTTGCACCTTCACTATAATCAAAAAAGCGATCAAACTTGCAATCAAGTGCCAAGATAGCCCGCAATTCCAAGTAGTAATGCTTCAGCACATCTGAACCAAAAGCTTTAAAATCCCCTCTAAACTCGGGTAATTCTCCCATTTTCAACAACAGGGGATTTACCATGCCAGGAACCATATGGATACCTCTCATTTTTGCATGTGAAGCCAAGACCTCACCCGGGCAACGGGTTAGAAAGAAAAAAGGGACTTCAGGAAACCATTCACGCAGCAGAGCATAAAAATGAATGTGCCAGCTGTCGAGCTTAACGATATAATTCAATTCTCTGCCTGTCCTAATCTGTCCCATCCAGCTCAAAGCGGCTTTAAACAACTCCTCTCTATGTGCATTGTTAATACTGGGATCCTGCTCCGTACTCCTTAAAATTTCATCCAGCAAAGGCGCCTCTGCAATACTGATACAGTTTTCAGATTGCCCAAATGCCTGACTTAATAATGTAGATCCACATCTGGAAACATGAAAAACAAAAGCTTGTGGTTTGAGCGCTTCGAGGTCGTTAGCTTTTAACAAATCTATACCGCTGCAACTCTCAAACCTGGAGATTCCTCTTTGCACGGCCCTGCAATAACGTATCGTATCATCAAAAAAAGGATCGTTCATGCGTTTATCAGCAAGATACAGCCAATGTACCAACCAATCCTGATTTATATTTTCCAGGCGATAGGGAATCCAATTGGCTAAAGGAGAGACTGCGTTCATAAATTATGTTTTTTAAAACTAATTATTTTTATTGGATTACATAGGTATAAGGTCATGGTAGCTCCAACAAATTTAAAAAGTTAAGTACGAATCTTCAGCTTATAGATATAAACTGGAGCTCTACCTATGTTTGGAAGCAAAGGTGGTCCTTTAACGATAGTTGCGTTTATAGAAACGCCGCATGTAATCACTGGTGTAGCCAACACAATACCCATCCGAATTTTCCGAATAAAGGCCATCGAGATAGAACATAAATGTTAAGACACAAAAAAACCCCACTCGGACGGAGTGGGGTTGGCTTGATTTTTCAAGCTCCCTCTGCTGGGCTCGAACCAGCGACCCTCTGATTAACAGTCAGATGCTCTAACCAGCTGAGCTAAGAAGGAATATCTTTTCCTCAAGGGAAAATCTGGTTTTTCAATTTTTCAATTAAAAAGCCTTACAAAAAAGTAAGGCTTTTGCTCCCTCTGCTGGGCTCGAACCAGCGACCCTCTGATTAACAGTCAGATGCTCTAACCAGCTGAGCTAAGAAGGAGTGCTGGCATTCCCTAAAACGCTTTAAAATGCTCTTTTTAATTTGAACACCCTTGTTCGTTTTGGGAATGCAATATTAGGGCTTTTAAATTATTTATGCAATATTTGTAGCGAAAAAAAAGATAAAAATCACAAGTTACAACGTATGAGCCTGATAATCATAGGTAGTGTGGCCTTCGACGCCATCGAAACTCCCTTCGGAAAAACAGATAAAATTGTAGGTGGAGCCGCAACTTTCGCTAGTTTGGCTGCTTCTTACTTCTATAATCGCACAAAAATTGTCGCTGTAGTTGGCGATGATTTCAAAAAAGAAGATATCGAAACCCTAAATAACCACGGTATTGACACCGAAGGTTTGCAAATCAAAGAAGGAGAAAAATCTTTTTTCTGGAGTGGCAAATACCATAACGATATGAACAGTCGCGACACTTTGGTAACCGAATTGAATGTATTGGAAAACTTTGATCCTATCATTCCTGAAAGCTACCAAGATTGCGAGTATTTGATGTTAGGCAATCTTACCCCTCAGGTACAGCAAACTGTTATTAAAAGATTAAAAAACCGTCCGAAACTAATTGTTCTTGATACCATGAACTTTTGGATGGACATTATGATGGACGACTTGCTAGAAACCATTAAAATGGTTGATGTATTAACCATCAACGATTCAGAAGCTCGTCAACTATCTGGCGAATACTCATTAGTAAAAGCTGCCAATAAGATTTTAACTATGGGGCCTAAATATTTGATCATCAAAAAAGGTGAGCACGGCGCTTTGTTATTCCACGAAGACAAAATTTTCTCTGCCCCGGCATTGCCTTTGGCTGATGTATTTGACCCAACTGGCGCTGGTGATACTTTTGCTGGTGGTTTTATTGGTTATTTGGCTAAAGTAGGCAGTATCAATTTCAACAACATGAAAAACGCCTTGATTTACGGATCAGCACTGGCCTCTTTCTGCGTAGAGAAATTTGGTACCGAGAAATTATTATCGTTAAGCCAAGAAGAAATTGCCAACCGTTTGCAACAATTTGTAAACTTAAGCAGCTTCGAAATTACTCAATAAGTAAAAAGTGTAAAGCTGGGGGCTAAAACTTTCAGCTTTACACCTTCAACTTCCTAAGCTCATCAAAAGCCCTACCTTTTCCAATTTCTCAAAAACCACTTCGGTATGTGGCGCATCAGCCAGTTCATCGGTGAGGTCTTGCCCTGCCCAATGTTCATAATGCTTACCATTTTTCCATAAACGGCTTTCGGTTACATCGTAGATAATTCCTTTATAAGCCACCCATATTTGCGGTTTATCCTGCCCGTTGCGTAAAGCCAATTGTTGCTTGGTATAAGATGGCAATTCCATTAAGCGGCTCTCTTGCTTTTAAAGAATTCGAACATGTAAATGCTAACCAGCAAAGCAGAAAGGTACATGAATAAAGTTTCTACCGGGACTTTTACAATATGCAAACCCGAAACACCATTGGCAGCAGCCATTATAACATTGTTCCAAGCTAAAACACCGTAAACGATTAACAACGGCAGCAACATGAAAGCAAAAGCACGGTAAGCCCTGTACATAAATCTTAATTTGCCCACGTATTCAATGAGCAGCAACACCAATAAAAGTGTAGCGAAAGTCAACATAGTGTACCATTTAGGATAACCGAAAAACAAAAAAGCTACACAAAGGCCCAGTAATAAGTTACTAAAAGCCAAGCTATATTTCTGCAAATCGTTTTTAGGGAAACGTAAATTGAGATATTGATAAAGAGAAACTCCCGCGAAACTCAAACTAAAATGAAGCAGGTATTGCTCAACAGGAATATCTTTAAAATTGACAGACAAGGTATTTTGAGCATCATAAACTATTAAACCAAGCAAATACAGTACTACGGTAATGGCAGAAAACAGAATAGTAGCCACCAAACTTGCTCCAAATGCAGCCCTTAAATTACCATCTTTAAATATTTGCTTATCGATTTGAAAAATCAATGGAAGTAATAGGGAGGCTAGCGCTAAAATTAGAAAAAGAAACTTCATCATGTTGTGGTATTATTCCCCAAAAGTATGATTTTATATTGGTTGGCTAGATAGTAAAGTTAAGGGCTTCGCAGTTTTGAAACCTGTCAAGCCTACTTCTGTAAATATGATGCACAAAAACTTCCAATTAAACCCGATTGAAATGGAAAGCCCGTAAGCGAGCTTGCGAGTGCGGACTTGGAATGAAAAGCGGGGCTACAGGGAGTGCCTAGCAACAAAGCATCTTTTCAAACAGCAAATGAACCCCATAAAAAAGCCCCGCACATGCAGGGCTTTATATGACTATCCTCTATCTGTAGAGTAATTTTTAAGGTATTTTTTTAGTTGCCCTCTGGCTACGTGTATTCTGGTTTTTACCGTACCAATTGGAATGTCAAGCTCTTCGGCAATTTCGTGGTATTTAAATCCTTCGAAATATTTAATAAATGGGATATAGTATTCAGGAGCTAATGAATCAAGCGCCTTGTTAATGTCTTTCAGTACAAACTTGCTTTCAACCGCGTTGTTAGTGGCACTGTAGTGCAAATTTGCATAAGTAATGTCATCACTTTGCGTAATCAATGCGTTAGTTTTCACCAAGCGTCTATAGTTGTTGATGAAGGTGTTGCGCATGATGGTAAAAAGCCAACCTTTTAAGTTGGTGCCTTCTTTAAACTTACTATAATATGTTACAGCTTTGAGCATCGTGTCCTGTACCAAATCATTTGCGTCTTCTAGGTCTTTGGTGAAATTCAAGGCAAATGATTTCAATGAGGTAGAATAATCGTTTAGTTGTTCGTTAAATTGCAGCTGTGTCATATTCTTTTTAGTTTTTAGTTAATAAAATAGAACAGAAGCGAGATGGAATTGCAACTGTCATAGTTATGTAACACCATACAACTATGATACCAAAAACGATAAAAACTATCGACTAAAAATTTAAAAGATGAAAAAAAGACGCTCCAAAAGCGCTAGGCTAAAAAATATTTACTTCTCGTTCTAAAAGTACTCCAAACTTTTGCTGTACAGTTTCGATAATTCTTTCCGAAAATCTGTACACCTCCTGTCCTGTTGCCCCGCCATGATTAACCAAAACAAGGGCCTGATTTTTCCAAGTTCCGGTATGACCGTCAACCAAGCCTTTAAATCCGCAAGCTTCGATCAGCCAACCTGCGGCTAACTTTACACGTCCATTTGGCGCTGGATAATGCGGAGTGTCTGGAAAACGCGACAGCAACTGATCAAACACTGGCTGCTCGATAATTGGGTTTTTGAAGAAACTCCCCGCATTGCCTATCGTTGATGGATCTGGCAATTTACTTACCCTAATGGCCGCTACCACTTCTGAAACATCGGCAATGGTAGGCTCGACAATGCCTCTTCTTTCAAGTTCGGCATTAATGGCGCCATAGTGGGTTTGCACATTAGGGATGTTTGATAAGCGATAAGTGACCGAAGTAATGATATATTTCCCTTTTAACTTTCCTTTGAAAACACTTTCACGGTAACCAAATTCACAATCGGCTTTGTTAAAAGTTTTAATTTGCCCAGTAGCAATTTCAAAAGCAGTACAGCTTTCAAAAACATCTTTAATTTCTACGCCATAGGCACCTATGTTTTGTATGGGCGATGCACCCACAGTCCCTGGGATTAAAGTTAAATTCTCCAGACCTGCATAACCTTGTGCCACACAGTATTTAACCAAGGTATCCCACACCTCGCCTGCGCCGGCAGTTACCAAAACATCATTGCCTTGTTGAGTAACTTTAATGCCCTTGATACTTATTTTTAGCACAAATCCATCATAGTCTTTGGTAAAAAGCATATTACTACCTCCGCCTAAAACCAACAGTTTGTTTTCTTTTATCAATGGGCTTGCAAAAACCTCTTTCAATTCGGCTTCAGTTGAAACCTCTGCATAAAGCTTGGTATTTACGTCAATTCCAAAAGTGTTTAGATTTTTAAGAGAGTAGTTGCTGATAAAAGGCATAAAGTATTTTTATTGCAAATGTAACAAGATTTACGATTTAAGACTGGCGATTTACGATTTGACCGGACCAGTTCCATTCGAAACCAACTGTCTAACAAATGTAATTTGAAATAATTGTAAAAAAAATCTTACAGGAAACTTTAAGATTAAAAAAAGTTTCCATAGTTTTGTGCGGATTTTGAAAGGGATTTTAAATTGGAAGTAAAAGATTATATCATTAACGGCGCTGATAAACTTTTTTGTCAATATGGTTTCAAAAGTGTAACCATGGACGATATTGCCAAACATTTGGGCATCTCAAAAAAGACCATTTATCAGAACTTTAAAGACAAGAACGAGCTCATCAACATTCTTATTCACGATAGAATAGTCAATCAAGACCTACAGATGAACAAATGTTCTCAAGAATCGGAGAACGCTGTAGAAGAAGTTTTCTTTGGTATGCAGGACATGGATTTTTTCTTGGAAACGATGAATCCTATGCTTTTTTACGATTTGCAGAAGTATCACCAAGAAGCTTGGTTAAACTTTATGGCCTTTAAAGAAAAAGAGATTGGCAAAAAGGTAATGGAGAATTTGGAACGTGGTATTGCCGAAGGTTTATATCGCAATGACCTGAACCTTGAGATCATTACCAGAATGAGATTAGACCAAGTGGATGTTGTTTTTACGCAAAGCGGACATTATGACACCAAGAAATACAGCCTTGCCAGCATTATGGTGGAAATAACTCGTCATTTTTTATACGGAATTTGTAACAATGAGGGGCTTAAGTTAATCCATAAATACGATAAAGAGCTGAAAGACAAGAAAGAAATGGCAAAAACCATTTAATTAATATAGAAATCACCCAAAAATTAATAAATAATCAACTATGTTTAGAATAAAGACGGCAAAACTGATGCTACTGCTGATCATCAGCTTCGGTTTACCAACATTAACTCTTGCACAACAACCCATTACATTGAAAGATGCATTGAAATATGCACTCGATAACAATGTAAAAGTTCGCAAAGCTAGATTAGACATTGAAGGCGGAAGGTACAAAGTGCAGGAAGTTAGAGCTCAAGCTTTACCACAAATTACAGGTAATGCTGGTTTAACCTACAACCCAATTATCGGACAATTAGTAGCCAACTTTGGTGGCCAAACGCAGGCAATTAGAATGGGGCAAAACTGGAACTCCAGTGCTGGTGTTCAACTTTCGCAACAATTGTTCAACCAAACGGCATTTACCGGTTTACAAGCAGCAAGATCTAGTGAGGAGTTTTACAACCTTACTGCACAACTCACCGAAGAGCAAATTATTGAGTTAGTAGCCAACACTTATTATCAAGTATTGGTAAACAAGCAACAGCTTGGTGTGGTTGAAACCAATATCAAAAATGTTAAAGTGGTAGAAAAAGTTACCGCAAGTCAGTTTGAAAATGGTTTAGCTAAAAAAATTGATGTAGACCGTATCAAAGTGAAACTGACCAATTTGGAAAGCAAACGTATACAAACCATCAATGCCATTACCCAACAAGAAAACCAGTTAAAGTTTGCTATGGGAATGTCGGTAGTTACCCCTATTACTTTACCAAACAGCGAATTAACTGAAGTAAGACAATTACCTGTATTTGCTGATACCGTTGGATTAGCAAATAGAACAGAAATTAAGCTTTTGAACAACCAAGACAAGCTGTATGGCTTGCAACGTAAAGCTTATTTAGCTGAGTACTATCCTAGTTTATCATTAACGGGTAACTACACGTATTCAAGCCAAAGCGATAGTTTCGATTTTTTAAATTCAAATAGAGCTGCGATTGGATTTGGTGCTTCGGCTGTGGGTCTTTCACTTAAAATCCCAATTTTCAATGGCTTCTTAACTCGTTCTAAAGTGCGTCAGGCTAATGTTGATATTGACAAGTTGAAACAAGATAGAATTGAAAAAACCAATGAGTTGAACCTGGCTTATGAAAATGCTAAAATCGAATTGAAGAACAGCTTAAGCACCATCAATTATCAACGTAAAAACGCTGATTTGGCACAGGAAATTTATATGAGCACCCAAAACAACTACAATAACGGGCTTGCTACCTTAACCGATTTACTGGAAACCGAAGATTCGCTTACCGAAGCCCAAAACAGCTACACGGAAGCTTTATTAAAATATAAAATTGCCGAAATACAGTTAATTAAAGCAAAAGGCGACCTCAGAACCTTAGTACAATAAACCAAAATACAGAAGAAATAATATCAGATAAAATGAAAAGAGCAATCACCATCATTCTCGTAGTAGTTGTAGTATTAGCTGCAATTATGTACGTGTTGAACAACAATAAAAAGAAAGCACAGGAAACCACGGATTTTATTGCTAAAGGCAGTGGTGCTGTTGCTGTAAAAGCTGCTAATGTTGAACGCAAAGAAATTAACCTTGATTTTACGGCCAACGGAACTTTTGCGGCCAACCAAGAATTGAATTTCAGTGCTGAAAATTCTGGTCGTGTAACCAAAATATTTGTAGAAGAAGGTAGCCGTGTAAGCAAAGGAACAGTTTTGGCTAGAATTGATGCAGAAATTTTAAATACAGATAGAGAAACTGCAGAAGCTACTTATCAAAATGCATTGAAAGATTTAGCTCGTCATGAAAGTGCTTTCAAAACAGGGGGTGTAACTCAACAAAAACTTGATGAGGTTAGACTTACTGCCGAAAATGCTAAACTACGTTTGCAACAACAACAACGTAAACTTAACGACGCTAACATTCGCTCATCCATTAACGGTGTGGTGAACAAAAAATTAATTGAAGTAGGTGCTGTAGTTGCTCCTGGCACCCAATTATTTGAGCTGGTTGATGTTTCTAAATTGAAATTGAAAGTAAACGTTAACGAAGGTCAAGTAGCTAACTTAAAAATTGGTGATGCAGTTCAAATTCAGTCATCAGTATTCCCTACCGAAAAATTCTCTGGCAAGGTTACTTTCATTGCAGCAAAAGCTGATGAAACTTTAAACTTCCCTATCGAAGTTGAGGTAACCAACAATGTTAAAAACAGCTTGAGAGCAGGTATGTACGGTACTGCCTTATTTAAATTCCCTAAACAAGCACCAGCTATTTTGGTTCCACGTACCTCTTTTGTGGGTAGTGTAAGCAGCAACGAAGTATATGTGTTAAACACTTCTAAAAATGTAGCTGAATTACGTAAAGTGGTTTCTGGCCGTATTTTAGGCGAATCAGTAGAGATTTTGGAAGGCTTAAAAGAAGGTGAAACAGTAATTACAAGTGGGCAGATTAACCTTACCGAAGGTGCTCCAGTTACAGTAATAAAGTAAACTGAAAATATCGTCATTGCGAGGCACGAAGCAATCCTAATGCTTCATATATCGCAAGTTGTAAGATTGCTTCGTACCTCGCAATGACGACAATGTAATACGCAATACCAATTACAATACTAAAAAGATGAAACCAATCCAATAAAATCGGAATAGCTTCATCACCATAAAAAAACAAAGTAATACGATGAAAATTACTGATATATCCATAAAAAGACCCTCACTGGTAATTGTGGTATTTACCGCACTTACTTTAATGGGACTCTTGAGTTATTTCTCGCTAGGATATGAGCTTTTACCTAAGTTCTCTCCAAACGTAGTATCTATCTCAACCATTTATCCAGGTGCTTCGCCAAATGAGGTAGAAAGTACCGTGACCAAAAAAATTGAAGATGCGGTTTCTTCGATGGAAAACATCAAGAAAATTAACGCCAATTCTTACGAAGGCCTATCGGTGGTAATTATTACCCTTACCGACAAAGCCGTTATTGACATTGCCCTAAATGATGCACAAAGGAAAGTAAATGCTATTTTGGCCGATTTACCCGATGATGTAAAACAACCATCGTTAAGTAAATTCTCGCTAGATGACTTTCCAGTAATCACCATGTCGGCATCTGCTAAAATGGACGATATTTCGTTCTACGATTTGATCGACAAACGTATTGCCCCAATCATCTCTCGAGTATCTGGTGTGGCACAAGTAAACTTAATTGGTGGTTCAGAGCGTGAAATCAAAGTAGCTTTAGATGCCAAAGCCATGCAAGGATACGGCTTATCTGTGCCTGCAGTGCAACAAGCCATCTTGGCCTCTAACTTAGATTTCCCTACAGGTAGTGTAAAAACCAGAGCACAAGACATTTTAGTACGTTTATCAGGCAAATATGCCAACGTAGAAGAAATGCGCAATTTGGTGGTAAGCACCAGTAAAGATGGCGCACAAGTTCGTTTAGGAGATATTGCCGACGTTCAAGATACGCAAAAAGAAACCGAGAAAATTGCTCGTATCAACAGAGCCAACTCTATCGCTTTACAAATCATTAAACAAAGTGATGCCAATGCGGTAACCGTAAGTGAGGGCACCAAAGCCATTATTGCAAAGCTTAAAGAAGATTACAAAAACATCAACCTAGATATTAAAATTGTAAACGATAGTTCAGTTTACACCCTTGAATCTGCTGATGCCGTAATCCACGATTTAATGCTAGCGGTAGTATTGGTAGCGGTAGTAATGCTTTTCTTCTTACATAGCTTGCGTAATGCGGTAATTGTAATGATTTCCATCCCTGCTTCCTTAATTGCTACGTTTATCGGTATCTCGTTATTTGGTTATACCTTAAACTTGATGTCGTTATTAGGTCTATCCCTGGTAGTAGGTATCCTGGTGGATGATGCGATTGTAGTTTTGGAAAACATCCAGCGTCACATGGAAATGGGCAAAAACAAGGTTCGTGCAGCATCTGATGCTACCCGTGAAATTGGTTTTACCGTAGTTTCCATTACATTCGTAATTGTGGTAGTATTCTTCCCTATTGCGGTAAGTACGGGAATGGTAGCCAACATTTTGCGTCAGTTCTGTGTGGTAGTAATTATTTCTACCTTACTATCCTTAGTGGCATCATTTACCATTGTACCATTGATCTTCTCTCGTTTTGGTAAATTAGAGCGCATTGAAGGCAAAAACATCTTCGGTAAATTTATCCTTTGGTTCGAAAAACAACTACATAAATTTACGCAGTGGGTAACCAGAATATTAGAATGGACCCTAAAACACAAAGCCATCACCTTAGTAACCATGGTCGTGTTATTCCTTTCTTCATGTGGTTTATTAGGCGCAGGATATATTGGTTTTGAGTTCTTCCCTAAATCTGACAAAGGTGAGTTTTTGCTACAGATAGAGATGCCTAAAGACGTATCATTAGAGCAAACCAACTTCTATACCCAAAAAGCCGAAAACTACTTAAACAAACAAAAAGAAGTAGTTCAAATGATTACCACCGTTGGACAATCAAGCGAAGGCATGGGCGGTACTACCTCTACAGCTTATAAATCTGAAATCAACGTGAAGCTGGTAGAAAAACCAGAACGCAACAATGTAGCTTCTGATATCATTTCTACTACTTACACTCGTGAGTTGGAAAAAATATTAGTAGGTGCTAAAATCAAAACTGTTCCTATTGGTATTCTGGGAACAGCAGATGATGCCCCTATTCAATTCGTAGTAATGGGTTCTGAGCTAGATAGCGTTTTAGCATTTGCGCAGAAAGCCGAAAAAGTAATGTCTAAAATCCCAGGTGCTACCCAAATTAAACTTTCGGTAGAAAAAGGAACACCAGAGATTAACGTAAAAGTAGACCGCGATAAAATGTCCGCCTTGGGCTTGAACCTATCAACCGTAGGTACCACCATGCAAACTGCCTTTGCGGGTAACACCGATGGTAAATTCCGTCAAGGTGAATACGAGTACGATATCAATATCCAGTACCAAGATTTTGACCGTAAGGATATCGACGATGTGCGTAATTTGATTTTCGTAAATCCAGCCGGCCAACAAATCAAGCTTTCACAATTTGCCGACATTAAAGAAGGTTCAGGTCCTAGTTTGCTAGAGCGTTTAAATAAATCGACTTCAGTAACCGTAAAAGCACAAACCGTGGGCAGACCAACGGGCTCTGTGGTAACAGATTTCCAAACAGAATTAGCTAAAATGAAAACGCCTACAGGCATTAGCTTCTACTGGGCGGGTGACCAAGAAAACCAAAGCGAAGGTTTTGGTACTTTGGGAATTGCCTTATTAGCAGCTATTATCTTGGTATACTTAATCATGGTAGCACTATATGATAGTTTCGTGTATCCATTTGTGGTAATGTTCTCGCTACCGTTAGCCTTAATTGGAGCTTTACTAGCGCTAGCTTTAACCAACAACGCTTTGGGTATCTTTACCATCCTTGGTTTTATTATGCTCATGGGTTTGGTAGCCAAAAATGCCATTATCTTGGTCGATTTTACCAACCAAATGAAAGCACAAGGAAAAACCACCCATGAGGCTCTTATTTTAGCTAACCACGCTCGTTTACGTCCAATTTTAATGACCACCATCGCCATGGTAATTGGTATGCTGCCTATTGCATTGGCAAGTGGTGCAGGTGCCGACTGGAAAAATGGTTTGGCATGGGTAATTATTGGAGGTTTAACGAGTTCGCTCTTCTTAACCTTGGTGGTTGTACCGGTAATGTACCAAATCTTCGATAACCTTTTAGAGAGGTTTGGTTTCAACAAAAAAGGGAAAACTATTGATGAATTAATAGCCGAACCTTATGACCACAAAGATGTAAACGAGTGGGAGCAACACCACTAAGATTTTAAATTTTTCCCAACACACAATAAGCCAGCCCCTTTAGTCTTAGGATTAAGGGGGCTTTTTTACGCCATTTATTTGCTCCCTATTCTTGAAAATATGACCACATAGGCACATAGCTATCCTTCATTAAGTGTCTTTTTTTGAAAAGCAATGACAGCAACTCCTTTCAAAGCAAGTCGGGCTTTACGCTACAATCTTTTTGTGAACGCCACTACCGTTTATACCTGTCATCCTGAGCCTGTCGAAGGATTTATAGGCAAGAACGCTTCGATAACCTGTCCCGAATAATCGGGAGGCTCAGCGTGACATACAAAAAGGATTTTCACTGCAATCCCGTTTATGAAACTTTAACCTGCATTCCTTAACTAATTTTTTCTAGCTAACTGTAAGTTTTTTCTCCCCTTTGCTACTTATCCTTAAAAAATCCCTTAAGTATGAAAAAGACATTATTCATCATTACCACCTTCATCACCTCAGCGTTCTTCGGTTGCAGCCAAAATTCCTCACCTGACGGCAGAGCAAGATTACGCGACAGTGAACTTTCTCAAAGAATAGATAAATTAGAAAAAAGACAAATCGTTATTTTAGATAGCCTAAGATTGTTAAACGAAAAAACAACAACATTCAGCACCGCCAAATCCAAATAATGAGCGAAACCGAATTTCTTCAACTCCTTTCTGCTAACCAAGGTATTATTGGAAAAGTTTGTAGCATTTACTGCAATCAAAGAGAAGACTATGAAGACCTGTTTCAAGAAATCACCTATCAAGCATGGAAAGGTTTTTCATCATTCAGGGGCGATTCCAAATTCAGTACTTGGCTCTATCGCATTTCCTTAAATACCGCTATCAGTTCTTTCCGAAAGAAGCGACCAAAAATAGACCTGGTATCAGTTTTACCTGATACCCTAATCGTTTATGACAAAGAAACGAACGACAAGAAACAGCACTTACTTTGGGCAATCAAACAACTCAATGAAGGTGAACGGGCAATTATCGCACTTTATTTAGAAGAAATGAGCTATCAGGAAATTGCTGAGATTATTGGAATAACCGAAAACAATGTAGGTGTAAAAATTAACCGCATCAAAAACAAACTTCATCAAATTTTAAACCATGGAAACAGATAACCTAAAATCAGTTTGGCAAAGCATCGTTCCCGCTCAAAAAAGCAGGGAAGACTTAATGAAGATGTCCAAAGGACGTAGTAATGCCGTACTCAAACCAATGAGGAAACAAATTTATATTGAGCTTCTCGGTTTTATCGCTTTCCTATTTTGTTACTACTCCATGTTTGATGGCGCAGACAAACCATTACCAATTAATATCATTATAACTGTAGCCATTCTGCTTCCAATTTTAAATCACCTCAAAGGATATCAACTGCAAAAGCAATTTAAAAGTGGCAATAACCTCAAAGATGATTTAACGAGTTTCATAAATAAGTTAGAACATTTCCGTATAGAAACGATTATCGCAAGACTTGCATTTACTATTGGCCTCATGTTATTCTTTACTTACAACATCACATTTTCAGCACAAAAATGGTGGGCGGTAATATTGATTGTTATCGTGTTCTCTATACAATTTTTCTTTCTGCACAAAGTTTGGTCAAACAGAATAAACCAATTGAAATTGGTGTTGCAAGAACTTAATAATGCTTAATAAAAAGGAGAGAGAAAAGAGGCTCCATGACTAAAAAAACTAACCACTAATCCCTAGGCCCTCCTATCTAATGGCACTAATTTTCCTTACCAGCAAGCTAATTAAAATACCAAAACAACCTACCACGGCAAATGAATAACGTAAGCTGAACAACTCTGAAATATAACCAATTAGCGGTGGCCCCATTAAAAAGCCAAAATAACCGATACTAGAAACCATGGCAATAGCCAAACTGGAAGGGATTTTATCATTATTCCCTGCAATGGTGTAGGTCATTGGAATAATGACTGAAACGCCAATACCCACCATCATAAAACCAATAGTAGCCACCACCAAATTCGGGAAAGCTACCGACAAAAACATTCCTGTAGAAATGACTACACCACAAATTTGCAACATGGTTTTCCGGCCAAAGGAAGCAATAAACTTATCTCCAATAAAACGGCCGATGGTCATCATGGCAGAGTAAGAGGCATAACCTAAAATAATCCATTTTACGGGAGCATGTACAATTTCCTTAAAGTAAACACCGCTCCAATCCATCATTGCGCCTTCGGTGGCCATGCTACAGAAAGCAATGACACCTAACTGCACCAAAACACCTTGAGGCTTCATCAAAAACTTAGGCTTTTCCTTTTGTACCGCTTTACCGATTAACAAAAACCGATGATTGATAAAAATATGCGTCCAGCCTATGGCGGCAATAATCCAAAAATGCGTGGTGGTAGTTAAGTGCAAATTCATCATCAATAAACCTACCAAAGCACCTGTAAAAAGCCCCAAGCTCCAAGAACCATGGAAAGAAGACATGATGGGTTTACCATAATGCCCCTCGGCAGTAACCGCTTGCGTGTTTAACGCAATATTGCAAAGGTTTCCTGAAATGCCAAACAGCAGTAAAAACAATGCAAGCTGCCAACCATGCGTAGCCAAGGCCAAATTGGTTAAACAAAGTGCATAAAGCGGCGTAGCCATGGTTAATATTTTCTTACTTCCAAAAACAGCCACCAAACGTCCAGAAAGTGGCATAGTAATCAGCTGACCAATAGGCAAGGCCAATAAGATACTTCCCAAAGCGGCATCTGAAAGGTTTAACGCCGTTTTTAAATCGGGAATACGGCTGGCCCAACTGGCAAATACCAAACCTTGGCCAAAGTAGAATAGCGATACCGCTAAACGAATGGTCTTTTTACTATACTTACTAGTTTCTTTAACGGACAAATCAGAACTGTCGGTAATTGTTGACATGAAAGAAGGGGGATATTATTTTCCGCAAAGGTCTGCAAAAACACAGACAACGGCCCTATCCCCCATCCATTCTTTTGCTTTTTAACATTGAAATTACTTTGCCTAAAACAAACCCAGCGCTAATCCAACAGATAGCGCATTAAAGCTTTTCCTTGCATTCATGTTTCCATAATAAGAACAACCTATGCCTATTCCCCTGTTAATCATCAAGCTGTATCTTAACTCATAAGGTAGTCCAACGGTAACTCTCTTTTTAAACTGTTCATCCTCCCAAGGCTCTTTACTCTGGTTGAAAACTACATCGGGATCTGTTTTAGTCACTACGGATAAACCAGAAGAGAAGCTGATTTGCTGCCTCCTGAAGAACTTATAAACCCTGCCGTACTCCATATTAATAGCACTTATCGATCTAACGTCGACATCACATTTACATTCACTACTACAAGATCTATGACGCTTTTTTTGCTCTTCACTTTTCGAATCATACCCCCCACCCGCACTAAGCTTAAAATAATGATGCTCCATTTGCACATAAGCACCCACTTGAGTAAAAGTTCTATAATCGTCAATTTGGCCCGCCTGCATGAACAGATAGAAATTATCAAAACTCAAATCCTTATTTTTTTGTGCAAAAACGTTTAAAAAAGAGCACAGTAGCACTCCTAATGAAATGATTATCGTCTTCATCTTTTTAGTTTTTAATTGGTTAAAATGATAGAAATGAAAGCAGCCTTTACTGCCCTAATGAGTGGTATCCGAGGAATTACTTTTTAAGCTCATCACTCGTTCCATTAAAGGGGGAAGCCCACTTTTGTTAACTTGGTCGGTATCCCAAAAGCTCATGATGCAACTCACATAGTTATTGCGTACTGGTGCCGCTACAAAATAGATATTGAGCCTTTTTCCACCTTCCATAGTCAGCAACAGAGAAGTGATTCCTGTGAAATCATAGACAATTTTTCGAGCGGAAACTGCCGCCCCTTCAAAAACCACAGAAACGGTCGTATCCAAAACGGCTTTACCTTTTTTCCGATTGAAGATTCTATTTACCTGACTGTCGATATCCTGCCGAGCACTTTCCAAAGTTCCATGAACGCTCCAACTCATTTGCCCATAGGATGGACACTGCATATTATTCACTCCTTGCCAGCGACAGCTTCTCAACAAGCTGATTTTTCTGCCCGCAAAATTGATGCTGTCGGTACCAAAAGAATTAAAAACAGTAGGTGGCATGGCACCACTCCTAATTAAGGAAACTAGTTGATGCTCCAAGGTTTGGTTAGTGGCCACAAGAGAAGCAAAAGTGATGGCTAGCAACTGATTGTTTTTATTTTCAACAAAATAGTAGGATACACTATTAGGACTGCCTTTTGGCTCTTCGTACTTTTTAACGACATAAAAATTGCGAAACCCAAGGGTACTATCCCCTTGCACCAAATCCTTTTCTTTAATTTTTAACTTAGAAAAATACTTTAAGATATTTTTCTTACTGAATTCTTCAGGCTTAGTTTGGCTGGTAATTTCAATCCCATCTACATTAAAGAAATCAATGCCGTCACTATAAATCCCCTGAATTCTATTCAATAATTGATTTTCATTTTGAGCAAAGGCAGCAACTGCAATCAACATGGCACCCGCTACTAATAATAATATCTTTTTCATTTTTTGGATGATTAGTATACCTCAAAACTACAAGACACCAATCAACCAAATCATCTCAATAAGATACTCTACGGCTTTAAAATAAATCTTTTAAGATAATTAACGAATAAATTTAATAACAAATCAAACTAAAAAGATACAACAGCCTTGTTTTTATAGCTACAAATTATTCTTTTACTACTATATTTACTTATAGAATAATCTTTTAACAATGAATGAGCAAGCTAATTTCTTCGAACGCATCAAGCAAACCTTACCCAACTATCAAAATTTGGCACAAAGCGTAGCCGACATTTTAGGAATCAGCACCAACGAAGCGTATAAAAAGATACGAGGCACTAGTCTTTTGAATATCAATCAAATCACCAAACTGTCTGATGGTTTCGGTGTACCTTTCCAGTACCAGCCTAGCCAATTACCTACGGTTACCTTTAATTATGTAAGTCACAGCGACCAAGCCGAACACATGACGGAATACCTAAAGGAAATGCTGGCCACCATGAAACAGATTCAAAAAAGTAAGCAAAAACACATCACAGTAACCAGTGATGATGTGCCTATTTTTCACTTCTTCAAATACCCCACGTTAACGGCTTTCAAATTGTTTTACTGGGCAAACAACCCCAGCATGCAGCAATTTGATTTAGAGAAATTACCCAGCAGCATTTTAGACATTGCTCTAGAGCTTCATCAGGTTTACCTAGAAATTCCAAGCACTGAAATTTGGGCCAAAGACACCATACACGGCACCATCGAACAAATAAGATATAGTTTTGAAGCGGGCCACATTGCCAATAAAGCGGATGCCATAGCCATTGTGGAACAATTGCGCTATTGCCTTACCGACATCAGCATGTACGCCATTGGGAGTAAAAAAACCATCGACACTACCCATTTTTTTAATTGGTACCACTGTGATGTATTGGGCGGCATCACCTATTTGGTTGACCTTGAACAGTCGATGTTGTGCTACAACAGATTCAACACTTACAATTACCTAAAAACGGAAGACCAGACCTTTTGCCTGCAAACCAAAGATTGGATTAAAGGACTCATCAACAAATCAGTAGCTTTTAGTGGACAGGGCGAAAAACATCGAAACAAATACCTTTACCAAGCTTTTGCCGAATGCGACAAGCTGATAGACGAAATTAACAGGGCTTAAACTAATTGGTTCGCGAAATTCGCTTAATCAATTCTATACAGGCCCTGCCATTATGGTAAGGGCATTTCCAAAAACCTGCTTTTACTTCGTCCATAGGGTTAAGATTTTCGTCTACACCCCAAAACCATTCACCATTTGTTTGGTCTTTGAGGTACTTTTTCACAAAAGCCCAGCTATTTAGGGATTGTTGCAGGTATTGTTCCTTTGCCGACAATTGCCAAGCGTTGAAAAAACCAACCATCGCTTCAGCTTGAGGCCACCAATGATATTCTTTTATCCAATGATTTGTTGCTCCATCATATTCATATAGCAACCCGCCATTCTCAACTAAACCTTTAGCAGCTGCATCAGCCATTTTTAAAGCCAATTGCTTAAAATAGGCCATTTGCATTTGGTCGTTGATGATTTCCGCAGCCTCATATAACAACCAAGCCGCCTCAATATCGTGCCCAAAAGAAACCAGAGAGGATTTCACTTCCCAGTTCTCGTCAAAAAACAAGTGCAAATGGAAGTCCTTAACATCAACAATATGCTCTCGAAAATTATTCAATAGTTGGAGCATGGCATTTTTTAAGGATGCATTAGGCCAAACGCTATACAAATTGGCATAAGCTTCTACCACATGCAAATGCGTATTCATCGATTTTTTTTCGTTTTGATCCTTCTCGCTCAAACGCAAATCGGTAATAGGCCCCCAAGCTTGGTCATGAGCTTCAATGTAGCCCGTATACACATCATCATAGCTATATTCTTCAAGCAACTGATAAGTGGCTTTTGCTAACACAAGGGCCTGTTGATTTTGAGTAGCTTTATAATATTCACTTAAGGCGTAAATGGCAAAAGCTTGCCCATAAACTTGCTTTTTACCATCTAACAAAGTACCATCAGGATTTAGCGACCAATAAAATCCTCCATTGGATTCATCATAAAAAAAATCGAGCAGGTAACGATAGACCCTGTCAGCCAGTTTCAAATAGCCATCATTGTCCTTACTTAATAAATAGGCCGACGAAAAAGTATAAAGTATCCTTGCGTTTAACACCAAGCCTTTAGCAGCAGGTTCAGCTTGGTTCAATTGATTAACCTGTCCATAAAAACCACCCTGCTGTTCATCCACGGTATAAGCAGACCACCATCGCAATAAGTGGTTTAATTCTGCTATTAATTCTTGTTGATATTGTTCAATGGTGATGGACCCCATGCTTACAAACTTACCTTTCCGTTCAAATTTACCAGCATATTTTTTTCTTCTTCGATTTTTTGATTGTTGTCGATAATACTGATAATAGTTTGAACGGAAGTAGCAGACCTTAAACCATCTTCTGGATTGTGGGTTACATAATCCAGCAACTGCGCTACACTCGTAGTAGCCACGTGCATTCTGGTATCTGAAGAAGCATAATAAATGTACACCGTCCCATCATCGTCCAATATCCAACCGTTTGAAAAAACCACGTTGGACACGTCGCCCACTCTTTCCTCACCTTCTGGCGCAATAAAATACCCCGCAGGTTTATGTGTTACTTTGGTCAGGTCATTTAAATCGGTCATGAACATATACAGCACATATCTTAATCCCGCAGCAGTATTTCGCACACCATGTGCCAAATGCAGCCAACCTTTCTCTGTTTTAATTGGTGCAGGACCTTGGCCATTTTTAGCTTCGTAAACGGTGTGATACTGCTTTTGGTCAATCACTTTTTCTTCCTTCACTTCTGCATTTTCAATGGTATCAGACAAACCGAAACCAATTCCGCCACCATTTCCAGCTTCAATGAAACTATCTTGTGGACGGGTATAGAAAGCATATTTTCCATTTACAAACTCGGGATGCAATACTACATTTCGTTGTTGTGCCGAATTGGTTTTTAAATCGGCCAACCGTTCCCAATTTTCAAGATTCTTGGTTCGGGCAATACCGCATTGCGCTATGGCTGCAGATTGGTCGCCTTTACTAGCCTTAGGGTCTCTCCTTTCCGTACAAAACAAACCGTAAATCCAACCATCTTCATGAGCCACCAACCTAATATCGTAAATATTCGTATCGGGATTTTCCGTTTCAGGCATCACCACAGGCTTATCCCAAAATTTAAAGTTGTCTATGCCATTAAGGCTTTCGGCAATGGCAAAAAAAGATTTACGGTCATTGCCTTCTACCCTTGCCATGAGAATGTATTTCCCTTCGAATTTAATGGCTCCTGCATTCAGTACTGCGTTTACCCCAAATCGTTCCATTAAAAATGGATTGGTTGATGGATTAAAATCGAACCTCCAATTCAGCGGAATATGCTGAGCCGTTAATACTGGATTTTGATATCTGTGGTAGATGCCATTATCGGTGGCTAGCTTTTGATTTGGCTCTTTTATCAATTGTTGGTGAGCCTTTGTCATCTGTAAAATACGCTCTTCGAAATTTGTCTTCATGTTTTTAATCTTCTAATCTATTCCACCAGGTTCTTTTTAAAATAACTACGATAACAGCCAAAACAGCCAAATTCACAGCCAACTGCGTATACATTCCCGTAATGAGATACATAGGAAATATGGTTAAGCAGAGTTGGGCCACTATTCCCAAAGCCACGTTGAACATGTCTAGCTTAAAATTTTTGTTGGCTTTGAAAGTAGGCTCTTCGGCCACTACCAATTCATGGATCGGTTGCCAAAAACCCCAAGGCTTTACATTTTTATAAAATGACTTTAAAACGGCCAAATCTGTTGGCGGAGCAGCATAGGTCCCCACTAAACACCCAATGAGAGAAAGCACAAAAAGTGCTGGCCACCAAAACAAAGGCAAGCCCGTGGTGACATAAGGCATCAGCAAAGCTGCACCAATACCTACCGCCATTCCCCAGAAAAAACCATTGGCATTAAAGCGCCACCAGTACCATTTTAAACAGTTGGCCGCTACATAACCGCCGTATAAACCACCTACTATCCATTGCAGAATATCGTTTACATCTTTGGCCAAGAAACCAAAAAACACGCCCGCCACTACCACCAACACACCTACGATGTAGTTCATAGAAATGATTTTTTTGGTAGGTGCTGCTGGATTGATGTATTTCAAGTAGATATCATTCACAATATAAGCCTGTGCGGCATTTAAAGTCCCGCTAAAAGTTCCCATAAAAGCGCCTAACAAACCTGTTAGCACCAAGCCAAGTACACCCACTGGCAGAAAATTATTAATGGTTGCAGGCAAAATCTTTTCAAAATCTGTAATGCCATTGGCATCTTTAAGATAAATCTGGTTGTAGTACAGAAGCGCCAACACAGTTAAGCCCGTTACCATGGTGTATCGGATAGGCAGTAAAATAATGCTCACAAAGCCTGTCATTTTGCTGGCTTCCTTCGGGCTTCGAGTACTCAATATTTTTTGCATATCGTAGTTAGGTGCTGGCCCTGCTAACGAAGCAAAAACACCTTTCAATAACATCATCATAAAGAAAAGGCCAAATAAGCTAAAGCCATCATCCGCAATTTTCTGATTGGCTTCGGCCGCAATCTTGCTCCAGTCGAGATTGAGTTTCCAACCAAAGAAAGGGTCATTCCAACCATGGGGTACATTTAAACTTTGAGTAGCCAAATGCTGCACCGCAATTACACCAATAGCCAAACAGGCCATGGTCATGATGACGTATTTAATGGCATCGCCCAAAACAATACTATGCATTCCTCCCAAAATGGAGTAGAACATGGCAAACAACGTGAACACAATGCCATAAAAATGCGGCACGTATTTATCCGTGATATGAAAAGGCACATACTCCTTCACATAGTCCCATGGCACAAACACCTGGATGAACTTGCCCAAACCAATAAATCCGTAGGCTAAAAAACCAAGACAGCTAATCAAGGCAAAGGCAATGACAATGGCATGCGAGCCATTTACTCCTTTTCCAACTAAGCCAAATCTTGTTTTTAACCATTCGGCACCTGTCGTTGCGTTCGATCTTCTTAGCCATTTAGACAAGAACATCATCATAAACACCTGATTGAACACTGGCCATAACCAAGGAATCCAAATGCTTTTAAAGCCATAAACAAAGCACAATGCCACCATCCACATGGTGCCACTGATGTCGAACATATCACTGGCATCGCTAAGCCCCAACATATACCAAGGGAGCTTTTTACCGCCCATGAGATAACTTTCTTTGTCCTGTTTGGCTTTATTCTTCATGTAAAAACCAATCAGCACCATGGTGGCGAGATAGATGATGAGGATAGCGATGTCGATGAATTGTAACTTCATTAGTTTGGTTAGTTTGTTTGGTTTTGGTATATCTTTTTGGTACGGAGTTTTTTCTCCAATAACACTTTTGGATTTTGGGAGAAGCGCTTAAAATCTTCGACCGAAATACCCCCTTTGTAGGGCGCATAGTAATGCATTTTTTTGGAAGATGGCATGTAACCTGCATTGCGCCAAACGAGCACATACGAAAGTGGATAATCTTTAATGGCTGGCCACAATGTACCTGTCCACCAATTTGGATCGGGTACATTTTCAAAACCTGTTTCGGCAAAGGCTGCTAGCTTGTTTTTTTCGGCCGCAAGTTTGGTCACAATTTCCGATTGTTTTTTGATTTCCTTGATGAAATGCTCTTTCTTCTTAAGGTCAAATTGATAGGTATCAAAGCTCAACACGTCTACATATTCATCACCAGGATAACTGCGCAAAAAATCTGTTTCAGTTTTAAAATCGTTGGTATTGTACACCATAATCAGGTGGTTTATTCTTTTGGTCTTCCTCAAATAATCGGTTGTGAACTGCCAAATTTCTTTCATTTCTGCTGGTGTGGTGGTATTACTGCCCCACCAAAACCAACGGCCCGTAAGTTCATGAAATGGTCTAAACAATACTGGAATGTATTCGCCCTTGGAACCTTTCAAGCTCAACAGAAAATTGGCCGCCTTATCCAGCCATTGTTTATACAGCTCGTGCTTATCGCCCCCCGGCAAAATAGCTTTCACCGTATTGCGGGTAGTATCCCATGAGGAGCCGCCTGTTAAGGGATTATCAAAATGCCAACTGATGGTGATGACCGCTCCTCTTTCGTAACCTGCTTTGATGTAAGCCTTCATTTTTTCAAAAGGCACGCCATCAATATTATTTACCGAGCCATGTTCAATTCTTCCGATATCCCATCCATACACCGCGGGATAATCGCCAGCCGTTTCTTTTACATCACTTCTCCCTTCCTGATATTTCCAGTCCACGCCATAAGCCAAATCATCCTGATGGCCAAACAAAACATACTTCTTACTTAAGGCATGTAAGTTTTGATACAAGGCTTTTGTTTCCTTTGTAGGATTGGAATGACTTAGCTTTTGGGCCAATACATTTTGCAAGCCTATTAAAGCAATCACCAAAGAGAACAGGGTTATTTTTTTGAGCATAAATAAAAATTAATAGAAACCAACATCATCAATGTACACCTGCGAAGCAAAATTGCTAAACTCCTGAAAGGTGATGTATTCGATGGTTGCAGGATTCCCGATATTAATTAAAGGCACTTGATAATCGGTCCATTTTCCTTCGTTTAAAATCAATTCATAAGTTGCTGCTGCAGGCGTTACCGAAATTCTAATTTTCTTACCTTGTGTGCCTACACCGCCAAAAATGGATATTTTCACCATGCTGTAACCTGCCGTATTGAATTTGGACACCAACCTAAACCGCACCGCACCAAAACCAATGTAAGTGGCTTTAATGGCCGCCGTACCTCTTCTGTTATTTTCCGTACTGGCCAAATTAAGCGTGCTCGAATAAGAAGTATTGGTCCACGAGTTTCTCAATGCATCATCAAAAATGGTGTGTTTTAGTCCAAAAGTTTTGGTCGCCGTTACCGAACCCACAGGAGTAGTTACTACTACGGGGCCATAAGTAACACCAGTAGGCACTTTTACTTTAATTTCTGTTTGAGTACTGGAAACAATGGTTGCATTTACACCATTGATGGTTACGCCACTTAAGCCTTTGAAATAATTTCCAGCAATGGTAATTTCATCATCAGGCACTCCCGCACCTGGCGAAAAACCTTCCACTAATGGAGAGGGTTGCCTAATTTTAAAATTAAGCGTTGCCGTTCCGTATTTGGTAGTGACCGTAATAGGGTTATTGATAGGATCGGTTAAATTTGCTGGAATTTTAACCGTAATGCCATTATCCTCGGCATAAGTAAGCGAATCAGCCGCAAGCGTACCGTTAAAGTCAACCTTTTGAGTGGTTTTCAAGTTCGTTCCCTTAATGATGATCCAATCGCCATAATCAACCGCCTGTAATTCGGTACTTCTGTTGGTTAAATTGGTAATTGCGGTAAGCGTTGGTGGCGCAGCGTTTTCTTCTTTGTCTTTTTTGCAGCCGAGGAGTACCAACATCGCAATGGCGTACGCACCAAAATATTTTGCTATAGTTTTCATCTGTTCAACTATTTAGTCATTTATAATTTACCAGCCTGGATTGTTAGTTCCTTTAAGAGCTGTATTTGAATTGAGTTCGCCTAATGGGATAGGATACAATAGGTTTTTATTTGCCCTTAGTTTAGAGATATTGTTTTGTCCCGTTCCAATTTTGTTCATCACCTGCAAATAAACACCCCAACGCATCAGGTCAAAACGCCTGATCCCTTCTAAGCTAAATTCCCTGGCCCTTTCGGCCAATACAAAACTTCTAAATTGCTCAGGGGTCATACCTGTTGGCGCATAAGCCTCTGGCACTGGAGTTGCTGGTGTACCTGTTTTGATATAAGCCCTTAACCTTACTTCATTTAATGCATTATAAGCTAAAGTAGTTGCTCCATTCACTTCATTTTCGGCTTCGGCATACATCAAGTAAACTTCAGAATAACGCAACAAAGGCACGAAGGCATCACTCCTTACCACCGTTTGCTCGGTCACTACATACTTGGTGGTATAAGCACGCTCAGCAGTGGTAGATCCCGTATTGTTGTAACTTACACCATTTACCGATTGGTATTTCGCCGCTTGCCATGATGGATAAAAAATGTTGGTTCCTTGCAAAGTGGTGTAGTTATGGGTAATTCCATCCAACACCCTGGTATCGGTTTCATGATAATCCTTGTAGTGGTTATTGGTCATGAAAACTGCACCTTGTCCAAAAGTGGAGCGTGCAGAAAAGTAGTTACCAATTTCGTTGATAAAACTGGTACCCGATAGGGATTGCACCTCCCACATTTGTTCTTTGTTATTCCTTCCAGCAATGCTCCACAAATCTTTCCAGTTTGCGGTAAGCGCATAGGGTCCACCGGGCGCCAATAATTCCGCGGCCTTATCCCTAGCAAGCAAGAAATAAGCTTTTGAATCGATGCCTTCTAATCCCGCCACTACTGTTTTGGCATAAGTGTAATAACCATTATCGGTGCCACCTCTTACCGTTACATTTCCCGTTGCAGCTCCAGAGCCAATGGTCAAATAAGTTTTCGCCAAAAATGCTTTAGCCACTCCCTGATTTACACGGCCTACTTCTCCGGCTTTGGCATGTCCCGCTGGGAACAAATTAGCTTCTGCTGATTTAAAATCGGAAATGATAACCTCATAAGTACCTTTCACCGTAGCTCTAGGTATATTGGTTTCTGGGTTTTGTACCGAAATGGTTTTCAAGTGAATTGGAACACCTCCATACAATTGCACCAATTGGAAATAGGCCCAACCTCTTAAAAAGTAAGCTTCGCCCAAGATTCTCTTTTTAACATCCGGATCAATATCTGTGATATTCACTACATTTTCCAACACGGAGTTTGCCCTTGAAATGATGGTATAGCAACCTACCCAAGGCCCATCAACCCCCCAATATGATTGCGGATTGCCTGCTCCCGTAGTTCCTAAATACCAATCGGCCCCCGAAACATGGTCATCATCTAAAATGGTCATATTCCAAAATGGCTGCAAGTACATTTCCCAAGTATATAAAGCGGCGTACACGCCATTGATGGCCGCTTTCGCATCGCTTTCGTTTTTATAAAAATACTCTGGAGAATAAAATGAGTATGGTTTTTCTTCCAATGCCTTTTTGCATGAAATGGTGCTTAACAAAGCCAAACCAATTACCGATACCGTTAAATATTTTGAAATCGTTTTCATGTGGTTAAGGTTTAAAAGTTGCAACGTAATGATAGGTTGTAAGTTCTGGAGTTAGGGTAACCTCCCAAATCTACCCCAGACAATGCGGGGTTATCTCCATAGCTATTGATTTCGGGGTCGTAACCTGAATAGTTGGTAAACGTAAGCAGATTGTTAACACCTACAGATACCCTCATGGCCGATATCGTTTTTGATTTGATGGGAAGATTATAGCCTAAGGTGATATTTTTCACCCTCACGAAACTGCCATCTTCAATAAATCTCCTAGAGAAAAAGATGGTCCTAAAAAACTGGCGCATCACCTTTGGTCCTGTTGCATTACTGTTGTCTTGTCCAGCCGCCCAAGCACCATCTGCCATTTCTTGGGTGATGTTTTTATTACTCCCCAAATTGGCATTAAATCGGGTATTCATGTTAATGATGTCGTTTCCTTGCGACCCATTAATGAACACACTTAAATCAAATCGTTTGTATTTAAAATTATTGGTAAAACCGAAGGTATAGTCAGGATTTACGTCGCCAATAAAAGTTCTATCGCTTTGCGTAATCGCCGTTGGGTCGTTATCCAGATTTTTGTATTTGATTTCGCCAATCGTCCTCAAAATAATAGATGAACCTTGGTTGGTGTAAATAGGATCATTCCTTACTTCGGCCTCATTATCATAATAGCCATCCTCTACATAACCATATAGCGCACCAATAGGCTTGCCCACCGTCTGGATAAATGGCGCATCGCCAGTAGAAATGTTGCGGGCGTATTGTTCTTTAACATCATCACTAAGGCTTAAAATTTTGTTTCGGTTAAAGGCAATATTAAAGTTCGATTTCCATTCAAAATCTTTGTTTTTCATCACCGTAGCACCAAGCGTAACCTCCAAACCTTTATTTTGGATAGAACCTGAGTTCACTAATTTGGTTTCAAATCCAGTAGACGATGGAATCACCAAGTTCTGCAAAAGGTCATCGGTAATTTTCTTGTACACCTCTACCTGAAGGTTTAAACGATTATTGAACATGCCCACATCAAGCCCTAAGTTGTAGGCACTGGTTGTTTCCCATTTCAATTTCTCATTGGCCGGTCCAGCGGATAAATCGTTGGCCAAACCCGTTTGAACAGCACCTCCGAACACGTAGTTATACACGCTCAACTTTGCAAGAGAGGCGTAAGAACCAATCCCTTGGTTACCGGTTTGCCCGTAGCTGAAGCGCAACTTCAAATCGTTCACAAACTTTAGCCCTTTCATAAACTCCTCGCTCGATACTTTCCAAGCTACTGCCGCTGATGGGAAACCTGCCCATTTATTGTCTTTACCAAATTTACTGGAACCATCCTGACGATAAGATACGGTTAAAAGATAGCGGTCGTCAAAACTATAGTAGGCTCTTCCCAAAAATGAAATCAAGGTCGATTGGTATCTTGAAGTAATTACAGGCATCACTACTTCACCAGCTGCTAAATTCTCATTTTGCAAATCATCATTAGGAAAAGTTTTGGCTTCAGCTCTTTTGCTCTGTCCGTTGGTGCGCTCATAAGTTCCCCCAGCCATTACATCTAAATGATGTTTGTTAATGTTTTTGTTATAAGTCAAAATACTTTCAGCTACACCGCTACTCCAAATGTTGTCAGCCTTTAAACCCCAACCTTTCATCGAGAAACCTTCGTAAACTGTTCGAGGATAATATTGGTCTCTGTTGCTGCTTGAATAGTTAAAACCTACATTTTGTCTGAATTTAAAATCTTTCAGGAAAGTGGCTTCCAAATAATTAGACGAAAAGATGTTCAAGCCTTTTACCGTATTCAAAATATCATTTACATAAATGTATGGATTGGTAATAAAAGCATCGCCAACGCCATCATAAGCAATAGGGTCGGAAATAGTGGAAGGGAAAGTTAAAGCTGACCTGATGACCCCTGCACTTGCCGCATCCGATTTATCTGTTCCTGTCTTAACCCCATTGGTTCGGGTAGTTGCAATAGAAGTACTGGTTCCTACTTTAAAAGTTTTACTGATATTTCTGTTCAGATTTAAGCCAAGGCCCAATCGATTATATTTAGAATTGAGCACCGTACCCTCTTGGTCTAAATAGTTAAAAGTAACACTATGCGTTCCAGCATCAGTTCCACCAGAAATGTTTAAAGAATATTTTTGATACAGGCCATTTCTAAAGATGCGGTCTTGCCAGTTATTGGTATCACCTACGTAATCCTGTGGCCCTTTTGAATAATAGGTATTTCCAGGATTTGCAGGGTCTGGCACGTTCGTCCCTGGAAACGGAACAGTATAATTAGTACCCGTGTATTTGTTTGAGTTTAAATAGGCCAAGTTTTGATACGCTGCATATTCAGAAGCATTTAACACATCAATTTTCTTTGATACCGATGCCATGCCTGCATTGAAATTAGCTTCCACTTTATCTTTTCCAGTCTTGCCTTTTCTAGTGGTAATCAACACTACCCCATTAGCACCCCTCGAACCGTAAATAGCCGTTGCCGAAGCATCCTTTAAAATATCGATGCTTTCAATATCATCTGGATTAAGAAAAGACATCGCATTAAGGGTTTGCTTTTCATCTTCTCCTAAGGACATTGGCGTGGCACCGCTACTGGAATTGTTAAAAGGCACTCCGTCTATCACATACAAAGGCTCAGTACCGCCTAAAAAAGAGTTGGAACCACGTACCCTAATGCTTAGGCCAGCACCTGGAGCACCATCATTTTGCGTCACATTAACCCCAGCAACTTTCCCCTGCATCGCCTGTAATATATTGGTAGGCACGTCCCTGGTTAAATCTTCTCGGTCTATTCGAGCTACCGAACCTGTTAGGTCAGATTTTTTGACCGTACCGTATCCAATAATTACCACATCAGAAAGCGTGGTACTTGCCGACTGAAGGTTCACATTGAAATTAGTTTTGTTTCCAATAGGAAGTTCTTGCTGTACCCTACCTAAATAAGAGAAGGTAATGGTTTGAGCATTTGAGGGAGCGTTAATAAGGAAACTACCATTTTCATTAGTAGTAGTGGAAATTTTAGCACCTTTTATGCTTACTGAAACTCCCCCGAGAGGAAGCCCATTTTCGTCCATTACCTTTCCAGACAATTTCTTGTCCTGCGCAAACGCTTCGGCAACAAACAACACACATACAAATAGTGCTAGTAAATAGGTGGTTAGTTGATTACGCATAAATAGTCATATTTGGTTAATTCAAAAGTAGCGCCCTTCATAGCCTATTAATAATACTTTATTATCCATTTATAGTATTTTTATCTCTAAAGATTGTTTTAAAGCAAAAAAATATGGTTTATTGTATTGCAATACAAATCATTAACCATAAATATATTATTATATCTATTGCTATTATACATGATATTATTTTATCCAATTGATTTGTCTTTATTTATCTTTTAACATATGATAAAAGAAATTACCCCACTCACCGCAGGTGATTGCTTTACCATTTTCGAGCGAAGGAAAAAGGATTTCGACTTCCCTCTACATTATCACGAGGAAATGGAACTCAATTTTATTTCAAATGCCAACGGTGCCCGCCGTGTAGTGGGCGATCATATTGAGGAAATTGGCGATATCGAATTGGTGCTAATTGGCTCAAATCTTCCGCATGTATGGGAAACCTACAAACTAGGCGGACAGGAAATACATGAGGTGACCATCCAATTTCACAAAGATTTATTTGACGAGAAATTTTTGCGCAGAAACCAGTTACGCGTCATCAGGGATATGTTCGAAAAAGCAAAATGCGGCATTCTTTTTTCCAGCGATACCGCAAAAGCCGTTGGCCCCCGACTCATTAAACTCAACAAACAACATGGTTTTGACTCAGTACTGGAGCTGATGTCTATTTTGCACGACCTATCCACCTCTAGAAACATGCGGGCCCTTTCCGATTCTACCTTTAGCCAAGCTGAATTTTCTTATACCAGTCGCAGAGTAGAAAAGGTGATGGAATACATCAACCATAATTTCGACAAACCCGTTTCCCTTTCAGAAGTGGCCAAAATAGCCAACATGACCGAGGTTTCCTTTAGCCGCTTTTTCAAAAACAGAACAGGCGCAAGCTTTATTGATAGCTTAATAGAAATCCGCTTGGGACATGCCTCCCGAAAACTTATCGATACCTCCGAAAGCATTTCGGAAGTGGCCTACAACTGCGGCTTCAACAACATTTCTAACTTTAACCGAATTTTTAAAAAGAAGAAAGGCTGCACACCAACCGAATTTAGAGACAACCTTTCTGGTCACCGTATTTTTGTTTAAATTTCATGAAATATAAAATCGTATTGCTTTTCGTAGCATTTATCCATATCCAAGCTTGGGGCACCAAAACAACTTTCTACCCTGCCAACCACCAAGATATCCAATACATTGGCCGGGGCGATTTTTCTAATCCCTTACAGCCGAAGTTTTGGGCATCAGGAGCGTATGTGCTCATTAACTTTAGCGGCAGTTCATTCACCGCATACATCAACGATGAAATGCTGTGGGGAAATATCCTGAACTATTTGGAAGTAAAAATTGACAACCAACCTGCCTATCGCATACGCCTATCGGGCAAGGAAAACAGATTGGAATTGGCCAAGAATCTTTCCAAAGGGAACCATACCATATTGATCTGTAAAAACTCGGAATCTGAAAATGGTTACATTTCCTTTAAGGGTTTTGATTGCGAAAAGATACTCCCTTTAACCGCTCCTCAAAAAAGAAAAATGGAGTTTATTGGTGATTCCATTACCTGTGGTGCAGGTAGCGATGAAAGCGAAATTAAATGCGAAACAAAAGGCTCTTCGTGGCACGACCAGCATAATGCCTATTTTGCTTACGGACCTAGCACTGCAAGAAACCTAAATGCGCAATGGCATCTTACTTCTGTATCAGGCATTGGGTTGATGCATAGCTGTTGTGGTAAAAAAATCATCATGCCACCCGTGTACAACAAAATCAACCCAGCCAAAGACACCCTTGCATGGAACTTTGCCAAATACCAACCTGATGTGGTGACCATCTGCCTAGGGCAAAATGACGGCATCCAAGATTCAGTGCAATTCACTAGCGCTTACGTTAACTTCATGAAGCAATTACGCGGTTATTATCCCAAAGCAAAATTAGTGATGCTCAGCAGTCCAATGGCTAGCCCGCAACTTAAAGCAGCCTTGGTAAAATATATCAGTGCGGTAAAAACCACACTTAATCAAAGTGGAGAAAACAATATTGCCAGCTATTTTTTCGAAATCAGAGCCAATGGCGGTTGCGGAAAACATCCATCACTAGCAGAACATCAACAAATTTCCCATGAGTTAAGTACCTTTCTCAAAAAAGAAATGAACTGGTAAATCGGCAATAAAGACTAACGAATGGACCTTCCTACCTGTTGCACAAAACTGTGGAAGTTCACCTTCTTTTGCCTGTCGCCCAAACGAACAATGATGACCTTATTTTGCGGGTTAACATACACCGACTGATGAAACATGCCTTGCGCTTTGTAATCGTATACTTTTTTGGCATAAAAGTACCTGCCGTCAAGATTTCTTTCTACTGGATAATCTAATCCTTCTTTGCCTAACGAGCTTACCGCACTTACCGAGTCTTTGAAAAACTTGAAATCCCTAGTGGCCCAAAATTGGTTCTTATAACGCAGCTTCGTCAACGAATCAGGGCTGGTAGTGATGTCTACCCATTTTTTGGAAACAATTTGCTTTCCTTCCCAATTACCGCCGTTCAAATAAAGCCTTCCAATTTTGGCAAAATCAAGCGCTGTAGCATTTAAACAGCAAAAGGCTTTGATATTTCCTTCATCATCCATACTCCAAAGTGCATCGCTTTCTGCCCCCAAAGGTTGCCATAAACGTTCCTGCATTTGAACTTGCAGGCTTTTTCCTACGGCTTTCTCCAAAATAAAGGCAAGTACCTGCGTGTTGATGCTTTGATATTCGAAAACCTTACCAGGCTCATTCTTCATCTTTAATTTGCCCACCATCTTTTTCAAATCGGCTCCGTAATAGCTACGCACAATTTTCGAAAATGGATTAAAAGATCTTTCCGAAAAATTAAATCCGCTACGCATATCCAACACGTGTTGTATGGTTAAACGATTAAAACGCTCATCGTTTTTGGCCAATTCTGGCAAATATTTAATCACCAATTCACTGGTTGATTTGATTTCACCCTTATCGATGGCGATACCCACCAAAGTGCCCACAAATGATTTAGCTACCGAAAAACTAGGCTGTTTGGTGGTCAGCGCTTTCTCTTCAGAAAGATATTGGTAAATGATACTGTCGTTTTTAATCACCAAAAAAACATTGGTCTTGGTATCCTTTAAAGAAGTATCTAAATGCAGTTTCAACTTCTCATAAGTCTTACTGGGATAGTTGTGCTTAAAATAAAATGGCTTAGCCGATTTTTGGATGGTCACGTTTTCAAACTTGGCACTATCGCCCAAGTCGGGGATTAAATATTTAACAGACCTTAAAGGCACACAGGCCGCTAGAAAAAGTAAAACTGCGGCTAAAGAAAAGGTAATTCTCATTGTTGCTAAAATACATATCTAAAAATAAAACCATCAAGGAATTAAAGAAATTAAGATGGAGAGGAGAAAATTTAATAATTGCTTAACTTCTTAATAGTTAGGATACGCAATCCCAAATGATTTAAACTATAGCTTTAACTTTAAGATTGCTTCGTACCTCGCAATGACGGGCACAAAAAAATCCCACGGCAACAGCCGCAGGATTTATATCATGTTTTAGCAGGAATCAACTGACCACTAGCTACTAGCCACTAAATATGTATTGCTCTGTTTTCAGTAGCAGCCAAAGCAGCCTCTTTTAAAGCTTCAGTATAAGTTGGGTGTGCATGGCAAATTCTAGCTACATCCTCAGCCGAAGCACGGAATTCCATGGCAACAACTGCCTCAGCAATCATATCCGCAGCACGAGGGCCAATCATATGAACACCTAAAATTTCGTCTGTTTTCTCATCAGCCAATACCTTTACAAAACCGTCAGTATCCATACTCGCTTTAGCACGTCCACTAGCTTTGAAAGGGAAAGAACCCGCTTTGTATTTCACACCAGCAGCTTTCAATTGCTCCTCAGTTTGACCTACAGAAGCTACCTCTGGCCAAGTATAAACCACCCCTGGAATTAAGTTATAATTGATATGAGGTTTTTGTCCAGCAATAGTTTCTGCTACGTAAATACCTTCATCTTCCGCTTTGTGCGCCAACATCGCTCCTTTAATCACGTCGCCAATGGCATAAACACCTTTAACTGCAGTTTCTAAGTGGTCGTTAACAGGAATTTTGTTGCCTCTCTCCTCAGGAGTGATGCCAATTTTCTCTAATCCCAAACCTTGGGTATAAGCCGTTCTACCAACCGCCACAATGCAGTAGTCAGCTTCCAAGCTCACCGCTTCACCTTTAGCATTATCTGCAGTTACCGTTACCACTTTGCCTTTAACCGATGCACCAGTTACTTTATGGTTGGTCAAGAACTCCATACTCAACGATTTTTTCAATACACGTTGCAACTCTTTGCCCAAACCAGCATCCATGGTGCTGATAATTGATGGCGCAAACTCAACCACGGTAACCTTAGTACCCAAACGAGCATAAACCGAACCTAACTCCAAACCAATTACCCCACCACCAATTACTACCATTGTTTTAGGCACTTCTTTCAAAGTTAAAGCCTCCGTAGAAGTGATGATACGTTTCTTGTCAATTGGCAAAAATGGCAAAGCTGTAGGTTTAGAACCTGTAGCGATAATTACGTTTTTAGTCGTTAATTTCTCAGTACTACCATCAGCTTTAGTTACCAAAATGGTATTTTTATCTTCAAAAGAAGCCACACCTTCAAAAGCATCAATTTTATTTTTCTTAAACAGATAAGTAATACCAGCAGTGTTTTGCGCTACTACATCATCCTTACGGGCAATCATTTGCTTCATATCAACCTTCAAATCTTTTAGGTTAATACCATGAGTAGTAAAAGTATGAGCCGCGTTATGGTAATGCTCCGAAGAATCTAACAAGGCCTTAGACGGGATACAGCCAACATTTAAGCAGGTACCGCCATAAGTTTTATATTTTTCTACTACCGCTGTTTTTAAACCTAATTGTGCACAACGGATGGCACCTACATAACCGCCCGGACCCGAGCCTATAACAACTACGTCGTATTGCATAATCTTTTAAGAATTTTTGTTAGGCAAATGTACACTTTACCACCTAAACCCCAAAAGTTACAATGTTTTAATGTTGTAAAAAACTTGCTTATGTCCATCAATTTGGAGATAAAAGAAGTTTGAGCATGATTTTTTTGAAAAGCTAGACCAGTATTTCATCGCTTCCGCTAGTCGGGCTTTACGCTACAATCTTTTTGTGAGCGCAACTGCCGTTCATACCTGTCATCCTGAGCCTGCCGAAGGACTATCTTAGCAAAAGCGCTTCGACAGGCTCAGCGTGACAAACAAAAAGTATTTCAACCTGTGGTTGGTTTAAACTTCACTCGTCGGCGCAAGCGTGCCGCTTGTGCCTTTACCAAAACTTTCATTTAATTTTCCACTAAAAAAATATACCACTTATATTTGAGTATGATTAAATTAAGAAACATCCCATTTTTTGTGGTAGGCTTGGCAGCTTTGCTTTTAGGCGTATTGGCATTCAGAAATGATTGCCCTACAGTTTGGTATATCATTGCCTTGATATATTTTATTTTAGGCTTTGCCTTTCGTAAACCTGTTGACACTGCCGACGGCGGCCACTAACATTTTATCGTCATTTCGACTGAAGCGTAGCGCAACGGAGAAACCTTTGAATTGACCAAAATTCTCGGCTTCGTTTTACTCCACTCGAAATGACGATATTATTTATTTTTTTCTATCAAGAGCTTTCGGCCTTAAGCTTTCTGCTTCTCAACACCCTAACCCAAACCAAGTGAAGCCCATTAAAATACTCCTTTTACTAATTTTAAGTTTTTTTACAATCACTACTTATGCCCAAGAAAAAGGACCTGAAGCTGGGGGACCTCCTAAATTATCAGAGCTTATTGGTTTCTGGAAAAAGAAAAATATTCCCGATGAAGAAAAAGTCAACAAGGTAAACCCTTGGCCGCAAAAACATCAATGGTTTGCCTTTTATGAAAATGGAAAAGTGTATTCCATGATGTCGGACAAAGACTACAACTACTCTTCCAAAGAACTAAAAGAACTCTTCGACCTTTTGCCAGCCAATAAAACACCAGATTTTAAGTTGAATGGTCTATTTGTTACCATCGATAATAAAGAAATTAAAGATTATCAGGAGCTATGGGGCGTAAACCTATTTGCTATAGATGTCAATGAACTTTTAAAAAAAGGAAACCTCATCATGAGTTTAGATGACGGCTCTGGAAATGTTGTCTACTATCGATTATTAGAAAGGGTCAATTAGCCAAACACATACTTAACTAAACCAAAACAATGAAACGTATTACCCTAACCCTCCTACTCTTTTCTTGCTTTTTTAGCCAAATCGCTTTGGCACAAGAAACAGATTCTGCCTACGTACGTAACCATTACACCAAAATAGAACGCCTTATACCCATGCGAGACGGCGTAAAACTATTTACCGCCATTTACATTCCTAAGGATATTGCTGCCAACAAAAAATATCCGTTTTTAATTAACCGTACCCCGTATACGGTAAGACCTTATGGCGAAAACGAATACAAAACCAGTTTAGGCGGCTACCCTGCGGTAATGCGTGACGGTTTTATTTTTGTATACCAAGATGTACGTGGCCGTTGGATGAGTGAAGGAGAATTTGAAGACATTAGACCAACCAATCTTAAAAAAGGCAAAAAAGATATTGATGAAAGTACCGACACCTACGACACCATTGATTGGTTAGTAAAGAACATTCAAAACAATAATGGCAAAGCGGGCATGTATGGCATTTCTTATCCTGGCTTTTATTCTACAGTTTCTTTAGTAAAATCGCATGCAGCTTTAAAAGCCGTTTCGCCACAAGCCCCCGTTACCGATTGGTTTATTGGTGATGATTTCCACCACGGCGGCGCACTATTTTTAATGGATGCCTTTAAATTCATGACTTCTTTTGGCGTGCCTCGTCCTAAACCAATTACACCAGATAAGGGACCTAAACCTTTTCAATTCCCAATAAAAGACAATTATCGTTTTTATTTAGAAGCTGGCTCAGTAAAAAATCTAAAGGACAAATACATGGGCGACAGTATCAAATTTTGGAACAATTTATTCAAACATCCTAACCTTGATACCTTTTGGCAAGCACGTCAAATTGTAAGACATTTGAGAGATGTAAAGCCTGCGGTAATGGTTGTAGGCGGCTTTTTTGATGCCGAAGATGCCTATGGTGCTTTTGAAACCTACAAATCAATTGAAGCGCAAAATCCTAAAGCCAACAATATTTTAGTGGCAGGCCCGTGGTATCATGGCGGTTGGGTACGTGGTAAAGGCGATAGCTTTGGAGATATCAATTTTGGAACACCTACCAGCACTTACTATCAAGAAAACTTGGAATTACCATTCTTCAAATATTACCTCAAAGGAGAAGGCACTTTTAATGGTGCAGAAGCTAACATCTTCTTAACAGGAAGTAACCAATGGAAAAAATTCAATACTTGGCCACCTCAAGACGTAGCGCTGAAATCTTTGTATTTCCAGCCTAATGGCAAGTTATCATTTACCAAACCTAGCGGCAACAACAGCTACGACGAGTACACGAGCGACCCTAATGCTCCTGTGCCTTACCAAGATGGCATCCAAGCCAACCGAACCAGAGAATACATGGTAGACGACCAACGTTTTGCTTCAAGAAGGCCTGATGTGAAGACTTACCAAACAGATGTTTTAACGGAGGACATTACCTTAACCGGTCCAGTATTGGCCAATTTAATGGTGAGCACCTCTGGTACCGATGCTGACTACGTAGTGAAATTAATAGATGTATATCCAGAAGACACCAAGGAAGTTTCACCTGCCGATAAAGATAAAATGATGGCAGGCTACCAAATGATGGTAAGAGGCGAAATATTGAGAGGTAAATACAGAAACAGTTTCGAAAAACCCGAAGCTTTTGTGCCTAACCAAGCCACTCAAGTGAAATATGCTTTACCAGATGTAGGCCACACCTTCAAAAAAGGTCACCGCATTATGGTACAAATACAACACTCATGGTTTCCGTTGGCAGATAGAAATCCTCAAAAATTTATGAACATTTACGAAGCACAACCTAGCGATTTTCAAAAGGCCACGCATAGAATTTATCATGACCAGACCAACAGCTCTTTCTTATCTTTACCTGTATTAAAACCATAAAATCAACCACATAGACACATAGCCTTTAGGTTACCTATGTGTCTATGTAGTTAAAATATAAACCAATGAAAAAAACACTAATTGCACTAGCCTTAGCCTGCATTTCATCAGCTACTTTTGCACAAAACATGCTGAGCAGCAATGAAAAAGAAGAAAGAGCAAAATTTCTGAGAGGCGCTTTAACAGATTTAAGAACCTGCTACGACATCAACTATTATCACTTAGATGTGAAAATCGACATCGATAACAAATCGGTAAGTGGCAGTAATGAATTTGCGTTCACCGCCACCAAAGATTTTGAAGACCTACAATTTGATTTGTTCGAAAATTTAAAAGTAGAAAAGGTGGTTTTTAAAGGAAAAGAACTTCCATTTACCAGAGAGTTTGCGGCAGTTTTTGTCAAATTCCCAAAAATCAAAAAAGGCAGCAAAGAACGTTTTACCGTTTTTTATAGCGGCAATCCAAGAGTTGCAAAAATGCCGCCTTGGGATGGGGGTTTTATTTTCAGAAAAGATAAATCTGGTAATCCATTTGTTTCCGTAGCCTGTCAAGGTTTAGGCGCCAGCGTTTGGTGGCCAAATAAAGACCATCAAAGCGATGAGGTAGACAGCATGCTCATCAGCATTAGCGCCCCAAAAGAGTTAGATTGTATTGCCAACGGTCGTTACAGAGGCAAAACACAGGCTAATGACGGCTATACCAAACACCACTGGTTTGTAGGCAACCCCATCAACAACTACAACGTTGCTTTCTACATCGGCAAATACGCTCATTGGAGCGATTCATACGATGGCGAAGACGGTAAATTGAGTTTAGATTTCTATCCTCTGAAGGAAGATAGCACCAAAGCTCGTCCACATTGGGATGCTGATGTAAAACCAATGCTAAAGTCTTTTGAATATTGGTTTGGCTCCTACCCTTGGTATAAAGATGGCTACAAATTGGTACAAGCACCACATTTGGGCATGGAGCATCAAAGTGCGGTAGCTTATGGCAATCAATATCAAAAAGGATATTTGGGTAGAGATTTATCTGGTACTGGCGTTGGCCTCAAATGGGATTTCATTACCATTCACGAAACAGGTCATGAGTGGTTTGGCAATAACATCACCACCAAAGATATTGCCGACATGTGGGTGCATGAAGGCTTTACTACCTACTCTGAGGTTTTATTTACCGAAAGCACTCAAGGCAAAGCAGCGGCCAGTGACTATTTGATTGGCTTACGTAAAAACATTGGGAATAAAGAGCCAATGATTGGCAAATATAACACCAATACCGAAGGCAGCGGCGATATGTATTACAAGGGCGCCAACCTCATTCACACCATTCGCCAGTTAATTAACAACGACGAAAAGTTTAGGCAAATTTTAAGAGGTTTGAATAAAACCTTTTACCATTCTACCACTACTTCTGCAGACGTTGAAGCTTATATCATTAAGCAAAGCGGCTTAAAGCTCGACAAAGTATTTGACCAATACCTACGTCACTCGAACATTCCTACTTTGGAATATAAAATTGAAAAAGGCACACTACAATACCGATGGCTTAGCGACGTAAAAGGTTTTGATATGCCTGTGAAAGTAAGCTTAAAAGCTGATGAGTATACTTTGGTTAAACCAAGCAATAGTTGGCAATCTGTAAAAGTAGATGCGTCAATTAACGCTGAAAACTTTAAAGTGGAGCGAAATTTTTATGTAAATACCAAGAACGCAAAATAAGTTGCCATTTGATGCAACCATTATGCACTTAAGCCGTCTTCATTATCGGGTATGGGAAATACCTTACCCGATAAACCATTTAATTAAACATGAAGACAACCTCAATCTTTACCCTCCTTATTGCATTGGCAACGCAAGTTTCCTTTGCTCAAAAAAGAACCCCAATCATCAAAGCTAACGCAATACAAGTTAGCATCAGAGATGATAAAACCTTAATTAAAAACGCTTGGACTATCGTTCCAGAAGAAAAGCTAGACGTTTACGTAACGTCCGGAAAAAAAGTCACCTTTTACACAGACGTCGATTCGATCTCTTTCAAAATTGATCCTAAAGTTGGAAAGTATGATTTTATCATTCTCCTAAACGGCAAAGACACTGCCCGAACACAAATTAAATACCAGGAAAGCAGACTAGCACAACTTAAAAAAGCAGAGAAATACAACTACGCCGACAACCGTTTTATTCCAAAATTCACTTATCAGGCTCAAGACCATCCTAGCTTAGTAAAAGTTAGAAAAGACTTAAAATTAGACTCTATCGCTGGAAAAGGTAACGAATTATCTCAAATCTTCAACCTGTTGCATTGGGTGCACAACTTGGTGAAACATGATGGAAGTAGTATTAATCCAACCCTGAAAAATGCTATTGACCTCATAAAAGTTTGCAAAGCCGAAAACAGAGGCCTTAACTGCCGTATGTTAGCCACTGTACTTAACGAATGCTATCTGGCGATGGGCATTACCTCTAGATACATTACCTGCATGCCCAAAGAAACTAAATTCGACGATTGCCATGTGATTAACATGGTATATAGCAAAGATCTAAACAAATGGATTTGGATAGACCCTACTTTTGATTCATATGTAATGGACGAAAAAGGCAATCTTTTGGGCATACAAGAAGTAAGAGAAAGGTTAATTAAAGGACTTCCTCTGGTTTTAAACGCCGATGCCAATTGGAATAGAACCAATTTACAGACAAAAGAAGAATACCTAGAAAAATACATGTCGAAAAATTTATATCGGTTAGAAACAACCTTGGTTAGCGAATATGACACAGAAACCAGGTCGAATGGCAAAAAAATAGCCTATGTTGAATTATTACCTTTAGATGGTATAGAACAAGGTCCGCAGGTGAAAGAAACAACCAACCAAAAAACGGGAGTAACTATTACTAACTACAAGACTAATAACCCAAATTTATTTTGGGTAAAGCCCTAAAATTTAAAAGAAACTACTGTAAATTTACGTTACCTTATTAATACTGAAATGAGTTTCTAATTGATGCAACGTTTTCAAATTAAATAGCGTCTATTAAGAAAGCAAAAACTAACCATGAGCAAAAAATATATTTCCATTGGCTTTATGCTAGCTGCAGTAATCGCTACAGCGCATCCTGTACAATCAGAATTGCCCGTTAACATTGGCATATCAAAATCAAAATTGAAAACTAGGGACATTGAAGTTAAAAATTTCAGTGGCGTGGCCGCAGGTGGTCCTTTACAGGTTATTGTTACTTTAGGTGCTACCGAAGGGATTAGATTTGAAGGTGATGAAGATGCCATTGCTACACTTGTGGCGGAGGTAAAAGGCAGTACACTAACCATTCGCCCCCAAATAAGCTGGACCAGCTGGTCGCATAAATACAAGGATAAAAAAATAACAGCCTATGTAAATGCGAAAACCATTAAGGCCTTAACCATGAGTGGCGAGGGTTCGATTACCGTAAAAGGGACTATCACTCACAATTCATTAACTACTACCGTAAGTGGTTCTGGTACCATCAACGCTACCATCAATGTACAAGAATATACGGCCATGGTGAGTGGTTCTGGTAAACTGAATATTGCAGGAGAAGCTGGAGAAACCAGTGCAAACATTAGTGGCTCTGGTGTATTGAGTAAAAAAGGCGCTTTGAAAGTAGCTAATCTTTCAGCTCGTATCAGTGGTTCTGGCGTTGCCTTTGTAAGTACCGACGGTGAAATCAGTGCATTTATAAGTGGTTCTGGAAGTGTATACTACGTAGGTAGTCCCGAGATTAAGCAAACGAGTATAGGCTCTGGAAAAGTAAAAAAGGCAAATTAAAAACCATAAGACATAAAAAAAGCCCCGTTCAGCAAGTTACTGGACGGGGCTTCTTATTTACGCATCATTTCGAGAAGCATGCTCTCCCAAATTTTCAGACAAGCTAATGAGGCATTGATTAAAACCTCGTATATAATGCCAACTGAACAGCATTATTCACAGTATTATTCCCCACTCCTTTAATGGCTTGATTTAAGTAACCTGCCTCCACATCAAATGCTTTTGAAACACGATAACCTACCGCTAAATAAGCTCTATTTTGGTCAAAAGTACTACCATTTAATTCGTCTTTATTTTGCAGGTTTAGGAAAAATTCATTTTGTAAGGCTACAAACATTCCTTTTTCAAAAGCTCCGGCTTGTTTTTGCAAGGGTTGTACCAACCTAAAGAAATAACGGAAACGTTGAGAAAACAAATCATCAAATTGGCGTTCAATAAAACGTTGTTCAAGCCTAAACCTGTGGCTTAAGGCTGCCCCTTTCCAAGGTTGATGATTATAAATGTATTGCTGCCAAATGCGGTGTTCAGTAAAAGTATTTTTTGGAACAAAGACATCAAATCCGTCTATACTTACCGTAGCTAATTTTGGAAAATAAGTTTGTGTGAATAAATAACCCAAAGTAGCATTTGAGTTTTTATTGATATAATAAGTAAGACCTGGTCTCACCAGCACATTTCTTAGCATATCCCAATTATCCGCAGAACGCAACTGAAAATCAAAGTGCATACCCCATTTATCGTTAAACTTGGTACTGTTTAGGAACATGAACCAACCCGTATTCTGCTGGTTGGTTTGTGCATAGAGCATCGTGCTAAAAACGCTAAATAAAGCGACAAGTGTAATTTTTCTCATTTGGTTCTAATTGTGTGACAACGAAAATATCAAAATAACTGAACAATGGGGAAAAAGTAACAGAAAGTAGACAAAGAATAATCATTCCGTCATTGTGAGGTACGAATAGCGTAAAGGTTAGTTTCGCCTAGCACTTCGTGGTTCACGCCTACGTTGGATTGACAAACTCCATAACGAAAAAAATCCTTGCCCATTTTCATGAACAAGGATTTATATATGATGTCGTCATGCTGAATTTATTTCAGCATCTGTTTTATTATAGAATCTGAAACAAGTTCAGAGTGACGAATGGTGCTTACACGCCTAACAACAATCTAGCTGGATCTTCCAATAATTGTTTAACACGTACCAAGAAACCTACAGACTCGCGTCCATCGATAATTCTGTGGTCGTATGATAAAGCAATGTACATCATCGGGCGAATCACCACTTCTTTATTTTCAGCAATTGGACGCTCGATAATGTTGTGCATACCTAAAATTGCAGATTGAGGGGCATTAATAATTGGCGTTGACATCATTGATCCAAAAACACCACCATTGGTAATGGTAAAGGTACCGCCAGTCATTTCTTCAATGGTCAATTTGCTATCTCTAGCTTTAGTAGCCAATTCAATTACTGTTTTCTCAATTTGAGCTAAGCTCATGCTCTCCGCATTTCTAATGATTGGTACTACCAAGCCTTTAGGTGCAGATACCGCGATGGATACATCCACGAAATCATTGTAGATGATCTGGTCGCCTTCAATACGAGCATTTACCGCAGGGAAATCTTTAGCTGCCTCACATACCGCTTTAGTGAAGAAACTCATGAAGCCTAAGCCAACACCGTGTTTCTCTTTAAATTGGTCTTTATATTTAGCACGTAAATCCATAATTGGCTTCATGTTAACTTCGTTGAAAGTAGTCAACATAGCCGTTTCGTTTTTAACAGCTACCAAACGTTTAGCTACGGTTTTACGCAATGGCGACATTTTTTCAGCACGCTCATTTCTTGAACCAGCAACTGGTGCAGCGGCAGGAGCAGCTTTTGGAGCCTCTGCTTTAGCAGCTGGTTTACCTGCTTGCGCATTGTTTGCATCATCTTTGGTAATTCTACCATCAACGCCGCTACCTTTTACGTTAGCAGCATCAACACCTTTTTCAGCTAAAATTTTAGCTGCTGCAGGTGAAGGAGTACCTGTTGCATAGCTTTCGCCAGAAGATTTCTCAGCTACTGGAGCCGCGGCTTTATCTGCCGCCGGTGCTTCAGCCTTAGGAGCTTCTGCTTTTGCCTCTTTCGCTGGTGCTGCGCCACCTGCTTCAATGGTACAAACTACTGCACCAATTTCTAGGGTATCGCCTTCGCTAGCTACTACCTTTAAAGTTCCTGATTGCTCTGCAGTAAGTTCGAAAGTTGCTTTGTCTGATTCTAACTCAGCAATAATTTCGTCCATTTCTACAAAATCACCATCGTTTTTAACCCAACGAGATAACACTACCTCGGTAATCGATTCGCCTACTGGCGGAACTTTGATTTCTAAACTCATATTAAATTATATGTTTTGTTTGGCGTTTGGCGATTAACGAAAAGCCCTTTTTCAACGCTTATCACTAATCACTTAACGCTAGTCTTTATTTACTAATTATTAATCTGCGTTAATTACTTTCTTGGCCGCCCTTTTAACTGGCTCTTTTGCCGCTGCTACTGAAATCTCGAAAGTTTTAGCAACAATATAAGCCTGTTGGTTAGTATGTTGTTTCATATAACCGGTTGCCGGGCTGCTGCTTTCTTTTCTCGAAATCACATCGATGTGACTTAAGGCAGTTTTTCTCAATCTGCGCAATAAATATGGCCAAGCACCTTGGTTTTCAGGCTCTTCTTGTACCCAAAGTATGTCCTCAGTGTTTTTGTATTTCGCAACAATAGCTTCCATTTGGTCTACAGGAGTTGGATACAACTGCTCCACACGAACCAATGCAACTTCTTTGCTTGCGTTATTTTTCTGTGCATCCAATAAATCATAATATACCTTACCAGAGCAGAAAACCACCCTTTTCACGTCAGCAACTTTTACGTTAACATCGTCAATCACCTCTTTAAAACCTCCAGAAGTAAAATCTTCTAATGGGCTTACACAAAGTGGATGACGTAATAAGCTTTTTGGACTAAAGTTCACCAAAGGCTTACGGAAATCGCGTTTAAACTGACGACGCAAGGCGTGGAAGAAGTTAGCTGGCGTAGTACAGTTGGTTACTTGCATGTTGTACTCTGCACACAACTCTAAGAAACGCTCGATACGTGCCGAAGAGTGCTCAGGGCCTTGCCCTTCGTAACCGTGAGGCAACAACATTACCAAACCATTTGCTCTTTGCCATTTGGTTTCGGCACTGGCAATATATTGGTCAATTACAATTTGCGCTCCGTTAAAGAAATCTCCAAACTGTGCTTCCCAAATGGTTAATGCGTTAGGGTTTGCCATTGCATAACCATATTCGAAACCTAAAACACCATACTCTGATAAGTGTGAGTTGTAGATATCAAAAGTAGCCTGTTGCTCTGAAATATTTAAAAGTGGTGTATACTCCTCTTCCGAATCCTCGAGCGTTAATACCGCGTGACGATGCGAAAAAGTACCACGTTTAACATCCTGACCGCTTAAACGAACTCTTTTACCTTCGGCCAACAAAGTACCATAAGCTAACTGCTCGCCCATTGCCCAGTCAAAAATGTGGGTATCCGTAGCCATTTTCAAACGCTCTTCAAATAATTTCTCAATCTTTTTGAAGAACTTTTTATCTTTTGGCAAGGTGCTGATTCTCCTAGCAACCTCTAAGAAAGTGCTCTTTTTAACTCCTGTTTCTGGAGAAGTCTCGAAATCTTTTTCGGTAGCTAAACGCATATCTGCCCAAGCACCACCAAACTTAACTTCTGCTAAAGCAGCATTATATTCTTTCGCTTCGTTCAATGAAGTTTGCAGGTGAGCTTTAAACTCTTTCTCCATTTCCTTAGCTCCAGCTTCATCTAGTTTACCCTCTTTAATCAGTTCAGCAACATAGATTTTCAATGGATTATCATGTTTTTCAATCGCTTTATACAATAACGGCTGAGTGAATTTAGGTTCATCCGACTCGTTATGTCCAAATCTACGGTAGCAAAGAATATCAATGAATACATCATTACGATATTTTTGACGATATTCCATCGCTAAGTTAATCGCGTAAACCAACGCTTCAGCATCATCACCATTTACGTGGAAAACAGGAGACAAAGTTACTTTTGCAATGTCTGTACAGTACGTACTAGAACGGGCATCTTTGTAGTTGGTGGTAAAACCAATTTGGTTGTTAATCACTAAGTGGATGGTACCGCCAGTTTTGTAACCATCTAAGCCAGCCATTTGAATTACCTCATACACAATCCCCTGGCCTGCTACAGAAGCATCACCATGGATTAATATCGGTGCCAAACGACCGTCGTCGCCATTGTATTTAAAATCAATTTTCGAACGGCTCATTCCTTCCACAATACCATCTACCGTTTCTAAGTGCGATGGATTTGGGCAAAGGCTTAAGTGTACGTTTTTACCTTTATTAGTGGTTACATCGGTTGAGTAACCCAAGTGATATTTTACGTCACCACCAAAAGGAGTTTCTGGATTGTAGCTTCTTCCTTCAAACTCGGTAAAAATATCTTTATAGCTTTTTTGCATGATGTTGGCCAACACGTTCAAACGACCGCGGTGCGCCATGCCCAATACAAATTCTTCAATACCTAAATCAGCACCTTTTTCAATAACTGCGTCTAATGCTGGAATTAATGCCTCAGCGCCCTCCAACGAGAAACGCTTTTGACCCAAAAATTTAGTACCTAAAAAGTTTTCGAAAACAACTGCTTCGTTTAACTTCTTAACTACTCTCATTTTCTCATCGTTAGATAGTTTTGGAGTGTTGCGTTCGCTCTCCATTTTACCTTCTAACCATTGCAATACTTCAGGAGTACGTACATATTTGTACTCTACACCGATAGAGCCGCAGTATGTTTGCTCCAAAAAGGCAACAATATCTTTCAACTTTGCTGGGCCAATACCCAACTCAACACTTGAATTAAAAACTGTTTCTAAATCGGTAGTGCTTAGGCCAAAATTTTCAATATTTAAAGTCGGCAGGTGTTTACGACGTTCTCTAACTGGATTTGTTTTGGTAAACAAGTGGCCACGCTGACGGTAACCATTAATCAAGTTCAAAACGTTAATTTCTTTCAAAAAATGCTCTGGAGCTTCTCCTCCACTTACATTGGCAGCATCTGCGCCTCTTCCGAAATCAAAACCTTCAAAAAATTTCTGCCATCCAAACTCTACAGAACTAGGGTCTTCTTTATAACTCTGGTATAGGGATTCTACATATTCGGCGTTGGTGCCGTTGAGATAAGATAAATTATCCATTGGTATTTTTAACTATTACGATAAGTATTGCAAAATTAGGATTTTACCTTTAGAAAAGGCAATAAAATCACATTTAAATAAATTTAAAAAGTGTAACTAAAATATAGACGGTTTTTTAGGCTCGAACGACCTGTGCGAACGTACCTTTTGGGTCTAAAAATTTCAACAGCTTCTCAAAATCAAAGCTATTTGATAATTTTTGGTCGTTTCCAACACCCGCTACCGCAGCCCAATTTCCCCAATTACTTGCAGGACAATAGTCTATCAGTTGCTCCTCAAAATAAGCAGCTCCCAATACCCAATTTAGGCCTAATTCTTTAACGAGATAAGTGGCAACTAATTGCCTTGCTATTTGATTGATGTAACCAGTAGTATTTAGCTCCTGCATACAAGCATCAACCAAAGGCTGACCAGTTTGCCCATCCTTCCAATTTTGCAGTGCTGCCGTATTTTCTAGGCGTAACGAAAAGCCATCATTTTTGAATCCTTGGGGCTTAAAGAAGATATTGCCGTATTTTTTGAACATGAAACGATAGTAATCTCTCCAAAGTATGCCTAATACAATTTGGTTGAAATAAGGTTTTACGCCATAATTAGCTTCGGCCTCTTTCATTTTCCAATATACCTCACGTGGCGAGAGACAGCCCAATGCCAACCAAGCAGAAAGCTTAGAAACAATTTCATGTTTTTTAAGTGAAGCATTTGCCAACACCATGCCTTCGCCAGCATGCAAATAATCATGCAAATGCGTCAGGGCTTCTTGTTCTCCACCCTTAAAATCTGTTTTGATTTTCAACATCGCAGCAGCTGGATTTTGCAATAGCTCGGGCAGTTCCGGAATTTCGCCCCAGTCTTCCAGGTCCACAAAAGTAATAGCAGTAGGTGTAGTGAAACATGGCTTCACCACCGCATCACGCTCTGTTTTCTTTTTAAATTGGGTAAAAACATCAGGAATGTCTTTGATAGGGAAAGGTAAATCTTCTTTGTTGTAAAGCGTATGGCCAATAAAATGCTTAAGGTTCACTTTTAGCTTCCAAAGCGCATCCTCAACCTTTACACTTACCGCAGTTTCTTCGCTAGCTACTTCCCTATGGTGATAAACTTCAGTGAGTTCATATTTTTCAACCAATTCTGGCAGTATTTCTTCGGGATGTCCTTGCAGCACCAAAAGATTACCCCCCATTTGCGTTAAGACTTGCTGCAGCGACGATACACTTTCAATCAAGAACTTTGCTCTGGTAGCGCCAGTTTTAAAAGAATGGTAGTGGGTTTGCTCAAAATGACGGGGGTCGAAGATGTAGACCGGCAAAATTTCATCAGCCTTGGAAACCGCTTCAACCAGCATTTCATTATCGTGCAAGCGAAGGTCATTTCTAAACCAAACTAAAATTTTTTTGCCCATATCCCTAGCCATTCAAACTTAAGAGCTTGCAATTTGCGAAATTTTCGCCCAAATGTCTTGAAAACCGTTCCAATTTTACATATTTATAACATAGCACTGTTTTAGGTAAAGTTTGTGTTGCAAAGCCTACCGTTAGCCAATTATTCTATCGCTCAAATTGGCTTTGGGATTTTATGAGTTAACCTCCCAATTCAGTCATTACTGATAAAGAAGTAAAAACTATCTCCAAATCCAGCTATATTAGCGGTCAATGTCCAACTTACTTTTTAAACATATCCAGAAATTTGCAACGGTAAGCGAAAGTGATTTTGCTGATATCTTGACTTTTTTTGAGCCTATTTTGGCCAAAAAGAAGGAAATTTTGTTAAGCGAAGGACAAATTTGCAGACGACATTTTTTTGTACTCAAAGGCTGCTTGAGGCTATTTTACGTAAAAGAAACCGGTGTCGAGCAAACCACTCAATTTGGCATAGAAAGCTGGTGGATAACCGACAACCTGGCTTTTTTGGAACAAAAACCTAGTGCATTCAGTATCCAAGCGGTCGAACAATCAGAAATTTTGAGTATTAGTTACGAGGCTCAAGAAAAAATGCTGGCCCAATTCCCACAAATGGAGCGATATTTTAGAAGGGTGTTTGAAAAGTCTTTCGCGGCTGCCCAGCTGAGAATAAAATACATCAACGAATATTCCAGAGAAGAGCTTTACTTTCACTTTGCCAACAGCCAGCCTGCATTCCTACAACGTGTGCCGCAATACTTATTGGCTTCTTACCTTGGCTTTACGCCCGAATATCTCAGTGAAATCAAGAAAAAGCACTTTGGAAAGTAATGCCCACAATGAGCTAATGGGATGATGGAATAATGTGACCAATTTGCTTTCTTAAACCAGTTTAAGTTTCTTGCCAGCTACCCTCTTTAACTTTGTATCATTAATTCAACACGAATAATTTTTAACACTTGATACAATGAAAAGAATAGATTTATTAAGCCTAGAACCTAATGCTTACAAAGCAATGTTTGGTCTAGAAAGCTACCTTCAAAACACTTCATTAAAAAAATCTCACTACGAGCTGATTAAAATCAGAGCCTCTCAAATTAACGGCTGTGCTTTTTGCTTAGACATGCACACCAAAGACGCCCTTAAAATTGGCGAAACACAACAACGCATTTTTTTATTGAATGCATGGAGAGAAACCAGTTTGTTTACCGAGGAAGAAAAAACACTTTTAGATCTTACAGAGAAAATCACCCTTATCCACCAAGGCGGCGTAAGCGATGAGCTTTATGAAAAAGCAGTGAACACTTTTGGAGAAAACTATCTAGCGCAAATCATCATGGCGATAGTGGCCATTAATGGCTGGAACAGAATTGCAATTAGCACGCATAAAGACGTTGCGAAATAACTTTTTCCGTCATTTCGAGGGAAGCAACCTCAGCATTATCAAATCTCTGCCTTTATTTCTAGAATATGTTAGACTTACGAAGTTTTAAAACGGCGAAGCCCTCAACTTTACCTGTAAAACCACAAGCAAACAAAGTTAAACTTCGTAAGTCTTTCAACCAGCCCGTCATTTCGAACGCAGAGAGAAATCTAGCAAATTGCTTTTTTTTAATTCATGTCGTTAGATTTTTCGTCGCTACGCTTCCCTCGAAATGACGTGAAAAAACCAGTAAAAACTACACCACCGTTAACTCCTGATAAATATCGAACATGCGTTTGGCATTGGCGTTAATTTCATGATGCTTTTCTGCTGTCTTTCTAGCATTTTTGCCAATTTCTTGCCACTTATTAGGCTGAGTAATACACTTCAAAATTGAGCGATAAAACTCGTCGGCAGTATCGGCAATTAAAATATCTTTCCCATGCTTACAGTCGATACCTTCGGCGGCCATGGTAGTGGCAATAATACATTTCTGCATGGCCATTCCCTCAATAATTTTCACCCGCATTCCACTTCCCGAAAGCAGAGGCACAATCATGATTGCTTTACTATTGATAAAATCAACGGCATCAAACACCTCCCCTTCTACAATCAGGTTATCCGAATCGTATTCGAAAAACTGCTTTTGCATATTCTTACCAGCGATGTAAAAACGTAGCTCGCCACTCAATTCTTCAATATCAGGCCAAATTTCATCCAAAAACCACTCTAAGCCTTCTTTATTCGGCCGCCAGTCCATGGCCCCCAAATGAAACAAAGTAGGGAAACTGGTTTTACTGGTATCTATTTTATACTTTGTAAAATCTAAAGCTACTGGAAAAACGTCCAATCTGGTTTGACAGCCCATCAACAGCAATTTCTGCCTATCAGGGTTGCTAATGGCAAACACCTGATGAAAGCGATTGATTTGCTCCGTTTCATAGGCTTTTAATCGGCGGGATAAGAACTCCAGATAGGTTCTTCGGGGCGTAAAACGCTCCCCTAATGCCAAACGCTCCCACACATCATGCTCAATATGGTGCGCTCTGTAAACCAGTTTAGCCTTACTGTGAGCTTTCACCGTATCCAAATAAGGCACCACAAAAAGTCCCTCAAATTGCACTACATCAAACTCCTGTTCACGCAAAACGTTCTCCAAAACCTTTTCCGCATCGTGGTCATGATAACGGGAAACATTGTAGGATTGATTGGAGAAGATATTCACAAATGCGTCCCAAACGTTCACCTCAATATCTACCGTAAACGAATGAAAGTTGATTTTTTCGAAAACAGGATCATAAATATCATCCACATCCACATACTGTTTTGAGTTGTTGAGACTAAACAACGTCAGTTCCACACCAAGATCCAGCAGTCCCTTAATGGTATTATAAACCACTATGGGGTAGCCGCTGTTTGGCGGAAAAGGAACTCTATGACATAGTAGAAGTACTCTCAAGTTTAAAATTCTATCGTAAGTTGTGGACTAGTTACATTAAATGTTTTTCGGTGATAGGGAGATGGGCCTATATTAATCACAGCATTACGATGGGCAATGGTTGGATAGCCTTTGTTCTTTTTCCAATCATATTGTGGATAATCCACATCTAAGGCCGCCATATACTCGTCTCTGTGCGTTTTTGCTAAAATAGAAGCCGCCGCAATGTTCAAATACTTACCATCGCCTTTTACTATACACGAATGTTTGATTTCCTGATAAGCCTTAAAGCGGTTACCGTCAATCACCAAATATTCGGGCCGCAAAACAAGCTGATCCAAAGCACGGTGCATAGCCAAAAAAGAAGCATTTAAAATATTAATGCGGTCAATTTCCTCATGGTCAACCATCGCTACCGCCCATGCCAATGCTTTCTCTTCAATAACAGGCCTAAGCTCATCCCGCTGTTTGTGTGATAGCTGCTTCGAATCCGTTAAACCCTCCAAATAGAAATCCTTGGGTAAAATTACCGCAGCCGCCACCACAGGGCCAGCCAAACAACCACGTCCAGCCTCATCACAGCCAGCTTCAATTAATTCTATTTGATAACAGTTTAGCAGCATATCACAAAAATAGCACTTAAAAAGAGAGTTTTTAGTATTTAAATCACAGGGCTGTATTTTATTGATTTTTTTTTGAAAAGCCTCTTAAATACTACGATCAAAGCAAGTCCTGTGTTCCGTTTCAAGTCCGCACTCGCAAACTGCTATGCAGTAATGCTCACTTGCGGGCTTTACACTACACCCAGGTTTAGTTAGGTTAAGGTTGTGCGGGCTAGCTTCTCCCTATTGGCCTAGGCACCAATTCTTGTCATTCCAACATTAGGAGGAATCTCAAAGTAAGAATGTTTAGCCATAGAAAGATTCTTCGCTGCGCTCTGAATGACAAAAAAGGAACAAATGCAAAACTTACGGCACTACTGAAAACAATAATGCTATTTGGTCTCTTCTTAGAGAAAAAGCTCTGCTTTCCGAAGATGAAAAGAAAGATTAAGCACTCACCATTGTCATTCCGACGCGAGGAGGAATCTCTAAATATATTTAACTAGCCCTAACCCGAAAATTCTTCGCTACTGAAGCCTCGGTACAGGTAGCGCTCTCAATGACAAAAAGAAAAAATTAAACACTGGTATTTTGGCCTTTTACATCAAAAGCATCACGCAAGCCAATCGCAATTAAATTGAAGGCATAAACGGTAAGCATAATGGCCAAACCTGGCAATACAGCCAAATAAGCGGCATCCATAATGATATAACCGTAGTGCTCCTTTATCATGGTTCCCCAGCTTGGCATAGGTGGCTGAGCGCCAAAACCCAGGAAACTCAACCCTGTTTCCAGCAAAATAGCGGAAGCAAAGTTGGCTGAACCAACCACCAAAATGGGGCCAGCAATGTTGGGTAAAATGTGTTTAACAATGATTCGACTGTTGGAAAAACCTAAAGCTTTGGCAGCTTCTACAAATTCAACTTGTTTTAACGCCATTACCTGTCCGCGAACTAAACGGGCTACGTCAACCCAAGTAGAAAGTCCCACAGCAATGAAAATTTGCCAGAAGCCTTTACCCAACGCAAAGGAAATAGCGATGACTAACAATAGCGAAGGCAATGACCAAATAACGTTCATGAACCAACTAATGGTAGCATCTACCTTTCCGCCAAAATAACCTGCAATGGCACCTAGGCCTACCCCAATAACCATGGAAATAAGCACCGCCATTAAACCTACTGAAAGCGACACGCGAACACCAAGAATTAAACGGCTCAACAAATCCCTACCGTAAATATCGGTTCCCAAATAGTAGGTTTTTTGATAGGTATTTTGACCAGAAACTAATGGGTAAGCTTCTTCTTCGGCCTGTTCGTCGTCGCCAATATATTCACGGGCAAAAACTTTGTTACCTTTTACACGGTAAGAGGTAATTGGAATACTTTTGAAGTTGGCTTCCTGTCCAAAAAGCATTTTTTCGAAAATTCCCACTTGCTTAATGTTTTCGTTTCGGCTAACAATAAGAAACTGAAAAGTACGCCCAGGCTTTTTATTGGTCAGCTGCAGGTGCATGGTATTGGCGTAGGGTGTTTGGTCGGGCGTAATTAAGTAGCCCAAAACGCCCACAACTACCATAACACAAATAAAAATAAGGCCAATTAATGCAAGGGTATTACGTCTGAATTTCTTCCAAACCTTAATGGATTGAGTAGTATCTGCCATGTTATTTTACCATTCGGCCTTTCCAATTATATTTTCCTGTATTTCCGGCAATGCCAATATAAATAAAGTAGATGACATGTAAAATATTGAGTGCCGGTAGCCACCAAAGCAAGGCTCTTCTTTTAAAGAAGTTTGTCATTTGAACTAGGAAAATGAGTTCAATTAACATTTTGGCGCCTAATTGAAAAATCAAGAATGGAAGTGAAGCGGCAAAGAAAATACTCAGTAAAGCGTTGACCACAATACTGACATTAAATAACCAAATGCTTACACCCAAAATAATCACCGATTTGTCTTTATAACGGGTGCTTTTTGAAGCCCAGCGTCGGCGTTGTTGGATAAACTCACCAAGCGTTGGTTTGGCATGGGTGTAAACTACTACATCTTTATTTTTCAGGAAGCCTATTTTATCTCCGTAAATAGCTGCTATCTTGTGAAGTAAAAGCTCATCGTCGCCCGAAGCTAAATCATCAATCCCTTTAAAGCCGCCCACTTCAATAAATGCTTTTTTCTCATAGGCCAAGTTGGCTCCATTACAGGTGCTAGGATTTTTATTTCCTATGGTTGAAGCCCCCAAGCCAATGAGATAGCTAAATTCTAGTGACTGTAAATTTTCGAAGAGGCTTTTTTCTTCAAAATAGGCCACTGGCGATGAAATCATTTTGTAGCCCATCGTTTCATAGCAGTTTACAATGGTTGGCAACCATTGTGGTCCCATTCTACAATCGGCATCGGTAGTGATAATTAAGGTCCCTGTTGCACCATCTATGGCCGTTTGTATGGCTTTTTTCTTGTAAGAATTAAGGGCCTTGTCTTCGTTCAGGCGAATCAGTTTTACGCCTTCAGTTTCATAACTAGTTATTATTTCCGCAGTGCTATCGGTTGAATGGTCGTCAATCACAATCATTTCAAACAGTTCTCGAGGATATTGCTGGGCTAGTACGTCATCAATGGTTTTGGCTATTTTATCTTCTTCGTTTCGGGCCGCAATGATAATAGACACCAAAGTTTGGGGTGATGCCGTATTTTTTTGATAGGGTTTAATTCTTTTCCATCCCACAATAAAAGTAGCCACCACAAACACATAAATGAGTGTTAAAAATACCGAGAAGTAGTTAATTGCGTCTAGTATTTCCAAAGATATTGAGTTTAAATACGAAATAGGAACCTAAGATAGCAGGAATTATAATATTGATGAGCCAAATACTGGCAATACATGCGACCACTACAATATTTTGAGGGGTAATGTATTTGAAGAAAAACCAAGCCGTTATACTTCTAATACCAATATCTAACAAATCTAACGAGGGTAAAGTAGACTGCACAAAAAACAGAATAGGCACCAACATGAGCACATCAAATAAGTTCAAATCTGGGATAAGCCAAAGGAACATGATTAAATACTGCGTAGTAAAAACAGCATATCTGGCCAAACAGAACAACAGAATTTGAAGCAGTTCTCTTTTTTGATAGCGTCCTAAAACGGCATAGAATTTTGCGTATTTGCGAGTGAATTTTATCGATAACAAAAGTCCATTAAGCCATTTGATATTGAAATAGAAAACTAGAAAAAATAAGGCAAACACAAAAGAAAGCCCACATATGGCTGCAAAAAGAATAGGTTCTATTGGAATAAACCGATAGACAAAAATACATGCAGCAATAGCGCCAAAAACGTTGGTGAGCACCAATTGGCCAATGTTTCCGACGGTCATCACCACCACACCCACTACCCGCCTTTTAGGCGACAGAAAGAAAACCCTGCCTCCATACTCACCCAATCTGTTGGGCGTAAAAACCGCCCAGGTTAAACCACAAAACACCGATTCTATGGCTCGCCACAGGCTAATTTGCTCTACTCTTTGGATCAAGCGCTTCCATTTTACGGCCTCCAGCCCCCAGTTAAACAACATGAGCATAAATACACTGCCAAGTACTAGGCTAATCTGCAAAGTGGGAATATCGCGCAGCAGCGCAACAAATTCTTTTAAGTCGTGATGATTGGCTAGTTTTTTATAAATGAACCAAAAAGCAAGCGCTACTACGGCTATTTTAATGAGGTTGGACAGTATCTTTTTATAACGGGATGTCAAACTAAATGCTTTTTGTGTGTGCAAATATGCTTAATATTGTCGTATGTTGGTTGAAAAAAAGGAACGTGTTATTTTAGGAGTAGATCCAGGAACGGCAATTATGGGCTACGGAGTAATTTTGGAAAAAGGCAGTAAGATGGAGTTACTGAGCCTGGGAGTCATACGTCTTGACCACTTAGACGACCACTTTTTAAAGCTTCAGCGTATTTTTGAAAAAACCATTGGCCTTATAGAGAATTACAAACCTGATGCCTTGGCCATTGAAGCTCCCTTTTATGGCAAAAACGTACAGGTAATGCTCAAATTGGGCAGGGCTCAAGGGGTAACCATGGCAGCCGCTCTGTCTAGAAATCTTTCGGTAACGGAATATGCGCCACGGAAAATCAAACAATCAATCACAGGTAAAGGTACTGCAAGTAAGGAGCAGGTGGCTGCAATGCTACAACGTTTGCTCAACTTTAACGAAACTCCCGAATTTTTAGATGCTACCGATGGTTTGGCCGTTGCCGTTTGCCATTCTTTTCAAAAGATATCAACCTCGGGAAAAAGCAAAACTTATTCTGGCTGGGAGGCTTTTGTAAGTGATAACAAGAAACGGGTGAAATAAATAAGTCTTTAATGATTACCTATCAAACAACCCTTTCTAATCATTTCAAATGTTTAAAACAGGTGATCATTTTTACCACGGCAGTATCGCTTTTTTTTTATCTATTTACTTTATTCAATGGTGAAAAGATAGAAATCGAAGAATTGATTATTGGCCTATTACTGTTTATTTTTTTTAATCTTCCAACAATCTATCTCCACCTGAGCTATTATTTAGAAAATGCTTCCTTAAAGATTGAAATTGATACTGAGAACGAAAAAATCAACATTATTCAATCAAATAAAAAATTAGCTTATAGCTTCTCTAATATAATTTTAGCAGAAAGACATCTAGGAATCTATTATAAAAACAAAATTGACCGTGCGGGAAGGAGAATTGCTCCATGGACTCCCTATGGCTATATCCTTTTAAAATTTGATGATGATAAAACCGTTTATATTACTGCATTAATGATGGATATTATAGACCCACCTATCAATGTTCAGGAAACTCATTACAGGTTTATACCCTATTTCAAGCGGTAAAGGACTTAAGCATTATGCACTTCTTTCTTCTTTGGGAATACCAATGAAGCAATAATACTAATGGCTAAAATACCGACGATAATGATCAAAGAATGTTCAGTGGTAAAACCCCAAGATTTTAAGTAGCCATGGCCTAGCATTTTCACCCCAATAAAGGTCAATAACACCGCCAAGCCCGTTTTTAAATAATGGAACTTATGGATAATATTTACCAAAAGGAAGAACATAGACCGTAAGCCCATAATGGCGAAAATGTTCGAGAAGAATACGATATAAGCATCTTTGGTTACGGCAAATATTGCAGGAATGGAGTCTACCGCAAAAATCAAATCGGTGAATTCCACAATAAGTAATACCAAGAACAAAGGTGTTACAAACTTCTTCCCATCTATTTTATGAAAGAATTTTTTGCCTTCGTATTTAGGGTGAATCTTAAAAAAACGTGATGCAAACTTCACTACAGGATGGTTTTCTGGATCGATTTTCTCGTCTTCTTCTTTAGAGAAAAACATTCGTACCCCTGTAAATACCAAGAAAGCCCCAAACACATATAAAATCCATTCGAACTGGTTGATTAAAGCAGCGCCTACAAAAATGAAGATGAACCTCATGATGATGGCACCCAAAATACCCCAGAACAGCACACGGTGATAGTATTTTTCAGGTACCGCAAAAGCTGAGAAAATAAGTACAATTACAAAGATATTATCTACCGAAAGCGCATATTCAACCACATAACCGGTTAAAAACTCAATTCCTAGGTTCTGTTTGTAAAGCTGTAAACTTGCTTCAAAATTACCTGGAATAATGCTAATAGGATGTTTATGTGCCTTAATGACCTGTTCCAGCTTAGCCATGCTATCAATGCCATGCAGGTAATGTCCTTTTAAAATAAGTAGCAGGTAGAAACTAAGAGCCAAAACCACCATCACGAAGCTCATGATACCAGCTTGTTTTAAACTTACTACGTGCTCTTTCCTACTAAAAAGGCCTAAATCAAGGGCAAGGATAAATACAATAAAGAGTAAAAATCCGCCAATAAATAACAGTTCGTGCGACATTATTTTTTACGTTCAGTGGTATATCTAACCAATTGTTCAAGGCCAGTTCTCGCATCTCCTTCTGGGAAGCCGTGCAATATCTCAAAAGCCTTGTTTTGGTATTCTAACATTTTTTGATTGGCGTAATGCACACCCTCGTTGGTATTCACAAAATCAATAATCTCTTGGATCTTCTTCGGATCATCATTATGGCTTTTCACTAAATTGATGATTCGTTTACGTTCTGGCTTGTCAACCCTATTTAAAGCATAAATCAAAGGTAAGGTCACTTTCTTTTCTTTGATATCAATCCCTAAAGGCTTGCCTACATCATCTGTTCCAAAATCAAAAGTATCATCTTTAATTTGAAAAGCAATACCCACCAATTCTCCAAAAAGTCGCATTTTTTCAATGAGTTCTTCTGAGGCTCCCGTTGATGCCGCACCACAGGCACAGCACGAAGCTATTAACGAAGCCGTTTTTTGGCGGATCACATTAAAATACAGTTCTTCGCTGATATCCATTCTGCGCACCTTCTCAATCTGCAACAGCTCCCCTTCACTCATTTGTTCTACCGCTTCCGATACAATCTTCAACAAATGAAAATCATTGTTGTTTACCGAGAGTAATAATCCTTTTGAAAGCAGGTAATCGCCCACTAAAACGGCAATCTTATTTTTCCAGAGTGCATTAATGGAGAAAAAACCACGACGTTCATAGGCATTATCCACCACATCATCATGTACCAATGTTGCGGTATGCAACAACTCCACCAAAGCCGCTCCCCTGTGGGTAGATTCAACAATACCACCACAAAGTTTGGCAGCAAAAAAAACGAACATTGGGCGCATTTGCTTCCCTTTTCGCTTAACAATATAGTGGGTAATTCTATTGAGCAAAGGTGCATTACTATGCATTGATTCCTTGAACTTTACCTCAAAGGCATCAATTTCTGCTGCAATAGGCTGCTTAATTTGATCTATTCCGGGCATCTGGCAAAAATGTGTTTGCAAACTTAGTTGAATTTCTATTAAAAGCGTATTTTTAATGAAACTATTCGCATGAAGACTTTTTTCAGAATCATCCTCATTGTTATTGCTACGTTTGGCCTTGTTTATCTGATAGGTCCAAAAGTGCAGGAACCTGTTTACAATACCGAATTACCAAAACCCATTGCGATTAATTCCGTGTCCACCTATGTCAATCAACTGGAAAAGCAGCATCGATTGAAACCAGATAATGAAGCCGAAATCATTTGGGCAGATAGTGCACATCAACAAACCGAATACGCGGTGGTATACCTGCATGGATTTTCGGCGTCTAAAGAAGAAGGCAACCCCGTACACCATGATTTTGCGAAATCTATCCATGCCAACCTTTATTTAAGCCGCTTGGCCGACCATGGCATTGACACCATTGCTCCTATGCAGTATTTTACGGCCGACAGGTTATGGGAAAGTGCCAAACAAGCTTTAGCCATTGGCAAAACTTTGGGCAAAAAGGTGATATTAGTAGGAACCTCTACTGGTGGGACATTGGCTTTAAAATTAGCCGCGGTTTATCCAGAAATCCATAGTTTGGTATTAATGTCGCCAAATATTGCCATTAACGACGACAAAGTGTGGATTTTAACCCATCCTTGGGGATTACAAGTTGCCCGACTGGTAACAGGTGGAAAAGAACGTTTTGTAGATGGCAAAAGTCCATTGTACAAAAAATATTGGTACACCAACTACCGTTTAGAATCTGTAGTACAATTACAAGAATTATTGGAAAGCAGCATGAATAAACCTGTTTTTGAAGCCGTGAAACAGCCTACGCTTTTGCTCTATTATTATAAGAACGAAAAGGAACAAGACCCTGTCGTGAGTGTACCCGCTATGCTCAAGATGTTTGATGAATTAGGAAGCACCAAAAAGGAAAAACAAGCCTTACCTAACACAGGAAATCATGTGATGGGTTCGTCCATTACTTCAAAAGACATTCCAGCGGTAGAAAAAGCCATATCACAGTTTGCATCAAGGTATATTAGCCAGTAAGTATGACGAAGAAAAAGATACAATTAGTTCTAGGTAGCGGAGGGGCCAGAGGCTTGGCTCACATTGGGGTAATTGAAAGCTTAGAACGTGATGGATACGAAATTTGCGAAGTGGTTGGCTGCTCTATGGGCGCAGTAGTGGGCGGTTTATATTGTGCCGGATTTTTAGGGCAATACAAAGATTGGCTAGCTACCTTAACCAGAGGTAACGTATTCAGTTTGGTAGATTTTACCTTTAACACGAGGGGTTTTGTTCGCGGTGAAAAAATTTGGACGCTCATTGCTAAAATCACAGGCAACCAACAAATTGAAAACCTTAAAATTCCGTTTACTGCCGTGGCTACCGACATGCTCAACATGCAGGAAGTACATTACCAATCGGGGGATTTGTATGCGGCACTACGTTCTACCATTTCTATTCCTGGCGTATTTACTCCGGTGATTGACCAAGATACCGTGCTGGTGGATGGTGGTGTACTCAATCCGCTTCCAATTAGCGCCATTAAAAGAAGAGAAGATTGTGCAGTGGTTGCCGTGAACATCAATGGTAGAAACGAACCCTTAGTAGCGCAAGAAGAGGCAAAACAAAAAAGCAGAAACTGGCTACAGCGATACTGGAATAACAGCAACAAAAACAATATCCCTAAAATATCTTTCTTCGATTTGATGAACACTTCTTACGATTTTACCCAAGATCGTTTGGTGCAATTAACCATCCAGCACTACCAACCCGATTTAGTGATAGAAATTCCCAGAAATGCCTGTGGAACTTTCGATTTTCATAAATCTGCACAGCTCATTGAACTTGGAGAAAAGGCGTATGAAAAAGCCAAACAGCTCAAACAAAATTCTTTACAAAAAGCCTCATAAAAAATGGAAACCAAAAACAGCCCTTGTGTAGAAACCCAAATGCTAATCAGAAAGCCTGCTAATGAAGTATTCAATGCTTTTATAGACCCAGCGGTTACCACCAATTTTTGGTTCACTAAGGCTAGTGGCAAACTTGAAGCAGGAAAAACGGTGACTTGGCATTGGGAAATGTATGGCGTATCTGCAGAAGTACAGGTGAAAGAGATTGTATCCAATCAAAGAATCATTGCCGAGTGGGGCGATCCTGCCACCACCATTGATTTTAATTTTACCGAAGTTGATGAGCATCGTACTTATGTGGTCATTAAGAATTATGGCTTTCATCAAACTGGCGATGATTTAATTGCCATTATTAAAGATTCAACTGGTGGATTCACCACTGTTTTAGATGCTTGCAAAGCGTATCTGGAACATGGCCTCAAACTTAATTTGGTGGGCGACAAGTTTCTTAGCAAATAAGTCCAAATTGTTTGAAATTTTACTTAACATCGCAAAAAAATATTCATCAAAATCATGGGACTTTTTTCAAACATCATGGGCAACGCCTCAACCGTTAGCCAAGAAGATCTTTTAAAGAATTACGGACAATTATTGATCGATAACGAAAACATCGAGCTTGGTTTCAAATTGTTCAGAGACACGTTTATGTTTACCAACAAGCGATTAATTATTGTTGACGTACAAGGGCTTACCGGTAGCAAAACCGAATACCTTTCTATTACTTATAAAAGCATTTCGAGGTTTAGCGTAGAAACCGCTGGCACCTTCGATTTAGATGCAGAATTAAAAATCTGGATTTCCAGCGAAATTCTTCCAAGCATCAAAAAGAAATTTAACAAATCTGTAAATGTTTACGACGTACAAAAAGTGCTAGCCACTTATGTAATTGGATAGTGATGATGGAATGGAAAAAATTGTTGTCTGCAAAACGTTGGGGACATGAGCAAAAGCCGATTAGGGATACAGACGAAGCCAGATCTCAATTTCAGATTGACTATGACAGACTGATTTTTTCATCCCCTTTTAGACGCCTGCAAAACAAAACCCAGGTGTTTCCCTTACCGGGAAGTGTTTTTGTGCACAACCGTTTAACGCACAGTTTAGAGGTAGCTAGTGTTGGCCGTTCTTTGGGACGTATATTTTACAACCAAACTAAAAAGGACAATCCGAACATCGACGTAGAAGTGCCATTAATGAGTGAAGTAGGCAACATTGTAGCTGCTGCAGCACTGGCGCATGATTTGGGAAATCCCGCTTTTGGACATTCTGGCGAGGCAGCCATTTCAAGATATTTTACTAATGGAGAAGGCAAGGTTTACTTAGACCAACTTACCGAGGAACAAAAAAAGGATTTCACCCATTTTGAGGGTAATGCCAATGCCATTCGTATTTTAACACATCCTTTTGAAGGAAAAGGCAACGGTGCATATGCTTTAACTTATGCTACTTTAGCTGCCATTGGCAAATACCCGTGCGAATCTATCCTTGGCCATCAAAAGCCATTATTACATCGCAAAAAATATGGTTTCTTTCAATCGGAAAAGGAAATCTTCAGGACGCTGGCTACTGAACTGGGAATGGTTGCAGATAGTGAAAATCCATTGGGGTATTTCCGTCATCCGTTGAGCTTTTTAGTAGAAGCGGCTGACGATATTTGCTATGGCATTATTGACTTGGAAGATGCGCATCGCTTGCAAATTTTAAGCTTTGATGAGGTAAAGAATTTATTGTTGCCACTTTGTAAAGGTGAAAACTTATTAGAAAGGCTAGAGAATGATTTGGAAGATGATGATGCCAAAGTAAGTTTATTGAGGGCGAAAGCCATTAGTACACTGATTTACGAATGTTCTCACATTTTTTACGAAGAACAGGAAGCCATTCTTAGCGGTACTTTCAACAAAAGCTTAACTGATTCCATTCCTGAACAATATTCAGCTGCTTGGAAAGCCATCGAGAAAATCTCCATTGAAAAGATCTACAATTACCAATCGGTTATACAAAAAGAAGTTTCTGGATACAAGGTAATGGCAGGCTTGCTAGAGGAGTTTGTACCTGCCTTGGTACATAACGATACGCATTATTATAAAAAGCTAGTTAAACTCATTCCGAAGCAGTTTCATACCGAAAAGCAAGACCTTTATTCGAGAGTACAAAGTGTCCTCGATTTCGTATCGGGCATGACCGATTTGTATGCCGTAGAACTTTACAGCAAAATCAAAGGAATTTCTTTCCCTTCAATTTAACGACGACTTTGCTACTGTAGTGGCTATTAAGCTCTTTAATAGCCACTACAGTTTTATTCAACAACATGCTTTTAGAAAGCTGTCATAAGGTCGGTCTGTGCCTATCTTTATGGCAATTCCAATTTGATAATAGTATCTATCGAGTTGGGGTCTTTTTTCACCGTCAAATGCAATCCATCGTTTTCTAGCTTAAACTGCACTTTGGCTCCCCCATCAAAAAACACAACGCTTTTTGGATTTTGGTCAAAGCCTGGAAGCACAATATGGTCGGCTCCACTATCATTGAGCAGATGCACATAAATGGTTTTTCCTTTTCTTGTAGCTAAGCCCCATTTTTGAGGTTTGATGACATTGCCTTTTGTACCATAAATAGTTTCTCCATATTTGGCCATCCACTTGCCTGTAGCTTCTAAAGTATCTACAAACTCTTCTTGTATCTTACCATTTGGCATCGGGCCTACATTCAGCAACAGGTTGGCATTACGGCCAGCAGCACCCACTAGGTAATGAACCACTTGCTTTTCAGATTTGTATTTATTGTCTGTGAGGTTAAAACCCCATGAATCATTCATTGTTTCGCAGGTTTCTATCGGCAATTGATCAGAAGGCTCCTGAAAGCTCAGTCCGGCTTTATTTTCTCCAGGCAAGTCTTTTTCAAACATCTGGAAGTCTTCGCCTGGAAACGGACTTAAATGATGATTGTTCCCTATAAGCACCCACGGTTGTAATTTGTGAATCAGTCCGTAAATTTCATCGTATTTCCAATCTATTCTCGAAGACCTATCCTTTTCACCCTCCGGAGCTGTTTGGTCCCAGTGGCCATCGAACCAAATTCCAGCAATCTTTCCATAGTTGGTCAAGAGCTCGGTCAATTGATTTTTCATGAATTGCAAGTAAGAAGCATAATCGCCTTTTTTACCTAACCTACCTGTCTTCTGACCAGTTTTACCTGTTTCATGCGGATAATCTTCACGACGCCAATCCAATAATGAATAATAAAGGAACAATTTAACGCCCTGTTTATGGCATTCGTCGGCCAGCATTTTTACGATATCTTTTTTGTAAGGAGTGTTCATGATATTGAAATCGGAATATTTGGTATCCCACATACTGAAACCATCATGGTGACGGGTAATCAGCGTGATGTATTTCATGCCCGCCTTCTTCGCCAAACTCACGTAAGCTGCAGCATTAAACTCCGTCGGATTAAAGAAATCTTTCAAGCGAGTATAGTCTGTCACTTTGATATTGCGATTATTCATTACCCACTCGCCACTACCAGGTATGCTGAATGGTCCCCAATGAATAAAAAGACCAAAACGCATGGCTTCGAAAGCTTTTCTGGCCTCTAAATTTTCTTTTGCAGGCACATATTGGGCTTTTGTTTGTAGTAAAGAATAGCATTAAACAAATGGTTAACAATCTTTTCATAATCATAATTTAAAAATTAAAATCTGGTTGAGATATGATAGACGAATCCCCAAAAGAAAAAAATACTGGTAATTAAAATAGGAGGAACAAGATAATAGCTGCTCGTTTTATTCACACGATGAGATGATTCATCAATATGATTGATTAACATTTTCATAGTAGTTTACATTTGGCATTTACAAAGTAAACAGAATTTTAAGTACAAAAAAGAATCTTCAGTAACAAAGTCTTGCACGTGTGAGCTTTGTTAGTTTCAACGAATATATTTTTCTTAAAAAAAGATTTACAAAAAAAGGCTGTTCAAATAATGAACAGCCTTTAAACTTTTTATAGTTCTACTTTTACTTATTTACCTTGACCCATGCCGCCCATGCCGCCACCTTGTTGCTGATCTTGCTTCACGTCATCGTTTTTGATTTTCTTTTTCTCAGTAAACTTCAACTTACCGAATTTGTAGCTGAAGTTTAAGCTGATTTGACGTAATGGGTAATAAATGTTAGAGGTTTGGTAAGTATCACCCGACTGAGTTACGGTTTTGATATGTAAATCTCTGTTGAAAGGGTTCAACATGTTCAAACCAATAGAAGCTTGTTTCTTCATGATGTCTTTTTTCACTGCACCTCCGTAAAAGAACATTGGATCTGTTTTACTTTGATAAGTGTAACGCGGAGAGTTCACCACACCATATAACTCTACATTCCAACCACCTTTAAATGCTGTAGCAGATCTTAAGAATAAGTTATAATTCAAATAAGTACCTTCATTCATCCCGCCTATAGCACCAGCAGTTTTTCTGATCTCATAAGTATTTACACCTAGGTTTGTCATCAACGTCCATTTTGGAGTTGGGTTGTATGAAGCAAATAGATTAGCCCCAAAACTTTGGGTGGTACCAACGTTAGCATAGGTAGTTAAAATTTTACCTGATGCATCATCTTGATTGATATTCTCGATCACATTTTTTGTGTTTCTGTAGAATAATGAAGCATTAATCATTGAGCCTTTAATAAAAGTTGAATAACCCAACTCCACATTATGGCTTAACTCTGGATTTAAATCAGGATTACCTTGAAGCACACTAAATTGGTTAGTTTCATTACGGAATGGATTTAAATAAGCCAAACTTGGGCGTTGTACCCTTTTGTTATATGCTAACTTTAAAGTACTTGTTGGGTTAATTGCCTGAGAAAGTATGGCATTTGGAAACAGATTAAAATAATCGTTTTTAATTGGATTACCATTCTCATCAATGAAGCTAATCTCGGTATATTCACCTCTTACTCCACCTTTAAACTTGATTTTATCAGTTAAATTAAAAGCGATGGTAGAATAAGCTGCACCTACATTTTGGTCATAGTCAAAATCTTGTGCAGAATTTTGAGAGAACTCACTTTGAATATTTCTAAGAATACCTTTAGCTCCCACTTCCAAAGTTACAGTTTTGCTAAATGGATATACGTAATCTGTTTGAACAGTATATTCCTTATTTTTACCCACGTTGGTACTTTCAATAAAACTAATTGGAGTACCAGTAGCGGTACGATAGTCATTCACAAACTCATTGTTATTTCTACCTAACGTTAATTGACCAGCTACAGAAAACTCTTCACCTTGCTTTTTACTAGTGCGTCTATAATCTAAGTTCCAATCTAAGTTCCCATTAGACATATCATTATCACCAACAATATTTCCAGTAGGTGTATTATTAACAAAAATATGCGAACCAGAACTTCCTCCATTGTAGAAAGTATTGTATTTAGCATTGGTACTTAAGTTGTTATAAGCGTTAAAATCGTAATCCAATCCTAAGCTACCGTTAAATCCTTGTCTTTTCCAGTCAGACATTCCGTTTTGTAAAACATCACCTGTTGCTGTTTGGTTAAAAAAGGCTGTTTTGGTTTCCTGTGGATAAGCTAAAAAGCCACCCAAAGCGGTATTGGCACTGAAACGACCACTTTTAGCAGTTAAGTTTAAGCTACCATTATTTTGACGGGTACCTGCCGAAGCATTTACCGAACCACTCACTCCTTCTGCATTGCTCTTTTTAGTAATGATGTTAATGATACCACCTGAACCTTCTGCATCGTATTTAGCAGATGGATTAGTGATTACCTCTACACTTTTAATCTGCTCTGCAGGAATCATCTTCAAGGCATCAGCTACGCTGTTAGCCATCGTACCAGACGGCTTACCATTAATCAATACCCTAACGGCACTTCCTCTCAATTGCACGTTACCATTAATATCTACCGACAACATAGGCACTTTACGCATCACATCAGTAGCATCACCACCCGAATTGGTAGCATCTGCCTCTGCGTTATACACCATGCGGTCAATTTTATTTTCAACCACATTTTTCTTGCCTTCAATCGTCACTTCTTTCAAAGTGCTTGAATTACCTGCCAACAATAAATTACCTAAATTATTATCTGGTTTTTCTGGCGTAGTTTTTACAGCAATTGTTTTAGTGGCATAACCAATAAACCCAACAATCATTTTGTATTCGCCGGGTGCAATGTTTTGGATAGATACTTTACCTTTTGCGTCGGTAAGGCCACCATTAACGGCTTTAGCTGTTTTAGCATTCACCAATGAAACCGTGGCATATTCTACAGGTTGTTTACTTACTGAGTCTAAAATAGTAGCCGAAACACGCCCTGTCACTTTTGGAGCTGCATTACCTCCACCCATCATCGGGAATTGGGCTTTTGCATTCACCATCATCAATAAAGCGGCACAAATTAGTAGTAGTCTTTTCATATTATTTTGTTGTTTGTACGTATTAGTCTTCCAAAGGTATTTTTTGTTACAATGCCATTAAAGCATTTTTTGCCTATTTGCACAAAACTGTCGGTGAACGGTATTTTTTTAGCGGCGAATGGTTTTGAGATAAAAAGAAAAATCCCAAAAAAGCTTTAAACTTATTTGGGATCTATATTCAGGATATTTCTTTAACGCTTCGTCATGCTGAATTTATTTCAGCATCTTTTACATTATACAGCACAGACCCTGAAATAAATTCAGGGTGACGGCGAGTAGAAAAAACGCTTAAACTACAATGTTTACGATTTTCCCTTTTACAAAAATGATTTTCTTAGGACTTGCACCGTTTAAGAACCCTTGAACCTGCTCGTTGGCCAACACAGCTTCCTCAGCTGCTTTAGCTTCAAGCGTTAAGCTTAAATTCAGGTTCATTTTCATTTTTCCGTTGATGGAGATTGGATAAGCAAATTCGTCTTCCACCAAATATTCAGGATTGAAAATTGGATATTGAGCGGTAGATAAATCTTTATTGCCTAACAACGACCACAGCTCTTCGCAGATGTGTGGTGCGTAAGGCGCTAACACCGCTACCAAATCCTGCAAGATCGCTCGTTTATTACATTTCAAGTCCGTCAATTCGTTCACTGCAATCATGAAACTTGATACCGAAGTATTGAAAGAAAAACGCTCGATGTCTTCCTGTACTTTCTTAATGATTTTATGCAACGACTTCAATTCAGCTTTACTAGGTGCCTCATCACTCACGGTAAACTCCCAAGCTTCATTATGGAACAAACGCCAGAATTTACGCAAGAACTTAAATACACCTTCGATACCGTTGGTGTTCCAAGGTTTACTTTGCTCTAAAGGACCTAAGAACATTTCGTACATACGCAAAGTATCCGCTCCGTATTGCGCAATCAAAACATCAGGATTTACCACGTTGAATTTAGATTTCGACATCTTTTCTACTTCAACGCCGCAAATGTATTTACCGTTTTCCAACACAAACTCTGCATGGGCAAACTCATCTCTCCATACTTTGAACTTTTCGATATTTAAAACATCATTCTCTACAATATTTACATCAACATGTAGCGCAATCGTTTTATAATCTTTTCTAAGATTGAAAGAAACCAGCTTATTTGTTCCTCTTCCCTCTTCATCCACCACACGATAAACAAAGTTACTTCTACCTTGGATCATTCCTTGGTTAATCAATTTCTTGAAAGGCTCTTCCTCTTGAACAAAGCCTAAATCTTTCAAAAACTTGTTCCAGAAACGGCTATATAATAAGTGACCAGTCGCATGCTCAGAGCCACCGATATATAAATCTACATCTTTCCAGTAATCTACTGCTTTTTTAGAGGCAAATTCACCGTTGTTTTGGGCATCCATATAGCGGTACCAGTACCAGCTACTACCTGCCCAACCTGGCATGGTAGATAATTCGTACTCATATTTATTTTCGTATTTCCAGCCTTCGGCTCTGCCCAGTGGCGGTTCACCCGTTTCAGTTGGTAAATATTTATCAATTTCTGGCAATAACAATGGCAACTCTTCCTCTTTCAACAAGTAAGGCAAGCCATCTTTAAAATATACTGGAATTGGTTCGCCCCAATAGCGTTGGCGGCCAAAAATAGCATCACGTTGACGGTAATTGATTTTCGCCTTGCCAACACCTTGATCTTCTAACCATTGGTTCAAGAAAGCAACTGCCTCTTTATAGGTCATCCCATTAATGAACCCAGAGTTGATGTATTTTCCTTCCTTGGTAGGATCAGCTTGCACATCAATCTCCTTTTGGCTATCTAAAATTTGTACAATAGGCAAATTGAAATGCGTTGCAAACAACCAGTCGCGTTGGTCGCCACTTGGCACCCCCATTACCGCACCAGTTCCATAGCCCGCCAATACATAATCAGCAATCCATAATGGCACACGTTCACCGCTCACTGGATTAATCACATAAGTTCCAGTAAAAGCACCAGAAACGGTTTTGGCATCGGCCATGCGGTCCAATTCCGATTTCTTTTTGGTTTGCGCAATATATTCTTCAATAGCAGCTTTTTGTTCAGGTGTGGTTAATTCAGCTACCCATTCGTGCTCAGGTGCCAATACCAAATAAGAAACGCCAAAAATAGTATCTACCCTAGTGGTAAATACTTCTATCTGTAAATCGCTATTTTCAATTTTAAACTTTACCGATGCGCCTGAGCTTTTACCAATCCAGTTCCGTTGCATTTCTTTCATTGGCTCTGGCCAATCAATCGTATCTAAACCTTGTAGCAAACGTTCTGCATAGGCAGTAATACGCATGCTCCACTGCATCATTTTCTTTTGCTCTACCGGATAGCCCCCACGCTCAGAAAAACCGTCCTTCACCTCATCGTTCGCCAATACCGTACCCAAAGCTGGACACCAGTTTACGGTGCTTTCTTTCAAATAGGTCAAACGATATTTTAACAACTCTTCTTGTTTTTCTTCTTCTGAGAAATTAGCCCAATCACTTGGCAAGAAGGTTTTAGTGTCCTCATCACAAACGGCTTTGATACCGGCACTACCAGCAGCGTTGAATTTCTCAATCAAGGTAGAGATATGCTCAGCTTTATCCGTTTCCAAATTATACCAAGAGTTGAACAGCTGCATGAAAATCCACTGCGTCCATTTATAGTAAGATGGCTCACTGGTGCGCACCTCTCTGCTCCAATCGAATGAAAATCCGATTTGGTCCAACTGACGGCGATAAGTATTGATATTGGTTTCGGTAGTCACCGCCGGATGCTGTCCAGTTTGTATCGCATACTGCTCTGCTGGTAAGCCAAACGAATCATAACCCATAGGGTGCAACACGTTAAAACCTTTTAAACGTTTGTACCTGGCAAAGATATCAGAAGCGATATAGCCCAGTGGATGTCCTACGTGCAAACCTGCTCCCGAAGGATACGGAAACATGTCTAAAACATAGTATTTCGGTTTGTCTGAATTGGCTTCGGCTTTAAATGATTGGTGATCGGCCCAGTATTTTTGCCACTTTTGCTCTATGGCTGCAAATTGATAATCCATTAATATGCTGTTTCTAAATAGTTTGCAAAAGTACGGAAATTAAGCCTGTTTTGGTAAAGCTTTAAACAAAAAACACCGCTATGGAAAATAGCGGTGCTTCAATAACTTATTTTTGGTTTTATCGATATAGATAATAGGTTTCCGTTACTTTGGGGTTTGATCCAGTAACCGTACCCGTAAATTGAGCTTTGCTATCAGTGATTTGATCCATTTGGCAAACCAAGCTTTTACCAGAGATGGTCAAGTATAAAGTATGGTCTACTGTGGTATTAAAGTTTCCCAAACTCGTATTAGCCCCTAATTTTACTTCGACGTCATTGTTTTCACTTTTTCTGAAGTCCATGTAATCTGATGCCTGATAATTTTGAGTGGTAGATTGAGGACCTGTTCCTGTTTGAGTGGTGGTCACCACTTTCTCTACGGACCATCTACCAAAAAGCTTTTCTGAAAGGGGTTTGGTAGCTTCATCCTGTTTTTTACAACTGCCGAAAGTAACCATAGCAATTAAGATAGCGCCTAGCAATACAACTTGTTTTTTCATTTGTTTTACGGGTTAGGGTTATTTAACTGCGCAACTTAGATGACATTCCGTTAACAATCCGTGTGCCACACATCATTGATCAAACAAAAAACATACTTTGTAAAGTACTGGATTGTGATTTCTTTGTTTACAAAAACTTGGTTAAGAAATGTTAAAATAGAGGAAAACAAAACATTTTTTCGCAATTTTGAATACCTAAAAAAGCTGTTTAGACAAAACAATAAGCGCATAATTTAAGTTTTAGCTTATCTTTACTTATTTTCGCAAAAACAATTAAGTACATATGGAAGAATTCGAAGTAAGCCAAGCCGCAAAAAAAACCAAAACAGTATATGTTTCTACTATTTTCAGTATTGCATTAGTGTTGTTAATGTTGGGCATGCTTGGTTTAATCTTAGTACACGCCAAAAACTTGTCTAACTATGTAAAAGAAAACATTGTACTTAATATCATTGTAGACGAAGGCGCTAAAGAAACGGAAGTACTTGCGTTTAAAAAGAATTTAGACAACAACATTGCCGTTAAACAAACGCAATACGTAAACAAAGAGGTGGCGCAGCACAATCTTACGAAAGATTTGGGCGAAGATTTTGTAAACTTTTTAGGATACAATCCACTACTTTCTACTATTGATGTTTATTTAAAGGCTGATTATGCCAACAATCAAAATATTGATGCCTTAAAGAAAACCATTGAGAAAGACCCTATCGTAAAGGAAGTGGTTTATCAAAGCTCACTAATTGACATGGTGAACAAAAACATCAATACCATTAGCTTAATTGTATTGGGTTTTGCGGCCATTCTTTTAGTGATTGCTGTTGCTCTAATTAACAACACTATTCGTTTAGCCATTTTCTCACAACGTTTCCTCATCAAGAGCATGCAATTGGTAGGGGCTACCAAAAATTTCATCAGACAACCCTTTATTTTGGTGGCAGCGTTACATGGTATCATTGCTTCGTTTATTGCAATTATTATCCTTTTAGGATTATTATATTACGCTCAACAAGAGCTGCCAGAAATCATCATCCTTAGAAACTTTACCGAGTTTGGTTTGGTATTCATCAGCATGATTGCTATTGGCATTTTTATTACTGCAATCAGTACTTGGTTTGCGGTAAGCAAATATTTACGTTTAAAAATTTACGACTTATATAGATAATGGCTGATCAAAAAACAACTTCTGCAACGCAGAAACAAAAAGAAGAATTGGTCTTCACTAAAAAAAATTATCAATTACTATTAATCAGCATCGGTATTGTAGTACTTGGCTTTTTATTGATGATGGGTGCTGACGGCGACATTTACGACACCAGAAGAACACTTATTGCTCCTGTAGTGGTATTATTTGGTTTTGCATTTGGCGTTTACGCTGTATTGAAAAAATAGCATCAGATGAAGGCGAAATTCAAATCGTCCATCGTAATTCTAACAACGTAAATTCCTAAATGAACTACCTACAAGCAATCATCCTTGCAATTATTGAAGGATTGACTGAATTTTTACCTGTATCCTCTACAGGGCACATGATTATAGGAACGGCCCTAATGAATATGGAGCCTACCCCTTTTGTGAAGCTTTTTACCATTGTGATCCAACTGGGAACCATCTTATCGGTGTTAGTATTGTATTTTAAACGCTTTTTCAAATCACTCGACTTCTACTACAAACTAGTTGTAGCCGCAATACCAGCCTCTATTTTAGGATTGTTGCTAAATGATTTTATCGATTCATTGTTAGAAAGTCCGCTAATGGTAGCCGTAATGTTAGTTGTTGGTGGTGTGATATTACTTTTTGTAGATAAGTGGTTTAACAAGCCGACTAAAGATAACTCAGACGAAATCAGCTACAAGCAATCTTTCATTATTGGCCTTTACCAATGTTTAGCCCTAATTCCTGGTACCTCGCGATCAGCAAGTACTATTGTAGGCGCAATGACGCAAAACCTTACACGTAAAGCAGCTGCAGAATTTTCTTTCTTTTTGGCCATACCAATGATGCTGGGTGCTTCTGTTGTGAAACTATACAAGTTTTTAAAAGAAGGACATGTTTTTTCAGGTGAAGAAATCAACCTGTTAATTATCGGCAACATAGTTGGTTTTATTGTGGCCATCATAGCCATCAAAACTTTCATCAACATCCTTACTAAACATGGTTTTAAAGCTTTCGGATGGTATCGTATCATTGTAGGATTAATCATCTTGGTTTTATTACTTTCTGGTCACGAATTATCAATCATATAATCTTTACCTTTGCAAAAAATTATTGCATTGCAAGAAAACATTACATTTCCAGACTTTAATTTTCCAGAAGGAGAGCTTCTGCTCATCAACAAACCTTATGAGTGGACCTCATTTGATGTGGTTGGAAAAATTAGGAACACCCTAAAACCGCTAAAACTGAAAGTGGGCCATGCAGGTACGCTAGATCCTTTGGCAACGGGATTACTGATTGTTTGTACGGGCAAGCTCACCAAACAAATAGACACTTTTCAAGCAGAGGAAAAAGAATATACTGGCACCTTGATGTTGGGGGCAACCACCCCTTCTTTTGATATGGAAACAGAGGTAGATGCCAAATTTGATATTTCTGGTATTACCGAAGACGATATTTACAACGCCACCAAACCTTTTATCGGCGACATCTCGCAATATCCGCCAGCACACTCTGCAGTAAAGGTAAATGGTGAGCGCTTATATGTAAAAGCACGCTTAGGAGAAGAAGTAGAATTAAAAAAACGTTTTGTTTCCGTACCCGAATTTGAGATTACCAGAATAGCCTTACCCGAAATAGATTTTAGGATTGTTTGTAGCAAAGGCACCTACATCAGATCATTAGTTTCTGATTTTGGCAAAGCACTTAACAATGGTGCCTACCTTTCTAAACTAACACGTACCAGAAGCGGCAACTTTTTATTAAGCAATGCTTTTGAGCTCAAAGACTTGATTGCTTATCTTCGTCACAAGAAAGAAGAAAATAGAAATACCGCTAATCAACTTTAGTGATGCAAAAAACCAGCAAGGCAGAAAGAATACGTACCGCAAAAGAAATTCTCTTTATGTGCTTAGGTGTCATATCCGCATGCTTTGGCCTGAAGAGTTTTTTGATGCCCGAACATTTTATTGACGGTGGTGTTACGGGTATTTCTCTATTGGTAAGCACCCTTAGCGACTGGAAATTATCCTATCTGATCATTATCATTAATATTCCGTTCATCATTTTAGGTTATAAACAAATTGGGAGCGTATTTGCCTTAAAAACCGCCATTGCCATTACAGCATTATCGCTTTGTTTGATCTTTATTCCCTTTCAGCCCATTACCCACGAAAAGGTATTGGTAGCCTTTTTTGGTGGTTTCTTTTTGGGAGGAGGAATTGGCCTGGCCATGCGTGGCGGATGTGTGATTGATGGCACCGAAGTATTGGCGCTTTACATCAGCCGAAATAGCCAGCTTACCGTGGGCAATATTATCTTCATGCTCAATATTGTAATCTTCCTTTTTGCTGCTTACTTTATCAATATCGATACAGCGCTATATGCCATTTTAACCTACCTTTCGGCAACCAATACCATCGATTTTATTGTCAACCGCTTAGAAGCCTACACGGGTGTGACCATCATTTCAGAAGAAAATGAGGTCATCAAAGCATTTATCATCAATGAAATGAAACGAGGTGTAACCATTTACAAAGGAGAAGGTGGTTATTTGCAGAAAAAAGACATTGACATCATTTACACAGTAGTCACCAAACTAGAGTTAGGCAAACTACAGGACAAAATTGATGAAATAGACCCTAACGCTTTCGTAGTTCAACAACAAATTGCCGATCTGAAAGGCGGCGTAGTCAAACGTCAGGCTTTCCATTAAAAGATTTTTGCTTTGAAAATATATCATCAGCTATCCGATTTCAAGAAATTAGACAATGCAATTGTAACCATTGGTACTTTCGACGGGGTTCACTTTGGACATCAAAAAATCATAAAACGATTGTGTGAACTGGCCAAATCTTCTGGAGGAGAAAGTGTGTTACTTACTTTTTTCCCGCATCCAAGGATGATTATTGATCCCGAAAATCAAGAGCTGAAAATGATCAATACCATTGATGAAAAGGCGCAAATACTGGCGAGCTTGGGCATTGACCACTTGATCATTACGCCATTTACCAGAGATTTTTCTAATTTAAGTGCCAACGACTATATCAAGAATATTTTAGTAGACGCCATTGGAACTAAAAAAATCATTATCGGTTATGACCATCGTTTTGGCAAGGATAGATTGGGAAATATTAATACACTTGTAGAGAATGCTAACACTTACGGTTATCAAGTGGAAGAAATACCCGAACAAGATATCAATGATGTTGCCGTAAGCTCAACCAAAATACGAAAAGCGCTATTAGATGGCGATGTAGCATTGGCAAACAGCTATCTGGGCTATGCCTTTTCCATTTATGGCCCCGTAATTAAAGGTGATAAAATTGGCAGAACCATTGGCTTCCCTACTGCAAACATCTTTGTACCTGAAACTTATAAATTAATTCCTGGCGACGGGATTTATGCCGTTACCGTAGAAATGGGTGAAGAGAAAAATCCTGAAAACTACCGCGGAATGGCTTACATTGGCCAACGCCCCACCATTAATGGGATGACACGCAACATTGAAGTAAACATTTTCGACTTCGACCGTGAAATTTATGGTCAAAATATCAAAATGAACTTCTTGGCATTTTTAAGGGAAGATGTAAAGTTTACTGGCTTGGAAGCTTTGACCAAACAACTCCAAAAAGACAAAGAAGATACCTTGGCCTTTTTTGAAGGAAAATAACACACGAGTGTCTTTTTAGAGGCCTAGACCTATTCTATAGCTCAAAAAATCAATATTTTTTAGTATTTTAGAGGCTATGAGATTTATACTGCTCTTTTGTGGATGGTTAATGGTTTGTTGCTTTTCGTTATCTGCCAGCGAAACGCTATCCTCTACCCCAAAAGATTTGTCGAGCTATATTTCATTCAGCGCCGATTCTCAAAAAAATAAAAAAACAGTCTTTATAAAAATCAAGCTGCTTTGGCAAAAAGCCAGATTAATATTAGCTGAATATACTTTACCCAAAGTTTTTGAGAAAAAACCTCAGATTTCTATCCCTGACGATCTAAAACTAAGAGGTTCATTTTTTAAATATTTCGATTACAAATCAGCTTTCAACTACCTGTTTCCTAAACATGCGTTTTGGTAAATACCGTTTTGCCCTTGCAAACAAAATAGTAAACAACTCAACAACACATTTTTAAGCTTAAATGACACACTTACCAGTACTCATTGCAGATTTAGGATTAATACTTGCAGCAGGTGGTATTACCACTATTATTTTCAAAAAAATCAAACAGCCCTTAGTTTTGGGCTATATCATTGCCGGCCTTTTAGTTGGTCCACATTTTAAATTTATCCCAACTGTTTCTGATAATGCCAACATCACTATTTGGGCCGAAATTGGAGTTATTTTCTTGCTCTTTAGTCTTGGTTTAGAATTCAGCTTTAAGAAACTGGTAAAAGTTGGGGGTTCCTCCTCCATTACAGCACTGGTAGAGATTATCGGTATGTGTTTGATTGGCTACCTTGCAGGCAAGCTCATGGGATGGAAAACCATGGACAGTATTTTCCTGGGAGCCGTTCTCTCTGTTTCGTCAACCACTATTATCATTAGGGCTTTTGACGAATTGGGCGTAAAGCATAAAAAGTTTGCCAACTTGGTTTTTGGGGCACTTATTGTAGAAGATTTGGCAGCCATCTTAATTATGGTATTGCTTACCACAGTAGCTGTAAGTCAGCAATTTGCAGGTGCCGACATGCTAATTTCAATTTTAAAGCTGAGTTTTTTCCTAATTCTGTGGTTCTTGGGTGGTATTTTTATTATCCCAACATTTTTAAAGCTCACCAAAAAGCTCATGAACGATGAAATGCTTTTGGTAGTGTCATTAGCTTTATGTTTAGTGATGGTAATTTTGGCGGTAAAAGTAGGATTCTCTCCTGCTTTGGGAGCTTTTATCATGGGGTCTATTTTAGCAGAAACTACCCAAGCAGAAAAAATAGAACACCTTACCAAATCGGTTAAAGACCTATTCGGCGCAATTTTCTTTGTATCAGTAGGAATGCTGATCGATCCTAAAATATTATTCGCTTACTGGCAACCCATCTTAATCATTACCGGCATCACCATTGTAGGTAAATTAATTACCACAGGAAGTGGCGCTTTGTTATCAGGGCAACCACTAAAAACATCGGTACAAACGGGATTGAGCTTAACGCAAATCGGAGAGTTCTCTTTCATCATTGCTACATTGGGCTTAAGTCTAAAAGTAACCAGCGACTTCCTATATCCTATTACCGTAGCGGTGTCGGCCATTACCACCTTTACGACCCCTTACCTTATCAAATACTCTGAAAACTTCTATAATTTTTTAGCGAAGATATTCCCGCAGAGATGGTTGGATGCCATTAGTCGTTACAGCAGCAGTACAGAAGGCATTACCACTTTAAGCGATTGGAAGGTACTGTTAAGGTCCTATATTGTTAATACGATTATCCATTCGGTGATCATTATAGCTATTGTGTTTTTGGCTTCACGTTACTTACACCCATTTATTGAAAGCAACATCACGAATGGCAAAAACGGCGTGATCATCAGCGTGATCATTTCGTTCCTGATCATGTCGCCATTTTTATGGGCTCTATCCATTAAACGGATTGAAAAAACAGCCTATTCTCACCTTTGGCTTAATAAAAAATATACCCGTGGACCACTAATTGCGATTGAGATTTTTAGAATTGCCTTAGGGATCTTTTTTGTAGGTTTCCTGATGTACGAATTTTTCGATACCTGGATTGCTGCAGGCATTGCATTAGGTTTAATCATTTTGGTAATGGTTATCTTCTCCCGCAAGCTACAAAGCTTTTACGAGCGTATGGAGAACCGATTCTTTTACAATCTTAACGCAAGAGAAGCAGCCAAAAAACAACCTGAAATTTTACCTTGGGATACCCATTTACTAGAACTTACCGTAGCGCCAGAATCAAAACTGGTGGGGCAAACCTTGGTGGATTTAGCGGTGAGAGAAAAATATGGGATTAACATTGCTATGATTGAACGTGGCAAAATCATGATCCCTACCCCAAAACGAGATGAACGCCTATACCCTAATGACAAAGTACTGGTAATAGGCACGGACGATCAGCTGGCCAGTGTTAAACACCTCTTTGAAGGTGATAATGCTGAAATTGATGAAGAAGAGACCTTTCCTAAACAAGACATGTCATTACAGAAGATTGTCATCAACAGCAAATCGCCTGTATTTGGGCAAACCATTAGAGACAGCGGTATTAGAGAGAAAACCCAAGGTTTGGTAGTAGGTATTGAAAGAAATGGCCAACGTATTTTGAACCCAGATTCGAACATTGTTTTCGAAAATGAGGACATTGTTTGGATTGTTGGAAACAATAAGCGCATTCCTGAGCTATTGAAATAAGGCTAGAAAAACTATATTTATGCTCCCGATGTTATTAAAAATATCAGAGCACTTCTATGAAAAAAATAGATCGCGATCATAGTGAGTTTTTAGACGAAATGCTAGACTACTGGCAATCTGAGAAACTGCTAACTGATGACCAGGCACAAAAACTAAAAGACAGCTACGAACCTAAAGCTTTTGATTGGAGACGGTTGGCGCAGTATTCTTTTTGGATTGCCATGGGCTGTGGAGTGGTAGCGCTTAGTGCCCTACTCGTAGATAAATCTTTACTCGACTATCTTAAAAACCTGTATAACACTCCCAATATTATCATCAGTATTGTCTCGGCACTATTGGCCGCAGCTTGTTATGTTTTTGGGATTCGCCGAAAGAAGCACAAACCTCAACAAGTTTTCAGTAACGAGGCTATTATTTTTTCGGGCGTAATGCTTACGGCAAATGCAGTAGCCTATTTAGGCAAAGCATTAAACGGAAATAGTAACCACTTTTCTATCCTCATCCTTTTTTCGGTAATCATTTATTTAAGCCTAGCCTATTTCTTTAAATCAAGGTTAATTTGGGCATTTGCATTATTAGCATTGGGCGCATGGTTTGGCACCGAAACAGGCTACCTTTCTAGAGGAAACTGGTATTTTTTAGGACTTAACTACCCATTGAGATTTGTAGCCTTTGGCCTTTGCCTCACTTTCATCTCCATATTATTGCAGAGACGACAAAAACTTTCCTATTTTTTTGATATCACCTATTTTGGTGGACTGCTTTATCTATTCACTTCTTTACTCCTGCTTTCTGTTTTTGGAAACTATGGAAGCTTAGAAGAATGGTATAGTATCAAACAAATCTCTTTATTTTATTGGGCAATTATTTCGGCTGTAATTTGCGTAGTTGCCATTATTATTGGTTTAAAGAAAAATGATGCCATGTTAAGGGAATTTGGCATCATTTTTTTATTCATTAACCTTTACACCAGATATTTCGAATACTTTTGGGAAAGCTGGCATAAAGCGATATTCTTTACTGTTCTAGGAATTTCTTTTGTGTTGATTGGCCGCAAGGCTGAAAAAATATGGAGCTTAGAGTTTATGAAGAAGTAGACAGCTCAAACCCAAGATTTTGATGACGGTTAAGCAATTACATGACTTGCATCAGAAAAAATGCACTTAGATAAGCTGTATCTTTGTATCACAAAGAAATACAAAATGGTAAAGGCAGACATTAGCAATCTAGAGGACATCCAACTATTAGTTAACACCTTTTACTCCCGAGTACGAGAAAATGAACTTTTGGGACCAATTTTCAATGGCATTTTAAAGGATAGATGGACCGAGCATTTAGAAAAAATGTACCGCTTTTGGCAAACCATTTTGCTTGAGGTACCCACCTATTCTGGAAGCCCGTTTCCGCCACACGCTAAATTACCTGTAAGCCAACTTCATTTCGATACTTGGCTGCAGCTTTGGCATGGTACATTGGATGAGTTCTTTGCGGGTGAAAAAGCAGAAGAAGCGAAATGGCGAGGTGCCCGAATGGCAGAAATGTTTATGTTCAAGATTGATTACTACCGTAATAATAATGCGAAGCCACTATTGTAACAGTTTTCAGTTAACGGTTTACAATTGACATAACGCAATACCAAAATCATGAAATCAAAAGTAGAGCAGCCTGTAGCACTCATTTGCACTTTTACTTGGATAGGTTTTATATGCGCCATTAGTTTTATGGAAGCCTGGCTCAAATTTAGGGCCCCTGGGGTTACCTTACCTATTGGTTTGGGCATAGGCAGATTGGTTTTTGCGGCCTTAAACAAAGTAGAATGGGTATTTGCAGTAGCCATTCTAATCAGCAACATCAGGACGGTTGGAAAAATTAAAATAAGCCCGTTTTATGTGATCGCTGTTTTAATCCTGATTTTACAAACGGTTTGGCTATTACCAGCCCTAGATGCCAGAGCCTTGCTTTATATTGAAGCAAAACCTGTTCCTCCCTCATCGTTACATTTATATTTTGCCATTGCCGAAGGGATTAAGTTTCTGCTACTACTCGTTTTCGGAATTAGGCTTTTTAAATTGGAAAAAGATCTGAGCAAAACCTCATAGATTTTCGAAATCTGGGAGACTTAATGACTAACCAACTTCCATCTAAACATAAACGCCTGCTTTTCTTCCGATATACGGCAATAGCTTGACTGACCTCAAAGAGGTCAAATGGTTATTGAAAAATTATAGCTATTGATGCGACTCTGTAGGAGTCGTATGTGTGGGTTATATTTCTTTTCTATAGATATTGCAATCCTTCGGATTTGTACTTCAACGTATATCATTCCTGATTTGTTCTGGAACCTTAATACTTCTACAGCACAAAACATCGTAGGTTTAAAAGCACTCCCAACGTTGTAACTAAACCTGATGGCAGCGAATATCCTTTTTGTTGTACTTACGTACAAAAACAAACCTTGTAGGTTTTAAAAACCTACGAGGTTTAGCAGTTCCCACAACAAAAAGATAGCAGCGCACAGCAGGACTACCGCAGCCTACAGAATGCGGAACTTGCTTTTCAAATAAAATTTACGACCAGTAGGCGATTAATTGTTTGACAATGAGATAAAGCGCCAAGCAGTAAAGAAAAATAGCAATACCTTTATTGATAATGCGGCTGCTTAACGTAAATTTTTCTTGGATATATTTTGCAAAATAGGCGTAAGCATAAAGTGCCAAACCCGACCCCACACCCGAACCTATACTGAAAATCACCAAAGAAAGATAATCGGTAGTTACCCACTCGTGAAGAATGATATAGTTACCAAAAAATAACCAGAAGGGAATTTGTACGGGGTTAAGCACACCTAAAACCAAACCATAGATTACGCTACCTCTCCTACTTTCTTCTTGTTCTTTTGGTTGATGCGCCTTGTCTCTATTTTTCCATGCCAAGGTTGCCATTACCAATAACAATACGATCATGAAAACATCAACCAAAAAGCTAAGTTTAAAACTACCAACTTTAATGGCTTCAATATCAACGTCACTAGAAACCCAGCGAGCGAAACGCATCATTCCAAAAGTAAAAAACACCTCTACGCAAGAGAAAGCGAGGATAAACCCCCAAGCTTGGCGCATTCCCCTATTGATGGTCAATCGGGCTAAAGTAAGATTAATATTCCCTGGAGGAATATACCCCATCGCATTAAGAGCAACGCCAATTAGAAATTCGAGCAAAAGCATAGGTTACGAAGTTACTATTTAAGGTGTGTTTTTAAAAACTGTCCGGTGTAAGAGTTTTCTATATTCACCAAATCTTCTGGCTTGCCTTCAAAAACAACATTTCCACCCTTGTCTCCACCTTCTGGACCAATATCAATCACCCAATCGGCACTCTTGATCATGTCCATATTGTGCTCAATTACAATTACGGTACTGCCCTGTTCTATCAAAGTATTTAATGCTTTTAATAATTTTTTAATATCATGAAAATGCAATCCGGTAGTTGGTTCATCAAAAATAAAAACTGCTTTTTGCGCATTATTACCTTTAATTAGGAACGATGCCAACTTAATACGTTGCGCCTCACCTCCAGATAATGTATTGGAAGATTGGCCCAAATGCACGTAACCTAAACCTACATCAACCAAAGGCTGTAGCTTCGCCATAATTTTTGTTTCTTTTGCAAAAAAAGCGACGGCTTCATCAATGGTCATATCCAATACATCAGACACATTCTTGTCCTGATATGTTACATCTAATACTTGTTGTTTAAATCTTTTTCCGTTGCAGGTTTCGCAAGGCAGATAAATATCAGCCATAAACTGCATTTCTATCTTCACTTCTCCTTCTCCCTGGCAAACATCACAGCGACCTCCTTCTACGTTGAAAGAAAATGCGGAAGGCTTTAATCCTGCTGCTTTAGCCGAGGCTTGCGAAGAATACAAGGTACGGATATCATCCCAAGCCTTTACGTAAGTGACAGGATTAGAACGGGACGATCTACCAATTGGGTTTTGATCTACCATCTCTACTTGTTGCACCAAGTCAATATTCCCAAAAATGCCATCGTAAGAACCCGTTTGTTCGCCAGCATAATTACCAATGGCTTTTTGTAAAGCAGGATATAGAATTCGTTTGACCAAACTCGTTTTCCCAGATCCAGAAACGCCAGTTACACAAGTAAACACGCCCAAAGGGAATTTTACGTTGATGTTTTTGAGGTTATTTTCCCTAGCGCCCTTAATAAGGATATGGTCGTGCCAGTTCCTCCGCTTTTTAGGGATTTCGATATTTTCCTCTCCGGATAGATACCTGCCAGTTAAGGATTTTTTATCTTTAATGATTTGATTATAGGTGCCACTGAAAACTAAGTTCCCGCCTTGGGTACCAGCTTCAGGACCAATATCAATTAAATGATCGGCAGCTTTCATCACTTCTTCCTCGTGCTCTACTACCAAAACGGTATTGCCTACATTTCTCAATGATTCAAGCACGCCTATTAGTCGGTGTGTATCGCGAGGATGCAGACCAATACTCGGCTCATCTAATACATATACCGAACCTACCAAACTACTGCCCAATGAGGTGGCTAAGTTAATACGTTGACTTTCGCCGCCCGAAAGCGTATTTGATAAACGGTTGAGGGTTAAGTATCCTAAACCAACGTTATTAAGGTATAAAATACGGCTACTGATTTCCGAAAGTAAGCGCTTAGAGATTTTTTGCTCGTTAGCGGTTAAATCCAAGGCGTCAAAAAATGGTAAAATGGTAGAAAGTGGCATTAACACCAATTCTAAAATAGATTTTCCACCTATTTTTACATAGGAAGCATCTTTACGTAAACGTGTGCCCTTACAATCAGGACAAGTAGTTTTACCACGGTAACGTGATAACATTACACGATACTGTATTTTATAGGTTTGCTCTTCCAGCTCTTTAAAGAACTCGTCCAAGCCCCTGAAATATTTATTTCCGGTCCACAACAATTGTTGTTGCGCTTCGGTAAGTTCACTGTAAGATCTATGGATAGGAAAATCAAACTTATCGGCGTTTTTAACAAACTGTTTTAGCCAATCACCCATTTTTTCGCCACGCCAAGGCGCAATGGCATTATCGTAAATGCTTTTACTTTTATCAGGAACCACCAAGTCTTCATCGATACCGATGATATTGCCATAACCTTCGCAGCGTTTACAAGCGCCATAAGGATTATTGAAACTGAAAAAATTTGGTGTTGGCTCTTCAAATTTTAGATCGTCTAATTCAAAACGGTCGCAAAAGAAGTGCTGTTTACCATCATGCTCCACATAACAATCGCCTTTACCCTCAAAAAATGCTGTTTGTACCGAATCTGCAATGCGGCTTAAGGTTTCATCATCATGTGCTATTACAATACGGTCAATCAGAATAAAAACTTGATCTTGTTCTAACAGCTCTTTATCTTCAACAGTATCATCCTCTAAAATAGCTTCGATTTTTTTAACAGCTCCTTGATAAGACACCCTCAAAAAACCCTTTTGTAGCAAAATGGCCAATTCTTCTTTAATGGTTCTTTTATTTTGGGGATGCAGTGGACAGAAAACAGTTACCACCTCCTCATCAGCCAAAGCCGATACAAAATCAACAACGGTACTTACGGTATCTTTTTTCACCTCATTACCCGAAACTGGGGAATAAGTTCTACCAATACGAGAATAAAGAAGCTTAAGGTAATCGTATATTTCTGTAGAAGTTCCAACGGTTGACCTAGGATTTGAAGTGATCACTTTTTGCTCAATGGCAATAGCAGGTGCAATACCTTTGATATAGTCAACATCGGGCTTGTTCATCCGGCCCATAAACTGGCGTGCATAAGCTGATAGGCTTTCTACATACCTCCGTTGCCCTTCGGCATACAGGGTATCAAACGCCAATGACGACTTGCCCGAGCCCGACATTCCCGTAATAACTACAAATTTGTTTTTGGGAATGGCTACGTCAATATTTTTCAAATTGTGTACCCTAGCTCCCTTAATTAGAATATGTTGATGTGGATCTTTCTCTAGTTCCTTGCTCATGAATTACCTCTTCGCTGTAATTTGCAAAGATAACTTATTAAGTTGAAAATATGGGTTGAAAGTCTAAAGTAGCTATCCAAAAAAGCATTAAAACCCAAGCCTCTATTTCAATGATTTCTTTGTTTATCTAAGCCAAAAACTGTTTCTACTAAAAAACAAGTTATTAAACATCCAAATCATTTTATGTATAATTGGTATAAAATTTGACATCATTAAGAAAGTCTTTTAATAACATTTAAACAAGGCAAATGAAATTGACGATAAAGAAGGGACATGTGATTTTAAAGTTTATTGGGCGTTTTTACAACTTTTAACAATTTTATTCTTTGAATCTCACAAAAAAATGTTTCTTTTGAAATTGTAACACATTAACATTCATCATTCACCAACAAAAATTTAAAAGGAGAAAAGCTATAGATTAAAACTTTTACGTGTTTATTATTTAATAAAGATGGGTTTAATCAAACATACTCCTATGAGGTTACAGCAGGCTAGTGATCAGGATTTGGTGAAGTTATATATCAGCGGTGACGAAGCCGTTATCGAGGAACTTTTACGTAGGCACAAATCCAAAATTTTCACTTCAATCTACTTATTGGTAAAAGATCAATATTTAGCGGAAGACATATTCCAAGACGCTTTCATCAAGGTCATCAATACCCTTAGATCTGGTCGTTATAACGAAGAAGGCAAGTTCTTACCTTGGGTAATGCGTATTGCACACAATTTAGTGATCGACTATTTTAGGAAGGAGAAACGTACACCGACCATTACCAGTTCAGACGGCACCGATGTACTTAATCTTATTCAAATTCACGAAGAAAGTGCTGAGGAACGTATGCTGAGGGAGCAAACACATACCGACTTACGCAAAATGATCCATCATTTGCCTGATGAGCAAAAAGAAGTGCTGATTATGCGCCACTATGCGGATTTGAGCTTTAAGGAAATTGCCGAGCTTACTGATGTGAGCATTAACACTGCATTGGGACGTATGCGTTATGCACTTAGTAATTTGCGCAAAATGATGAATATTAAAGAAGTAAGTATCAGCAGGAGTTAAGTAACAATAATGTTGCAAATTATTTTATAATAGGCAAATACTTCTATTGCCATTTTAACAAAGGTTTGGATTCATTTTAATAAACAATTCTAAACTATTTTGATTTTAATACCATAAACATAAAATAAAGGGGATTAGTCGGCGTTTAATTTTTAAACAAATAGAATATAAATGCGTATGACAAAAACCTTTACTTCAACCCCATTTAAAAACCTATCGAACCCCACTTTGGAACAGGGAAGTAATCCCGACCAAAAATTGTACGAAGCCATTAAACCTAAACTAGATGAGCTGTACAGAGAACCATCGGAGGAAACGATAGCCAAGATTTTAAAATACGCTAAAAAGCGTTAGCAAAAGGCCAGCAAATGCTGGCTTTTTTTTATGGATCTTATAATTAACCCTTAGCTGACAAAATCCTACCATAAAAACGGCTACCTTTGCTTAGTGTAAACAAAACACTAAGAGATGTTGATTAACAAAAAACTCATTCCCCTTACTTTAGGCGGTTTAGGAATAGGCATTACCGAATTTGTAATGATGGGGCTATTGCCTGATATTGCCAAAGATCTTTCTATTACCATTCCTGAAGCAGGCCACTTAATTTCAGCCTACGCCTTAGGTGTAGTGATTGGAGCTCCTTTATTAGCCATTATCGCTGGCAAATATCCCCCAAAACATATCTTAATTGCCTTAATGGGATTGTTTACAGTGTTTAATGCGCTGTCTGCATTTGCACCAAGCTATACCACATTATTTATTGCCAGATTATTTTCGGGCTTACCCCATGGCGCCTTTTTTGGCGTAGGATCTGTAGTGGCCAGTCGCATTGCACCTAAAGGAAAGGAAGCCCAGGCTGTCTCGTTAATGTTCGCTGGCCTTACCATAGCCAACTTATTTGGCGTTCCGCTGGGCACTTATATTGGCCATAATTTTTCGTGGCGATATTCTTTTGCCATTGTAGCTATAGTGGGCATTATCACCTTGTTTAGTCTTAAATACTGGTTGCCTTATTTGCCCGCGGTTAAAAACCGTGACATTAAAAGTGAGCTTAGTTTTTTTGCTAAACGTGAAGCTTGGATCATTATCCTCATGATTTCTATTGGTACTGGCGGACTGTTTTGTTGGATCAGCTACATTGCTCCATTGATGACCGACGTTGCTGGCTTTGCAGAAGGTAGCGTAACCTATATTTTGATGCTGGCTGGCTTGGGCATGTTACTAGGCAATTTTGCTGGGGGATATTTGGCAGACAAGTTCTCGCCGGCTAAAGCCTGTGCTATACTACTCCTTGCCATGTGCGCTATTTTAGTGATTGTTTTCTTCGTTTCATCTAGCCCAACGTTGGCATTAATTACCACCTTTTTAACTGGTGCAATTGCTTTTGCCTGCGCTGCGCCTATACAAATGCTGATGATCAAAACAGCCACAGGTTCAGAGATGATTGCCGCCTCGGCCAGTCAAGCAAGTTTTAACATAGGCAATGCTTTAGGTGCACTATTTGGTGGCTTTCCATTAGTGTATGGCTTAAGCTACAATTACCCTTCTTTAGTAGGAGCTGGCATGGCGCTAAGCGGATCCTTTTTTGCTTATTGGTTAATCAGAAGATTTTCAAAAACGAGAGCTCAAGAAGAAGTGGTAAATGAAGTTGAGGTAGAAGAAGCGGTAACGGAAGTAATTTAGCTTTTGATCGCCTTAGACATTTAAACGTCATTGCGAGGTACGAAGCAATCCTACAACACTATATATAAATAGCTAAAGCTTTAAGATTGCTTCGTACCTCGCAATAACGAATAAAAATAAAGGGGAGTAAACTTCAGATGGTTTACTCCCCTTTTATTTTTTTAAGATTTTCGGTTTTCCGACTATATTCTTTATTGTTCTTTTTTATCAGGCACAAAAGTCATTGACACAGAGTTTACGCAATGACGGGTATTTTTGGCAGTTAAAAATTCGCCCACAAACACATGCCCTAAATGCGCCTCACAATTGGCACATACAATCTCCGTCCGTTGCCCATCAGCATCAGGAATACGTTTTACCGCTCCTTTAATTTCATCATCAAACGCTGGCCAGCCGCAATGTGCATCAAATTTCGAATCTGATTTGTATAACGGTACATTACATCTTTTGCAGATATAAGTTCCCTTTTCGAAAAACTGGTCGTATTTGCCCGTTCCTGGATATTCGGTACCTTTATTTACAATTATTCTCTCTTCCTCGGGTGTTAACTTATTCCATTCCATTTTCTTTGTAGTTTTTGATGGGGTTTCTTTCTTTTCTTCCTTTTGCTGGGCGCAAGCCGCAAAACCTGTGCTCAATGCAAGTAAGCCAATTAGCGTGATACGATTAAAAATTGATTTCATGGCGGTTTACATTTGTGATCGGCCTATGCCTTTAAACAAAAATAAGCATTAATCGTTTGTTGATTTTCATGCCGAAGTAAGTTTTGCTATCCTTTGTAAAAAGAAAAAGCGCCCCAAAAACTGGGACGCTTTTAAAAATAATATTTGTCGAGACTATTTTTTCAACAATGCAGCCATTGCAGCACCAATTTCAGCAGGGCTTTCTACTACTGTGATACCACACTCACGCATGATTTTCATTTTTGCGGCAGCAGTATCATCAGCGCCACCAACAATAGCACCAGCGTGACCCATTCTACGTCCCGCAGGAGCAGTTTGACCAGCGATGAAACCTACTACCGGTTTAGTACCGTTTTCTTTGATCCAACGAGCAGCTTCAGCTTCCATGCCACCACCAATTTCACCAATCATGATGATACCTTCAGTTTCTGGATCGTTCATCAATAACTCAACCGCTTCTTTAGTAGGAGTACCAATAATTGGGTCGCCACCGATACCGATAGCAGTAGTGATACCTAAACCAGCTTTAACTACTTGGTCAACCGCTTCGTAAGTTAAAGTACCAGATTTAGAAACTACACCAACTGTACCTTTTTTGAAGATAAAACCTGGCATAATACCAATTTTAGCTTCATCAGCAGTGATTACACCTGGACAGTTCGGACCGATTAAACGGCTATCTTTATCAGAAAGGTAAGATTTTACCGCAATCATGTCTTTGGTTGGGATACCTTCAGTGATACAAACAATCACTTTAATTCCTGCTTCAGCAGCTTCCATAATCGCATCAGCAGCAAATGCAGGAGGTACGAAAATAATAGATACATCAGCGCCAGCCTTATCAACCGCATCTTTAACTGTGTTAAAAACAGGTCTGCCTAAATGTTCCTGACCGCCTTTGCCAGGGGTTACCCCACCAACAACGTTTGTACCGTAAGCTATCATTTGCTCAGCGTGGTAAGTACCTTCATTTCCGGTAAAACCCTGAACAATTACTTTAGAATCTTTATTTACTAAAACACTCATTGTATCTATTTTTTTGTGCAAACTTAAGGTAAATGCTACGGAATGTCAACTCTAAAAGTATATTATTTATTATCTACTTATTTCTTTACAAACCATACAGGTATGATATTGATAGCTGACCAAAAACGATTTATTTTTAAGCTCTATTTTTCACATGGAAAAAACTTTCGCAAACCAGGTTATTGACTTCAATTGCCACTTACATTACGATGGCAAATTACCCTATGATTTTCAGGTGATGAATCCCTATATGGACAACCCTGAAACCATTGTGGTGATGCAGCAGTTTTACCACAAATATTATAATGATTTTGCCCAAAGGAAATTCATCATAGGCATTAATCCTAGTCGCCATGGAGCTGGCGTAACGGGTGTTCCATTCACAGACACCAAGCGATTAGAAAGCGTTTGCGGCATCAAAATGCAATCGGCGCATACGCACGAAATTTCTTCGGTGTTTATGTATGACATGATTGAAGCTTATGGAGGAGCTACTTCTTTTTATCAAGATTTTTATATCAACTCTCCTTTTCCTTTGGCCATTATTCGCAGGGCGAAAGACGGCAAGTGGCTTAATGCTAATTATTACGATGACCGTAAGTTGTTTGAAATGGTAAAAGATTTTATGATTTCTTCTTTAAAGAAACACATCAGCTTGGGCTTAAACACCTCCGAAGTTTTTATTTTGGGCAAAAAAAATGCTGATTTCATCCAAAAAATCAATCGAAAAGAAAAATTATTTGAAAAACTAACCATATTGGAACATCCTCGATTTATTCAGCAATATAAATCGAGAGAAAAATCACTATATATCGACAAATATTTGCTAGCATTAAAAAACAAAACAGACTAACCCCCACTTTCTACCTCATTTCAAACCTAGTTAACGGGCAATGAAATGATATTATGTAAAATTCCCACAATAAATTCTCTCAGAAAAGAAATTTAACGATATTTACTTACACACTCTCGAGCTAAAACTAACTATACAAAACATTAAAAATGATAGACTCACTGTTGAGCTACGATCATGCATGGAAGCCCTATTCTACTGGAGAATCGTTAGATACCGACAAAACCCACGTTTTCAGGATTGACATCAACAATCATTTCCAGAAAATCAAAAAAGGATTAGCAGATGTTCTTTCTGAGCGTGAACAGGAAAAAGCCAGCAGAATGTTTACCCAAAAAGACAAAGAGCGTTATGTGGTGAGTAAATTTTGCCTACGCAGTATCTTATCCTTGTGTTTAAATACCAGTCCACAGGAAATTCAGTTTATTTTCCACGAATTTAGAAAGCCAACCGTTAAGGGAATAGAGTTTAACATTAGCCATACTGGCGATTATGTACTGATTGCCATTAGTCCAAAAGCGGTAGGTATTGATATTGAGGTGATCAATCAGGAATTTGATTTCAAATCGATCCTAGATATTACCTTTTCCAAAAACGAAATTGCCTTTATTGGAGAAAAACGGGTAGATCCTAAGAACTTTTATGTGATGTGGACCCGAAAGGAAGCTTTGTTAAAAGCAAGTGGCGAAGGGGTAAGCGACAACCTCCATTTGATAGAATGCTTGAATGAGCAATTGCGTTGGGACGAGGAAATTTTTAAAATGCGAACCTTCACCATTGGCGACAATTATGTGGCTAGCATTGCTACGGCTTTAGACCAAAAGGAATTAATATTATGGAATTGGGTTTAGCTCATCGATAAGATCAACTTGCTAAACCCGTACTTTCCTTTATTTGAGTTTTGATATCGTAATATCGTCGAATAGCAATTTATTTGCTGCGTTAAAGCAAATGGTGAGTTGATAACTATCCGCATCGATGATGTCAAAATCCAAGGTATATTCTTTCCAGTCTTTATGATCTATCTTACCAATTAAAGGAGTACCCGCAATATTGCTACTGCTATTTTTACCCGCCGCATTACTGTCTTTTTTATGTAACGCTATAAAGCGGATATCGCCACTTCCTTTTAAGAACAGTTTTACTTGATGCTTGCCCGTCTCTAAATTAAAGGATTGCGTAAAAAAACGACGATTATCAAATTCCTTTTGTGGTTCGAAGCTAGCTTGTATGGCAAATTTACCAGAATGGGCATCAGTAGATTGAGAAAAAATCCCTTCTTTCTCTATCGTAAAAAATGTACCCCACTGTTTTGGGAATGGTTTACCTGCATTCCAAATTTCCATGTCACCATTCGGGATTATCGGTATATTTTGTGCATTCACACTTAGATTGCTTAGAGCAGCTAAAGCGGCAAAAATCAGTTTCTTTTTCATTGATGAACTTGTTATTGTTTATAAAATTGGAAATTATCGACACTGCTGTAAATGTTGTTCCCTCGAGTATACACCCCTATTACACATTGGCCATTACTCACATTGATGTTCTCTATCTTTAGCTTAGTCCAAGTTGAACCTGGGCTAATATCTACCTTCATTTGTACCCCTCCAAAATCGCGAGCAAAAAGGTAATTTTCCAGTAGTCCAGTGCCACTTCGTACCCAAGCTTGTAGCGTATACATACCATTGGTTAAACCTGTAATGGTTTGGTTAGTTTCTACGTTATAACCGCTATTTTTAAAATGCGTCAATCGATAACTTCCGGTATGCGGATTACTTTCCAAATAGTTTGCATCGGGATTACTACCTGCTGTTTGCCATTGTGCAGGAGATGTAGCAGCAGCTTCATCGACTTCGAAACCTGGATTTTTAACCAAGGAGAAACCATCCAATCCCAGTGTTGGACTTTTTGTAGTTGCATCGAAGGTACTCTTGTTAATTGGTGGCCTATGATAGTATTGAGGTTCCCAATAATAAACCCCTAAACCCTTTTGATCGGCCAAAGCATGCACACCATCCAATAGCCTAAAAATCATTTCACGTGTGCGTTTAGGGTCATTTTGGTAATAGCCACATTCCACAACCATTACTTCTTTGTTATAAGTGGCCACCAAATCCTCTAGGTTGTCCAAGCTAGCTTCTATGTTGGTATCATAAGTTTCAAGTACTGGATAAACAGAAATTCCCACGACATCGAAAGTTGCAGTATTGGCAATTAGCCCATTTAAAACTGCTTTACAATTGCCATTATCATAACCTTTAGAAAATTGAACCATCACCTTGATGGACGGATCAACGGCCTTTACCGCATCATATCCAGCTTTATGCAGGGCCGCATAGTTAGCCATATTGCCTGCAATCCTGATATCGGCCATGGGCCACAACATGCCATAATCGGTTTCATTTCCAATTTGCACATATTTTGGGGTAATGCCATTAGCTTTAAGGGCATTCAAACAATCGGTAGTATGATTGGCTAAAGCGGTTTTCATTTGAGCTAACGTGTAGCTTGTCCAAGCTGCTGGAATATTTTGTTGGGAAGGATCTGCCCAACTGTCGCTATAATGAAATGAGAGCATCACGGACAATCCAGCAGCTTTTGCCCTTAGTGCCTTTGCAACCACGTCAGTAATGCCGCTGTAGTAATAAGGCCCTGCTGGATTAACCCATACCCGCAAACGTATACTGTTTAAGCCACGCTGTTTTAACAATAGAAATAAATCCTGTTGATCAGTCGTGTTGAAGAATAACCGATTTTGTTGCTCCATCATCGTTACGTGACTGATATCAGCTCCTTTTAAAAATTCGAAATTATTAACTGAACGAGCGGCTACCGCCTGTATCACATTCGGTTTGGGCAAATCTTTTTCTGGATTTATTACCTCTTCGGCGGCTTTCTTTTTGCAGGCAATTAAGCCAATCCCTACAAAAGTTAGGGCAATACAAGTCCTGATGATACTGTTTTTACAAATCATGTGAGTGGTTCCTTTCTTTGTTTGATGCTTACCAGCTATCGGTTCTGAATGGTGCTACTGGCAAACCATTTAGGTTATATAGATTACTTCCTTCGGGATTATTGGCCCAAGCATAACGTACTGCCAAGGGTTGTTTTACCTGATCACTCCAAACCTCCACCTTCCCGTTTTTGATCGTTGCTTTGGCCCAATAAAATTTCTTGTCGGCACCAGCAATGGCGAACTGTTTTAACTCACCATTTTTTGCCCGTAGTCCCTTGTCCAAATTTTTAAATGAAATAATGATTTTATTGCCTTCAACTTTCATGGAATCATACTGTGTGATGGGCTCTATGGCATCTTTATCGCCATAAGCCACTTTGTAGGCACTTAAAGCAAGACGATAGCCAACATCCTTTTTGTTTAGTGGATGAATATCGTTTGTCTCGCCAATGTCTATGGCCAAAGCTAAGCCCACATGAGGTATTGTATTGGCCACAAAAGCTTGGGATTCACGCAATTTCGGCCAGCCTCCATCTTGAGGTTCAACGGGAGGTGCCATATAATTGGCCAATTGTACAATCAAAAAAGGGAAATCCCCCTGTCCCCATAAGCTTCGCCAGTCTTTGATCATAGCAGGCAACAACGTTTTATACTCTTCTGCCTTTCCCGTATTGGCCTCACCTTGATACCAAGCGGCTCCTTTAATGGTGTAACCCGCAATGGGCAGCAACTTACTGTAATACTGAATACCAGGCATATACTCCAACCTCAAAAAGGTATTTACGGGCATTGCTGGCATCTGATGACCGATTTTATACAACCAGTCTCCAGTTAAATCAATGTATTTGCCGCCACTTTCTAAACGGTACTGTTTACCTGGAATAATGCCCCCTCGCCCTTCTTTATCAACCACCCGCACCGTTATCGTATTTTCTCCTTCTTTCAACAAACCACTTGGAATTTCATAGCGTCTTGCCAAATATCTGTTGTTCTTAGTCCCAAGGGCTACCCCATTTAAATAAGTAGTATCAATATCATCTATCAAACCCAGTTCAAGGTAGGCAGGTTTGTTCAACATATCACTGGATACGTTTACTTGCTTGCGTAACCAAATCACACCATCCACATCTATCCCCTGATCTTCCCAGGCACCTGGCACCTTGATTTTTTTCCAATCAGAAACATCTAGACCTGGTTTTGACCATACAGGAATTCTGCCGTTCAATCCTTTGTCGTTTTTATTGAGTTCCGCAAACCATTGATCGTTGGTTTGCTTATCCTTTAACAACGCAGCCTTTGCAAATGCTGCATCTTTATATGGAGCGGCTTTTTTTAGATAATGGGGATATGGCTGTAATGCTTCATCACTCATCCAAGCTTCGGCAGGTGAACCAGCATAACTGGAATGGATAATGCCTACAGGTACTTTATATTTTTGATAAAGGTTAAGCGCAAAAAAGTAACCAACGGCACTAAAGCCTAAAACATTTTGAGGATTAGCACTTTTCCATGAGCCTTCATCGATGTCTTTGCGCAACACATAACTATAGGCGCTTTTCACCGAAAACTCTCTAATTTGACTGTTGGTTGAATTGGCGACTTCATTTTTATAAAGCTCTTTTGACTTAGAGAGCAAAAATTCCATATTGGATTGTCCAGAACATAACCAAACATCACCTAGCAAGATATCTTTTAGCAAAATGGTATTGTTGCCTTTTATCGTCATTTGATAAGGACCTCCTGCTTTCATTGCAGGTAAAAAGGTTTGCCATTTTTGATCTTGTCCGGCAGTAGTTTTAACCGTATGCCCATTAAATTCGATGGTAATTTCCTCTTGTGGCGAGGCCCAGCCCCAAAGCTTTACTTTTTGATCTCGCTGCAATATCATGCCGTTACTCACTAGTTTTGGCAAGGTAACGTCAGCGTGTGCTACAAAGGCAAGTACATTTAAAAATAGTATTAACCAAGCTCCTTTTTTCATATCGTGAGGTTTTACCAGTTTGCAAGTGGTTTTAAGGTTGTTTTATTCCATACTTTTCCATCGGCAGATGTGAATATGACATTGAAGTTTTTTTTACTGTTGGCAGGTAGTTTGATTTCAAAACCAAGCAAGGTGGTTCCTGGATTTGGAGCATCATAGCTTTGCGGTGGATCAGTGCTCCAAGTTTGCAATTCCACATCCTCCAAACCCTCCAAATGAATTTTTAACCGTTTACCCTTGCTACTTAAAATTGCGGAGCCTTTTTCTATCCTTTCTACTTTCGCTGGGCTAAGCATGGCCCATCTTACCAATACTTCCTTATCGCCAGCCACTATTTCATCACGTAAGGCTACCTGGTTTTTATTGATGATGGCTATTCCTCTTTGAGCCTTTTGCAAATCGGGCTGAAATACCGAGGACAAATCAAAAACTGCAGCAGTAAAATCGGGATCAGTATTTTTGGATACCAGTTTGGCGTTACCTACCATGTTATGCAGTTTGCCATTAACCGTTAAGGTATTATGCGAATGATTATTTAAGCGAAAAACCTGCCAACGTTGTGATTTCTGACTCATTTCCCAAATACCTAAACCAGCAGATTCGAGTGAATTATATTGCTGCATGCCAAGTTCCGAAGCCCATCTAACACCATCCATATCCAACACAAAAGATCCAGCATCCATATGGGCATGCCCCACTGAAGCTGTCCCGCCCTTGAAACCTACATAAATATCTTTGTCTTTTGCCCAGCCACTTCTTAATACGGCAATTTCATTTTCGGCTTTGCCAAACCAAAAATTTGTAGTGGGCACCGTAATATCATTCACCTTAATTCCTTTTCCCCAAATCATGGCGGCGGGTAATAAGCGATTTGACTTGACATTATATTTCGAAGTGAGCAGGTATTCTTTTTCAGTAAAGAGCAGTGATTGATCTTTTAATTTATCGGCAAACCAAAACATTGCTGGTTGCAACCCTTCTATTCCTCCAGCATCACCATAATTAAAAGCTACTCCTGACGTACCCACTAGATTTTCGTAAAAAGCGGCTGTTTGCAAAAAACCCGGTTGCGATGACAAACCAAAATCAGTACCGAAAAGTTTTTCGAGTGCACTAATGAAAAACACATTAAATGAAGTTCCGTAAGCCCAATAACTGTACCCTTCCATGTAGTTCCCTTCAGGCGCATAGGCGGCCATTGGCAATTTGATACTTTGAATAGCCTTTTGAATGATTTGTGTGGAGATTTCAGGTTGTTGCTCAAAAACGGCAATCGCCCCATAGCTAATTCCAGTATTGCATACCTGGTTCCAATTGTTTTTACTTCGTTGCCAACCATTGTATTTTGGGTCAAGTGCTGGTGTTAAGCCCTTTTCAATAATTGCTTTACTCATGGCATCTCTTGAGCTTTTTGACAATTTAGGATACAACCAATCATAACCAATGGATACCGCCAAGGTCATTTCGGCCACATCTAAAAAGTGGCTGGGATTCCAATCTTCAAAATTGGAGACAGTCAATAATTCTTCTTCACATTTTTTAAAGTATTCCTCTTTGCCTGTCATCCGCCATGCGTAGGAAAGGTAGAACACTCGACGCAGTGCCTCTCTAGAAACCTGTAATAATCGACGACCAATCAGTTTTCTTTCAATGGGTGCCAGTTTCAAAATAGCATTACATTCTTCAATAATAGCGTAGTTGACATCTGCCCAAGCTTTTTCATTTTTAATTTCGACCTTAATGCGTTCTTCATCGCCTTTCAAAAGCAATAAGCGGGGATGTTCCTTTATTTTAGCAACATCTATTTGCTGTGCATTAGCGGCACTTATTAAAAACAAACTCACCAACAGGGTTAAAATTCTCATTTTATTTCAGGTTAGGCTTTAGCCAATATTTTTTGATATCTATTTAAAGCTTCAAGATAGTAGTAATCTGCGTAAACCAAAGGCACATCTATTTCTACACCATGAGCGATACTACCCACGCTATGTCTTAGCAAAAAACCTCCGTTAGTGCCATATTTTGCAAAATAGGCTGAACCGCTTAGGCTTTTAAGAATTTTCACCCCCGCATCAAGATATTTTTTCGAGTTTACGCCTTTAAAAGTACTTAATTCCAGCAAGGCTGATGCTGTAACTGCCGCAGCAGAAGCATCGCGATAATTGGTAGGCATATCTTTGGCTTTTGATCGCACAGACGGATTATACCCGTTTTGGTTCGCGTTAAAATCCCAGTAGGCCACAAAATCTGAAGGCAAGTCGTCGTGATCAATATAATAGTCGGCCATTTTTGAAGCGACTTTCAAATATCTAGGATCTTGCGTTTCTCGATAGGTCATAGTGAAGCCGTAAATACCCCACGATTGTCCTCTGGCCCAAGTAGAATTATTGGCATACCCTTGGGCAGTTTCCCTTGAAAGTACTTTTCCATTTTGGGAGTCGTAGCATACTACATGGTAGGAACTGTAATCGTCACGTATCTGATTTTGCATTGTTTTTTCGGCGTGGCTCAATGCTATTTTCCGATAGCTTTGGTCGCCGGTTACCTGAGATGCGAAGAATAGTAGCTCCAAGTTCATCATATTGTCTATAATAACGGGAAAATCATAACGGCCTTTTCCGTCCCAGGAACCAAATCGGTCCCAAGATTTGATAACCCCTGTTTTTTCACTAAAGCGAGTACATAATGACTTGGCCGCTTGCACTAAAACATTCTTGTACTTTTCGTCTTTAGTAATACGATAGGCATTGCCATAACTGCAATAAACCATGAAACCTAAATCATGATGCTCAGTAAAACTTTTTAGAGGTTCTAACTTTTCGGTCCATTTGATGGCTTCGGCTTTGAGATGAGGGTTTCCCGTTCCCTCATAACCGTACCACAAACTACCGGCAAAAAAGCCAGATGTCCATTCGTACATATTGGTAAATACCACTTTTCCTCCCTGATCAATTGTTCTGGGATAAAGTGTATCCACTTGGTTAGCGGTATCTAACAATTTACTGAGCTGTTTTTCGGAAGCAGAAAAATACTGTTTCACGAAAGACATTTCATTTGGATCGGCTACAAAAGCCAGCGAAGCGCTGAGGATAAGAAATAGTATCGGCAAGATAACTTTAGGTTTCATGGTTTAGGGCTTAGTTAATGATTTTAATTTTGACTTCTTTTACGGTAGTGGTGGCTTTATCATATTTAGAATTTGTGGCAACAAAACTTACCGTAAAAGTTCCTGTTTTATTGTAAATGAATTGATATTCTCTCAAGCGGTCATCGTTGTAGGCTTTAATTCCCTGCCCCAAATCGGGAGAGATGGAAGTAAGATCAATAGCAGTGGTCACCGCCCAATCGTTACTGGCCAAGGTACTGTTGTAGCCAATGCTGATCCTGTCATCGCTTGACGCATTCCTTAAATCCCAGATACGATTTGCTGCTGCTCCTCCTGTGGCCAAATAAGGATCTTCAGTTGCTCTTGCATTGAAGTCAAAGGCCGTCCATCCTGCATTCCCTGTTCTCATAATATCATAATCGGTACCGTCTGCTTGGTTAGCTACCCTAAAATTTCTCACCTGATATCGTGGAAAATCAGTATTAACGGGCCTATCGTATTTAAAGGCGACATATAGCGGTTTACCAGCATAAGCGGTTAAGTCAATTTTGGGAGATAGCTGAGTAGTTTGCGTAGTTGGGAGATTACATTGACCGGTTATATCTGTCCAAGTTGCCTTGGTAATATTTTCAGCATCTTTTATGCGTTCCTTGGTAAAGCCAACAAAATCAGACGACAATAGGACGTGAAAAAATCCTGAAGGCATATTACCATTTTCTATCTGTGTATTAAATTGCAAATAGGGCAATCCTTGTATTTTGGTTCTGTCGCGGTGCTGGTACATCATCCCTGGTTCTCCAGAAAAGAAAGTTACCATGTCCACTGCTCCATTAAAATTGAACCTTACACTGCTTCCCAGCTTGAAAACGGGAATGCCATTATCGGTTTGCACTGCATTTTCAGTGGCTACGCTCACACTAAATTCGGGGTTTGTTAAATCATCGTTCTTACATGATGCAAAAGCGATGATACCGCCAATCAATAATATTAATTTCTTCATTGCCGTGTTTTTACCAAAATCTATTTTGTTTCATTTGATTGTTAAGGTTCAGTTCTTTTTGCGGAATAGGGAACAGTCTATATTTTTCAGTCATTTTTCCCGCTATTGCCGCCATGATGGTTCGCTGTGACGCACTTGCTGTTCGACCATTGCCATTATTTGCGGAAAGGAATGGCTCGGCTGCCACTTGTTGCATGGCTTGTTCAAATATGCCCCAACGAATTAAATCATGCTTCCTGACTCCTTCAAAACATAATTCCCTTGCTCTTTCGTCTCTAATCACTTGTCTCAAATCATCAGTACCAGTAATGGTGATTACAGCAGTACCTGTAGAAGTTGCGTAAGGTTTTACGCCTGCCCTTGCCCTTACCTCATTAATAGCATCCAATGCAACATTGGTGATGCCATGCAATTCGTTCTCTGCTTCTGCAATCATCAAAAGCACATCCGAATACCTAATGATGGGAAAATTGGTTTCGTTATTGTTTTTTACTTTGGGTTTTAAGGTCTCTTCTTCTCTACGCCATTTCGCCGAACACCTATCTGCAATAGCAGTAAAAGTGGTTAGTTTTTGATTGTAAGGCCCTGGACTGGTTACGTTGTAACGGTGCGGGGCAATGCTGCGATATTTACGCTTGTCGATATCCTCAAACAAATCCCAAAGTTTTAACCTTACCCTGATGTAGCCATAAGAATAGCCTAAGGCATCGGATTCATCGTAACAGATAATGCCATTGGTGACGCCAATCCAACTATATTTATCGTCTTTACCTGGATCGGTGGTTGGATTTCCAGTAAAATCTGCTTCCCACATACTCTCGCGATATTGCGTTTCATAAATGTTTTTGGATTGATTGGTGAAGATCTCATCATAGTTTGGATTAAGTTTGTGCAATCCACTTTCTTTCACTTTAGTAGCCCAAAAGAGTACTTTTTCATACATTCCTGTCATTTTTAATGGTTCACCAGCCATTTTAAGGTAAATACGGGCCAAAATAGCTTGTGCTACGGTGAGACTTACCCTGCTGCTATGACTATAAGCGGTAGCTGGCTCCAAGCTGTTGGTATTGATGATCTCTTCCATTTCGGTAACCACCATTTGCAATACCTCCCTTGAGGCCGTTTGAGGAATATTTACTTCGGTAACACTGGCATTTGATTTTAAGCGTACCGGAATATCGCCCCATAAATCGGTCAACAAATAATGATAATAAGCTCTTAAAAACCTTGTTTCTCCGATGTATTTAGCACGTAAGGCATTGTCCATTTCTGCTTTATCAATATTTTCCAAGAGCACATTTGCCCGTTCAATACCTTCATACAAACGTTGCCACATCATCATAATTTGTGGTTGCGCCGCAGTATAGTTCCAGCCTGATAGTCGGTCGATCAGGTTCACTTCTGCTTGGTTCCAGTACCCTAAGTCGTCCATTGCACCATCAATTACCATGTATCTGCCATAGGTAAAATGACTACCAAGCGTAACGTAAACCCCTGCTAAAGCACTTTTGACCTCTGCTTCGTTACGGAAATAATTTTCAGGAGAAAGGAAGTCTTTGGGCGTAGTTTCTAAAAATTTCTTACAAGAGCTGCTCAATAGCAACACACTGAATAAGCTGATGAATAGTATGTTATTTTTCATGTCTGGATGCTATTTTAAATTCATGTTTAAACCAAAAGTGATGGTGTTGGATCTTGGATAGGCCGAAAAATCAAAGCCAGGGGTTAGCGCTCCAGGTCTGGTTGAAACTTCGGGGTCCATCCCTGTGTAATTGGTCCAAGTCCATAAGTTTTGCGCCGAGACATAAACTCTCAAACTTTGAACAAATGATTTGCCTAAAACTTTTGCTGGCAAGTTGTAACCCAAGGCCACTGTTTTTAGACGTAGGTAAGAACCATCTTCAATTCCGTAAGATGAATAATAACTACCCGAACCTTCATTAACCCTCGGAATATCACTGGTTGGATTTTCTGGCGTCCATCTGTTTGCGTAAGAAGCATACATATTAGAGTGTGGCATATAATAGCGTTCAAACATGTATTTGTTAGCATTCAGAATATCGTTTCCATAGCTCCATTGGAAAAATACGCTTAAATCAAAATTCTTGTAACTAAAGGTATTGTTCAAACCTCCAGTATGTTGAGGGAAGCCATTACCGATAACGGTTCGGTCGTTCGCGTCAATAATTCCATCGCCATTAATATCACGATACTTCATGTCGCCAGGTTTTACATTTGCCCTTGAACCTGGGTAGGCGATATTGTCTTTCAAATAATAGTTACTTCCGGTTTGGGTAAACTCGCTCGGCTTATAGGTACCATCGTAAACAAATCCAAACATTAAACCTACAGGCTCGCCTTTTCTGGCAATGTAAGCTGGTTGAGTATCACGGCTATATTCCCACCATACCGAAGTAGCCAAGGTTTCTTGATTTTCTGTCAACGAAATCACTTTATTCCTATTGAAGGCAATATTGAAACTGGAGGTCCACATAAAATCCCGCTTTTTCATATTAATGGTATTGAGCGTAATTTCAAGTCCTCGGTTTTCCACTTCACCAATATTTTTAAAAGAACTCATGTAGCCAGATGAACCTGGCAATTGCGCATTGAGCAAAAGGTCTTTTGTTCTTTTCTGATATACTTCTGCGGTAAGGTTTAATCGCTTGTTGAGCATGCTCAAATCAAGGCCTATATTGGTCATTACCGTGCTTTCCCATTTCAAATCAGGATTACCCATTACCGTTTTGGCACTGCCAATTACCAGTTCGCCTCCAAAATAGTAACGATCTGGTCTGAGTGCAGTAATCTGAGGAAGGGAGGCGTACTCTCCTACTCTATTGTTCCCAGTGGTTCCCCAGCTTACACGAAGTTTCGCATCGTCAATAAACTTTAACGATTTCATAAAATTTTCACTGCTGAAACGCCACATCAATGAAGCTGAGGGGAAATACCCCCAACGGTTTTGTGGCGAAAATTTGGAAGAACCATCAGCACGCATGGTACCTGTAAAATAGTACTTGCCTGCATAGTTGTAGTTTACACGGCTATAGTACGACATCAAAGTCCAATCGTTGCGATAGGTGTTCATGGAATAGAAACTTCCTTGATCCATCCCGCTCATCCCTAAAGTCTCATAGGGGATTTGCTGCATACGGGTGTAGTTATACAAATGATCTTCGTATTGTAACGAAAAGCCGCCCATTGCTTCGAAAGTGTGTTTGCGTTTTTTCAGGTTATAGGTAAGGGTATTTTCGTTGAGCCAGTTGGATTTTTCATCATACATTTGGCCTGCGTTGACCCCTAAAGTGGTGGTTAAGGGATTGCCACTGCGGCTCTTCGAATTGTTAAAAATGTCGTTGCGGATATTGTTTTTAGAGTAGCCTACAATGGTTCTAAATTTCAGGTTACGCATGATATTCACATCCACATAACCATTGGCCATCATAAACGTAAAGACATTGTCGTTTTGCTCATTTTTAACCGCAACAACGGGGTTAATCCTATAGTTATCATTAGAATTAAGGATGGGGTCGAACAGATCATTTTCCAGATCAAAATTACTAGAACCTGTTACTGGACGGTAGGCCCAAGTATTTTGCATGATATTATAGGTGGCGGTACCATCAGAAAGGAAAGTCCCGCTGTACTTACTTCTGGAATAGGTAAGTTTTGCACCTAGCTTTAACCACTTTCTAACATCTTGATCTAAGGAGAAACGTCCCTGTATACGATCAAAACCTGTATTAAGTACAACGCCATCTTGCCCTGTGTAAGAAAAAGAAAGGTTGTATTTAGTACCTGCATTGCCAGAAAGGATAGAAATTCCATGCTTTTGCATCGGGGCGGTTCTAAACATATCATCCTGGAAATCTTTTCCTGTTCCACGATAACTTTCCAAGGTTCGCCCGCCGAAAAAATAGTAGTCTTCCATGGTTTGGGTTCCAAAAACTTCGCCTTGCAACTTCACAAACTCATATCCATCCATTAACTCCATCTTTTTTAATACAGATTGTACGCCATAAAAGCCATCATAACTAATAGTTGGCTTGGCATCTTTTCCAGTTTTGGTGGTAATCATGACTACGCCATTGGCTCCTCTTGCTCCATAAATGGCAGTGGCCGATGCATCTTTTAAAATTTCAATGGACTCAATGTCTTTTGGATCGATGGCGTTACTCATGGAAGTTTCCACCGGGAAACCATCAATCACATACAAGGGGTTGTTATTTTGAGTTAGCGAGTTTGCTCCCCTAATGATAATATCTGCCTCGGCTCCTGGCCTACCCTCGCCCGAAACCACGTTTACTCCAGCCACGCGGCCTGCTAAACTTTGATCGAAACCTAATACCGAAGCCTTTTGCATTTCCTTGATGTCAGCTTTGTCTACCGAACCAGTTAAGTCACGCTTGGCGATTGTTCCGTAGCCAATCACCACGACTTCGCTCAGGTCGTTGATTTCACGCACCAACTTAACATTGAGGAGTGTTCTTTTATTTACAACAACCTCTTGACGCTGAAAACCCAGCATAGAAAAAACCAATACAGGATTTGTGCTGGTTGCTGGGATGTTGATACTATAATTGCCTAAACTATCGGACAATGCCACAGTCGCAGTCCCCTTCAGGGAAATACTTACACCAGGCATCCCTAGGTTTTCATCGTCAGTAATTTTACCCTTTACATTTTGCGCATTGGCCGCCATTGTGCATAACATTACGCTGATGATGGCCAATGCCAGTTTGGTAAAAAATGGATGGTTTAATTTATTTGTTTTTGGTTGCATATTTAGTTTGATCGTTTGACGAGTGAATTCCTACAAATAATGACAGACAAACCCATCACTGTTTACATTTGTGCAGCGGGACATGAAAATAAAATTTGATGTTGGTTGAAGGCTTAAGAATTGCACCCTAAAAATTCTATTGGCTTGTGCCAATAGTTGGGGAACAATTACCGATAGCGATAAGGCTAATACAGGGAGTATCCACTTCGTCATAAAGTATAAATATTTGGTTAAAGGGTTAGTTACGCTAGCAAGGTCATCTAAAATTGGCTTACTAAAAGGGCAACAACCTTCAACAAATTTAGAGCGGTAACATGGGCTGCAGGTGACAATATCATCCAAAGATTTTGACAAAATCATCCAGCGATAGCTTTTCTAGGTAGTTTTATGATACTTTTTACGATACTCCTGCGGCGCATAGCCGTAAAGTTCCTTAAAGCATTTATTAAAATATCTTGGACTACTAAATCCTAAATGATAGGCAATTTGGCTAATGTTCAGTTCATGGGAATGCTGTAACATATCGGCTGCCTTTTTTAAACGGATATTCGAAATGAAAGTATTTGGAGTAAGGCCCGTCACTCCTTTTAACTTACTAAACAGAGAAGACCTGCTCAATCCCATCTCCGAAGCGAACAGATTAACATCTATTTCTCCATGCAAATGATTTTCTACAATAGCCGTAGCTTGGTCAATAAACCTCTTATCAATTTCTGTGGTGGCCACTTCCTGTTGTTGTGCCAAACCAGTTTGGTTAAAATATTTAGCTTTTAGCACCTGCCTTGCATTAACCAAATTATTGCAACGCTGTATGAGTAATTTGGTATGAAACGGTTTGGTAATATAGTCATCGGCGCCAGTCCGTAGGCCTTCCAATTCGTGTTCAACAGCTGATTTTGCCGTTAATAGTACTACTGGAATGTGACAGGTATCAAAATTACTTTTGATTTTGGCGCAAAGTTCCGTTCCCGACATTCCTGGCATCATCACATCACTAATGAGCAAGTCCGGCTGTTCTCTTCTGGCCAGTTCCAAACCTATTTCACCATTGCTGGCAGTGACGACGTTAAACAAGGGTTGCAGTATTTCCTGAACAAAACCTCTCAATTCGTCATTATCTTCTACCAAAAGTACTTTCCTTTTTCTTAATTCTTGTTCAGGATCATCAATAGTCGTTAGCGTAACCAGCTCTTCTTCCATTGGGGTTACCAATTCATCGGCTACGAAATCGGGTTCTGGAGCAGAAATCAATACTTCTTGCTTCATTTTTACGGTAAACGTACTTCCCTCGCCTTCGATAGAGGAAACTTCCATACTTCCGCCATGCAGCTCCACAATACTTTTTGATATCGCCAAACCTATTCCTGTTCCCGCACTTGCCGAGGGCTCCACTTGATAAAATGCATCAAAAACATGAGCAAGCTGGCCTTTAGGGATGCCTTTACCAGTATCGGCAACAATAATCAATACTTCCTTTTCTGAGGCTTTCACTTCCAAGATAATCGTATCGCCTTCTTTACAAGCCTTAAAAGCATTGGACAGCATATTATTGATCACTTTTTCCATTTGCTTTTTATCCAAATGCAATATTAACTGCTCAAACGGGTGCTCGTATTTAAACTGAATATGTTGCTGTTGTGCAAATACTAAAAAGTTGTCTGCAAAACCCTGTAGCAGCTCAACAATATCAGAAGGTTCTGGTTTCAAGGTGATCTGTCCTTGCTCCTGCTTCCTAAAATCAAGTAATTCGTTAATGAGCGAGCCTAAACTAGAGGCATTTTTATGGATGCCTTGCAACTTTTGCTGCAAACTAGGTTGAATATTTCCTGAATTGAGTAAATGTTCCGTTTGACCAAGAATAAGCGTAACAGGCGTTCTGATCTCGTGTGAAACATTGGTGAAAAAACTCAGTTTCGACTGTGCTAACTCCTCGGTACGCTGCTTTTCTTTCTTTTCAAAAGCTAAGGAGCTTTCTAAATAGGCCCGCATTTTGGTTTGGCGCATCCACCAATAAATTAATCCAGCTACTACTGCTATGTAAAAAAGATAAGCATACCAAGTTTTATAGAATGCAGGCTTAATGATCACTTCGATTGATCTTTCGTCCAACACCTCATTGTTGTTGCCAATGGCCTTCACATGGAACAGGTATTTTCCTGGTGATAGATTGGTGTAATTGGCAGTATTTTCTGCGGAAGGGCCAACCCAGTTTTTATCAAGTCCATCTAATTTCCAAATAAACCTGCGCTCCACCGCCTGACTAAAGTTAATGGTAGTAAAGGTCAACGAAAAGGAATGCTGATGATGTTGTAGTTTAATAACCGAAGTATTGTCCAGAGGTTGCGCTAATGGTGAATCCTTCTCGCCTGCCTTCACTTCTTTATTAAACAAATTGAAGTTAAGGAAAACGATATTTTCTGAATAACTTGGCGTGGTGATCGATTTGGGGCTGAAAGAAATAAACCCTTTTGTACCGCCAAAGAAAATTTCTCCCGAGCTGCTTCTCATCCTAGCTGTTTGAAAAAAGCTCATGTTCAATGGCATTAACTTCTTGGGATAGTTTTTCACTGCTAAAGTTTTGGTATTCACAGCGGCAATTTTATCCTTAAAAGCTACCCAAAGCTGTCCTTCGTCATCAGGCACTAAACTGTAAGCTATTTCTTGTGCGTTGCGATGATAGGTATTGATGTATTTTAGTTGCCTATTTTTGTTTTGGTAACGAAGCAAGCCTCCACCATAAGTAGCTAGCCATAGCGCACTGTCACCCTGCAAATAAACATCACAAACATATTTACTTTTTAAGGCCTTGGTAATCGGATGCTCTTTCACTTTTAGTGTAAGTGGCTCAATTTCAAAAAGTCCAATTTCTGTAGCAGCCAAGATATCACCGTTGGCATTTTTGGTAAGATGATTGACCTGGCTCAAAGCAATATTTTTAAATTGTTGGGTTTGTATATCCAACCTACTGCTGAAACCTTTCTTCCCCCCAAACCAAAGATTACCTTTTTGGTCTTCGGTAATGGCATAGATAAAATTAGTTCCAATGCTATTGGCATCGTTACTGCTTTTAATGTAGTGATTCAAGACATTCCCTTGCTCATTTAGCTTATATACTCCAGCGCCATAAGTTCCTACCCAAATGTGGCCATTCTTAGTTTGATAAATAGAAAGGATATAAGCTGATTTGAGCAGAAAATTCACCTCGCCTTTGGCCACATCTTTAAAAGATAAACCGCCATTGGTACCGAACCATAAGTTTTTACGTCGATCCTGCATAAGACAGGTAACTACATCCTTTGCAATAAGATTAGGTTTATCGTCGTGCCTGAACTCCACATGAAATCCGTTCAAAGGGGTTTCCATTAAGTTTATCCCACCATTGGTAGCAACCCACATTCGGCTATCCTTGTCCTTAAAAATATCATAGATGGCGTCGCCGCTTAAATGCTCGACGGTTTCGTACTGGCTGTATCTGCCAACGATATTTCTTTTTACTTTATCTATCAGAAACATTCCTGCACCATCCGTACCCACCACAAGTGTGCGGCTATTCAGCTCCGAAATACACATCAACATGGCTTGGTTGTCCGACGACAATGCGATCGATTCCAACTGCTTTGAGGGCAGATGATAACTTAAGAGCTTGCCTCCTACCGTGCCAATCCATAGGGTTTGCTGGGCTTTATCCCAATGCGCAGTTTCTATCTGTAAATTGCCTAGGTTTTTCCACAATTGCTGATCTAAAAACGGGCGAAGCTTTAAACTATTCTCATCAAGCCAAAACAAGCCATAATCAGTTACTATAATTTTTTGATGAGGTCCATATTCGATAATATCTTTTACCAGAAGGCCTTTAAGTAGCGGTGGAACTAAGATATTGGCTACTTTTCCATCCTTAAAAAGGCCTAAACGTGAATTGGTTCCAAACCAAATGTCACCATCGGAATCAATACTTAAAGTTCTTACGTAAAAATTAAGGTTTGCGAGCAATTGGAAAGTATCTGCAGCGGCTTGGTATTGATAAATTCCTCCGTTGCTGGTATAGGCAAAAATTTGCTTTTTATCGTCAGATAATACATTAATATATCTTACCGGATTGGCATTGGCGAGCATCGGAATCTCGTAATGTTTTACATTATAGCCATCGTAACGATCAATCCCAAAACGATTGGAAATCCAAACAAAGCCTTTTTGATCCTGAGTAATTTTAAGGGTTTGCTCCGTCATCAAATCTCGATGTTGGAGCGTAGTAATTGTTTTCTGCGCAATGGCCGCAAAGTTAGAAACAGAGAGCAGCAACAACCAGAACAGGTATCTCATTAAACTATGGCTTATAAATTGGTTACGGAAAAGTAGAAAGCAAGATAGGAAATTCCTATTTGGAATAAAATAGCTTACCAGCTGCAACAGACTATTTTATCAAATGATTTGTACAATATTGCCCCTCTTACAATGGAAGCCTTAAATAGATTTGAGATAAGTATCACCAAATATAAACTAAGCGCAAAAAATGTTACGCTATGCTAGTCGATCATTTTGCATTTGGTAATGCCTTAAACTAACCAAAATAACTTGTATGAAAAAACGACTACTCATGGCCTCGATTTGCGTATTTGCATTAGGAGCTTCTGCACAATTTAGCCCCAACAGACTTGCTGTTTATCGCATTGGCGATGGCAGTACACTTACCAACAACAGAACCTCGGCCGTATTTATAGATGAATACCTTACCACAGGTACCAACCAAACGGCGACGTACATCATTCCCGTTACCGATGGAAACAATAGGTTTACGGGGATTATCCGTACCAGTAATACTGTTTTTCAGTTAGAAGGCATGTCGGGCTTATCACCCGACGGCAACCATTTGGCTATTATTGGTTATGATCAAACCGTAAATGGCATTGTAGACGATAATACACTTAAAGTGGTTGGAATGGTGAATGCTCAAGGCCTAGTAAACACTTCAACCACGCTTACTGGTCGTTCTCCTGCAAGGGCCACGGTTGCTTTATCGGGAGGTAATGCGGCTTACAGTTCCATCTTACAAGGAGGGATCAGGTATTCTATTGTCGGCGCTTCTACTTCGGTGGAAGTAAATACCAACGTGAGTAATGCTCGTAGCTTTACCATTTTTAATAATACCTTGTATTGCGCCAACAATTCTACGCAAGTTCCCTATTTAAATAATTTGCCCAGCACATCGGGGACGTCCACCTCTGGCAATATCAATTTACCGGGAATTAGCAACATTAATCAAATTGCCTTATTTGATTCTGATGGAGATGGTTCCCCGAACATCATTTATGCCGCAAATGACGGAACTAGTTTAGCCGATGCTGGATTACATAAATTTGTACTGGAAGGCAGCACCTGGACCGCAAAGGGCTTTATTAAAATTGTGGGCATTACCGATGGCTTAAAGAGCGTGACAGGAAAAGTATCAGGAGCTGATATTGAACTATACGCCACTACCTTGGGAAATTTAGGGACGCCTAGGGTGGCTTCTCAATTATTGAAAATCATTGATGCAAATGCGGCAAGTAGTACCCTTAACAATACCGATAATGTTCCTGTAGTATTAGCTTCAGCTACCAATAATACCATTTTTAGGAGCGTAACTTTTACGCCCGGCACTACGCCAGAAACTACGCTTCCAGTAAAATTAACTTCTTTTAAGGGACAAAGGAAACTGAATGGTATTCATCTAAATTGGACTACAGCTTCCGAAAGCAACAATGCTTATTTTGAAATTTGGAGGAGTAATGATTTAAAACAATTTTCAAAAGTAGGACAAGTTAAAGGCACTGGAAATAGCACCTCCAACGAGTCTTATACTTTTATGGATTACAATCCCGAAAGCGATACCAACTACTATCAACTTGAACAAGTAGATTTTGATGGCAAACGTGAGAAATCAAATGTAATTGCCGTAAATTTCGATTTGCAACAAAAGCAATTAAAAGTATGGCAGCCTAGTCCACAAACACTAAACTTGTTATTCAATAGTGCTCAAAATGGCAATGCTCAAATCCTAATTGCCGACCTCAACGGCAGAAAAATCTATCAAGGAAAATCAACCGTTACCTTAGGCTCCAACGAAATCTCATTGCCACTACAAGCCCAAAACGGTTTATATATGATAAGTGTTAATACAGGAACCGAGATTTTGAATGCTAAGTTTCTAAAATAAACTCATTTGACTTTCTATAGAGGGTGAAGGAGTAAGTTAATTTACTCCTTCATAATATTTTCTTCCTCGGCCATTTCAATAGCCGCTGGACTGGTCGCCCTAAGGTATTTTGCTTCGTCAAATTCATTTTCACTTTTGGCAATCACAATAGAAGCAATACCATTTCCAATCATGTTGGTAATGGCTCTGGCTTCGCTCATGAACCTATCTACCCCAAGTAAAATAGCGATGTGTTCTACTGGCATAATCTTTAAAGCCGTAAGCGTACTTGCCAATACAATAAAACCACTTCCGGTAACGCCCGCAGCTCCTTTACTGGTTACCATTAGCACCATCATGATAGAAACCTGCTCACCAATGGTTAAATCAATACCAAATACCTGCGTTAGGAAAATAACAGCCATGGCCAGATAAATAGAAGTACCATCAAGGTTAAAGGAATATCCCGTTGGGATAACCAAGCCTACTACCGATTTATTACAACCGATATCCTCCATTTTTTTCATCATACTTGGCAATACCGATTCGGAGGAAGAAGTACCCAATACAATTAAAATCTCCTGGCGGATGAACTTCAGGTATTTCCATAAACTGAATTTGTAATAGCGGCAAATGGCATTAAGCACTACAAAAATGAATAGGAAACAGGTTAAATATACAGCGCCCATCAGTTTCGCCATTGGCAACAAAGTGTGTAAGCCAAATTTTCCAACACTATAAGCCATCCCACCAAAAGCGCCTAAAGGAGCCAAACGCATGATCACTTTCATCATGTTAAACAACACCTTGGCTATTTTATCAAAAGTAATCAATAACGATTGTCCTGTTTGTCCCATTTTGCTTAATCCATAACCAAACAAGATGGCGAACACCAATATTTGCAAAATTTCACCTTTTGAAAAGGCTTCGAAGATATTTTTAGGAAAGATATGTGCAATAAACTCTAGCCAATTGATAGATCCTGCCTGTTTAGCATAGGCATCCATTTTGGCTACGTCGCCAGCAGGCACTTCTACGCCTACTCCTGGCTTCAATACATTGGCCACGACCAATCCAATGACAATGGCAATAGTGGTTACAATTTCAAAATAAAGCAGCGCTTTACCGCCAACAATCCCCACTTTTTTCATATCGCCCATATGGGCAATACCAAGCACAATGGTGAAAAAGATGATTGGAGCGATCAGCATACTGATCATGTTGATAAAACTCTTACTGATGAGCTCGGCATGCGGGGAAAAACCTGGATAGATTACGCCCACTAAAATACCTAACGAAATAGCCACAAGGACTTGAAAAGTTAGGTTGGAAACAATTTTCTTCATGTTTAGTATCGGTTTGAAGCTGGAAAGATAATAACATATTTCGAATATGTGTCAATACTCATTTATCCATTTAATGCGCTCAATTACCCCCAATTAAAAACTTTAGTTTTGTATATTTGCTATAAATACACAAAAGACGATGCGTAAACTAAAGTTTGTTTTAATGGGTTTGCTTACGATTGGAGCAATAGGTTATTCCTGCAAAAAGGAGCCCGTAGACAGCAAGCTTTTTGTAGAGCGCTATCTTCAAGGAAATTGGCCATTAAGATTGGAAATCAGAAGCACGATCACAAATAGTATTTCAAGCCCAAGAGATACTATAACCTTTACGCCTGCAGATACCACCTCATTTACCAGCGACCTCAGATTTATCAGAAGAGGAACCTCCGTAAATTTCGCCGTTGATTCAATTGGCGAAAACATCAAATTTTCCTCCGCACCTGATAGTACTTGGCATATAGAATACTTAAGAACAGGCTACTTTAAACTGGTTTATACCAGAAAAGAAACCACTGGTACCACCGTGATTTCACACGTGATTGAAAGAGATTTCAGAAAATAAGTCTACGGTTTTATCTCAAATACATCTCCGTGGCTAAACAAACCAAACTGGATATTTTCTGCTTTAATTAAACCTGTGGAAGTAGTGGTTAATTTTTCAGGCTTAGCCATTCTCACTACTTGACTCTCTCCAGTTACCCTAGCCTTATTACCTTGTATTACGATGGCTGTGCTCTCATCTATTCCAACCATTACCATCTCAGGATGAAGTGCTAAGGCAGACAATAGTCTATTATATCTATTCCTCTTAATAAAATGTTGATCAACAATAGTATTGGTTAAAAGCCCTAAACCTTCAGCTAGTTCTATATTCTTATCTAAAAGTTGATTAAAGGTTTCTTTATAATCCTTTGCCAAAAGCTGCTTGCCAGTAATCATATATTTACTCATCACCGCAGCACCGGCACTAGTTCCGGCAATAGTGCCTCCTTTTTGATAAGCTTGATGTATCGCCTGATAAATAGGTGTATTTAAAACTGATTTCATGAATCTATTTTGATCACCGCCCAATATGTAGATCAGTTTTGCATTTTGTAAAGAATCAACCCACCCTTTTTGTCCTATTCCAAATTTGGTAAAATCAAAATTTCTCACTTTTGCCTGGGTGTGTTTTTTGATTTGAAGATCAATATACTTAAAACCTGTATCTGGTTCTTCGCTGGCCATTGGCAACACAATCACATAATCAGTTGATTTTAAACCTGAGGTAGTCACCAAATCTTTAATCAATGCATCAGATCTACTACCACCGCCAATGATAAATAGTTTTCCTTTCGCTTGCTGAGCCTTCACTGAACCTAGTGCGAAAATCAACAAAAAGAGTAAACCAGCTATATTTTTTAATTTCATGTTTATTGTGCTTTTTTAACGACTACACCATTATTTATTGACCACCAAAAACGATTGCCATCTTTCGCTGAACTGATACTGAAAGCGCCTACATTGAACTCGCCATTACCATCTTCCTTACCCATAATTTCGTAAACATCAAGTGCTTTTTCTTGATCGTTCCATGTCACCTTCGCATTTGCCGTAAAAGTTTCGGGCTGTTTATTTTTATCAGCAACGATAAAATAAGCATAGCTGTAAGGTCTAGTAGCCGAATAATCTGCATGCACTTTTGCCATACCATTTTGGTCAATACATACCGCCACACGTTCATCAACTGCTATTGCCTTTGCTTCAATATTCCAGTCTTTTAAAATCCTACCTAAAAATACCATAGATCGGCCTTCCCTATTTCTAGCCAAATAATGCTGATCAGTAATGACATTCTCTAAAAATGGCGCTTCTAAAAAATCTTTCTTATAAAGGGTAACATTGGAGTTGTAAGGGTTTTCCAAAGCCTCAGCTGAGGTTAGCCCACCAGTTTCGCCACTGTAATAAAAACCACCAAGAATAGCACAGCCTGCGCTGGTTCCGCCAACGGGAGCCTTTTTCTCTTTCAATAAATAATTCAACGCCTGAGCTACTTTAGTGCCTTTCCAATAATTCATATAATCCGATTGATCGCCACCAGCAATAAATACCATTTCTGCGTTTCGAATAATGTAAGCTACGGTATCGTTATTGGCCAATTCCCTGCTATTAATTAGCAATGTCTCCACAGAATTAAGAGCTCCCAATCCGTTGATGTAGTTGTTATAGGCATCTGTCCCCGAAGCTCTAATCACTACCGCATCACCTCCACCACTTTTACCAATCATCCATCTAAATGCCGAAGCCACATCGGTACTGCCCCCCATTAACACCATTCCACCAGTGGTACTTTTCACTGTGTTTGCGGTATCGCCAATAATGCCTATCGAAGCTGGCCTACGCTTAACGACCTGCCCTCCACCACTTGGAGTTGACTTAATTGTAGACGGATTGTCCGTTGATTTTCCACAGCCATAAGCAACACTATTAAAAACAAATAATATGAAAAGTAGGTACCTCATTTTAGAAAAAGTTTAAATTCCGAAGCACTTAAAAGTGCTTCGGAATTCGATTAATAATTTGGATTTTGTTTAGTATTCTTATTGATCTGGATTTCAGTCAAAGGAATTGGGAAAGTGTATTGCGCAGCGGTTACTGGCAACAACACCGCCCCAGAAGCGTTAGCCGCATCGGCAGCTAAGCGCTGAACAGGTAAATTTCTTCTTCTTAAGTCGTAAAAACGATGTCCTTCAAAAGCCAATTCCTTATATCTTTCTAACAAAATAGCGTCAATCAAGGTAGGTTTATCTGCAAAGCTGGCATTTACATAATTATTAATTCTGGCAGCTCTTAGAGCATTGATATCTCCTGCAGCATCTCCAGTAGATTCGGCTCTTGCTTCCGCTCTGATCAGGTACATTTCTCCCGTTCTAAACATCTTTAAATCAACCAGACCTGGTGCCGAACTTGTACCGCCAATATACTTGTTTACTAAGTATTGCGATTTGGTACCTGTCCTTGTGGCATCAAACTTGATGTAGGCGGTATAACGCAAATCGTTAACAGCATCAAAAGTATTGATCAATTTAAATGCAGGCGCATACAATACAATCCCCCCAGTTTGTCTGTAGTAGAAATCTCCTAAGCGAGAATCTGTAGTTCCTACTCTTTTTGCTTTCCAAATCACCTCACTATCATTTGCATCGGTCCATAGGCCAGGAAATTGTGCTTTTGTAGCCAAAGGAAAAGCGTTGATCACTTCTGTAGCATAGGTAATCGCATCACTCCAATTTTTTTCATACAAAGCTGTTCTTGCTTGTATGGCTGAAATGGCTGTTTTGGTAATCCTTGTTTTATCAGTAAAAGAGGCAGGCATTAGATTTTTTGCCTCAATTAAATCATTCTTGATTTCGGCAATTACCGTTTCAAAATTCAACCTTGCAGGGTAGGCAATTTCAGAAGTTTTCATGTAAGGAATCCCCATGGCTCCATTTTCATATTTCGATGCATAATTTCTCAGCAATTCAAAATGGAAAAAAGCTCTCAGGCCAAGCAATTCTGCTTTATATCTATTTGCCAAAGCAGTTTCTGAGGCCAATAAATTAATAGCGTTCAAACCAGCCAATGTCCTGTTCACACGATCAATTCCTCTAAAATAATCATAGTATAAATTGGTAACCGATCCATAACTCGGATCGTACAGCCATCTAAAGGCATCACTATTTCCTACGGTATTTTCTACTGGGAAAGTAGCTTCATCAGACACTGTGGAGACTACGCTCATAGGAGTGTAATCAACTGTTGCGTAAGCCCCAAGCAAGCCCATATTCACATCACCTAAATTACGATAGGCCTTGTCTGGCGAAATGGAATCAGTAGGTGATAAATCTAGTTTAGCACATGAAGAAGTTAAAATCAACACTGCGCATAGGATGGTATATCTTATATTTTTCATCTTCAGTATCATTAAAAATTAACGTTAAGACCAGCAGTATAGGTTCTTGTATTTGGATACTGGAATCTACCATAAACTGCATTATTTTCTGGATCTAATCCTCTCCAGCTAGTCCATGTCAATAGATTTTGTCCTTGCACAAATACCTTAACTCCTTTTATAAATCCTATTTTAGACAAAGCCTTCACTGGAACATTATAGCCAAGATTAACGTTCCTCAATCTTAAAAATGATGCATCCTGAATATCTTTTGAGGTAAAGTTTCTTGGGATATCAAACCTTTGCAAGGCAGCTACGTCACCAGGTTTCTTCCACCTATCTTCCAACATCCTTACTGATTGGTTACTTGTAGCATAACGTTGGTTTTCGTTATAAAAATCTTCATTATTCCAGCGTTTCACATTAGATACAAAAGAGAACAATGCAGAAAATGAAAAACCTTTGTAGCTTAAAGCAGTATTAAAACCACCCGTTAAAGTTGGATACAAACTACCCGAGTTGGTGGCATTTTGTACTGCCGCATTATAAGTGGTGGTAATGGTTCCATTTGGATTGTAATATTGCGCTTCTCCTGTTTCAGGATTTACCCCTGCCCAATCTGGTGCATAGTAAGTACCAATAGGATAACCCACTTTAAAAACCCTGGTATCACCATCAGGAAGCTGATCTGCTAAAGGCGTTAAATAAAGTATTTTGTTTTTGTTGTAGCCTGCATTTACGCCCAAACTCCAAGTAAAATCTTTATTTCTGATGACATCTCCGCTCAACTCAAATTCAACCCCACGGTTACGCATTTTTCCACTACTTAGCGCTAATGTACCTCCGGCACCGGCGCCAACAACTGCGGATACTGGTTGATCAAAGAACATATTGTAAGTTTTGCGATTGTAGTAATCTACCACCAATCTCAATCTTTTAGATTTAAAGAGGTCTAAATCAAAACCTAAGTTAAATTCATCTACATACTCCCAATCGTAGTCCGCATTACCCAAGGCAGCAGGTCTAATTCCAGCTACACCGCCATAAGTGGTTCCAACAAATGTTGCCAAATAGTTAAAATCTCCAGTAAATTGACTAGCAGTTTTACCATAGCTGGTCCTAAATCTCAAATCAGAGATCAAATTCACATTCTTTAGGAAGTTTTCTGCCTTTGCATTCCAACTGGCACCTACCGAGTAAAAGCCTCGCCATTTATTATCTGGAGCCACTTTAGTAGAACCATCATAGCGATAGCTGGCATTTAATGTATATTTATTATTGTAAGTATATCTTCCCACCCCTATGATTGAGGCCAAGGCGCTTTTAGTTTTACCACCAACAATACCCGGTAAAAACGTAGCACTTGAAGTTACACCTGCAGGGGTTTCTGGTAAACGACCATCAATACCGTAAGCATTAAACCCAAAAGAATTGTAGTTATTGTAAATATATTCGTAATATCCAGCCACTTCAAAATCGTGCACATTGGACAATACCTTGTTGAAAGTGATCCCAGAAGTAGATACAATATTAAAGTTCCTTCTACTCATATCAGATAACCGACCCTTGCCACCCAATGTATTGGCAACACTTCTAGAACCATAATAAGAATCTGGATTGATAAAAACCTGGTCTGTAGAATTACGATAATCGATACCTGCTCGAGTGGTAATTTTTAAACTAGGTAATATTTGATAAGCAAATGAAGTGCTGATAATTGATTTTAATTGTTCTGTTTTATCAGAGGAGTTAAACAAACGCTCCAAACCTTGGCTTCCTTCACGTTGATCCAAAATATTATATTGAGATTTATTCCCCTGGTGAATCAGCGTTCCATCTGGTGCATAAGGATATTCATAAGGCAAAGCATAATAAACAGAAGCCATTGCTGTGCCGGCTCCTGTACCGCCTTCGCCTTCCGTAAAGCTAGATTGCGAATATCCTACGGAAATATTAACATTCCCTGAAAATTTACCATCATTGAAATCGAGATTACTACGCAAAGCATATCTATCTAAGCCCGTACGTTTGGCTACTCCCTCTTGTTTGTAATAGTTTAAGGAGTTATAAAAACGCAATTTTTCATTACCTCCACTAATGCCTACTTGTTGTTCCTGGAATTTACCAGTTTGGAAAAACTGATCTCTCCAATCTACATTGATCTTTCTAAGACTATCTAAAATAAAGTCGGCCCTAGCTCGTGATGCGACGGTACCTGCCGCATAAGTAGGATTTTTAGGAGAGTAAGTCCAACCTGGCCCTAAATTTCGTCCAAACGCTACCCCAATTTCTTCTTCAAATTGAAGGCGTTGAGTGGTATTCATCATTTCGAAATTAGGTCGACTTAGGTTAGAAAAACCATATTGCGAATTATAATTGATAGATAAACGTCCTGCTTTTCCTTTCTTAGTAGTTAATAAGATAACGCCACTAGAACCTCTTGACCCATAAAGTGCTTTTGCAGAAGCATCTTTTAAAACCGTAGCACTCTCAATATCTTCGGGATTAATGGTTTGGAAATAATTGCCTTCAATGGGTACACCATCCAAAATATATAATGGTGTAGTGGTACCACTCACACTACCAATCCCTCTAATTACCACCGAGGCACTGGTACCTGGCTGTCCAGACGTGGAGATCACGCTCATTCCCGGCACCCTTCCTTGTAGGATTTGGTCAACTGTTAAGCCAGGAACTTGGTTAATTTTATCAGCACTTACGGTAGACAGTGCCGTAGCCGATTGCGATCTGGAATAGCTGGTATAACCTGTAATTACCACATCGCTCAAAGTATTTAACGAAGCTGATAGTTTTACATCGACTTGGGCACTTGCTTTTATTTCTCTATCTGCATATCCTACATAGGAAATGGCCAATATGGCTCCTTCTTCAACATTTTTAAGCGAAAATCGCCCTTGCGCATCAGTAATTGTAACGATAGAAGTGCCCTTAACTTTTACAGAAGCACCAATCAGAGGTAAATTATTTTCGTCTCTCACCACACCAGTCACATCAATAGTGGCAAAATTTGCAGCAACTATTGGCGTTATGAGAATCGTGTTTTCTTTGATCTCAAAACTAAAAGGTTGGGTTTGCAAGGCCAAAGTGAGCACGTCTTTTACCTCAGCTTCCTTAACGGATAAGCTAATGGGCTTAGATTTCTGTTGTAGCAAATCAAGATCATAAAGAAAGAAATAGCCTGTTTGTCGCTTAATTTCTTTAATGAGCTGCTCCAGAGAAATGTTTTTCTTAGAAATAGTTACTTTCTGCGAAAAAACGGATGCATTTAATTGCAAGCAAAAGACAGCGATTAGGATTATCGTCAGTTTTGCAGTTTTCATAAATTTTTTGCCCACAGCTTTACCTGTATTGCAAGACAAGGGCTTTTGCCTTGCTCGGGAGCTACGACTTGTTAAGTAGAATTTCAACATTAGTTTGTGTTTAGGTTATTAATTATTTTACTGGTGGTTAGTTCTCATATACGGAAAGCGTTCTATCTTGTTTAAGTTCTATTCTGATATTCCCAGTTAAAGACAGCATACGAAGTACTTCAGAAAGATTTACGTTTCTAGAAATTACCCCGTTAAACCTCTTTTGTGGGATTTTAGTAGGATCAATGTCAATATTGTACCACCTACCTATTTGACTAAGAATTGATTTTAGAGAGGCATTATTAAAACTGAACAGGCCATTTTTCCAGGCAATTTCGCTATCAATGTCTACCTGATTCATCACAATTTGATGATCATTTACCTTAGCCTGTAACATAGGTTTTAAAACTGCCGAGGTAGATTGGTTAGCTATTTTCACGCTACCTTCAATTAAAGTGGTCTTAATCACCGGCTCATCTAAATAGCTATTGATATTAAAGCTTGTGCCCAATACTTCTACTTCTTGTTTGATCCCATTTTTTTGAGTTTTTACAATAAAAGGGTGAGAAGCGTCTTTAGCCACTTCAAAATATCCTTCTCCGCTTAACTCTACCACACGACGGTTCCCGAACGTTTCTGGGAAATGAAGGGAAGACAATGCATTTAGCCATACTTTAGTCCCATCAGAAAGAACGATTTGAAACTGATTGCCTTTAGTCGTTTCGAGTGTGTGGAACTTCGTTTCTTTCGCTGTACTTTGACGATCTACCTGGTAAATCAATTCGCCATTAGCATTTACGGCTACTTTTAAGCCTACCTCTGATAAAATATCTTCACTTTTCTTATCCCCCAGACTTACCTTTGAGCCATCCGATAGGGTAAGCGTTGCCCTATTTACGCCAGGCAAAACATCCAGTTTCCCTTCAATAGCCACCAATGGGTTAACTGCCGTATTTTCTTTGGGCTGTTTTTGCAGATAAAAAAAAGTCCCTATTGCCAAAACCAAAACAGCTGCCGCAGCCGCAAATTTGTAATACAATTGGTAATTTCTAGGTTTCGTTAAAGAGAGTTTGGATTGAATGGCATTTAAATTAGCCTCTTCCAGTTCATTTTGTTGGGATTGGCTAAGATTCGATAAAAAGCCTTCTTTATGATCGAAAGAAGAATAATATTGTTCTACAAAGTCTACTTCCTGCTTAGAAGCTGAACCTTTTAAATATTTCTTAACTAATTTACGGAGTGCTTTGGGATATTGAATCTTTGGGATCATTGTACTTCCTTTTTATTACAGTACAACAAAACCGAAATAATCCCGATTTTTTTTGATTTTTTTTTTTAAAACAGAAAAATCAACACCAAAAACAACAGAAAAAGCTGCGTAATTCTAAGTTTCAACAACCTTCCTGTTTCCGACAGTTGGTTTTTCACTGTTTTTTCAGAAATATTCAATGCAATAGCAATATCCGATGATTTCAAGCCTTCAAAATGGTACATGGTAAATATCTTTCTTCGCTTTCTTGATAGTGTCGCTAAGAATAGTTGCAGTAAATATTTTGCTTCTTTCGTTAAAACAGCTTCATCAGCTTTTAGTGGAGAGATGATGTCATCTTCAAAAGAAGTATAAAAACTGGCATTCAAATGCTCCTTACTTAAACTTTTTAGTACCTGAAAACGAACTGCGCCGTGCAGATATGCCATTGGTTTCTCAATTTCCAGGGTATCTCTTCTATGCCACAAATCAACAAAGATATTCTGAATAATATCTTGGCATTTCTCCTTTTCGGGCAATCTTCTGTAAGCCGCATCAAACAGCCCTTTCCAATGTCTTCTATAGATTACTTCAAAAGCCTGTTCATCCCCCTGTTTTAAAAGTGAGAAAAGTGCAAAATCATCAATATCTACCCAGCTATTTTTCAAGAAAGACTACTATTTTAGTCAAATTTAACTAATAATATCAATCTTTCGCAATACCTACAGATGAAAACTGTAAGTCGTACAAGCGTTTATAATAGCCATCTAGTTTAAGTAATTGCTGATGCGTTCCTTTTTCTTTGATCTCGCCCTTATCCAATACAATGATCAAGTCTGCTTTTTGAATGGTTGATAAACGATGGGCAATCACAATGGAAGTTCTATCCTGCATCAATTTATCAATTGCATTTTGGATCAGCATTTCAGTTTCGGTATCTACTGAGGAAGTTGCTTCATCCAACACTAAAATGGCCGGCTTGTAAACCAAAGCCCTGATAAAAGAAATTAGCTGTGCTTGTCCTGCAGAAAGCGTTGCTCCTCTTTCCATCACATTATAATGGTAGCCGCCCGGCAAACGCTCAATAAAATCATGTGCACCTACCTTTTTGGCTGCCTCTATTACTTCCTCATATTCAATATCAGGATTATTTAAAGTGATATTGTTGAAGATAGTATCCGAGAAAAGAAAGACATCCTGTAAAACCGTTGCAATGTTTCTTCGCAAATAAGAAAGGTCATAATCCTGAATATTATTTCCATCAATGGTGACGCTTCCTTTTTGGATTTCGTAAAAACGGTTCAAAATGTTGATGGTAGAGGATTTTCCTGCACCTGTAGCTCCTACCAAAGCGATGGTTTGTCCAGACTTTACTTCAAAAGAAATGTCCTTCAACACATATTTGGGATCCTCTTCACCATCCTGATCATAACTGAACCAAACATTTTTGAAGGCAATATTTCCTTCCAGTTTTTTGGGCGTTAAATTTCCAGCGTTTACCGTGATTTCTTGAGTATCCAATACTTTAAAAACACGCTCAGCACCTACCATTCCCATTTGCAGGGTATTAAATTTATCTGCCAGCTCCCTAATTGGCCTAAACAACATGTTGATGAACATGATAAAAGTGGTAATGATGCCTGGATCTAAATCTGGCTTGGCCAATACCGTTTTTGCACCATACCAAATCAACAAGCCTAACGACATGGCAGAAATCAACTCCACTACGGGGAAGAAAATAGAATAGTACCAGTTGGAGCGGATATTGGCATCGCGATAGCGCGAATTGATCTTTTCAAACTTCTTATACTCTTGGTCTTCCCTTGCAAAATACTGGATGATGGCTATCCCGCTAATATGTTCCTGCAAAAAGGTGTTGAGGTTAGATACTTCGGCCCGCACTTCTTGGAAAGCAACTTTTATGGCCTTCTGGAAAATCCTTGTGGCAATAATCAAAAACGGCATTGGAATTAACACGGCCAAGGTAAGCTTCCAATCCATCCAAAACATGATGGTCATGAGCACAACTACCTGTAGCATGTCTCCAATCATGGCAATCAATCCTTCGGAGAAAATATCCGCAATGGTTTCCAAATCAGAAACAGTACGAGTAATGAGCTGGCCGATAGGTGTTTTATCAAAAAATTTCAGCCGCAACTTACTGATATGGTTAAATACGTTGATCCGTAGATCTCTAATGGCCGATTGCCCAAGCTTGTTGGTAAGCAGTGTATGCGCATACTGGAAAATAGTTTGCAGCACCAGCAATACTAACATCAAAATGGTAATGTTTAGCAAACCATAATAATCGCCTTTAAGAATGTGCTTGTCTAAAGTATAGCCTACCAAAAGTGGCCTAACTGGCGCAATGGCTGCCAATAAAATGGTAAGTACTACCGACCAGATAAAAATAGCTCGATAAGGCCTTACATAGGCCATTACCCTTTTTAACAAGCTAAAATTAAATGCGTCTCCAGTTACTTTTGACATGTTTTAAATTTTGAATGAGTAAATTTTGAATGACTGAATATCGAGAGGGGATATTTTAACATTCAATGATTTTCTCATTTAATCATTTTTAATATAAGGATATTCTACCGCTACCAAATAAAGTCCGCAAGCGGGCACGGATTGACCTGCATTACCACGGTTTTTACTTTCTACAATTTTCGAAACTTCCTGTACTTCAATATCGCCACGGCCAACCATTACCAAAGTTCCCACAATAGCCCGCACCATGTTACGCAAGAACCTATCGGCTTTGATGGTAAAAATAATTCCGTTTGGTTGTAATTCAAACATTGCGTGGCTAATTTTACAGTTGTTGGTAAATGTTTGTGTATTCGATTTACTAAAACAAGAGAAATCAGTATACTGCAACAGCAATTGTGCAGCTTGGTTCATTTTCTGTACATCCAATTCTCCTTTGTACAACCACGATCGATCTAGCTTAAATGGATCTTTATGGAAATGAAGATGGTATTTGTATTCTCTGGCGGTAGCATCAAAACGAGCATGAGCATCAACAGCTACTTCAAAAATACGATGTATGGCAATGCCATAAGGCAATAGTGCATTCAATCCCGTGGTTGCATTGTTGAGTTGCTTTGGAGTTACACCAACCAAATCGATGTGAGCGTAAAATTGTGTGGCATGTACACCTGCATCTGTACGTCCGCATCCTAAAGAAACTACTTCCTGTCTGAAATAGGTGCTTAATGCCTTATCCAAACATTCCTGAACGGTGATACCGTTGGGCTGTGTTTGCCAGCCATGATAATCGGTGCCGTTATAGCTAAGCTCAACGAAATAACGTTTTGTTTCCAAGCTGCAAAAATAAAGGAAAGAACAAGGAATAAAGAATAACGAATAAAGATTATAACAGAAAACGAATTGCCTGGGCAATTTAGAGATAGTGTTAGTCTTTGCTCTTTGATCCTTGTTCTTTTATCTCCAAAAAAGTTAAGTTTGTAAAAAAATTCATCTCATTATGATTCAGAGAATTCAATCTATTTGGCTTTTACTTGCCGCTATTACTATTCTGTGTTTACTGTTTGTTCCTATTATGGGGGTAGTTTCAAATACTGGATATCACACGCTTTATGGCACAGGTCTTAAAAGTCCTGGTGCAGACGGTTCAACAACCAACATTCCCCTACTGATTAGTACCGTATTTGCCGGGCTGATCAGTTTAGTTAACATCTTTAATTTTAGGAATAGAAAATTGCAAATCCGTATCGCTTTGTTGAACATCATATTGATTTTAGCTTTATCAGCATGGTTTTTCCAAATCATAAATGGTATAAGTGGCGCAACTCAATTGGATCTTGAACCAGGAATTTATCTTTCACTAGTGGCTATTATTTTTACGTTATTAGCCATTAGAGGCATCAAAAAGGACGAGAAATTAATTCGCTCGGCTGACAGGTTACGTTAAATTAATATTAAAAAATACATTTTCAATCGCTTAGTTATTAGGTTTTTACTATTTTCAAGTATAATTTACTTAAACCCCCTTTTATGAAAAAACTTTTACTCGGATTATCATTATTTTTTGGTATAGCTGTTAATTCCTCGGGTCAATCTATCAGTTTAACCGTAGCAGGCACGCCTTATACTCAGAATTTCGACCTTCTATCAAACACAGCAGGAAGCACAACCAACAATTTAACAATACCAGGTTGGTTCTTGACCGAGACAGGTGGAGGCGCCAGAGACAATGAACAATATGCGGTAGATGCTGGAAGTAGCTCTACTGGAGACACCTATAGTTATGGATCAGCGGCTTCTACGGATAGAGCTATCGGAAGTCTGAGATCTGGAACTTTAATTTCTGTATTCGGAGCATTTTTCACGAATAATACGGGCGCACCTGTTACAAGCATACAGATATCCTATACCGGCGAACAGTGGAGACTTGGAACTGTTGGAAGAACAGATCAATTGACATTCTCATACAGCACTGATGCTACATCACTTACTACAGGAACTTGGACCAGTGTGAGTGCTTTGGACTTTACAAGTCCTACAACCACAACTGTAGGGGCTAGAGATGGAAATGACGCAACTTATAGAACTGCTATCAGTTCCGTAATCACTGGATTAAATATCCCAGTCGGGGGAACTATTTTCATTAGATGGGACGATATTGATGCCTCTGGAGCGGATGATGGCTTAGCTGTTGATGATTTCAGTTTAACGGCCAATCATGCCCCACTCCCAGTGTCCCTGACTTCTTTCACCGCAAAAGCCAACCAACAAAATATTGATTTAGCATGGAACACCGCTTCAGAAAAAGACAACTCTCATTTTGAAGTTTTACGCTCTGGAGATGGCAAAACATTTTCAAAAATTGGCGAAGTAAAAGGTGCCGGCAATAGCAGCTCTGCAAAAAGCTACGCCTTTACGGATAGGGATGCGCTACCGGGTGTAAGCTACTATAAATTAAAACAGGTTGATGTAGACGGGAAAAGTTCCGATTCTGAAGTTGCAGCTATAAAATCAAATGTAGCGGCCAGCAATTTTAGGGTGTTCGCTAACAAACAGGAAGGCACCGTTAAGCTTACTGTTTTTGCCTCAAATGAAGGCAAAGGCACCATTAAAATATATGACTTGAATGGCCGTAAATTAACGGAACTGCAACTGAGTTTGAATAAGGGCTACACCAATGTTTCTGTACCTTTTAATGGCGCTAATGGTTTGCATGTGGCCTCATTAACTACTGCTAACGAAACCGTTACACAGAAGTTTATTCAATAAAAAACTTTCGACTTACGCTGCTGTAAAAGCTTCGCAAGGTCATAAAAAAAGCCAGTTCATTAAGAACTGGCTTTTTTTATCTACACCTTATCTCAAACTATCCTAGTTGTGGGAGGCCATTATTTTATAGCCCCGATTGAAGCGGAAATACTTTTTGTTGTAGAAACCTGCAAGGTTTAAGCATTGACAATCACAAAAAGATTGAAGCGAAAAGCGGGACTTTCTGTTGTGGATTGCACTACAAATGCGCTCCAAAACCTATAAAAAGGCATCAAACCGAATCCATCCTTATTTAACTTTCTTATTTACAATTTATTAAGAAAAAGAGTAATTCATATTAACACTATAAATTACCGATTATTAAGCGTACCTTTGCGCCTTAATTTAAAAATGTTATAATGATAAACCCATTTAGTAAATTGGGGATAAGTGATGACGTTGTTAATGCCGTTAAAGAGCTAGGATTTGAAAATCCTACGCCTATTCAGGAGCAAGCCATTCCTGTACTGTTAGAGGGTAGTAACGACTTTGTTGGTTTGGCCCAAACAGGAACAGGAAAAACAGCCGCATTTGGTTTGCCGTTGTTAGAATTAATCGACTTTAAGAGCAATAAGCCACAGGCACTAGTATTGTGCCCTACTCGTGAGCTTTGTTTGCAGATTGCAAACGACATCAGAAATTTCTCAAAGAACACGCCTGGTGCTAGTGTTGTTGCCGTTTACGGTGGCGCTAACATCATGCAGCAACTCCGCGAAATTAGAAACGGAGTGCAAATTGTTGTGGCCACGCCCGGCCGTATGTTAGATATTATTGGCCGTAAAGCCATTGATTTTTCTAACGTGAAATATGTAGTATTAGATGAGGCGGATGAAATGTTGAACATGGGCTTCCAAGAAGACATCAACGACATCCTTTCTACTACACCAGACGAAAAGAAAACTTGGTTATTTTCTGCTACAATGCCACCAGAAGTGCGCCGTATAGCAAAAAATTACATGGATAACCCTACAGAGTTAACCATGGGCACCAAGAATACAGGTAACGTAAATATTGAGCACGAATATTATATTGTTAAGGCTCGCGATAAATATGCTGCCTTAAAACGTATTGTAGATTATAACCCAGATATTTTTGGTGTGGTTTTCTGCAAAACCAAAATGGATACGCAAGATGTTGCCGAGCATTTAATTAAAGATGGTTACAATGCTGATGCTTTACACGGAGATTTATCTCAACAACAACGTGATAAGGTAATGCAACGTTTCCGCGATCGTAACATGCAGTTATTAATTGCTACAGATGTTGCTGCTCGTGGTATCGACGTAAACAATGTAACTCACGTAATTAATTACGCTTTGCCTGATGAGATTGAAAGTTATACCCACCGTTCTGGCCGTACTGGTCGTGCGGGTAAAACTGGTGTTTCTATCTGTATCATTAACGCTAAAGAAACTGGCAAAATCCGTCAGATTGAAAGAATTATAGGGAAACAATTTACCAAAGCAGAATTACCTACAGGTTTTGATGTTTGCGAGAAACAATTGTTTGGATTAGTTCACCGTGTACATAACGTAGAAGTTAACGAAGAGCAAATCGACAAATATATGTCGAGGATTAACGACGAATTTGCTGATTTGAGCAAAGAGGAAGTGATCAAGAAATTTGCTTCATTGGAATTTAACCGTTTCTTAGAATATTATCAAAATGCACCAGACCTTAATTTAAGTGCTGATGACCGCGAACGTGGAGAACGTGGTGAGCGTGGCGATAGAAGAGAGCGTGGAGAACGTGGCGGCAGAGGAGCTGAAGCGGGTTACTCTCGTTTATTTATCAACGTTGGTTCGGTAGACGAGTTCACCAGAGGTGATTTATTGAGCTTTGTTTGTAACAATGGTCGTATTAGCGGCAAAGCTGTTGGTAAAATTGACTTGAAAGGTGTTTTCTCTTTTGTTGAAGTAGAAAGTGCTGCAGCTGAAACGCTTTTAGCTAACTTTAAAGATGTACAATACAACGGCAGAGAAGTTAGAATTGAAGTAAGTGGCGAACCTGCTCGTGGCAGTCGTGGTGAAGGAAGACGTGGTGGTGACCGTGGTGGATTTGGCGGCGATAGAAGACGTGAAGGTGGCGGTGGCTACAGAGGCGGAGACAGAAGAAGCGGCGGCGGAAGCGGAAGACGTGACCGTGATGGCGGAAATAGCGGTGGTGGATTTAGAGATTTCTCTGGCCGTAGTCGTGAAGAAAGAAGTGGTGGAAGCGGAAGACGTGGAGAGCGTGATGGTGGCGGAGGCGACAGAAGACGCAGGTCTTAGTTCACAGTTCACACAATTAATAAAAAAAGAGTCCCGCAATGCGGGACTCTTTTTTTATTTCAGTTTACAGTTTAGCAATTAAACATTGAAAACTGCTAACTGGAAATTGAAAACTACTGAGCTGGCTTATTTTTAATTTCGCTGGCTTTCAAATAAACTTTTCCGCCTTTTTTGTTTACATAATATTTACGGTTTTTACCATCAATGTAAACATTTGAACCATCTGGAGCCATTTTGCCTTTGTAGGTCTGGTCGGCAACTTTAGCACTGCCCTTTACTGCAACTTCGGCTGTTTTATTGCCCACTGCATTTGCTCCTTTTTCTACCGCTTTACCTGTTTTTTGAAGCGCTTTTCCTACTTCTGTTTTTTTCTCCTTTTTTTCTTGAGCGTTAGTATTCAATGAAAACAAACCCAATGCTGCTACAGCAAATAGGCCTATGATATATCTCTTTTTCATTTTCTTTTAATTTTTATGAGGAGAGAACAAATGAGTGAATGGTTTGGTTTTAAAGAGGTACTTATTACTCAATAGGAATAGAGAGGACGCAGTTTAGCTATCTGTCACACGAATCAAGTCTTTTAGATTTCTGCCTAGTGCCGAAATGACGAGATAGGGCAAACCTCGTAGGTTTCGAAAACCTATGAGGCCTTTAATTAGGCAGCTATTCTCCATTGCGAGTTGTACAGAATCTTGCCGTCATTTCAAACAAACAGGACTGCCTAATCGAAAATCCGAAGGATTTCAATAATTACAGCACAAACGTATATAAAACATACGACTCCTACAGAGTCGTATCAATGTCAATCGATTATTTTATAGAGATTTGACCTCTACGAGGTCTTAAAGAGCACATGATAAAGCGCAAAATTTTTAGTTTTCGCCCTAGAGTCGAAATGGTGAGGACATTTCGTCCGCCAATATAAATAAAGAATCAAACCGCTTTGGTTTAGGAGCTAGCTTAGCTTCTCGGTCAATGCTTTCATCTCAGCATGAGCAGATTTTCTTTCGTAAAGGATTTGATAAACCGCCTCAGAAATTGGCATATCAACCCCGTATTTTTCGTTGATGTGATGCATAGAATTTGCCGCATAATATCCTTCTGCAATCATGGCCATTTCCAACTGTGCAGATTTTACGGTGTAACCCTTCCCTATCATGTTACCAAAAGTACGGTTTCGGCTAAATTGAGAATAAGCAGTTACCATCAAATCGCCTAAATAAGCCGATTCCTTGATGTCTCGCTCAATGGGATGAACTACACCAACAAAGCGTTCTATTTCTCTAATAGCATTTGAAATGAGTACCGCCTGAAAGTTATCTCCATAACCTACTGCATGACAAATACCGCTGGCTACCGCATAGATGTTCTTCAGCACCGCAGCATATTCGGTACCGAAAATATCGTCAGAGATATTAGTTTTAATATACCTGGTGTTTAAATGGTTGGCAAAGCTTTCGGCCAAGGCAACATCCGTAGAAGCAATGGTTAAGTAGGACAGCTTTTCTAAAGCCACCTCTTCGGCATGACATGGCCCACTGACAACCACAATATCTTCATAAGGAAGTTCAAACTTTTGATGCAGAAAATCACCGATGATCAGGTTTTCTTCAGGCACAATGCCTTTAATAGCCGATATCAGTTTCTTACCTTTCAATTGAGCTGGGCTGATGTTTTTTAGCGTATCAGTCAAAAACGCAGCAGGCACATTAAGCACCACATAATCTGCCTGAGAAATCACATATTCAATATCTGAAGAAACGTTCTCAGGTTTCACCTTAATTTCAACGGCACTAAGGTAGCTAGGATTGTGCTTATAACTTCTGATATGGTTAATGGCTTCTTCATTACGCATCCACCAAAAAATTTCTTTTTCGGATTCGTTATCAGAAAGCATTTTAATAATGGCTGTTGCCCAGCTTCCACCGCCAATCATGGCTATCTTCGGTCTGCTCATATCAGTTGTTAGTTCTGCTGTATTACCGTTAAACATCGGCTAAAAACAAAAGGTTTAAGAAAATGCGATGTGCACTTCCTTAAACCTTTACAAAAATAACTAAATATTATGATTTGCTACGACTACTTTTTACTTCCTGTAGTAAACAACTTATCTTTAGAGGTTTGCTCTACTTTCGTACCGTCTTTCAGTTTATTTTGAATAGCTGAATAAGGGCCTGAAACGATTTGCTCGCCTGTTTTCAATCCTTTTTTAACAATGATAAACTGATCATTTTGGATACCTGTGCTCACCTCTGCCTTTTTAACCGTTGAGGTTTTAGCGTCAAAAAGGTATACATATTGTTTGATCTGTTTATCGCTCAATTTACTTTTTTGCTTTTCAGCATCTTCGCTGCCACTTCCGCTGTCATTTTTATTATCAGTAAAAATAGCTTGGATAGGCACCGCTAAGCCTTTCACAGTTTCGCTCTCAATATCAACCGTAGCCGAAAGACCTGGTCTGAAAGGCGAAGGAAGATCTTTAGCACCACCTTTAACGGTATTATACGATTCGGCCAACAATCTTACTTTTACAGAAAAGTTGGTCACTTGATCTACAGAAGCGGTTGTGGTTGCACCAACATTGGTAGAAGAACTAGCAATTTCAGTCACCACTCCTCTAAACTTCTTACCTGAGAAAGCATCTACTTCTACAGTAGCACTATCGCCCAAAGTTACACGGTTAATATCGTTTTCATTTACGTCTACGTTAACCTCCATACTGCTTAAGTTAGAAATACGCATGATCTCAGTACCCGCCATTTGCGAAGTACCCAAAATACGGTCACCAAGCTCAATAGATAATTTTGAAACCACACCATCAACTGGCGCATAAATGGTAGTTCTGGCCAAGTTTGCACCTGCTTCTTTCACATTAGCAGCCGATTGCTCTAATCCGAATTTAGCACCGGTTACATTTTCTTTAGAACTTGCTAAAGTTGATTTTGCAGTTAAATAAGCTGCTTTTGCATTGTCAAACTCTGCTGCAGAAATTACCTTTTTGTTGTAAAGCTCTACATTACGTTTGTAAGTGGCTTCGGCATTAACAAAGTTAGCTTGAGATTGAACCAATTGTTGTTCTGATGCCGCCACACTAGCTTTTTGTGAGTTATAAGAAGCTACTGCTCTTTCATAACCTGATTGCAAAATATCTGGACGTACTTTACAAAGTAATTGCCCTTTTTTTACTACATCACCTTCTTTTACCAAAAGCTCCGTCACCTCTCCCGACACCTCCGAACTTAGTTTCACTTCGGTTTCTGGCTGAATTTTACCACTGGCAGTTACGGTTTCGATTACCGTTTTTTCTCCGGCTTTTTCTACAGTTACCTTTTCGATCTGTTCCTTACCAATTACCCCTGTTAATTTCAATACGATCAGTAATGCGATAATTGCTCCAGCGCCTATTAAAATGTGTTTTAACTTCATAATTTATTTCAAATATGCTTTTGATAGCTTGTTTTTAATCTTTTTTTAAAATGCAATTTGTTTGCCCAAATAATAATCAATCACTTTTGATTTGAACAACAAATCATACTTGGCTTGTATCATATCTATTTCTGCCTTGTTTTTATTGGTTAAAGCAGTACTGTATTCTACCGAATTGGCCAAACCGACATTATAACGTTGCTCAATCACGTAGAATGCATCTTTCTGTGCATTAAAAGCATTTTGAGTAGATTGGTATTTGCTTTCAGCGGCTCTCAAATCGGCGACAGCCTGGAAAATAACTTTATTCAAGTTATTCTTAGAAAGCTGCTCTTGCACTTGCGTATTTTGGTAGTTGATTTTTGCTCTTCTAACATTGGAACGAGCATTAAATCCATTAAATATTGGTATGCTTAAGCTAAATCCAACAAACTGGTTAAAGTTATCCTTAATTTGTGAACCAAAAGTTTGATCGGACAAAGTCCTCACGATGTCTGGAGCTTGGGTGACAACTGGCTCTAATGTGCTTTTTACTTGGCCAACAACAACCTCTTTAAAACCATTATTAATTTCTGTTACTTTTTGTCTTCCGCTAGAGTAGTTTGTTCCCAAACCGCCACCAAAAGATAAACGTGGGTAATAAGTCCCTCTGGCTACATCAATTCCTTTTTCGGCAGCTAATGTTCTTAAAGATGCCAATTTGATATCTGGGAATGCATTCATCGCAGCAGAAACCACTTCAGAAGCGGTGTAATTATTTTTGGCGACCACCAAGGCATCTACTGGCGGTACTTGCACCGCAAATTGATTATCCGAAGGCAATTCCATCAACTGGTTAAGCGTTAAATAAGAAATACTAAGGTTATTTTGCGCATTGGTCACTTCCAATTCAGAGCTAGCTACCTGAGATTTGGCTTGAGAAACGTCAGCTAAGGTTTTATTTCCTACTTCTAACAATTGTTCCTGTTGGTTCAGTTGTTGCTTTGCTACCGTTAGCTGGGCCTCGGCCGCTTTCAACAAATCTTTATTGAACAAAATTTGCATGTAAGCCGTTACCACTTGTAAAATCAGGTCATTTTTCACCTTATCTACATTCGCTTTATCGGCATCCAGCAATAGCTTGTTTTGCTTAATTTGGTTCACCTTCTGCCATCCCGAAAACAAATCAACACTGGCAGAAAGGTTCCCACTTGCTGAGTTGAACTGTTGGCTGATATACTGGTTGGTAGAAGGGTCGATACTACGACCAAAGTTTCTATTGCCATTAGCACTAGCGTTTAGCGAAGGCAAAACGGCATTTCGAGATTGCTTAAAAGTTTCTTCACCTAAGGCTGCACTAAACTGTGCTTGTTTAACCTGCAGGTTATTTTTAAGGGTTTTATCAATGGCATCCTGAATGGTAATCACCTCTTGCGCAAAGACCAACTGACCACCAACAGACGTGGAGAGCACCACACCAAACAATAAACCTAGGCTATAAATTTTCTTCATAAATTAAGTTTCACAATTATAAATAAACAAAGGGTTGCTTTCTGTATTTTTTTAACTACCGCCTTTAATGTTTACATTTACAGCATGTACACCGTTAGGCCGCCCTTTTTTCTCAAATGGTATTATAGCAATAATTTAATTTGGAATAAAGATAGCACAGAAAAATTTGTTTACCTCACGTTTGACGATGGCCCCATCCCAAATGTTACAAGCTTTGTGCTAAATACACTAAAAAGTTTTAATGTTAAAGCCACTTTTTTTTGCATCGGCGATAATATAAGCAAGCATCCCGAAGTTTTTGAACAGATCAAAGCGGGCGGGCATACCGTAGGAAACCATACTTACAACCATTTAAAAGGCTGGGAAACGGATGACAAAACCTACATTGATAATTTTTGGCAATGCCAAGCGCTAACGGGCACCAATTTATTTAGACCGCCTTATGGCAGGATTAAAAAATCTCAGATAAGAGCATTGGCTAACAGCTGGCAATTGACCCTTGGCCAGGAGCTGAAAACTGAAAACAGTGAACTGCAAACTGTAATGTGGGACGTGTTGAGCGGTGATTTTGACCTAAAACTTTCTCCTGAAAAATGCTACCAAAACGTCATCAAAAATACTAGAAATGGCTCGATCATTGTTTTTCACGATAGCTTAAAAGCTTGGGACCGATTGGAATATGCTTTACCCAAAAGCATCGAACATTTATTGCAGCAGGGATATCAGTTTAAAACGTTGTAGTTTTTCTACTTGATAAATTTCTGGTCATTTAAACACCCCGCCCTTTAGGCACCCCTCTAAGAGAGGGGAATTTTGCACAGCTATCCTCCAAATCACCTAACTACACTCCCGATCTCCTCACTTGCAGAAGTTTTCCGGATAAAGATCAACGCATCAAAATCTTTAGCAATTGTAGTTGGCAAAGCGAATGGTGCCTTCCAATTCACCATAATGTTGGTGAGTTTTTTGGTCTGTGATGCAAAAGGACAGTCTTCTGTAAAGCGCACATAAAAATCTGGATATTTAGCTTGCCCAAAAATCCAAGTATAACTTTCTTTTTCTACAGGCGGCAATTGGTTAATGGCAAAAGTGTAACCATTATCATCACTCCAGTTCATAGTTCGCACACTTCCTTCATAAGTATCAAAAGCGATATTAAAGAATTTATTGCCATAAACTCCCTTTAAATAATCGCCCATAGCGCTAATTTCTGGCATCGTTTTATTTTTAGCAGTGTGGATATTATGCGCCCACAAAACAACCTTAGTCTTTGTTGCGTTCACTACCTTCACTACTTCATCTGTCATGAGTTGGTCTCTGGTGAAGGGGTCGTAAAACTCCTCTTTATGAAAACCAAATACGCCCACCTTTTTACTAGGGTTCATCATATTATAATGCTTTAACCATTCAAACAATTCGACAAACTCCTGGGTTCTGTAAGCCATCAAGCCCTTCATTGCCAAATCCAAATCTCCATTTTTATTAGATTGGATATAGTCGTTAATTTTCTTAAACTCCGTGTCTAAGTGTTCAAACCCTATTTGGGTATAACCATCGTTACTCACTAGATACTTGATGAGCTTATTTTTCTCTAGATAAAATTCTTTGGTCCCGTGGCTGGCTTCACCTAACATTAAGATTTCAATACCTGTTAAATCTTGCTTTAGTTTTGATTGGTAATTGGTCAAATTGACGGCATTTTGATTTAACCAAGTGAGATCAGTTTCTTGTGCGTAGCTTGCCAAACCCATCAACAAGAGGATAATGAAGTAAAGTTTTTTCATCTATTTTTTTCTTATTGGATGCTGGTCATCAATCTTTTCCATACCCTTCAAATACTTATTTTATTTTCGGTATGGATTTACACGTCATTTTTCATCCTTAACATTAAAATTACAGCAGAAAACTATTTTAGCCATCTAAATCACAACCAATGAACAAATTTTACAAAGCCGCTTTATCATTCGCTTGTCTATTCTCCGTATCAATTTGCCAAGCCCAAGAAAAAGAACTTGCCTTAAGCAGTAAAACTAATAGCGATCGCAGCGTGAGCATTACCGCAGCAAAAAGATCCCCAGGGACTTATACGGTAGTGCTTAATTTTAGGGAACTGACCAATGCCAGTGAATCGGGCGATCCGGTTTATCGAGTAAGACACGACAGCGACAACATCCTAACACTAAACCCCATCAATAAAAATCAAGGCATTGGACTTTCTTACAGCTACACCTATATCAGAGGGGAACTGAACCCTAAATACAACAAAGATTTTGTTTACGTTTTGCCTTACGGAAAAGACAGAAAAGTTAGAGCCGTGGAATCGACTTTTCTAAACGCCACCTATTTTGGATCAACCACGCCTGACGATTGGAAGGCCTATCGTTTTTATACCCAAGAGGCTGACACCGTTACGGCCGTTAGAAAAGGGATAGTGGTAAACGTGAGTGATATATACGACGAAGACAACAAAGAACTAAAGTACACCAGCAGAGTAAATACCATAATTATTGAGCATGCCGATGGCACATTGGCCACCTACAAGGGCTTCAAAAAAGGAATTTTGGTAAAAGAAGGTCAAACGGTATTTCCGGGTACAGCTCTGGGCATTAATAGCATTACTAATGAAAGGTATGGCATTTCATTAATCATTACCTATCTTAAATCTGCTGAGATTGGTGCTGCCAAACAAAATCCTAAAGAAACCAAAAGCTTATATGGCTTTATCACGCCTTATTTTTGTACTGCAGAAAATGCAAATGGGATATTAACCAGTCAAAAATATTACAACACAGCAATTACTCCAGAAATTATCCAGAAAGAGATGAGCAAAAAGGAGATCAAAAGCTTGACGAAAAAATAAGTTGGACAGCCGCTATTAAATTGGAAATACTCATTTAGAGATAGTGAAGCACCTCGCAATGACGACCCACCAAAAGACTCAAGCGAATCGCACAAAAACCTTGTATGTTTTAAAACCTACAAGGTTTAATAATCGACTGACAACAACAGCAATCACGCGACAGTTAAATTGAAATTATATGCGCTATCTCATTCTATTTTTGATGACAATTTTAGCAGCTTGTGCACCTTCTCTTGAAAAAGATTTTAAACAAATACCGTCTGAATTAAACAATACAGAAAGTCTCATCAAACAGATTAGTCCTTTAAATAAATACGTTTATTGGGAATGCGTTTTTAAAGATTATTCACAAAAATCATCAAGGACAATTGTTAATTCTGGAGATAGCTCAAGCATCAAAAATCTCAAATACCAGGTTCCCACAGCAGGCTTTATAAATAAAAATTGGACAGGATATTATTACATTGCATATCACGATGGGAACCAATTAAATTATGCTTATGATACTAAAAGCCTACAAAAATTTATTGGGAACATCAATGATTTAGCAGAAGCTTTATTAATTGCTGAAGCGAATGATTTTTCGGTCGACCTGAATAGAAAAATTGGGAGTGCTTACAGAAAAACAAACAATGGTTTCGAACTATATGTTTCAAAATTCCATCGTTGTCCAGTACAAAAAGAGACTTTCAAAGTTTACGTTGATTCACTAGGAAATATAAGCACCAAAAGCTTAAATTATTTTTACGACACCCATAAAAACATCTGCGCTGACTAATCTACATGCCGTTACCATCTTACGGACCAATCGTTTAACGCAACCGCAGCATAAACAAGGCAAAAAACTTGTAGGTTTCTAAAGCCTATGAGGTTTAATCAATCACACTGGCGACAATACGAACTATAGGATAAAATCAAGCTATTGATATCAACAAAAGTCTGCTTACTTTTATTGTTTTAACACCAAATACGATGCGGACTCAATCTTATATTTTAGCCCTGGGGGAATGTTTAATTTTTATATTTAACATGCTCTATTCACCTTTAAAGGCCCAAACTCAGGCAAATGTTAGCCACATTAATTTAGAAAAGAAAAAACAGGAAATAGACAGTATTATAAAAGCATACACTACCATTAACAAGTTTAACGGAACAGCTTTGGTGCATTACCAGAATAAAACCATTTTTGAAAGATCTTATGGATGGCAAAATGCAGAGAAGAAAATCCACAATCAAAACAAAAGTGTTTATCAAATTGCTTCTTTAACCAAATCTTTCACTGCCCTACTGATTGTTAAATTAAGTGAAGAAGGAAAACTTTCTGTTAAAGACCCTATTTCAAAGTTTATTGCAGATTATCCAAGAGGAAATGAAATCACTATTGAACATCTCCTTACCCATACTTCTGGAATTTATGAAGCTTTGCGAAACAAAGAGTATTTCCGCCTGCTTCACACTGGAAAAATCATTAACAAAAATGAGGAACTTTCTTTTTTCAAAAATGAACCTCTGGATTTTGAACCTGGCACCCGGTTCTCTTACAGTAATTCTGGATATATTTTACTGGGAATCATCATTGAAAAGGCAACTGGACTTTCTTACGAAGACGCCGTAAGAAAAACCATCTTAAATCCTCTAAAAATGAGCCATACAGGTTTCGACTACCTGGCTTTGAAAAGTCAGTACAAAACAGTTCCTTATTCCTATATTTCAACAACAAAACAGGAAAAATCGGAAATATGGAATCCTACATTAACTGGTCCAGCAGGACAAATCTACAGCACCGTGGAAGACCTATACAATTATTATAAAGGCCTGAGAGATGATAAAATTGTTTCAAAAGAAGCATTTAAAAAGGCTACAACACCCTATTTGAGTGGCTATGGTTATGGGTGGTTCATTGATGATCTCTATGGGAAAAAACTAATCAACCATGGGGGCAATATAGAAGGCTCCACAAGTTATTTTGCCATGCTCCCTGATGACGACCTGTGTATTATACTGCTCAACAATATCACGAGCAAGAAGCTAGAGAAGGCAGGAAACACGATTTTAGCAGCCCTCTTAGAAAAAGCATTCACGCTTCCTCAGCCAAAGAAAGAAATCTCTTTGGATATTGATTCACTCAAAAAATATGTGGGTAATTATGAGCTTTCTGATAATGAGATTATTCATATCCTTTACGAAAACGGTCAGCTTTTTATCCAGAACAACAATGATCCTAAAGTGAGAATGCTGGCCGAAAAAGAGCATCAATTTTTCTTGCAGGATGATGATGCCGAAATTTCTTTTATTTTCAAAAAAGGAGAAAAAGATGTCATCATGATTAGAAAAGGACTTTCATCAAAAACGGCAGAAAGGCTTTAAGCATCGGTTTGGATAGAACAATTAAGCTTTCCCTTGTTGTATTTACTACCATACAAAACCTACAAGGTTAATAGTAACACTGGCAACTAAGTCAACCACTAAAAAACCGTTAATAAGCCCCTCGATTTTCCATCAACTTCTTTTCATAATTTTTTCTTTACAGAGAGATTATTTTAGAAAAACCATCAAATCATAAAGAACCCTCTACCAAACAACAAAATAACCATCTCATATACAGCAAATTAATTGATTTAAAAAATCATTTCGCTTCTCTATAGTTTAGAATAAATTCAAATTACCTAATTCCCTGCTTTAATTGCTTTTAAAGGGAGTTTTTGTTATTTTTGTTTTGATCAAAAATTTAAGCTTTTTTGATCAGCAAACACAAATTTTAATAGACAAAACCGTGTTCTTTTTGTACAAAGCAAGTGTATGTTTTGTTACACCTCTTTACCACAAGAAAACACCTTCCCTAAGATGAGTATTTATAACGATTATATCCAAGAGATTGAAGACAGAAAAGCCCAAGATCTTCATCCAAAACCTATTGACAGCGCCGAATTATTGAGTGAAATCATTACTCAAATCAAAAGTGCAAACAACTTCAACAGAGAAGATTCCGTTAAGTTTTTTATATACAACACCTTACCTGGCACTACTGCTGCTGCTGGTGTAAAAGCTCAGTTCTTAAAAGAGATCATTACAGGCGAAGCTATCGTAGCGGAAATCACACCTGATTTCGCTTTCGAATTGCTGTCGCACATGAAGGGCGGACCTTCTATCAAAGTTTTATTAGACATCGCTTTAGCTGACAATGGCGACAATGCGAAGAAAGCATCAGAAGTACTTAAAACACAAGTTTTCTTGTACGATGCCGATACAGATCGTTTAAAGGAAGCTTATCACAACGGCAACGAGATTGCTAAAGAAATATTAGAAAGCTATGCCAAGGCAGAATTCTTCACCAAACTTCCTGAAGTGGCAGAAGAAATCAAAGTGGTGACTTTTATCGCTGGTATTGGTGATATTTCTACCGATTTATTATCTCCAGGTAACCAAGCACACTCTCGTTCTGATCGCGAATTGCATGGCAAATGCATGATCACACCAGAAGCTCAACAAGCAATCAGAGATTTACAAGCACAGCATCCAGATAAAAGTGTAATGTTGGTGGCCGAAAAAGGTACCATGGGCGTGGGTTCTTCACGTATGTCGGGTGTAAACAACGTCGCACTTTGGACTGGTAAACAATCTAGCCCTTATGTTCCATTTGTAAACATCGCTCCAATTGTAGGGGGCACCAATGGCATCTCTCCAATCTTCTTAACTACGGTTGACGTAACTGGCGGTATTGGTATCGACCTTAAAAACTGGGTAAAGAAAACTGACGAGAATGGCAATGTTGTACGTAACGAAAACGATGAACCAGTTTTAGAAGAAACGTATTCTGTAGCAACAGGAACGGTATTGACCATCAATACCAAAACAAAAAAATTATACAATGGCGACCAAGAGTTAATCGATATTTCGAAAGCTTTAACGCCACAAAAAATGGAATTTATCAAAGCAGGCGGTTCTTACGCCATCGTATTTGGTAAAAAAATCCAAACTTTCGCTGCTAAAACTTTAGAAGTTGAAGCTCCTGTAGTATTTGCTCCTGCGAAAGAAGTATCTATCGAAGGTCAAGGTTTAACAGCAGTAGAAAAAATATTCAACAGAAATGCAGTAGGCATTGCACAAGGCAAAGTTTTACATGCTGGTTCAGATGTTCGCGTAGAAGTCAACATTGTAGGTTCACAAGATACAACAGGTTTAATGACAGCTCAAGAATTAGAAGCAATGGCGGCTACCGTTATTTCTCCAATTGTTGACGGCGCTTACCAATCAGGATGTCACACCGCATCTGTTTGGGATAAAAAAGCACAAGCAAACATTCCAAAGTTGATGAAGTTCATGAACGAGTTTGGGGTAATCACAGCTCGCGACCCTAAAGGCGTTTATCATTCGATGACCGACGTGATCCACAAAGTATTGAACGACATCACCATTGATGAATGGGCAATCATCATCGGCGGCGACTCGCATACTCGTATGTCAAAAGGAGTAGCTTTTGGTGCGGATTCGGGTACGGTGGCCTTAGCTTTGGCAACAGGTGAGGCTTCTATGCCAATCCCTGAGTCGGTAAAAGTTACCTTCAAAGGTCAAATGAAAGAGCACATGGATTTCCGTGATGTGGTTCATGCGACACAATTGCAAATGTTGCAGCAATTTGATGGCGAAAACGTATTCCAAGGCAGAATTATTGAGGTTCATATCGGTACTTTATTAGCTGACCAGGCCTTTACCTTTACCGACTGGACTGCAGAGATGAAAGCAAAAGCTTCTATCTGTATTTCACAAGACGATACGTTAATTCAATCGTTAGAAATTGCTAAAAACCGTATCCAAATCATGATAGACAAAGGGATGGACAACCATAACCAAGTGCTACAAGGTTTGATCAATAAAGCAAACAAACGTATCGAAGAAATTAAAACTGGTATCAAACCAGCGTTAACTCCAGATGACAATGCCAAGTATTACGCCGAAGTAGTGATTGATCTTGATGTAATCAACGAACCAATGATTGCCGACCCAGACGTAAACAACGCAGATGTTTCTAAACGTTATACACACGATACCATCAGAGATTTGACCTACTACGGCGGCGATAAAAAGGTAGATCTTGGTTTCGTAGGTTCTTGTATGGTGCACAAAGACGACTTGAAAATCGTTTCTCAATTATTGAAAAATGTTGAGACACAAACAGGTAAAGTTGAGTTCAAAGCACCATTGGTAGTGGCTGCCCCTACTTACAATATCATCGACGAGTTAAAAGCCGAAGGTGACTGGGAATACTTACAAAAGTACTCTGGATTTGAATTCAGTGATGCTTTGCCTAAAAACACCGCACGTACCGAGTACGAAAACATCATGTATTTAGAGCGTCCAGGTTGCAACTTGTGTATGGGTAACCAAGAGAAAGCTGCTAAAGGCGATACGGTAATGGCAACCTCTACCCGTTTGTTCCAAGGTCGTGTGGTAGAAGACAGAGATGGCAAAAAAGGAGAGTCATTATTGGCTTCAACGCCAGTAGTGGTACTTTCTGCTATCTTAGGTCGTATTCCAAGCATCGAGGAATATAAATTAGCTGTAGAAGGCATCAACTTAACCAAGTTTACCCCTATTTCTACGAAACAGTAAGAAACAAATCAACAGATCATTTGTTAAAAATAAGAGGCTATCCGATCAACTGGATAGCCTCTTTGTTTATGCAAGCTATTGTATAGAATGGTTTTAAATAACATAATTTGACAAATCTCAAAAATAAGTCTGTCAAAAAATTTCTAATTTAGATAATGTCATTATTGACGATAATTTTAAACAAAATAAAGTATGGCTTTTGATATAGAAATGATCAAAAAGGTATATGCAACCTTTGGCGAACGCGTAGATGCGGCTCGTGAATTGGTAGGCAGACCTTTAACCCTTTCAGAAAAGATATTATACGCTCACCTTTGGGACGGAAAATCGAACAAGGCATTTACCCGTGGTATTGACTACGTAGATTTTGCCCCAGATAGGGTAGCAATGCAAGATGCGACGGCACAAATGGCGCTATTGCAATTTATGCAGGCTGGCCGACCGAAAGTAGCAGTACCTTCTTCTGTGCACTGCGATCACTTAATCACTGCCAAATTAGGCGCTGAAATTGACTTACCTCATGCTAAAACCGAGAGTGCCGAAGTTTTCGACTTCCTTTCATCGGTTTCTAATAAATACGGTATTGGTTTCTGGAAACCAGGTGCGGGTATCATTCATCAAGTAATCTTAGAAAACTATGCTTTTCCGGGCGGTATGATGATTGGTACCGATAGCCACACGGTAAATGCTGGTGGTTTAGGCATGCTAGCTATTGGTGTTGGCGGTGCCGATGCCTGCGACGTAATGGCTGGTTTACCTTGGGAGCTTAAATTCCCTAAATTAATTGGCGTGAAGTTAACTGGGAAGTTAAACGGCTGGACTTCTGCCAAAGACGTGATCTTAAAAGTGGCTGGTATTTTAACTGTAAAAGGTGGTACTGGTGCTATTGTAGAATATTTTGGCGACGGCGCCACTAACCTAAGCTGTACAGGTAAAGGCACCATCTGTAACATGGGTGCAGAAATTGGAGCTACCACTTCAACCTTTGGTTATGATGAAAGCATGGAGCGTTACCTACGTGCCACTAACCGTGCGGATGTTGCTGATGCGGCAAATGCAGTAAAAGGCCACTTAACTGGTGATGCTGAAGTTTATGCAGAGCCTGAAAAATATTTCGACCAATTAATTGAAATTAACTTAGACGAGCTAGAGCCTTACTTGAACGGTCCTTTTACGCCAGATTTAGCTACCCCAATTTCACAAATGAAAGAGGTTGCTGCTGCTAACGGATGGCCTACCAAAGTTGAATGGGGCCTAATCGGTTCTTGCACCAACTCATCATACGAAGATTTATCTCGTGCCGCTTCGGTAGCTAAACAAGCTATTGATAAAGGATTGGGTAAAAAAGCCGAGTTCGGTATTAATCCAGGCTCTGAACAAGTGCGTTTTACCGCCGATAGAGATGGACTACTAGATACTTTCACGGATTTAGATGCGACCATTTTCACCAACGCATGCGGTCCATGTATTGGCATGTGGGACAGAACTGGGGCAGAGAAACAAGAGAAAAACACCATCGTACACTCTTTCAACCGCAACTTTGCCAAACGTGCCGATGGAAACCCTAATACTTATGCTTTTGTAACTTCTCCAGAAATTGTAGCTGCTCTAGCTATTGCTGGTGATTTAGGTTTTAACCCACTTACTGATACCTTAACCAACGATAAAGGTGAGCAAGTAAAACTAGATGAACCTACTGGCTGGGAATTGCCAGAAAAAGGCTATGCTGTTGATGATGCTGGCTACCAAGCTCCTGCCGAAGATGGTTCTAAGATAGAAGTAAAAGTTTCGCCTACTTCGCACCGTTTGCAATTATTAGATCCTTTTGCAGCTTGGGAAGGCACCGACTTGAAAGGCTTGAAATTGTTAATTAAAGCTAAGGGTAAATGTACCACCGACCATATCTCAATGGCTGGTCCATGGTTAAAATTCCGTGGCCATTTAGACAACATTTCTAACAACTTGTTAATTGGTGCAGTTAACTTCTTTAACGATAAAACTGATACCGTTAAAAATCAATTGACTGGCGAGTATGGTCCTGTTCCAGCTACGCAACGTACCTACAAGGCCGATGGTATTGGTTCAATTGTAGTAGGCGATGAAAACTATGGCGAAGGCTCATCTCGTGAGCATGCGGCAATGGAACCTCGTCACTTGGGTGTACGTGCTGTATTGGTAAAATCATTTGCCCGTATCCACGAAACCAACTTGAAAAAACAAGGGATGTTAGGCCTAACGTTTGCGGACAAGGAAGATTACAACAAAATCCAAGAAGATGACACCATCGATATCCTGGGTTTAACAGAATTTGCGCCAAATAAGCCATTAACGTTGGTATTGCATCACGCTAATGGAACAACAGAGCAATTTGACGTGAACCACAGTTATAACGAACAACAAATCGAGTGGTTCAAAGCCGGTGGTGCGTTAAACATCATCAGAAGAGAAGCCGCGGCTAAAGCTGGGCAATAGAATAAAGATAAAGGAGTAAAGATTAAGTCTTTAATTCCAAACTATAAAATCCCAATTAGTATAAAAGCTAGTTGGGATTTTCTTTTGTAATCTTAACTAATATCTAATCACTAATTTTTAGAAGAGCAACTACACTGCTACTATTTCCCGAAAGTCTGGCTGTACACTACAACTCCTCGTCTGCGCTACGCTTGCCCGCGGGGTTTTCGTTTCCATCCAGTCTATTTTATTTCTGATACTGCCAACCCGAATTCTATTTCTGCATTATTTAAATGGAATTACTTCGTCGTAATTCCTCGTAAAGACGGAAAGTGTAACACCATTACGAACTTCGCAAAGCGATTTCTTGAGTGTGTCAATACTTTCCTGCATTTAATAACAATCATAAATAAATATCCATCCATCATAATCCATTATTTGCTTTCGAATATCTAACATTTCGTAAAGAAGTTGCTCCGCTACGATATGATGACTTTCATCTGGGGTTCTCCGATAGTATTCTTCTTTCTTTTTAGCTTCCTCTTCTTTCTTTTTAGCCTCTTCATTGTTTTCCCTTATATAAACCAGTTCCTTTTCAGCGATAGCCATATGAAAGGGAATTAATGTATTCTTTTTAAATTCCTCTATATTATGTATACCGTAATAGTTCGCATCTTCACTTTTTTCTAGGCATAATAAACTGAGTAAAGTGATTAAATAAGATATAGAGTACTTATAAACTTTATTTGTATGTAGGTAATGTCCTTCATAACTAGCGACTTCATCCTCCATATCAGCATGATAAGAAAATTCACTCATCTGATTTAAATAAACCCAGCATCTATCTTTTGCCCCAACTTCATAGATTTGTTCAAAACCGTATTTACCGTAAACTTCTTCTTCTAACCCTGTGTCACTTAAACAATTTACCTCCCAAATCCAATCAAATGCTATCGCCAAATGCTCAACACTTGGTAAACTTTCAACATCCTGAAAACATTTGATAATGTAATCAAATTCCATCATTACAGAAACATCCCTGAAGTTGGCCTTGAAAGTATTACTTTCGCTAACTAAATATTCAGAAAACGATATTGAGAAATCTTCCTTATTTTGTAATGCTTGAAATAGAGTAGTACGAATTTTCTCTTCGTTAATCTTATATGTATATGTTTCTCTCCCCATCTAAGCCAGGAACTACAAGCCTTCCAAAGCATCATCCTCGGTTAAAAACTGACCGATCGCTTCTACATCTTTCTCAAAAACATGCAATTGTATCCCACTGATCGAGGTATCAAAAACTGGGTAAACCAATGCGGCATTTTCTCCAGTAAGAAAACATTCAAAACCTGCATCCTGTAAGCGAGCTCTCACAATATTCGCCTCCATAGGGCTCTCAAAAGTTTTGTATACTACAATTTTATCTTCCATAGATCTAAAATAAAGTTTTACTTTAAAGCTCGAGTTAACGAGAATATGATAGGATCATTTAATTAAGCAAATTCATGACCACATTTATAGCAATGATAGCATTTATTAACCTTAAAAGGATAAACCATTAACAATATGGAAAGAATAGCTACCCACCAACTGTGTTTGTTTTTGGTAGCAATGCCATAACTTACATTGGTAGAGCCACAGTTTTCACAAGCTATTTTTTCTTCAAGCTGCTCAGCCTCCATTTCCGGCACCTCCAATGCTAAATCATCGGCTAGTAAAGCATTAATTTCCTCTACATCTTTTTCGAAGACATTTAACTTTACGCCCCCGATAGCCTGATTGTAAAGAGGCTGTATCGTTGCTACATTTTCATCGGTTAAAAAACAAGGAATTTCAGCATCCTCCAATCTTGTTTTAATGATATTCGCTTCAATTGGATTATAGAAAGTGCGGTAAACAATGATTTTATCATCCATACCTTTAAATATATGGATTTACTTCGATAAAAATTCCTGCCACCAATAACCAGATTGTTTAATCGTACGTTGTTGCGTTTTAAAATCGTTGTATACCAAACCAAAACGAGCCTGATAACCCTCCGCCCACTCGAAATTATCCATCAAGGTCCACGCTAAATAACCAGTAATGTTGATGCCATCATTTTTTGCTTTTAACATGGCCGTTAGGTAAGCCTTAAAATAATCTACCCTTTCTACATCTTCAACTTTTCCATCAGTCAACCTATCGTGAAAAGCAGCACCATTCTCGGTAATCATGATATTTTTCACCTGTGGATAAGCAGCAAATTGCTTAATGATACGATAGAAACTATCGGCATTAATTTCCCAGCCCATGGCCGTATGTGGAACCTTTCTGCTCTTAGCCTTTACCTCCCAAGCCTGCACCACAGGAATAAAAGCATTGTATTTAATCACCAGCGGAAAATAATTCTGGATCCCTATAAAATCAAAATCAAAGGCCATACGACTTTGATGGCGCCAAGTAGAATAACTGATGGCGAATTTCTCCAATACGTCCCAATTTCCTGTAGGAAAACCTAGGCCTAGGGCTGGTTCCAGAAAAAAGCGGTTCATCAAAACATCTGTTCGTTGGGCTATCATTATATCCTGATCAGAGTGGCTATATGGTACAATTTCCGAACACGAAAAGGCAGTACCAATTACCGCTTGATTAACCTCCGCCCTTAATATCTTGGCTCCATCAGCTTGTGCAATAGCAGTATGCAGTGCTGCTTCAAAAAAATTAGTCACTCCTGTAAGCCCCGGCGCATGAACCCCTAACATGTAACCTAAAGAAGTAAATCCAAAAGGCTCATTGATAACAATCCACTGCTTTACCTTATCACCATACTCTTTGGCACAAAAAAGCGCATATCCATTGAAAGCATGATTAATACCATAGGCAGTCCAGCCACCCTCTTTCGAAAGCGCTTCAGGCAAATCCCAGTGATAGAGTGTAACCATCGGAATCAAATCGTTTCTCAAGCACTCGTCTATTACTTTATGGTAAAAAGCGACTCCTTCAGCGTTGACTGTTCCATCACCCAAAGGGAAAATACGCGACCAAGCAATGGACATGCGAAACACTTTAAATCCTAAAGTTTTCAGCAGCGCAATATCCTGCTCGTAGCGATGATAAAAGTCGCAGGCATCATCGGGCTTATGACCTTTCTTAATCTTCCCGGGCTTTTTAGAAAAGGTGTCCCAAATACTTGGCCCTCTACCATAAGCATTAGCAGCCCCTTCTATTTGAGCGGCTGCTGTAGCTACTCCCCATAAAAAATCATTACCGAAATCGCTGCTGTACATTACCTCAAATAAAATGAATAAAATGCGGGATTATATAAAGTTAAAGTTATTTAAATATTAACCATCTAGATTCACTTGCCAGTCAATAAAATTAAACACCTAAAACATCTAAGTTTATTTAAACATAGCCCCAGAAACTAAAATATTCTAAGATTTCTAGGGTGGTTAAAAAACAAAATTGAACACCTAAGATACCCAAGTCCATCTAAGCATAGTCCCAGAAACTAAAATGTTCTAAGATTTCCAAGGTGGTTAAAAATAAAAATTGAACACCTAAAACATCTAATTTTATTTAAGCATAGCCCCAGAAACTAAAATGCTCTAAGATTTCCAAGGTGGTGAAAAATAAAAATTGAACACCTAAGACACCTAAGCCCATCTAAGCATAGTCCCAGAAACTAAAATGTTCTAAGGTTTCTAAGGTGGTTAAAAAATAAAAAATGCACTACCTAAAAACTATCCTCCCAACCCAATCTGCTTTAACAAAATTGCCGCATTAAACTTCGTACAAGGTCCGTGCTTCATCAGATAATCAAATTCCATCTCCTCCCCAATCAGCTGAATATCAAAATGAAAATTACGTACCGCCTTTGGATGTCCCTGCTCAAGCTCCGAAAGCTGTAAATCATGAGTAGCGAACAAAGTAGGAATTTGCAGAGTAATCAATTTCTCAATAAAGGCCTTCGAACCATCAAACTTATCCTTACTATTGGTACCTCTCAACATTTCATCAATCAGCACAAAAGCATTCGAATGTACTTCAACTTCCTTCAAAATCATCTTCAGACGGTTCAGTTCTGCTTTAAAGGTCGACGTATTTTCAATCAAGTTGTCCTTAATACGCATGTAAGTAAGCAGCTTAAAAATAGACAGCTCCATCTGCGTAGCACAAACAGGAGCGCCAGCATAAGCCAATACCATGTTAATACCTACTGTGCGCAGAAAAGTACTTTTACCTGCCATGTTTGACCCTGTAATGATATCAACCGTTGGGCTTTCTTTTAGTATATAATCATTAGCTACACATTTATCCGTAGGAATTAAAGGGTGTCCCAAGGTTTGAGCTTTTAATGAGAAGCCATCATTTATCTGTGGAAAGATCCATTGTGGTTGATTATAATGCAAGGTTGCCATGGAAATTAACTCTTCAAAATAGCCAATGCGATCTAAACCTACAGCTACTTTCGCTCCAGCATGATCACTCCAATACCCCAGCTTGATACAACATTTCAAATCCCACAACAAAAAGAAATTAAGAATGGCGTACAACAAAAAATTCAACCTCGCATCAAACTCAACAATAATTTTTGCCAAAGCCTTAATGTGGCCACTTACTTTTTCCTTGGTATTAAACAGTCCATTAATATAACTACTTTTCCAATCATGCTTTTCTGTCCAAGCAATAGCCTCTCCATAGCTACTCAACAAATTAGAACTTCCACTAAAACCATAATAAACTTGGGTGATCTGTTTAGAATAAAAGTAAGTAAGCATTGCATTGGCAAAAGCCATTAAACCAAAAACACCCCATAACTTACCTCCAAAAATCAATCCTACCAAGAAAAGAAACAACATCAGGTAGGGTACCAATTTCACATAAAGTCTTAAAAAACGATTGGTAGTAAAGGCAACTTGCTTCACCAATTGATGGCTTAATTTATGCTGAATCTCTTCAATCCTATTTAGTTCATGCCCCCTTAGGTTGGCCCTAAATTCGAAAGTGCTTTCAATATGACCTGTTAATTCTGCAATGGCTTGTTGACGTCCCAAAATAGTTTCTTTATGACTATCCATAGCTAAATGCTTGGCCAACGTTTCAATACCAATCTTACTAGCTCCTCTGTTGATTAAAGCATATAAAGATGACCTTCCGAAAATATCTAAATCAGAAAGATAAGGGTGTTGCTCATCTTCAAATTGGGCGCCATTGTCATACCCATTTGCCTTTCCCTGCAGCATGCCAATTTCATTCTCAAACACCCAAAGTAGGTTCTGATGAAAGGTATGTTGTTTTTCGAGTTGGTTTTGTTTTTTCACTACCACCACAAATACCGCAATGGGCAATAGCAAAAGAATGCTCCAAATGGTGATGGCAATGTCTGTGCTTGAACTGGCCAAACCCACGAAAAAACCTATTTCTACCAACAACAAAGCTACCCTAACTACCGAAAATCGGTCTATCTGTTTCTTTAATATTGAAATTTGTTCTTGTTGTTGTTTCGCTGAACCTTCGTATTGTTTTAGTCTATCTTGCTCGGTATTTAACATTATATTTGAAGAAATTATAAACCTTTGTTGAATATGGACGCTGAAACAGCTTACTTGTTTCAATCATCCATTTGAACAATTGCAATTTTGTAAGCTGTAAAGATAAAATACTAGATGAAGATTAGCCTAATTGCCATTGGCAAAACTGAAGACAAATATTTAATCGAAGGCATTGACAAATACCTTAACCGATTGAAGCATTACATCAACTTTAGTTTTACAGTTATTCCTGATATCAAAAACACCAAAAATCTTACTGAGGCGCAACAAAAAAACAAAGAAGCCGAATTAATTTTAAAACAGCTAAACAATAGCGATGTAGTAGTGCTGATGGATGAAAAAGGAAAGAAATACAGTTCTGTACAATTCTCCCAATACATCAACAAGCAAATGGTGGGCAGTGTACAAAATCTGGTGTTTATCATTGGCGGTCCTTATGGCTTTGACGAAAGCATTTACAAAAGAGCCAACAGTAGCATCTCCCTATCAGACATGACCTTTTCGCACCAAATGGTACGGCTATTTTTTGTAGAACAATTATACCGTGCTTTTACAATCTTGAAAAACGAACCTTATCATCATGAATAAAAAAACAATTCCATTTATTTTATTTCTCTTATTTGGGCTACAATCTTTAATTAAAGCTCAAGAAAATGCTAACGACTTTTTTGATCGAGCTGAAAAATTAGCTCAAAATTATGACCATGCTTCAGCGATAGCCGAGTATAGCAAAGCAATAAACTTGGAAAAGAAAGAAATCTATTTCTACAAAAGAGCGATATCAAAAGGATTTATCAGGGATTTTAAAGGGGCGCTTACCGATTTGGATAAAAGCATCGAGTTTAATCCTAAAAATGCAAACTATTACTTCCACAGAGGTATGGTAAAAGCTTGGTTAAACCAACATCAGAATGCAATTATTGATTTTGATAAAAGTCTATTACTAGATAGCACCGATCCAAGGACATATTTAGAAAGGGGAATATCAAAATCAATATTAGGAAACACTAAAGCTGCATTACAAGATTACAATAAATCTATTCAACTCTATCCCAACAACGACAAGGCCTATTTCTACCGTGCTTTGTTATTTACAGAATTAAACAAGCCTTCAGAAGCCATAAAAGATTTTGACAAAGCTCTTCCAATTAGCCAGCAGAAACACTCCGTGTATTTTGCTAGAGGCCAGGCAAAAGAATCACTAAATGATTTAAAGGGGGCGCAAATAGATTATTCAGAAGCGATTAAACTAATCCCCAACAATAGCATCTATTTTTATACAAGAGGGCTTTTAAGAAAGCGTTTAAACCAAAAAGAAGCTGCCTGTAGCGATTTCAAGCAAGCCAAAAATCTTGGAGCAGCCGTAGAAAAGTCATTACTATCCTATTGCAAGTAAATTTATTTATGGAATATCTTGAACCAAAACATCACATTATAAAAAAGGAGGCATTATGAAATTACCAAGCGATTATAAGAGAAATTACAGATTCAGGACTGACACCTCTAAAGAAAAAAAATACATTAACGCCATACTTTTTGTAATGGTCATACTAGTAGTACTTTGGTACGCTTATAAATACTTCTTCACATAAAAAAACACCAACCCTCATCGGGTTGGTGTTTTTTGTTTTGTCAGTAATTACCTGCTCTTATTCGGTTTTGCGGACATCAAAAAAACCAGCTTACCACCATTTAAGATATCGGCATGCTTTAAAGTAAAATTAGTGATAGGCTGTCCATTAAGCGTTACTTTTTTAACGTAAACGTTTTTGGAACTTTGCCCAATCGCTTCAATCGTAAATGTTTTCCCGTTTTCTAAATGTATGGTTGCACTGTTTACTGCTGGGCTACCAATAGCATATTCGGCTGATCCTGGTGCTACTGGATAAAATCCCATTGCCGAAAACATATACCAAGCACTCATTTGTCCACAGTCATCATTTCCTCCTAGTCCGTCAGGGGTAGGCTTATACTGCATCTCCAATATTCGGCGAACTTGCGCCTGAGTTTTCCACGGCTGTCCTGCCCAATTATATAGGTAAGGAACATGATGTGCTGGTTCATTACCATGCACATAGCCACCTATAATACCTTCTCTTGTGATATCCTCTGTCTCTGCAAAAAATTCATCAGGCAAATGCATGGTAAACAAAGTGTCTAATCGTTTTGCAAAATTCAGTTTCCCTCCCATTGCGTTTGCCAAACCGTTAGGATCATGAGGAACGAAAAAGCTATAATTCCACGAATTCCCTTCAATAAAGCCTTGTCCATGCGTACTCATTGGATCAAATTTGGAAACCCAGTTGCCATTTTCAGACTTTGGTCTCATAAAACCAGATTGTCTATCAAAATTGTTCATCCAATTTTGGGAACGTTTCAGGTATTCATTATAGATATCTGTTTTACCTAATTTCTTAGCCAACTGAGCGATGGTCCAATCATCATAAGCGTATTCCAAAGTGTTAGAAACGGAAACGCCGCTGCGCTCCGAAGGGATGTAACCTTTATCTATGTAATAGCCAATTCCTTCATAATTTCTTTTGTTAGAGGTAGCTATACATGCTTGAAGCGCCTTTTCAGCATCACCATTAAACACGCCCTTTACAATGGCATCAGCCACTACAGAAACAGAGTGATAACCGCTCATGCACCAGTTATCATTTGCATAGTGGGACCATATTGGCAACATGTTTAATGAATTTTGATCAAAATGTGCCAGCATTGATTTTACCATGTCATTGTTTCTTAAAGGTTGTACAATGTTAAAAAATGGATGCAATGCCCTATAAGTATCCCATAACGAAAAGGTAGTATAATTGGTAAAACCATTGGCTTTATGAATATCCTGATCCAAGCCCTTATACTCGCCATTACTATCCATATAAGTGGTTGGATTGATAAAGGAATGATATAAGGCTGTATAGAAATTCACCATATGGTCTTGATCTGCATTGACTACAATTTTATTTAATTCCTTATTCCAAGTATCTTGTGCTTGTTTTTTTACGGCATCAAAATCCCAATTAGGAATTTCTAAACGCATATTTTCTAAAGCATTGGCTTGCGAAACAGGTGATAGTGCCACTTTTACTTTTACTTTCTCTTCTGCCTTGGTATCAAAATCAAAATACATCTTAATTTGACGTGCAGCTAGCTCGGGAAAGTTTTTCGTTTGGTCGAACTTACGCCAAAAACCGCGATAGACTTGGTTTTGATTTTCATATTTAGAGCCATAAGATTTAAAAGGTTTAGAAAAACTCATGGCAAAATAAACTGTACGAGTTCTGGCCCAACCATTAGTCTGCCTATAACCAGTAATTAAGGTATCGTTTACTACGCGTACATAGGTCCAAGTATTTTTACCTTCATAATTATAGATACCTGCTGTTAAATCAAAAACGATATGAGATTGATCAGATTTAGGGAATGTATATTGGTGCATTCCAACACGGTTAGTTGCCGTTAATTCTGCCGTAATGTTATAGCTATCGAGTTTAACTTTATAATAGCCCGCCTCGGCAATTTCATTCGCATGTGAAAAACTTGAGCGATAACCAGATCCTGGTTGGTTTGCTGTTCCAGGATTTAGTTTCAACTTCCCAACCGTTGGCATCACCAAAAAATCACCTAAATCAGAATGTCCAGTTCCACTGAAATGAGTGTGTCCAAAACCAGTGATCGTTTTATCTTCATATTTATAACCGGCACAATATTTATAAACCTCACCATTATAACGTCCATTCAATTCATAAGAAATGGTATCGGTTTCAGGACTTAACTGCACTGCGCCAAATGGAACTGTAGCGCCCGGATAGGTATGCCCCATTTTTTCGGTACCAATAAGAGGCTTCACATATTTTACCAGATTTTGCTGTGCAGATGCTTTTAAAACAAATAATAAAACTCCTATTATAACAATCCGTTTAATCATCTTTAATTTTCTTTCTGTTTTTAGTTTGATAACTAATTTAATTCGATAAAAATAAAAAAGCCTCGTAGCTTAAAACCACGAGGCATATTAAATCTTTAACCAAAGGAAAAACTAAGCTCCCCTTTTAGCTGGCATTGTTGCTTTTTTAGCAGGAGCAGCAGTTTTTGCTGTTGGTGCTTTAGCAGTCTTTGCTTTAGGTGCAGCTTTTGGTTTAGCCTCAACTTTGTCTTCTACTTTTGGTGCGGCCTCTTCAGTACCTGGCGCCGCTTCTGTAAACAATGGCATATCCTTTAAAAAGTTGTACCAAGTTAAAATCTTCTTCATGTCCGAAGCATAAACTTTCTCTTGGTCGTGGTTTGGAGCCACCTCGTTAAAGAAACTTCTCAAAGTATTTCCATCAGCCTTTAAATCTGGCACAGCAGTTTTAGTAGCTGCAATGTTGGCCAATACATCTGTAAGTTTCAACTCTTCGTCTTCTCCATAAATGGTTATATCCTCCAAAGAAGCCAATTTAGTGTTTGTTAAGTTGGCTACGATTTTCAATTTTTGTGCATCAAGACTTTCCAAAACATAGCCAGCTTTATTTTGCCCAATCAGCTTAAAAAGGCCTGGTCTACCAGAAACAGATACAATTCCTCTTAAATTCATCTTTTTTATTTGTTAAGCGGCTAGCGTGGGGCGCAAAGCGTTTCAAAACGCCAAACTCCAAACGCTCAACGCATTTAGTCTTCAATTACTTCTACTGTCAAAATTTTATCACCTTGACGAATATCATCAACAAGGTCAACATTTTCAACAACTTTACCAAAACAAGTATGGTTACGGTCTAAGTGCGCTGTATTATCTCTGCTGTGGCAAATGAAAAACTGCGAACCACCTGTATTTCTGCCAGCATGCGCCATAGAAAGTACTCCTCTATCATGGTATTGGTTATCGCCATCCAATTCGCAATCAATTTTGTAACCTGGTCCGCCAGTACCCGCCATACCTGTTGCACCATCTTTAGAGTTAGGGCAACCACCTTGTACTACAAAGTTCGGGATTACACGGTGGAAAGTTACGCCATCGTAAAATCCTTCTTTAGCTAATTTCTTAAAGTTTGCAACGGCTTTAGGAGCATCTTTTTCATAAAACTCCACGGTCATGTCGCCTTTTACCGTTTTTATAATCGCTTTACCCATTTTCAATTTTTTATTAAGAGTGCAAATTTAAACAAATAAATTAAATGTGATAAGGTGATGATGAGATGATAAGGTAATAAGGCTTTTAGAAAATGTATGTCAATGCTCATCAGTTCCGCTAGTCCCGCTTTCCGCTGCAATCTTTTTGTGATTGTCATTGACTTAAACCTCGTAGGTTTTAAAACCTACGAGGTTTGTTCGGCGAATCCGCAACAAAAAGTATTTTCACTTCAATCGGGTTTAGAGAGAACCTACACTGCATAAAATTACGAACCACTAAAGCATACCTAAATTTTAAAGGGCTAATGGTTAAAATAAAAACCTCTTATTCCTCCCTCTTTAATTCCCCCTCCAAAGGGAGATATTAGATGCTTATATATCCCCTCTCCGAGGGGCAGGGGGAGGAAGCCACTATTAGCAAAATTTCATTTTAACATCCCATCCCCCTCAACAATGCAACCATCAAACAATTTAACAATACAATCCTCTTTCAACTTTCACGTTAATATGCTAAAATCGGGCTAAAAAAGTTACATTCGTATATGCTAGGTAAAAGATACATGCTATTGGTGGTGTTGCTACTATTTCATTTAGCAGGCAAAGCGGCTTCCATCCTTATTCACATGGATGAGAACCAGAAAAACCACCTCAAGGCCTACGGAATTGCTTATTGGTGCATCAAACAACAAGTAGAAGTTGATTGGCTGCTCAATTACCGTGGCGGCAGCTTTTTGGTAAAACAAGTTAAAGCGATTGAAGACGAATGCAAAATAAGAGGCGTTTCGTACGAAGTATTGCCTGATGGTAAAGTGAATGCCATTCTTAATGAAATTAGCGATCCTGCCGTAAACATGGAGATGGTGAAACTGGAAAAGGCGCCTAAAATTGCCGTTTATTCACCTAAAAGCAAGCTTCCTTGGGACGATGCTGTTACCCTTGTGCTCACTTATGCTGAAATTCCCTACGATGTTATTTACGACGATGACATCCTAAAAGACAAACTCGTTTCCTATGACTGGCTGCACCTGCACCACGAAGATTTTACAGGACAATACGGAAGGTTTTGGTCATCCTACAGAAACGCAACTTGGTACCAAGAAGATGTGAAATACCAGGAAGCCGCTGCCAAACGCAATGGTTTTAATAAAGTTTCGCAGATGAAATTGGCCGTTGCCAAACGCATTAAAGAATTTTGTGTGGGTGGAGGCTTTTTATTTGCCATGTGTTCGGGCACCGATAGTTTTGATATTGCCCTTGCTGCCGAAGGTGTAGATATATTGGAAAGCATGTTTGATGGTGATGGCATGGACGCCAATGCACAAGCTAAACTTGATTATGGGAAGAGTGTAGCCTTTACCAATTTCAAGCTCGACATGAACCCATACAACTATGAGTTTTCAGATATCGATGTCACTCAAACACGTACAAGTTTTAATGAAAGCAATGATTATTTCACACTGTTTGATTTTTCTGCCAAATGGGATTTAGTACCAACCATGCTTACCCAAAACCACGAAAAAGTAATAAAAGGTTTTATGGGCCAAACCACTGCTTTTCGCAAAGGCTTAGTTAAACCTAGCATTACCGTACTTGGAGAAAATAAAGCTGGTGCCGAAGTACGATACCTACATGGCGAAATAGGCAAAGGGCAGTTCAGTTTTTATGGTGGTCACGACCCAGAGGATTACCAACATCAGGTAAACGACCCTCCTACCGACTTGAACCTGCATCCCACCTCACCAGGTTACCGTTTGATTTTAAATAACGTACTGTTTCCTGCTGCCAAAAAGAAACCACAGAAAACTTAATGTCTACATATGAGTTTAATGGATATTTTTGATGCAACGACCAATGGTTTGCGTTTCCTAGACGAAGCTGGCAAAAAGCGCCCAAAACTCATCATTATTCTATACATCCTATTGGTACCAACATTGCTATGGTTTGTGCTTGAGTTACCATATATTGTTTTATTAACCTCGCCTTTTTGGTTTTTATCATTATCTGTCTCCACTGGATTTATATTTTCTTGTTTGATTGCTTATCTATTATGGAGAAGAAAAATAATAGATTATTATACTCCAAAAAGTTTTTTCGGTCTGTCGGTGATTATTTGTTTACTAACCTTATCTCTGGCCAGTTTTGCAAATAGACAATTGAGCACTGAAATTAACCGCGAACTGAGTAAAGGAGGCGTAGGTTTTGAGTTATCAAAAACTGTTTTAAGCAAAAAACATAACCATTAAAGCAGTTTTTATTATATTTGCATCGTTAAAATCAAAAAACACGAGCATGTAGGATTCAATTTCTTTCCATTTCATTAAAGACCGCAAGCACATCTGCCTTGCTATCCATTCATCTTTAAAGGAAGAAATTTCATGCTTAGCTTACAACAAATTACTTATCAACATCCCAATAAGGAATTACTGTTTAGCAATTTAAATCTTACAGTAAATTCACATGAAAAAATAGCCTTAATTGGCAATAACGGCGTAGGAAAATCAACCCTGTTCAAACTAATTGCGGGCAAAATCACGCCCAATAATGGACATTTGCAGCTCGACACGATCCCGTATTATGTACCCCAAATTTTTGGTCAATATAACGATTATACGGTGGCCGAAGCCTTGGGTGTAAACGATAAACTCACCGCATTATTGGAAATACTAAACGGCAATGCCAACGACGAATATTTTGAAGTTCTAGATAACGATTGGACCATTGAACAACGTTGCCTAGAAGCACTTGACCAATGGCAATTACAGGATATCAACCTACAGCAACCTATGGCCTCTTTAAGTGGGGGACAAAAAACGAAGGTGTTTTTGGCGGGTATCAATATTTATAATCCTCAGCTAATTTTACTTGATGAGCCTAGTAATCATTTAGATGTTTCTAGCAGACAGCTTTTGTATCAATTTATACGCCGGACTAAAAGTGCCTTATTGGTGATTAGCCATGATAGGCAGTTGCTTAATCTTTTAGATTCTATCTGTGAGCTAAGCCCACAAGGCATTAGTGTTTACGGTGGCAATTATGATTTTTACACAGAACAAAAACAACTGGCTAAAGATGCGCTAGAACAAGACATCAACAGTAAAGAAAAGGCACTTCGTAAAGCCAAAGAAAAGGAAAGAGAAGCGCTAGAACGACAACAAAAACAAGATGCCAAGGGGAAAAAAAAGCAGGAAAAAGCTGGTGTAGCCCGCATCATGATGAACACCTTGCGCAATAATGCGGAAAAAAGCACTTCTAAAATGAAAGAGGGACACGCCGAAAAAGTTGGTGGAGTGGCGCAGGAGCTAAGCACATTACGTAGCCAATTACCCGATGCAGACAAAATGAAATTTGGCTTTAACCATAGTTTACTACACAAAGGCAAAGTATTGTTTGAAGCTATTGGTCTTAACCATCGCTATGCCCAGCAAAACCTTTGGAAAGAAAACCTAAGCTTTCAAATAACCAGTGGAGAGCGAATAGCCATAAAAGGTTCAAATGGTTCGGGAAAAACAACCTTAATTCATTTACTACTGGGAAATCTGCCAGTTCATGTCGGTCAACTTAAAATTACGGAAGTTAAGGCCACTCATATTGACCAAGACTACTCACTCATTAATCCTCTACTCAATGTTTATGAACAGGCACAACACTTTAATACTGGAGCGTTGCAGGAACATGACGTAAAAACAAGGCTCAACCATTTCTTATTTGGCAAAGAAGATTGGGACAAAGTATGCAACAGCTTAAGTGGTGGCGAAAGAATGCGATTGATGTTATGTTGTTTGACCTTAGGTAGCCATGCACCTGATTTGATTGTTCTAGATGAACCAACCAACAATCTCGACATTCAAAACGTGGAGATATTGACGGCAGCCATTAACGAATATGAAGGCACCTTATTGGTGGTTTCACACGATGAATATTTTTTGGAACAAATCAATATCCAACGGGAAATCAAATTAGGATAGTGTTGCATTTTCTTATTTTGGCATTGCCAAAAGACCGAATTCTCCAGAATGCAACACAAATTGTCTGCTTTTGTAAACACCATAATATATTGCAAGGCAGTTCTATAGAGCCAGCCAAAAACATGCTTTTATCGTTATTTAAAGCATGTTTTTGGTCTATATCGCTTCATTTTAAAATATCTGTTGGCATAGCTTTTGGACTTTTACGGATGTTGAAAATGAGTTCAACCTTAAAAATGAATTGCTATGAAACGGATGATATTATTAGGAAGCGCTCTCTTGTTTTCTGCTAGTGCAGCTTTTGCACAAACCACCATGAGCGGTAGCGATGCACGAATTGGAATTAAAGCTGGGGTGAACTTAAGCACCATCAGATATAGTGGCTTTGATGGTTCAAGTACCTTAAACGACAACACGAAACAAAACGTAGGTTATAATTTCACTGTTTTTGGAGATTTTGGTGTGGGTAATAATTTCTTTATCCAGCCGGGGGTTTCCTTACAAAACAAGGGAACAAAAATTGAAGGAAGCAGTACTAGTGGCGGAGTAACCACCAGCGGTAAAATTAAAACCAATGTAATGGCTATTGAAGTTCCTGTTAATGCGGTTCTTCGTATTCCTACAGGTACCTCCGGAGCATTACAAATTAGTGCAGGGCCGTATATAGGCTTTAACATTGATGGGAAAACTAAAACAAACACCTCTGTGACTACGCCCGGGGGAACAACGACCACTAATGAAACCAATAATTTAAGTTTTGGTAATAAAACCGATGACGATATGAGCAGCACTGATTTTGGAGCTAACTTTGGATTGGGATATCGCTTAAATAGTGGTTTTATAGTAGGTGCTAATTATGGATTAGGTTTAAGCAACTTAGTTCCTAAAGATAGTAGAAGCGGCGACAGCAAAGCGACCAATAGGGTTTGGGGCTTTAGCGTTGGCTATTCTTTCTAATTAATTAACTAGCATATAGTAGGTGCATCCACAATTTTTCTGTGGATGCATTTTTTTTGTACAGAACTTTTCAACTACGTATGCCTTCCAACCTTATATTTGAGAGATGGAAATTATCAGTTTAAGTGACAGTATCGCAGAAATAGTAGCCGACGGATTAATCATCAATAACGTGGAAGATGGTGTAGATTTAATTGGCAATATTTACTACCAAGGTTTTGACAAAGTCATCATTCATGAAAAAAATATCACTCCTCAGTTTTTTGATTTGAGCACTAAAATAGCAGGTGAAATTTTGCAGAAATTCTCTAATTATCGCATGCGTTTAGCCATTGTTGGTGATTTCAGTAAATACCCTAGCAAGAGCATGAACAATTTTATTTCAGAAAGTAATCAACATGGCCAAATCAATTTCGTAAATTCAAAGTTGGAAGCTATGGATACGCTTTCAAAGAAATAAGAACCAAATCATAAAATGTGATGAATCCTATTTTAAGAAATATTTTAGCTGTTATTGCTGGCCTTGTACTAGGCAGTATTGCAAATATGGCCGTTCTAATGGTGAGCAATAATATTATTCCACTGCCTGCTGGTGCCGACAACACGACGGCCGAAGGATTAAAAGCTACGATACATTTATTTGAACCAAAGCACTTTATCTTCCCGTTTCTGGCACATGCCATTGGTACTTTTGTTGGTGCTTATGTTTGCGCAAGAATTGCCGCCCACAAAATGGTATTGGCCATGTTCGTTGGCCTATTTTTTCTGGCAGGCGGTATTTACATGGTGGTGATTCTGCCTTCGCCAATTTGGTTTACCCTTGTTGATTTATTAGGTGCTTATTTACCTGTTGCCTATTTCGCTGGTAAAATTGCAAGTAGCAGCAAAAATGAAAACTCATAGTACCAATTATTACAATGCTTTTATTGCTGTTGCAGATGACTGCCCTGTCTCGAAAGGAGAAACTCCTTCGGAGAAGGGAGGGCAAAAAACAGCTGCTGGCCAACAGTTGGAAATGATTGGCAAAAACCCGTACCACTATACTTCCGACGAATTGCTTTTTACGCTATTTGCTAAGCGCAATGACCTTACTAGTGAAGAACTGGAAGAAGCAAAAAAGAAGTTCTTTTCTAAAGGTCAGGCTTGTTTAAGGGCATCAGCTTTGGGCAAACGTTATGGCTGGGGCACCCATCATAATGCTGAAGGCAAAGTTGCGGTATATGGCTGCGATACTCCCGAGTACCTCCACTATTTGAACCAGCAAGAAATAAAAGTAGTGAAAGCCATGCGGTCGAAAAAATAACAGATATTTCTATAATACTTACGGAGTTTTTGAACGGCGTAGCCCTCAACTTTACCGTTGAAGAAAATATTAAAGTTAAACTTCATAGGTTTAAATTAAACACCTACTATATCGTAAAACGATACACAACAACTGCCAACTAAACCTGATTGTAGCGGAAATACTTTTTGTTTGCCAAGCGGAGCTCGTCGAAGCGTTCTCGCCATTGTTTTCCTCCGACAAGTTCAGGATAACAGGAGTGGATGACATTTAACGACAACAAAAAGATTGCAGCGTAAAGCAGGACTATCCGTAAATAGCTGTTTTGGAATTGCTTTTCGAATATCTAATCTATATCCCCTAATCGTAAAAATTCCAAGTTAAGCCCATCAGCAATAAGCGATCAGGCATTGGATAACGATTTACCGTATAAGTACCTTTGTTGAATAAGCCTTGGCTAGCATTTTGGTACTTCAGAAAAAGATTGGCCCTACGTAAGCCTACTTTTATCCAAGCATCAATCGCTGGTTTTGAACTAAAGGTAATGTCTTTGCCATTGTAAAATTGACTAGCGGCAATGGCGTATGATTTGGCCAAGTAGGTATCGTTATAAAATACATCAAAGCCTAATTGTGTTTTCAGAAATTTAAAAAAGGTTTGGTCTTTATACACACTGGCAAACAAATAAATCTCTGGCATGCGCAAGATACGTTGTTGGTCACTTTTTTGGTAAACTCCATAAGCGCTTACGTGAAAGCTCCCGGCATCCACTTGCTTACCCACTTTAAGTTGCAAAATGCTAATTTCACTACTATTTTGTGCAGGTACAATGGCGTTGGCGATGGTTGGCGATGCTGTAAAATACAGATAGTTACTAATCAGATAGTATGCGGCGCTGGCATCAAGCTTCAGAAAATCATTAAGATAGGTGAAAGTAAAATTGGTAGTTTTTGTACGTGAAAGATTAGCTCGTTGGTTCCAATCGTAATAATTACCAAAATAACGGTTATAAATTTCTTCTGGAGATTTATTCTGAGTATAAGCGCTCATTACAATTTTTCCCGCCTTATTACTTAACGCAAAATTACTTTTGGCTTCATACAAATAATCCCCTGCATTAAAGCCTTGCAAAATTTGTTGCACATCAAGGTTTACATCAACCTTGTTACTGAAACGATAGCCTATTGCTCCTAAAATGGTCGTATTTTGAGCATTAAAATCACGGGCATAGAACAGGGTTTTATCTTTTTGCAACATCTGCTGCTTAAAGGTGTACATATCATACCTAATTCCCGCATCTATTTTCAACTCATTTTTAATGACTGAGCTTCCTTTAGCTCTTAAGAAAAAGCTATAAATAAACTCATTTTGCAGATGCTTTACGTTAGTGGTATCGTTGGTAAACGTACTGAGGTTACGTGGCGTAGGTAATACACCGTAAGTATCCTCCTCGTCCTTTTTAAAACTATAAGAGCTATTGGTATAGGTAAGCGTATGGGTAATTTTATTAGTAGGTAATATGTTTTGATTATTACTGTTTTGGGTACTATCAATACGGCCTACAAAATAACTCTGCCTAATCATGAGCGAGTTATCCCTGTAAAGTTGGCGGGCAGTCTTCAACCTCACGGGCTCTGCTTCTTTGGTGGCCAAGGTATTTCCCGCTGGAGCAAAAATGATGCTGTCTTTAAGGATTGAACCATTTTCTTCGGCCTTTAGGGTATTAAAAACGGCATCAACCCAGATGTTGTATCTTTTGTTTTTGGTTTGGTACCAAGTAAAAAGAGTACCGTTAAGATCGTCGCCGCGTTGGTGTTGATAAAAACCATTTGCACCAATACGATTGAAATTGGCCCCAAAATTCCAATTGGGTTTAATGTTTTGGGAGTGGATAATTTTTAGCAACTGCACGTTATCACCCGCACTGATGTAGGAAAGACTAGTAAATGGCGTGCGGGCACGATAAAACTTAATATCATCGTGGGTAAACTTATAATAATCTAAAGAATGGAAGCCTGCATCGAAGCCTATGGTTTTCACGGGTTCAAACAACAGAGAGGTAGCTGCCAAACCCACTAATCCTGTACCTACTGTTGGCCTACGCGGCTGTGCTATAGGGCTAAATTGTTGTATACCTGTTAACGTAGTGTCCAATGGAATGGTTTGTATACTGTCTTTGGTGAGTTTACGGGTGGTATACCGAATATATTTGGCATTAAATACGACCGAATCACGTGCCCCTTGTTCTTTTTTACGAAGCGAATCGAGCTCTTTATTACCCGCAATGGATGTTTTTAGGTCTTGCGCAAAAGCATTGGCAATACCTAACAGTAAGAAGAAAGAAACAGCAACAAATAATTTCTGCATTATAGATTTGAAATAAGCTGGCTTAAAATTTCGGTCATTTTGGGTTCCGCTTTGGCTGCAGTTTCTATAATCTCTTCTAAACTTACAGGCTTCAAATCTTCTGGAAAACCTTCATCTGTTAACACTGAAATAGCAAAAACTGGAATACTCATGTGGTTGGCTACAATTACTTCGGGCACAGTGCTCATCCCTACCGCATCGCCACCTATGATACGTAAATATTTGTATTCGGCTTTGGTCTCTAGATTTGGTCCTGTTACCGAAACATAAACGCCCTGATGGCAGATAATATTTTTTTCCTCTGCAATTTTTACCGCTTTTGCAATCAGGTCTTTTTGATAAGGTTGGCTCATGTCTGGAAAACGTGGACCAAAATCACTGTTATTGATTCCTCTCAATGGGCTTTCAGGTTGTAAATTGATGTGGTCGTTGATGATCATCAAATCGCCTTTTTTAAAGGCAGGGTTCAGAGAGCCCGCAGCATTAGACACCAATAAGTATTGAATGCCCAATAGTTTCATGGCCCTAATGGGAAAGGTAATTTGCTGCATGCTATAGCCTTCGTAAAAATGCAGACGACCTTGCATAGCCACTACCTTTTTACCTTTAAGGGTACCAAATATCAATTTACCTGAGTGGAACTCTAACGTGGAAATAGGAAAATTAGGAATACTGGCATACATGATACTGTGTGCTACCTCAATTTCGTTCACTAAGCCACCTAATCCTGTGCCTAGTACAATGCCTATTTCGGGTTCAAAATCACCTATTTTATTTTTAATGTATTTAATCGAATCGTTTAGTGCTTGCAACATAGTCTAATATTTTTTGGTCAAAAATTGCCTTGTCCTCTGCATTGATTTCAATGGCAATGGGCAGATAATATACAGGCAAATTTAATAGTAAATCTCTTAAATTGTTAGTTAATAAGCGCTGTCCATCTTTTTCTGTGGTTACGATTATTTTTTTTGCCGCTGGATGTTGCTGATAGGCGGTTACCAACTGTGCAATTTCCCTTTCTGTAAAACGATGATGGTCGGGATATTCGAATGAATGAATGTTCAATTGCTTTTCTTCTAAATACTTTACCAGTGGTGTTGGATTGGCAATTCCAGTTAACAAAAACAGGTGTTGGTCTTTTTCAAATGTAATTTCTTCTCCTGTATAAAGATGCTTTAGCTTTTGATAATTGATATGCGAAAAAGCCAATTGCTGATTGGAAAGTAATTGAAGCTTGCCCAACATTTTTTTTCTCATAGCTGATGTGATTTCATTAGGAGATTTAGTCACCAGAACTGTTTGTGCTCTTTTAACGCCCGAAAAAGGTTCCCTCAAATTACCTGCTGGCAACAGCCATTGCATTTTTTGCAGCTTCGCAAATTCAAACAACAGCACATTAAATCCTGCTTTAACCTTTCGGTGCTGAAAAGCGTCATCTAATAAAATTAGGTCGTGATTGGCCTTCAGTTCATTAATGCCCTTTACCCTATCTTCGCAAACGGCAACGGTAACGTTTTTGAATTTATGGTAGTACTGCAAAGGTTCGTCGCCAATGGTTTCGGCAGTAGCATTTGGCCCAGCCAAAATAAAACCAGTGGTTTTACGACCATAACCCCTACTTAAAATGGCAATCTTGTACTCGCTAAGCAAGCGCACCAAATATTCGGTAGTGGGTGTTTTTCCGGAACCGCCTACAGCTAAATTGCCCACACAAACTATGGGGATATCAAAACTCGTCGATTTAAAAATCCCCCGGTCATAAAACTTATTGCGCAGGTATATCACCAAGGCATACACCAAATTAAAGGGCAATAATAATAGACGCAGGTATTTTAACATATAAGCAACACAAAAATACTGAATATTTGCACTAAAGGTTAGCCCACGTCATGCTTTTATTTTTGGCTGAGGTCTATCTGCAATTGCTGGTCATTTATTGGAATGATTTAAAATCTGCCGCAATTTTACTATTATTGAAGCAAACACTTCAAACCATATGACCACAAATAAACGCCTCAAAGTAGGACAAGGGCAAATTAGCGGATATCTTTCTATCTTTTTAGCCGTTTTGGTATTGCTAGCGGTATTCTGTTTCAGATATCCAGAGCAATTAACCACGCCAGAATTTAGGGAAGTTTACACCAAAAGTATTGCAGAGGCTTTAATGATTTTCGGAGTAATCGCCTCCTTCTTCTTTGCTGCAGTAAGTTTATTATTAAGCAAGAAAATAAAACTAGCCTTAATTGGCACCACCATTACCGGCCTAGCCATTGTTTTAGGTGCATTGACCTTAAATGGCAGAGATGTTGTTAAAACAGACTGGCATTTTGGTTTAGATTGGATGATTTTAGACCTGTTGTTGATGGTTGCTATTTTTGTCCCCTTGGAGTTATTTTTCCCAAAAAACAAATCGCAAACCAAGTTTCATGAGGAATGGCGTACCGATTTAACCTATTTTGTCATTAGCCATTTATTTATTCAGTTTTTCGGTATCGTTACCCAAAAACCTGCGGTGCTATTCTTTGGTTGGATTGGTTTAGAAAATTTACATGCCTGGGTACAAGGCTTACCATTTATCCTCGCATTATTCTTGGCTTTCTTCACCACTGATTTGTTCCAATATTGGGCACATCGCTTTTTTCATACCAAGGTATTTTTATGGCGCTTCCATTCTATCCACCATTCCACTCAAAACATGGATTGGCTTGCGGGCAGCAGAACGCATTTTATAGATATCTTTTTCACTAGGGCGATGACTTTTATTCCGCTTTACATTTTAGGTTTTTCATCTACGGTGTTTAACGTTTACATTGTGTTTATCGCTGTACACGCCGTGCTTATCCATGCCAATACCCGCATTAACTTTGGCTTCATTAAATACATCTTTACAACACCTCAATACCACCACTGGCACCATTGTGAAGACCCCAAATATTACGGACATAATTTTGCTTCCATCTTTCCTTTTATTGATATGATGTTTGGCACTTATTATTTGCCTGATAAAAAATGGCCGGCGGGAACTGGCGTACATGAAGCTTCTTATCCTAAAGGATTCATTAAGCAATCTATTTATCCGTTTACCAAAAGTCCGTTCGACACCGATTTAAACATGGAAGAACGAAGCGAGAGATAATTACCGTGACACTATAACGCCCTCTCCGCTACCGGTAGAGAGGGCGTTATCACTTGAAAAATTCTTTTTAAAATTCCGAGCTTGTCTCGTATTCCAATTAATCTTCCGTTTTCTTGATATTTGGTGGCATTAATTTATACACCACTGGCGTTACAATTCTGGAAAGCAAAGTCGAACTAATTAAGCCTCCGATCATGACAATAGCTAAAGGTGAAATCAGCGGATTGCTGGACAGGGCAATGGGTAACAGACCTCCAATTGCCGTTAATGAAGTAAGGATGATTGGCAAGAAACGCACTTCACCAGCTTCTTCAATTGCTTCATTTAATGGCTTACCTTCTGCGCGCAACTGATTGGTAAAATCAACCAGTAGAATGGTGTTTTTTACCTCGATACCCGCCAGTGCTACAATTCCGATGGTTGCTACAAACGAAAGTGAATTTCCAGTAACCATCAATGCCAGCACGGCTCCCACTATCCCCAACGGAATTACCGACAGTACAATGAGCGTGCTTTTAAAGGTTTTAAACTCCAGTACCAATACCGCGATAAACATAAACAGCGTAACCAAAATAATGCTACCAAAACCGCCGAAGGACTGGTTACGACTTTCGACCTCGCCGCCCATTTCAAAATGATAGCCTTCGGGCAGTTTCATTTTTTTCATTTGCGCCTCTACATCTTTAATTACCTTATCATTTAAATAACCTTTTTGTACAAATGAATTCACCGAAATGGTACGCACCTTGTTTTGATGGTTAATGCTTAGTGCTGAAGTTTCGAGTTTTAAACTTGCCAATTGCGCCAAAGGAATTGCCGTTCCTTGTATATTATTGACGTAGAGATTATCAAAAACACCCAAGCTAGGTTCCGATGAATATTTAGTGGTGAGCAAAATACTATAGTCGTCGCCACTTGATTTTGGATTTAAGTATTTACCTACTTCAAAGCCTGCAATGGCCATCCTTACGGTACGATCAATATTTACCATAGGCACACCCAAGGCCAAAGCTTTTTCTTTGTTGATGTCTACCTTGATGTCAGATTTTAAATTCTTTAGTGGATTGTTGGTATAGATGGTTCCTTCGGTTTTAAGCAAGAGGTTTTCCACCTTTCCAGCCAACTGGCGCAAGGTATCCAAGTTTTCACCAAACACCCGTACTTCTACTGGCGAAATAATTGGTTGGCCTTGTTCAAAGTCTTTCACTTCTACCTTGGCTCCTAAATATGGCGACCATTTAGCTCTTAGTTTTTCAATAAGCGCTACTTTTTTATCAGCCCTCACATCGGGATGAAGCAATACAAAAATTTCGGCAAAATCGCTACGTTCGTTGGTTTGCAGCAAATTATAGTAAATCCTTGGGTTGCCCTTACCTACGTTAGAGGCAAAGTATTTTACTTCTGGAATCTCTTTGATTTCCTTTTCAATTTGTTTGGCAATCGAATCGGTGTATTTTAAGTTCGATTGCAGAGGCGTAGATACCGTAATGATAAATTGTGGTTTTTCCGAGGATGGGAACAAGCTAAAACCAATGACAGGAATTAAAGCCAACGCTCCCAAAAAAATCCCCACACCAATCAAAATGGTTAAGTAAGGTCTGTTCAAAGCTTTATCCAATAATTTGGCATAAGAACCATGGATAATTTTTTGTAGGGTACGTAAAAAGATATTGCCATTTACATCGGCATGTGGTTTTAAAAGTTTACTTGATAGGAAAGGCACTACGGTTAAGGCTACCACCATGGAGGCAATTACCGAACAGATTACCGCTACAGGCAAGCTTCTGATAAATTCGCCCGAAGCTTCTGGCATGAACATTAACGGCATAAAGGCAATTACCAAGGTAGCAGTACAGCCCAATACAGCCAATCCAATTTGCTTGGTGGCCATTAGGGTTGCGGTAAGCCTGTCATGTCCGTCACGCATCCATCGTTCTATATTTTCGACCACTACAATACTGTCATCAACCAGTAACCCCAAAGAAACCACCAACCCAACAATACTCAATTGGTTGAGACTAAAGCCAAGCAGGTTAATTAAGATGATACCAATAGCCAAAGATAAAGGAATGGATACCATTACCACCAACGAAGCACGGGTACCCAATGGTAATAGCGTAATAAGTACCAAACAGATGGCAATCATAAAATCGAAACCTAAACCGCCCAACCGCGTATTCACATTATTGGCCTGGTCAAACATCACCTGCTGGTCGATATTACTAGGCAAAGTCTTTTTAAACGAATCCAATACTGGCAAATAAGCTTCTTGGGTTTTAGTGATGTTGCTGCCTGCTTTTTGCGCTGCCACTACAAATACACTTCGGAAACCATTTAAACGAGTAATATGCTTCTCTTGCGAATAATCGAAATAAACCTTCGCTACTTCTTTTAAGGTAGTATTTTTACCTGTAGCACTGGCTACAATAGTATTCTTAATTTCGTCTAAACTCTGATAATTACCACTGGTTTTAATATTGAAAGATTTATTTCCAGCGTCAATACTCCCCCCTGGAATATTGGCCACTTCACTTTGTATAGCGTTGGAAACCTGGGTTACTGGAATACGCAGCAGCGCTAGTTTCTCCAAATCTAAATCCACTTTCACCAATTGGTCGGGCAGGCCCATAATCTCCACATTTTTAAGTGAAGGTATTTTTTCAAGCCGATCCTGTAAATCTTCAGCAGCGCTTTTGAGTTTATCACGAGAGGCATTTTCAGATACCAAAGCAATTTGCAGGATATTTACGTCTGATGGCGTTATTTTTTGCACCTCCAAGCTATAAATTTCCTGTGGCAGGTTAGGTCTTTCGCTATTCACTTCCCTTACCAGCTCTTGGTACTTGTCATCAACGTTACCCCCATATTTGTACTCAACAATAATCACCGCTAAACCATCTCTAATATTAGTTTTTATGGTCTTGATATCGTCTAAACCATAAATACGTTTTTCCAGCGGCTTTACCACCAGTTCTTCCATATCCTTAGGGCTTGCTCCTGGATACACCGCCACTACTGGAAAATTAGGCGGGTTCATATCAGGGTCTTCGGCCCTCGGCATGTTAAAAACAGTAGTAATTCCCAAGGCCATCACCATTAACACCATAATTAAGGTGAACTGATAATTTTTTACTGCGTAATCTGAGATTTTCATTTGTTTTCGGTCGATTTTAAGCGTAAAAAATATTATTTAATCACCTTTATTCTGGAGCCATCAGTAAGATAAGCACTACCAGAAACAATTACAGAACTGGCTTCTTCCAATCCACTTGTAATCGTAATTTTATCTTTTTGTACGGCACCCAATTGTACCTTCACTTTCTTGGCCATTTGGTTATCATTGGTTACAAATACATAACCTTCGTTTTCGCCACCATCCAGCAAAGCATCATAAGGGATTACATACGCACTTTGCTTTTTGGATGGATAGATGTTGGCCTTACCAAACATTCCCGCAGCCAAACCTTTTACTGGTTCAGTTAAGGACAACTCCAACCCAAAAGTTCCACTTTGCGGGTCAATACTTTCTGATTTCCTACTTACTTTGGCCTGCAGGGTTTTGCCCACCAACGCATCGGCAGTAATCACAGCCCTATCTCCCACTTTTAAAGCCGACCATTGTTTGTCGCTCAAACCAACTTTCAATACCCAATTACCTTCGCTAGCGCCATTAATTTGAAGCACTGGCGTACCAGGTCCTACAATTTGACCTTCACTAGCCAGCTTTCTAAGTACGTAACCGCTAGCCGTTGCATTAATGGTGGTATAGCTTTCGTTAAACTTGGCAGATTGCAATTGTTTCTTTGCAACATCGAGCATTGTTTTGGCATTTTGCAATTGCTCCAAAGTAGCCACACTGTCTTTGTAAAGTTTGTCGGCACGTTCATAATCACGCAACGCTTTTTGATAAGAAAGCTGCACTTGCTGCGCCTGTGAACTAATTTCCGTAGGGTTCACCGTGGCCAATACTTGCCCTCTACTTATCTTATCTCCTTCTTTCACATAAATGCGGTTAATGACACCGCCATTTTTAAAAGACAACAATGTTTCATCGTTGGTGGTGAAATAGCCTGAGGTGGCTACCTCTCCGTCAGCATTTTCGGCCAAAAGCGAAATTACTTTTACGGGAATAGTATCTTGTTGAACGATTGCCTTTTCTCTTTTATCACTTCCTTTGCAGGCAAACAACATGAGCAAGGCAAAGCTGAGGCTGATTTGTGTAATATTTGCTTTCATAATTTAGTTTAGCGTATAGGATGCTGTTTCGCGTTCAATATTGGCCATGGCCATCAGCACCTTAAATAAATTAATATTGACTAGTATTTGTGCCGAAGTGTATTGGTTTCGGGCATCGATGGTTTCTACAAAAGAATTGGCTCCTGCCAAATAACCTCTTTCTATTAAGCGCAAATAGGTAGAAGCAGCTTCAAATTGTTTTTGGGACGATTGGTAGGTTTGATAGGCTGAGCGCAAGTTATTTTGTGCGGTTTTTGCCGACAAACTTAATTGTTGTGCTACCAAATTTGCATTTAGTTCGGCATTCCTCAAATCCAAATTGCTTTCTTTTATGCGATTGCTATTTCTATTCCCAGAAAAAATCGGGATTTCCAATTGCAGACCCAGCATATAATAGCGGGTATTGGAATTAAACTTAAATCCTTCTGATTGTGTTCCCAAATCTAAAAATGCCCCCAATCTTGGTACGGCAAACTGGCTGTTCATTTTTCGAACAGTTTTGTTAATACCCACCACTTGGTTTAATGCTTTCAATTCTTCTCGTTGTCCCGAAATATCCAAACTGGCCAATAAACCTTGCACTTTCGCTAAATCATTCTTATCATCTTTCTCTACGATAATTGCATCGTCAGCATTTCTGTTTAAAAGAAAGTTAAAGTATAGGCGAGCATTATTTACTTTTTGTTCGGCATCAAGCAAGGTAGCTCTTACGCTTTCCACTTCACTTTGCGAGCGAAGTACATAGGCAGGCAAGCCTTTTCCATTCTCCAGCAGCTTTTGGTTTACCCTAAGTCCTTCGTTGGCCAACTGCAGCCCCGATTTATAAACATCAACCGCAGCAAGCGCACTCAAATAGTTGTAATAAGCTGTTTTCACTTCTTTCACCAAATCACGTTTATAAATTTGCACCTCAAATTCCTTTAAGGTCAATTGTTGCTCCGTAATACGCTTGTTATTAATGATATCGGTATTGATAATGGGCACCGTGGTGCGCACCTTCGCATCATGAAAGTTTTTGGGCAAGAAATTGATGGTTTGGTTTTCCATCCTTGGAAAATTATTAGCGCCAGTAATTTGGTTCAAGGTGCTGTAAATTGGATTGAGCAAATCTCCCAAAGGCAACGGAATGTTACGACCTCCATCTGCCGTTTGATACCCCGCTTGAAAAGCCACCGAAGGCAGGAATAATCCCTTTGCTGCTTTTAAAGCATATTGCGCTTTTTCTAACGATACGTTTTTTTGTTGCAGCACCATGTTGTTTTTAAAAGCGGTATCAATATATGTCTGCAATACTTGCTGCGCATTCACGGAGAAAACGGCAAAAACAAGCATCAGCATCAAGCAAATATTTTTCATTTTAATTAACAGTGTTAACATTATTATTGAATACTTTTCAAGTTTAATACTAGGGTATCAAAAGCCATCTCTAAACTGAGTTGCTGTTCGTTTTCTGGAAAGTGAGCATTTACTACGTGGTCCAAATGTCCTTGCAACTTTAATGAACAAATGCCATGAATAGTAGCCCAAACATACAGCGACATGGCGTGCAAATCTGCCTGCTTAAAATACCCCTTAGCCTTACAATCAGCAACAGTAACCAGCAAGGCTTCAAAGGCAGCCCCACCCTCTTCCCACTCACAGGCATAGTTCTTATTCACAAACTCAATAGGCTCCCGCATAATAAACATCAGCTCATAAAAATCACGATTTTTCATTGCAAACTCAATATAGCTCCTCCCCATAGCTTTCAATCGCTCGAAAGGCTCCTCCACGTTTCTCAACACAGCAAACTGAGTTGCAAGCATCTTAAAGCCCTCTTGGTGCAAGGCATAAATCACATCACTTTTGTCTTGGTAATAGAGATAGATGGTGGTAGGACTTATCCCTATTTTATCCGCAATTTTTCGAATAGAAATGGACTCATAGCCATGTTTTAGAAACAGCTCTTTGGCCACTTCTAAAATTTTTCTTCTCAGGTCCTCTTTATGTTTGAGGCGCTTGCTTTTCGTATTCGTTTCACTCATGACGAAGCAAATATAATTAACAGTGTTAATATTTTAAAATATCAAATTATTTTATCCATAAAAAAGGAGAAGCTAAGCTTCTCCTTTACACTGTGGCTGTTAATTTTGGATTAAAGTTTCACAATTTTTTTCGACACATTTCCGCTTTCTTTAACCACCTGAAGGATATATGAACCTGGACCTATCTCGGCTACATCCAATTCCACCAAGGAAGCATGATCTGCATTTTTTGTCTTTAAAGTTTTTCCCGTAATATCGGTAAGTAATAATTTAACATTCTCCTTAGCCGAAGCCCCCAAGCTTATATAAAGCTTAGTAGTTACGGGATTAGGATAGGCCAATACCGAAAGTTCTTGATCCAAGCCCTTCACAAATCGAGTAAGCTTATCAAAAGTTGTTCGCGCTCCGTTTGCATCAATTTGTGCCAACCTGTAATAAGCAGATTGTTTGAAGCTGGCATCAATCACTTCGTAGTTCGAAACCGTAGCAGAATTGCCTTTTCCTGTTTTGCTATCGATCACACTAAAGCTTTTACCATCCAAACTTTTTTCTATTTCAAATTTGGCATTGTTTTGCTCCGAACTCGTTGTCCATCTAATTAAGGCGCCACCAGTAGAAAGTTTTGCGGTAAAATCAACCAAAGTGACAGGCAAAACCCCAGGTGTTTTGGCGAAGGTGAACGCACCGAAATCAGTATTTAAACCCGAAGTCATTGTTCCAGTACTTCCAATTACCGAGAAGCTATCGTTCCCAGCACTCACCCAAGTATTAATCCCCGTATTAAATCTCGCCACCACGGCATCCAGCGTAGCAAAACTTGAAAAGCCAGAAGTAGCAAAATCATAAGTGGTTAAACCCACTTTTGCTTGGGCGTTGCCGTTCAACCTATTAACGGTCCAATATTCTTTGTTATGAATGTAACTCAAGGCTACCGGGTCAAAACTAGCTACATTAAGATAGGACACTGGAAAATACTCCAGCTCAAAATCTGAAGCCGTACCGACCACCCCCGTTAGCAAAATTGCCGTAGAAGCGGTACCCTTGCCAATCATCAAGTTAGTGGCCGTACCATTGGCAACGTTAAGTAATTTAATTTTCCCATTAACGAAATTTTGTGGTTTGTTCAAGTTAAAATTAATGGTTTTAGCGGCGTCTAGCGTTAGCCCAGCAACAGCATTCACCTTACCTTCAGTGACCACGAAATTACCAATAGCCTTCACTGGCTGATTAAAAATTATCGTTTTAGACAATCCGTTTAGCGTTACATCTCCAAATACAATTTCACTAACCGCATTGTTGTCAATAGCAAAGGTATGCGCATTGGTAAGCGTCCTGCTCCCCAAAGTGGCATATATCGCCGGGTCATTTTTCAACACAACCGTAAATCCATCAGGAACTGTTTTCAAAGCATTGTCTAAGGTGGCCAAAGTTCCAATAAAAGCTTTTTGCGGTTGAATATTCACATAACCCGTCAAGCCATTATCCACCCCATCTACAATTTGAGCTTTAACACCTACCAGGTTATCGAAATTTGCTTCTGTACCACTATGAATGGTTCCAAACATATTGTAAGACGCATCTATATCACTATTAAAAGGGAAGATATTAGTGGTATTTGTTCCATCTTGCGCAACATCATAAAGCGTTCCATAGGCGGCCGAAGTTCCAGAAGTTATCCCATCCAAAAAGATGTACGTTCCCATAGTAGCCGCAAAGATATTTTTATCCACCTCTGTGCCACCAATTTTCACATTCGAAACAGGTTTTACAGATGCCGATCCGTTATGATTATAAAAACTAATCCCAACTCCTCCAGTACCATTAAAGGTATTACCAGTAATTAACAGATTATCTGAAGTGACCGGGCTCTGTGCCCCTGTAGTTCCCTCCTTACTCGAAAACACAATGGAACTGAAAGCTGTACCTCCTGGAAACGGCGTCAGGGTATTGCCCTTGATACTTACATTGTTTGAGCGTTGCACAAAGATGCCAATATTAGCGTAGTTAGTGATGACGTTATTAGCAACTTCGATATTTGCATTTGCTGTTCTGCTTCCTTTCACCTCCAACATTCTCACAATCAAATTTGCCTGACCCAAACTTGGAATACCAGCACCAATATTGTTATGATTGATTTTATGATTGCCCACTTTCGCATTTAGCACAGACACCAAACCAATCGGCAGGTCATTATAAGAAAACTCGAAATCATTACCCGCACCATCCCCAATTTTGCCCGCCTGTAATCCATATACCGCTACAATATTATTTTTATTAGCAGGCGAGCCACCGATAACTCCAGATGTATTATAGGCATAAATAGCTCTTCCAAACAATTCTGGAGCCAATAAATTAGCATAAGTAACGGTATTACGCACCACGTTAATTACATTATTTAAAGCACCAACGTCATTTTTCCCCAATCTTATGGCATGACTATACCATTCGTAACCAGCTACACTCTGCGTTTTAGTACCCTTAAACACATTGTCGGAAACTTCTAGGTTATTAAAGTTATCAGTAGTTGTACTGGCAATCCCAATATAAGTGGGCTCTTGGTTAATTTGAAACTCAAAGTTTTGGATTTTCACATTAGGCGCATCAATTTCAATCAGGGCATTTTTCCGGTCTCCAGTATTAATCACCGGCCCTGTACTACCATTGATAACAGGCTTAGCTGCTAAATTTAAATTATTCCCCCGCAAAGTTACTTGCTTGTTCACCACTACCGCAGTAGTAAGTGTATAAGTCCCTTCCTCTACATTAATAACATGTCCATTTTGCGTATCTGCATCATCAATAGCTTCCTGTAACGTCGCAAAACCTTCGCTCGTATTCACATTTCTTATCGGAAGGTTCAAAATCACTTCCCCCAAGCCAGATACATCGTCTATATCATGAATTTTAGCTTTGACAATCGAAAACGTAGCTGTTGTTCTGTCAGTCCTCGTGTCATAAGCCCCGTACACATTCCGCTCGGCAACAATATTGGAAGAGAAAGGTAAAATATTGGTCACCGCAGCCGAATTATAATATTGAGAAGACCAAATTGGGTCAGTTGCTGTAGTTCCTGCCGGCCTGTCGTCAAGCCTGATGTACTCATTAAGGGTGGCCACAAAGATATTTGCCTCTGTACCCGGACCGCCAATTACCGCACCAGTTAATGGCGACAAAGCCACATCACTATAAGAATTGGCAAATTTAATGCCCACATGCCCTGTACCCAAAGGCGTAGGTGTATTAAAAGTATTTTGTTTTACAATTAAGTTTGAAAACGATTTTGCCCCAGCAGTTCCAGAATTGGTGGTTTTAGTATCGAAATAAAGTCCTACGGTATTTGAACTTCCCGAAAGCGGATTAAAGACATTGTTAATTACACTTACGTTGCTCGAATAAAACACCGCCAACCCTAATAGTTTAAAATCATTCAAGGTATTTCCTGACACTTCCACGTTTGAACCAGGGTTGATGGTCGAAATAATTTCAATCAATGCAGGCTGTCTATCAGCTCCTGTTTGCCCATTCGCATCAGCATTTCCACCAGAGGTGATGATGTTATTGCTGATTTTATTACCTGGGCTCACATAACCGTTCATGGCGAGCTTGCCTTGCAACGTATTATTATTCACAATCAATGCTCCTCCGCTCATATCTCCCGCTTGTATCGTAGCGTAATGCGCTTTGAAATTATTATCATCGATATTTCCATTGATATTAGATGCCCTTACTGCTCTGCCCAAAGCATTATTAGATACCGTATGTCCAACGGTATTTCTTAAAATGGTTACCTTATCATTTCCATTAGTATTTAAAACACCTAAAAAGATAGCCGCACTATTAAATACATAGCTGGTATTAGTACCCTCTATTAAATTATCGGTAATGGTTAAATTATTAAAGCTGCCCGTTGGACCCGATTTGATACCATAGCCTGCGGTAGTGGTGGTGGTTGCATTATTAAAATTGCTTTCTTGAAACCGAAGGTGCAAGTTTGAAATCGTCACATCTGGTACCGCCACATAAATCAGCGCTTTATTAGCTACGTCACCTCCAGTAATAATGGGCTTATTTGCTAATGCCCCATTATTACCTTGTAAAGTAATACCTTTTGTAATATTGATACCCGTAGTTAAGGTATGCGTACCTTCAAAAACATTCACGGTATTGCCAGCAAGTGTCGAAGGAGCATCTATAGCTGATTGGATAGAGCAAAAACGCACCGCAGTAGTAGTATTGCTCGCCACCAATTCTGGCTCAACCGCAGTAGAAGCAACCGCACTGGTCACCAACCTAAAATCCACTCCATTTAAACTCAAATTATTACCATTCAAATAAGCACAAGCATCGGCCGAGTTGTCTCTATCAAAGTACAGCGTATTGGCATCTCCCGAAGTACTAGGACTATTGGCATCACCATTGTAACCAATATTACCCTTTTGCAATTGCACAGCCACTTCCGTTCCAGTAATGATGTTACCGATGATACTATGTCCTGTACCGCCTACCACGATACCAAAACCATCCCCTTCCGCAGCGGCAGATCCTTTAATATTTGAAATGATATTATTGGTGATATAGGCTCCAAAAGGCTGATCGTTAATATCTGTATAGCCATCTTTCCTTCTTAGCACGGCAATGGCAGCAAAATCTCTGGAGTTTGTTGGTGTACCAATTTGTGTAATTTGATTAGCCGATATGACCACAGACCCATTTCCTGTACTAGCCCCCGTCGCCAGTACATTTTTCACTTCAATCCCAAATCTGGCATTGTTGCTTAATGTAATTACGTTACCAGTAATCAGTATAGGGCCAGAAGTTAGACTATTCTTACCTAACCAAGCACCAATCCCCGAATCGCCATTAGAATTTACCGTATTGCCAATGATTTTAATGTCGCTGGTATAAGCAGAGCCTGCAAAATCAATCCCCACTAACTGGTTAAAGGAAACTTCGTTGTTATCAATTTCAACACCAACATGATTTGCAGCCGTACTTTGCAGCATGATTCCTCTAGCACTACTCGCTACTGGAATACCTCCTTTATTACCGTTATAGTTAAAAGTAGAAAGCTTAATCAACAAGCCACTAACACTTCTATTGGTATAAAAGCCATATCGATAATTTTCATTAGCGGCGATATTGTTTAAACTGAGACTTGAAATATCTACTCCCACACCTACACCCGTTTCAAAATTAGTTACCGTAAGATTTTCTATCGACACATTGTTAGCCGCAACCCTAAATCCGTAACTAACAGTGGTGATGTAATTTGCTACCGTACCATCAATAATGGTCCCAGCTCTTGAAGTTCCTTTTATGGTTAAGGACTTATCAACATTAACGAAATATCCTGTCACCGCTCCTACAGGGGAGTAGGTGCCGTCAGCTAAATTAATAATGTCTCCCGAGGCAGCAACATCCACAGCGGCCTGGATACTTCTTTTTGGCGAACCTATCACCGTTCCTGCATTGCCATCGTTCCCTACAACAGGGTCTACGTAGTAATTTGTTTGTGCCTGTGCACCCTGAAGGGCCACTAGCAATCCAACAAAAAGCATAGGTAGTGCTCTGAGTAGAGTTTTTCTCATAATTTATCTGGTTAAAGAACTATTTATCTATGAGAGAGCGATTTAAAACTAAAATTATACATAATCACAATAAAAAAAGAAAGATTACGTTACAACTTTTTTCTCTAACGGACAAATCTTCATTTGCACCTTAAAAACGAAGATTATTTTACTATTTTTTTATTGAAGGAATTTCAATAGACTCTGTTACTAACCAACTTTTCCACAACCAGCTTTCCCCACAAAGCACTGACCATAAGCATTATTGCAACATTTAGTAGTTGTACCGTAATAATCTGCAATCGATAGCTGCCAATACCCCGGTATCCAAAATTAAACCTCTATATTTGTGAAAATTACTACTTATTATGCTTAAAGGATTTTTTAACGTTCCTACCCCTGTTAACGAGCCCATTTTGGGTTACGCACCAGGAAGTAAGGAAAGAGAATTATTAAAAGCGGCCTTGGCCGAGGGAAGATCTAAAGTAACAGATATCCCTATGTATATTGGAGACAAAGAGGTGTTTACCGACGAAAAAATCAACATCACTCCTCCTCACGATCACCAACATGTTTTAGCCACCTTTAGCAGAGGCAGCAAAACCCACGTGCAACAAGCCATTGATGCTGCATTAGCTGCGAAAGCAGATTGGGAAAACTTAGCTTGGGAACAAAGGGCTGCCATTTTCTTAAAAGCTGCTGATTTAATTGCAGGTCCATACAGATACAAACTGAACGCGGCAACTATGCTAGGCCAAAGCAAAAATGCTTTCCAAGCTGAAATAGATTCTGCCTGCGAACTGATAGATTTCTTGCGTTTTAACGTAAGCTACATGACAGAAATCTACAAACAACAACCTCCTGTTTCTCCAAGAGGTAGCTGGAACAGAGTAGAGCAACGTCCTTTAGAAGGCTTTGTTTTTGCACTAACCCCATTCAACTTTACAGCCATTGCTGGAAACTTACCTTCATGCGTAGCCATGATGGGCAACGTAGTGGTTTGGAAACCTGCCGACACGCAGATTTATGCAGCAAGCTTAATCATGCAAATCTTTAAGGAGGCTGGATTACCAGACGGCGTCATCAACCTTGTTTATGTTAAAGGTCCTGATGCAGGCGATGTGATTTTTGCTCACCCTGATTTTGCGGGTATTCACTTCACAGGTTCTACTGGCGTTTTCCAAGACATCTGGAACACCATTGGTAGCAATATCCACAAATACAAAACTTACCCTCGTATTGTAGGGGAAACTGGCGGCAAGGATTTTATCTTAATTCATGGTTCTGCAGATGCTGAAGTATCAAGTACTGCTATCTTGAGAGGGTCTTTCGAATATCAAGGACAAAAATGTTCAGCTGCTTCAAGAGTATACATTGCAAAAAGCAAATGGCCTCAAATTAAAGAATTACTATTGAGAGATTTGGCTACCTTAAAAATGGGTCCAACCGAAGATTTCAGTAATTTCATCAATGCGGTAATCGACGAAAAATCTTTCAATAAACTTGCCAAATATATTGACGAAGCAAAAACAGCGAAAGGCGTGGAGATTATTGCTGGCGGAAACTACGACAAGAGCAAAGGATATTTTATTGAGCCTACTGTTTTAGTGGTAGATGACCCTAAATACACTACCATGTGCGAAGAGCTATTTGGACCTGTATTAACAGTATATGTTTATGACGATAAGGATTTCGATAAAACGTTAGAGATCATCGACTCGACTTCTATCTACGCGCTAACAGGAGCAGTAATTGCTCAAGATCGTTACGCAATTGATAAAGCTACCCATGCCCTACGCAATGCAGCTGGAAACTTCTACATTAACGATAAATGTACTGGTGCAGTAGTAGGTCAGCAACCGTTTGGTGGCGCTAGAGGTAGCGGTACCAATGATAAAGCAGGTTCAATGATTAACTTATTGCGTTGGGTATCTCCACGCACCATCAAAGAAACTTTTGATCCACCAAAAGATTACACTTACCCGTTTTTAGCAAAAGACTAATCTCGATTTTAATCAAAAGCAATTTTAATGAATTGCTTTATTCATATCACTACAGAAAGCCCCGCATATACGGGGCTTTCTTATTCAAAAAGACTATTTTTGCTTCCAGAATAAAATCCGATCACTTCAAAATCATTAGCCTTGGAAAATACCAACAACAAAAACGATCTAAAAAGAGGTTTACAGAACAGGCATATACAACTCATTGCACTAGGCGGCGCAATTGGTACTGGTTTGTTTTTGGGAATTGGTCCTGCTGCCGTGTTAGCTGGACCGTCCGTTATTTTAGGTTACGCCATTGCTGGCATCATTGCGTTCTTCATCATGCGTCAGCTTGGCGAAATGGTCGTTCAAGAACCTGTATCAGGCAGCTTTAGTCATTTTGCTTACAAGTATTGGGGACCTTTCCCTGGCTTTGCATCTGGCTGGAATTATTGGATGCTCTATATCTTAGTAAGCATGTCTGAACTGACAGCAATTGGCATTTATGTGCAGTTTTGGTGGCCAGAAATACCTCTTTGGGCTTCTAGTGCTTTCTTTTTTGTAGTGATCAACATGCTCAACCTTGCCTCAGTAAAAGTTTATGGCGAAGCAGAGTTCTGGTTCTCCATTGTGAAAGTAGTGGCTATTATAGCCATGATTATATTTGGTGGTTACCTGCTATTAAGTGGTACAGGAGGAGAACAAGCAACCGTAAAAAACCTCTGGAACGACGGTGGTTTTTTCCCAAAAGGTTGGCTTAGCGCTAATGGAAGTGGAGGCTACGAAGGACTTTTAGCGGCCATGGCACTCATCATGTTTTCTTTCGGTGGATTAGAACTGGTGGGTATCACTGCCGCAGAAGCTGAAAATCCAGAGAAAAACATCCCTAAAGCAACCAACCAAGTCATCTATAGGATATTGATTTTTTACGTTGGTGCATTGATTATTCTATTTTCTTTATCACCATGGAAAAGCATTACCGACGGCAGCAGTCCATTCGTAATGGTCTTTGAAAGACTTAACGGTTTTCAACTTGATCTTTTTGGGCAAAGCATCAACTTCACCAAACTGATTGCCAACGTATTAAATGTAATTGTGCTTACTGCAGCACTATCGGTATATAATAGCAGTGTTTACAGCAATAGCCGTATGCTTTACGGATTGGCACAACAGGGCAATGCACCAAAGTTCCTATCTAAACTTAACAAAAACTATGTGCCTGTAATGGCCATCTTAGTTTCGGCAGTATTTGCTGCTATTTGTATTATAATTAACAAAATCATTCCAGAACAAGCGCTAAGCATACTCATGTCATTAGTGGTATCGGCACTTGTAATCAATTGGTTGATGATCAGTTACACACACCTTAAATTCAGGAAAGCACATCAAACGGAAAAGACGAAATTCCCATCGTTTCTATATCCAATCAGTAATTATATCTGCTTGTTCTTTTTAGCAGGCATACTGGTCGTGATGTGGCTTACGGGATTGAAAATGTCTGTAGAGTTAATTCCGTTATGGATGTTGTTTTTATATGGATGCTACTATTTAGTTAAACGTAATAAATAAAACGTTTTTAATCTATCGAAAGTTTTGGATCGAAATGACGGCATTGACAATGGTTTGAGCGTCATAAACGGGATTGCAGCGAAAATCCTTTTTGTATGTTACGCTGAGCCCGTCGAAGCGTTCTCGCGTGTGTAATTCCTTCGACAAGCTCAGGATGGCAAGAGTGAATGACGATGGCGTTCACAAAAAGATTGTAGCGTAAAGCCCGACTTACTTTAATAGAAGTTGCTGTCCCTGCTTTTCCAAAAACAACTTATTAAGCCTGGTACGATTTTGCAATGCACCCTTATGTTTCTATGCGGTAACAATAATTACATAAAAAAGAGGATGCCCAAACGCTAGGCACCCTCTCCAACATTATATACTACTAAACCTACAACTATTCTGTATCTATTTAAACAAAGAAGGAATATCTTGAACACTCGAGGTGTCGCTCCATAAATCTTTGATTAAAAAGCTTTTAGGCAATTAAAATGTTATAACCAGCTTACAACGCCAGTTTCTACATTATAATTAGCACCTACTATTTTAATTTTACCGTCTTTTTCCAATTGGTTTAAAGTGGAACTTTGACTGCGGATATCTGCAATGGTTTGCTTTACATTTTGTACATTCAATCTTTCTAACAAATCGTCATTTTTAGATGAACGCTCTTCGCCTTCATTAATAATCTCCTCAATAATTGGGTTAAAATGATCCACCAAATGTGTAAGGTTATCCATTCCCATCTCTCTAATTGCAGCCGCATCCAGCCCTCCTTTTAAAGCACCACATTTAGAATGTCCTAAAACAACAACTAGTTTAGATCCTGCTACATTACAGCCAAACTCCATAGATCCCAAAATATCTTGGTTCGCAAAGTTTCCAGCAATTCTCACGCTAAAAACATCACCCAATCCTTGGTCAAAAATCAATTCTGCAGAAGTACGACTGTCGATACAGCTTAATATTACAGCAAACGGCCATTGTCCCGCCCTGGTGTCGTTTACTTGTGATAGTAAATCCCTATTGGCTTTTAAATTTTGCACAAATCTCTCATTACCCTCTTTTAATATTTCAAGTGCCCTTTCAGGGGTAATGGTTGCTTGCGTTTCTGAAGTATGTGCTTTCATTGTATTTATATTTTTAATTTTGTTCAACGATTTTTGTATTAATTTTTGGTACCGAGTAAGTTTTCTTAATATTCTCTAAAGTAACAATAATCCCTTTTGTATAAGCATTATGTTTGTAGTTGTGGATTGCCTCCAACACATCTGGATCGATATATCTAGAATTACCTCCATCTATAACCACATTGGTTTCGTTTGGAATTCCAGATAACAACACCTGAATAGAAGCTTTGTTTAAGAACGATACTTCTTCAGCAAGTTTGATCCTGATATTCTTTTTGTTTCCTTCTTCTTGTACTCGGTAAAAGAAGGGATTGCGCATATTGGTTCTCAACAGATAGAAAATTGAAACTGCCATACCAATACCTACTCCTTTCAGTAAATCGATACCCACTACCCCTGCAACAGTAACTACGAAGGGGATAAATTGGTCCCAACCTTTATGGTACATATGTTTAAACAACGATATTCTAGCCAACTTGTATCCAGTAACTAATAAGATAGCCGCCAAACATGAAAGCGGAATTAGGTTGATAACAGCCGGGATGAACAACAACGAAAGCAATAATAACAAACCATGTGAGATAGCTGAGACTTTAGTACGTCCACCTGCATTCACGTTTGCTGAACTTCTCACAATTACTGCTGTCATTGGTAAACCACCCAACATACCACTTGTAATGTTACCCACACCTTGCGCAATTAATTCGCGATTAGTTGGGGATACTCTTTTCAAAGGATCAATTTTATCTACAGCCTCTAAGCTCAACAAAGTTTCTAAACTGGCAACCACTGCAATCGTCAAAGCCACTACCAACACTTTTGAGTCGAGGAAAGTAGAAAAATCTGGCATGGTAAACAAGCCAAAGAACTCCGCAGCACTGTTCACTACTGGAATTTTAACCATTTGGCTTTCTTTTAGCGCATTGGATGAGCCGCTAAACAAAATAGCTCCCAATATTCCCAAAGCAACCACTACTAAGGGAGCTGGAACTACTGCCAGCTTTTTAAATTTAGGCCAAAACACCAAAATCAGAATAGACAGGCCACTGATGGCAATAGCCGCTATGCTAAAGTGCTGAAGTGCATTCCCTAAGGCTGAAAAAGTATTTTCTCCATCTTTCTGAAAAAAGCTTTCATCACCAAAAAAATCGCTATCCACACCCAAAGCATGAGGCAGCTGTTTCATGATCAACAAGATACCAATACCAGCCAACATTCCTTCAATTACACTTGAAGGGAAATAGTTGCCAATAGTACCAGCCTTGATCAATCCTAATATTAATTGGAATACACCAGCCAAAACTACGGCCATCAAAAAAGCCTGATAACTTCCTAAACTGGTGATAGAAGCTAAAACAATGGTTGTTAAACCAGCAGCAGGCCCACTTACACTTAACTGCGAACCACTAATAGAGGCTACCACTACACCACCAATGATCCCAGTAAGCAAACCTGCAAACAAAGGAGCTCCAGAGGCCAAAGCAATTCCCAAACACAGTGGCAAAGCCACTAAGAACACTACAATACTTGCTGGTAAATCGGCTTTTAAATTCCTCTTTTGCAAATATTTTCCTATTCCGCTTCCCATAGAAGCCGAATTCGAATTTTTCATAAAGAATTATGTTAATTTCTAAAGTTTTTTTTATCAAATCAGTTCCGTATTAAGCATACGGAAATAGTACAGGTAAAACTTAAGAGAAATTAGGAGGCGGTGTTGGAACCGAAGGATGATATGGATCTACATAGCGTCGCGAGTGCTCAATAAAGCTACTAGGCACGCCGCAATCTAAATCCAAATAAACGTAGTTAAGATCGATTCTTTGGAACATCATTTTATAGTCTACAAACTTCACGCTTGATTTTCCCTTATCATCGCCGTTGTTTTCATTTTCCAACTGCATGATTACAGAAACCATAAAATCTTCGTCCAGATGCTTGAAAAACATAGGCGCAGCAGAAATTACCATCTTCGACGCGAAAACGCACATAAAAACGGCAACTACCAAAAGCTTATATTTTCTTAGCTTCATTTTTTGAAATCTTCTTTTTCAGATTTTTCAAAAGTAAATTCCAAAAGCGTTAAATTCAAAATTATTGCGTAATAAATTTGTAATATAAAGATTTTGTGGTGTGGAAATCAAAATTATTAGGCATTTTAAAACTTTATTTATTTTTGAGCTTTTCTTGTACACATTGTAGCAAAACTTAATGAGGATTCCTTTTATCTGTTTACTAACTATATTGCCTATCTTCGTGTTGGCGCAAAATAATAATGCCCCTTCATCCTATGACCTACACGACATTAAGATTACTGGCTATCTGCAAACGCAGTTCCAAGTAGCGCAATCTCCAGGCATATTTTCATGGTCGGGAGGTGACTTTAGCCAAAACTCCGCCAGCCGTTTTATGTTGCGCCGTGGGCGTTTAAAGGTAGACCGTGTAGACAAATTTTCTTCGGTAGTATTCCAATTAGATGGTACACAAGATGGCCTTCGCATCATGGATGCTTTCATTCAATTTCATAGTCCACAAGATAAGTCGTTGCTCTTTACTGCAGGTTTATTCAACCGACCTTTTGGCTACTCAATTGTCTATTCTTCTGGCTACAGAGATTTTCCTGAAAGGGCTCGGGTTTTCCAAACATTAATGCCTCGAGAAAGAGATTTAGGTGCGATGATCAGTTATAGACCTAAAAAAATTCTTCCCTTTGTTACCGCGGAATTAGCAGTAGTGAATGGTAGTGGCTTAAACGCACGAGATTATGATTCAAACAAAGACATCATTGGAAACCTCAACTTTAAATTTGATAGCTTAGCCAATAAAAAATTTCACTTAGGGTTTGGTGCTTCGATTTATAAAGGCACCGTGAGAGGCAATACCGACACCTATCTAAAACCTGTTGAAAATGGTTTTGCAAGCGTCACTGATGCCTCAAATGTAGGATACAATTTCCGAAGAGATTATTATGGTGCTAATCTTCAATTAGAGTACAACAATTCTTTTGGCAGCACTACACTCAAATCTGAATATATCCAGGGCAAACAACCTGGCGTAGCTTCCTCATCCAGTATTTCCGGATTGGCAGCCAGCCAAAGTTTCGCCACACAACCTACTACCAATTTATACCTTAGAAATTTCAATGGATATTTCATCTGGTTTACCCAACAAATTGCCAATACAAAACTAACAGCAATTGTGGGTTACGATGTTTATGATCCAAATACTGATGTCGAAGAATCCGAAATAGGAAAAGCTGGGAATAACACTACTGCAGGCGACATCAAATTTAGCACCCTGGGATATGGTGTAACCTATGCCCTTAACGGCCGTTTAAAGCTTACCATTTATAATGAGCATGTTCGTAACGACGGCACACAATTAGCCAATTATCAAAACGATATTAAGGATAATGTGTTTACTACTCGCCTCCAATATCGTTGGTAGCGAATTTTTAAATTTTAACCAAATCTATAAACCATATAAACCGATGAACAACAAAATCCAAATCTTAAAGGATAAAATAGAAAAAGCCCATTTAGGTGGGGGACAAGCACGCATTGACAGCCAGCATAAAAAAGGGAAGCTAACTGCTCGTGAGCGTATTCATTTTTTAATGGATGAAGGCAGCTTTGAAGAAATTGGTATGTTGGTCACCCACCGCAGTACTGATTTTGGGATGGAAAGAGAAAAATACCTTGGCGATGGCGTCATTACTGGCTATGGTACGGTAAACGGCCGACTTACCTATGTTTTTTCTCAAGACTTTACCGTTTTTGGTGGATCTCTATCCGAAACTCACGCAGAGAAAATTTGCAAAATCATGGACATGGCCATGAAAAATGGCGCACCAATGATTGGTTTAAACGACAGTGGTGGTGCCCGTATTCAAGAAGGGGTCGTTTCCTTGGGTGGTTATGCTGATATTTTTTACCGTAACGTACAAGCCTCTGGCGTAGTGCCACAGTTTTCGGCCATTATGGGTCCTTGTGCTGGTGGTGCAGTTTATTCTCCTGCCATTACAGATTTTATTTTGATGGTGGAAAACACCTCTTACATGTTCGTAACTGGGCCAAATGTGGTAAAAACAGTTACCCACGAAGAAGTGAGCTCCGAAGAATTAGGTGGCGCCAGTACCCACGCAACCAAATCAGGGGTTACGCATTTTGCCTGCGCCAATGAAATTGATGCGATAAATCACGTCAAAAAACTATTAAGCTATGTCCCTCAAAACTGTGAGGAAACCCCTCCTGCCGTAGCTTATGATTTAGGAAACGAAGAAAGATTAGGCTTAAATGAGGTACTGCCTTCAAACGCCAACCAGCCATACGATATAAGAGAGGTAATTGCGCAAGTTACCGACGATGATAGTTTTATGGAAGTGCATGCTGCCTACGCCGAAAATATTGTAGTGGGCTTTGCCCGATTAGCAGGTCGTAGCATTGGCATTGTAGCTAATCAACCAGCTTATTTAGCGGGGGTTTTAGACAATAATGCCTCTGTAAAAGCAGCCCGATTTGTACGTTTTTGCGATTGTTTTAATATTCCTTTGTTAGTTTTTGAAGATGTTCCTGGCTTTTTGCCTGGTACTGATCAAGAATGGAACGGCATCATTAACAATGGCGCAAAACTATTATACGCTTTTAGCGAAGCCACCGTTCCTCGTATTACCGTAATTACTCGTAAGGCCTATGGCGGCGCTTATGATGTGATGAATTCTAAACACATTGGTGCCGACATGAACTATGCTTGGCCAAGTGCCGAAATTGCCGTAATGGGTGCTAAAGGAGCTGCTGAAATTATCTTTAAAAGAGAAATCACAGCAGCCGAAAATCCAGAAGAAAAATGGTTAGAAAAGGAAAAATTATATTCTGATATTTTTGCCAATCCTTACCGTGCTGCTGAACGTGGTTTTGTCGACGAGGTGATTGAGCCCTCTAAAACGCGTGAAAAACTAATTAAGGCTTTCAAAATGCTCGAGAACAAGGTGGTAAACACTCCAAGAAAAAAACACGGGAATATCCCACTTTAATTAATAAATGCAAGCATTAAAACGTGCCGATGTAATTTTGATGGCCTTTTGCACAGGTCTTATCGTTGCCAACATCTATTATTGTCAACCCTTGGTGATTTTAATTGCCAAGGAGTTTAAACTGGCCGAAAGCGATGCAGGAAGTATCACTTTCTTAACGCAAGCTGGATATGCCATTGGTCTATTCCTTTTGGTGCCATTGGGCGATATGTTTGAACGTAAGAAACAGATTTTGGTCATCACCGCATCGGCAATCGTTTCTTTATTGATTGCTGGTTTTTCGCACAGCTTTTTAGTGCTTGAAATAGCCAGTGTTTTAATTGGTGCTTGCTCTATTGTGCCGCAACTCATTCTTCCCCTCACTGCATCTTTAAGCGACGATGAAAACCGAGGTCATAACATAGGCATCGTGATGAGTGGTTTATTGGTGGGCATTTTAGCGTCAAGAGCGATTAGCGGAACAGTGGGTGATTTATTGGGCTGGCGGGCTATGTTTTTAATTGCTGCTGGCATTTGTACTTTGCTAGTGATGCTGATGGCGGTTCGTTTCCCCACAAGCCGCCCTACTTTTAATGGCGGTTATAAAGAATTGATGCGCTCCATGTTTTCTTATATTAAAACTCAGCCTGTTTTAAGAGAAGCATCAATTATCAATTTTTTTGCCTTTATTGTTATCATGGGTTTTTGGACTACCATGGTGCTTTACCTTTCCAATCCGCCTCACCATTTTAGTGCTTATCAAATTGGCTTATTCGGTATTGCTGGTGCCGCTGGTGCATTAGCAGCTCCATTGGTAGGCAAATTAAGTGGTGGTGGAAATCCGAGAAAAAACTTGATGATAGGCTTTATACTGGAGCTGATCAGCGTAGCATTATTCTATTTCACTGGCCACAGCGTATTCCTTTTTGTTGTAGGCATTATCCTGATAGATATCGGACAGCAGGCCATTCACGTCACCAATCAAACCCGTATCTACACCCTAGTTCCCGAAGCCCGAAACAGACTAAACACCATTTTCATGTCGGTGAGTTTTGTGGGTGCAGCTTGCGGTTCAGCATTAGGTTTGTGGCTATGGTCCTTAGGTGGCTGGACCATGTTTTGTTATGGTATTACGGCAATCATCATTCTCAATATGTTAATTTATCAGTGGTACAAAAAGACTTAAACTCTTGAGTGAAACGATCCAAATAGAACAGGTTTTTCCTTCGCTAACTTGGCGAATTAGGCAACAGGCCATGTATCCCGAAAAGGAAATTACAGAAATGGAATTAGCTGATGATTTTGAAGGCACCCATTTCGCCCTATATCTTAACCATGAACTTACTGGAGTAGTTTCTTTATTTGTGAAGGATGACATTGCACAATTCAGAAAAATGGCCATACTTCCTAAAAAACAGGGAAATGGATTAGGAAAATTATTGCTCCAATATGTCATAGATTACTGCAAGCAACAACCAATTAAATTACTTTGGTGCAATGCCAGGGTAAGTGCCATTGGCTTTTATGAAAAAATTGGTTTCGTTACTGAAGGAGTACCTTACCAACGAAACCAATTAGACTACATTAAAATGCAGCTTATTTTTTAGGCAATGTCTTATTCAAATCCATCACAGGAGTTAAACCTTCTGATGGTACATAAATAATCTGGGGCAAACTGCCTTTATCTGCCAATTTTTCTAAAGTTCTAATAAACAGGTACTGGTTATAAGTAGCAGATAAGGTACCATTTTCCACCTTCATCGCCTCTGCCATCCCTTTGGCTCTTTCTATTTCGGCAGCTGCATTTAATTTCTCTGCTTCCAAACGAGCTTTAGCTTCTTCAACTAAAATCCGACGGTTTTGTTCAGCCTTCGCCATTTCAGCTTTACCTGCCATTTCCTGTTGCCAAACATTATACCTTGGCAAGCCCCACATTAGAGCTACAATTACAATTAAAACAAAAAGAGCTACTGGAATAAAAATCTTGATTACGTTCATAAATAATGAGTTTAGAGTTTGCTTAATATAATGATTTTCATGTCAAAAATCAAGAAAATGGTTCCATTATAAACCTTTAATATGTACATTTACCCGCATACAGAAATTAAAAACTATGGCAAAGAAAAAAGACGAAAATAAAAAACATGTGCCTGTAGTTACCAAAAAATCGCTACAGTTTTTCGAAAAATATATCAATAATGCTGCACCAACTGGATATGAGTGGGAAGGTCAAAAACTTTGGCTAGAATATCTAAAACCGTATGTTGACGAACATTTTGTAGACAACTACGGTACCGCTGTAGGGGTGATTAATCCTAAGGCCGAATATAAAGTAGTCATTGAAGCACATGCCGATGAAATTTCTTGGTATGTAAATTACATTACCAATGACGGTTTAATTTACGTGATCCGTAACGGAGGCTCCGATCATCAAATTGCACCTTCAAAACGGGTAAATATCCATACCGAAAAAGGCTATGTAAAAGCTGTTTTTGGTTGGCCAGCCATCCACACCCGTCATGGAGAAAAAGAACAGACGCCAGAGCTCAAAAACATTTTCTTGGATTGCGGATGTACCACCAAAGAAGAAGTAGAAGCCTTAGGCGTACATGTGGGTTGTGTAATTACCTATGAAGACGAATTTATGGTATTAAATGACCGCTATTATGTTGGTCGTGCCTTAGATAACCGTGCCGGTGGTTTTATGATTGCCGAGGTAGCTCGCTTATTAAAAGAGAACAAGAAAAAATTACCTTTTGGTTTATATATCGTGAACTCTGTACAAGAGGAAATTGGTTTACGTGGTGCCGAAATGATCGCTGATCGTATCAAGCCTAACGTAGCTATCGTGACCGACGTAACACACGATACCACCACGCCAATGATTAACAAAATTACGCAAGGCGATTTATCAGCGGGCAAAGGCCCGGTGGTATCATACGCCCCCGCGGTACAAACAAATTTGAACAAGTTGTTAATTAAAACTGCTGAAAAAGCGGGCATTCCATTCCAACGCCAAGCCTCATCACGTTCTACAGGAACGGATACCGATGCTTTCGCTTATTCTAATGGAGGTGTTCCTTCAGCATTAATCTCCTTGCCTTTGCGTTACATGCACACTACCGTGGAAATGGTACACAAAGAAGATGTTGACAATGTGATCAGCTTAATTTACGAAAGTTTATTGGCCATTAAAGATGGTCAGGATTTTAGAGAGTTCTCAAAAATCTAATCAAAATACCAAAGGCCTGAAAATTATTCAGGCCTTTTTCATATCTAGTCATTATCCGCTGTAATCAATAAAATAATGCCCTATGTGTTTACATGCATATATTTTTTAAATTAAGCGATCCATATAGAGACTTAATGTTAACCAAATGTTGTGGTCTATCTTTTTTTATTCAAAAATATTTGAATATATGTATTCAACTACGTAGTTTTGTACATTATGAATATCAACATTGTCCCAATCTACAATAATGACAGCGAGGCTGTGATTAATATCATTTTACCGATACAGCAAAATGAGTTCAATATCGCTATCGGTATCAAAGATCAACAAGACCTTTTAACTATTGAAGAATTTTACCATCACGGTGGAGGTCATTTCTGGGGAGCTAAAATTGACGGAGAATTGGTAGGGACCATAGGTCTTATCAAATGCAATGAAGAGTTTGGTGCCATTAGAAAGATGTTTGTGAAGAAAGAATATCGAGGCAAAGAATATGGCATTGCGCAGCTTTTATTGGAGACTTTAATAACCTATAGTAAAGAAATTGGGTTAAAAAGCCTATACTTGGGAACGAAAGATGTTTTACAGGCGGCGTTGCGTTTTTACGAAAAAAATGGCTTCTCGTTGATTGAGAAGAGCGAATTACCAAAAGCTTTCCCAATTATGCCCGTGGATAATGTCTTTTGTCGTTTAACATTCAAATAGGTAAAAAAATGAATATTATCAATAGTGTAGGTGCTTTAGCCTTGTCAACTCGTTTACAGGTATTGAGTGAACAGTTGCGCAAAGACGGCGCCTTATTATACAAGGAATACGATATCAATTTTGAGCCTAAATGGTTTCCTGTGATCTACACGCTTCATCAAAAAAAGGCATTAAGCGTGGTAGAAATCGCGACAGAAATTGGCTACAGCCATCCATCAACCATTAGTCTGTTAAAAGAATTAGAAAGAGAAAAAATTGTCCAATCCAAAAAAGACAAAGCAGATGAGCGCAAACGGATCATTTCCTTAACTGCTAAAGGTGATGATTTGGTCATAAAAATGCTTCCCGTTTGGTCTATTATTAACAGTGCTCTAGAAGAAATCATCGATAATGAGAACAACCTATTGAAAGCCATCAACGAAGCCGAAGAAAAAATCAAAAGATCGAGCTTCTTTCAACGTGCACTCATATTAAAAGAGAAATCAGGGTTAAAATAATGGTGAGAATAGTTGTTTATTGATAGAAACTACCATCGCCCCTACGCATCATTGGTCTGCCATTACGATTTCTTGCTCCTGTCCATTTCTGTAAACGCACGTTGGCCCTCAACATAAAATATCGACTCAAAGCATTGGTACGGGTTTCCGTCTTCACCAAATCTGTAACGTTAAGGTTTACAAAATTATTCTGCTTTAAAAGGTCAAACGCTTGGAAGGTGATAGATGCCCTACGTTTCCAAAATTCTTTCTGTACGTATGCATTAATCACCAATGGGTTGCTGGTGATGTTGGCATCAATTCCACTTACAAAATTTTTACTGGCACTGTAACCAAAAATCAACGACTGCCACATGTAAAAACGACCATCTACATTAAACGCCAACGTTTTCGTATTTACTCTATTCGTACTAATGGTATTTTCAGATTTAGTGATATTATATGACACGTTAGGATTTACCTCTAACCATTCATTTGGGTTGATCCGGGGACCGAAACGTTCTGTAATATTCCAAGTACTGGTGATACTTTCCAAATTATTACTCATAGAAACACCATGATTGTAATTGACATTTCCACTTAACGATAAATTGTATTTGCGGTTATTCAATTGCTTGCTCACTGAATAATTACCACCAATACGATAACTGCCATTCATGTTCACATAATGCGTTTCGTTACGAAGTAGTTGGTTGTTATTATTAAAAATCTGTAGCATATTACTCACTACAGAATTATCAATAAAAGTTGCGTTTAAATTGATGGAATAATTGAGTTTTTGGTTAGCGATGTAATTGTTGTAATTCGTGTTAATGGAATGATTAAAAGTAACCTTCAAATCTGGATTACCTACGATCGTATTTTGTGGGTTTGAAACATCCCTAACTGGCTGTATCTGATCAAAGGTTGGTTCCTTCGCATTTCCTGAGTAATTGATCTGTATACTATGGGTACGTGACCAAGCATATTGAAATCTAGCAATAGGAATTAAATTAAAACTATTACGATTGGTAGTAGTTCCCAAACTTACTTTTGTACCGCTTAACACCGCTGGTACTCCAGTAATCCCTACAGAAAACCGAACCTTTGAGGTATTCGACAAACCATAACGGTAATTTAACGCAATTCGAGCTTGCGTGAATGAATAATCGTAGATATTACTCAGCGAATCTACCACTTGCTTATTATCCAAGGCATCTATATTGCTCGTGATTGCCCTATTATCATAACCATTATAAGTTACCTGTCCATTAAATTCGAGCTGGCTATTGGCAGCCAATGGCTCTACATAAGTTAAACTTCCTCGATAATTGTTGGTGAGGTTTCTTCGCTCTATTAATCGGTGAACCAAAGAGTCTAGCACATTAATATCGTCCTTATAAAACTTGGTATTTCGTTCTTGATCCGATTCCTGATCAGATGTGTTAAAGCTAAATTGAGCTGAGAAGTTTCTGCGTGGTTTATTAAAAATATGTTGATAGAATACGGTTGCGCCAATATTGGGCCTGGTATTTTTACCTGAGCTGTTACCTAACTGATTTTGGGTAATTAAAGCGCCCGATTGCCCTATGCTTGATAGGCTACTATTGATGGTAGAAGAATAGCTGATTTCTGGCGTAACCCTTAAAAAGTTATTGCTGTCGATGTTTGCTTCCAGCTCGAAATTAAAATTATGTCCTTTGGTTTTATTATCCCTTTCGCTTTCATTGGTAGAGAAAATAGTTCCGTTGGTACTGTATATTTCAGATAAACTACTGTTCAATGAATTTACATTACTAAAATTATAACGGTAGTTGGTATTGATCTGTATTTTTTTACCAATTTGATCTCTATAAGAAAATGCCGACGAACCTGTATTAGTGGTACCGCCACTTCCACCCGAAGAATTTCCGTTATTGCCGCCTGATCCACTACCATTAGCTCCTCCACGACCGCCACCTGTGTTTCCTCCGTTTCCTCGGCCGCCACCGCCGCCATTACTTGGCGCAGCATCACCGCCCATTGTACCAGTATTTGCCACACCATTTACGGTGTTGTTTAGCCTTAAGTTTACCGCAATATTCTGATTTCCGTTTAGTCTAGTTCCAAACACAGAACTTTCATACCGTTCATTACTACCGCCTCCAGCAGTAATGTTCGCAGAGTTTCCTACAGATTTATCAGCACGAGTAACAATATTTAATATCTTTTCGGGATCTCCGTCTTTAATTCCTGTTCTGGCAGCTTGATCGCCATAATCATCTACGATTTGTATTTTATCTACAATTTCGGCAGGTAAGTTTTGTATAGCCGTACTGATCTCACCACCAGCGTAAACCTTTCCGTTAATTTTAGCTTTGGTTACATTATTTCCTTGATGAATCAAACTGCCGTCTGTACCCACTTCCATGCCTTCCATCTTTTTTAGGAGCTCGTCAACGGTAGCATTTTCTCTTACAATGTAGTCACTAGCCTTGTATTCTACGGTGTCTGTTTTGTAGGTAATGGATGGTGTTCCATTAATGACGACTTCATTTAGGGTATTAGACATGGAACGCAAAATAATAGGATCCATCACAATTCTAGGAATGGCATCATTTTGCTTGTATTTATTGATTTGTTGTTTGTAACCTAGCATTGTAAAACTCATGGTATAAGTTGCCAGTTTTACATTTTTAAAAACAAAAATCCCATCTGGGTTAGTGCTGGTCACCAAGGTATCTTTCTCTGATGTTAACCTAATGGTAACTCCTGGAACACCCAAATCGGTAGTATCTTTTACAATCCCACTAATTTCTCGAGAAGCTATTGGAGGTGGTACGTTTTTACCTTTAGGCGTATTTTGTGCCTGCGTTTTTAAATTGACGACAAGTAATACTGAAAGCAACACCAGCCCACCGAAGTAATTGTTAATTTTTTTCATAGCAGCTAGCGATTATTTTTGAAGAATGTATTTACCCCAAAAATCAGTAGCTGTCATTAAATCTTGGCGAGCAGCATTCGCATTTCCTCCACCGCCAAAATTGCCACCTCTAGCATTTCCCCCACCAAAAGCAGGAGCTGCATTAGCTCTCATTGCAAAATTTCCAGTATTTGGCAACCCATTCAGTTTGATCTGATAAGCAATTTCATTGGTACTACCTGCTGCAATTTCCAATAAGGATAATGGAATAGCGGCTTCGTAAATATAAGCGCCTTGCTCATCCATCTTAGCAACCGCTTTAATCCCGTGTTCATTATAAATAGAGATTAAGGTATCAGTAAATTGTTTAAATCCCAATACCTTGATTTCCTTTACTCCTGCTAATTGGGTTTTACGTTGGGCCAAATTAATCGAATCTCTTTCCTTTTGACTTTGTTCCTGTCTTTCCTGTCCAGCTCTTTGTCTATTTTGTCCCATATTCCCACGATTCCCGTTTGTCCTTACAATGAGCGGATAGGTGACTACAAATGCATCCTGTTCTCTCTTTTTACCCTTGGTGTTAACCGTAAATGAAATGCCCCCAGCCATAATTTTAGTAATGGTTTCGTTATCATTTGCTTTAATAGCCAGATAAAGGTTCTTATCATCATTAGCAATGGTGTACCACAAGTTGGTTCGCTTGTTTTCTGCTGCAAAAGAATCCCATTCCAGATTCTTTCCATCAATACGAACAGAACTTGGTGCCAAAACACCTTTTACTTGCACATCCGGCAATTTTTGGGCGCTTACACCTATACTCAGTAAAAGTATGGGCAAAAGAGTATAAAATAGCTTCATTTTTGGTGGTTTACATTTGTGGTGAACTTACATAGACATCGATAAGGAAAAAAGGATTAAAACTCACAAGCAAAAAAAATCCCCAGTTTCGCTGGGGATCTACAATTTTATATCAACTACTTGGCCGTGGCCTTATAATTCTCTGCCAGTTTTAAGGCATTGTATGCATTGACGATTCCTCCGCTCACACATAATTCCGAAAAATTTGCGCGTACCGTTTCATCTTTATCATTTTTGTATTTCACCTTTCGTACTACTTTGGTTACCGACTTCATGATGATATCCTTTACGTCTACCGCTGTTAACTCTGGATGATAGCTCAAGATCAAAGCGGCCAAACCAGTAACCACAGGAGCCGCCATACTAGTTCCATCAAACTCTTCGTACTTTGAATTAGGAACTGTGGAATTGATCATAAAACCTGGCGCAAAAACATCTACATTATGTTTACCATAATTGGAGAAAGAGGCTTTCAAGTCATCATCATTTTTATAAGCACTAGCACCCACCTCGATCCAGTTTTTGGCATGTGGAAGTTGATATTTTACCGAATCTAAAGCAGGTTTGGCAAATGGATCTTTTTTAGGAGCTGGAGCAGGTCCGCCATTCATTCGATTAGATGGTATTGGCATTGGAGGAAACATACTTACTTGTGGCTTATTTTTCTTTGCATAGGCTTCTGCTTCTGGGCTATCATAATATTTATTAGGAAAATTGTCAGTTACATCATTGTCCTGATTGTCATTTCCTGCTGCATGAACCAATAACACTCCTTTTGATTCCGCGTATTTAATAGCTTCATCAACTACTTTTTTATCCCACTTGTATCCTTTACCAAAACTCATGTTGATCACTCTCGCTCCATTATCTACTGCATATCTAATTCCATTGGCTACATCTTTATCTCTTTCATCTCCCTGTGGAACCACTCTAATAGTCATGATGCTCACATTATTGGCTACGCCTTTAATTCCGATATCGTTACTCCTACTCGCTCCAATAATTCCCGAAACGTGGGTGCCATGTTCAGCATCTGGACCGATCACATCCGAATTGCCATAAATACGCTCATTAGAATTTGCGTAGTCATCACCCACAAGGGCTGCCCTTTCGTCATATTTTTCATTTAGGTTATACTTCAGCATCTGTTCAAGTTCTTTATGCCCTTTTTGAATGCTCTCGTAGAATTTCTCGATACTACCCTCATCCTTAGATCCTTTACGTACAATCTTTTTGATATATTCCTCCAACTCATCATCAGCCTTATATTTCTCCATATCTTCTAATGAGGGGATTTTCTTTTGATTAATCATAGCCACAGAATCCATTACTTTTTTGATAGCGATATAGATAGGAAATGCAGCACTAGCCTCATCATATTTCTTTCCGAAATCAGATACTACTCTTTTATACAGCGCATATTCTTCCTTCTCTGCACTATCTAACACGGTGCTTCTAATAACAGACCTATACTTAGGTTCAAGCTTGCGTTTTATTCTTACCAACTCTAAGTTGTCGTAAGCTAGGTTACCATTCTTTGAACCGATAAAATTCCATCCATGTACATCATCAATGTAGCCGTTGCCATCATCGTCGACACCATTTCCCGGGATTTCTTTTGTATTGGTCCAAAGTACGTCCTTCAAATCTTCATGCTTAACATCTGTTCCGCCATCAATAACGGCCACTACAATTTTTTGCTTAGGCTTTTTATTCTTTAACAATTCTGTATAAGCTTTCTCGGTACTGATCCCGAAATAGCCATCAGCCATTAAGTCTAAATTGAACCAATTGGGAGGTAATTTGACATTTTTATCTTGGGCATAGCCCTGATGAAAAGAAACTAAAAACGCAAAAGCGGTTATAATTATTCTATAAATTCTCATTTTAACTCTTTCAGTATATATCTTAATATACAAAAATAACCATTAAAAGAAGCTACAGTACAGTTTATAAAAAAACTTTAACAAAAATTAACAGAAAGAATAGGTAATAATGACTGTATTTCCCAAACAAGAAGAATGAAGCTAGGTAGCCTCTAATGCTTAGGGAACTTGAGGTAACACCATGCGGAAGAGTTGTTTAGGCAGGCTCTAATGTTTAGGGAACCTGGGCTAACAGGTGCTTCCCGTTTAAAGGCGGGGTGCTCCTGCGTCCAAGAGCTGTGAGCACTGCAAAAATTCTGGCCACAAAAAAAGCCCCCTACATTTCTGAAGGGGGCGTTTAAGGATAGGCACCGACCTACTCTCCCACGTGTTACCGCA